>Ga0209381_1000004_pt1 | contig 827070 bp, 743 predicted proteins | sample DewCreD2012metaG_FD_184111 | JGI IMG/M metagenome (GOLD analysis project Ga0209381, IMG submission 184111) | Hot spring sediment bacterial and archeal communities from British Columbia, Canada, to study Microbial Dark Matter (Phase II) - Dewar... ... | reverse complement strand
AACAATTGTGCCATCCTGAATCTTGGCGCTGTTGACCGCATCGTTTGCAAGGTCCGCATTTGCAACCTGGCCGTCAGTTATCATTCCACTGGTAATCGCATTTGCCTGCCCCTCGTTCACATACCGGCTGTCCAGTCCGGTGAGGGCAAGTCCTGCGATCCGCTCAGCACCACCCGCACTGTCCACATAGGCATGGGTATGAACCGCCCGGGCAAAGTAGGTGGTGTCCCGGCCCTGCAGCCGGTGGGAGTTGCCCGCCACCCGCGCACTGTCCACCGCCGGCGCCACACGGGCATAGTCCGCAGTATCCGCATAGGGCGCCTTGAAACCGGACGCAACATCCGCACGCTGGAGCGTGCCGTCGGTGATCATCCCGCTGGTAACTGAGTTTGCCTGTCCTTCGTTCACATACCGGCTGTCCAGTCCGGTGAGGGCAAGTCCTGCGATCCGCTCAGCACCACCCGCACTGTCCACATAGGCATGGGTATGAACCGCCCGGGCAAAGTAGGTGGTGTCCCGGCCCTGCAGCCGGTGGGAGTTGCCCGCAATCCGGGCACTGTCCACCGCCGGCGCCACACGGGCATAGTCCGCAGTATCCGCATAGGGCGCCTTGAAACCGGACGCAACATCCGCACGCTGGAGCGTGCCGTCGGTAATCATCCCGCTGGTAACTGAGTTTGCCTGCCCCTCGTTCACATACCGGCTGTCCAGTCCGGTGAGGGCAAGTCCTGCGATCCGCTGGGCACCACCTGCACTGTCAACATAGGCATGGGTATGAACCGCCCGGGCAAAGTAGGTGGTGTCCCGGCCCTGAAGGAGATCGGAGTTTGCCGCCCGCTCGGTCAGAAAGGCATAGGCAGCGGAAACGATTCTCAACCGCGGGGTCAGCTCGGAGCCGGTGTCTACCTGCAGGCTGAGATAGACCGTTCCCGCATCCGGAACACTGCTGATTGGTGTCACCGAACCCAGCAGAACCGAGAAGATGCCGTTTCTGACACTGACCGTCTGTACCTCGGTCCAGAACGGTGTCCCGCCGGTCTCCTGACTGTAGAGCCGGAAGGTGAGCTGATAACTGCCATCCGGCACCGGATTGCCCAATGAATCCGTCAGTCTGCCCTGATAGGAGAGCAGGCGGGGAATGGTAATCGCATCGGTGCTGACGATGGTTGTTCCGGGTAAGATATTTTTTGATCCGGTTGCGGGTATTTGCACTTCATTTGCCTGAATCAGACCGGTACAGATGGCTATGATAATAATCACGGATCTGACGGTCATGACACCTCCCTTTTATTTCTCCCAACAGTCGGGCAGAATTTAACCCCGACTTACTTACAGTATAATTTGAAGTAAATTCAGGTCAATTTTCGTCACTTGATAATATGCCGGATTCTGATGGTAACCCGGGTGAGATTCAGAGTTACCGGATGTCGTAGACCGCGCCGAGGTTGTTGGCAGTGACACCCCTGAGCGTGAACTTCAGCCCGCCGGCGATGAAATGCTCGGGATCATTCATCATTGAGAAGATCTGGAGATGTTCCCGCTCATCATTGAAGATCCACAGCGCCAGTGCGGGCGTGTAGTCCTGCAGGGTCCGGTGCTGCTGGAAGATTTCCCGGGATACAGTCCGGAAGTCGGTGATTTTCTCCCCGAAGCCCGAGGTGTCCACCGGCAGGGGCAGGTCGGCAAACGGGACAATAATGGTCTTATACCGCCGGACCAGTTCCGAATCTTCCAGCACCCGGCAGAGCTGGACCATGGTCTGATGCAGAGCCGAGCCCTCGTACTTCAGCCCCTTAAGCTCAATCAGGGTGTCATGTCTGGCAAAATAGCAGCGCCGGTCCGGATAGCGCAGGGTCAGGGCAGGATTGAAGATGTCGAGGTTCCTGCAGTAGACCACCGGTCCGTCAAGAGTCAGCCGGTTGTAGGAAAAGCCGTTGCCAAAATGGTCACAGAAGACGAGCGCATTGTTCAGACCTGCCTTTCTGACCGTTCGGTGCACAGTTGCGCTCACTCCGCCATAGGTATGATATTCACGCCAGAGCGGCGGCAGGGCAATTCCCGCAAGAAAGAGCAGGCAGAGCACCAGGGCGCGGGGGTAGAGCCGGTGGAGTCCGATTTTATCCGCCGGCAGGCTGAAGGTGCGGTTCAGCAGTTCGGGCAGAATTATCAGACCGCGGGCGGTGAGCAGGACCAGTGCGGCTGAGGACTCATAAAGAAATCGCGGTCCGAAGCAGAGGTTGTGAAACCAGTAGAAGAAATAGGCGACCAGCAGGGATAGAAAGGTAACAAAGAACAGCCAGTCATTTCTGTTTTTCGTTCCGCAGGCAAGGGGGATGAGGACCAGCAGCAGGGCGGGAAAGGGCAGTTCAAAGAGAAACTTGTTCAGCAGATTCAGATTGTTGCCGGTATTCATCAGCCCCTGATAGGGTGTGTGCGGCGGACCCCAGCCCGAATGGCCGAAACCCACCTCATGGCCCGGACCCCACTTGACCACATAGCCGAAAAGCGTCGGACTGCCATTGGCAAGCCAGTTGTAGACAAAGACAAGGCTGGTCAGGGCAAGGGCAGAAAGGAGCAGAAGTAAAAACTGGATAAAATACCGGCGCGGAGAGCGGAAGAAGAGCGCCAGGCTGTAGATGGCAAACGGCGCACCGAGCGCCAGTGCGGTATAGGGCCGGATATTGGCAACCAGACCGAGAAAGCAGCCGGCAAGGAGCGGATTGAGGAGTGACCTCTGGCGCAGGGTCCGGAAGTAAAACAGCAGAAACAGGCTGGCAAAAAGCAGGGCTGAGGCGTGGTTCATATACTCGGAGGACATGTTGAAGATAAAGGGCGAGGCGAGGGCAAGCAGGGCGCCCAGCCTGCCGGTGCGTTCATCATAAAGCTCCTTTCCCAGAAGATAAATCACCGGCAGGGTCAGGGTGCCGAGAAGCGGATTGAGCAGCCAGGGTGTTTTCAGAAAGACAAAGAGCATCAAAAGAAAGGAGTGGAGCCAGGGATACTGGGAGTACCAGCGGCCGTTGTTGATGATGTGGGTGTAGTCAAAAAAGTCGGGGAAGGGAGGTGAGGGCAGATGGATTCTGCCGGTGGCAAAGATCCGCGCCTGAAACAGCTGGGAGATTGAGTCCTGAATGTGCGGCAGGTGTTCAAAGACCAGCCAGGAGATCAGACTGGTCAGGACAAGGAAAAGCAGACAGACCAGCAGAAGGAAGTTCCGGCTGGAGAGGTTCATCAGCCGGTGGTAAACCCGGCTGAAGGGCCGGTCGGCAAACCGCAATGCGGGATACAGGGCAAAGAGCAGAAGGGCAAAGCCGGCGCTGGCAAGTGCGAGGTAGAGCACGAGCTGGGCACCGGTCTCATGCTGTTTGGCGGTATCAAAATCAAAGGGGTAGAGGCTGAAAAGAAACAGGGCAAGGGTAAAAACAAATGGCAGGGCGGTCTTCAGACGGCGGAACGGAGCGAGAAGCGCCCGGCGGAAACCGGGAAAGAGAAGTCCGAACAGCAGCAGAAGCGCCAGCAGTCCGGCAACAAGCCAGAGTGCAGGGAAATAGTAAGCCTCATCCGGCTTCATTCCCGGCAGACGGAAGAAGACGCTCGGCAGTCCGGTCAGCTGCCAGTGGTCGCCCCAGAGCCAGCGCCTGCCGGTGTAGTTGTTCAGGCCCGCAAGAGAAATGAAGATTCCGCCCAGAATGCCGGCAAAAATCCGCAGCACGGCGGTCAGTGCGGGTGAAAGCCGGACCGGTGCAGTGGTTACCGCCGGCTCAATCGGCCTTTTTTTCTCCTGATGGCGTGCGATGGGGAATTATAGCGGTCAGCCGGTCAGAATCAAATCAGGAGCCGGGAACCGGGATGACAACCGGAACCGGAATCAGATTTTCAAAATCCGCCAGATAGAGTGCGGAGCGGATCCGGCTGTCGGGAAAATCGGGACCGAGGTCCAGCTGGCGCCGGACTGCGGCAGTGAGTTCGTCAAGATGCTCATTGATCGCCGACTCGGCCGTCTCGGCCTTGACTTCACCAATCAGATGATAACATGGCACCGGCTGTTCGGGATCAAAGAAGAGGACCTGAAAGGTTTTGGGCATATTCAGCGTGACGGTTGCAAAGTAGTTTACTTGTTGGACAGGGTTTTAAAGGCCTCCCGTCCGGCTTCGGTTATCTCCCAAACCCCGCGTGGCGAGTTGGATTTTAACCATCCTTGCTTAACCATGTTGTAGCGTGCCCATTGTGCGGCATTCCGCCACCGGATTGTCTCCGGATCTGATGCTATTTATATTTAGTTTATTAACTCATTTTTTATCAATGTCTTATCTGATTGCACCCCTTGAACTCCTGTTCCCCCGGCAGTTCCCCATACCGTGGGGGTAAGGGGTGTGGTTACGGTGGACAGGGCAGAGGGGTTTGGGATGTAAGTTGCGGTTTTTGTTACTGGTTATGCTTAAGATTATACCGGAGACCGGTGTCTGATTTCTGTTCTGGTGGCGGTTTGTGTTGGTTATTTACTGATATTTATGGTTATTGTGGTGTTGATGTTAATTTTATTCCTGTTGTTTGTGGTTCTGGTGGGGATTGGTGTTCAGAATATCGGCGATTGCGGAAGAGGGGTTGTGGATGGAGGCGGTTCGGCGGTGGCAATCTCAACCCGGAACTGTCTGCCATAGGGCTGATATCCGACCGCACGGGCGGTGGCAATTGAGCCGGGGTTGAGGTCTGAGGTCAGATAAAGGGGTATCCTGCCGGACTGGATTACCGCTCTGGTGGCAGAGGAGAGGCAGGTCTTGCCGTAGCCTTCGCGCCGTTTTGCCGGAATCGTGCCCGGAACATACATCTCCGCAATCCGGTCCTGAAGGTGCGGGACCTCCCGGGTGCCGGCAAGGGAGACCGGGTCGGGACCGTCAAATGCGGCATAGCAGGTGCCTTCTGCGATGCTTCTGTCAAGGCAGGTGTCGTAAAGTCCGGCGGTCTGAAGAACCGGGATGTCAGCGGTGGTAATCTGGCGGCAGGGGTGGAGTTCAACCGGGCGGAAGGTTCCACGGGTGGCAAAGAGGATCGGACCGGAGAAGGCGCTGACCCGGCCCGGGAGATTGAGGGCGCGGGCAACGGTCTCCAGAATCATCCTTCTGCCTTCGGGGAGGTGGAAGATGGGAAGGGGCATGCGGGCGATCAGTTTCTTCAGCGGTGTTTCCAGTGCCGGCTGGACCGAGATGATGCAGCGGTTGCCGGTGGCGACGAGCCAGAGGGCGAAGGGGTTTTCGTAGTGGAGTTCCGGGATTTCGCGCCGGTTTGATGGGATGATCAAGACCCTGCCCGGCGTGACCCTGGTGAGGTCACATTCCAGATAGGCGGAGAAGAAGCGGTCCAGTGTCTGCCCGACGGTCCCGGGCATCAGCGGTTCTTACTCCTGGGGTTTTTTACGGAAGAGGTCAAGGAAGCGGTCCTCGTAGAGGTGGAAGAGTCCCCAGCGGTCCAGCTCCTCCTTCAGTTCCTTTGCCTTGGAGCGGTCGCGCTGTGCCTCCTCAAACAGCTGTTCGATATGTGCCATCAGTTCGTGAGGTTCAGGGGTCTCGGCGGAAAGTGACATTCTTTCGTCCTCTTCATCTTTTTCCTCCTCTTCCGTTTCCTCGGTCCGGCGCAGGGCTTCAATCGCAGCTGCGACCCGGCGTTCAAATTCGCCCATCATCCGGTCGGCCTCGCGGATGCGTTCCTCCAGTTCGGTCATGTCGATTGAGGTGTTGAGAATTCTGAGGAAGACCTCAATGATTGCCCTGGAGGCTTTGGGGTTGGGCGCCTCAATCGCATACTGGGGCATGGTGGCAAGGAAGCTGGCAGCCGGAATGTCACGCGATTTTGCCAGGCCGAGCAGGAGTCCGTTGAGGCCCGAAATCCTTCCCTCCTTGAGCGGTTCAATGCCGAGGCTGATGAAGCGCTGGCGCATCGTTTCATCGGTAGCCACGCCGAATACCTTTGAGGGCTGGCGGTAGCTCATGGCGGTGGCAAAGGCGGCGCCGGTGAAGACGGTGCCGATGCCCGCCTGCTGGGCGACATCGAGCAGTTCGCTGGCGATTCTGATTCCGGGCTCGCCGGCGATCTGGGCTTCGCCTTCAAAGATGAGCAGGGGTGGTTCGGCAACATAGAAGAGGGTCTGGCGCGGGGGCGGGAGGATGGTGCCGATACCGTCCCGGACCTCAATCGAGTCGGGCAGGAAGTAGGGGGTGGCATCAATCTCGGCATAGGGTTCACCGCCGAGCTTGACCCGGAGGTAGCTGGCAGCCAGGATGCCGACATGGCCCATGCCGGGCCAGCAGGCGATGAGCAGGGGGGCACGCACCCTTTTATCGGAATAGAACTTTACCGGCATACTTATATTTATTTTAACAGGAAATTACAGTCTTATCAACAGGTTTTTCCGGTAGAGAAAAAGGGCGGCAAGCCAGGTGAGGAGGAGAATGGTGGCGGTGATGAGCGCCAGTCCGAGCGGAGAGGGTGAGGGCAGGATGCCGGCAGCAAGGGTTGACAGGACTCCGGAGAGCATGAAGACAAAAAGGGGGTTGACACCAAGGATGATGAGCGGGCGGGGCCGGATGCGGAGGTGGCAGTCAAGGAGTGAGAACAGAAGAAAGCCGAGTGCGCCGATGCCGGTGGTGAAGAGGAGGTAGGAGGGGGTGATGAGCGGTTTGGAGATGGGGATGATCAGGCTGGAGAGAAGCCCGGCAAGAATCAGGGTCGCAGCGGCTGTGAGGGTGCGGCGGTTGTCGTCCGGTTTTTCGCCGATGAAGGTGCCGAAGAGGATTACGCCGGCCCAGGCGATTCCGCCGGGGATACCGCCCAGTCCGCCGGTCTCATTTGCCAGCAGCCACTGCTCATAGCCGGCAAGGGCGATGAGGCGGAAGGTGAGGAGCAGCAGGAGGGCGGCAACGAGCCGGACTGCCGGTCTGAGGAAGATGAAGGGCAGGGAGATGATGCCGGCGGTGCCGATCGACTGGAGAACCGACCAGTGGGTGAAGAGGGGCTGACGCAAAAGCAGGTTGCCGGCGCTGCCGAACAGGATGAAGAGCAGGTAGCGCCGGAGGAAGCGGAGCACAAGACGGGGTGCGGAGCAGGTCTTGCGGCGCCGGCAGAGCGTGCCGGGGATGACCAGTCCGAGGATGAAAAGGAATATCGGAAAGCCGAGGTCGGGCAGGGTGATACCGCAGAGCGGCGGGGCATGGCAGAGGAAGCGGGGCAGGCCGGTGAACTGGTTAATATAGTTGAAGACAATCATCAGGGCGAGCAGGGTGCCGCGGAAGGCGTCAATCGCCTGGTTGCGGCAGGTCCGGTCAGCGGCGGTGAATGAAGGCATTAAGGGCATCCTGAACCTCGGTGAGCCGGAAAAGCCGGGCGAGGAGGTAGAAGATGATGACGCCTGCGGTGCCGGCAAGCAGAACTTCCAGCAGCTGTCCGGTGATGCCGGCGCGGATGGAGCTGCTGAGCAGCCGGATGATGAGCAGGGAGGCGATGCCGGCAGGAATGGCAGCACCCAGGGTGCGGAGAAATACGGTATAAACGCGGGGCTGAATCAGGCCGGGCTGGCGCCGGTTCAGCAGATAGAAGAGCAGGCTGAAGTTCAGAAGCTGGGTAAAGGAGGCGGCGAGGGGGAAGGAGCGGAAGCCGATGAGGCGCATGAAGATGAGGTTGAACAGGATGTTGACCGTGACGACGAGCAGGGCAATGAGCGCCGGGGTGCGGGTGTTGCCCAGTGCATAGAAGCCGGCAGCACAGTTGCGGACCGCAGCGGCCGGCCAGACACCGAGGGCGTAAAGGGCGAGCGCCTGAGCGGTAAGCACCGTGTCCTGCGCGGTAAACCGGCCATGCTGGTAAATGAGCCGGACAACCGGAACCGCCAGGACAAAAAGGAGCACGGCGGCGGGCAGGGTCAGAACCGAGACGAGGTTGAGACCGTGGCTGAACTGTTTTTCGTCCAGCCGGCTGGTGGCGGTCTGGGAGAGCTGGGCAAGGGCAACAGTGCCGATGGCAACTCCGAACAGGCCGGCAGGCAGGTGCTGGATCCGGTAGGCATAACTGACCCAGGTGACCGAACCTTCCGGGAGAAAGGTTAGGAGGAAGGTGTTGACGAGAAAGTTGATCTGCCAGGTTGCCAGACCGAGGACCATCGGCACCCAGCGCCGGAAGACCTGGTGCAGTGCCGGGTCGTGGAGGTCAAGCACCGGGTGCCAGCGGAAGCCGAGCGCGTGCAGTTTCGGCACCTGAATCAGAAACTGCAACAGCGCGCCGAGCATGACGCCGTATGCCATGCCGGTGATCGGGTGGATGCCGAGCCGGGTGAGTAAATGCCAGGCAGCCAGCGGAACGGCAATGGAAATTAGGTTGAATGCGGCGGGTGCAACCGCGGGAATGAAAAAGGAACCGGAGGCGTTGAGGATACCCATCGCCCAGGCGGCAAGCGCAACAAACAGCAGGAAGGGAAACATGATCCGGGTCAGGCTGATGGTCAGCTGGAGCTTCTGCGGTTCCGGCCGGAAGCCCCAGGCGATGAGTCTGACAATCTGAGGTGCCAGGATGATGCCGGCAATTACAATCAGGGCAAGGAGAATGGTGATGGTGTTGAAGAGGTTGGCGGCAAGCCGGCGGGCATGGTCGTCGCCCTGATCGCGCCGGGTCTGAACCAGTGTCGGCACAAAGGCGGCGGAAAGGGCGCTTTCCGCAAACAGGTCGCGGAAGAAGTTCGGAATCCGGAAAGCGACATTGAAGGCGTCGGTTGCCAGTCCGGCACCAAAGAGCCAGGCAAAGACCGATTCCCGGACAAGACCGCCGAGCCGGGAGATGAGTGTGCCGAGTGTGAACAGACCGACGCGGCGGGTGAACCGTTGTGCACTCTGAGACGGCTGATCCGGCATACTGGAGTATAATTTGCCGGCGCCAGAAATGCAAATCGGGAATGCGATGGTTGCATCAGGGGAAGAAATATGTTATATTGAACCATGCCCCGTGAAAAGCCGAGAGTGATTGAAACGAGCCGGGGCCGGGTGGTGCGGATACCGGTGAAGACCAGGGTGCTGAACAAAGGTGATGATCTGGTCGCCGAGGTCCGGCGTTATGCCGGTCCCCTGCTTGAGCCGGGCGATATCCTGACCATTGCCGAGAGTCCGGTTGCCGCAGTTCAGGGCCGGGCGATTCCGATTACCGAAATCAGACCCGGGTTCTGGGCAAATCTGCTCTGGCGTTTTGTCAAGAAGGTGCCCTACGGTATCGGTCTGCGCTCGCCCTGGTCAATGCAGTGTGCCATTGATGAGGTGGGGCTGGCAAGGATTCTGCGGGCGGCGGTTGCCGGTTTCTGGGGGAAGCTGCGGGGCAGAAGCGGTGATTTCTACCGGGTGGCGGGCAGGCAGGTGGCGATGATTGATGCCGCCCACACCTCCGGCGTGCCGGAATTTTATGAGTGTGTCATACTCGGTCCGAAGGAGCCGGACCGGGTGGCACAGGAGCTTGCGACTGCGCTCGGCTGTCCGGTCGCAATTGTGGATGCCAATGATATCTTCGGCTGCACGGTGGTGGGCGCATCCGCCGGTCTGGATACCGGGCTGGTTGAGGAGGCAATGCGCGACAATCCGGCCGGTCAGGGGAATGAGCTGACGCCGATTGTCATCCTGCGGCCCGAAGGTGAGGAGTGAGATAAAAATGGAGGTTGTATGAACTTTTTCCGTGAGTTCAGGGAATTCGCCCTCCGGGGCAATGTGATCGACATGGCGGTCGGCATTATCGTCGGTGCGGCGTTCGGGAAGATCGTATCTTCCCTGGTCGGAGATGTGATTCTGCCGCCAATCGGGCTCCTGCTCGGTGGAGTGGATTTTTCCAGTCTGGCAGTAACGCTCAAGGCGGCAAGCGGGGACAAACCGGCAGTGGTGCTCGGATATGGCCGGTTCCTTCAGACGGTCGTGGACTTTCTGATCATTGCGCTGGCAATCTTTCTCGTGATCGTCAAACCGGTGAATATGCTGAAAAAGCGGCAGCCGGCCGCGCCGCCTTCGCCACCGGCGCCGTCAGCTGAGGAACAGCTGCTGGCGGAGATCCGGGATCTGCTTAAGTCCCGAGGCGGGTGAAACCTGTCTGCAGTTTTAATTGACAGCCGGATTTTTTTCTGTTATTATTATAACTGACCGGTTTGATACGGGCTAAAACCGGTCAGAAGGTTAGTGCCCGAGATTATGCTTGTGGTCCGTTAGGGTCTGCGTCGGTTCCCGCCATAAACGGCGAGTTTGTGCGTAGCCTGTAACGCTTCCCAAGCGCAAACCTTACTGGAGGTATGTAAATGGGTAAGCGCGTGTTTGTGGGAAATCTCCCATTCAGCGCTACCGAAGACCGGCTGCGCGACCTTTTTGGTCAGCATGGCGAGGTGACTTCGGTCGAGATCATCAAAGACAAATTTACCGAGCGTTCTCGGGGATTTGCCTTTGTGGAAATGGCTACCGACGATCAGGCTGCTGCCGCCATTGCCGCTCTGAATCAGACGGAAATGGATGGCCGGCAGCTGACCGTAAATGAGGCACGTGCCCGGACCGAGCGTCCGCCGCGCGGCTCAAGGTAGTCAGCGAACTGCTGCGCAAGTCGCAGTGTCAGACGGGGTTCTCCCTTGACTGGGGAGAACCCCTTTTTTATACTAATCCGTGCCAGATAGTGAATCCAGGGTAAAACCGGCAGACACCCTGTGGCAGCGCTGCAACGGGTGTGGTGAAATTATCTACCGGAAGACACTGGAGTCCAATTTTCATGTCTGTAACCGCTGCGGGTATCATTTCCGGATCGGTCCGGAGGAGTATATCCGGATTATACTTGATGAGAACTCCTGGGAGGAGCTGGATGCAGACCTGATTGCCGGGGATCCGCTGCGGTTTCCGAAGTATCCGGAAAAGCTCCGGGAGGCACGGCAGAAGACCGGCAGGAATGATGCGTTCAGTTATGGCCGGGGAATGTGCGGCAGGATCCCGGTGGTGTTTGGAGTGATGGACTTCGGCTTTATCGGCGGCAGTATGGGTTCGGTGGTGGGCGAGAAGGTTGCCCGGGCGATCCGGCTTGCAAGAAAAGAATCCCGGCCGCTGATCATCGTTGCCACTTCAGGTGGGGCACGGATGCAGGAGGGGATCATTTCGCTGATGCAGATGGCAAAGACCTCAGCCGAACTGGGACTTTTGCGTCAGGCGCGGGTGCCCTATATTGCGATTCCGGTTGACCCCTGCACTGCCGGTGTGATGGCTTCGTTCGCCTCGCTCGGAGATGTAATTATCTCTGAGCCGAATGCCCTCTTGGGGTTTGCGGGTCAGCGGGTGATTGAGGATACAATTGGAGAAAAGCTGCCCCCCGGTTTTCAGCGGGCGGAGTTCATGCTCCGGCACGGGCTGGTGGATGTTGTAGTTCCCCGGCGGAACCTGAAGGAGACGGTGGTGAGAATCCTCTCGGTGCTGTGGTATCGACATCAGAGTCTATGAGCCGGGTTTTATTGAAGGAAGTTACGAAGACATTCCGGCGCGGGGTGGTGGCGGTTGACCGGGTTAATCTGGAGATCAATGACCGGGAGTTTTTTGTCATCCTCGGACCTTCCGGCTGCGGCAAGACCACACTGTTAAGGATCATTGCCGGACTGGAAGAACCGGATGGTGGTGAGATTTATATCGGGGAGCGGCGGGTGAACGATCTCGAGCCCAAGGAACGGGATATCGCAATGGTGTTTCAGAACTATGCGCTGTATCCGCATATGACCGTGTATGAGAATATGGCTTTTGCCCTGCAGCTCAGAAAGTTACCGAAAGACGAAATCCGGCGCCGGGTTGAGGAGGCGGCAGCAATTCTCGGGATCAAGGAGCTGCTGGGGCGCAAACCGGCAGAGCTCTCCGGCGGACAGCGGCAGCGGGTGGCAGTAGGTCGGGCGATTGTCCGTCAGCCGCAGGTGTTTCTGTTTGATGAGCCCCTTTCCAACCTGGATGCGAAGCTGCGGGTCGGGATGCGGGCAGAACTTGCCCGGCTGCACCAGCGGTTGCAGACCACCGTTATCTATGTGACCCATGATCAGGTGGAGGCGATGACACTCGGACAGCGGATCGGGGTAATGAATGCGGGGCGAATGGTACAGGTTGCGGACCCTCTTACCCTTTACAACCGGCCGATGAACCGTTTTGTTGCCGGGTTCATCGGTTCACCGCCAATGAATCTGTTTACCGGTGTAATTCAGACATCTCCCCTGCGGTTCGTCACTGCCAGTTTTACAATTGAGCTGCCGGCAGGGATTGCGGGTTCGGCCAAGCCGGAACAGGCGGTGGTGCTGGGCATCAGACCTGAAGATGTCGTGCTTGACCAGTCCGGTCCGGTGTCAGCGGTAGTAGATGTGAACGAACAGCTGGGGAATGAGGCGCTGATTTATCTGAAGCTGGAAGGGGAAAGTGTGATTGTCCGTACCAGCCCGCACGATGCGCCAGGTCCTGGAACCCGGGTACGCCTGAGTTTTGATCCCGCAAAAATCCATCTGTTTGATGCCAATTCTGGCAGCCGGCTGAATTAGTGCCGGTGGTGGCGGGAGAAGAATTCCCAGATGAGCGCGGTGGCGTTGAGACTCTGAACGTGAGGACCATAATGGCGGGATCGCTTTTTGCCGCCAGGCCAGACATGACCCCCGCCGATAATTTTGTAAAGAATGACCTCGGCACCACCGGTATAGGCTATGCGGATTATTTCCGGTTTATCCCTGCCTGCCGCTGATACCCTTTCAGTCTGAATCTTTGCATTCCGGTTTGATTCCGCCCATAACCGGGCGGTTGCTTCCACACCCAGGACTTGGCCGCGGGGAGCGGTGATTCCTACAAGACCCCCTTCATACGGAACAAACGGATCGGCGGTGCCATTGAACATCAGCACTGGCAGGGGGGTGGGTAAGGGAAACCGGCGGGCAAGATTTTCCGGCAGGGCAGCGGCAACGGTGGCGATGGCTGCAAGCCGGTCAGCAATTTCACAGCCGAGCCGGTGGCACATCATACCGCCGTTTGAGATCCCGCAGGCGTAAATTCTGCTCCGGTCAATTTTCATTCTGCAGCCGATGGTGTCGATCAGCGCAGCGATGAAGCCGGTATCATCAATGTTTTCACGGTGGGAGCGGTACTTAGTAATATCCCGGCCGTCATTCCAGTGACGGTTTACTGCCTGCGGGTAGACCACGATGAATCCGGCAGAATCTGCCAGACGGTTGAATCCGGTAAGCCGGGCTACCGAGACGGGTGTGCCGCCACCACCATGTAGGACAAAGACCAGCGGTATTTCTTTTTTCTGAGGGAGGTTGGGGGGGATATGAATCAGATAGCGGCGGGTAATACCCTGATAAACAATGGATTCCAGCCGGTCGCCGCGAGGCGGTCTTTGCGTCCGGTCGAAGGTTGCGGTTTCAGCAATAATGGTAACAATGAAAATGAGGGTTACCAGATACGCTCCCACCGGCATATAGATATTTTATCCAGAGTGGGGGGTGATTCAACAACAAAAAGAGACGCCCGACCGGGCGTCTCCAAAAGGGCGGTTCCGGGAAGATTAGTCCTCGGCAACGATGGTAATCTCCTTTGCCTTGGACTTCTCGGACTTCGGGAGGACCAGCTCCAGGACCCCTGCCTTGTAGGATGCCTTTGCCTTGTCGCCCTCAACCTCTGCCGGCAGTGTGACTGTGCGCTGGAACTTGCCGTAGATCCGCTCCTGACGGTAGTAGGTCCGGTTCTTTTTCTCGCTTTCGAATTTCCGCTCGCCGCTGATCGTCAGGGTGTCGCCGGACAGACTGACCTTGATATCCTCCTTATTCATTCCCGGCAGCTCAGCGCGGACGACGATGGCATCCTCAGTTTCCTCAATGTCCAGGGGCGGAGCCCAGTAGGTTTCTCCCCGCTCCCGGGGCAGGCGTCCGAAGACCGAGTCAAAGAGCCGGTCCAGTTCATCCCGGAGTGAAACCATCTCCCGGAACGGATCCCAAGTCGTCAGATGCTTTGCCATTTTCATCACCTCCTTATTCAGGTTTCTGCTTTCACCTATTTAGACCGCCGGTTTTAGGTAAGGTTTCACGGCAAAGATCCGCTTCAGTGGCATACGGGCAACCTGGAGTGCCAGTTGTTTTACCTGATCGGAAGGTAGATTAACCATTGCATTGAAAACTTCCGGTCGCACGGAAAGTGTCAGCTGCCGGCGCGGTGGGGCAGAAAAATGAATCCGGCAGAACCGCCGGGCGGTCCGGTGCCGGATGTTGCCTTTGCCCATGGTGCAACCGGCACCGAGCTGGATGCCGTCAATTACACACCGGACTGGCGGTTTTGGCGGACAGAAGATGGTTGCGCGGATCTGAAACGGGGTGCATTTAAACCGGCGCCGGGCATAAATGCCGGCACGGAGACCGACGACGAGCCAGGGTCCGAGATGGCCGTGGAACCGGGCGGCATTTTTTAAAAGTGGAGTCATAGCCACTGATGGATTATAATTTATTATCCGGTATGGGCAACTGTTGACTTCAACCGGTTTTCTGCTAAAATTAGCCTGTTTTAACAATGTTTAATACACCTAACATTAACCGGTCCCCGTCTCTGGGGGAAAGTCAGGAGGATTATCTGGAGGCGATTCTGGTTCTTGAGAGGGACCGCCGGACCGTGCGGGTTAAGGATATCGCCGGATTTCTGGGGGTAAGCCGTCCCTCAGTGGTGGTGGCACTTGCCGCCCTTGCCGACAAGGGGCTGGTCCGACACGAGCATTACGGCGGGGTGGAGTTGACACCTCTGGGAAGAAAGGTTGCGGAAACGGTCTATCAGCGCCATCAGCTGCTGGTGACATTTCTGCGCCGGATTGTAGGAGTGAGTGCTGCAGTTGCGGAGGCCGATGCCTGTCGTCTGGAACACAGCCTGTCGCCGGTGACGCTTAACCGGCTGAAGATGCTGATATCAAGGCTGAATGTTGGTCGAACCGGGACGAATGATGAGTGAGAATTTCGTTTTTGCGGTAGTTCTGAGTGCACTGGCAGCGGTAAGTACATTTTTGGGGAGTCTGATCGGTCTGGTGGTGCGCCGACCGGGAAGCGGATTCATGGGATTCAGCCTGGGATTTTCCGCCGGTGTAATGATGTTTGTCTCGTTTGCCGAGTTGTTGAGCACGGGGATCAGAAGTGTGGGATTTGTGCCGGCAAATGCGGCATTTTTTACCGGCATCGCTCTGATGTTTCTGATTGATCTGATAGTGCCTCATGAGTTTATCAGTGAGCACAGGGTTGATGCTAAGATGTGTTCGCCAGATGAGCCGGTACAGAGCGGCCGGGGCTGGCGCCACCGTCACGGTCAGCAGCAGGAGCTTGAGCGCAGCCGGCTACTGCGACTGGGTCTGCTGGTTGCGCTGGGAATCGGACTCCACAATTTCCCTGAGGGGATGGCGACCTTTGCGGGGGCGATCAGGAACCGGAAGCTGGGGATTGCGATTGCGGCCGCAATTGCTCTGCACAACATCCCTGAAGGACTTTCAGTTGCAGTGCCGGTATTCTGTGCCACCGGTTCCCGGCGTCGGAGTCTGCTCTGGTCGGCACTGTCCGGGACAGCGGAACTGGCGGGTGCCCTGGTAGCGGCAGGAATGCTGATGCCATTTCTTAACGAGGCGCTGCTGAACCTGCTGCTTGCCGGTGTGGGGGGGCTGATGGTCTTCATTGCCTTTGATGAGCTGATTCCCGGTTCCTACGCCTACGGTCACGAGCATCTGAGTGTCGCCGGAGTTATTTCAGGGATGATCCTGATGGCGGCAAGTCTGGTTGTGTTCAAGTAGTTATGGAAAGTTTTGAGCAGGTTCCCAAGTCAAATTCATCCAGACGAGTGGTAATTTTTGTTCTTGTCGGCAGTGTGGTTCTTTTTTCAGCCATTATTGCGGGACTGAAATTACAGAATTGGAAACGGCACCATGGACCGCAAACAGTGTGTGCCCCGTTGATTCCTTCACCGGAATCCACTTACTATGGTGGCGACCGGCTGCAGAATGGTGAGGTGCTCGCCGGACTGTTGAGCCGGTGGTGCATCAACACCGAGCGGATTAATGCGATTTACAATGCGCTGGAAAAGGCGGATTTCAATTTCCGCCGGATGACTCCGGGCGATTCGGTGACGCTGATTTATCAGGGGCTGAATTTCCGCGGGATTGATTACCACTCCAGTCCGGTGGTGAGTTATCAGGTGCGGTTTGACAGTAACGGCACAGCTGCTGCGGTCCGGGTAACGAGGCCGGTGGACACCGTCAAGTGTGTGATCCGGGGGACAATAGAAAATTCGCTCTGGAATTCACTTCTGAAGCTGGGCGGGACGCCCGAGCTGGTAGTAGAGTTTGCGGAAATTCTGCGTTATGACATTGATTTCTTTACCGAATGCAATAATGGAGATACCTTTGAGCTGCTTGCTGACCGGCTGGAGGTGGATGGCCGTTTTTACCGGTTCGGCCGGGTTTATGCGGTGCATTACCGGAGCCGGACCGACAATGTCTACGGTTTCTACTATCAGGATCCAACAGGGCGGTGGGATTATTATAATGAAAAGGGACAGTCGCTGCGCAAGACGGTGCTGAGGTCTCCGCTGTCTTTTGCCCGGGTGTCATCGTATTTCGGGATGCGGTTTCATCCGATTCTGCGCGTGGTCAGGCCGCATCAAGGTGTTGACTATGTGGCACCGCGCGGAACACCGGTAAGTGCGATTGCCGATGGCGTGGTGACCATGGCACGCTGGAACGGCGGTTACGGCAAGATGGTGGAGGTCAGGCACAGCGGCGGCCTCGTCTCAAGATACGGACATCTTTCAGGATACGGTCCCGGCGTCAAGGTGGGGAGGTCCATCCGGCAGGGAGCAACAGTCGGTTATGTCGGTGCAACCGGTCTGGCGACCGGTCCCCATCTCCACTTTGAAATCCGGCAGAACGGCAAGCCGGTGAATCCGCTCAAGGTCATTCCACCGCGTGCCGAACCGGTGCCCGCCCGCTACCTTGCCGATTTTCAGGCGGTGCGCGACCGCTATCTTGCGATTATGCGCACTGCCGGCCAGTTTTCTGCCGATACTTCTGCCTCATTGATCCAAGGCCAGCCGGGTTTTTAGATAAAAACTTCTGCCGGGCAGAGGATAATTACGGATCAGCTCATAGTGCCGGTCAAGGAGATTCTGGACCCCGGCACTGATTGCAAGGGATACCAGGTTGATTTTATGATTCAGGCTGATGCCGAGGTCAAGGATCAGGTAACCAGGCAGGGTGTCGGTGTTGGTCGAATTGGCAAACCTGGATGTGGCACCGGTTGTGCTCAGCTGAAGCCGGAGCGCAGTCTTGGGTAAACGCAGCGGTTCCAGCCAGATGCTGGCGCTGCCAGTCAGCGGCGGGCGGTAAGGTATTAAGGTGCTCTCTGCCCGGCACTCCTGCAGTGTCAGATTGCCGTCAAGGCCGAAATGAGGAAACTCAACTTCCGGCTCCAGTTCCAGTCCCCGGATCCGCACCCGGGCAATGTTGACCGGCTGCCAGACAAAACTCGTATCGGCAACCCATTGAATCAGGTCCTGAATTCGGGAGTAAAAGGCGGTGAGCCGCAGTGCGCCGCCGGGCATTTTGACGCCGATGCCGGCATCATAGCCGGTTCCCCATTCCGGTTTGAGGTGCGGATTACCGCGGGTCCAGGGGTCTTCAGGCCAGAACAGTTCGTTGAAGCTGGGAGCGCGGAAGGAGCGGTTGACACCCGAATAAAAGCTCAGGAGCGGGTGCGGAGTCAGTGTCATGGTCAGACGGGGACTGAGGGCGCCGAGGGTTGCAACCGCATCCGGATGCCGGTTCTGCAGGATTTCGTAGCGCAGTGCGGGCATGAGCTGAAGCAGTGCGGTCTTGAAACCGCTTTCAATATAACCGGCGGCATTGAGCCGGATGGAATTTCCCACGGTAGTACTCTGCGCCTGTTCATAACCGGTTTCAACCCCGGTCAGCAGATCACAGGTGAGCGGTCCGAATATCCGGTTGAATTCGTGATTAAGGTTCATTCCGGTATTTTGGAGTTTATGGGTGTCGTTGGCAGTGAAATACGGGTCCGGGTTGTGATAGCGCTGATTGCGCCGGCAGTGGTAAAGTCGGGTGCTGACTCTTCCTGCCGGACTTTCGAGCAGGTCATATCCGGCGATGACCAGCAGATGTTCATCATCAAGCCGGGCGCTGTCGCTCGGGAAGGTGACAGGTCCGGGGGAACCGCGGCGGCTGATTCCGAAATGGGTTTCCAGCGTCAGCGACTGACGGGCATCCAGTGCGGTCTGGGATTTGGCGAGCAGTGCGGCACGGCTGAGCCGGGCATTGGTGCGCAGGCGGATTGAGCCGGTGGAGTCAGGATAGGGGAAGCGGTTATCACTGTGAAAGTAATCGCCGGAGGCGAGCCAGCTGACCCTGCCGGGCAGAGTAGCGGTTAATGCGGCAGTCCGGGTGCCGAAGGAGGCAAGCCCGGCGGAAAACTCCAGCCGGCGCTGGCGGGGTTCCGGTGTTATCAGATTAATGACACCACCCAGTGCCGATGTGCCGTAGAGTGCGGAGGCTCCACCCCGTGCGATTTCGATCTGTTCAATCTGCCCTGCTGGCAGCAGGGTGATGTCGGCAAGACCGTTGAGACCGGAGTTGAGCCGGATACGGTCCCAGAGGACGAGCGTCTGCTCCGGACCGGCACCGCGCAGACTCACGGTCGCAAGATTGCCGTAGTCGTTGAGCAGGGTGCCGGTTGCCCGGCTGAGCGGTAAAGCCGGACCGCTCTGAACCAGCGACTGGTCAATGTGCCGGTTCTGAACCGGCATGGCAAAAGGCAATGGGGTCTTGAGCCGGGTGGCGGTGCTCGTCACACCGCTGATGGGAATTGCCACCGGGAAAAGGGACAGTATTTCGGGCAGATCGTCCGCATTACCGGTCCAGGTCCGGGTGCGGTAGCCGATGCGCTCCAGTTTCAGGGTCAGCGGTTCTGCAGGCTGGTCAAGTTCCAGCGAGAAGTATCCGGTGCTGTCCGCAAGAAAGGTTCTGCCCTGGGGCAGCACGGTGATCTGGACATAGGGCACCGGTTCACCGGTGACCCCATCAACAATCCGGCGTTCAAAGTTGACGCCGGTGAGGAGTACAATCAGGGACAGGATGTTCATTCCGGTTCTCCTTTCTGCGCAAGTTAAACCGACCTTGTGACCGTGGCCAGGTCTCCTGGCTTGCGGCCGCACTCCATCGCCTTCCCAGCCGGAGCCAGTGGCATTGATGGGGCGTAAAAGCACCGCTCACAGTGGGCGAGACCGCCGCCGATTTTCACGGCGTTCCCTGTGCCCGATTCCGGGCAACCCGTTTTCCGGGTCGACCACAGTCAAATGGGAGTATAGTTTTAAGCCTGCGGACTGTCAACAGGTGGTTGATTCTTGATTATCCGGGCGCCGTAATTAAGATATTATAAACAACTACTAAGGAGGTAGTGTGCGAAGGATACTGTTTGGTGTTGCGGTGCTGGCGGTCACAATCGTGGCCGGAGCACCGATTGAGCCGCTGCTGCTGGAGCGGATGAGCACCACCAGCAAGAACGAATATCTGCCGGTGGTGATTGCGCTCAGGGAGCAGTTTAATGGCGAGCAGGTCATCCGGACGATCAAGGTCAAGGATGAGCGCTGGCGGGTGACGGTCAGCGGTCTGAAGGAGCTGGCTGCCCGGACCCAGCAGGGTCTGCTTCAGGAGCTGACCCGGCTGGAGCGCGAGGGCAAGGCACGCAACATCGTTCCATTGTGGATTGTGAATGCGGTTTACTGCGAACTGGTTTCCGAGGCGATTCTGAAGGTGGCGGAGCGGGCTGATGTCTGGTTTGTCCAGTGGGATCTGATTCCGACCGAGAATGCGCTCGGGCTCGCACCACAGCAGCCCGCGGCTGATGTTACCGGCGGAACCGACAGCCGGGAGTGGCATGTGCGCAAGGTCAAGGCGGACAGCGTCTGGTATACCTACGGCTATACCGGACAGGGGGTGGTGATCGGTAATATTGACACCGGCTGTGATTACAACCATTCGGATCTGGCAAACCGGATGTGGACTGATCCGAACTACCCCTATCACGGCTGGGACTTTGAGAACAATGACAACGATCCGATGGATGGCAATGGTCATGGCACCCATACCTGCGGGATCAACGCCGGTGACGGCACCGGTGGTGATACGACCGGCATTGCCCCGGGTGCCAGAATCATGAGCTGCCGGACCAAGACCAGCCTGAGTTCACCACTGCCGGATACAATTGCGGAAAATACCGTCTTCCGTGCAATGGAGTTCTGTGTTGCACCACCACTTTCTCCGGAGAATCATGCCCACCTGCTTTCGATGAGTCTGGGCTGGCAGCATTCCTGGAATCCGCGGCGGGCGCTCTGGCGTCAGGCGGTAACCAATGTGGCGGCTGCCGGGCTCCCCTATTTCATCGCTGCGGGTAATGAGGGTTCGAGCAATCCGCCGGACAATGTCCGGACGCCGGGTGATGTCCCCGGTCCCTGGAAGCATCCGGCAGAGATGGCAGGCGGTCTGGGCGGTGCAATTTCGATCGGCGCCACCGACTCTACGGACAACTATGCCTATTTCACCTCCTGGGGTCCGGTCTCCTGGTCAAGTATTCCGCCGTATAATGACTATGCCTATCCGCCCGGATTGCTGAAACCGGACTTTTCCGCACCGGGTGTGGATGTTGTTTCCTGCCGGCTGGGCGGAGGTTATGTCGCAATGTCCGGGACCTCAATGGCAACACCGTGTGCTGCCGGGGTGGCGGCGCTGATGCTGGAGAAGAATCCGCTGCTCTTGCCCGAGCAGATTGATTCGATCATGCAGTATTCGGTTGTGCCCCGAGGGACACCGCCGAAGAACAATACCTACGGCACAGGCAGAATTGATGCCAAACTGTGCATTGAGAACACACCGCTGCCGTTCGGGGTCAGGCTCTACCGGGCGATTGTCGATGATTCCGCAGGCGGTAACAATGACCGGATTATCAATCCGGGCGAGGCGATCAACCTGCCGGTCTGGGTGAAGAATCAGTGCAGCTATACCACCAGCGGGGTAACCGGCATCCTGCGGACTTCAGATCCGACCCATATCACAATTACCGATTCGGTGAAAAGCTTCGGCACCATTCCGGCGGGTGACACCGCATTTTCCGGCCAGCCCGGATTCCGGTTTACGGTTGACCCTTCCTGTGTCAACGGCTATACGCTGAATCTGGAACTGGTGGTCCGGGATGATCAGGATTCGGTCTGGAGTTCACCGCTGAAGCTGAAGGTGGGCACACCGGTGCTGAGCGGCGATTCGGTCTATGCCTATGACGGCGGTAATGGCAAGCTTGATCCCGGTGAGGAGTGTGATATTGCGGTTCAGCTCGTAAATTCCGGGCTGGGGAACGCCTATGATGTGCAGGTGGTGCTCCGGTCATATGACTCCCGGCTTGAGGTGCTGGATTCAAGTGCGGTTTACGGTCTGATACCGGCAGACTCGTGGGTCATGAATGAGGCGGATCATTTCCGGGTGCGGGCGAGCGCATCAATTCCCCGCGAGTTTGTGATTCCGTGCAGTCTGCGGATCAGCCAGACCGGCTATCCGGACCGGACGGTTTACTTCGGAATTGAGGTGGGCCGGCTGACCGCAATTGACCCGATTCCGGACGGACCGCGCCGGCCTGCGCTCTATTATGCCTATGATGACATTGATGCGGAGTATGCGGAGCGGCCGACCTTCTCCTGGGTCGAGATTCGCAATCTGGGCACCCGGCTGACGCTCTCTGATGACCAGACGGTGCAGATCACCCTGCCGCCCGCATTCGGGCCGATCAAGTTCTACGGCCAGCGCTATACCCAGATCTCGATCTGCTCCAACGGCTGGGTGGCACCGGGCTATTCAACCGCAACCACCTGGAGCAATACTCCGCTGCCCAACAGCCAGATGCCGCCGATGTTCTGTCTGAAATGGGATGATCTCTATCCGCCAACCGGCAATGGCGTCTGGTATTATCATGATGCGGCAAACCACCGGTTCATCGTTGAGTGGGATTCGGTCCATTACTACAACCCGCGCGACTCCTGGGACAAGATGCAGATTGTCTTCTATGACACCACGCTGGCAGCGGCTGACGGCAATACCGAGGTGGTTTACCAGTACCTGACCGCGAACCGGAACTCCAGTGCCACCATTGGTGAACAGGACCCGAGTCTGACGATTGCGATTCAGGTGGTTTATAACGATACCTTCCACCGGGCTGCCGGACCGGTTGTTCCGGGCCGGGCGATCAAGCTGACTACGGATGCGCCTTCGGTCGGGCTGGCAGAAACCGGGAGCATGTCCGGTCCGGCTCTTACCGGTGTCAGAATGCTGCCGACCGCATTCCGCAGCCGGCTGCAGATTCACTTCCTCCTGAATCAGGGTTCAGCGGTCCGGGTTGCGGTTTATGACAAAGCGGGACGCCGGGTCCGCACCCTGATTGACCGCAGACTGAATCCGGGCGGATACGAGCTGAGCTGGGATGGCAGGGATGATGCCGGTAACCGGGTGGCGCAGGGTGTCTATCTGGTTCGACTGGAGAGTGAAGAGCAGGTAATGACGACCAAGGCGGTTTATCTGAAGTAGGGTTGACAGGTTAGGCGGGCAGGAGCGTTCAGTTCCTGCCCGCCAGTATCTTTTCATGATTTCCATCCGGCGCATGGAGGAGCAGGACCTGGAGCAGGTCCTGCAGATTGAGCATGCCACATTTCCCAACCCCTGGCGGCGATCATTTTTCCTATCTGATATTCACCGTCCGGATGGGCTGTGCATTGTGGCAGAAAATGAGAACCGGGTTGTGGGTTATCTGGTTGCCTGGGGCAGAGTTGAGGTCCATATCGCCAATATTGCGGTTGCCGCAGAATGGCGCAATCAGGGGGTCGGGACTGAGCTGATGAGGCGGGCGCTGGAGTTTGCAGCCGGTCAGCAGGCGGAGAGTGTTTTCCTTGAGGTGCGGGTTTCCAATCTCGGTGCCCAGCGTTTCTACCGCCGGTTCGGTTTTGTGCCTACCTATGTCCGCCGGGGCTATTATGAGAACGGCGAGGATGCGCTGATCATGGAGCTGGCACTGCTTCACGAGTAGCGCTCATAGCAGACAATCTCCTTCAGTTCCTTTCTGGGTCTGGGTCTGGGCTCCTGAGCGGGCCAGCCGAGCGGGGTGAGTGCCACCGGTTTCACACCCTCGGGAATTGCCAGCACCTTCCGGACCTCATCTTCAATGAATGCGCCGATCCAGCAGGTACCCAGCCCTTCGCTGGCAGCAGCGAGAATGATATGCTCCAGCGCAATCGTGACATCAATCTCAGCTGCGGACCAGTACCCGCCCATGCCCTTCCACGCCTGCTCCAGCAGGGCGCAGGCACAGATGATCACCGGTGCCTGAGCGATGAACTGCTGATTACGGCAGGCGGGCACAAGCGCCTGACGGATTTTCTCATCTCTGATGATGATGAACTTCCAGGGCTGAAGGTTTTTGGCAGAGGGTGCGAGCCGGCCCGCTTCAAGAATCCGGTTGAGAACCTCTTCCGGCACCGGGTCGGGTTTGTAGGCACGGACACTGAGCCGTCTCCGGATTACCTCATAAAACTCCATACCGCCTCCTTTCAGGACTTGCCTTCGCTGAGAGAAATTTAGCCGGGACGGGCTTAAAGTCAACTGTTAGCAGCGGATAGAGGTAAAGAACCGTAAAGCCAGAAAGAAAAAATAAAACAAGTGTTCAGTGATGGTTAGCAGGAGCGCTGTTATAAGTTCTGGAAATTTAACCGAATCGCAGTCAGGACCGACAGACCGACCGGAGTCAACGGTGGGGGGAACTGGGGGGTGGGCAGGATTTCAGAGGGTGTAATTCTGCAAGTTATTGATAAAATATGTTTTGGCAACATGGTCTTCTGGCGTTGAAGCAGGGAAAGGCACCCGATATAATATAAATAGGTAACTAATTGTCTAATTCGGGCGCAGGGATTTGACATTTTTGTGCCGGGTTATAAAATTTGAGCCGATGAAGAAAAGGATTGCCCAGCTCCAGGAACAGCTCGTCCGGGAAAGGCTGGACGGAATCATAATTTCCGGTTTGAACAACATCCGCTATCTCTGCGGTTATACTGGCAGTAATGGCATGATGGTTGTGACCCGGCGTGCTGCCGTTTTTTATACCGATTTCCGGTATCAGGAGCAGATTAAAACCGAAGTCCGGGGCTGTGACAAAAAAATTCTGGAACGGGATCTTTACAGTTCGTTTCCGGTTGCTGAGTTAAGGCGGATGCTGGGGGGAAAACGCACTCCGCGCCTCGGGGTGGAGGAAGGTAATTTAAGTCTGGCGAGGTTCCGGATGCTGCGTCGGCAGCTCAAGGGGTTCAGGCTGATTCCGGTCCGGGACCTGGTCTTGGAACTGAGGCGCAGGAAGAGCCGGTCCGAGCTGGCGCGGATGCAGCGGGCACAGGAGATTACCGAGCAGGCGTTTAACCGGGCGCTCAGGCTGGTGAAACCGGGGATTACCGAACAGGACCTGGCGCTGGAGATTGAGTTTTACTTCCGGCGGTTTGGCGAGCCCGCATTTCCCTCAATTGTGGCATCGGGTGAGAATGGCGCCAAGCCTCATGCCCGTGCCGGGGTACGGCGGCTGAAAAAGGGAGATGCGATCACATTTGACATCGGGTGCAGGTATCAGGGCTACTGTGCTGATATGACCCGCACCGTATTTCTGGGCAGACCGGACCCAGAGCTGAGGCGGGTATATGAGGCGGTCCTGCAGGCACAGCAGGAGGCGCTCGGAGCGATGAAGGCCGGGGTGCCGTGCAAGTTTGTGGACCTGGTGGCGAGAGAATATCTTAATCAGCAGGGACTGGGTCAGTTTTTCGGTCACAGCCTGGGCCATGGGGTCGGGCTGGAGGTGCATGAGCAGCCGGCTCTTGCCCGGACCAGCCGGCAGGTGCTGGAGCCGGGTGATGTGGTTACGGTGGAGCCGGGTGTTTATCTGCCCGGAAAAGGCGGGGTAAGAATTGAGGATATGGTGCTGGTTACCAGTACCGGAATTCGTAATTTCACCAAGGCAGACAAGGAGTTACTGATAATTTAAGGAGTGGCGATGGTAACACCAAACGATTTTCGAACCGGTCTGTTAATTAAATATAACAATGAAATCTATGAAGTTCTTTCCTATGCCCGGACCCGGACCGCACAGCGCCGGGCACGGGTGCTGACCAAGATGCGCAACATCCGCACCGGAGCGCTGATCGAGGAGAGTTTTGAATCTGAAATCAAGCTGGAAACGGTGGAGATGGAGCGGCGCAAGGGGCAGTTTCTCTATGCAGATGATACCGGTTACCACTTCATGGACATGGAGACCTATGACCAGTTTGCCCTGAAGCGGGAGGTGCTCGGGGACAAGGTGTATTATCTGACTGAAGGGGTGGAGGTGGAGATCGGCTATATTGAAGGGGTGCCGATGCTCATTGAGCCGCCGATATTCATTGTGCTCGAGGTGGTTGATACCGAACCCAATTACCGGGGTGATACCGCAACCGGCGGGGGCAAGCCGGCGAAGTTGTCAACCGGTCTGGTGGTGGATGTGCCGTTTTTCATCAAGGTGGGCGACCGGGTGCGGATTGATACCCGCACCAACACCTATGTTGAGCGGGCATAAAGAGGTGTGTTCAGGAAGGTTCTGGTAGCCTGCCGGGGAATTCCCGCACTGCGGATTGTCCGCACCTGCCGGGAGCTCGGTATCAGGAGTGTTGTTCCCTACTCGGAGGCGGACCGGACCGCACTGCCAGTGCTTTTAGCCGATGAGACGGTGTGTATCGGACCGGCGCCCCTCCGGGATTCCTATCTTAATGTATCACGGCTCCTGGCAGCGGCTGAGGTTACCGGCTGTGATGCGCTCCATCCGGGCTGGGGTTTTCTGGGAGCGGATCCGGAGTTCGCTGATGCCACTATCAGCTCGGGAATTGCGTTTATCGGACCGGGTCCGGATGCGCTCCGGCTCTTTGCGGACCGGCTGGCACAGCGCCGGCTGGCTCGGGAGCTGAAAATTCCGGTTGTGCCCGGAACCGAGGAGCCGGTCAGCAGTCCGGCTGAGGCGGTACCGGCGGTGTTAAAACTGGGACTGCCGGTTGTCGTCAGGCCCGTCGCCAGCAACCTGCACTGCAGCCGTCTGATTAACAAGGAAAAGGATATTGAGTATCAGGTGCGGATGTGCCAGGCAGAGGTCCGGGCACATAACGCCACTGAGCAGGTTTATCTGGAGCGATATCTGCCCCGAACGCGGCCGGTTGATGTGCTGGTGATTTTCTCTCAGCCAGTGGCGGAATGGGAGGTTGGCTTTTATCACCGGGAGCAGGACCTGCTTGTCTTCTCCCCGGCAAATCTGTCCGGAAATTTGCGCAGCCGGCTGTACCGCTGGTCAAGACTGCTGGCAGAACAGCTGCAGTTTCAGGGTGTGCTTGTGGTGCGGTTCCTGATTGATGAGGACAATACTCCTTACTTTCTTCAGCTGAGTGGTGAGCTCAGCCCCTGGCATCCGCTGGCAGAGATTATTACCGGTATGGATATTGTTGCCGGGCAGTTGAAAGTGGCAGCGGGTGAAAATGCCGGAATCGTTCCTGCAGACCAGGGAATCAGAGCACTGGCAGCAGGCATCCGGGCAGAGGACCCGGGTGCTGATTTCGAACCATCAACCGGCATCGTCAGTGAGCTGTTACTCCCGGGCGGACCACACCTGCGGGTGGAGTCTTACATATATCCCGGCTACGAAATTCTGGGGGAGTATGATCTGCTGCTGGTGAATCTTTTTTCCTGGGGGGCGGATCTGGAAACTGCGGTCCGCCGTCTGCTCCGGGGATTTGCTGAGCTGAACTTCGGCAGTATCAGGACAAATATCGAGCTGCTGAGTACGGTGCTCCACCACCCGCATTTCGGGCAGCCGGGCAGATCTATTTTCTTCTGACCTGACCGAATTGAAAATTTCTGCTTGACAGGCGGGTGCGACTTTGCTATAATATAATCGAGACGGCGAGCTGCTATGCGTTTACTTTCTTTTTATTATAAGGAGATAAACGGTAGCGGCTTGCGGTCTCATTTATTCCTAAAAAGAAAGGAGGTGCCAAACACCATGAAGAATCGCGGCTTTACACTGATCGAGCTGCTCGTCGTCATCCTGATTATCGGTATCCTGCTCGCACTGATCATCCCGAACTTCGTGTTGTTCCAGGAGCGCGCCCGTCGTGCTTCCGTGAAGAACAACATGCACGTCATTCAGACTGCGCTTGAGGCCTATGCCGTGGACCACTACGGCAACTATCCGGGCGAGGATGTGGAATGGGATCCGGGCAATGAGGCTGGTATCTGTCTGTGGTTCCCGGGCGGTGACCCGATCGGAACCGACGGAGAGCCCAAGCCGGGTAACTTCCCGGTCAACCCGTATGACGGCCGGCGCTACAATGACGAGGACAAGGACGAGGAGGACCTGGTTTATCTGGACCTCTTCGGCGAGCTCGAGCCGGGCCAGAACGCTCAGATCCGGGGCAACGATGAGGAGTGTCCGTACCTTGATTTCGGTGGCACACCGGAATATCCGGGCGGAATCGGCATCGCCACCTATGTGCCGGATGTCGGTTTCGGTGCTCCGCAGGAGTACGGCATCTACGGATTCGGGCGTGATGTCGCCTATCCGATGTATGACCTCGACCCGCTGTGCGATGACCCGACTGACGAGGAGTACTTCATCTTCTTCGTGCTCCACAACTAATCCTCCAAGAGCAGTGCGCGGGGTGGTTTAATCCACCCCGCTTTTCTTTTTCTTGACCTGAGCAGAATTAATTTTTATACTCAGACTGTGACGGTTGTTAATCAGCCGGTAATCGAGACCGTCCGGTTGAGCAAATCCTACCGGACCGGTTTCCGGATGAAGCGGGTCCAGGCGCTTTCCGAGCTGAATCTGCAGGTGGAACAGGGTGAGATTTTCGGGTTTTTAGGTCCGAACGGTGCAGGCAAGACCACGACGATCAAAATTCTTATCGGTCTGGCACAGCCCAGCAGCGGTTTTGCCACCGTGCTGGGCCGGGCACCGCGTGACCCGCGGGTAAAACGGCGGGTCGGTTTTCTGCCCGAGTCGCCCTATTTCTATGAGTATCTGACCGCGGTTGAATTTCTTGCCCTCACCGCCCAGCTTTCCGGTGTGTCCCGCAGTGAAATTCCGGGGCGGGTGCGCCAGATGCTGAAACTGGTCCGGATGGAGCATGCAGCACATCAGCAGATGCGCGGTTTTTCGCGGGGAATGCTCCAGCGGATCGGAATTGCTCAGGCGCTGATTCATGACCCGGAGGTGGTGATTCTGGATGAACCGATGGGCGGGCTGGACCCGATCGGCAGAAAGGAGTTCCGGGATATAATTGTCAGCCTGCGGGAACAGGGAAAGACCGTATTTTTCTCAACTCACATTCTGGCGGATGTGGAGATGATCTGCGACCGGGTTGGAATTATCGTTGGCGGCAAGATGGTAGAAATTGGCAGGCTGAGCGAGATTCTGACCGGTGAGGTGGAGTCAATCGAGATTACCCTGCAGGGGGTCAGCGGGAAGTTCCGGAAGGGGCTGGAGCGGATCGCTCAGCGGTCAATTGAATCTGGTGACCTGCTGCTTTTAACGGTGAAGAGTGAGGAGGATGTGGAGCGGGTTCTGGCGATTGCCCGCGAGGCACAGGCGAAGGTGCGCTCAATCATTCCCCGTTCCCTGACACTGGAGGAGTTCTTTATGGCCCGGGTGAAGAGCGCCGGCAGAAACGGAGGGGTGTGATGCTGAACCGGATCTGGGGTATTGCCTTCAACACCTTCCGGGAATCGGTCCGGGACCGGGTGCTGGCAGCGCTGATCGTGATCGCAATCCTTGTGATGGCAAGCGCCAAGGTGATCCAGCCGGTGGCTCTGGGCGAGGCAGAGAAGATTATCAAGGACCTGGGGCTTTCCGCCATCACCCTGTTCTGTGTGCTGATTGCCATACTGGTGGGTGGCCGGATTGTCTACCGCGAGGTGGAGAAGCGGACGATTTATCTCCTGCTTGCCCGGCCGGTCCGGCGTTATGAGTTCATCATCGGCAAATACTGCGGGATGATGCTGGTGCTCGGGGTGAGTCTGGTGCTGATGACCGCCGGTTTTTATCTGGTCCTGCTTCTGACCGGGGTTAAACCGGAGCCGCGCCTGCTCTGGGCGGTACTGATGACCGGCTTTGAGCTGGCGATTCTGACCGCAGTTGCGGTCCTCTTTTCCACATTTGTAACACCGATCGCCAGCGCAGTGTTTACCTTTGTGGTCTACTTTATCGGTCACAGCACCCAGCTGCTGCGTCAACTGGCAGCAATCAGTCCGGCACCGATTGTCAAGTTCATCGGCATGTTTCTCTATTATGTCCTGCCCAATCTGAACAATTTCAATATCCGGGGCGATGTTGTCCACAATGCACCGCTCAATCCGCTGGCAATGGTGCTCTCGATTGCCTATGCGCTGGTTTACACCTTCACCCTGCTCCTGATTGCCATTTTTGTCTTCAACCGGCGGGACTTCTGATGAAGCTGGTTGAGGTTACCAGACCCGTTCCCCGGGGACCCGGTTTGCTTGTTTCCCTGCTGCCCGTGGTGCTGGTGATCTGGGGGTTTGTCGGGATCTATCTGCTGCAGCTGTCGCTTGATGCCACCAGCCGCCGGGCCGGGGAAAAACTGATGCAGGAGCTTGCCTATTTTCCCTCCGGAGTTGCCCTGCGGGAAATGGTGATTGAGTATGAGGAGCTCGCTGCCGATTTCATCTGGCTGACGGCGATTGACTATTACGGCCGGCACCAGCAGACTGACCGGCGCTATGAATGGCTGGGTCATATCTTTGAAATTCTGACGACGCTTGATCCGCGGTTTATCGGTGCCTACCACTTCGGGGCGATCACCCTTGCCTGGGATGCCCACAATCCGGCAGCAGCACTGCGCTTTCTGCTTAACGGCATGAAGGCAAATCCGCTCAACTGGCAGCTGCCGTTTGATGCCGGGTTTATCAATTACATACTGATCGGTGATTATCAGGCAGCAGCCCGGCTGTTTCAGATTGCAGCCCGGCTGCCTGATGCCTGGCCAATCATCGAACGCTGGGTGCCCTATGCTACTGCCCGGAGCGGTGATTATGCCAGCGCCCGGGAGATGTGGAAAGACCTGTATTACAGCACCGACAACAAGAAACTGAAGGAGTTGATCGTCCGGCAGCTGAAATGGCTGAAGCTGGAGGAGGGATTGGCGGAAATTCAGCGGGCGGTCAATCAGTTTATTGAAAAGGAAAAAAGGCTGCCGGGCAGTATTGAGGAGTTAAAGCAGCGGGGTTATCTGCCGGTCCTGCCGGAAGAACCCTATGGCGGCCGGTTTTATCTTGACGGTGACAAGGTCCGGACAACCACACCGCCCAGCCGGCGGGGCTCGGGATAAAAACTTGACAGATGTGAATGAATTACTATTATTTAACCAAAGGAGATTTTATGTGTCCCAAAAACCGCGGCTTTACGCTTGTTGAGCTTTTGGTGGTAATCATGATTCTGGGGGTGCTGATGGGAATGTCGGTGCCGAGGTTTTCCGGTCTGCGCAATCAGGCACGGATTGCCGCAATGAAGATGAATCTGCACAATGTCCAGACCGCCATCGAGGTGTTTCATCAGGAGTTCGGTTATTATGCCGAGGATTTTTACGAGGATGGATACGGATGCGTGTTTCCCGGTGGAGAGTATGATGTCCGGATCGGCAAACTGCCGACCAACCCCTACAGCGGCAAGGAGATGGACCCGGATGAGTTCAATCCTGAGGATTATGATGATATCACGGAAATCAGTAATACCGATGAATACGGTCCGAATGATGTCTACGGCTATGACCCCGGCAATATAGTTTACAAGGTTTATGACCCGCCCGGTTCCGCCTACCCGACTCATTACGGTCTATTGGGAATTGACCACAGCGGTTCCTCAATCCGGGATTTTGATGCGGACGGCGATGCGGTGATTTTTGTGCTGCACAACTGATGAAGGGAGTCAGCATGGGCAGGTGTTTGTCCTTGACAGGAGAGAAGAAGATTTCTATAATGAAGTTTGTGAGCGCCAGAGACAGTTCAGGGCGCGGGTTCACCTTGGTGGAACTGCTGGTCGTTATTTCAGTGCTTGGAATTCTTCTGGCTTTTTTTGTTCCAACAATGATCTCCCGGGTAGCAACCAATGCCCGGCGTACCGCCACTTTACAGGAGATGAATGTCCTGCGGGAGGCAATCATGGGCAATCCGGACCTCCGGGTTGGCGGTGAGGCGGTCGGTTACGGTTTCAAGCAGGATGTGGGAAGACTGCCGCGGGATCTGGTTGAACTGGCAACCCGCAACCCGTTTGAGGGTATTTATGCCCAGCGGTTGTATGTCGGCAAGGAGACACTGCCGGCCTGGGACCCCTATATTCAGAAGGGCTGGAACGGACCTTACATCCGCGAAGACGGAGAGATGGGCTATCTGTATGACGCCTGGGGAACTGAATACCGTTACTGGGTGGAAAACAATGAGACGCTCGGTCTGATGAGTGCCGGGCCGGACGGTCTTTTCTGGGGTCAGCCCGGTGCGGTCAAGAATGACGATATCAAGGTGAGGTTCTGATATGAACCGGAGAATTTATCGTGGTGTGACCCTGATTGAACTGCTGGTGGTAATTATGATTCTGAGCGTAATTCTGACCGCCGCAATCAAGACCTGGGATGTGACGCTGGAGCGGGGGCGTTTTGAGCAGACCCGTCAGAAGCTGGACCGGCTGGCAAAGGTGATTACCGGTGATCCGGATTATGTGGTAGGAGGGGTCCGGGCCGATTTCGGTTTTGTGGGCGACATGGGTGCACTCCCCCGCACGCTCAGCGATCTGGTGAATCCACCCAGCTGGGTTTCGCCGCCCGAGAGCAGCCGCTGGCGCGGACCTTATATCAAGTCAACTTTTAATGAATCGCCGGAAGGCTACCGGATTGATGGCTGGGGCGATACAATTGTATTTGAGCGGGACAGTCTGTTTCTGCGCAGCTATGGAGGCGGAGGGCTGGTTGACCGGAAGCGCTGGATTACCAAACCGCTGGGTTACAGCGTTAATGACCTGCTGCACAATGTGGTCGACGGTTCAATTGTGGACCAGCGTGGTGTGCCACCACCGGATTCAATTCTGCCGAGGATTACCGTTCAGCTGGAGTACCCGCGTCAGGGGGTGCTCTACCGTGACAGTTATACACCGGCAACCAACGGTATGTTTGAGTTCCGGGATGTCCCGCAGGGGGTCCAGACCCTGAGGGTGATGGTCTGGCACTATTATCCGCCACCGCCGCGGTGTGATACCGTTACCCGAGCGGTGACAGTATTTCCGCGCGTTGGTGCGCGGGGAATTGAGGTCCGGTTGAATGTGGACTGGAACAACATGTGAGGTGGAAGATGAGAAGCCAAGTCAAGGCACACGGGTTTACACTGATGGAGTTGCTGGTGGTGTTGTTGATCATCGGGATTCTGAGTACGGTCGCAATCCGGACGATCGATGCCACCCGGGATCGGTCACTGTTTGATCAGACACTGAAGGAGATGCGGGAGCTGTCCTATGCGATGGTGGGCAATCCGGAGATTACCGCGAATGGTCACCGGGTTGATTTCGGATTTTATGGTGATATGATGCGGTTGCCCAATGACCTGCGGGAGCTGGTGGAAAATACAAGTAATTCTCCCAACTGGCGCGGTCCTTATCTGCGACGGGAGTTTCTGCAGGACAGTGTCGGTTACCGCTACGATGCGTGGGGTAACCCGTATACTTATAATCCCGCTACCGGCACAATTGCCACGATCGGCAACGGCAAGTATCCGATGACCATCAGGGTCGTGGATTCAATTGTTCATCTCACAAACAACAGTATAATCGGCACGGTTACCGATGCCGATAACAATCCGCCGGGTGATAAGGCGGCAACGGTCGGCATCTACCTCTATCTGCCGAACGGCACTACATTTTTTACCCGGCCCGATGCCGGCGGTTATTATGAGTTTACACCTGCCACCACCAATGGCGGTATCCCAATCGGCAATCACAAGCTGGTTGCCCGGCGGCCGGGCGGTGATTCAATTGTCAAGTGGGTGACGGTGGTACCGCGAAGCCGGACGGTCGTTGACTTCCGCTTCAGCCGTCTGTTTCGGAATTATCTGCAGATGGTCGGGACACCGAAAATTTCCGGTGACAGCTCGGGATTTACGATCTGGATCGTAAACCCCGGTGAAAATCCGGATACGGTCCGGACGATCAGTTTCATTGAGGCACCGGACAGTGCCTATATGCGCTGGCTTTATATCCGCAATCACGAACAGCGGCAATGGGAATACAGTCCGGGTGTCGGCAGAGGGGATTCACTGGTCATCATGCCCGGACCATTTGTGATTTCACCAAATGGCGAGGAAGTGGTCGAATTCAGTTTCTACAACTTTTCCAAGACCCCGAGCGGCGGGGATACGAGTAATATTTATAATCAACTTTTCCGGCTGAGGTTTAACGATGGTTCGGAATTCAGTGTCCGACCGCGGTAATTTTCTGGACATAAGGAGGCAAATTGGCGTCTAAAGTCTTTGGCGGGGGTGGTAAGGGCACCCTCTGTATTGATATCGGTTCGAATTCAGTTAAATTTGTCAAGGTTGAGGGTGGCAGGGTCGTCGATTACGGACTGAAGGAAATCGGCGAAGCGTTTGACGTGCCCTCAATTCTGCGGGAGCTGATCAAGGACTACAAGCCGCGTGAGGTTTACACTTTTGTATCCGGTCCTTCGGTGAGTGTCCGCCAGGCGCCATTCCCCAAGATGAACCGGCGGGAGTTAAAGGATGCAATTCTACTGCGGCTGGACAAGTACTCCCCATTTACGCTCGATGAAGCCATCTTTGATTTCAAGACCCTCGGCCCGGTTCGGGAGGCGGGAGCGATCAAGGACAATGTGATGGTCATCGCCGCGCGCAAGGACATTGTTTCCGACCATATCTCGACACTGCGTAAAGCGGGGCTGGAACCGTCATCAATCAGTGTTATCCCGTTTGCTCTGCAGGCGGCGGTAAAGAAGTATGGCCGGGTCCGTCCGGATGAGGTTGTCTGTCTGCTGGATATCGGTGCCGAGTTTACCGATATCATTTTTATGAAAGGTGAACGGCTCGACCTGGCGCGCACGGTGACGACTGCGGGCAATGCGATTACCGAGGCAATGACGGTCGCGATTACCACCGAGGAGGGACAGCTGGCGCTCGACGCCTATGATGCTGAGGAGCTCAAACGCAAGTACGGAATCCCCCCCGAGGATTCCACGGAGCGGCTGCCTTCCGGAATCATGGTCAAGCGTCTGGCAACGCTTCAGCGTCCGGCGCTGGAAAGGTTTGTGGCGGAAATTAACCGCTCGATTGATTTCTACCGTCGTGAATTTGGTGAACAGAAGGTGGACCGGCTGCTCATCTGTGGCGGGACCGCTGCACTGAAGGGATTGCGGGAATATCTGCAGACCAGCCTGGGGATTCCGACGGAGATTTTTGACCCGTTCAAGGATTTCGGTCTTTATCGCCCCGGAACAACCCCGCAGGAGGAAATCGGTCATCGGCTGGTGGCGGCACTCGGTCTGTATTATGACCATACCGCGGTGGACCTGCTGCCGATGGAAATGAAGACGGGCAAGTTTGTTGCCCGGGATATCAGGATGATGACGCTCGGCGGAATTCTCTGGCTGGGCGTTCTGATCGTCGGTTACATACTCGTTGCCGGATGGTCGGGTATTTCCAAGGGACAGGTGTCACGGCTCAGGAATGAAATCAAGGCTACTGAAGAGCAGAATCGGAGTTACTTTGAGCTGGAGAAGGAAATTTCAGAGCTGGAGGCACGACAGAAGGCGCTGACCAGTGTTGTGGGGGAGGTGATGCCGGCCGTGCCGGTGATGGCGAAGATCTCCACCATTGTACCCCAGAACATCCAGCTGAACACCTTTACACTGACAAACCGGACAAATGTGAAACTGACCGGGGTAGTAAGCGGTGAGCCTCATCTGCTGGATGTTGACCTGGCACAGTTTCTTATCGACCTGGAGCGCAGTCCATCATTCAAACAGGTACAGCTCGTTTCCAAGAACCGCAGCAGTCTCCAAGGTGAGACGGTGCTGGAGTTTGAAATTCAATGTGTGACGGAGTAAGCATATGAATCTAATTGAAAGAAGGGTAGTCCTGATTGGTCTGATAATCTATGTGGTGCTCGGCGTGGGAGCATGGTTTCTGCTCTATCAACCCCGGATTCGGGCAAGACAGAAAACAGTGGCTGAGATCCGGGACCTGCAGAAGCAGCTGGACGAGACCAAGGCGCGCATTGCCCAGATGCCCAAACTGCGCCAGCGCAAGGAGCAGCTGGAGGCAGAGATCAGCGGTATCTGGGCAAGGGTAGTGCCCCGTTCTCAGATGCTCAGCCTTTTCCGGGACCTTGCCCGGGAAGCCGAAGCAAAGCGTGTGCACTTTCTGGAGATAACTCCGCCCGGACTGGATACATTGTTGCAAGAGGAGGGTCCGAGTGCTCAGGTGAGACCGGTGCCGTTTATGGTGACGGTGCAGGGACGGTATCTGGATATCGGCAGGTTTGTTGAGGGTCTGGGAGATTATCCGTATTTTGTGCGGGTGCCGGATTTTGATTTCAATGCCCGTGAAGATATTAGACCTGAAGTAGAGGCGAAACTGCTGGTAAATATCTATGCCTCAAGTCTTGCGGGCAGAGGTGATTTGTGAGACGGATTATCCTGGTTCTGATTGTTGCGGCGGTGGTAGTAGTAGGAGGTGTCCTGCTCTTCAGGAAACCCAAGCCTGCTGCCCGCTCCAGCCGCAGTACCGCTCAGTCCGATTCAGTTTCTGGAACTGGTCGCCGCAGTACTGCAGCTCAGGGCAGAACTGCCGGCCGACTGAAGGCAAAGACGAAGGAGGAGCGTGCTGCCGAGCGTAAGCGTCTGCGGGCTGAGGAACGCAAGCGGAAAAAAGAATTGAAACGGCAGGAACGGGAAAGACGGCGGATGCTGAAATATGCCCGAAGCCGGCGGGGCGGTCGCAGGTCAGCAAGCCGGAAAGGGACTTACTATGTGGTGAAGGCGATAGTTTCCCTGGGCGAGGACAGCTATGCTTTAATTGACAATCGCCGGGTCAGAGTAGGAGATGTGGTGATGGGGCGTAAGATTGTTGCTATCGGTACGGACCGGATTGAGGTCGAGGCGTTTGGTCGACGAACTACTGTCCGCGTGGGAGAAAGTTTGCTGCCACCAAGTTATTTTGCGCAGAGGAAGAGAAGTTAGAAGCAAATGTTTGGGTTTTAAAAAAGAAAGGAGCACCTTGAGACAGAGATTACTGGTAATTTTGGGTTTGGCAGTAGCGGTGCTGGCGATATTTACCTTTACCCGTTCGCGACCGCAGGTGATGCCGCAGGTAATTACCGATGCGGCTACTACCGAGGTGACCCAGACGGTCAGAGGTAAGGCTGGGCAGTTAAAGTCAGCCCTGCAGGAAGCAATAGCACCGCCTGCACAAGGAGAAACACAGTCGGCTGTTGCGGAGCCGATTGTCTGGGGGAGCGATCCCTTTGTCCGTGACTGGATGCTGATGAGTGAGGTTGCCAATCTGAATCTGCGGGCGATCACAGTTACCAGTAGCGGGGCAAGTGCGCTGATAAATGATCAAATCGTTCAGGTTGGCGATCAGATCAGCGGTAAACGGGTCGTGAGCATTGAGCAGGACCGGGTAACTCTGGAACAGGGTGGAAGGACATTTACTTTGACACTGGGGGAGTAAAATCATGAATAAAAAAGCAACCATGTTTTTGTCAGTATTTTTGTTTCTGGGTGTCCTGTTTACGGCACAGGCACAGGTAGCGGTCAAGGATGTGGCAATCGACAAGCTGCTGGATGAAGTACGGGTGACGATTGCCTGCAGCGGAACTCCCAATATCAGTTCGTTTGTATCGCAGGAGCCGCCGGCAGTGATCGTTGATGTCATGGACGGAGTTTCGCAGGTTGCGCAGGAGCGGATCAGCTCAAGCTATTATCCTGTAACCGCAGTTACAGTAAAACCAAGTGAGGCAACGAGCGGTATCCGGGTGACAGTTTTGCTCCGGCAGCTGGTCCGGCACCGGATCACCAATGAAAATGGCGTTATTACTGTCAGCCTCGGGACCCAGCCGCTGCCACCTCCGCCAGCGCCGGAACCTGAAGACCAGTTCAGCGGCAAACCGCCGCTGACACTCTTGGTTCAGGATGCTGAGGTAACGAGTGTGTTGCGGATGCTGGCACGGCAGTTTGATCTCAACCTGATGATCACTCAGGATGTAAAGTCAGTTGTAAGTGTGCGCCTGAATGAAGTTCCCCTGCGGGCGGGTCTGGAGGCGCTGGTCAAGGCAGCGGGCTGTAATATCGTTGAAGACCGGAGCGGGGTGCTGATTGTCAAGCCGGTCAAGAAGGAGATGTACGGTGAGCTTCAGACGAGGGTGTTTAACCTGGATTACATTGAGGCTGAAGATGTGTTGAAGGTCATCAAGAAGGCACTCTCACCAGTCGGCGAAGCCACAGCGGGATACCGGCGGGTCGGGACTAAGGGTGGTGCGGCGGAACGCAGCGCGGTGCTGGTGGTATCGGATGTCCCGGAGGCGCTGGATGAGGTGGCGAAGATTATCGCTGAACTGGACCGGCCGGTGCCGCAGATTGCCATTGAAGCGAAGTTTATTGAAACAACCCATTCCGCTGAGGATCGGTGGGGCATTGACTGGACGCCGGTAGCCTCGTTTGGAACTGAACTGCCGAAAATCGGTGAAGAGGTGGCGATTCCGGTTATTGTTAAAGAGATGCTTTTTGGTAAGATCTCCTTCGCCCGGTTCAGTGCGGCGCTGGAACTGCTGAGTTCGCGCGGGCGTTCACGGGTGCTGGCAAATCCAAGAACTCTGACGCTGGACAACCAGACGGCAACGGTAAGTATGGGTATTGATGTCCCCATCCGTGAAGTGCACAAGGACCCGAATACGGGTGAGATTACCTACACCTGGAAGACCCGTTCGATCCCGATCAAGCTGGAGGTGACACCGCATGTGACTTCTGATGGTATGATCACCATGCATGTCCGGCCTTCGGTTGAAGCAATTACGGGCTGGGTAGGTTCGGCTGATGACCGGCAGCCGATTGTTGCCCGCCGCGAGGCTGAAACTCAGGTTAAGGTTGCTGAGGATGAGGTGGTAGTGATTGGCGGTTTGGTCCGGGATGAGGAGACCCGTAGTGTCGGTAAGATTCCGCTGCTTGGTGATATCCCGATCCTCGGTCATTTCTTCAAGAAGACTTCAGTGGAACGGACAAAAAGTGATCTGATGATTTTTATCATTCCTCATATCATTAATCCGGAGGGATAAGGGGCAGGTGGTCCTTTAAATAAAGGGTGGAGAGTAGTGACCACCGGAAGATGAATATTGATGAGCTGCTGAGGTATGCAGCCAAATATGGTGCCTCAGATCTCCACATAACCGCCGGTAACCCGCCGATCATCCGGGTTAACGGCCGTTTGAAAAAAATTCCGGGACCGGCGCTGACCGCAGATGATGCGGAGGCGCTGGTCTATTCTATCCTTAACGATGAGCAGAAGCAGGCGGTAAGGAATAAGAAGGAAATCGATCTTTCTTACACCTGGGGCGCTGCCAGTCAACGGCTGGTACCGGAAGCGCTGACACTTGAATATACAACTCCGGAACGAGTTCGTGCCCGCGTGAATGTGTTTCTGGATTTGAACGGAATCGGTGCCGCTTTCCGGATAATTCCGGCAAAAATCAGGACATTGGAAGAACTGCCGGCACCACCATCAGTTGCGGAGCTGGCGCGATCACACTCCGGGCTTGTACTGGTGACCGGTCCGACCGGTTGTGGCAAATCCACTACGCTGGCGAGTATGATTGACCTGATAGATCAGGAACAGGCGGTTCGAATTATTACGATTGAGGATCCGATTGAGTATATCTTTCGTCCACGGAACTGTCTGATCAGTCAACGGGAGATCGATACCCATTCCCGGTCATTCGCATCGGCGCTCCGTGCCTGCCTCCGCGAAGACCCGGATGTAATTCTGGTCGGGGAGATGCGGGATCTGGAAACGATCAGTCTGGCATTGACCGCCGCGGAAACCGGCCATCTCGTGCTTTCGACCCTGCATACTAAAAGTGTTGCGGAGACCGTGGACCGGGTAATTGATGTCTTCCCGGCAGATCAGCAGGAGTATGTCCGCCAGATATTTGCCAGTGTCATCCGCGGTATTATTTCCCAGACACTATTGCCGCGCAAGGATGGACGGGGACGGGTCGCAGCAATGGAGGTGCTGATTGCAACGCCGGCGATCAAGAATTTGATCCGGGAGGCAAAGGTCCATCAGATACCCTCGTTGGTACAGACCGGTTCACAGTACGGGATGCAGACCATGGATCAGAGTCTGGAGTTACTGCTGAAGAAAGGGTTGATTTCTCCGGAAGTGGCTTATGCGGCGGCAAACGATAAAAAGATGTTTTCGCCACCGGAGTCACCGGTTTCCCCCCCGGGACCCAAGGGACAGTGAACTGGGTTATTATCGGACTGCTGGGACTGATCCTGGGCAGTTTTTTCAATGTCTGTATCTGGCGTATCCCCCGCGGGCAATCAATCAGCTATCCGCCATCGCACTGTCCCCGCTGCAAGAAACGAATCCGGGCTTACGATAACATTCCGATTATCAGCTATCTGATATTACGGGGCAGATGCCGGGACTGCCATCAGCCAATTTCGCTCCGGTATCCCCTGATTGAAGCTATTACCGCCCTGCTCTTTCTCCTCAGTTATTTCAGGTTCGGTTTTGACTGGCAGCTGGTGCGTGTGCTGGTTTTTATCAGTTTGCTTATTGTGCTTGCCGGCATTGATTTTGATCACAAGATCCTGCCGGTTGAGTTGTCATTTGCCGGGTTAACCGTTGGACTGGTTACCGCTCTGATTCCGATGTTTCAGATGCCGATCAAAGAGGCGTTCTGGGGCGCAGTAATCGGAGCCGGCTTTGTTTTCTTTGCCTGGGCGTTGTGGCGGTTTGTGCTGGTCCGGCCATTTTCCCGCATGGGTGTAAAGCAGAAGGAGGCGATGGGCTGGGGTGATCTGCCGTTTGCCGCAATGATCGGAGTTTTTGTTGGGGGAAAGGGTATGATTGTGGCACTGGCGGTGGCGGTGGTTACCGGTGTGCTTTTTGGACTTGCGGGCAGGATTGGCGGTCGGCTGAAGAAGGGTCAGGAGGTGCCGTTCGGACCGTTTCTGGCGCTGGGTGGTGTGGTTGGACTGTTCGCAGGCAGGGAGATTCTTGACTGGTATCTGAAGCTGGTGATGCCGTGAAATTAAAGGCGGGGACAAGTACTCGTCCCCGCCTTCTTTTTTTACTGTCAGTATTACTTCACAATGACAAATTCCACCCGACGGTTGAGCTGGCGACCTTCTTCGGTGTCGTTCGAGGCAATCGGCCGTGATTCTCCAAACCCCTTGGCACTGAGCCGTTTCGGATCAATACCGCCATACTGGACAAGGAAATTCATGACCGCATATGCGCGCTTTTCTGACAGGATGCGGTTGGACTCTTCAGACCCGATACTGCAGGTGTGCCCGTGGATTTCGACTACGATATCCGGATTGTCCTTCATAATCTGAGCCGCTTCCATCAATGCTGGATAGGATTCCGGACGCAGGGTTGCCTTACCGAGTTCAAAATAGACACCTTTGAGCCTCAATACCATCCCCTTGGACACCAGCTCAAAGGTTCGTTCCGTTGTTTCTCCCTTGGTGATGTTGAAACCGACAGTCTGGACAACATATCCCGGCGCATCGACTTTGATTTCATAGCTGCCGACCGGGAGTTCAGCCTGACATTCACCTGTTGTGCTGTCGGTGGTCAGGGACGGTTTTTCTCCCTGAGTAAAGCTGATTGTTGCCTGCAGGGGCTTTCCAGTCTGCTTGTCAACCACCTTTGCCTTGAATGTCCCCTTCATTTCGAGTGAAGCCAGTCCGATGTTGAGCTTGGTAATACTGCCGTCCTCAACTTCCACTGCCCGCTCCTCGGGGAAGTATCCATCCTTTTCAATACGGACTGCAACCAGTCCGGCTGGAACATTATCTGCCCGGAAGAAGCCGGTGAGTGGATTCGAGCTGACAGCCGGAATGCTGGTGGCAACAAACGAGATTTTGGCTTCCAGTGGCTTACCGTTATAGGTGTCGTAGACCCTGCCGGAAACCGTGCCGTAGGGGACAAGCGGTTTCAGCTTGAAGGTATGGGATGTATAGCCTTTATCCGGGATGACAAGCGGCACTGCTTCCGGAATGTATCCTTCTGCGGATGCCTCGACAATTACTACCCCGGCGGGCAGTTTTTCCAAGTAGAAAGTACCGTTTTCCGGATCGGTCTTGAGGTGCGGGAGACGCTTGCGGATAAAGCGGATTTTAGCTGCCAGGGGTAACCCGGTACGGGCATCTTCCACCTTGCCGACAAGTCTGCCCCAGGGTTTTTCTGGGGGTTTGGGAAATGGCGATACGAAATTAATTCCGAAGATTGCCTGATACTCCGGCATTGTTACGTCGGTTAATCCGAACTCGACACCACCGGTAAGATGCAATACACTCATTTTAATCCGGAACCCAGGGGTAATTCTTGCCTTTGGGGTGTAGTTTTTTCCCAACAATGCCGCCAATCCGGCATCAGCATCAGTTTCAGAGCTGGCTTCCACAAACAGGTCTACGGAGTTGGATGCGAATTCAATACCGGCACCGGCAAACTGTTTTGCAGGGTCGGACAGTGTCCGGCCGTAGTTCAACATCAGCGTAGGCAGAGTTTTGTACAGATCCCAGAAGCGGAATGCCACGATTGCCCGCCAGTTGTTTTTCTCCATAAACAGCTGATCCAGAAAACCATCTGATTCTTTGTATGCATAATTGGTACGGGGGAAAACAAGTTGACCCGCACCGGCGAATTTAACTACGGGCAGAAATGGAATAGACAGTTTTGCTCCAAGAACTTCTCCCTGCCAGTCATAAAACAGAGTATAGGGATTGGTGCGGAAGTCGAGGATGCCGACCAGTGAGCCAAAGAATTCACAAAACGGGTACGGAGCATAATTCATTTCCATTCCAAACAGTGGTCCACGATACATTGTGACTTTGTCTCCGAGATTGGCGCGATTTAACATCCAGCGGTTGGCAAACACCAGAGCGCCGTCTTCTTCGACTCTGGCATCCTGAATCCGGAACAGTCCCCTGCCGCCTCCCAGCGCAGGATCCGCAAAGCTGAGTCCGGTCAAGATCCAGACGATGCCGAGTGCGATGAATACGTTTTTACTATTCATAAAAATACCTCCTCGGTTGTATTACTTGCCAAAATTGAAAAGGGATACCCCCCTTTTTTAGCAATCATATACTTCATAATATAAATTTTATACCGGGTTGTCAACTGAAAAATTGTGGCGGTTTTTACTCCTGAATGTGAAATTCAATGATATCCCGGTCCTGCAAACACTGGGTCCGCTCTACCCGTTGACCGGTGAAGGCATGGTTCCGCCAGAGTCGGGCATAGGCAAGTTTGCGGGCGAAATCCTTGTGCAGATGATAGGCGGCGTCAATAACCGTAGCACCGGTTTTCAGAATTACCGGTTCGTTCATATCTGGCGGTTTGCCCGGTTTTTTCGTATAGACACGAATAATATCAAGTACGGCGAATGCCCGGCGCCGGAATTCCTCAATCCCCTGTCCGGTATTTACTGATACTAAAAGAATATCTACGTCACCCATCAGTTCCCGGAGAATGGTGAGGCGATCCTGGGCTTCCGGGTCGTCAGCCTTGGTGCCGAGACGGAGCAGAGGTTTGATTGTGGTGCCGGGTTCGGGCGTAAATGCAATCCGGTGGCGGGCGAGCAATTCTCGGATCTGCTCTGTTGTTTCCAGAACCGAATCGTCTCCCAGATCAAGCAGCCAGCAAACAGCATCCGCAGTGCGCAGGATGTGAAACAGCCATGCGGGCGAATCTGGGGTAAGAGGAGGAGTATCAATCAGTTGGATCTGTATGTCTTCGTAGGGCATCATTCCGGCGAGTGGGCGGGTGGTGGTGAATGGGTAAGGTGCGACTTCAGTGTTCAGTCCGGTCAGTGCGTGAACCAGTGCCGATTTGCCACAGTTAGGGGCCCCGAAAACTGCGATCTGTCCTGCACCCTGTTTTTCGACTGAGTACCAGTCGACGCGTTTGCCACTGCCCCGATCTTCGGACAGTTCGCGCCGGATGCGGGCAATTCTGGACTTAATGTCCGCCTGCATCTTTTCTGTGCCCTTGTGCTTGGGGATAGTGGCGAGCATTTCTTCCAGGCAGATGAGTTTTTCCTCCGGAGTTTTTGCCTGCCGGAATTTTTCCTCTGCCTGTTTATATTCTGGAGTCAGGTTCGCCGGCATAATATCGCTAAATTCGGTTCAGCACCTCCCTGGGGAGGACTGAGCCGGTTAAACGGCACGCTCAGAATTTAGAGAGTCTTTGTTTCATCAACATCCATAAATACAAGTCCCGAGATCAGTTTAGGATAAAAATCGGTTGACTTCTGGGGCATACGCTCCATTTTCTTCGCCAGTGCCTGGACCTGTTCGGGCCGGGTGGGGTTAAGAAACAGAGCAACCTGATATTCGCCGGAATTAACGCGGGCGATGGCATCATTCCAGTAACGCTCATAGCTAACCCGGCCTTCGATTGATTCCGGGGTGATTCCGAATACCCGGTCGATCACCAGCGCGTGCAGCAGGGCAACATCAAGCTGGCGGTACTCAGGGCTTTTTTCTTTGAGGGCATCCAGAGCAATATCAGTAGATTTGAGTAGCAGTAGAAAACTTTTGCCCGGTCCGAGATACAGGATAAAGGCATGCTGGTTCCGATTGTGTTCCAGCTCTGTTTTTGCCTGCGGGTCATTGACCGGCTTTACGATAAATATTTCTCCGAGGCGCTGGAGCAGCTCTTCCTGCCGGATTTGAACGCCTTTGATCAGTCGGTGTGTGGGCAGAATTACCAAACCCGGGTCGGTAATTTTGAAAAAGGCGGCGGTTTTGAATCTGAGAGCAGCGTTGTCCGGAAGAGGAATTTTCCGTTCCATTTCCTGCCGGTAATTGAGTGCGGTTTCGTAGCGGTGATGGCCATCAGCAATCAATAGTACTCTGTTCTGCAGTGCCTGATGCAGGGCACGGACCCGGGATGGTTCGTCAATCCGCCATACCCGGTGTATTACATGGTATTCGTCAACCGCTTCCATCAAGGGTGGTCCTTCAGTTTGCAGCAGTCGCTCGATCTCTCCCGATTCATCCGGATAGAGCAGGAAGATCTGCTCGTAGTCCTTTTTAGTGGCGCGCAGGAGGTTAAGCCGGTCAGCCTTGGGACCGGAATGGGTAAACTCGTGGGGCAGGACCGTGCCTTTTTCAAATTCTTCTACTCTGATTGCACCGATGAAGCCACGGCGGCGCATGATCTGATTGTCCAGCTGAAACTCTTCCTCCAGTACATAAAATGCAGGTGCAGGATCTTCAATCAGAATCTGCTGCTGGAGCCATTCACAGCAGGTGCGGGCAGAGCTGTTGTAGGGGTCAGAATCTTTAGGGAGGATCAGTCGGACAAAATTGTAGGGGTGCCGGGAATGATACTCCTCCTGCATCGCAGGACTAATTTTGTCATAGGGCTGGGTAATTACAGCACTTAAATCGGCAATCTTTTCCAGGTTATAATGGATCGCCGGAAAGGGTCGTACATCAGCCATTTATATTGCTCCTTTCAGTGCATCCCGGACCTTTTCAGCAATCTGAATTCCTGCCCGACGCTGACCTTCTTTGGTCTGGGCGCCGATGTGGGGAGTGCCGATTACCTGTGGCAGTGAGAACAGCCGGAAATCTTTTAGTGGTTCCTCTTCAAATACATCAAGCGCCGCTGCCGCCACCTGACCGCTTTGAATCGCCTCAAATAAAGCAGCTTCATCTATGACCCCACCGCGGGCGCAGTTGATGATGATGACCCCCTTCTTCATTTTTGCGAATGCCTCTTTATTCAGAAGGTGGTAGGTTTCCGGTGTTTTCGGGATGTGCAGGGAGATGAAATCCGATTTTGCGAGCAGTTGATCAAGAGAACAGGGTTCACCGTATTGCGGCTGGATGCCGGGCAGGTCGTTGACGAGCACCTTCATTCCCAGTGCCAGCGCCCGTTTTGCCAGTTCGGTTCCAATTCTGCCAGAACCGATGATTCCCAGTGTTTTGCCGAAGAGTTCGATCCCCTTGAATGCCTTTTTTTCCCACTTGCCGCTGCGCAGGGAAGCGGTTGCCTGCGGGATGGAGCGGGCACAGGCAAACATCAGGCCCAGTGCCAGTTCGGCAACAGAAATTGAGGTCGCCTCCGGAGTATTGACCACCTTGATGCCCCTTGCTTCGGCCGCCTTGCGGTCAACATTGTCGAGTCCGACTCCGGCCCGGCCGATTACCTTGAGATTTTTACCGGCATTGATCACTTCCGCCGTGACTTTCGTTGCACTGCGGACAATGATCGCATCATAGTCCGGAATGATCTTCAACAGTTCTTCCGGGGTGATGCCCGGTTTTTCATCTACGGAAAAACCGGCATCGGTAAGGATTTTTACACCTTCAGGGTCAATCGGGTCTGTGATAATGATCTTCATTGTCTACTCCTTCTGTTTTGGATACTCAATCAAGCGTGAGTTATGGTATATGATAACCGAGGGTTTGGTTTAGTCAACAGTGACGGGGGTGTACTGGTCCCTGTCTTTAAATTGCGTTTTTTCCGTTAATTCTGATTGACAGAATGCCAGTTTTTGCTATAATTTCATTAGCCAGCAATGGCGGAGTAAAGAGGCGCGGCGTATAAATCATGTGCAGGCTCGGCACATCATTATCTCTGACCGCCTTTATCAAGGGCGGTCGCAAAACCCGGTTATTATCTTCCAAGTTCAATTCAGTTCAACATTGGCGGTTAAATAATTCTGCAACCGCCAGAAGGAGGTATAATGAGGCGTAATGTATTTGTGATAATATTATTCGGACTTTCAGCCGGTTATTTGTTTGGCGCCGGCTGGTCCGCCAGTTTTCAGTTCCGTCCCAATTCATTTAGTGTGCAGACATTGGAACGGGATGGTCAGACTTTCACCATCATCAATCCTGAGCGAAACGCAGTGCCGGAGCATTCCAATCTGCAAATTGACTATGTGCGGGAAACCGGTAAACCGATATTACCCTGCTGGAGTTTTATCCTTTTAATTCCGCAGGGAATGAAGGTGGGACAAGTACGGGTGACTGAGGATGGTGTAACCTCAATTAAGGCAGAATATCCCCCCTATCCCGCTCAGCCTCCAGTGCCGGTGTCTGCATCCGAACTCCCCCCCCTTGTTTTTCCTGAGCGCGAAATTTACCAGGGAACTCAGCCCTGGCCTGGGGAGCGCTACTGGATAAGCCCGGTGGGCATCAAATCCGGGTTCCGGCTGGTTAATATCGTGATCTATCCGGTGCGGTATGATCCGGTTAACGGCAGTTATCTCATCAGTCAGAACTTGAGGGTGGAAATTGAATATGAACCGGACCCAACAGCAGAATTTGCCAGTCTGACCGGAAAGCAGCTCAAGTTGTTCAGTGCTGCAGTAAAGTCTATAGTCATCAACCCCGAGGATGTGAGCCGGTATGCACCACAGGAAAGATCTGCTGACTTTGGCACTTATGATTATGTCATTATTACCAATTCTACGCTTGAGCCCTATTTTCAGCCACTTCTAAACTGGCGCAGACGTCTCGGTTATTCCGGGATTATCCGGACAACCAGCTGGATTAATTCCAATTATTCAGGTCGGGATCTGCCCGAGAAGATCCGGAACTTCATCCGTGATTATTTTAACAATTACGGCACGATGTGGGTGCTTTTAGGCGGCGATACCGCAGTCGTGCCAGCCCGGCGGGCACGGGCTACCTGTGCCGGAGAAATCGGAAACATTCCCTGCGACCTTTACTATGTGGACCTGCAGTACTCCTGGGATTCGAACAATGACAACATCTTTGGTCAGTATGGGGTTGACACTACTGATTTATATTATGATCTCTATGTCGGCCGGGCAAGTGTTGATGACACCAATCAGGTCAAGACCTTTGTCAACAAGGTAATTACGCATGAGTCAAATCCGCCGACCGACTATCTGCGCCGGATACTTCTGGTGAGCGGTTATCTCTGGAGTGGTTATGATGAGACCCAGTCAAATGACTCGATTGCCAACATTACACCTTCCGGCTGGTCCGATGTTTATATTGAAAATCCGGGTAATACCACTATGGTGCGGGATTCGCTGAACCACGGGTTTCAGTTCTGCCATATGGTCGGCCATGGAAATGATTACGGCATTTATCACAACTCCACCGCCTATTACAGCACTTCGGTGATCTCCGGTCATAACAATGGTTCACGGGTCGGACTGATCAACTCGATCGCCTGCTATCCAGGGAACTTCGAATACAATGATTGTCTTGCTGAGGCTTCCCACAACTGCGCAACTGGTGGTGCCCTTTCGGTGATCATGAACTCGCGCTATGGCTGGGGCACGCCGCCGGTGCTCGGTCCTTCAGAGCAGCTGGATATCCGGTTTTATGACTATTTCTTCAATCATGATACGATGCCGATTGCTTTGACCCATGCTGAGTCCAAGGAGGTTTACCGCGGCTGGGCCAATGGCGGGGATGGTGCGTGGCGCTGGTGCTATTTTGAACTCAATTACTTCGGTGACCCGCTGCAGCTGATGTATGAAAATGTCCCGGCCCAGCTGAACGCAAGTTTCTCCAACCCGATTAATATCGGCATTCAGAATTTCACTGTTACAGTAACATCAGGATCTAATCCGGTATCGCAGGCACTGGTCTGTGTCTGGAAAGGCAGCGAGGTTTATGAACGTAACTATACGAATGCCTCCGGACAGGTTACATTTACCATCAATCCGACTACGTCTGGTTATATGTATGTCACCGCTTCTAAGCCCAACTATCTGCCCGACCTGGATTCCTGCCAGGTGGTTGCGTCCCGGCTTGATGTCGGCGTGAGCCGGATCATTACCCCATCGGGCACGGTTGATTACGGCACAACGCTCAATCCTACTGCGGTGATCAGGAATTATCTTGCGGTGCCGGTTGCCAATGTGCCGATCCGGTTTACAATTGCTGGCGGGTATACCGCCAATGAGATTATCAGTCAGATTGGAGGCAATGACTCAGCGATAGTTCAGTTCACTCAATGGACCGCTGCACCTGCGGGCAATCTGGTGGTCAAATGTTCAACCATGCTTGCCGGAGATACCTTCCCGAACAACGATTATCTGACCGGTTCGGTGTTTGTCCGCTACCGGGATGCGGGTGCAGTATCAATAACAATTCCGGCTACGGTGGATTCCGGTACGGTTGTCTATCCGGTCGCAACGGTCCGCAATTATGGAAATACGAATGAGACCTTTAATGTCCGGCTGGTGATTGCAGGCACGAGCTACAATCAGACCCGGATGAAGACACTGGCTTCGGGTGCGATTGATACCGTAAATTTTCCGGCCTGGACTGCGCTGGAACGCGGGGGGCATACGGTCCGGTGTTCAACTCAGCTCAGTGGTGATAATAACCCTGGAAACGACCTGATAACCGCCAATACATTTGTCCGGGTGCGGGATGTGGGCTGCACTCAGATTATTTCTCCGGTTGGCAATATCGATTCGGTGCCAACAATCCCCGTGCGGGCGAAGGTCAGAAACTTCGGCAATACGAGCGAGAGCTTTACGCTCAAATTCCGGATCAACGGTCCGGTGAACTGGAGCGATCAGGCATCGGTTAACAATCTGGCACCGGGAGATTCGGTGGTGGTTAATTTCAATGACTGGGCCTGTGGACCCCGTGGTTCCTATGCTACTGTTTGTTCTACGGAGTTCAGTGGTGATATGCGGCCGGGTAATGACCGCACGACTGGCAGTTTCAGTATCAACATTCATGATCTGGCGGTCCAAGGAATTAACAATCCGGGTGCCCAAGTTGATTCCGGGGCGCTGGTACCGGTGCAGGTGGTAGTTGCCAATCTGGGGTCGGTTCAGGAGAATGCCAAGGTGTATGTACGCATCGGCAGTTACTACCGGGATTCGGCACAGGTACTGCTGAACAGTGGTGCCGTGGAGCAGGTAGATCTTCCTTCCTGGCGGGTGAATGCCCCACGCGGTCCTGTGACAGTATTGTGTTCAACTTATGTCTACAACGACATTAATCGGGCAAATGATACGCTAAGTCTTAGAACGACGGTGGTGGTGCATGATGTCGGGACGGTTGCGATTGTGACACCTGCCGGGACGGTCGACTCCGGCAGTGTTATTCTCCCCCGTGCCCGGATCAGAAACTACAGTTCTGTGCCCGAGAACTTCAGCTGCCGGTTTACAATTTCTGACGGTTATATTGCCCAGATTACAGTTAATCTGCCTGCGAGTGCCGAATCGGTGATCACCTTCCCGGCATGGCATGCAAATACACCGGGAAGTTTTGCTACCCGCTGTTCCACTATCCTCAGTTCAGATCAGAATCCGGGAAATAATCTGGCTACCGGTTCGGTTCAGGTGGTAGGGACCGATGTTGGCGTAGTGGCGATTGTAGCGCCAGTCGGACAGGTAGACCCTGGTCCGGTAACCCCGATTATCCGAGTGGGGAACTTCTCCAGCGTCCCCAAGAGTTTCATGAGTTATCTCCGGCTCACCCGATTAGGAGATACGATTCCCGTATTTTCCGATTCTCTGCTGGTCGCCAATCTGCCGATGGATTCGGTCCGCGATGTTACTTTTGGAACCTGGAACGCAACCGGAGGCAGGTATGTAGTGCGCTGTTCGGTGGGGCTCGGAGACCGGAATCCGGTGAACGACACTCTGAGTGGGTTCTGTCAGGTGGTGACTCATGATGTGGCAGTGGTTGCGCTGATACCTCAGGGCGAAATGCGTCCGATGACAGTGGCGCCGATCGTGCGGGTGCGTAACCTGGGTGATGTAAGTGAAAACTGCCTTGTTCAGCTGACGGTCGTGGATACGGTCAGCGGCAATATCGCTTACGCCGACTCTGCGTCGGCAGAGGCACTGGCACCAGGTGAGGTCCGGGAGGTACGGTTGCCATCCTGGTCGGCAACAGTTGGTTATTACCGGTTGACCGGACTGGTGGTTGTGAATGGTGACATCAACCCGGCGAATGATACATTTATTGCGAAACTGAAGGTTTCTCCGGGTGCAATCGGCTGGTTGCGCCGGCCTGATGTTCCAGCGGGCAGCGGTCCGGTGAAGGCGGGGGGCGCTCTGGCGGCGATTGAGACCGATTCGATGTTTGTATTTGCGCTTAAGGGCAATAAGACCAGGGAGTTCTATAAATATGATGCCTCAATTGGGGTCTGGCGGACATTACCTCAGATACCCGCCGGTCCGTCCGGTAAGCCGGTGAACAAGGGGGGTGCGCTCTGTTCTGACGGTGAACGGTATGTCTATGCCACCAAAGGCAACAACACGCTGGAGTTCTGGCGGTTTGATGTGCTGAGTAACACCTGGGAGCAGCTGCCCGATGTCCCGGCCGGTGCCAAGGAGCTCAAGGGTGGAACCGGGCTGGCGTTTGTCTCCAGAGGTGATACCGCGGAGGTCTATCTGCTGAAGGGTTCCAATACCCTTGAGTTCTACGTCTATTCGGTTACTGCCAATCAATGGTATCCACGGGCGCAGGCGCCGATCGGCGGGGCGGCCAAGAAGTTCAAGTCCGGTTCAGCGCTGTGTGCGCACGGAAATGATCGGCTATTTGCGATCAAGTCCACAGTTAATGAGTTCTATGAGTATTCAATCGGGGAAGACCGCTGGATTCAGAGAGCCAGCGTACCCGACTACTCATCTTCAGGCAAGCGATCGCGCTGCAAGGACGGTTGCGGACTGACGAGTGACGGGGTAAATACACTTTATGCACTCACCGGTGGCAATCGGGATTTCTTCTACTGCTATAATGTCGCCAATAACAGCTGGTTTGAGCTGGCACCGATGCCGCCCGGTCCGGCGGGCAAGCGGGTGAAGGCGGGAGGCGCAGTTACCTTCCTGCACAAACAGGTCTGGGCGCTGCGTGGTAACTCAACGAACGAGTTTTATGTCTATGTTCCGGACACAATGAGTCTGTTCCGCACCCCGCCGGTCCGTTCGGCTGCGGCCGGAGCCGGTCCGGTCCGGCCTGCGGTTGCCGGCGTTCGGGTTACACCCAATCCGGCGGACCGGGAGCTGTGGTTTGTCAATACCAGCCGGCTGCCGGCAACGGTGGAGCTGTTCTCAACTGCGGGGCAGATGGTGCTGGCGGTGAAAGTACCTGCGGGCGGGTGCTACCGGGTGGATGCAGCCGGGCTGCCTGCCGGGATCTACCTTGCCCGGTTTGTTGAGGATCAGAGGGGCCGCACTGGCAAGCTGATCATCCAGCACTGATCCGGGAGAAAAGAAAAACGGGGGCACCTTTCCGGTGCCCCCGAATTTTTTGCGCTGGTTTTCCTATTCCAGCGGTCCGATTGCGGACTCTACCACGCTGAGCAGTTCACCGGAGCGGACCAGTTCGGTGAGCCGGTTGATGTCATACTGCAGGGGGCGGTCCTCTTCCAGTTTGGGCACGGTGCGGCGGATGAGTTCATAGGCGACCTGAGTGCCCGTGCCCAGTTTGAGCGGCTTGCGAAACTCAACCGCTTGGGCACCGCTGAGGAGTTCAATTGCAATCACGAACCAGGCATTTTCCAGAATCTGGCTTGTCTTGCGTGCCGAGGTAAAGGACATGGAGACAAAGTCCTCCTGATCCGCAGCTGCCGGAATTGAACCGGTGGCGGCGGGTGCGGAAAGAATCCGGTTTTCGCAGATGAGCATGCCCTGAGTATACTGGGTCAGCATCAGTCCGGAGAACATTCCGGCACCTTTGGTAAGAAAGGCAGGCAATCCGACTGATAGGTTACGGTTCAGGAGCCGGTTTGTGCGCCGTTCTGACAAGACCGCAATCATCGTTATGCTCGAGCCGACCAGATCCAGTGCCAGTGCCAAGGGCGTGCCCTGAAAATTGGCACCGGTGAGATAAGCCTGATCATCGGGAAAGAACAGCGGGTTGTCGCCAACCCCATTCAATTCCGTTTCGAACATCTGTTTTGCCCAGTTCAATGCATCACGGGCACCGCCGACTACCTGCGGGGTTGAGCGCAGGGAATAGGCATCCTGTACCTTCTTGCCCGGCTGACGGAGCATTTCCGAATTTTCGGTCAGGCGCCGGATGTTTTTTGCGGAAGTGATGGCACCGGGATAACCGCGTGCCTTGTGAATCCGTTCATCATATGCAGCCATATTGGCGTTGAGTACTTCGAGAGTCAGTGCTGCAGCAATCTCCGAGGTTTTAAGGAACCGGTCAGTGTCAAACAGCTGGAGTGCACCCCAGCCGGCAGTCATATTTGAACCGTTGATCGTAGCCAAGCCATCGCGAGCTTCAAACTGAATTGGCTCAATACCCGCAGCCCGAAGCGCCTCAGCACCGCTCAACCGCTTTCCCTGATAGAACGCCTCGCCCTCCCCCAGCAGCACGAGGGCCATCTGGCTCATCGGTGAAAGGTCACCGCAGGCACCGACCGAGCCCCGGTCAAACACCACTGGTGTCACACCCCGGTTGAGCATGGCAATCAGAGTTTCCACTACTTTGAGCCGGATGCCGGAGTTGCCGTTGGCAAGGACATTGATCCGGGAGCAGATGGCAGCCCGTACCACCTCTTCAGGTAGCGGGTCGCCACAGCCGGCAGAATGGGAATAAACCAGATAGCGCTGAAACTGCCGGGTCTGTTCCGGTGTAAGAATTACTTCAGACAGCTCCCCGATGCCGGTGGTGATGCCATACATTACAGCACGGGCAGCGATTTTGTCCTCCACAAACTGCCGGCAGCGGGTAATTCGTTCACGGGCAGCTGGTGTGAGTTCTACCGGCTCACGGTTCCGTGCCACCCGTACCAAGTCTTCAATCTTCAGTGTTTTGCCGTCCAGCATTACTGCCATTTATTTTCCTCCCTGTTTGAGCATTTTCTGTACATGACTGCCGGGCCAGAACACGCGCTGACACTGTGGGCAGCGCCGGAAATCGTTATGAATCTGATAGATATAGAATGGCACCGCCGGTCGTGCCTGGTCCCGGTTGATTTTCTTTAATACTTCATTACAGACCGGGCAGCGAGACAGAGCCTGAGATTCGCTACGGGGTTTTTCCGGCTGGATGCCCAGCACCTGCCGGACTTCTTCCAGCTGCCGGTCGGTATTTTCGCTTTCCAGAAGCAGAACATCGGGCAGACCTTTGAGTTTCTGATGCCGGGTAAGAAACAGGCGCCGGTCTGCCTTTGCCCGACGATAAGCCTGCAGACCCCGGACACCAGGTTCATAGCGGACGTCCAGACCAAGGAGCCGGAGACGCCGGGCAAGTCTGCCCAGCATGACATCACAGAAAAGGCGGGGATGGTTATCAGACTTCATTACCGGATAAATTTAATCATCAGGAGATATAAATCAAGGTCAGCAGGCGTGAAGCAGAAAAGGTGGTTAAGGATTGGGAGGCGATGGCACCTTTCCCCTTTCCTTTATTCTGGAAGTAACCCTAGGGTGAACCCCTTAAATCCGGCGGTTGAGGCGGCGTCAGGTCAGTAACTTCATGTATTTCCACGTGTTGGTTTAAAATGGAGATTCCGGGCATCGGCTGAAATGTAAATTTTGATCTCTAGAGCAGCAAATTATATATATTAATTGTTGACAATTCCAAATTTGTGCATATTCTCTGAACAGTATGAAGGTCAGACTTGCAGGATTCAATATTGAGCAGGAGCTGATTCAGAGTCTGGGCAAGAACCGGCGGATAGTTCCGACACCGGAGACGATCGCAGCTGCCTATGCCCGGATCAGCCGGAGTCCCAAGCCGGTTGATACCCTGCGCAGCGAGGCGCGCCGGGAGTTGAAAAAAGCACGCCAGTCAAATCAGACCATTGTGTTTGAGATGGGTCATCATTCCATTGCCGAGCATGCGGTTTTCAACTTTGATCTTGAAGATCTGTCCCGACTGGCGGTGGAGGCGGTTGAGCATCACCGGCTGGCATCGTTTACCGAACGTTCCCAGCGGTATGTGAAGCTTGAAAATCAGTATATAGTGCCGGAGGAGATCAGAAACTCGGAACTGCTGGATGATTATCTGAATCTGATGCGGGTCCAGTTTGAAGCCTACGGCAGGTTGCTGGAGCGGTTGAAGGAGTATTTTGCCCAGACCCGTCCCGAACTCAAAGAGCAGCCTGATCGGCTGGAGAATATGGCAAAGGAGGACGCCCGGTATATCACACCGCTGGCGACGCAGACCCAGCTGGGGATGACGGTCAACGCCCGCACGCTTGAGTATATGATCCGGCGTCTGGCAGCCAGTGAACTGGCAGAGATGCGGGGATTGGCACAGGCACTTTATGAGCAGGCGGAGGCGGCGGCGCCGTCCCTGCTTGTCTTTACCGGTCCGACTGAATATGAGAAAAATACCTATACCAGGCTGGGGGAGTTCGCCCAGAGTTTTATGACTCGGCCCTTTCCGCGCCGGCCCAGGAACCTGATTGCGATGTCCGCGTCAGATGTGGTGCTGGTGGATTATACTCAGAACGCGGATAATAAACTGCTGGCAGCACTTCTGCACTCAACCTCCCGGGCAACCTTTGCCGAGTGCCTCTCCCGTTCGGAAAAGCAGACGCTGGCACGTAAGAAGGAAATCTTCAAGCTTGCCTGTCAGGATCTGCAGGCGTATGATGCGGTACTGCGGGAGTTCGAGCATCTGTATGTAACCTTTGAACTGGTGATTTCGGCTGCCTGCTTTGCCCAGCTCAAGCGGCACCGGCTGACAACGATTACCGCCCAGCCCTATGATCCGGATCTGGGCTGGACAATTCCGGTATCGATCGCTGAGCTCAAGGAGCACAAGAGTTTCAAGGAGGTGCTGAGTCTGACTGAGGAGGTTTATGATAAGATTGCGGCGGTCAATCCGGCAGCGGCCCAGTATGTGCTTACCAACTCCCATCAGCGCCGGGTGCTTTTAACTCTGAATGCGCGTGAACTTTACCATCTGTCCCGTCTGCGCCAGGACAGCTCGGCGCAGTGGGATATCCGGGATATTGTGAGTCGGATGGTGGAACAGGCGCGGAATGTGATGCCTCTGACACTGCTTCTCGCTGGCGGAAAGGATGGCTATGCCCGCGTTTATCAGGAGCTTTTTGGTTATGAGCCGAAGGTTACCAGACTGGAACTGCCCAGGCCGCGACAGTTGCCGCGGAGCAACAGTAACCAGAACAGCACCCGAAGGAGGAATAATAATGAACATCAGCAGTCATGAGCAGCTGAAGCAGGCGGTCCGGAACCGTGAACCGGAGCTGGAAATTACCGATCCAGGAGTGATGAACATGGTACGCCGGCAGATGGCCCTGCGTCAGGTGCTCAATATCCTTTTTTTTGTAATTCTCGGGGTGGCGATACTGCTGTGGGCAAATCCGATGCGGCTGCAGTTTTTTGACACCGGTTCTGGCAGGACGGTACGGCAGATTCTGCTTCTGGTCGGTGTTCTGCTGCTCTTTGCCGATTATCTGATGCCGGTTGCAAGGCTTTACAAAATCACTGCCCGTGCCGAAGATCGGCTGAAGCTGACATTAGACAGCCACGGAAATAAGCGGGAGGTGCGGATGTGCATCATAGTACCGCTACTCTTGCTTTTGATTGCCTTTCCGGCTCTGGGACAGCTGAATTATACCGAATGTTCAAACGGGTTGCAGAATCCGGCGCTGGAAGGGGGCAGGACCGAGCTTGAGTTTGTCGATGTCAATAACGACGGCAACATTGACATCCTTTCCATCGGTGACCATGGCAGCCCTTATATCAACTCTCAGGAGCACGGAGTGATGGTCTGGTTCGGTGATGGCTGGGGAAACTGGAATGTCTATCAGTATGGCAATTTCGGCTATGGCGGGATTGCGGTTGGTGACGTCAACGGTGACGGTCTGCTGGATGTCGGCTACGGGATGCATCACAACTACTCGGGTGAGGATCTGGGAAATGATATGCTGGAGGTGGCGCTTGGTGACGGCACCGGCACAATGTGGACCGCGTGGGATGACGGTCTGATGCCCGGTGGTGCCTGCTGGGGAATGTTTTCCACCGACTTCGCCGATGTGGACCATGATGGGGATCTTGATATCGGTTCCTGCTCATTCGGTTATGGTGTAGGATTGCGGGTTTATCTGAATCAGGGAGATGGCACCTGGCAGCTGTCTTGGGGGACACCGGACAGCATTAACTGTGATATGGAGTTTTATTTCCGGGATGTGAATCGGGACGGCAACCCGGATATCATTGCTGCCACTGGGGGACCGGCAGTCTATTTTGGTGACGGAACGGGCAGGTTTTATCCCGGGGACAGCGGTCTGCCACGGTCAAATTACGGTCTGGCAGGAATTTCGCCTGGTGATGTGGACAACGACGGCGGTTTTGATGTTGCCTTCTGTAACAGTGCGGGCGGGGTTGAGGTCTGGATTTATGATGAATCTGTGGGCAGATGGCGCTCGTTCAGCAATGGTTTGCCGGTGTCCGGCAGTTACGGGGGCACGCAACTGTGCGATATGAATACGGACGGGTTCTGTGACCTGGTGGCAGTGGGTGGAGGCCATCTGACGGTATGGACCGGTGATGGTGCAGGAAACTGGGTTCAGGCATCTGAGATCAGTACCAACCGGCCCGGGACCTATCAGGCGCTGCGCACCGGTGGGGACTTTGATCACAATGGCAAACCGGATATAGCAATCATTATTAATGAAGGTTCCTGGCCCAATTACCGCAACTGGGCACACGCCTATAAGGAGACATCACCGCGGGACAGTCTGCAGATTTATCCGGTATTTCCGCGGGGCTGGGAGCGGTTCTGGAATGGTTCGGTGCAGTTTATTCAATGGTTGAGTGCGGTACCCGGGGCTGCGGATTCTTCCTTGGTCCGGCTTGACCTGTCAACTGACGGTCCGAACGGGCCGTGGATGGTGATCGCCGACAGTCTGAAGAATAATGGTTGGTATCAGTGGCGGGTGCCGGAGACGGTCAGCTCCTGTTACTGTTATATTCGATATACTGTCTACAAGGGAATTCAGTCAAGCAGTGCAATTACTCCGGGTCCGTTTTTTATCGGGAACCCGACCGCCCTGAAAGAGGGAGCAGATAATATTTATCCGCGGGCGCTCAGGTTGACACCAAATCCGGCAAAGACCTGGGTAATTCTGGATTTTGGGGCACCGGTTGCCTCCGGACAGCAGATAAAACTGTTTGATGCCCAGGGGAGACTGATGGGGACGTTTGAGGTCAGTGCCGGGACCAAAACCACGAGCGTTGTGCTTGACCGTTTTCCAGCTGGAACCTATTTTGTGGTTCTGGAAAATAGCAGAGGCAACCGGTTGATTATTTATAAATAAGGAGGGGTTATGAAGGATCTGGCAGTTGTCGGGCTGATTGCCGTATTGATTTTAACTCCAGTTTCCTGCAAAAAACAGGATGTAGCGGCAGACCGGGCAGCAATTATGGCGCTGGTAGAACAGGATACGATCCATTTTGCCACCAGTACCAGTCATGACTCCACTGCTGGTGGCGGATATTTTACTGCCGGTGAAACTCTGTTCTTCTGGTGGCGTGGACCCCAGACTCACGACACCGCTCTGATTGAGGTTGAAGTCAAGGGCGATTCTGCAGTTGTTTCCTGGTCTAGACATAACTACGGCTATCTGCACATTCTGGCACAGTTACCGGATACTGCGCTCCAGCTGTGGAACAAGCGGCTGGTTGAAACGGTCCGGCTGCAGGCGATTTTCCGGCGCGAGGGCAAAGAGGCGGATACTGACCGGGGTTGGCGGCTGAAATTTATTTCCCTTGCTACCGGCACTTCCGATTCGGTAAACACAGTCCGGATTGATTCGCTCCGGATTCAGAGTTCACTGCGCGAGCTGGTGATCAGGGCACCGCTTGCCACCTTCTTTCCGGTGGACAGCCTGTTCTGGTTCACACCGGGGGAGGAGGTGACGGTGACGCTTTATACAAATGCAACTGAGGGTGCCGCATTTCTTCATACTTTCATTCTCATCTGGCCCTTCTATGTCCGGGTTCCATTCAATTATCTCGGTGAAGGTGTTTTTCAGGGCACCTGGCATGCTCAGCTGATGCCTTCGTTCCGGTTTGCGATCTTTGATCTGATTACCCGATCGACGATCAGAACCCCGGACGCACCCTATGATTTTAACGGCTGGCTTTTTCCCTACCGGGTGCGGACCGCAGATTAGTTACAACAGGTGGATTCTGGGCGGAGCCTGTTCCGCCCTTTTTTATTTTCTTTTCAATTTCCCGCAGGAGCTGTCCGGGCTCAGGGATTTTTGATGCCAATTTTTCAAAAGGGCAGATGTCGGAGCCGGCACGGTTACGGATATGCTCAACCAGTTCCTGATAAAAGCAGGGAATTCGAAATTGAGCCAGTAGGTCCAAGCCAGTGCGGGACAGGGTGCGGGCGACCACACTGCTTGCTCTGAGGTGGCAGAAGACCCGGGCGGCACAGATGCCGACGACCCGATCAACCACCGTGGCGCCTGCCAAACCGGAGCGGAATTTCCGGGCAATGGCCAAAAGCGGACGGACACCGGGCTGGTCTGTGGAAAAAAGGATGCTGTTTCCCCGGATGATGAACAGTGACCAGCCGGAGCTGTCCAGACACCGGAGCAGTTTTTCAGCCCGGGTGCGGTTGAATGGATGCGGTTTTACCGCCATTATGCGAAATTCTGCTGGAATAATTTCCCGGGTCAAGTGTGGTGAATTTTACTGGATTTTCTTGACAGCGGATTTGAAATTTGTATTTTTTATCCTCTTGGATACTTATTTTCTTGCTAACGATCAATGCGGTGCATGGTTAAGCCGGCTGGCTGGCCGGTTTAATCTTTTCTACCCCGCGCTGCTCGAGGAACGGGTTCACTGGCAGAAATATATTTCCGCCGATTTTCGACTGGAACAGCTGGCATTACGGCAGATCCGGGCAGCTGAGCCGATCAAGCCGTTTCTGTTTTCCCCACGGGAGCGGGTGGCATCTTTTCCCGAACCTCTAAATTCAGATGGAAAGGATATGCCAGCGCTGCTTTTCGGACTCAAGGGCTGTGACCTGCGGGGGATTGCGGTGCACAAGAAAATGTTTCTTGAGGGTGAATTTGCAGATCCGTTCTATGCCCGGCGGCTGGAGAATACCTATTTTATCGGTGCCGACTGTCCGGTTCCTGAGCCTTCCTGTTTCTGTAATCTGCTGGGTCTGAAACCTTTTTTCACTCAGGAGGTGGACCTGAGTCTTAGTGTGCTTGATGACGGCTGGCTGGTGGAGGTAATTTCGGAGCGGGGTCGGGAGTTGATCGACGGTAATTTTGTGCCGGCAAACGGTTCTCAGCTCAGTCAGCGTCAGGCACAGCGGGAGCGGGCGCTGGCAGTATTAAAACAGCAGAACCCGAAAGAGTGGAATCCGAATTTAGCACAGGCAATTGCGGAACGGACCAGAGACAGAAAATTCTGGGCTGATGCCGGCGCGGACTGTGTTGAGTGCTTTGGCTGTCTTGTAACCTGTCCGACCTGTTTCTGTTTTCTTCTTTACGACCAGGGAGATGCGGAGCGGTTTGAGCGGACAAAAGTCTGGGACTTCTGTTATATCCCGATGTATGCCCGGGTGGGTGGTGGTGCCAATCCGCGGCCGACGTTTGTTCAGCGGTTTATCAACCGGTTCCACTGCAAGTTTATGCACGCGAAGAATCAGAACGGGTTTTATGCCTGTTCCGGCTGCGGCCGGTGTTTCACCACCTGCATGGGCCGGATTGATATCCGCAAGATTCTGGGGCAGTTATGAGCGGTGCGGTCAAAAATCCCTATCAGCCGGTAAGGGCACAGATACTTAATGTAATTGAGGAAACTCCCAATATCCGGACCTTTGTTCTGAAACCGGAAGCAGAGATTCCCTTCCTTGCCGGGCAGTTTGTGGAGCTGACCATTCCCGGATTTGGCGAGGCACCATTTACTCCCTCATCGTCGCAATTTCACCGTGAAACATTGGAGATGACGATTATGCGCGTGGGCAGAGCAACCTCAGCACTTTTCACCAAAAAGCCCGGAGACTGGCTCGGAATCCGCGGTCCATACGGTAAGCCTTATCCGCTCAAGGATTTCGAGGGTCGAGATATTTATATTGTCGGGGGAGGTGTTGGTCTCGCACCGCTCCGGGCGCTGTTTCTGGCGCTGGTACACGAAATTAAGAAGTATGGCAAAATTTATCTCCGGTATGGTGCCCGTACGCCCAAGGACATCGTGTATAAACAACAGTTGAAGGAGTGGGAAAAGATTAAGGGTGTGGATATTGACCTTTCAGTTGACAGTGCGACCGAACCATGGGAGCGCAAGGTTGGTGTGGTTACCTGCTTAATGGATGAGATTCCCTGTGATGTGAAAAAGAGTGTGGCGGTGGTATGTGGTCCCCCGATCATGATGAAATTTGTAACCAAGAAACTGGTTGAAGCCGGTTTCCCCGGGAAAAATATCTATCTTTCAATGGAGATGAATATGTCCTGTGGTCTCGGACAGTGCGGTCACTGCCGGCTCGGACCGTATTTCACCTGCAAGGATGGTCCGGTATTGACCTGGGAGCAGATCAAAGATATTGAGGAGCCGTTCCTGTGAGTTCGATCCGCAAGACGGTCTGCGATTTCTGCCTTAACGGTTGCAACCTCGGGGTCAGTTTTGATGGCTATCAGTACAGAGTTGAGTATTTAACCGGAGAGGCACCGAATTTTGGCCGGCTGTGCCCGCGCGGCAACAGCGCCAGCATTGTAATTGACCATCCCAAACGGCTCTGCTATCCGTTGCTCGATGGGAAGGAAATTAGCTGGCAGCAGGCGATGGAACTGATTGGCAAATGGCGCCAATCCTGCCGAAGCGATGAAATTGCTGTGGTTTACAGCCGTGGTCTGACCGAGGAAGAACTGGGTATTGTTGCCGATTTTGCCCGAGAGATCGGCACCGGGAATCTGATCTGCGGTTATCTTGAGCCCGACCGGTATCTGGGCTATAGACTGGAAGGAGTCAGAAGTGCAAATCTGGATGATGTGTCAAATTCCCGGGCGATTCTACTGGTTGGGGATGTGTTTGGTGTTTCTCCAGTGGCTGCCGGTTTCATCCTGAATGCACGATATGCTGACAGGACCAGCCGGCTTGTGGTGATTGATTCAATCCGGACTAAGCAGGCAGGTTTTGCCCATCTGTTCATTCAGGTGCGTCCGGGAACTGAGTATCGGGCTCTGGCAGCAGTCGCGGGTATTCTTGACCCGAAATTGAAGCTGGATGTGGACCGGCTTGCAGCAGAGTGCGGTGTTGATCGGCTGCTGCTGGAGGAGGCAGCAGCGATTATGAAATCGGCACCTAATGGTCTGGTAGGTGCAGCAGCCAGCTTCGGCCGGGTCAGTAACCCGCTGCTGCACAGCCTCTGCGCCCAGCTGGTGGCACTTAAAGCGGATAAGCCTTTTGCCGGTTTTGCCGAGGCGTTTGTTCCTGAGGGGAAAGTCAGTTTCGGGCAGTTCTACCAGCAGATCGCACAGGGAAAAATCCGGCTGGTTTTCTGGTTTGGTGGGCTTTATCCTTACAGTTATCCTGAGGTGCTGCCCGAGTTGAGCAAAATTCAGTTCCGGGTGGCGACCAGCATATTCCGGTTTAATTACGTCCTTCCCGGGCTTTTACTACCGGTGCCAAGTGAGTTTGAAAAGGCAGGACAGGGGGGAACTCTGTGGCGCCGGGTGGTCCGGGAGCCGGTTGCCAATCCGGTGAGCGGTTCAAGGACCATTGCGGAAATCTGTGCGGCGATCGCGGGCAGAATTGGTGCCGGGTCAACAGGTGAAACTCTCCGTTTCAGCTTGGAGCGAATACTTGAACTGCTCGCGGCTGACCGGAAGCAAGCAGAATCTGATGGTTATCAACTCATTGGCGAACGCCTGGCAATCGGGCTTGGTGAATTTTTCGACTCTGAGGAGGAAATTTTGCTCAATCCCGCTGATGCCCGGAAGCTGGAGGCAAAGGACGGCGACGTCGTAGTGGTGAAAAGTCAGACCGCAGAGCAGCGGTTTGGGGTCAAGGTTTCCATTGCAGTGCCGGCAGGAGTAGCAGCAGTTGGAGTAGACGCACACAAGAACCGGCGTCTGTTTTCTGTTAAATTTGACGACGCAACCGGTATTGCTACAATTCCCCCGGCAAAGGTTGAAATATGGCGGGTGCAGGAGTAGAAACTCAGAACTCCAAGCGGCTTTTTGTCCGGCTTGACTGGTGCATTGGCTGCCGGTCGTGTGAGGCAGCCTGCCGGAGCCGTTTCAAGGGTGAAGCCCGGATCCGTTATGCCGAAATCAGCGAGACCGCCTTGGTCCCCATGCCCTGCCGTCACTGTGCAGAACCGCTCTGTGCTGCTGCCTGCCCATTTGAGGTGATTAAAAAGGATGAGGAGCGGGGAATTGTTTATCAGTCGAGTGTTCACTGTGTCGGCTGTCGTTCCTGTATCCTCGCATGTCCTTTCGGAGTTCTGGACAAGGAGCTCCTGCGCCGGATCGCCCAGAAATGCAGTCTGTGTCAGGATCGGGATGAGGGTCCACGGTGTGCTGCATCCTGTCCAACTGGTGCCCTACAGTTCGTGACCGAGGCGGAAATCAAGGAACAGCAGGTAGGTAAGCGTACCAGTGCCCGGCTGCCGTTCTGGAGGCGGGTATGAGTACCTGGTTTAGCGGCTGGCGACTGGTTGTCGGATTTCTGGTAACGGTGATCGGGGTGCCAATTGTGGGGCTGGTGCTTACGTGGGTAGATCGGTTCGTTTCTGCCCGCGTGCAGTGGCGCAAGGGTCCCCCGTTCTACCAGCCATTTGCTGACATCCTGAAACTACTTTTGAAACAGACAATAGTGCCGCGGGGGGCGGCGCGAACAACATTTCTTTTTGCCCCGGTCGTCGGCATTGCGGGAATGACACTGGTGGCAATGCTGATTATTTACAGTAACTTTAATACAGTTGTCAATCAGCAGAGTTCATTCATTGGTGATATTATCGTTTTGCTTTACTGTTTTGCGCTGGTCCCGATTTCCTTTATTATCGGCGCGTCGGCATCAGGAAATCCGGTGGCAGCGGTTGGCGCCTCCCGGGAGATGACCCTTTATCTGGGTTATGAACTGCCGTTTGTCCTGGCGATTCTGATTCCCGTGGTAAAGGTGGCACAGCAGTGGGGCGTTGCCAGCGCACTCCGGATCGGCGGTCTCGTCGCCTATCAGCAGCAGTTCGGACCACTGCTTTACTCGATTTCAGGGGTGATTGCAGCAGTGATTGTGCTCTTCACTATTCAGGCAAAGCTGGGTTATGTGCCCTTTGATATTCCGGAGGCGGAGCAGGAGATTATGTCGGGTGTGATTGTCGAGTATTCCGGTGCCCCGTTGGCGCTGTTCCGGATTGCCCGGGCGATGGCATTTGTGCTCCTGCCGCTGTTTCTGATTACTCTGCTTTGGGGCGGATTGCGAGACTGGTGGGCTTTGCTGAAATTTCTGTTAATTGTGGTTCTGATTGTCCTGATGAAAAATACCAACCCGCGGTTGACCATTCATCAGGCCTTGAGATTCTTCTGGTTTATTCTGGCACCGATCGGGATAATCGGACTGGTACTGGCATTTATCGGATTATGAAGGATTTAAGGCTCTGGGGACTTAAGAAGTCGCCGTGGGTTTACCATGTAGCGGCAGCATCCTGTAATAACTGTGATATTGAGATTCTGGAACTTCTCACTCCTCGCTATGATGTGGAGCGGTTTGGAGTCGTGCTGGTTGGCTCTCCGCGGCATGCGGATGCCCTGCTGGTGACCGGGGTAATCAATCGCAAATCGCTGCCGCGGGTGCTTGAGGTTTATGAGCAGACACCGAAACCCTGTCTGGTGATTGCGATTGGCACCTGTGCCTGTAATAATCACATCTTCCGGAACTCCTACAATGCGGTCGGTCCCTATGACAAGCACATTCCGGTCCACGCCTATATTCCCGGCTGTCCCCCTAAGCCTGAGGCAATGATTTTAGGTATCGTCAAGGCGCTGAGCAAATTATGAGCAGTTCACTCCAGCTTCTCCGTGAGCGTTTTCCTCAGATTGAGGTGATGGAAAAGAATCCGCGCCGGCTATACATCCGGATTCCGCGCGAGCAGCTGACGGCAACGGCACGGTTTCTCCATGAGGAACGGGGAATGCGGCTGTCCATCTGCACCGGTATCGATACCCGGGAGGGGTTTGAGGTTCTTTACCATTTTTCCGAGGATTCCACCGGAATAATTTATACACTCAAGGTTCTGGTTCCCAAGGATGATCCGAAGGTGGAGTCGCTAGGCAGCTGGTTTCCGGCAGCACAGTGGATTGAGCGGGAGATGCATGAGCTGCTGGGCATTGATTTCGTCGGCCATCCGAATCTGATTCCCCTGCTGACTTCAGATACCGACTGGGAACCGGATCGTCGCCCCCTGCGCCGGGATTATGAACGGAGGAACGAAGCCCATGAGCGATGAGACAAAGGTTAGACGGATAGTTCCGATCGGTCCGTATCACCCGCTGCAGGAGGAGCCGGAATTCTTTAAGCTGGTTGTGGAGGGGGAAACGGTTGTTGATCTGGAGATCAATCTGGGTTATAACCATCGCGGGCATGAATTTATTTCTCCAGAGTTGACCTACGATCAGGTGCCGTTTCTGGTGGAGCGTATCTGTGGTATCTGTTCCAATTCCCATCCGCTGGCGGCGGTGCTGGCAATTGAGGATTGTGCCGGTATCAAGCCACCGCCGCGGGCAAACTTTATCCGTACCATCATTCATGAGCTGGAGCGGATACACTCTCATCTGCTGTGGGTGGGGCTGGCAGGTCATTTTATCGGTTACAATACGGTGTGGATGTGGGCGTGGCGATATCGTGAGCATATCCTGCAGGTGTTTGAGATGATTACCGGGAACCGTAATCATTATGCGGCAAACAAACCGGGTGGAGTGCGCTGGGATATCAAACCCGAACATGTGCCGGAAATCAGGGCAGCGCTGGATCTGGTGGAAAAGAAGACGATGATGCTGACCAAGGCGGTGCTGGATGATCCAGTGATCCGGGCGCGGCTGGAAGGAGTTGGGATTTTAACGAAGGAGCAGGCGATCGCCTGGTCGGTAGTTGGTCCAACCGCAAGGGCATCTGGCGTGGATATTGATGTCCGGCGCGACGACCCCCACTGTGCCTACGATCAGGTTCCCTGGAATGTAATCGTACTGTCAGAGGGGGATGTTTTTGCCAAAGCCAAGGTCCGGCTGCTGGAGATTTTTGAATCGATTAAAATCATCCGTGGCTGTCTGGATAAACTGCCGGATGGTCCAATTGATATGCGGATTGATGAGATTCCTTCAGGCGAAGGAATTGGCAGGACCGAGGCACCGCGAGGAGAGGTTTTTCACTATATCCGTTCTGATGGCACGAACCGGCCGATCCGGCACAAAATCCGCGCTCCCAGCTATATGAACATCGCTTCCAATGTGGTGGCGGTCCGGGGCGGTTCGATTGCCGATGCGGCACTGACGCTGGCTGCAGTTGATCCCTGCTACTGCTGTACTGAGCGGATGGCGGCCTTTGAGGACGGCATGCTGAAATATACGGGTAAGGATTTGCTGCGACTGTCGTGGGAGAAAACGGAAAAAATCCGGGAGCGGTTGAAATGAGTTTCAGTAACTGGTTGAATTTTGGTAGCGGGAATTTGGAATTGTTTCTTGTCGCAGTCTTTAGCTTCATCGGCTTGATGGCACTGCTGTATTCAATTTCCCGGGTCAAAGGTTCTGCCCGGCAGCTGACAGAATACTATATCTTCCTCTTATTGCTTATCGGCGCTGGCGTAGCACTAGTTTTTGCCCGGGAACTGCTGTTAATATTTGTGCTCTGGGAGCTGGCGACCATTTCTCTCTGGCGACTAGTATCCTATTTTCGGGATCAGGAGGCGGTTGATGCCGGTCTCTGGGCACTGTATATCAACTTCGCCGCAGCTGCGGTAATGCTAGTGGGGCTGGTGATGATTCAGCTCGGACTAGGCAGCTGGAGTCTGAATGAGCTGCGGGGACAGGAACTGCCGCTGTTTCCAGCACTTTTGGTTTTAACCGGCATCGTCGCCAAATCGGCAGCACTGCCACTTTATATTTGGCTGCCCCGTGCCTACCGTTCTGCTCCAGCGTCTGTTTGTGCGCTGCTTTCCGGACTGGCTGAAAACCTGGGTCTGGTGCTGTTTCTCAAGCTGTTTGTACAGACAGTCAAAGTCCCCGAACAGTTTTATCTGATCAGTGCGGTGCTGGCGGTCGGTTCAGCGTTAATCGCAGGGGGGGTAGCATTAACAACTCGGACCATTCGTGATACACTTGCTTATTCCACGGTTAGTCAGTTAGGGTTTATTCTGCTAGCGCTTTCGGTCCGTGGTTATTATGGCATCGCCAGCGGTCTGCTTTACATCTTAGCGCATGCGGTGGCAAAATCAGGCTTGTTCTTTGCTGCGGGTACGGTCGAAGATGCGTCGGGAACTGGTGAGTTGGAGCAGTTGGGTGGCTGGGCTCGGGTTTCACCGGCATTGGCCGGCGCTACTGGTATTTTGACGCTTTCAATTATGGGATTACCTCCTACACTGGGTTTTTTCGCCAAGCTGGGTGTGGTATTGGCAGCGGTCAGGAGTAATCTGCTTTACGGGATTGGGGCGCTAGTGGCTGCCCTGTTTACTATGCTGTATCTGAGTCGGTTTTATGCCCGGATTTTCCTCGGGGGGGGTAGTTCAAGACCGGTTAAAATTTCACCTATGGCTGTCGGGCTGGTGATTGTTATGGCAGTTGTAAGTATCGCTGCGGGGATTTTCTGGTTTGTGCCGGTGAAGTTTTTTGAGGGAGGGTGGTGATGCTGGCACATCCATTTATTCTCATGGTTTTAGTCCCCGCTGTTGCCGGACTGCTGGGTTATCTGATTGGCAGATTGCGCAATGAGTTCAGTTTTATCGGCACGGTAGCTTCGCTCTATTATGCGATCCGGCTGTTTCTGTTATCCCGGAGCGGTGAGCCGATTGAACTGACGATTCTGGCGATCGGTAACATCACAGCCGGCCTCCGGCTGGATCAGCTGAGCGGGTTCATTCTTCTTTTCATCAGTATATTTACCACACTGATTCTTTTCTACTCATTCCGGTATATGCGCGGTCGGGAGAGCACGCGTGGGTTTTATCTCTATTCACTGCTGATTCTGGGTTTTGCCAACGGGGTGGTGCTGGCGGCCGATCTGGTGACGCTGTTTTTCTTCTGGGGTGGTCTGCTGCTTCTGCTTTATGCAATTCTGCTGATTGGCCGGGGCGAAACCTTCCGGACCGCACGCAAGGCACTGCTGCTCGTCGGACTTTCTGATTTTGCCATGCTTCTCGGGATTGTAATTCTGATTGTGCGGACATTTGTCCCTGGCGGCTGGATTGATCTGGCGCCCAGAGTGCCATTGCCGCTTTATGACCCGGCAATGATTGCGGGCTTTGTGCTGATTGCTGCTGGTGCGCTGGCGAAGGCGGGCGCGATGCCGCTTCATACCTGGATTCCGACTGCTGCCGAAACTGCACCGGTTCCGGTGCTGGCGCTCATTCCCGCTGCGCTGGATAAACTGCTGGGAATTTATCTTTTGATCCGGCTTACCGTTTACATGTTTGACATCGCCAGCAATATGGTGCTCCGCAATGTCCTGATGGCAATCGGTGCGGGCACGATTTTGTTTGCGGTAATGATGGCGCTGGTTCAGAAGCGGATGATGAAACTGCTTGCCTTCCACGCAGTTTCTCAGGTGGGTTATATGGTGCTGGGTATTGGTACCGGTATCCCCGTTGGCATTGCCGGCGGGCTTTTCCACATGCTCAATAACGCCGTTTACAAGACCGGGCTGTTTCTTGCCGGCGGGTCGGTTGAACACTGGGCTAAAACCGATGAACTGGAAAAATTAGGTGGTCTGGCAAGGCAGATGCCGCTGAGCTTTGTTTCGTTTCTGGTATGTGCGCTGGCAATTGCAGGTGTGCCGCCGCTCAACGGGTTCTTCTCGAAATGGATGGTTTATCAGGGTGTTCTGGCTGTGGGAACCGAGGGCAACCGGTTGTTTCCGGTGTTTCTGGTGGCAGCGATGTTTGGCAGTGTGCTGACCTTGGCATCCTTTCTGAAACTGCTGCATGCCCTGTTTCTTGGTCAGCGGCCCGCACAGCTTGAACGAGTGCGGGAGGTGCCGCTGACGATGTGGTTACCGCCATTTTCACTTGCCCTCGCCTGTGTGGTGTTCGGAGTATTTGCCTATCAGCTGTCCTTGCGCGGTCTGATCATTCCCGGGCTCAAGTTTCATGAGTTGAGTTTGAGCGGGGTGTGGAGTCCAATTCCAGCCAGTCTGCTCCTGCTGGCAGCTCTCGGTGTGGGCGCAGTGCTCTATTTGCTCAGCGTGGCTGTCAAACCGCAGGCGGGCAGGACGTTTGTCGGCGGGGAACAGATTGGTTATTCTGAGGAAAGCCGGGTTCCGGGAACGGCATTTTACTCTTCGGTGAAGCATATGCCGATTATCGGCGAGCTTCTGATTTTCGGTGAACGCGGCGCATTTGATCTCTATAACTGGCTTGTTGGCATCTTCCGGGTGATCGGTTATGTCTTCCGGGAGGGAGTGGACCGGGCACTTAAGGCGCTCGTTGAGTTTATCGGCAGACTGATCTATTACTTTGGTCTTGGTCTTTCCCGGATTCATACCGGTAATCTGCCTCTCTATCTCTCATGGGTATTTCTGGGAGCGGTGATATTTTATCTGCTGCTATTTTTGAGGTAAGTTATGCTTGAACTTTATCTGCTACTTGCTGTGATGCTGGCTGCAGCGCTGGTAGCCAGTGAGACGAGGAATCTTTTGGCGGCGGCAGTGGCACTCGGGCTGGTGGGTTTCAGCGTGGCGATAATGTTCATTCTGGCTCAGGCCCCAGATCTGGCAATTGTGCAGATAGTGGTTGAGACCCTGACGGTGGTGTTCTTTACCGCGGTAATTCTGCGCACGACCGATGTTGATACTACTGTTACTCAGGGGCTGAAAATGGAGACAGCGATGTTTGTTGCCGCGTTTCTGGCTTTCGGCGGGCTGTTTCTGGCACTGATCATTGGTGTGCTCCAGGAGATCCCGCGGTTCGGGGAACCGGTGATGCGGATCGCCCAGGAGTATGTTCAGCTGGGCTTGGAGCGGACCGGTGCGGCCAATATTGTATCAGCTATCATTCTGGATTTCCGGGGCTACGATACTCTTGGCGAGGCAACGGTTCTGTTTACCGCGGTCGTCGGAGTGCTGACGGTGATGCGGCTGGCAAGCCGGAAAAAGCCCGGGGAGTTCTGATATGCGCGGGATGTCGCTGATTGTTCAGGTGATGACCGGTTTACTTGCCGGAATACTTCTGCTTTATGGCGGTTATATTATTCTCCACGGCCATCTGACACCGGGTGGCGGTTTTGCCGGCGGCGTGCTGGTTGCGGCAGCACTAATTCTCGTTTCACTCGCATTTGGTGCGGTTGAACAGGTAGAGCGGCGGGAGTATATTCTGTCATCGATTTTTGAAAGTTCGGGTGGCTTGTTGTTTCTCGGGCTGGCGGTTGCCGGTTATTTGGCGGCTGACTATTTCTTCCGGAATGCCGGGCTGTTTTACATCGGCAGACCATTGGAGCTGGTGAGTGGTGGAATAATACCGCTGGCAAACATTGCAATCGGACTCAAGGTCGGTGCCGGGCTGTTTGCCATCTTTCTGGCGCTTGGTGCCTCAAGGTTTGTGATGAAGGAGTGAGGATGATTCCCTATCTTGCCTGTGTGCTTCTGTTTCTCATTGGCCTGTATGTTGTTATTTCCAAACGTAACCTGATTAAGATTGTTATCGGATTCTCACTTATTGAATATGCGGTCAATCTGTTCTTCGCCCTCGTAGGGTTCAAGAAGGGGGCGCTGGCACCGATTATCACTCAGCCCGAGCAGGTCCGGATGGGAGTTGCCCGGAATTTTGTTGATCCTGTGCCTCAGGCGCTGGTGCTGACCGCAATTGTGATCGGGCTTTCTACGACCGCTCTGATGCTTTCGCTGGCGATGCGGCTTTATGAGAAATACAAGACCTTTGATATTTCAGAAATCAGACGACTGAAGGGATAACGATGGAAGGCAGGATACTACCACTATTTGTTGCTATTCCCCTTGCGGGAGCGTTTCTGGTGCCCCTGCTGTCCAAACTATGGACCAGGTTTGCGGATCTGATTGCCAGCATTACCAGTGCTCTGCTGCTCGGAGTTTCGGTTTATGGCTGGCTGATGGTCAATGCTGGCGGCATGCCGCTTCATTACTGGGTTGGCGGCTGGCGGATAATCGGCATCGCGATGTGGTTTGACGCCCTGACCGCTCTGATTGTACTGATTATTAATATTGTTGGCTTCTGTGCATCGGTGTATTCAATACGGTATCTGGACCGCTATACTGGAGGACGGTGGAAGTTTTTTACTCTGTTGCTGCTGCTGATTGCAGGACTGAACGGCCTGGCGATCTCCGGCGATCTGTTTAATATGTTTGTGTTCATCGAGATTTCGGCAATTGCCAGTTATGCGCTGGTAGCGTTTGGTACTGAAGAGGAAGAGGTGGAGGCGGCGTTCAAATACATGGTTCTCGGTGAGGTGGGCGGAGCGGTTCTTCTGTTCGGAATTGCTCTGATTTATGCCCGCGCCTCAACCCTTAATCTCGCTCATCTTTCGCAAGTACTTGCCGGGTTCGGCAGAACACCATTTTACTGGTTTGTAATTGCGACACTTCTGATCGGCTTTGCGATCAAGATGGGTATGGAGCCATTCCACGCCTGGCTGGCAGACGCCCATTTCTCCGCCCCGGCACCGATATCAGCGATGCTCTCCGGGGTTTTTATCAAAGTCACCGGTGTTTATGCCATGAGCAGGTTGATGTTTAATGTCTTTGGTGTCTCCCGGGCAGAAACGCCTGCATTTTTCAACCTGCTGATTGCCTTCGGAGCTGTTTCCATGGTGCTGGGCGGTCTGCTTGCCTACACTCAGAATGATTACAAGCGGCTTCTGGCGTATTCCAGTATCAGTCAGATTGGATATATCTTGGTGGCACTGGGAATTGGCAACTTCTGGGGAATAGCCGGTGCTTTGTTCCATATCCTCGCCCATGCGCTGGGCAAGGGCACGCTGTTTCTGGCATCGGGCTCAGTGGAGCGTCAGACCGGCACACGGAATCTCGAGCAACTGAAGGGACTGGAAAAGACAATGCCGGCGACCACTTGGTCACATATTCTTGCCTCATTTTCCATGGCTGGACTGCCGCCGTTTGCCGGCTTTTTCTCCAAGCTGTTTATCATCATTGGTGCGATTGCAGCGCGGATGTACTGGCTGGCGTTCCTCGCGGCGCTGTTTTCAGCGGTGACTCTTGGCTATCTGACCAAGGTGGTCAATATGGCGTTCTTTGTGAAGCAGAATAGTTCAGTGACTTCAACGCGGGAGGCACCGGGGCTGATGGTGCTGGCGATGCTGGTGCTGGTGGTACTTACTGTCGCAGTCGGCGTCGGATTCCGGGGTGTGCTGGACCACCTGGTAGGTCCGGCTGCCCGGGTACTGCTCAACGGGTTGGAATACGCCCGGCTGGTTCTGGGAGGATAAGGTGGCACGAAGATTTGCCTATTTTATTGCCGGCTGGATCATCTGGCTGCTTCTGGGCTGGACGCTGAATTATCAGGAGGTTGTTGCCGGTGCTGCGGTCGCACTCATTGCCGCCGGAATGTTTGGTGGTTATCTGCCGCTCCAACCCCGGAAGCTGCTTAATCCGGTGCGCTGGTTCTGGCTGCTGGTTTATATACCGGTATTCGCCTGGCAGTGTCTTAAGGCAAATATTGATGTGGCACTGCGGGTGCTTTCGCCAGGGCTGAACCTGAAGCCGGGGATTGTTAAAATTAAAACGAATTTGAAAAGTGATATTGCCAAAGTTTTTCTTGCCAATTCAATTACGATGACGCCAGGCACGCTGACGGTCGAGATCAAGGATGATACGCTCTATATTCACTGGATTGAAATCCGGAGTGATGATCCGGAGGAGATGGCGAAGATGATCAAGGGTCCGTTTGAATTTTTCCTGAAGAAAATCTTTGATTGAGGAGGCGGAATGGTGCCAGTTATCATTTTAGTGCCGGCGGCGCTGTTCTGCCTGTACCGGGCGCTGGTCGGTCCTTCAATTGCTGACCGGGCGATTGCGGTAGATATGATGGGAGTGGTATTTTCGGCAATCACTGCACTGGTAGCTTTGCAGTATAAACTGAGCTATTTGCTGGATATCTCCATAGCTCTGGCAATCATTTCCTTCGTCGGCGCTCTGGCGCTGGCAAAGTTTCTGGAGAAAAGGAGTTTGGATGATTAGCGTGCTGGCACTGATTTTCCTCTGGCTGGGGGTAGTGTTTGTACTTTTGGGTGCGCTCGGGCTGGCACGTTTCCCCGATCTTTACAACCGGATGCAGGCGGCAACCAAGTGTGTAACGCTGGGTGTCTGCGGGATCATGATCGGCATCTTCTTGCGCTCCGGCTTCAATCCGCTTGGGATAAAAGCGTTACTGGCGGCAGTTTTCATTCTCTTTACCGTTCCGGTATCGAGCCATGCGCTCGTCCGGGGTTCGCTGATTGCCGGAGTCAGACTCTGGAAGGGTACCGTCCGGGATGATTTTACTGCGGACCGCGGTGCACCTTCAATTATTGATAATGCCGGGGCGGGTGAGGAGGAAAAATGAGGATTCCGTTACCCAAGGTGCGGGAGCTGATTGAGGCGCTGCGTGCGGTATTCACCGGACCATTTACGACCAAATTCCCCAAGGTAGTTGATTCGGTTCATCCGAACTTCAGGGGAATTTTGAAGTTTCGGGAAGATCGGTGTATCTGTTGCGGCGCCTGTTCAAAGGTATGTCCTACTGATGCCCGTGAGCTGATTCTGGACCGGGAAAAAGGCGTTATGCGTAATGTGCACCATGCAGACCGTTGCATCTACTGTGCCCAGTGTGTCAAGGGCTGTCCGACCGAGGCGATCTATCACACCCCGGAGTTTGATCTCTCCCGGACGGAGCGGGGTGGCTGGGATACTATGGTGGAAAAAGAACTTATTTACTGTGAGGCTTGTGGGGAGCCGTTTGCTACCCGCGAACAGCTGCTTCACATTGGCAGAAAGATTGGCGATCTGATTAACGCCAATCCCACTCTTCTGCTGGTGCATTACCAGCAACTGGGCTTGGCGGTTCCGGAGTCAGCACCGGCGGGTGCTCTGCCCTACCGTTCGGGAACGATGCGGATTCTCTGCCCGGACTGCCGGCGCAAGGTCTACATGACCGAGCAGTGGGGCTACTGAATATAGAGTTATTCACAATTGAGTCCGCTGCGCAATTTAAAGAAATAGCTGGTCAGATTGTTTTGACCGAGTGGCCAAGGGCGCCGACGAGGTCAATCGCCTTGACCGGACAGACAAGGACACACTGACCACAGCCGATGCACTTTTCCGGAATTACCCGGTGCTGTTTGCCCGGTTCGCCTTCGATTGCCTTGAACTGACAGACTTTGACACATTCACCACACCCGGTGCAGCGGGGGTTGATTGATGCCTTGGGCCGGCCTGGCGCTCGATCGATAAATGACTTTGTGGGGCATTTATGGGCACAGATACCGCAGTCAATACACTTTTGAAAGTCCATGACCGGCAGGTTGTTTTCCATTCTCAGGGCGCCAACCGGACAAACCCGGGTACACAGTCCGCAGGCAATACAGCCAACCGAGCAGACCTCCTTGACTGCCCGGCCCCGGTCATGTGAGACACAGGCCAGGTAAATCAGTTTGCGACGGGGAATCAGGGTCAGCGTTCCTTTCGGGCATTCGGTAACGCACCTGCCGCAGCCGATGCATTTTCTTTCATCGATAATCGGCAGCCGGTTTTCTCCCATCCGGATTGCCTGGACCGGACAGACAGTGACGCAGTGTCCGAAGCCGACGCAGCCGTAGATACAGGCTTTGGGTCCGCCGAGCAGGAGTGCAGCCTGCCGGCAGTTCTGTGCACCTTTATACTGGAAGCGCAGGGGCGCCTCATTTTTGCCCCCGCGGCAGATGAGCACCGCAACTTTCGGTTCAGCTGCTGTTACCTCCTGCCCCATGATTTCGCCGATTTTCCTGGCGACTTCAGGTCCGCCGACCGAACATGAGTTCAGTGGTGCCTTGCCTGCTGCAATCGCAGCGGCATAACCGTCACAGCCGGGATAGCCGCAGGCACCGCAGTTGGCACCGGGCAGCACCGAACGGATCCGGGCTTCCCGTTCGTCAACCTTGACCGCCAGTTTAATTGAGGCAATCAGTAGAATTACCCCCAGGATCAGACCCAGTCCGCCCAGGGTGACGAGTGATTTGATGATTAGTGACCAGTCCATAGAGTTATGAGATACCAAACAGGGCGGTAAAGCCCATAAATGCCAGCGAGACGAGCGCAGCACCGATGAAGGCGATCGGATATCCCTTGAATGCCGGGCTGATCGGTGCATCATCCAGCCGTTCGCGAATGGCGGCGAAAAGGATGATTGCGAGGGCAAAGCCGGCTGCGGTGCCCAGGGCAAAGACCGTCGCCTGCAGTAGATTGAAGTTATAATTGATGTTGAAGAAGGTAACTGCCAGAATGGCGCAGTTGGTGGTAATCAGCGGCAGATAGATGCCCATTGCCGAGTAGAGGTTGCGGATATAGCGCTTGAGAAACATTTCTACGAACTGAACCAGAGCGGCAATCACGAGGATGAAGACTGCAGTGCGCAGAAACACCAGTCCGAGCGGTAAAAGCATTGCATGGTACAGGACCCAGGAAACCCAGGAGGCAAGCAGCATTACAAACAGCACCGCCGCACTCATGCCGATGGAGGTGGAGACTGATGTTGAGACACCGAAGAACGGACACAGCCCGATGAAGCGCATAAGAATGATGTTGTTGACCAGAAATGCCGCCAGAAAGATCTGTCCGGGGTTGAGTTTCATTGTTTTACCTCCCCCAGCCAAGTTTGTTGACCAGCGCCTTGAGCAGTCCGATCAGCAGAAAGGCGCCGGGCGGGAAGATGGCAAACAGCATTGGTGCGCTGCGATAGGCTGCGGGCAGGACCGGACTGCCGAAGAAGGTTCCGGCACCGAACAGTTCGCGCAGACTGCCCATTATGAAGAGTACCAATGTAAATCCGAGCGATTTGCCCAGGCCATCAAGGAAGGAGTCAAAAATGCCGTGGTGGTAGGCAAAGGCTTCTGCCCGGCCGAGGATGATACAGTTGACGACAATCAGCGGTACAAAGACGCCGAGCACCCGGTAAAGATCAGGCTGATATGCCTGCATCACATAGTCAATGATGGTAACAAAGGTGGAGATGATAATGATGAAGATTGGAATCCGGACTGAATCTGGTACCAGTTTGCGGATGGCGGAGATGGCGATGTTTGAACAGATTAGCACAAACGATGCGGCAGCCGCCATACCGAGAGCATCACGGGCGGTGACCGTAGTTGCGAGTGTCGGGCACAGGCCGATCATGAGAATCAGGGTCGGGTTTTCCTTGATGATTCCTGAGGTAAGGTATGAGATTCGGGATGGTTTACTGTTCACTGTCCGGCTCCTGTTGAAGGATCAGCATTTCGCGGTATTTTTCCAGCGTTTCCCTTACCCCATCGGTTACGGCACGGGAGGTGATGGTTGCACCAGTAATCGCCTGAATTGTGCCACCGTCTTTGGTCAGTCTGATTTCTGCGGCTGTTTTACCCCGGAACTGATCGCGGAATTCGGGTTCGGTTGCTTTCAGTCCGAGTCCGGGTGTTTCCTTCAGTCCTTCAGCGGCAGAGGCAACTTTGATCGCAACGATTCTGCCCTGCAGGTCGACACCTGCCGTAACCGGTACCGGTCCGCCATAGCCCTGCTTTGCGGTTTTAATGATTGAGCCGATCCGGGTTTCGCCCTTGAATGCCAGCCACACGCTGGAATCCGGGGTCGCGGGTTCAAAACGGTCCGCTTCCGGCATGACTGTGCCAAATGCGGCTTTGAGTCCGGCAACATTCCGCTGATACTCGATCTGCGGTAGGGTCAAATTGTAAATTTGAGAAAGGGCAAAGGCGGAGATCAGGCAGGTGATAAAGAGCGAAAGTACCATCCAGGTCCGGCTGTCTTTCATTTCTTTCTCCTGGTGCCGAATACCCGCGGCGGGGTGAGCCGGTCAATGAGGGGGGTGGCAACATTCATCAACAGGATCGAGTAGCAGACTCCTTCGGGATAACCACCCCAGAGTCGGATGAGGACGGTCAGAATTCCGCAACCGATACCGAAAATTACTCTGCCTTTTGCAGTCAGGGGGGAGGTTACATAGTCGGTCGCCATATAAAATGCGCCCAGCATCAGACCACCGGAGAGGAGATGGAAAAGGGTATAGTTCACCAGTCCGGCTTTATGTCCGGGCAGAATGAGGACAAGTGCAGCCACCGTGAGCAGATATGAGAGCGGAATACGCCAGTCAATGACCCGGGTGATGATGAGTACCAGTCCACCAATCAGGAGGAGCAGGGCAGAAGTTTCTCCGATACAGCCACCAGTGTTTCCCCAGAAGAGACTTTTCAGAGTTGTCCAGGACTGAAGCTGTTCATACAGATTAGTCGGGTTGCAACCGGGCAGTACCAGTTTTGCCCCCTGTTTCAGCACATTAAGCGGAGTAGCGGTTGTGACCGCATCGGTGCAGATATTGAGTGCGCTTGCCGGCAGTCCGGAGATAACCCCGCCACGCGGGGCAAGCCAGCTGGTGGTCATCTGGGTGGGCCAGGAGGCAACGAGGAATGCCCTGCCGGCAAGTGCGGGGTTGATGAAATTGTGCCCAAGACCACCGAAAAACTGCTTGGCGACCAGCATGGCAAAGGCACTGCCTGCGACCGGCATCCACCAGGAAACATTAGGCGGAAGGTTAAATCCGAGCAGAATGCCGGTCAGTACAGCACTCCCATCGAACAGAGTAATCTTTCTGCCGAAGAGCCGCTGACCCAGGGCATCAAACAACAGTGCTGAAATGACACTCAGTAGAGTGATGATGAGTGCGCGCAGGCCGAAGAAGTAGATTGAACCGGCGAATGCGGGCAGAAGGGCGAAAACTACCGCCCACATCAATTTATTCACGGTGACCGGTGATGTAATATGAGGTGATGCGGTAACTTGCAGAGTTGGGCGGTTTTCACTCATATGCTACACCTTAAGCCGGGCAATCTCCGCCTTGCCGAATTTGAAAGTGTGCACGAGCCGGATCTTTGCCGGACAGACATAGGCACAGCAGCCGCATTCAATACAGTCCAGAAGGTGCTCGGATTTGGCAGTAGCATAACGTTTTGCCCGGATATGGTAATTGAGCCGGGTGGGCGAAAGTCCCATCGGGCATACCTGAATACAGCGGGCACAGCGGATACAGTCCTGTTCCGGTAATTCCGGTACCCGGTTGAACACGAGTATACCGGATGTGCCTTTGAGCACAGGCAGTTCGTCACTGCTCAGCGCAATACCCATCATCGGTCCGCCGTTGATGATTTTTTGGGGTTCACCGTTGTAACCACCACAGAAATCAATCAGGTTTTTCACCGGAGTGCCGATCCTGACCCACAGGTTTTTCGGCTCTCTGACTCCATTGCCGGTAACCGTGACTACCCGTTCATAAAGCGGACGGTGAAACCGGACTGCATTGCGCACCGCAAAGGCGGTGCCGACATTCTGGACAATACAGCCGACATCAGCCGGCAGGCCGCCGGAGGGTACCTCCCGGTTGAGACATGCCTTGATTAACTGTTTCTCCGCTCCCTGAGGGTATTTCGTTTTCAGCTGGATGACCCGGAAATCCCTTCCTGCTACTGCTTCCTTGAGTGCCTGAATCGCATCCGGCTTGTTGTCCTCAACGGCGATGATCACATTGCTGACTTTAAGCGCCAACGCCAGATAGCCGGTGCCTTCAATAATTTCTTCAGTTTTTTCAAGCATCAGCCGGTGGTCGGCAGTGAGAAATGGTTCACACTCACAGCCATTGATGATCAGGGTGTCAACCGGCTTATCCGGCGGTGGTGAAAGTTTGAAAAAAGTGGGAAAGGCGGCTCCTCCTAATCCGACAATACCGGCATTCTTCACTACCTCGATTATTTGCTGTGGTGTAAGTTCGGTCAGATTCTGCTCCTGAATTGAGGGATCAAGCGTGTCGTTGCCGTCAGATTCAATGATTATCGTCGTTACGAGTCTGCCGGTGAGCGGATGGGGCAGTTCGGTGATTTCAACCACCGTGCCCGAGATCGGGGCATGGGTCGGAACTGAAACCTTTCCTCCAGGTTCACCAATCACTGAACCGGTAAATACTTTATCCCCCTTTTTCACCACCGGCTGGGAAGGGGCGCCGAGGTGCTGGGAAAGGGGAACAAGTACTCGCGAAGGGAGAGGCAGGGTCTCAATCGGCTTATGCTCCGTTGCCTCTTTGCCTTCCGGAGGATGAACGCCGCCACGGAATTTCAGCATAGTTAAATTATTAAAGGTTAAATTTTATTTTCAGCAAGTCCGATGTCAAGAAAAATGAGTGGTGGATAGAAGACTGAACTGCTCCGGGTAAAGCAATACCTTTGGGAAATGGGGTCGAAAGTTATCCTGTTGAAAAATAATATCTTAACTCTGGGGGGCTAGGGGTGGGCAGTATCCCCGACAGTGATCGTGATTGTGCGCTCCGGAGCTGACCTGACTGTTCCGGAATCTGACGGGTGCAGAATCAGGATGGGAGTGCTGCGGACATCAATGGGGATGATTGTGCCGATGATCTTCTATGAGCTATCTGCCAGGTATTGTCGACACGCAACGGTTGTGATTCCCAGCCGGGTTTATTCACCAGTTTTAAGTCCATTCCGGTCTGAAACCGGAACTGGATAACGGGTATAAAGCCGGCGGCGGCCTGCCTCAAGAAGGAGCGGTTCTTTTTTCTCCCAGTGAGCAGCGGTGATTGTGCTGGTGCCGGTTGTTTTCTCGATCCGGTTCAGCCATTCAGGCCCGGATGGGCTGCGCAGCAGGTGGTGGTCAATGATCAGTGTGCCGGTGTGGCGGGCGAGCCGGATGCCGTTTTCCAGGGCGCGACTGTTCATTTCTTCGGTTATTGTGTCCCTAAGATACACCGGCGGACCATCAACAAATACGATGTCCGGCTGCCAGCTGATAATGAGGTCGACCGCTGCGCTATCAAGAAGCTGGATATCAGAGGCATGGACAAAGGTTGTCTCGCCATCACTGACTCGGGTCATCATTACCGTGCCTCTGCCCATCTGACCATGGAGTACTGGTGGGGAAAATTCAAGTCCGGGTTCGGTATGCCCTTCTGCCATCATTACCAGGCTGCGCAGTTCAGAGATGAACTGCTCGTGCCGGTTTTGCATCAGCCGGGTGTTGCCGGCAGTGCTTTTGAGCCAGATACGGGTTCGTCCCAGCCCTTTTTTGAATTCGGAGAGCGGAATCTGAGATGGGTCAGGTTCAAGAAGCGGGGCATGGTCGCCGTGAAAATGGCTGATGACGATATCGGTAACTTCCGGGAGCAGACTGAGAATCTGGTGTCGTATCTCTTCTGCCCTTTTGAGTTCGAGCGGATGGGGCGGCAGGCTGAAACGGAGCGGTGCAAGGGCAACGCCGGGATCGATCAGAATCAGCCGGTTCCGGGTTTTTACCAGCGTGCACATACTGCGCACACCCAGTGACTCGGCGCCGATAATGATGATTTCCATCGTGGCAGTTTCAGATTATCCGGAACAGGGAAAAATTTCAATCGTTGACTTGAGGACGCTCGGGCATATCTTATGGTGATGAGTCAAGTTCCAGATTACTGTTATATCCGTTCAGCTGAAGTGCCGGAAGGTGCCATTATGCCGAAACGGCAGGCACGGATTTCACCTGATGACCGGGGTTTCTATTTTGCCGACGGTGTATACGAGGTGATGCGCACCTATGGAGGCAGAATTTTCCGGTTGAATGAACACCTGAAAAGGTTCAGAAACAGCCTGCGCGCGGTGCAGATTGAACTGCCGGATGTTGAGCACATCGGTGAAATCTGTGTCGAGCTGATGGAGCGTAACGGGTTTTCCGGCAGGGATGTCTTTTTCTATATTCAGGCGACGCGCGGGGTATGGCAGCGCAATCTGCTTTTTCCACCCCGGGAGGTGCTGCCGACGCTGTACATCTCTGTAACCGAAATCGTGCCGCCGGTCCGGGAGCGGGAGCAGGGAATCAGGGTGATTACAGTTGAGGATATCCGGTGGCAGCGGTGTGACATCAAGGCGATCGGGCTTTTGGCAAGTGTGCTGGCGCGCAATCAGGCGCAGGCGGCTGGTGCTGAGGAGGCAATTTTTGTCCGCAACGGTGTTCTTACTGAGGGCACCCATACCAATCTGTTTCTGGTGAAAAATGGCAGGGTTTTCACTCATCCGCTCAACCGGCACATTCTGCCCGGAGTTACCAGAACGGTGGTGCTGGAACTCTGTGCAAAGCTGGGGATTGAGGTTATTGAGACCGGGGTGCGGGAGGATGAGATTTCTGCCATGGATGAAATCTTTGTCACCAGCACCACCTGGGAAGTTGTTCCGGTGGTGATGGTCAACGGTCAACCGGTGGGCGCGGGTGTGCCGGGGGTGATTTGCCGCACTCTTCAGGCAGAATTCCGAAATTATGTGACAAGAGAAACTGGGTCCGGTGCACCGGATAATTAAGATTTTCTCCTTTCAGACGCGGCAGCGCCGGGAATCTGAGTTTATGTCAAGATTGACAGGCAAATCAAGTTGAATATAATTTAAATGCGGCATGGTGCCTCCGTGTTAGAAAGGAGGAAGAGATGAAGCGCCTAATCGGTATTTTGGTATTTTTTGTCCTTTTCCTGTTGCGCAGTCTCGCCGGTGACTGGGCGTTGTTCAATGCCCCCCCCGCCATTTGATAGAATTCTGCCCGGCACTTCTCTGACTTATGGACACAACCCGAACGAGCCGTATGGCAAGCTCTTTTTAATTATTCCATCAAGTGTCTCCTCTGAATACGGTTTCTTTCAGACCTGGGCTGGATTCGGGAGTTCTCTGAATTGGGAACGGCTGCCAGTGCCTGCGGGTGTAACTCCGGCTCAGGATGCTTCCATCTGCTACTTTTATAACCCGTTCCGCATACCGCCGGAGGAAAAGGTGCTGGCGGTATTTGACAACCGTCGTGATATCTGGTCTTATGATGTGCAGACCCGTTCTTGGACCCGGGAAAGGGACATCTGGGGATTCTCACCGGTAGGTAAGGGTGTCAGTCTCAGATTTGGTGGGTTTGGCACGGTGTGTGGTCAGCCGGTAACGAGGTTTTATCTCATCAAGGGTGAAGGCAGTTCCGAATTTATGGTTTATAACCGGTTATATGGAAACGGTAATGAGATCAAGGCACCTTTTCCATACTGGGAGTTTCTGGCACCGTTTGGCAAGGGCATAATCACCGATACGTTTTTCTATCCTGGTGCGGATATGGCGCTTTGGCCCCCAGTGCCATTTATGGCATTAACACCCACCTACATTTATGCGATGCAAGGAAGGTCTAGTTGAACCGGTCATGGCGAATTTTTCTACAGGTACTACATCCCGGGCAACTACTGGCTGATATGCGATGACATCTTACACGGCGGGGTGTGGGAAGGTGCTGCCCTTGTTTCCCATGACACCTGGGGAGACTTGTATCAACATCAGACCGATGAGGTAAACTCAATCATGCACTGCGCTGTTGGTGGATGCAGTAGATATTTTGATTGTTACGATGTGCCTGACAGATGGAATGCCGACGCCCCTGATCCGGATAAAACTTTCGGTCTTGGTTCGGATCTGGTGTTTGGTGCTTACTGGTACAGCCGGAATGTTGCCGATTCCCTTCCCGGCATATGGGTATCGTTTGGATGTGGGCATAATGTCATAGCCTTCTATGCTAATTTCACGCGCGATTACTCCGGTGAGCAGTCCCGAGCCATTTTTAATTATGAATTGGACAGGGTTACAGTGAGCCCTAACCCGATAGAAAACATTGCAACTTTCCGAATCAGAGACCGCTCAGGACCGGTTAGACTGCGGATTTATTCCGGAGACGGCAGACTGTTCTGGGAGGGGGAGACTGCTGACGGCGTGGCGGTCTGGAATCGCTGCGACTTTAAAGGCAACAAGGTCCAACCCGGTATTTATTTCTATCATGCCGGGCTGGAGACGGGTAAGCTGGTTGTAAGGTAAAAAATAAAAAGGAGGCACCGTGCCGCGGGTTTTAATCTTCAGAAAGTCCGGATGCTCAATTCTACTGTTTCTTTTTCTGTCATTATCCCTGGCACAGCCGGTTCGGACGCTTTATATTCCGGATAGTTTTGGGGGTAATTCTTACCTGAGTTCGCTGGTGTATAATCAGGTGCTGGACAGGATTTACGTCTACAGTTCCAGATCAGAAAATATCGTAACGCTGGACTGCGGAACGAATCACCGGCTGGCACCGCTCCACAACATCAGTCCCAATTTTGTTTTCAATCCCGGTAACAACCGCCTTTATTATGTCCGCCTGGCTGATGATTCATACGCGGTGACGGTCTATGGCGTTGATGCCGTTACCGGGCTGACGGTTGACAGCGTGGTTATCGCTCCGGGTACCCGGTTCTGGCCGATGCTGAAACTGGACCTCAGTATTCCGGCACAGAAGGTTTACTGCACCACCTTTTCGCTGTCAGGAGATACTGTAACCCATGTGATTGACTGCCGGACCAGCCGGGTTATCCGGCAGATTCCGGGCTTGCACTGGCTGACGGTATTTGATACGGTGCGCAGTTATGCCTACATCTGCACGCCGGCGGCGGTTTACACCTTTGACTGTGACCAGGACCAGATTACCGATTCAGTCACCGCACCGCCCGATTTTCAGTATCTGCATATCCATCTCTTCCCAGAGCGGGAATTGCTGACCGCAACCCTTTATTCACCAACAGCACCCGGGCGGGTTCAGCTGATTGACTGTCGGAATCACCGCATTAATGGTGAAGTGGAGATACCGGTCTCCGGGCTGGGCATTGCTGCGCATGTTCTCAATACCGTCAATAACAAATTATATGTCCTGACACCATATAGCGATCCGGTGGCAAAGATCTACGTCATCCGGCTGGACAGTCTGGTGATCAGCGACTCAATGCTGTTTCCACCTTACCGGACCCCATACCGGATTCTCTATAATCCGCAGAGCAACCACTTGTATGCGGTTTCTGGTTCAAGATATGATGAATTATTTTATGTTTTTGATGCCGGCGCCGACAGTCTGCTCGATGTTTTTGAACGCTGGTTTGCTATTGAAGACTGGCTGTTGCATCCGGTGCGTAACAGGCTGTATTGTATTGATCAGAGCTGTGTCCACATTTTTGACTGCGCCGTGCGGCGGTTTGAAACCGCGATCAAGGCCGGATATCTGAACGAACGGATAATGTGGCAGCCGGTTACAAACCGGCTTTATGTTAATGATGTGACCGGGGACACCTTTTCCACTCTGCTTATCGTCTACGATGGGCACACAAATGAATATCTCAAGACCGTGGATCTGTCCAATCAGCTGTCTCCGGGTGAGTGGTTCTTTCATTTTACCACTGCGACCGCAGAGAACAAGATCTATCTTGCCTCGGGCCAATCACTGGGAGTCTATGTACTGGACGGGGCAACCGATTCGCTACGCAACTTCATTTCCGGTCCGATCGGTGGTCATTATCTGCTTTACAATCCGGTGGTAAACAAGCTGTATACCATTCCCTTTTCCGATTTTCTGCGCCATTATTTTCCGCTTTACATCATTGACTGTGCAACCGACGAGGTTCTTAATGTGATTGATGTCGGTCAGTCAGGCGATGGTTACTGCAACCCGTATACTGGAAGGGTTTATGCAGCGATTACCTATCCGCCGTCAGGCTTAAAGACCTTTGTCATCTGTGGCAACGGCGATACGGTGATTCGGGTGCTGGATTCAATCGGCAGACCGCTTGCCTTCCGCAATAAGGGCGATATCCATCAGGTGTATGCCGGATGTCCGTACCGGGACCGGATATATGTCCTTGACCCTCATTCGGACAGCATCATTGATTCAGTTATGAATGTTTACTATACGAGTGAGCCATTCTTTTATTATGACTCAATTGATGACCGGATCTACTTTCCCCACGGCTCGGGCAATATTCTTGTCATTGACTGTGCCACCAACCGGCTCAGTGATACGATCCGCAACTGCGGCATCCGCCATGCTGACTTTCCGGAAAATTCGGTCTGGAATGCCCGCAGTAACCGGCTTTATGTGGCCAATTACGACACCGTTTCCCAGTTTCCCAGAGAGCCGAAGATTATGGTAATTGACTGCCGGACGAACACGGTGATTGATTCATTTGTCGGACCGGCGAAGCCGGCATATATGCAATGGAATTATACTGATAATACTGTTTATATCAACGACCATGATCGTGCTCGGATATTCGCATTCGCGGATGACCTGATCGGGTTGCTGCAGTCTCCGGCAGCCGGGAGTAAGAGCCGATTCATTCTGCTTGCACCTTCGGTCGGCAGCCGGTTTGCGCGTCAAGCCGGAATTGAACAGGAGATCAGAATTGCTGCCATCACCGGCCGGGTGGTGGGAGTACTCGTTCCAGGTGAGCGGATGTTTGATGCCGGGAGAATGGCACCGGGCGTTTATTTTGCTTTCGTTCAGGGTGGTAAGTCTCAACGACTGGTCATAGTCAGGTAAACCGCCGGCAGCCAACAGAGCGCCGCGCCCTAAAGGCTTGACCAGAAGTCTTGATAGGATAAACTCATTTGATGGGTAAACAGACTGTTCTGTCGCTCTTGTTTATTTTTATTCTTACAGGATATCCCCAGATTCCGCTCCCGGCGGCGCCAGACTGGAGTTCAATCGACAATGACTACTCAACCGGTGGCGCCTTTGCCGATATTGATGGCAACGGGTTTCTGGATTTCTGTATCAGTAACGGTAATGACATGGCTTACAATTACAATTCGGTTTATCTCAATACCGGCGGCATTCTGGAAAACAGGGCATCCTGGCGTTCGAATGACAGCGGTTATTTCGGCCATTGTTATATTGGTGATGTGAATAATGACGGACTGCCGGATCTGGCGGTCGGATATCTGGGCAGTGGGACGAGTGGTGATTTCCGGGCGCGGGTTTATCTGAACACCGGTTCGGGGCTTGGTCCGGCACCCTGGTGGCGTTCCGCCGACCGGCATGCCTCGTTTGACTGCTGTCTGGGCGATTTTGATCTGGATGGGGATCTGGACTTGGCAATCTCCGCAGGTGATGCCTATGCGCCCGATGGTGATTCTGTCCGGATCTACCGGAACAACGGGGGTGTCTTTGACAGTCTGCCCTGCTGGACCGCTGAGGAGAGTGTCCCCTCCGATGCGATCCGGTTCTGTGATATTGATAATGACGGGGATCTGGATCTGTTTGTCGGACACCGGCGCAAGGTGGTGATGTATGAGAACCAGAACGGAGTGCTGGCGACCAGACCTTCATGGGTTGCCAGGCAGGGGATCGGCTGGGTCCTGCGGCTGGAGTTCGGGGATTATGACCGGGACGGTTTTCTGGATCTGGCGGTGGCATCAAATGATCAGCTGGGCGATCCGAACAGTATCAAGGTTTTTCACAATAACAACGGGGTCCTCGATACGATTGCCCGTTTCAATATGCAGCGCCGGGGGACGCAGAACTATTCATCCTGTGTTGCCTGGGGTGATGTTAACGGTGATGGCTATCCGGAGCTGGCAGCGGGTGGCTGGTGGAAGCCGGTCCGGGTGTATGCCAATAACAACGGGGTGCTGGATACCCTTCCTGCCTGGCAGTGGCAGCCGTCAAATCCGAATTATCTGGTATGTGAGGCGCTGATCTGGGCCGATGTGCGTAACCATCAGTTGCGTGTGGTTACCGAGAGCAGAAGCGGTGATGGTTACCGCAAACTGTTTTACCTCGGGCACCGGCCGGCTCAGTTTCTGGACAGTATCAAAGTAAATGGTGTGGCGGTAACCCCGGCAGATTACTGCTGTGATCTTGGCGCAGGCTGGATAAGTTTTGCCCGGGCGCCGGATTCGGGAAACGGAAATGTAATTTTTTATTACCGTTATCCGGAGTATCCGGATCTGGCGGTAACCAACTGGGATCGGAGTAATGGCAATCATCTGTTTCTGAATACTACGCAGGTAGGTGTTGCTGAGGCAGGCAGTACCAGCCGGTTGAGTGTTGCGGTGATGCCCAATCCTGCGGCCGGACCGATAACAATCAGGTTTGATAAAATTTTATCCCGAGAAATACCGGTCAGCATTTACAGCCGGGATGGCCGGCTGGTGCGCCGGCTCATTACCCAAAACGGGGTTGTTGTTTGGGATGGAAGTCTGGATGACGGCAGACCGGCAGTCTCCGGAGTTTATATGATTCAGGCCGCAGGGGTAGTGCCGGTAAAGCTGGTGTGGCTCGGAAGATAAGGGGGTAATTTGGCAGAGGAGCAAGTGATTGCCAGTGAACTGCTTGCCCGGCTTACCCGTTTCGGACGGGTGTATCTGCTGGATACGGTTGGTTCGACCAATGATTATGCATTCAGCCTTGCAGGACGGAAGGAGCCGGCGGTAATTGTCGCCCGGCGGCAGACAAAGGGACGGGGCAGATTCCGCCGGCGCTGGTTTGCCGATGATGACAGTCTGATCTTTTCGCTTTTGCTGTTTGCTGAGCCCGGTTTTCCCCAGCCGGCTGCGGTCACCCAGGTTGCCGGACTCGCGCTCTGTCGGGCAATCGAATCCGGCGTGCAGACTGCAAAGCCCTCAGCAATGCTGCGCTGGCCTAATGATGTTGTGATCAATAATAAAAAGGTTGCCGGTATTCTCTGTGAACAGAGGGGAACGGCGCTGGTTGTCGGGGTGGGGGTGAATGTCAATCAGCGCCAGCTGCCGGAAAATCTGCCGGAAGCGGGATCACTGTTTACCGTTTACGGGCAGGCATGTGACAAGATGCGGCTGCTGGATCTGTTTCTGGAGGAGTTTTTCCAGCTCCTGACCCAGATGAGGCGGGGAAATTCCCAGCCGGTCTGGGAAGAGATTCGGCAGCGGAGTGCGATTATGAATCACCGGGTTGAGGTAAAAACCCTGTTGCGCCGGCATCTGGGCACAGTGATTGATATTGATGATGAGGGCAGGATTGTCCTGCGGAGTGATTCCGGCAGGCTGGTGGTGCTGAACTCGGGACAGGTGAGACAGTTGCGATGATATTGACCGTGATTGTCGGTAATACCAACAGCCGGCTGACGTTTTTTGAAGGACGGCGTCAGGTCCGGTCCAGGGTTGTGCCTACGAGCCGGGTTGAGCAGGTGCTGGCAAACTTGAGGTTGAGTTCAAAAATTACCGGTGCTGCGGTGGCCTCGGTAGTACCCAAGAAGACGCTTGCGGTCTACCGGGCTTTGAGCCGGCAGGTCCGAACCATGCTTTTTAATTCCCGGACCGGTGTACCGCTCCGCGTCCATTACAACCGCCGGCTCGTGGGGGCAGACCGGCTCTGCGTGGCAGCCGGTGCGTTCAGTTGTTATCATCAGGACCTGATCGTAATTGATTTCGGCACCGCCATTACCTTCAATGCAGTTAAAATGCCCGGCGTTTTTCTTGGCGGTCCGATTCTGCCCGGTGCTCAGCTGATGTTGAACGGACTGGCAGCAGGAACCGCCAGACTGCCCCGGGTCGATTTTTATCCCCGAGCCCGGGTTCTGTCCTGGCAGACCAGACCGGCAATTCAGTCGGGCGTATTTTACCTGCTGGTGGGTGGAATCAAATTGATTCTGTCCCGGATCACCGGCGAAGCGGGACTGCAGTCGCCACTGGTGATCGGGACCGGGGGCGGCATACGGCATTTTGTGCGGTATTTCAGAGAGATAATAAGTATTGTGGATCAGAATCTGGCAAGCCGTGGTCTTGCAGAAATATATTATTACAACAGGAGGCAGAATGAATAAGACCGGAGTCTTTGTTGATGTCCAGAATATTCAGGAGACTTTTGAACGGCAGGGGAAGGAAGTGCGGTATGATGCGATTATCCGTCATGTCATTACTACCGGCAACCGGGAGCGGGAGAATTGCAAGTTTGTTGCCTTTGTGCCCTATCGCCGGGACGATGAGCGAAGGCAGCGGCTAATTGATGCCCTTTCCTTTCAGGGATACCGGGTGGTTTCCAAGCCGGTGCGGGAGCGACCTGACGGCACGATTAAAGCGAACATGGATATTGAGATTACGCTGGAGATTCTTTCGATGAGTGACTGGCTGGATGAGATTGTGCTCGTTACCGGTGATGGTGATTTTGTGGCGCTGGTGGACTGGTTGTCCAAGCGGGGGAAGAAGGTGATTACAATCGGACTCGGCCGGGGGTATACTTCAGTTGAGCTGATCCGGGCGTGTGACGAGTATATCAATCTGGAGGAGATTGAAGGGGCGGTCAAGGCACAGACTCAGAACCGGGAATGGGAGACACCGCCGACGGTCGCGTGAGGGATATTTTTCTGGGGCTGGATACAAGCGGGTTTCAGACCGGCTTGGCGCTGGTCAGCGGAGGTGCAGTTTTATATGAAACCCGGAGTTCCGCCGGGACTTCCCATAATGAGTCGCTGTTACTTTTAATCAGGAGGGCACTGGACGCTGCCGGATTGCAACTGGATCAGCTCCGCGGAATCTGTCTGACTATCGGTCCGGGAATGTGGACCGGTTTGAGGGTGGGGTTGAGCACCGTCAAGGGGCTGGCACTGCCGAAGGGAATTGCGGTCAAGGGGGTGAATACGTTGCGGGTGATTGCTGCAACCGCAGGTGCTGGCGGAGGTGCGGTGCTGGCGGTGATGGATGCGCGCCGGAACGAGCTCTACGCTGCACTGTATCATGGAACCAGGGTTCTGATTCCCCCTCAGGCAGGAGCATCCCCTTTTCTGGGGAGGCTTGTTGCCGAAAGACAGCCTCCAGGTGATCTGCTCCTTGCTGGTGATGGCAGTGAGCTTATAAAGCCGGTTCTCTCGGCAATGGGAATTCGATTTGTGGACTCCGGAGTGCGCCTGCCGGAGCCGGCAGTAATTGTCCGGCTCGGAGTTGAGTTGTTGAAAAGCGAGGGTCCGGACCGTCTTTCCGAACTGGAACCGGTTTACCTGCGGCGCACTGATGCCGAGATTAATCTTGAGGGTCGATTAAAGGGCGGCCTGTAATTTAATCACCAGCGCCTGATATTCCCAGATATCCGTCAGACTGTGATACTGAAAGCCGATGAGTATTTTCAGCCGGTCGTGGGGCAGGATGTTGATTCCGGGCAGAACCCGCCACTGGATTTTACCATCTTCCCAGCGGATGATTTCAGAAGAGAGTGCCGGGGCAACGGGGTGGAAGCGGGCTTCAATCTTCACATCACCGGCGAGGACATTAACATTCTGATGCCGGCGCAGGGCGATTTCCGGCGAAATCAGAAACGGTCCCTGATTTAACTGGAGTTCCGCACCCAGTCCGAGCCAGGGGACAGCTTCAGCCTGAGTCCAGCCATAATAGATGCGAGCGCCAAGTGCGAGGCGGGAGGTATGCCAGGGTTTTAATACCAGCCGGGCAAATATGTCCTTGGCGCTGTTATTATCCCCGGTGTTCGGACCGGTGCCATTGACTACTCCGGCGATCGCCCGGAGCACAGCAGCATCGGTGCTGTCGGAACGATACCAGCAGAGCACGCCGATATCGCGGGGATTTTCGGGTTTAAGGATATTCGTGTAACAGAGCAGCGAATATTCCTCCAGATTCAGCTGCTCTTCCGGAATTTCGCTGTTGAAACTTAATGGCAGAAGCATCTGGCCCACCTTCAGACCCATGCCGCTGTGCCAGGTGAATTCAACCGCGAGGTCGCGCAGTGTCAACCGGCTGAAGTCAAATTCCAGCCGACTGGAGACAGGGGGTGCAATTTTTCCGGTCAGCCCCACGGTTGCCTGCCGGTGACGGAATTCAAACGCATTTTTGAACCAGCCCCTGGCACCACCGCGCGAGAATGTGCCATAACACCAGAGCAAACCGTCAACCGACAGGCGCCCCGGAACAACGGGAACTTCGGCGCTCAGGATTGTATTCAGGATTAGAATAATGAAGAGAGGTCGGTGCATTTAAAAACAACCGCTGGTAAAATAATATGGCGGAGGCGGGTAGGAATCGAACCTACCGGTCAGCTTAACGCCGACCATACGGATTTGAAGTCCGCCAGGCACACCAGCACCCATCCGCCTCCGCATATCTCTTCAGTGCTGAATAACCACTTTGGCATTCAGCGGTACATCGACGCGGTCAGCCTTAAGAAAATATACACCTGCCGGCAGATTTTTCAAATCAAGGCGGAAACGGGTTCTGCCGTTAACTGTCTGAATCGGGAACTGCTGGACGAGGGCACCGGTGCGGTCAAAGAGTCGGAGTGTCACTGCCGGTTCGGGAGGCAGACTGAAGTTTATCTGTGCTTGGGTCCGGATCGGGTTCGGGGTTATGGTAACCACCAGACGGGTGTCTGCGGGACGGTTTTCAGCCAGGCCGGTCGTTTCCTGCCAGACGATTACGGTCCGGATCAGGGTGTCATTAAACCGGCGTTCATCGGCAGCGAGATTAACCCAGCAGGTTACGGTGATGACGCCGGTGGTATCGGCAAGTAATAGGGCAAACTGCACAGTATCAAATGCGCCCGGGGTCAGGACCAGCCAGCTGCTGTCAAGGTAGGGTCCCGGTTCGATCTTCAGGTAGGCACGGCAGCTGTCAGGGTTGATTGCCAGGTTGCTGATTACCGCCATGGGGAAAAGGGTGTCTGAGATATACAGTGATTCAGGGGTGAGCAGTGTCCGGACGGCAAAGTCATGGAGAACTTCATAAAGTTTCATCAGCAGCAGATCCTGATTGGCGGTGTCATCCGTCGTGGTGCCGGCAGCAAAGATATATTTCGGACTGTGCACCGCAATCCGGTAGCCCCAGTCTTCACGGTGCACTGCCGGGTTGTCCCAGGACCAGACATAGAGCGGATTACCGGCATTATCATATTTCAGAATTGTCATATCCATCCGGTTGATTCTTGATTCGCCGGTGCCGAGCACGAAAATTTGACTAAGCGAGTCAACAGTAATTTCCGCGCCCGTGTCCTCAAATCCGTCCGCATCATAACGCTGAGTCCAGCGGGGCATTCCCGAGGCAGTGTAGGATACGGTGGCGATGTCATAGTCGGTAACATCGTCAAAGCTGGTGCCGGTGACAAAGACATTACCTGCAGGGTCCAGAGCGAGTGCAGTCAGGAGATCTTCGTTATTTGCCGGATAACGGTTGTAAGTCCGGTACCAGAGCGAGTCACCGTTGGTCGCGCGGTACTTCATGGTAAAATAGTTGTAGTCCTGATTGTCATCCCAGACCGTGCCGGCAACCAGAACGGAGCGGGTAGTGGGGTCAAAGGCGATTTTCAGTCCATAGTCATCGCCGACCCAGGGCCAGTTGTTTTTGCGCCGGAGCCAGGTCTGCGTTCCGTTCGGACGATAGCGAATGGTGGTAATATCGTAGTCGGTGCCGTCATCGTAACTGGTGCCGGTGACATAGATGTTGCTCGAGTCGTCGATGCAGAGTGCATAAGGAATGTCCTCGTCGTTTTCCGGGGTGCGATTATAGTAGCGCACCCAGACGGTATCGCCGGTCTGGGCGTTATAGCAGATGGTGCAGTAGTCAATGTTGTAACTGGCGTCAGAGCAGTAGCCCGTGACGATGACGCGGCCCTGCTGGTCAAGGGCCAGGGCATGAGCTGCATCATCCCGGTTAACAGCCCGGAACCAGCGCTTTGCCCAGAGCAGTTGTCCGGTCGGGCTGTATTTGATGGTGATCATATCCATGTCCATCAGCGTATCCATCGTCCAGCCGCAGACAAATACATTGCCGAGGCTGTCAACCACCAGTGCAGATGCCGAGTCGTCCTGGTTTGCCCGGCCGTTATAGGTGGCAGTCCAGACTACGGTGCCGTCGGGACGATATTTCCGCACAAAGATGTCAGTCGTGAGTGAAGCGGTGGCAGTGGCACCAGTGATATAGACAAAGCCGGAATCATCAACTACCATATCAGAGAAGACATCTTCGAGTCCGGGACCCCCGTCAATTGTGCGCAGCCAGAGAGTGTCCAGCTGAGCCACCGCAAGCGCCGGGAGAAGAGTAATGAGGAACATTACTGGGCGGGTCATTTTTCCTCCTCTCAAATTTTTGGGGTGCATACATAAAACTTTAGCCTGCGTTCCGCCGGATGTCAATTAAAGTCATAAATAATAACTTGAAACCAGTCCGGTTTATGTTAAAATGGCAAATAAATTGGTGCAGAATTATTTAAGTTAGAATAAGATTAAGAGCAAATGGAAAACGGCATCGGGTTAGATGTGGTTCAGGAGGCAATCCGAACGGTGGATTTTCTCCTGAGTCAGAATCGGAGCCGTTATCCCGGTGATCTGCCGCCGACACATCCGTTCAAGCTGTCCGCCTGGCGTGAGGGTAAGACCAGAATGGAGAGTGACGGTCCATTTTTTGAATTTCAGGATTCATCAGCAGTAACTGACCCCCTGGAGGAAACGCTGGAGCTGAACCGGGCGTATGCTGAGGCGCTGCTGATTCATGAGCAGCTCCATCAGGTGAAATTTGACCCCCGGATGCGGGAGGAGCTGATACAGCGGGCGCTGGGGATTCTGCCGGCAACAGAACTCGGGCGTTTTCTGGAAATTCATTCCTGTGCCGCTGCGCTGCCCAGAAACATCGCCGATTCCAATGAGCGGCTGCTGGAGGCATTCAACCTGATTACCCGCCGGTTCGGTGAGGCATCGGCGCTGGCATATATTATGCTGATCGTTGCCGGTTTGCGGGCAAGGTCCGAGTTTGAAAATTACGGAAGGAAGATTGACCTGCTGTTCCAGAAGGTCGTCGAGGGACCTGCAGTTGCTCAGATGCTGGAGATGGTGACATTGAACGGCCGGCGTGCCGGGTTTGAGCCGCAGTTCCGGTTACTGGTGGCATTGAGGGAGCGGTTGTGGCAGATGAAGCCGTCCCGGCTGGCACCAACCGGATTTCTGCTGTCAAAGGTGGTGGACGCCTACCTCTCAAACCGGCCCGGTGCCGGCAATGTGCTCGGTCTGGCGGTGCTGGACAGTATCATGATTGGCAAGCTGGGGTTTGAGGTGCGCTATGTTTTCAATGCCGGGGTGATCATTCTTGAGGTCATCGTTGACAACCGGAGTGTTTACTGGGATCCCACCCGGCAGACACCCCTTTCCTTTGAACCGCTGACCGCGGGTAAGCGGCTGAAGGTTTCGGATCTGGTGGGACTGACCTATGCGAGTATTGCCCAGCAGTATTTTGCCCAGACCTACTGGGACCGGGCGATTGAGAATTTTCAGCGGGTGCTGGAGCTGATGCCGGATTCGGTTGAGACCTATATGGACCTCGCGCTCTGTTATATGCGCAAGAATCAGCCGGAAAGGGCAATCCGGATTGTGAATGAAGGGTTGAAGGTCTGTCCGAATTCACCGGCACTGCATCATCTGTCCGGAAATGCCTACGCGCAGGCAAATCAGTGGCGCAATGCCATTCTGGCTTACAAGAAGGCGGTGCAGCTGGCGCCGAAACTGCCGGAAGTGTGGTATAATATGGGTCTTGCCTATGAAAAGATGGAGGCATGGGGTCAGGCAGAGGCAGCATTTCAGATGGCGATCGAGCTGAAACCGGATTACTGCGCAGCCCATCTGGCACTGGGAAATCTCTATCTCGAACAGCAGAAACCTGACAAGGCGATCGGATGCTACCGGGAGGCATTAAAACATGAGCCGAACCTGGTTGCGGCCTATTACAATCTGGGGCGTGCCTATTACGAACGGAAGGAACTGGATAATGCGATCAATGCCTATCAGAAGGCGGTAAAGCTCAATCCCAAGCATGCCGGTGCCTGGCATAATCTGGGGATTGCCTACCGGGATAAGGGGTTGAAGGATAAGGCGGTCGAAGCCCTGGAGCGGGCGGTTTCGCTGAACCCTAATCTGTTGAGGTGAATATGGGACTGGGTGATTTACCGATTATCCGGGCAATTGGCGATTTTTTCCGGTCGGCGTTTATCCGGGAGAAGCCGTTTGTCTGGGAGCCGGGGAGAATCGGACCGAAATTTGACTGGCTGGATCATACTCATATCCTGATCCGTGAAGGTCCGCTGGCAAACCGGGAGATGGAGATCGTTACCGAAATTTTCCCGAACAAGGCAAATGTGTTTGTTTCCATGAATGGCGAGAAGATTGGCCGGACCTATATTGAACGGGACCCGCCCGGGGTGGGCGTGATTCTCTGGGACATTGCGGTCAAGGAGGGCTACCGGCGTAAGGGGATCGCCTCAATCATGACCTATGTGATCTTCCGGGAGCTGCTTTCAATTCAGAAGACCGCCTTCTTCAAAATCCGGATGATGCGGCTGATGAAGCCGGCGGAGAAGAATATTGAGCTGCAGAATGTTGGGATCGGAGTGATCGGCAACCGGCTCGGCTTTACCCCCGAGTTCAATCTTGACCGGCTGCTGAAGCCGGACAACATCGTCAGTCTGGAGGTGCTGCCGGCAAAGGGAGAATTCCCCCCGAGTTTCAAGATTGTAATCAAGACCTTTCCGCTGGTGCTGATTGCATTTGTTCTGGATACAGACACCCTGAAACCGGTGGACGATTTCCGGACCTATGTCCAGCTGACCAAGGATGAGTCAACAATTTACAACTGGGTGCGGCGTGGACTGATCGTTGTCGGCAATGGCAATTACTGGCTGCGCCGGAACGGCATTGATCAGTTTGTGAATCATCTGGCGACCGATGAGTGGGAAGCCAGGGATTTCCGGCGCAAGGTCCGGCCGGTATGAGAGGAGGTTAATATCCCTGAAAAACTGCGGCTGGAGGTAAACCGTTCTCTGGAAATTGATTTCCGCCGGCTCAGCCCGAGAATCGGGTGCGGGCTGATGCTGGAGAAGCTTCCCCGGTTTACGGCTTCTGATCCGCTGAATGCGGTGATGGCAAATTACGGCTATCAGCGGATCGCCGCTGATGTTCCGGCGCAGAAGATACTGACCAATCCCGGACTGCTGAAGAACTTCTATGATAATGCCTTCACGAACAAAACGCCGCTGCCGCAGAATTTCCGCTCTGTATATGGCACTCAGGAGATTTACCTGGCATATGACCCCGGGCTCAAGGGTGCCTGGTTTATTTCCGATCCCCAGAACCGGATTGCCCTGCTGAACTATTTCCGGGATGCGGTTTCTCTCGGTCTGAAGGCGGACGGAGTCCTGCTGCTCGGCTCCACACCCAAGCTGACACCGGTCGGCTGGCAGAATCTGCATGATCTGCTTGATGAGGATTTTCTCAAGCAGTACCGGCCGATTGAGCGGGTGGAGATTATGAGTATACTGCCCGGTGTGCGCTGGCGTCCGCCGACCCTGGGTCTGGGTGTGACATTTCTCAATATGAAGGAGCTCAGGGAAATCCGGGCGACGGTGGCGGAGGCGATCCGGGGTGGAACTGAGGGTGAAATTCACCGGTGAGCAGACCGGATTATGACCAGGATATTTACGGGGCGGTATTAACAGATTTTGTCGTCCTGGAATGGAGGTGTTCATGTCCGAATCAGATGCGGTAATTCAGAAGTTAAATCAGGCGGTGCAGTTGATTGAAAGCTGTGCAGAGCTGGTCCTGCTTGTTCCGGAAGTCCGGACGAACATCGTTTTTGCCCTGCCTGATGCCAGCACTCCCGCCGATGTTGCGGCGGTTGATGGCAGAATTACCGTGGTCAACAATCGCCCGAAGGCAGCCGGTCCGGTCCGTTTCGGGGCTTCGGACCATCTTGCCCGTTTTGTCCTGGAGCTGCGCCGTTTTGCCCCTGCGGTGCGTTCAGCAGTGAATTTCCGCTGGAACGAGCGCATCCGAAAGGTAGTGGAAAAATGGGCAGGACAGCATGGGTTCAGAATCGGGATAATTGACCGGAGCCGAGAGCCGAAGGAGCTCCTGGGCAAGGATCGGATGTCTGTACCCTGGAAGGTGGAGCAGGTTCTGCAGTCAACCGGCGGTATCGTGCCTGAAGTTGTGAGCGAGACGAGCGGATGGGGCAAGGAGCCGATGTTCATTCTGCTGGGACCCGAGCCGGTCGTCGTTGCCCAGCGGCTCGTAGATATCGCCCGCATTTATCACCAGTCGGCATGATATGAGGCTAAGGTTCCGCATACTGCTTTTACTGGCAATGGCCTGCCGAACGGTTTATCCGGCACTGCCGATCATACCGGTGGATTCGCTCAAGCCGGGGATGAAGGGAACAGGGTATTCGGTGTTTTCCGGTACCAAGCCCGAGCCGTTTCAGGTGGAAATTATTGATGTCATGCATCGCACTACGCCCCGGGGTGATATCATTCTTGCCCGGCTTTCCGGTGCGGGTCTGGAGCAGACCGGTGTGATTGCCGGTATGTCGGGCAGTCCGGTTTACATTGACGGCCGGCTGGTGGGGGCGGTTGCCTATGCCTGGGCGTTTGCCAAGGAACCGATTGCCGGCATCACCCCTGCGGGCGAAATGCTGAAGATCTGGGAACTCCCGGATACGGTGAAAACCGGCGCGGTCCGGCAGCTCGGTTCCGGTTACCGCTCAGAGCTGAATCTGCCGCCGGTGCCGGTTGCACTCTCGGGTTTTTCTTCCCGGCTGGAGGCGCTGGTGACACCGGTGCTCAGCCGGCATGGGCTTGTGCCGGTTGCAGGCGGGATTGCCGGCGGGGATGATACTGCGGAGCTGGTGCCGGGCGGAGCGGTTGGGGTGGCGCTGATTGATGGTGATGTCCGGGCAGCAGCGATCGGCACGATCACCGCCCGGGAGGGTAACCGGATCTTAGCCTTCGGTCATCCGATGTTTCTTGCCGGAGCGGTCAGACTGCCGCTGACCGGTGGCAGAATTCATTCGGTCCTGCCGTCACTGAACATATCAGCAAAGCTGTTTTCGCCGTCAAAACCGGTGGGTGTGGTCAATCAGGACCGGCTGACCGGAATCAGCGGTATCATCGGACCTGAAGCACCGATGATCCCGGTGCGGGTACATATTCAATCTCCGGTTACCGATGACTCCTACCGGTTCCGGGTTGCGGACCATGAGCAGCTCACCCCGGATTTTCTGCCGGTCGGGCTGATCCAGACGGTGCTGCAGACTGAGGGTATGATGGAGGATTATGCACTTGAGACCCGACTGGACCTGATTTTTGCACGTTCAGGCAGAAACCGGGTGGAAATCCGCCATCTGTTCAGCGGGACCGAACCGCTTTCCCAGATGATGGAAAAGTTCAGTGCCGAGCTGGCACTGCTGTTCGGGAATCCGATCGAGCCGGTGCGTCTGTGTGAGGTCAGGGCAGAGCTGAACTTTCATCCCGGCCGGCGCATCTGCCAGCTGATTTCCGCCCGGTCGGAACGGAGCCAGGTGCAGCCAGGTGATTCGTTCGGCATCTTTCTCCGGCTGCGGGACTACCGCGGAGAGGAGACGGAAAAAAGGGTGATGCTGACAATACCACCGGCAACACCGCCGGGTCCGCTCACACTTACGTTCACCAGCCGGGATGAGTTTCTGAATCAGGAGCTGGGCGATGCGGGTGAGTTGGCGCAGCCGAAATCACTGGACGGGCTGCTTTTGATGCTGAGTGAATCGGGCCGGGAGGATGAGCTGGTGATTGCCGGCTATGTCCGGAGGTCTGGTCTGAGGCTTAGTAATCAGGCAGAGCTGCCGCAGGCGCCGCCGTCAATTCAGCGGGTGCTCGGTGTCCCCCGTTCGCTTGGCGAGGTCCGGCAGGTTCCGGCAAGCCGGCTGTTCAAAACGGTTGTGCCGCTGGACCGGGTAGTCGTCGGTTCGGCGACTGTCGAAGTGGAGGTCAAATGAAAACGGTTGGGCTGATGGTATTATTTTTCACGCAGTTAATGGCTGCGGTCTGGACATTCATGCCGGATGAGAGTCTGTTTTCGCAGATAGACGAGATTGAGTTGAAAAATATATATCTGCCGGCTGAAGGTGAAATTCGCTTGGGCAGTGCTGTGGAGCGCCTTACCCAGCTGGAGGATGCGGTTATCTGGGGTATCGCTCCGGACCGCAGCGGTAATCTGTATATCGGTACCGGTAACCAGAGCCGGCTTTACCGGTTCAACCTTCAGCGTCGCCAGCTGCTGCCGGTGTTCTCGGGCGCGGAGGGGCAGATATTTGCGATACTGATTCAGAATAATCAGCTGTATTTTGGCACTTCACCGCAGGGAGTTGTCTGGCGTCTGTTTCCGGATGGCAAAAGTGATACATTCGTCAATACCGGTGAAGTTTATATTCACAGCCTGATCTCCGGTCCGGGGAGATCAATCCTCTGCGCCACCGGTCCGAACGGCAGGCTCGATCAGCTGGAACCGGACGGCAGAATGAAAGTCCTGTTCACAGCACCGTCCGCACACATCACTGCGCTCTGCTGGCTGAAGCCGGGTGAGGAGTTGCTTGCCGGGACTGCACCTGCGGGTACACTTTACCGACTGCAGCTGGCACCGGATGGGGGAGTAAAAAGTGCGACAGTACTTTATGATACACCGCTGGATGAGGTCCGGGCGATTGCGGTCAGAGGTGGCCGAATTTATCTGGCGGCGAATCCTGACATCGAAGGGCAGAGCAGCGGTCCGCCGGTGGTTTATGCACTGAGTTCCGATGGTTTTGTGCACTGGCAGTGGCAGTGTCCGGAGTCCACGGTTTTCAGTCTGGTCAGTTTTGGCGATCGCCTGCTGGTTTTCACCGGTAACCGCGGGCTGATTTATGCGCTCGATACACTTGGCAGAGCCGGGGTCCTTGCCCGGATGGAGGAGCCGCAACTGCTGGTAACCGCGGTCCGTGACCGGGAACTTTACTTCGGCACCGGCAATCCGGCAGCAGTTTACCGGCTGGTTCCCGGCTATGCCGATTCCGGTTATTTCACCAGTCCGGTATTTGACTGTCAGACGGTGGCGCGGTTCGGCAGACTGGAGCCCAAGCTGCGCACCCCAGCCGGCACCGAAGTCAGTTTTGAGACCCGTTCCGGCAATTCAGAAAAACCGGATTCACTCTGGAGCAGCTGGATGCCGGCTCGGGAACGGATAGTTTCGCCGCCAGCGCGGTTCATCCAGTGGCGGGCAAAATTTGCTACCAGTTACCGCGAAGTAACGCCGGAACTGGAGCGGGTTGATCTCTATTATCAACCGGTCAACCGGGCGCCGGTCATCAGCCGGCTTGATATCAGCACACCGGCAGAAATTGAGGTCCGGCGCGGTAACTGCCAGTCGAAACGGCAGATCACCTTTGAGGCATCCGATCCGGACGGCGATTCGCTCATCTATCAGCTGCTGCTCAGGCCGGAGGGTGAACCGGACTGGCTGGTTTTGAAAAAAGAGCTGACCGAGAACCGTTATGAGCTTGACACCCGCACTCTGCCCGACGGCTGGTACCGGCTGAAGGTTGTTGTCTCGGATGCCCCGGAGCGCGGGACAGGTGAGGCACAAACTGTGGAGAAGGAAAGTCCGCCGTTTCTCATTGACAATACCCCGCCGGTGATCTCCGAGATCCGAATTTCCGGCAACCGGGCTTTCTGGAGCGTGGTTGATGCAACATCACCGCTTGCCGCCTGCCGGATTGCGGTCAATTCCGGGTCCTGGGTGCCGGTAGTGCCGGAGGACACGATTTTTGACGGGTTGAGCGAGCGGTTTACGAGTGCAGTGGAGTTGAAGCGCGGATTGAACACGGTGGCGGTCTGGGCAGTTGATGGCCAGGGGAATGTTTCGGTCCGGCAGCTGAGGGTCAGCCGTTAAACCAGTCCCAGTTTTCTGAATGCCCGCTCCAGCCGGCGGAGCTCGTAATGGTGGGTCATGTCCAGATGAAGCGGGGTTACGGAGATAAACCCGGCATAGACCGCTTCAAAGTCTGAGCCCCGGGTGGCTTTGAAATCCATCTCGCCGTCAATCGTGTAACACAGTCCGCCGTCAGGCAGATGTTTTCTGATCGCCATGTCCCGGTAGATCCGGTGGCCGAGCCGGGTCACTCTGATGCCCCTGATTTCACCGGCCGGGATGTTGATATTCAGCAGGCACTTCTTCGGCAGGAGGCCCTTCAGCAGGAGCGGAACGAGGGTGCCAAGCAGCCGGTGGACAGCAGGCAGATTCTCACCCGTGCGGAGATAGGACAGGGCGATTGCCGGAATGCCGAGCAGGGCGGCTTCAATTGCGGCGGCGACTGTGCCGGAATAGAGGACATCATCGCCGAGGTTCGGGCTGTCGTTGATGCCGGAAATTACCAGGTCAATTGACCTTTGGAAAATACCGTGGTGGGCGATGAGGACACAGTCGGTCGGGGTGCCGGCAACCGCATACCAGCCGGGTTTGCGCCGTTCCACCAAAATCGGTTTTCTCAGGCTGAAGGAGTGACTGGCTGCCGACTGATTGGTTGCCGGTGCAACAACGAACCTTCTGCCCAAGCCCCGGACAGCGGTAAAAAGCTCCTTCAGCCCCGGAGCATCGATCCCGTCGTCATTGGTCAGGACAATCAGCGGTTTTTCCATCGGCGGTGAAATTCTAATGGCTGGACAGCGAAGGTCAACCTGATGTCTTGTTACAGATTGACACATAAAAGAAACTCAGTATTTTAAAGACTTGTTTTCGTCCGTTTAGGTCTAATTTGAAAGTTTCAGGGTAAACAAAAACACCAAGACATAAACATAAAAAAGAAAGGAGGAAGTGTGCGGAAACGGCTGGTTTTCTTTGTCCTGATGCTGACCGGTCTGGTCTTTGCGCAGCTGGATGCGGTCTGGTCGGACACGGTCCGGCTGACTAATGTCAGTGTAAATGACATCGTTGGTTCTCAGTCGATGGTTGTTGATCCCTCGGGCGTGATTCATGTAGTTTGGGAGTCAGAGCGTGGTGGCATTGGCTATGAGATCTGGTACAAACGTTTTTATCCCGGATCGGGTTGGACCCACGACACCTGCATTGTTGGTGAACTTGCTGGTAGTTATAGATGTACCAAGCCAACTATTGCGGTAGATTCCTCGGGAATACTGCATCTTGTGTTTGTCCGTGCTCCAAACTTCCCCCCGCCTTATTTACTCTGTTACAAAAAGTGTACACCTACTGCCGGGGGAAATGGGGGTTGGGATACTGCGGTAACTGTGCTGTCTCCGGACAGTGTAGTCTGTCAGGTATTGAGTGCCTGCATCGCTTGTACTCCGGATGGCAAAGTTCATGTACTCTACAGTCTGTATCGTTCTACTCCTTACTTTTCATACTCCTTAATCTATGTGCGGAAAGAGAATAATGTTTGGAACCCGCCGGTTACTCTGGACCATATGTCGGAGACGACGCGATGGCTTTATCATATTAATCTGGGCGCTGGGCGGGATGGAAATGTACATGTTAGCTGGACAACTTGGGTACCCACTAACAATTCGCTTCATATTCTTTACCGGGGTCAGTTTAATGGCACCTGGGGTGCAACCGAGAGTATCGCACGCTATTCGGGCTCGAGCAGTTGGATATCAATGGCAGTCAATCCCGTCAGTCACCGCCCTGGCATCTGCTTCTGTTATTATCCGAACTCCTATACGGTGGATATCTACTTCAAAGAAAGGAGTGGAAACAGAGCTTCGGACACTTGGCCCGATGATTTTGAGGTCGTGGTTTCCGGTGATACATATGTGGCCGGGTATGATTACAGTATTAAGTCCGTTTATACTCGCGAAGGCAGATTACACTTAGCCAATATAGCGATACAACGAGGCACTAATTATAATCTGCTGAGATACACTACCCGTCCACCTGCTGGTGGCTGGGATGTTCCGATTGAACTCCTCTATGTCCCTACACGCCGACAACGCAATGCTTCAATCGCCAATGGCGGCAACAGTGCGGATCCGGCTTCAGTGCATATTGTTTGGAGTATGAGTGAATATAACTACTACAATTATGACTTGTACTACATCAAAGGCACGAATCCCTTCTATGACCTGAAGCTGGCAGGTGTTTATGGAATAGACGATACCTTGGGGATCGGCGAGACGGTGACGCCTGCAGTGCGGGTGGTTAATAACGGTAATCAGGATATTTCCGCCTTCAGCGTAACCATCACCATTGGCACAAGTTACACCTCTACCGTTAATGTTAATCAGACACTCGGGCCCGGTGACAGTCTGACCGTAACCGGTTTTGCAAACTGGCAGCCTCTGGACAGCGGGTTGTATCATGTCCGGGCGGCACTCGACTGTTCGCAGGATATGCTGGATGAGAACAACACCATTGAATCGGATGTCCGGGTGGGGTATATTGATGCTGCGGTGACAGCAATCATTGCCCCGGAACGGGATGTCCGGCGGGGTACAACCCTCAAGCCGCGTGTCCGGATTGCCAATTATGGTGACTGGCCCGGTATCATCGACCTGCGCTTTGTGATTTACTACGCCGGTAATCCGGTTTACGACCAGACCGAGCAGGTGGAAATTAATCCCTTGACTGAGGTTGACCACGAATTTGCCACCAGCTGGACCGCAGAGCTTACCGGCTCCTATCAGGCGGTAGCAATGCTTGCTCTGGCGCACGACCAGAATCACCACAATGACACCGCCCGGCTTAATTTCTCAGTTTACAATCTCTACCCTGCGGGCTGGAAGGAGGTCGCCAATGTTCTCGGTCTGGTCAAGGATGGCGGATTTGTGGTCAAGGATCCGGATGGTGGCAAGCTGTATGCGGCACGCGGCTACAAGACCGGCGACTTCTATGCGTATGACATTGATGCCAACGCCTGGACTGCACTGCCGGCAGCACCGGCGATCATCGGCAAGGGTGGCAATGGCTGCTACGGTAACGGCTATGTGTATGTGATGCACGGACAGAACACCGCCAAGTTCTCCCGCTTCAACATCGCCGCGAACAGCTGGGAAGCCCTGCCCGACATTCCGCCATGGACCTCGGGCAAGAACCCGAAGGGTGGCGGTGACCTGGCGTATGCCGAGGTTGACGGTGTGCCCTATGTGTATGTGCTCAAGGGCTACAAGCAGGACTTCGGCAGATACAACCTGGTGACCGGCACCTGGGAGGAGCTGGGTCAGGCACCCGCGGGCGCCAAGCCCAAGTGGGACAAGGGCTCCTGGCTTACCTATGACGGCGTCAACACGCTCTATGCGCACAAGGCGAAGTACTCCGAGCTGTGGACATTTGCGCTCGACAGCAGCAAGTGGAGCAGTGCAGCACTGCCTGGAATTCCGTATCCGAGCACCAGGACCGGCAAGAACAAGAAGCCCAAGGACGGCAGTGATGGCGTCTACTACAACGGGTTCCTGTATGCGCTCAAGGGCGGTAACACCTGCGAGTTCTGGAAGTATGACATCAGCGGCGGCACCGGCTGGACTGAGCTGGATCTGATACCGGAAGTTGGCACCACGGGCAAGAAGAAGCGGGTGAAGAACGGTGGCTCACTGGCGAGCAACGGTGATGGCGCCTTCTTCGCACTCAAGGGCGGCAAGACGATGGAGTTCTGGCGCTACTTTGAGGAGCCGACGGTGTTTGCCTCTGCGCCCGAGCGTTCGGGTGTGATGGGACAGACGGTGACACCGGTCCGGTTCGGCTTCAGCGTTGCGCCCAATCCGGTGGTGAAGGGCTATGGCATGCTCTCCTACAGTGTGCCGCAGGCGGGCGAGGCGAAGGTGAAGGTGTTTGATGTCACAGGTCGGACGGTTGCGGAGTTCGGCTTTGTGGCGCAGGGCACCGGCACCAAGAGCCTGGATCTGCGGAATCTGTCTGCCGGAATTTACCTCGTGAAGTTCGAGGCGGCGGGCAGGAGCGCAAGCCAGAAGCTCATCGTCCAGTAAGCGACTGCGAACGGATTGCGGGGGGCGATATCGCCCCCCGCTTTATTTTTGAGGGATTTCTCCGCTCCGCCCTTCGGGCTTCGGTCGAAATGACGGCAGAGGTGGGTGTCCGGCTCGGCTCCGGTCCTCGTTTCTGGTCATTCCGAGCGGAGTGAAACGGAGTCGAGGAATCGCTTAAACAATGCAAAGTGCAAAATGAAAAATGTAAAATTCACAGCGAAAATTTGCTGAAAACGGGTTCTGCCTGATAAATTTAAAACTTTCAATGTGTTAGCGAGTTGAACGCCCGACTGTGCCTGCTGAGGGGGCAGTTCCGGTGAGGGTACCCGGCAGAAGGGTGCTGAGTATGGAATCATTGGTAGTGGGGGCTGTCGTTTTATGTCAGGGGACGGGTGTCTGGCTGATTAAGGAGTGGGATTTCAGGTCCGGGCAGGCCGGACACAGGGGTTTAACTCCAAAGTGGCAGGTTGCCAAACTCTGGGGGGAGGAGAATGCGGATCTGGTGGTTGACAGCTGTCCGGTGAAGCAGAAAATAAATGATGCTGATGCCGGCTGTTGCAACCGGTTACGGCCATCTTTTGCTTGACAGAGGGGTTTGACTTTTTATAATTTACCTGAAATGGCTGCGTATGAAAAAAAGGAGGAATAATGCGCAAAGAGCATGTTGCTTTTGCGGCAGCTCCGGTAATCCTGTTGACAATTCTGGTATCAGTTCTGCCGGTAACCGCAGCGGAGGTTAATCACCGTCCGTGTCTGTGCAGCCCGCAGCTGATACCACTGCAGGGCAGTTCCCGAAACACCTATCTCGCCCGGGTGCGCTATTCCGACCCGGACAATGACCCGCCAGCCAAGGTTGAGATTTATATTGATGGCATCGCCTATCCGATGCGACTGGTCAAGGGTAAGGCTGCCAAGGGTCTCTATCAGGCGCGGCTGACACTGCCTGCCGGTGAGCACAGTTATTATTTTTATGCCGAAGATGTTAACGGTCTCTATGAGCGGTATCCCCGGTACGGCGCCAAGCCCGGACCCTATGTGGGCAAGGGGAAGGAGATTTATAATCGAATGCCGGTGCTGACCAATGGCGGATATCAGGAGGATTTTACTACCGGTACCGGTGTTTACACCTTTACCGTCCGTTATCAGGACAAGGACGGAGTGCAGCCGAAGGCGGTCAGAGTTAATATTGATGGAATCTGGCACGATATGGAGCTGCTGCAGGGTGAACCGGCAGATGGCATCTACTATTATCAGACAAAACTGTCCCCGGGAAACCATTTCTACTATTTTGCCGGTGTTGATCAGTGTGGTGCCTGTCAGCTTCATCCGGCATACGGTGTGATTCACGGACCGAAGGTGAATGAGGGTACAAATTCCTCACCCCGGCTTATATGGCAGAAGGTGGATCCGATTGGTGGTAACCGGGGTACAGTTTTTACCTACTATGTTGAATACCGGGATCCGGACAATGACCCGCCAGCCCGGGCTGAGGTGTATATCAACGGTCAGCCCCATCCGATGCAGCGGGTATTCGGCAAAAATTACTCCGGTCTCTACCGTTTCCGGACCAGGCTTTATCCCGGAGCATTCCACAATTACTACTTCTATTTTGAAGACGGCAAGGGCGGTTGTTACCGTTATCCGGAAACCGGCTATTTCCACGGGCCGGTGGTCACTTTTGAACCAGGCTGTGAGTTATAAACCAAAGAAGGAGGAGAGAAGATGAGACACAGCACCCTGTTCCCGCTGGTTATCGCAGCGGTAATTACCGCGCTCTTGGGGCTGGGCTGCCCGAAGCCCAAGGCGCCTTCAACTCCAGTAATTGCATCGGCACCGGAATCAACCTGGATTAATGCGACAACACCAGTCCGGGTTTTCTGCACCGCACCCGGTAACAAGGATGTCCGGTATGTGGTTGATCTGGGTCAGCCGGATAACCGGATGGACACTTCAGATGTGATGACGAGCGGTGATACCACCTATATCTATCCGAAGTGGACCCAGACCGGTACCTTCTCGTTCAGGGTGGCGGCGTATCTGGATGAGGATCCGACCAAGATTTCGGAGTTCTCCGAAGCGAAGTCAATCCGGGTGCTGCCGAACAGCCCGCCGCAGCTGGTCTGGTTTACCGTTCCGCCGATGAGCGCCAAGAATGTGGAAACGGAGTTCAAGGCGAGTGCAGTGGACCCGGAAAATGATTCGATTGAGTTCTATTTTGATTTTGGCGATGGCACCAAGAAGTGGTTCACCGAACAGCGGGTTGCTTCTGGCGAGACGGTAACCGTATATCACAAGTACGACCAGGTTGACACCTTCTGGGTGAAGATCAAGGCACGGGACTGGAAGCGGTCGGAGGGTGATCCGGATTCGTCCCAGATTATCATCGGTCTTGCCGGCAGAGTGCTCTGGGCTTTTGTGGGCCCGACTGAGGATTCAGAGCCGCCGGTTGCTTCACCGGTGATTGTGGACACGCTGATTTACACCTATTGCGAAGACGGGTATATCTATTCGGTGCGGATGGGCAGTGGCAGAAAGGAATCTCAGGCGAGTTCACCGCGCGGAACCGACCCGGATGACTATTACTACAACGGCCATCCAGCATACTGCCAGTCCACCAGCCACATCATCATCGGCTCGGATGATGCCTTCCTCTATGCCCTTAACGCTTCCAATCTGAACCGGGCATGGAGCTGGAGCCCGACCGACACCATCAATCCGGGCTGGGGTACGCCGGCGATTAATGGTGACAAGATTTATATCGCCAGCGATGCGGATACGCTTTACTATCTGCAGGATGCGGTCAGTTCCTGCTCGCGTCTGGGTGCCTATGCCCTGCCGGCGCCGGTGAGCGGAGCTCCGGTAATTGACCGTTCGGGTAATGTGATCGTTGCCCTTGAAAACGGTATGCTTTACCGGTTTACTCCGACTCTGGCGCTGGATACAGTGCTGACCATCCGGCAGGGTACCGCATTGACCTCACCGGTGCTTGATGAGGCGGGGGTAATCTATGTTGGTGACGATTCCGGCTATGTAACCGCAGTGAACGAGGATGGTTCAATCAGGTGGACGCAGATGGTTGATCCCGCAGGAATCTCCGGTATGGCGGTTGGCGTTACCCGGCTGTATGTGGGCACCGGACTTGGTAAACTGGTGGCGCTGAATCTGTCTGACGGCCAGACCGCCTGGACCAACACCACCTGCCCGAACAGCGTAGTCGGTTCACCGGCACTGGCAGCGAACGGCTATCTCTACTTCATGGACGATGATGACAATCTCTACTGCATCAGTCAGACCGACGGCGCCTGGGTCTGGACCGCGCAGTGCTTCATTCAGGTTGGCGGCCGAGCCCGGCATTCAGGCGCCCGGCGGCTGGAGGTGGGCTCCAATCCGAGCCTGACGATCGCACCTAACGGCAACATCATTGTGGTCGGTGAAAACTATATGTACTGCGTGCTCGGCTACAGCGATGGCACACTCCATACCGGTGCACCCTGGCCCAAGTGGCAGAAGGACCTTTACAACACCGGTAAGAAATAGCACAACGGCGAATAAGATGGCGGGCAGAGGGTATCCTCTGCCCGCTTTTTTTACCGCAGATTTTGACAACAGCGAAAGTTCGGGCAGGATTAATGGTTGTGAAAACTGATCATCCCCTGAACAAACCGGATGCGGTCGCGCTGGTGGTGGTCCTTGCCGGACTGCTGCTCCGGGTTTTGACCTCAAGCGGCACCTGGCTCAATCCGGACGAGGCGCTCAATTATCTGATTGCCAATCAGCCGGATCTGACTGCGGTCTACCGGGCGAGTCTGACCAACCCTCATCCACCCCTTTATTTTTTTCTGCTTTACTGCTGGCGCCTGACTGGAACATCGGAAATTTTTCTCCGGCTGTTTTCGGTTCTTGCCGGCAGTGGTGCGATCTGGTTCTTTTACCGCTGGCTGAAGCGGACTTTTAATCCGGCTGCCGGACTTGCCGGTGCACTTCTGTTTGCCTTTCTGCCGGCGCTGGTGGGAAATAGTTCGGAGGTGCGGTCCTACAGCCTGATGCTGCTTCTGGTGAGTGTCAGCCTGATGCTGATGGAGCAGGGGCTGCAGGAAAACCGCTGGGTGCCTATCCTGCTTGCTGGCATTTTTTCCGCGCTTGCCGGCAGTGCCCACTATTCAGCACTCTGGTTTTCAATCAGTGCCGGAATTTACTTTCTGATTGCCGTTTTCAACCGGCGACCGAAGTTCCGGGTGATTGCCGCCGGACTTACCGGTAACCTGATTGCCGGTCTGGTGTATCTGATGTTCTATCTGACTCATCTTCGGAATATCCGCGCCAGTCCGATGACCCGGTTTGCGGTTACCGGCTGGCTCAGGGAAAATTATCTCCAGCCGGGGGAGAATCCGCTGATTTTTATCGGACGCAACACCTTCGGTTTCTTCCGCTATCTCAGCGGTTCGACATCGGTCGGGATTATTTTCTTATTTCTGTTTATTGCCGGAATTGTTCTGCTTGCGCTCAACCGGTCGGGCAGACGCCAGGCACTGCTGATTGTCCTGCCATTTTTCCTGATGATTGCCGGTGCAGTTGCCGGGGTGATGCCCTATGGCGGGACAAGACACAGCATTCTGCTCGGCCTGTTTGTCTGTGCCGGTATTGCCGGGCTGGGTATGGTGGAGAAACCGGTGTTGAAACGGGTGTTGCCTGCTGGCTGCGGACTGCTTGCGCTGCTGAGCAATCTGCTGCTCAGCTATCGCGGACAGCATATCAGCCGGGCTGATAACAGGCTTGAATGTATGCACCATGCCATTGCCAGTCTTAGGTCAAAGGCACCCGCAGGCGACACCCTGTTTACCGACTATCAGGGCAGTGTGCTGTTGAGCTATTATCTTGCGGATCACCGCCAGCCGGTTGAGTTCTTCGGCAGGATGAACGGTGATTTCCGGGAGTTTGATTACGGCGGTTATCTGGTGGCAAGCATTCAGGACTGGGACTTCAACCAGCACCGGCACCGGTTCGGAGCGCTGGTTGACAGGCTGTATCAGCATTACCGCTGGCAGCCGGACCGGATTACCTGGGTCTTTGACGGCGGCTGGGGGATGCCGATGATGCCGAGACCCGAGTTCGGCAGAAACCTGTCCGTTTTTGCGGTGGTGCCGGAACTGATCCTTCCGCCGGCAAAGGCAGAAAGCCTGCTTCTCGCTGCGGGCGCGGAAGCAAAAAGACAGGGTTACCATCAGATAAAAACCTGGGTTATCCCCTCCCGTTATGCCTCAGACCGGTTGTTTAAGATGTTTCAGGAGTACGGGGTTGAGGTGCTGACCTATGATTCCCTCTACCGGCTTGCCCGTCAGGAGAGAGCGCAGTTTGATCTCCGCCTGCCGGCGCTGGCATTCTGGCTGTTCAACTGTTATGAACCCCATCCCGAGTTCATGTCCTATATGGCGGATGGCGAAAGCTACATTGCCGGTGATTACCGGTTTACCCTGCTTCTGATGGATTCAAGCCAGGAGGTTGCGGTCTACCGGCTCGAGCGGAATTAAACAATAAATTTGATTTCTGCCCTGCCGGTGTTAATATCTTTCTGATCATACCGATGAGTGAGGTTGAAGGATGATACCCCTGCTGTGTTTAATATTTATTTCCGGCCTGCCAGGGTTCCGCGACATCTGCAACTCGGCACCCCTACCGGACTCGGCGGTGGTGGTCAATGCCGACTGTATTACCGGTGATGAGCGGTTCACCGCGGTCAGCCTTTTTTATTCAACGGACAACCAGCAGTCCTGGACCGGACTGGCGATGTCCCGGCTCGGCACTCCGGGTTATGAAAGCACTTGGTATGCCCGGTTTCCTCTGCCTGATTCCGGTCCGGTCTACTACTACCTCCGGGCAGAAGTTCCGGCTGGTGCCGCAACCCTTGCTCCTTACAACTCCGCAAACAGCTGGCCCCCGCCGCTCAATCTGCTGGCGCTGGGCAATCAGGACCCGACCGGTGATGCCCGGTCGCCTGAGGGTAACTGGCTGGATCTGACCGGTTTCTGGGTCGGCTATTCAGCGGACCGTTTCTATGGTCTGCTGACCAACAACCACAACTCCTGGCCTCTGTATTCCTTTCCCCAGCCCTGGTACATCTATTCGGTCGGGTTTGTCAATCCTGAGGCGCCCAGTGACTCCTTTGTCTTTGCCCTCTGCTATGCCGATATTCCGGCGGTTTTCACCACCGGTCTCTATCTGATCAACCGCTATACCGGTGACTTCTCCCGGCTTGCCGGGATTGATGCCCAGACGAGCGGTAACCGGCTTTACCTGCGCGGGCTGATCTCCGATTTCACCAGCCATCCGAAGTTCGGTCCCTGGCCCAATACCAGTGGCTATCTGGCGGTGGCGGCGAATACCCAATCGGTCTATCCGATTGGCGGTAACTATGTCCGGGACACCACTCTGCCGGCAAACTTCTATGCCGGATTTACCCCCGGTTTTACGGTCGGCAGTAACCAGACGCCGTCCCTGAGCGCACCCGCAGTCACGCCCCGCTCCGGTGCGCCGGTGGACAGTTTTCTCTTTTCGGTGCGGTATCAGGACCCTGACAACCACCTGCCGGTGGAGCGGGTGGTGGTGATTGATGATGTCTCCTGGCCGCTTGTGCCCGGCAGTCACCGCTATCAGGGCGGGGTGATTTTCCGCACCTGGCGCTCCGGATTTACTGAAGGCTGGCACCGGTTCTTTTTCCGGTTCAGCGACGGCATGGCAACGGTCAGCACTTCTGTGGACAGCTTTCTGGTAAACCTGACCGGTATGGATGGCAGTCCTACCGGACCGGCGGGTTTCATACCGGCAGGCTATCCCCGGATTTTCCGGCACCGGCTGCCGGTTGCCACTTCTGAACCATTGAAGATTTATAACAGTGCCGGCAAGTGTGTCCGGAACCTGCCTGCCGGCAGCCGGAGCTGGGATGGTACCGATGATCAGGGCAGACTCCTGCCCGCTGGAGTTTATTCACTTTTCACCCGTGGCCTCAGGCAGGAACGGGTGGTAAAGGTAAGGTAGGTAATTAGCAGAATGATAAACGGAAGGAGATAAGTATGAAAAGGCTGCTGGTAATAATCACCGGACTGATGTTCACCGCCGGTTACGCCCAGTTCAGCAGTCCGGATGCCCGTCTGGGCTTGCGGGCGGTGGTTGAGGCAGGAGCGTTCGGGTTTCAGAGCCACAAGATTCAGTTCGGACCGCAGGGCACGGTATTTGACTATGTCAAATCCGGTCAGCAGAACATCCTATTTCCCTTTGAGCGGTATTCACTGGAGCTGGTGCTGAGACCGCGCCATACGCTTGTCGCCCTTTATCAGCCGCTGGATGTGCGCACGGTCACAACCCTGACCGAAAGGCTGATTGTGGACAGCGACACCTTTGAGCCGGGCACACCGATGAACCTGCGCTACGGATTTGACTTCTACCGGCTTTCCTGGCTTTATGACCTCTGGAAGGAGCCGGACCGGGAGCTGGGTTTCGGCCTTTCCCTCCAGCTGCGCAACGCCAGCATCTTCTTTGCGTCGCTGGATGGTGAAAAACAGCGGGTCTATCAGGACCTCGGACCGGTGCCGATTCTCAAGGCGCGCCTGGTGTTACCGCTCAACCGGTCGGTCTGGCTCGGATCTGAGATTGACGGCTTTTATGCCCAGGGTTCAGTGGTTACCGGCTCCACCAATGTGGAAAGCTCCTTCAAGGGTGCAATCCTTGATGCCTCGATCCGGCTCGGTGCCAGATTCAACCGGTTCTTGGACGGGTTTGTCAACCTGCGGTATCTCGGCGGCGGTGCGGAAGGCCAGCAGAAAAACCCGGAAAATCCGGGTGCCAGTGGTTACACCTCAAACTGGCTGGGCGCCCTGTCATTTTCCTTCGGGATTATGGTGCACTGATTAAGGGTTACTTTTTTCGTCTAAGAAGTCCTCCAGCGGTTTAACAATTAATTCTTTAATCGTATCATCCAGCGCCCGTTCAAGGGTAGTGTTTTTCTCTTTTGATCTCTGTTCCAGTGCCTGCTTGCGGAAGGCATAAAGCGGAACGACAAAGCCCTTGAAATTACCATTATCGGCAAAATCACCCCTAAAAGAGTTACCCTCCTTTTTTTCAAAAGTTTTAATATTTGCACCTTTTATTATATATTTAGCATCAGAGTACAGTTTTTCCCCCTTCTTTGCTTTTGAATTCTCCCGTCGACTCGCAATGACTAACAAAGCAGGTTCTTTTATTAAATCCTTCAAATTTCTGTTCTTGAATTCGGAAGCTTTGTCTGGATATAATACTGACACCAGACATACCTTCCATTCCGATTTTTCTTCCAGTTTGAAAGCGGAATAATATGGGTCTGGGAGTAAGGGACCTCCTTTTTCCCAAGTCTTATAGTGTGCTGTGGGCTTTGTAATGCCATAATAGCTAGATATTGCAGTTATTATGGCGTAAATGTCCTGGAACAATTGGACAAACCATTTATAGGCCTCATAAAACTTTTTGCTATTTTCTTGATTCATTGAATTATTCATCTTTCCTCCTTTATTCCCAAGCTGAATTCAAGCGGGGTTGGTATAGTTGGTATATTTTTGAAATCGATACCCGCAAATGCGGGCGCATTGTATAATTGCCAGTCGGGCACATCGGGGATATTTTCAAACTCGATTCCAGTAAAATCGTGGGTATTATTATAAAGTTGCCAGTCAGGGCATTCAGGTATTTTCTCAAAATCAAACCCCTTGAAAATCCGGTAACCGTAAGAGTCAAGGAAGTCCCGGAAATGTTCAAGGACATACCGCTCCTGCTCATTGGCGCTATATATCCGTTCCTGTGGAAAATCGCTGACAAACTTTTCTATTACCCAGACAACCTCCCCCCAGGTTAAATCCAGCCTTTTTTCCTTTAGTTCATTATCATTAAATCCGAAGTAGTTCTTCGCATGTTTAATTATCTGTTCTTCAATTACCGGACTTCCGCCCCTTTTGCACTCAATCAGAAAACAGTAACTCTGTTCTTTATATATCCAGGCATCGGGCAAAGAACCGCCCTTAACATTTATCGCTTTTGCTTTCTTTTTCTCTTCTTTAGGAGGATTGGTTGCTATAGTAACAAGATACTTGTTTGGGCATGTTTCAAGGATGTTTGGTTCAATATTCCCCTGCAGAGCAAACTCGGCATTTGCATAGTCGTATTCAGTCAGGTTCTTGAGAAGCTTCCTCAGGAAATTCTGGCGGTTTTTCCGGGAAAGTATACGCAGGGTCTGGATAAAGGCACGGGTGAGGTTGTCTTCAATAAGTTCCGCATCCTCGCTTAGATTGTAAGAATAGAAAAGGTTGAGATGCCGGTCGGCCATTGAAGGAAATATATATTAGAGAAATGACCGCTGTCAAGGATTTTTTAATTTTTTTCTAAGATTTCAACCGGGCTTTGACCAGTTCGGAATGATAGAGCTGAATCTCTGTTTTTACCGGAATCTGCGTAAAAGCTGACGCAGCTCCTCAAGGTCGGCTTCGTAGCCGGCACCGCCCAGCGCCTCCCCAGCCGCCGATTCCAGTTCCTGGTCCGGGCGGGAAAGCATCCGGGCAACCGCCTCCATTGCCTCCGCAGTGCCGATCCGGCGCAGAGCATAAACCGCCGCCTTGCGGACACCCGGGTCCGGATCGTTCAGACGCTCAATCAGCGGTCTGACCGCACTTGTAGCCCGCAGTCTGCCCAGTTCTCTTGCAGAAAGCAGGCGGACCGGTGCCAGCCGGGAGGAGAGGAGTTCAATCAGCGGTTCAACCGCCTTCGGACCCAGATCACCCAGCGCCTTCGTGGCGGCGAGCATCACATCCGGACTCGGGTCATTTTTAGCCGCCTCAGCCAGAGCGGGAATCGCCTCGCTTTCGCCCAGCCTGCCGAGCGCGAGCGCCACCTCAAACCGGACGATGACCGAGGTGTCTTGCTTCAGCAGCGGTATCAGTCTGGGCACCACCCGCCGATCGCCCAGTTCGCCGAGCCTTTTTACGGCGTCGGCGCGGACCTGCGTATGAGGCGAGTCCAGTTCGCGTAATCGCTGGCTGACTTCGGAAGTGCAGGCAAGCACCAAGACAGATAGGAGAAGCGCAGTTTTTAGGACAGGCACTACAATAGTATAACCTGGGTAATATCATCGTTCAAGCAACATCAGACAGATGGAAATCATCAGGCTGGCTCATTTTGAACTTTATTTTTCAGCTTCAACTCATCAGTCGCCCAGCTCTCTTGAGCATCACTGCTCCAGCTGAGACTGCTGACAAACGGAACTACCAGAACCGGCACCGGTGAATTCCGGAGTACCTTATTGGTAACACCGCCGATGAACGTCTTCTCGATACGTCCCTTTCCCTGTGCACCAATAACCACCATTGAGATACTGTTTGTTGTTATCTGTTCCAGAATCAGCTCTGCAACCCCGCCATATCGGATTTCAGTTCTGATTTCTGTTTTTCCGCAGGCAAGGAGGCGTTTCGATAAATATTTCAGCTTTTCGGCGTCCACTCGGTTGAAGATTTCCAGCCGGTCCTTCAGGTGCTTGCCAATGATATGGTCCTGGATATGGAGTATTGTAACCTTTTTTGCACCCAATTGCACCAGTTGCTCCAGAAGGATAAAAGCTGAATCGGCATTTTCCGAAAAGTCGGTGGGGAAAAGTACATGTTCCAGCGGGTTGGCAAACTGAGCCCGATACCCAGCCAGATTGGGCATCCGGACAACCAGAGCCGGAATAGTGAGATTGTAGAGCACTGCAGATACCACACCACCGAGAGAAATTTTGTCGGAAAGGTTATGACCATGAGAACCGATGACAATCAAATTGCATCGTTTCTCCTCTGCAGTACGGATGATTTCTATGGCGGGAATACCAAGGCGTATTTCCTTACTCACAGCAAACCCCTGTTTAGCAAGCGTTTCAGCCTGTTGTTCAAGAGCGGGTATTTTGAGCTGAAATGTCTCCTGCAGTATGTCCTGATTACCCGTGTCAAGGCAGTATGTGAGGACGATTTCTTCAATGCCCAGAGCCAAGAATCCGCAGCTGCAATGAGTCAACTGTTCGGAAGCTGGGGATAAATCAGAGGCTAAAAGGACTTTTTTAAACATAATACCTCCTTGTCGACAAAATTGGAGAATTTTCTCGGGGAGAGACGCAGTGGGAAGAGAAGCGGATACCGGGTAGTAGAAATTGAACGGCACCAAGAGGTATTATCCTGTCTGCCAAACGGTACTGATAAATGAAGAAAGTTAGCTAAATACAGCGATTGCAGATCGCAGTTGCTGAACCGCCATTTATCAGCCCGAAACAGATCTTTCAACCCTTCCTCCCAGTATCTTATTTATTATAAGAAAATTTTCTAAAAAGTCAAATCGCTGATGCGAACGGATATCTGCAGCTGAGATGGATAAGATAATTCTTGTCATCCATAAGAATGTTTTCTGCGCGTATGCCGTATTACAGCTTGAAAAAGTATTTATTTGACAATAGTCTACTTTTTTAGTATACTATTAACTGATGCGGTTGACAACCAGAACGCGTTATGCGGTACGTGCGTTGGCTTATCTGGGGACTTTTTACCGTAAACGCAATGTGACTCTCAGGGAGATAGCAGAGCATGAGGGTATTACTGAGAAGTATCTGGAGCAGATTTTTTACCGCTTGAGCCGCGCCGGGATTCTCAGGACCAGAAAGGGCCCTGGTGGTGGTTATGAGCTTGCCCGCCATCCCTCTCTTATCAAACTGATTGAAATCATGTCAGCAGTCGGAGAATCATCTGCTCCGGTTTTTTGCGTTGCCGATGACAGGATTCAATGCTGCCCGAGAAATAAACGCTGTCCGGCGCAGCCCTACTGGCGTAAACTGAAGCAGATTCAGGAAGATTTTTTAAAGAAGCATACTCTGGCTGATGTCTGTGCGAAAGCAGGCAGGTATGGCTAAAGCGGTCGGACTCCTTTCAGGCGGACTGGATTCATCACTGGCGGTTAAAATTATTCTTGAACAGGGAATTGAGGTGGTGGGACTGCATTTTGTTACTCCGTTCTGCACCTGTACAAGGAAAGGCTGCGAGAATGAGGCGAGAAAGGCAGCGGTCAGATTCGGCATTCAGGTGCGCACCGTGAGGCTGGGTGCGGAATATATTGAGCTGATTAGAGCTCCTCGATACGGATACGGTCGGAATATGAATCCCTGCATTGACTGTCGAATTATGATGTTCTCCAGAGCACGGGAGTTTATGGAGGAAATCGGTGCGGATTTTGTGTTTACGGGTGAGGTGCTTAATGAAAGGCCGATGTCCCAGAACTTCCATGCGCTGGGACTGATTGCCCGGAAGTCCGGGTTGAATGGCAGGCTGTTAAGGCCGCTTTCTGCAAGGTTTTTTGATCCGACGATTCCGGAGCTGAGCGGTATTGTGGACCGTGATAAGTTACTGGCAATCTGCGGTCGTTCGCGCAAACCTCAGATGGCTTTGGCACAGGCAAAGGGAGTTTATGATTATCCCTGTCCGGCTGGCGGCTGCCGTCTGACTGATCCGAATTTTGCCCGGCGCCTGCGTGATGCATTTCAACACGGTGAATTCTCAATGACGGACATTTACCTGTTGCGTTACGGCAGACATCTTCGTCTTCCAACAGGTATCAAGTTGATCGTGGGCAGAAATGAACAGGAAAATACTGTCCTGAGAGCTTGGGTGAAGAACGGCGATTATCTTGTTCTGGAGGCACGGGATGTGGCCGGTCCGGTGGTGCTGGTAAAAAATACCACCTCTCAAGCCGATATTGAGCTGGCAGCCCGTATCTGCCTGGCTTACAGTGATTACCGCGGTGGTGATAGCCAGCCAGTAGTAGTTGAACATGGAACGGAAATTACCGTGCCGCCGATTTCCAAAAAGGAAGTCCGTGGTTATCTGATATAGGAGGAGGTGATGGCAAAACTGCCGGCAATTGGTAAGATCTCGGCCGAGGTATTTAATGAATTGATCTTTCCCCATCTGGGGGCTGAGAATCCGGATGTCCTTGTCGGCCCACAACACGGTGTTGATGTCGGCATTGTGAGAATTGGTAACAAGGCAGTGGCAATTACTACCGATCCGGTGTTTATCGTGCCTGAATACGGCTGGCACCGGGCAGCATGGTTTGCAATTCATATCTTAGCTTCAGATGCGGTGACTTCGGGGCTGGCGCCAACTTATCTCGTGATTGACCTGAATTTGCCGATGATGATGACTGAGGATGCGTTGAGTGCGGTCTGGACAACCATCGATCAGGAGTGTCGGAAAATGGGAATAGCGATCGTGAGCGGGCACACCGCCCGTTACGAAAACTGTAATTTCCCGATGGTGGGCGGGGCGACTGTATTTGCTGTAGGTGAACTGGAGAGTTATGTTTCCCCACGGTTTGCCCGTGCCGGTGACAAGATCATTATTACCAAAGGGCCGGCAATAGAGGCCTGTGGCATATTCGCCGCGATGTTTCCCAAACTCCTGTTAAGGGAATTCGGAAAAGAGTTTGCCCAGAAAGCCGAGGGGCTTTTTTATAAGATGTCAGTTGTAGAGGATGCACTGACGGCAGTAAAGGTTGGTGTCCGGGAGAATGGTATTACGGCGCTGCACGATGCTACTGAATGCGGAGTCTTGGGGGGTGTTTATGAACTAGCTCAAGCAGCAAACCTCGGGGTGCGGATAGATAAAGGGAGGATTGTGGTAGAAGATTGTGTTGATAAAATCTGCCGGTTCTTCAAAATAGACCCTTACAAGGCAATCAGTGAAGGGACATTAATAATTACCTGCCGGGAACATAAGGCAGAAAAAGTGGTTGAGGCGCTGCGGGCGAAGCAGATAAAGTCTTCCATCGTGGGCGAACTGGTCGAGCCGAGATTCGGAATGATTCTGATTGAAGACAACAAGGAGAAGCCTCTTGAACACCCGACGGTTGATCCGTTCTGGCAGGCGTTCTATGAGGCGCGGCAGAATTATGAAAAACTGGAGCAGTCGTGATTGGGTTCGGGGGTGTGTTTTTCAGTGCCGGTCACGGGGAAAGCCCTGGGTTCATTGCCGCATTAATGCATTATCTGCTTGAGGTCGGTCCCGCATTAATCATTGGTTTCCTGCTGAGCGGAGTCATCAATGAATTTGTGCCTGAAAAATGGGTTGAGCGGCATCTTGGCGGAGGAGGAATAAAGCCCATTCTCTGGGCAACTCTTATCGGTTCAATTCTTCCAATATGCTGCTGGGGTTCCCTGCCATTAGCGGTGAGTTTTCAGAAGAAAGGGGCAAGAATTGGCCCAGTCCTGGCATTTCTTACTGCCACTCCCGGAACTTCAGTATCAGCGGTACTTGTAACTTGGGTGGTACTGGGGTTCAAATTTGCTATCTTTATTTTTGTTGCGGTCGTTATCATGGGGCTGGCGATGGGGATGTTAGGTGACCTTTTATTTGTTGAGCATGAAAGTAACCGGAATGGTCACTCCTGTCATTGCTGTGTGGTCCAGGGGAAAAGGAGTTTTATACAACGGCTCCGCGCGGTTCTGAAATTTGCTTTTGTCGATCTGATCAAGGATATCGGGCTGGAGACAGTTGCCGGGCTGGTGATTGCGGCGGTTGTTGCTTCTTTTGATCCGGTAGGCAAACTGGTAAGCCTTTATCTTGGAGATTACCGAGGGTACATATTCGCTCTGATCTTTGGAATTCTGATGTATGTCTGCGCTACATCCAGCCCACCGATGGTGGATGCATTTATCATGCGGGGTCTGACTCCAGGTGCGGGGATTACGATGCTGCTGGCAGGACCAATTACGAGTTACGGTACCATTTTTGTGATCAGAAAGAAGTTCGGGTTCAGCGTTCTCTTGTTTTTTCTGTCGATGGTTGCTCTGCTTTCGCTGGGCTTCGGACTGGTCTTTAAATTTGTTTTTCAGTAAAAAAGGAGACCCCAAAATGAGAGGGCTGTTGCTGATAGTGATTGCACTGCCTGCATTTGCTTTCCATGGTGCGATCCGGGGCAGGGTCGTGGATGAGCAGAACCAGCCATTAGCCGGGGCGCAGATATGGCTGATCGGTTATGGAAACGGGACGGCAACCGATACCGCCGGCGATTATTTTCTTGAAGTTCCGATGCACGGTGAGTTCCGTGTTGTATATCAGTTTATGGGTTTTAAATCTGAAACACTCACAGTATCGGTGGCACATGGTGAACGGGTAAGGTGCGATGTCCGGCTTCACCCGATATCTCTTCCTGTTCCGGTAGTAGAATCAAGGGAACGCCGGCAGACGGTTCAGACCGCGGCAACACCGGTGCCCACGGTCGTCATTCCGCAGTCGGCGGCAGAGCAGGCGGGGAAATCTACTGTCGGCGAAGCGGCGGGCATGGAAACCGGGATTCAGCTGCAGAAGCGGTGCAGTGCCTGCGAAGCCAGTGAGGTGTCAATTCAGGGGTTACCGGGCAGGTTTTCGCTGATCCTGCTGGAAGGGATGCCGCTCTTTGCCGGTCTTGCTTCCCGTTACATCCTTGACCTGGTGCCGGTGGAGATGGTTGACCGGCTGGAGGTGGTGAAAGGTGCATCCGGCGCACTCTGGGGGAGTGATGCGGTTGCCGGTGCACTCAATATTCTACTGCTACAGCCTGCCCGTCCTCTTGAGGCAAGGGCAACCTATACCCGGCGCAGCTTTGGCAATGATCTTGCGGTGCAGCTGGGGAGTGCCCGAAATTCACTGGGTCTCAGTCTGATGGGTGCCCACAGTGACCGTGAGCCGGTGGATCAGAATCAGGACGGAATTGCGGAAAATACTTTCTATCAGCGCAATCTCGTCCTGGGCAATTTCAACTATTATCCGGGTTTGATCTGGCGGTTCAACCTCGGGGGTTCTTTTGGTGATGAAATCCGCCGGAGCGGAGCGGTCGTCCCGGATACAGAATATATGAGCAACCCGCTTGCTGAGAAGATCAAGACCCGCCGCTGGGACCTCTGGCAGCGCACTGTCTATACTACGGAAGGGAACGAGTTTTCCTGCCGGATTGCCCTCTCACAGCAGAAGGAGACGGGCACAGTGGAAATGCAGGATTACTTCAGTCAGGAGTTCAATCTGTTTTCCGATTTCAGTGCTGAATTTCCGCACCTGCGGTCCGGCATCTCATTGCTGCGCCAGCAGGTTCAGGATAGCCGTCTTTTTTCTCAGCCCGCACACGAGGATAATCTGGGAATCTGGGTTGCGGGCAGAGAAATCACTTTTGCCTTTATTCCGGTTGCGCACGAAATTTTGCCCGCGGTCCGGTTTGATCTGAACTCGGTATACGGCACAGTCATTTCACCTTATGGTGCGATAAAGCTTTTCCCCAGTTTCGGAGAACTGAATTTTTCTGCCGGCACCGGTTTCCGGACCCCGACGGTAATATTTGAAAGCATGGAAAATCTTCCTGGCGGCTTTCAGTATGCCATCCGCCGGGCTCCAGATCTCAGTCGTGAAACCGGTCTGTCCCTGCAGGCCGGGGTGGGCAGGCGGTTTATCAGTCCTGAGCTCATTGCCGATTTCCGGTTCAATATCTTCCGGCACCAGGTAAGGAATTTTATTACGGCTGAGCTTACCGGTATAGATACATTCAGCCGGCGGGCGGTGTTCTATTACTACAATCGTAATGAGCCAATTTATTCTACCGGGATTGAAGTGTCAACAACGCTGAGTGTCCAGAATCATACAAATTTCAGCCTGAAAGGTTTTGTGCTCCGGCCTGAGGACCATGCGCACCGGCCGCTTCCCTTTGTCCGGCAATGGGGTGTCGGTTACAATTTGAATTGGAAGCTGCCGTTCTGGAAGGTGGAGCTGAATACTACCGGGGAACTTAACGGGCCGATGGTGATTCAGACTGTAATGGGGGGTGGCATGGTCGTGGAAAGTGAATCTCCGGTTTATCCGGTTTTCAATCTGCGGTTGAGCCGGGAACTGGGTGTTGTCCGTTTCAGTCTCGGGATCAATAACATCGGCGATTATTACCAGCTGCCCCGTTCCCATCATGAGGGCAGAACTGAATATTACTGGGGCCCGGTAATTGGTCGCGAACTCTATGCGGCAGTTTCAATTGCTCTTTAGCAAATTATTTGCTTTACTGCTTGTTGTGCGAGACTGAACAGGATTCTGAGTCTAAGGACCAAACTTGATCTGAGCGTGCCGGGCAGGGCCGGTAATACCCAGCCCGACCGGACAGTCGGGGCGGGCTGAGCCGACGGTGACATAGCCGCCGGTGATTCCCCCCCGGAGCCCGAAAAAGCGCAGAATTCCGGTTAGGAAATGCCGGTGTTTCTGTATCTTCACCTATTGTTGTCCGCCGATGAGTTTTTTCAGCTCCTCCTTGGTCAGAACCTTGCCCTGACTGACCACCCTGCCGTCGATCACCAGACCGGGTGTCATAAAGACACCCATTGAGGCGAACTTCTTGATATCGGTCACCTTCTCCACATTTGCCGCAATTCCCAGTTCGGCAAGGGTGTCAATCACCCGCTTTTCCAGCTCCTGACAGCGGGGACAGCCGATGCCCAGAATCTGGATGTTCATTTTTCCTCCTTTATCTCTTTCAGTAATCCTTCAACCTCTTTTCGGATTATATCTCGCACCCGGCGGTACTCCTCAATCCCTTTCCCCCCGGGGTCAGGAATCTGCCATTCAATCCTTTTTGCGCCCGGCAGACAGGGGCAGTTGACCTCACAGCCCATGGTGACGAGATAGTCAAATTTCAGATCCGGCAGGTCGGCAAAGCCCTTGGGTCTGGCTCCTGAGATATCAATCCCCATCTCCTGCATCACCGCCACCGTCTCCGGTGCCACCTCCCTTTCCGGACGGGAGCCGGCGGAGGCACAATCAACATCCCTGCCCAGTGCCCGGCAGAACGCCTCTGCCAGCTGGCTCCGGCAGGAGTTACCGACACAGGCAAAGAGAATACGCCTCATCTTTCCTCTATGTCTGCATGCCTGAACCAGTGGCGGGTCTTCAGACAGATGCGGACAAGTAAAAGCATTACCGGTACTTCAATCAGGACGCCGACCACGGTTGCCAGCGCCGCACCTGAGGAGAGACCGAAAAGCATTGTTGCGGTGGCGATGGCCACCTCAAAATGATTGGAGGCGCCAATCATTGCTGATGGTGCCGCATCAGCGTAGGAGAGTTTCAGCAGTTTTGCCAGCCCGTAGCCGATCCAGAAAATAAGGTTGGTCTGAATGAACAGGGGAATGGCAATGTAAAGTATGGTGAGGGGATTGGAAATAATAACATCGCCTTTGAATGAAAAGAGCAGAATGAGCGTAATCAGGAGAGCAATGATGGTGACCGGTGTGAGAAAGTGGAGAAACTTCTCTGCGAACCAGATCTGCCCCTTTACTTTGATAATCCATCTGCGGGAGAAGTAGCCGGCAATAAGTGGCAGGGCGACATAGATGGCGATGGATAAAACCAGCGCCTGCCATGGAACCGGCAGTCTGCCTACACCCAGAAGAAATCCGCCCAGAGGTCCGTAGAGGACAAGCATCGTCAAGGAGTTGATGGCAACCATCACCAGGGTATGTCCGTCATTTCCTTTGGCAAGATAGCCCCAGACCAGGACCATTGCGGTGCAGGGTGCAATGCCTAATAGAATACAGCCGGCTAAAAATGAACGCCAGAGCGGCACCTGAAGCATCTTGGTGCCGTTATGCAGTACTACCTGTCCGATGCCGTATCTTGCGCCGACATCAAGGTCAATGCCGAATGGCATCTTGACATAGTCAACCGCATTGGTGCCGATTAAAACACGGAAGACTACCCCTAAGAAGAACAGGGAAATCGCATACATTGTAAAAGGCTTGACCGCCCAGTTGACAAACAAGGTCAGACCGACCGGTTTGGCGTTCCGTCCGGACTTGAGCACCTCTGTAAAGTCAATTTTCACCATTATCGGATACATCATAAAGAAAAGGCAGATCGCAATCGGGATGGAGACGACTGGTGCGCCGCCGGTGTAGATTGCCAGATGGTCAAGAGTTCGAGCAACACCGGGTGCTATTTTACCCAAGAGAATGCCGGCACCGATGCAGGCAATGACCCAGAAGGTTAAATATTTTTCAAAGACATTAAGACCTTTAGGCTGTCTGGTTGTAACGGATTCCGTTGTCATTGTTCCCCTTTATGTTAACGTACCGAAAATCCATCCAACAGTTGCGGAGAGGGCAACCACGAGCAGGATATAGGTCAATCCCTTTTTCAGACCGATGGTGCGGATGATGACGATCATTGAGGGCAGGGAAAGCGCCGGTCCGGACAGAAGCAGTGCAAGCGCCGGACCTCTGCCCATTCCTGAACCCAGAAGCCCCTGCAGGATCGGGATTTCGGTCAGGGTGGCAAAATACATCAGGGCACCTGATACCGAAGCAAACAGGTTGGACAAAAGCGAGTTGCCGCCGACGAGGCTGGCGATGATTGAATCAGGGATGATACCCCGGTTCAGGCCGGGCCTGCCCAGCAGAAATCCGGCAACAAATACTCCGCCCAACAGCAAAGGCAGAATCTGCTTGGCAAAACCCCAGGTGGAACCGATCCAGGCTCTGCGCTCCTCACCGGAGAACCAGAAAAAGACCATTAAAAGTGTCAAAAGGAGAAAAGATCCGGCAAGAAACCATTTGACCGAGTAAACCGCACTGAAAAAGCCGACCGGCTCTCTGGGTTTGCCCCAGTTGGCAAAGACCAGAAAGAGGATCATTGCGGCAAAGTACAGGACATTCTGCCGTAAACGGCGTCTGGTCTTTGGTACCTCAAGGCTGAACTGGGTAAATGTTTCTGCCCGTTTCTGTTCTGAGCGATAGAAGATCAGCGCCATCAGCAGTCCGATGATGATTGAAAAGATGACCGCACCGATTGCCCTTGCCGCCCCCAGCTTCAGACCCAGCACTCTGCCGGTCATGATGATGGCGAGGATGTTGATCGCCGGTCCGGAATAGAGAAAGGTGGTTGCGACGCCGAGCCCGGCACCGGCGTAATAGATTCCCATGAACATCGGCAGCACCGTGCAGGAACAGACCGCGAGGATTGCCCCGGAAACCGAGGCGACTGAATAGGCCAGCGCCTTGTTGCTTTCCGGTCCGAAGTATTTCAGGACCGCCTCTCGGGCGATGAAGTTCTGAATCGCACCGGCGATGAAAAATGCCGGCACCAGGCAAAAAAGCACATGGAGCCGGGCATAATCCTGGAGCATCAGCAGACCTTCCAGCACTGCGGTCTGGACCCGGCTCTGGTCAAAGGGAACAAGATAGAACAGCAGAAACAGCCCGAGGATGATTAAAAATTTCTGATACTCCTTCATCTGCTACTCCTTTTTATGCGGTCCACAGGAGATAAACTCCGCCCAGAATCACCAGGACACCGCATATTTTCTTGACAATGGCGACACCTTTTGACCGGACGTTCCAGTTGAGATAGCGCTGGACTACCTCGGTCAGGGTACCGGCGGCAACGATAACCGAGCAGTGGCCCAGAGCAAAGACAAGCAGCAGCAGCAAGGCATAGAGAAAACGGCTGGCTGCGACAGTAAAGACCACTCCGAGCATCGGTGCCATATAGGCAAAGGTGCAGGGACCAAGCGCAATTCCGAAAATAAGTCCGAGCACCAGGGCGGCAAGCAGTCCTTCGCGCTGAAAGACCTTTTCATTCGGTGCACTGGTGAACGGGAGGCGAATAACTTCAAGCAGATTGAGACCAACTAGAACAAAAATGGCAGCCAGCAGATAATTACCAGAAGGTCCGATATCGCCGAGCATCCGGCCCAGTAGCGCGGTTATAAGTCCGGTCAATCCGATCGTAATCAGAATCCCGGTGGAAAAGAGCAGGGCAAGCATAAACGCCCTTTTAGTTGATGTTGTCTCCTGTCCGCTGATAAAGCCAACAATCAGAGGGATGCTTGTCAGATGGCAGGGGCTCAGCAGAATGCTCAGTACACCCCAGATAAACGATGCGCCTAGCGCCAGGCCGGGTACTGAGCCGAGTGCATTAGCAAGCCATTCCAGAAAGCAACGAAGCATGCTAATCCACACCCAGTTCTTTCAGTTTCTTGATGATTTCCTCCTTGGGCAGAAATCCTTCGTGGCGCCAGAAGATATTCCCCTGTTTATCAAAGAAGATCTGGGTCGGAATAATGCGGACATTGTATTTATTGGCAATTGAGCGATATTCGCTGATTTCCAGCAGAATGATATTTGCCCGGTCGCCATACTCCTGTTTGAGTTCATCAAAGATCGGTTTCATCATCCTGCAGGGCACACAATGGCCCGCACCGAGGTCCAGGACAGTCGGTTTTCCGCTCCTTAAGGCACGGGCAAGTGGATCCGCCGGTTTGTTTGCTTGTTGCCGGGCAAGCCACTGCTCGTTGCGCTGGATTCGGGCACGGGTTTTAAGACTTTCCATAAAACTGTTAACCGCTGCTTCCTGTTTCTGCTGCAGGAGAAAGCGGCGAATCTGCTCTTTAACCTGTTCCAGCGATGCGCCCGCCATATCAGCTTTGCGTTCCTCATAAAACCGGCTGATTTCATCTTCGTTAACAGTAAGCCGGCTGGTATAATTATTGAGCAGCAGCTCAATCGCCAGGTTCTTTTTCTGTTCCGGATCGGTGACAGGAGTATTCTGGACAAAGCCCCGCTTTTGTGCCTCCTGATAAAGGAGTTCACGGTTGATCAGTTGTTCCAGCAGTTCAGCGGGATCATCCCGGTAAATGTCCTGATACTGATGGGGCAGTGATTGGAACATCCGGTCCAGGTCATTTTGGGTTAGCCGGGTACTATTTACCATTGCCAGCACATTGCCCGCGGGAACGGGGGAGGATGTTTCTGGTGCTGGTGCAGAATCGGCTGGTGCCGGCCGGGGAGCCGGGACAAAAGAATCGGTAACCGGTTCAGCATTCAAGGTTTCAGTTGGTGCGGAAGCCCCAGACGGTGAGTTGCCGGTTTTTTCACGCCGGGTAAATTTCAGTATCAGGACGGTGGCAATGAGTATAATTACCGCAACCGTAATTGCCGGTTTGTGCCAGTTTCGCTTCATTTTTTCTTCCACTTTCTGACCATCGCCAGAGAGATATCAATCAGCTCCAAGGCCCGCGGTTCAGTCAGCCGGTAAATCACCTTCCTGCCTTCGGTGCGCGCTTCGACAATGCCTGCCCTTGCGAGCTGGCGCAGATGCCGGCTCACGACCGAACGCTCCTGCTGAAAATGGCGGGCGATTTCGCAGACACAGCGCTCACCGCCGGCAAGCATGGCAACCGTCTCCAGCCGCACCGGATGTGCCAGCGCTGCAAAGATCGCATCCGGAGTTACCAAGGTTTCTTTTCTCATATGTGTATAATTATACACATATGGGCGGGATGTCAAATTAAGTTTAAGTTTCTGATCTAACGGACGTTACAACTATGAAACCAGCCGGGAAGGGCTAGCCCGGGGCTCACCCCGAAGTGGCTGCCGGGTTAAATTGAGACGCTGTTATTGACTTTGACGCCGGGGGTGTATAATGGCTATATCAGCAGTTTATTCTAAACAAAGGAGCAGGTATGACCGTTAAGAGGTTGTTAATACTGGGCGCCGGTGTGTTGTTGCTGGCAGGTGTCGGGTGCGATCTGTTCTTCGGTAACAAGGCACCCCTGAAGCCGGCAGCACCTGTCGGACCGGATATGCGCGCGGTTGGCGTTGCCGGCAGTTACAGGGCGGTGACGACCGACCCGGAGAATGACTCCATCGCCTATCAGTTCAACTGGGGCGCTACCGGCGATACTTCGGGCTGGAGCACCTGGGTTAAAAGCGGTGATACGGTGGTAATAAGCAAGACCTGGAATACCGCGGGAACTTATTCAGTTACCGTTCGTGCCCGGGATATAAAAGGTAATGTTTCGGACTGGTCACCGGCGCTGGCGGTTACGGTGCGGATTAATCAGGTGCCCCAAACGCCGGCTCTGCCGACCGGACCGGGCAGCGGAGTGAAGAACCGGCAGTACTGGTTCTATGCGACCGCAACCGATCCGGATAATGACATGATTCAGTTCCGGTTTTCCTGGGGTGATGGCGATACCTCAGACTGGGGCGGTTTTGTTGCCTCGGGCGGAACCGATTCCGCTGCCCACACCTTTACCACCGGCGGTGTGTTTGAGATTATGGTGCAGGCACGGGACAAGCTGGGTGGTGAGTCCTTCTGGTCCGAACCGCTGGTCTTTGTTGTAACTGATACCGCCTATCCCTATACGATTGCCCTGACCTGGAATGAGCATCCGCGGGATATTGATGCCCATATCTGGACACCGGCAATTGAGGGCGATTCTTGGCATGTTTATTTCGGCAGGCAGGGGTTTCTCCATGTTGCGCCCTACTGTTCGCTGGATGTGGATGATGTGAGCAGTTTCGGTCCGGAGCATATCACCATTGCTCAGGCGTTTCCGGGTGAGTACATCTATGCGGTGCATCACTGGGCAGGCGACTCCACCATTTCCACTTCGGGTGCAGTGGTCCGGATTTACAACTACGGCAATCTGGTACGGACGCTGAATGTGCCGAATACACCCGCAGGTGACAACTGGTGGTGGCATGTGTTCAAGCTGAATGCGGTAACCGGCGAAATCACAGTGCTGAATGTGATTGACCCCGATCCACCTCTGCCCTGGACGATGGATGAGCGGAAATAAATGAGCCGAGATATTGCGGGGGGCAGAATGCCCCCCGTTTTTTTATGCCCGACGGCTCGGCTCTACCCGCTCCATCCGGCAGGAGTTGTCTTCAAGATATATCCGGATTTCCCGCTTCAGCAGCTCCCGCTCCAGTTCATTGTCCGGAATGGTGATCCTGCCGAGTTCAATTTCATTTTGCGGAAAGGCACGGGCGATTGAGGGCAGCAGCCAGGAGTAAAGTTCAACAATATCGGTGCAGGTGCCGCGGACCTCAATCCCGGTCCGGGTTTGCCACAGTTCCAGTATCCCCTTGAATGTGCCCCAGGTTTCCAGATAGCCCGGGTCCGATTTCAGCCTGCCCCGGAGCATTATTCAATGAATTTGTGCTCGCGGAACCGGGCGAGAATCTCCTCTTTTGACATCAGGCCGACATTGCGGGACAGCTCCTTGCCCTCGGCATCCAGGAAAACAAGCGTGGGAATCGCCTGAATGTTGAACTTGCGCGCCAGATCCGGGTTTTTGTCGGTGTCAATGGAAATAATTTCAATTCTGCCCGCATATTCCTTTGCCAGCTCCTCAATGATCGGTGCCTGTTTCTTGCAGGGAGGACACCAGGTGGCAAAGAAGTCCCAGAGTTTGGGCAGGGCAGCCGGTTTCTCTGGTGCCTCCGAGCTGGCGGGTGGAGGCGGTGTCGCCGGTTTTTCCGAGGCGGTTTGAGCTGCTGGTGGTGCCGGAGCAGAAGGTGTTGATTCGCTTGTCACTGCGGTTTGGGTTGTGTCGGCCGGTGCGGCGGTCTCAGTCTTTTTCGGTCCGCCGCAGAAGAAAAAAATAAGGGTGAGGATGAACAGCATGGTCAGCCTTTTCATACTTCTCCTTTCGCTTTGTGAAATTATCAGCGGTCTGCCATAACAGTCAAGCGGGGTTTGTTTGACCTTGGGGAATAATGGCAATATTATTGGGAAATAAGAAATAAAAGGAGGCGGATGAGGCATATCGGAGTAGTCTGCAGTATTTTCTTCGGCATTGTTTCGGGCAGGGTGATTTTTGTGCCCGACTCCTTTCCTACAATTCAGTCGGGACTGAATGCGGCGCTGAGTGGTGATACGGTACTGGTCAGTTCCGGTATTTATTATGAGCAGATTGTCTGGCCCGGTCGGGACGGAATCAGGCTTTATTCAGCTGCGAGTCCGGATTCAACAGTTATTGACGGCAATGGCGCCGGACCGGTTGTCACCTTTCCTGCCGGAGTTTCACGGTTGACCGAGCTGCGCGGTTTTACCATTACCGGTGGCAGAACAAATCAGGGCGCCGGTATTTACTGTCAGGGTTCGCCTGCAATTTTCAGTAACCGGATTGCCGGTAATGCCGGTGAAGGTGAAAGGAATTATGGTGCCGGGATTTTCTGTGATTACCAGAGTTCGCCCCTGATCCGGGGTAATGAAATTTTGCGCAACCGCTGCTCTGGCAGTGCCACCTGGAATTACGGCGGGGGCATTTTTATCGGTATGAACTCAGCCCCGGAAATAGCATTTAATCTGATTCAGGAGAATGAATGTTCTGCTGGTTACTGGAATTATGGTGCGGGTATCTACTGTGATCTGCGTTCAACCCCGTTTATTTACGGAAATGTGATTCAGGGAAACAGGAATCACACTGGTGACCGTGGACACGGTGCGGGCATTGCGGTGGAAACTCAGGCAAGGGCACTGATTTTCTGCAATCTGATTGCGGATAACCGTAATGAATGTCCGTACTGGAATTACGGTGCCGGAGTGAAGGTTTCCGGTACTGCGGCGGTGATCAACAATACGATTGTGAATAATATCTGTTCGGGCGGGACCTGGAATTATGGTGGTGGAATTTATGTGGAGACCGGGGATTCAGCACTGGTGAAGAATAATATTATCGTTCAGAATTCGGCTTCTGCAGGTGGCGGAATTTACAATCTGGGTTACCTCTGCAATCTTTACAATGATGTCTGGAACAACAGCGGTGGAAATTATTACGGCTGTTCAGCCGGTCCGGGGGAAATCTCTCTTGATCCGCTGTTTGTCACCGGTGTTCAGGGAAGTTATTATCTGAGTCAGACTGCTGCCGGGCAGCCGCAGACCAGTCCGTGTGTTGATGCGGGCGATACGCTGCTCTGGACCTTTCCGGCAAATCTGGATTCAATGTTAAGAAGTCTTACCACCAGGACCGATTCGATCCCGGATGAGAACGGGCTGGATCTGGGTTATCACTATCCGACCACATTGCCGGTTGGTATCAGTACACCGGCGGTTCAGAAGCGGACAGCTGTTATTCGGATAGCGCCGACAGTTTTTTCGAGACGGGTCATTTTCAATGCCGGCTCGGATCTGTTATTGCACATCAGGATTTTTGACCGGTCGGGCAGACTGGTGGACCAGATTTCCGGTTCCGGGACCGTAAACTGGGACGGAGGCCGGCAGACAGAAGGGGTATATCTTTATCAGATTGACACTCCGAATGGCAGAGCCACCGGCAGGCTGATAAAGATTTAATCGGCAGCCTTAATCAGGCGTAGTATTGCTCCGGCGGTTCGGCAGAAATAAATACCGGGTTTGACTGTTTCCGCTTCCCAGACAGTGTAACCGTTATTCAGTTGCAGACTGGCCACCATCCGTCCGGCAGTATCAAATATTCGCAGTTCCCGGAGAAGAGGCGGGGTCTGAAGACATACGCGCAAAGTAAACGGGTTCGGGTATGCCTGCACACCGGCAGAAGGGCAGGTGGGAGCTGATGCCGGTTCCCTGACCGCAACACCCGGGCTTTGATATTCATACCAGCCGGTCCGGCCCGGGTCATGCTGGAGTGTGGGCCAGGCGATCGTGCCCCGGATGACCGCAGCCGTGTCAACCTGAAACCAGAAGTAACTGCCACCGCGCAGTGTCGGACCGATTAGAAATTCCATTCTGCCATCATGATTCAGGTCACCACAAGTCGGATCAGACATGGTAGTGCCAATCGTATCGTTCCAGAGCGGTTGGCCATGGCAGTTAAGAATCCAGACCGGTCGGTTCGGGTCGGAGGGGTTATTCTGTTTTACTTCCGCAAAGATGATTTCCAGTCGCTGGTCGCCATCGAGATCGGCAAGTGCCGGTGAGGAGACGATATAATATCCGGAGTCAACATTGAAACTCCACCGGTCTCTGCCGTCCGGACCGGAGAAACACCTGATGGCAGAACCGAATGCAGTGACAACCTCCAGTGTGTCATCGTAGTCAATGTCAGCAATTGCCGGATAGGCGGCAGCATGCTGAGGGATGAGGCGGCGCCATTTTTCCTGACCACGGTGATTCAGGCAGACAATCCCCCAGTAATTTGCGGTAGTTACGATTTCAAGCGTATCGTCATTATTGAGGTCCGCGACCGCAGCTGATGCCAGCTGCCAGCCCGATATTCCGGAGCCGGGGGTGTTGTAGTTCCAGAGCTCCTGTCCGGCAGCATTCAGACAGTACAGATAGCCACCGCTGATACTGTCAGTAAACTGACCGAGAATTTCCGGAGTACCATCAAGATTCAGATCTGCAACGGTCGGCGTACCAACCGCAAACCGGGGGTGAGCCGTGGGCAGATAGGTCCAGATGGTTTCGCCGTTAACCGGGTTGAGACAGAGCAGACGGCTGGCATAGACCTCGTAGGCAAATACCTCCAGCCGCCGGTCCTGGTTGATATCGCCCAGAGCCACAGAAGAAATGCAGTTCTGCACCGCACCTTCACCGGCAAGGGTTCTTGACCAGACTGTGGAACCGGTGGCGGAAAGGGCGTAGACTGCAGCCGGTGTGGAGAAAATTACTTCTACTGTGCCATTGTCGTCGATGTCCGCCGCGACCGGCGAGGAAACTGCAGGGAAATAGTGACTCAGGGGTGTAAACTGCCAGCGCAGGGAACCACTGGTATCATAACAGTATAACTGGGAGTTGCCGGGGATAAGGATTTCCGGAGTGCTGTCACCGTCCAGATCATAAATGCCGGTGGCGGACATGCCATGGGAACCGAGATTGAAGGTGCGGACCAGTTCCACATTCCACGGAAAACCGGCAGTTACAAGGATAACGGTTAATATGAGAGTACGCATACTATTCCTCTTAATCTCAATTTAATTTTCCTTTATGATTCATCACAAGTCAATAGTATTTCCTTCAAAAGTTCACTTGACGATTATGCTTCCTTTTCCCTTTTCCACCCTGCCGATTATGCGGGCGTGAACGGTTCCGGATCGTTGAAGCAGATTCAAAAGCCGTGATGCCTTGGACTCAGCTACGGAAATCAGCAGGCCGCCAGAGGTCTGGGCGTCGCAGAGAATTAGCCGCAGTGTTCTGGAAATGCCGGGGCGAAACCGGGTGTATTTTCTGACAAACCCGTAGTTGTTGAGTGTGCCCTGCGGGTAAAAGTCCATCTGTGCCATTTCAACCGTGCCAGGTATCAGCGGAACGCTTGAGGCTTCTATTACCAGATTCACCCCGCTTGCCTGTGTCAGCTCCCAGGCGTGTCCCAGCAGGCCGAAGCCGGTGATGTCGGTTGCAGCACTGACACCAGTTCTGACCATTGCCCCTGCCACTCGGTCATTCAGCGTGGTCATCAGCCGGTTGGCAATCCGGACCGACCTTGATGGTGCCCGGCCGGCTTTAAGCGCGGTGGTAATGATACCGGTACCCGGCGGTTTGGTCAGAATCAGCCGGTCGCCAGGCCGGGCACCGGTGTTGGTGACAACCCTTTCAGGTTGGATGGTGCCGATGACCGCCAGCCCGAATTTGATCTCCTGATCCTGAAAGGTGTGTCCACCAGCGAGAACCGCACCTGCCTCCCTGATTTTACTGATTGCACCAGCAAGGATGGTACGGAGCCGCTGATGGTCAATTTTCCCCGGAGGAAATCCGAGAACGGCAAGGGTAGCCAGCGGTCTGCCCCCCATTGCATAGACATCGGAAAGGGAATTGGCGGCTGCAATCTGGCCGAAGGTAAAGGGGGCATCAGCGATCGGTCCCAGAATGTCCACGGTCAGTACCAGCGCCCGGTGGCGGCTGAGCTGGTAGATGCCGGCATCGTCGGCAGTTTCACCGCCGACGAGGAGTCTCGGGCTAACTGTCCAGGGCAGGCGTCTGAGCAGGGCATAAAGGTCCTTTTGACATGCCTTGCCGGCACAGCCACCGGCAGTGGCAAAATCAAGGAGTGATCCCGACGGCAAATCTCAGAAAATCACCAGCCGAAGCAGCCGGTTTTCCTCCCGGAGGAGATAGACGCCCGCCGGCAGCCGGTGGTTGCTGTTAGCGCCACTTTCCAGCCGCTGACCCGCTGGTGTATACAGTTCAACAGTGGAACTGATGGTCAGGTCCTGATTCCGCCTTACGAAGTGGGTCCGGATCTGGGGTGGTGACACTGGTACGGGATGGTTTTCATTTACTCCACCACAAAGGGTGGTGATAGTTGTGATCGAGCGGGTCAGCGTCGGATCGCCCTGCGAGCGGACGGTGAGGATGGCAACCGCCTCGCCGGGGGTGGAGCTGGTGTCTGAGGGAATGGATAACAGGCGATGATCGCCACCGAGTCAAATGCCCGGGATTTGAGTTCCTCCGCACCACGGGCTGCGCCCGGACAGTAGGTGCACCAGGTAGCGGTGAAGTCCTCCATTACCACGACCGCTGTACCGCAAACAATACCGGGCACAAGCTGAGGGTTAGCATCACATATTATGTTACCTCCTTTTTAAACCAGTCCCATGCAGGAGAGGCAGATTTGGGTGCTGAAATAAAAGATACGGCTGAAGTTACCTGTAAGGGTGCCGACAATCAGCGAGCAGATTCCGAATAAGAGTGCCCAGATGGGTAGAACTTTAAGTTTCATTTTTAGAAGACTGCTGTTCGGAGCTCGTTTGAAGATTTGCGGGGTGAAAATAAAGCCGGCAGTGACAGTGGCCATCACGGGCAATTTCTTCCATCAGAGTTGGACAGGGGCAGACCACATCCTTTTCCGGGTTCAGCGGGTGCGACTGTTTGCAGGGGCAGAAGTATTTTCCATATTCGGCAAAGTTGCGCGCCAGTCCGTTTGCCACCTTTAATGCCCGTCCGAGGTCAGGATTTAATACCAGGCCGAACTTTTCTCCTACCTTTCTGGCTCGGTCCAGGTTTATCTGATCTTCGGGGGTCAAATTCATTGGTTTCCTTTTGATTAAACCGCAGTCGCTTTATTTCTGACCAATGTAAAAGCCTCTGCCGACCTGATGCCGGTGGGCCGCATCGCGCCACATATTGACCAGATTAACCGCAAACTGGAACAGGTCCTCGCCGAAGTTCTTGAGAATTGTGGGTTTGAGTTTTTCTTCCACCATCACCTTGTATTCATCAAAACAGCGGGCGAACTCCTCGGTCTGGTCCTGAGCGTCAAGGATTTTGAAGCCGGCGCGCTTGAGAACCTCCTGCCAGCCCTCAAATGTCTCCATATAGGGGAATGCCATTGATTCGTAGAGTTTTGCCAGCAGATTCTCATCGATTTTGCCGGTGATCACCCAGTCGGTGAAGCCGATCTTACCGCCTGGCTTCAGAACCCGGTAGCATTCCCGTGCAAGCAGGTCCTTATCGGTGACATAGCACCATGCCTCCTGGCCCCAGACGATGTCAAAGGTGTTCGCCCTGAACGGCATGTCCAGGGCGTTACCTTCGACATAGGTGATCAGATGGTCCAGTCCCGCCTCCTTTGTCCGCTGGCGAGCCTTTTCCAGCATGGTCTTGGTAAAATCCAGGCCGGTTACCCTGACGCCATACTTCTGAGCGATATGCCGGGCAGGAGCCCCCAGCGCACTGCAGACATCAAGCACATGCATGCCGGGCTGAAGTCCTAGCGCCTTTGCGAGCCGGTCAGTTGCCTCCGGTCCGCCGGAGTGAATCTGCTCACCCATGACCGCTTCCCAGAGCAGACCGCCAGGACCGTCATAGACCTCCTGGACATCCTTACCGGTATAGTCATAACGCTTCGGCATAGATCCTCCTTATGTTTTTGGTTTTGGGTTACTGGTGATTACCCGCAGACTGCGGGAAGAGAACCGGCAGTTCATTTATGCCTCCAAAGGCAAGAATCAGAACTGCCGGTTGAATTTCTGCTGTTTATAAAACAGAGCTGAAGAGGCAGGTGATTTTGGAGCAGACCGCTCCCTGAGAACCGGTGATTCATATCCGTTGCCCCCGTTTGATCACCGGTTGTGCCTGCCGGTAGAAGTGCTGCTGCATTGTGTCAATTATTATAGAAAGTCAGAGGTTGCTGTCAAGCGGGGTCGGGATATATTGACTTTGCCCGTGATTTAATTAATAATAACCAGTCAGGCGCCCGTAGCTCAGATGGATAGAGCGGCAGACTCCGGATCTGCAGGCCACGCGTTCGAATCGCGTCGGGCGCTTTCAGCTTTTATTATTTTCTGAATCCGGAAAGCGGTACTTCAGATATTCCAGTACCGGTGCGGGGTTATCAGGCAGGAGAAGGTGGACTCCCCTAAAGTTGTCCAGAAAGGTTTTTTTACTGAACGGGCTTAGGACTACGCCGCCACTAGTGCAAAAAAAGCGGCGGAATCTTGACCATTCGTAGGTATAACTGAAGATCTTTTTGTCGATCGTAATACCCCGGGCATTCAATCTGTAGGTAATGGGCAGAAAATAGGTATGAGTGGCAACGCTCAGCACGATCAGGGCGACCAGCATCAGTGCCGGTCCGAAGGAAAAAAGGGTGAAGAGCAGAAAAAGCAAAATGAAAGAGCTGACGAGCACGGTTTTTGCCGGCTGTTCCCGTGCCCGGTGCACCTGCCAGCTGATTTCCTGTTCGTCCATGGATAATATTAAAAAGTTAAGTGGGCCCGGTCCGGGTCGAACGGACGACCAACTGATTATGAGTCAGTTGCTCTGACCAACTGAGCTACGGGCCCGCGGTATTTTAAAAAAGATTAGCCCTGGTAATTGCAGAAGTCAACTGCTGGTCACCATTCGGATTCATCGGTTTCGTCAGGATTCAGGGTGAAGTCTTCCAGCTCGTCAATATCGATGATGTCGTTTTCCATGTCATTGTCGGCACCGAAAAGGGGAGAGTCCGGTTCAGTCTCAGTTTCCAGATCGAGCGGTTCTGCGGGTTCCGTGCGAGTCCTCAACCGGTTTGACCTTTTTTTTCGTGTTTTTCTCTTTGCCTTCATATCAGCCTCCTTGAGCCAGAATTTCAATCCGGTTCGCGATAAAATCGTTTCACCAGACTGAAATTAACAATTTTCAATTCGCTGTCAAGCAGAAGCAGTGTCTCCGGACAGGGGTGTGATTTGACAATCAGCCGGTTTATCAGGAAAATATGCTGTGGACCGGTTCAAGATTCGCGGTGGCAGGCCACTCCGGGGTGAGGTCCGGGTTGCCCGGGCAAAGAATGCAGTCCTGCCGCTACTGGCAGCAGCGCTTCTCAGTGAGGACACCTGTGTTATCGACGACGTCCCTTTTCTTGATGATGTTGTTACAATGCTCAAACTGCTGGAGTCGATCGGTGTGAAAGTGGAGATGAAGGATCGGACGATTAAAATCAGTGCCGCCGGCAGGCTTAATCCGGAGGCACCATACGACATCGTGCGCAAGATGCGGGCAAGCTATTATGTGCTGGGTCCGCTGCTTGCCCGTTTCGGGGACTGCCGGGTCTCACTGCCCGGCGGCTGTGCCATCGGACCCCGGCCGGTTGACCTGCATCTCAAAGGCATTACCGCTCTGGGGGCGCGGGTAAAGATTGAAAAGGGGTATATCCATGCCCGTGCCCGGTCCCTTCGGGGAAATACGATGATGCTGGAAGGGCAGAAGGGTCCGAGTGTCGGTGCGACGATTAATACGATGATGGCGGCGGTACTGGCGCGGGGGGAGACAGTAATTGAGGGTGCTGCCTGTGAACCGGAGGTTGTGGATGTTGCCCAGTTTCTGAGCAAAATGGGGGCTGATATTAACGGGGCCGGGACGCCGACAATTACCGTCCGCGGTGTGAAGGAACTGCGGGGCGCCCGTCATACACCGATACCGGATCGGATTGAAGCCGGAACCTTTGCCGTTGCCGCCGCCATTACCCGGGGCCGGGTGGAGATTATCGGCTGTGAACCAAGACATTTAACAGCGGTAATTACCAAGCTGCAGGAGTCCGGCATCAGAGTCGAAGCAGGTGCCGACCGGCTGCTGGTGGAGGCAAGAAGTCGTCCTCAGGCGGTAAAGATTTCTACCGCACCCTATCCCGGTTTTCCTACTGACCTCCAGGCACAGTTTACCGCGCTTCTGAGTATTGCACAGGGAACAAGTACGGTTACCGAAAATATCTTTGAGTCCAGATTTTTGCACTGTCTGGAACTCAACCGGATGGGTGCTTTAATTGACATTACCGGTAACATGGCGGTTATTCACGGGGTAGAACAGCTGGAAGGAGCACAGGTGATGGCATCAGATCTGCGGGCATCGGCAGCACTGGTGTTGGCGGGGCTGGCAGCACGGGGGCAGACAGAGATATTACGGATTTATCATCTGGATCGCGGTTACGAGCGGCTGGAAAACAAGCTGAAGCCGCTGGGTGCGGATATCAGACGTGTCAGTTCCTGAAAAGCACAGGCTGGCGGTAACCGTTCACAATCTGACAATTGGCGGAGGTGCTCCGGTCCGGGTGCAGTCGATGACCAAGACGCGGACCGATGATGTCCGTTCAACCGTGCGGCAGATTCGGCGGCTTGCCCGGGCCGGATGTGAGCTGGTGCGGATCGCGGTGCCGGATGAGAATAGTGCCGAGGTTCTGCCAGTGATTCGGGCGCAGGTGGATGTGCCACTGGTGGCTGATATCCATTTCGATTACCGGCTGGCATTGAAAGCAATAGATGCCGGGTTTGACAAGGTTAGAATCAATCCCGGTAATATCGGTGCCCGCTGGAAGGTGAAGGAGATTATCCGGGCAGCAATGGATCATGGGGTGGCAATCAGGGTTGGAGTTAACTCCGGTTCGCTGCCCAAAACGGTAAGGCAGAAGGACGGGGTGGTGGCGCTGCTTGAGGCAATGGCAACCGGTCTGGAACCGTTTGAGCAGCTGGGTTTCAAGGCGGTAGTGCTTTCCGCCAAGACTACCGAGACGCGCATGCTGATCAATGTGTATCAGGAACTGCACCGGCGGTATCCCTACCCGCTCCACCTTGGCCTGACTGAAGCTGGACCGGTGTTTGAAGGGGTGATCCGTTCGGTCGCGGCAATGGCACCGCTCCTGCTTCAGGGGATTGGTGATACGATCAGGATTTCCCTGACCGGTGATCCGGTCCGGGAGGTGCTTGCCGGTTATGAGCTGCTGGCAGCGCTCGGACTGCGTCGAAAGGGGCCGATGGTTTATTCCTGTCCGGGCTGCGGGCGGACCGGAGTTGATATCAACCGGCTGGTCCGGGAAACGCGCCGTGCACTCAGGAGAATTGATGCACCGGTGAAGATTGCGGTAATGGGGTGCGTGGTAAACGGTCCTGGAGAAGCCAGACAGGCAGATTTCGGCATTGCCGGCGGAAAAGGGCGGGGGGTGATTTTCAGCCATGGGAAGGTGGTGCGCACCGTGGATGAGAAAAATCTGGTGTCGGAGTTGATTAATGAGATCAAGCGAAAACTGGCAGGGACGCAAAATTGAGATGAAACAAACCATTTTCTGGTGGGTGCTTTCGATCTTGGTGATGGTAAGTCATGCCTGCACCATCGGTGTTTTCGGTTCCTCGGCAACGGTGGACGGGCGGATAATACTGTGGAAGAATCGGGATGTTACCAATCCCGACCAGGAGATGGGTATGTTCCGGGGACCACGGTACCGGTTTATTGCCAATGTCTATGCGGGCGAGACGCTGGATGTCTGGGCCGGGATCAATGAGGCCGGTTTTGCAATCATGAACTCCAATTCCTATAACCTCAGCGGTTACGGTGCGGGCGCAGATGACGGAAATATCATGCGGCAGGCCTTGGGAAGTTGCGCTACGGTTGAGGATTTTGCAAAGCTGATGGATTCATTGAATACAGTCGGGCGGGAAACACCGGCAAATTATGGTGTTTTTGATGCTACGGGCGCAGCGGCAATCTTTGAAGCCAGCAATACTTACTACTATCGTTTTGATATTACTCAGGATTCACTTGGATTCCAGCTCCGGGCAAACTTCTCCCTTGCCGGTGGTCCCAGCAGACTGCTTGGCAAAAACCGTTTTGAACGGGCGATGGAACTCTGTACCGCCCGACTGAGGGAAAGCAGAATCTCGATGGACTTTATTATCCGGGTTCTGAGCCGGGATCTGGGGCAGGTCGGGTTTGAACCTTATCCCCTGCCGTTTCTGGGCAGAATGGATCCCCTGCCTTACGGTTATCTGCCGATCGACACAACTATCGCCCGGGCAACTACCCGTTCGGTTGAAATCATGGTCGGACCCCAACCTGGTGCCAGCCCGAATACTGTAATGATGTGGGTTCTGCTCGGATCGCCACTGGCGACAATGCCTGTTCCATTATGGATACAGGGGGGTGCGGTGCCGAAGGAGCTGAACGGGGCTAATACCGCACTGCTGTGTGATGAGGCAAAGCGGCTGTTCAGCTGGCTCTGTCCGGACCCGGCGTTTCCCAAGGCGGTCAATACTTTCCGGCTTGCCCGCTGGCTGGAGTTCATTGCCCCCCGGGAATCGATCATACTCCAGCTGGTTGCGGAAAAAGAGCAGGAGTGGGGACCGGATGGTCCGGATTCACTGGCAGCAGCCCAGCTGACCAGTTATGTATGTCAGCAGGCCGTATCTGCCTATCAGGAGTTCTGGCAGGAGAATGACCCGAAATTTGATGCGGAAAGCGAGCGGGCAAGACTGACGGTGCGACGGTCAGGACGCACCGTAACACTGCGCCGTCTGCCGCCCGGTATCAGGCTGTTTGATGTTGCCGGTCGCCGGGTGTTTCAGTACCAGCCGGGTGTGATGATCATGTGTGATGACAGCATCCGGCAGAAACTGTTGATTATCAATTAAGCCGAAAGGGCGGCACCGAAGGCGGCCGCCAGCAGGGGAAATTGGGCGGTGCAGACTGGGAGATGAAGTGTCCGGGCGAGGGCGGTCTGCATGCCGGAGTTCAATGCGGTTCCACCGGTAAAAATTATTTCCGGAGCGATGGACAGCCGGGCAGCCATTGCCGCAATCCGGCTGGCGAGTGCAAGATGCAGTCCGGCGATGATATCCTCTGCCGGTGTGTCAGCGGCAACCATGGAGAGAATCTCGGTTTCTGCCATGACGACACACAGACTGGAGAGGGTAACCGGTTTCTGGGAGCGGGCGCTCAGTTCGCCGAACTGTTCAATCGGAATGTCCAGTGCCCGGGCGATGAATTCCAGAAAACTGCCGGTGCCGGCAGCACAGCGGTCATTCATTACAAAGTCCTGAATCTGACCTTCGCTGTTCAGGCTGATGACCTTAGAGTCCTGCCCGCCAATATCAATAATCGTCCGGCACCCGGGATGCCAGTGCCGGATGCCCCGGGCGGTCGCAGTAATTTCGGTAACGGTCGCATGGGCAAAATTGACACTGTGCCGGGCATAGCCGGTGGCGATGATCCGGGAAAGGTCATTCTGGCTCAGTTGTGCCTGTTCCAGCGCAGTGGTCAGTGTCTTTACCGCTGTCTGGCGCGGGTGCATGCCGGTTCGGCTGACAGCAGTGGCGGCGAGCCGGTCCTGTTCCGGTTCATAGATTACCACCTTGGTGTTTGCTGAACCGACATCAATACCTGCGATATACATGGTGATCATCTCCGCACCGGACCGGGAGGAAATTCATAGTCACCGGCAATTTTAGCGGTGCGGACAAAGGTGGCAAGGTTTTCGGGCGGGGTTGCCAGCGGCACCTCACAGCCGGTGGCGCAGACATAGCCGCGGGGACAGGTCTTTCCAATTCGAACCATCTTCTCTACCTGCGAGGCGATTTCCCCTGGTCCTGCCAGCCAGAGGTTTGTGGTGTCAAAGTTGCCGATGAGCCGGACCTGATTGCCAGCCGTTGCCAGCGCCCGCTCAAGCGGGATCCGGTCAATGCTCACCAGATCGGCACCGGTCTGGGGTATGAGCTGGATGATGCCGGTGGTATCGCCGCAGATGTGCAGGACCACATCCAGATCATACCGGTGCCAGAAACTGATTACTTCCCGTTCGTAGGGCAGGGCAAACTCCGCATACTGCTGGGGGCTGAGGACACTCCCGGAGGCGAGCGGGTCAACGAGGATCGGCAGGGCACCGGCGCGGATCACCGTCCGGGAGAAGGCGATGACCGCCCGGGTTGCGTAATCCAGAAGATGCTTTACTGCGTCCGGATTTTCAATCAGTCCGATCAGAAATGCTTCCGGATCAACAAGCTGCTGGGCGGTGGTGAAGGGGGCGGGGATGTATGCCAGTACCGGTATCCGGTCAGCCACCGCCTCATAGGCATAGGTAATTGCATCAAGATAGACACCGAGCCGGCCGAATCCGCGGTCGAAAAGTGCCGGCAGGGGAGGAGCGGCTTTAATCTCCTTCAGTGCCTGTTCCAGATCCGACCAGCGGGGTTGGGCGAGGACCGGCAGTTCCGATTCCGGATAGTCATACCGGGAGCCGAGTCCTTCGGCGATGATTCCGACCTCAGAAAATACAGAGATGAAGTCGGTCTGAAAACAGTCCTGAGTCCGGAGCTGACACTTTGCCATGACCGTGCCGTCGGTATAGTAGTCACGCAGGGGGACACCACAGAAGCCGGCAGCGTAAGATGTCAGCAGCGGAAATACCGGCACCCGGTCCTGAGGTTCGTCAATGACCAGCAGTCCGAACCGTTCGCGCGGGTTCAGTAGTTCACTCATCGCCGGCTCCGCAGCAGTTCAAGAAAGGCGTCAATCCTGGTTTTTGTCTGGCGGTCGATTTCCCGGTTGGGCGGGGCAACATCAAACTCCAGCACCGGAATCTGCAGCTGTTCCCGGACGAGACTCCCGATCAGCCGGGATTCCATCGCACAGTGGGAACCGCCCAGAATTCCGGAGATGATCAGCCCTTCAGCCCGGTTCGCCTGCGCCTGCCGGATGAGCATTTCTGCCCGTTCCCGGGATGTGCCGTTAAGCGAACCTTCAATATGGGAGCGGGCAATTGCGGTCAGTGGCGGCCGGGATGTTTCGATCAGGGTCAGCGCCTGATTGATTACATATTCGGTGGCAACAATTTTGGCACCCTGGTCCTCAGTATAGGTAAGCAGCAGTGGATCAGCCGGAGGGGTGAGCCAGGCGAGCCGCAGTGCATCAGGGTTAATGACCGGCTGGCCCGTCTGCCGCCGGTATTCAGCAGTTGCTACCAAATGCCGGAGAATTTCGGTCCACTCCGCGATGTCTGAATAGTAATGGAGGCAGCCGAATTCAATGACCATCATCTCCAGTGCGGGCAGGACCGCATCCTGATAGGCAAGCTGGCGCAGCCGGGCGGTCATGGTCCGGACCGCATTTGCCTGAGCGATGCTCCGGGCAAGGTTGGTTTCGGTCAGCCGGGTGCCGGTCAGTTCCTCAAGGGCTGAGATTACCCGGCGGTACTCCGCCACCAGCAGCTGCTCTAGGGAGTCAATGTTATCCGGCTGGCGCAGCGGGGTTTCAACCCAGAGGCAGCTGCCGGTGAGCCGGGCGACCAGGCTCTCAACACCTGAATAGTCATCGCAGGAGGCGCCGGTAGCAGCGATGACCAGCTCCGGGTCCGGGAAATAGCTGTGCTTGGCAAAGGCACCAAGGGCAGCCCGGGAGTAGCAGGTGGCTTCGCCGATCCCGAGCCGGGCCGCAGTCTCAAGCAGAACTTTGCTTTCCATGGCAAAGGGTGTCCACCACCAGCAGTCCGGATAAAAGGGAACACAGTCCGGAAAGGCATTCACCAGCACCGCCAGCGGTCCGAGATCACCCATGACCGCAATTACCTTCCTGCCGATCTGCCGGGCACGGAACAGCCGTTCCGATTCGTTATTGACAAAGCCCCAGAGCCGGAGGGCGGCGAGGGAGTTGTCAAATTTGAGCCGGCGCAGGTGCCGGGCACCATAAATGGCAAATACCTGCGGGGGGAAGAGGTACTTGGACCAGGCATCCTGACTGGGCGGAAAGTAGTGAAATTTTTCAATCAGCTCATCCGGGATCTGCTGGAAGAGGTCGTCCCACTCCTCAAAGGTGATCCGTGCCGGGACCGGGTCCTGATAGCCGAAGTTGAATTCGGTCATTTTCCTGCTTCTATCAGCATTTCGACAAACGCCTCGATCCGGGTACGCAGCTGTTCGAAATTCTGCCGGGAGTAGTCATGGTCAATCTCCAGCATCGGCAGGCCGGTTGCCTGACGGAGGTCCCGGGCTTCAAAGCGCCAGGGGTCGCAGTAGAGCAGGGTCTGATACACGATTCCCTGAATCTGGCGTTCGGTGATCAGCTGCCGGATCTGCTGGTAGAGTGCGGTGTTCGGACGCCGGCAGGGACAGGGGATGCGGTTGAAGTAGTATCTGGCAAGTGAGCGGAACGGGTCGGAATCAGTGGCAATATCTCCTTCAATGAACCGGGCGCCGGTACAGATGACATCGGCGACAATCGTCGCCCGCTCCTCAAGCAGACTGATTACCTCCCGTTCACCCTCCGCAATGATGCTGCCGGCAAGCAGGAGCCGGGGAGGAGTTGGCTGCCGGTTGAAGACCCGGTTCCCAACCTGATTTTTTATTTGTGCAATCAGCGGGATTATATCTGCCGGTTCGAGCAGAGTTGCCAGACTGATCAGGTCAAACAATTCTGCCGTAGTCAGCCGGGGAGCGGGCAGAGCTCGCAGAATCTCAATACTGCGCAGGGCGGAACGGAGCTGGTTGCCAATTTCAATCTCGGTCCGGAGGTACTGGTCATCAATGGCGGTGCCGGTCAGGCGGGTGACGAACTCGGCGAGCCGGCGCAGCTGGTGTTCAAATTCAGCAATCCGGGCCGGGAATGGCTCGGCAGTTCGTGGGAGATAGAGCTGAAATACGGGAATGGAGACACGGGTTGCGATCAGCTCGGGCAGGCGGCGCATCATATCACAGGTATTGACAAAAATCAGCATGTCCATGAGCTGATAAAGCGGGTCGGAGACGACCTTTTCCAGACTGCTTTTGCAGAAGGGGCAGGCATCGGCCCGGAGATACCGTTCACCTGCCTGCGATGACGGGTAGTCAGCCCGGGCAAGCCGGATTGGGGTTGCTCCTGCTGCCCGCAGCAGTTCCACCGGCACATAGAGACAGAAGTAGCCGGCGAGCTTTCTGCCGCGGGATTTGAGTTTTTCCAGTTCGGTAAGGCGTTTGGCGGTCAGCTCTTGGCGGTTGATCAGCCCCATGGTTTGAGCTCCATACATTCAACAAACAGCTCTTCAAACTCCGGCTCCTCAGCCAGTACTATTTCCTGACACCTGCCGGCGATGGCGGTGGCGGTTTTCAGCAGTTCCGGATTCAGGGTTGCCCGGACCGCACCGGCAAGCGCCAGATCCTGGTGCTGGCGGATGCGCTGAATATTGAACCGGGGCAGCAGGCCGATGGTGAAGGCGGAGTCAGGGTTGATCCGGCTGCCGAACCTGCCGGTGATGAAGATCCGGTCGAGCATGGTGGATGCGGTCCTGTCGGTGCCAAACCACTTGCGCAGCAGAATCCGGATGCCGGCTGTGATTGCCGCCTTTGCCAGCTGAACCTCCCTGAGGTCCGACTGGGACAGGTATACCGGATTCTGTTCGTCGGGATGGAGGAGCAGCCGGTCACCACATCTGAGCCTGCCCGAGGGCAGAATCATGCCGGCTTTCAATCCTTCGGCAACTGCATCCAGAACCCCGGAGCCGCAGATCGCAACCGGTGGACGGTTCCGGACCGTACTCAGCTCCCAGCCTTCGGGACGGTAGCGGCAGGCATGGATTGCACCGGGCAGGGCGAGCGCTCCGCACGCCAGTGTCGCACCTTCAAACGCCGGACCGGCAGCAGTGGAGCAGGCAATGAGGCGCTCGCGATTGCCCAGGACCAGCTCGCCGTTGGTGCCGGCATCAATCAGCAGGCAGGGTCGGCGGTTTTTATACAGACCGCTGGCAAGAATTGCAGCAGTGCAGTCACTGCCGATGAATGAACCGAGGAGCGGCAGGGTCCTGATGAGCAGACTGTCAATACGGGCGTCAAGGATCTGGCGCAGGGGCAGACGGGAGCGGTAGGGATAGGTCCCAAGGGTGAAGGGATTTTTCCCGAAGAGGAAGTGCATCATCACCGTGTTGCCGACCGCAATTACCGGGTAACGCCGGTCCAGGCCGATTTCTTCGCCATACCGGGCAAGCAGTTCGGCAAGCCGGATCTTTTTCACCTCTGCTGCCTGAACGATCCGGCTGAGCACATCCGCTCCGTATCTTGTCTGAGGATTGAGCATCGTCTCCTGCCGCTTTATCCTTTTTCTTAGCCGGTCAACCACTGCCAGAGCGATTGTGGTGGTCCCGATATCCGCTGCCAGCCGCAGCTGTGCCGATTTCGGACGGCGGGGTGATGTTGTTTCTTCTGCCACCGGAAAATCGACCGCCACCTGCACCGGTGTCCGGGGAATGAACTGGCAGGCGAGCACCGGACTGCCGTTGACCAGTACCCGGCATTTGCCGCAGGTGCCGTTGCCGCCGCAATCACCCGGAACTGGAACGCCGGTCTGGAGCAGCAGGTTGCGCAGGTTCTGCCGGTTCCGGGGACGGATTTCTATGACCACTGCCACTCCCTGGCGGTCTGAACGAGTGTCTGAATATTGGCGGATGGTGTCACGGGTGGGACATCGCAGGCGCTGGCAAGGATCAGCTTGGGCAGGGCGCTGGCAAGGCATTTTTCTGCTGCGCTCCGGACTTCTGCCGGCGTGCCGTCCGCAAGCAGGGTGGTTGAGACATTACCCATGATTATCCGTTCCGGTCCGAACCGTTGGCGGGCAAGTTCAATGCTGATGTCGTCAATGCTCAGAATCTCGGCACCGGATGTCGCAAGCAGATCAAGATGGGCGGTCGTGTCGCCGCAGATGTGCAGACCGGTCCAGCTACCCAGGGCGTGAATGGTACTGATCAGTTCCCGCAGACAGGGCAGGGCGAAACGGGCAAACTGCTCGCGGCTGATGAGGCTGCCGGATGCCATCGGATCACCGATAAAGGGAATTCCGCCCGCCTGAATAATTGCCCGGGCAAAATGTTTCTGGTTTTCGGTTGCCAGCCGGAGAAAATGATCAGCCTGCGCCGGTGCTTCAACGAGCAGGGCGAGAAACTCCTCCGGACCGGCAAGAAAGCTGGCAAGGGAGAAGGGACCTTTAAGTGAGCCGAGAATGAAAACCTCATCGGCCGTCAGCTGCCGGAGCTTGCGGATCGCAGCCAGAATTACCGGCATTCTGCCCGAGCGCTGGGGATCGGCAATGCGGGCGTGAACTCCTGCCGGACGGAGCAGCACCGGTGGTTCATCTTCCGGGATTTCAATCTGACATCCCATCGCCTCCGCCTCCACCAGTACATCAGCAAACACCATCACCAGGTCATAGTCAAACCGCCGGTAGGAGTGATTCAGAACCGCACACAGTAATTCGGGATCGGTCAGCACCCGGGACAATTTTTCGCCGGCAAGCCGGGCAGCACAGTTGGCAACGACAATCGGAAACACCGCCGGTTCACTCTGCTGCCGGATCAGTTCCGCTGCGGGCAGATGGAGCAGCCGGGTGATCTTTTCCTGTTTGGTTTTCACTCAGTCAGACGCCTGATCTCCAGAACCGCATTGTGAGCATCCGGGGCATAGCCGTCCGCACCGATCTTCTCGGCAAAGAGCCGGTTAACCGGTGCCCCGCCCACCAGCACCTTCACCCGGTCGCGCAACCCTGCCTGCTTCAGCGCCTCAATCACCCTTGCCATGTTCGGCATCGTGGTGGTCATCAGGGCGGACATGCCGATAGCAGCTGCGCCATCCCGCACCGCATTGACAAACTGCTCTACCGGCACATTCCTGCCCAGATCAATTACCTCGTAGCCGGCTGCCTGCGCCATCACCTTGACGATATTCTTGCCGATGTCGTGAATATCGCCCTGCACCACTCCCAGTGCGATCCGGTTCCGGTTTTCAGCCGTGCGGGGGAGATGTTCCCTGAGGATGTCAAAACCGGCATACATCGCCCGTGCGGCGGCAAGGACCTCGGGGACAAAATACTCCTGACAGACAAACTTTTCTCCGACCAGTCGCATTCCCCGTGCCAGTCCCTGCTCGAGGGCAATGTCGGCAGCGATTCCCTGCGCCAGCGCCTGCTCACAGAGCCGGAGCACCTCATCCTTTGCCATCCGGAGAACCGCATCTGCCATCCGGTCAAGAATATCCGCGGGATTCATCAGTAAGCTTAATGATATCGATAAAAAAACAACGGGCAAGCACAGTCAGACTCGGGTTGAGGGGAAAGATCGGTGCGGTCCGTACTGCCGGTTAAAAGATAAAGATAGCCTGTGCGCTTACCGACTCTCCGTTATCTTTCCGGTACCGGCGGATTTTTCCGCTGCTGATAACGCCTTCTGCCTTCCGGGGTGCGGAAGTCAATGCCGGCTGCCCTGCCTTCCCGTTCCAGCTGCTCCATACAGCCGGCGAGGAAGTCATCATCCAGCATCCTGCCGGCAAGGTCACCGGTCTTTTTCTGTTCCACCGGCATCAATCTTCTTGTTGCTTCAGCTGAGACATCCTGCCGTTCGCCGGTTACCAGCCAGTAGACCTCAGTGCCGGGTCTGCCTCCGATTACGAACCGGTTACCCGATATTTTTTCTGCCACATAGACATCGGAAGTTCCAACACCGGTCAACTGAATATGGGGGTTCCGGTTGAGTGCAGAAAAATAGTCCGGCAGTCTCACTTCAGCCCGGCCCTGCTCATCAAGGACTACACTGCCCTCATAAATGTTTCTCATCTCCGGTCCTTCAATAAAATAGTGATTGAGAATTTTGCCATACGGGTCAAGCGGATGGTCGATGGTGAAACTGCCTGATGCCTTGGAGAGTATGCCCACACGGGTCTGATTAATTGCAGTGGTTGCCTGACCGTTAAAGGCAGCGGAGTTTTCATGCAATGCTAATGAAAATCTGTTGGTGGCGAAGCTGTAAAAGGCACGGGCAGAATCGGCATAACCTCCGGGAACAGTTCCACAGGAACCAGAGACTGAATTCAGATATCCGCCACTTATCACTCCGTTATCAGCAGTCACCGAGTTTCCTTGGCCAGAAACAACTGCATAATCCCTGAGTGCCTGATTATAAGCACCTCCGGTAACCGTAGCCCCGTAACCGGAGGCCTGATTTTCACGTCCTCCACCAACCGTGGCATAATTGGTGTCGGCGTAATTATTGTAACCACCGCTGATGGAGGCATAAGCACCGGAGGCATTATTGTAACGGCCACCGCCGATGAAAGAAAATTTGGCAGAGGCAAGGTTCATTCTCCCGCCGACAACTACCGCACCGGTATCACTTGCCCTGAAGCCCGCATTATTGGTGTCGCCGGAAAATACGCTTCCGTAGTGCGCATTGACCAGATTCTGATTGCCGCCGCCGATTGTGCCGTACCCGCCGGTAACTGAATTGTACTGGCCGCCGCTGATAGTAGCACAGTTTGCTCCGGTGGTGTTAGCCGAACCACCGCTAATGCTCGCACCATAACCAGAACTGCGATTGAATTCACCGCCTCCGATGGTTGAAAGCATACCTTCAGCCTTGTTGCGGGAGCCACCGGCGATGACCGCAAAGTTTCCGGTGACGGTATCCGAGTATCCGCCTCCAACCGCAGCATAGGCACCAGTGAGATAATTCCTCACGCCGCCGGCAATTGTTCCATAACCTCCATCAACGATATTATTGATACCACCCCCATTTGTGCCGTAAATTCCGCTGACCACATTTCCAAAGCCTCCACCGATAACTCCGTATTTTCCCCGGACCGAGTTGTTCACTCCGCCCGCAACTGTTGCGGCAGTGTCATTGGCGTCATCTCCCGCCTTGTTCCGGTAACCGGTGAAGACACCGGAATATACGGCAAGGGCGGTGTCTGCGTAACCGCCCCCGACGGTTGCAATATAACCTGATGCCGAGTTTCCGACTCCGCCGGCGACAGTTGCGTCGGTTCCGGCAGCACTGTTCTGGAAACCGCCCGCAACGGTGGCATAGGAACCGGTTGCCCTGTTATTCACCCCGCCGCCAACAGTTGCTGCACCACCTCCGGCGCTGTTTCCTGAACCGCCGGCAACCGTGCAATAGGTATAGTTCTGGGCTGCAGTTCCGGTAGTGCAGGCACTGCCGAGATTGATGTGGGTGTGCCGGGCGCTGCCGTAAAGCATACTGTTGGCTCCGCCCCGGGCAATGCCCAGCGATCTTATTGTAAAAAGGACCGAGTCGGGTGTGCCGCGGACCCAGGCATTGTCTCCTGTCCCCACCTCATCATTTGCCGGCATCCACTGTGTTCCATTCCACTTGAGCACCTGTCCGGTATTGGCACCCATCTGGTTCAGATCTGCTGCCGTGATTGCACCGTCCTGAATCTTGGCACTGGTAACAGCACTGGCGGCAATTACCGGATTGGGATAGGTGCCGGTCAGATCGCCGCCAGCATTACCGGTGGGTGCAGCGTAATTGGCGCTGTCCGCCTTGAATGCATAGGCAGTGGACACAATCCGTAACCTCGGCGTCAGTTCTGTGCCCGCACCGATCTGCAGAGAAAGATACAACCCACCCGGGTCAGGAACATAGGGGATGGGATTGACCGAACCGAGGAGCACCGAAAACAGACCGCTTTTTAACTGCACAGTCTGGGTTTCGTTCCAGAATGCGGTTCCGCCAGTTTCCTGAGTATAGAGCCGGAAGGTCAGCTGATAGCTGCTGTCCGGGACCGGATTGCCGAGGCTGTCGGTCAGCCTTCCCTGATAGGAGAGTATTCTGGGAATTGTAATCGCATCAGCAGCAGTCGGATTGGCAGTTACGGGTGCGGTGGCTGCACCCGGAGCGGGCAGGAAAAGCGCATCCTCAGCTGCCAGGAGCGTGGCAATGAGGACCGTTACACAGGACAGAAGCATCCTGCGTTTCATGTTAACCTCCTTGATAATTTATGTGCGCCAGCCCTCGCCACTAAGGGGGAATATGAGCCCTGGTGGCTGGTTAATTATCGCTGAAGTTGTTTTTTATGTCAACAGGTTTTGGGAGGTATCCTGCCGGTATTGCCGGAGTACCTGCTCAATGGTATCAGCGGAAAAACCCCGGCGTGCCAGAAGGCCGTAAAGCCGGCGGAGCCGGGTCTGGGGGTCAAGTCGGCGGTAGCGGGGCAGGTAATGCTCAAGCACCATCCTTGCCGCCTCCAGTTCGGATGGCGCTGTCTGCAGGGCGGCACGGACGGTTTCCGGGGCAATGCCCTTTTTCAGCAGTTCCTGTTTTACCCGGAATTTCCCCTTGTGACCGACAGTGATCCGTGCCTCAACATAGTCCCGGGCGAGCTTCTCATCATCAACAATACCCAGTTCCCGGAGCCGGGCAAGCACCTTTTCGACCACTTCCGGAGAATAGCCCTTTTTGTCCAGCCGTTCCCTTAACTCCCTTTCACTGCGCGCCCGGTAGGAGAGGAGCCGGAAGGCATCATCCCGGCAGTGGCGGAACTGTTCTTCCAGAACAATCTGCTCGAGCAGCTTCGGGTCAACCCGGGTGCCGGTCTTGAGCCGGAACTGGGCTACCGTTTCCCGGTCAAGGGAGAAGGCGTATTCACCGTCAACGAAGACCGAGAGCCGTTTCTTACTTCTTCTTTGTGACTTGAGGGCGGATATCCTCATCCCGGACCCTGAGTCTGGGCAGTTTCAGCTTTTCCCGCAGCGCCGCCTCAATCTTCTGGGCGACATCCTTATGGCTCTTGAGGAAGTCAATTGCCGCCTCCCGTCCCTGACCCAGCCGGACATTACCGAAGGAGAAGTAGGCGCCGGACTTGTCAATGATGCCCTGTTCGGTGCCGATATCAATCAGTTCGCCGGCATGGGAGATGCCTTCGCCGTAGATGATGTCAAACTCCACCTCGCGGAACGGCGGGGCGATCTTGTTCTTGACCACCCGGACCTTGGTGCGCGAGCCGATTACCTGTTCACCCTTCTTGATCGCTGCCACCCGGCGGACATCAAGCCGGACGGTCGCATAGAACTTGAGCGCCAGCCCGCCGGTGGTGGTCTCGGGATTGCCGAACATCACCCCGATCTTCTGCCGGATCTGATTGGTGAAGATGGCGCAGGTCTTGGACTTGGAGATGACGCCGGCAAGTTTGCGCAGTGCCTGGGACATCAGCCGTGCCTGGACCCCGACAAAGGAGTCGCCGATTTCACCCTCAATCTCTGCCCGGGGCACGAGCGCCGCCACTGAGTCAATGACAAACAGATCCAGACCGCCGGAGCGGGTCAGCGTTTCCGCAATCTCAAGCGCCTGTTCGCCGGAATCGGGCTGGGACACCAGCAGCTCACGGAGATTGACCCCGAGCTTCTCCGCATACTTCGGGTCCAGGGCATGCTCGGCATCAATGAAGGCGGCGGTGCCACCCTGGCGCTGACACTGGGCAATAATCTCCAGGGCAAGCGTGGTCTTGCCTGAGGACTCCGGACCGAAGATTTCAACAATTCTGCCCTTGGGCACACCGCCGACACCAAGGATTGAGTCCAGACCGATTGAACCGGTGGGAATGGCTTCAATTTCCACTACCGCACCCTCTTCGCCCAGCTTCATGATCGCACCCTTGCCGAACTGCTTTTCAATCTGTCCCAGGGCATTGCTCAATGCCTTGAATTTTTCTTCCTTTGCCATAGCTCCTCCATTTGATTTTATCCTGCGCCGTTTTCAGTAGTATAGAACCGCACCCCTTGAAGTCAAGCCCGCAGCCGCTCCAGCCGGGTTAGCGTCAGTTTTTCCAGTGAATATAATGTAAAGCGGAGCTGTTTGAAGAAGGACACATACTGCCGGCGGTCCCGGGTGCGCTCCAGTTTGAACATCTCCTCCAGCACCCGGGCGGATTCCTCAGCCCGCTTGAAGTTGGCGGTCAGCACATCCTCCAGGTTCCTGCGTTTCATCCGGTCAAAACGGTCAGCCCGGCCCGGGTCGCTTTCGCTGGAACGGGCAGGGATAACAGACCGGCGCAGGGGCGCAATCCTCCGGCTGAGCCGGGTGCGCAGATTCCGGATCCGCACAAGCAGCGGCTCATCCTCCAGTCCGAACCGGATGATATCTTCAATTACCCGTAATCCTTCAGTCAGCCGGTTGATATTGGCATCGACGATTCTTGCCTGTTGGGAGCTGAATTCAGGCTGGCGGTTCGGCTGCATCTGTTTCAGATTAGCCTTTACGCCGGAAAGGTCAATTTAAGAAAAACGCCCGGTAGCTGACTACCGGGCGTTTTATCTGTGCTTCGGTTCAGAATCCGCCGCAGCAACAGCAACCGCCGGAGCGCTTCGGCTCCTCCTTTTCCTTTTTCTTCATCGGTTTTTCACAGCAGTAAATCTCGCACGCTTCGTAGCCGCACTCTTTAGTTACCATCACTTCAATACCGCACTTTTCGCAGTAGAGCACATCGCCGGCCTTCTTTTTTGCCATTCTTTCCTCCTTTTATTTTAGACTCATTTCATCCGGATCAGTTTCCAGGTGGCGGTATCGGTCCCGTTTTCGAGCCGGATCAGATACACCCCGAACGGCAGCTGCTGGAGGTTAAGCCGCCGGGCACCGTTAACCGCATTGAGCACGCTGCCGCTGACATCACAGATCGTAATCCGCCCGCGGTGAAACTCCGCCGGCACCTCCAGTTCATGCCCGGCGAATATTGTCGGCAGTCTGCTGTTCCGCACCTCCGGAGTGGTCGTTTCTTCTGTGCCCAGATAGGGCGGATAGTAGAAGATAATCGCCACCGAGTCGTCAACGGTGTGGTGTGCGGGTACACCGTTATAGACATACTGGTGATACCAGTTGCTGCTGCCGTCCAGTCCCTGAATCCCAACCGTATTGGAGTTGAGTGTGCCGTTCATGGAGAGGTAGTTGTAGCGGATTACGCCGTTGCGGTAGAGGGCAATCTCAAAGGTCTGGGTCTCGGCTGGTGCGTTATAGCGCGGGACATTCACCCAGGCAAACACCACATACTGGCCTGCAGGGTCGTTATACTGATAGACCGTGCCCGCACTGCGCAGGTCCAGGTCATCCCACCAGCCGGCGATATGATTGGTGATTGCGGTCGGGAAGGAGGTGTTGCTGAAGCTGGTCAGGGTGCTGGTCTCCAGAAAGCCGTTGGTGCAGATGTTGATTGTGTTCAGATACTGGTCGTAATACCGGAAGGTGAAGGGCAGACTCCGGACCGAATAGCCGTCATCCGCATTCGGGCTCCAGTCGGTAACCGGTGTGCCCGCGGTCGGGTCGATCCAGAAGAACCGGACCGTATCTCCGGGTTCCTGCGTAGTCTCGTAAATGTAGCCGAACCCGTCCGGGTCACTGCCCATCCGGACCTCCACCCGGGTGCGCAGGGTATCATTAAGCGGATTTTCGTCTCCGGTCAGACTGACACTGGCGGTTACCAGATAGACATTACCGCTTGCTGGCGTGAGCGAATCAAACACCACCCACAGCGAATCTGCGGGTCCCAGTCCGGTCACCGGTTTTTCCTCCTCAATTACATTGTTGCCGGCGATGGAATCGTACACCACCATCCGCACGGTGAAGTCTTCGGTGTTCTCGCCGTAGTTCCGAACCAGCATTTTGAAGACCGCCTGCTGATTGGGCGGAGTGCGGTTGGCGGGAGACAGACGGGCGACCCCGACATCGTGCTGGAGAAATCGCGCCTGTTCATTGACCGTCAGATAGGTCGGGGTGCTGCAGTCTGAACCGAGACTGGCATAGATCGCATCACCAACCTGATTTGCCATCAGCCAGCCCCGGCTGGTCGGCATCGGCGTCATTACGCGCCAGGTGTTGCTTGGCACATGGTAGCAGTAGACCAGACTGTCCGCATAGGCAGCACCGTCATCTGCACCGCCGATGACAAAAATCAGTGTGTCGTTGTAAGTCACCGCCGAATGATAGATGCGCGGTCCGGGCATTGCCGCCTTCTGGGTCCAGGTGTTGTTTGCGGGATTGAACTCCCAGCAGTCAGAAAGGGTGTTGCCGGCAGCATCACTGCCACCAAACACATAAACCCTGCCCTGAGCACCGGCAGCTGCTGCCCAGCCTCTGCCTGCGGGCAGTGATGCCTTGGTATACCACTGGTTCGCTGCCGGGTCATATTCATAGGTGTTGCCGGAGTTGTTCTCATCGCCGATGATATAGAGCTTATCACCCGCAACCGCCGAGGCACAAGCCCAGCAGCCGGCGCCGGGCATCGGCGCCTTCTGGGTTACCGTTTTCGTGTCAACATCAAACTCCTCACAGGTGTTCAGCGTGGTATGGGTTGAATCTCTGCCACCGGCAACATAGATTTTGTTGCCGATTCTGCCACCACCGCCAGCCCGGCGCGGCACCAGCAGTGTTGGCAGTCCGGTTGTAATCCAGCTGTTGGTTGCCGGCACATATGCCCAGATGGTGCGGGTGGAGTTGGTGTTGCCGCCGCCGTAATCAACCCTGCCCCCGAGGAAGTAGATCGTATCGCGCACCACCCCGGTTCCCGGACACCAGTATCTGCCCGGCGGGGGCGAACTCTGCCGTCTGGACCAGACCATGCCGAAACTGCCCCCGTCCCGGTCCGCCAGGGTTGCTGTTGCCTCCTTATCCGGCAGCAGCCGGCCTGAGGAACGGGTGTCGGCATCGCTGGCGCTCAGATTCAGCGCCAGTGTTGCACCGATTAACAGACAGATCAGCAACGGATACCGTTTCACGGCTGCCTCCTTTTTTAGCCTGACTTTAACCCTGTAATTTAAAATACGCCGGTTAAAACCGGTGTCAATCTCTTAAGGCACAGTTACCCAGACATCCAGTCCGGGATAAAGGTCTGCCAGACCCCCGCCCTGACACAGTGATTTGAGCGGCAGCCCCAACTTCGGCCGGATCGTCAGCATCGGTAACGGCTTCCAGATCAGCAGGGCGTGGAGGAAGGTCCGGTTCAGCTCGGAGTTGGGGACTTCAACACCACTGACCTCCTGCCGGTCCTGCCGGTAACCGGAAAGTGCCAGTTCCGGAGTCAGGCCCGGCAGAACCCCCAGGTCCAGCACCGCCACATACTCAAAAAGATTGCCGTATTTGACATCCTCACTTCTGCCGTTGAGCCAGTAGGCAGCGCGCAGATGGCCGGTGATAAACGGAATGTTGGCGGTGATCAGCGAAACGCCGAACCCGAGGTCGGTTGAGCCGTCGCCCAGCGCCGGGGTTGCATCCTTTTTGCCGGTCGGCAGGTAGAGACCCATGCCCAGCGCTGCCCGCAGCGGCAGAACCGAGCCCTGAAACAGCCCGTAGCGTGCCATCACCATCATATCCCCGATCCCGCTGGATTTGAGATTCCCGGAGGTTTTGCTTGTTACCGGCAGAACGAGGTTCAGGTCAATGTTTCCCGGCAGTCCCAGCCCTGCCATCAGATCAGCATTGAACACCTTGAGCGGGGTTGACACCCGGTCAAACCGGTCTTGGTTCCAGTCATAGAGCTGATTGTGCTCGTAATAGGTGGCGGTCACCCAGCCCAGCACCTGAAACGGCTTGTTGACATTGCCGGTCCGGACAATCAGCGGTGTGCCCTGCATTTCGGCACTCAGCAGAAACAGCGCAACAAACAGTGCCTTTACCAGCTTCATATATGCTCCTTTCTTTTCTGATTAAAGGATAAGCCGTTAACCGGTTTCGTCAAGGATTGCTAACCAGCGGAGGGTTTGCTGGGGTAAAGCAGGGGATTTCTCCACTCCGCCCTTCAGGCTGTGGTCGAAATGACTTTAACCCTACGGGCGCGCCGTGCCTTTCCTTTTATGTCATTCCGAGCGAGGCGTCAGTCGAGTCGAGGAATCGTTTTACCAATGCAAAGTGCAAAATGTAAAATGCAAAAAGAAGGGGGACGCGGGGGTGAAGCTCTTCGCCGGTTTTCTCCATTCAGTTAGAGTCAGAAAAAGGGCGTAATTTCACATTTTCATTCCGACTTTACAGGTGGCTGGTTTTGTAAGTTCCGGTTGTGCATACTGTTGGCAGGCTGATGCCGGTTTGTGCCGGAAAAGGGGGGCAGTTCCCCCCACCGTCCGGTCATTATCAGGTTTTGCGCTGGCAGATGGTAAAAAGTGGTGAAATTTGCCCCGCCTTTCCGGAGTCTAATATATGGGAGATTTGATTGTCCAGAATATCTGGATATAATATTTTCTTATGGCGCTGAAGCAGGTTTATCGGGCAGAGAATGAGCTGATGGCAAATACCGTTAAGGATTTGCTGGAGGCAAGCGGTATTCCGGCGCTGGTGCATTCGTTTCAGATTCCGGCTTATGACGGCATCGCCCAGGTGATGCGGCCCGCCTGGGGCGAGGTGCTGGTTGAGGAGGAGAATCTGGCGCAGGCACAGGAGATTGTCGAAGGGTTTCTCAGCGGTAAGCCGGTTGAGGATGCACCGGGCGCTGACCAGCCGGACGATGACACCAGGTAGCCTTTCCGCCCTGGGCAGGTTTCTCATCCTTGCCGGTCTGCTGCTTGTCATTCTCGGTGCCGGGCTGATACTTTTGCCCAGGCTGGGGTTTTTCCGCCTGCCCGGTGATATTGTGATTGAGCGCCGGAATCTGGTGGTCTATATTCCGGTAGTCTCCTCAATTGTGCTCTCGCTCATTCTGACCCTGATTCTGAACCTGATCTTCCGGCGCTGGTGAAAATTTTAATTGCAAACCAAGGAGTAGAGATTTTATGAGTAAACTGGTCTATCTTTTCGGTCCGGAGCGGACCGACGGTTCGGGAAAGATGAAGGCGGTTCTGGGCGGTAAGGGCGCCAATCTCGCCGAGATGGCAAGGCTGGGTCTGCCGGTGCCACCCGGATTTACGATCGCCACCACCGTCTGTGTCCATTATCTGAAGCACGGCCGGATTCCACGGGAGCTGAAGCAGGAGGTCTCCCGGGGGTTGAGCTACATTGAGAGAAGCACCGGTAAACGGTTCGGTGACCCGGAAAATCCGCTGCTCGTCTCGGTCCGGTCCGGTGCCCGGGCGTCAATGCCCGGTATGATGGATACGGTGCTGAATCTGGGCTTGAATGATGCCGCGGTTGAGGGGCTGGCAAGGAAGACGGGCAACCGGCGGTTTGCCCTTGATGCCTATCGCCGGTTGATTGAGATGTTCGGTGATGTGGTGATGAAAACCGGCAGGGAGGGGTTTGAGGCGGAGCTGCACCGGGCACGGGAAGAGCAGGGGGTAAAGAGCGATACCGAGCTGGATGAGACCGCGCTCGAGGCGGTGGTGCAGCGGTTCAAGGCGATCTTCCGGGAAAGGACTGGCGAAGATTTTCCTCAGGAGCCGGAACGGCAGCTGTGGCTGGCGATTGAGGCGGTGCTCAGGTCCTGGAACAACCCGCGCGCCTGTGAGTACCGGAAAATCTATCAAATTCCGGATGACTGGGGGACCGCGGTCAATGTCCAGGCGATGGTGTTCGGCAATCTCGGTGAGAACTCGGCAACCGGTGTGCTCTTTACCCGGGACCCGGCAACCGGTGAGAAGCGGCTTTACTGCGAATACCTGCCCAATGCCCAGGGTGAGGACATCGTTGCCGGAATCAGGACCCCGCTGCCGGCAGAAAATCTGAAGCAGGAAATGCCTGAAGTCTACGCTGAGCTGGAGAAAATCAGCCGGAAGCTGGAGCGGCATTACCGGGAGATGATGGATGTGGAGTGGACCCTGGAGGCGGGCAGGCTTTATATCCTGCAGTGCCGGGTGGGCAAGCGTTCACCACAGGCAGAGGTGAAGATTGCGGTGGACATGGCAGGGGAACGGCTGATCTCCAAGCAGGATGCGGTGCGCCGGATTGATCCGGAGAAGCTGAGTGCCCTGCTCCATCAGCGGATTGCGCCCGGCGCCCGGTTCACGGTGGCGGCAAAAGGGATCGCCGCATCACCGGGTGCGGCATGGGGCGAAATTGTGCTCAGCGCTCCGAAGGCGGTGGAGTGGGCTCAGGCGGGCAGACGGGTGATTCTGGTCCGGCATCAGACCTCAGCCGATGATGTTGCCGGCATGGCAAAGGCGGAGGGGGTTCTGACCGCTGCCGGCGGCACCACCTCCCATGCGGCGGTGGTGGCACGGGGCATGGGCAAGCCGGCGGTGGTCGGCTGCGGTGACCTGCACATTGACTATGAGACGGGCACGGTGCAACTTGGCAGTCAGGTACTGAAGGAGGGCGAGGTTCTGACAATTGACGGCTCGACCGGCAGTGTGATCATCGGCAGGGTGCCGATGGAACCGCCGCAGCTGACTCCGGAGCTGGAGACAATCCTAAAATGGGCGGACAGCCTCAGGCGCCTGAGGGTGCGGACCAATGCCGATACCCCGGCTGATGCCCGGAAGGCACGGGAGTTCGGGGCAGAAGGGATCGGCCTGTGCCGGACCGAGCATATGTTCTTTGCCCCGGACCGGGTCGGGGTGATGCAGGAGATGATTCTCGCTGAGGATGAGGCGGGCAGAAGGCGGGCGCTTGAGAAACTCCTGCCGATGCAGCGTCAGGACTTTGTCGAAATCTTCCGGGTGATGGACGGCCTGCCGGTGACGATCCGGACCCTGGATCCCCCGCTCCATGAGTTTCTGCCGGTTGAGGAGGAGAAGATCGCACAGCTGGCAGAACGGCTCGGCATCACCGTTGAGCGGGTGAAGGCGACGATTGAGAAGCTTGAGGAGGCAAATCCGATGCTCGGGTTCCGCGGCTGCCGGCTGGGCATCATTTATCCGGAGATTACCGAGATGCAGGCACGGGCGATCTTTGAAGCCGCCTGTCAGGTGAAAAAGGAGGGGGTGAGGGTTCTGCCCGAAATCATGATTCCGCTGGTCGGCGATGTTGAGGAGCTGAAGCGGCAGCGGGCGCTGATTGAGCAGGTGGCAGAGCAGGTGTTTGCCGAAACCGGAATAAAAGTGAAATACACTGTCGGGACGATGATTGAAGTGCCGAGGGCAGCACTGCTGGCAGATGAGATTGCCACCGCTGCCGACTTTTTCTCCTTTGGCACCAACGACCTGACCCAGCTGACCTATGCCTGGTCAAGGGATGACTACGGCAAGTTCTTTTCCGGCTATCAGAAGCTCGGGATCGTCAGCTTCAACCCCTTTGACACACTGGACACGAAGGGGGTCGGACTGCTGATGAAGTGGTGCAGTAAAAACGGCCGGCGGGTGAACCGGAAGCTGAAACTGGGGATCTGCGGTGAGCATGGCGGTGATCCGCAGACGATTGCCTTCTGTCACGAAATCGGGCTGGACTATGTGAGCTGTTCGCCGTTCCGGGTGCCGGTTGCCCGGCTGGTGGCAGCCCAGGCGGCATTCACTAAAATGGAAAGGAAGGATGTATAAATGGACAATTTTGTTCAGAATCTTAACCGGCTGCTTGAGTCCCATCCTGATGTCCGGCGCAATCCGGAGCGGCCCGAACTGATCCGGGAGGCGGTGGCACGCCGGGAGGCGATTGTGCTCAAGACCGGCACCCTTGCCACCTGGACCCCGCCTGACTCCACCGGCAGGAGCCCGCAGGACACGGTGACGGTGCTAAGGCCCGAGTCTGAGGGCAATATTGACTGGACATCGCCCAATAATCTGCCGATCACACCCGAAACCTTCCGGATGATCTGCGAAGATGTGCTCGCACGGCTGGAGCGTAAACCCCGGCTCTATGCGCTGGAGCGGTGTCTGGGCTGGGACCCTTCCTATGCCCTGCCGCTGCGGTTTGTTTCGGACCGGGCACTGCACAGCCTGTTTGTTGACAACATGTTCTGCCCGGTGCCGGCGGAGATCAGAAAGTCGATCTTTTGGGACCGGCCCTTCACCCTTGTCGCCCTGCCCTATGACCGGCTCGATCCCCAGCGCTATGAAGGCAGACTGCGCAAACTGCCGGGCACGAACCGCACGAGCACAATGGTGATTGCGATTGACTATGACTTGCGGCTCGGGATTGTCTTCGGCTCCGCATACTGCGGTTCGATCAAGAAGCTGATGTTCACGGTGATGAACTACCTCCTGCCCGAGCAGGGGATTCTGCCGCTCCACTGCTCAGCCAATGAGGGGGAGAAGGGCGACATCACCCTGTTTCTGGGCCTGTCCGGCACCGGCAAGACCACCCTTTCCACCGATCCGCGGCGGAAGCTCCTCGGTGATGACGAGCACGGCTGGTCGGAATCCGGGATTGCCAACTTTGAGAACGGCTGTTATGCCAAGCTGATCAACCTTGACCCGAATAAGGAACCGGAGATCTATCATGCCTGTTTCCATACCGCCGACTATCTGGAGCACGGTGCAATTGTGGAGAATGCGATGGTCTATCCGGACGGCTCGTTTGACTTGAGCGATGCCCGGCTCACCGAAAACTCGCGCGGCTCCTATCCGCTCTCCTTCCTCTCCAATATCAAGACCCCGCCGGTCGGCAGCCACCCGCAGACGATCATCTTTCTGACTGCGGATGCCAATGGCGTCCTGCCGCCGGTTGCCCGGCTCAGCCGGGAGCAGGCGATGTTCTGGTTTCTCTTGGGCTACACCTCCAAGCTCGCCGGCACCGAAACCGGGATCATCCAGCCCAAGAGCACCTATTCCCGTTTCTTCGGTCAGCCGTTCATGCCCCGGAATCCGGATGTGTATGCCCGGCTGCTGGGCGAGAAGCTGGAACGGCACAGAACCCGGGTCTATCTTGTCAATACCGGCTGGACCGGCGGACCCTACGGCAAGGGACAGCGGATTGACCTCAGGCTCACCCGCGAGATCGTCCAGGCGGTGATTGACGGCAGTCTGGATGAGGCGGATTACGAAATCGAGCCGATCTTCCATCTGGCGATCCCGAAATCCTGCCCCAATGTGCCGGACAGCACCATCCTCAACCCGCGAAGCACCTGGCAGGACAAAACCGCCTATGAGGAGCGGGCAAGGAAGCTTGCCGGCGAGTTCCTGACCGTATTTCAGCACAACTACGGGAACAAGGGGATTGACCCGGCAATCGCCCGCGCCTGTCCGGGCAAGTAGTCTCAGAACCGCGGTCTTGTCCGGCGCTTGGGCGAAAAGAGCAGGGCAAGGGCAAAGATCAGGCTGGCGCTGCAGATGATGGCAGCCCCGCTGGGCAGATTAAACAGCCAGGAGAATGCCAGGCCGGTCAGACTGGCAAGCAGGGCAAAACCGGTTGAAAGCAGATACATGGTATTGAGCCGGTAGGTGAGCTGATAGGCGGCTGACGCCGGACTGACCACGAGACTGAAGATCAAAAGTCCGCCGATCGTGTTCAGGTTGAGTGTAACCGTCAGGGCACAGAGCACGAGCAGCGCGAAGAAGACCGCCCGCTCCGGAACCCCCACCGCGCGGGCAAGTTCGCGGTTAAACAGGACCGCCCGGATCTCCTTGCTCAGCACCAGCAGAAACAGAACAATTACCAGTGTGTTCAGGCCGAGCAGAATAAGATCGGCTCTGCTGACAAGCAGGATGTTGCCCCAGATGAAACGCAGCGCCTCGGTGCGCGGACCACGGAGCAGGCCGATGCCGAGAAACGCCAGCCCGAGCATCAGCGAGAAGATCACGCCCAGGGAAACGCCGGGTTCCAGATCCGCCCTTTCCGCCACCGGTCCGATGAGCAGCGCCGAAACACCGGCAAACAGCAGGGCGGTCAGGAGCGGGTTGATCCCGAGCAGCAGTCCGCAGACCGCGCCCGCAAACGCCGCATGGGACATGGCAACACCGACAAAGGGGATGTTCAGCAGTACCACCCAGACACCGACAATACCGCAGGCGATACTGCCGAACACCGCTGCCAGCAGGGGCCTGAGCAGGAGCTGAAGTTCAGTCATTGAAAATCTGCTCCAGCCGGTCCGGTACCAGTGCCTTCGCCCTTTCCCCCTGCCAGATGATCCTGCCCGCCTTCATCAGCACCACCTGTCCGCAGACAGCCGGCAGCTGTTCAACCTGATGAGTCACCATCACCACTGTCAGCCGGTACCGATGATAAATCTCCTCAATCAAACTCAGAATCTCATTTACCGAGCGCCGGTCCAGACTGGCGGTCGGTTCATCGAGCAGAAGGATCTTAGGCTCCTGAAGCAGGGCGCGTGCCAGCGCCACCTTCTGCCGTTCGCCCCCCGAAATCTGCCCGACCGGCCGGTGCATAAGATGTTCAATCCGGAAATAGCGCATCAGCTCGCGCGCACGCTCCCGGTCAGTTGAAGCGGGGCTACGGAACAGCCCGAGCCGTCCGTAAAGTCCGAGCTGTATCGCCTCCTCGCAGTCAAACGGTAGCCGCGGATCAAGGGCCAGGCTCTGGGGAACATAGCCGATCCGACTGCGCCACTGTCTGATGTTGCGGGAATTCACCTGCTCTCCGAAGAGACGGACGGTGCCGGAATGTATTCTGCCCAGCCCGTTGATTACGGTCAGCAGTGTTGTCTTGCCGGCACCATTCGGACCCAGAATGCTGACAAATTCACCGGGGTTGATCTGTAATGAGATACCCCGCAGGGCGATGTGTTCAAAATAGCTTACCGTGACATTGCTGATCTCAATTGCTGGCGTCACCTGATGACCTCAGCCAGCCGGCGGGTATTGTCAGACAGAGTTTGAAAATAGGAACCCTCAAGCGGAAAGTTGCTCAAAGTCACATGTCCGATCCCGGCAGCACGGGCAAGCTCCAAGCCGGCATCCGGTCCGGACTGCAGATTGTCCACAATCAGTCCGACCCCGGAATCGACGATCACCCGCGCCAGTCGTGAAAGCTCTTGGGCGGTCCAGTCTTCAGCCCGGCCATAGGTGCCCACCACCCGGAACCCGAGCCAGACGAGAAATGGCGCCTGGTGCTCTGCAGCGAGAACCCGGGGCAGGTTTCTGCCGGCAAACTGCGCCTTTATCTGTCTGCCCACCGAATCGATCTCCTGCAGGTAGCGGGCGGCATTCCGCTGATAAACCAGGCTGTCATCGGGATCGATCTCAATCAAAAGCTGCAGGATTTCGCCGACCGCCTGCCGGTGGACATCCGGAATCATCCAGTTGCCCGCGGTTTTAAGTGTCACGATGCGTGCCCCGGGATTCCGGAGCTGATCCTTCAGTTTTGCAAACCAGCCCTCCCAGCCGTGATTGAGGATGAGCCGGGCTTCGTTTGCCGCCACCAGTGCTGAAGGCTGAATGTCAAAATGGCCCGGGCAGAAGCCGGGTGGAGCAAGGGTGGTCACCGCCACCCGTTCACCACCCACCGCACTGACAACACTTGAGATCAGACTGGTGGTGGCAACCACCTTGATCCTTGCCGGTGCCTTCTGCCGGCAGCCGGAAACCGCTGCCGGCAGAATGAGAACACTGAAAAGCAGCCATCCGAGAAGACGACTTCTAATCACCATAATCCACTCCGATCGTGAACGCCCGGCCCGGCATCAGATACAGTCCCGCAGCGGTGCCGGGCAGATCGGCATAAACCTGATACCGGCGGTTAAAGATGTTTTCCACCGCGGCAAACAGCCGCAGACCCTTGATCAGCCGGTAGCCGGCACTGAGGTCTGCGGTCCAGTAGGCGGGTATGGGCTGACGGCTGGAGTCGGCGACAAAATAGTTGCCGACATAATGCAAGCCGGCATCGGCGTCAAGCCGGGAACGGTTGAAGCCGAGACTGAAGTCCAGCCTGGTCTTTGCCCGGCCCCGGGTGTGAATACCGAAATCGCTGAAGGTGCCCGCACCCCGGAGCACAAGTGGTCCAAACCGGAACCGGATGGCAGTCTCCAGTCCCCGGAACCGGAAACTGCCATAATTCTGATATTTTCTCGGTGGTGGCGGATTGGGGTTGGGCACCAGTTCAATCAGATTCTCACCCCGGAGGATATAGCCACTGACATCGACCTCCGCCCATCCACCCAGCTGCTGATTGATTCCGGCTTCGTAGTTCCAGGCAAACTCCGGCTTGAGCTCGGGATTGCTGGGCGGAAAGATGTGGGTGTAGTTCAGGGGCGGATAGCGGAAGCCGCGGTTGACACTCAGCCGGAGCCGGATGGCGTTAAGGGGGCTGATGACCATGCCCGCTTTTGGTGCCAGCACACTGCCGCTGATGTTGTCCCGGGCGAACCGCAATCCGGCATTGACCGTCACCGGTCCGAGCCGCTGTTCATCCTGAGCAAAGAGGTCAAGCTGATTCCGGGACCAGGAGGGCCGGCTCGTGTCCGATCTGATCCAGGTGCCGGCAAGATTTCTGACTTCCACCCCGGTCTGGAGCAGATTTCCAGCGGTGAGCTGACGGTGGAGGTGGACCAGGCCGCCGTTTGTGTAATCGGTCGAGTGCCAGCCGTCCCCGGGGTCAAAGATGTGCTCGCCGAAAAGGCGGTAGAGCTTCACCGTGCCCGAAGCCAGGCCGGTCCGGAAACCGGCACTCAGGTCCAGCCCGCCCCGGTCATAACGGTTCCAGCCGGTCGCCACCAGCGTCTCCGGATCGGTTGTCCGCTTCGGCTCATGCTTGACCCCGGTGAAGTATTTTCCGGTAAAATCCAGTTCCAGAGCGGGTGAAACCTGCCAGCCCGCCCGGAGGTTCAGATCGTTGCCATTATACTGGGAGTTGGGCAGATGGCCGGCAGAGAGCGCCTTGTCAAAGGAGACAAGGCCATGGAACCGCTGCTGACGGGTGCCGGCGCTCAGCCGGAGTCCGGCGGTGTTAAACGAACCGTAGTAGAGCCGGGCGCTGAGGTCAAGCGGTTTCTGTGCCTGCCGGGTGATGATGTTGATTACGCCACCGAGTGCATCCGAGCCGTAAAGCGCCGAAAGCGGACCGCGGACAAGCTCAATCCTTTCTACATTGTTGAGCGGCAGTGAGTGGGTGATCGTGCAGGAGAAGAGGCTCATCTTCTCGGGCCGGCCGTCAACGAGCACCGCCACCTGCGTGCCCCGGGCACCGAGACCGCGGATGTCAATATCGGTCCGGCCGAACTGCCCGGTGCGGTGGATGAAGACGCCAGGCAGAAAGGCGAGTGCATCGGTTGCGGTCCGGGCAAGCGAGCGCCGGAGTTCCTCACCGGTGATGACACTGACCGCCGCCGCCACATCCCGGCGGTGATAGCGGAGCCGTTCGGCGGTCACCACCACCTCCGGCAGACGGAGCACTGCCGAATCCCTGAAACTCGAGAGCGGACCTGCCAGCGCAACAGCCGCGCTGAAAATACTGAGGATTAAAAATCTGTTACCGTTCATCAGCCTGCCTCCTTCAAGCCGGGTTCAATCTGACCAAGAGCAATCATACTGACACTGCCCTGCTCCACTCCCTTGAGCGCGCTCAGCCGGTCGGCAAGCGCCTGAATCCGGCGCACCGGACCGCGCAACAGCAGGACCTCAAGGCAGTGGTGCGGGTCAAGGTGAATATGAAGAGTGGAGATGATCTCGGTATAATGCTCATGGCCGAGCCGGGTGAGCCGGCGTACCACATCCCGGCGGTCATGCTCATAGACGAGTGCCAGTGCCGCAACTGCACTGCCTCTGCCCCGGTACAGGTGCCGCTCAGCCAGCCAGCGCCGCACCAGATCGCGCAGTGCCTCGGAACGGCAGGTGTAGCCGGCGCGACCGATTTCATGATCAAATGCCTTCAGCAGTTCAAAGTCAAACGAAACTCCAAACCGTTCAGCGTGCACTCTCTGCTTTCTGTTTTTCATTGAGTGTTACTTTTTTATAAATTGTAGCACTGGGAATCTGGCGGTCAAGAAGATCGCCGAGAGCAGATATCAGACTTCGGGGTGCAGCTGGTGGTAGATCTTCTCCGCGAGGCGGGCGCCGATCCCCGGCACCCGGGCGATCTCGGCGATGCCGGCACCGCGCAGCCGGGCAAGCGAACCGAAGTGCACCAGCAGTGCCTGGCGCCGTGCCGGACCGATACCCGGAATCGCATCCAGCTCCGACTGCAGCAGCCTCCTGCCCCGCAGTTTGCGGTGAAAGGTGATCGCAAACCGGTGCGACTCATCCCGGATCCGCTTCAGCAGTTTGAGTGCCGGCGAGGTCACCGGAATGGTGATCTCCCGGCCGTCAAGGTAGTAGAGGGTGTCGGTCCGCTTCGCCAGTCCGAGGATCGGGATCTCCCGGTCAAACTGGTGATAGGCGCGGAGGGCAGCGGAGAGCTGTCCCTTGCCGCCGTCCACCAGCACCAGATCGGGCAGGGGCAGGCCCTTTTCCAGCAGTCCCCGTATCCGGCGTGCCAGCACCTCCTCAATCATCGCAAAGTCGTTCGGACCCCGGACCGTCCGGATCTTGAAGCGCCGGTACTGGCTCTTGACCGGCCGGTCATCCCGGAACACCACGACCGAGCCGACCGCATTCGTGCCCTGGGTGTTGGAGATGTCAACCCCTTCAATCAGCCGGGGCGGTGCGGGCAGATTGAGAATCGCTGCCAGCTCCTCATTCGCCTTCGGTATCCGCCTTGCCGGCGGCGCCAGCTCCACCAGCGCCTTCTCGGCATTGCGCTGCGCCAGCTCAAGCAGACCCAGTTTTGCTCCCCGCTCCGGGGTGACAATCCGTACCTTCCTTTCTGCCCGCCTGCTCAGCACCTGCTCATACAGCTCCCAGTCAGCCACTGGTGCGGGCAGAACAATCTCCCCGGGGAGATCGGCGGTATGCATGAAGACCGAGCGCAGCACCCCTTCCAGAATTTCACCATCGCTGACCGTTTCATCCGCGGACAGCGGATACTGCTCCCGGGCAACAATCCTGCCCTCCCGGACCCGGAAGACCACCGCCACCGCCGCCCTTTTCCCTTTTGCCAGTCCGACCACATCCCGGCTCGTCCGGTCGGGTGCGACCACCTCCTGATGCCGGACAATCTCGCGGAGTGCCAGCAGTTGGTCGCGCAGAATTGCCGCCTGCTCATAGCGCTGTGCCTCCGCCTCCTGCCACATCCGCCTCTCCAGCTCCGCAATCAGCCCCTCGGACCTGCCGGAGAGAAACTCAATTACATCCCGGACCAGCCGCCGGTACTGCTCCGGACTGATACTGCCGGTGCAGGGACCGAGACACCGTTTTACCTGAAAATTGAGGCAGGGCGGTCTCGGATCGGATTCCGGCAGCTCCCGCTTGCAGGTCCGCAGACGGAAAATCCGGCGCACCGCCCGCAGTGCCCGGCGGAGCTCGCGCGCGCTGGTATAGGGTCCGAAAAGCACCGAGCCGTCGGGTCGGATGTTCCGGGTGATGAAGATTCTGGGAAACTGCTCCTGAACCGTGATCTTCAGATAGGGATACTTCTTGTCATCCCGGAGCCGGACATTGTAGCGCGGCTTCTTGATCTTGATCAGACTCTCCTCAAGGAGCAGTGCCTCGGCTTCGGAGCGGGTGACAATCGTCTCTAAGCTCCGCACCCGTGCCACCAGTGCTGCCAGCCGGGGATCGGACTGGGGCTGGAGATAGGCGCGCAGCCGGTCACGCAGGCTCCGCGCCTTACCGATATAGAGGACTTTACCGCTGCGGTCCTTGAGCAGATACACGCCCGGTTCCGCCGGTGCTGCCTGCACCTCAGCGATAAACTGCGAATCAGGAGCGCGCATGAAATTTATTCAGACTGAAAAGATTGCCGCCAGCCTCAGCCTTTGACCACGCCCAGCGGTCGCATCCGGGCAACCTTGCGGGCGATGCCGGCGCGGTGGCAGACCTCAACCACCTGATCCACATCCTTGTAGGCGTCCGGCACCTCCTCGTTCAGCACCTCCCGGCTTGCCGCCATCACCACGATTCCCTTTGTCCGCAGCTCAGCGGCAACATCCCGGCGCCTGGTCGCCTCCAGCGCCCTGGTCCGGGACCACACTCTGCCCGCACCATGGCAGGCAGAGCCGAAGGTCTGCTTCATTGCGGTCTCAGTGCCGAGCAGCAGATAGGAGCTTGTGCCCATATCACCGGGAATCAGCACCGGCTGACCCAGGTGCCGGTACTTTGCCGGCAGTGCCGGATGTCCGGGTGCGAACGCCCGGGTCGCACCCTTACGGTGGACACACACCTTCACCTTTTTACCGTTGATCTCGTGCTCCTCAATCTTGGCGATATTGTGGGCAACATCATAGACCTGGGTCATGCCCAGCCGTTCAATCGGCAGGCCGAGCACCTGAGAAAACGCCTCCCGGACCCAGTGGGTGATTGCCTGGCGGTTCGCCCAGGCATAATTTGCCGCCGCCACCATCGCGCCGAAATACCGCTTCCCCTCGGGCGAATCCAGCGGTGCGCAGGCCAGCTGCCGGTCCACCAGCGTAATCCCGTATTTTCTTGCGGCGGCAACCAGCGACTTCACATTGTCATCGCAGATCTGATAGCCCAGACCCCGGGAGCCGGTGTGAATCATCACCGTAATCTGGCCCGGATGAATCCCGAGCTCCTCTGCCGCCTTCGGATCATACACCTCAACCACCTCCTGAATCTCCAGGAAGTGATTGCCCGCACCCAGCGTGCCCAGCTGGGGCATACCCCGCTCCAGCGCCCGCTGGGAAACACCGGCAAGGTCCGCGCCCGCCATCTCGCCATGCTCCTCAGTATACTCCAGATCCTCAGGCGTGCCGTAACCCTGCTCCACCGCCCAGCGTGCGCCCCGGGTCAGAACCTGTGCCACCGTATCCTTCGAAATCCGGATCTTGCCGGTTGAACCGACGCCCGAGGGCACATTGTGAAAGATCGCCCGCACCAGCCTCTCCAGCAGCTCGGGCTTCAGGTCCTTCTTCTCCAGACTGGTGCGCAGGAGCCGCACACCGCAGTTGATGTCATAGCCGACACCACCCGGGGAAATGATTCCGTCTGAGACATCAAACGCTGCCACTCCACCGATTGCAAACCCGTAACCCCAGTGGATATCCGGCATTGCCAGTGAACAGCAGACAATCCCGGGCAGGGTAGCGACATTGGCAACCTGCTCCGGAGCCATGTCCTGCTTCACCGTCTCAATCATCCGGTCATCCGCATAGATGATGCCGTCAACCCGCATCTCCGGCTTGTAGGACTTTGGAATCCGGAACCGGGTCTCATCAAGCTTCTCCAGTGGTCCGTTCCAGCCTGCCATATGTTTAATTATAATTCCGGAAACCCGGCAGGTCAACAGCAAGGACAGACGCCCGCTGTCCGGACAAAACCGGTCCAAAGTACCAGTTCTGCCGATAACCCTGGGGGGAACTGCCCGGAGGACAGGGTTTCCTGAGGTGCAATTAAATAAGTTATTGAATAATCATTACATACAAAAACGGGTCAGCTGGTACTGCGCATCAATCCCAACTTACTGTTTTTCAGCAGGATGGCGAATGAATGTCCGTCTGTGCCCAATCGGTGAAATTTTGCATTTTACATTTTGCACTTTGCATTTTGCATTGTTCAAGCGATTCCTCGACTCGGCTGACGCCTCGCTCGGAATGACAAGAGAAGGGTCATTTCGACCACAGCCCGAAGGGCAAAGTGGAGAAATCGCTCTTTCAGCCGGTGGTGCTTGACCGGTTCTGAGCGGTGATTATGCTGGATTTGAGGTGAGGTCGCTTGCTGAGTTTTACCGGGAGCGGGTGCTTTCGTTTCCAGAGCGGCACCGGCGCCGGCTGCCGGCAGTGAAGGCAGGAGCTGAGATCAAAATTGAGCCGGGGCTTTTCGGCTGGCGGGTGGTGGTATCCCGGCGCGCTTTGCCCTGCCGTTCTGAGGCGGAGGCGCGGTTTATCAGGCTGGCGCTGGAGCTCGGACTCCGGGAGATTGAGGTGCCGGATGATGAGGGGTATCTGGTCCAGATTCTGCCCGAGTTTGAACGGCTCAAGGCCGGGGTGGATGCGGTGATGAACCGCTACCTTGACGGGGTCAGCAGCCGTCAGGTGCGGAGTTCGGTCCGGCAGCGGGTCTACACCCGGCTGTTCCGGGCAAGGGAAAGGCAGAAACTGACGAGAAGGCGCGGGAAACAGCAGAAGTAGCATTTGACAGGAGGTAATATGAAATTAAAAAATAATGGTCGCCAGCAGTTAAAACAGGTGGCGTATTGCGGGCTTTACTGCAATCTGTGTTCGGCGAGAAACAGAATTCCCAAACAGGCAAAGGCGCTGAAGGCGACAATGCATATTGAGGGCTGGGATTATTGGGGGAAGGAGTTTGCCGGGTTTAAGGAGTTCTGGGATTTTTTAGGTAAACTGTGCAAGGAAGCCTGTCCAGGCTGTCGGCAGGGAGGTGGTCCGCCTTTCTGCGGGATTCGCAAGTGTGCGCAGAAGCGGAAGGTTGATGTGTGCGTGTCCTGTCCGGACTGGCCCTGCAAACGGATTAAAGGGATTGCGCAGGGGTATCCTACTCTGATTCCGGATGCGGAAAGAATGAGGCGCATCGGTCTGGATAAGTGGTTGAAGGAGCAGGCTAAGCGGATGCGGACCGGTTTCTGTTACTGCGATATCCGTTGGCCTAATTATACAATCGCTAAGGACTGAAAAGGAGGGAATTATGGCAGAGAAGATGATTGCCTGGTGTGGGATTGACTGTGCCCAGTGTCCCGCCTTTATCGGAACCCGGACTGGTAATCAGGAGTTGCTCACCGAGACCGCAAGGAAGTGGTCAACGCCGGAGTGGCAGCTTAAACCCGGGGACCTTATCTGTGACGGTTGTGTTGCCGGAGGACGGCTGGTGAAATTCTGTTATGAATGTCCTACCCGTGAGTGCGGACAGAAACGCGGGGTGAAGAACTGCGGCTGGTGTGATGACTATCCCTGTGCTGCGCTTGAACAGCACTGGGCAAGGTTTAGTCTTCCTGACCAGCGCCGGAATCTTGATGAGGAGAAAAGGAGGAAGGAGTCGGGCGCTCAAGGATAATACCGTTCTTCTGCCGGACATCCACCTCTGCACCTGCTGTTTTAAGGATGCGTGCAGAATTGGCATTCAATCGGAGTCGATTTCCAGAAGGTACGGACCAGGGTCACGCAGCGGGTCTACACCCGGCTCCTCCAGGATGAGGGCGGTTCACCGCGCTGCCGCAGGGGCAGAACCGGCCGGCACCGGCAGGGCTGACGGCACCAGTGCCTGCAGAGATCGGGAGGCGATGAATTTTATATGAAATACCATTATCCTGATAATTCATTATTGACAAAAGTAATTTACCTTTTCACAATAACACTGCTGGCACGATAATCGTAGGTTGTATTTCCGTGGCGGGCAGGCAGTACCGTAATCAATGCCAGGGTTCGGATTCGGGCTGGACAGAACCCGGCAATTTTATTTTTTCCAGCCCTTGATTCAATCCGCAAAAACCTTAAGATAGGGGAGGTGTAAAATGTCCAAAACTGCAGTCTTACCCGTTATCTATATCCTTGCGCTCTGCAGTGGCGTTTTCGCTGCGCCGGCGGTTTATTATTATCTGTATGAATACACTGCTGTATCCCCCAAAGAAGCGGTCATTCTTGAAATGCAGAGCGATAATCCTACCCCGCCAGGTTCTGAATTCACGCCGGTTACAGTGGAGCAGCTGCATGAGAAAGGTTATCAGACCCCGAGTGAATATGCGGAAACGCTGCAGTCATTGACAATGTCGAATGCATAGACTGGACTGCGAGTTCCTGGATTACTACCGGCACAAAAAATAACGATGCTACGAAATGGGTGGTCTGCGGTTCCCGGACCGCACGCAATTTTGTCCAAGGTCCGGGCGCGTTATCTGTTGCTTGCACGACTTACTCCCAAGAGATCGCGGTTCCCCCAAGACCGCGCAGAATTGCCTATACGAGGGAGTATTCCACTTGGGGATATTATACAGCAATTACATACTACCAGAAGTACGCCGCAGACAGAACCATTGCTTGGCAGCAGAAGGGGCGGCATCACATTGGCAATCCAGGGGATATGAGATATACTCAGGCCAGTGTTACCCACTGATGGATTTGCCAGTTTCCCCGAAGGTGAAAAGATCCCGGATGGTCGGATCGGTTTGGGTGTGGGGATGATTAGGAAATTTCACATCCTGCTGATATGCGGAATCTGGGGAGCGTCAACTGTCTGTGCTCAGGAGATTGTCTGGTTGCGTCGGTTTGACCGGGAGAGGAATGAATACAGCAGCGGTCTTGCTTTTGAGCAGGACAGCAGTCTGCTGATTGCGGGATATTCCCAAAACCCCGCTTACGGAAAGGACATTCTGCTTTTGAAATACACCGCCAGCGGTGACAGTGTTTTGAGTCGCCTCTATGACGGTGGTGAAGATGAGGTCGCATCCAGTATCGCTACCGACCGTAGCGGCAACATTATCGTTGCCGGCTGGTGCAGCAATGATCCGGTTGAAACGCAATGTCTGCTGATAAAATTTTCTCCCGATGGTAACTGTCAGTGGCGGAGGGAGTATCGGACCGGTGATATGGATTTTTTTACCGGTGTCGGCATTGATGACAGCAGCAATATTATTGTCATCGGGACGAGTTACTCCTATTCGGGTGGCGGTCGTTACACCGGGTTAATCCAGAAGTATGATGAAAACGGCAATTTAATCTGGAACAGATTATATCGCTGGGCTGCTACTTTCTGGGAGCTGATTCTCTTGGCTGACGGTGGTTTCGTTGTTACCGGAACCGATACTACCCTCGTGCCCGTTCTTACGGTCAGATTTGATTCTGCCGGCGATACTGTCTGGAGCAGAAGTTACCGGGAGCCAGGAGGTGTTCTCGGAGAAGGGTTCGGACTCGCCCGCGACTCCTCTGGCAATATCATCGTCACCGGCTACAGCTGCATAGATACAGACTATGACTGTATCTTGATTAAATACAACCCGGCAGGCGATATTGTGTGGCATAGAAAACTGAATTTCGGGCGGTGGGACTGGGCAACCGGCGTGGCAGCCGACCGGTCCGGTAATATTTATCTATCCGGCAGTTCGGGCAGTGCTGAGGATACCACCGATTATCTGATAGTGAAACTCACTCCGGATGGAAGTATCGTATGGTCAAGATGTTATGACGGCGGTCATGATGACAAGGCGGGCAAGGTGGTCGTTGATGCCGAAAATAATCCGGTCGTAACAGGCGCTTCGGACAACGGAACAGACTCGGATGTGCTGACAATCAAATTTCAGGAAGGTGCCGGGGTTCAAGAGAAACCAGACCACTCAGATTTACCACATCCATTTGAAATTTTCCCCAACCCGGCGCAGTCATACATTTCGGTCAAATTTCTCCCGTTCACAGTCCCGGACAAAGTCAGGATATTTGATCAATCAGGCAGGCTGGTGGCGGAATTTTCTCCCTTATCTCATCAGCAGGACGGGATCAGGATATCTTTAGCCGGAAAAACAGCCGGGATCTACTTTGTGGTGATTGGCAGGGCGGTTAAAAGTTTTGTCCTGGGTAAATAAGCCCAAACAACGATTAAAAGCGGATTGGCCGTCCACGGTCGGACCTCTGCTTTGAGACAATTTTAGCGGCGTCCGGATAAGGTCGGGCACCCTTACCGCTGCGATAGTATGGGGGATACATTGCCGTGCAGAATTTGCAGTAGCCGCAGTTTAGTGTAAAATTCCTCTGCTATGAATCACCGGGAGTTGCGCAGGACCTTTCTTGAGTTTTATGCGGAGCGGGAGCACAAGATTGTGCCCAGCTCGTCGCTTATTCCCCGTGACGACCCGACCCTGCTTTTCACCAGCGCGGGGATGGTGCAGTTCAAGGCGCTGTGGGCGGGTGCGGTGGAACTGCCCTACCGGCGGGCATGCTCAATCCAGAAGTGCCTGCGGGCATCGGATCTGGAGCAGGTGGGCAAGACCCCGCGGCACTGCACCTTCTTTGAAATGCTCGGCAACTTCTCCTTTGGCGACTATTTCAAGGCGGAGGCGATTCCCTGGGCCTGGGAGTATCTGACCCGGGTGGTGAAGCTGGACCCGGCACGGCTTTATGTCTCGGTTTTTCGCGAGGATGATGAGGCTTACGAGGTGTGGCACAAGATTGTCGGTCTGCCCGAGAGCCGGATTTACCGGCTGGACGAGAAGGACAACTTCTGGGGTCCGGCCGGCGGAACCGGGGCGTGCGGACCCTGTTCCGAGATTTACTGTGACCTCGGACCGGAGTTCGGCTGTGGCAGGGAGAGCTGTGGTCCGGGGTGTGACTGTGACCGGTTCAGTGAGATTTACAATATCGTCTTTCCCCAGTTCAATCAGCTCCCGGACGGCACCCGGGTGCCGCTCAAGAACCGCGGGATTGATACCGGCATGGGGCTGGAGCGGCTGGCGATGGTCTCGCAGGGAAAGAAGAGCATCTTTGAGACCGACCTGTTCAGTCCGATCGTCCGGGCGACCGAGCAGATTCTCGGGCTGGAGCTGAATCTGGACAACCGCCAGCTGTTCTATGTTGCCGCGGACCACAGCCGGGCCCTGACCTTTGCGATCGCCGACGGTGCGATTCCCTCCAATGAGGGCCGGGGCTATATCCTGCGCAACATCCTGCGCCGGGCACTGCTCTTTGCCCACCGGCACAATGTCCGGGAGCCGTTTCTCTACCGGGTTTCGGGTGCGGTGGTGGAGCTGATGCGCCAGTTCTATCCTGAGCTCGGGGCGAAGCGGGAGCAGGCGGCACTGATCATCCGGGCGGAGGAGGAGCGGTTTCTGCGCACGCTGGATGCCGGGCTGGAGCTGTGGGCTGAGGTGGTGGACCGGTATCGCAGCACCGGTGTCATTCCCGGAGCGGAGCTTTTCCGGCTCCATGACACCTACGGCTTTCACATTGAGCTGGTAGCCGAGCTTGCCCGCGATGCCGGGCTGGAGCTGGACCGTGCCGGTTTTGAGCAGGCGATGCAGGAGCAGCGGGAGCGGAGCCGGAAGGCAAGCTTCATCGCTGCCGGGCAGGAGGCGGCACCGGTTGCGGGCTCCGGACCGCTGGAGTGTGAGTTCGTCGGTTATGAGGAGGATGAGACCGAGACCGAGCTGGTGAGTCTGAGCCGGCTGGATGACGGCAGTTATGAGCTGGTATTGAAGAAAAGCCCGTTCTATGCGGAGAAGGGCGGACAGGTGGGTGATACCGGCAGGGTGGTGGGTGAGGGTTTTGAGTTTGAGGTCCTGGACAGCTATTACCGGCACGGGATCCGGCTGGTGCGGGCAAGGCTGAAGTCCGGCGAGCCCAGGACCGGACCGGTCTTTGCCACGATTGACAAGGAGCGGCGCCGGGAGATTGAGCGGGCACACACCGCCACCCATCTGCTCCATGCCGCCCTGCGCCGGATTGTCGGTGATTATGTCAAGCAGGAGGGGTCGCTCGTTGAGCCGGGCAGGCTCCGGTTTGACTTTTCCGCATTTGAACCGCTCAAGCCGGAACAGCTGACCGCGGTCGAGCGGCTGGTCTATGAACAGGTGATTGCGGATATCCGGGTGGAACGGCTGGTGGATGTGCCGCTGGAGGAGGCAAAGCGGATGGGCGCCCTGGCGTTCTTCGGCGAGGAGTATGGCGAGAAGGTGAATGTGCTCAAGATCGGTGACTTTTCCATTGAGCTGTGCGGTGGCACCCATCTGCGCCGGACCGGTGAGATCGGAATGTTCCGGATCACCGCCGAGACCGGGGTGGCAGCGGGCATCCGGAGGATTGAGGCGCTGGTCGGCAGACAGGCGTTTGAACGGGTTGGAGCGGAGCGGGTAACACTGGACCGGCTGGCTGAGGAGCTGGGGGTTGGAGAAGCCGGGCTGGTGAAGCGGGTGCAGGCGCTGAATGAGGAGCTGAAACGGCTGAACAGCCGGGTCCGCCAGCTTTCTGCCCAGCTGGCACGCCAGGAGGCGGACCGGCTGGTCGCAACCGCGGAACAGGCAGGAGCAGTCCGCCTGATAGCAGGTTATTATCCCTTTTTTGAGGTTGATGAACTGCGGGTGATTGCGGACCGGGTGCGCGAGGTGCTGACCGGCAGTTATGCCGGACTGCTCACCGGTGCGGTCAGCGGCTCCCGGTTGAGGTATGTGGTTTTTGTCAGTCCGGAACTGCAGACAAAACTGCCTGCCGGCAGGCTGGCAAAGCTGGTCGGTCAGGCGCTGGGCGGTGGTGGCGGCGGCAGGCAGGACATTGCTGAAGGCGGCGGTGCGGTTGACCGGCTGAGTGCAGGCGAGCAGGCTTTCCGCCAGGCGCTGACTGAACTTCCGGGTTAATTTCCGGATTCGGGCGGCAGGACCGTCCGCTCAAGAATTCTCCGGACCAGATCCAGTCTTTCCAGGGTGTCCTCCTGATATTCAGGCAGGAGGTCATAATTTCTGGTCATATACCCGGGCCAGGAGTAGTGCTCCTGGGTCATGAAGTCCATTGCCGGGATCGTGTCCTCATCCTTCAGGAAGTGGCGGATCTGCCTTTCCATCTCCGGATAGATCGGCAGATAGCAGGACAGGGTCATGGCATAGCGGTCCAGCGTTACCGGCCTGCCCTCACTGACCAGCACCGCAAGCCGGAGCTTTCTAGGTGTAAACCGGTTCCTGCGGAGCATCCCAAGCAGGTAGCGTGCCTCTCCGGGTGTCAGGTCGGTGTCGGTGCCGACCGTTTTGAAAAACTGGTCAATCAGCAGTTCACCGGCACGGGTGCCGGAAAGAAACCAGAGCCGGCTGACTGCGGTCCGGATGAAATTAAGGGCGTTACGGCAGCGGTCGAGGTCATCGTATTTCAGGTGGTATCGCTGGCGGACAAATTTGAGCGCCTGATCCGGATCGGTGAGCAGGGCATTGCCGACCCGGAGCGGGCCGAGAAAACGGGTCAGGATCCGGAAAAGCATCCGGAAGGTGTCAAAGTCCAGAGCAACATACCGGTGGATTCTGATGCCGAGCAGGTGTTCCAGAGTCTGACGGAGCAGGGGCACGCCACCAAGGGCAAGGGTGTGGGTCAGCTTTTCCATCCGGTTGAAATCGGTCCGGTCCGCAGCCGCGGTGATACCCGGAACTTCAACGAGCAGGTCCCGGGGAATGGCAACAAGACTGACCCGGTTCAGTTCCAGATTGATGTGGGCAATGATGACAATATCCGAATGGGCGGTCTTTTCCCGCGGGATCCGGGTGATACCGCCCCGGTCCTGAGCCGGATTGAGTGCGCGGGCATCCCTGCCGATTAAAAGGATGTTGAAGTTATTGCCGGTTTCATTCAGGAGCGATACGGGCTTAGTGCTACTGCGGGGAGAAAGGATAAAGATTACTGCGCTCACGATAATCAGGCTCAGGATACCGGTGAGCAGGAGAATCAGCCAGCCCGTTTTTTTCCGCGCCATTGTGCTAATCGGTGAGCCTGAGCCGGAGCGGATAGCCGGTGAAGCGGAACTGGTTGCGGATCAGGTTGAGGACATAGCGCTGATAACGGCTCTTGACCGCCTCCGGTCTGCTGACCCGGAGCCGGAAGACCGGCGGCCGGGTGCCGGTCTGGGAAAGTCCGAGCACAAAACAGCCGGGTGCAGGCGGATTTTCCTTGAGCTGGGCTAGGATCGTCTCGCGCAGAAACCGGCTGCTGATGCGCATCGCACCGGAGTGATAAACCGCCTTTGCCTGCCGGACTGCATCCCATACCCCCCTGCCCCGGAGCGCACAGGTGTAGACCAGTGGTGCATAGCTGACAAACTCCAGATTACGGGTGATATACTCCTCAACCTTCTTTTTCAGCTCGCGCGGGATCAGGTCGGTCTTGTTGGCAATAATCACCAGCCCCTTGTCCCGTTCGGTAACCAGATTGATGATCCGCTTGTCCTGCGCGGTCGGTCCTTCAGTGGCGTCAATGACCACGAGGGCGATATCACAGCGGTTGATGGCATCAATTGCCCGCCGGACCGAATAGTATTCAACCGGCTGGTCAATTCTGGTCCGGCGCCGGATGCCGGCGGTGTCGACGATCCGGAAGATTTCGTCCTCAAACTCAAATGTCTCCTCAATGACATCGCGGGTTGTGCCCGGAACCGGGGTGACGATCGCCCGCTCTCTGCCCAGCAGCTGGTTGAGAATGGTTGATTTGCCGACATTGGGTCTGCCCAGGATCGCCAGCGCCAGACCGGTCGGAGCGGACAGTTTTACCGGTGGCAGTTCGGCGATGACCGCATCCAGCAGCTCGTCAACACCGGTGCCGTGCTCAGCGGAGATCGTAAACACCCTTTCCGCCCCGAGCCGGTAGAATTCGGTTTCATCAAACTGCCGGCGCCTGTCACACTTGTTGACCGCCAGCAGAAACCTTCTGCCCTGTGCCCGGAGCCGGCTGGCAAGCTCCTCGTCCAGCGGCAGGAGTCCGGCGGTGCCGTCCACGACCAGGATGATTACCGCTGCCTCGCTGAGGGCGAGCTCCACCTGTCGGGTGATTTCCTGCTGAATCTGCTCCTCCGCATCCGGGACATAACCGCCGGTGTCAATTACCAGAAACTCCCGGTCCTGCCAGCGGACCGGACGGATCAGCCGGTCACGGGTCACACCCGGTTCCCTGAGGGTAATGGCGACCCGGCCACCGACCAGCCGGTTGAACAGCGTGGACTTGCCCACATTGGGTCTGCCGACAATTGCCACCGCGGGAGTCATGGAATATATAGACTAACCGATGTCGGAAATGAGTCAAGCGTAATTGGGGAAAGGGCAATAACGGCGCTTGAATCTGGCGTTCAGTGCCGGAGCAGAATAAGCAGGATCACCGCTGCAGCACCGAGCAAGAGCACGACGCCGATGCCGATCCAGAGGAAACTCTGACTGCGGACCTCCTCATACCGCTCCTCAACCTCTGCCATCTTGTCCGGATCCTGGGGCGGCCGGAGCTTGTCCTCAACGATTTCGCCGGTAAACTGTAGCCCGCAGGCAGGACAGGATTTGTGCGGCCGGGTCATCAGCTTGCCGCATTCCGGGCAGAAATAGTACTTGCCCCGTTTGATCAGTGGTGTCTGTGTCACATCTTAAAATAGAGTTGTTAAATACGGCTGTCAAGAACTGCCGGCATTTTTGAAGGGAAACCCGAATTTTCTGCCTGCTGTTTTCGCTTGACAGAGGGAAGTTTCTGCTCACAATGATTATAATGTCTGCTGAGACAGACAGGAGGAAGACGATGGTTTTCAAACCGCCCGTTACGGGCAGAAAGGAGCAGTAAATGCCGCGTGGACAAGCATTGATGAACCGCACCGTGAAACTGACGGAGGCAATGCAGCCGGTCTTCGGTCCGGGGAAGACAATCAAGGTCCGGGATATCAACAAGAAGCTCTGGGCTTATATCAAGAAGAACAAGCTGATGACCGGCGAGGGACCATTGATGAAGCGGAGCGTCAAGCTGACACCGGAACTGCAGGCGATCATGGGCAAGAAGGCCTCAGTCAAGGTCGGCGAGATGATGAAGCTTCTGTGGAAATACATTAACGCCAATAATCTGTTTTAATCTCTGAATTCGCCCAGAGCAGGCAAGGCAGACCCCCGGCAGTCGGGGGTTCAGCCTTTTTATGGGATGGAGACCGCGTCGATAATTAAGTTATTTTTTATGATGGGGTTAAGATAGTGAGGGTGATTGAATAATTTTGTCATTTTCTGCTTGACAGGGAAGGCAGGATTTGGTAATATATAGTTAGCCAAAATTTTAAATATTTTGCTCTTTGACAATTTGGAGAAGAGGCAGGCTGATATTCACCTCAAGCTACTAAGAGCACATGGTGGATGCCTCGGCAGTTGAAGGCGATGAAGGGCGTGGTAAGCTGCGATAAGCGCCGGTGAGCTGCACACAAGCTTTGACCCGGCGATGCCCGAATGGGGAAACCCGTGCAGAGTAATGTCTGCACATCCCGGGATGAATCCATAGTCCCGGGAGGCGAACCCGGGGAAGTGAAACATCTCAGTACCCGGAGGAAAAGAAAGCGAATGCGATTCCCTGAGTAGTGGCGAGCGAAAGGGGAAAAGCCTAAACCGATTCCGGTGTCAAGCCAGCAGGCGTTGCCGGAACGGGGTAGTGGGAGCCAGTCACGCCGGCTGCTGGGAGGCGAAGGAGTTACAAAGGTCTGCTGTTAGCCGAAGTCTTCTGGAAAGGGACACCAGAGAGGGTGAAAGTCCCGTAGGCGAAAACGGCAGGCTCTCCTGCGGCTGGTTTCCCGAGTACCACGGGGCACGAGAAACCCTGTGGGAATCAGGCCCGACCACGGGCTAAGGCTAAATACTCTCAACTGACCGATAGTGCACCAGTACCGTGAGGGAAAGGTGAAAAGAACCCCTGGCGGGGAGTGAAATAGAACCTGAAACCATGTGCTTACAATCAGTGGGAGCAGTGGCGGTCTTTCCGCAAGGATCGATCGCTGCTGTGACCGCGTGCCTTTTGCATAATGACCCGGCGAGTGAATGTGCGTGGCGAGGTTAAGCCTCTCTGAGGCGAAGCCGGAGCGAAAGCGAGTCCTAACTGGGCGACAAGTCGCGCGCATTCGACCCGAAACCCGTGTGATCTACCCATGGCCAGGTTGAACTTGGGGTAACACCCAAGGGAGGACCGAACCGGTGGCCCTTGCAATAGCCTCGGATGAGCTGTGGGTAGGAGTGAAAGGCTAATCAAACCGGGTGATAGCTGGTTCTCCCCGAAATGCCTTTAGGGGCAGTCTCGCAAGTTCAGTTGCGGAGGTAGAGCACTGGACGGGCGCTCCCCCACAATGTGGGGGAAAACCCGACCAAACTCCGAATGCCGCAACTCCAGATTGCGGGAAAGAGGCTGTGAGCTCTAAGGTCCATGGCCGAGAGGGGAATAACCCAGACCACCAGCTAAGGCCCCTAAGTGTATGCTAAGTGGGAAAAGAGGTGAGGTTGCTCAGACAGCTGGGATGTTGGCTTAGAAGCAGCAATCATTTAAAGAGTGCGTAACAGCTCACCAGTCGAGCGACCTTGCGCTGAAAATTCATCGGGGCTCAAGCATACCGCCGAAGCTGTGGACTTCTCCGAGTAAATCGGAGGAGTGGTAGGGGAGCGTTCTGCAGTAGGTTGAAGGCTGACCGCGAGGCCAGCTGGACGAACCAGAAGTGATTATGCCGGGACGAGTAGCGTTAAAACAGGTGAAAAACCTGTTCGCCGGAAGCCCAAGGTTTCCTGGGGAAGGTTAATCCGCCCAGGGTTAGTCGGTGCCTAAGCTGAGGCCGAAAGGCGTAGGTGATGGGAATCCGGTTAATATTCCGGAACCACCTTGGTGTCGTTACGAGCTATGGGGGGACGCAGTCGGAAGGGTTCAGCCCCGTGCTGGATCGGGGTCTAAGCCATGGTGATGGCGCGTAGGAAAATCCGCGCGCGGGATTCACTGTGGTGATGGGGACTCTGCCGTCAGGCAGAGGAACTGGACCGGCCCGGCTGCCGAGAAAAGCCTCTATGCCAGACATCAGGGTGACCGTACCGTAAACCGACACTGGTGGGCGAGGAGAATATCCAAAGGCGCTCGGGTGAGCTCTCGTTAAGGAACTCGGCAATCTAGCCCCGTAACTTCGGGAGAAGGGGTGCCACCGCAAGGTGGCCGCAGTGAAGAGGCTCTGCCGACTGTTTAACAAAAACACATGTCTCTGCTAAGCCGTGAAGGCGAAGTATAGGGACTGACACCTGCCCGGTGCCGGAAGGTTAAGGAAGGGGGTCAGCCGCAAGGCAAAGCTCCCGACCGAAGCCCCGGTAAACGGCGGCCGTAACTCTAACGGTCCTAAGGTAGCGAAATTCCTTGTCGGGTAAGTTCCGACCTGCACGAATGGTGTAACGAGTGGAGCGCTGTCTTAACGAGAAGCCCGGCGAAACTGTAGTGGCGGTGAAGATGCCGCCTGCCCGCGATTGGACAAAAAGACCCCGTGAACCTTTACTACACCTTGCCATTGGACCTTGGCCGAGCATGTGTAGGATAGGTGGGAGGCTGTGAAGTCCGGACGCCAGTTCGGATGGAGCCGTCGGTGAAATACCACCCTTGTTCTGTTGGGGTTCTAACACCGTGCTGTTAATCCAGGCGGTGGACAGTGGCAGGCGGGTAGTTTGACTGGGGCGGTCGCCTCCCAAAAGGTAACGGAGGCGCTCAAAGGTCGGCTCAACACGGACGGCAACCGTGTGGTGAGCGCAAGGGTATAAGCCGGCCTGACTGTGAGACCGACAGGTCGAGCAGAGACGAAAGTCGGACCTAGTGATCCTGTGGCTCTGCGTGGAAGGGCCATAGCTCAACGGATAAAAGGTACTCCGGGGATAACAGGCTGATCGGGCCCGAGAGTTCACATCGACGGCCCGGTTTGGCACCTCGATGTCGGCTCATCGCATCCTGGGGCTGGACAAGGTCCCAAGGGTTGGTCTGTTCGCCCATTAAAGCGGTACGTGAGCTGGGTTCAGAACGTCGTGAGACAGTTCGGACTCTATCCATCGTGGGCGGAGGAGACTTGAGGGAAGCTGCCCATAGTACGAGAGGACCTGGGTGGACGCACCTCTGATGTACGAGCTGTCCTGCCAAGGGCACCGCTCGGTAGTCAAGTGCGGCAGGGATAACCGCTGAAGGCATCTAAGCGGGAAGCCCCTCCCAAGATTAGGTCTCCCGCGTGGCAGGCCGCAAGGCTTGCCACCCTTAAGGCCCCTGGTAGACTACCAGGTTGATAGGCCACAGGTGTAAGCGCAGTAATGCGTTCAGCCGAGTGGTCCTAATCGGCCGTGCGGCTTGAGGTTTCAGTCTGCTTCTTCTCCTTAAATCTGGTCTGTAAGATTCCCGGCGGTGATACCGGAGGGGAAACACCTCTTCCCATACCGAACAGAGCCGTTAAGCCCTCCAGGGCCGATGGTACTGCGCTGGCAACGGCGTGGGAGAGTAGGTCGCTGCCGGGTTTTCTTTTCTGTTTGACCGGCTGTCATTTCCGGGTAAATTTCTGTGATGCGGACACCGGTTCCGGTATTAATTCTGGTCGTAATGATACTTGCCGGCTGTTATCAGCCGGCGGTTGTTTATCAGCGGTATCAACAGCCGGAGCGCGTCCCTGAACCGGTTCTGGTGCGGGTCCGACTTACTGTCCCGGATAGCGGAGTGGTGATTAGCGCCGAGCCGGGGCTTCAGGTCAGCATCGGAGGAAGAGGCTGGAAATCAAACCCGGTGCGGGTTATTTTCCTGCCGCAGGGTTTCCGGCTGGCAGGTGGAGGCTTGCCACCGCAGTTATTACGGGACAGTGCGGTGATTACCGGCGGTTCGGGGTTACTCCGAGTTGGTTCCCGAAGCTATCGGGGTGTATTGGTGGTGTTTTTTCTGAGCGACTCCGGTCGGACAGTGGTGGTCAACCGGTTGCCGCTGGAGGAGTATCTTTACAGTGTCGTTCCCTGTGAAATCGGTCCGGTCAATCCTGAAACCTACGAGGCGGTGAAGGCGCAGGCGGTGGCAGCACGGAGTTTTACCCTGAGCCGGCTGGGCAGGCGAAAGGGACTTGGTTATGATTTATATGACAGCTACCTCCGGGATCAGGAGTACCGAGGTGCGGGTGCGGAGCTGGCGCTGGCACGGCAGGCGGTTGATGAGACGCGGGGCGAAGTCCTGGAGTATCAGGGTGAGGTGGTGGAGGCGCTCTATCACGGAAACTGCGGCGGGATTACCGCTGACGGCGCAAATCCCTGTCTGATCAGTGTCCGGGACAGTCCGGGCGCCGGCGGGCGTCCGTTCTGCAGCTGGAGCGGAAACTTTTCCTGGCGGATGTCAATTGGGCTTGACAGCATTGAGCGCACCCTTGCCCGTCTGACCGGCAGGTCGGGCAGGATCAGGGTGAAGGGTGTCCGGCTGATGAGGGATGACAAATCGCACCGGGTGCAGAAAATTTATTTCAAGACCGACCGGGGAGAGCTGACGGTAAATGGGGCTGATTTCCGTTCTGCTCTCGGTCTCAGGTCCACTTTTTTTGAACTCAGGATTGGTGGCGGAAGGGCGATTTTTGAGGGCAAAGGCTGGGGGCATGGGGTCGGGATGTGTCAGGACGGGGCGGTCGGAATGTCAAGGCTGGGGTATGATTACCGGCAGATACTGAAGCATTATTATCCCCGGCTGAAGCTTGGTAGGTTGTACTGATCAGGTCCGGGGTTCCTCTTCGGCAATTTCCTTTTCTTCCGGGACATCGGTGATAAAAACGGCAGCAGCCACGACAGTTGTCCAGAGACCGTTCTTGTTGCCGATGGCGGTCTGGGTGATGTTCTGGGTGCGGACAATCTCCCGGGCGATTTTCCAGATCTCCTTGCGCTTGTCGTAGCTCAGATCCGGATCAAACGGAACACCGAGCGTAGTGGCAAGCATCTGGGCTGCCAGATCTTCAGCATAATCACCCGCACGGTCCTCCCGTTCACCAAAGGAGTGATATTCTGAAAGGTAACCGTAACGGGAAGGGTCTTTGGGGATGGCGATGCCCACCGAGGCGGAAATCAGCCGGTGAGGCTCATTGGTGGCGTTGTCGCTCATGACGACGAACAGAACCTGGCCGGGTTTCAGCAGGTTGAGTCCGCGCTGGCGGGAGATGATCCGGCAGTAGGGTGGAAAAATTGAAGACACCCGTACCAGGTTGTAGGGTGCGATGCCCGCGTCGCGCAGTGCCGCCTCAAAACTGGCGAGCCGTTCCCGGTGGATACCGACCCCTTTGGTGAGAAAGACATAGCGGGGCAGGATGACCATTTTCCCTCCTTAAAAACAAAAAGTGGAGCAGACCAGATTTGAACTGGCGACCTCCAGAGTGCGATTCTGGCGCTCTCCCAACTGAGCTACTGCCCCACAATTTCGAGGTGCCGGCTTCAAAGCCGTGACCTCCCAGTGTAATTATAATTCACCGGTTAGAATTGTAAATCTCTGCTGACCGCTGTCAAGCGGATAGTTCATGTTTTACCGGCAGATTGACAGAGGTGAATATCCCGGTTATGATTATTACGCGGTAGTTCAGTTAAAACCTCAGGGAGGTGTTTATGAAGATCGGCAGAGTGCTGCTGAGCGTGGCACTGCTGTCAGGAATGGCTGCCGGACAGTATGAGTTCGGAGTTATCTGTTCCACCTCCTCCCGGTCCGCAACCGGTCCCAGCAACAGTCACAAACTTGCTTACCGCGGCGAGATGCTTTATCCGGACCGGGATACGATTACACTCGTTTTCCAGTCGCGGGAGAGTATCTATTACTGTCTATCCGGAAACGGTCCGGTTCAGCCCTGGAGCCGTCCGGTTGCCCTTTATCCCGGGCGGGATCCGGGGATCACCTGGGGCAGAGACGGAGACCGGCACCTGGTCTGGGTGATGACTGATACCGGAACTGGTGTGGCCAATGTTTACTACCGGAATCTGGAATTCCGGATGCTGCCGGTGAATGTGAGCACCAGCGGAATTCACTGCGGTCATCCGGATGTCTATGCGGACAGCGCCGGTGTTGCCCATGTTGTCTGGGAGGAAGGTGCGGATCATCCGCAGATCTGGTATCGCACCGTCAATGAGAACGGGGTGATCAGCGGGCGGTTTCGGGTTTCACCGGACAGCACTGCTCAGTGCCGGTTTCCGGCGATCGAATGCTTCCGGGATACCATTTATGTCCTCTGGCAGGAGTTCAACCCGGCACAGCCTGCACCCTACCGGATTGTCCAGCGGCGTCAGGTGAATGGCACCTGGCTGCCGGTGCAGGTGCTGATGGAGAATTCGGAGCCGCTTGATCACCCCAGTCTTGATTTTGCCAGCGGCGACTGGTTTTCCGCAGCGTGGGAGGTTTGTTCCGGCGGGAATTATGATGCCCATTTTGCCGGTGGCAATGGTGGCGGTTATCATACAGCCGGTATGTCAACGGCGCCGGTGGTGGCAACGGTGGGCACGGTCTGGTCCTATCTTTTCTGGGAGGAGGATTCAGCCGGGTATCAGGACATCTACTATCATTTATACTATTTCATGGCCGGCTGGACCCGGGGCACGGTGCGCCGGCTGTTTGGTATCGGGGAACCGGTCTTTGCTCCCAGCGGTCTTGCTGCACTGGCGGTGTGGACCCAGGGTGATACCTGGCCTTACAAGGTGATGTGGGGATTTTTCGGCTATCCGGTCGGAATTGAGGAGACGGAACTGAAGCCGACCGCAAGGCAGTGTTCAAAGCTTGTCAATGATGGCTCCCTTCTTCTCATTCCTCAGCCGGGTGGGGTTGTTCTTGATATCAGCGGGCGCCGGATCCTTGACCTCGGACCCGGGTTCAACAATCTGAGCCGGCTCCGGCGCGGAATTTATTTCCTAAAATCCGGGGTGGAGTTGCACCGGTTAGCCATTGTGCGCTGAAAAGGACAGAATATCGTCAGAAATAAAACCGCTTTTCTGCTACTTGCCGGTATTCAGCTGGTATTCGGCTGGTATGCGACCCGGGTTGAATTCCAGCACCTGCGCTGGTCGCCTGACAGTCGCTGGCTGGCTTTTACTGCCCGTTATTATGATGAAGGGAGTGATGTTGAGGGTCTGGAGAGTGAAGATGTGATTGCGGTTGTGCGGGTTGACAGCCAGTTGCCGGTGCGGATTCTGACACCATCGGTGATTAACCGTGTGATTCCTGATCACTCCGGTGAGCAGCTGGCGCTGGTTAGCGGCTGGGGGCTGTTTGTGCTCAACCTTGCTGATGGTTCGGTGCGTCAGCTGCTTCTGGTGGATGAGCCGGGTGACCGCCGGAACTACATTGAAGACGGCGTCTGGTCCGATTCCGGCACCAGGTTAGCGCTGACTGTATTTGACTACAGCAGCAACCGGTTTCAGCTCCGGGAGCTGAATCTCAGCAGGGGCAATACCCGCCTGCCGGCGCAGGGTTTAACCGATGCCGACTGGCTGGCGGTGCTTTATTATGAGGGGGACAGCGCGCTGGTTATTGCTGAAAGACCACAAACTGATTCTACGGTTCCGGTCAGTTTCTGGCGGCTGGTGCCGGACAGGGGCAGGAAGGAACCGCTGACTGCAGAGCAGATCAGGTCCGGGACGTTTCCTCTGATGAGTTACCGCGTGTCGGCTGAGGGTGTGATTGAGCTGGAAAGTCTGGGGGTGCCGGTGCGCAGGCTGAAACTGCAGCCGGGCGGAAAAATTGAGAGCGTAAAATTTGCTCCTGATTTCCGGCATATCGCCTATATCCACTCTGATGAGTCGGGACAGACGCTCTGGCTGGTAAAAACCGATGGCAGTGAAAACCGGCAACTGCCGTTTGCTGGACCGTATGCCTGGCAGGCAGACGGCAGCGGACTGCTGATATTCCATCAGGACAGCATCGTTCATTTTGGGCTTGACGGCCGGATTAAATATCTCTTTTCAATTAAGGGGTTTGAGGTCAGTGCAATTGTCCCGGCACCGGAGGGCAACCGGCTGCTTCTGGAACTGATGCAGGCGGATACAAGTCTGGTGGCGGTTGCCGAGCCGGATTCGGCTCATTTCCGGATTATCGGCAACGGTTACCAGCCCCGATGGCTGAATGGCAACCGGGCATTCTTCAGGACTGCGACCGGATTTGGCAGGTATGACTTTACTTCCAGTGAACTGCAGCTGATAAACCTGATTACCAGCGGTTTTGCGCCGGAATGGCTTGATGACACCACCGTGATTTTCGCCGCCGGTACCGGTGTCTATCAGGCCACGGGCACACAGCTTGAAGTCAGATATCCGGAGCAGCGGCAATGGTGGTGTGTCAATGTCAATACCGGCAGGATGTGGCGCTATCCAGGAGTGTTCAGCGGTGCTTCAGCATCAGCGGTTCGTGAGGAGCAGGTCGTCTCTCCGGACCGCAGACTGAAGGCGTGGATCGGTGATGCCGGGCAGAGAAACGGACTTAATCGTCCTGCGGTCTATGTCAGCGATGTCAAGGGCGGTGGAAGGCGTATCGTCGCCGGTCCCTGGACCAACTACTGAAGACAGTCGCTCACCAGCCGGGCAGCGTTTTCCGCACCGGTGATCGGTAATTTTCCCCAGCCCGCCTGTGCCATTTCTGCCAGTCTGCCGAAGTGGCGCAGGGTATTGATGATTGAGCCCAGTTTCTGCGGTTGAGTCAGGGGCAGGCATACCCCCTGTTCTGCGGCAAAGGCGAAGTTTTCGGGCGCAAACGGTCCGATATGGGGCAGCAGGGCAAACATCGGCAGGCCCAGGCCAAGCGCCCAGTTTATCCGCTCGTGCGCTGCCGCCACCATCAGGTCAATTTCGGGGAAAAGCCCGGCGGTTTTTTCATTTTCCTCAGCCCGGGATGAAAATACCATGGTGCCGGGAAGTCTGGGGGCATATCTGCCTTCGGTGCCGGCAAACACCAGCATCCGGTGTCCGGCATCAAGACAGGAGCGGGCGGCAAGGCAGATGGCTGTCATATGGGGTCGGGGATAGGCGCCGGAGGTGAAGAAGGCAACGGTCAGCGGCTGGTCAGTGCGGTAGCGCGCCAGACGATTATGGAAGGCGGTTTCTGCACGCGCCAGCAGTTGCGGTTCAATGATCAGTCCGGTGACCGCCAGTTTTGCCCGGCTGATGCCCAGCGCCTCAAACCGCCGGGCGGTCGGCTCCAGCGGGACAAGAATCAGTTCCGCCTCAGCGATTGCGGCGCTTTCCGGAGCGGCGACTTCACCGTGCAGATAGACGACCCGGCAGACCGGTCCCAGCAGCCGGGCAAGGAGCGGATGGTCAACAAGCACGGTTCCGGGGAAACTGCGAAGTTCTCTCCTCAGTTTATGCTCAAGTATTGATAATACCGATGCGGAAACTGCTCCGGACCGACGGAACCGGTTGTAAATTCCGGTCAGCGGTCCGCCTCTGCCGCCGAGCCGGTAGAGCTGTCTTAAAAACTGCCAACTCCATCCGGAAGCTGTCTGTCGGGGCACGCCGGGGAGAAATGAGAGTACAGCATCAAGATAGTTCGGATGTCCCCGCCCGATTCCGGCGGAAAGGGCAACAAGCCGGTTTCCTGATGTGATGATAGGAAGTATAAGTAAACGCGTTCCAGCGTCAAATACTATTGACAGAAATAGAATCATAGATTATAATTACTCTGGATAGGGGCTGTCCCGGGAGCGGCAGTAAAGGAGGAGTTTATGAAAGACAGATCCCGCATTATGACAGTCCTGATTTCATCAGGACTGTGGTTCTCAGTTTTGCCTGGGAACCGGTTGCTCCCTGTCCATATCCTGAACAGCCCGGTGCTGCACTCACTACTGGACTGCCCGGAGTTATCTATGCGTTCGTTGGTGGCGGCACAAAAAAGTTCCTGAAGCATAACTGTGCCAATGACCAGTGGGATGATGCCAGTGTCGCTGACCTGCCGGCAGAAGCGGTGCCGGTGCAGGCAGGTGGAGCGCTCACCTCTGACCTCAGAGACCATATTTACGCTCTGGTGGGGGGGGCAGCAGGCAGTTCTGGCGTTACAGCATAAGTCAGAACTCCTGGCTCCGTTATCCGGACCTGCCGGAACCGGCTGTCAGCGGAGCGGCACTGGCATTTGCCTACGACAATCCGGCATCACCTGGCGCCTGCGCCTGGGTTTATGCGATTGTCGGGGGTAACAGTCCGCATTTCTACAGATACGGACCGGTGGAATATCCCGGCATGAACGGTATCAAGGCGATCCCGAAATGGTACAAGTTGACAGACGCACCCTACGATTGTGGAGCAGCTATGAGTTACCTGAGAGCGGTGGACAGTCGGAGGGTGTATTACTTGACAATAGTTATCCGGGCAATTCAATCTGGGTCCGTCAGGGGGGAAATGGTCAGATTGCCCTGCCGGGTGGCAGAGCCGGGCTGGATCAAGAGTGATGTCTATTCAATCTCCGGCAGGAAAATCAGGGGCTTGATCATCGGACAGTCTGGCTCCGGTTCTCCGGCTGTGGAATGGGATACCCGTGATGATGCCGGCAGGCCCGTTCCCGCCGGGGTTTATCTGGTCCGGTTCGCCACCGGTAATGAGGCACAGACTGTCCGTGTGATCATAAAGTAAAAGGAGGTAATCGTGATGCATCCGGGAAGGGCCGTATCCATAAGCGGTAATTTAAAGCTGGCGGTTTTTGCAGTGCTGGTATCGGTTCTTAATGCAGTTCTTTATGCTCAGGTTATTGAACGGATGACGCCACTTCCCTGGCTGGATTATAACGGAGCGCTGGAGCCGTATTGTGTCGTGGCTAAGGAACTTGTTCTTTCGCAAACCGAGAATAAATTGTACTGTGTCAGTGATCACTGGATTTCGGTGATTGACTGCGAAACAAACCGTATTATCAAAGAAATTCCGTATGTTCGACGACTTGATGATACCTATGGTTATGCCGGATTCTGGCACAGGAGAACCAACCGGGCATATCTCTATGCGCTGGGTGGGGTGGATGTGATTGACTTTCACAATGACAGTCTGATTGCCCAACTCTGGACTACCAACGAAAGTTTTCAGGGTATGGTTTATGACGATTCAATGGATTGTCTGGCGGTTTGTAATGAGAGTGATGGAGTGAGAAGGCGTAATGAGGTGATATTTTTTGACGGGCTGACCCATCGTCTGATTGATTATGTTCAGATAGTGTCCGGAATCCCGGTGCGGATTGTCTGGGCACCTGAGCTCCAGAAGTACTATGTTCTAAGTTCAATCCATTTAGGTTCAATATATTACACCTACTGGCTGAATATCATTGATGCCCGGACCAGGCCTTCGGTTCCTGAGCAGGTTCTTATCAGCGATTCCGCGTGGGAAGTAAGAACTTCAGATATGATTTATGTCAATCAGCACCGGAAGGTTTACCTGGCTTTGGGGAATGAGTTGGTGGTTTTTGACTGTCAGGGTGATTCGGTATGCCGTCGGTTAAATGTCGCTGCCAATTTGCTCGCTTATGACCCCGGTCTGGATAAAATCTATGCCGTAACCACAGGAGGCGCATCAACAATTTATGTAATCAGTGCCGCAAGTGACAGCATACTGGGCCGGCTGATTCTGCCTTGTATTACACCTGAGCGGTCTTACGGACTGATTCCGGTTCCGGAACTAAAAAGGCTCTATCTTTATTCTGATCCCGGGGTTGCGGTAATTGACTGCCAGACAGATTCGTTAATTGCCCTGCTCACTGTTAATAACTACGGCTCCCAGGGCACAGTCTGCTACAATCCCAACAACAATCGTCTTTACATCAGCAGTATGAACCGGATATATGTATTTGATGCGGCAGCGCATCAGCTGGTGGACAGCATTCGGGGCGGCGTTGAGATCAGCGCTGTCTTCTGGAATCCGGCGGTGCGGAAACTTTATGTTTTTGGCAATGATTTTGAGAGGTCGCTGTGTTCGGTTCTTGACGAGACCGGCAGGCTGCTGAAATCATTTCCAGTCGGCGCGCTGATTTATGACGAAATAAATGTCTGTTTACCGGATAAATCGGGAAACAAGATTTATGTGATAGTCAATGGGGATCAGATGGTGAAGGTAATTGACTGCATTGCCGATACGGTGCTCCGTGAGATTCCGGTGCCACCCGACCCCTGGATGCTGACCAGGACAACCCGGGATAAATACCTTTACTGTGTTCATTTTGCCGCTCCGAGCAGATTGACCGTCATTGACACCGAAGCCGACAGCGTGGTGCAAACGGTTCCGCTTGATTTCGACGGGGCGGTAGGGTGTTACTGGCATGCGGGTGTGAACAAGGTTTATATTGCCCATCACTTCAGGCCTGTTATTTCGGTGTATGATTGTTCATTGAAACGGGTTACTCATGTTATTCGGGTGCCTTATCCTGTCTGGTACCTGTACTGCGATACTGTTTTCAACCGTGTTTATGTCTCGCCAATTCACCTTGACGGGGTGCTTTTTTCAATTGACGCCGGTGCTGATACAGTGCTGAAGCTGTTTCCGGAGTTGAGGGCTGAGGGCTGGGTAACCGGTGCTAATAATAAGGTATATTACAGAGCCCATACACTTCCGTCGCCGCAGGGGTATGATGAGGTGATCGGAGTAATAGACTGTGCGCAGGAGAGCCTGATAAAGGTGATTTATCCGGCGGCACATTTTTGGAGTTCTTTGACGACCGCATTCTACGATAATAAGCTGTTTATCCCCACAGACATTCAGCAGAGGCCTGAGGCGGGGATGTTGGACACTATCGGGGTGACCGTCGTTGACTGCATTAATGACCGGATTATCGGTTACATAGAATTTCCGATTGGAGCACCGTACTTCAACTTATTTGTTGATGTTGACCGTGAGGGACACCGTCTCTTTGCCCAAAGCAGGAGCCGGATTTATACGATCAGACTGACGCCACCGGGAATAGGTGAAGGTGATGGGCTTGGAGTCAGTGCGGTGACGGTTAGTCCCAATCCGGTTTGGGAAAATTGTGTTATTCGCGGTTCACTGCCGGCATCGCTCCTGGTGGTTTATGATAAAGCCGGCAGGGTGGTCCGGAGACTGAAGCCGGCGGTTAAAGCCGCAGAAACGGAGTGGCACTGGGACGGCAGAGATGAGAAAGGCAATACTGTTCCAGCGGGCGTTTATTTTGTCCGGGTGGCAGGATCACCAAAAAGGGGGAGGCTGGTTCTGATTCGCTGACTGCGATTTTCCCGGAGCAATTTCCTTACTGGACACCTCTCAGAATTTGCTGATAATTTAGGTCTATGTTTCATGGTGAGTTCATGCCGCCCGAGGAGGAGGAGCGGGCGCAGGGCCGGGCAATTGATTATCTGCGCCGGCTCTGGCCCTTCTTTTCTCCATATCTTGGCAGGATTGTCGCTGCCGGTCTGCTGCTGCTGGTTTCGAGCGGGCTCTCTCTGCTTGGTCCGGTGCTTCTGAAACGGGCGATTGATGTTAATCTCGCCCGGGGTGATCTGCGCGGGCTGGCGGTGACCTCGCTTCTGTATCTGGCGGTCCAGGCGGGCATCTTTGCTGCCACCTATTTTCAGCTTGTCTGGCTGGCGCAGGTGGGAGAGCGGGGTGCGGCTAATCTGAAAAGGCGGCTTTTTGAGCACATCCTGAAACTGCCGATGTCATTCTTTGACCAGAATCCCAGCGGCAGACTGATTTCCCGGGTTGAGAGCGACACCGAGGCGCTGAAGATGCTTTTCACCCGGACTTCGGTGGTGCTGCTCCAGAGCGGGCTGATGCTTGTCGGAATGAGCGTAATCATGGGCATTACCAGCTGGCGGCTTTATCTGCTGGTGGCGATGCTGCTGCCGCCGTTTGTGCTTGCCTTTTACCTGTTTCAGAAGAAGGTCCGGCCGGTTTATCTTGAGGTCCGGCGCCGGGTGGCTGATATCAACAATCTGGTCGTGGAGGCGCTGCGCGGACTGCCGGTGATTCAGGTGTTCAATCAGGAGGGGAATTTTGCTGCCCGGATGGACCGGCTGAACCGGCAGAAGTTCACGGGTGAGCTGAAGGCGTCCTATCTCTGGTATGCGGTCTGGTTTCTGGTTGATTTCGGTGAACTTTTGGGGATCGGGCTGGTGCTGGCGGTCGGCGGGAGCTGGGCTTTGAAGGGTGCGCTGACCGTCGGCACGCTCGTGCTTTTTATCTCCTATATCAGCCAGCTGTTTGCACCCCTGCGGGCGATTTCGGACCAGATTAACATCATGCAGCGGGCGTTTGCCTCAGCGGAGCGGGCGCTGAAGATTCTGGATCAGCAGCCTGAACCTGCCGGCAGAATAACCGGTCCGCTCGGGTTCAACCGGGCGATTGAGTTTGAGCGGGTGTGGTTTGCCTATGAGGGTGAGGAGTATGTGCTCCGGGATATCAATTTAAGAATCGGCAGGGGCGAGAAGGTGGCGCTGGTCGGCGAAACCGGCGGGGGCAAGAGTTCACTCATCGGTCTGATTTTGAAATTTTACCGCCCGCAGCAGGGGAAAATTCTGTTTGACGGTATTGATCTGCAGGAGATTGACAATGATTCATTGCGCCGGCTGACCGGATTTGTGCCCCAGGAGGTGGTGCTGTTTCCGGGCACGGTGCTGGATAATCTCCGGCTGTTTGACCAGGCCGTTGCGCCGGAGCAGGTGATCCGGGCGGCAGAGCGGGTCCGGATTGATGAATCAATTCGACGATTTGCCCAGGGGTATGATACTCCGGTCACTGAAGCCGGTGCCAATCTTTCGCTGGGTGAGCGGCAGCTGCTGGCATTTGCCCGGGCGCTGGTGCGGGACCCGCAGATTCTGATTCTTGATGAGGCGACCTCCGCAGTTGACCCCCATACCGAACAGCTGATTCAGGAGGGGCTCAGGGAGCTGCTTGCCGGCAGGACCGCAATCATTATCGCCCACCGGCTGGCAACGATTCAGCTGGTGGACCGGATTGTTGTGGTCCACAAGGGCAGGATCGCCGAGCAGGGCACGCATGAGGAGCTGTTAAGAAAAGACGGCATCTATGCCCGGTTCTTCCGGCTGCAGTTTGTGGAACAGGAGGCCAGGACAGATGGCTAAGGGCAGAACGGGCGGGCTGAAGCTGGTTTACGATTTCTGGCGCCGCCACATCCCGCTGGCGGTGCTGCTGGTAGTTCTGACCGCTTTTGCCAGTGCGGTGGCGGTTGCCTTTCCCTATCTGCTCCGGCTGATCATTGACGGGATCAAGTCGGAGATCACAGGCCGGAAACTGCTGAGTTATGTGCTGATACTTTCCGGGTTCGGGCTGGCGCGGGCGGTGGCTGATGTCCTGCTGCCGTTTATCCGGGGCAGGACGAATGAGAGGTTTCAGTGGGAGGTGCGGAGCGGTGTTTTCAGCCGGCTGCTCTACTTTGACTACCGGTTCACGAACCGGTTTCCGAGCGGGGATGCGATGGAACGGCTGGACCATGACCTCCAGGAGCTGTCCTGGTTTGCCTGTTCCGGTATCTTCCGGTTTGTCGCCGGTGCCCTGCTTGCCCTGTTTACGCTGGTGATGCTCCTGCGCATGAACTGGCTGCTGACGCTGGTGACAGTGGTGCCGGTGAGTCTTGGGGTCTTCGGCTGGCTCCGGCTCGGTCCGAAGATCTACGGGCTGTTCATGCGCTGGCGGGAGCAGATTGCGGAGATCAACAATCAGCTGCAGTCGGCATTTGCCGGCATCCGGCTGGTCAAGGCGTTTGTTACGGCAGACGGGATGAGCCGCCGATTCACCGAAACGCTCAACCGGCGGGTCGGGCTGGCGGTGCGCGAGACCCGGTTTGAAGCCCGGCTCCAGGTGCTGTATATGGCGATTGCCGAGCTGGCGCTGCTGCTCGTGCTCTGGGTGGGCGGAGGGCTGGTGATTGCCCGGCGGTTGACGCTGGGAGAATTCGTTGCCTTCAATGTCTATCAGCTGATGCTCCTGCCGACGATGTTTGATATCGGCAATCTGTTTGTTACCGGCAGAAGGGCAAGGGGAGCAGAAGAGCGGATTCGGGAGCTGGTGAGCGAGGATTTCAGCATCCGGCGCGGTGCTGCCGAGCTCAATCCGGTGCCGGGTGAAATCCGGCTCGAGCGGGTGACCTTCAGTTATGAGCAGGTGCCGGTGGTCAGAAATGTGTCAATGGTAATTCCGCCCGGCAGAAAGATCGGCATTGCCGGCACGGTCGGTTCGGGCAAGAGCACGCTGCTCCGGCTGATACTGCGGCTGATGGAGCCGGATGCGGGGATGGTGAAGTTGAACAGCACCGACATCCGGGAGCTGAACCTGACCGCCTATCGTCAGCTGTTCGGATATGCACCGCAGGAGCCGGTTCTGTTTTCGGATACCCTGCGTAACAACATCCTCTTCGGCCGGCAGGCGGATGAGGCGCGGTTATGGGAGCTGTTACAGCTGGTGCAGCTGGATGGTGATGTCCGCGAATTTGCCCAGGGGCTGGATGAACCCTTAGGGGAAAGGGGTACAGGTCTTTCCGGTGGTCAGAAGGCGCGGGTGGCGCTGGCACGGGCGCTGCTGACTCAGCCGGAGATAGTCATTCTCGATGATGCCACTTCCGGGCTGGATGCGGATACCGAGCAGGAGTTTTTTGCCCGGCTCTTTACCGCACTTCCCGACCGGACATTTATCATCGTTTCCCACCGGCTCAAGGTGCTTTCCGCCTGTGATTACATCTATGTCCTGGACCGGGGCGAAATCAGCGAGCAGGGCACACCTGCCGAACTTCTGTCAAGATCCGGTCTCTATTACCGGCTCTATGAGCGCCAGCTCCTCAGGGAGGAGCTGGAAAAGCTTGACAGTTAGATTACTGCTTCAGATCCGGGTGTGCTGGAAAAACTCCTGTTTCAGCCGTTCCATCATTTCTGCCCGGCGGTCGTAGAGCCGGTGGAGCTTGCGCGGTTTGTGCCTTGCCAGTGCATAATGGGTAAAGAGCGGCAGTGCCACAGTGGCGTCCAGATAGCAGACGATCGCATCCGGCAGCCGGTTCGGATCCACCTTGCCCCAGGAGACCGCTTCGTGCGGGGTTGCACCGGAAAGTCCGCCAGTATCAGGCCGGGCATCGGTGAACTGGATGAAGTAGTCCTGACCGACATCACGCAGCATCAGGATCTCCTGAATCTGGGGTTCGGTCTGCAGCATGAAGTTCTTGGGCGAACCGCCGCCGACCAGCACAACTCCCGACTCACCACCTGAACGCTTGGCATAGAGGACATAGGAGGTGGTCTCATTGACATCAATTGACGGATTGATCCGCAGTTTCAGCCCCTTCAGTTCCAGCCCGGCGATGTTCATTCCGATCGTGGAGTCTCCCGGTGAGCTGGTGTGGATCGGTACGCCACAGCGGTAGGCAGCAGCAAGAATTGATACATCCCTGAGTCCGTTTTTCTCCTCGTATTCAGCGGCATACTTCCCGAGATGATGGTAGAACTCGGCGGTGCCCATCTCCTTCTGAAACTCGGGCTGGAGAAGAATCTTCCGCAGGATTTCATCAGTGGCACAGAGGCAGTCGGTATAGCCCAGAAAGATGTCGTAGATCCGGACCACATCATTCTTGCGCAGGTCGGTGTCATCAACTGCGGGTGAACCGGCATAGAGCGGAAAGTTGAAGGCAAAGTGCAGGTCGTGATACATGTTGGCGCCGGTGGCAACAATCCAGTCAACAAATCCCGCCTTGATCAGCGGGACAATGCAGGAACAGCCGAGACCGGCAGGGGTAAGAGCACCGGCAAGGGACATCCCGATAATCGTCTTCGGTTTGAGCATCTTCTGGACAAACAGCTGGCATGCCTGACGCAGCCGGGCGGAGTTGTAGGCAAGAAAGGTTTCTTCAATCAGATAGACCGCTGACTCTTTGCCGGTGATACCTTTGGGCAGAATCCGCTTGCCCGAGAGATAGAGATGCTTGCGCGGGGTCCGGCGTTTCCGCAGCCAGTCCGGCAGTTCGCTGAGATCAGGACGGTAACGGTAATTTTTCTTCTTCATTTTTCACCTCCTATGGGACAAAAATGGTCTTTGCCGGCGGAATGCCGTTGAAGTGGGTTGCGTGGGCAATGGAATAGGCACCGATATTCTGGGCATACACCAGATCTCCCAGCTCCAGCTCCGGCAGTTCCTCGGCGGTGGAGATGATGTCCAGCGAATCACAGGTGGGTCCGGCAAGGGTGGTGAGCTGGGTCGGTCCCTGCTTCAGGGTCGCAAACTGATATTTGCAGTGGTCAAAAACGGTGCCCGAAAGTGCGCCATAAACACCGTCATCAAGGTAATACCAGTGCTTGTTGTTACGGATTGACTTGCCGATTACCGACATCAGCAGAAAGCCCGATGGTCCGACAATTGCCCGTCCCGGCTCGGCGATGATCCGGATATCATCCGGGAAAAGCCGGGAAAGTTCCATATTGAGTGCGGGTGCGATCTCGGCAAACCAGTCCGGGTCAGAGTCAAAGTGCCGGATCGGAAATCCACCGCCGATGTCCACCAGTTTCAGATTCAGCCCCTTGTTTTCTGCCTCGTTAAGAATCATCCGGGTGAGTTCCAGCGCATCAAGGTAGTTATTGCCCTGCAGACACTGGGAGCCGACATGAAAGGAGATGCCGGCCGGTTCCAGTCCGAGCCGCTTTGCCTTGAGCAGCAGGGGGATGGCATCAGCCGGTTCGGCACCGAACTTGAGTGACAGTTCCACCACCGAGCCGACATTGGGCACCTTGATTCTTACCACCACCTGGGCATTTGGTGCATGGCGGGCGATCTTGTTCAGCTCATATTCGGAGTCAAAGGTCATCAGCCGGACCCGGTGCCGGATCGCATATTTAATCGCCTCCGGCCGTTTGATCGTGTTGGCAAAGATTACCCGTTTCGGATCCGCACCGGCAGCAAGCACCCATTCAATCTCCGGTACCGAGGCGACATCAAATCCGCAGCCTTCAGCGGCAAGTGTTCTGATGACATCAGGATTGGGGTTTGCCTTGACCGCATAGAAGGGTTCCACCCGGGGCAGGAGTTTGCGGAACTTTGCCAGCTGGGCTAAAAGCAGGGTGCGGCTGATGACAAACAGCGGCGTGCCGTGTCTTTTTGCGAGCCTGGGAAATGAGGCGCGCAGTTTTTTCAGATAGCCGTTCTGATTTTTAACATTTGTGTTCACGCCTCAATTATTGCCGGTCAGCTTTGCGGGTCAAGATTGGACACCGGCGGGCATCAGCACTGCGGCGCCGTTGAGCCGGCTGTGCTTGACCGCAAGCAGGGCTTCGTTTGCCCCCTCAAGCGGGAAGGTGGTGACGGTGGTCTGGAGTGGAATTTTCTCTGCCAGCTGAAGCAGTTCGGTTACATCCTGCCTGGTGCTGTTGGCAACCGATACCAGCTGCCGTTCGTGGTAGATCAAATCATAGTCCAGCACCGGGACCGGGCTCATATGGATGCCGGCAAGGGCAAGGGTAGCGCCCCGCTCCAGCCGGGCAAGCGCCTTCGGCACCAGCTCGCCGGCAGGCGCAAAGATGACTCCGGTGTCCAGCTTAAAGGGGGGCTGTTCATCAGCAGTGCCGACCCAGTCAGCGCCCAGCTCCCGGGCGTGCTGCTGATGGAGCGGACTGCGGGTAAAGACCGCAACCGGACAGCCCCAGTATTTGAGAACCTGCAGGCAGATATGGGCAGAGGCGCCAAAGCCCCACAGCCCGACCCGGTCGCCGGGCTGAATCTGCGCCCGCCTCAGGCTCCGGTAGCCGATCACACCCGCACAGAGCAGTGGTGCGAGGTTGGGCAGAGGCAGGTTTTCCGGCAGTGGGTAGCAGAATCCGGCATGGACCAGGGTAAACTGGGCATAGCCGCCGTCAGTATGAAAACCGGTAAAACGGATGTTTTCACAGAGGTTTTCCCGCCCTTTGAGGCAGAATCTGCAGGCTCCGCAGACCCGGGCAAGCCAGGGGATGCCGACCAGTGTGCCCGGCAGTGGCTGTGCCACATTTTCTCCCAGCTTGTCAACGATGCCGACAATTTCGTGGCCGACGATGAGCGGCAGGCGCGGGACCTTGATGTCCCCCTCAATCTCGTGGATGTCGGTATGGCAGACACCGCAGGCAAGGACCCGGACGCGCAGTTCATCCGGTCCGGGTTCAGGAACGGGCAGTTCTGACCTCTCCAGCGGTGCAGTTTCCACCGGTGCGATTTTGCGCAACACCATCGCCCGCATCGGAGATTATTAAACATCGTGAACCCGGCAAGACAAGCACGGCGGATGTCCGGTTGCGGTCTTCAGGCAGACAGTGACCGGAAAGGGATTCCTCGACTGCGCTCGGAATGACCCCTCTTTTCCCAGTCATTTCGACCGGAGTGGAGAAATCCCTTCTGCTACCGTTGACAGTGAGGCAGAGCAGTGGTAATTTTATCCAGAAAGGAGCTGAAATGGAGAAACGCCGGGTTGCCATCTTCGCCTTTAATTCCGAGCCGGTGGTATTTGCCCACTGTCTGCTCAACGGGCTGGGGATGCAGGCGCAGGGCTGGGAGGTGAAGGTTGTGATTGAGGGGGATGCGACCAAACAGGTCTCGCTTTTGCGCAATGAGACCAAGCCCTTTGCCGCTCTGTGGCAGAAGGCGAAAAGTGCGGGCATTATTGACTGTGTCTGTGAGGCTTGCGCCCGCAAGAACACGGTTGTGCCCGCGGTCCGGGAGCAGGGGCTGAAGCTGTGCAATGAGCTGGAGGGCCATCCGAGCATCGGCCGGTATATTGAGCAGGGCTGTCAGGTGCTGATCTTCTGATGGCGGATAACCCGTTTGATCTGCTGGCAGAAAAATACGACCGCTGGTATGATGAGGAGGGCAGGGAGGCGTTTGCAGTTGAGCTGGCAGCGCTGCGGCGGGTGGTGGCGGAGCTGCCCCACCCCTGGCTTGAGGTCGGAGTTGGCACGGGCAGGTTTGCCCGGGCGCTCGGCATTCCGCTGGGTGTTGACCCGTCCGCGGAGATGCTCAAGCTGGCACAGGCGCGGGGAATCAGGACGGTTCAGGCGGTTGCCGAGAGCCTGCCCTTTGCTAATGGCGAGTTCGGCACCGTGTTTCTCCTGACCACCTGGGAGTTTCTTTCTGAACCCGAGCGGGCGCTTCTGGAAATCCGGCGCATACTCAAGCCCGGCGGGATGCTGGTCAACGCCTATCTGGACCGGGGTGGTAAATGGGCAAAGCTGTATCTCCGCAAGGCAGAGGCAGGACATCCGCTCTTCAGCCGGGCACGGTTCTATGATTATAATGAGGTTATCCGAATCACCCGGGAGTCGGGCTTTGATGTCGTCCGCACCGTCTCCGCCCTGTTTTCCGGACCGGGTGAGGATACAGCCGGCGATGAGCCGAAGGAGGGTTTCCATCCGGGTGCGAGCTTTGTGGTCATAGTGGGCAGAAGCCAGACAGATTATATCCGGACAGCCCTGATATAAGCCCGGGGCATGCCCCCACCACAACATATTGGGTTTAATTTTAAAGCAGTGTCTATATATTGAGTGTCATCTGGAAAACCGGCGCCGGACAGCGAGGAGGAACAGGGTAATTACCGAGCCGCGGTTTTTTTACCATGCCGGGAATGGCTCAGGGAATCCGGTTATCTGGAGCGGACCTGACGCAGTGCGGCTTCGTGCTCCTGCGGGGTGCGGGAAAAGATGTGAGTGCCGTCGCCCTTGGAGACAAAAAACAGGTAATCATGTTGCGCCGGGTGGAGGACCGCACGCAGTGCCAGTCTGCCGGGGTTGCAGATCGGTCCGGGCGGGAGGCCCGGGTGGAGATAGGTGTTATAAGGGGAGTCAATCTTCAGGTCGCCGTTGGAGAGCCGTTCCTTGGGCTGGGGCAGGATGAACTGGACGGTGGCACAGGACTGGAGCGGGATGTGGCGCCGGAGGCGGTTGAGGAAGACACCGGCGATGACCGGAAACTCCTCCGGCACCCGCGCCTCCTTTTCCACAATTGATGCCAGTATGACCACCTGCGGTTCGGTCAGGGTGGTCCGGCTTTCCCGGCGGAGCGATTCATAGGTGGTGCGGAACTGGTGGACGAGCCGGCGGATGAGGCCGCGGGGGTCAGAGCCGGTCTGGAATTCGTAGGTCTCGGGAAAGAGCCAGCCTTCCGCAGTGGCAAATGGAATGTCAAGGGAGCGGAGCAGGACCGTGTCGGCGCAGGCGGTAAGGAAGGAGTCTGCCGGGCAGATGCCGTTTTCGGCGAGGATTTTCGCAATCTGGCGGGTGGTTGCTCCTTCCGGAATGGTGACGAAGAGGAATGCCGGGGTTTCGCGCGCAAGCATCTTGAGCACCAGTTTCGGGTCGGAGTTGGGGATGAACCGGTAGCGTCCGGGCTGGATGCGCTGGTCGTAGCGGTCAAGCCGGGCAATGAGCTGAAAGATCAGGGCGGAACTGATGATGCCCTTTTCCTTGAGGGCGGTGGCAATTTCCAGAATTGACATGCCGGGTTTGATGACCACCTCCCTTTTCGGTCCGGTGTAGTCGGGCGGAACCGGTTCGGAGCAGAAAAGGCAGAAACAGAGCAGGGCGGACAGCAGGCAGCGGGCGGTCATTCTTCAACTCCGGTTGCCCTGCGGCAGCTCCGGATCCAGTTGAGGTAGTCCTCAAGGATGATGGTGGCGGCGATGCGGTCAAGCGGTGATTCCGCACCCGGACGCTGGCGGAACGGCGTGCCGTGCACCTCGGCGTAGATCTGCTGGGCATAGCGGGTGGAAAGGCGTTCGTCAAACAGTTCCACCGGCAGATGGAGCTGACGGGCAAGGCGGGAGGCGAGCTGGCGGATCTTTTCACTCCGGGTGCTGGGTTTGCCGGAAAGGCTCAGCGGGAGACCGATCACAATCAGGTCAATTTCATACTGTTTCACCAGCCGGCTGACCGCAGATATGAGTTCCTCGTCGTTCTTGTGGGTGATGGTTGTGAGGCTCTGGGCGATGGTGCGGGTTTGGTCCGAGATGGCAACACCGGTGCGCCTTTCACCGTAATCAAGGCAGAGGATCCGGGACATCGGATAAAAGTTTAGCCCAGAACCCGGTTTCTGTCCAGTGGTGAAAGGCAATGTTTTTTGACTTTGACGCCGGTTCGGATATATTTAGCCCGATATGGACGAAGCAAAGCTACCGGATGATTTTGAACCGTCTTCACAGCAGCGGGAGATCCGGCTGCAGAAGCTGAATCAGCTGCGGGCAGGTGGTATTCTGCCCTATGCCTATCACTACCGGCGGACTCATCTGAGTCAGGAGGTGATTGGCAGTTTTGAGGAGCTGAACGGGAAAGAGGTACGGGTTGCCGGCAGGGTGATGTCCTGGCGCCGGCACGGCCGGACCCGGTTTGCGCATATTCTGGATGGCGCGGGACGGCTCCAGCTTTATTTCCGGCAGGATGTGCTGGGCACAGAGAATTACGAACAGCTGGAGCTGGTGGATATCGGCGATATCATCGGCGTGGCAGGTGAGGTCTTCCGGACGAAGACCGGCGAGGTTACCGTCAATGTCCGGGAGTGGACACTTCTGAGCAAGGCGCTCCTGCCCCTGCCGGAGAAGTTTCACGGGCTGAGGGATGTGGAGCAGCGCTACCGGCAGCGGTATGTGGACCTGATTGTCAATGCCGATTCCCGGCGGGTGTTTGAACTGCGTTCCCGGATCATCCGGCTGATCCGGCAGTTTCTGGATGAACGGGGCTTTGTTGAGGTGGAGACGCCGGTGCTCCAGCCGATTTATGGCGGTGCCGCTGCCCGGCCGTTTGTTACCTATTACAATGTGCTGGAGCAGGAGATGTTTCTCCGGATCTCGGATGAGCTGTATCTCAAACGGCTGATCGTCGGCGGGCTGGAGCGGGTCTATGAGATCGGCAAGGATTTCCGGAATGAGGGGCTGGACCGGACCCACAACCCGGAGTTTACCCAGCTCGAGCTGTATCAGGCGTATGCCGATTATCATGATATGATGGCACTGGTGGAGGAGCTGTTCCGGTTTCTGGCGCAGAGCCTTTTCGGTAGCACTGAAATTGAATACTGCGGTCAGCGGGTGGATTTCGGCAAACCGTGGCAGCGGGTGCGGTTTGTGGAGGCGCTCCGGGAGAGGCTCGGGGTTGACCCGCTGGCGCTGAGCGATGAACAGCTGCGGACAGCGGCGCAGACCGCCGGGATTGAGGTCAAGCCCGGGACGACGCGGGCAAAGCTCTTGGACAAGCTGTTCAGTGAACTGATTCAGGACCGGCTGATTGCCCCGGCCTTTGTCCTTGACCATCCGAAGGAGACGACCCCGCTCGCCAAACCGCACCGCCAGGACCCGAGGCTGGTGGAACGGTTTGAGCCGGTGGTCTGCGGGATGGAGATCGGCAATGCCTTCAGCGAGCTGAACGACCCGCTGGAGCAGCGGGAGCGGTTTATCGAGGGGGTGAAGCGGAATGAGGAGTTTGCCACCGTGGATGAGGACTACTGTACTGCACTGGAATACGGTCTGCCACCCACCGGTGGATTGGGAATTGGGATTGACCGGCTGGTGATGCTGTTTACCAATCAGGACTCAATCCGGGATGTGATTCTCTTTCCCCAGCTGAAGAAAGCCAGCGGATGATTTCCGGTTTTGAGTTTTTCATCGCCCGGCGCTATCTCCGGGGCCGGAGCCGGCATCTGCTTTCCGGTCCGAGTGCGATTGCGATGGGCGGTGTGTTTGTCGGGGTAGCGGCGATCATCATTGTCCTTTCGGTGGAAAATGGGTTTCACAAGGAGCTCCGGGACCGGATTCTGGGCGCATCACCCCATATTACGGTTTCCCAGTTCGGTTACCAGCCGGTGGTCTATCAGGGTGAACAGGATTCACTTGTCCGCAAAATCCGGCAGGTGCCGGGAGTTGTTGAGGTGGCACCTTTCATCTATACAAAGATTCTGATCCGAGCCGGCTCGCTGGTGGAGGGAGGTGTGGTCAAGGGTGTGGAGCCGGAGCTGGAAAGGAAAATGACCCAGCTTGCGGGCAGTGTGATTGAGGGCGAATTTGTGCTGGATTCCGCCGGCGCGGTGATCGGCAGTGAGCTGGCGCGGAGTCTGGGTGTTTTTGTCGGCGATGAGATTGTGCTCTTTACGCCGGCGGCCGGTACCGCAACACCGGTCGGTTATCTGCCCCGGACGAAGACCTTCCGGGTGCGGGGGATTTTTGATGCCGGGATGTATGAATACAATGCCAGTTTTGTGTTTGTCGGTTTGCGGGATCTGCAGCAGTTTCTGGGGATACGGGGGATGGTGAGCGGATATGAGGTGCGGTGTGCTGAACCGCTGGATGCGAGCCGGGTTGCCAGAAGGGTTGCCAGTGTGCTGGGGATGCCGTTCCGGGCAACCGACTGGATCGCCCAGAACAAGAATCTGTTCACCGCATTGCGCCTGGAGAAGGTGGTGACATTCATTGTGCTGGTGCTGATTGTGCTCGTGGCGGCGTTCAACATCGTCGGGATGCTGACGATGATGGTAATGCGCAAGACCCGGGAGATCGGAATTCTGAAGACGATCGGTGCCCGCTCACCAAGCATCACCCGGATTTTCATGCTGGTCGGGCTGATGATCGGTATCCTGGGAACTGCAGGGGGTGCAATCTTCGGGTTTGTGGTGTCCTGGCTTTTGAACCGTTACCGGTTTGTCAATCTGCCGGGAGATGTGTATTTCATCAAGAATCTGCCGGTGCAGATGCAGTGGCAGGATTTTGCCATTGTCTGCACCTCGGCGCTGGTGATTACCTTTGTAGCGACATTCTATCCTGCATACCGGGCGGCAAGACTGCAGCCGGTGGAGGCGATCCGCTATGAATGAAAAGGGAGGCGCTGTGCCGGTGCTGATTGCTGAGGATATCTGGCGGAGTTTTCAGACCGGACCGGAGCGGCTGGAGGTGCTCAAGGGGGTGAACCTGACCGTAGCGCCGGGCGAGCTGGTGGCGATTGTCGGACCATCTGGTTCAGGCAAGTCAACACTCCTGCATATTCTGGGCGGGCTGGACCGGCCGGACCGGGGCCGGGTGGTGCTTGATTCCTGCGATATTTTCCAGTATCCTGAAGACAGGTTACCGGAGTTCAGAAGCAGGAAGGTCGGTTTTGTGTTTCAGTTTCATCATCTGCTGAGCGAGTTTACCGTCTTGGAGAATGTGGCAATACCGCTGCTCGTTGCCGGAGTGGAGCGGAAACGGGCGCTGGAACAGGCGGCGGCAGTGCTGAATGAGGTCGGGTTTGTTGCCCGGTGGCAGCACCGGCCGGCAGAACTTTCCGGCGGGGAACGGGCGCTGGTGGCGGTCGCCCGGGCACTGGCAAATTCACCCGCAATTGTGTTTGCCGATGAGCCGACCGGCAACCTGGACAGCCGGTCAACCGAGATGCTGGTTGAACTGCTGGTCCGGCTGTGCCACAACGGCAGGACGATGCTGGTCGTCACTCATAATGAGCGGGTGGCACAGCGGGCAGACCGGAAACTGGAGCTGAAGGATGGAAGGCTGGTATAGCGATGGCTGAGGGAGGTGGAGGATGAAGATCTGTGATCTCTGCGGGAAGCGGGAGGCGTCCTTGAGCGTCCGGCAGCTGGACAAGGAGGGCCGGGCGACCGAGCTGGCAATCTGTGCCGAGTGTGCCAAGAAGCGGGGTTTTACCAGCGTGGAGGATTTGAAGAAGAATGCGGCTGAAATTCTGGCAGAACTCAAGGCGAAGGTCGGTGAGCAGGACGAGACGACGGTATGTCCACGCTGCAAGCTCAGTTATGCCGATTTCAAGAAATCAGGCCGGCTCGGCTGTGCAGAATGTTACCGGACTTTTGCCGAGCTGTTGCAGCCGCTGGTGCGGCGTCTGCACGGTTCGGTTCAGCATGTGGGTAAGGGAAGACAGGGAGGGAGAAAACGGGCGCAGGAGCGGCTGGAGGTGGCACGGCTGCGGGCGGAGCTGGAACAGGCGATTCAGGATGAGGATTATGAGCGGGCGGCGATATTGCGTGACCGGCTGAAACGGGCAGAAGGAGAGAGCGCATTATGAGTCTGGTGCCGGAAAAGGTCGGGGCATGGCTGAGTGATACCGGACCGGAGGGGGATGTGGTGATTTCGACCCGGGTCCGGTTTGCCCGAAATATCGAGGATGTACCTTTTCCGGGCAGGATGAAGACAACTGAGGCGGAGCTGGTGCTGGATACGGTGCACTGGGCGCTTGAGGAAACCGGATATCTGAAGGAAGGCAAGTTTTTTGAGCAGGGGATGCTGGAGCAGGATGATGGTCTTTACTTTGTTGAACGGCATCTGGCATCGCCCGATTTTATTGCCAGCAGAAACCCGCGGGGGCTGTTTGTTTCCACTGATGAACGGCTGAGTGTAATGATTAACGAAGAGGACCATCTGCGGTTTCAGGCGCTGGCTGCGGGGCTGGATTTTGCCACTGCCTTCAAGCTGGCGGCTGATCTGGATGAAAGGCTGGAGAGCCAGCTGGAATATGCATTTTCTCAGGATTTCGGATTTCTGACCGCCTGTCCAACCAATCTGGGAACCGGGATGAGAGCCTCGGTGTTTCTGCATCTTCCGGCACTGGTGCTGACGCGCGAAATTGAAAAGGTGCTGCGCGGGGCGTATGCGGTCGGTCTGCTGGTGCGCGGAATCTATGGCGAAGGCAGTGAGACCCGGGGCAATCTGTTTCAGATTTCCAATCAGCGGACCCTCGGGCAGTCGGAGGCGGAGATCATTGAGGTGCTGACCAGTGTGAGCCGGCAGATCATCGACTATGAGCGGAAGGCACGCGAATATCTGATGCATAACCTGCGGGTGGAGATTGAGGACAAGGTATTCCGGTCGCTCGGGATTCTGCGCGGGGCGCGCATCATCTCATCGGACGAGGCAACCAATCTGCTGGCGACCGTGCGGTTCGGGGTGATTCTGGGTATCATCAATGAACTGAAGGTAAGCGAGGTTTCCCAGCTGCTGGTGCTCATCCGGCCGGCAAATCTGCAGGTGATTATCGGTGAGAAGCTGACACCGGCAGAGCGGGATGAGCGACGGGCAACATTTATCCGCCAGAAACTGGTGAGGTGAAGATGCTGCTGGATAACGGAAGACAGGCGAGATTGCAGCAGCTGCCCGCAGTGGAAAGGTTATTTAATGATGAACGGGTCCGGAAGGCGGCTGGAACTCTTCATCCCCGGCTGATTAAACGGATCATCCGGGATTATCTCCATGAGGTGCGCAGTGAAATCATTAACGGCCGGGATGCTCAATTCAGTTTTGAGGAACTGGAGCTCCGACTGCTTGTTGCCCGCAAGCCGACCCTTACCCGGGCAATCAACGGGCTGGGAGTGGTCCTGCACACCGGGCTGGGAAGGGCACCGCTGCCCAAGGTGGCGCAGGAGGCGCTGATTGATGTCAGTGAGCATTTTTCGGCACTGGAGATCAGTCTGCTTGACGGCCGGCGGGGCAGCCGGTATCAGCATGTTGAACCGCTGCTCTGCGAACTGACTGGTGCCGAGGCGGCACTGGTGGTGAATAACAACTGTGCGGCGACACTGCTCATTCTCTCCACGATTGCCAAAGGCAGGGAGGTGATTGTCTCCCGCGGGCAGCTGATTGAGATCGGGGGTTCGTTCCGGATTCCGGATGTGATGCTCCAGAGCGGCTGCCGGATGGTGGAGGTGGGAACGACCAACCGTACTCATCTCCGGGATTATGAAAATGCGATTACATCGGAGACCGGAGCACTTCTGAGGGTTCACACCTCAAATTACCGGATTATCGGTTTCACCAAGGAGGTCCCGCTGGAGGAGCTGGTGGCGCTGGGCCGGAAGTACTCAATTCCGGTAATTGATGATCTGGGGTCCGGAGCACTGCTTGACCTTTCGCGGTACGGGCTGCCCAAGGAACCGGTAGTGAGCGAGTCAATCGCTGCCGGCGCAGATGTGGTCTGCTTTTCCGGGGACAAGCTGATTGGTGCCGGTCAGGCAGGGATCATTGTCGGGAAAAGGGAGCTGATTTCGAAGATGAAGAAACATCCGCTGACCCGGGCATTGCGCTGTGACAAGCTGACCTATGCGGTGCTGGAGCGGACCCTGGAGCTGTTTCTCGATGAGGAGCGGGTGGTGCGGGAGCATCCGTTGTTTCAAATTCTGCTCAAGTCGCCAAGCGAGATGCAGAAGCAGGCGCGACAGCTGCTTAACGCAGTGCAGAAACGGCTGGCAGGCCGGGCGCGGTTTGAGATTAAACCGACCCGTGCCGAGGTGGGTGGAGGTTCGCTGGCAACTGAAAGTCTGGAGTCGGTCGCAGTGGCGGTCAAGCCGGTGGATATCAGTGTGGACGAGCTGGCACGGCGGATGCGGCTGTTCCGGCCACCGGTTTTCGGCCGGGTGGTGCAGGATGAGTATCTGCTTGACTTTCGCACCATTCGCGCGGATGAGATTGCAATTGTTGCCGAGGCATTGATTCAGGCACTGGCTTAAATCGCAGTCAGCGGTCTGACCGGCAGTGGCGGTTCAGTATATCGAGTGCGGGTTGACAGCAGTTTATCGTTTAATACACTGATTAGGTGGCAATAAAAAAGAATATCGCGGTGCTGGCATCGGGCCGGGGAACCAATTTTGAGGCGCTTGCCCGTGCCTGCCAGCATCCAGATTTTCCCGCCGAGCTGAAAATCCTGGTGGTAAATGTTCCGGATGCGCCGGTGCTTGCCCGGGCAGACAACTACGGGATTACGACAGCGGTGGTGGACCACCGGCAGTTCAGAAAACGGAAAGATTTCGAAGCTGAGGTAATCAGAGTGCTTGAGCCCCACGGGATCGATCTGGTCTGTCTGGCAGGTTTCAACCGCATCCTTACCGGCTGTTTTCTCGAACGGTTTCCGATGCGGATCATGAACATTCATCCCTCACTGCTGCCCGCATTTGCCGGACTGCAGGGACTGGAGGTGCACCGGGCAGTGATTGAATATGGAGTGAAGGTTACCGGCTGCACCGTCCATTTTGTCACTGGCGATCTGGATGCCGGTCCGATTATTGTCCAGCGGGCGATTCCGGTGCGGGATGAAGATACACCGGAATCGCTGGCGGTACGGGTGCTGGTTGAGGAGCATCAGGCGTATCCCCTGGCGGTCCGGCTGTTCTGCGAAGACCGGCTTATTCTGGCGGGCAGGCGGGTGCTGGTTCGCGCTCAATGAACGGCCGGCTCCGGGTGGCACTGGCAGGCTGTGGTGTTCAGGCTCAGGTGGCACTTCTGCCCGCACTGAAATCCCATCCGGCGATTGATCTTGTTGCCCTGTGTGACTCTGATATCCGCAAGCTCCACACCCTCTGTGCCCGTTACAATATCAAGCGGTATTACACCGATTTTGACCGGCTGAAGGATGAGCCGGATATCAATGCAATTGTGATTGCGACGCCGAATTATCTTCATGCCCCGATGACCATTGCTGCGCTTGAAAGTGGTAAGGATGTGTTGTGCGAAATGCCGCTGGGAATGAATGCGGCTGAGGTCCGGGAAATGGTGGCAGCCGCCAGGCGGGAGCGGCGCCGTCTGATGCCCTGTCTGGTTACGAGATTGCGCATCGATGTCCAGACAGTCCGCGAATATGTGCTGCGCGGAGATCTGGGCCAGCTTTATTATGCGAAGACCGGTTGGCTCCGGGGCAGACAGCAGTGGTCACCGATGAGCTGGCAGAGGGAGTGGAATTTTGCGGGCGGAGGCGTATTTCTCAATCTGGGGAGCGCACTTCTGGATTCCGCCCTCTGGCTGGTGGCACCGGCAAAGCCGGTTTCCGTGATTGGTGTGGCAGGATCGCACCGCAAAAATCATCAGCGCGGACAGCAGGTTGTTGAGGATACCGCATTTGCCCTGCTGCGATTTGATTCGGGGCTGGTCATGACTCTGGAGGTGGGCTGGAGTCTGCTTCTGGAACGGGATTTTATCTATTGTAATCTTTTCGGCACTCAGGGTGCAGCAGTGATAGATCCGCTGACGATAACGCGCGAGATCCATGGCCGGCTGGTCAATGTCACACCACCGGTGACAACTCGCGCCCCGGTACGCCGGGCTTATGAGCTGCTGATTAAAAACTGGGTGGAGTCGTTACTGAACGATGTGCCGCCCGAAATGGCGGTCGGGGATGCGCTCCTCATTAATCAGATTGCTGATGCATTCTATCGGTCCAATGCGACTGGTTCCGAGGTGCGGCTGGAATCCGAGAGCACGGAGGGTTTGAATTGAGCGGTCAACCGCCTGTTCGGACAGATGCCCATTCGGGTTTCTAACTGGCGCCGCATCGGCCTGCTTTTTTTCGCCGGAGCGGGGCTGGGTCTGGCGTTTGCCCCTTTTCCGTTCCGGTTTCTTGCCTTTTTTGCTCTGGTGCCCCTTTTCTGGGTGCTTGAGCGGTCCCGCCGGTCATTTTTATGGGGATGGATTTTCGGTTTTTTTGCCGCAATGTTCCATCTCTGGTGGCTGTGGTTTCTTGTAGTGCCGGTAGAACCGGTGACCCGGTTTCTGCTGAACATCGGTGTAGTTCTGCTTTTCGGTTATCTCGGGCTCTACTGGGGTGTGGTGGGAGTTGCGGTACGGCGGTTCGGGCTCTGGAGTGCGCCGTTCGTGGTTGCGTTGCTGGAGTTTCTGAAAACCAGAGGGCAGATCGGATTTCCCTGGGATTTTCTGGGTTACACAATGACCTCCTGGCCTGTTTTCATTCAGATCGCTTCGGTGGGCGGGGTGTATCTCCTTTCGCTCTGGGTGGTGCTGGTGAATCTGCTGATTTACGGACTGCTTTTCCGTCCCCGGCGGCGGCCATATCTTGCCGGGCTCGTGGCAGTTTTTCTTATTGTTGCCGGTTTCGGGCTGGTCCGGATGCGTCCCTGCCGTCACTGGTTTAATGTGGCAGTTGTTCAGCCGAATGTGTCACCGCTCGACAAGGGGGATCTGAATTCACGGCAGAGGATTCAGGAGGACCTTTTCCGGCTGAGCCGGCAGGCAGCAGAAGGGAAGCCGGCACTGTTAATTTTCCCGGAGACGGCAACGCTGGTAGACATTACCCATTCCACCGAGATGGGTCCGATGCTCCAGCGGCTGGTAGATTCCCTCGATCTGGAGATTTTTACCGGCACGCCGGTTTATGATGACTCTCACCGTTCCTGGCACAACGGGGCGGTGCTGGTCAGGCCCCGACAGCCGATTACTCAGCGGTATTACAAACTCCGGCTGGTGCCGTTTTCGGAAAAGATTCCCTACAGCGATGAACTGCCGGTGATCCGGAAGCTCATTGGCACCGCAGATATGGGTAACTGGGATCGGGGCTGGGAATACACAGTCTTCCAGTCCCGGGTCGGTTTGCTGTCCGGGCTGATCTGTTATGAGGCGATTTTTCCGGACCTGGCACGGGAGTTTGTGCACCGGGGGGCGAGACTGCTCGTGGTGGTAACAAACGATGGCTGGTTTGGCAGGCTGCCCGGTGCCTACCAGCACGCTGAGCTGGCGGTAATGCGCACGGTCGAGAATGGGGTGCCGATGGTGCGCTCAGCAAATAACGGTATTTCATTTATTGTCGATCCGTATGGCCGGGTGCTGAAGCAGACCCGGCTGTTTGAGCAGACGGTGCTTTCCGGCAGTGTGCCGCAGCCGCTCGGTCCGACCGTTTACCGGATTCTTGGGGACCGGGTGGTGCTTTTTTATTTGCTGGCACTGATCGTGGGGATTTTTGCCCGGCGCCGGTTCAGCGCAGATCTACCCCTAGGGCGACGGGCCGGGTACAGGCTTCGTTAGTGCCGTTGCTGGTGGCAGCGCGGATATTCAGCAGATAGATTCCGGCGGGCAGAGGCCGGAGCCGGTCATCAGTGCCGTCCCATTTGAGGTCATAATAACCGCCGGGCGCATCTCTTAACAACTGGCGTACCCGCCGGCCTCGGAGGTCGTAAATTTCCACAGTCAGCCGGTAACCGGCACGCGGTGAGTTAAACCGCAGGGTCAGAAACTGACCGTCTTCAGGCACAAACGGGTTGGGGAAGATGGTGTCGACAGTCAGTTTTTCTGCGGGTTCAAAGGCAGCGGTGGTGTCGATAATGTCGGCGGCGAACCGGGGCAGGAGCTGATAGCCGGTATTGTAGGGTTCTTCGGGGTCATACTGGCCCACAATACCGGTAATCCGCAGACGTCTGCCGGTGGTGAGCCAGGTTACCGGAATACCGGTGTTATCGCCGATGCGGATTGCGATTGCCGGGGTTCCGTTCTTGATCGTCAGGTTCCAGCCGGAGCCGGAGCGCACTGGTGCCGCAACGACATCTCCGACTACCGTCAGCAGGTCGCTTTCCATCGCTTCCGTGAGCGGGGTGTTAAAGGGAAGGATGCGGGGCTGGACGGGTTGAGGCAGACTATCAGTAATCCAGATTGCGCCATCGGCGATTTCTGTAAGTCCGTTGTATTCAGTGACTCTGCCAATGACGGCAAGTTCAGTACCCAGCGAATCAAGATAGCGGGACTGTTCAGCCGCGGTAGCGCAGTTGTAGATGTTGATGCCACGGGTCTGGTCCTGAACATAAAGGCTGGTGTTAGTGCCGGTGGTAAATACCCGAGCCGGGCCGGTGAGCCGGCCCTGAACCCGGACCCACTGATTGAGAAGCTGGGGGGTGACGCCATCCGGACCGGGCGACTGGACCTGAGCAATGGTAAAGAGAGGAATACTTTCTGCCGAGCGGGAGAAGTCGGTGCGGAACCGGGGCAGGAGCTGATAGCCGGTGAGCGGCTGAGTCGTATCACCGGTGTACTGACTTTTGATGGCGATGATGGTGAAAGTATCCGGATAACATATGAAGCCGGGCAGAGGGGTTTCAGCATCGATCCGGACCTGAGTGGTGCCTGTCGAGTCCTCCAGGATGTAATTGGTGCTCCCTTGGAGGAAAAGACTGCTGATACGGACACCGGGGATCTTCACCAGTTCACCTTCATAAAGTTCGCGGTTGATTTCGCGGCAGGCGAGGAGTCTCGGTTCAGGCAGGGGGCGGTTTTTCGCCAGAACGGTGATGGTGGCGCTGGTGAGCTCGGTTTTACCCCGGTACCAGTCGATCCGTCCGTTTACGAGCACGCTGTCTCCCAGATCGGCATTCTGGAATGTGAAGCTGAAGACATTGATGCCGGCGCTGGTGTCCTGAATATAGATGTCAGTGTAACGGGTGTCAAAAATGGAGTCGGGTGCGGTGACAATTCCAGTGAGAGTGACTTCCTGTCCCCGGCGGTCGGGCTTGCCGTTGCCGTCCGCATCCTCAATTGCCCAGCGAATTGGTACCGGCTGGGCGTAGAGTGTGACGGTCATCAGAACAGCACCAATCAAAGTTAATCTGACGATTTGATGGCGGTTCATTTTCTGTTTGCCCCGGTAATCTGACGGGCAGCTTCGTCAAGTACTGTCTGGGCATCAGTTCCGGTGCGGATGATTTTCTCCAGGGCATCACCGAGCGTCCTTCTGCCGGCAAACCAGATCTCAGTTTTCGGCTCAAATGCGAGGTAGTCCAGCTGTTTCAGGGCACGTTCCAGCCCGGGAAGTTCAGCAATTAATTTCCGGTATTCGGGGTGCGCAAGTGCACTGCGCCGCACCGGCACATAGCCAGTCCGGACTGCCCATTTCGCCTGCTGTTCCGGTTCGATAAACCATTTGACAAATTTCCAGGCGGCGGCGATCTGTTCTGGGGTTCCGGTGCGGAAGATGCCGATGTTGGTGCCATAGCCGATTGCTGCGGGTCGGCCTTCAACAGGCAGGGGCGCAATACCGAGCCGGAAGGTCAGGTTCGGCTTGAGAAATGCGTAGGAGACCGAGGTGGACTGAATGCAGGCGATCCTGCCGGCAAGGAAGTCGTTCTGGGGTTCGTAGCCGGCACCGTAATAGACGCTGGAATCTTCATTGACCAGTGCAGCCAGAAACCGGGCAGCGCGCACCCCGGCCGGGGAATTAAACTCAGGTACGCCGGTGCTTTCGTTGAGAAACCTGCCACCCTGCTGGAGGAGTAGAGTGCCGAAAATTCCTTCGTTGACAATGCCGGCACCACCGTATCTCCCGGCCTTCCGGCTGGTCAGGCGTCTGAGCATGGTCCGGAGTTCAGTCCAGGTTTGGGGAAACTGGTCATAGCCGGCCTGTTTGAGCTGTTCAATGTTGTAGAAAAAGACCGGGATTGATTTGTTGAAGGGCAGGGTGACCAGCCGGTCGTTCCAGGTGTTGTTCTCAATGAATGGGGGAAAGAAATCGGCGAGCTCCTCGGGTGTCAGACCGTCAGATGTATGGATGAGTGAATCCACGGGCACCAGTTTGTTCAGTGCATAGAACTGGCTCGTCCAGGATTCATACATCTGAGCCAGATTGGGAGGGGCGTTGACCTGAACAGCACCCATCAGCTTCTGGGAAAGGCTGGAGTAGTTTGCCATTGATACCGGTTGAATGTCAATTTCCGGATGCTGAGTTTCAAATTCCTGAATCATTGCCTCCAGCGCATCCCCCAGCGGTCCGCCCATCGCATGCCAGAAGGTTACAATAATCTTTCTGCCCGCGGCCGGTCTTTTCTGGCGGTTACCACAGCCGGTTATGAAAATAAAAGCAAGTATGACCAGAAGGTAGCGGTCCATCAGCACAATTTTATTTGCCCGGGTGTATCAGTCAAATCATACCGGAATGAATGGCTTCGAGACGGACGGGATTTTTGCCCTGCAACCGGGGATTTATGAGGTGCTGCCGGTGCGGTCAAGCGGTATAGTTATGCAGAGAACGGCACATGACCGGAAAAGTAACGGTTCTTCCGGGTGCATTATTTCAAGTAATTGAGGTTAAATGTGTTAGACATACCGGTTAAGTTGACACGTTAAAAGCCCTGCGGGCAGGCTCCAATTTTATGATGGGAAAACTGTCAGCAGGTAAAAAATTCTGCGGTTAAGGCATATTGTGTTCTCTTCATTCTTGACCCCTTTTCTGTTCTCCGTATAATCGGATAAATGGAAAGAAAACGGATTCTCACTGGGGACCGTCCTACCGGTCCGTTGCATCTGGGACATTATGTCGGCTCGGTTGCCAACCGGGTGCAACTTCAGGACCAGTATGATACCTTCATTATCATTGCCGATGTTCAGGCACTGACCACCAATTTTGATCAGCCGGAGCGGTTGCGTCAGGATGTGTTGAATGTGGCAATGGACAATATTGCCTGCGGCGTTGATCCCGAGAAGGCGACTATTTTTGTCCAGTCCATGGTGCCGGCAATTGCCGAACTGACTGTTATCTTTGCCAACTTGGTTACCGTGCAGCAGCTTTTACATAATCCGACAATCAAGACCGAGGCACGGCAGTATAATTTTGAGGAATCCATGCCCTACGGGTTTCTGGGGTATCCGGTAAGTCAGGCGGCAGATATTCTCTTCTGCCGGGCGCACCTGGTGCCGGTTGGAGAGGATCAGGCACCGCATATTGAGCTGACCAGAAAGATTGCCCGCAAGTTCAATGCAATTTATGCGCCGGTATTTCCTGAGCCGGAGCAGATTCTCAATCCCCGGCTGATCGGACTGGATGGCAATGCGAAGATGTCCAAAAGTCTGGGCAACGCAATTTATCTTTCGGATACCCCGGCTGAGGTGAAGCGGAAGGTGGGAACGGCGGTGACCGATCCGGCACGGATTCACCCGACCGATCCGGGTCATCCGGAGGTGTGTGTTGTCTATGCCTATCATCAGACATTTAATCGAGATGAGGTGTCCGAGATTGAAGCACGATGCCGGGCAGGAAAGATCGGCTGTGTACCGTGTAAAGGGCGTTTGACCGAGGTGCTGATCCGGTTTCTGGAGCCGATCCGGGAGCGCCGGGCAGAACTGGAGAGAAATCCGGATCTGGTCTGGGACATCCTGCAGAAAGGAACCGCTCGTGCCCGGGCTGAAGGTGAGAGGACAATGGCGTTAGTCCGGGAGGCGGTGCAGATTAACTATTTTCCGATGCCGGGAAAAGACAGATAAAAAGTGGTTAAGAGTGAGGGGTCCGGCTACGGAATTATTTTGGCCTCAGGCCGGGGCAGGAGATTCGGGGGACTGAAGCAGTTCGCCCTGCTTCGGGGGCGGCCGGTGATTTATTACAGTCTGCGGGTGTTTGAGCGCTGTGCGGCAATCCAAGGGTATGTCGTAGTTACCAATCCGAGTAAAATCAGACAGGTCCGAAAGATGGTGGCGGAGTTGCGGTTAAGGAAAGTCCTGGATGTGGTTTGGGGGGGCAGGGAGCGGATGGACTCGGTGATACTGGGGTTGGCAGTGCTGCCGGAGGATGGATATGTAGCGGTTCATGATGCAGCACGGCCGCTGATTACTGTTCCAATGCTGACGCGGGGGTTGAAAGCGGTACGCAAAACCGGTGCGGTTGCCTTTGGTGCACCAGTAACTGATACTATTAAGGAGGTGATTGAAGGCAGGATTGTGCGCACCGTTGACCGCTCCGGTCTGGTGGCAATTCAGACACCCCAGTTCTTTGATCTGGGAATTTTGCGCCGGGGATATGCAAAAGGCAGTAATCAGGGAATGTTGATAACCGATGACTGTCAGGCGGTGGAACTGCTGGGACTTTCTCCCGCCGTGATTATCAACACCCGGCCGAATTTGAAGGTAACTTATCCTGAGGACCTGCGACTGTGTGAAGCACTGTTATGAGGAGAGCAAAAATTGCTGTTTTCGGTTCTACCGGTTCGGTGGGTAAGTCAGCACTGGCAGTAATTGAACATCTTGCAGACCGGTTTCAACTGGTAGCAATTGCGGCTCATCAGTCGGTGGCGGAGATCTGCCTTCAGGCTGAGCGGTATCAGCCCCGGTATGTGCTTCTCAGTGATAAACAGGCAGCTGAAAGAGTAAAGTCACGGCTGGGGAGGCGTTTTCGCGTGCTGGGCGGCAAGGAGGCGCTGGAGCAGTTCCCGGACAGTCATGAGATTGATACGCTGGTGATGGCAATGTCCGGGACCGCAGGACTCGGTGCGGTGCTGGCGGCACTGCGTCAGGGGAAAAAGGTGGCGCTGGCAAGCAAGGAGTTACTGGTTGTCTATGGTGAGCCACTGATGAGATTTTCTCGGCGTTATCACGGCACAGTACTGCCGGTTGACTCCGAACTGGCTGGCATTCATCAATGTCTTGAAGGTCGAGATTTTTCCCAGGTCCGCCGCGTCATCCTCACCGCTTCAGGAGGGCCGTTTCGCCGGACCGGACCGCCGGCAGATGCTCAGGTGCGGCAGGTGCTGCGCCATCCGGTTTGGAAAATGGGTAAAAAGATCACCGTTGATTCGGCGACGCTGATGAACAAAGGGCTGGAGGTGATCGAGACTGTCCGGCTTTTCGGGTTTACGCCGGATCAGGTGACAGCGGTAATTCACCCGGAATCGGTGGTGCATGCGCTGGTTGAATTCCGGGACGGTTCACTGCTGGCTCAGTTGTCAGTGCCGGATATGCGCCTGCCAATACAATACTGTCTGACCTGGCCAGAACGAGAGGGTTCGCTTGTACAGTTTCTGGATTTTGAGCAGAGGATGAAACTGCACTTTCTGCCGGTTGATCAGGCGCGATTTCCCTGCGTTCAGCTGGCATACCGGGCACTGGCTGCCGGCAGCGGCGGGACCTGTGTACTTAATGCTGCTAATGATGTGGCAGTGGAAGCGTTTCTTCAGGGGCAGATTGCCTTCGGGGAGATCCCGGATATAATCAGACAGACATTAGCGCAGTTTACTGGCGAGAAGAAAAGAAAGAGGTTTTCTATCCCCCTGCTGCAGCAGCTGGAGCAGAGGGCGGGAGAGTTTGCCCGCAAGCTGATCGGAATTAACTGAAAGGAAGGAGATGTTTACATCCTTGAGTACGCTCGGGCTGGTGGCGATTTTGATCGGCGTACTGATCACTATTCATGAATTCGGACATCTGATCGTAGCCAAGCTGGGTCGGATTCCGGTTGATTCATTTTCCATCGGTTTCGGTCCGGTAATACTGAAGAGGCGTATCGGTGAAACTGAGTACCGGCTTTCGCTCGTGCCGCTCGGTGGATACATTAAAATGGTTGGAGAGGACAATCCGGCGCAGGGTGGGTTCAGCAGTAAGCCGGTCGGAGTCCGGGTAGCGGTGGTCGCTGCCGGTCCGTTCTTCAATCTTGTACTGGGGTTTGTTCTGATTGTAGCTATGTATCTTATTTTCGGAGTTACTTCAGTGTCACCGCTGGTAACCCCCTTACCTGGCAGTGGAGCAGAGGGCGCGGGTTTGCGGGCAGGAGACCGGATACTTGCCGTTGCCGGTGATACTGTTCCGGATTTTGAAACCTTGCAGCAGCTCCTGATGAAGTATCGGGGGAAAGAGGTTACAGTCATGACCCGACGGGGGGACAGCACGCTGGTTTTCCAGTATCTGGTTCCCGAATCACTGGAAATGGAGCCGTTCATTCCACCGGTGATTGACCGGGTGCGTGCCGGCAGTCCGGCGGCAAGACTCGGGCTTCGCCCCGGCGACCGTATACTGACGGTCGGGGGTAATGAGGTCCGGAGTTGGGAACAGTTTGTCCGTGTGGTCCGGGAGCACGGCGGAATGTCGATCGAGCTTTGCTGGCAGCGGGGGGAATCTCTGTACGTCGATTCAATCGTTCCGGCATTGGAACAGGATCAACTCAGCCGGGAACGATTTGGTCAGATCGGGGTCTGGGTGCGTCTGCCGCGCAGGGCCATGTCTCTACCGCAGGCGGTCTGGGAAGGAGCGAGGCGCACCGGTTACATAACGGTTCAGACCTTCGTAATTATTTACAAGGTGATTACCCGGAAAATATCCTCCCGGGCGATCGGCGGGCCAATCATGGTTGCCAAAATTGCCTGGGAGGGGGCGAGCTGGGGATGGGAGTATTTTCTGGCACTCTGGGCGCTACTTTCCATTAATCTGTTTGTAGTCAATATGCTGCCGGTACCGGTGCTTGATGGTGGACGAATTCTGCTGGATGTCATTGCCGGTGTCCGACGCCGTCCGCTTTCCGACCGGGAACTTACTTGGGCGAACAGTATCGGCTGGGCTGTTATTGGAATTCTGGTGGCGCTCACGCTTTTTAATGATCTCAGACGGCTGCTTTTTAAGTGAGAATTCTTGGCGTAGCGGCTGCCCCGGAGCCGCAGCAGTTTATTGAGGGGTTCCCGCCTCGGGGTGCCCGGCTTTTTCTGTGTCCGGACCTGGAAATCTGCCGTCTGGCAGCACTGACTCCGGATGATGAGTTTGACTACCAGGATGAGCGGTTGCAAGTAATAACCACCAGCGGCTACGAGCTGGTGGTGGTGCGGGTGGATTTTAATTGTGAAAATTCAGCCCGGGTACTGGCTGAGCGTTTCTATGAGGTGCAGGTGCCGGTGGTGCTTTTCGGACCGCAGGTGACTGCCTGGGGAGATAATCCACCGGGCTGGGTCCGGTCTCGCGTCTGTGGCGATATCGTGCTCGTCTGGGACCGGGTTCTTGAAGATGCCCGGCGAGGTAGACTGCTTTCCTGTTACTCTGCTCCCCAGCGACCACACTATGTCGTTCCCAAACTGATATTCCCCAAGCCCGGTATGATGAACGTTAACTATCAGGCAGTGCAATTTGTGCGCGGTTGTGCCTGTCCCAATCGTGTCCGATCAGTGTGTCCGGAATTCCTTTATTATGGTGAACAGGTAGCATTCCGGCCGAAGGATGAAATTATTGGCGAAGTGCTGGCCCTGCCGAAAAAACACATCCGGCTGCTGGACGAAGATATTGCCCGGTATCCTGAATACTATTACGCGCTCTTTCGTATCCTCTGGCGATTCCGACGCCACTGGACCGTTAATGCCGGCAGCCGGCTTTTTGAATATCCCCAGCTGGTCCGGATGCTGGCTAAAGCCGGTGTGAAAATTATTTACCTCAATGAAAGTTTTCTTGATCCCTGGCTGGAGGAGGCACTGAAAAGTCCGGCATTGGCAAAGCAAATTTACCGCCGGGTAAAGTTTCTTCATGCACGGCGCATTCTTGTGGGTGCACGGATTACGCTGCCTGATTCAGGTGCGGACTACCGCCGCATCGCCGGTCTTCTCGTCCAGAGCGACCTGGATTTCATTGAAACCCGTTTTCTCGATCAGAACTGTCGGTTCGTATCAGTGAGATATCATCCGATGGTTCAGACTGATGAGCCTGCCTGGATTAAAAGCCGGTTTTATGCCTTTGATTCCCTGGTAGACCGCTTTGTCCGTCGTCCCCGCCGCGTCGGCTTTTATTCCACTATCTGGTACCTGATACCCTACAGTCTGGCATACCGCCAGAATTTTCTTGAAGGTCTGGATCGCCCCTGACTTGTCGGCTTTAAAGGACCGGTTCCACCTGCTGGACTTCCGGAATCAGTTCCTTGAGCGTTTTTTCCACACCCGCTGCCAGAGTCAGACTGGAAAACGGACAATGGGCGCAGGCACCTGTTAGGCGAACCCGCACAATGCCGTTGTCTTCAATACTTACCAGTTCAATGCTCCCGCCATCAAGTGCAAGAGACGGTTTGATTTTCTGTTCAATCACCTGTTTAATCTGCTGCCGAGTTTCTTCGGTCATGGTTTTTCCCCTTTCGGTCAAGTTCCAGTACGGGGGATGGTCTGGTAATTGGACCGCCAATCCGCCACTGGATAAGTTCCTCCTCAGCACACGGTCGCGCCTTATAAATTTTCCCGTTAGCAGCCACTTTTACCAGTTGTTCACCGGGATGGTCACAGTACCGGGCGCAAATCTGTGCTGCCAGCTCAATTTCTTTCTTTGTCGGTTTCGCCCCCCGCAGAATACACACCGGACCTACTGTTTCTACCGGTTTCAAAATCAGCTGGTCGGAGTCGGTCAGGTTTTCCAGAATCCTGTTTTCCTCCTCATTCCGGCCGACAATCAGCTTTGATTTTCCCGGGAGACGAAAATGACGGCCGTAGTTCAGCAGCCGGATATCAGTCAGAGTTTGAAATTCGTTCCTGTCAATTGCATCCCGGCACCGGGTGGCAAAATTAGTATCGGTCAAGAGACAGCCACCTCCCGGAATGGGATAGTCAACGATTCCGAATTCGCGTGCCAACCGGATCTGGCGGCGTCGATTCCGGCCGTGAAAGTCAAGCAGCCGTTCCCGGCGAATCAGTCCGGACAGTTCCGGGATTGTCGGTTCCAGCAGTTTTGCCGATAGCGGACGCAGAATTCTGCCTTCAAGCCCGGTGAGTTTTTCCAGCAGTTTCAGTGATCGTTTGCTCTGGGAAAAGGGACGCTGACCCAGTACCTCACCGGTGAAAACGAAATCAGCCCTGATTTCCTGCATCAGTAGCTTTGCCTGCTTCAGCATATATGCCATGCAGTCAATGCATGGCGCCATTTTGACAGTGTAGCCGTGCTGAGGGTTGCGCACGATCTCCAGATAATCTGCACCGGCATCAAAGGTCACGAGGGATACTCCCAGCATTTTTGCCTGACTCTGCAGCTGATCGTCGGTTGGAGTTCTGCCCGGAATTGCAAACGGCAGTCTGAAATGCAGCGCCACCGCGGCTATTCCCTGTTCGGCGATCAGCCTGAATGCCAGGATGCTGTCCAGACTGCCGGCAAAAAGCCCTACCGCTTTGGAGTTGCGGCTGTTAATCATAGCTGGCCCTCATTCCTGGTACTTATATATGTAATGATAACTATTATTCAGTCAAAGTCAAGCAAGGCAGGATAATACTTGGGAAACCAAAGCCGGCGAAGTGGTCATTTTTCCTTTTTAATAATCCGGTACTCAACTAACTCTTCCTGGCGGAACAGTTCCCGAACGGTGTCTCCTTGAGCCCAGCGCTGGGTTTTAATGCGTTTGACTACCCCCAAGCCGCTGGCAAGCCATACAGTTTGTGTAAAGTCAACCCGGCTGCTTCGGGATTCAACACGGAAGCACTGCCGGAAGGTGCCACCGGGGACGGTGACGTCTTCACAGCCGGTGACCTCATTTTCTTCCCGTTCCTGTTCAGAATCAAACCACTTTTTTCCAATGGTTAAAGGCTGAATTAAGTAGACAATTCTTTCAATTCTGCCGCCCGCACCGGGAACAAACTTGAAAACTGTATCACCTTGACGCTGAAAGTAGAACATGGCTGACTTCTGGGAGCCGAGCGGTACCTCTACCACCCAGACCTTCCCCAGCCCCGGAATATCTTTCAAGCCCTTGACTACCTCCACTACCTTTGTCTCCCGGGTGATGGCAGTATCCTGACCGGTTATGCGGCGTTCAGTAATTTCCATGATTCTGACCGCACCCGGGATCAACGGGAAGTAATCTGCTGCGAGTTTGCGCCGGCAGGCAGAGAATGGGGTCAGCAGTACAATCAATAAAAAAATCAGACTGGTCCTCAACTGTTTGCTCATAGATAATCCTAACGGGTAATGTTGAGTTTGTCAAACCTGCTCGGCCGGTACCGGTTACCGAGTTAAGTGACCACCGGTTCTAAGTGAACAATTGCCGGAGCCGGTCTTTTACCGTGCCAGAGTCAATTCCGAGCCGCTGTTGCAGCCAAGCCGGTCTGATGTTTCCGGAATTCAGTGCTTCTTCAAGGAGCCGGGAAAACATTTCTGTCGTCAGTGGTTGCCAGCGGTGCCATCGGGTGGTGCCATAGTTCTCAAGTGCACTCAGTACAGCACTTTTTATTCCCGACATCTCAGCGGCCGTGCCGAATTTTTTTTTGAATTTCCGGGCGATTTGATACAAGGGCAGCAGAAGTGCCGGATAGCGGTAGTCGCGAGCCGGGTGGTGGTCAAGGACCAGCACCTCTACCGAGGGTAAAAGCAGCAAATAGATTATATTGACCAGGCTGATTACAAACGGAATGCTGGTAGTCGGATAGGCATGAAGCATGGTGGGATAACCATCAATGATTAACACGTCAGGTTTGATTTTGGCGATCAAATCGGTTGTTTCAACATCTACCGGTCCGGCAACATCAGAACTAATCAGTATCCGGTTCCGTCCCCGACATACTTCGGTCATAATCACTTTTCCCGGTTCTGCCTCTGCTGCGCCATGCCACACAGGAGGAGAAAAGCCGATTTCTGTTCTGCCGAATTGGAAACGGCGTCCGTCTGCGATGACAATCTCCCGCGGCAGTCCGTCAATTGTCTTCAGAAAGCGCCGGGCAGTTTCCTGCTGTGCTGCCGGCTGATCATCAAATGATTTCAGAAAGATGATTTTCCCCCCGTAAATTGCGGGGTCCCGGAGGTCAAAAAAGTGATCGAGATGGTAATGAGAAATGACGATTGCTTCTGCTTCAGCGCAGCGGGTCTTTACCTGATGTTCATACTGTTCCCGTAATTTTTCCCGGACTTCGGCAGGAAGCGGGAACTGTTCAGTCTGAGCTGAGACGCCGGGGTCAGTGACGATGGTAATTTCCGGCGTGTGGATGCAGGTGCACATTCCCTTGACCCCGAATGAATCAAATGCTACCAGCTCCGCCTTCAGCTTTGATCCGGCTGCAATTACATGACTGGGGTTCATCTGGCGATGAGCAGAAGCAGATAGTAAAATGCAGGCAGGGCGAAAAGCAATGAATCGACACGGTCCAGAAATCCTCCATGCTCCCCAAGTGTCCGACTGCTGTCTTTGATATCCACTGCCCGTTTAAAAATGGATTCGAACAGATCTCCGGTTTGGCCGGCAGCGGACAGGGAGATACCGGTAAGCGGTGCAATCCAGAAAGGTTGGGAACTGAAGGGTGTCAATTTCGGCAGCCAGAGGCTGCTGACGGCAGCAGCAGTTGCCAGACCGGCGATTGTACCCTCCAGAGTCTTGTTCGGACTGATTTTTGGGGCGATCTTTTTCCGCCCGAGAATTTTTCCGACCGCATACGCTGCCGTGTCACTCAGCCAGGTGAGCACGAGGGGGAAAAGTACGAGCCAGGCACTGTAATTTTTCTCACCGGCGAACCGCCGGATCAGAATCAGATGTGCCGGCAGGTAACCAAGATAGATGACCGTAAACAGTGAATAGACCGGGATTCGGGGCAGAGGTGCACGGCAGAAAAGCGGAGCAATGAAGAGAAAGGCGATGGGCAGAATCAGAAATTCTTGCAGCCTCTGGAAATAGGCAGAGCACATGATCAGTACTTCGAGCATCAGTATCAGCCAGTTGGGGAGCATAATTTCCGCCCGGCGCAGCAGATTCAGAAATTCCAGCGTCGCCAGAATGCTCCATGCACCCGTAAACACTGCAAGGACCAACGGATGAAGCCGGAGAATGATAAAACTGATCAGCAGAGCGAGAAGCAGCCCGATAATCAGTCTTTCCCTGAAATTACTTTTCATCGATCCTTCCAAACCGGCGCTGGCGCCGGGAGAAATCAGCGATTGCTGCCATCAGTTGTTCCCGGCGGAAATCAGGCCAGAGTGTTTCAGTAAACAACAGTTCGGCATAGGCACTTTGCCAGAGCAGGAAATTGGAAATCCGCTGTTCACCGCCGGTGCGGATAAGCAGGTCTACTGGGGGCAATTCCGGATCGTAAAGCAGCTGAGTAAATTCCTCTTCAGTGCGGGGCGGTCGGTTGAGCCGGCCACTGCGCCAGAGTGCATATGCCTTTTTCAGCGCGTCGATAATTTCTGCGCGGCCACCATAGCTGAGTGCCAGTGTCAGATTCAGTCCAGTGTTGGTCTTGGTTTCGGAAATGAGCGTACGGAGTTTTTTCTGAACCCATTCAGGGAGGTCTGTCAACCTGCCAATCGCCCGGACCCGGACATTGTTTTTTATTAACTCAGCCTGTTCCTGTTCTATCGCCCGTGCCAGAAGTTTCATCAGGCTCTCAATCTCCTGAGCCGGCCGCTGCCAGTTTTCGGTGGAGAAGGTAAAAGCGGTGAGAAATTTTACTCCAATTTCACCGCAGGTCCGGACAATTTCGCGCAGCGCCTTGACTCCCTGCCGATGACCCAGCTGCCGAGGTAGTCCCCGCTGGCGAGCCCACCGGCCGTTGCCATCCATAATAACCGCAATATGGACCGGAATTTTGAGCTCATTGGCGCTGGGCATCAGGATTATCTATACAGACGCCCCAAGGGGTGCGTCTATCTTTCCATTATTTCGCCCTGCTTTTTTGCCAAAAGGTCATCGAGTTTTTTGATAAATTCGTCAGTAATTTCCTGGATCTTTTTCTGTGCTCCTTTGGCATCATCTTCAGAAATTTTCTTTTCCTTTTCCAGTTTCTTTATTTCCTCTATGAAGTCCCGGCGCACATTACGCACAGCCACCCGGGCATCTTCAGTAAGTTTGGAACACAGTTTAGCCAGTTCCCGGCGCCGTTCTTCAGTGAGGGGGGGGATTGGAATCCGGACAAGATTAGCTTCCACTTTTGGAGTCAGTCCCAGTTCTGCCTTCAGGATTGCCTTTTCAATTTCCGGCAGCAGGGTGCGATCCCACGGCTGCACGACCAGCTGGCGCGGTTCAGGCGCCGAGATATTGGCGACCTGGCGGAGCGGAGTCGGGGTGCCATAATACTCTACCCTGACTCCGTCCAGAATTGCCGGGTTGGCTCGGGCGGTCCGAATACGGGCGAACTCTGCCGCCAGCACTTCGACGGCACGGGCCATTTTATTCCGACATTCACTGTAAAGTTTTTCTAGCATATCACACTCCCGATTTTTTCCCCTCTCACTATATCTAAAATAGCCGACGGCTGATTAATGTCAAATACCACAATCGGTATTGAATGCTGCTGGCACAGAATAACAGCGGTTCGATCCAGCACCTTCAGATTCCTGTTTATTACTTCTTCATAAGTCAGGCGGGGATAAAAGACCGCTCCAGGTTCGGTCTCCGGGTCGGCAGAAAACACACCTGAAACTCTCGTCCCTTTAAGCACTACATCCAGTTTCAGCTCTGCTGCCCGCAATGCAGCCGCCGAGTCAGTCGAGAAGAATGGGTTGCCGGTCCCACCGGACAGAATCAGCAATGCTCCCTGGTCCAGATGTACCCGGGCCTGGTGGACCGAATAGCCGGGGACGAGATTTCCTATCGGGAAAGCAGCAAAGTGGTGCACTGGCAGATGTTTTTCCAGCAGTTCGGCCAGGCGAATGCCATTAAGTACGGTTGCCAGCATGCCGATACTGTCTGCAACTACACGGTCCATATTGGCGATTTCCCGGCCCCGCAGGATATTACCTCCGCCGGGGACGACAGCAACCTGAATGCCATGCTGATTTAACTCACAGAGTTGTTTAATGACCGAGGATAACAGTCCATCGTGAGCAAAGACTGTGCCGGATAATTTGAGCAGAATTCGTCGGTAGTAGTTACTCACCCAGTTTGAACCGGGCGAATCGCCGGATTACGATGTTTTCACCGAACTTGGCGATATTTTCCTTCAAATAATCGCCTACAGTTTTTTCCGGTGCTTTCACAAACTGCTGTTCCAGCAGACAGACCTCAGCATAAAATTTCTCAATCTTACCGGCGACAATCTTCTCTACTACCTGAGGGGGCTTTCCGGTCTGCGCTGCCTGTTCCTGATAGATTCGGCGTTCCCGTTCAATCACTTCGGGCGGCACTCCGTTGCGGTCAATGGCAATCGGGTCACAGGCGGCAATATGCATGGCAACATCACGCACAAACCGTCGGAACTCCTGATTCCGGGCAACAAAATCGGTTTCCACGTCGACCTCAATCAGTACCCCCAGCCGTTCACCGGGATGGATGTATGCGTCAATGACGCCGGCGGCGGTGGGCCGTTCTGCCTTCTTGGCTGCTTTGGCAATTCCGCGCTTACGCAGGATTTCGATTGCCTGCTCGATATTACCGTTTGCCTCTTCTAATGCGGTTTTGCAGTCCATCACGCCGGCACCGGTCCGTCTTCTTAATTCAACAACTTTGTCCATCGGTTGACTCATGGTTATCCTTCCTTATCTGCCTTAGCCTCAGTTTTTTCTTCGACTTCAGTTTCAAACTGCTTCTTGCCTTCCATTACCGCACTGGCAATATGACTCGTGACCAGGCGGATCGACCGAAGGGCATCATCATTTCCCGGGATTGGATAGTCGATGAGTTCCGGATTGCCATTAGTATCGATCAGGGCAATGACCGGAATTTTCATCCTCCGGGCTTCAGCCACCGCTGTTGCTTCCCGGACTGGATCAACCACATAAATTGCTCCGGGCAGCCGATCCAGCTGCTGCAGACCGTTGAACAGCTTGGAAAGTGTCCGGTATTCCCGCTGCAGTCGCAGGGTCTCTTTTTTCGGAGCGGCCAACTGGGTATTACTGAGGATGCGCTCCAGTTCTGCCAGCCGGGTAATTCTGGTGGAGACAACATTGAAATTGGTCAGCAGTCCACCTACCCAGCGCACGGTAACGAACGGAGCGCCACAGCGCCGTGCCTCCTCCTCAATAATCGGTCTTGCCTGTTGTTTTGTTCCGACAAAAATTATATCTTTTCCAGATTCGGTAATGGAACGCGCCGCATTATAGGCAACGGTCAGCCGTTCGAGCGTCTTTTCGAGGTCGATAATGAAGATGCCATTCCGCTTGCCGAAGATGTACGGTTTCATCTTCGGATTCCAGCGCCGGGCATGGTGCCCGAAATGTAACCCGGCTTCCAATAGTTGTTTGATGGTTAACGTTTGGTCCACTGGAACCGCTTCCTTCTTTTTGCCAGTCCGTATTTCATTCTTTCCTTTTCCCGCGGATCCCGTTTCAGGAGGTCCGCTGCCTTTAATGTTCCCCTGAGTTCGGGGTTAAACCGCAAAAGGGCACGAGCGATGCCCAGGGAAACCGCAGCCGCCTGAGCTGACAGTCCGCCGCCAGCGACCACGCTGCGTACACCAAAACTGGTTATCCCCGTCACTTGCAGCGGGGTCAGAGCAACTTTTACCAGGTCCTCCCGGCCGAAATAGCTCAGCAGCGACCGGCCATTTACCGTATGCTCAGTTTCTCCAGAAATTAGCCATACTTTGGCGGTGGCGGTTTTGCGCGAGCCAGTTGCAAAATAAGTGTTTGAATCCATATTTTACTCTATTTCTACGGGCACAAGTTTCTGCGCCTGATGCTTATGATCGGAGCCCAAATAAATATGAAGTCGGCGAATGCGCCGTGCCTGAAGGCGGTTTTTCGGCAGCATGCGCAGTACCGCCAGTTTTAATGGTCGGGTGGGGAATCGTTCCACCATCTGGCGGTAAGTAATCTGTTTCAGATGCCCCGGCTTGGTGTTGATATGCCGGTAATAAATCTTATCCTCATATTTGTTTCCCGTTACACGGATAGCACCGGCGTTGATAACGACAACATGATCTCCTGCATCGACATGAGGCGTATAGGTTGGCCGGTGCTTGCCCATTAAAAGCCGTGCGATCCGGCTTGCAAGCCGGCCAAGAATCTGGTCCCGGGCATCGATCAGATACCACTCACCTTTTACTTTTTCCTTTTTAGCTACGTATATTTTCATTGTATCAAAACTTATAACAAAAAGTTTACCCTTTGTCAAATTCTGCCGAGTTGGGGTTAAAACGGTATGTCATCGAGCTGATCCTTGGTGATATCAGTTTCCTCATCGGGGGGCAGGTCTGCTTCCGGTTCAGCCGTTTCAAGCTCAATCGGGGCACCCCGGTCAAGCAGTTGAATGCTTCGGCCGTGGATCTCTACTAGGCTCCGTTTTTCGCCAGTTTGAGTTTCCCAGGAGCGAGACCGCAGTTCACCCTGGACTAGGACCGCCGAGCCTTTTTTCAGCCGGTCAGAGAGCCGGTCTGCCAGCGGTCCCCAGCTGCTGACAGTAAAAAAGTAAGTGTCTTCCCGCCACTCATTGCTGGTCTGGTCTTTGAATCGTCGGTTGACCGCGATCCGGAAGGTGCAGTGCGGAGTTCCCTTGGGAGTGTAACGGATGTCCGGGTCGGCAACCAGCCGTCCCATAACCACAACGTTATTCAGATAGGCAAGACGAAGTCCCGGACCCGACAAACCTTCGCCCCGGGATGAATTTGCAGCACCTGGTTTCTGATCGTTCATACTCATACTGTTGATGTCGGGGTAGGTGCTTCGTTATGCGCTGGTTCAGTTGTCTTCCGCTGGGGCAGCCTAAAGATTGCTAGCCGCAGTAATTCTTCTCGATGCAGCAGGTCGCGCCGGAGGTTTTCCGGAGTAGTGGGGGGGGACTGGAAGTTGATGAAAATATATGTGCCTTCACGCTGCTTCCGGATGGGATAAGCGAAGGCGCGGCGTTCAGTTCTGGCGTCAAGCACACTGCCTCCATGGTTTTTCAGCAACTGTTCCAGCTCTTGACGGATTCTAATTACAGACTCTTCATTCAGATTGCCGTCAATTATTGCTGCCAATTCATATTGGTTCATCGATCCTCCTTTCTTATTTGAATCTGATCAAGAGGACATCGCCATCCTGAATCAGATAGCTTTTACCCTCAATTTTTACCTTGCCGGTATTATGAGCAGCCAGAAAACTGCCGGCGGTAATCAGGTCCTGCCAGTTGACTACTTCTGCTTTGATAAAGCCGCTGCCAATGTCAGAATGTATCATGTAGGCAGCATCAAGTGCCGTAGTGCCCGCCGGCGCCGACCAGGCGCGGGTTTCTTCTCCCTTCACAGTGTAGAATCGGCGGAGATTCAGGGTGGTAAAACAGGCACTCACAATCGCCCCCGGTCCTTCGGGATGAAGATTGAGGCTGAGGCGCATTTCCCGCCGGTCAGTTTCAGGAAGATCTGCCAGCACCTGTTCCAGCAGTGCGGAAAACAGGATCGGCTGACGGCGGGCAAGCTTGGGAAAGTGGTTAATATCTGCCGGTTCAGCATCAGAACAGTTCAGTACATAGAGGACCGGTTTCAGCACGAAGAGAGAGAGATCTCGGACTGTATGCTTTTCTTCCGGTGTAAGATCCGGAGGCTGAAACGAGCGCTGAAGCGCGGCGTCCAGTTTCTTCAGGGCGGAAATCAGGTGGTGCTTGTGAGGACTCTCCGGTTCTTTTACTGCCGATGCCAGTCTTTTTTCCACGACGGTGAGGTCAGCGATTGCCAGTTCGGACTCGACAATTTCCATATCCCGGTCCGGATCGATTGAGTCAAGGATGTGCGGAATGTCAGGAGTAGAGAAATTGCGGACAAGATGAAGCAGCAGGTCTACCTCACGGATATGGGCAAGAAATCTGTTTCCCAGTCCTTCGCCTGAACTGGCACCTTTTACCAGTCCGGCGATGTCGACAAACTCGATGTGGGCCGGAGTTACTTTCTTCGGCTTGATGACCTCAGCGATCCGTTTTAACCGCTCATCGGGTACGGCAACAATACCGACATTTTTCTCAATTGTAGTAAAGGGGAAAAGATCGACCCGGGCGCCCGCACCGGTTAGCAGATTGAAAAGTGAACTTTTGCCCACATTGGGCAGACCTACCAGTCCGACCTTCACTGGGATACCATCCTTTCTGTGGGGGGTACGGTAGAGTTCCGGGTTGATGTGTTAAAGCGGTTCATCGCCATTTCCAGACCGTGCTTGAGGACGAACAGACAGGCCTCAGCTGCACGGTTTAGCACTTCAGGTAACTGCCTTGTTTCTTCGTCTGTCCAGGGTGAGAGGACATATTCAGCCGTCTCAACGCCGTCGGGACTGCCGATGCCGATACGCAGGCGGGGAAAGTTATCAGTCTCCAGATGAAAGATGATCGAGGCCAGTCCTTTGTGTCCACCGTCAGAACCCTTGGGACGCAGCCTCAGGGTTCCGAACGGCAGGGCAATATCGTCAACCACTACGAGAAAATGATCCGGATTTCGGGCAAGATGTTCCTTAACGACGACACCGGAGTTGTTCATGAACAGAAGTGGTTTGACCAGAGTAAGAGGCCGGGTGTCAATAACCGTTCGTCCCACAAGGCTTCCGGGGAGATGATGAAACCGGATGCCAAGCCGGTGGGCGATTGTATCAACGACCAGAAAACCGACATTGTGCCGGGTATGAGCGTATCGAGGTCCGGGGTTCCCCAGTCCGAAAATGGTCATGCTATTTTTTCTCTTCTTTCTTCTTGGCTTCTGCTTCTGTCTTACCTTCTTCGCTGCCCGCTTCTTCCTTTTTCTTTTCCTTGATGACTTCTGGTTCAGCCGTGGTCTCCGGCTGAGGTGTGGTTGCTTCGGCAGCAGCCGCCAGTTTGCGTGGCGTCAGGATTGTGACAATTGCCGATTCCGGCGGGAGCGCAAATTCGATTTCCGGATACTTCAGGTCGGAGATGTGAATGCTATGTCCCATTTTCAGATGAGTAATGTCGATGTCAATATGTTCCGGTATCCTGTCAATTGTGGCGCGCACCGGAATTTCACGCAACAACAGTTCGAGCATGCCGCCCTGTTTTACACCTTCAGCAGTTCCGTGAAGAATGACCGGGACATTCATTGTGATCTTTTCGTGGAGATGTACTTTCTGAAAATCTACATGCAGAAATGAACCGTCAATCGGATTACGCTGGATCGTCTTGATAACACAGCGGGTCGTCCCCTGTCCGTCAATGACAACATCAACAATCGGCGCATGACCCTTCAGTTCCTTCAGGAGCATCATGAACTCATGGGCAGAGAGGGAAAGCATGACTGACGGATCACCGTGTCCATACATTACCGCCGGCAGTATCCCGGCACGGCGGAGTTTTCTAATTTTTGATTTTCCGGTTTCGGTTCTGATACTTGCTTTAATTTGTGCCATAACTCTCCTTTTTTAATCAATAAACAATGAACTTACCGACTCTTCCCGGTGGATGCGGAAGATGGCTTCAGCCAGAAGGGCGGAGATGGTCAATACCTTGATTTTCGGATGGGACTTGGCTGCGGGTTGCAGGATTGTGTCGGTGATTATTATTTCCGTGATCGGTGATTGCGCCAGGTGGTACACCGCATCACCGGAAAATATCCCATGGGTAGCGGTAGCCCGGACATTCCGTGCTCCTGCTTTGACCAGTGCTTCGGCCGCCCGGATCAGGGTGCCACCAGTATCAATCATGTCATCAAAAATCAACGCATCCAGCCCTTCAACCTCGCCTACCACCCGCAAGGCCTCAACCTGATTGGGTGCAGTCCGGCGCTTATCGATTATTGCAATCGGCGTATCCTTCCCCAGACGCTGGGCAAAACCGCGTGCCCGGTTTGCCCGACCGGTGTCTGGTGCGACGACAACTAGGTTGTCAGCAAACTGACGGTGGTATTCTACCAGTACCGGTGTTGCATAAAGATGATCAACCGGTATGTCAAAGAATGCCTGAATCTGTTCCGCATGCAGATCAATAGTCAGAATCCGGTCGACGCCGGCACGGGTCAGGAGATTGGCAATCAGCTTGGCAGAAAGTGGTACTCGGGGGCGGTCCTTGCGATCCTGGCGCGCATAGCCGTAGTAGGGAATTACCGCTGTAATACGCCGGGCAGAAGCCCGCTTCAGTGCATCAATCATCAGCAGTAATTCCAGCAGATTATCGGCTGGCGGTGGAGTGGGCTGGACTATGAATACATCTTCCCCCCGGACATTTTCGTTGATACTGATTCGGATTTCACCATCGGCAAAATTTGATATTTCAGCATTGCCTAAGGGAACCTCAAGCCGTTGGGCAATTTTTTCTGCGAGCGGTCGATTTGCCCGCCCGGAAAAAAGCTTCAGTTCCTTACCATTCATTTTCTGCTCCATTTCCGCCTCGATCAGCACTGGGGCGGGGGGATTTGAACCTCCACGACAGGATCCAAAGTCCTGTGTCCTGCCAGATTAGACGACGCCCCAAATTCATAATGTCGTTCCGGCGCCGGACAGTGTTGACGGTCTATAGCGGGTTATAATCCAGGGGGACCCAGAATGCAACCATTCGGCCATCGGGTCGGTTGCATATTGCAACCCATAGACCGTACTGCCGGAGCCGGTGAGACCGGCAGCCACCATTCCACTTTCCAGTAACTGTTTCTTTATCTTTGCCAGTTCTGGATACCGGCGGAACACTACCGTTTCAAAGCTGTTTCTGATCAGTTCTGCCAGTCCTGCCGGCTCTTTACGCCTTAATTTTAAGGCTATAATTTTAGGGCAAAACCTCCAGGTTGTCAATTTTTTCTTCAGCCGGTCCAGTCTGTCATACGCCCAGCGGGTTGAGATTCCGAATCCCGGGTAATAGAGGACAATTCGGAGTGCCGGGAGGGTGATCGGTCGGAGTTTCTCTCCTCGCCCCCGGGCGACGCAAGGTTTAGGTTGAAGGAAGAATGGGACATCACTTCCCAGTTCCCGGGCAAGTTGATTAAGCTGAGTGAGGTTGAGCGGGTGGTCAAAAAGATAATTCAGTCCGAGCAGAACCGTAGCAGCATTGGAGGATCCGCCTCCCAGTCCTCCTCCTGGGGGGATATTTTTATCAATGAAAATTTTGCAGCCGCCGGTGATTCCGGTTGCTGTAAAAAAAAGTCCGGCGGCCCGATAAGCCAGATTGGCTCTTTCCGGAATGTTAAGATTGATGCCGGTAGTTTTTACGCAAATTCCACTGCGGGTCTTTTCAAGCCGTACCCGATCTCCGAATTCCAGCGGTACCATGATCGTTACCAGTTCATGGTAGCCATCAGCTCTTTTTCTCCCGACCCAGAGTCCGAGATTGATTTTAGCCGGGGAATGGAGTCTGATTACTTTCACTTTTCGACAAAGCAGGAGGCCGGTTCAATCTGCCAGTCGGACGAAAAAAACCCAGCAGCCCGGACACCTTTCCATCCGAACCTGCGGACCCGGTGGTCAAAAATCATGAAATCGGGAATGGCAGTGCCGGAACCAATCAGATTCCAGAAAAGGGAGAGTTTTGTGGTGGAGGAATCGGTGCCAAAACGGCATAGAACGAGTCGCTGGGGATTCAGAGGATTGGGATAGGTGATGATCGCAGCCAGACTTTCTCCCAGGTCAACTCGGTTACACAGCATCCTCCCCTGGTGGATTCGAATCGGCAGACTGCGGGCAATTCTGGCGGTTTGGATATTATCTTCACTGCTGCCCAAGAGTACAATATTGCGATTTAGTGGCAGATGTTCAGTATCGGCGTAAATTTCAGTTGTTCCGTTGGCGATGAGCCACCAGCGCAATCCTTCCTGAACTGCGCTGTGGTGCAAAAACGGCGTCAGGTTGGGATCTTGGGTACCGTAAACAATTGCAAACGGAGAAAAAAGTACCTGTTTTGCTGGGCCATAAAGCCCGGGTCTTTTAGTAATGGCTGTGCCTTTTCGGTATGCTCCTGGGCGCCAGCCGTTCTTATCCCGGTGCAGAGTGATATCTTTGCCGGAAAAAGGCAGATCTAATTCCTGGCCATCGATTTTCAGCCGGAGCAGGCTGCCGGCTATTTTCAGCCTTTCCTGATCAATCGTCAGCTGGGTAATGTTAACAGTGGAGATTTTGAGGGTTGAGTCGCTCAGCGTTGCTTCGATGAATGCATCGCGGCCCACAACCGCCACCCGGTCAATTTTTACCCAGTAGGCTTTTCCTGACTGATTGATGTCTGCGGTCCGGAAACGGATGTGCCCGGGAGTGTTCTGCCTTTTTCTGTTTTTCAGAAAAGTCATCAGTTGTTCATCGTCTACGCAGACCGTGCCGTCAGGATAGTTCCACCAGTGTTTCACACCCGGAACTTCCTTATAGACATACTCATATCCCAGACTTCTAAGCCAGAGTGCGAATGTTCTGCCATGGATTGGCGGTACATTGTCGTCCTCACCGCCGTGAAGGATGAATACCGGCAGATTGCAGGCATTTTCTATAAATGCCGGTGTGTTGTCCGGTCGTGCAGCCATTTCCCGGAGTGCCAGTTTTGATGGTTCTGCAAAGATAACGCTCCGCTGCAGGAAATTGGGGACATAAAGCGGAAAAGAGGGCCAGCCGGCTGCCGGTGCAATTGCAGCAAAAAGATCCGGATGGGTCAGACCGATATGCCAGGTTCCGTGGCCGCCCATTGAGTGACCGGTAAGATAGATACGGTCCAAATCAACCGGCAGCGAGCTGCAGACCTCCTTCAGCACTTCAAGGGCATCCAGCCTTCCCCAGTCCTGCCAGTCAAACCCGTATGGTCGGCGATTGGTCGGACAGACAACAAATGCCCAGTCCTTGGGCTGGAAACATTCTGCCAGTCCGCTTGCTTCAACGCCTGCACCGTGCAGTGAGAGAATTAATCCGTAGTTTTGTGACGGGTCATAATTTGCGGGATAAAGAATTGCGTAGTACTGACACGAGGAGTCGATTTGAGATACAAAGGTCCGTTTGTGTGGCTGGTTGATCCGCCGGGAGCGTAAAAGGATCGTATCTGAGAACTCAAAATCTTGGTATCCGACAGTGAGAACCATTTTATAGCCCGTGCTTTCATACGGGAGAACTGGGGTATGAACGAAGATCGCCGGTTTTTTAACACCCAGAGCCGGAATCCGGTCAATAATCGTATCGGCGATCAGAAAGGTGTCGATTTTCATTTTCAGTTTTACACGATAGAGCATTTCCGCGGTTGTGTTGAGGAGCGGGATGCCGAGCCAGCCGGTCAGTGCCGAGTCGGCGATCAGATCCGGAGCGGTGATATCCTGAGTTACTGGGATCAGCGGAGCGGGCGCAGGGAGAAGCATAAATCGCACCCGCTGATCTCCATAGCCGGAGAGGCGCAGGATGACCCGGTTGATGCCGGAATCAATGATTACTGGCGTGAGAAACCAGTTGTTCCCGTAAACATCACCCAGGTAATTTCTGCCATTGAGCAGGAAGCTGCCGGTTCTCGTGGCTGCTGCCAGCGCCCGCGACTGCCGGGAAGAATAGAATTCAGCATAGGCGTAGCCGAGAGCGACCAGACCGCTGATACCATAATAGTTCTGAATCGTATCCCACTGCACATCCGGATAATCGGTGCTGAACCAGCCATCGGCGTCAGCGGTTACTTCACGCCAGATGGCAGCTCCCCCCGAAACCAGTCCGGATGGCAGGGATTCGCCGGCGACCGGATTCAGCTGGCTCGGGTCCCCAACTACTTCAGTAATGCCTTCCCTTGTGCCTACCGAGAAGGGACCGCAGACCAGCCACCGGCTGATTTTAATTGTGTCAGCAATTGAACCGGGAAATTGATTTCCGGCGGTCACAAACAGGCAGAGGATCAGGTTGCTGAGGGTCGTACTCACATTAAATGTTATCCGTTGGCATCAGGTCAGTCAATCAGGGCAGTGCCAATTTTGACCATCTTTTTTTGCTCGTTATTATTATTCAATGTGGGAAAAATCAACTTTTGAAAGGATCTGTCAGGAGATTGACCGTCTGGTACCGGCGATGATTGAAATGCAGAGCCGGTTGTGTGCCCTGCCGGCAATCAGTCCGAAGTCCGGGGGGGAAGGAGAAAAGGCGCGGGCCGATTATCTCCGGGATGAGCTGGAGTCATGGGGGCTGGCGGTTGAGGAGTTGCGGGCACCTGACCCGCTGGCACCCTGTGGCTATCGTCCGAACCTGATCGTCCGGCTCCCCCGGGAAAAATCCGGTCCGGTACTTTGGGTGATGACTCATCTGGATGTTGTTCCGCCCGGACCGCGCGAGTTATGGCAGTCTGACCCGTTTGTGGCGAGGGTTGAGGCAGACCGGATTTACGGTCGCGGTGTGGAGGATAATCAGCAGGAGATGGTAGCTTCAATCTTTGCCCTCCGGGCGCTGCTGAATCTCGGGCTTGTGCCCGGTCTCCCGGTGGCGCTGATGCTGGTAGCAGATGAGGAGACTGGTTCCGAGTTCGGGGTGGACTGGCTCCTGAAAAATTATCAGTTATGCGCAGCGGATGATCTGGTAGTGGTTCCAGATGCAGGAAACGAAGATGGCACACTGCTGGAAATTGCCGAGAAGTCGATTCTCTGGTTGAAGTTCACAACTTATGGCAGGCAGGCACACGGCTCGACACCACATCACGGCAATAACGCCCATCGAGCTGGTGCCTATCTGTTAGTCCGGCTCGACCAGGAGCTGCATGAGCATTTCAATGCCCGGGATGAACTTTTCTCCCCGCCTTATTCCACGATTGAGCCGACGAAAAAGGAAGCCAACGTTCCCAATATCAATACCATTCCCGGAGAGGATGTTTTTTACTTTGACATGCGGATTCTGCCCTGTTATCCACTGGAATCAGTGATGACGAAGGTCAAGGAGGTGGTCAGCGGTATTGAGCAGGAATTCAAGGTAAGAGTCAGGGTTGATATTGAACAGCAGGCACAGGCGGCACCACCAACTCCGCCGGATGCACCAGTTGTCCGGCTGCTTGCCGAGGCGGTCCGCACAGTTTACAAAAAAGAACCATTTACTCGTGGTATCGGGGGCGGCACGGTGGCGGCGTTTTTCCGACGCCAGGGGATTCCGGCGGTGGTCTGGGGCAGAAATGCCGGTCAGGCGCACAAGCCCAATGAGTTCTGTCTGATTGAAAATATGGCTGGCAATGCCAAGGTTTATGCCTATCTGTATGGCAGCCAGGTATAGCGCCTCTGGACCTGATTGACTTTTCACAGATTTTCAGTTAAGGTGAAGTGATGGAACTGCGTTCACCTGAGGAACTTCGTCAGTTTGTTGATCTGGACCGGGCAGAGGTGGTCGATGAGCGGGCAAAGGGCGGGGAAGTAATTCTGATTCCGCTGGTCAACCCTTTTGCGCCGATTCCAGCACTGAGTGCAGTGGCAGATAATCTCAGCTGGTTTATGGAGCAGGTTACAGGACGTGGTTATCAGAAGGCGGAGGAGGTTTATGATGTCGGGTTTATTGTCCGGGAGCCGGGACATCAGGCATTCGGATTGAAGGTGAATGCGGAAAGTGGTATGGTGGTGATTTCCCGGGTTTCAATTCTTGAGGACGAAACTGTCTTCCGCCGTTATGTAAACTACCTGCGCACGGGCGTTTTTCTGTAACTCTCAAGTCCGAGCAGGAGAAGTTCCAGCGCTAGCAGAAGCCCTGCGAAATAGAGCAGCGGTCCGGTCAGTTCACTTGCAGCGTAAAGGCGCGGTGGGTAAATTTTGATTCGATTTCGAATTAGCGGTTCGAGCGGTGCCGGCGTCAGATCCCCTTCCTCCGGTAGCGGGTTGACGGCAAATTCGTAATGCTGTCCATTTTCCAGACGGTAAATTCCAGGAAGCCGGGTGTCGGTGATCTTTACCACCGGTTTTATGCCTCCGGCTTCAGAAAAAACCGTTTTTTCCCCTGCGGGCATGAGCAGACGGAACGGTTCGGCGGTATCAACTGTAAGTACCACAGTGTCCCCGGTCTGCCATTCATTTCGACGGTTTATGCCGGTGAGGTATTTCAATGTCTGATACAGCAGGGGCACAAATGCCGCCCGGTAAACCAGGTCGGAAGCCTCGGGAACAGGAGTGAATGTCCAGATGATGAGATTTTTCCCGGGCAGTTCGATGACCAGCGGGTCCTGGTTGGCAAGCCGGATTAATGTTCTGCCACCTGTTATCCGGCTGTGATAATACACCCGCACAGCATTGAGGTCAACCGTTCGCAGACCTGAGAGCACTGGATGGGTGGTGTCAACTTCCGCCGGGGTGATAAAGCCGAGATGACTCACCGGACCTTCATACCTGATGGGCAGCGGGATATTGCCATTGGTTAATGAAGGTGCGCACAGCAAAGCCGAACCGCCGGAATTGAGATAGAAGTCCAGGCGTTCCCAGTCAGCCGGCCGGAGCGCGCTGGCATCAGCTATTATAATCGCCTGATATCGGGTAAGGTCGGTGCGTCTCAGTTCGGAAATATTGAGCAGGAGCGGTAGAAACTGGAGGGTGTCGGTGACAAGCGCCAGCCGGAGATATTTCCCCTGGTTTTCCGAAGATACAAAAATCGGTACTGAAACTCTGGAAGGGGTTTCAAGGGTAAAAAAACGCCGGTCGTCGACCAGGAGGGAATCGCTGGAAAGTTCGACAATGCCCGAATAATGATGGCGGAGGTCAGGGGGCAGGGAAAATTCAGCAAATACTGCGGAGCGAGCGGAGATGTTTACTACTTTTTCTTCCTGGTAGCCTTCCAGTTTCAACCGGACGGTTCTAATTACCGGTGTCCCCCCGTAATTGAAGATACGGACTCTGAGCCGACGGCGGTCATATGTAATCCCGGTTATTCCCGCATTGTCGAATCTGTTACTGCCGAGATTAATGATCTGGAGCTGACCTCCGGGAACGGGAATATTTTCCGGCACTGCCCGCGCCTGGAGATCAGTGATGATTATAACCGGCATTGGTGTCTGACGATACAGCTCGGCGGCTCGGGTCAGTGCCGGCTGCAGCGTCGGGGAAATGGTAGAAGCGGAGAGTGTGTCCAGAAGAGTGAGGAGGGTATGTCTGCCGCTGAATACCGTGTCGGGATGACTGCTGAGTATCAGCATGGGCCGGGATGAGCTGTGAATGATCCGGCGTGCCGCCTCCAGTGCCAGCTGCCAGCGGCTGCCATATGCCATACTGTAGGAATGGTCAAGGATGAGCAGCATGCGGTCCGAGCCGAGCCGGAACGGGAGTCTGCTCTCAAGCCGCGGGCGGCTCAGTGCCAGCGGTATCAGAAGCAGAAACAGAGTCCGGAGGACAAGCAGCAGAATTTCCCGGAGCCGGACCCAGGACCATCTTTCACGGCGCACACTTTCCAGCAGTACCAGCGAGGGGAAACCCCGGCGCTGGAGCCGCAGCCGGGTAAAAATGTGGATCAGAACCGGGATCAGTCCCAGCGGCAGGAGCAGGAGAAAAGACGGATAGAGAAACTGCATCAGTGGAGACGGCGCCGGCGTTCCAGGTAAGTGAAGAGCGCTTCTTCAAATGGTGTAGCAGTGCTCAGTGACTGATAATCGACCCGGGCTTCGGCACAGGCGCGCCGGAAGTATTCACACCGGCGGTTGAACCGGTTCTGATACTGGTACTGAATCTGCCGGGGATCAACGGTGATTTCCTGTCCGGTTTCGAGGTCGCGCAGAAGAACCGGATTGGTGAAGCCCAGAGTTGCCTCATCGGGATGGAACAGATGGAATACGAGCAGTTCATGTTTGCGGGCACGGAAGTGGCGCAGAGCGGCAACTACGGCGGTCGCATCGTCCCAGAGGTCGGAGATGAGGATCACCAGTCCCCGGCGCCGGATGCGTTCGGCAAGCTCATGGAGGGTTGTGCTGATGTCGGTCTCCCCCCCAGGTTTCAGGTTTTCCAGCTCCCGGAAGAGTACCCGCAGATGGGCACCGGTGGCACGGGGTGGAATGTAGCGGTCAATTTTTGCGGAAAATGTGACCAGCCCGGTCGAGTCCTTCTGCCGGTTAAGGAGCAGGGCAAGGCTGGCAGCCAGCCACCGGCCGTAATCCAGCTTGGTGTAACCTGCCGCCGGATAGTCCATTGAGGCGGAGGCATCCAGCACGAGATAGGCACGGAGGTTGGTTTCCTCCTCATACTCGCGGACAAAGAACCGTCCGGTCCGGCCGTAGACCCGCCAGTCGATCCGTTTGAGTTCATCGCCGGGCATATATTGACGATACTCGGCAAATTCTACTGAGAAACCCTTGTACGGAGAGCGGTGCAGACCGCTGAGGAAGCCCTCAACAACAAGCCGTGCCTTGAAATCAATGCCTTTGAGCCGGGCGATCAGTTCCGGTCTGAGCAGAGGTATTCCTGAAGATCTCATATAACAGTTTACCAGCACAACCGGTATGCTGTCAAATGACCGTCCGAATTAATAAAAACTGTGTTGCCCAATTATCGAAGAAAAAACTTGACACCGATTTTCAAAATTGTATCATATAAATGAGCATTGACTGCGGCTTTGGGGTTCGGTTGCAGAGCTTCTTTTAGGTTTTAGTTTCAGAATACCCGGATAGCAGGGGCTCGACAGTCAGAGGCTGCGACGCATCAGAAAATAAAGCGGTCTGTTTCCTGCCGCAGGAACAGCGGTAATTTGATAATTAAATGATGGCAGAAACTGCCGGATGAGCAGGAGGAGGTCAGAATGGCAATGAGAGCCGAACTGGAAAGCGGCGTTCTGGTCCGACCGAAAACCGGACCAGCTGCCGGATTCATCTGGGACCCGGTCAAGATCGGTCCCGGTTTTGAGTGGCTTGACCACGACACGATCCGCGTGCTTGAGGGCGGGCTCGCGGGCAAAATCCTCGGTGTCCGGACCGAGCTGATGGCCAATAATGCTGCGTGCAGTCTTCAGGATCAGGGCCGGCTGATCGGCACGGTTTCAATTGAGCGCAATCCGCCGGGCAAGGGAATTATCCTCTGGGATGCACAGGTGCATCCCCAGTACCGGCGCAACGGCCTGGCAGCGATTATGACCTGGATCATCTTCCGGGAGCTTTTGCTCAATCAGACGGTGGCGACATTCAGGATCCGGATGGTCCGTTCACTCAAAGCCGGCGAGAACGGGGTTGAGCTGCAGAATGTCGGCATGGGGGTGATTGCAGTGCGGCTGGGGTTCACTCCGGAGATGAATCTGGAGCGGGCGATCCGCGGTGATAACATCACCGAGCTTGAGGCACTGCCGGCGGTTAACGGCAGCCCCCCCGCACTCAAGATCGGCCTGCGTTCCGACCCGTTCATGCTGGTTGCCTTTGTGCTCAGTCCGGATACGATGAAGCCGACCAATGACTTTCGCACCTATCTGGAGATCAAGAATAACACCTTTATCATCCATGATTGGGCAAAAAAAGGTCTTCTGGTGGTCAACGGCAACTATCTGCTGCGCACGCCCCAGATCAACCATTTTGTCAACCGGATTGCGGTTGATGAGGCAGAGGCGATAATCTTCAGAAACAAAATTCGCGGGCTGTAACTTTTCCGGGAACATCCGGATTCCCCTCAATCGTTAACAATCAATCTTGCGTTTTCGCCCGGTTTTTTTAACATTCAGCTGATGGCAGTTCATGAACATTCCCGGCGTCAGGGGCGCAGTCTGCTGCTTTCGATTCTGCTCAACCTCGGGTTTGCCCTGCTGGAACTGTTTGCCGGGCTGTTTGCCAATTCGCTCGTGCTCGTAGCCGGTGCGCTCCATGATGCCGGTGATGCGGTGGCGCTGGTGCTTTCCTGGCTGGGCCTCCGGCTTTCCCTCCTGCCCCCGAACCGGCGCCGGACCTTCGGATATCGCAAGGTGCGGATTCTTGTTGCCTTTGTCAATGCGCTCGCCCTGGCGGTCTTCACCGTGCTGGTCGTGCGGGCGGCGATCGGGCGGATTGTGACTCCGGAACCGGTTAAGAGTCCGGTTCTGATTCTCGCAGCACTGGTGGGGATCGGGGTCAACGGTGCCGCGGTACTGATACTGAGGCAGGAACGGCACTCACTCAACATCCGGGCGGCAATGTGGCATCTGCTGGACGATCTGCTCGGCTTTGTTGCGGTACTTCTGGGCGGGATCGTCATCCGTCTGACCGGCTGGACAGTAATTGATCCGGTGCTTTCAATTGCGGTCGGAATTATGGTCCTTTACGGCACCTGGCGGGTCTTCCGGGAGGCGACCAGCATTCTGATTGACTCCACGCCCCGGGATCTGAATTACGAGGAGGTGCGCCGCTTCATCACCTCGTTTTCTCCGGCGATCCGGGACCTCCACGACCTGCACATCTGGACGCTCGGCGAGGGGGAACGGGCACTGATGGCGCATCTGGTGGTGGCGGACGGAACGGTGAGCAGTTTTCAGTCCCTGCTGGCACAGCTCGACTGTGCACTCCGTGACCGCTTCAATATCCAGCACATCACCTTTGAACTGGAGTGCGACGCGTGTAAATCGGGTGCCGGTGTCTGCCTGAACTGACCGCTTCTCTTACCGGGTGATGATTAACGTTCCTGCCGGCTTTCCATTGACCTGCACGAGATAGACCCCGGCGGGCAGTGGCGAACCGTCAATTCTCCGTCCGTCCCAGAGCCCGTTTCTGCCATAAGCCACAACCCGGCCTGAGGCATCGGTGACCCGGATCCGGTCCTTTTCTCCAGCACCACGGATGCGGAACGGTCCGGTGCCGACTTTGGGCAGAATCCGGTATTTAGCAGTCCGGGATGCCGGGGCAGGGGCAAACTCAGCAATGCCCGGATAAAGGCTTGACCAGTAACAGCCGGATGAGTCCTTTTTCAAATATACCACCCCAGCCATCACATCAGGCAGACCGGGCAGATAGCACACCTTGGGTCTGACACCCCAGCCGGCTGCCGCCTCATGCTCATTCATCCGGAGCGGTGTTGACCAGTTCTCCGGTTCGGCAGCAAATGCACGGGAGATAAAAATCTGATTACCCGTGCTGGAGCTTTTAAGATAGGCGACGGTTACTTCGCCGGCTGTGCCATATCTCCGCGGCTGAAGGTCAAAGAACCGCTCCTCTGCCTCCGGATCGCCGGCAAGGGTCCGGACTCCGCTCCAGCTGTGACCGCCACTGGTGGAATAGAGATAGTCAATGTCCCAGTTGCCGGAGTTATTCCGGTTCCGGGCAAATGCACACCAGACGGTGGCAAGCGAGTCAGAGGCATTGAAACCGGCGGCAATTGCCGGATTCTCAATCCGGTCGCCGTCAAAGGTGAACCGGTGATAAATCCAGTTTCCGGGTTCAAGCCGGTTGCGGTTGATCCACAAAAGCAGGGTGTCCCGGTTCGGTCCGGCAACCCCGGCAAAATAGACATACCGGCCCGTGCCCCCGGCAAGGTAAAGGTTGCGCGCCGGCTGGTAAAAGGAGTCGATCGGCGGGAAAAAGTCCCAGCCATAATCGGTGCTGCGCTGGAAAAACAGCCGGGGACGGGTTGAGCCGGGTGTGGTGTCCGAAACCGCAATGTAGATGTAATGCTGGGCGCCCGGATGGTCGGTGCAGCCGGCAAAGTCATGACAGGGCAGTTCGTCAGGCCCGAAGTTCATTATGGTGGCATGAGAATTGAACAGACGTCGCCTTACAATTGCCAGGGAATTGGGGTAATCCTCCTCGTAATTAAAAAGGTAATATAGCGCCGCACTGTCACCATCGCCGATAAATGAAAATACCCTGGCGAGAGTGGTGTCGGAACTGCTTCCACAGCCTATTTCTATCCAACTCTGTCCCAAGTCAGTGGAGTAATATTCGTACTCCGTATTGGGCCGGATGTTTTCAGCCACAAACATAAGCACCGTATCATGGTAAATAGTGCAGACATCGCCGGCAACGGTAAAGTCTGCTCTTCCGGAGTGAATCAGGACATCTGCTTGGGCGGGCACACTGATCCAGAGAATGGCGATCAGGGTTTTGATAAGACGGTAAGACATACCTGCCTCCCGGTTTGAATCTACCAGCTCATTATATCCCCGTAACCGGTTTTGTCAACCGGGTAGCAGTAGAGATCAGTTACCGGTGCGGTTAGTCATTTTAAAGGTGAATTCAATCAGTCGATGGTGTTCGGTGTTGCGGCGGATTTGAGCCGGAGCTGAAAGCCGGCATCGGTCCTGGTCAGGACTGGGGATATTATTGAAAAGGAGACGGCTGTGGGAACTGCCCGGGGGTAAGGTTTAAACAGGAGCTGAGGGCGGGACCAAGTTGGCAAGATATTGATAAACTGAAACTTCCGTGAATAGAACCAAAATCCGGTCTGACTGGTGGTGTTAAATCTGTACAGGTTCTGGATCTAACTGTTATAGAGGGGTCCGGCGCAGGCGCAGGGAGTTGGTGACCACATTGATTGAGGAGAGTGCCATTGCAATTTCGGCAATCACCGGGTGCAGAAGGCCGAGCATCGCCAGCGGAATCGCCAGCAGGTTGTAAAAGAGCGCCCAGAACAGGTTCTGTTTTATTTTGCTGAAGGTGGCGCGGGAAAGCCGGACCGCAGCCAGAACCGCAGTGAGGTCGGAACGGATGAGCGTGACATCACTGGCAGCAATGGCAATTTCGGTGCCGGTGCCGAGCGCAATCCCGACATCAGCCGCCCTGAGCGCCGGCGCATCGTTGATACCGTCGCCGAGCATGGCGATGGTGCGGTATTTCTCCCTCAGCCTGCCCAGCAGTTCCAGCTTGTCCTGCGGCAGCAGTTCGGCATGAACCTGCTCAATACCCGCCTGGCGGGCAATCGCTTCAGCGGTCTGCCGGCTGTCACCGGTAAGCATAACCGGCACAATGCCCAGTGCCTTCAGTCCGGCAATCATTGCCGGGGCTTCGGGTTTGAGTTCATCAGCAAGGATGAGCATGCCGAGCGGTCTGGAGTCCAGCGCAACGAACAGCATCGTGCCCGGTTTTCCCTCATGGCTGCGGGCAAGCGTCTCCAGTCCGGTGGTGTCAACCCCGTGCTTTCTGAGCAGGGCAAGCCTGCCTGCCCATGCCGGTCTGCCTCCAACTTTGCCGGTGATGCCCAGTCCGGGCAGGGCGGTGATGTTTTCGGCGGCTGGTGGTTTGAGGTTCTGTTTTTCTGCCCGCTGGAGAACAGCGCGGGCAAGCGGATGTTCTGAACCCTGTTCCAGTGCAGCAGCGGTTTTCAGCACCTCTGCCGGCTCAACTCCGGGCAGGGGGATGATTTCCTGAACCTGCGGTTTCCCCAGGGTCAGCGTGCCGGTCTTGTCCAGACAGAGCGCCCGGACATCCTTGAGACGCTGGAGCGCCGCTCCGGAGCGGAAGATGATTCCCCGCCGCGCTGCCATGCCGGTGGCGACCACGAGCGCGGTTGGTGTTGCCAGGCCCAGCGCACAGGGGCAGGCGATGACCAGCACCGCAACCGCGGCAAAAAGGGCAAGGGAAAGACGGGAGAGTTCCGGATTGACCCAGGGAAACAGGGTGTGCGCCCGGCGCAGGAAGGGCTGGAATGCCGGTGCAAAGGCAAACCAGATAATTCCGGTGATCAGGGCAAGAAGCAGAATCGCCGGCACAAACCGGGCGGTGATGCGATCTGCCAGTGCCTGCACCGGAATCTTTTTCAGCTGGGCTTCTTCCACGAGCCGGATCACCTGTGCCAGAAATGTGTCCTGTCCGACCCGGCGCACCGCAACCCTGATAAAACCGGTGGTGTTGATCGTGGCGCCGATCACCTCATCACCGGGGTTTTTCACCACCGGCAGCGGTTCACCAGTTGCCATCGATTCGTCAATCTCGGTGGTGCCCTCGATGATGATGCCGTCGGTCGGGATCTTTTCCCCGGGCCGGATGAGCATGATGTCGCCCGGCTTGAGCCGGTTCACCGGTACTTCAGTTTCTCCACCATCCACCAGAATCCGGGCGGTCCGGGCACCAAGTGAAAGCAGTTGCCGGAGGGCACCCGCAGCTCTGCCCTTGGCGCGTGCCTCAAGATATCTGCCGGTGAGATAGATTGCCATCAGCATGCCGGCAACCCTGCCCAGATTCTCAACCTCCACGCCGGCAAGGACAAGGAGGGAGGAGAGGAGTGCGGCAATGGTGCCGAGTGCGATCAAAACATCCATAGTCGCTGAGCGGTTGCGGAGCGAGCCGAATGCGGTCTTTAGCACCTGCCAGCCCGGTATAAACAGCACTGCGGCGCCGAGCAGAAACTCAATTGCGGTCATCAGTTTCATGGGCAGATGAAGCAGATGGGCAAGATGGAGTACCATCAGCACCATTGCCGGCACAACCAGCAGCCAGGCGACCAGCATCCGGGTCTTTGCCTTTTTGAGTTCGGCGGCAAGAAGCGTTGTCTCGTCTGCGCTCTTTTCCCGCACATCGTAGCCGGCACTGACAATTGCCTTTTTCAGCTCCTCGGGCGGTGTTATTTCCGGGTCGTACTCCACCACCGCCTCCTCGGTCGCAAAGTTCACCTGAGCAATCTTTACCCCGGGCAACCGGGAGAGCGCCTTTTCAATTGTCACCGCACAGCCGGCGCACGACATCCCGCTGATACCGATTACGGTGGAAGTGGTGCGGGTAAGTTCTGGTTTTGGTGCCTGTTCAGACATGGGCAGCGTTTCCGCTCCGGCGCTTAGAAACCGCTCCGGGTTTTCCTTGAACCGGGCAAGGCAGGCGGTGCTGCAGAAGTAATAGATTTTACCTTTGTATTCCCAGCTGCCAGAGGCAGATTCAGGCTGGACGGTCATCCCGCAGACCGGGTCAATGTGCCGCTCGGGCTCCGGGCTCATAACCATTAGACCCGAAATCAAACTGTCTGGATGCCCGGTAAACTGGTACAATCGCAAGGCGGTGGGCGAATCGGGATGATTTAAATGGTATATATTAATGTGTTAATATCTTAATTTCAGAGGGTGCTAACTATGTAATTCCGAAAAATTCTTAATTTTGTTATTTGAAACGCATCCTAAATATGAAATTTTAATAAAAATACCAATATTGGTAAAATTTATAAAAAAGAAAATCATGGGATCTGCTTGTGGCAAAGATAAAACTTGAGCTACCAGTTTTACCTGTTCTTTAACGGTGTGTAGTTGAAAAACCCGAACAGATTTCATTAACAAGCTCGGCGGGCGGAAACGAAAAGGACGATTTTAAGTTTTGGGGCGGCAATTTTTTATTTCTACTTAGAAATGATTAAAATTTTCGAAATCGTTGTATAGGTTTTCTTTTTAAAGCTAAAAACGATCTCGTCTTCTGTTGATACTGAAACATTATCAAAGAATTTATCAATTTCGTTAAACACAAAATCAAAATCTCTCTTTAATTTCCAACTATCGTCCAAATTGTTTTTATCAGCCAAAACTACAAAGAGTCTGTTATCGGCACCAAATCTTTGCTCGCCTTGATTTTCGTAAAGCCAAATAATTAAATTTTTAGGATTTCTTAAAACTTGTTGAAGCGTAAAGTTCTTTGGAAGATAAGTAATTTTTAAATCAAAAGGTTGGTTATCAAAGAAAATATCAACGCCGAAAGTATTTTTGAGTGTCGGAATTACTTTTGGATGCTGGCTAATGTGGTCTTCTATTAAAACAGTAGTCCAATGGTTATACCACGTAGCTATTACATAGTGCGTAATATCATCTTGCAGTTTGTTCTTTACGCCGTTTATTAAATCTTCGTATTTTACAAATCGACGGACATATTCAATCTGTATTTTTTGGTCCAGTTGTCCTTGAACAACACCCCATCTAAATTCTTTAACCTTCAACAATTCTTGTTTCAATGCTTCATCAGATATAAGCTTTTGTCTTTCTTTAACTCGTTCCTGATATTTTCTTTTAATAAATTCGTCAATTGTGACTTGTGGAATATCAATAAGTCGTTTAATAAGGTTTGAAGCGGTGCCCCTCGTGTCAATACCTAAAATTTTCGCCAATTCTTTTAGATCATCAGCTTTAACAGATCTTAATTTTAGATTTGCTAATTCTTTTTTGGAAACTAACATATTTATCTTTTTTGAAATAATAAAATATATTCATGCCTAAAAATATAGAATCCCCCAACCAAAGCCCTATATCTCCATAAATGCTCCTGATTTCTTTTGGCACGATTATTAACCATATTTTTTACTAAAATACTTTTTAATATTAAGCCATCTCTATTTAATACTTCCTGCATTATCATAAATCCTAACGGCACCCATTCGGAGTTTGTGTATTTATCGCCGATCACAATCGCTAAATAATGTTTTTTTTCAAGCAAATCTAAAAAATTAGAAACTACATCGCCAAAAAGCTTTAAAAAATGTTTTATTGATTTAGCGTTGCTTAAATCGTCTGGCCTATTACTAAATTTAATAATGTCGTGATATGGTGGGTGCATTATTATTAACTGAACATTTTGTCTATTGTGAGATTTTAAAATTTCATCTACTTTTTCGCGCGTTTCCTTTTTTGTGCTATCCGCAACTAAAACCTCTGTAAAAATTTTAGAATCAAATAAAGATTCTTGGTTAATTCTTTGTTTCGCCATTTCTGCAATTTCTGGCAATAATTCAATGCCAATTCCGTTTCTCCCTAATCTTTTGCACTCAATTAGGGTTGTTCCACTTCCTAAAAAGGTATCCAAAACAACGTCGTCCCTTCTAGTAAATCGTCTCATTAGTTGATTTGGTATTTGTGGAATAAAGTTACCGTGATAATCCCCTCTATGGGACCCGGATTTATCTCGCTCACCAATAATCCATAAACTATCGGTGATAATGTCCTGATATTCCTTCCAGTTTTTTAAGTTTAGGTCGTTTATCTTTCGCATATTTTAATACTCAATTCCTAGATATTTACTCCCAATGGCTTAGCTATTTTGCCATCAAAACAGATAGTTTTATTACTCTGCTTTCCATGCAGATTCATTTTGAGTCAGCTTATGTTTTGCTATATCTACACTGCTCATTTTACCTCCAGTCATAATAATATAGTCTATTCGCCTCAATATGTCAAGTAAAAGAAGAGGCCACTGCTGGCAATATGGTTGACAGGATTAAAGAAAGAGATTCACTTTTGCGTTTCAAAGTTTTTTAATTAACGGAGAGGGTGGGATTCGAACCCACGGTACCCTATCGGGTACACATGCTCTCCAGGCATGCCCGTTCGTCCACTCCGGCACCTCTCCGGTGCGCAGTTAATAAGATAGCCCGCTTATCAGTAATGTCAATTTTATTTTCAGGTTTGACAGACGGGCACGCCGGTTTATGCTGTACTGATGAGCGGCTGCATCTTTCCAGTTTTCCTGCTGGCGCTTTTCAGCACCGTTCAGGAGCTGGGCAGATGTCCCATTGATTCGGTGGTGGAGATTGCTGCCGGCAGGTTTCTGCCCGATACCGTGCCCCAGCTGCTGGTGAGAGAGCAGGCGGGCGCGGTTACGCTCTGTCCTGGACCGGACCGGTCTGCCGGGATACGGGTACCGCTTTACCGGCTGGCGCTGCTGAGGACAGTCGGGCAGCGGTGGGAGATATTCTGGCGTTCCGGTCTGCTGCTGGGCCGGGAGGCGGCGGAGATCGGGTTTTTGCCGGATTGCTGGGCAGGTGGCGATTTTAACGGCGACGGGCGGGATGAGCTGTTTCTCACCGCTCACAACCGGATGCTGGTAGTGAATTTCTATCCGGACGGGATAATCGCCGATTCGGCGGCGGGTGATCCGGGTGTGATGGCTGAAGCGGCAGGGGTGAATATTGAGCAGGACGGGCTGGCAGAGCTGGTGACGCTGGAGCAGCAGGCAGATTCGGCGGGCAGGCGCTGGCTGGTCCGGATCTGGCAGTTAAAGGACAGCCGGCTTGTGCCCAGGGGCGTGCCGCTGGTTCTGCCCGATTCTCCGCCCGGAGTCCGCTTCTGTCTGCTCGGTTCTGCCCGGCTTGAGGACTATCCGGGTGCACCGGTGGTGATTGCTGCCGAATTTAATGCCATCAAGCCCAGCCGGTATTACCTGCTTTATCATCTGAGTGGTGATTCCTTTTTACTCACCAGTACACCCTTTCCTTATGATGAGCGTTTTTCCCGAAAGCAGGTGCTGGCTGCCGGCAGGCTGAGCCTGTTCAATGTCGGTGATACGCTGGTGGCATACGGCTATTTTGTACCCGGCACCGGTTCGGGCATGAGCTTTGCTGCACTTCAGGACGGCGAGTGGCGGGTGCTGAAGCCAAGACTGGAGCCGCAAAAGACCGTCGGACTGTGGTGCCGGTATGAGCAGGGCTGGCTCAATCTCCGTCAGGGCAGGTTTTATCTCTATTCTGAACCGCCATTTTTCTGGCGGTAGGATTTATTCACCGGCAGGGTCATCCAGTTCCTGGTAGTTGTGCTTTTCATCCCGGTCCGGGATGAGAACAAGTTCCACACCCCTCTCCCGGAGCTTCCGGCGCAGCGGCTCGGACAGCACCATCATCCGGTAGCTGTGCCAGCGTTTGAGCTCTTTCGGAAACTGGGCAAGCACCTGCCGGAACCGGGCAAAGACCCCTTTCTCCTGCAGAACGGAAAGCAGTTGTCTTTTAAGCTCCGGGCGGGAGATGGTCCGGATGAATCCTGTGAGCATCTCCTGGCTTTCCCGGCTGGACTGCGGTGCCAGTCTGAGATAGCGGTCCGGTTGCTGACGGATCATCTTCAGAATTTCGTCCCGGTTGAAGCTGAAAACCGGAATTACCTCGCCGGTTTCCAGATCCAGATAATGGGCGGTCTCCTGCATCTGATTGGTCAGGGCAAAGAGCAGATCCCGCTCTGAAACCCGCAGTTTGCGCACCAGTCTATTCTACTGTTCCGGCTTGATAGGTCAAAAAGTTTGCTGTCTGTCCGGTCCGCACTCAGTCCAGCAGAGTCAGCCTTGCCACCCGCGTCGCCTCCGGTGTTGACAGTCGGACCAGATAGACTCCTGCCGGCAGGGGTCTGCCCGCAGCATCGGTGCCATTCCAGACAATGCCGAATCTCCCCGGTCCGTGTATTCCGTGGTGCAGGCGGGTGAGCTGTCTGCCGGCGGGATCAAAAACCGCCAGCTCCAGCGGTGTGGTCCGGGGAAGTGTGTATTCAATTTTTACCGGAGCACGGGTCAGGCTGGTGCGGATCAGCAGTTCCGGAACCGGCGGCAGGGGGCTGCCCGCCTGATCCGAGGCAATGCCGGTGTTGACCGTGTGGACATCAAGAATCCATTCGTTCGGATCAAATTCAATGCCGATCGGTTCAGAAGCAAACCGGAACCGGTTGCGCTGGGGATTGGCGGAAACCGGGTAGCGGATTATGGTATCGGTGCCGTTAAAGAGCACCCGGACCTCCACCGGCATGTGGAAGATTGCGGGCGCACCGCTCATATTGTTCTGGCTCAGGTCAATTACCAGCTCCCAGGAGTCACCCGCAGGCACACTCTGCCAGCCGACGGTGTAAACCGGATAGCCATGGGAGTAGACCCATTCGTCAAAGAACCAGCTGAGGTCAAGTCCGGTGATCCGTTCGCAGATGCGCTGGTAGTCTGCGGTTGAAGCGTTGCGGTATTTCAGACTTTCGCCATAGGCGCGCAGGGCGGAGAAGAAGATGCCGGGCCGGTTCCAGACGGTATCGCCCATCACATACCGGAGCATGTGCTGGACCCAGGCGCCCTTGCAGTAGGAGTGTCCCCAGTCAAACTCATGTCCGGAAGGCGGAGCATAAATCGGATGGGTGTCGGTGGACTCTTCGGAGAAGTAGTCGCGGGCACGGGAGCGGATCAGGGTGTAGAATGAGTTCAGCCCCTGCTGGTGGCAGGTAAACAGTTCGTCGGAGTAGGTGGCAAAGCCCTCATTGAGCCAGATGTTGCGCCAGTCCAGACAGGTGACCATGTCGCCCCACCAGTGATGGGAAAGTTCATGGGCGATGCCGTTGTCATTGCCGTTTGTGATCCAGTAGCGGTGGACCATGGTCAGGGTCTGGTTTTCCATTCCACCCCACTGGAACGGATAGGCAACCACATGGCCGTATTTTTCTGCGGCAAAGGGGTAGGGTCCGTAACGGCTGGAGTCGGAGAAGAATTCAAGCATGTCCGGAACATTGCGGAAGGCATTGACCGCCCGGCTGGAGTCTCCGGGCCACATGAAGTTCATAATTGGAACCGATTCGCCCGGTGCCGGATGGTACCACTGGGTGAATCTTGCCCAGCGCGAGGCGGCAAAGGTGACGAGATAGGTACTGATCGGATAGCGGTGGGTCCACCAGCAGGTTTTCCTGCCCCCGCTGACGGTAACACTGTCAAGCGTGCCGTTGGCACAGCCGGACATGGTGTCCGGGGTGGTGATGTTCACCTGACAGCCCCGCTCCGCCTTGTCCCAGGGTTCGTCAAAGCCGGGAAACCAGTAGCGGGCATCAGAAGGTTCGGTGGTGGAGTAGCAGATGGCATAGGGAATGCCCTGTGTTCCCCGGGAATAGTAGTAGAAGCCGCGGTTCTGGGTGCCGGCATTGCGCCGGTAGTAGATGTCAACCGCCAGCGATTCGCCATTTGAGAACTCACGGTCCAGGTCGATCAGCAGTCTGCCGGAGCCGGTGGTGAAGGTGCAGGGGTTGCCGTCACGCCGCACCGAGTCGCAGACCAGATTGACGAAGTGCAGGCTGAAGGTGTCAAAGTGGTCGTGCCGGGCAATCAGTTCAACCCGGCAGTGCGCGGTCATGGCACCGGAGTTCATCGGGAGGTCCAGGTCAATCCGGTAGTGCCGGACATCAAAGTGATGGGTGGATTCGGCAAAGGACCAGCTCGAACGGGGAAAGAGGGTAAACTTGCCCTCAGTCAACGGCTGGGCGGAACCGATGGTCAGAAGACCTGCAATAATGCTGGTAATTATACTCAAGATTGATCTCATTTTTCTTCCTTTCATTTAAGAGTCTTTAAATTTTTTCTCCGGGAAGAGCAGTGTCAGGATGACAAAGAAGAGCAGGCTCACGACTATCCCCGGAATGAAGCCGTGAATCCGGAACGGGTTTTTCAGCGCCATCCAGAGGAGTGCGGTCAGCGAGCCGGCAAGCATGGAGACAAAGGCGGCGATCCGGCCCGCCCGCCGCCAGTAAAGTCCGAACAGATAGGGCCAGAGGGTGGTGGCGGCAATGACCGCCCAGGAAAATCCGGTGATGACCAGAATCATCGCCGGCGGTTTGATGGCAATGACAAAGGCGATGATGCCGATCCCGGCGGCAACGAGCCGGGAGACAAGCAGTTCCCGTTCCGGGCTGAGCCGGGCATTGAAGCTGTCCCGGACCAGATCCTTGACAATCGCACTGGCAGCGGTGATCAGCACCGCGGCAAAGGTGGACATGCCGGCAGCCACGACGCCGGTGAGAAAGATGGCGGCAAAGAAGGGGGAGAGGCTGGACTTGACCAGGCTGGGGATCGCCTGATCCGGGTTGGCAAGCTGGGGAAAGAACAGCCGGGTGGCAGCACCGTTGAAATAGGGGAGGAGTGCCATGGTGGCGCCGACCGTTGCCAGCACCGTGCCCAGCTTCAGCACCTTGACACTTTTTATCGAGTAGAACCGGCTGACAAGCTGGGGCATGCCCCAGACCCCGAAGGAGACAATGGCGGCATAGGACAGAAGTCCTGCCCAGCTCCAGGCGCCCGGCGTCTGGACATAACGTCCGCCTTCAAATTCGGCGAGCCGGGTAAAGAGCTGGTTCAGTCCGCCGGCACGGGCGACCGCCGCCGCGGTCAGAAGCAGCAGGCTGAAGATCATGATCCAGGCCTGAAAGAAACCGGTCCAGACCACCGCCAGATAGCCGCCCAGTGCGACATAGACGATGATGATGACCCCGGAGATCAAAAGTCCGTAGATATAGGGGATGTCCATCAGCACCGAAAAGGAGTGGCCCATACCCTGCAGGACTGAGACGCTGTAGATGAGCAGAAAGATGCCGATGATGAGCGCGGAGTAGATCCGGACTGCGGGGGAGGAATAACGTTTGGCAAGGAGGTCCGGCAGGGTGATCGCACCGAGCCGGGCGGTCAGGGCGCGGGTCCGTTTACCCAGGATAATCCAGGCAAGCAGGGTGCCGACCAGGACATTGGTGGCGCCGATCCACAAGGTTGACATGCCGAATTTATAGCCGAATCCGCCGCCTCCGATGATGACGACCGAGGAGAAGTAGGCGGCGACAAAGGAGAAGGCGGTGACCCAGGGTCCGAGTGAGCGGGAACCGAGATAGAACCCCTCAGCCGAACGTTTCATCCGGGCGCTCGTAACCAGACCGATGACAAACAGGGTGGCAAGATAGAAAAAGAGCACCAGGGCATAGACGACCGCCGGATTCATTACTCCTCCAGCCTGGTAATGACCGCCCAGATTACCGCAGCCAGGACCGAGCCGAGCGCCACGAGAATGGCGGTAAAGGTGAGCCAGGGGCAGTTGAACGGACCATTCATAAACTATAATGATATTATGAATCGCACCGGTGTCAAACACCGTTTTGAAACTGCTTGACTTTTTTGGGTTTCTGGGATAACATTTTCTGCCCGTGAAGCGGGCAGTTTAGGTGAGACGGCAATTAACGAAAGGAGCAGTGATGCGCAAGGTAGCATTAATAATCATGATGGTGCTGGCGGTCGTGGCGTTCGGCGCAGAGGAGCGCTGGCTCAGCCCGACCCCGACCCACCATTATACCATTCCTGATCCGGAGCCGGGGATTTTCCCGCCGGCAAACGAGATCCCCTATTCGGTGATTGACACCTTCAAGTATGATGACAACATGCCGGCGAGCGCCTGGGCATGGAATCAGGGCGGGAATGGCTGGGGTGTGAAGTTCATTGCACCCGCACCGAGTTTCACACTCAAGGGTGCACTGGTGCACTTCTACTCCGGCTGGCCGGTGCCCGGTGGCACAAGGGCAATGGTCAGGGTGTATGCGGATGACGGTCCGGGTGGTTCACCGGGAACCGAAATCTGGCATTCGGATACACTCACGATCACCCGTGGTCAGTGGAACTATGTCTCCATTAATGAACCGGTGGTCGGCTCCAATTACTACATCTTCTATGTGCAGGTGGACTCCTATCCGATCTGTCCCGGACTTTCCATTGATGTGGCAAACAACGCACCTTCCCATATGATGTGGTCCTATCTGAACGGCACATTTTCCGAGGATGCGCGGCGCGGCGAATGGCTGATCCGTTCGGTCGTGGAGTGGGACCCGCCGGCAACCGATGCGGCGACCCTGTATTTTGCTGCGGCGATGCCGCCGGACACCCTGCCCAATGTCAACCTGAATATCCGGGCGACAATCAGGAACCTGGGGACTGATCAGCTGCCGCTGGGTACGCCGGTCCGGCTGAAGATCACCGGTCCGCAGGGTTATGTGTATGAGGACACGATGACCACGAGCGCCAATCTGACCCGGGGTCAGACTGCGCAGATGAACTTCTCGCCTGCCTGGCGGATTCCCGCAGTTACCGGTGCCTACCGGATTTTTGTCTGGACCGAGGCGGCGGGAGAGCAGTATCCTTATGACGATACGATTATCTATGATCTGAGTGTTGCCCGCTGGATTGAGTATGCGAACTACAACAACCCGCGCTGGCTGACCTGGGCATCACCGGAGCGGGCGGTCAAGTTCAACCCGGCGCAGTTCGGGCTCCAGTATCCGGTCGGTGTCAACCGGGTCCGGACCCAGTTCTACCTCCACCCGTCCTATCCCTGGCCTGACTCCACCTTCCGGTTCAAGATTTATGCAGGCGACGGCACCACCCTGCTGTATCAGTCTCCGGACATTGAGGCACCGGCAGGCGCACCGGGCGCAATCAAGGCGTATGACCTGGATTCAATGCTGATCTTCACCTCGGGCGAGTTCTATGTGGCGGTGGCGCCGGTTCACTCCTCAGGCCATCCCTCATCGCTTGCCGATGACACCACCGACAGCAGAAGCTACTACGGCACGCCGGGCGGCTGGATACCCTGGACCAACGGCGAACTGTTCATCTCCGCATCCGCACTGGGTGGTGTCGGCGTGGAGGAGGGTTACAACCCGAATCTGCGCAATGCGGAGCTGCGGTTCTCCAATCCGGCACAGGACCGGCTGCTGGTGCGCTGGCAGGTGCCGGCGGTCTCCCGGGTGCAGCTGGCACTCTACGATGCGACCGGCAGAATGGTGCGCGAGCTGTATTCCGCGGAAGGTGTCCGTTCGGGCAGGACCGAGGTTGACCTGAGCACGCTTGCCAACGGGATCTATCTCGTCCGTCTGGAGAGCCCGGCCGGTTCCGCAACCCACAAACTGGTGCTCAACCGGTAAGACCGGCCTGAAAAATCAGGGGGTCGGCAACGACCCCCTTTTATTTTTCCCGCTCCAGCCGGTAAAGCTCCTCGTCCGAGAGCCCGAAGTAATGGCCGATTTCGTGGATCGTCACCCGGCGCACCAGCTCCCGGATCTCCTGCTCATTCCGGCACCGGGCTTCAATCGGCTGCTGAAAGATGACAATCGTATCCGGCAGGACATTGCCATAGAACGGACCGCGCCGGTTATAGGGAATCCCCTGATAGACGCCGAGGATTGACCACGGGTGTCTGCCCAGCTCCTGTGCCAGTTCCGGCGGTGCGACCGGCATCACCATGACACTCAGATTTTTTATTCTTGAGGTAAAGAAATCGGGCAGGTTCTGAACTACCTCCTCAACCAGCTGCAGAAACTGCCCGCTGTCCACGCTACTGTCTCGGACCGAAAAGGGCGGTGCCGATCCGGATCATCGTTGCCCCCTCCTCAATTCCGACCTCAAAGTCGGAGCTCATCCCCATGGACAGCTCGGGCAGAGGGATGCCAAACCGCTGCTTGAGCTCCTGTTTCAGCCGGAAGAGCAGGCGGAAGCAGGCTCTTGACGCCTCCGGATTCTCAACCGCCAGCCCCGGACCGATGGTCATCAGCCCCTGAACCACGAGCCGGTCAAGTGACAGAATCTGACCCAGCAGTTCGGGCAGTCCTTCAGGCGAAACACCGTGCTTGGTCGGCTCACCCGAGGTGTTGACCTCGATGAGCACCGGAATCTTCATATCCTTCTGCTCACACCGGCGCTGCAGCTCCTCAGCCAGATGGAGTGAGTCCACGCTCTGAATCATGCTGAACAGCTCCAGCGCCTTCTTGACCTTGTTCGTCTGCAGGGTGCCGACCAGATGCCACCGGACCGGTGTCCTGATGAGCGGAATCTTGGCGGCTGCCTCCTGCACCCGGTTTTCACCGAAGATGGTCACGCCCGCGGCAATCGCCTCCTCAATCAGCGCCACCGGCTGGTTCTTGGATACCGCCACGAGCTTGATCTCCTTCGGGTCTCTGCCCGCACGGGCACAGGCGGACTCAATCCGCGCCTGAATCTGTTTCAGGTTCTCCGCAACACCCACGAGCCGATTATAGAAAAAGGGGGTCTCAAATCAAGATTCGGAGCCGGCAGGGGTACCCGGAACTGCCCGGTCTACAGGCTTTTCCGGGGTATAAATCTGCAACTTTATGAAATTCTGCAGGTTAGTGATGACGGGTTGGCTTCAATGTGAAATTGGGCATTTTCTATGACTCTAACTTTATGGGGAGGAAAAACAGAGTGGGGTATGGCGGGCTCAGGGCGGAACCGGTTGACCTCTGACCCGTCCGGGCTAAATTTGAGCGATGGGCAGAAGACCGCAGCCAGCCGGGCGAAAGGCAGTAACGGTGAAGGAGCCCGAACCGCTCCGGCGCTTTGGTCCGGTGCTGGTGTTTGCGCTGGCGTTCGGGCTCAGGCTGGTTTATCTCCTGCAGGCACGGGCTAATGACCCGCTGTTTTATGCGCCCCAGCTGGACGGGCTTTATCATCACCAGTGGGCGCTCGCAGTCAGCCGGGGGCTGGAGTTCATCAACGATGCCTATTTCCGGGCACCGCTCTATCCGCTGTTTCTCGGGATGCTCTACCGGCTTTTCGGGGTCAATCTGTTCCTGGTCCGGCTGGTGCAGGCGCTCCTCGGCTCGGCAGGCTGTGTTCTGGTCATGCTGCTGGGCAGGCGGGTCTTTGACCTGCGCACCGGTTTTTATGCCGGGCTGATGATGGCGGTCTATCCGCTTTTGATCTTCTTTGACGGTGAACTGCTGATTCCAGTGCTTCTGATTTTCCTTCTGCTTGCCGGTTTTGTCCTGCTCTATCAGGAGGAGCGGGGCTGGTTCTATTTACCGCTTGCCGGGCTGTGCTTCGGTCTTGGGGCGATCGCCCGGCCGAATGTGCTGGTGTTTGTCCTGGCACTTTTTTTCTGGCTCCTTCTGCGCCCTCATCGCCGGAGATTGAGCCGGGCACTGCTTTTCGGACTGGCGGTCTTGGTGCCGATTCTGCCGGTCACGGTCCGGAACTACATCAAAAGCAGAAGCTTTGTCCTGATCGCCTGGCAGGCAGGGACCAACTTCTATATCGGCAATAACGAATACTCGGACGGCACGACCGCAATTGTGCCCGGAACCCGGGGCTCGTGGTGGGGCGGCTATAACGATGTCAAGCGGATTGCGGAGCAGACCGCGGGCAGACCGCTCAGGGGGGTGGAGATTGACCGGTTCTGGATCAGCAAGGGGCTTGAGTTCTGGCGCCGTTCTCCGGCAAGGGCACTGCTTCTGACCCTGCGCAAGCTCTATCTCTGGTTTGCCGGCTATGAGGTTTCCAACAACCGGGACATCTACTTCTTCAAGCGGTTCACCTTCCTCAACTGGCTCATCTTTCAGACCCCGGTTTTCAAGTTTCCGTTCGGGTTCGTCCTGCCCCTGGCGCTTGCCGGCATCTATCTCACCAGAAAAAAGTGGCGGGTACTGGTGCCGGTCTATCTCTTTCTTGGTGCCTGGTGTCTTTCCTTTATCCCCTTCTTTGTCACCGAGCGCTACCGCCTGCCCACGGTGCCCTTCTATCTCCTGCTTGCGGTTGCCGGGGTCCGGAGCTTTTTCCAGAGAGAAAGGCGGGAGCGGACCTTTGCCGGGCTGATCTTTGCCGGTGCTCTGATCCTGTTCAATCTCAACCTTGCCGGTGCGGGCAGAAAGGCGGATATGGCACAGAACCTGTTTCAGGCGGCTAACGGCTGGTATGAGACCGGCAGGCTGGAGCGGGCACAGACCGCGCTTGAGCAGGCGCTGGCGCTGGACTCGGCAACCAACATCCTCTCCCTGCAGGCGACAATTCTGCTGGCACAGAACCGGATTGAGGAGGCAGAAAAAATCGCTCAGGCAGCGGTCCGGCTCCATCCGCAGGAGGCGGATGCCTGGGGGATTGCGGGCAATGTCCATGCAGCCGCCGGTCAGCTGGACTCTGCCCGGCTGATGTTTGAGCGGGTGATTGAGCTTGACCCGTATGGACCAGAAGGCTGGAACAACCTGGGCAACCTCCATCTGAGCACGGGAGAGCTGGAGCGGGCGCGGTTCTGCTATGAGCAGGCGCTCCGAAACAGCCCGAACTTTGTCCTGGCGCTGTTTCATCTGGGCCTGGTGGACTATTATCAGGGCAGGAAAGATTCAGCCCATCTCCGCTGGCTGCGGGTGCTGGAGCTGGACCCGGAATTTGAAAAGGCGCGCCGGGCACTCCAGGAGCTGAGGTAACCCCGGTTTAACTGCAACTGGTGCAGGTTGACAGAGCAGAATCAGGAAGAGGGATTTCTCCGCCGAGTCGAGGAATCCCTTTATCAATGCAAAGTGCAAAATGAAAAATGTAAAATTTGTCAATCTATTGACAGATTCAGCTTATAATTAAATTGAGCCGGTGAGTTTCTACTCTACTCTACTCTACTCTACTCTACTCTACTCCCTATTACTTCAATACCTTAACCCTTCTGGTGAGGTGCGGGCGGGCAGTTTAAAGTTCTCCAGTAACAAGACAATGGAGAACCGTAAGTAAATCCAAGATTGTAGGTTTTTAAATCTTTCTCATGAAATGCGAGATAATAAAAGAATCACAATAAAAATTTTTGCAATTATAATAACCGTCTTTTATTTTCACACCACGGCTTATTCCGGAACATTAACTGCCACATTGGATAGTATCCTTGCACATGCGCCACCGGATACTGTAATTTGGGCTATTGCTACAACTACCCTTCAGCCTAATTTGGCTGACGTTCAGATTGACAGTACTCTTACACTTACTGAAATTTACGACCGAAAGATCGCATATTTGCGACAGGTTGCCAGGCAGATACAGGAAGACATCTTATTTTTTTGAGAAATAGCCCGACGGTGGAAAGTATTGAATCATTCTGGCTTGCTAGCCGGATAGCATTTAAGGCAACTCCCGAGATAATCAGGGGAGTTGCAGCCCGGAGTGATGTCAATTATGTGTCTGAGAACTTTATAATACAACTACCCGAACTTGAGGAAGGCAGTGCTTATAATGATCCAGAATGGAATATTCATATGGTTCAGGCAGATGCCTGCTGGACTCAAGGAATAACAGGTGAGGGAGTGGTAGTCGGGACAATTGACACGGGGGTGGAAGTTGGACATCCGGCATTTCACGGACGGTGGCGATCAACGAACGGCTGGTGTGATGGTGTCAATGGATGTAATTTCCCTTACGATGATAATGATCATGGGACCATGGTAATGGGTATAATATGCGGTGGAGACGGGTTTGGTCCTGATTCATTAGATATTGGTGTAGCACCAGGTGCTCAGTTCATAGCTGCAAAAGGTATTGATCAATGGGGTCACGGGCAGTATTTATGGTTGTTGCGTTGTTTCAACTGGATGGCAAGTGATGGACGCCCCAATATTTTGAACTTGTCATGGGGGTTAGCTAATAGAAATTCGTCCGACTTCTGGCAGGAGATACTAACCATGTTACAGCTAAGAATTTTTGTCGTCGCTGCTATAGGTAATAACGGACCTGCCTATTACAGTTCTATGCCCCCTGGGAGTTTCCCAATTGTGATGGGGGTTGGTGCTGTAGATGAGAATGACTTAATTGCAGACTTTTCCGCACGCGGGTGTGCACCTGTAAATGAACCTTGGAGTTGGTACTGGTACTGGCAGCGCAGGGATTGGAATTACATCAATCCAGAGATAGTTGCCCCAGGCGTTGATGTACGGACAGCGACTCCCGCCAGTTGCGGTTATTGTTTAGTATCTGGGACATCACTTGCTGCTCCCCATGTTGCAGGTTGTTATGCTTTACTTTGTCAAAAAACTGGGTGGCCATATGTTATGTATGATGCGCCTGTGTTCTATAACTTTATATTAGATTTTGCAGACCGTCCGCACAACGGTGAGCCCTATCCCAATAATGACTACGGCTGGGGACGATTGAACTGCTTTCGATCAGTGAGGGCTGTGCCGAGGATAGTCGCACTTTCATGCGACGACAATGCGTTAGTGCCGTCCCAAGGAAAACACATCATACGCTGTCCAGGGAGCGATTACATCTCCTATACTTCAAGAGATTCGATTTATTTAATATATTCCGAAGACGGCGGATTTTCTTGGAGTATTCCGGAATTTGTAGCTATCGGGTTTAATCCCTGCCTTAGCCTAACTTTCGATAAAAAACTGTGGTTAGCTTATATTTCACATGTTAATACTGGTTTTCCCGAAATACATTGTTTGACCCAACACGAGAACGGAGTTTGGAGCGACAGGTTAGTATTACGCCACCCGGGGCCAAATGGTGGAGTTTTTTCAGGACTTTCGTTTACCACTTCGAACTTCCGTAATGATGCAATTATCCATCCGGGGGCAGAAGAGGAAATGGGATACATAGTAGTTGGAACTTTATTTAGAGGTGAGTCGAAGTGGCGTGTGCTTTTTATCGCATTTGATACTCTGTTCCGGCAGCCTGATGGGAGTTATTATTATAATATTATGGATCTTACCGGTAGTCTTAACTTATCCGCTCATACACCCTGTATTTCTCGGACGCCAGGTGATTATCTTCATATCACATGGGTTTCAGGTTCTGGCGCACTAAATAGTAACGTATATTATCAAATTGCTGAAACAAATCCTGAGTTGATCCGTTCGGGAATATTTCCCTGTTTTTCCGAGCCATTTTTAGTGGGGGAAGGTGTTCAACCTATTATTGATGCTTATGGCGATATTGCGAGAATTTTATGGTGCAGTATGGACAGCCTTATTTATGAGCGGAATTATAATATAACTACTCATAGATGGTCGGATGCAAGATTATGGGACATTAGAAGTCAGAGCAACTCTCCAGCGGGGTTCCGAAACGGCGGCATATGGGTGCATCAAGGCGGAACATGCGAGCGCGAAATTACAGTTCGATTCCCCGAGGATTTAAGGTCCACTTCTTTAGTTCGTTGTTTTACCTTGGGATTATTTAATCCTCAAGCTGATATTAAATTGGGAGATGAACTTGATACTCTCTATTCGGTTTGGGTTCAAAGGATAACTTCTCTAACGAAGGCGGTGTATTATGGTTCATTTCTGCATTTCCCCAATGCAGACAGATGTTTTTATCGTATTACCTGTGGCGAAGAGGTTCCTTCACCACTCTGTGTCAGACGTGACGGCAGATCATCCTGTGCCAATTATCAAGTTGACCTAGGTGATTCCATTCTGATTTATCATCTGAAATACCTGCAGCCACTTTATCAATACCGGATTTGCGCTAAACTGGTTCAAGATGATGCACTTCCGCTGACGGTGAAACTTGCATTTCTGAATAAGGATACTATATTAATCTTGGATAATGAGGTAGTTGTGAATCCGGGCCATCCAGTTGACGTCTGGTTTGATTTGCCGCAATGGCTTTATCAGGATGGTGGGGTTGACTTTGCGATTATAAAGATTACGGGTAGATGTATATCGCTTGCAGGCATTGAACTCCACGAGCTGGAATCTGAGGTTAAGCGATCAGGCGATGAGATTCAGTCATGGCCGTCAATAACAGAATTACATCCCGAGTTGAGGGTGTTACCAACCACCTTCAACAATTTTATTCAAATTTATTATAAGGTTGGTCAACCCGGCAGGGCAAGCTTAAAAATTCACGATGTCAGCGGCAGGGTGGTAGCAGAATTAGTTAACGGCAGACAGACCCGGGGGAATACTGGATATCATGGAATTTTAACTCTATACCTATACGGTCGCTTACTCCCGGAATCTACTTCTGCCGTTTAGAAACAGGAAATAATATTGCGGTCCGTAAATTACTGAGACTGCCGTCTGTTTCGGCGGACTGAAAGGAGGTATGGCTATGAGCCGGACATTTGTGCTCGTGGGCTTGATTTTATGTGCCGGTTTCAGCCAGTGGCCTAACGAGAAACAGGTTGAGGTGGCAGGGCTGATCTACAGTATGGCGACCGATGGTTATGATTATCAACCTGGAGATTCGGTCCGGATGCGTTACCGGATCATCAACCCCAGGGAGGATACGGTAATTTTCCGCTTTCGTTCCCTGCCCTATGCTGATTTTGCGGTGAATAGCGGGGCGGTTTGGCGCAGCACCTATGCGACTCTGCCTTTGTGCTGGGACCTGAAGCTGTCTCCGGAAGACAGCACTGAGGCGTTTGCTGTCTGGGATATGCATGATTCAGAAGGCAACCTGGTTGCGCCCGGAGTCTATGAATGCTCAGGGGTTTACCGATATGATGAGCCCGAGCCTTATCCGTTAGCGGTGGAGATCCGGGTGCTGGATTCGGTGCCGGAGCCCCGGACTTCGGGTGCGGATTCCGGGATTGCGCTTCATATCAGCAAGTCGCTGAGCACCGGTTCCTGGGTGGTCCAATGTCGGGTGAAACGGGAACAGAGGCTGGAGCTTACGGTTTACAGCTCCACCGGTATCCCGGTGATCAGACTGTGGCAGGGCAGAATGACGCCCGGGAATTATCAGTTTGAACTCAATACCGCCAGCATGAACCGTTTACCTGCCGGTGTTTACTATCTCCGGCTGGGGGCAGAGGGGTTTACTACCGGTCAGCGGCTGGTGCTGATCAGATAGCAGAAATTACAAGGGGATATCTGCCCGAGCGGGCATAATCTCTGGCAAGACAGTTGAGCGTGGCGATCTGGTGCAATGTGGTGATTGCGCGGTAAGGGAAGGGATTTCTCCACTTCGCCCTGCGGGCTTCGGTCGAAATGACCTTTACCCTTTTTCTGTCATTCCAAGAAGTGAAGCGAAGCGGAATCGAGGAATCCCTTTATCAATGCAAAGTGCAAAATGAAAAATGGGAGGGGTCAGATGTGGCGGAGCTGGGGGCGGATGAGCATGACAAGGGCAAGGGTGGTCAGGACCACGATGCCCGCCACGAGCAGTGCCGGGCAGGTGCCCCAGCGCTGGGCAATTGCGCCGCCGATCAGACTGCCGAGCGGAAACATGCCGTTGAAGAACAGAGAGAAGATGCTCATCACTCTGCCGCGGATGTAGTCCGGAGCAAGGGTCTGAATCAGGGTGTTGGTCAGGGAGGCGATGCTCGTCTGACAGAAGCCGACGAGGAGCAGCAGGATCAGGGCAAACTGGTAACTGCGGCAGAAGGAGAAAATCAGAAGAAGGATCCCGAGGGTCAGGGTGCCGGCAAGGAGGATTTTACCCCGGTGCCGGGTTTTGCTTAAGGTTGCCAGGGTCAGGCCGCCGGTTACCGCGCCGGCACCAAGGCTGGTCATCATCAGACCGTAGCCGCGTGCTCCCTGTCCGAGGACATCCCGGGCGATGACCGGCAGCAGCGGAATGTAGACAATGCCGAATGAGGAGAAGATGCCGATGAGCAGGATGAGCAGGCGGATGTCCGGATGGGAGCGGACATAGCGCAGGCCGGTGATGAGCTGGGTGAGAATCGGCTCGTGCTGAATATTATTTACCGGTTTGTCCAGCCGGATCAGGGCAAGGGCGAGGATGATGGCAAGAAAGCTGGCGGCGTTGATGGCAAATACCGGTGCCGGACCGGAGAAGGTGAGGAGTGAGCCGGCGATCGCCGGTCCGACCATCCGGGCAAGGTTGAACATTGAGGAGTTGAGGGCGATGGCATTAAGCACATCCTTCCGGTTTACCAGATCAGGAACAAGGGTCTGGGCAACCGGCGCATTGAGCGCTACGAAGATGCCGGCAAGAAAGGAGATGGCAAGAATCTGATAGATGTTGATGACCCTGGTCCAGGTGAGGATGGCGAGCAGGAGGGCAAAGAAGGCAAGGACCGACTGGGTGATGAGCATCAGGTTGCGCTTGCTGAACCGGTCTGCCAGGACACCGGCAGGGAGGGAGACCAGCCAGACCGGCAGCCAGTTCATCGCCGAGTCCAGCCCGACAAAGAAGGGTGAGTTGGTGACTGAGAGGACAAGCCAGCTTTTGGCAACATTCTGCATCCAGGTGCCGGTAAAGGAGATCATGTTGCCGAACCAGTAGAGCCGGAAGTTGCGGTGCCGGAATGCGGCAAAGGTGGCGGGCAGGCGGATGGTGAGAGCCGGGCGCGTCTCGCCGCTTTCGGTGGACATGGAAATACAATTTTAACCGGAATTTAACCGGATGCAAACAGGTGATAGGCGGTGCGGAGTTTACTTTGTCAGCACCAGTTTTCTTGTGGCGCGTGCTCCTTCGGGTTCAGTGATGAAATAGATGCCCGGTGCGAGATGGCTGAGGCTGTTTATCCCGGGCTGGAGAGCAAGCACCCTTCTGCCGCAGGCATCAATCAGGAGCAAACTGCTGGAGGAGAAAATTCCGGGGCTCAGTTTCAGGGGTCCGCGGGTGATGGTAGTTGCCGGTTCTGCCGGAGGGGTCGGGTTTCTGTCCGCTTCGCTGATGCCGAGGAGTGAAACCGGCACAAACTGGCAGACAACCGGATTGGTGCTCATCGGTCCCTGGTTCTGGACATAGAAACCCGCAGTGGAGTCCATCATATAGACGACCGCAATCGTGTCGGGCGGACCGGCGAGCAGCCGGTCAACGATGCACGGGAAGCGGTGGGAGATTTCGTTACTCGGGGTGATCTGGAGCGCCGGGCTCCAGGATTCACCGTTGTCGGTGCTGACCGCAAGGAGGATGTTGGCGCGGAGGAGGTTGGTCTGGGGCTCCACATTCAGGGAGTCAAACTCCTCCCAGGCGACATACAGGTTGCCCGCGGCATCAGTGCCGATGCTCGGATGACAGCAGTAGTTGACGTTGTAGCCGATCGGCGCCCGGATCACCTCAAGCCGGCAGCCGGCGCGCCGGACCTGTGACCACTGCGGTTCATTGACTTCACACCAGTGCCAGATGCCGGCGGGCACAATATAGTCGGTATCGTTGATTACCGGATAGACATCGGTGACGATGTGAAGCCAGCCCTGGTGGTCAAACCAGGGGAACGGACCGAAAAGAGAGATGCAGGTCAGGGTATCACCAAGATAAGCCCGGGGCGGAGCAAGCCGTTCCGTCTCCCAGGTGGCACCCCCATCACGGGAAAGGGCAAGGTAGATTGAGTCCTGGGTCTCCCAGTTCACCCAGGTTACAGCAATTTTTCGGCTGTTATCCGGTGCAGTTGCGATATTGAAGCTGGGGTAGCCCGGTTCACCAAGGGTGCGGGGCGTGGTCCAGTTCTGCCAGTCCGGACAGGAGGTGTAAATCACCTGCTCCCGCTGTCCGTCATCCATGACCGCAACATGGGCACACCGGTCCGGGTCAAGGGCAAGCACGGGCCAGAGCAGTGAGTCCGGTCCCCAGGAGAATTCAAATATTCCGGCACCGGGTTGAAGGTCACGGGCAAGGACCGGGTTTGTGCCGGTGGAGGTGGCGATATGGGCAACAATCCAGGCAACACCGGTAACCGGATCCGCCTGCAGGTTGCCGAATCCGGAGCGCTGGGAATAGACATTACATCCGGAGCCGATGAATTCAGTTGCCAGAAAATGCCAGGAACGGGTGGTGAAGTCATAGAAATTGTAGCGCATGTTGCGGTCGGTAAACGGGTCCGGAAGCGCGGAGTAGAGCCAGAGGCAGTGCAGACCATAGGGTGGAGCGCTGACCAGGGTCCGTTTTACCGGTCCGCTCAGCTGCCAGTCATAGGTGGTGCCGCCGACCGTGTCCACTCTGCCGGCATAATTGCCGAGGGCAGGGGTGGTGGCGGTTAGACTGAGGATGGTCAGAATAACATGGCACATAAAACCTCCTGTTCATCTTCATTATAATCCGGACCGGTTTTCTGTCAACCGGTTGACAGATTCTGAATTTCAGTCGGTAAGTGGAACGAAGCGCCAGGTGACGGTATCGGGCTGGACCTCAAAGAGGAGAAATCCCGGCGCACCGAAGTCCAGCGTCCGGGAGATTGCACCGGTGAGAAAGTGGTTTGTGCCGTCAATCTGCTGGTGGCGCAGACCATGGCGGTGACCAGCACACCAGGCATAAACCCGGTATTTACGCAGCAGGCTGAGCAGTTTTGCCCGTTCCGCAACTGAGCCGAGCCGGAAGATGGAAGGGGTCTGGTCATCATAGACCGGGAAGTGGGTGATGATGATTTTGTATTTCTCCGGTGAGCTGAGCTCGGTCTCAAGCCAGCGGAACTGGGTGGCGCCGAGCCTGCCTTCACCCGTGTCAAGGAAAATCAGCTTCAGGTGCAGGCTGGGCCGGATCGCATAGCAGGAGGGACCGAACCGGGTTTGGTAGTAATTCCAGCTATTCGGACGGTAGAGGTCGTGGTTGCCGAGCGTGACATAGTAGTGCCGGTGCGTGTGCTGGAACAGCGCAAGCACCGAGTCATATTCCGCAACGGTGCCACGGTCGGTGAGGTCACCGGCAGCACAGAAGAAGTTGATATCCAGCGAGTCAAGGCACCGGACAAAGGTCTGCCAGTGGCTGCCTGCCGGCTTGCCGATATGCAGGTCGCTGAAGACGGCAAAACGCAGGGTGTCGGGAAATGTCTCCGGCAGCAGGATGCAGTCCAGGCTCTGCCGGACCCGGGTCTCAACATCCGGATGAAGCAGGACCGCGCGCGGGTCAATTTCACAGCCCGCAGTGAGCAGGAGCAGGAGCAGGAGGAGCCTATCTGCCATACTTCACCCCAATCTCTGCCCGGAGCGCTGAGGGATAGATCAATCCGGTGGAAAAGCTATTGAACGCCAGCCGGGTTCTGCCGTAAAGGAGCCATCCGGGCGCCAGCCGCCAGGTGCCGTCAAGACCGACGGGAAACTGCTGGGGGTTGCGGAGCTCCAGCCGGTCAAGGTTGGTGAGCCGGACGGTCAGACTGAACTTCGGGGTCTCCATCATACGCCAGCCGAACCGGTAGAGGATGTTCCACTCATTCATTCCCGGCTCGGGCAGACGCCGGCAGATGCCCAGACCCAGTTCCAGCCGGGACCGGGGTTCAACCTGCATCAGTCCGAACAGCCGGTTCTCGGAGGCATTCCAGCCGGTCCAGCGCTGGTGCTGAAAGCCGGCATCAAGACTGGGACTGAGAAAGCCGGGAAGTTTCAGCCCGCCGGTCAGGGCAAAGCCGGCAGGACCCGGATGCTCGATGAAGCTGAAACCGGCGGTGCAATCAAGCGTCAGCAGGTTGAACAGCCCTGTGGTCAGTCCGGCACTGACCAGGCCTTTTGCCTCAACACCGGTCTCGCCCTGATAGCCGAGTGCGAGATCGGCATTCAAGCCGGGTGCGGGCAGGCATATCAGTATTACCACCATTGGCAGACCGAGCACGATATGATTAAACCGGACGGAAGGGAGATGTCAAATCGAATGCTTGACAGAATCGGGGAGGGGGGTAAAATCTGATTGTCAACCAGGAGGTGGTATGAAGCGGGTGGCAGTTTTTTCTGCCCTGCTGGTGAGCATCCTTACCGCCCAGTGGCTGGAGCGGTATATCTATCTCGGTGATTCACTGAACGGACCGTATGCACCGGACCGGATATTTTACAACCCCGGTAATAACAATGTCTTTGTGTTTGGCGATGGCCCGGTGGTGCTGGTATTTGACGGTGTTTCCGGCAGAAAGATTGCCCGGATTGACCTGCCCGCTTATCCTGCCGGCTTCTGTTACCATCCGCAGGCAAACAAGCTTTATGTTGCGGGCACGGAGGTGGTGGTGATTGATGCTGCCGCTAGCCGGATCATCCGGACGATCAGTCCGGGTTATACTACCGAGCATATCTGCTATAACCCGGCGAACAACCGGATTTATGCTGCGGGCGGCAATCTGCTCAGCGTCATTGATGCTGCCAGTGATACGCTGATTATGCATGTCGGTCTGCCCGGTCCTTCAGCAGCTATCGCCTGTGCTCCGAGAGTGAACAAGGTTTACTGTGTGATGACCAATGAAAGGGTGGCGGTATTTGACTGCCACCAGAACCGGGTGATCAGAACCTTCTATACCGGTGCCGGTCCCTATACGACACTTTATAATGAGCAGACCAACCGGCTTTATATCGCTGAAGGTTATGATGAGGACATTGCGGTGGTGGACTGTGAGCGGGATTCGGTGCTCCGGTGGCTCGTTGCCGGCTATGAGCCGCACCGCCTGTGTCTGAATCCGGTCAGCGGAAAATTTTACTGTGCGGATGGAGATGGAGACTGGTTCGGCATCTACGATGCCCGGGCCGATACCCTGATCCGGTGGCTCTATCTCGGTGAGGAGGTGCAGGGCGGGCTGGTCTGGGACTCAGTTGACAATCTGGTCTATGTGTCGCTCACCGATCTTGACAGTCTGGTGGTGATTGACGGGGTCACCGATGAGCTGGTCCGGCAGGTGCCGACACCGGGGCGGGAACCGTCCGGGCTGGCATACAATCCGCGTCAGAATATCATTTACTGTGCGGAGACAGGCAGTGATCGTGTGACATTTTACGATGGTAGAACAGGCGCAGTGGTGGGCAGGGTGTCAACCGAGGCGCCGTGGCCCCGTAAGCTTACCTACATTTCAGGTACCGACCGGATCTTCTGCATCGTTAATAGTGATACCGTTTTTCCGGTAGACTGCGCCACCGGCCGGGTCGGATTTCCGATTGAGATTCCGTTCAGTATTACGGAACTGATTGAGGTTCCCGATTTCAACCGGGTTTATGTGTTCCCCCAGGAGGAGGGAGCGATTGCGGTTATTGAATGTCCGGAGGATACGCTCAGCAAAATCATTTCCGTGTCCGGAGTTCCGTTACAGCCGGTGCGGGCAACGGAGCAGAACCGGATTTACTTTATTCTGAGTGAACAATGGACCGGGTTGCACGGTTTGAACTGCGAGACCGACTCAATTGATGAGTATGTCATGACCGATTCCTTTCCCGCCCTGCTGGGTTATGCTGCCGGACGCCTCTACTTTGCGGAAGGCGCTGATACCCGCCGGCTGGTCGCTTATGATGTTGCCGGACGCCGGCGGGTGGCGGAGATCAGTCCGGGCTGCTATCCGAGATCGCTTTATCCGCTTCCCGGATTGAATCTGGTGGCGGTGTTCTCCTGGTATCGGGATTCACTGGTGTTCATTGACTGCTCTACTCATACGGTTACCGGGATGCTTTATTTCCGTTATGGTGTATATTACGTGATTTACAACCCGGTGAACCGCCGGCTCTATCTTCCGGCATACGGTGATACAATGTATGTGGTCGATCCGGTCCTGCCGGCAGTGGTGGATACGGTGGTGGGCGATTTTGCCGGTCCGTGCTGGGCAGTGGATACGATTGCAAGCAGGATCTATTTTGGTGCTGAGCGCGGGGTGACAATTTTTGACTGTCAGCGTAACCGGGTGGTGAATGAGATTCCCCTGCCGGGTGGGACGGTGAGCTGCGCATTCAGTCCGCCGAACCGGCGGATGTTTTTCAGCGTGCCGGCGATAGGCGGGCTGGCGGTCATCCGGGATACGACAATGGTAGGCGTCGGCGAACAGAAGCCGGTTTTAAGCGACAGCCGTTCTCTGCCAACCGTGGTGTGCCGCCAGCTGAGGCTCCCTCTTGAGTTCCAGGGGGCGAGTCCGCAGTTTTATCTCGCTGATCCGGCAGGCAGGCGGGTGCAGATGCTCAAGCCCGGAGTTAACGAGCTGGGCGGAATTGCACCCGGGGTCTATTTTATCGTCAGCAGCAACCGGCAGGAACCGGCACAAATCCGGAGGCTGATTATCGTCCGTTAGAGCAGATATCGGGCAAGTAAACTTGACTTTGATCCCTGACCGGCTATTTTTCTGAGTGCACACGCGTCCGGGGTTTTCTCAGTCAGAAATGCCAGGGAGTTAAAAATGAGCAGTAACAATATTGATTTTTTTATTTCCCGGTTTGAGGAGCTGTTCAGTCTTGCACCTCAGCCCGGAAGGTATTTTCAGCCCCGTGCCTACCGGAATGCGGCGGTGCGGTTCCGTGCCCACACCGGACATGACTGTGAGCAGGTCCGGCATTTTTTCAATACCACCGGCTGTCCACTGCATTCGGTGCGGGCACGGCGGGAACTGGTAGAGCAGACCGGACTGAATCCGTTTCTCTATCCGGCGCAGCTTCTGCCCGGTTGTGACCTGCTTTCTGACTCCGGTACCACGACGATGACCATGGAGCAGTGGGCGCAGATGCTTCTGGGCGATGAGGCTTACGGCTCGAATGAGGGGTATTATGAGCTGAATGAGCAGATCGGCAGAACCTTCGGGCCTCAGTGGCAGCAGGAACTGACCGGTACCCTCCAGACCCTTTTCATTTTTCACCAGGGCCGGGCGGCTGAGCATGCACTGTTCTCCAATCTGTCCCGGATGCTGGGACAGCGGGATGTTCCGCCTCTTGTCGAGGTGCTGAATGGGGTTGCTGACCGGACCGGTGTTTTTGCCCGGCTGAGACGGGCGGCAGAGCGGGTGCGGAAAAGGAGCGGTGCCGAGCCGAGGTTTGTTATTCCCAGTAACGGCCATTTTGACACGACCGAAGCCAATATCGCCGACTGCAGTATCGTTCCACTGAATCTCAACTGTGATGAGCACCGGCAGAATGATGAGCAGTTTCCGTTCCGGGGTAATATCAATATTACTGAGCTCGCTGAACTGCTGGATAAGATTCATCAGCATATTCCGCTGGTCTATCTGACGGTTACTAATAATACCGGTGGTGGTCAGCCGGTCTCAATGGCAAATATCCGGGCGGTGCGGGAGCTGACCCGGCAGAAAAATATCCCGTTCTTTTTTGATGCCTGCCGTTTTGCTGAGAACGCCTGGTTTATCCGCGAACGGGAAGGTGAGTTCCGGAATAAAGATGTTGCCGAGATCGTCCGGCAGATGTTTGAATATCCGGACGGGTTTCATATCAGTCTGAAAAAGGACGGGCTGGTAAATATCGGTGGTGCGCTGGTGATCCGGCCGGACGGACTTTTTGCCCGGCTGACCGATTATCAGCAGATTCTGCCCCGGCTCACCGATTATCAGATTCTGACTGAGGGCCATCCGACTTATGGCGGACTGGCGGGCAGAGACCTGAAGGCGATCGCCGAAGGACTGCGGATGGTGGTGCGGCACGAGTATCTGTCCGCCCGGATTGAACAGGTCCGGCGTTTTGCCGAAAGGCTTGCCCGTGACCGCATTCCGGTGCTCAGGCCCGCAGGCGGGCATGCGGTCTATCTGGATGTGGACCGGTTTTTTGATGATGTTCCGGTTCAGGACCGTGACTATCCCGGAGTGGCGCTGGTGGCGCTGCTGCTTGTTGCCGGACACCGGCTGTGTGAACTGGGGGTTTACGCCTTTGAGCTTGAGGATGTGCCTGTCCCCCGCAACAACTTCGTCCGGGCAGCGGTGTCCCGGCTTGCCTATGAGGACCAGGACCTTTTTGCCTGCGCTGAAGTTATCCGGCTGCTTTATGAACACCGGGCGCGTATTCCCAAAGTTGAGGTGGTTTACGGCGCTGAACTGCCGCTCCGCCATTTCAAGAGCCGGTTCCGGTTTGTCTGAACTGATGCGGGTCGGATTCTATCAGTTTGCCCCCAAGCCCAGAGCGCTGGAGGAAAATCTGAACCGGATCTTTGCTCGGCTGAAAGGAGTTAACGCTGACCTGATTGTGCTGCCGGAGTTGTGTTTAAGCGGATATCTGTTTGCCAGCCGGGAGGAGCTTGCCCGCTATGCCCTCAAGCTGCCGGATGCACCGGTCTGCAGCCGGCTGGCTAACTTCTGTGCGGAGAAAAACTTCAGTCTGGTGCTCGGTGCCGCCGAGAAGGCGGGCGCCAGTATTTTTAATTCCGCCCTGCTTTTTACCCCAAATGGTTCAATTCATGTGTACCGGAAGGTTCATCTGTTCAACGATGAGAAGGACATCTTTGATCCCGGTGATCTGCCTTTCCCCGTATTCAGGGTTGATACCGTTACCGTAGGGATGCTGGTCTGTTTTGACTACTTCTTCCCGGAGAGCGCCCGTTCGCTCGTGCTGCGGGGTGCGCAGATTGTCTGCCATCCGGCAAATCTGGTGCTGAATTATGCCCAGTCAATGACCATCACCCGGGCGCAGGAGAACCGGGTCTTCTGGATTTTAGCCAACCGCACCGGCACTGAAGCGCTGGGCAGCCGGGTGATGAATTTTACCGGTCAGAGTCAGATCATCAGTCCGGAAGGAACGGTGCTTGCCCGCGCCAGTGCTGAAGATGAGAAACTGGAGATTGTGGATATTAATCCTGCGCTGGCGCTGAACAAGACGGTTACCCCGCGCAATGATCTGATCGCCGACCGCCGGCCCGGGCTCTATTTTTCCGGAGCGGGATGAACGACCGTGCCGATGAAGAGAATTGTGCCGGTCGTGTTGTCCTGAATCAGAAACAGAAAGGGCCGGTTGAAAACCAGATTGAAGGTGTTTACCGGGATTGCGGTCATCACCATTTCCACTGAGGTGACCGCTGCCGCCTCTGTGCCTTCCTCATTGACCTCGATGAAGCTTTTGTGCTTGACATCACCGATCGCCAGACGCGGCTGGGAACACATGGCGGAAAAGTTCGCCCGGTTGAGGTCAAATGCCAGTTCCATGCCCAGCCGGCTCAGTGCCGGTTTCAGGCTCTGTTCATACTCAATCTGGAAGCGCGGCAGGGCAATCTGACCCTGGCGGGAGGCAAACTGAGTACGCCAGGCGGACCAGTTTTCCATGGTGAGCTGTTTGAGCAGTGCCGGCAGACCGGTTTTTTCTTCCGGCAGGAGTAGAAACATGCTGATTTTGCCCTGACCATAGGGCAGTTCCACCGCTTCAAAGCCGGCGCCGGCAAAATAGCTGAACTTTCCGGACCGGTGCATCATCTGGACCCTGACCGTGCGGTTGTCCGGCAGATAGAAGACATCTTCGGCAGTCAGCTGAGGGTCAAAGGGCTGCTGCCACTTGCCCTTGAAATAGACCGCATTGATCAGAAACAGCGCATGTTCGGGGTTGATCCGGCTGATGATGGAGCGGATTTTGTCATGGGTCCTGCGGCTGACCCAGCTGTTGATCCGGCTGGCAGCATCGGGTGAATTGAAGTCAAGGGTGAACAGTTCGGCTGAGTAGAAGTGCTGCAGTTCCTGCCGGAAGGCAGATTTGAAGGCAATCCCCTGCCGTGCCCAGATTGAATTTGCAATTTCCAGTGTGACATCATTCCGACGGGCGGTAATCAGGGAATCGAGAAGGTTTTTCTCCCCCGGGTTGAGCTCTTCAGTCCGGATGCCGGATAATGACAGTGTCTTCAGCATCACATTCTTTGTCTCGCTCGCAGCTCCGTTTGCGGTCATCGTCAGCGCGGTAGCGATTGAATAGGGGGAGATGAGCAGATTTTCTGCCGGCTGGACGGCGGCAAGTTCATTCAGCAGGGCAAAGCCAAACCGGTTCTTGGCTGCAGCTAACAGCTCCGGCGCAACCGGCGGGTTGGCACCGCGCAGCGGGGAGCTGAAAAGTGAAAGCAGTAATAAGGTGCACATAGTAAGACAATATGAGTTCTCAAGCCGGCAAGTCAAATTAATACAACATCATAGCCAGGATTGAGGGGCTTGACTTGCCGATTGTGCCGGTTATGATATGAGTTCCGAATCAAATTAAAAAAGAAAGGTGGTATAAGTTATGAAGCACAATATGGAAAATTATGAAGAGACCTATCGCAGCTTCAAGTGGGAAATTCCTGAATTCTACAACTTCGCCTATGATACCGTGGACTCCTGGGCAGAGAAGGACCGGACGAAGCTGGCGCTGATTTCGGTCGCCGACGACCCGAAAGTAGCCCAGAAGCACACCTTCTGGGAGCTGAGCCGGCTCTCCAACCGTTTTGCCAATGTGCTGATGGCGGCCGGCGCCAGGCCGGGAGACCGGCTGCTGGTGCTGCTGCCCCGGATTCCAGAGTGGTATGTGGCGGTGCTTGGGGCAATGAAAGCCGGCGTCGTTTTCATGCCGACACCAACGCTGTCAATGCCCAAGGATATTGAATACCGGCTCAACAGTTCCGGTGCCGCTTTTGCAATTACTGATATTGACAACGCCTTCAAGATCAGAGATATTCAGCAGAACTGTCCGAATCTGAAGGCGGTGTTTATCGTCGGCGGCCAGCAGGAAGGCTGGATCAGCTATGAGGAGGAGATGGAGAAGGCGGCACCTGAGGTAAAGGAACGAATTCGGACGCGGACAAGCGATCCGCTGCTCATTTACTTCACCTCCGGCACGGTCGGATATCCCAAGATGGTTGAGCACACCCATGCCTACCCGCTCGCTCACATCGTCACCGCCAAATTTGTTCATGATCTCCAGCCCAGTGATATCCACTGGACGATCGCCGATACCGGCTGGGCAAAGACCGCCTGGGGCAAGCTTTTCGGGCAGTGGATCATCGGCTGCACCGTGCTTCAGCGCAATCCCAAGGGCAGGTTCAATGCCAAGGCAGCGCTGGAGGTGCTGGAACGCTACGGCGTAACCACATTCTGCGCACCACCGACCGCTTACCGGCTTTTGATTCTGGAGGACCTGAAGAAGTACCGGCTGAGTCTGCGGCACTGCGTCTCTGCCGGCGAGCCGCTGAATCCGGAGGTCATCCGGGCATGGGAGACAGGAACCGGACTTAAGATCTATGATTTTTACGGACAGACCGAGACGGTGGCGGTGCTGGCAAACTACCCCTGTCTGCCGATCAGGGAAGGTTCAATGGGCAAGCCGACACCGGGACATTATGTGGCGATTGTTGATGATGAAGGTAACGAGTTGCCCGCTGGCGAGGAAGGGCATATTGCGATCCGGATCAGGCCGTTTCATCCTCCGGGAATCTTCAAGGGGTATCTGAATCAGCCCGATGCCAATCAGGTGGCGTTCCGGGGTGACTGGTACTACACCGGCGACAAGGCGTACAAGGATGAGGAGGGCTATTTCTGGTTTGTCGGCCGGGCGGATGATGTGATCAAGGCATCCGGTTACCGGATCGGACCGTTTGAAGTGGAGTCGGCACTGATTGAGCATCCCGCGGTTCAGGAGTCGGCGGTCATCGGTAAACCGGACCCGGTGCGTGGTGAGATTGTCAAGGCTTTCGTCATCCTCAAGCCGGGTTACGAGCCGTCAGAACAGCTGGTAAAGGAACTGCAGGAACACTGCAAAAGGGTGACCGCACCCTACAAGTATCCGCGCGAGATTGAGTTTGTGAAGGAGCTGCCCAAGACGATCAGCGGCAAGATCCGCCGGGGTGAACTGCGCCGGATGGAGCTGGCACGGCTGGCAGCCGCCAAGGAGCAGAAGCAGCAATAACCGCAATCCCGGTTCGGGTTAAGCATATATAAACTTGACCTGAACCGGGTTTGGTTTATGCTCAGTTATGGCCGGTTCCGGGCTGGCACTGCTCATTCTCCTCGTCTGTGCCCTTATTCTTGCCGTTCTCGTGCTGGTCTTGTTCCAGCTCCGTCGTCCCCGAGACACTGAGCCGGCGGCTGCGACACTGCTGCTCCAGCAGATTGAAACGGTTCGTCAGGAACAGGCTCGTGCACTGGAGGCAAATGCCCAGCTGCTGAATCAGCGGCTGGCGGAGATGCAGCAGGTGCTGCTTGAGAGCACAAATGCGGTCGGGGCGCGACTTGACAATACTGCCCAGCTGAGTGGCGAGTTGAACCGGCGGCTGGGTGAACTTTCAGCCGCTGCTCAGAATATGCTTGAGCTCGGCAGGAATCTGATGTCGCTGCAGGACATTCTTAGAGCACCCAAGCCGCGTGGCGTGCTGGGTGAATTTTTTCTGGGGAATATTCTTCAGGAGATGGTGCCCAATAATTACGAAATGCAGTACCGGTTTCGCAGTGGTGAAAAGGTTGACGCAGTTGTCCGACTCGGGGGAAAACTGGTGCCGGTTGACGCCAAGTTTCCGCTTGAGGATTTTCAGCGGCTGCTGGCAGCCGGCGACGAGAATGAACGGCTGACACTCCGGCGGCAGTTTTTGCAAAGGGTGAAAAAACACATCGATGCCATCGCTCAGAAATATATCCTGCCGGATGAAGGGACCTTTGATTTTGCGCTGATGTACATCCCGGCAGAGAATGTTTACTATGAGACAATCGTTACTGCTCCTGATCAGGATGAGGGTATTCTGAACTATGCGTTCGCCCGCAGGGTAATCCCTGTCTCCCCCGGGACAATTTATGCCTACCTGCAGGCGATTGTCCTTGGTCTGCGGGGGATGCAGGTCGAGCGGCGGGCGCAGGAGATCCTTGACCATCTGGACCGGCTGCAGTCCGATATCAGCCGTCTTCAGGAGAAATTTCAGATTCTCGGCAATCATCTGACCAACGCCCATAACCGCTATGAGGAGGCGGCACGGGAACTGGAGCGTCTGACTACCAGGTTGACATTGAGTGTGCCGGTTGCAGATCCCAAATCTGAGAACCGGCAGAGTTGAAGGAGGTGCAGATGAAGTGGTGCAGTTTCAGGATAATTGCCGGTTTAATGCTGATTTTGACTGGGGCAACCGGTGCCTGGCAGCAGCTGGGACCGGAGGGTGTCAGTGTCCGGGCAATGAGTAATGTTCCCGGGTATCCGGATGAGCTGTTCATAATCACGGGCGGTTTTCCGAGCTACATTTGCTGGACCGGTAACACGGGGCAGACCTGGACCGTCCGCGAGACGATACCCGACCGGCTCAACGCGCTGGCAGTCAATCCCCGAGATATGAGAATAATGTATGCTGGTGGTAAAACTGGAAAAGTTTACCGCAGCACCAACAGCGGTTACAGCTGGTCGGTGGTCGCTACTCTGCCGTCCGGAGTGCATATTCAGCAGTTGGCGGTGAATGCGGAGAACGGGGCGGAAGTCTGGGCGCTGGCAGAAATTGAGGCGGGAGATTCTGTCGGGCTCGGGTTTTACCGTTCTACTGATGGCGGAGCAAACTGGCAGGGCAGAAGTGTTGTCCGGTCATATGCGGTCCGGGCACAGGCATTGGCGGTGGCACCGGGAGATTCGGGGTTGGCATTAATCGGTGGTTCGGTCGCTAACCGGGCGCGGCTGTTTCTGACCACCGATGGCGGGTCCAGCTGGGCAGACCGTTCAGCCGGACTGTCGGGGAGCTGTGTTTACGGCGGTGCCTTTGTGCCGACCGGCAGCGGAGTGATTGTCTGTGCCACCGATTCCGGGATTTTCCGGTCTACCGATCTTGGGGCCACCTGGGCCAGAAGACTCAGCGCTCCGGCATATTCCATTGTCTTTGCGCCGTTGTCACCATATTACGGATATGCGGGGGGCGAAAATCTGGTTTTCCGTTCAACTGATCTCGGCCTCAGCTGGCGGACCGATACTGTCAGTTCATTCACCGGCACCGGAACCCGTTTTATTGCGGTTAACCCCAACAGTCCGCTGGAACTTTATGCCGGTAATGGTTTCGGGGTATTCTACAGTTATAATGGTGGTTACAACTGGATCAACCGTTCATCCGGTTTCCGGCAGCTGGATGTATCGTTTTTGAAATTTTACCGGCCGGAAACTTTGTTTGCCGGGATTACCGGCTACGGGATTGTCCGTTCAACCGATGGCGGGCAGGGCTGGGAGCTCTGGGGCAGGATGTTTCCCGGCAGCGGCTGGGTCCGGGGACTGGCGGTCAATCCGCGGCATCCTGATACTGTGATCTGCGTAACCGGCTGGGACAGCAAGCTCCATCTGACGGTCAACCGGGGCGACTCCTGGGAAGCTTTTACCGTTGTCAGCCATTTTGAGCCGATGGGTGTTGATTATCATCCCCGCGGACCGGATACGGTTTATGTCTGGGGAGGGAAACGGGATTCGGTCTCAGGACCGCTCCGGTTTGCAATTTACCGTTCAACTGACCGGGGACAGCACTGGACTCCGGTTCTGGTGCGGAATGAAGGCTGGTGTCAGGGGATGATAATTTCCGGCACCGGCGATACACTGATCGCCTACGGCAAGGACGGCAGCGGTCCTGCGGTCCTGCGCTCAACCGACCGGGGCAGGAACTGGGTTTCCCTGACCAGCGGTATCAGTGGTGCTTCTGTTGCCGACCTTAAGCTTGTTCCGGGCAGTTCAGAGCAGTGGTTATGTGCCACACCGGCCGGTGTATTCCGGACCCAGAATTCCGGTTCCTACTGGAGCCGGCTCGGTCTTCAGAGTGTTACCTGTGTGCTTCCGGATACCATGAATCCGAATGTCATCTGGGCGGGAACCGATACGCAGGGGTTCTACTATACCACCAATCAGGGGGTCAGCTGGTGGCGGGATACTCTGGGTATTGCCGGTCGGTCGGTTTCGTTTCTTGTGTTTAACCCGTTCCGGCGCAGTGCAGTCTATGCTGGAATTACAGGTCACAGTCTCCTGGGAAGGAATGTGATCGGCATCGGCGAAATGGGGCAGGAACGGTTTCCGGAGATGAAACTGGGGGTCCTGCCCACAGCTGTCCGGAAAATCTGCCGGATTATCGTCCCTCCCGGGACCGAGCGGATTGAGGTTTTTGACCCTGCGGGCAGAAAACGGGCTGAGATTCCGGTTTCGGAACGGAAAGAAGTCTGCTGGTCGATTCCCGGAGAGCTGAATCCGGGTGTTTACCTCCTGGTGCTCAGGAGTGCACAGGAAGGAATGGTACGAAAGGTTCTGTTCCTGCCGTGACAAAGTTGACAGGGAAGCCGGTTTTCGTTATGCTAATGAACTGCAAAAAAGGAGTTGAAAATTGGTCAGAATACGGCTTACACGACTGGGTGCTCGGAATAATCCGGTGTATCGGGTGGTCGCAATTGACTCCCGGCGGGCACGCGACAGCCAATACCTGGAGGCGTTAGGGCATTATGACCCGCGCCGCAAGGTGTTAAAGCTTAATCTCGAACGGGTTGATTACTGGTTGTCAGTTGGTGCTCAACCTTCAAACACCGTGAACAGGTTAATCAAGCGTTACCGTCAAACTGTTCCGGTTGCGCAGTCTCCAGCAGCACCGGAACAGCCACCCCTCTCCCCGGAGACAGTCGGGGATACGGATGTTGAGCCGGAGCAGATTGAGGGGTCTGCTCCACACAAACCTGAGTCGGCAAACTAAAAAGGAGGAACGATGAAGGAACTGATCGAACACATCGCGAAAGCACTCGTTGACCATCCTGACAAGGTTGAGGTCAAGGAGATCGCCGGCGAAAAAACCCTGATTTACGAACTGCGTGTCGGACAGGGTGACCTGGGTAAGGTCATCGGCAAGGAAGGCAGGACCGCAAAGTCCATCCGCGCGATCATCTCCGCGGCCGCGATGAAGCAGGGTAAGCGGGCGCAGCTCGAAATCCTCGAGTAGTCGCTACTGCTGACCCAGGTCCGCAGCCAAAGGGCAGGCAACGGTGCGTATCGATCTTATAACCATTTTTCCCGAGTTTTTTGTCGGTCCGTTTGATTGCGGTCCGACGCGAATTGCCCGGGAAAAAGGGGTGCTGGAGATCGGGATTGTTAATCCCAGAGATTTCACCACCGATCTGCACCGCACCGTGGACGATTATCCGTTCGGGGGCGGTGCCGGGATGGTGATGAAACCGGAGCCGATTTTCCTTGCGGTTGAAAGCATCAGAAAGCCTGAATCACGGGTGATTCTGCTCTCACCGCAGGGAGAGCGGTTCGACCAGCAGATGGCGCACCGGTTTTGCAGTCTGTCTCACCTGATTCTGATCTGCGGACGGTATAAAGGGGTGGACGAGCGCGTCCGGCTGCTGCTGATTGACCAGGAAGTGTCAATCGGCGATTATGTGCTCGCCGGAGGAGAGGCTGCGGCAGTGGTGATGATTGAAGCCATTGCCCGGCTTCTCCCCGGCGCGGTCGGCGATGAGGATTCAGTTGCTACCGATTCGTTTGAAAACGGTCTTCTGGATGCACCGGTCTATACCCGGCCACGGGAGTTCCGGGGGGTCAGTGTTCCGGAAGTGCTGATTTCGGGTAATCACGGCGCGGTGGCAAAATGGCGCCGGCAGCAGGCGCTCCTCAATACCGCCCGGCGCCGGCCGGAGCTGCTCCGCAATGTGTTGCTGAGTGCGGAAGATCGTGATTTCCTCCTGCGGGAACTGGGCGAGCTGCCGGCAGAGATTAAAGACGGCGAATGCGGAGGTGAAATCAAGAAGGTTTTTGAGAAGATTTGAAAAGGAGTAATGTTCATGGCACAGAAGATTAAGGAGAAAAAAGGAAATTCCGGCGGCAATTCACCTGCCAGTGTTGTAACACCGGAGCCGGGGGATCTGGTGGATGTTCATATCCGGATCCGGGAAGGTGATAAGGAGCGGATTCAGGTATTTCGGGGGTATGTGATTGCAGTCCGGGGCAAGGGTGCAGGCAGGACATTTACTGTGCGCCGGGTAAGCCAGGGGATTGGAATTGAACGGATATTCCCGGTGCAGGCGCCGGTTATTGCCAAAATTGAGGTCCGGCGCAAGAGCCGGGTCCGCCGGGCAAAGCTGTATTATCTGCGCGAGAAGACCGGTCGCGAGGCGGTATTGAAGGAACTCAAAACCGGTGCGCAATCTGGACCGCAGGCTGGCGAAGTTTAGTGCCCTGGTCTGTGGAGTTGATGAGGTAGGCCGGGGTGCAATTGCGGGTCCGGTCGTGGCAGCAGCAGTGGTGCTGCCGAGGGGTACTTCAATTCGTGGGGTTGATGATTCCAAAAAATTGACACCGCGACAGCGGGAGCTTCTTGTGCCGCTGATCCGGGCAAAAGCTTTGGCAATCGGTATCGGTGCGGTCAGTCACCAAATGATTGAGCGGACCGACATCGCCCGGGCAACCTTTCAGGCAATGAGGCTGGCGGTGGCGAGGGCGTTAAAACGGCTTGCCCCTGAGTGTCGGAATCAGGTGCTGGTGCTCGCTGATGGCTGGGAAATACCCGGGCTGGAGCTGCCCTGTATCGGAGTTGTCAATGGAGATGCCCGGAGCGCGGTGATCGCCTCGGCATCAGTTATCGCCAAGGTTTACCGGGACAGCCTGATGTGCCGGTATGATGTCCGTTATCCGGGATACGGATTTGCCCGGCACAAGGGGTATGGGACCCCGTTTCATATTGCTGCTCTCCAGCGGCTGGGGGCTGCGCCGGTGCACCGTCGAAGCTTTGAGCCGGTCCGGAGTCTGGTGAATCCGGACAGCGGTAGACCGCAATTTCTGCGGGAAAAGTTCGAGACACCAGGATTCTGATATTGTATGCGCAGCCGGGATCTGGGCAGGGAGGGGGAAATTGCGGCACGGGAGTTTCTGAAAAGACGTGGCTACCGGATTCTGGCAACCAATTACCGGTGCCGGTTCGGCGAGATTGATATTGTGAGTGAGCGGGATGGCATGGTTGTGTTTGTCGAGGTCAAGACCAGGAGTTCAGACCGTTTTGGTCAGCCCGCCGAGGCGGTGAACCGATCCAAGCAGATCCGGCTTTACCGGCTGGCACAGGAGTTTCTCCTGAGTCACAATTTGGAGGATGTGCCGGTGCGGTTTGATGTGCTGAGTCTCCTCCGGGCCGGCGGGCATATGAAGATCGAACATCTGGAAGGGGCTTTCTGATGCTGGCGCGGGTGCTCTCCAGTTCGGTGTTCGGGGTGGACGGTTATCTGGTGACGGTGGAGGTGGATATCGCCTACGGTTTGCCGGTATTTAATATTGTCGGGCTGCCGGATGCGGCGGTTAAGGAGTCTCAGCACCGGGTGCAGGCGGCAATCAAGAATTCCGGGCTGGCATTTCCGAACCGGCGGATTACCGTAAACCTGGCGCCGGCGGACATCAAGAAGGAGGGCCCGGCTTTTGATCTGCCGATTGCGGTCGGAATCATTGCTGCCGCGGGCGGGATTGGTGCCGGTGCACTTGACGGTTTTGTGCTGACCGGAGAACTTTCGCTTGACGGCTCGGTCCGGCCGGTCAAGGGGGTGGTTTCCATGGCACTGGCTGCGCGCACAGCACAGGTCCGGGGTCTGATAGTCCCTGCGGCGAACGGGCTGGAGGCGGGTCTGGTGCCGGAGTTGACGGTTTACGGAGTCAGTTCGCTCGTTCAGACGCTCAATTTTCTCAACGGAACTGAAAAACTGGAACCGGTGCGGACCGATGCCCGGCAACTCTTTGAGCAGGCGCGGGATGCCGGGATTGATTTTTCTGAGGTGCACGGTCATGAACATGCAAAACGGGCGCTCGAGGTGGCGGCAGCAGGGGGGCACAATGTGCTCATGACCGGACCGCCCGGCAGTGGCAAGACGATGCTTGCCCGGCGTCTCCCGACGATCATGCCGCCGCTGACGCTCGATGAGGCGCTGGAGGCGACCCGGATTCATTCTGTTGCCGGAACTCTGCCGGCAGATGTGCCGATTGTGGCGGTCCGGCCGTTCCGCTCCCCGCATCATAATGTATCCGAAGCCGGGATGATTGGTGGCGGGACATTTCCCCGTCCGGGCGAGGCGTCCCTGGCACACAACGGGGTGCTTTTTCTGGATGAGCTGCCGGAGTTCCGGCGGGATGTGCTGGAGGCACTGCGCCAGCCACTGGAGGATGGGGAGGTGACGATCGGCCGGGCGCGCTCAACCCTGACCTTTCCGGCGCGGTTCATGCTCGTCGGCGCAATGAACCCCTGTCCGTGCGGATTCTTCGGGGATCCCAAGCATGCCTGTACCTGCACCCCCCAGAAGATCCGGCGCTACCGGAGCCGGATCTCCGGACCGCTGCTCGACCGGATTGACATTCATATTGAGGTGCCGGCACTGCGCTATGCGGATGTGGCAGATAAAAAGCCGGCAGAAGGTTCGGCAAAGGTGCGGGAGCGGGTATTAAAGGCGAGGGAGGTTCAGCTTGCCCGTTTCGGCAGTCTGAAACTCCGGCGCCCGGTCTACTGCAATGCCCAGATGACACCGGCGCTCATCCGCCGGTTCTGTCCGTTGACAAAGGAAGGCGAAGAGGTGGTACGCACCGCCATCGACCACTACGGTCTGTCCACCCGTGCCTATCACCGGGTGCTGAAGGTGGCACGCACCATTGCCGACCTTGAAGGCCGGGAGCAGATTGAACCCCGGCATCTGACCGAAGCGGTGCAGTACCGGAGTTTTGACCGTAATGTCTGGTAAGGAAAGGAGTGTTGAATGAGCAAGCTTGTTCAGCAGATTGACCGCCGGCAGGCACGCGTGGCGGTGATCGGCATCGGTTATGTCGGTCTGCCGCTGGCGGTGGAGATCGCCCGTGCCGGCTATCCCACGGTCGGAATCGATGTGGATGAAAACAAGGTCCGGGCGGTCAACCAGGGGAAAAGTTATATCGGTGATGTGCCCGCAGAGGATGTTGCCGAGCTGGTCAGAGCCGGCAGGCTGAAGGCGACCACCGATTACCGGCAGTGTAAACAGTGTGAAATCATCAATATTTGTGTTCCGACGCCCTTTACCGCCACCAAGGACCCGGATGTTTCATATATTGTTGAGGCAGGGAAGCAGGTAGCAGCAAATCTGAAACCGGGACAGCTGATCATTCTCCGCAGCACCACCTATCCGGAGACCACCGAAAAGGTGCTTTTGCCGATTCTGGAGCAGACCGGGCTGAAGGTCGGGCGCGACTTCTTCCTCTCCTTTGCACCGGAGCGGATTGACCCGGGCAACAAGAAATGGACGATCCGGACCACGCCGGTGGTGATTGGCGGGGTGACGAGAAAATGCACCGAGCTTTCCTGCCGTTTTTATGAAAAGATTGTGGACCAGGTTGTGCCGGTCTCCTCGCCCCGGGTGGCGGAGATGTCCAAACTGCTGGAGAACATCTTCCGGAGCGTCAATATTGCACTGGTGAATGAGCTGGCAAGGATGTGCGACCGGATGGGCAACATCGATGTCTGGGAGGTAATTAATGCGGCGGCGACCAAGCCGTTCGGCTATATGCCCTTTTATCCCGGTCCGGGAATTGGCGGTCACTGTATCCTGATCGACCCCTATTATCTTGCCTGGAAGGCGCGGGAGTATGACTTCCATTCCAACTTTATCGAACTGGCAGCGGAGACCAATGAGGCGATGCCCTTCTTTGTTGTTGACCGGATTCTGGAGGTGCTGGGCATCAATGGAGTGCCGGCGAGAAATGCCCGGATTCTGATTATCGGTGCCGCCTTCAAGCGGGATGTGGATGACACCCGCCATTCTCCGGCAATCAAGGTGATGGAGCTGCTGCTGGACAAGGTGCGCCGGATTGAATATGTTGATCCGTATGTGCCGGAGATTGAAATTGCCGGCAGAAAATTCCGGGCGCAGAAACTGACACCGGCGCTACTGCGGGCAGCCGACTGCGTGGTGATTCTGACTGACCACACCTGCCTGGACTATAATCTGATTCTGCGCGAGAGCCGGCTGATTGTTGACACCCGGAATGCGATCAAGCACCGGAGGGTAAAGAAACTTTATACGCTGGGCTACCGGGTTAAGGGTTAGACACCGCCAGTCCAGGTGGTAATAAAACTGACGATCTCCGGCAATGCCTGCCGGACTGCCGGAGAGAGCTCGGTGCCGGTCCTGTTGTCTGAAGGGTTGATTCCCAGCAGGTAAACCTCCGCGCCGGTTTCGGCGGCAAGCAGTTCGGCAATCAGATTGAGCGGCGGGGTATGGGTGGAGAAGCCGGTTACCTCCAGCCGGTCAAATTCGGAACGGTCAAACAGCCGGAATTCACCCGGTTCGCCACTGAACCGGCAGGCGTCAACAAACAGAATCCGGTCAGGCCGGGCTTCGATGACCGGTCCGAGACAGTTTTCCGGCACAGTTTGGGCATCAATCAGCACAATTCCGGGCAGATTCAGCGCCCGCACCATTTCGGCAACACGGATGCCAACCCCGTCATCGCCCCGTTCCGGATTGCCGACGCCGATGATTACGGTCCTCATCCCCGCCGCTGCCGGTACTTAAGGGCTTTTGCCTCCCGGACATAGCTGCCGAGCCAGGGAACCCTGGAGGCGTAGCACTCCAGAGCGATGACCCGGTCGGCATAATGAACCGCACTGTCCGCGATACCCAGACCCTGCCAGGCGTATGCCAGCTTGAGCCAGTTTTCGGTCAGGCCGTAACGGTTTTCAGGAAATGTCTGGCGGATGTCGGCATCAAGTTCCCGGCCGAGGGTAATTACCTGCCGGTAGTCACCCTTTGCCAGATATATATCGCGCAGAAGCCGCCTTGCCGAGCGGTTGCCGGGATAGCGCCGAAGCAGCGCCTGACAGTGGCGGATTGCTGCCGGGTAGTTGCCGTCCTCCTTGTGCATGAATCCGAGCATGAACTCCGCCATCGGCTGGAGCAGTTCGGCGTTGCGCTGTGCCGCCTCCATCTGCCGGTATGCCCGTTCGCGTGAGCCGAGCAGGCCGAGTCCGAGGCAGTAGCGGTCAGCGGTTGCCTTGAAATACTCAATCACCGCCAGCCCGAACCGGGCATCGTGCAGTTGCGGGTCAAGCGTCAGCGCCCGTTTCAGATGGGACGGAACTTTGAGCATGGTCATGAAGGCGTCAAACTTCCGGTTCTGCCAGGAGCGGAGGTTTGCCCGGTTGAGCAGGGCAAGACCGAGATAGAGATGGGCTGATGCATCCTGTTCATTCTCCTGGAGCCGGCGCCGGCAGGCACCAAGCACCTGCTCGGTGCAGTGCTCAAACGAGTCCACGAGGGCGGTATTGCCCGAGTCATAGATCAGCAGCTGAAGCAGGCACGCCTGCCAGAAAAGTCCGGCAAGCCGGGTGCCGGGACGCTGTTTCAGCAGCTCCACCTTCTCCCGGGCAGTCTGATAAAGCTGACGATAGGACAGGTCCCGGGCGAAAATGATTGATTCATTGATACCTGCGGGCTGAGCGCTGAGCGCTGCCAGCAGAACGAGCTTAACGCAGAGCAACCGCCTCAATTTCCACCATCGCACCCTTGGGCAGGGCTGATACCTGCACGGTGGAGCGGGCAGGATAGGGCTCCTGGAAATACCGGGCATAGACCGCATTCACCTTGGCAAACTGGCTCATATCGGTGATAAAGATGAGGGTTTTGATTACCCGGTCCAGACCGCTGCCTGCTGCCTCCAGCACCGCAGCAAGATTTTTCAGCGCCTGTTCAGTCTCGGCTTCAATACCGCCCGGAACGAGCTCGCCGGTTGCCGGGTCAATGCCGAGCTGACCTGAAGTCCAGACAAATTCACCGGCGATTACTGCCGGACTGTATGGTCCGACCGGCTTCGGTGCCTTTTCACTGCTGATTGATTTCTTCATGTCCCTAATTCCTTTCATCGGTCAATATATTACCGATCAAGAAGCATGAGCTTGTTAACTGATAAAGCATAAATCAGCGTTGGTTATATGTCAAATAACGGTGATTGACAAAAATTAAAATGGCCTATAATATATATCGTCAGAGCAGGAGAATCGGGTTAGTAACACATTAGGAGATGTATGTATGATAAACAAAACATATCTATCCCTTCTCCTGGCTTTGCTTTTCGTTTGTGGGGGCAGGAGATAGTCAGAGTAACTGACAACAACGATGAGGAGTGGTTGCCGGAAAACAATAACTTTGTGTATCAGGTATCTCCTGAATGCGACCGGGAAAGGTGCGACATCGGCTAAAATTTTAGTATTAAAATAAGATAAACGGGATGAGGTATGAGGGCGGTTAAACTGCTGATCAGTTTACTTGCGGTTGCCGGTGCTGGAGGATATTCCGATCCGCCCCGGTTCTTCATGCTTGATACTACCCGCAGAATTGTGGGGGAGGTTTATGACCAGTGGAAATCGAAGGTTGTTTTTGATTCGCATCAGTTCATCGCCTTCTGGGTTGACTCAAGGATCGATTTGATCGAATTCCGGGCAATTTTTGCCGCAAGGATCTCGGAGAGCGGGGCCCTTCAGGATTCAATTGGAAAATCAGTCCACCGTGTTCCTGAAGGTTATGATATTAACGATTTTGGTGTGGCGGCAAACGGTGATAATATCCTGCTTGTCTGGGAGCAGAGGGTCTACATTGACTCGGGTCAGATTCTGGCAAAGCGGCTGAGACCGGATCTGGCACCGCTTGATTCCGAAGCGATAATACTGGAAGCGGGTAACGGGTATGCGCCACGGGTTACAGCAGGAAGCTCCTCCTACCTGGTCACATGGTGGGCACGGGATACGCTCTGGGGCAGGCGGATTTACTTCAACGGCCGGTTTGCCGATTCCGCCCCGGTTGCCTACTTTGCCGCCGGTCCGGATGTGCTGGTTGAAGATATTCAGGTTGCCAGCGCCGGCACAACTCAGCTGATTGCGCTGAAAATCATAGATTACGCAATGGGAGAATACCGGAACTGCGGGCTGGTGACAGATTCTGCCGGTTGCATCCGGGATACGCTGGTATTCTGGAAACAGCCTGTCAATCCACCACCGCCCAGGTATGATCTTATGGAAGGTAGCCGGTATCAGTTCGGGCTGTGCTTTGCCAATGGCAATTATTTCCTCACATTTTCACCCCATTCGCCCACCGTCTGGTATAAGATTTTCGGTGTCCGAGTTAATCCGGCAGGTGTGCTTATTGACACCATTCCGGTACTTATCGATTCGGTGCGGGTGGAGGTTGATTTTCCGGGATTGCGGGTAACCGGAGGCAACGGCATATACCTAATGGCGGTTCAATTTCACCCCACAGACGGCACCGGGTACCTCTATTGCCGCCGGATTGACAGCAGCGGACAACCGCTTGATTCAGGGTTTATTGTGATTGACACTGATGATGACAAGATGTATGATCCGGATGTTGCCGGTGGCAACGGTCTCTTTGTGGTGGCATGGGATGAGGTGGAGGATCTTACCTCTCGGAATGTCAAAATGGCAGTGATGAACTCAGCCGGACAGGTGCTGGATACAACAATGCTTTCCACTGCTGGAGGATCCCAGAGACACAGTGATGTTGAGTTCGACGGGACAAACTACCTGTTTGTCTGGCGGAGCAATGTAGATAATGATGATGCTATCTGGGGTGTATTCATTTCACCTGAGGGAACTGTGCAGGAACCGGGTGTGTTTAAGGTGTTTAAAGCCCGGAAGGTGGCGCATCCCCGATTATGCTTTGATGGCGAAAATTATTTCATGACCTTAATGGCAGACAACGATATCGTCGGCGTCCGGATAACACAACAGGGTGAGGTCCTCGACCCGGAAGGTATTATTATCCGTGCCGGTCCCGACTGGTATGAGTTCGTTCCTGATGTTGCCTGTCTGAGTGGAATTTACCTGGTAGTTTACAGTGCATCCATCGGCAGTGGTTACCCCTTTCTGTTCGGCACCAGAGTAAGAAGCGATGGAACGCTCATTGATACATTCGGCTTTATGATTTTTCCGGCAGGTCTCGGGAGGGGGAATTTTTACCCCGCGGTAACCAGCAATCAAAGCCGGTTTTTCGTCGCCTGGATCCGAGGCAGCGCGATTAGCTCGGAACCCAATAGAGTTCTCGGTGCATTTGTGGATACCGCAGCGGTTGTCTATGATACGATACTACTCTCCTTTACACCCGGTAGTGTGGTCAAGGATCCGCTGGCGCTTGCCACTGATGGGAGCGATTTTCTGGTTGCCTGGTCGAATGGAAGAATCCCGCCGGCAAATGTCCGGGGTGTGGCGGTTGGCACCAGGATATCCGCAGACGGTGCGGTGCTGGACAGCGCCGGGATTTTTCTGGGGGGAAGGTATCCGACCGACTTGGTGTTTGACGGCACTGATTACATTCTGCTCCGGGGCAAATACCACAGTCTGAATCTCAGCCTGATCAGCCGGAACGGAATGCCCTATGACACTGCCGGCTGGGAAATCAAGAGGAGTGACTATTATTTAGCTAATGCCCGACTGGCAGGCGGGCATAATAGCCGGCTGGCGGTGACGGTCGCTGAATTCACACCGGAACCGTACAACACCGGACGGGTTTACGGTGCCATCTGCAGCCGTCCGCCAGTTGGAGTTACTGAGCCGGAGCGGTGTTCCGGTTTCGCAGCACTGCCCACGGTTGTCAGTAAACGGTTGCCGTTAATGGTGAGGGGGGACAATGGGGAACGGGCTGACATTGAGATTTACAGCGCCGATGGTCGCCGGGTGCTTTTATATAACCAAGCTACTCTGCATTCAGACTACCGAGTGGAGATTTCGATCAGCAGTCTGCCTGCCGGTGTCTATTTTGTCAGAACCGGGCTGATGAACCGCCCGATAAAGGTTGTGCGGTTGTACTGAAAGATTCGGGTTAAAAAGGACCGAATCGGGCGATGAGGCAGGATTCCGCCGGTTTTTCAGCAGCCGTAGTAAAGGTTGAACTCCCAGGGATGGGGGCGCCGGGCGATCGCCTCGGCCTCAATCCGCTTCAGCTCAATCCACTTGCGAATGGTCTCTTCGGTAAACACACCGGTTCCGGTCAGGAACTGGTGGTCATTTTCCAGTTCCCGGAGCGCCTGCATCAGGTCTGAGGGTACCGGTGTGCTTCTGGAGCGCATTTCCGCGGTGCCACCCCGTACCGTCTGAGGCAGACCAGGGTCAAGCCGGCGCCGGATGCCGTCCAGCCCGGCAAGGAGGATTGCTGCCAGCGCCAGATAGGGGTTGGCGGTCGCATCCGGAACCCGGTATTCCAGCGCCATCTTTTCCGGTCTGCGGATATAGCCCGGAATCCGGATCGCTGCGGTCCGGTTGGCAATGGAGAAGAAGGCTTCGGTGGGTGCCTCATAACCGGGCACGAGCCGGCGATAGGAGTTGGTTGACGGGTTGGTCAGGGCGCAGAGTGCGGGCAGATGCTCAAGGATACCGCCGATATAATTGAGTGCCAGCCGGCTCAGTCCGGTCGAACTCCGGCGGTCGCCGAACAGCGAGGCGCCCTTTTTCACCAGATACTGATGGATATGCATTCCGGAGCCGGGTTCGTTGTAAATCGGCTTGGGCATGAAGGTTGCGGTTCTGCCCTGCCGGAATGCGAGGTTGCGGATCAGATACTTGGTGAGAATGATGGCATCACCGGCACGGCCTGCCGGCAGGTATCCGGGTTCAACCTCAATCTGAGCAAATCTGCCGCCTTCATGGTGATGGTATTTGACCGGTATGCCACAGCTGTTCATCAGACAGACGAGCTGACTGCGGAAGTCATGACTGCGGTCAAAGGGCGGGGCGACATGATAGGCAGAACCCTTGAACAGGGCGGTGCCGGTCTGGTCATCATGCTTGAGCTCCTCACTGGTCACCCGGTAAACTGCGGAGCTTTCATCGGTCCAGAACTCGGCCGAGGTGAAGAGATAGAACTCAAACTCGGGGAGAAGCATGATCTCATCACAGCCGGTTGTCTTTTTCACGGTGCTCACCGCCTTCTGCAGGATATAGCGCGGGTCATGCTCATAGCGCTGGCCGGTCTGGGGGTGATAGATTTCAGCAAACATCGAGACGGTCGGTTCGCTGGTAAATGGTTCAACGATTGCAGTATCCAGATCCGGCTTGAGAATCATATCACCGGACTCAACCTTGCCGAATCCCGCAACCGAGGAGCTGTCAAAGCCGACACCGTTTTCCACTGCCGATTTCAGGTTTTCCGCCGGAATGGTCACATGACGCAGTCTGCCCCAGAGGTCACAGTATTTGATATCAATGAATTTTACCCTGATTTCCGGTCCTTTGCCTTTTGCCTTCTGCTCCATATATAGTAGCTTGCCGGAAATCCTGCCGGTGTCAACTTGTTCTGTCTGATCTCCGACCGCACCTTCCGCACTTGCACCAGGACCCATATTATGCCCGATGGTGAGGGGAACTGCCACCCGGGCAGGGGCAAAAATGAAAAATAAATCTGTAAGTTATTGACATTAATAAACCTGCAATTCCGGGGGCAGAATCAGGCGGTGAATTTTATGTTCGAGCCGGACTCTAACTGATAATAGGGAAGTTCAGGTGAAGGCGGGTCTGTAAGCCGGGTTCTGTACCCCTTGCGGGGCGACGGTCATTTCTCTGGGACTGACAGTTGCCCGTCAGCCTCAAGCAACCTACCCGGGAATCAGACGGACCGGGCAAGTCCTCTTCCCTGTTGGTCTTGCACCAGGCAGGGTTTGTCCATCCGGCATGTCACCATACCGGATAGTGCGCTCTTACCGCACTTTTTCACCCTTACCTGCACCGGCAACCTCAACCGGTGCGGGCGGTGTCGTTTCTGTGACACTTTCCGTCGGCATGCGGTCACCCGCATACCGCCTCGCGCTTAACGAGTGCCTTGCCCTGTGGTGCCCGGACTTTCCTCCCCGGAACAACCGGGGCGACCGTCCGACCCGCCTTCACTCAATTATATCATGACGCCTTTTTCTGGCAACCGGTTGCAGGAGGGTGAGATAGTGAAACCGGTTGATATCATCATGGTCGGCGATGTCAAATCCGGTCTGGCGCGCCAGTTTGAAGAGTTCACCCGGGTCAAGCCGTTCCTTCTCCGGTGGTCCGGGGGGCGGTTTTATCTTGTGCCACTCCACAATCAGCAGTCTGCCATCGGGCTTGAGCAGGCGCCGGGCTTCCCTGAGTGCTGCTTTCGGTTCAGCGATTTCGTGGAGTATCAGTGCCATCAGGATCCGGTCCGCGCTTCTGTCCGGCAGGGGTATCTGCACCGCATCCGCAATCAGGGTCCGGACCTCTGCCGGCGAGCGGGGCAGGTTTTTCTCCAGCTCCTCCAGCATCACCGGTGAGATGTCAACAGCGATCAGTCTGCCGCCAGAACCGAGCTGCCGGAGCAGGGCACGGGCGAAGTAGCCGACCCCGGCGCCGATGTCCAGAACCGTATGATCAGGAGCGATCTCCAGTTGCCGGACAATTCTTGCGGCAGGCAGTCTTTTTCTGCGCTCCGGAGCAAGCAGGTTGTGCCGCCTTGCCGGATTGAAGCGGTGGGGCATCTTACTGCTGCCGGAGCTCCTGAAGGGCGTTCAGCACCGCCTGCACGATCAGTTCGGCGGGCACCGCCTCATAAGTCCGGTTCTCCAGCTCCACGGTGCGGCACCGGGCAGGACCGCACACATCACAGCACGGGCTGGCACCGGTTCGGGCAGCAAGCCAGGATTCCAGCGGTTTGCTGTTGATCAGAATCCGGTTGGAGCGCAGCGGGTCCTGTCTGAATTCCTCCAGCGTCAGCGCCCGCTGTTCAACGCTCAGTTCCACACCTGCCTGACTGAGCACCGGTTTCAGCAGGGCAACCGCCTGCTCCAGTTCCTCGCCGGTTGAGCTGCAGCGGGGACAGGTGCGGTTGTCCTCAACCAGCCGTTCCCAGATGATGGTGATTTTTTTATTCATGATTTAATTTTAACTGCTGGGGAAGGAGAATGCAACAATGGGTGCCGGCTTGATTGGTAAGCGGAAATGATTACTATTAATTCTATGACAACAGTGGTGGCGATCGGTGGCAACTCACTGATTCGCTCCAAGGAGCGGATCTCCTTTGCTGACCAGCTGGCGACCCTGAAGGCAAGCTGTGAACCGCTGGTGGCGCTTGTCCGGCAGGGCGAGCGGGTAGTTATTACCCATGGCAACGGTCCGCAGGTCGGGTTCATCCTTTTGCGCTCCTATCTGGCGCGCAACCGTCTGCCTGAGATTCCGCTTGATGCGGCAAACGCCCAGACCCAGGCGGAGATCGGCTATATGATTCAGCAGGTACTCGGCAACCTTTTCCTTCAGGCGGGGATCAGTCAGCCGGTGGTGACGGTCGTAACCCGGGTGCTGGTGGACAAAAATGACCCGGCATTTTCCCAGCCTTCAAAGCCGGTCGGTCCGTTCTATACCCGGGCTGAGGCGGTGAAGCTGGAGCAGGAGCTGGGCTGGACCGTAAAGGAGGATTCAGGCCGGGGCTATCGCCGGATGGTGGCTTCCCCTCTGCCACAGGCGGTAATCGAGCTTGAGGAGGTCCGGAGTCTGGTTAATACCGGTGCGGTGGTCATCGCCTGCGGTGGCGGCGGAATTCCGGTGATCAGGGAAAACGGGGAGCTGAAGGGGGTGGCTGCGGTAATTGACAAGGACCTGGCTTCCGCCTTGCTGGCAAACCTCCTCGGTGCGGAGCGGATGATTATCACCACCGCGGTGGACCGGGTCTATCTCAATTACGGCAGGCAGGATGCCCGGCCGCTTGAGCAGATAAGTGCCGGTGAGCTCAGAGAGTATCAGGCGCAGGGACATTTTCCTGAAGGGAGCATGGGACCGAAGATTGAGGCGGCGATCAGGTTTCTTGCCGGTGGCGGCCGGGAGGTGCTGATCACCGATCCGGAACATCTGCTGGCAGCGCTTGAGGGCAGGGCGGGAACAAGGATTACAGAATGAGCTTTGGGAGCCGGCTGATTGCATTGGCACTGCTGATCGTTGCGGTGCTTGGTGCCCAGGAGCAGATTCTGATTCCGATGGATCTGACCCAGACCGACCATCTGAAGGCATACGGCATCGCCTACCGCCTGCTCCAGCGCGGGACAAAGGTGGAGTGGCTGCTCAACTACCGGGGCGGCTCATTTCTCTTTCCGGCGGAAAATCAGGCGCTGCGGGAGTGCCGGCTCCACGGGGTCTATTATGAGCCGGTGTCTCCGGCAAAGCTGGTCGAGATCCGGCAGACAATTGAGGCAAACAACATGGCATCGGTGATGCTTGAAAGGCCGACCCGGATTGCGGTCTATGCCCCGCCGACCGCGGACCCCTGGGATGATGCGGTCCGGCTGGCACTGGACTATGCGGGTATTCCCTATGATGTGGTCTGGGACCCGGATGTGCTTGCGGGCAGGCTTTCCCAGTATGACTGGCTCCATCTCCACCATGAGGACTTTACCGGTCAGTTCGGCAAGTTTTATGCCTCCTACCGGCAGGAGAAATGGTATCAGGAGGAGGTGGCGCTCAACATCCAGACCGCAAAAAAACTGGGGTTTGCCAAGGTGAGCCGGCTCAAGCTGGCGGTGCTGGAGAAGATCCGGCAGTATGTGGCAGAAGGCGGGATGCTGTTTGGGATGTGCTCGGCAACCGATACCCCGGACATCGCCTGGGCGGCAAGGAACACCGACATCTGTGCCGAGGTGTTTGACGGTGATCCGGTTGACCCGCACTGTCAGAGCAAGCTGGACTATGAGGGCTGTTTTGCCTTTGAGAACTTCCAGGTGATCACCGACCCGTATCTTTATGAGCACTCCAATATTGATACCTATCTGGAGGCATCAGGCCGGGGTCCGGATGTCTATTTTTCCCTGTTTGACTTCTCCGCCAAGTATGACCCGGTGCCGACGATGCTCGTTCAGAACCATGTCGGGCTGGTCAGGGAGTTTCTGGGCCAGAACTGCGGTTTCCGGCGCGAGCTGCTGAAAAAGGATGTGCTGATTCTCGGTGAGGTGGAGAACACCGAGGAGGTGAAATACATCCATGGCCAGTTCGGCAAGGGGACATTCACCTTTCTTGGCGGACATGACCCTGAGGACTATGCCCACCGGATCGGCGATCCGCCGACCGACCTCAACCTGCACAAGAACTCGCCCGGCTACCGGCTGATTCTCAACAATGTCCTTTTCCCGGCAGCGGAGAAAAAACCGCTCAAGACCTGAGGATGCACTCCGCACCCAAGTGTCTGGAATGCGGACTGGAGCAGTGCCGCCGGATCTACCGGCTGGTCCGGGGTGATGAGGACGGCTGGGACCGGGTGGAGCAGGAGCTCAAACGGCTGATGAAGAAACTGGACTTAAGCGAACCGCCCGGCACCATGACCGCAAAGCTGCTCGTCCGGACGATGGAACTGCTCGGCACAGCCGATCCGTTCCGGCAGATAAAGCAGGAGCAGAACCGGCAGGCGGCCGAGCTGGCTGAGGCGCTGGATGAGCAGCTGAGCCGGGATGAAGAGGGGCTGAGGCGGGCAATGATAGTTGCCGCTGCCGGCAATGTGCTTGATGTCGGACCCGGCCGGAGGTTTGAGCTCAGAAGCCTGCTGGCCTCGCTCCGGTTTGCCCGTGACGACTCGGAACAGCTGATTGAGCGGTTGAGGCGGGTCCGCCGGGTGATGTATATTCTGGACAACTGCGGTGAGGTGATGTTTGACCGGCTGGTGCTCAGCCGGCTGCCACCGGTTGAGCTGACGATTGTTGCCCGCTCCACGCCGATTCTCAACGATGTCACGGTTGAGGAGGCGGAATCGCTCGGGCTTGGTGCCTTCGGCAGGATAATCGGCACCGGCTCACCCTATCTGGGGATTGACTTTCAGACCGTCAGTTCCGAGTTCCGTTCCGCCTATGAGCAGGCAGAGCTGGTGCTCGCCAAGGGTCATGCCAACTTTGAGGCGCTGGTGGACGGACCGCGGGACGGATTCTATCTCCTGACCGCCAAGTGTGAGCTGGTCGCAGACCGGCTCGGGGTCGGGCTCGGCCAGTCGGTCTGCTGCTATTCACCCGGAGCCGGGAGGTAGTGATGTGTCTGGCGATTCCGGTCCGGATTGTCCGGATTGAGGGCGAGACCGCAATCGGCGAGGTGAACGGGGTGGAGCGGGAGGTTTCGCTTATTATGACCCCGGAGGCGAAGGTCGGTGACTATGTCATCGTCCATGCCGGGTTTGCGATTCAGATTCTGGACCGGCAGGCGGCAGAGGAGACCCGCCAGCTCTTTGACCGGATGGCGCAGGCGGTCGAGGAGCGGCGCCGGCAGGCGGGAAAGCGGACCGGTTAGCGGACGATCAGCTTCGCCCGCAGCGCCTGAGGTTCAAGCTGGATAAAGTAGACGCCGGGTCTGATGCCGGCAAGCTGGTGCTGGTTGTTGGTAACGGTCCGGGTCTGGAGGAGCCTGCCCGAGCTGTCAAAGAGCCGGACCGCAGCGGTTCCTGCCGGCAGGGCAAGGACCGCACCGGGGCGCACGGGATTGGGGAGGAGGGTGAGTTCAGGCGGTTGCACATAATTTCCTCCTTCGCCGGTGCCGCTGAGCAGACTCTCATATATCTGCAGACCGCACAAGCCGCTGGCAACATAAACATAGGGTTGCCGATATGCAACGGTGTAAGGAGCGTTGGGGGTATAGTAATAACCTGCCTGAACCGGGTTGGATGGATCGCTGATGTCAACAATGTGAAACAGACCCGGAAACCAGTCTGCTACATAGGCATAGGGGTAGGCAATACTTATGCCCCAGCAGGGTCCTGTAGTCCGGTAACACCCCTGGAGATACGGGTGTGCCGGGTTGGCGGCGTTCACAATTACCATATCGCCTTCAAATCCCCCGAGATACACAATGGAGTCTCTCAGTGTCAGAACCACCGGTTTATTTGCCAGATTAATACTTCCGATCTCGTAGGGCTGTTCAGGGTGTTGTATATTCAAGATCCTCAACCCGCCATCCTCGTCCGCCACATAGGCAAGGGAGTCCTGAAGGCCGACCGACCAGGCATAGCCCGGTGTGTCCCAGAAGCCGACCTCATGCGGATTAGCCGGATCGGCAACGCTGATTATCCGTAAACCGGACAGTCCGTCCGCCATATAGGCGTAGCCTTCCTTAACTGCACAGTAGCAGGCAGCACCAGGAGTGCGGCAGAAGCCGATTCTTGAGGGCTGAGCAGGATTGGCAATACTTATTATCCCCAGCCCGCATCCGGACTCCGCAAGATAGGCAAAGGTATCCAGGATGAAAATCCCGCTCGCTCCCCATTGACTGGCAACATCGGCTATTTCCACCGGATATTCGGGATCGGAAATATCCAGTATCCTCACACCGTAGTCCCAGTCGGCAAGATAGGCATAATTACCGCTCACCGCCAGTGCCCCGGTCCAGCCCGGCAGCTGATACCAGCCAAGTTCTGACGGTGCTGACGGATTGCTGATGTTAACCAGCCAGATGCTCATTTTCCCCCACTGGGTCAAGAGGATAAATGAGTCGGCAGGGCACATATCTTCAAATCCACTGTAGTATGCCGGTCTGATGCTGGCGATGCGAAATGGCGCTTTTGGGTTGCGGACATTAATAACCGTCAGTCCGTAATCGGCAACAAAGGCGAAAGAGTCCCGCACTGTGATCAGGGTGGGGACTTCCAGTGGTGCACAGGAGCCGATGCGGCGTGGATTTGCCGGCGTGGAAATATCAATGATCTGAAGTCCGCTGTCGGTCGTGCAGTAGGCGATGCCGGAGACAACAGCAATGCCGTTAACCACCTGCCCGCGCCAGACGCCCAGAGGATAAGGTGTTGAAGGGTCAGCGATGTTGATGATTGTGAAGCCGGTATTACCTGTAAACAGGTCTTCAATCAGAAATGCCAGTGTGTCCCGGACAAAAATACCGGCGATCCGGTCGTGATGATCATAGGCACCGCGCAACACCGGCTGGCCCGGATTGCTGATGTCAAAAATCAGCAGAGTTTCATTCCGGACAATGTAAAGCCGGCGATTTTCAATGGCAAAATCCGTGACCGGACCGACCGGCAGCCAGGTCAGCGGTGCGGGCTGTGCCGGCTGGGAAACATCCCAGAGCTGAACACCCGGTTCCCAGCCATTGGCCAGATAGAGAATGTGGTCCAGATGCCGGATTCTGCCAACAAGACCCCGGCATCTGATTTCTCCCAGCTTTACCGGTGCACCGGGGTCGGTGAAGTCAAGGATATAAACACCTCCGCCCGTGCCGACAAAGGCAAGGTTCCGGATGGTATCAAAAGCGACTTTCCCGGGATAACCGAAGGGCCAGTTGCCGGCAAACCGGGCATTCAGTGAATCCCGGGGCAGAGGGAATTTGTAATTGCCGGCGATTGGCAGAGGGTGAAGTGGATAGCTGGCGAAAATGATGAGGTTAATGATCCCCAGAACCAGGCCGGCCATGTTTTTAATATCTCCTTTGAACACCACTGTAAGTGCTGTCTGAGCCCTCCTGCCACCACCAACTGGGTTCAGAAAACTGCTCCCACACATAGGTTTGACTTGTCAGATAACACCAGCATCGCGCATATCTGATTTCTTCCAGTGGTCCGCTGACTTTTAAGATTGACCATGGAGTCCACTCGGGCGGGATTATAATCCCGTTCCGGACGGTTTTACCCCGTATTCCGACGGCTGTGTCTGCCGGTGCGCTTCTGCTCCTTGTCCAGCCTCCGGCAATAACAATTTTACACAGCGGTCCTGTCCCGTAGGCGGTATCCCTACACTCGCCGGTATAGGCATGAATAAATGAACCGAACAGAGAACTGGTGCTGTTGCTCAGATATTCGGTACGCAGCATTGCTTCAGTCGGGGTTAGAAGTTTAAGATTATGGACTGTGTCTTTGCTTGCTAACGAAAAACCGGCGGGTGGAGGTGTTAATGGCAGTTCCGTTTCCAGCAGGACAACCGGCTGGATAGAGTCAGGTTGACGATTGGAGGAGATGTAGAGGTAATTTGCCGGTATTGAGTCCACGGAGCACATGATCATTGCAGTAATGGCAGCCATCCTTTGAATTTTGGACATCTTTTCTCTGCTCCTTTCACAGTCAGACCACTGCCTCTGCTGACTGCAGGCAGATTATAATAAACTCTCTCTTCTGTCAAGCGGTTTTTGTGACCTTTTTCAGCAGACCGGCTCAATCAGCCCTTCGGTGCCCTCCTCCTGCTTCTGGGCGATGGTGGCGATGATTTTTGCCGCATCGGCAGCGGTCGGCGCATTGAGCGCCAGGCGCCGGACCGGTTCCAGATGCAGGGCGCGGGCAAGGGCGGCAAGCACCTGCAGGTAGACCGAATAAAGTGAGGGCGGTGAGATCAGGGCGACCACGAGGCTGACCGGCTCGTTGTCCCGGGCATGCCAGTCGAGCGCCGGATTGACCCGGGTGACGACAACGATAATCCGGTCAACCGCATCGGTGGCGGAGTGGGGCAGGGCAACACCATGGCCGACACCGGTTGAGCACAGCTCCTCCCGCTTGCGGAAGCCCTCAATCAGCGAGTCATGGTCGGTAGTGATGCCCGCAGTCAGCAGGCGGTCGGCGATCAGGTCAAACAGCTGCTCCTGCGTGCCGACCGGCGGGGCATCAAAGGCAAGCTCGGGCAGGACAATGTCCCTGAGGTTCATAATACCGTCCGGAAGAACTCCAGTATCTTATTAATAATGAGCCCCTGCTCTTCAAATGTCAAGCTGTGCCGGACTGGCAGGCAGAGGATTTCGCTGGCGACCCGGGAGGCGACCGGCAGGGGATGGAGGGGTTCGGGGTAGTAGATCATGGTCTGGATGCCGTTTTCGCTCAGAAACTGGCGCAGCCGGTCCCGGTAGGGGGTAAGAATCGCAAACTGGTGGCAGTTGGGCAGGGAGTCGGGATGGGAGGTGGCGAACCGGACCCAGGGGTGAAGCGCCAGGCGGTAGCGCTCGGCAAGCTCCCGGCGCCGGGCGTTCCAGTCGTCAAGCTGGGGCAGTTTGAGCCGGAGAAACCCTGCCTGAAGTTCATCGAGCCGGGCGGAGTTGGGAATCTCCGGCGGGCGGTTGATGACCAGGGCACCGCCGTTACCGAGCGCACCGAGGTTCTTGGTCGGATAGAAGCTGAAGATGGCGGCATCACCGAAACTGCCCAGTTTCCGCCCCTGAAATTCGGTGCCGAGCGCCTGTGCCGCATCCTCAATCAGAAGCAGGTTGTTTGACCGGCAGAGCCGGACAAACCGGTCAAGATCGCCGCAGTTGCCGAACAGATGCACAAGCACAATCGCCCGGGTCCGGGAGGTGAGCTGCTGGGCACACCGCTCGGGGTCAAGGCAGAGGGTGACCGGTTCGATGTCGGCAAAGACCGGCCGGGCACCGGTGCGGACAATCGCCTCCACGGTTGCGGAGAAGGTGAAGGGGCTGGTGAGCACCTCATCACCCGGACCGATGCCCAGCGCCTTCAGTCCGTAGTAGAGGGCGTCGGTGCCGCTCTTGAGGCAGAAGACCTGCGGAACACCGAGGTAGTCGGTAAGTTCAGATTCAAACGCCCGGAGTTCTTCGCCGCAGACGAATCTTCCGGAGACGAGGATCCGCTCCAGCACCTGATGAAACTTCGGACTGAACTCCTGATTCTCCAGGGCAGGCTGGTAGAAGGCGACCGCCGGTGTCACGGTTATCTATGATAAGGGCGGTGCGCGGAGAATCAACGGTTGCCGGCTGTAAGGTTGACAGCGGGATGATTTTCCGCAAGAATATACAGTGATGACCAGAGAAAAGGCAAGGCAGGAGATTGAACGGCTGCGCCGCGAGATTGAGGAGCACAATTACCGGTATTATGTGCTTGCCCAGCCGGTGATCTCCGATTACGAGTATGATCAGCTGGTGAAGCGGCTCGAGGAGCTGGAACGGCAGTTCCCCGAGTTCATTACACCGGACTCGCCGACCCAGCGGGTTGGCGGTGAACCGCTCAAGGAGTTTGCCACCGTCACCCACGAGATTCCGATGCTTTCGCTGGACAACACCTATAATTATGACGAACTGCGGGAGTTTGACAGCCGGGTGCGCAAGGTGGTGCCCAGACCGGTCTATCTCGTCCAGCAGAAGATTGACGGCGTGGCGGTGGCGCTGCGCTATGAGAACTTCCGGTTTGTGCTCGGCGCCACCCGGGGCGACGGTCTGCACGGTGATGACATCACCCAGAACCTGCGCACGATCAATACGATTCCGCTCCGGCTGCGGCAGGAGCGGCCGGGCTTTGAACGGTTTGAGGTCCGGGGCGAGGTTTATCTGCCGCGGCAGGAGTTTGTCCGGCTGAATGAGGAGCGGGAGGAGGAGGGACAGCCGGTTTTTGCCAATCCGCGCAATGCCGCTGCCGGGACGCTCAAGCTCCTGGACCCGCGCGAGGTAAGGAAGCGGAAGCTGGAGTGCTTTATCCATACCGTGCCCCGACCGCCGCAGGGCTATGAGCGGGATTCGGAGACGATCCGGGTGCTTCAGGAGCTGGGTTTCCGGATCACACCGCCCTCGGTGCTGTTTGACAGTATTGAAGGGGTGATTGAGTTCTGCCGGAAATGGGAAGGGGAACGGCACAGCCTGCCCTATGATGTGGACGGGATGGTGATCAAGCTTGACCGGTATGCGGACCGGGAGGAGCTGGGCACAACCGAGAAGAGCCCGCGCTGGGCGGTGGCGTTCAAGTATCCGCCCGAGGAGAAGGAGACCCGGGTGAAGCGGATTTTTGTCAATGTCGGCCGGCTGGGCACGGTGACGCCGGTTGCCGAGCTCGAGCCGGTGTTTCTCTCCGGCACGACCGTCACCCATGCCACCCTGCACAATATGGATGAGGTGGAGCGGCTGGATGTGCGCGAGGGTGATACGGTGGTGGTGCACAAGGCGGGTGAGATCATCCCCCAGATTCTGCGGGTGGTCAAGGAGAAGCGGCCCGCCGGGACGAAGAAGTTCCGGATGCCGGAGCGGTGTCCGGTCTGCAACACCAGGCTGTTCAAGGAGGCGGATGAGGTTGCCTGGCGGTGTGTCAACGCCTCCTGCCCGGCACAGCTGGTGGCACGGCTGATCCATTTCGGCTCCCGGCAGGCGCTGGATATTGAGGGGCTGGGTGAGAAGCTGGCACAGCAGCTGGTTGGGACCGGTCTGGTCCGGAACTTTGCCGATCTCTATGAGCTGACCGAGGAGCAGCTGGTAAAACTGGAGCGGATGGGCAAAAAGTCGGCAGCCAATCTGCTGGCAGCGCTGGAGCGGTCCAAGTCCCGGCCCTTTTCCCGGGTGCTTTACGGACTGGGGATCCGGCACATCGGCATTCATGCGGCACGGCTGCTGGCTCAGCATTTCGGCTCAATTGACCGGCTGATGCGGGCAAGGGAGGAGGAGATCGCCCAGGTGCCGGGCATCGGACCCGCGGTTGCCCAGTCGCTGAAGAACTTCTTTGCCGACCGGGAGAATGTGGAGCTGATCAACCGGCTGAAGCGTGCGGGTCTGCAGCTGGCAGAAAAGAGCGCCGCCGGGCCGAAACCGCTGGCGGGTAAGAGGTTTGTGCTCACCGGCACGCTGGAGCATTTCACCCGCGAGGCGGCAACCGAGAAGATCCTCGCCCTGGGGGGGACGGTTTCCTCATCGGTCTCAAGGAATACCGACTATGTGGTGGTCGGACGGGACCCGGGTTCCAAGCTGGATAAAGCCCGGCAGCTCGGGGTGAAGACAATTGACGAGTCGGAATTTCTGCGTCTGCTGGGAGAGCAGTAATTGACCCGACCGGAAAAGGGGCTCTCAACACCCATTCAGTATCTCAAGGGCATCGGACCGAAGCGGGCAGCACTGCTGGAACGGCTCGGGGTTGTTACCGTGCGCGACCTGCTGTTTCTGGTGCCGCGGCGGTATCTGGACCGTTCGCAGGTGCTCCCGATCAGTGAACTGCGGGTCGGGGACGAGGCGACGGTGCTGGCACGGGTGCTGGCGGTTTCCGCCCGGAAGACAAAGAATGGACGGGAGCTGGTCAGCTGTCTCGTCCGGGACCAAAGTGATGTGATTGAGGTGCTGTGGTTCAACCGGCCGGATCTGAAAAACCGGTTCAAGCCCGGACAGGAGATTCTGATCTCAGGCCGGGTGACCCGGTTCCGGCACAAGCAGTTTGTCAATCCCAGTTTTGAGCTCAGCGAGGGGGGAGGTTTTTCCTTTACTCAGGCGATCATTCCGGTCTATCCGCTGACCGCCGGACTTTCACCCTGGGTCATCCGCAGGGCGCTGCGCACCGCCCTGGACAGTTATGGTGATCAGCTTGAGGAGACGCTGTCACCGGAGATCATCCGTCATTACCGGTTCATGGAGCTGAAGCCGGCACTGGAGGCAGTACACTTTCCGAAGAGCCTGGTGGTGGCACAGCGGGCACGGGAACGGCTGATTTATGATGAGCTTTTCTTCTTCCAGCTGCTTTTGGCACTCCGGCGCCGGGCAGCAAAAGGGGTGGAGAAACCGGTGCCGATGATTGAGAAGGGGAGTCTGACGCGCCGTTTTCTTGCCAGCCTGAATTTCCGGCTCACCCGGGCACAGGAGCGGGTGATTGAGGAGATCCGCCAGGATCTGGCACAGAAGCGGTGCATGAACCGGCTGCTGCAGGGGGATGTCGGTTCCGGGAAAACGGTGATTGCCCTTTATGCACTGCTGATTGCCTGTGAGAACGGGCTTCAGGGGGCGCTGATGGCACCGACCGAAATTCTTGCCGAACAGCATTATCATAACTACTCGCGGATACTGCAGGAGCTGGGGGTCAGGTGCGCCCTGCTCACCGGTTCCACCCGCAGCAGCGAACGGACAGAAATTCTTTCCGGACTGGAGCAGGGCACGGTGCAGATTGTGTTTGGCACCCATGCGCTGATTGAGGAAGGGGTGCGGTTTGAGCGGCTCGGTCTGGTGGTAGTGGATGAACAGCACCGGTTCGGCGTGATGCAGCGGGCAGCACTGCTGAACAAGGGGCTTAATCCCGATTTTCTGGTGATGACCGCAACCCCGATTCCCCGGACACTGACCCTGACCGTCTACGGCGATCTTGACCTGTCAGTTCTTGATGAGAAGCCTCCGGGAAGAGTACCGGTCATTACCCGGCTGGTAACCGAACGGCAGCGGGAACGGGTTTATGAGGGGTTGAGGCGCCGGCTGGCGCTCGGCGAGCAGGTGTTTGTTGTCTGTCCGGTGATTGAGGAGAGTGAACGGCTGGAGCTGACTTCTGCGGTTGAGACCTATGAGCGGATGCGCCAGGTTTTTACTGATTTCCGGGTCGGTCTCGTTCATGGCCGGCTCCGGACCGAGGAGCGCCGGCGGCTGATGGAGCAGTTCCGGCAGGGTGAGCTGGACATTCTGGTGGCGACACCGGTGATTGAGGTCGGGGTTGATATTCCGAATGCAACGGTGATGCTTATTGAGCACCCGGAACGGTTCGGGCTGGCGCAACTGCATCAGCTCCGGGGCAGAATCGGCCGGAGTGACCGGCAGGCGTTCTGCATTCTCATTGCCGGTGATGAGGAGCTGGCAGAGGCAAGTGAGCGGTTGCGTTATTTTGTTGCCACCACCGACGGGTTCAAACTGGCGGAAAAGGATCTGGAGTTGCGGGGTCCGGGAGAGATTTTCGGCACCCGCCAGCACGGACTGCCGGATCTGCGGGTGGCAGATATCTTCCGGGACCGGGAGATTCTGCTCCGGGCAAGAAGAGATGCATTCCGGCTGGTGGAGATTGATCCGGAACTTGAGGCGCCAGAGCATAAGCGGTTAAAAGCTACACTCGTGGAACGGTTCGGTGATCGCGCCGGGCTGCTACGGGTGGGTTAGGAGGTAGCGATGAAATTTCTGCGCAGGTTTCAGCACGGCGGGGTGGGGCTGGCGGTCCTTGTCCTTTGTCTGTGCACCGGTTCCCTGCCCAAGTCGATCGGCAGACTGCAGGAGGTGACAATTATTACCGACTACTGGAACCTGGTGAGTAGTGAGGTGACGGCAATTCTGGAACGGCCTGTCTTTACCCCTCAGCCCGAGCCGGAGTTTCTGCTGCGGGTCGGCGGGTTTGACCGGTTTTCGAGCTATTCCCGGATGCGGATCGTTTTTCTGATCGGTACCGTAAGGGATTCAATCATCCGAGGTGTCCTGGGTTTCCGCGTCGATTCGCTCGGTGAGGAAGGCTTCGGGCTGTTCAAGTTTCCGAATGCCTGGGTAGATAATCAGCAGGTGCTTCTGTTTGTTGCCCGTGACACAGAACGGCTGATTGAGGGACTGCGGATTTACGGAGCACGGCTCTATCGCACGGTTACTGAGATGGTTCTGGAGCAGATGACCGCAGCCACCTTTTTCCGGGGGAGGGATGATGCGGCAAGCCGGCGACTGGCAGACTTCGGTTTCAGTCTGGATGTGCCGAAGGAGTGGCTGATTCAGGATAAGGACAGCGCGGAGCGGTTTGTTTACATCCACAGCCATTTCCCGGACCGGAGTGTGTTTGTCTGGTGGCAGGATACCGTTTTCCCGCTGGTGGCCGATTCTGTTCTTCAGCTGCGGGACCGGCTGACCGCAAAGTTCTACGATGGTGATTATGTGGACCGGAATGCGGTGCGGGCTGAGAGTATTGAATTTCTGGGTGTTCCCTGCCTCCGGATTCGGGGGGTGTGGCAGAATCAGAAACAGGTAATTGGCGGACCCTTTGTGCTCTATGCGTTCAATTATCAGGAGCGGTTTTTTCTGCTCGACGGGATGGTGTTCAATCCGGGGGAGAAGAAGGTAAGCAGTCTGTTTCAGGTGGAGGCGGTTATCAGGACTTTTCTGCCCCGATGAGTCAGAGTTGACTCTGGTAGACGCGGTAGGTGCGATACAGCCTGCCGCCCCACATCAGGATCGGGCGGATGATGGAGTAGTTGTCTTCCAGAATCCAGGAGACCTCCCCTTCGGTATAGCCGAGCCGTTTTGCTCCCATGAATGACTCATAGTAGAGCAGGGAGTCAAATCCGAGATTGTGGAATTTCCGCTTTACCCCCAGCGCCCAGAGCCGGGCACGGGTGATGCGGTTTTTGTAGAGCAGGAATTTCAGCCAGCCTAAGGGAAAGAGTCTGCCATTGAGCCGTTTGAGCACCTGGTTGTAATCAGGCAGGGCGATGCACATGCCCGCCGGTTCCCCCTGATAGAAGACAAGCGGACAGATGGCAGGCTGGATGATGGGTTTCAGCTGCCGGGCAAGGTCGTCAATCTCCTCATCGGTCATCGGTGCAAAGTCCCAGTTCCGGGACCAGGAGTCGTTGTAAATCTCCTTGATGTATTTCAGATCGGTCTTCAGGTCCTGCAGATTCACCGGACGGACCGTCAGGCCCGGCTTGTTTTTCAGCGCATTGAGGACACGCTGAAGTTTTTCCGGGATCGGCTGGTCGAGCGGGACCGCATAGGCATACAGATCCTTCACCTTGGTAAAGCCGCAGGCTTCAATGAGGGCAGAATAATAGGCGGGGTTATAGCTCATCTTGATGTAGGGCATGCCTTCAAACGGCTGGACCAGCAGACCGGCTTCATCGTTCAGACTCGGGTTTGCCGGACCATAGATCAGTTTCATTCCTGCCTGACGCAGATACTCCCGTACCGCCTGGAAAAGTGCCCGGGCGGTTTCAAGGCTGTTTTCACATTCAAAGAATCCGAAAAAGCCGATCGCAGTCTGGTGATACTGGTTGTAATTACGATCAACCGTGGCGCAGATTCTGCCGGCGGGCTGGCCGTTGCGTTCGGCAAGAAACAGCCGGCGCTCGGCATGAGACCAGAAAGGGTTCTGTCCCGGTGTCAGGGTGCGCTTGACATCACTGAGCAGAGGCGGGACCCAGTAGGGGTCGTTACGGTAAAGCGCAAATGGCAGGCGCACAAAACGGTCAAGTTCAGCTGCGGTTGTTACCGGACGGACGGTCAGTCCGCTCAAGGAATCAGCCCTTCTTTTTTCCCGACCTTTTCAAAGATTTCCAGTGCCTGAGTGATGTCTTCGTCGGTATGGGTTGCCATATAACTGGTCCGGATGAGCGAGCGGTTGGGCGGGACTGCGGGCGGCAGGACCGGGTTGGCAAAGATGCCGGCGTCGAACAGTTTGCGCCAGAAGAGCAGGGTTTTCATATCATCGCCGATATGGATCGGGATGATCGGGGTTGCGGTGGTGCCGATGTTGTAGCCCATGGAACGCAGACCCTCCATCATTCTGCGGGCATTACGCCAGAGCTGAGTGCGCCGTTCCGGCTCGGATTTGATAATCTTCAGGGCGGCGAGCACGGTGGCAACTGCGGTGGGCGGTATGGCCGCCGAGAAGATCAGTGGCCGTGCCTGATGGCGGATAAAGGTAATCACTTTGTGCTCACCAACTACATAACCGCCGATCGTAGCGAATGACTTGGAAAATGTGCCCATGATCAGGTCAACCTTATCCTCCACCCCGAAATGTTCAGCGGTGCCCCGGCCGTGCCGGCCCAGGACACCGACCGCATGGGCGTCATCCACCATCAGCCGGCAGTGGTATTTCTGCATCAGCGGCACAATCCGGTCAAGCGGTGCGATGTCCCCTTCCATTGAAAATACACCGTCGACAATCACCAGCTTGCCTGTATCCTTGGGCAGGCTTTTGATCACCGCTTCGAGCGAATCCGGGTCGTTATGAGTAAACCGCTTGACCTGACCATAGGACATCTGACAACCGTCAACAATTGATGCATGGTCCAGTTTGTCGGTGATCGCAATGTCGCCGCGCCGGACCAGTGCGGAGACCACACCCAGGTTGGTCTGATAACCGGTGGAAAAGACAATGCAGTCTTCTTTTTTGTAGAAACTGGCGAGTTCCGACTCCAGCTGGACATGCAGATCCAATGTGCCATTGAGGAACCGGGAGCCGGTACAGCCGGTGCCGTATTTCTTGATTGCATCAATCGCTGCCTGCTTGACCCGCGGATCGGTGGTCAGTCCGAGATAATTGTTGGAACCGAGCATGATCAGTTCCTTGCCGTTGATGGTTACCCGGCGGTCCGGCTCGGAATTCAGGGGAATAAAGTAAGGATAGTATCCTGCCCGTTTTGCCCGGTCAACGATCGGATAATATTCATTGCATTTGGCAAATAAATCCATCGGGTTGATTTTAAATTGCCGACCGGATATGTCAAGCAAGATGCCGGTTTCAGGTGATTTCTGTCCGTCCTTCCAGTCATACTTGACTGATTTCAGGAGGTGATTAATATTGCCGTATGAAGGATGAAGGTCTGGTAAAAGAGATTCCGGCAAAGAGCGGTAATTTTTCTGAGTGGTATACCGCAGTGGTGCTGAAGGCGGAACTTGCCGATTACGCACCGGTGCGGGGCTGTATGGTGATCCGGCCCTATGGCTACGCGCTGTGGGAGAACATGCAGGCACGGCTTGATGCCCGGTTTAAAGCCACCGGCCATGTCAACGCCTATTTCCCGACCCTGATTCCGGAAAGTTTTCTCAAGAAAGAGGCGGAGCATGTGAAGGGGTTTTCGCCCCAGGTTGCCTGGGTAACGAGAGGGGGGGACGCGGATCTGACCGAACCGCTGGCGCTCCGGCCCACGAGTGAGGCGATTATCAACTACATGTATGCACGCTGGGTCAGAAGTTACCGGGACTTGCCGGTGCTGATCAACCAGTGGTGCAACATCTTCCGCTGGGAAAAGACCACCCGGCTGTTTCTGCGGACGCTGGAGTTTCTCTGGCAGGAGGGGCACACGCTGCACCGGACTCAGGAGGAGGCGCAGGAGGAGACACTGCGGATTCTGAACATTTATGTGGACTTTGTTGAGAATGACCTCGGGGTGCCGGTAATTGCCGGGCAGAAGCCGGAAAGTGAGAAGTTTCCGGGTGCGCTGGCGACCTATTCGATCGAGGCGCTGATGCCGGACGGTCAGGCGCTGCAAGCTGGAACCTCGCATAATCTCGGACAGAACTTCACCCGGGCTTTTGATATCCGTTATCTGGATGAGGATAACACCGAGAAGTACCCCTGGGGGACATCCTGGGGTGTTTCCAGCCGGCTGATCGGAGCGGTGATCATGACCCATGGTGATGACAAGGGGCTCTTTCTGCCGCCCCGAGTGGCACCGGTCCAGGTGGTAATCGTGCCGATCCTCTATGGCAAGGAGGATGAGGCGGTCTTAAGCCAGTGCCGGAAGGTTCGGGAAATGCTTTCGCTATTCCGGGTAAAACTTGACGATCGGCTTCAGTATACCGCCGGCTGGAAGTTCAACGAATATGAGATGCGCGGAGTGCCGCTGCGGATTGAGGTCGGTCCCCGCGATGTGAAGAACGGTCAGGTGGTACTCGTGCCCCGGGATGGCAGTGGTAAACTGGCGGTCAGTCTGGAACAGTTGGTTGACGAGACCGGAAAACTGCTGGACCAGATTCAGCGTAACATGCTGGAACGGGCACGGCAGTGGGTGATGAGTGTTACCACCAGTGCGGAGACGATTGAGGAGTTTAAACGCAACCTTGCTGAGAAGCCGGGATTTGTCAAGGTTCACTGGTGCGGTGCCCAGGAGTGTGAAAACCGGCTGATTGATGAAACCAAGACCACGCCCCGGAATATGCCGTTGAATGAGCAGGACAGCGTAGGGAAATGCATCATCTGCGGCAAGGAGACCAAAACTCTGATTTACTACGCCCGAACTTACTAAGCCAATCGCTACCGCACGGTAATCAGGTTCCTGATCTGCTCAAACTTCTTGGGTCCGATGCCCCGGACATTCATGATCTCTTCAATTGATTTGAATTTCCCCTGAGTCTGGCGGTATTCAATGATGCGCTGGGCGGTCTTAGGTCCGATGCCCGGCAGTTGACAAAGCAGTTCCAGATCAGCGGTGTTGATGTTGATTAAGCCGGTCTGGGACTTTTGTGTCTGCTGTGCCTGAATGACGGATGCCGGGTAAAGGCGGGGCAGCGGGCAGGTGGTGATTGTGCCTTTTTCTGACACATATCTGAGCCAGAAATCGGTCAGATTCTCGGGCAGAGTTTTCCCTTTTTCCGTCAGTCCGGACAGCTTCAGCCAGGTTTCGGTCGTGATCAGCTTGTAATCTCCTCTTTTTCTGTCTCTGAGCCTGATGCCGGCGACATCGGCAAGGATGCGGAGCTGGCTGGTGTCCCCAAGGACAAAGAGATCGGCACCGGCAACTGCAGGAGCAGGTAGATTTTCATTGATACCGGCGGGTTTGAGGATCTGATTGAGCAGACTCTCCGGCAGGGTGAGCATTTTCAGTTTTTCCTGATAAGGGACTGCATTGAATAAATCCCGGCGGGTGAGCGGAGCGGAAGGAAGTCCGGCTTCAGTTGCCGAGAGCGGCAGAATGACCAGATCCGCATTATATTTCTGACGCAGAGCTTCGGCAATGGCAAGCGCGAGCTGCCGGCGTCCGGATTCATTCGGAAAGAACTCGTTGGTGGAATAGGCGGCGGTGATATCATAGCGGTTAAGGATAAACTGTTTGAGCTGGGGAACGGTTTCGGTTCCGGGCTGAACATTGAGAAGCTGGGCTTCAATTGCATACACCCGGCGCTCCGTCTTGTGAAAGAGAATATCGGCAATTCCGAGCCGCTGGCCGTAGACGCCACCGCTGACAACAGCCGTCCTGCCGGAACGGGGTAGCTGGCTTTCCAGCTGCTGTTCTCCCCGGCAGATTACCAGATCAATTCCCGGCAGACTTTCGGCGATGATCCGTCCCTGTTCAGCTGTAATATGACCGAGGACGATCACGATTTCCGCCGATTCAGCCTTTACTGCTGGAAGCAGACGCCGTGCCTGATAGAGCGGTTCATCAATGACCATCCCCGGAATTCTTTCCGGAGCGTTAAGCAGTGTGATTTCCGGATCAGACAGACCGATAATACCCACTTTGATCCCGCGGACATCCTTGACCAGATAGGGTCGGAAGAGGGGTGTCTGCCGGTTGAGTAAAATGTTGAGCATGGGGTCGGCAAGAATCGGGAAACCGGCAGAACGGGCAAGCAGTTCAATGCTCACCAGTCCGTCCCTGAAGTCGCGGGCACCGAGTACCGCCGCATCATAGCCGAGCCGGTTCATGAAGAAGGTCATTACCCTGCCCTGCGAACTGTCACCTTCCGGTGAGCCGAAGGCAAAGTCGCCGTTATCCAGCAGCAGGGTTGCGGGTGTTTTCTGCTCCTGAATCAGGCGGATCAGTCCGGTGATGCCGCCCAGCTGACGGCGGGGGCTGCCGGGTGAGGCAAAGTCTGCGGTCGGCAGCAGCTGGGCATGCAGGTCTGAGGTCCAGATCACCCGCACGACGGTAAAATCGGATTTGCCCGCAGATGGGGCAAGCAGTAAAAGCCAGAACAGGGGCATGATTTTAAATAGTGCCCTAATTTTCGGGTAATTTCAAGCAGTTCCCGCCGGTTGACAGATTCTTAAATCACCCTTATACTGTTAGTGTCAACAGGAGGAAGCCATGAACCGCATCCTTTTCTGGGGTTTGATATTTTTCTGCGGTTATGTTTTGGCTGCCGATGTCGGGGTGGTGGCAATCACCGGACCGGCAGAGCCCAGAGTTCAACCCGGACAAGAAACAGTCTTGGCGGCAATTGTCAGGAATTTCGGCTCTCAGCCGGTTGGCGGGTATGCAGTGGTCTTTCAGGTTGATTCCAGCGGGCAGATGATTTATGAGGAGACAGCAACTCCGGATTCACTGCCACCGGGCGGAGAAAGGACGGTATCGTCACCGAGAGTCTGGGTGCCGCAACCGGTATTGTGGTCCGGCTATACGCTGAGAGTTTACACCCGGCATCATGGTGATTCGTTTCCCGGCAATGACACCTTGGAGATGAGGGTGCTGTTTACCAGTGATACGGTCCGGGCGTTTTTTTCGGAGCTGGGAGTTCCGGTAATAGATGGCAATATTGAACCGGAAGAATGGTCTTGGGCGGGGTTTATGAGTTCAGCAAACTTCGCCCGCCGCGGTAACTCCTCAATTCAGCATCAGTCCTATGCCTGGTATATGGGCAGTGACAGTTTCCTCTATGCGGCATTTTCTCTGCCTGAGATCACCACCCGTTCACCTGCCGGCGAAATCTGTCTGTTCATTGACGAGAATAACAACAGCCGGTGGGAACCGGACTCTTCAGAGGGTAATTATCAGATAGTTATTGACAGCGGTGGTGTGGACCGGGTGTATTACTATCCATGGACATCATCGGGCCCCTCATCAGTGCCGCTGCCGGTTCCCGGTGCCCTTGCCGCCTCCTCGGTCAGTTCCGGAAACCTGCAGTTTGAATGCCGGATTCCGTTCGGCAGTGAACGCTGGCAGTTGAACCTCCATCCTGATGCCGATACCTGCAGGCTGTTTTTCTTCCAGAAAGATGCACGAGAGTTTCACGGCTGGTGGCCGATGATGGTTGATGACACCGCCGGCTGGCAGGACCCGGCCTTCTACGGCAAACTTCTACTCACTCCACTCCAGAGCGATTTCGGCTGGCGCCGGATCATTTCTCCTGCCGGCATAGTTGATACCAATATCTTTGTGCTGCCGAGGGCGGAGCTGGCAGGTTTTGGCAGCGGCGGCAGGGTGAGGGTCTGGTTTTATATTTACACTCCAGATAGTGCCCGGGTTTATGCTGATTCGGATGAGGTATTTTTCCCTGCTGGAGGGGGCGCGATAATCGTGGATTTTGACAGCTTTTATGTAAACAACCGCACCGGCATCTGGACTACCAGGTGTTCCCTTTACTCCCGCTACGATATCAATTCCCAGAACGATGTCCGCACTGGTTATTTTATCGTCAGCGGTCAGGGGGTGGCAGAAGACCGGAATTGGGGAGATAATACCGGGCTGGCGGTATTCCCGCAGGTCGTCAGTGAGCGGGTACGGGTGCGGAATGCGGAGGCAGGCAATCTTCTTCTTTATGATGCAACCGGGCGCCTCCGGCTTGAACAGTTACTGCGTCAGTCATCAGCAGGGGAGGTTGATGTTGATCTGCAAAGCCTTGAACCCGGAATATACTTTATCCGGTTGCCGGGCAGCAGAAGTGTGGTACGAAAACTGCTGTTCGTCCGGAAGTAAAATTCGGTAATAGGCTGTTTTTTTACTGCCCCAGCGACCGGCCGAGATAATAGGGCCAGATAAGAAGGGCAAGTACACCCTTCCAGAAAAATGGCAGGTGGAGATAGCCGATAGTGAACAGCCACCCAATAAACCATACCGGTCCCATAATGTCCGGACCGCGCCATTTGTGGACTATTTTCATTTTACCTCCATTCCCGCAGTTGGTTTTCTGTTCGATGTTTTCTTCCGGCATCAAACCTCCTCTGAATACAAAAAGAAAGTAGCGGGGGCTGGATTCGAACCAGCGACCTTGAGGTTATGAGCCTCACGAGCTACCAGGCTGCTCCACCCCGCAGTTAATAACATAATATCTTACCAATGTTCTGCCGGCTGTCAATATCTGTGTGCAGTGATTCTGAAGGGTTGACTTTTTTCAAAAGTATGGTATAATTCAAGATTGTATTTAACAGGTCCGAGTAGCAACAGCTAAAACTGTATTGTTTGTTTTTATCAAGTAAAATGGAGGCAGAATGGTTAAGATATTGGGAAAGAAGCTACTTGCACATGGTGTTAAACGCCTGGAGCTTGAGGCGCCCGAAATTGCCCGTAAAGCCCGGCCCGGGCAGTTTGTGGTTTTGCGGATTCATGAGGAGGGGGAGCGGATTCCGCTGACGATTGCTGATGCCCGGCCTGACGAAGGGGTGCTGGTAATTGTATTTCAGGAGGTGGGTAAATCAACCATGCTCCTGGGCACACTGAATGAAGGGGACAGTATAATGGATTTGATCGGTCCGCTGGGCAAGCCGACGGAAATTGAGCGGTTCGGGACGGTGGTGTGTGTTGCCGGTGGTGTCGGCACACCAGAAATTTATCCTGTTGCCCGGGCGTTGCGTCAGGCAGGCAACAGGGTGATCGGAATCATCGGTTTCCGGAACCGGGAGCTGATTCTGATGGAGGATGAGATGCGACGGGCGGTGGATGAGCTCATTGTCTGCACCGATGACGGCTCGAATGGCAACAAGGGGCTGGTAACTGATATGCTGCAGCGAGTAATTGACCGGGGGGAGAAGATTGACCGGTGTTTTGCGGTGGGCCCGGTAATTATGATGAAGATGGTTTCTCTGTTGACAAAAAAGCATAATATTCCGACGATTGTCAGTCTGAATCCGATTATGCTTGATGCGACCGGGATGTGCGGTGTGTGCCGGGTGGAGGTGGACGGTGAAACCAAGTTTGCCTGTGTGGATGGTCCGGAATTTGATGGTCACAAGGTGAACTTTGATCTCCTGATGGCACGGCTGAAAACCTATGTGAATGAGGAGCGACAGGCGGTGGAGCTGTTCCGGCAGGCACAGACCGGCTGCGGTTGTGGACGAAGGGAGGCATAAATGGCAAAAGTCAGTCCCAAGCGCACGCCAATGAAGGAACAGGCGCCTGAAGTGCGCCGGCACAATTTTGATGAGGTTCCCTTCGGATATACTCCGGAAGAGGCAAGAGCAGAGGCACAGCGGTGCCTTCAGTGCAAGAAACCGGGCTGTGTTGAGGGCTGTCCGGTGCAGGTCGATATCCCCGGCTTTATCCGGCACATTGCCGAAGGTAACTTCCTGGAAGCAATGAAGGTGATGAAGCGGACTAACGTTCTACCGGCGATCTGTGGTCGAGTCTGTCCACAGGAAACTCAATGTGAGGGTGCATGTGTTCTGGGGCGAAAGATGGAGCCGGTGGCGATTGGTAATCTGGAACGGTTCATTGCGGACTGGGAGGCAACACAGCCGGAGTGCGTGATGTGTGAAATTCAGCCGGCAACCGGCAAGAAGGTGGCGGTAATCGGTTCCGGGCCGGCCGGACTAACTCTTGCCGGAGACATGCGGAAATTAGGGCATGAAGTAACTATTTTTGAGGCACTGCACAAGCCCGGCGGAGTGCTGATGTATGGAATTCCGGAGTTCCGTTTGCCCAAGGCAATCGTTGAACGGGAGGTAAACTTTGTCCGTTCAATGGGGGTGAAGCTGGAGCTCAATTATGTTGTCGGTAAACTGAAGACCGTGGATGAGCTGCTCGAAGAGTTTGATGCCGTATTTATTGGTACCGGTGCCGGACTGCCGCTGTTTATGAATATCCCCGGGGAAAACTATCTCGGGGTTTATTCGGCAAATGAGTATCTTACTAGGTCCAATCTGATGAAGGCATATCTGTTTCCGAAATACGATACACCGATTGTTAAAGGTAAGAATGTAGCGGTAATTGGTGGTGGTAATGTGGCGATGGATGCCGCCCGGACCGCGCTCCGTTTGGGGGCTGAGCGTTCAATTTTGATTTACCGGCGTTCCCGCGATGAAATGCCGGCGCGGGCAGCAGAAATCCACCATGCAGAGGAAGAGGGTGTGGAGTTTCAGCTTCTGACCAATCCGGTGCGCTATATTGCGGATGAAAATGGCTGGGTCAGGGAGGTTGAATGTATCCGGATGGAACTTGGGGAGCCGGATGCTTCAGGCAGACGCCGCCCAGTGCCGGTGCCGGGAAGTGAATTTCGCATCCCGGTGGATACTGTGGTGATTGCAATCGGCAACAGCCCGAATCCGCTGATTCCCCAGACCACACCCGGGCTGGAGGTGTCAAAACGGGGGACAGTGGTAGTGGATCCTGACACAGGCAGAACTTCCAAAAAGGGTGTATTTGCCGGTGGCGACATTGTAACCGGTGCAGCAACAGTAATTCTGGCGATGGGTGCGGGCAGAATTGCCGCCCGTTCCATGGATGAGTATCTGCGGACCGGCCGGTGGTGAGCCGGGAAAGGAGCCTGAGAATGAGCAGAAGTGATATCGTCCGCCGCCTGCGCAAACGCAGGATCGGTGTACTGATGGGCGGCTGGTCGAGCGAACGGGAGGTTTCGCTCCTTTCGGGCCAGCGGGTGCTGGAGTCGCTGCGGCGACAGGGGTATCAGGCGGTCGGAATTGATATCAATCGCAGTTTTGTTGATCAGATCCGTCAGGCAAAGATCGATATGGCATTTATCGCCCTGCACGGCAAACCGGGTGAGGATGGGACAATGCAGGGATTTCTGGAACTGATGGGGATACCGTATACCGGTTCCGGCGTGACCGCATCGGCGATTGCAATCGACAAGGTGTTCACCAAGATGATCTTCCGGCAAACCGGAATCCCGACTCCGGATTTTGTGGCGGTTGGCGCAGATGATGATGTGGCTGAGGGGCTTGCTGAAGCGGAGAAGCGGTTTGGTTACCCGATGATTGTCAAACCGCGGTGCGAGGGGTCAAGCGTTGGAATAGAGCTGCTTGCGGGCCGGAGGGGCGCACTGGATCACTGCGAACGGGTCTGGCGCGGGTTTGGTGATCTGCTGATTGAGCCTTTTGTCCCGGGGATTATTGCAACAGTGGGAATTCTCGGGCAGGAGGTGCTGCCGATTCTGGAGCTGGTGCCCAAGAGTCATGAGTATTACAGCTATGAAGCCAAATATACCCGGGGGGAGACCGAGTTCATCATTCCGGCACGGCTGGACAGCCGAACCGAAAAGAGGGTCAAGGAGCTGGCGCTCAAGGCGCATAACAGTCTGGGTTGCAAGGGGTTTTCCCGGCTGGACTTGATTATCAAGGATAGCCGTTATCCCTATTTTCTTGAGATTAACACAATTCCCGGGCTGACTGACCTTTCTGATCTGCCGGCTCAGGCTGAGCATGCCGGAATTTCCTATGATGAGCTGATCTTCAGGATTCTGGCCGATGCACTGGTTTGATGCAGTTATGCGTTTTCTTGACATGGGAAAAATAGTGAATAGTATTGAAAGCTATGATTCGTGATCGCAGATTAAGACGGCATCTGAGTATCCGGCACCGGATCAGCGGAACTCCGGAGCGGCCGCGGCTGTGTGTGTTCCGCAGTAACAAGCACATTTACGCTCAACTGATTGATGACACAACCAGCCGTGTGCTGACGGCAGCCTCCACCCTTGCACCCGAGCTGAAAGATAAGAAGCTCAAACCGGTTGAGGTTTCTGCCGAAGTGGGCAAGCTGCTTGCTCAGAAGGCACAGGCGCTCGGGGTGAAGAAGGTGGTGTTTGACCGTGCCGGTTATCGCTATCACGGCCGGGTAAAGGCGCTGGCAGAAGGTGCCCGGCAAGGAGGGCTGGAATTTTGAGAGACATTACCACTGTTGATACCGAAACGGTTCAACCTGAACCGGAGCTTATTGAGCGGGTAATCAATATCAAGCGTATTTCCAAGGTGATGAAGGGCGGTAAACGGATGCGGATATCGGCAACCGTAGTCGTGGGTGACGGCAAGGGGCAGGTCGGTGTCGGCCATGGCAAGGCGGTTGAGGTAGCGGCGGCGGTGCGTAAGGCGGCGGTGCAGGCGCAGAAGCAGATGGTGAAAATCGCCTTCCGGGGACATACGATTCCGCATGAAACCTGGGGCAAGTTCGGTGCCAGCAAGGTGCTGGTGAAGCCGGCAGCGCCGGGGACCGGCTTGATCGCCTGTCCACAGGTTCGGGCGGTGCTTGAGGCGGCAGGTTTAAGCGATGCCCTGAGTAAAGCATTCGGCTCCCGGAACCACTACAATACCGCCAAGGCGACCATTCTGGCACTGCAGAAACTGCGGACGATCGACATGACCGCTCAGGCACGCAACAAGCCAATCCGTCATTTTGTGGAAAGAAGGCAGAATGAAAAGGTTGAAAGTCCGGCTGGTTAAGAGCCTGATTGACGAGAAGGAAGAACACAAGCGTACCGCCCGTGCGCTCGGTCTGCGCCGGGTCGGGGCGGAACGGGAACATGCTGATACTCCGGTGATCCGTGGGATGATATTCCAGATCAGGCATCTGGTGGAAGTGGAGGAGCTGTGAAGTTAAGCGAATTGAAACCGGCACCAGGGGCAAAAAGGCGCAAGAAACGGGTAGGTTGCGGTCCGGCCTCGGGTCATGGCAAGACCTCCTGTCGTGGGCATAAGGGCGCAGGCCAGCATTCAGCCCCGGAGTTTGATGCCCGGTTTGAAGGCGGACAGATGCCCTTCTACCGTCGAATTCCGAAGCGCGGTTTCAAAAATCCGACCCGGGTGGAATACAGCGTGGTGAATCTTGATGATCTGGCTGAACTTGGTACGGATAACGTTACCATTGAACTGCTTCAGGAGCGGAAACTGGTACGGCGCGGCATGCCGGTAAAGGTACTCGGCAGGGGTGAAATCAGCCGTCCGATTACGGTAACCGCCCACGCCTTTTCAGAATCAGCCAGGCAGAAGATAGAGGCTGCCGGCGGCAAGGCAGTTCTGTTGCAACCGGAATGGACCGGGGAAGGAAAGTAAATTGACCGGCGGTGTAACTGGCGTCTTCAAAATTCCCGATCTGCGGAAAAAGATTCTCTTTACGCTGGCAATGGTGGTGGTATACCGTCTGGGTACCCATATTCCGGTTCCCGGAATTAACGCCCAGGCGCTCGGCTGGGTTCTGTCCCAGCTTCAGGGCACAGTCTTCGGACTTTACGATATCTTTGTTGGTGGTGCTTTGTCCCGGGCATCAGTGTTTGCCCTCGGGGTAATGCCCTACATTTCGGCGTCAATCGTATTTCAGCTCCTCGGTTCGGTCTTCCCGTTTCTGGAGAAGCTGCAGCGGGATGAAGAAGGAAGAAAGAAACTCAATCAGTATACCCGCTATGCCACGGTCGGTCTGGCGATCATTCAGGCGGCCAGCATTGCGGTCTATCTTGAGTCCCAGCCGCCGACCGAGTTCGGGCCGATTGTGCTTCAGCCCGGGTTGTTCTTCCGGCTGATGACGATCTTTACCCTGACCGCGGGGACGATCTTTGTGATGTGGCTCGGCGAGCAGATTACCGACCGGGGTATCGGCAACGGCATCTCCTTCATCATTCTCATCGGCTGTCTTGACAGCACACCCCAGGATTTTGCCCGGACCTTCCAGCAGGCGCGCATCAGCTCCTGGCTCTGGTTGCTGATTGTTGCGGCACTGGTGTTTGTGGTTTATGCGGCGGTTGTGCTGATGACGATGGCGATCCGCAAGATTCCGGTTCAGTATCCGAAGCGGATTGTCGGCCGGCGGATGTACGGTGGCCAGAGTACCCACATCCCGCTGCGGCTGATCACCGCGGGCGTGATTCCGATCATCTTTGCCCAGAGTCTGATTGTCTTCCCCTCAACCTTTGCCACATTTCTGAAACTGCCCTTCCTTGAGTGGCTGCAGCGTTATCTTTCACCGGGCGGCTGGCTCTACAACCTGCTGTATGCGGTGCTGATTATTTTCTTCACCTACTTTTACACCTCGATCGTCTTCAATCCGCGGGACCTTGCAGACAACATGCAGCGCTATGGCGGTTTCATTCCCGGAATCCGGCCCGGCGAGAAGACCGCCGCCTACATTGACCGCAGCCTCTCGCTTCTGACTCTGCCCGGGGCGCTGTTTCTGGTGGTGATTGCCCTGATGCCCTGGCTGCTGATGAGTGCCTTCCGGGTGCCGTTCTACTTCGGCGGCACTACGCTTTTGATCATCGTCGGTGTGGCGCTTGATACCCTCCAGCAGATCGAAGCCCATCTGGTGATGCGGCACTACGAAGGGCTGGTCAAGGGTGGCAAGTTTCTGGGCCGGCGCTTCGGTTAATTCCCCTTTTCCAAAGTGGACTTTCTGAGTCTGCTCCGGCGCAAACAGGCACGGGGTAGACTGCGGGCGGACGAGATCGCCTGGCTGGTGGACAGCTATGTTAAAGGAGAAATTCCGGACTACCAGATGGCCGCATGGCTGATGGCAGTCTATCTGCGTGGACTGGACAAGTCGGAAACGGTTGCCCTGACCCGGGCGATCATCAGCTCGGGTCTGGTTCTGGATCTAAACGACATTCCCGGTCCGAAGATTGACAAGCACTCCACCGGCGGGGTCGGAGACAAGGTTTCACTCGTGCTGGCACCGCTGGCTGCCGCCTGCGGGGTAGTGGTGCCGATGATTTCGGGGAGAAGCCTCGGGCACACCGGTGGTACCCTGGATAAGCTGGAGTCAATTCCCGGATTTCGAACCAATCTTACGGTGGCGGAATTCCGGGCGGCGCTGGAGAAAAACGGAGTGGCGCTGGCCGGGCAAACTGATGAGCTCTGCCCGGCGGACCGCAAGCTTTACGCCCTGCGGGATGTTACCGGCACGGTGGATTCAATACCGCTGATCGCTGCCAGCATCATCTCCAAGAAGCTGGCAGAAGGGATTGACGGACTTGTGCTGGATGTGAAGACGGGCCGGGGGGCGTTCATGCCAGCCCGGCGCCAGGCGCGCAAGCTTGCCCGGCTGATGATTGAGATCGGCAGTGCACTGGGCTGCCGGGTGCGGGCACTCCTGACCAGCATGTCTCAGCCTCTGGGGCGGTCGGTAGGCAATGCGCTTGAAGTCCGGGAGGCGATTGCCACGCTCCGGGGCGATGGTCCGGAAGACCTGCTGGAGGTGACGCTGGCGCTCGGCAGTGAGATGCTGCTCTTGGCGGGTCTGGCTCAGAAACCGCAGCAGGCGCGACGACTCCTGCTGCGGGCGCTGCATCAGGGCAGGGCGCTGGAAAAATTCCGGGCGGTGATAGCGACGCAGGGGGGTGATCCGGCGGTGGTGGACAACCCAGACCTGCTGCCCAGTGCCCGATATCAGCAGTCGGTATATGCCACCGGTTCCGGTTATGTCAAGTCAATCGATGCCCTCGAGGTCGGACTGCTGGGGCTGGAGATCGGTCTCGGCCGGAAGAAACTTGATGATGTCATCGACCCCGGAGCGGGTTTTATCTTTCTCAAGAAGGTTGGCGAACCGGTGAAGAAGGGGGAGACGGTAGCAGTGGTGCATGCTAGCTCCCTGCAGTTGGCGGAGAAGATCGGAGCGGCACTGGCACAGTGTTTCACCTATTCTGACCGGAAGGTGGAGCCGGAGGAACTGGTGCTGGAACGGCTGGGGGATGTGGAGGAAAGGCGGAAGGTGAGAAAAGCGGCCAGGCTGCGCCAGCGTTATTCTGCATCCTCAGCATCCGGATTCAAGGTTCAAAATCGACAACCAGCCTGAAAACGGAACTGGGGATTACCCGGGGTATACCACTGAAATCAAAACCAGATCTGGTTTTTCAGTTCGCTAACTATTTGCCATTTCAGAGGTTGACGGAGAAGCGCCGGAAAATTCAGCGCTCCCGATGTGAAAAATGGTGCATTTACGGGATCTGATTATTAATCGTTTGACTTGCTGGTGAAAAGGATTTAAGATTGAGGAGAAAAGGAGGCGAGAGTGATGATTCTGATGGCGCTGTTAATACTTTTTAACGGCTATGGGGTGGAATGGCAGTTTCCGGTCCGGAACGGCTGGGTGAGTTCAGGACCGGATGTCAACGGCGACAGTCTGTCCGAGCTGGTGGTCCGGTATGGCAACGCGCACCGGGATTCGCTGGTCTTTATCAGCGGTGTCACCCGCCAGCGTTTCTGGACCATCTCCAACCCTTATTCGGACTGGAACAACTGGGAGGTAATTGGCGCGGTGAACATGGATGGTGATGCTGCTAAGGAACTGCTGGTTTACGGCTTCAGTTACTCCTATCCCAGTTACTCCCTGAGGTTCCGGATCTACGACTGTGCCACTCAAACAGTTGAATTTGAGAGTCCGGAGTTCACAAGTTATGAGTTTCCCTATCCACTGCTTTCTGATATTGACGGGGATCGGAGGGCTGAAGTCGTTATCAGCTACGGGGACACCATGAACAGCACCTGTCTCGTTTACGGGTGGACCGGTGCGGGTATCAGCGGGTATGAATTACGGGGTAAGATGGGCACAACTGCACTGCCGGTGCCGGCATTGCGCCGGGTTTTTATTCCGGCAGCCAAGGGTTATCCGGTGATTATCCGGGATGCGGCGGGCAGGGTGATCAGGACATTGACGGCGGAGCAGGAGTTCCTTTTCTGGGACGGAATTGATTCAGAGGGTCAGCCGGTTGTGCCGGGAATCTACTTTTATGACAATGGAGTGGCACGGGGGAAAATTGAGCTGATACGGTGAACCGGTCAGCCGGTGATTTTGATTGCCTTCTGACAGCGGTTCATTATATTCCCAGATGGTGAAAGCATTGGAACTGGTTGCCGATCCGACGATTCAGAGTCGGGTGCAGGAGTTACTCCAGCCCCGGTTTTACGGTTCCGGGGTCCGGCGGGTAAAACTGATTCAGACCCACACCTCCTGGGTTTTCATCGCCGGCGATTTTGCCTACAAGGTGAAGAAGCCGGTAAACTTCGGGTTTCTGGACTACACTACCCTTTCAGCACGGAAATTTTTCTGCTACGAGGAGCTGCGGTTGAACCGGCAGCTGGCGCCTGATCTTTACCTTGATGTCCTGCCGATCACCGAAGCGGGGGGAAAGCTGAAACTGGGCGGTTCGGGACGGATCGTTGATTACTGTGTCAAGATGCGGGCGCTGCCCCAGTCGGCAATCATGACTGAAAGGCTGAAAAATGGTCAGGTGACCTTTGAACAGATTGACGAAATTGCCCGGCTGGTTGCCCGGTTTCATCAACAGGCGGAACGGGGCGAGGAGATCAGCCGTTACGGTTCGAGCGAGATCATAAGACTGAACTGGGATGAGAACTTTGCCCAGACACTGGATTTTATCAGCAAAACGATCAGCCGGCAGGCTTTTGACGAAATCAGAAGCCGGGTGGAGCGGTTCATCAACCGGCAGCGGGAGGTTTTCCGGCAGCGGCGGCACCAGGGGTTTGTGCGCCGGTGCCATGGTGATCTGCACTCAAAGAACATCTTTCTTGCAGACCGGCCATATATCTTTGACTGTATTGAGTTTAATCCCCGGTTTTCCTGTTCGGATGTTGCGTCTGAAATTGCCTTCATGGCGATGGACTTGGACTTTCATCAGCGGCATGACTTGGCAAATTTCTTTATTGAGCGCTACTGGGCGCTCACCGGGGATCAGGGCATGCTCAGTCTGCTCCGATTTTATCAGTGTTATCGTGCCTATGTCCGGGGTAAGGTTACGGGTTTTCAGCTGAATGACCCGGGTGTGCCGGCTGATATCCGGCGGCAGGCGCAATTAACCGCCCGGCGCTATTTTGACCTGGCGCTACGCTATGCCCGGCTGCTGGAAACAAAACCGTTTCTGGTTGTTTTTGCCGGCCTGCCAGGAGTCGGCAAAAGTTTTCTCGCCCGGCACTTTGCCGCCCGGACCCTGGCGATGCATCTGCTTTCCGATTCAATCCGCAAGCAGCTTTGCGGTATTCCGGTCAGCGCACGCCGGTTTGACGGCTACGGCAGGGGGATATATGCGCCCGAGGTGAGCCAGCGAACCTATGATGAGCTCTTCCGCCGGGCTGAGGCATTTCTTGCTGGGGGAATCAGTGTGGTGCTGGATGCCACCTTTACCGGCGAAGATAGCCGGCAGCGCTGCCGGGAACTGGCAGACCGGCTCGGGGTTAAGCTTCTGATGGTGCTCGTTGACTGTCCGGAGCGGACGGTAATTTCCCGGCTGCGACGTCGGGCAAACCAGACCGGATTTTCTGATGCCAATCTGGAGATTTACCGGATTATGAAGGAGCGGTTCAAAACACCCCGCTCCGGTCCGGGGCTTCTGAGGATTGACAGCCGGCAGCCGGTGCGCCGGTCCCTTGAGCAGATTGAGCGCCGGCTCCGGATTTGATATTTAATTAAAAAGGAGGTTGTTGTGAAGATGGCAGTAGTTTCCTATTCACTGAGTGGTAACAATCAGATGGTGGCGCAGAAGGTTGCGGCCGGGCTCGGGATTGAACATATTCAGCTTAAGGAAGGCAGGAAAAGGCGTGCCCTTAATACACTCGTGGATATCATTTTCAACCGCACTCCTAGGGTTTCTCCGGAACCAGATGTGCTGGCAGGTTATGATTTCATCCTGCTGTTTGCACCGGTCTGGATGGGGCATATTGCCACTCCACTGCGGTCCTATTTGAAATACATCGGTGAGCAGCGGAAGCAGTATGGACTGATTGCGGTATGTGGCGGGGTTAATCGCAATCTGAAGGCGAAAGTTACTGGTTATGCCGGTGTCGAACCGGCAGTGTTAATGGAGCTGGCGATCATGATCGAACTTGGGGTCAAGACGCCGTTCTACCGGTTGAATTCCGCTGAAGCGGAACGACTGGCAGACAAGGTTCTGGCCGGGTTGCGGGGGCATTTTAAGCTATAGCAGGTTAATCAGCGGTCCCGATACCAAGCCCGGTTTGAATTAATACGCCTTTCTGTTGATAAGCCGGAGAATTTGTCTATAATGTTTTTTCTTGAGCGGCCATTACTTCATCTCGGACGCCCATGTGGGTTCGCGTCAGCCCGAAGCCGAACGCCGGCTGGCTGAGTTTCTGGCCAGTCTCAGAGGCCGGGCAGCTGGGCTGTATATCCTCGGGGATCTTTTTGAGTTCTGGTTTGAGTATCAGCGGGTGATTCCCAAGTCTGGGCTCAGGGTGCTTGCACTGCTGGCGGAACTGCGGAGTTCAGGCACAAGAGTTTTTCTGCTACGGGGCAATCACGATGTCTGGTTTCGCGGATTTCTTCAGCAGGAGCTGGGGCTGGAGGGTTTCCGGGATGAAATGAGCATTGAGATTGAGGGCAGGCGGGTGTTTGTAACCCATGGTGATGTGCTGGACCGGAATTTCATTCCGCGGGTTTTCCGGTGCCTGATGCGCAGCCGGATTAACGGTGCCCTGTTTTCGCTTCTCCATCCGGATATCGGGATCGGGCTTGCCCGCTATATCGCCCGTCGGAGCCGGGAGCAGGGGGCAAAACCGGCGCTGGTGACCGCGCTGCGGGAGTTTGCCCGGTGCAAGATTGCTGATGGTTATCAGGTGGTGATCATGGGTCATTCCCATATTCCGGAGCGGGTTGAATATCCGGGCGGAGTCTATCTGAATGTCGGGGACTGGCTCAGAAATTTCACCTATGGCCTGTTGGAAAACGGGACGGTGCGGCTGGAGCGTTTATGAAAGATTTGCTCCGGACTGCCGGGCTGGGTGCCTTCCGAGGGGTGCGGGCATTTCTGAAGCTGATGAGTATCGTAGCACCGGTCTATACCTTTGTAACTCTGCTTAAGTACACACCGGTGCTTGCCGCCTTTGCCCGGCTGATGGCGCCGTTCATGAAGTTCTTCCGGCTGCCGGGTGAGGCGGCAATGGCGGTGATTCTGGGGAATTTTATCAATATCTATGCCTCATTGGGAGCGATCACCGCCCTGAAAATTTCCGGTGCCCAGCTGACGGTTTTGAGCCTGATGATTCTTTTGTCCCATTCACAGATTCTTGAGACCGCGGTTTTCTTTCAGATCCGGGCACAGTGGTGGCTTCTGTGGCTGATCCGGTTGCTGCTTTCATTTGCCGCCGGGTTCGGGCTGGCAGCGCTGATTGTTCCGGCAGGAGCAGGTTACGGCAGTAATGCGGTGGATTTTTCCACCCTGCAGCAGCGGTTTGTGCCGGTGCCGGCGCTGCGGTCCTGGGCGCTCGGAATCGTCAATACAGGTGGTAAGATGCTGGCGGTGCTGGTCGGTATCTTTCTGATGCTGGAGCTGGCACGGCGCTACGGGGTGCTGGAGCGGATGCTTGCCGGGCTGCAGCGGGTTCTGCGGTTTATGGGCTATAGCCGGGAGGCGGGAATGCCCTGGCTTGCCGGGAATGTGTTCGGTATCGTTTTCGGGGCAGGACTGATCGTGGAATCGGTAAAGGAGAGCAGACTTACCCCTAAGCAGGTGACGCTGGTGGCAACATTTCTGGCACTGTGCCACGGGCTGTTTGAGGACACCGCTATCTTCCTGGTGCTGGGAGCAAATCTGTTCTGGATCGTAGTCCCCAGAGTTGTGCTGGCAGTGCTGGTGACCTGGGTGCTGAACCGGATTTTGAAGGATGCCCCGGTGTTGACAGGTGCAGGATTGAAGGGATAAGATTATAAGACTTATAAAAAGAAAGGAGCGAAAATGAAAATTGAGTTGACAAGCCGAGCAAAGTGGAATGGCAGATTGAGCGCCGCTTTGATGTTTGAAGGCGAGAAAAGTCCGGCAGGGGTGGAGCCGGGTGGTTTCAGCCGTGTGGTTCTGCTCCATGAGCGGTTTAATGGACAGTTCCGGGAGACCGCGGTTGGCATTGATGCCGGCAGGAAACGGCTGATTCTATCCGGACTGGGGAAAAAGGCGGAGTTTGAGCCGGATCGGGTGCGGGTGGCGGTTGCACGGGCGTTAAGCCGGGCGCAAGAGTTGAAGGCAGAGGAGCTGGGAGTGATTATGCCTCGTGCCGGAGAGGTGAAAGGAGGGCTGGAGCGGTGGTTGATGGCGGCAGTTGAGGGCGGGATTCTGAGCAGTTACCGGTATGATCGTTACCGTCAGCCCAAGCCGGATGAGATTGCGGGGTTGAAGCGGCTGATACTGGTTTTCAGTTCGGAAGCGGAAGTGAAAAAGGCGGAGCCGGCGATCAGGGAAGCGGAACGGCGCTGCGCTGCGGTGTGCTATGTGCGTGATCTGGTGAACGAGCCTTCAGCAAACAAATGGCCGATGAAACTCGCAGAGCGGGCAGAGGAGCTGACGGTCGAGGGCAGAATTGCGGTCAAGGTGATGGACCGCACAGAGCTGGAGCGGCTGGGAATGAACGGGATACTTGCGGTCGGCAAGGGGTCGCACAACCCGCCCTGTCTGGTGCAGCTGACCTATACCCCAAGGGTAAAATCCAGGGGCACGCTCGTATTTGTCGGCAAGGGGATAACTTTTGATTCCGGCGGACTGTCGCTGAAGACACCGCAGTATATGGAGAATATGAAGGATGATATGGCCGGTGCCGCAACTGTATTCGGGCTGTTTCATTATCTGCGGGAAACCGAACTGCCCTGGACAGTTGTCGGTCTGACACCGCTGGCAGAAAATATGCCCGGTGGCGGTGCCCAGAAGGTTGGCGATGTCATCCGCCATTATAACGGCAAGACGGTGGAGGTGGCGAATACTGATGCTGAAGGAAGGTTGCTGCTCGCCGATGCGCTGGCATACGGCGCTACCTTCAAGCCGGAGCTGATGATTGACATCGCCACCCTGACCGGTGCCTGTGTTGTGGCGCTGGGCAATGAGTGCGCCGGAGTTCTGGGAACGGACCAGCAGACGATCAACCGGCTGATTGCGCTAGGGAAGGAACAGGGAGAGCTTTTCTGGCAGCTCCCGCTGATAGAAAACTACCGGTCACATATGAAGAGCACGGTGGCAGATCTGAAGAATATTGGCAAGCCGATGAATGCAGGCACGATTATCGGCGGGCTGTTTCTTTCCGAATTCGTGCCCAAGAACAGCAACTGGGTGCATATTGACATTGCCGGTGTTGCCTTTACGACCGAGGCCCGGGACTATTGTCCGGCAGGTGCGACCGGTGTGCCGGCACGGACACTAATCGCTCTGCTGGTGAACCGGTAATGGTACCGGCAGTTGAATTTGAACGGGTAACGGTTTCATTTCCCCGTCAGATTGCGCTGGAAGATATTTCCTTCCGGCTGGAAAGGGGTGAATTTCTCGGAGTTATCGGGCCCAACGGTTCGGGTAAGACGACACTGCTCAAGACCGTGCTCGGCCTGTTTAAGCCTGCCGCCGGCAAAGTGCGGGTGCTGGGAGTGGAATGGGCCAGTATCAGCCGGGTGCGGCAGCGGATTGGCTATGTGCCCCAGCGTAAGCCGATCGATCCCAATATGCCGGTGAGTGCACTGGAGGCGGTGCTGATGGGTACCTATGCCGGACTGGGGTTATTCAGGTTACCGGGAAAGAAAGAACGGGAACGGGCCTGGGCAGCACTGACTGCGGTCGGACTGGAAAAAAATGCCGGTCATGTTGCGGGTCATCTTTCCGGAGGTCAGCAGCAGCGGCTGTTTCTGGCCCGGGCCCTCGTCTCTAACCCGGAACTGCTGCTGCTGGATGAGCCGACTGCCGGTGTGGATGTGGTGACCCGAAGGCAGATGGTCGAGCTGATCCGGAGGGTGCATCAGGAATGGAAATTGACCACAATTTATGTAACCCATGATCTTAATGAGGTGATGAGCTGTTCGGACCGGATTATACTGCTCAACCGGAAAGTGTTTGGTTTCGGTCCGTGTGGCGAGGTCGTTAACACTGAGAACATGAGCCGGCTTTATCAGACCGGGGTGCAGATTGTTGAGCAGGATGGACAGCGGTATGTGATTACCGGTGATCATCATGGCTGAGTTGTTCTCCTTCGGGTTTGTCCGTAATGCGTTGATTGGTGCCCTGCTTGTCTCTACCGTTTGTTCGGTGATTGGAGTTCTGGTGGTGTTGCGTGGGCTGGCATTTGCTGGTGCGGGAATTGCTCATGCGGCGTTTGGCGGTGTGGCGCTCGGGTTTTTTCTGGGGGTTGATCCGCTCCTGAGTGCGGTTGTCTTCTGTCTGGTAACCGCGGGGCTCGTCAGTTTCACCAGTGCCCGGACTGCGCTCCGTCAGGATACGACGATCGGCATCTTCTTTTCTTGGGCGATGGCGCTGGGTGTACTTTTCATCGGGTTAATGCGGCGCTACGATGCCCGGGTATACGGTTATCTGTTTGGCAATGTGCTGGGAATAACTTCGCAGAACCTCGTGCTGATGATTGTGCTTACAGTGATCGTGCTACTGCTGATCGGGATTTTCTTTAAAGAGTTTCAGTTCCTCGTTTTTGACGAAGAGATGGCGCAGGCTTCCGGTCTGCCGGTCGGAATTCTGAACCTGCTGCTTTTCGGTCTCATTGCACTCACGGTGGTTATTGCGCTCAAGGCGGCGGGAATTATCCTCGTGGAGGCACTGCTGGTGATTCCGGCGGCAACCGCATATCAGCTGACCACCAGCTATAAAATGATGTTTGTTCTTTCCTGGGTGGGTGCGACAGTGGCAAGCAGTACCGGGCTAGTCCTTTCCTATTTTTTCAACCTGCCTTCGGGTGCGACCATTGTGATGGTAGCAGTGTTTCTGTTTGTCTTGGCGGCAGTTTTTTCTCCCAAAAGGAAGCGCTGTAGAGTATGCGGACGGGAAGTATAGTCCTGCTCTCGGGATTAATAATTCTGCTTGCCGGCAGCTGTCGGCGGCAGGACCGTACTGAAATTAATGTTGTTACGACCATACCGGTGACTGCTGACTGGGTGCATCAGGTGGGCGGTGAACGGGTAAAGGTGGTTTCGCTCTTGAAAGGACAGGAAGACCCGCACAGTTATGAGCCGGGCCCGCAAGCGGTGGAGATACTGGCACGGGCACAGCTGGTGGTCCGGGTCGGGCTCGGATTTGATGCCTGGCTGGACGGGTTGATTGCCAACGCCGGCAATCCGAAGTTGAAGGCGCTGACACTGGCAGAGGGGATTGAACCGGTTGAGGATAAGGGGGAGCATCACGTCCACGGTGTTCATGAGGCGGGCAACCCCCACATCTGGCTGGACCCGGAGGTGGCAAAGTCCGGTGTAATGAGAATCGCCACGCTACTTGGTACAATTGATCCGGCGCATCGTCCTGAGTATCAGCGACGGGCAGAGGAGTACTGTGGACACCTGGACAGTGTCAGTGCTGTTTTCAGGGGACTGGTGGCGGAGCTGAACAATCGCCGGTTTATTGCCCTGCACAACTCCTGGCCCTATTTCTGCCGGGCATTCGGGCTGGAGATGGCTGCGGCGGTTGAACCGCTCCCAGGCCAGGAGCCTTCCGCGAGGAGTTTAGCCGAACTGATCAGGCTGATGCGCCAGGATTCGGTGCGGGTCATCGTGATCGAACCGCAGCACAATCCGGATCTTGCCCGGGTGCTCGCAAGGGAAACCGGTGCGCAGGTGGTAACCCTGAGCCAGTTCAACGGTGTTCTGCCGGGAACCGATACCTATCTTAAGCTTCTGGATTATAATGTCCGGACGCTGGTCAGTGTTCTGAAAGTGAACCGTTCAGAGCCAGTACGCTGATCAGCTGTCCCCGGATGCGGAATTGGAGTAGTGTTTTTGCCTTTTCTTTAACTTCCGGGCTGACCCGTTCCCAGAGCAGACGGTCGGTTTCGCCTTCGCCGAGAATAAGATGAGTGACGGCGAACCGGCTGAACAGGTCATCAAGATTCGCCCAGTCGGTGACCGCAATCGCCCGTTTTCGGGATTCAATCATTACCGGTGGTGCCCATGGTCCGGCGACAACGGCATTTTCCGGCAGCAGCTGGTCAACCGCTTTTGAATATGTGACCAGATCATAGGTGCGGTTGCTGAACCATGCGCTCCATTGTCCAATATCAAGTCGCAGGCTGAGAATGAGAATCAGTCCGACCAGTGCACCCCGGAGCCAGCCGGATTTGATTGCCCAGCTTTTTTCCCGGAACCGGAGCAGACCGTAGCCGGCAAATGCGATGACGAGACCGATGGTCAGGGAGAGTAAAATGATTCCAGATTCTCGGCCGGGCTGAGGATAATTGCGGAATCCGGAGCTGTACAGCATTAACTGCAGAACCGCCGGGCTGAGCCAGATGCCGTAGAGCAGGGTTTTTTTAATGGTGGGGCGGGTCTGGGGAATGATGATGCCGTTTTCCAGTATCCGGCAGAGGGCGGCGGCCGCAGCGATCAGGAGGCAGGGCAAAAGTATGATTTCATACCGGGGCGGCCGGTAGTTCATATAACCAAGCATCAGCAGTCCGAAGATGAACCAGAACAGCGTGTAGCGGAGTAATCGGGATTGTGACCGTCCTAACCAGGGCAGGGTCAGATAGCCGAGGAGGGCAGTCCAGATCATTCGGGGTATGAGGCGCGAGCGCAGACCAAAGGTGAAGGTGTTAAACAAGTAGGCAGAAAGAGTGCGGGGATGGCCTGCTGGTGATTCACTGGAATGGCGTACAACATACCGGAGATATTCATTACGGTAAGGCAGATAGACGAGCAGGAGCCAGCAAAGAGAAGCGATGATGACACCGGTAAGGAAGTAAAGCAGGACGGTTGTCATCCGTTTTCGGTTCGGAAATGCTGGCAGTTCGATGGCAATCAGGATGAGCATTACCGGTACCAGAAAAACCGCAGACAGCTTTACCAGCAGCACGGTGGCAGCAGCACAGAATCCGGCAGCAGTCATCAGCGCGGGACACCTGAGTCCTTGGAGCCAGAAAAGACCGGTGAGCAGCAGGAACAGGATTTCCAGTGTTTCCACCAGTCCCAGCCGGCTGTACATAACCAGTGGATAGCAGGTGGCAAGGAGAAGCGCACTGAGCAGAGCTGGAGCGGTGTTTTTTTCTGTGCGGAAAATGAGAGTGAGTATCACAATGCTGAGTACTCCCGAGATCAGGGACAGCAGTTTTACCTGAACAAAGCCGATACCTAAAATTTTGTAGATCAGAGCCACGACCATATTTACCAGCGGGTAAATGACAAACGGCAGGAAATCGTCCATTTTCCATCTGCCATAAAGGGCAAAGTTGCGGGCGGAATAGGTGTTCAGGCTTTCATCGGTGTAGGGGGCGAAACTCCAAGAAAGGTCGGGTGGAGGATCTGCCCGGAGGTCGGCAGCCCGCAGGCCGAAGCCGGCGATGATAATTATCCCGAGTATGAACCAGAAATAGCGTGTTTGGAATCGGAGAATTTGATTCTGTCTGCTGTTGAGTTTGGGAGCGTATTGCCGGTTTTTCTTCATTATTTAACCGGACCAGCGTCCCAGCTCTTCCTGGGCACGGCGCAGAAGTTCGGTCTGCTCAGCGACAATTTTTTCCAGTTGTTCACGCCGGCGCCGGAGTTCAGTCTGGATTTGAACCAGCCGGGTGATATCGAAGCCGATGTCAATCACACCGACGGTCTCGCCATTTGCTCCCGGGAGCGGCAGTTTGGACAGCGCAACCCAGGTGCTGGCAGCTGATTTGGGATCGCCGAGACAAAGTTCCAAACTTACCGGTCTGCCGGTCTGCAGGACCTGACGGTCTTGGGAGTTCAGCATTGCGGTCACTGTAGCGGGAAACAGCTCGGCATCCGATTTTCCAAGAATGCTCGAACCGCCGCCATAGGTTGCTGATGCCACCGGGTTCGCCTGGATATACCTCAGATTTGCGTCCTTGATGGCGAGCAGGATTCGTTCGTTCTGCCAGATGGTCTGGAACCGGCGATCCAGTTCCTGCCAGGATTGTTCAATCTTGCGCCGGGCAGTAATGTTGGTGATCAAGCCCAAAATACCTGTATCCAGTGGAAATAGGGTCAGTTGAAACCATCCGGCGTACCGTTCCCGGCCGTCCTGATAAAAGAATTCACCATTCTGGGGCTGTTGGTCAAGCAATGCTTTCCGCACGATTGCCGCAAGGCCGCTGGCTTCAGCTTCCGGATAGACCTCCCAGAGTTTTCTTCCCACCGCTTCTTCACTATTTACCCGGGTTTCCTTTTCCGCGCCTTTGCTCCAGGCGGTGATTACCCAGTCGTGGTTAATCAGAAAAACACCCGCGACCTGAGTTTCCAGCATGGCAGCGATATTCTGCTCCTTTTTTCTCAGGAGTTCTTCCAGCTGTTTCTCCCGGGTGATGTTCAGGACGATAATTTCAAAGGTCCGGCGACTGGCAAAGGTGCAGGTGCGAGCTGTCATTCTGAGCCAGACCGTATCCTTCTCCGGTTCCTTGATTATCCGGAATTCAAGACCGGGCGGATATTCGCCGGTCTGGCGGGCCTGGAGTTCTGCACTTTTCACCCGTTCCTGATCTTCGGGATGAACCTGAGCGTAGAGCGCCATATTATCGGTCAGCACCGTTTCTCTTGATACCCCGAACAGTTCGCGGACACTGGGACTGATCGCAAGGATTCTGCCGTCTTCAGCACGGCGGATGATGCAGAGCTCCTGAGCCGAATCGATCAGGGTACGATAGCGCTCTTCACTTTCCCGCCATGCCTGTTCAATTTTCCGCCGCGCAAATTCAATATCCCGGGCATCTGCTGAATTGATTGAATCTGGATAAACAGGAGAGGTCGCAGTTGCACTTTTTAGTTCCTGAATTGAGGCTTCGGCCTTTTTCAGTTCAGTGAGGTCTTCATAGATGAGCGCCAGCATCTTAACCCTGCCTTCATAATCGAGGAGAGGCAGGGCAGTTACCCGCAGACAGATCTTGCCATAAGGGGTGGGTGGAAGACCGATCTCTGCGGGGTCATACCAGTAGGGTGGAGTTTCAATCCGGGCACCGGCAAGCAGGCGCCGGAGCTGAGGTTCAAGCAGGCCGGTGCGCTTGAGTGTCTTGGGGTCATTTAAACTGATACCGGGAGGCGGTATCTTGCCCAGCAACCGTTCAGCCGCCCGGTTACTTTTGAGCAGGTTTCCCTGAGGGTCAAAGATTTCGATTGCCACCGGACTGAAGTCAATCAGGCTGTCAAAGATCGCCTGTGCCCGTGCTTCTGCGCGGCGGCGTTCTGCCTCCTGAAACGCCTCCTGTTCTTCCAGCAGTTTTTTCGGATCCGGTGCTTTCGGGAAGATCATTTTCCTTTCAGAGTAGCAAGCCGGCGACCCGGTTCGAACGGGTGACCTGCGGTTTACGAAACCGCTGCTCTGCCTGCTGAGCTACGCCGGCAGTCGTATCCAGAATTTTAGCAGGTTATTGAGCAGCGTCAAGCGACAGAATTAAATGTAGCAGCCGGTACCATAATTTGTTTTGACAACCGGGATCAGGTAAATATACTTCTGATAAAGGAGTACAATGTCCCGAGAAAAGAATGGTGGCAGAATTGATACGGTAATTGGGAGTGAGGCGGTGATGAGGGGTGATCTGCGGGTAAACGGCGGTGTGCGGTTTGATGGTAAACTTGAGGGCCGAATGGATGTGGCGGATGTGTTTCTTGCCGGTCCGCGTTCGTTTCTGAAAGGGGAGGTTCAGTGCCGGAGCGCAGTGATTGCCGGCAGGATTGAGGGCGATATCCGGGCGCAGGAGCTAGTTGAGCTGCAGACTGGTGCTCAGGTATTTGGCAATGTCATCTGCCGGGAGCTTGTGATCCAGCCGGGGTGTTTCTTTGAAGGTAAATGCACGATGCTCAAGGAGGAGAACAGAGCTGAACAATGAGGCAGTTCGGGTTCGTTCTGCTTGCTGCCAGTTTGGGGGCAGCGATGCCGCCGATGCCGGGTAACAGCCGCAGAATACTTCTTCCCGGCAAGCTGGAGCGACCTTCCGCAGTGCGTCCGGCAACAGACCGGACGGGCAGACTGCTGGTAATTCTCGTTGATTTCAATGATAATACCCATCTTTTTCCCGGATCAGAGTTTCAGCAGCTGATTTTCGGTAGTGGAACCGGTTCAATGCGCGATTATTTCCGGGAGGTGAGTTTTGGCAGTTTGTTGCTCAGCGGTGATGTGGCAGGCTGGATACGCCTTAGCAATCCCTATTCATATTATCTCGGAGATTCATTCGGTATTTATGGAAGTTTTCCTCATAACAGCCAGGGTCTGGTGCGGGACCTGGTGTCCGCGATTGATGGAACGGTTGATTTTTCCCGCTATGACTGGGATGGCGATGGATTTGTTGACGGTCTGCTCATCGTCCATGCCGGACCAGGTGCCGAAGAGACGGGGGAACCAGAGGACATCTGGTCTCACAAGTGGCAGTTGTCTGATGATGTATTCGGCTCCCCCGGACCGGTGCAGACCGGTGACGGAGTGAGTGTGGATGAGTATTCAATTCAACCGGAGCGCTTTCTTGACGGTAATATAATTTCGATCGGGGTTTTCTGTCATGAGTTTGGCCATCTGCTGGGATTGCCTGATCTCTATGATACTGACTATTCCAGTTCCGGACTGGGTATGTTCTGTCTGATGGCAGCCGGCGGTTGGGCCCGGGCAGATACTGGCAGGTCCTATGGCAGTTCTCCGACCCACCCGTCAATCTGGTGCAAGTATCTTCTGGGCTGGGTTGTGCCCGATTCGGTTCAGCCTGGATATCGGGATTCTCTCTCTTCAGCTTTACTGGCTGCTGCCGCAACTGCGCCCGCCGGGTACAGGATTCTGGAAAATCCCGGTGGCGTTGACTGGTCGTTCAGCCAGACCGGCAATGGTGAATATTTTCTGGTCGAGAATCGTCAGCACTACGGATTTGACCGGGGTCTGCCGGGAACCGGCCTTTTGATTCTGCATATTGATGAGTCCCGAACGGACAACAGCGATGAGCGCCACCCGCTGGTCGGTATTCTGCGTGCTGACCATTCACCAATTTTTGCCCTTGATGCCGGGAACAGAGGCAGCGATGTTCACTTGTGGAAGGCAAGTGATACGGGCGTGCGTAATTTTACTACGCCTTCGACCGCATTTTATAACGGGATTCAGAGCGGTGTGGTCATTGAGCAGATTTCAGGATCCGATTCAATAATGACTGCAACTCTGAAGATTGCACCGATGTTTCTGGGCCGGGTTTACTCATTTCCCAATCCGGTAGTAGTGCGGGACAATCAGCCACAGGCCACGATTGCCTACATGCCGACCGATTCGGTCCGGCTTGCAGGGCAGTTCCCGATTTTCAAAATCAGAATTTTCAACATCGCTGGTGAGCCGGTCCGGTTGCTGGATGAGCCCGGGACTGAAATTGCCCCGCACTACCGGGCGGGTTTCTGGAATCTGAGGAATGAACAGGGTAAGCCGGTTACAAGTGGGATGTATTTTTACATTGTCGAGATTGAGGAGGACGGAATAATAGAACAGAATGTGGGGCGATTGACTGTGGTCAGATAGTTTCAACAGAAACCAAAGGAGGAGTGAAGGAGATGGTTTGTAATTTAAATAGCAAAATTGCTCTGGTAACTGGTGGTGGTGCTGGGATCGGTCGGGCGATCGCCAAGCGGCTGGCAGAGTCGGGTGCGATAGTAGCTGTGTGTGATCTGATTGGCGAATCTGCCGGGCAGGTGGTGCAGGAGATTGAACAGGCCGGTGGCAGGGCTTATGGTTATGCACTTGATGTCGCTGATAACGGTCAGGTGGAGCAGGTGGTTAAACAGATTGAGTCAGAACTGGGCGGTGTGCAGATTCTGGTGAATAACGCGGGCATTACCCGTGATAGTCTGCTGATCCGGATGAGTGAGGATGATTTTGACCGGGTGCTGGCGGTTAATCTTAAAGGCGCATTTAATCTTACGAAGGCCTGCTGCCGTTCGATGATGAGGCTGCACTGGGGTCGGATTATCAATATCAGTTCGGTTATCGGGCAGATGGGAAATGCCGGTCAGTCAAACTATGCGGCAGCCAAAGCCGGGCTGATCGGATTTACCAAGTCGGTAGCCAAGGAGCTTGCCGCCAGAAATATCACTGTGAATGCTATTGCTCCGGGTTTTATTGCCACTGCTATGACTGAAAAGCTGGACCCGGCAGTGCGCCAGTCATATATTGCGGCAATTCCACTAAAGAGGGCTGGTACACCTGAAGATGTTGCCAGCCTTTGTCTTTTTCTTGCCTCAGATGAGGCGGGTTATATTACCGGTCAGGTGATCAGAGTTGATGGTGGTATGTTGATGTAACCCCCACCTTTTTATTTAATTTATAGGACCCATTGATGTTTGCACTGTTCGCAGAACAGGTATGAAGGAGGGAGCGCAACTCCATCCTGACAGTCGGGACATGGGAGGTTAATCGGTCTGCCATCCGGGCCAAGCCAGGCTTCCGTTTTCCAAGTAGTTACACCTGTGGGCGCACTTGGACATCCGGGATGTTCATAAAGGGCGAATGTATTTTCCGCGATGCCGCACTGGGGGCAGATTGCCCGTTGCTGATTTGGGGGCATTGCTTTGTTCATCGCTGCTCCTTTACTGGTTTTATTCTTTGTTTGTAAAAAGCAGGATGATATAACGACATCCTGCCGTCCTCAAGATAAAATATATCATACTTATACCGTTCTGTCAAATGAGTTCGAGTATTGACAGTAAGGAACTGGTTGTATATGCTTAATTTACAAGATGATGGATGATTTTCTGCAGCGGGTAAGGGAACTGGAAACCCAGCTTGCTCACTGTTCTTCTCTTGAGGAGCGTGCAGAGTTACTAGTTGGACTGGCAGATAGTTTTGTAGTAAATGCTGCACCACTGCTCAAGCCTTTATTTGAACATGAGCTCTTGGCAGCTCAGGAGCAGGGCAGGCGTTTGATTGAAGTGCGGCTGGCACGCCGGCTATCTGATATCTGCCGGCACTGCGGGGCAAATGAAGAAGCTGATCTTTATGCCCAGCGGGTCAGGAAAATCGGTACTGAGATTGGGGAGCCGCGGTTCATCGGATCAGGCTGGTATCTCACTGGACAGGTGGAGCAGGCAAGGTGCAACTATGAAGCAGCGATCGATTGCTACCAGCGGGCACTGACAGAGTGGCAGAAGGCCGGGGTAGTGCGCGGAATTTATGCTGCACTTAATGGTCTGGGAAATGTTGCAGGACTCACCGGGCGTTATCATGAGGCAAGAGATTATTATCAGCAGTGCCGGCAGTTGCTGGAACATTCCGAGTTTGATGACTTTGTCCGGGCAACTAATTACTGCAATCTGGGTTGGGTCTATCTTCAGCTTGGTGAGTGGGACGATGCAGAGGAAAATCTTTATCGGGCGGTGGCACTGGCTGAACAGCACGGATATGATTTTATCCGTTACAATGCGTTGAACCTGCTGGGTGAACTGTTTCTTAAGCGTGACCGCTTGGAACGAGCAGTGGAGGTTTTTACCACGGTTGTCGAGGCCGGGAGAAAGGGATTGACTGCAGCTGAACTGCTAAGGGACAGTCTGACCAATCTGGGCGAAGCCGAGTTCCGGCGGCGCAATTATGCGGCAGCAAGCCGGGCGTTTGGGGAGGCAATCGATTTGTGCGCGGTGAATCAGGACCGGCTGAATAGCAGTATGCTCTTGTGGCGGATGGCGGAACTGGAGCTGGCACAGGGAAATTACGATCGGTGCGCCGGGCTCTGTCAGCAGGCGCAACAGCTGGCAGAGGAGCTGGGTGCCCGCAATGTCGAGGCAGAAGTATTCCGGGTCCGGGCGCTACTGGAGCAGGAGCAGGGTATGGCTGGTGCGGCGCGCAGCTTTTACGAACGGGCACGAGAGTTGCTTGATGATGAACCTGAGAGTTATGAATCAGCCCGGTTGCGGCTGCAATTTGGGCAGTTTCTCTTGGAACAGAATCAGAAGGAACGGGCAGCGGAGGAACTGAAGTTTGCCAGCCGGGTTTTCCGGAAACTGGGACTTGTGGCAGAAACTGATGAGGTGAACCGGATTCTGTTCCGTCTGGAACTTAATGCCGACCGGGAAATTGCTCTGGTTGCTGGAATTGCCGGGCTGGCGCTTGCCGGACTTGAATCGGGTAAGTTCATTGAAGGCGCCCTCAAGATGATTTGTGAAGCATTCGGATTTGATGGGGCGGCACTAATAATCAACCAGATTCCCAGGATTATCTATGGTGACGTTAATGTTGCAGGGGAAGATTGGGAACAGGGGGCTCCGACTGTTAAGGAGCACGAAGTGCTGATGCCGGTATGTGTCCGAGGCGATGTGAGAGGTTATATTTATCTGGCGCGGACAGCATCAGGGAAATTAGATATTCGCACCAGCGTGCTGGAGACGGTGGCTTCGCTTTTAGCACCAGCAGTTGAGAAGTTCTACAGTTTAGCTGAGGAACTGCCAGCGCCAACAATGGAAATTCCCGGTCTGCGGTTTGACGGTGTGATCGGCAGGTCGGCAGTGATGAGAAAGAATCTAGAAATCCTTGTTCGCTGTGCGGACTCAAGTCTTCCTGTTCTCATCCGGGGTGAGAGTGGAACCGGCAAAGAGCTGGTAGCGCGGGCGATACATTTTACCAGTAGCCGAAGTGGAAAGCCATTCGTACCGATTAACTGCGCTGCGGTGCCGGAAACCCTGCTTGAAGCAGAGTTCTTCGGTGTAGAAAAAGGTGCGGCTACCGGGGTGAGTGCGCGTAAGGGAAAGTTTGAACTGGCTGACGGGGGAACAGTTTTTTTGGATGAGATCGGTGATATGAGCCCCGGGTTGCAGGCAAAGTTGTTGCGGGTTCTGCAGGACAAGACTTTTGAGCGGGTAGGCAGCACTAGACCGGTGCGGGTTGATGTCCGGGTGGTTGCTGCTACTAATCAAAATCTGGAGAAACTTATTCAGGAAGGAAGGTTCCGGGAGGATCTTTATTACCGTCTGAACGGTATTGAGATCTACCTGCCGCCTTTAAGGGAACGGGCAGAAGATATTCCTGAGCTGGTTCGGTTTTTCATTGCTAAGGCAAATCAGGAGGCAAAACGGGAGGTCCGTGGTGTTAGTCCGGCGGTGTTGCGTCTGTTTCTTGCTTATAGCTGGCCCGGTAATATCCGGCAGCTGCGGAATGTGATTCAGCGGGCGGTGGTACTGGCAAAGGGGGAGGAGATTGAGATTGAAGATCTGCCGCCAGAGTTGCGCCATTTGAGCAGTTTTCAGCAGGCTGATATCCAGTCGCCACTGAAATCAGCCAAAAAAATTGTCCAAGAAAAGGCGAGCGCAGAGCTGGAACGAGCGATGGTCATGGATTGTCTTGAGAGAGCTAACGGAAATGTCAAAAAGGCAGCTGAACTTTCAGGTTACAGCCGGGCACAGTTCTATCGTTTAATAAAAAAGCACAATATAAAATTTAGAGATAGCACTAGGAATTAACCCCTTTTTTAATAAACTGAACCAGAAAATAAATTTGAGACAGGTTGTCTCATAATTTGAGACATTTAAACTCACTGTCTCCGTAGATGCGACATTTTGTAAAATCAGCCGGCTCTTTTTCGTCCTAATATATTGTAATTAGCATAGTTATAATAATAAAATTTAATCTGGCACTATTTTTGCATTTCTTTAATGCGATGGCAAACAGAAGACAGCAGAGGAGATTAAAAGAAAGGAGTAAAAATGTTTAATAGAGGTGTAGAAAGAGTAATGCAGATACTTCTGGTTGGTGTGGTTGGGGTAGCTGGGTTGATGGTTGCAAGGCTGAGGTCTGTAGAGCGAGGGGCTCTTGAATCGAAGGTTAATCTCCATGAATCGATGCGGGATTATCAGATCAAGAAGATCGCCACTGAGCGGATGCTGGTTGATAATATATATCGATAAAAACCTCTAGGGAGGCAGAAATGATGGGAGTAGCAATGAGAAAATGGGTGGAGGCAGGAGTAGGAATTGGGTTACTGTTGACTGGAGTTTTTATCGCCAGGATGCGCATCAGCGAATCGGAGCCGCAATTCGCTCCGATTTCCAATTCTGTGGTCGCGGTTGATCCAGTAAGAGGTAAGGGTTGGTGTTACTACAAATCGGGAATTGCTGGCGTTCGCCTGTTTGGCGAAAATTGAATTTCGGAGTTGAAAGGTGAGGGAGATGATCAGCGGGGTTATGTAAACCGAGCCAGACCGCGCCTCCACCGGGGCTGACCGGTATTAATACCGGTCAGCCCCGAACAGTTTCAGTTTAAGGGCTGTTATTTTAATCGGAGAATGCGTAGCGTCTGTCGACCTGCTTGAGATTCCAGTCGGACAAAGTAAACTCCAGGCGCCAGTTTTTCACTGTTAACAGCGAACTGATGATTGCCAGCATCAAGGCTGCCATTGAACAGCTGGGTAACGGTTCTCCCCGCAATGTCATGTATGGTGAGGCGCACCCGGGAATGTATGGGAAGGTGCAGGTGGACGGTTGTTGTCCGGTTAAAAATGCTGGGTTCAATACTAAAATTGATCAAGTCCGGTTTAATCAGGGTTTGAGATTCCTGCACACCGACATTCTGATCATACCACTCCTGAACCATCTGGCAGGTATTGAGGAATGAGATTGAGTCCGGTGCGCCAATAAAGGCGAATGCCATGCGTCTTTTCCCTGCACCTGGCATCAGTTCAAATGGTCCGGTGCTGACTGAAACTGACCAGTTAAATGGGCGGTCACTTTGTCTTACCCCCAAGTTGCCGGTAATGGCGCGATATTTCATATCTTCGGTCATTGCTGAATCCGGATAAACATAAATTGCATGGTCAATACAGGTGAGATGAGCCGGTGTGGTGGGATAGAGCTGTTTGATACCGAGGAATCGGTTAGGGTTGTGTACATTCCGCATCACTGCTGTCCGTTGTTCAGGGAAGGTCCAAGCAAGGTCGTGCAGCCGGTCAGTAGCAATTACATCAAAATCGGCGAGGATGCCAGCATAGAGGTCGTTGAGTTCTACAGTTCCCGCATTCCACAGGTCATAAACGAGTATTACTGTATTCTGCGGTCCGGGTGGCGCCGGCACAAGCGCCCGCTGGTCAACGATCACTGATTTAACCCGAGGGTGATTCAGGTCAGTAAAGCTTGCCTGCAGAAGCTGTGCGGCGTTCCAGACAGGCAGGCGGGTACGGATGCTGTCATTCAGCTGCCAGTCTTGATCAATTTCATGCTGACGGTAAAATCGATCAACTAAGTAATCCGGGCTATTGCCCACGGCAAAGCTGGCAAGATAAAGGCTTGATGTATCGTTGAGGGGATAGCGGAATCCTCTGCCCCGCCGACTCTCGTCAGTGTCATAGCCAATACTGCCCCGGGCGGTTACAGTCAGAGCACAGTTGCCAGCGGAGATATCTGCCCAAGTTCTGCCCGAATACCCCAAAGTAATCGAGAACATGGTCTGCCAGCTGTTCTGGTCCGAGTGGATGTAAAGGGTGAATTCCGGTTCGGACCCTGGAGGAGCTGAACACACTGCGGTGATCGTGATGTTCTCTGCAGTTGCGGATTCGGCGGGCAGGATAGTGCCCAGGATTGCAGTTGTATCAATGATGTCAATATAAGGGCTGGTTTCTGTTATCTTCATGCGCACCGAAGTTGCTGGTGCAGTGCCGGTGTTTTTAATCGTGATTTTTAATCGTGCAGTTTCTCCCGGTTCCAGGATACGGTTAGGATTGGACTGCAGAGTATCATCAATTTCACAACTGCGATAAACAAGATACGGTTCGGCTGCTCCCTGAAGCACAGTTACCACCTTGGTGGCAGGAAGGTTGTTGTGCCGGGTCGCAGTGAGCTGGAGTTCACCCGGAGTGAACGGATGGATGTTGATGCTGACTTGACCATTGCCGCCTGTAATTCCGGTAGCCAACACTTCATTATCTTTCCAGGCAGTAACCTTAACACCAGATGCAGGGTTTGTGTTCTCGTAAACGTTCACCGACAGGGTCTGGCTGCCAGTTGTGATCGTATCCGGTGCGGTAATGGTCATATTACGGGGCGGAGCAGTCCAGATGTCCAATGTCGGGTCACCCAATAGATTAAATTCAGTCAGACACCAGCGCCAGAGTGATGAATAAATGGCAGAGCCTGCGTACTCTTCGCGGGAGCGGTTATGAGCTGGACCCAGCAGGTATTCGGAACGGGAGAGCAGGTAGTCATAGAACCGGACGCATAGTTTTTCCGAAGGTCCCATTACCGGCGGTGTGCCCCAGCCGTAGCGGGAGTTCATCATCACCCCGATTGCGCCGCCATCACGACAGTTGAGTGCCACTTCTGCCAGGCAGTCCTCGGCTTCAAAATTTCCCGGATTGCAGGCAAGGGAGGTAATGATTGAATACCGGTTGTGGTTAGTCTGGTAGCCGGCATAGGTGGTGGTATAAATTGGGGTTCCATTTTCGTCGTAAACACCGGTCTCGTTGCCATGACCAGCCGGATCAAAGATCAAAAAGCCGTTGTTAAAGGAATCAGCAACAACACCGGCGCCGGGTGGATTCTCCAATTCGCGGTCGGTCCAGCCGGCTGGTGTCAGTTCGGCGATTGAGTCATTCACAAATTTGCCATGATAATTAAGCGAGCGCCAGAGCCAGCCTGAGGGCAAAAGGGAACGCTGAATATAATCAGCAGCGGGTGTGTTTTCAAAGGCGAGGACTTTGCTGATGAAGTTCCGTACCTGTTCCGGTGTCTCTACAGATACCCGTCCGACAAAAACATCAGCATACAGATCCACCGAGTCGTCCATTTCGCCAAACAGGTTGTTATGGTTTGAGTCCCAGGAGAAGTCCAGGTCTCCATAATACAGATCAGTGGGAATCAATCCCTGTTCATTGCCAACAGTAACACTGATCTGACGGGACGGTATTTGCCGGTTATCACCGGCAAGTAAAACATAGACTACACCCCGGTTATGATAATAGTCAATGATGTGATTTCTTATTTTTTCCTGAAGGTCCCGCCCCGGATAGTTGGCTTCAATCCAGCCGGTAGTTCGGATTTCGGTGCGCATGCCGCGCTGGCACCGGTATTCAAGATAGGGTTGGAAACTTTCTTTCAGTTCGCTGCTCGTGATAATGAGATAGTCAATTGACAGCTGGTCATTCCCGGATACTGGAGGGGCGAATGTGGTTAGGTCATCTGGATTAACGACCAGTGGTTTCAGGCTCTGAAGGTGCTGGTTCCGCTGCGATACAGTGATGGGAGTGACGGGATTTGCCCCGGACTCAAAGGTAACAGTAATGCTGATTTCAGTGTGAAGCAGTAAACAGCCAGAAAGGGGAAAATAAGTGAACGGACAGAGGAGAAGATTAACCAGTTGAAATCCACCGGTATGATGAACTGAATAATTGATTAGAGACTGAGCTGGCCATGGTTGATCCGAGAGGTAAATCGCAGTGTCGGGTGGGCACAATTCAGGAAGTTGAGATTTGGAGACCGGTACCGGAAACTGACCGGGCAGGACAATGAATTTGCCTTCAATCTGCTCAGTAGCCTGCGGAGTTGCCTCGACCCGATGGAGCCGGGCATCGGCCGGTATTGCCAGAGTGGCGCTGATTACGGGCAGCAGCGGTCTGCCCGGTTCGGGGATAAAAAAGCCACCATCCAGGGTAACCCGGTCAAAGCCCTGATAACTGTTGATCTTAAGTTTTTCCGATGCAATTCTTAGTGTATGATTGACGGTATCGCCCAATCGGGCACCGGCAATAATGCAAAAAAACAGCAATGCTAGGTGCAATTTTCCTCCTGTTTTTTAATTCAGATTATTCTAACTGCTAATTTCTGTCAGGCAATAAAAACCGGTTTTTACTTCTGTTCCGCTGGTGTTTCATCCCTTTGGGGCGGTTCTTCAGGAGTATTGCCGCCTTCAATCTCTATTCTGCTTTTCAGTTTTGTTTTTTCGTGGCTGAATCCACCGAAGATCACATTTAGACTGAACCAGAGATTGCTGCCCGGCATCTGCGGGCCCCGCAGGAGTGTGCCTCCGTCCGTCAGTCCCCAGTTTGCACCCAAGGGGCCAAAATTATATCCTCCGCGCAGTTCCAGACCGACAAAGGATACTGGTAGAATCAGTGCGATCTGCGGGTTGAGGTTGAAGCCCGAGAAGTTCAGAGTTGACGTTCTGCCCGGATGTACCAGCAAGGAGTCAAAACTGGGGACAGTGCGGTTTTCCGGACTTAGACTGATGGAATAACCGCCACCACCGATACCCAGACCGGCAATCACCAGCAGATGTTTGAAATCTAAGATGGTATAACCGGCACGGAACTCTCCGCCACCGTAATTTACCCGGCAGAAGAGATTCAGGGATTCTGATGTAACAGATTGCGTTCCTCCCCAGCCGGCTCCACCAATAAGTACCCGGTTTGCCAGTGCATAACCGCCGCCCCCAAACAGCCAGTGTCGTGAATTTAGTTTTGTAAAACCATAGCGCTGAAATGTAGTGTTGATGTCATCGTAATTCAGCAGTGCCAAGGTGGGACCAAAAGCGCCGTAGCCGCCAGCTGTGGTCCGGGCCCAGGCAAGGGTTAAAAGAAACAGCAAAAGTCCGAGTGTTTTTTTCATGATACCTCCTATTTATATTAAAACTAAACTATAGAAGGATGATGTCAAGGATAAGATTTCCGGCTTGACCTAAATTCAAGCATTTTTATAATAATGTTATTATCGTCAATCCGTTGAAAAAATAGATAAAAGGAGGATATCGTGGCGAAGAGAACAATTGTAACCATGCCCGGGGACGGAATTGGCAGGATTGTCCTGCCCGAGGCGCTACGCGTGCTGCGGGCGGTCGGGTTTGATGCGGAGTTCGTGCATGGTGATGTTGGCTGGGAGTTCTGGTGTAATGAGGGGAATGCTCTGCCGGAACGGACGATAAAATTGCTTGAGGAACACAAGATCGGTCTGTTTGGTGCCATTACCTCAAAGCCCAAGGACAAGGCGGAGCCAGAACTGGACCCGGCGCTTAAAGGGAAGGGGTATGTGTATTATTCGCCGATTGTGACTATGCGCCAGCATTTCAATCTTGATATCTGTATCCGACCCTGCCGGTCGTTTCCAGGTAATCCGCTGAACTTTATCCGGCGCAAGGGCGATGGATTTGAGGAGCCCAAAGTGGATGTGGTAATTTTCCGTCAAAATACTGAGTGTCTTTATGCCGGCGTGGAGTGGACCAATCCACCGGCTGAAGTCCGCAGGGCACTGGAGACGCACAAGAAGATGAAGGCATTCGCCCATGTGCCTTCTGAGGATATGGCAATTTCCCTGAGGATTTTTACCCGTCCGGCATGTCAGCGGATCATCCGCGCCGCATTTGATTACGCCCGACAGCATGGCTACAAGTCGGTTACTATCTGTGAGAAACCGAATGTTGTGCGTGAGACCAGCGGGATGATGGAACTGGAGGCTAAGAAGATCGCCGCCGAGTATCCTGATATTCAACTCTGGTCGGTCAATATTGATGCGATGATGATGTGGATGACCAAGAATCCCGAGGATTACGGGGTGATTGTTTCCGGAAATATGTTTGGCGATATCGTATCTGACGGCTTTGCCGGACTGGTGGGCGGGCTGGGGTTCGCCTATTCAGCAAACATCGGACCGGAAGTGGCAGTTTTTGAGCCGACTCACGGTTCAGCGCCTAAGTATGAGCGGCTTTCGCCGTCAATTGTCAATCCAATTGCAATGATCATGGCAGCAGCGATGATGCTCGATTACATCGGAGAGAAGGAAAAGGCGGATCGGATCGAAAGGGCAGTGGCAAAGGTGGTTGCTGAGGGGAAAGTTCGGACTTATGACATGCTCCGCCTGCCCGGCGGTCCGGATGTATTCCGGCATGGTGCGGTATCGACCCAGGAAATGACCGATGCAATTATTGCAGCACTGTGAGGTGGCTGATGATTACTGCAGATGAAATCAGAAGGCTGTTTCAGCATCAGCTGGAGAAAATAAAGGATGAAAAACTGCGGGAGCAGGTAGTGCAGGTGTGGGTGACGGCAGCAGCGCTCGGAGGCTGGAGATCGATTGAGGATCTGCAGCGCCTGCCATTTACAATTCTGACTGATACAAAGGGGATCAGTATTATTGAGCATACGATCGCGGTAACCGAAGGGGCGCTGGGCTTAGCAGAGGCACAGCTGCGCGCCTACCCTCAGATGCCTTATCCGGTGAATTTTGACCGGTTGATTGCAGGTGGGCTGTTACATGATGTGGGAAAGCTTGTGGAGGTGCAGCCTGATGGCAAAGGTGGTTACAAGAAAAGTCGGGCAGGTGAATTAGCCCGTCATCCGATTTCCGGAGCGATCATCGCTGCCAAGGTCGGGTTGTCCGATGATGTAATCAATACAATTGCCTGTCATGCAAAGGAGGGAGAGGGTGCACCCAAAGTGCTGGAGACGGTGCTGATTCATCAGGCCGATTTTGCCACTTTTGACCCCCTCGTCATGATGCAGAAAGGACAGCTGATTTTATGAGTATGACCATTATTGAGAAGATTATCGCCCGACACTCCGGGCGAACACAGGTCCAGCCGGGCGATATTGTGGAAATGGAGATCGATGTCCGCTTGGCACGCGATTTTGGCGGTGCAAATGTAATCAAGGAGATTGAGGAACACGGTCTTGGCGTTGACGACCCGAGACGGACTTTTTTTACATTTGATTGCAACCCTACCGGTTCCGATCAGAAGTATGCAGCGAATCAGCAGCTCTGCCGGCAGTTTGCCCGGAAATGGGGCATCAGAATCTTTGACATCAATGCGGGTATCGGCACCCATCTTGCAATTGATGAAGGTCTGGCAGGTCCGGGCGATACTTTGGTTTCTACTGATTCGCATGCAAACATACTTGGCGCAATCGGTGCCTTCGGACAGGGGATGGGCGACAAGGATATCGCCTACGCCTGGGCTAAGGGAAAAGTCTGGTTTGAAGTGCCCCCGACTGTGCGGATTGAGCTGACCGGCACGCCATCGCCATTAGTAACCCCAAAGGATGTCGGTCTGGCACTTTTACGTTACTTCGGTGCAAACGGACTTTTAGGTTGTGCGGCGGAGGTGTATGGTGAATATGCGCACCAGTTGAGCCTTGATGGCCGGATAACAGTTGCCTCCCTGGGAACCGAAATGGGGGCGATCATTATTCTATTTCCTCCCAGTGCTGAGGTGCTTGAATACTGCCGGCAGCGGAGTGGTAGACCGGTGGAACCGGTTTATGCCGATCCGGATGCAAGTTATCTGCGAGTTGAGCGTGTTGATCTTGCCGGGGTTGAACCGCTCATTTCCCGGCCCGGACATCCGGAGGATGTAGTAACGGTAACCAGTGTCGCCGGGAGAAAGGTCGATTCGGTTTTTATCGGTTCCTGTACCAATGGCCGAATGGAGGACCTCCGAGCGGCGGCAGAGGTATTGAAAGGCAGAAAGGTAGCACCTGGAGTTGTGCTCAAAATTGTTCCGGCAACTGATGCTATCTGGCAGCAGTGTCTTCGAACCGGTTTAATGGAGATTTTTAAACAGGCAGGAGCGCTCGTCGGTAATGCCGGCTGTGCCGGATGTGCTGCCGGACAGATTGGTCAGAACGGTCCGGGGGAGGTGACGGTTTCTACTGGCAACCGTAATTTTACCGGCAAGCAGGGCAAGGGCGAGGTTTATCTGGCATCGCCGGCAACGGCCGCGGCTTCAGCGGTTGCCGGCATCATTACCACCAGTGACCGTATCCCCCCAGTGCCGGTTACATTTGAGAGTAGTGAACCGGCGAAGATAATTACTGCTGTACCGACACAAAGGGTATCTGTACCGCCGCTTGTGATCACGGGGCGGGTCTGGGTAGTCAGAAAGGACAATGTCGATACGGATCAGATTTACCATAACCGGCATCTCACCGTAACCGACATCCGGGAGATGGGACAGTTCGCCTTTGGCAACCTGCCCGGCTGGGAAGATTTTCCCCAAAAGGCACAGCCGGGTGATATTATCGTTACCGGCGCTAACTTTGGTGCCGGTTCTTCCCGACAGCAGGCAGTGGACTGTTTTAAAAGCCTGGGGATTGCGCTCATCATTGCCCGATCATTCGGTGCAATCTATTTTCGAAACGCAGTTAATGCCGGACTGGCAGTAATGACGGCGGATTTGATTGATTATGTTCAGAACGGAGATCAAATTCAGGTAAACCTGAAAACCGGAGAAATTATTCTGCTGGAGAAAAAAATCCGCCTTCAGGGCAAACCATTTTCCCAAGTGCAACTGGAAATCTACCAGAGGGGCGGATTATTGAGTTAATGTCCCAGTGTCTTTATTCGTTCGGTTCGGCGGACGACATGATAAAGTACGGCACCGATAACATAAGTGAGCAAGACTGCGATTGCCCAGAGAACCCGCTGTCCTTTTTCATCTGTTTCTTTGGTCAGGATGTCAATCAGCGTCCATCCCCAGAAGACGAATAAACTGATGGATATGAGCCAGCCGAGGGGTGTACCCCACCGAAAATTGTGCAAAGGACCAAAGGTGCACCAAGGGTACGGGGTACAATTCATGCTATTTGCCCAGTTTGCGGATGCGTTCGGGTCGCCGGACAAGTAGATAGATGAGTGCACCCAGCCAGTGAGTGAAAATGATGACCAGTGTCCAGAGTAGACGCATATTACATTCGTCGGTTTCGTGAATCAGGGCATCAATCAGCATCCAGATCCAAAGAACCTTGGCTGCAATTACAACGGTGATGCATATTAGAATCATGGGTAACCAGAGCCAGCCCAGCGAACTGAGTGCAAACAACCCGACAAGTTCTTTCATATGGATAAACGATACATCCGGAAGCACAGGTTGTCAATTGATTTCAATGTAAATATTTTTTATAATCGGAGAAAGTGAGGTGAAATATGGGAATGACCTTTGCCGAAAAGATTTTTGCCCGCAAGGCGGGTAAATCAGAGGTTCGGGCCGGCGAGATTGTTTTTTGCAAGCCGGATCGGCTGCTGATGCACGATAATGCTGCTGCAATTACTGATAAGGTCGCCAAGGAGTTGATTGAGTTTGGCGTTGCCAACCCGGATCAGGTAGTGATCGTCCTCGATCATACTGTACCCGCAGTAGATGAGAAGACGGCTGCCGGCCATAAGAAAATCCGGGAGTTTGTCCAAAGATATGGGATCAGACATTTCTATGATGTAGGTACTGGAGTGTGCCATCAGGTGATGGTGGAGAAGGGGCTGGTGTTGCCAGGAATGCTGGCGGTAGGTTCGGATTCTCATACCTGTTCTTACGGAGCAGTGAATGCGTTCGCCACCGGCATCGACCGTACCGAAGCAGCGGCACTCCTTCTGACTGGTGAGACCTGGTTCAAGGTGCCACAGTCAATCCGTATCCACCTTCGTAAACGGCTGCCAGAATTAGTGACCGCCAAGGATCTAGTGTTGACGATTATCGGTCAGATCGGTGCCGATGGTGCCGACTATTGTTCGGTTGAATTCTGGGGTGATATCAGCTATCTGACCATCGATGACCGCTTTACGATTGCTAATATGGGCGTAGAGATGGGAGCGAAGAATGCGGTCTTCCCTGCTGATGAGATTGTCAAGGGCTTTCTGACTGGAATCGGGGTAGAAAGGTCGCAGTGGCAGGAGGTGTGGGCAGATCCGGATGCGCAATATCAACAGGAACTGGTCTTTGAACTTGACAGAATTGTTCCAATGGTAGCAGCTCCCCACAAGGTTGACAATGTGAAGCCGGTCAATGAGTTTAAGGGTGTTGAGGTGCAGCAGTGTCTGCTTGGGACCTGCACCAATGGTCGCGCCAGTGATTTTGCTTTGGCAGCCCAAGTCATCGGCCGACGCAAAGTCGCACCCGGTACCCGGCTGCTGCTGTTACCGGCATCGCGCAGTGAACTGGAGAAGGCACTGGATGCCGGTGATATTCAGACGCTGATTGAAGCGGGGGGTGTGCTGTTGCCACCAGGCTGTGGGCCGTGTCTTGGTGCTCATCAGGGGGTGTTGGCACCGGGTGAGCGCTGTATTTCCACTGCCAATCGGAACTTCAGGGGTCGGATGGGGTGCCGGGAGGCAGAGATTTATCTTGCCAGCCCTGCAACAGTGGCAGCGAGCGCACTGACCGGAAAAATAACCGATCCAAGGGAGGTGTTATAACATGAGAATCTGGTGTTACGGCGATGATATTAATACCGATATGCTTTTCCCGGGGAAGTACACCTATACCTGCTCCAAGCCGGATGAGATCAAACCTCACCTGCTTGAGGACTTGGATCCGGAGTTTGCTAAAAGTGTACAGGCTGGAGATATCATCATTGCCGGCAGAAATTTCGGGTGTGGTTCTTCTAGGGAGCAGCCGGTAGTAGGGCTCAAGGCGGTAGGAATTCAGGCGGTAATTGCCAAGAGTTTTGCGCGGATTTTCTACCGCGCGGCAATTAATCAGGGTTTATTGCTGATTGAAGCACCCGAGGCAGTTGATTATTATCAGCCTGGAATGGATGTAGAATTGAACCCGGATGTAGGTCGGATCAGAATTGGCGGACAAGAATTTCGGTTTCCTAAACCTCCTCCAGAAATTCTGGGTATTGTCGAGGCGGGGGGACTTTTGGAGTATACTCGCCGAAAATTAAAAGAAAGGACAGGCAGGAAATGAATAGAAGAGGAGTTGCCGGGAGACGAGGTGAAGGTATTCGCTCAGACGCATACATTGCGGTCGAGTTAAGAGATGGGGGGGGAATTGAACTGGCGGTGAAAAGTCGAGTAGATTTCATATATGGTGATTCAATCCGGGCGCTGGTGTTTGCAGGGTTGAGCTTTTTCGGCATTCAGAATGCATGGGTTGAAGTTGAGGATTCAGGGGCGATGCCGTTTGTGTTGATGGCCCGACTTGAAACTGCAGTCCGGAGGGCGCTGGGTAAAGATTATAAAGATGTTGCCGAATGGCTGCCTGAACCCGGACCTTCTTTTGCTCTTCCCAGTGTTCGCGAACGGTGGCGGCGGTCTAGGCTTTATCTTCCGGGCAATGAACCCAAATTTATGCTTAATGCCCGGATTCATGAGCCGGATGGTGTGATACTTGATCTCGAGGATTCAGTTCCTCCTGAGGATAAGGATGCGGCACTCGTGTTAGTGCGTAATGCCCTGATTGCAGTAGATTTCGCCGCTTGTGAACGGATGGTGCGGATTAATCCCCTGCCGAGGGGTAGAGAGGAACTTGAGCCATTGATCCGTGCCGGGGTCAATGTAGTAGTTGTTCCCAAGTGCGAAGACGATGCAGAGATCAAGAAACTGGCAGCAGAAGTGGTTGCGATCGAAAAGAGGGTCGGTGTTCGGCATCAAGTCTGGTTGATGCCGATTATTGAGACAGCTGCTGGCGTCTTTCGTGCTTACGAGATTGCGCGGTCATCAGAACGGATCGCCGCACTGACTTACGGGTTGGAGGATTATATTGCCGATATCGGTGCACAGAAAACCCGTGATGGCTGGGAAGCACTCTGGCTTCGTTCCGTAGTGGTTAATGCTGCACGGTCTGCCGGGGTCCAGCCGATTGATACGGTATATGCCGATGTGGCTGATCTCGAGGGGTTGAAATTCAGCTGCCTGCAGGCAAAGGCACTCGGTTTTGAAGGCAAGGGATGCATTCATCCCCGTCAGGTTCGGGTGGTGAACGAAGCTTTTACTCCTGATGATGAGGAGATTGCTCATGCAATGGAGATCGTGAAGGCTGATATGGCGGCACGGGCAAAGGGCAAAAGTGTGGCGGTGATCGGATCCAAAATGATTGATCCACCGGTTGTTCGCCGTGCCCGGCGGACACTGGAACTGGCAGTGGCGCTGGGTAGATTAAGTCCGGACTGGAATAAGGAGGGGTGATGAATCTTGTAACCAATGCTCTGGGCAGAATGGTGCCTACTGAGATCAATGGCCGGCCAGCGGTCCCATTCCCGGGAGTTGATCGTTTCCGGCCTTCAGGGTGCAAAGCCGCACCCAGAATTCCCACTGTTCTTGATTACCCCCGTGACGGTAACAAGGTGGTAAAGGATTTGAAAACCGCACTGGAGTTGGCCGGTGTCCGTAACGGTATGACAATTTCTACACATCACCATTTCCGGGACGGTGATACACTGGCTTTGCAGCTTTTTGACATTTGCGCTGAGATGGGGCTCAGAGACCTGGTCTGGTTTCCTTCGGCAGCTTTTCCATGTCATGCACCGTTGATCAAACACCTTGACAGCGGGGTTATCCATCATATTGAAGGCAGTCTCAACGGTCCCTTGGGAGATTACTGTACGAGCGGCAGGATGCGGGGATTGGGTGTGCTGCGTTCGCATGGCGCCCGGGCAATGGCGGTTCAGGATGGTGAGGTCCATATTGATATTGCAGTGCTGGCAGCACCAAGTGCTGATTGTTTCGGCAATGCCAATGCCGTTAACGGCAATGCAGCCTGTGGTGTGCTCGGTTATGCGCTGGCTGATGCGATGTATGCTGACCGGGTAATTGTTGTAACCAATAATCTTGTGCCCTTTCCCTGTATTCCGATTGAAATCTCCGGTAGCTATGTGGACTATGTGGTGGTTCAGGATTCAATTGGTGATCCCAAGAAGATTGTTTCCGGCACCACCGAGATTACCCGTTCACCAGACCGGCTCTATATTGCGGAATTAGTCGCCCGGTTCATCCGGGATGCTGGAATAATGCGTAATGGATTCAGTTTTCAGGCCGGGGCAGGAGGTATTTCCCTTGCTTTTGCAGTTTATCTTGCTCAGATGATGAAGGAGGCCGGCGTCAAAGCAGGATGGGTTCATGGCGGGACGACGAAGTTTCTGGTGCGGATGCTGGAGGAGGGGTTGACGGATGCGTTAGTGGACGGGCAAGCATTTGATCTGGATGCAGTGCGGTCGATTGCGGTGAACCGCAGTCATATCGGCACCGCCCCCCTGATTAGTTACAACCATCATTCCAAAGGAAATTTCATCAACCTGATGGATGTAGTTGTACTCGGTGCAACTGAAGTGGATCTGAACTTTAACGCCAATGTAGTTACTCATTCTGACGGGCGCCTGCTGCATGGTATTGGTGGCTGGCAGAATTGTCTCTATGCAAAATGTGTGATTCTGGCAATGCCGGCAGTACGTGACCGGATCCCGGTAATTGTGGATGAAGTGACTACGCTGTGCGGTCCGGGCGAAATGATCGACGTTGTAGTTACTGAGCTTGGAATTGCGATCAACCCGCGACGGCAGGACCTGATTGAGGCAGTCAAAGGTAAAAGTCTGCCGCTCAAGAGTCTGGAGGAGATGAAGGCGGAGGTCGAGCGTCTCGGTGGAAAGCCGAAAAGGCCGGAGCGGACAAGCCGTGTGGTGGCAGCGGTTAAATGGGTTGACGGTACAGTGCTGGATTCGGTTTTCCAGATTCCGGAAAAACAGTAGGATCTGTGACTGTTGGATTGTTCCGGTTAAACTTCAAATTTTAAACCAGGAGAGACGGTATGGCGTTTATTGTATTTATAATCTGTCTGGTCTGGTTTTTCCTGATGTACAGAGCATATGGCAGTTTCCTCAGCCGCCGGGTGTTTAAACTTGACGACTCTCGTAAAACACCGGCACACATTTTCTGCGACAATACCGACTATGTGCCCAGCAACCGCTGGGTGGTATGGGGGCACAACTTTACCTCAATCGCCGGGCTGGGTCCGATTGTCGGTCCGGCAATTGGGGTCATCTGGGGCTGGGTGCCGGCACTGCTCTGGATAACACTGGGAACGGTGTTTTTCGGAGGTGTCCACGATTTTGCTTCGCTAGTTATTTCAATCCGGAATAAAGGGCTGTCAATCGGTGAAATTACTACCAAAGTCATCGGGAAACGGGCTAAATATCTTTTTATGTCAATCATCTTTCTGGAGCTTTGGGTTGTGATCGCCATTTTTGCGATGATTATGGGAGTGTTGTTCAAAATGTATCCCACTTCGGTGTTTCCTATCTGGATGGAAATTCCGATTGCGATCACCCTATCCTATATGGTATTCAGGAAGGGTAAAAGTCTCGAGCTTTGGTCCTGGATTGCTTTGGTCGCAATGTATGCCACTGTTGCAATTGGGGTTTTGGTTCCGATCGGGATTCCGGGGCCGAATGCGGTGATTATCTGGATTATTATACTAATGATTTATGCCTATATTGCATCCACTCTGCCGGTCGAGACATTACTGCAGCCGCGTGATTATATTAATTCCCACGAGCTGCTGGTTGCGGCACTGATGATTTTTGCCGGTGCGGTGGCGGCATTTATCCGTGACCCTGGGCATCTTGGGTTTGTAGCACCGGCTTTTAACTTTTCTGCCCGCGGGGCGCCACCCGTCTGGCCTTTTCTTTTTGTTACTATTGCCTGTGGCGCTATTTCCGGATTTCATTCGCTGGTTGCCTCCGGGACTGCATCCAAGCAGATTGACCGGGAAGGCGATGCGAAACTGGTAGGGTATGGCGGGATGATCGCCGAAGGGGTTCTGGCTGCGCTGGTCGTACTTGCAGTGGCAGCAGGATTTGGTGCCAATGGTAAAGGGCTGGCTGACGGTATCGCTGCCTGGTCGGAACATTATGCCGACTGGTCTTCGGCCAGCGGTATGGCAGCCAATATCAAGGCTTTCGTGACCGGTGCCAGTAATATGATGAGCTATATCTTCGGTAACAGCAGATACATCCGGGAGTTGATGATGACGATCATGGGTGTGTTTATCGTGTCTTTTGCCGGCACGACAATTGATACTGCAGCCAGAACTCAGCGGTACATTGTTCAAGAGTTCGGCAGGAGCGTAGGCTGGCGTTTTCTCACCGGCAAGCATATTGCTACCTTGGTGGCAGTTGGTTCAGCCTTCGGATTGGCAATGGTCAAACCGGGTGGTCAGGGCGCTCTTATTCTCTGGCCCCTTTTTGGTACTATTAACCAGCTGCTGGCAGGCCTGACGTTAGTGGTGGTGACCATTTATCTGACTTTCAAACGGGCAAAACCGTGGGTGGCGGCAATCCCGACCGGGTTTCTGGTGGTTATGACCGGTTGGGCGATGGTAATGAATGTCCAGCAGTATTACCGGACTCATAACTGGTTGCTGGTAGGAGTGGGGTCGGTGGTATTTCTGCTGATGTGCTGGTTGGTTTTTGAGGCGGTGACGGTACTAGTTAGATTTAGAAAGAATCCTCCGATGCTCGATTGAATTACTGCTTTATGAAAACAAGTGTTGCGCCGATGCCGGCGGTAATAATTGCCAGCAGACGGGTGCGAGTTACCGGTTCTCTGAGAAATAGGGCAGAAAAAATAAAAATAAAGATATTACTCAGCTGATTGAGTGGGGCAGCGACAGAAACCTGAGTGAACTTCATGCCGCCCAGCCACACAGTTAGGGCAAGATAAGTACCGAGGACTGTACCGGCAGTCGAATAACCCAATCCCTGCAGTTTGAATATCGAGGCGATGATCTTTCTCCGTTCAGGTAACACCAGAATAACGATTGCAACACCAGCCATGCCGATCAGCAGCCTCAGCGCTGCTGCCCAGAGCAGCGGGGTTTGAGCCAGCAGCGGTTTAATTATAATAACCCCTACTGCTGTGCAGGCGGTGGAAAAAATGCCGAGTGTGATACCGGTTAAAAGATTTCGGCGACTGATTTGTTTCGAGGTCCGGGAACTGGAAATAAGCAGGAGTGCAGTTAAAATCATAACAATGCCCAGTGTTTGTAGGGGTAGAATTCTTTCCTTCAGAAAAAGCAGGGAGAAAATTACCAAAATTGGACTGTATGTATAACTGGTAATCGCGGCGAGATTTGCCCCAAGCCGGTTGAGGCTCATAAAAAATAGCGTATCGCCTAACGTCATTCCGAGAAGGCCGCTAATGATAAATTTTAGGTAATCGCCGGATGACATTCTGGGCAGGAGTGGGGTATGAAAAATCACAAGCGTCGGAATCAGCAGTGTCAGTGCTACCATGTTTTTGAACAGGTTTAAGCCGAGAGGGTGAACTGTTTCGCCGCTCTTTTTAAAGAGTATGACCGCCAACGCCCAGAACAGAGCGCTGAGCAGAGCAAGTGTTTCTCCAAGAAATGGGAGGTTGACGGGCATAGGCAATTATTATCCGGCAGTTAAGAAAACAGTCAAAGTCGATCAGAGGGGATTTTGAAACAGATTGCCAGTGTAGTGAATAATTACTGTTTGACTTTGGTTCAGAAAATAGTATTGTATTATCAAGGACTGCAGATGTTCCACAAATTAGAGCGCGGCGCGTGTACAACAGGACTGTTGCTGCTCGGTCTGATAATAATATTAGCGGGAAATCCTGTACACAATCTGTATGCTACCCAGAGCCGTACGCTGGGTCTGATTTTTCGTGATTCTTCTGCCAACGCTGAGGGGTATACACTTTTTGCGCCGATGAATTACAATGTTACTTATCTGATTGATAATAACGGAATGCTGGTTCATTCCTGGCCCGGAAGCGGTTTACCGGGGATGGCAGTGTATCTGTGTGAGGACGGGTTGTTGCTCCGCACAGTGCAGACAAGTAATCCGGTATTCGGGAATGGCGGCGGTATTGGGGGAAAGATAGAGCTTGTAGACTGGGATGGGAATGTAGTCTGGTCTTACATCTATTCGAATACCCAGCACTGTCAGCATCACGATGCTATCCGGCTGCCTAACGGGAATGTACTGCTGATTGCCTGGGAATACAAGTCACGGAATGAGGCGGTTGCTGCCGGACGCGATCCCAATTTGTTGATTTACAACTCCCTCTGGCCCGATCATCTGATTGAGATTGACCCTCGGAGTGATTCAATTGTCTGGGAGTGGCATGTCTGGGATCATCTGGTGCAGGATTACGATTCCACCAAGTCCAATTACGGTGATCCCCGGCAGCATCCCGAACTGATAGATCTGAATTTTGTTTCCGGGCTGGCAGTTTCTGACTGGAATCATTCCAACGGGCTTGCGTATAATCCTGAACTTGATCAGATTGCCGTCAGTGTCCGTCAGTTTTCCGAGGTCTGGGTTATTGATCACAGCACAACCCGGGAGCAGGCTGCCAGCCACACCGGTGGCAGATACGGGCGGGGTGGTGATCTGCTTTACCGCTGGGGTAATCCACGTGTCTATCGCCGGGACCATACAATTGGGCAAACGCTCTTCGGTCAGCATGACATTCAGTGGATTGAGCCGGGATTGCCCGGCAGTGGTGAAATGCTGGTTTTTAACAACGGTTATGGCAGAACACCCTGGTTTTCAACAGTTGACCAGTTTGTGCCCCCAGTTGATTCCCCGGGATTTTATCATCTGGGTCCGGATTCGGCATACGGTCCGGCAGAACTTTCCTGGCAGTTCATCGGCTCACCGCCGGAAAGTGTCTATTCCAGTCTGATTTCCGGCTGTCAGCGGCTGGCCAATGGCAATACGCTGATCTGTGTGGGTTTAAGCGGGGTATTTTACGAAGTAACGCCCGAAGGCAGAATTGTCTGGAAATATGTAAATCCAGTTACCCGCTATGGACCGCAGCATCAGGGTGACGTGCTTCAGCCAGCCGCCAATTCTGTTTTCAAAATCCGGCGCTATCCACCTGATTATCCGGGTCTTGCCGGACGGCAGCTAAATCCGGTGGGACCGATTGAAATTTATCCGCAGGGGACGGAGGAAGTGGACGAGCTGCGTACACAGCCGGCGGTGATACGCGGGGTTCTGAATTATTTGGCACCGGATCCCGCATATCTGTTTGATATTGCCGGCAGGTTGCATATGAAACTCAAAACCGGTATTAATGATGTATCTCATCTGCCGGCAGGGGTTTATTTTCTTACAACAGGAATCAAATCCCGTAGAGGTATGGTGGTTATCAGTCGTTGAAAATCTCAAGTTAATCCTGATTAATAGGTTCATTCAGAAATTTATTGACATCAGATTATCTGCCTTTTAGTATACTTACAGATATGTCACATCTCGATGACGTTCGTAAGGAGCTGGAGAAGCGGAATCAACAGGCGCTGGTAGGGGGAGGCGAAGAGCGGATTAGGAAGCAGCATGAGGAGGGTAAGCTTACTGCCCGGGAGAGGCTGGAAATTCTGTTAGATAAGGGGAGTTTTGTCGAGCTGGACCGGCTGCGTGTACATGACTGTACCGATTTCGGCATGGAAAAAAAGAAGTTTTATGGTGATGCGGTTGTAACCGGTTACGGAAAGATTAATGGCCGTCCGGTTGCAGTTTTTTCCCAGGATTTTACTGTATTCGGTGGCACGCTTTCCAAGGTTTTTGCTGAGAAAGTCTGCAAAATAATGGACTTGGCAATGAAGGTCGGAATGCCCGTGATCGGTTTGAATGATTCAGGAGGTGCCCGGATTCAGGAGGGGGTAGTTAGTCTGGGCGGTTATGCGGATATCTTTCTGCGCAACACCTTGGCTTCAGGGGTGATTCCGCAGATTTCAGCAATTATGGGACCGTGTGCTGGCGGTGCGGTGTATTCACCGGCACTCACCGATTTTATCTTTATGACCGAGGGAACCAGTTACATGTTCATAACCGGACCGGAGGTGATTAAGGCGGTGACACGCGAGGAGGTGACCAAGGAGAAGCTGGGAGGAGCTGATACCCATAATTCTATTTCCGGTGTAGCCCATTTCAAGGATATTGATGACAAGGATTTGTTGTTGCGAATCCGGAAGTTCATGAACTATCTGCCCCAGAACAACCGGGAGAAACCTCCATACCTCCCGGCAAAGGACCTCCCGGACCGGGATGTAGAAGGTATTGAGGAAATTTTGCCCGATGATCCGCGGAAACCCTATGACATGCTTCAGGTGATTATGCGGGTAGTGGATAACGGGAGTTTTATGGAGATTCAGCAGCACTGGGCAAAGAATATTGTCATCGGATTTGCCCGGATGGATGGAGCGGTGGTGGGTATTGTTGCCAATCAGCCCAAGGTTCTTGCCGGTTGTCTGGACATTGATGCTTCCGTCAAGGCGGCAAGGTTTGTCAGATTCTGTGATGCATTTAACATTCCGATTGTAACTTTTGTTGATGTACCCGGATTTCTTCCTGGAACTGCTCAGGAGTATGGCGGTATCATCCGGCATGGTGCTAAGCTGCTTTATGCCTATTGCGAGGCGACGGTGCCCAAGGTGACGGTGATCACCCGCAAGGCGTATGGTGGTGCCTATGATGTGATGTCTTCAAAGCATATTCGGGGTGATTTCAACTTTGCCTGGCCGACTGCGGAGATTGCGGTAATGGGTTCTGAAGGGGCAGTGAATATCATATTTCGTAAGGAAATCAGCGAGTCCTCAGATCCTGATGCCACAAAACGCAAGCTGGTGAACGAATATGAAAAGAAGTTTGGGAATCCGTTCAAGGCTGCGGAGCTGGGGTATATTGACGAAGTAATTGAATTCCGTGATACGAGACGCAAGATTATTCAGAGTTTGAAGATTCTTGAAAACAAGCAGTTGAGTAATCCGTGGAAGAAGCACGGGTGTATCCCGTTGTGAGCAATGCAGAGGGAAAAGCATATGAATGATCTTGAGAAATTAAAGCAGGAACTGAAGCGCTGGGAACAGGAGGTAGTTGCTCCGGCGATCAATAAGATACCGGAGCGGAGCAAGGATTTCAAGACGGTGTCAGGAATCCCGGTGCAGAGGGTTTACACTCCCCTTGATCGCGAGAAGGAGAATTATCATGAGGGGCAGGGGTTGCCGGGTTGTTATCCATTTACACGCGGCGTACAGCCGACGATGTACCGGTCCCGGTTCTGGACGATGCGGCAGTATGCGGGTTTCGGTTCTGCCCAAGAGACCAATGCCCGCTATCATTATCTGCTGAAGCAGGGACAGACGGGCCTCTCAGTTGCCTTTGATTTACCAACTCAGATGGGTTATGACTCAGACAGCCCATGGGCAAGAGGTGAGGTGGGGAAGGTTGGTGTGGCGATTTCCACGCTGGAGGATATGGAGGTGCTGTTCCGGGGAATTCCGCTGGACCAGGTTTCTACTTCCATGACAATTAATGCTACTGCCGCCATCCTGCTGGCGATGTACTGTGTGGTTGCGGAGCGGCAGGGGGTTGACTGGTCGAAGCTGCAGGGGACAATTCAGAATGATATTCTCAAGGAGTATGTTGCACGGGGAACCTATATCTTTCCGCCCCGTGAATCGCTAAGACTGGTTACCGATATCATTGCCTGGTGTGCGGAGGCAGTGCCCAGGTGGAATACGATGAGCATCTCGGGTTATCATATTCGGGAAGCCGGAGCGACCGCGGTCGAAGAAGTGGCATTTACGCTCGCCAATGGACTGGAGTACATCAAATCTGCCCAGGAAAGGGGGCTCGCAGTTGACAAATTTGCACCCCGGTTGTCTTTTTTCTTTGCCGCCCATTCCAATATTTTTGAGGAAGTAGCGAAATTCAGGGCAGCCAGAAGGCTCTGGGCGCGGTTGCTGCGCTCGCGATTTAATGCAGGAGATGAGGCCTGCAAACTCCGGTTTCATACTCAGACTGGTGGTGTAACCCTGACTGCCCAGCAGCCGGAGAATAATATTATCCGCGTTGCCTATCAGGCACTAGCAGCGGTTCTGGGAGGAACCCAGAGTCTGCATACCAATTCACGGGATGAGGCGCTTTCTCTGCCGACAGAGGAGTCAGTGACCATCGCTCTCCGGACTCAGCAGATTCTCGCCTACGAAACCGGAGTCGCCGATACGGTTGATCCCCTCGCGGGTTCATACTTTATTGAGAGTTTGACCGATGAGATTGAAAGACGGGCGCAGGAACTGATTGATGAGATTGAAAGGCGGGGAGGGGCAGTCAGAGCGATTGAGCAGGGGTTTATCCAGGAACGGATTGCTGAGAGTGCCTACCGGTATCAGCAGGAAGTGGAACGGGGGGAGCGGATTGTCGTTGGAGTGAACCGGTTTCAGGATGGAGTTGAACCGCATCTGAAACTGCTCAGAGTTGATGAGAGATTGGCGGAGGAGCGGCGGCAGCTTTTAACTGCATACCGGCAACGCCGGAATAACCGGCTGGTTGAGGAACGGTTAATACAGGTGAAGGAGACGGCACAGAGTGATAGTAATCTGATGCCGGCAATAATTGATGCGGTGCGTGCCGGTGGTACGCTCGGCGAGATCAGCGATGCCCTGCGTACGGTTTTCGGGGAATATGATCGGAATCGTTAACAGGGTATCAATTGAAACAGATCTTTAACAGAGAGGAGGTCATAATATGGTCAAAAAAGTTGCCCATATTGCGATTGCGGTGCCGAGTGTTGATGAGGCAGCGCGGTTTTATACCGAGCAGTTGGGTTTGAAGCTGGAACGAAAGGAGACGGTGCCTCACAGAAAGGTGACAGTGGGCTTTATTCAGGTCGGTGATACAAAAGTGGAGCTGGTTCAGCCTGATACACCGGATGCACCGGTTGCCGGTTTTCTCGCAGTCCGTGGTCCGGGGTTGCATCACATCTGTTTTGAGGTAGATGATGTGGATGCCGAATTCCAGCGGTTGAAGGCAGCGGGTGTGCGGATTGTTGATCCGGAGCCTCAGGCAGGGGCTGGAGGTACCCGTGCCTTTTTTATTCATCCCAAGTCAACTGGCGGTGTGCTGATTGAACTGAGTCAACGGGTTTAAACTCCGCCGTAGACGGTCCGGCGGATAAAATGTTCGTTATCGCGCCAGTTGCGGGCTACTTTTACCCACAGCTCGAGATAGACAGGGCGGCCCAGAAACTGCTCGATCGACTCTCGGGCAATTTCACCGACCTTTTTTAGCGCCGTTCCTCCTTGTCCGATGATGATTGCCTTCTGGGAGTCCTTTTCAACATAGATCGTGGCGCGAATATAGTCCTTTCTTCCCGGTCTTTCTTTGAACTCATCAATTTCCACTGTGGTTGAGTAGGGGACTTCTGCACCGTAGCGATGAAAGATTGCTTCGCGGATCAATTCTGCAACAAAAAAGCGTTCGGGACGTTCAGATATCTGATCCGGCGGATAAAAAGGCGGTGCTTCAGGCAGGAGTTGAATCAGTGCCTGTTTAAGGTCTTCAATTCCATCTCCTTTGAGCGCAGAAATCATGTAGATACGGTCGAAGCCTTCACGGGCACATCGTTCAGCTATTGGCAGCAAGTTTGGCCGCGGAATTTGGTCAATTTTGTTCAGGGCGATGACCGCATTTTTCCCGGCAATCAGGTTCAAATCTTCAAAGACCGGACCAGTGACGTCAATCAGCAGCAGAATTACATCCGCATCGGCGAGCGCGCGTTCAATCTCCTGCTTCATCAATTTCTGAAGCGTGTATTTAGGGTCGAGGATTCCGGGGGTATCCAGGAGGAGTGCCTGATAGTTGGGACCGTTGAGGATGCCGAGGATACGGTGGCGTGTGGTCTGCGGTTTCGGGGTGACGATGGCAAGCCGGTGCCCGAGGAGAGTGTTGAGCAGTGTAGATTTGCCGGCATTGGGTCTGCCGATTAGAGCAATGTAGCCGGAACGGAAGGTTGATTCATTCCCCGATTGTTGTGTCATTGTCGGGGATTATTCTCTGGGGTTTGAAACACACCAATGGAGTTGAACCGGGCAATCCGTCGGGAGACAAGCTCGGAGCCGGGCAGGGTGTTGAGATAGTAGTAGTTTGCGAGGACCGCCTTTTTCAGAAGTTTAGCCGCCTCATCCCAATCCTGATGGGCCCCCCCGGGGGGTTCGGGTACAATTTCGTCAATCACACCAAGGCTCAGGAGGTCTGGAGCGGTCATTTTCAGAACCGCTGCTGCCTCTTCCGCTTTGGAACCGTCCCGCCAGAGGATTGCAGCACAGCCTTCAGGGGAGATTACGGAGTATACCGCATTTTCCTGCATAAGAATCCGGTCGCCTACCGCAATTGCAAGGGCACCTCCGGAACCGCCTTCCCCGGTCACAATTACTATGATCGGCACTTCCAAGAGCGCCATTTCTCTGAGATTGCGGGCGATCGCCTCTGCCTGACCCCGTTCTTCTGCACCGATACCAGGATAGGCACCCGGGGTATCTACAAGACAGAGAATCGGGACTTCGAAACGGGCTGCAAGGTCCATGATTCGAAGTGCCTTGCGATACCCTTCCGGATGAGGCATGCCGAAGTTACGGGCAAGTTTTTCCTTTGTATCTCTGCCTTTCTGATGGCCAACAATGGCAAAGGGGACGGTGTCAATTTTCCCCAAGCCAGCTATGATCGCAGGGTCGTCCCCAAATGCACGGTCACCGTGCAGTTCGACGAAGTCATTGCAGATACGTTCGATGTAATCGAGGGTGTAGGGGCGGCGGGGGTGACGCGCCATCTGAACTCGCTGCCAGGGTGTAAGCTGAGAGTAAAGTTTAAGTTTGAGTTCTTCAATCTGTTTCTGGATGCGTTCAACCTCCTGAGCTGCACCGAGTGCTGTGACTTCTTCAAGGCGGTCAAGTAGCTCAACCAGCGGTTGCTCAAAATCAAGCCAGCCCTGATTCTGAGTGGCAGGCATATCTAATAACCGAAGCTCAGGCTGAGTCGGTGAGCGGAACCGAGGTTAAAGCCGAGCGGTGACCATGCATAGTCCAGCCGGAACAGCCGGTGACGGATTCCGGTACCGAAACTGAATCGGTTGCCAGGGTTGAGGGGGTCGCAACCGGCACGAAGAAATAATATTTCGTTAACAGTCAGTTCAGTGCCGGCACTTGCCCGGAAGTTCCGATTGTAAAAGAAGTAGCTGGCGTCGCTGGTCAGCGTGAGCCGGGTAGCACCGATTGGCAGATTCCAGGAGAGGCCGACTCGCGCCCGGGTGGGCAGCCAGAAGGGTTCGTAGTAATAATAAAGGGTTTTACCAAAGTCAGTTACTGCCAGACCGACCGTGAGGTTTGGTAAGGGATGGAGACGAAAGCCCGCATCCGCCCCCAGTGCTGATGCCTGATTGTTGATAATTTTCGAGTAGAAGTAGCGGGCACTAAGACCGATTTCAGCGATGTCACCCAAGGTGCGGGCAAAATTGAGGTACCCGGTGAGATCAAGGGGGGAGAAAGTACCGAATGGCTCTTCGGTTGGTCGTTCTTCCCGGTATTCAATTCTGCCGTAGGCGAATGAAGATAAACCCAATCCGAGCTGAAAGATACCGAGGTCACGATTGGCAAAGATTGACTGGTGATGGGTGTCGAGAAACCATTTGGTGTAGCTGGCATTGATGGAGAATGGTGCAAGCCGGGCAGTGGCGGCAGGGTTGTAGACGAGTGCCTGCGGTCCGAATGCAGCAGCAGTGCCCGTGCCAGCCATCGCAGCTTCGCGGGCGCCAGTCGGGATTTTGAGCCAGGCACATCCGACCTGGCGTTCTGTCGCCTTAGCGGTCACGAAGGCGGTGAAAAGCAGAATTAAGGTTGTGTTCGGTTTATTCTTCAATGATTTCAACATTGGCGCGCGGCAGAACAATGTGTTCGCCATTTTCCAGTTCTACTTCCAGTACCCGGACTTTTGCCTCAGTTTCAATTGTCTGGAGTTCCACCGGCAGGGCAATGACCTTGCCGATTTTGCCGAAATGGGGTTGTCGGATAATACGGACAAGCATCCCCAGTGCCAGTCCGCCTTCTGCCTGGCTGGGTTTGGCTTCCCCACTGCTGTCCGTGCAGGGTACGATCACCTCGGGTCGGATTACTCCCGCACGGATCTGGGTGGCACCGTTAACCGAAGCCATTTTCCCTTCTAGGGTCGAAAGGAGTTCAAAGGTGCGTTTTGCCATCCGCATCGTACCGAAGCCTTCGGTAACGATGATGGTCAATCCCTTTTTTTCTGAGCCGGTGATGGCGACGCCAATGTCATAGCCGAGAAAGCGTCGGAGGGTGGAATCCTCAATGCCGCCTCCAACGATCGCCCGGGCACCGAACTGGAGCGCCTTTTCAATTACTTCATAGGTAATGAGCGAGCCGGCAATCAGTATCCGGTTCTGACAGTCGGGGCCGATTTTTTCCGCAGGGACAATCTCGTCTGGTGCGTCGGCAATACGTTTGAGGATACCGCGGGTTTCTCCGCCGACCCCGAATATGCCCTGGATCAGGCTGACATCATTGGCAACAACTACACCTTCGCGAGGGATGATTTCATCAACGATACCATCAATGTAGGCGTCAATCTGTACCGGCTGGGGTGGTTCCCGCAGTATCACCTGCCCGGTGACGGGAGATATGCTTTCGACTGTGCCGTCAACCGGTGATCGGACTTCGCTCTTGAATAAACCGAACAGGCCTTTGGAGCGGGCGATAACTTCGTCTTTCTTGACCGGATCGCCAACCTTCTTGATCATCAGATTGGGGACATCTTCCGGCGGTATGCCCAAGAGTCCGGCAACATTGACCGTCTGGACATTACCCGGAACCGCGGTGCGCGCCACGATGTCATCGCCTTTTACCTGCGCACCCTTTTCCACCAGGGTTTCGCCCGGGAGGGGCAGACGCCGGATTTTACGGATATGGGTCCGGCTGGTGACTTTTAATCCAGGTGTGTATGCATGAGCCATCATTATAGCATAAGGAGGAAATTTGAGCAGTCAATAATTGTATTATATGTTAAATTTCCGGCTGATTTGGAATCTAATTATTTTATAAAGGGGTAGGCGATAAAAATGCCAGCACCATTTTCCGTTGGAGGCAAAGCTCGATTGAATAGCAATGTCAATAAAGTTTATTTATCTAAGTTATTTAATTACAATGTGTTAACATTTTAATCCCCTGATTTTCCTGCCCCGTGGGCAGTTCCCGGTAGGGTATCAGCGACGCAGTATTCGGGTTTGGACAGGATGTCCAGAGGCGGGAGCTGGTATTCGAGGTTTGGCAAGACGGGCGGGTAAAAGGCTGTGATTGATGGGTATCAGGGTATGGTGTTCAGTTGAAACGCAAAATCAGATTTTGAGGTCTAAATTTATATATGAATCCGGTTGAAATTCAGCAGCCTAACAGCTCGGGGAAGAAGGGGCCGGTTACTGAACTGGTCGAGCGGGTTTACGAACTGGAGGTGCTTGCCCAGAAGTTGAAAAATGATTACCTGCGGGCGTTAGCTGATTTTGAGAATTACCGGAAAAGGATGGAGCGGGACATTGAGTCAAAGAAAAGGGAGGGTGTGGAGAGGCTGATTTGTGATCTTCTGTCCGTTTTGGATAATTTTGAGCGGGCGATCAGCGCCGGGGGAAACAATGTGGAGAGTGTAAAGCAGGGGGTAGAGCTGATTTACCGGCAGTTGGCAGCGGTGCTGGAAAGTTACGGGCTGCGTAGTTACAGCTGTGCTGGGGAGCAGTTTGATCCGCGGCGGGCTGAGGCAGTGGGGTTTGTGGAGTGTGTTGCCGCTGAAGACAATAACCGGGTGCTGGAGGAGTTGTGTCGGGGTTATGAAATTTCAGGCCGGGTTGTGCGTCCCGCACGGGTGAAGGTGGGGAAGGCGTCCGAGGCAGGTGAAAAAGTTCGCGCAGAGGAGCAGGCGCCTGAAATCAAACCGGGGGAATCAGAGTCTAATAATTAAGGAGTTTATCATTGCAGAGCGTGAAGAAAGGAGGCATCAGTGAGTAAGGTAATTGGTATTGATCTTGGCACCACATTTTCCTGTGTTGCGGTAATGGAGCGGGGTCAACCGGTCGTGATCCCCAATCCCGAAGGGGGAAGAACAACCCCTTCGGTCGTGGCGCTGGGCAAGGAACGGCTGGTGGGGACACTGGCCAAGCGGCAGGCGGTGATTAACCCGACTTCTACGATTTATTCAATCAAGCGTTTCATGGGCCGGCGCTATTCTGAGGTGCTGGAAGAGATTAAAAGGGTGCCATATCGGGTGGTGGAGTCGGCAAATGGTGATGCCTGGGTAGAGGTTGATGGTAAGCGTTATTCGCCACCGGAAATTTCAGCCATGATTCTTTCCTATCTGAAAAAGGCGGCTGAGGCATATCTCGGCGAGGCAGTGACCAAGGCGGTGATCACAGTGCCTGCCTATTTTAACGACTCGCAGCGTCAGGCAACTAAGGATGCGGGGAAGATCGCCGGGCTGGATGTGCTGCGGATTATCAATGAGCCGACTGCAGCTGCACTTGCCTATGGTTTGGACAAGAAGGGTTCGGAGAAGATAGCAGTCTATGATCTGGGAGGCGGGACGTTTGATATTTCCATTCTCGAAATCGGTGAAGGGGTCTTTGAGGTTCGTTCAACCAACGGTGATACTCACTTGGGAGGCGATGACTTTGACCAGCGGGTGATGGAATGGATAATTGAGGAGTTCCGGCGCGAACACGGCATTGACCTTTCGAGGGACAAGACTGCGCTTCAGCGCATCAAGGAAGCGGCGGAGAAGGCAAAGTGTGAGCTTTCCACCTCAATGGAGACCACGATCAGTCTGCCGTTCATCTATGCTGATGAGAAGAAGGGGCCGCTGCATATCGATATGAAGCTGACTCGGGCAAAACTTGAGGCGCTGGTTGAGGATTTGGTTCAAAAGACCCTGGGGCCGGTGCGGCAGGCATTGGAGGATGCCAGATTGACACCGCGGGACATTGATGAGGTTATTCTGGTTGGCGGCCAGACCCGGATGCCCCGGGTGCAGCAGGTAGTGCGCGATTTCTTCGGCAAGGAGCCTCACAAGGGCATCAATCCGGATGAGGTGGTTGCGATTGGTGCAGCAATTCAGGGCGCAGTTCTTGCTGGCGAGGTAAAAGATGTTGTGCTGCTGGATGTTACACCTCTGTCTCTGGGAATCGAAACTGCCGGTGGTGTGTTTACCAAGATTATTGAGCGCAATACAACAATTCCGACCCGCAAAAGTCAGATTTTTACTACCGTCGAGGACAATCAGACAACAGTACGTATCCACGTGCTTCAGGGTGAGCGGGAAATGGCAGCTGATAACCGGACACTCGGGGTATTTGATCTGGTGGGAATTACACCCGCCCCGAGGGGGATACCGCAGATTGAAGTTACCTTTGACATTGATGCTGATGGAATTCTGCATGTGACGGCAAAGGACAAGCTGACCGGTAAGGAACAGAGTATCAAGATTACCGCATCTTCCGGACTGACCAAGGAGGAGATCGACCGGATGATCAGCGAAGCGCAGGCGCATGCGGCTGAGGACCGTAAACGGCGGGAGCTTGTTGACAGCCGGAATAAGGCTGATACCATTATATACCAGACTGAACGGACACTGAAAGAATTAGGTGATAAGGTATCTGCAGAAGAACGGCAGAAGATTGAGACCGCGATCAATCGGCTGAAAGAGGTAATGAAGGGTGATGACCGCGGTGCAATTGAAGCCGGAATTGATGAGCTGCAACGGGCAGTGAGTGCAATCGGGGAACGGCTTTATCGGCAGCAGGGGACAGCCAGTGCCGGGAGCAGTGATCAGGAGAAAAAGCAGCAGGCTGATTACACGATAATTGATGGTGAGGAGAAAAGTAAATAAAGGAGGCAGGTTTAATAAATTGGAAGCTGTAAGGAGGTGGGTGGTTTAAGCCGACTCAGGGTCGGCTGTTTTAGACATAATGCCCCAGACCAAACGCGACTACTACGAGGTCCTCGGGGTATCCCGTAACGCAACGCAGGAAGAAATTAAGGCTGCCTATCGCCGGCTTGCGAAGCAGTATCATCCGGACCGTAATCCCGAGAACCGCAAGGAGGCAGAGGAGAAGTTCAAGGAGCTCTCTGAAGCTTATGAAGTCCTGGCGGATCCGGAGAAAAGACGCCTGTACGATGCTTATGGGCATGAAGGCGTTTCTGCCCAGTTCGGACCGAGTGGTTTTGACTTTGGCCGCCATTTCACCCATACTGAGGACCTTGAGGACATTTTTGGCGACCTTTTACGCGGTTTTTCGGGTGGAGGTTCAATTTTTGATTTGCTTTTCGGTTCCGAATCAAACAGGAGTGTCCGGCACAGGTCCCGGGGAAGGGATATTGTGATCAGAATGAGGTTGAGCCTGGAAGAGATTGCCAGCGGAGTCACAAAGGAGGTGACATTTTCCCGTTTTGAACGGTGTGAGGATTGCGGTGGAGTAGGCGGGACAGGGAAAACGGTCTGTGGTACCTGTCGGGGGCATGGTCAGGTCAGACGCCAGTCAAGTTCAATTTTCGGCCAGTTCGTGCAGATCACCACCTGTCCCGATTGTGGCGGAACTGGTGAACAGGTTAAAAATACCTGCGTCAAATGTGGCGGCGAGGGGCGAGTTCGGCGCAGTCGGACCCTCAAAGTGAAAATACCAAGTGGTGTTAAATCTCAGATGCCGATTGTGCTGGAAAACGAGGGGCACTGGGGTCCGGGTGGTGCAGGAGATGTAATAATTGAGATTGAGGAGAAGGAACATCCGTATTTTATCCGGGAAGGCGATGATATTATAGTCGAAGTGCCAATATCAATTCCAGTAGCGGTGCTGGGTGGCAAGATCAAAGTGCCGACACTGGAAGGTAACAGGGAAGTGGACATTCCTCCCGGAACCGGTTCCGGGACGGTTTTACGTCTGCGGGGACTGGGAATCAAGCGGCTGCGTGGGGGGAGTGGCGATCTGCTTGTCCGGGTTATTGTGCATATTCCGAGGCATCTTTCTTCCCGTGAGCGTCAGCTTTACAAGCAGCTGGCAGATGCAGCATCCGAACCGGTACCCGAGCCGCGGAAGCCGGAACGCGGGGCGTAACAATTTTATTATGGAATATTTCTATATTCCGGAACTGAAGCCGGGGACAGCAGTCACTGATCTGAGTGGAGCCGAAGCGCGGCACATGATGAAGGTTTTACGCTATCAGCCCGGTGACGAGGTTTACGCTACGAATGGCAGAGGGCAGGAGTTTCGTCTGATAATCAGGCGTGTGCAGCCTAACAAGGTTACGCTTGAGGTTTGTTCGGTGCGAGCAGGTGAGCGGGAGCCGAAGCATCCGCTGACACTGGCACCGGCAGTGCTGAAGGGAGATAAACTGAGTCAGGTAGTAGAGGCGGCAGCCGAATTGGGGGTTAAGGAGATTATCCCCTTTCGCTCCGCAAGAGTTGTGGGCAGGTTGAGTGAAACCAAGTACCGGCGGTTGCGTCAGGTAGCGGTCAGCGGCATGAAGACGGCACTGCGCACAGTACTGCCGGAAGTCAGGCCGGCACGGGAGTTCAGCGAGCTGGTTGCAGATTTCCCGCATTATGAGCGGGTGGTGGTAGCCTATGAAGAGGAGCGAGTCAGAAGACTGGAAGAGGTACTGGAACCGGCGGTTGAATCGGTGCTGGTAGTAATTGGACCCGAGGGCGGGTTTACACCCGAGGAGGTAGCAGCAATGAGCGCTGCCGGTGCAAGGCTTTTCACTCTCGGGCCACGGAGGTTTCGGGCAGAAACCGCAGCAATAGCAGCGGTAACACTCTGCCTTGCCCGGCTGGGAGATTTGCAATGATCATTCAGGAAAGGAGGTGTTGAACGCATGGTAGGTATTACTGTCAAGGAAGGCGAACCCTATGAGAGTTTTATCCGGAGGTTTCGTCGGGTATGTGAACAGGCAGGAATTCTGCGCGAGGTGAAGCGCCGCGAGTATTACGAGAAACCGAGTGAGCGGCGTAAACGCAAGCTCGCGGAGGCAAGGCGCAGGTTGTTTCGCAAGCAACTGAGCGAGCGTTAATAACTCCGGGGTCAGACGTTTTGGACGCACAAACACTCAAGGCGCTTGATTTTGAGCGTATCCGCACTCTGCTGGCAGAGGGATGCAGTACGTCAATGGGACGAGAGAAAATACTTCAGCTGGAACCCTCGTTGAGCCGGGACCGGGCAGAGTCAGAGTATGAACGACTGGCAGAGATGCTGACGCTGGATGCCGAGCCGCCGTTTGCCGGCATGAGTGATATCCGGCAGCTGCTACGGGAGGCTGAAGCCGGCAGAGTTTTGAGTGCAGAGGAATTGCTCAGAGTAAGACAGGTGTGTGCATCGCTAAACAGCTGTAGGCAGTTCTTTCTGACCAGGGAACACGGGCTTAGGGTACTGCGGGCACTGGTGGGACTGATCCCCGATGTCCGGGAGCTGCAGAGGGCGATAGAACGGGCAGTTGATGATTCAGGCGCGTTCCGGGATAATGCCAGTGATCTCCTGAATGAGCTGCGGAGCGAAATCCGGGAGCGCCGTAACCGGCTGGTGGAGCAGTTGGAGCAGATGATTGAAACTGAGCCTGAGTGGTTTGCCGGTACGGTGATGGTGCGCCGGGAGCGGTTTGTCGTGCCGGTCCGGGTGGAGTTCAAAAACCAGATTGCCGGGGTGGTACATTCGGTTTCAGCCAGCGGGCAGACGGTGTTTATAGAGCCGCTGGCGACGATTACTGAACAGAACCGGCTGCAGGAACTGCGGGATGCAGAACGGGAAGAGATCGAACGGATTCAGCGGGAGCTGTCGGACATGGTAGTTAAATATGCTGTTTCACTCCGGGCAGGAATCAGTGCTGTGGCGGACCTGGATGCGCTTTTGGCAAAGCGCCGGTTTGTCATCAAATTTGATTGTCATCAGCCGATGATCGACGAAGACGGCAGAGTGGAGCTGGTGAAGGCAAGACATCCGTTATTGATGATGCACCGGTCTGAGGTGGTGCCCCTGGATTTCAAACCGCCTGACGGCGTAAATGTCGTTGTGGTTTCGGGTCCGAATGCCGGAGGCAAAACGGTAGTGTTGAAGACCCTTGGTGTTTGTGCTCTGCTGATGAAAAGCGGCATCTTTATCCCCGCGGCTGCCGGGTCCCGGTTGCCATGGTTTGAACGGGTGTTTGCCGATATCGGCGATGAGCAGTCGCTGGAGGCGGATATCTCATCATTTACTGCCCATCTGCATCGGCTGAAGCAGATTCTCGATGGTGCCGACGCCAGGAGTCTGGTGTTAATTGATGAAATCGGTTCTGCTACTGCACCGGAAGAGGGTTCCGCACTGGCAATTGCAGTACTTGAGGAGTTGAGGCACCGTCAGGTGTTTACCGTGGCGACTACTCATTTCAGCAGTTTGAAGGTATTTGTTCAGAATGAACACGGGATGATCAACGCCGGCATGGAGTTCCGTAATGGCCCGACCTACCGGTTACTGATGGGTTTGCCGGGTGAGTCCAGTGCCTTTGAGATTGCTGAGCAGTCAGGTTTACCGTCAGCGCTCATCAGTCGGGCGCGGGAACGGATGGGCAGTGAATGGCTGGATTTCAAGGCAAAGCTTCAGCAGCTTAATATGGAACTGGACTCGGTGACGAGGGCACGGCACGAGGCAGAAGTGCAGCAGAAGCGGGCTGAGGCGTTGATCAGGGAATATGAATCTAAACTCGCGGAATTTGAGCGATGGCAGATGCAGGAGCGGAAGCGACAGTTGCTGGTGCGGGAACAGGAGTTGAAGGAATGGCGCCGCCGGATCGAAAATCTGGTGCGGGAACTGCGGGAACGCCGGGCAGACCGGGAAAGTATTGTTCAGACAAAGAGTTTTATTGCGGATGAGCTCAAGGATGTTGAGGCACAACTGTCTGAAGTCCGTTTGCATTCACTTCAAAATGAAGAATTACCGCACGTTTTTGCGGTCGGAGATGAGGTGGAATCCGAACTTTTCCGGCGTCGGGGCAAAGTGGTGGAGCACAAGGGCGAACGGGTGGTGGTGGAGTTTGGAAATATCAAGCTGGAGGTAGATCCCCGGGGCTTGAGACTGGCTCGGCCGGCATCCCAGCCCAGGCCGGCAGTTTCTGAGGAGTTTGAGTTTGTGCCGCATTTGAACATTCGGGGGATGACCCGGGATGAGGCAGAAATCGCCGTATCCCGGTTTCTGAGTGAAGCGGTAATTGCAGGTGCAGTTGAGTTGTCAATTTTGCATGGTAAGGGAACGGGAACGTTGCGTCAGATGCTGTGGAAAAAACTCCGGCAGGATACCCGAGTAGCAGAGATCAGATTTGCTGAACCCGCCGAAGGCGGTATGGGAGTGACAATAGTCAAATTGCACCCTCAAGGGAATCGAACAGGTGAGAAATGATTAAGCCCGAGATTATTGAACGGGTCCGGCAGGAGACCGATATTGTAGCACTGATCGGCAGTTATGTCCCGCTTAAGAAAGCCGGCCGGTATTATCGCGGTCTGTGTCCGTTTCATTCCGAGCGGTCACCATCTTTCTATGTCAGTCCTGAACGCCAGGCTTATCACTGTTTTGGCTGCGGTGCTGGCGGAACTGCCATCACTTTTGTCATGCGCTACGAAAAACTGGAATTTCCGGAGGCGGTCCGGCTGCTGGCGAAACGGCTGGGAATCAGAGTGGAGGAGGAAACTGGAAGCAGCAAGTATCAGCCACTTTATGAGACTTGCGAACGGGTTGCCCGTTTCTATGAGCAGATGCTGGTGAAATCTGAGCCGGCAAGGAACTATCTGCAGCGGCGGGGCTTGAGTGCAAACACAATTAAGCGGTTCCGCTTAGGTTTTGCTCCGGGGGGCAATTATCTGCGCGGGCATGCCGCTAAACTGGGATTGAACGAGGAGCTGCTGATTCAGTCCGGACTGCTTCTGGTGCGTGACGAGGGTAGAATTGATTATTTCCGGGAGCGGATTATTTTCCCGGTATTTTCACTTTCCGGCAAGATAATCGGATTTGGCGGGCGGGTGCTTGATGACAGTGAACCGAAGTATCTTAATTCCCCGGACACGCCAATTTTTCATAAGGGAGAAAACCTCTACGGCCTCTATCAGGCGCGGGCCTATATCCGGGATAATGTGCCGGTGCTGGTTGAGGGCAATTTTGATCTGCTGTCACTGGTGGAACAGGGAATTAATAACTGCTTGGCGAGTCTGGGAACCGCACTCACTGCAGAGCAGGCGCTGCTTATACGGCGATTCAATCAGCAGATAATTCTGTGTTATGATGGTGATGAAGCAGGGAGAAAGGCGTGTCGGCGCTCAATCGAAACTCTGCTCCGCGCAGGATTGGATCCGCAGATTGTTAATCTGCCGGCGGGTGAGGACCCGGACAGTTTTGTCCGGAAGTACGGACGGGAAAATTTCGAGAATATTTTAAGCCGGTGCGTTGATTTCGTTGGTTTTATCGTTGCTGGACGGGAACTAAGTTCAGTGGCAGAACAGCGGGCAGTGCTAAGGGAGCTTGCCGGTCTTGTAGCTCTGATTCCTGATCCGGTAACAGGAGAATTGTACCGGAACCGGATTGCCCGGAATTTTAACATTGACCCCAGGCAACTTCTTACCGCCGGTCCTGAGAATTCAAAGGGCAACGATTCTTGTTCCCCGGACGCCTGGCACCGGCGTGCAGAGAAGCTGCTGGCCGCAGCGGTCAAGAGTCAGAGACTGGCGCAGGTCGCATCCGAATTTTTGCTTTCAGAGCTGGTTGAAGATGAGATTTTAAGCAGTATTGCCCGGACGCTGGAGGTGCACTGTGGAGATGAGGCTTATTCCCCGCAACGGCTGATGGAGCTGGTGGGCGATGACACGGCTAGAGACAAGATTGCCCGCTGGCTTTTTTCGGAGGAGAAGTGCCCGGATGAGGATGATTTCCGGCGCTGGCTCTGTGATTTCCGTGGACGATGGTTGCAACGTGAGATTGAGCGGGCACATGATGCCGGAGACCAGGAACGTGAGGAGAAGTTGATTCGGGAAAAAAATTTACTTAAGTCAAGGTGTCTGAAGAAAAAGTGAGGTGTTATGAGGAGAAAAAGTCGTACGAGCAGATTGAAATCAAAATCTGCTGAGCGGAAAAAGGCACGATTGAATACTGACAGGAAGAATGATATCGGTGTACCTGATGACGGGGATCAGCAGCCCGAATGGATGGAGAATATACTGAAGAAGGCGGCAGCAAATCACCGGATGACCTATGCTGAACTGGAGGATATGCTCCCCGACGAAATTCTGATGGCACCAGACCGTCTGGAGGAGGTGATTGCCAGTCTGGATCGTGAGGGTATTCAGATGGTGGAAAATCATGAGGTGGGCGAGGAACTGCTTCTGGCGCGGCACGGTACCCGTCCGGCAGTGCAGCGCAGCGATGATACCACCAAGGCGTATTTCCGGGAGCTGGCAAAACTGCCGCTTTTGAGCCGGGATGAAGAGGTCAAGTATTCCCGGGAGATGGAAGAGGGTTACCGCGGATTGATTCAGTATCTTTTTGATTCCGTGCCGATGATGCGCCGGGTGATTGAAGAGTGCCGTCCGGTTGAGGAGGGAACCAGAACGCTGGACCAGATTGCACGGGTGGAGTTTGAATGTCTTTTTGACAAGAAGGCTCTGGCACGGGAGCGAACTCGGTTCATTCGCTGTCTCCGAGAGATTCAGAAAGCTGCAGACCGCTTGGAGGAACTGCAGACAAAGAAACCGACACCAAAAGTAAGAAAGGAAATCGCCGAGGTCAAACGCCGGGCATTTAACAAGATTCAGGCGCTTTCCCTTCAGCATCATATCATCAACAATTTCCTTACAGAATTCAAAAATGTAGCAAATCAGGCGATCCAGCTTCAGGAGCAGGTTGACCATTGGAAGGAGCGGGGTGGGGTTGCTGAAGCCGAGCTTAAGGAGTTGAAGGCAAAATTAGCTGAAGCCCGGAGATTTCTGGGGAAGAAGCCTGCTCAACTCAAACGGATTCTGGCCGAGATGGCTGCCTGTGAGGAGCGGATTCTGGCGGCACGGGACAGGATGATTGAGGGAAATGTCCGACTCGTGATATCAATCGCAAAGCGCTACATCAATCGGGGGCTGGAGTTTGCGGATCTGCTTGAGGAGGGTAATGTCGGGCTGATTAAGGCGGTGGAAAAATTCAATTACAGGAAAGGGTTCAAATTTTCAACTTATGCGACATGGTGGATCAAACAGGCGATCACCCGGGCGATTGCCGATCAGTCACGAACTGTCCGTGTTCCAGCACATATCATTGATGCTATTAACAAGGTAGCGAAGATTCAGCGCCGTTTTCTGCAGATCGAAGGGCGGGAGCCCACGACTGCCGAACTGGCACAGCGGCTCTCAACACCGAAGGAGAAGCTGGAACAGCTGAATAAAATCGCTCAGTTCGGAATTTCAATTGACAAACCAATTGACGACGAGGAGTCCAGTTTCATCGGCGATTTCATCTATGATGACAAAACTGCTTCGCCGTCTCATGATGCTGCGGTCAAGCTGCTGCGGGAGAAGTTGGAGGAGGGACTGAAAACCCTTACCCGGCGCGAAGAGAAAGTGCTCAGACTGCGTTTCGGGCTTGGCGATAACTGTCCCCGGACACTGGAAGAAGTCGGGCAGATTTTCAACATTACCCGCGAACGTGTCCGCCAGATTGAAGCCAAGGCGCTGCGCAAGTTACGGCATCCACTGCGGCTGATGGAGTTGGAAGAAATAATGAAACTGCTGCGATGAGTCTGATTGGCATCATCTCCGACACTCACGACCATCTGGTTAATGTCCGTCGGGCAATTGCACTGTTTAATGAACAGAAGGTGAATCGTGTGATTCACTGTGGGGATATTGTGGCACGGTTTGTGCTGGAAGAGTTCAGCCGGTTGCAGGCACCGCTGACAGTTGTGCTTGGTAACTGTGATGGTGATCCAGGAGCACTGCAAGAGAGCGCCCGACGGCTGGGTTTTGAATTTCATCTTCAGCCGGCGCTGCTGGAGCTGTCACAACGGCGGGTTTTCGTCAGTCATCAACCTCTGAATTCAGTACCGGAGTGTGACTTCTATCTTCATGGCCATACCCACCGGCAGCGGTATGAGCCGGGAAAACCGGTAATTGTCAATCCAGGAGAAGCCTGCGGCTGGCTCTCAGGGGTGGCGTCGGTTGCAATTTTGGATCTCACTACCGGGACAGTTGAATTCCCAGAATTTGCTACAGGGTGAACGGTGGATATTGAGCCCGGTCTTTATATAGTTTCGACCCCGATCGGAAACTTAGGAGATATTACTCAGCGGGCGCTGACGGTACTTGCCCGAGTGGATCTGATCGCCTGTGAGGATACCAGGAGAACTGGTTTGCTGTTAAAGAATTTTGGTATTACTAACCGGCTGATTTCCTATAACGAATACAATAAACTGCGCCGGACTCCGGAAATTCTAACAGTTCTAAGTCAACAACGGGCGGTGGCACTGGTCAGTGATGCGGGAACGCCAGGAATTTCCGATCCCGGTTTTTATCTGATCCGTGCTGCAATTGAGCATGGTATCCGGGTGATTCCAGTGCCGGGGGCGTCGGCAATTCTGGCAGCGTTGGTAGTATCAGGTCTGCCTTCGGACCGCTTTGTGTTTGAGGGGTTTTTGCCGAAGCGTGCCGGCCGGCGCCGGAAGCGACTGATGGCGCTGGTAGGTGAGGCAAGGACGGTGATATTTCTGGAGTCGGCAAGAAGGCTGATCCGACTGCTGAACGAGATCGGAGAGGTTCTTGGTGACCGGAGGGTGGTTGTCTGTCGGGAATTGACAAAAAAATATGAGGAGATAATTCGTGGGCGGGTTTCGGAAGTGCTGGAAGCACTGGCATCAAGAAAGATTAAGGGAGAAGTGGTTGTGATTGTGAGTGGTTATGAGGAACGAGACCAAGGACAGAGGTAGAAGATTTCTCCGGCCGCTGGTCAGATTGTTGAACAGGTGGGCAATATCCCCGTCAGCAGTGACATGGAGTGCTCTGCCTTTGAGTGTCGTAGCCGGCATTTTATTCGCCGTTGGGAATTTTGTCTGGGGAGGAGTGGTTGCCATGCTGGTGGGATTATGCGATACGGTTGACGGCGAACTCTCGCGGATGAGCGGCAGGACTTCGGTCAGTGGTGCGATCCTTGATTCTACAGTTGACCGTCTGAGCGAAGGGATAATTCTGACCGGAATTGCTCTGTATTACCAGAGAGCAAATGGCGCATATTCGGCGCTTGCGATAATCGCTATGCTGTTTTCCCTGTTGGTGAGCTATGTCCGGGCACGGGCGGAAGGTGCCGGGCGTCAATGTCAGGTGGGTTTTTTTGAGCGCCCGATACGAGTGATCATCCTGGTGTTCAGTGCCATCGTGCTGGGCAGGCGACTATTGCCCTTCGGTCTGGGTGTTATTGCCGTCGGGTCACTTGCAACTTTTATCCACCGGCTGCTTCATGTTTTGAAGCCTCAGTCTAAATGAGTTCGCGAGTTCTGTTAGTAGGGTTGGCACGGTCACCTCACCAGCGCTGGATTAAAGCTGATCAGCTTGATGAACTAGCTCAACTTGTAAAGACTGCGGGCGGATCGGTGGTGGAGCGGATAATTCAGATCCGGGAGCGGCCGGACGCTGCCACGCTTATTGGTCGCGGGAAGGCACTTGAGATCAGCAGGCTCTGTACTCAGTATGGAATTGATCTCGTGGTGTTTGAAGATCTGCTTTCTCCCACTCAGCTCCGCAATCTGGAAGATATCATCGGGGTGCGGGTTATTGACCGGGAAGCGGTGATACTTGATATTTTTGCTTTGCATGCCCGGACTGCCGAGGCAAAAGTGCAGGTGGAACTGGCGCAGCTAGAATACATTAAGACTCGGTTGACCGGTCTGGGTGTAGAGCTGTCACGGCTGGGGGGAGGTATCGGAACCAGGGGGCCGGGAGAGACTAAGCTGGAAATGGATCGGCGCCGGATTGAGCATCGGATTACCGTTCTGCGCCGGGAGCTCGCCCGGATTGAACGGGAGCGGGCGGTTCAGCGGAAGAGGAGGAGTAATCTTTTTCAGATTGTACTCGCAGGATATACGAATGCCGGTAAATCGACAATTTTCAACCGCCTGACATCTGCCGGTGCAAAGGTTTCAGATCAGCTGTTTGCGACTCTTGATGCAAACACCCGGGTCTGGGAGATCGATAGCCGGCTCAAGACGCTGGTGACCGATACCGTCGGATTTATCCGGAATCTGCCGGTCCAGTTGATTGCTTCCTTCCGTTCGACTCTTTCTGAAGTCCGGGAGGCAGACTTGATTATCCATGTGGCTGATATCAGCGATCCACAGGTGGAGATGTGCATAGATGTTGTTAATGAAACGCTCACAGCAATTGGTGCTGCCAATAATACCAGAGTTCTGGTGTTCAACAAGATCGATCGGGTATTTGATGAGTCCATAGTCAACCGTTTGTCGTCAAGGTATCCGGATGCCGTTTTTCTATCAGCACTGACCGGTACTGGGCTGGACCGGTTGCAGGAACGGATAAGAAAAGTCATCGAGGGGCACATGGTGGTTCGCCGTTTTACTCTGCCGGTTAACCGTCCGGACCTTGTGGCAATGATACGTTCTGCCGGCAGGGTGCTTTCAGAAAAATTCCTTAATGGTAGAACGCAAATTTGTGTACGGGGTTATCCCGCGGACTTGGCAAGGATTCGGAAGGCGATAAAAAAGTTGCTTTGATCCTTACTCTACTTTAATTGCGCTCGCTGGGCAGTCTTCGGCTGCCTGCTGAACGCAGTCTTCCGCTGCTTCGGGCACAATCTCCACCTTTGCCCGGGCAAGATCTCCATCCAGTTCAAAGATATCCGGACAGGTGTCGACACACAGCCCACAACCGGTACAGAGTTCACGATCGACCGATACCTTCATTGTTATTCCTCCTTGAATTAAAGTTTATATTTAATAGCGAAAGCAGAACCCGTTGTCAAGAAAATTACGGGCGGGCAGCACCGGTGCGCTGACGGTTGAACTGGGTGAGATAGGCGCGGACAAACTCATCAATTTCTCCCGACAGCACCTTTTCAACATCTCTGGTTTCGTAACCCGTGCGATGGTCCTTCACCAGCTGATAAGGAAAGAGGACATAGGAGCGGATCTGGTGTCCCCAGGCGATGTCGGTTTTTGCGGCCTCAAATTTTTCCAGTTCTGCCCGCTGCTGTTGACGGTAGTAATCATACAACCGGGCACGAAGGACCTTGAGGGCATTCTGTTTATTCTGGAACTGGGAACGCTCATTCTGGCAGGTGACAACAATTCCGGTAGGTATATGGGTGATTCGGACTGCCGAACTGACTTTATTGACATTCTGGCCACCATGCCCGCCTGCCCGGAAGGTATCGATCTTAAGATCATTGGGGTTCAATTCCACTTCAATTTCATCCACTTCCGGGAGCACCGTTACGGCGGTGAAGCTGGTGTGGCGTCGGCGATTGGCATCGAAGGGAGAAATCCGTACCAGCCGGTGAACCCCCATTTCCGATTTAAGCAGTCCGTAGGCGTAAGGACCGCTTACTTCGATTGTTGCATCCTTGATGCCGGCTTCTTCATTCGGCTGTAAATCAAGAATTTCGTATTTCAATCCCTGATTTTCAATATAATGGAGGTACATCCGGAACAGGATTTCCGCCCAGTCACAGGATTCGGTACCCCCGGCACCAGGGTGGATTGAAAGGATGGCATTTCTGCTGTCTTCCGGGGAATTGAAAAGTGCCCGTTCTTCGAGCTGGTTGAATTCCTTTTCCACTTCCTTGAGCTGCGAGGCAAGTTCGTTGGTAATCTGGGCATCAGTTTCTTCGGCGAAAAGGTCCTCAAGCTCCCGGATTTCGTTGATTTCCCGCTCCAGTTTTTCCATCCGGCTGATCAGATCGTCCAGCTGGGCGAGCCGGCGCATCACTGTCTGGGCGTTCTGCGGGTTGTTCCAGAAGTCGGCGGTAGCAGACTGTTCGCGCAGTCTTGCGCGTTCAATGCGCAGTTTGTCGATTTCAAAGAAATGCCGCAAGGTCACGGAACCGTGCGGCAAGCTGATTTAACTGTTCTGACACGGCGACAGTCTATTTCTTTTCGCCGGTATCGGCGTTTTGCTTGTAACGGCGCCGGAATTTCTCCACCCGGCCTGCAGTGTCGACGATCTTCTGCTTGCCGGTGAAGAAGGGATGGCAGGCAGAACAGATCTCGACATGAAGCTTCGGTTTTGTGGAACGGGTTTTGAAGGTGTTACCACAGGCACAGGTTACAATACACTCACCGTATGGTGGATGAATCTTTTCCTTCATGGCATGACTCCTTTTTAACTTTCACTCATTGATTCCAGAAACTCTTTATTATTCCTGGTCAGACGCATTTTGTCAAGGACGAATTCCATCATTTCCACCGGATTGAGTTCGGCGAGGAGTTTGCGCAGTACCCAGATGCGGTTGAGTTCAAATTCAGTCAGCAGCAGTTCCTCCTTCCGGGTGCCGGAACGCTGGAGGTCGATTGCAGGAAAGATCCGGCGGTCTGCAAGCCGGCGGTCAAGAATGAGCTCCATATTGCCGGTCCCCTTGAATTCCTCAAATATAACCTCGTCCATCCGCGAGCCGGTTTCAATCAGGGCGGTGGCAATGATCGTCAGACTGCCACCTTCTTCAATATTTCGGGCAGAGCCGAAGAATTTCTTCGGTTTCTGCAGGGCGTTGGAGTCCAGACCGCCGGAAAGGGTGCGGCCTGAATGAGGCACTACCAGGTTATGGGCACGGGCAAGCCGGGTGATGGAATCCAGCAGGATGACGACATCATGTTTGTTCTCCACCAGCCGTTTCGCCTTTTCCAAAACCATATCAGCAACCTGGACATGGCGTTCGGGGACTTCGTCAAAGGTTGAGCTGATGACCTCAGCTTTAACTGACCGTTCCATATCAGTTACTTCTTCCGGGCGTTCATCAATGAGCAGAATGATCAGTTTAATTTCCGGATGATTCTGGGTAATGCTGTTGGCGATTTTCTGCAGGAGAACGGTTTTTCCAGCTCGGGGCGGGGAAACAATCAGTCCACGCTGTCCTTTGCCGATCGGGGTGAAAAGGTCAACGACTCGCATTGAGAGGTCGTTCTTTTCCGGAATCTCCAGATGGATGCGTTCCTGAGGATAGAGCGGGGTTAATGCGTCAAAAGGTATCCGGGGCCGTTCTTCGGTCAGGGGCGTGCCGTTTATCGTCTCAATTTTCAGCAGGGCGAAATAGCGTTCGCTGTTCTTGGGCGGACGGGCGATGCCGGTAATGGTATCACCCGTGCGCAGTCCGAACCTCTTGATCTGCGAGGGGGAGACATAGATATCATCCGAGGAAGGGAGATAGCTGTATTCCGGTGAGCGCAGAAAACCGAATCCGTCTTCAAGGATTTCCAGCACGCCGTCAACCTGAACTCCCCCTTCGTTTCCCTCTGTTGCCCGCTGCCGGGCTTCCGCCTCAAGTATTGCCATAATCAGACCGGGTTTGCGTTTTTCCCGGTAATCAGGAATCCCGAGTGATTCGGCAATCTCATACAATTCGGTTATTTTCTTGTTTTTAAGCTCTTCCTGTGTCATATTTGCTCCTTACTGACCGATTTTGTTTCCCGATAAACGAAAAGATGCTAACCGGGAATTACCAACTAAAAATTGAATCTTGCCTCGGATGCCATCAGAATTCAAATTCATTATACAAAAATGGTAAACTGGTGTCAAGAAAGTCGCCCGTACTTTCCTTCTCTTGTTTTTGATCATTCACCCTGTTTCCGCCTGATATTGCTGTGATGCATTTTTACAGGGTTTCTGAGAAGTGTATCATTACAGTGACAGTTACATGTCTCATGTATTTTATTGTCTCATACCGTGATACACCCCATGCGATCCGGACGACAAACATATTCTCTATTCCATTGGTTCTGAATAAGATAAGCGATCAAAATCAGATTGGCATGTGAGTTGCTTAATATATGATTGTGATCGCGCAAGGAGTTTAAAAATGTCTCAACTCTGGGAAGCAACATGCACCGAATGCGAGTATTCTTGGGTGGCATTCATAACTGGTTCTGTATGGGACGGGTGTGAGTGGTTGGGATGCTCCATTAATGGTGAGCAGGGTCAGGGGCTGACTCTGCTCACCTTATCCTGCATGGTCTGATTTCTGTCCCTGCGGTCATCTATTTTGATTGTAGTAACGAGACGCTGACATCCCATAGCAGCCAAGCGGTCGTGAATCTTTTTCAAAGTAGAGAAAATCTCATCCCACTCGCCTTCGACACATGTGCCCATGGGATTTATCGAATAGTTCAATCCGCTGCTTTTTATTATTTCCAGTGCGGTGCGAATGTATTTGCTGACACTGGGATCTCCCGTGCCTACTGGAACAACACTGATTTCTACGATCAGCATTACTTAAATAAAGCGTTCAAAACGCTCTTTTCCTGCCTTACAGATCGGGCATTTTCCCGGCGGTTCCGGACGGGCGCACAGGTAGCCGCACACTTTACAGCGCCATACCGGTAGCGACAGTTTTGTTATTTCCCGGGCGTTCGTTACAGGTTCCGGTTCGGTATAACCGGAAATGAAAAACTGGGCCGGTCTTCTTTCAGGTATCGAGCCTTTCCGGATCCTGCCGGCGATCCAGTCATCAGATACATAAAGGGCACAGTAGCAGGCGCCGAACTCTTCCAGATCAGCATCGCGGTAATAACAGGGGCAGATGATATCGATGTCTTTTTCCTTATCTCCTAGGGCAAGTCGGCACGGACAGGCACGGTAACCGTATCTTTTTTCGTTGGTCAGCAGGGCGGCAACCAGTCCGAGCGTAAAATTCCGGTCCGGATTCAGGTTATAACCGGCTTCTTCCGCTTCTTTTTTCAGCTGTTCATAAAGCTTGACGACCTCAGGCGGAAATTCTTCAGTCATATTCAGATTTCCAGCAGTTCCCGGATTCTTTCTTCATCATAGCCGACAACCACCTGATTATCAATCTGAATTGTCGGGAATGAGCCGCGGGGATTGAGTTGGCGCACGCGATTGATTATTTCTTCCCGTTCCGGTCCGGAAGTGAGGTCGACGTCGATGAACTCGTATTCGATTCCGTTACTGTTGAGCAGTTCCTTGGTCATCCGGCACCACCCGCAGGTGGACAGTGCATATAAGATAACTTGATGCTTATTATTTTTCCCACTGATTTTCTGAAAAGGCATGGACCTCCTTCCGATTTTTTAAGTTTTACCGCCGCATTCCGGACAGATCGTAGTGTTGCGGGGTAACGGTTTGCCGCAATGCGGACAGAAATTTATTTTGGTCTGGCAGGGCTGGCAGACCGTTTCTTCTCCGGTAAGTGGCTGGTCACAGTAGGGGCACCGGCAGCCGGTATCTTTCAGCTGGCGGCGCCGCAAATAGTCCCGGATTGCAGCATGGAGGGCATCAGCGCCGAGATTGGAACAGTGCATTTTATTGGGCGGGAGACCGCCGAGTTCCTTTGCCACTTGCTCGTTGGTGATCTTGAGCGCCTCTTCAATTGTCTTTCCCTTTGCCATTTCGCTCACCATTGATGATACGGCAATTGCGGCACCGCAGCCGAAGGTTTTAAACTTGACATCGGTGATTACACCATTCTCTACTTTAATATAAAAGGTCATCATATCACCACAGACCGGATTGCCCACTTCGCCTACACCATCGGCATTTTCAATCTCCCCCACATTGCGGGGGTTACGGAAATGCTCCATTACCTTTTCTGAATACATATTTGCTCCTTAATTTTCCTCATGCTGATGATTTTGTCCAGTTTTGCATGCATAGGGGTTTTCTCCCCGGAGATAGCGGGCATAGAGCGGGGAGATGCTGCGCAGGCGGCTTACAATCGACGGTAGGCGGTCGAGAAAATAGTCAATATCTTCATCGGTGTTGTCCTTGCCCAATGTCAACAGAAGTGAGGACTGAGCGACTGCATGGTCAATGCCCAGTGCCAAAAGCACATGTGAGGCTTTGAGAGTGCGGGCGGTACAGGCGGAACCGGAGGCGGCGGCAATTCCCGCATCATCGAGAGAAAGCAGAAGAGCTTCGCCTTCCACAAACTCAATGCACATACTGACAACACCGGGCAGTCTATCGATAGGGTGGCCGGTAAAGATGATCCGTTCAACCCGGGCAGGCAGTTCCTGGTAAAGACGTCTGCTCAGCCGGTTCATGTTTTCCCGCCAGCCGGACAGGTGTTCCCCGGTGATTTCTGCTGCCCTGCCCATGCCCGCGATCGCCGCTACATTCTCAGTTCCGGCACGGCGGCCTTTTTCCTGAAATCCCCCCTCAATCAACGGGTTGATCCGGATGCCGGGTTTGAGATAGAGGACAGCCGCTCCCTTCGGACCGTAAACAGACTGGGCAGAAAAGGTATAGGCGTCCACTTCCAGCCGGGTAACATCAACCGGGATCCTGCCGACCGCGGCAGTACCGTCGGAATGAAACAGAACTCCCCGTTCCCGGCAGATTGCAGCCAGCTGTTCAACGGGCTGAATTGTCCCGATTTCGTAGTTTGCATGCATCACTGAGACCAGAATCGTGTCCGGTCTGATTGTTTCCCGCAGTTTCTGCGGATCAACTCTGCCCCACTGATCAACCTTCAAGGTAGTTACATCAAAGCCCGACCGTTTGAGCGTGCGGGTCTGTTCGAGAATCGAGATGTGTTCAATGGCGGAAACGATGATGTGTCTACCTCGGTTCTGATGGGCAAACGCCAAGCCTTTGAGTGCCAGGTTGTTGCTTTCGGTGGCAGAACTGGTGAAAATTATTGATTCCGGTGCCGCATTAATCAGTCGGGAAACCTGATTTCGGGCTTGTTCAATTGCCTGGCGCGGCGGGTCGCCAAATCGGTGCAGGCTTGAGGGATTGCCGAAATGCCGATTCAGATATGGGTGCATTGCTGCAATCGCTTCGGGCAGGACCGGAGTGGAGTTTGCATGGTCAAAATAGACTGACTTCATAACTATTTGACTCCTGATATTGTGCGGGAGGTTTACATGCGTTCCATGACTTCAATTCCCAGGAGTTTCAATCCGGTTCTGATGACGGTGCCGACCATTTCCACAAGCGCCAGTCGGCTGCGCTTCAATTCCGGGTTCGGTGCGTTCAGCACCGGGATGCGGTCATAAAAAAATGAAAATTCACGTGTTAAGCGGTAGATACGATTGGCGATGCGATGAGGTTCATAATTCTGGGCGGCTGCGATTACCGCATCTGGAAACAGGGCAATCTGTTTAAGCAGATTTAATTCTTCCGGGGTAACGAGCGTTTCCGGATGAAAGTCCACAATTTCTAAATTGCCCGCCTTTCTCATGATTGACCGCGTGCGGGTATAGGCATACTGCAGATAAGGTCCGGAGTCACCGTCAAGCGCAAGCATCCGGTTCCAGTCAAATACTACCTCCTTCACTCGGTTCTGTGAAAGGTCAGCATATTTGATGGCACCGACTCCGACCCGGCGGGCAATTTCCTCCTTTTCAGATTCGGGCAGGTCGCGTCCCTGAATGATTGCCCTTGCCCGTTCTATTGCTTCATGGATTACATCTTCCAGCAGGATGAACCGGCCGGCACGGGTAGAAAGTCTGCCTTCGGGTAGACGGATGAGACCGAAATTCACATGGATGCAGGGAACGTCATAGCCCAGGAGTTTCATTGCAGCACTGAACTGCTTGAAGTAGAATTCCTGTTCATTGCCGACTACATAAAGAATCTTTTCCGGATGCCACTGTTCAATCCGATATTCTGCGGTGGCGATTTCCCTGGTGGCATAGAGGCTTGTGCCATCCGATTTCTGAAGAAGCAGGGGAACCTTGATACCAACACGGTCAAGCGGGATCAGAACCACTGTTTCCTGTTCACTAACCGTCTCTTCACCAGCAGTCAGGGGAGCAGGCGGTTTTTCCCGGCGGGCAATTCCGAGCCGGAGTGCCCGGTCAATAACCGATTGCAACCGTGGGGCATAGAAGCTTTCACCGAGGGTGTGATCAAAGCGGACTCCAAGCAGTTGATAAACCCGTTCAAATTCCTGCCGACTCAGCCGGACAAACTCCTGCCAGCGGGTACGGGCGACAGGGTCACCGGTCTCCAGCCGCCGGAACCATTCCCGTGCCTTCCTTTCGAGCTCGGGTTTTTCTTTTGCCTCCTGATGAAACCGGATATAGAGATCCAAGAGGTGCCGGGTGGAGCTGCGGCTCAGTTCAGCGACATCCCCCCATATTTCATAGGCACAGAGGAGTTTACCAAATTGGGTTCCCCAGTCACCCAAGTGGTTGTCACCAATCACCCGGTAACCGAGAAAAGAGTAGATGTTGTAAAGCGCCTGACCGATAACAGTTGAACGGAGATGGCCGACGGAAAATGGTTTGGCAATGTTCGGGGAGGAATAATCGATGACAATGGTCTTGCCAGTGCCGAAGGTGAAACTGCCGTAGCGTTCCGGTGTCTGACCTGAAAGCCCCGGTGAAATCCCATGATAATCCTCAAAGACCTGACGGGCCAGTTCGCAGGGCTGAAACTTGAGGTTGACATAGCCGCCACTGGCACTTATGGCTGTAAATGGTGTACCGGTAAGATTCAACGTTTCTGCAACATGGCGCGCCAGCTCCTCCGGTGGTTTACGGACTGTTTTTGCCAGCCTGAATACCGGAACTGCCAAGTCGGCATCAATTTCAGGTTCTCCGGTGCGGATTTCTGCCGGTGTCAGTTCCAGCCCGAGTTCTGCAAACCGGTCGGACAGGAGCTGGCGGCAGCGGGCAAGAAAGTAGACCGCCGGTATTTCGGTCATGGAGTCTCCGGAAGTGAGCTTAATATCTGAGTAAATGCCTGAAATGCAGCCGGCTCGAAAAGGACAAAACGTATCAGTTCTGGATATTGATGTTTCTGGCAGTGGCGCAATGCAGAGGCAAGCATCAGCCTGGCACATGCCGACACAGGGAATCCACCAACCCCGGTGCCCAATGCGGGAAAGGCAACCGATCTGATTTTCAGCCGTGCGGCTTCCTCGAGGGCACTGCTGGTAGCACGGGTAATCAACTCCGCATTCGTAACCAGATCCTGCCCCATGACCGCAGCATGGATACAGAACTTAGCCTTCAATCTGCCGGCGCTGGTAGTTACCGCTGCCCCCGGTTCAACCGGCCCGAGTTTCATTGCCTCCTGTTCAATCTCGGCTCCCCCGCGGCATTTGATGGCACCGGCGACACCACCACCCATCCAGAAGTGGTTGTTGGCAGCATTGACGATTGCCTCAGTATCCTGGTCAGTGATGTCCCCGAGTATCACTTCCAGCCGGCAGTTGCCGAAAGTCCGGACAATGGGACTACAGGCGTTCATACTGCTCAATGATGGCATAGACTTCGTCTACCGAGCCTGCCTGGAGCAGTCCGTTCCGGACCTCCTCCCGGCGCAGCAGACTGGAAAGTTTTGCCAGTGTCCAGATATACTCACGTTTGAGCGCTTCCGGAGCGGCGATTAGGAAAATAAGATGGGACAATTTGCCATCCAGACTGGAGAAGTCCACTCCGGTTTCGGAACGGCCAAAGGCGATCACGGCTTCCCGGACTGCATTGGTCCGGGCATGAGGTATGGCAACACCAAAACCGATTCCAGTGCTTTCAAGATTCTCCCGGCGCATGATTGCGGAAATGAACTCTTGTTCGCTGGTGACCAGGCCAGCGGTAACCAGCGGTGCGGTGAGTTCTGCAATGACCGCCGACTTTTCCCGGCTGTTGAGTTTCAGGATAACTGCCGCAGGCAGCAGCAGTTCGGACACTTTTTTGGGCATTACTCCTCCTTGTCCGTTTTGAAAAATACGACCGGTTTTTGAGAGTGCCGGAGCAGATATTCGGGGGAAAGGGGAGTTTCGGCACTCACAACCAGCAGGTCAATTCTGTAACTTTCACAAAGTTGAGCAAGGCGTGCCAGCGGCTCGCCGGTTTCCAGCAAAAGTGAAACCCGGACATTCTGATTGAAGGATTGATCCTCAATTTCATAGAGTACCTGCCAAGCCTTCTCTTCTTCCGATGAGTGTTTCCGGATTCTGCCGGCTCTTAATTCCTCCGGACGGGTGCGGTCTGAACTTGTGTCAGCCGGCAGCAGGTAGACTGCAAACAGGTGGGCATTCAGGCGGGCGGCCAGGCTGACGGTCCAGCGGGCGGCGGGTCGGAACCGGACCGGACTTGAGAGTGCGAGCAGGATGCGGTTGATCATTTGCCGACGCAGAAGTTTTCAAATATCCGGTTGAGAATCGCATCGGATGTAACCGGCTGGTCAATAGCTGTGAGCGCATCGAGTGCGGTCCGTACTTCAAACAGACGGGTTTCCAGATTTTCACTCCTGATGCCAGCACGGAGCGCATCCCGGCAGCGGGTAAGGCATTCAATCTGGCGTTGAGTGAAGACCGGACAGGTTGCACTGGCAACCATCAGCTCCCGGTGCAGGCGTCGGCGCAGGAGATTCAGATTTTCGCCAGTTTTGCAGGAGACCGACACCGGATTTTTCAGGCCGAGTTTTCCCGGCTGGAACCGCGGTGTGAGGTCCGACTTATTAAGCACCGGAATTTTAGGTTTGTCTGCGATCCGGATTAAAATCTCCCGGTCAAGCGGTCGGGCTGGCATGGAGCGGTCAAATACGATCAGTACCAGATCCGCCTCTGCAATCGCCTTGGAAGTTTCAACCGTACCCCGGCGGGTGAGCGGGTTGCGGGCATCAGGATGATAACCGCAGGTGTCAATGAGCCGGACCGTTATTCCTCTCAGGTCAAGACGGGCTTCAATTCGATCCCGGGTTGTGCCGGGGATCGGGCTGGTGAGAACCCGCTTTTCTTGCAGAAGACAATTGAACAGACTGGATTTGCCGACATTGGGTCTGCCCACGATCGCTACCGTCACCGGCTCAAAGAGCCGGTTAGTGGCTTCTGCCTGGCGGATCTTCCGGTCAAGTTCGGCGATGAGCCGTTGAATTTTGCGGTCAATAGTGACTAAATTGAATCCGGGATTTCCCGGATGAGACTCTTCGGCAAAACCCAGCCGGTATTCCAGTTCAGCACACAGCTGATAAAGCGGTTCTCGCAGACGGTTAACAAGTTCGGCGGTAGCGCCGTTGTACGCCTTGATTGCGACGCGCAGTGCGCGCAAGTTCCGGGCATGGACAAGTCCTGCTACCGCTTCGGCTCTAGAAATGCTCATTTTCCGATTGAGAACCGCACGCCGGGTGAATTCGCCCGGTTGAGCAAGACGAGCACCCAGACGCCGGCACATCCGGATGATCCGGTCCACAATCAGCGGACTCCCGTGAGATGAGATCTCTGCCATATCTTCTCCAGTATAGGAGCGTGGAGCGTGGAAAACTGTGATCATTACCTGGTCAATTAATTCCCCTTTTTCATTCCGGAGCCAGCACAGGCGGGCGGTGTAGCCGGGCCGGGCTTGAAAATTCTGACCGGGTATGAGCCGTTCCAGCAGTGCAAAGGTGTCAGGCCCGGAGATTCTGATGACCGCGATCCCGCCAATTCCGCTGGGGGTTGCGGGGGCAACAATCGTATCCTCTGTCATTGATTGCGGATTGCGTCAGCCCTTCGTTCCTGTCGGGGGCACGGTTTCTTGCGGTGCGATGATGACATTGCGGCGGGAGCCGGTGCCGACCGCATATACCCGTACCTGGGGCATAGTCGCAAGCGCATCCTGGACAACCGCCATTTCCTTCTCGCTCAGAAAGTCGAGCGCCATCTCCCGTTGGGTCTCGGTGACGATTTTGGCAACCGCTAGCGCCTTCTTACGCAGGAAGTTGTCCCGCCGCTGGAGATAGCCGGCAACATCCACGGTAATCGGCGCAATTTCCGGGAATCGGCGTCGGACAATCGTGCGCACGAGATGCTGGAGTGCCTTGAGTGTGGCACCCCGCCTGCCAATCAGAATTGCACTTGCCCGTTTGGTTTTGATGTTAGCCAGATAACCTTCGTTCGTCCGGTGGACCTCAACCTTTGCCCGGATGCCGATGTGGCTGATCAGTTCTTCGATCACCCGGGCAATATGCTCTTCTTCGGAAGCAGGAACTTCGGGTGCAAAATGGACATCGGCCTGAATCGCCGGATTTAACTCACCCCCGGTTTCGGGGCTTTTCTGAATTTCTGCCATAATGAACCTCCTTTGGTTGCGATCAGACTCTCGCCAATTGAGAGTATATTATAGATAAACCAGTATAACTGCAATCCGCTGGAGAGATTGAGAAAGATTGCAGTGATGAAGATCGGAAAGATCACCGTCAGCGCCCAGTTCTTTTTGTCGGTGGCGGTCAGCAGGTTCTGGGCGATGAATGATACCCCCATCAGAATCGGGAGCAGTCCGAGCGCAAAGCCCCCGATTAGTGGTACACCTGCCGGAATGTGTCCGAACAGGGTATCAGGCTGGGAGAGATCCTTGAGCCAGAGAATAAAACCTGCGCCCCTCAGTTCAATGAAATTGCGCAGGACCGCATAGAGGGCAAAGAAAACCGGCATCTGAATCAGCAGTGGCAGACAGCCGGAAAGCGGATTCACGCGGTAGAGCTGATAAAGGCGCATCGTTTCCTGATTAAGCTGTTGCGGGTCGTCCTTGTATTTCTTCTTAAGCTCCTCCAGTTTCGGCTGCAACAGCTGGAGCTGACGCATCTGGCGGGTCTGAGTCCGAGTCAGAGGATAGAATATCAGTTTCATCACGAGCGAAAAGATAACGATCGCCCCACCCCAGTTGTGCACGAGCTGATAGAACAGCCGGAGGACAAACAGGATTGCGAGGGCAACCGGTTTAAGCCAGCCGAGGCTGACAACATTCTCAAATCCGAGACCAAACTGGCGCAGCCGGTTGTATTCGATCGGTCCCAGGTAAATCAGATAACGGGCAGGATTTTTGCTGACTGTGTGGGTTATCTGCATTCCTACTCTGCCGTCAGGCAGTGCCTCGGCTTGGCAGGAGTCGACACCGGTCTGATTCACCAGAGCGGCAAAGAAGTATTTGGATTTCAGGCCTGCCCAGTCAGCCGCCGCACCGAACGGCTTGCGCCGGAGATTCGAGGCAGCAATCTGATGCACCCTACCCGATGCGCGGGCATAGAAATGAAAATTGGCAAGGTCTTCCTTCAGGTTTGCCTCGGTGGTGGCGATGCCACCACGGGCATCAAAGGTGAGTCGATTAAAGGCAGATTCGGCATCAAGCAGAAGCTGCAGAGTGTAGTCATCTCCGATTATCCAAGTGAGGGTCAATCTGCCGGGAGTGGTGTGATACTGCAGAGTTATGGATGTGTCGGTGGCCTGATATCCGCTCAGCGGGGACTGAGCAAGTTCCTGGATACCCAGAATCGTCTGTCCTTCGGGAATCAGCTGGACACGGTAGTTTTTCAGATAGCAGGAATTGAGTGCGGCATTACGGCTGGAGATCGTGACTTCAAGAAACCGGTTACTCAGGGTGAAGCTGGTTTCCGGGTATTGATGTTCAGGTTCGGGGGTAGTGGTAAGTACCGGTGCTTGGGGGTGGACGGCCAGCGACTCGACCGGTGCGGGTGTTGGGGGTGGTGTGGTCCGGGTCCGGCCCGGAAGCAGAAGCTGCCAGAGGATGAGGATTATCATGATAATGGCAAAGCCGACAAGCATTCTGAGGTTGTCTGAATTCATCGCCACATCATCCTTTGTTTTTCTGAAGTTTTTCCGGAACCGGGTCATATCCTCCCGGATTCAGGGGATGGCACCTGAGGAGCCGTTTCAGCGCCAGCCATGTGCCGGCGCGGACTCCATGCCGGGATACCGCCTCGAACGCATATTCAGAGCAGGTAGGGTAAAACCGGCAGGACCCAGGCAGAACTGTTCCCCAAGTCAGCTGATATCCCCGGATCAGGAACACGATGAGTCTTGTGAGCATGCTGATACCCCCCAAAAAAGTTTTCTTATCTCTTGTTTCAAAGCTTCATAGCTGAGATTTTCCGCTCCGGGCCTGACCTGGACAATGTAATCATAACCTGCCGGTAACCATTCCTTGTTGCGGCGGTAGATTTCCCGCAGCCGTCGTTTCAGCAGGTTACGGATTACCGCACCATGGATTTTTGAGCTCAAATGGAAGGCGATGCGCCGGGCGGGGTTGTGGGTTTCAGTTTTAAGGTATTTTAAGGTAAAAAGGGGTGAAACAATCCGCTTTCCCTGCTGGGCAATGGAGATGACTGCCCGGCGGTGCCGGACAATTTCCACCCGTTTGAGACTTTCGCGCATCGGAGCAGTTGTGCCGGAAGGGCACGGTTATGCTCATACGGTCAGACGGTGTCTGCCCTTACGCCGCCGGTTGGCAAGCACTCTTCTGCCACCGACGGTTTTCATCCGGGCGCGAAAGCCATGCGTCCGTTTACGCCTGATCTTTGACGGTTGATAAGTTCTTTTTGGCATATGAATTCCTTTTGGTGATTATAAGCATCCTGATAACAATAGTCAAGATTTGCAGTAAAGCCCCAATATTTACAGTTAGAATTCCGAAAACGGACTAATTTCACATTTCTAGGAGCGCGAAAAGATGGCATTTAAGGTAACTTACTTATTTGCAATACTTTATGAACTTGATACTGGCTGATAATCATAAATGAGTGGTTCACCCGGGTGAACCCGGGATCGGTTTTTATTCTCCTGCGCAGTACCGGGTAAGTCCCTAAACCGAGCTTACGTTCCGGAGCCGGTCTTCTGGATGTATATCAGACGGAGCTGGGTCAGGACATCGTCAATGAGTTCGGTTTCCTCGGTAGTGCGGTTTCCTTCAGTTTTTTCCTTGAGCATCTGGATCGTATCGATAGTATAATGGGCAAGACGAAAGTCGGGTTCCGGGTTGTTGCCGTCCGGGTTTACCGGCTGACCGAGATAGGCAAGGGCAGTGGCGGTAAGGGTGAGGATTAGACCGTTCAGGCTCGGCGGCAGTTCGCCGGCACAGGATTCATGGTTATGCTGTTCAGTCATAATTTAATAATGTTTTTATATGAACCACTTTGCCATCCTGCAGATAGATGCGGGGTACGCGCGGGCTCACCCGGCAGATGATTTCATAAGGGATTGTGCCCGCAAGCAGTGCCAGTTCATTGGCGCAGATTTTCTTGCCGTCAGCTGAGCCGAGCAGAGTTACTACATCGCCGAGCTTAGTTTCTGGAACATCGGTGACATCAAGCATGGTCAGGTCCATTGAGACATTGCCGACCACCGGCACCTTTCTGCCGTGCAGGAGACAGTATCCTTTGTTAGTGAGCGAGTGGGGATAGCCGTCACCGTAACCGGCAGAGATGACAGCAATCCGCGAGTCACGGGTAGTGAAGTAGTTGCGTTCATAGCTGATTGATGTGCCTGCAGGAAATTCCCGGAGATTGACAATCCGGGAGCGCAGGCTCATTACCGGTTTTAATGTGAACGGTGCTTGGCGATGGCCGAAGTGGTAACTCAATGGCATAATGCCGTATAGCATAAGTCCGGGGCGGACCATGTCCAGCTGTGCCTCGGGAATGTTGAGGCAGCCAGCAGAATTTGCCGCATGACGCAGAAAACCGGTTATGCCGCGGTGCTCGAGTTGGGCGGTCAGCCGGTTGAACTCCTGGACCTGTTGGCGGGTGAAGTGGATGTCAGTATCGGCAGCTGGAAAATGGGTGAAAACGCCGGCAAGGGTGATACCATGCAGACTGGCAACCCTGGTGATGAAATCGAGCGCTTGGTTCAGGCTGACGCCGGTTCTGCCCATACCGGTGTCGACTTCGATGTGGACCGGAATTGCGGTCTGTCGCCGTTGTGCCTCCTGAGCGAGGGTAAGCGCAAACTGTTCATCCGAAACCGTTGGTATCAGCCGGTATTCAAACAGTTCGGGGATTTCCTTTTCGGGGACCGGAGAGAGGATCAGTACGGGTGCATCAGTAACGCCGGCATGGCGGCAGCTGACCCCTTCTTCAACGCTGGCAACGCCGAAGGCGTCAACAAAATTCCGGGCGGCACGGGCAATTTCCCTAAGTCCGTGACCATAAGCGTCGGCTTTGATTGCAAACAGCAGTTTGCGGCTGCCGATTGCCGAGCGTACCTGCACGATGTTGTGTCTAAGGGCATCAAGGTCAATTTCTGCCCAGATCCGTCCGCGGTTCACGGATATCATATTAATATTATTTTGAGGGGTGTCAAATATGCGGGGCGGGATTCCTTGACTGAACTGAGATTGCCGGTTAGAATGATAGATAAACTAAACGGAGCAGAACAATGAGTGAAAGGATATTGCGTTTAGTGCTTTTGGGTCCGCCCGGTTCTGGGAAGGGAACACAGGCGGATCTGCTCGCCAGTCAGCTGGGGTTTGTCCATTATTCAACCGGTGAGGTTTTCCGGGAGCAGATCAGTCAAGGAACCGAACTGGGCCGGTGGGTTGAAAGTTATGTGGCAAGAGGTGCACTGGTACCGGATGAGGTCGTTCTGGCAGTCGTAGAAGAGTTTATCCGACAGCATGGGCAGCAGTCAATTGCGTTTGATGGATTTCCCCGGACCGTGCCGCAGGCGACCGGGCTCGATGAACTCCTGAAACGGCAGAGTGCGCAGGTCGATCGGGCGGTGCTGATTGATTTGAGTGATGATGAGGTGGTGCGCCGGCTTTCCAGTCGCCGGCAGTGCAGAAATTGCAGCCGGATTTATAATCTGAGTTTCAGTCCCCCGAAAAATGCCAGTGTCTGCGATGTGTGCGGCGGTGAACTTTATCAGCGTGCCGATGATCAAGAGGAAACAATTCGCTCACGGTTACGGGTTTATGCCGAGCAGACCAGCCCGCTGATTGATTATTACAAACAGCAGGGAAAGCTGGTGCGACTGGACGGAAGTCTTGGGCGGGACCGGGTGTTTGCGGATCTGAAACAGCTGGTTGAGCAGTTGAGATGAGTGATGGCACTTTATATCAAAAGCGATGTCGAGGTGGCGGGAATGAGAATTGCGGGCAGAATTGTCGCTGGTGTCCTGAAACGGGTTGCAGAGGTGGTGGTGCCCGGTATTACTCTCAAGGAGCTGGAGGCGGTGTGTATTGACTACATCCGGAGTGCCGGCGGTGTACCGACCTTCCTGGGTTACCGGGGTTTTCCCGCCGGGGTATGTATCAGCGTGAACGATGAAGTGGTGCATGGTATTCCTGACTCCAGGGTATTGAATGACGGAGATATTGTAAAGGTGGATGTCGGGGTGACCAAAGATGGTCTGATTGCCGACGGCGCCCGGACATTTTTTGTCGGCAGGGTTGAACCGGCGGTAGCGCAACTGGTGCGGGTAACTGAGGCTGCATTTTACGAGGGACTGAAGTTCTGCCGGGCCGGATTCCGAGTGGGGGACATCAGTGCGGCAATCCAGCGTTATGTCGAGGCGCAGGGATATTCTGTCGTCCGGGAACTGCACGGCCACGGAGTCGGGGTTGAACTGCATGAGGAGCCGACAATTCCCAATTTCGGCAAGCCGGGCAGCGGGAGAAAGCTGGAGAAAAACATGACGTTGGCGATTGAGCCGATGGTGAATATGGGCGGGCCGGCGGTCCGGACATTGAAGAACGGCTGGACCGTAGTGACCGCTGACGGCAAGCCTTCGGCACATTATGAAAATACCGTACTGGTGACTGATGATGAGCCGGAAATATTGACTGGAGTTGTTGAACCGGTATAACAATAAGAGCGGTTATGGCAAAAAAGGACATGATTCAGGTTGAAGGGGTGGTGACCGAGGCACTGCCCAATGCTACTTTCCGTGTGCAGCTGGACTCCGGGCACTCCGTGCTTGCTCATATTTCCGGTAAGATGCGGATGCACTGGATCAAGATCCTGCCTGGCGACCGGGTTACAGTTGAGCTTTCTCCCTATGATTTAAACCGGGGGAGAATCGTTTACCGGTTCAAGTAGATTTAACATGCTATCGGCAGAAAGGAGATAGAGAAACAATGAAGGTCCGTTCCTCAGTGAAAAAGCGCTGCGCCCATTGCAAGGTTGTGAAACGCAAGGGGGTAGTGCGGGTGATCTGTAAACGCGAACCCAAGCATAATCAGCGTCAGGGTTAATGTTTGAAAATCAGTCTTCGGGCACCGTGACCGTGTCAGGAGCTTAGGTGCCGAAATACATATTTATTTCCGGCGGCGTCGTTTCTTCGCTGGGAAAGGGAATTGCCACCGCATCGATCGGACTACTGCTCAAGAGCCGTGGATTGCAGGTGATGCCCCTGAAGTTTGATCCGTATATCAATGTTGACCCGGGAACGATGAATCCGTTTCAGCATGGTGAGGTATTTGTTACCGATGATGGTGCGGAGACCGATTTGGATTTGGGGCATTATGAGCGGTTTATCAACCGTAATCTCAGCCGGGATAATAACTTGACCGCCGGGCAGATTTATTCTGCGGTGATTGAAAAGGAGCGCCGGGGGGAATATCTGGGCAGGACGATTCAAGTTGTGCCCCATATTACCGGAGAGATCAAGGAGCGGATCCGGAAGGTTGCCCGGGGCCAAGATGTAGTGCTTACTGAGATCGGTGGTACAGTCGGCGACATTGAGGGTCTTCCTTTTCTGGAAGCGGCGCGTCAGTTTGCGCTTGAGGAGGGGAGGGAAAATGTGCTCTATATCCATCTGACGCTCGTGCCGTTTGTTCCGAGCGCCGGGGAGTTCAAAACCAAGCCGACTCAGCATTCAGTGAACAAGTTGCGCGAAATCGGTATTCAGCCGGATATTCTGCTGTGCCGGGCAGAAAAGCCGCTTCCCCCAGATGCCAAGGAAAAGATTGCGCTTTTCTGCAATGTACAGCCAGAAGCAGTGATTGAGGCGGTTGATGTAAAAAACATCTATGAGATTCCGCTGGTGTTTCAGCGGCAGGGACTTGATGATTTGATTGTCAGGAAGCTGGGGTTGAGACGGAGGAGTAGGGTTGATATGAAGCCTTGGCGGGAGTTTGTCCGGCGGCAAAGTCAAGCCCAGAAGACCATAGCGATAGGTTTGTGCGGCAAATATGTCCAGCTGAGAGATGCCTACAAGTCGGTGATCGAGGCGATCGTTCATGCTGGAGCTGCAGTGGGGGTAAGACCGGAGATTGAGTTTATTGAGGCTGAGGAGTTGTCATCAGCAAATGTGAGGACACGATTGAGCCGGTTTGCCGGTATCATTGTCCCGGGCGGTTTCGGAGTGCGGGGCATGGAGGGGAAGATGGCAGCAATTACCTTCTGCCGGGAGCAGGGGGTGCCATTTCTCGGGCTCTGTGTCGGACTTCAGGTAGCGGTCATTGAGTTTGCGCGCAATGTATGCGGACTCAAGGGTGCTAATTCAACCGAGTTTGCTCCAAAGACTCGTTATCCGGTAATTCATCTTATGCCGGCTCAGCGGGGAAAGCGTATTAAGGGCGGGACAATGCGTCTTGGTGCCTATCCCTGTGCCATCAGGAAGCCGAGTTTGGCATTCGGGTGCTACCGGCGGCGTCTTGTCTGGGAGCGGCACCGGCACCGGTATGAGGTTAACAACCGCTTTCTTGGACTTTTTGCACGCTACGGGCTGATCGCTTCCGGTATGTCGCCGGACGGCAGACTGGTGGAAATGATTGAGTTACGCCACCACCCCTTTTTTATCGCTACTCAATTCCATCCGGAGTTCAAGTCGCGGCCACTGGCACCACATCCCCTGTTTACTTCATTTCTAAAGGCAAGTTATGAGTTTGCTCAGCGCGGTACTGCTACTGGTACGGGGGCTGCCGCTTGAACTGGCAATTGCGGTCGCAAGGATTTTTACCTTAATCTATCTTTTTTTCCGGCACGATTATCGAAGGGAGATTGAGATCAATCAGCGTCTGCTTCTGGGTAAGGGGGATCGGTGGTTCTGGCTGAGAAATGGCTGGTGTATCGGCAGGAATCTAGCGTTGATGTCTAGGCTGGGAACGCCAACCGGCAATAAATTAATTGACAGTGCGGTCATTTACAGGGAAAATATTGCCGATGGGAGTGTACAGCCAAATGGTCAATCGGCATATATCATGGTTTCTTTCCATTTTGGAGTGTGGGAATTTCTCCCCGGGATTTACCGGCTTCAGGGGCAGGATGTGGCTGTAGTGACGGGAGATATGCGCGACAAAAAATTTAACCGGTTGGTCAAGCGGTTGCGTTCGAAAACCGGTGTTAAGCTGGTTAATAGGACAAGGATGCTGATCGAACGGTTGCGGCGGTCCGGAATAACCGGCTTCATGCTGGACAATACTGCACGGGGAATACGGATTCAGGTCGTTCTGGATGGCGTGACTTTCCGTATTCCGGCATTGCCGTTCGCCTTCGGAAGGAGATGCGGTTGCAGTGTGAGACCCGTATTCTGTTATTGGGATCACGGACGTCTGCGGGTGCAGGTTTTTCAACCAGAAAGTCCAGAGGGGTGTATCCGGGCACTGCTTCAGATGGTGCGGGAACGGCCGGCAGAATGGATATTCTGGGGAAAGGCTGGGGCGATTTCCTGAAAATGAGTCTGGTCGACCAGGTAAAATTCTTTTCTGCTACCTGCTGCAAGGTCCTATATCTGTCATTACTGCTTTTTGGTGGCTGCAAGGAAGAGGATGGAGGATTTGAAAGCTATAAATTGCCCAATCAGGTTGTCCGGGATTTTGAGCTGGATGAATCGGTGAGTGGCAGGCGTCTTTACCGATTAAGTGCCCGGCTGGCAACTGTCTGGGAAGATGAATCCCGGATTGATGTGGAAACTCTGGAAGTGATTTTTTATGGCTACGATGAGCAGCCTTATTCCCGCCTTGTAGCCGATGCCGGGACAGTCTGGATTAGAGGTGAGGATTTGGTGGCGCGGGGGCATGTATTTGTGATTACCGGTGATAGCATGACACTGCGGACCGATTCGCTTGCCTGGAGTAATTCCCGGCGGCTGATTCATACACAGGCCGGAATTGTGATCGAAACCTCACAGGGGCAGATCGCTGGTACCGGACTGGTTGCAGATGCTCAGCTGAATAAAATTGAGATTCTCAGTGAGGTGCACGGGAGTTCCAATTATGAATTTGAACCCTAATCCCGTCTTACTACTTGCGCTGTCTATCGTTACGATTTCGAGCGGGGCGGAGATTTATGCCCGGAAAATGGAGATTGTGCGGATTGGAGGTATGCAAGCGACGGTTCTAAGGGAAAGTGTTGCTATTTCTGATCGTGGAACAGTGATTTGCAGTCGTAATGCCCAGCTGTCACCGAGTCGGGATTGGGCTGTTCTCTGGGATTCGGTTCGGATTAAAACATCGGAGGTTTATGTACAAGCAGATTCAGTGGAATATGACTTTTCTCAGCGTCGCTCCATGCTTTATGCCCGGCCTGGGAGGTTAATTACGGTGTATGGGGAATCGGTTGAGATTCGAGCACCGGCACTTGAGTATTCGTTTGTTGCGGGTATGATTCAGGCGCCTGCAGGTCTGGAATTGCGAGGCAGGAGCGGGGAATTTGTGGTTAACGGTCAACGGGGCTGTTATTTTCTGAAATCCCGGCAGGGAATAGTGGATTCGGAACCGACTTTAAAGATTATCCCTGAGCAGGGAACGGAGGTTGAGATTACGGCGACTAAGATGGATTATAATGATGTCGAAGGGCAGTTCAGAGCAACTGGTAATGTACGAGTACGCTCGGGGGCGGGGGAACTGGTGTGTGATTCTGCGGTTTTTCACCCCAGCGGGGATTCCGGTGTCGCTTGGGGAAGTCCGAAAGTAAAGGACAGCTCCGGAGTGGCAGAAGGCGATACCGTCGTATTTTATCTTAAAGACCGGTCTCTCCGGCAGGTTGCATTTCATGGTCGAGCGAAAGGACAGTATCGGACCAATTCTGGTGAAACTGTGCTGGTCAACGGTTCACAGTTAAGTATGGAGCTTGCCGACGGCAAAATTGATGTAATTGAGGTGGCAAATCTGATTTCCGGGCAGTTGATCAGACACGGTGCTGCCGAGCGGATCGGGGATTAGCAAGATGAAGCTTGTCGCCCATGAGTTGGTGAAGACCTATGGTGGCAGAAGGGTAGTTAATGAGGTTTCTCTGGAGCTTAACCGGCAGGAGGTGGTCGGACTTCTGGGGCCCAATGGTGCCGGCAAGACTACTACTTTTCATATGATTACCGGCTTCATTCGTCCTGATTCCGGCAGAATTTTTCTCGATGGTGTGGATATAACCCATCTGCCGGTTTATAAACGGGCACGGTTAGGTCTGGGGTATCTTTCTCAGGAGCCTTCGGTTTTCCGGAAACTTTCGGTTGAGGATAATATACGGGCGATTCTGGAACTGCTTAATATCTCTCGGGCTGAGCAGAAAGAGATAATCGATGGTTTGCTGACCAAGCTCAACATTACCGGGATCCGGCGGCAACGTGCCGGCAGCCTTTCCGGGGGCGAACGGCGACGGGTGGAACTGGCAAGAGCACTGGCTTCTAGGCCTTTATTTCTGCTGCTGGATGAGCCTTTTACTGGCGTGGATCCGATCGTCCGGGCGGAAATTCAGGATATCATCAGAAAACTGAAGGCCGAAGGGCTGGGCATTCTGATTACTGATCATAATGTCCGGGAAACGCTGGAGATTACTGATCGGGCATATGTAATGTACGATGCCCGGGTGTTGCTTTCGGGGACATCGGAGGAATTGGTCCGGGACGAGCAGGCAAGACAGGTATATTTGGGGGAGAGGTTTCGAATATGAACTTTGAGCAACGGCCTGAGTTGCGCACCGAAGCGCGGCTTACTCCACAACTGGTGCTCAATCTGAAACTCTTGGTCCTGCCCGGTCTGGATCTGCAGCAGTTGATTGAAAATGAACTGGAGCAGAATCCAGCACTGGAAATGACAGAAGATAATGATGAGAATGCAGGTTTTGAGTCAGCGGAATCCGAGGTCCAGGGTGGTTCCGGAGAGCCGGATGTTCAAACTGGTGTTTTGGGAGGTGATCCGGCAGAGGAATTTGATATTGCAGACCTTCTGCCGCAGGATAGCTGGGAGGTTGCTGGTTCTGGGGCTGAAGAGAATGGTAAGGAAAGTGTCATAGCTGAGATCATTCCTGATGCCCGTATTACCTATCATGATATCCTGCTGCCGAAACTACTGACAGAAATTGAACCACAGGACACTCATATTGCAGAGGAAATTGTTGAATGGCTTGATGAGGATGGATTTATTTCTGTGCCACCGGAAAAAATTTCCGAATTAACCGGAATAGCGCTGGAAAAACTTAACAGGGTACTGGATATGCTGCAGCGGATTCCTCCCGGTGGTATTGGTTGTCCGGATATGCGCTCCGCCCTTCTCAAACAGTTAAACCTGAGGGGATATGATGAAGCTAGTTTGGAATACCGGCTGCTTTCCGAACACTGGGAGCTGGTTATGCAGCAGAATTACCGGAAATTGGCCGGCATTTTGCAAATCGATATCAGCAATGTTGAAAAGGCGGTAAAGAATATCTCATCGTTAGAACCCAGACCGGGGCGTCAATTTACTTCTGTGTCACCAGAGTATGTGATGCCGGATTTTTCAATTGAGTGGCAGGATGGTAAATTTGTGGCGATAGAGCAGGATAGCTATATTCCCAGAATCAGAGTAGCGCGACGGTTTATTGAAATAGTTCAACATCCTCAGAGTTATCCAGCAGAAACAGTCGCATTTGCCCGGAAAAAGGTAAGCGATGCATTAATGTTTCTAAGGGCGATTGAATCTCGGCGGCGCCTGCTCCGGCGATTAATGGATTGGATCATTAGGCGGCAGAGTACTTTTCTTCAGCATGGAACTCAGTTTCTCCGTCCGGCGAAGCTCAAAGAGGCTGCTGCAGATCTTGGGGTTCACCCTGCGACTGTCTCCAGGGCAATCAGCGGTAAGTATGTGGAAACGCAGTTTGGCATCTTCAAACTGAGAGACTTTTTTGAAACGGGAACCGGTGGAGTTGCACGTACAGGAATCAAGGAGAAAATCCAGGCATTAATTGCCGCCGAGGACAAAAGCTCTCCTTTGAGTGATGAAGAGATATGTGAACGGTTGCAGGTTGAAGGAATCAAGATTTCCCGCCGAACAGTTGCCAAGTACCGAGCTGAGTTGGGGATTCCGGGGTCTGATGAACGGCGGAGGGTGTAGTGCATTTTGTCTTGGGTACTGCCGGCCACATTGACCACGGGAAGAGCGCTTTGGTTAAAGCACTCACTGGGACAGATCCTGACCGTTTGAAAGAGGAACAGGAACGAGGGATGACTACAGACTTGGGTTTTGCCTTTCTCGGAGATGATATTACGATTATCGACGTGCCCGGCCATGAACGGTTTGTGCGTCATATGCTGGCGGGGGCGAGTTCCATTGATATGGTGATGCTGGTGATTGCTGCTGATGATGGAGTCATGCCTCAGACAAAAGAGCATTTTGAAATCTGCCGGCTGTTGGGAATTAAAAAAGGAATAATTGTAATAAACAAGATTGATCTGGTTGATAGTACTCTAGTAGAGTTGGTTAGAGAGGAGGTTCGGGAGCTGGTCCGGGGATCATTTTTGGAAAACGCTCCGGTATTTGCGGTCTCGGCCCGTACCGGCCAGGGAATTGATGATTTAAAGCGGGGAATTCTTGAGTTGACACGAGAGCTGGAACGGAAACCGGATCGGGGCGTATTCCGGATGCCGATCGATCGTTGTTTTACAATTAAAGGGTTCGGGGTAGTAGTTGCCGGCACCGTGCTGTCAGGGAGCTGTAAGATTGGCGACCGACTTGAGATACTACCTGAATGCATTGCCGCAAGAGTTCGGGGGATTCAACGGCACAACCAGCCTGTAGCGCAGGCGGGTACCGGGGAACGGGCAGCATTGAATCTCCAAGGAGTGGAACTGGAACAGGTTTATCGTGGGCAGGTAGTGGTAACTCCTGGATATTACCAGCCTTCCAGTTACATTCAAGCAACACTTTATCTTTTGAAAGATTCTCCGATTGCACTCCGCAATATGGCGCGGGTCCATCTGCATATTGGGACTGCTGAGGTGATGTGCCGGGTCTGTCTGTTGGATAAAAAGGAACTTCTTCCCGGGGATGAAGGGCTGGTGCAATTGAGAACTGAAAAACCGATAGTCTGTGACTATAACGACAGGTATGTCCTGAGGTGTGCGTCCCCGCCAGCCACGTTGGGAGGGGGTATTGTGCTCGAGATTGGTAGCACTAAGCTGCGCCGTTTTGATGAAGCGCTCATCAATCGGCTGAGGCAGCTTAAAGCAGGTGAGCAGGGTGCGTTACTGGAACAGTTATTGCTGAAAAACAGCTTTGATATCAAGACAATAGGCGGGATTGCACGACAGATGGCTCTTACCGAAGATCAGGTCGTGCAGATGCTACAGGTACTGATTGATAGTCAGCGGGCGGTGACTCAGGATATTGAAGGCAAGCGGTATGTGATACACAATGAAGTTCTGCGTTCGGCACTGACAAGTGTTCTTGCCATATTAGCCGATTTTCATCGGCAGAATCCGCTGCGCATGGGGATGAAATCGTCGGAGCTTCGGGTGAAGGCCGGACAACTGCCTCCGGTTCTGTTTGAGCTGGTATTAAATCACCTGCAACAGCAAGGTGAGATAATAGTTGATGGCGACAGGGTGCGGTTAAAGGGGCATACGCTGCAGTTGAAACCGGAGGAGCAGGCTTTGTTTGACCGGGTAGCCCGTATTTTGCAAGAGACCCGCTGGACACCGCCCGATCCAGCTGAACTTTTTCCCGGAGTAGACCCCAAACTTGCACAGCGGGTAAAAATTGCTCTGGTGGAATCTGGAACGGTTATTGATCTCGGTGACGGAATTTTGATGCATGCGCAGGCAGTTTCAGAGGCAAAAAAAGTATTGTTGAAACTGTTGGAAGAGAAGTCTGAGCTTGCGGCAACCGATTTCCGTCAGGCACTGGGAACGACGCGGAAGTATGTAATTCCGCTTTTGAATTACTTTGATAATATCGGTTTGACCCAGCGCAAGGGTGATGTCCGGATACTTAAGGGCAGGATACAGACATAGGAAGCTTAAGGAGTCAAAATGGCAAAACGAGGTATTCTCGCTACGGTCAGTTGTGCCGGTTGAGCATCTAAAATAAGCAAGGCGCAGTTAGCGCAAGCACTTTCCGGGCTGGAAGTATCAGCTGACCCGCGGCTGCTTGTTGGTATCAGTACTGCAGATGACGCAGGGGTTTTTCTGCTGCAACCTGGGCTGGCAGTTGTTCAGACGGTTGATATTTTGACGCCGATGGTAGAGGACCCATATGTCTTTGGAAGGATTGCGGCAGCTAATTCCCTTTCCGATGTATATGCGATGGGAGGAGAGCCTGTTACTGTACTGAACATTGTTGGGTTCCCGGCTGCGATGGATAAGGCGGTGCTTCGGGAAATTCTGCGGGGAGGACAGGATACGGTAAAACTGGCAGGTGCAGTAGTAATTGGGGGACACACATTTAATGAGAAGGAAATAAAATACGGGCTGTCAGTTACGGGAATGGTGGACCCCGACAAGATTATTACCAATGCAGGTGCCAGAATTGGCGATCGCTTGATTCTGACCAAGCCTTTGGGGACCGGGGTTTTTGCTCAGATCATGATGAACGAAGAAACGATAGATGCCGATTTCTACCGGGTAGCAGTTGAGTCCATGATGCAATTGAATAAGACTGCACGCGATCTGATGCTTGAATTTAACGCCAACGCTGCCACCGACATTACCGGATACGGATTTCTGGGGCACCTCCAGGAGATGGCAGAGGCGTCAGAAGTTCGAGTAAGGGTTTACTCCCAAGAGATACCGATGTTGCCGGTGGTAAGAGAATTGGCAGAGAGATTTATCGATTCCGGCGTAACCATGAACGAAACTTCATTTAGTTCCCAGGTGGAATGGAAATGTGAACTCCATGATGCAATTCGGAATCTGCTTTGGGGGTCAGAGAGTTCAGGCGGGCTTTTGATTTCGCTGCCTGCAGATAGTGTGGATTTATTTCAGCAGAAGGCGCACCAACTGGGTGTTCTGGCAGCGGTGGTGGGGGAAGTTATTTCCGGGTCTCCGGGAACAATTGAAGTAGTATAAGTACATGTTCTGGCAGGAACTGGGGAAGAGTCTGGCGGAACAGTTTTTTGGACCTAGCCGATTACTCAGTTATGCGCGTTCGTTTATCAATGTTTTGATAATCGTTACAGGCGCGTGGTTTGCTACCAAGCTGTTCAATCTAGTGGTAAACCGGATTTTCCGGCAGAAGGAAGAAAGATATTTCCGGACGGTAGTGCCGCTAGTGCAGAGTCTTTTCCGTTACTTGATTCTCGCTCTGGCAATTGTTCTGATTCTGCGAGCAGTAGGGGTGGATTATAAGGCAATTATTGCCGGGGCAGGGGTAGTCGGGTTGGCGATCGGCTTCGGTGCCCAAACACTGGTCAAGGATTTTATATCGGGATTCTTCACGCTGTTTGAAGGTGCAATTGCCGCTGGTGATTATATTGTTACTTCGAATCTTGAGGGAACAGTAGAAAAAATCGGTTTGCGGGTTACTCAAATTCGTGCATTTGACGGCACGCTCTGGACCGTACCCAATGGTGAGCTTACCAGTTTTGGCAACAGGAATCGAGATTACATGCGGGCAATAGTTGGATTTGATCTTGCCTATGAGCAGAATGCCGAACAGGGAATGAAAGTGGCGGAGTTTGGGGCTAAAACTTGGTATGCTAGAAATCGCGAGCGGTGCTTAGATATACCAGAAGTTCAGGGTTTACTGAATTTCGGCGATTCGGGTATGCGGATAAGGGTTGTCTGCAAGGTGAAACCTGGTGAGCAGTGGGCGGCGGAACGGGAACTTCGGCTGGAAATTAAAAAGGCACTCGACGAAGCAGGAATTGAGATTCCATTTCCCCGGCGCGTCGTTTATAACCGGCAAAATCGGGAGAGGATAGGTTTGAGTGGTTCTGATTAACTGGAAGTTTCTTCCAGAGGTTCCGGAGGGACTGGATTTGTGATGATGACGAGAGCTGCAATAATTGTGCCTTCGCGATTGCGGAGCGTCTCAAAACAGACGGCGGAACTAGCAAAGGCAGGGATGATTTCACATTCCTGATGACTGGCAGCGCCGGAGAGCAGTTGCTGAAGATGAGGGAGAAATGGTTTGAGATTGGATAGTTCCATGCAAGATTTTCCGGTGGCCTCATTCGGGCGGATGCCAAGTAGGGGTTCGGCTGCCGGATTGACATAGATTATTTTCAAATTCCGGTCAACTACCAGTACACCTTCCTTGATATTGGATGCTAAGAGACGGAAACGGCGTTCCAGTTCCACGATCTGCCCTGATTTCAGTTCATCCAGTTCCCGCAGGCGGACAAATACGCGGTTCAACTGCCGGGCAAGGTTTCCCAGTTCATCGCGCGTTTCCAAGGTGATTCGGATATCGAAATCTCCGTTTTCTACACGATGCAGTGCATTTGTGATCCGCTTGAGCGGAAGGATGACGGCACGAGGCAGGGTGAAGATCAGATAAATCAGAAGCCCGCAAAGTATAAGAACAGAAGTAATAATGTTGCGTTGGCTCCAAATAAATAGTCGAGTTACACGAGCTTTGTGCTCTACAATCCGCTGGTTTGCTCGGGAGGTGATTGATTCTGCCAGAGTAATGATCGTGCGACTGACATCAGCCAGACGTTGATGAAACATAGTTCGCATACTACCTAGCAATTGATAAAATTCAATTTCCTGATCCAGCTTGCTGATTGCATTCAGCAGGGAATCTACGGTTGTCTGAGCATCAGCAGGAATGGTTGAAGTTTGTTCAATCAACAGGCGCCTTTGATCCCAAAGTCGATTCAGTTCGAGGGTAGGAGTTGCTGAAAAACGCAGTGTTCGAAACTGGATTAAAGAATCGATCATTAGGTTGTACGCTCTAAGTGCCGAGACCAGAGAGTCAAATTGGGGTTTGAGTTCCGGAGCAAAACGCCGGCTGCGTTCACTTCTAATCACTAACTGGTTCAAAGTAAGCCGGGCTGTTAACAGATACTGCGGATCACCGGTAAGCATATAATTTCGCTCCGCCGTTCGTACTTCGTGAAAGTAGCGGATAATGATATTACCTTGACGCAACAGTTCGGTGTCGGTTTCGGCAATGACAGTTGCAAGGTGATTCATCTCGCCAATATAATACAGTGCAAGCAGTACCACTGGTAGAATCAGCAGTGCAGTGATGATTATGGCTGAGGCAATTCTGCCGCGAATAGAATGAAATAGCGGCATCATGTCACTTCAGATCGTTCGGGTCAGACGTTCAATATCTGCATCGCGTCCTACGACCACCAGGATGTCGTCTTGCTCAATGATATCTTCTGGCCCCGGAAGATCATTAATCTGTTCCTGGTATGAGGTTTCGCCTTCGGGAGTGATAGTAGGCATCCTTTTTTTGATTGCAATAACATTGACGCCAAAACGGCGGCGAATGTCGAGCTGGCCGAGTTTTTTGCCAATAAAATGTCGGGGTGCATGAATTTCTGCCAGGCTGTGATTGGAGGCAAGCGGTATCTGTTCCAAGAGGTCAGGAGTCAAAAGTGACTTTGCCAGTTGATCGGCCATCTGTTCTTCAATCAGAATAGTACGGTCTGCACCGACATCCTTGAGAATTCGGGCATAAAGAGAAGAGGCGGCACGGGCGATTACCTGACCGGCACCCAAGCGTTTCAATAATGATGTGACAATAATAGCCGCTTCCATTCGTTCTCCCATTGCTACAATAACTGCATCAACATCCAGTACTCCTGATTCCTTGAGTGCATCTTCGTCCGTGGCATCAATACACAGCGCCTGAGTGACATCATCCTTGATGTCTTCTACACGTTTCATGTCGGAATCAATTGCTATGACCTCCGCTCCTTTTTTCATCAATGCTCGTGCGACCCGGGCACCAAAAGTGCCCAGTCCGATGACCGCAAACTGTTTCATTTACCCTCCTTTACCCGACGATGATTCTGGCGGTCGGGTACGTAATCATCGAGCGTTTATTGGCAGCAGTCATAGCCAATGTCAGAGTCAGTGGGCCGGTTCTGCCGATAAACATTAAAATTATTATGAGCAATTTTCCAATAACATTCAACTCCGGAGTTATGCCGATTGATAAACCGACCGTACCGAAAGCTGAGACAGCTTCAAAAAGCAGGAATTCGAACCGCTGGTTTTCGAAAAACAGCAGACCCGCATAAGTCAGGGCTATTGCTCCCAAACTGAGGGCAATTATTGCCATTGCCCGGTAGACAACATCCTTCGGGATTGTGCGTCGGGAATAGACAATTTCTTCTTCCCCCCGAATCCGGGAACGGATTGCGAGAAACAGGACGGCGATAGTAGATGTTTTGACACCGCCACCAGTACCCCCGGGAGATGCGCCAATAAACATCAAAATCACCCACAGAAAAATTGTTACGCCATGAAGATTTGAGAGAGGTACAGTATTGAATCCTGCGGTTCGGGCTGTTACCGACTGAAATAAGCTTGCCAGTAGTTTTGTACTTAAGGGCAGATTGTGGAGTGTGTTGTCATATTCAAGGAAAAAGAATAGTATAGTGCCCCCGGTGATCAGAAACGCGGTTGTGATTAATACAAGACGGGAGTGGATGGTCAGGTGCTGCTGCGGACTGCTACTAATTGACAGTTGACGAAAATTCCTTAGGAGACGGAGTAAATTTTTACGGTTAATGATTTCATTTACTACCGGGAATCCGAGCCCCCCCAGAATTATGAGCGTGATAATGCAGAGGTTGATGCACAGATCCGACTGGAAACGGATAAACGAGTCCGAGAATAACGAAAAGCCAGCGTTACAGAAGGCAGAAATCGAGTGGAATATTGCATAGTATAATGCCTGATCAGCGGTTCCCAATATAAACAGCCAGCGGAGGAAAAGAATTAGCATTCCAATTCCCTCAACCAGCAGGGTAAAGAGAAGTACATATCGGACCATGCGGGCAATATCGATATCTCGAGTTTCTTCGATGATTTCCTGCATGGTCCGGCGTTCCTGCAGCCCCATGCGTTGTCCAAGGAGGACGACGATGCTCGTATAAAAAGTCATTATCCCCAGTCCTCCCAGCTGAATTAGGGCCAAGATTACCAGTTGTCCGAAGCGGGAGAAATAGGTGCCCGTATCTTGGACGACCAGTCCCGTGACACAAGTAGCGGAAGTGGCAGTAAATAGAGCGGTAAGAATATCTGCGCCTTTACCATCAGCAGTAGCAGCAGGAAATGTAAGCAGCAAAGTTCCTACAGTAATCAGCCCTAAGAAGCTGATGACCAGCATACGCACCGGTCGCAGTCGGATGTTACCCCAAATTGCTGGCAGGAATCTGGTTCGGGAAAGGCTTGTAAGATTAATCAACTGATAAAGGACAAGGATGGGAATGATTAGACGCTGGAAGATGATTGCAGGGACGAGTATTATGGCAATCACGGTATCAAAAATTTGTCGGAACCGCGATAACGGTAAAGCCGGAGTAACCAATCGCTTAGTGAGAATTTCGGCGATTGTCCCCAAGCCAGCTGCAATGAGCGACAGGCGCAAGCTTAACCTGACCCATGCGGGAAATGAAAGGTGATAACCATTAATAAGGATTACGAAAATGACATCAATACCCACTAGTGCCGTGATAGACCAGAATAAAGGCGTTAACCAGCCCGGAGGTGTCCGGGTGGTTTTAATAATCCGGAAGCGTCTGAATAGCATAAGAACTAAAGAAAAAAGTAATCACTCAACGGGGATTACGGTTATTCCATACTTACCTTATATTATACTTTAAAACGAAGAATTGGCAAGGGAAAATGAATTCATCAGTTGATAAACCGAAAGTAGATAGCTCATCGGATTTGGGTCGTCGAAATTGCAAACTGGAGCCCGATGACGGCACATACTCCCAGAACGCTACTAAGGATAAAAGGTGCCCGTGGACCGAAAAGATTCCAGAGGATGCCCGCAAGTACTGATGCTCCAAGTAGCCCCAAGCCAGTAATTGCTGCATGTAATCCCAGCATGCTCGCCCGCTGGTTTTCCGGTGCAATATCGCTGACTAGTGCCTTTTCCAGTCCTTCGGTAAGAGCGCTGAACAGTCCATAGGCAATAAAAAGGATATAAGGGAGACCTATACCGGTGTCTTTATCCAGCAGGGCAAAGCCGAAGTAGACTGCACTGTAAATCCCGTACCCCACACTGAGGATTTTCCGTTTACCGATTCGATCGGCTATTTTCCCTGCTGGAAAGGCAAAGGTTGCATAGCTGAGATTATAAAGGAAATAAAGAATCAGGATATTCAGGGGGGACCAGCCGAGCCGGTTCATTCGCAGCAGGAGAAACTGATTAGAGGAGTTGCCGATGGCGAAAATGCCGATAATAAACAGAAATCGACGCAGCGGCAGTGGCAGATTTTTAACCCTGAGCGCAGGTAAGGAAACTGATTTGTTTGTGTGCTGCTCTTTAAGAAAGAAGAGAACGAAGACGCCCAGCAATGCCGGAATAACAGAAAGTAGAAAGATTTGGTGGTAATTGTGAAAAGCAGGATTGCCGGGCAGGCGGCTGATAAGAAAGATCGCAATGGCGATACCCAAGGTGGCCCCAACGGTATCAAAGGCTCTGTGAAGACCAAATGCTCGTCCCCGTGTTCCTTCAATCGAGGCATCGGCGATAATGGCGTCTCGGGGGGCTACCCGGACTCCTTTTCCGATTCGGTCAATTAATCTGCCCAAGAAGACTAAAATCCAGTTTCCTGACAGATAAAGCAATAGCTTGCCTAAGGTGGAACTGGAATAGCCGGTGAGGACGAGCAGTTTGCGGCGCCGGAGACGGTCGGAAGCTCTGCCCGAGAAGAGTTTGACCAAGGATGCTGAACTCTCAGCAATCCCTTCAATTAGGCCGAGAATCGCGGGCTGTGTTCCAAGCGAAGCAAGATAAAGCGGAAGCAGGGGATAGACCATCTCGGTGGAGATGTCGGTAAGCATACTGGCGATACCGGCGATAATAATGTTAAACATAAGTGACCTGGCAGTATAATCGATTAGCTCAAAATATGCAAGTTTTGATTGGATTTTTGAATAATTGACTTTGATATTAATGTTGGTTAATATTATTGGATATGGTTATGGGTGATTTCCGGCTCGTCCCGCTGTTTGATGGGTATTTTGGGCTGGATGGGGGGGCAATGTTTGGTGTGGTACCAAAACCTTTGTGGGAAAAAACTAATCCCCCGGATGAGTATAACCGGATTCGTCTGGCATTGAGACCACTTCTGGTGGTTACTCCCAAGGAGCGGATGCTGATTGACGCCGGAATCGGAGACAAGTATGATGAAAAATTCGCTGAACGCTACCGGGTTGAAAGAACTTCCACCTTGCTTGATACCCTTAAAATTGCCGGGTTTGAGCCTCGTGATATCAGTATGGTGATTCTGACACATTTGCATTTTGACCACTGCGGTGGGGCAACGAAACGGGAGGGGACGCGGGTATTGCCTACTTTTCCCGAAGCCCGATATATTGTGCAGGCAGTAGAGTGGCAGGAGGCAATTGCACCAAACCGGCGATCCCGGGCGTCATATTTACCGGAAAATTTTTTGCCAATCCAAGAGTCAGGACAGCTGGAATTAATAAATGGTTCGTGCGAAATTGTTCCTGGCGTGGAACTGATTCATACTGGCGGTCACACGCGTGGAATGCAGGTGGTCAAGATTAATAATGGGCAGGACACCGTCATTTTCTGGTCGGATATGATTCCGACCCGTGGTCATATCCCGGTGCCCTATATTATGGGTTACGACCTTTTTCCATTGGAATCAATGGAACAGAAGGAAAAACTTCTGAATCAGGCAGTTATCGAGGGGTGGATTTCCTTTTTGGAACACGATCCAGAGGCAATCGCTGGTAAAATACACCATGAAAACGAGAAATACCGCTTTGAGGAAATTAATCTTTAAGGAGGAATTGAGATATGAGCACTTCTGATTGGCGAGCAAAATATGCTCATAAACTTAAGAGCGCAGCGCAGGCACTCGAGGTCCTGCAACCTGGGGACCGGATTTTCATCGGTTCAGCCTGCGGTACGCCTCAGCGGCTGGTTCGGGCACTGGCCGACCGACCAGTGGAAGATGTGGAGGTAACTCATCTGCTGACGCTTGGTGTTGCTCCTTATGCCGAGGAGGCACTTGCGGGCAAATATCGGGCAAACTCGTTTTTCATCAGCGCCAATGTACGCGATGCGGTTCAGGAGGGTAGAGCTGATTATACGCCGATATTCCTTTCTGAAATACCGAGGCTTCTGCGTTCAGGCCGGCTGCCGATTGATGTAGCATTGATTCAGGTGACTCCGCCAGATGAGCATGGATTCTGCAGTTTGGGGGTTTCTGTTGATATCACCAAGCCGGCGGCGGAGGTGGCAAAACATGTAATTGCTGAAGTAAATCCGCGGATGCCACGGACACTTGGTGACAGTTTTATTCACATTTCCCAGATTGAGGCGCTTGTGGAGAATGATGCTCCGATTTACGAGTTTATTACGCCCGGCGAGAGTGAAGTCGCTCGCCGAATTGCCAAGAATGTGGCAGATCTGATTCCAGATGGAGCTACAATTCAAGTCGGCTACGGTGGGATTCCGAACGCCCTCCTGTTTTATCTGAAAGACAAAAAGGACCTCGGGGTTCACACTGAGGTATTTTCCGATGGCATTATTGACCTGATTGAAGCCGGTGTCATTAACAACCGGAAGAAGACCCTTCATCCGGGCAAGGTTATTGCTTCATTCTGTATGGGGTCACAGCGGCTTTATGACTACATTCATAACAACCCGATGTTTGAATTTCATCCAGTGGATTACACTAATGATCCGTATGTGATCGCACAGAATGAGAAGATGGTTTCCATTAACTCGGCGCTGGAGATTGATTTGACCGGTCAGGTATGCGCCGATTCGATCGGGTACAAATTCTACTCCGGTATCGGGGGACAGCTGGATTTTGTTCGTGGTGCAGCACGGGCAAAGGATGGTAAGCCGATTATTGTTCTGAAGTCAACCCGCGATAATGATCAGTTTTCGAGGATCGTGCCAGTGCTTTCCGAGGGTGCAGGGGTGGTGACTTCCAGAGGTGATGTACATTATGTTGTGACCGAGTGGGGGGTGGCATATCTTCATGGTCGTTCAATCAGGGAGCGGGCCCTCGCCCTGATTTCCATTGCTCATCCCAAGTTTCGAGCTGAGTTGCTGCGGCAGGCGAAGGAACGGCACTATGTCTACCAAGACCAGCCGGAGGTATCATTGGTAGCTGCCCGTTATCCGGAGGAGTTTGAAACTAAGGTGCGGCTTCAGGATGGTACGATAATTCTCATTCGGCCGATCAAACCGACCGATGAACCAGCGATGCGCGAACTGTTTTATTCCTTTTCCCGGGATACTGTTTTTTACCGTTATTTCAGCTATATTAAGGCGATGCCGCACGAGAAGCTGAGTAAATTTGTAAATATTGACTATGAGAAGGAGATGGCGCTGGTGGCAGTGATCCGGAAAAACGGCGATGAGCACATTGTTGGTTCAACCCGTTACTATGTTGACCCGTCGAGCGGACTGGCCGAGTTTGCAATTGAAGTGCAGGACGAGTATCAGAACCGGGGTATCGGTACCGCATTGTTCAACCATCTCATCCGTGTGGCACGGATGAAAGGGGTGAGGGGGTTTGTCGGGTATGTTCTTGACTCCAATACCCGTGCCTACCGTCTGGTGACCAAGGCAGGATTTCCGCTTGAGACTAAGTGGGAGGATGGCGTGTATATTCTGACACTGAGGTTCGAAAAATGAGCAGAGTAAATCTTGATTTTATTTTCAAACCCCGTTCAGTAGCAGTGATTGGAGCATCTAATCGTGAAGGTTCGGTCGGCAGAGCGCTTTTCGCGAATATCCTGTTCAACGGTTATACGGGCATAGTCTATCCGGTAAACCCGAAGGCGAAGAGTGTGCTCGGAGTTAAGACCTATCCTTCGATTCTGGACGTTGAGGACGAGATCGATCTGGCAATTCTGATTGTGCCGGCAGTGACCGTGCCTGCAGTTCTGGCGGAGTGTGGACAGAAGAAGGTCAAGGGAGCAATTGTGATTTCCGCCGGGTTTAAGGAGTTGGGGCCGACCGGTGCGGCACTGGAGCAGGCGGTGCGTGAGCGTGCTCGGGCTTGGGGAATCAGGCTGGTCGGACCCAACTGTTTCGGGATGATTAATACCAGTCCGGAGGTACGTTTGAATACTACCTTCGGCAGGATACGACCGCGCTACGGTAATATTGCGCTAATCTCTCAGTCGGGTGCGGTGGGAGCAAATGCTCTGGAGTATGCGGAAGTTGAAGAGGTTGGACTGTGTAAGTTTATTTCAATCGGCAACAAGGCGGATATCAACGAGTGTGATTTATTGGAGTATCTCAAAGATGATCCCGAGACTGATGTGATCGCCCTTTACCTTGAAGATCTGGTAAATCCACCGGAGTTTATGCGTATCGCCCGGGAGATTACTTCCCATCCGGAGCGACCGAAACCGATTCTGGCGATTAAGGCGGGGCGTACGAGTGAAGGGGCAAAGGCGGCTTCGTCCCACACCGGAGCGCTTGCTGGTTCAGATGAGGCTTATAATGCCTTCTTTGCTCAGGCACGGGTGCTGCGGGTGGATACGGTGAACGAACTGATTGCAAAGGCGGCGTCACTGGCATATCAGCCTCCGCCGAAGGGACCGCGGGTGGCGATTATTACTAATGCCGGCGGTATCGGAATTATGGCGACTGATGCTTGCATCCGCAACGGACTGAAACTGGCAAAACTAAGCGACAGGACACGGGAGGAGCTGAAAAAGGTGTTGCCCGCGGCTGCTAATACAACTAACCCGGTTGATATCATCGGCGACGGAGATGCCACCCGTTACCGTGCGGCATTCCGTATTCTGATTCAGGATGAGAATGTGGACGGGATCATTCCCATTTGGACACCAACTGTTGTTGCTGAGGCAATTGATATTGCCAATGTGATTGTTGAAGAGAGTGAAAAAACCGATAAGCCGATTCTTGCCTGCATTCAGACGATGGGGGACAGCACTGCGATTAGGCGAACACTGCTCAAGCGCCGGATTCCCCATTTCCAGTTTCCCGAGAATGCGGCACGGGCAATGGCGACAATGGCGGAGTTTTCCCGAATGAGCCGCCGGCCACCGGGAGAAGTAGTTGTCTATACGGATGTGAACCAGAAGCGGGTAAGGGAACTTATCACCCTGGCCCGGAAGCGACCGAGGGTTTATTTATCTGAGCCGGAGTGTCATGAAATTCTTAGTGCTTACGGTCTGCCAGTGGTGAAATTTGAAGTGGCAAAAAATGAGGAGGAAGCGGTTGCAGCTGCGGATAAGATCGGGTATCCAGTTGTGATCAAGATTGTTTCACCTGATATTCTGCACAAGACCGATTTTGGCGGTGTACGAGTGAACCTTAAGAATGAGACCGAGTTGCGTCAGGCTTATCAGTCGATGCTCGAACAGGTTAAGTCGAGAAAACCGGATGCAGAGTTGTGGGGCGTGATGGTGCAGCAGATGGCAAAAGCCGGCGGTCTGGAGACAATTATCGGGATGAAGCGCGATCCACACTTCGGACCGCTGCTGATGTTCGGACTTGGCGGAATTATGGTTGAGGTGCTTAAGGATGTAATGTTCCGGGTGGCACCAGTAAACGATCTGTCTGCGGAGTCGATGATCAGTGGGATTCGAGCACATAAGCTACTTGAGCCTTTCCGTGGTCAGCCAGCACGGGACAAGAAAATTATCAAGGAATGTATATTGCGACTCTCACAGCTTGTAACCGATTTTCCTGATTTTGATGAGATTGATATTAATCCCATGCTCGTATATTATGAAGGAGAGGGAGCGGCAGCGATTGACGCTCGGATTTTATTGCGTTAGGGTGTAGTGGAGCTGACCCGATTCGAACGGGCGACCCCCTGCTTGCAAAGCAGGTGCTCTCCCAACTGAGCTACAGCCCCAAGAAAAAATTATAGTACTGGCATTGTACAGGTCAATTATTTTTTGTCAAAAAAATCGCGGTCGATTGAGAATCCGTGTTCAGCTACGTTTTGACACAAGTATCAGTAAGTGTGATACTAAATGTGATTGTGTGATCTGGTATTCATACTGCGTGCAGTTTCAGGGGTGTAGTGTAGCGGGGGTAAGAGGTTGCAAGCAGGAAATTAGTTAAATGTCAGCTGATGCCGTGATAATGATAAAATACAAGTATGGTTGAGGACTCTTTTTCTGATTTCTTGAGGATTGTTGAAATGTGTCTAACAGTTAGAGTATTTCAAACAAAACTTCTGCTTGACAGTGACGGTAATGGATCTAAACTCAACGAAAGGAGGCACAATATGCGTTGTCTGATGGTTCTAATCGTGCTGCTGGCAGGGGCAGCGTTGATCTTTGATACAGGATGTACTCGGTGCGGAGCCAAGGCGGGAGAGAAGGCGGCAGAGAAAATGATTGAGGCAGCAAGTGGAGGTAGAGCGAAGGTGGACGTCGGGACGGTTGATATCTCTTCGTTACCGGCAAATCTCCGTTATCCGAATGCCGTGGTAAAGGGAAAGTGGGAGGTTACTACCGAGGAAGGAAAGGGTATTAATTATATGCTGGAGTCTTCAGATCCCAAGTCAAAGATAGTGGAGTTTTACAAGAGTGCGCTTGCGGGCTGGAAGCAGTCTATGGTGAGCGAAACACCTGATGCCATCACGCTGGCATTCATCAGCAGTGATGAGAAGGAGGCGGTATTTATCATCTTAAGCAGTGACGCAGGAAAAACTGCCATAAATCTCAGCCATACTAAGAAATAAAACAACCCAAGGCTGATCGAAGGTTCCGTCTGTCCGGGGTTGTATGGCTAACAGAGTAGATTAATACAGTTCTGTCCTTGCATTTTAGTTTAGAAGATGTATATTAAAATATAGTGCTAGTTTCATGCGGGCAGGAATCGTATGACGGACATACATCCTGCCGAAATGTGGGAATCCGGGTGTTAAAACAATCTGGGGAAAGGAGGGAATAATGGAAAAAACCCGTGAGTTTGACATTGGGTATATTATTGAAGTTAGCGGTGAACGGGCGTTGGTGGAACTCAGAGCCGATACCACTAAGCCTTTGGGGGAGGACTATTATCCTGGACAGCCTGGTTCCTATGTAAAAATTCCCTTCAGGGATTTTCAGATAATCGGTACAGTTACGAGCGTTCGGATGGAGACAAGTAATGCAGTTTCATCCGGTGCCGGCAGAAAAGTAGCGGAGTGTATTCTCTTGGGTACCCTAGAACATGATGAGCGGTTTTTCCGTGGTGTGGCTGTCTATCCCAATGTCGGCCAGACAGTGCAGATGGTTTCCAGCCGGGAGCTGAACAAGATTTTTTCCGAATTCAGTGAATTTGGCTTTTCTTTCGGCAGGCCAACTAGTGCCCGGGACCAGCGGGTTTATGTGCAGGTGAATCGGTTTTTCGGAGGTCATATTGCGGTACTGGGTACAACAGGTAGCGGGAAGTCGTACACGGTTGTAAGCATACTTCAGCAGACAATAAGAAAGTATCCCAATCCGCACATCGTCGTGCTGGATCTGCATGGAGAGTATGCGCGGGCATTCCCCGAAGGGGTAAATCTGATCAATGCGAATAATATCGACCTGCCTTACTGGGTGCTGAACTTCGAAGAGTTTGTTGACTTGACCGTGGATATGAATGAGCCGACCGCCAAGAATCAGATTACAGTAATCCGGGATTCACTTTTGCGGGCGCGTCAGGCATGGGATACGCGGGAACGCCTAGGACTGGGGGAACAGATTACTGCCGATTCGCCGGTCTACTATGAGCTCGATGAACTGATAGCGATGCTGCGCGATTGGAATATTCAGATGGTGTATAATGGTTTAGGGGAGCAGGAGGAGGGACCGCTTTACGGTGTGTTTGACAAATTTCTCATTCGGATGGATAGCCGGCTTTCAGATCCGCGTTATCATTTTATGTTCAAGCCCAGGGTGTATGACGCGAGTCCGAAATTTTCCGATTTGCTGCGTGATTACTTGTCAATTGATGCCCCGCACCGGATGACAGTAATTGATTTGAGCGGTTTGCCTTCGGATGCGGTTGGCGTAGTGGTAGCAGTGATTACGCGAATTGCATTTGAATTTAATCTGTGGAATCCTCAGCGGGAACGGTGTCCAATTCTGCTAGTTCTGGAGGAAGCGCACAACTATGTGCCGAACCATGCAGACGGACGATTTACTGCTGCTCGCAGCGCCGTGGAACGGCTTGCTAAGGAGGGAAGAAAGTATGGCATTGGATTGATTTTAGTGAGCCAACGGCCAAAGGAATTGTCAGAAACCGTATTATCCCAGTGCAATACATTTATTACCATGCGACTGACTAACCCTGCGGATCAGGATTATGTCAGGCGGCTCGTCCCGGATTCGCTTGCCGGTCTCTTAAATATGCTGCCCGCATTGCGGACTGGTGAGGCTTTGATATTAGGTGATTCAGTAGCAATGCCGACACGAATGATGGTGGATCTGCCCGATCCCCAACCTGGTACCGGTGATATTCAGTTCGCCAGGTGGTGGCAGAACGGAGTTGACAGTTTGAATCTGGAGCAGGTGATCAAACGGTGGCGCACCCGACGTCAGGATTTATAACCGGTCCGGTAATTAGAAGTATTCTATATTGTTGCTCTAAGTTTAATTGATTCAATGCTGTTGTGATAAAGTCCTATAACCGCTGATACTTTGTTGTCCGTTTTTAAGGGGGAGATATTTGACTGGAATGGAGTGCGAATTATGATTTTCTATGAGGATGCTGGTGGCTTCAGCAGAGTTTGTCTGGTTACTTCTGAGGAGTTTCGGTGCCGGGGCTGAATGGCGCCGGATATTGCCTCGGCTGAGTGAACAAATTTACTACCATGGGGTCCAGGCAACACCAATAGTGGTTTTCGCCAGTATTTTTGTGGGTTTGACAACTGTCGTCCAGACCGGATACCAGTTGCAGGGGATGGTACCGAATTATTTTGTCGGAATGGGTGTTGGGAGGATGCTATTGATCGAACTGGGTCCGGTTTTTGCCGCATTTATCGTTGCTAGCCGTTCAGCATCAGCGATGGCGGCAGAACTAGGAAGCATGCAGATTTCTGAGCAGATTGATGCTTTGCGGACGATGGCCATTGATCCGTATCATTATCTGTGTCTGCCGCGGATCCTCGCTACTACCTGCAGTCTGCCGGTTCTCGTGGCATTGATGGAGGTGGGGGCAAGTTTTACAGCAATAGTTGCGGCAGGAGTACTGGGAATTTCACAAGAGGCTTTTATCTACGGCATAACTCATTTTGTTAATGTCCATGATTTTGTTGGCGGGTTGTTGAAGGCGGGATTGTTCGGATTGCTGATTGGAACAAGCGGCTGTTTTTTCGGTTTTCGAGTTCAGGGGGGGGCACAGGACTTAGGCCGGGCAACAACAAATGCAGTAGTAACTGCTGCGGTGTTAATTCTCATTTCAGATTTTGTAATGGCAGCAATGCTGTTTTCCCGATGATCAGGTTGAAGAAGATATATAAAATGATTCGTGGAGAGCCGGTCCTCCGTGATGTAAGTATGGAAGTGCCGGATGCCAGCTGTTGCTGTGTGCTTGGACGGTCTGGTGCTGGCAAAACGGTGCTGTTGAAAATAACTGCCGGCCTTATTGTTCCTGATGCAGGCGAGGTGAGCTATGATGGACGGGCACTAAAATACGGCATATTAGGTAATAATCAGGAAATCATCCGGGGGACAGGTTTTCTTTTCCAGCATGGGGCATTGTTTGATGGGATGAATGTTGGGGAGAATGTCGCTCTGCCGTTGCGAGAGCGTAATTGCATTCCGACAATCGAGTTAAAGGAACGTGTGCAGAACATACTGGCCCAAGTTGGATTGCCGGGTAGCGTTCATCTACGGATTCGGGAACTTTCTGGAGGAATGATAAAACTTGTAGCACTCGCTCGTGCGCTGATTACTGAGCCCCGATACCTGTTTTTAGATGAGCCTACTGGAGGACTAGATCCGGTTTCCCGGGAACGGGTAATTAATATTGTGAGGTCGTTCCGGGCAGAAGGGGGAACTGTAGTTGCGGTTACTCATGATCTCGATTTTGCTCAGCAGCTGGCAGACCGGATTTATTTAATCCGCGAGGGCGTAGTGCATCTTGCGGAGCGGGAGGTAAAAAAGGAGGATTATGAATAGGCAGGTGCGCGATTTTCTGGTAAGCATCTTTGCGGTTATGGGTATTGGAGTAGCAATTTTCGGTTACTTCTGGTTTTCCGGTAAGTTGGGAGTCAACTATAAGCGGCAGATAACAGTTTATTTCAACGAAATATCCGGTTTAAAGCCTGGAGATCGGGTTGATGTCCTGGGTGTTACCAAAGGTAAGATACTGGCAACCGAATTAACAGGGGAAGATCGGGTTAGAGTTCGCGTGGCACTAGCAGAGGATGTCCGGTTGTGCAAGGATGCCCGTTTTGCCATTCGCTCGCTCAGTTATCTTGGGAGCGATCGTTATTTGGCAATCAGTCCCGGAATCGGCAAGCCGGCTGAGGATACGACTATTTTTTACGGAACAAATGAGGTGTTAGATCTTGAATCTACTTTTTTAAAGTTGGATCGGTTGATGAGTCTGGTAAATCCTGATTCCCTCAGTGCTGAGTTGAGACAGACACGCTTGGAAATAATGGAACTAGTCAACTTGAGGCTGGGCAGACTGGATTCCGGGTTTTCCGTCACAAGCCGTAACATCGAACGGCTGGCAGGACTCGTAGACAGCTTGACTCTGCTTCTGAACCGGGAGTCAACCGCCCGCAAACTTCTGACTTCTCCCGAGCTTTATGAGGAATTGTTGAGAACCAGTCAGGAGCTGAGGGGGTTGATGAATGATATTCGCAACCGTCCGGAGCGGTATTTCCGGCTGCGACTTTTTAAGTAATTAATTTGTTAGGAAACGTAATTTTACATTGGCAAGTCTAAATAATAAAAAGGAGGAATAATGCAGCTAAAAGGCAGTAGAACCGAAAAAAACATTCTTACCGCATTCGCTGGTGAATCTCAGGCAAGAAATCGTTACACATATTATGCCAGCAAAGCTCGAGATGAGGGTTATATTCAGATCGCTCAAATATTTGAGGAGACTGCTAACCAAGAGAAGGAGCACGCTAAAAGGCTGTTTAAGCTTCTGGAAGGGGGAATGGTCGAGATCAAAGCAGAGTTTCCTGCTGGCGTAATCGGTACGACGATAGAAAACCTCAAAGCTGCGGCGGATGGTGAGCATTATGAATGGTCTCAGATGTACCCGGAATTTGCGCAGATTGCGGAGGAGGAGGGTTTCCCGAACATCGCCGCTATCTTCCGGGCGATCGCAGTTGCTGAGAAACAGCATGAGAGACGGTATCAGGCATTGAAGGAAAATATCGAGATGGGCAGAGTTTTCCGTCGTGAAAAACCGGTAGTATGGCGGTGCATCAACTGTGGTTACCTGCACGAGGGTACTGAGGCACCGGAGATCTGCCCTTCCTGTGCCCATCCCCAGGCATACTTTGAAATTTTGGGGGAGAACTGGTAATGTTAGAGCGTACTGGACTTGTTACTTTCGGCGGGAAACCAGTAACACTTATCGGCCAAGAACTAAAGATCGGCGACAGGGCACCGGATTTTGAGTTGACCGGCAACGACTTGCAACCGGTTCGACTCGACGATTTCCGCGGCAAGAATCTGATAATACTAAGTTTACCATCACTGGACACGCCGATATGTGATCTGGAAACAAGACGATTCAACACAGAGGCAGAGGGGCTGGGAGATGATGTCGTGATACTGGCTGTAAGTATGGATCTGCCTTTCGCCCAGAAACGATGGTGCGGAGCTGCCGGAGTCAGCCGGGTGCTTACTGCCTCAGATTATCGTGAAGCATCATTTGGGGCCGCTTATGGAATTTTGATTAAGGAATACCGATTACTGGCTCGGGCGGTTTTTATCGTTGATCGTGATGGAATCCTGCGTTATCAGCAGCTTGTCGCTGAAGCGGGCAGGGAACCGGACTATGGTCTGGTGCTGGCAGCAATCAGGAGTTTGAAAGGAGGTTGATTTGAAAAATAAAGAACAGATCTACAGCTGCCGTCAGTGTGGTCAGATTCTCACACTTTTGCACCGCGGTGGCGGGACACTGGTCTGTTGCAATCAGCCGATGCAGGCCGGAAAGTCTGAAGATATTGAAACAGAACAGATGCCGGGTATGGGGACACCCTACTGGAGCTGTACTAACTGTCATTATGTGCTTCAGGCAATGCAGCCGCCAGATGTGTGTCCTTCGTGCCATCAGGCATGTCAGTTTGTTGATGTCAGCTGTTACATCCCGGAGTGCGGTTTTACCGGGGTGGACAGCCGTTTAATGAAATAATGGAGGAAAAGATGACCCAAAAACTGCAAATTTACAAGTGTGAAGTCTGCGGTAATATTGTCGAGGTGCTTCACCCCGGCACTGGCCAGTTGGTTTGCTGTGGCCAGCCGATGAAACTTTTAATGGAAAACACAACTGATGCCTCAAAGGAGAAGCATGTGCCGGTGGTTGAGAAGACTACGGATGGGTACTTGGTAAAGGTAGGCAGTGCCCCGCATCCGATGGAGGAGAAGCATTACATCGAGTGGATTGAACTAGTAGCCGATGAGCGGGCCTACCGACAGTTCCTTGCCCCTGGTCAGGCACCGGAGGCGCAGTTTTCGGTCCAGGCAAAGAGCGTCTATGCTCGGGAGTACTGTAATATTCACGGCCTGTGGAAAGGAGTTTGAAAATGATTCCGAAGCGGATAGAGGATGCCTTTAACGAACAAATCCGGCATGAACTGGAGTCAGCATATCTGTATCTTGCGATGGCCGCTTATTTTGACAATGGAGGTTTTCCAGGCATGGGACGATGGATGCGGGCACAGGTGCAAGAGGAGCTGACGCATGCGATGCGCTTCTACAAGCATATCATTGAGCGTGGCGGTGAGGTCCGATTACAGCCATTGAATATCCTTGCCCATAAGTGGGATTCACCCCTAAAGGCATTTGAGGCGGCTTACGAGCATGAAAAGTTCATTACAGGCAAGATTCATGAACTGGTAAAACTGGCGCAGAGTGAAGGTGATTATGCTTCAAATTCATTGTTACAATGGTTTGTTGATGAACAGGTGGAAGAGGAGGAGAGTACGCTGACAGTAGCTCAGCAGTTGAGGCTTATTGGAGGGGACGGCAGAGGTTTGCTTATGATAGATCGGGAGCTCGGACAGCGAACCTTTGTTCTGCCGCCGGAACTTGCTAATCTATACGCTCAGGGAACCGGAATTGCGGGTTGAGTCAGCTGGGAGAGGCTAAAAATGGAATTTAAAGCGGTAAAGCTGACCGACGATGTTTACTGGGTGGGAGCAGTTGACTGGAATATCCGGGACTTTCACGGTTATTCTACCGAGAAAGGCACGACCTACAACGCTTATCTGATTCTGGCAGATCGGGTTACATTGATTGATACGGTGAAGGCGCCGTTTAAGCAGGAAATGCTGACAAGGATTGCTTCGGTAATCGACCCTGGTGAAATAAGTTATATAATATCCAACCACGCGGAGATGGATCATTCTGGGGCTCTTCCCCAAGTCATTACGGAACTGAAGCCGGAGAGAGTGTTTGCTTCGGTGATGGGTGTGAAAGCACTGAGTGAGCATTATCACTTGAAAACTGAAATTACTGCCCTAAAGGACGGTGATGAGCTGAGTCTTGGAAATATGAAACTAAAGTTCTTCGAAACCCGGATGTTGCACTGGCCCGATAGTATGATAACCTATCTGGGTGAGCGGAACCTGCTCTTCTCACAGGATGGCTTCGGAATGCATCTGGCAAGCGGCGAGCGTTTCGCAGATCAGATTGAGGAACCGGTATTGAAATGGGAAGCGGCGAAATACTATGCCAATATCTTATTGCCCTACTCACCGCTGGTGTTAAAGCTTGCTGAAAGGCTAAGCGTACTGGATATCCGGCCTGAAATCATTGCACCGGATCATGGGCCCGTCTGGCGCAGCAATGATAACGACAAAATTATTGGCTGGTACCAGGAGTGGGCACGTCAACTGCCGCAGCTAAAGGTGGTGATTGTTTACGATACGATGTGGCAGAGTACCGATCTGATGGCACGGGCAATCGCTGACGGGGTTGCTGAAGCCGGTTTGTCAGTGAAGGTTATGCGTCTACGCGCTACCGATCGGAGCGATGTTATGACCGAAGTGCTGGATGCCGGTGCGGTGATTGTTGGTTCACCAACATTAAACAACGGAATGTTTCCCACGGTTGCCGATTTTTTGACTTACATGAAGGGATTGAAGCCGAAAAACAAAATTGGAGCCGCATTCGGGTCTTACGGCTGGAGTGGTGAGGCAACTGAGATGATCAGTACGGAACTGAAGTCAATGGGGATAGAACTGCCCGAAGTACCGCTGCGGGTGAAGTATGTACCGGACCAGGATGCGCTTGCTCGGTGCTGGGAGTTTGGTAGGCGTATGGCCGAATTGGTCAAAGAAAGAGTGGAGGAATAATGAAGGAACAGGTTGATCAGCGGGCATTAGACAAGTTTACCTACGGCTTGTATGTTGTCGCAAGTCGTAACGGTGACAGGATTAACGGATTAGTAGTTAACACCGTAGTTCAGGTAGCACTGAACCCTACGCTTGTTTCGGTAACGATCAACAAGAATTCGCTCACCAACGAATTCATCCGCAAAAGCGGGGTGCTGGCGATTTCAGTGCTCACACAGGATACACCACTGGAGTTTATCGGCCGGTTCGGGTTCCGTTCCGGCCGGGAGTTCGACAAGTTCGCAGGGGTAAATTACGAATTGGGGATTACTGGTGCACCAATGCTGACTGATTATACCGTCGCTCAGATTGAGGCGAGGGTACGGGAACGAATTGATTGTGTTACCCATGACCTGTTCGTTGCTGAGGTGGTGGCTGCTCGCGTTATCCGCGAGGCAGAGCCGCTAACCTACTCTTATTATCATCTGGTCAAGAAGGGGAAAACCGGAAAGGGTGCACCGACCTACCGGGAGGAAAACAAGGCGCAGACGAAGGTAAAGAAAAACGAAGGGAGTATAAAAATGAGACGGTATGTCTGTTCGGTCTGCGGGTATGTGTATGATCCTTCTGTTGGTGATCCAGAGAACGGAATTCCTGCCGGAACACCGTTCGAAAATCTGCCAGCTGAGTGGGTGTGTCCAGTGTGCGGAGCAACTAAAGATCAGTTTGAGCCTGAGGAATAGATAAAGAATTAATGCGTTCGGCGCACGGTCCGCCGCCCGTGAATATAAACGGGCGGTTTTTCCTTTCTGATCACTTCCGGGGTGATAATGCACTCAATGATGTTATGTCGTGTAGGTAGTTCAAACATGATTTCCAGCATTGTTTCTTCCAGTACCGCACGCAGGCCGCGGGCACCAGTTCGCAATTGCAATGCCCGTTCGGCAACTGCAGCTAACGCCTCGGGAGTAAAGGTGAGTTTGACTCCTTCCCGTTCAAAATAATAGGCATACTGCTTAAGCAGAGCATTTTTAGGCTGAGTAAGGATGTCAATTAAAGCAGATTGCGACAGGCTGTGAAGGGGCGCAATGACCGGCAGTCGGCCAACGAATTCGGGAATCATGCCATACTTGATTAAATCATCAGGTTGGACGCAACGTAGCAGTTCATCTTCATTTTCGGGATGTGTTCGGGTGATATTGGCGGCAAAGCCAATGGTCCCAGAACAAATCCGGCGTTCAATTATCTTGTCGAGTCCTTCAAATGTTCCGCCGCAGATGAACAGAATATTTCTGGTATTAACCTGCAGAAACTGCTGCCCCGGGTGCTTTCTGCCTCCTTGGGGAGGTACATTGGCGACAGTGCCTTCCAGTATTTTTAAAAGAGCCTGCTGGACTCCTTCACCAGAGACATCTCTGGTGATTGAAGGGGATTCGGATTTGCGTCCGATCTTGTCGATTTCGTCAATGTAAACGATGCCGATCTCAGCCAGTTGAATGTTACCGTCGGCCGCTTGAAGTAGTCTAAGCAGGATATTTTCAACGTCTTCTCCAACATAGCCGGCTTCAGTTAACGGTGTGGCATCGGCGATTGCAAAAGGAACTTTGAGAAACCGGGCAAGCGTTTCCGCAATCAGTGTTTTGCCGACACCAGTAGGACCGATGAGCAGAATATTGCTTTTATCCAGCTGTGGTGCGGTCCGGGGAGCTGTGATCCGTTGGTAGTGGTTGTAAACGGCTACCGAGATTACTTTTTTAGCATACTCCTGACCAATGACGTATTCGTCGAGAAATTTCTTGATCTCGGGGGGGAATTTCCCGCAGATATTCCACGGTCCGCCTCTGTTCCTCAAAAAGGGAATAAGCCAGCCGGGTACATTGCCGGCAGATTAGGCCATTACGACCACGAACCAGCCGGTGGCTGGTGGTTTCCGGAGTACCACAAAACGAGCATATGTTCTGCGGTCTGGGTCTGGGCTGAGAGTGGCGGGAACTCATTTGCGCTTTTCTATTACTTCGTCGATCAGACCGTACTGCTTGGCTTCCTGTGCCGACATGAAATAATTGCGGTCTGTGTCCTTGAGTATTTTTTCCACCGGCTGACCGGTGTGTTTGGCGAGAATTTCCGCCAAGAGTTCCTTTGCCCGGACGAGTTCACGGGCGTGAATTTCGATATCTGTAGCCTGCCCGCTTAATCCATATGCTGCCGGCTGGTGGATCATCATTCGGGAACGGGGGAGTGCAAATCTCTTGCCTTTTTCACCAGCCGCCAGCAACAACGCAGCGATTGATGCCGCCTCTCCAACACAGATAGTCGAAACCTTGGGGCGGATATACTGCATGGTATCGTAAATCGCCAGCCCGGCAGATACTACGCCGCCAGGGGAATTGATGTAGAGGTAGATATCCTTTTCCGGATCCTCTGCTTCCAGATAGAGCAGCTGGGCAACAACCAGATTGGCAACGGTATCGTCAACCGGCTGTCCGAGAAAAATAATTCTTTCCTTAAGAAGCCGGGAGTAAATATCATATGCGCGTTCTCCCCGGCCGGTCTGTTCAATTACCATCGGAATTAACACGGGAGCCTCCCCTAGTTCCTGATTTTTGATTTTACCGTTCATTTGTTTGACTCTTGACTGATGCTCGATCAAGAATCAGTTGCAGAACTTTATCTTGCAGTGTTTGAAAGCGGTATGAGGAGTTGTCTAGATATGGAGCAATTTCCTCCGGCTTGCGTCCGGTTGTCTGGGCTAGGGCCTGAATTCGAGATTCGATTTCTTCGTCGGTGACAACAAGATTTTCCTTCTGAGCGATGCGCAGCACAATACAGTCAAACCGGGCAGATTTCAGCGCTGCCGGTTTCAGTTTCTCCCGGACCTCCGGTGTGTCCGGCAGGTTGAACTCGCGAAGGAGCCGGTCGAGATGCGCCTGGACCCAGGATGCAGGCGGTTCGAACTGGTAACGAGATGTTAGTTGATCAATAATCTGGCCATGGAGTTCTGATTTCATCTGTTCTTCACGGTCAGCCAGAATTTCATCGTTGATCGCCTGGCGCAGGGCATCCAGATTTTCATAACCGAGGTCCTGGGCAAACTCATCGGTCACTTCGGGAAGAATTTTTTCCCGGACCCTCCGAACTTTCAGATGATAGGTAATGGTCCTTCCAGCAAGATTTTTATCGGGATGATCGGCAGGAAATGTAATGTCCGCTGACCGTTCGTCCCCCACGGAAACCCCAGTGAGTGCTTTATTGATATCTGGGTGATTTCCTTCTGCTCCTACTTCCAGGGTCACATTTGATTTTGGTCCGGCAACGATCTTGTCTCCTTCTCGTAGGGTGTAATCCACAACTACATAGTCGCCCGGCTGGGCGGGGCGTTGGACCGGCTGGAATACCGCACACCGGTTCCGCAGGGTGGCAAGTCTTTTGTCAAACTCATCATCAAAGCCCACTGGCTGTCGGCGTTCGAGAGTAAGTGCGGTGTAATCATCAAGCTCAAATTCCGGGATAATTTCAATTACCGCCTTCACCCGGATGGATTTATCCGGGGTAATTTCAAGATCCTCGATTTTTGGTTGGGAAGCGGGTTTAATGCCTCTTTTTTCCATCGCTTCTGTTAATGCCTGTTCCACCAGTTCTTCAGCAGCAGCCGACTCGAGTGCGTTTCCTAAGCGCCGTTCGAGGATGTGTTTGGGGACCCTTCCGGGCCGGAATCCCGGTATTTTTGCTTTATTTCTGTATTCTTCAAGCAAAGATTCCATCTTGGATTTCAAGAGTTCCGGTTCAAATTCAATTTCTACTTCTCGCAACCACTCTTGGGGCGATTTTACTCTGATTTCCAAATATGCTCCTTTGATTTTATTGATGCGAGGAGGGGGAATTGAACCCCCATCCCTTTCGGGACCAGATCCTAAGTCTGGCGCGTCTGCCAAGTTCCGCCATCCTCGCCTGAAATCAACATTTTTTTGATTTTAAGTAACATTATCAAAAAGTCAAGGAAACTTGGCGGTATTCCCAGAAATGTTGAACTTCCGGTTGACTTGAATCAGATTAAGCTTATTATTTTTAAAATTGTATGAGTTATCGGAACTTGATTGTTCATTCTGTTTTATTTGTTTTAATGTTGGGCTGCCATAACCAACCGCCTTCAGTGCCGATCATCTTCGGACCGCAGCGGGGGAGGCCGAATGATACATTGGTTTTTTCTGTGATTTCAGTTGACCGGGAAGGAGATTCAGTTGCCTACCTGTTCGAGTGGAATAATCAGAGCAGCTCCGGCTGGACCGAGTGGTTTCCTCAGGGTGTGGAGATTGTAAGACAGTTTTCATTTGCCGATACCGGGAGTTTCTTTCTCCGGGCGAAGGCACGCGATCGTCAGCATGAATCCGGCTGGTCAGAGAGCCTGAATGTGACAGTCCGATGGTATGTGCCTTCAGTGCCGAGAAAACCGGCAGGTCCGGATACAGTTGTTGTCGGGGACAATGTAACATTTTACTCATCAGCACTCCACCCTCTGAATGAACTGGTGGCGATTCAATTCTGCTGGAGTGATACAGTTGACGTGTGGAGTGATTATGTCCTGCCCGGAACGATAGTTGCAAAAAGACATGTTTTTACGATGGAAGGGGAGTTTGAGGTCCGCTGCCGGGCAAAGGACAAGAAAGGGTATTTATCTGAGTGGTCTGCACCTGAGACTGTGTTGGTTCAAAGCGGTCAAACACGTTGAAAAACCAGAAAAGGAGTTGTAAATGAAGAGGTTAATGCCTTTATTGTTGACTACCGGTTGTCTGCTTGTTTGGGCACAGGAACGGGAAATGAAGGTTCGTGTTCACTGTTCCAAGGTCCAGCTGCCGGCAATTGCCCGTGGAGTGCTGGAATTCTATGAAGTTACTGATGATTACTTCGTTGGAGCGGTGAGCGAGCAAACCTATGAGAGGCTGAAGAGTATCGGTTATCGCTTGGATGTGCTGGTACCAGATATGCAAAAGGAGGCAGCAGAACAGTGTTCGGGAGAGGATTTCGGTCGCTATCACTCGTATCAAGAGATTATGGATACGTTTGCCCTTATTGCCACAACCTATCCCAATATCTGTCAGCTGGAGACAATCGCCGTTTCGCCAACCGGTAAATATGTAATTGCGCTTAAAATAACCCAGAACCCGACGGTGGAGAATCATCGTCCCCGACTGGAATGGGATGGAACCACCCATGGTAATGAGAATATCGGCACGGAAATCTGCTGGTATATTACCCGGCAGCTCACCGACAACTATGGGAGTGATCCACTGATTACCTATCTGGTGAATACCAGAGAGATATGGATCATTCCTTGTGTTAATCCCGAAGGGTTGATTAACCGGACCCGGGGGAATTCCAACGGCATTGATCTGAACCGGGATTATGGTTATGCTTGGAATCAGGAGTCGGGTGCCAATGTTCCTTGGAGTCAGCCGGAAATTCGCGGGTTGCGGAACTTTTTTACCCGTCACCCGTTTGTCATGACCATGACCTATCACAGTGGCGCAACTTCGGTGATGTGGCCCTGGAGTTATTCACGGATTGCGACTTATGACAGCGCTGCTCATGCCCAGTGGTGCCAGCAGTATGGAAGTATTACTGGTTATCCCGCATATCAGATTTCCCGCGGACTTTACGAATGCCAGGGAACCTCCACCGATTTTTATTATGGTGCCGAAGGGGCACTCGGATTTGCTGCTGAGGTGGCATCCGGACAGCCGCCGCCGCAAAATCAGATTGATACGATCTGCCGGGCTAACTGGACCGCAAGTAAACAGTGGATGATTCGTGGTGGTTATGGAATCCGAGGGTGTATTACCGATTCGGTTACCGGTCTGCCGGTTAAAAGGGCAATTGTAATTTCTGACCCGGCCAACTGGATGGTTTATACCGATACCTGTGGCTGGTTCTTTAAATATGTGCTGCCCGGAACCTATTCGCTGCGGGTGCTAGCTGACGGTTATCAGCCGAAGACGGTCAGCGGAATAAGTGTGATGAGTGATACCTTTGTGGTAATTAATGTCAGTCTGTCTCCGGATACGACCACACCGATTACTGGTTACAAAGTTACTACTTGGATCTGCAAGGATCCGACCCAGGCGGGTAATACGATGGGTCTGTTTGCACTTGGTAGACAGGATACTCGCGCTCTCACTCTGACCAATCGGGGTATGGCAGTAATTGAACTGAGCGCACCGATTATTAACGGCCCCGGGACGGATTTTACGGTTTATTCCACCACCACTAAACCCTGCTCAATTTATGTTTCTTCCGATTGGAATGGGCCCTGGAGTTTCTGTGCTTTCGGTAACGGAAACATCGCCTGTGATCTGACGAGCGCTGGCGTTCCGTTTGCCAGTTATGTGCGGTTGAATGATGGTGGCCAGAGCTATGATCTGGACGCAATCGAGGGAACGATAGTAAACGCTCCGGCGCTGGTTTATCAGTCACAGACAATTGTTGATTCGCCGCCTGGAGGTAACAATGATGGGAGACTGGATCCCGGTGAGAGTGCCGGGCTAATTTTTGCACTGCGAAATGCCGGTAGAATTACCGCCAGTGATATCGCCGGGATTTTAAGAACTGATGATATATATGTCTCAATCACTGATTCAAATGGATATTTTGGCAATATCCCTGCGGATTCGATACGGAGTAACTTTTCCGACCGGTTTACAGTGCGGGCATCACCTCAGACTCCCAGAGAACACAGCATCCGACTGCGACTTTACCTTCATGGCAGTAATTATCACGACAGTCTCCTGCTGACTCTGACGGTAGGCGAACTGCGGGTTACCGATCCGATTCCGGACAATTCCGAGCCGACCCTTTATTATGCCTATGATGAGGTGGATACAACTTATGCGGAGCATCCGGAGTTTGAATGGATTGAAATCTACGGCATCGGCACGAGGTTACAACTCGGCGACGACGAGACAAGGCAGATCAGTCTGCCACCCGCATTCGGTCCTTTCGTTTTCTACGGCCAGTCCTATAACCAGATTTCAATCTGCTCCAACGGCTGGATTGCACCGGGGACGACAAGCAGAACTGATTATACCAATACCGCGCTGCCGAATTCCAATATGCCTCCATTAATCGCCGCCAACTGGGATGACTTGGATCCAAGATACGGTGACAGCGTCTGGTATTACCATGATGTCGCTAACCACCGGTTTATCATTGAATGGGATTCGGTCCACTACATCAGCAGCAGTGAATGGGATAAATTTGAGATCATTCTCTATGACACGACACTCGCAGGAGAAGATGGTAACTCCAAGTTCGTCATTCAATATCTGACCGCCAATCGCCCCGGCAGTTCGGCAACGGTCGGGATTCAGGATCATACGAAGACCAAATTTATTCAGGCGTTATACAACGGTGCATATCACCGTGCGGCTTCGCCCTGGATTCCGGGGCATGCACTCCGTTTTTCCACTGAGTGGCGAACTGGAATTAATGCAGCGGAGGGAGTGAATAGCATCTCGATGCCGAAAATAACAGTTCAGACCAATCCGGTCAGGAGGGCGGTCAATCTCCGGCTGAATTTTCCGGTGTCCGGAGCATCTGCTCTACTGATCTATGACCGGTGCGGACGGCTGGTGCGCCGAGTCGGTTCGGGAAATTTGCAATCAGGGGTAGACTGGCTGACTCTGCGTCTTGTTGATCAGAATGGGACACAACTGAGCCCCGGGGTTTACTGGTTGAAACTGGTGACCGATACTGGTTGGGCAAGTGTTAAAATCTGCGTGGTGCGTTAAGCGTAATGAGACAGGCAAAAAGCGCACGGCGTCAGAGCTGGGATGAGTATTTTATCGGGATTGCTCAGCTGGTTGCCCAGCGTTCTACCTGTCTGCGCCGAAAGGTCGGAGCGGTTCTGGTCCGGGAGAAGAGAATTCTCTGCACCGGATATAATGGAGCACCGCATGGTCTTGTCCATTGTGAACAGGCAGGCTGCCTGCGGAAGAGGTTGCACATTCCAGCCGGAGAGCGGATTGAAATCTGCCGCGGAATACACGCGGAGCAGAATACGCTGGTTCAGGCTGCCAGTTTCGGCATACAGGTCTCCGGTGCAACTCTGTACTGCACACATGCGCCCTGTATTACTTGCGCAAAGATGCTGATCAATGCCGGCATAAGGGAGTTTGTAATTGCCAATGACTACCCGGATGATTTAGCCCGGAAGCTCCTCCGAGAAGCAAAAATAAAGGTACGCAGAGTACGGATATAAAGTGCGGAGAAAAAATTTGACCGTGGAGTGAAAAGGGATATATTTAGCCACCGCCGATGATCAGAGAGGAAGTTATTATTGGAGGTCCAGTCGGGCTCCATGCCCGGCCTGCAGCGGAGTTTGTAAAGCTGGCTGAACGTTTCAAGTCCCGGGTCCGGCTGGCAAAGGACGGTATCTGGGTTAATGGCAAGAGTATTCTGGCAATTCTGACACTGGCAGCGGAAAAGGGCAGCACGGTAATTCTAGAGGTCAGTGGCGAAGATGAGGCGGAGGCGTTTGTAGTGCTCAAGGAGAAACTGACCGGCGATGAGCATTAAGAAAGAGAAGATTTTTCACGGCATTCCGGTTTCCTCCGGGTTTGCCCGCGGCCCGGTGTTTGTTTATCAGCCTTATCTGCCGGTAATCAGCGAGCGGGTGCTCAAACCTGATGATATTGATTCGGAAGTGGAACGTTTTCGTCGGGCAGTCCGGAATGTTGAAGCGGAACTCCGGGAGCTCCATCAGCAGGTGGGGCGGGAGATGGGGAAAGATTTTGCCGAATTTATTGATGTTCAGCTGGCGCTTCTGACTGATGAGGAAGTATTGAATGAGACCGAGCGATACATTCGGGAGCAGCTGCGCAACGCCGAATTTGCTTACAGTCAAACTCTGAAGGGGTTGACAGTGAGCGGTAGGGCTGCTCAAGTGCCGTTTTTTCGCGAACGGTTCGCGGATATGGCGGATGTTTCGGCACGGGTGCTGAGCGTGCTGCTGGGTGACAATCTTCCTTCAATTTTCGGGGTAAAACCGGGGTCGGTGCTGGTGGCACATCAGTTGCCCCCATCCGATGCTGCACTGCTGGATCCGGCAAAGGTGGCGGGTATAGTGCTGGAGGCAGGCGGTAAGACCTCTCACACCGCCATTATGGCAAAGGCTAAGGAAATTCCGGCGGTATTCGGAGCGGATGCAATCCTGAAGATGATTCAGGAGGGGGATGAGATTCTTGTGGACGGGTACCGGGGGTTGGCGATTCTCAATCCAAGCGCAAACCGACTGAAAACCTATGAGGCAGAGATCAAGCGGGAACAGCGGCGCCGGGCATCATTGAAGGCACTGGTTGAGGAGGCGCCGGTAACGCTTGATGGCAAAATGATTGATCTGTCTGCCAATGTGGAATTTCTGATAGAGGCTCGGCAGGCCAAAGACAACGGGGCGAGGGGAATTGGGCTTTTTCGGACCGAATATCTCTTTCTGGCGCGACGTCGTCCCCCTACTGAGGAAGAGCAGTTTGAGATTTACCGGGATGTGGCAGAGCTGTTCAGACCCTTTCCAGTAATTATCAGGACTTTTGATCTGGGCGGGGACAAGGTGATTCCCGGTTATACTGAGGCAAATCCGTTTCTGGGCTGGCGGGCGATCCGTTTCTGTCTGGACGATATTGCGCTGTTCAAAAATCAGCTGCGGGCAATTCTCCGGGCATCCGCTGCCGGTAATGTCAAAATAATGTTTCCCATGGTAGCAACAATTGAGGAATTGCGCCGGGCAAAACTGGTACTTGAGGAGGCAAAGAAGGAATTGAGGAAGGAAGGGAAGCCGTTTGATGAAAATGTTGAAGTCGGGGTGATGGTTGAGACGCCCTCGGCAGCAATTCTTGCCCAGCAGTTTGCCCGGGAAAGCAGGTTTCTCTCAATCGGTTCAAACGATTTAACTCAGTATACGCTGGCGGTAGACCGTGGGAATGAACGGGTAGCAAGACTGTTTGACCATTTTCATCCGGCGGTTCTGCGTCTGATTAAGAATACAATTGATGCTGCGCACGAACAGGGTATCTGGGTTGGCATGTGCGGGGAGTTCGGTGCCGATCCCATGGGCGTGGTTCTGCTGCTGGGTATGGGAGTGGACGAAATTTCGGTTGTGCCCGGACTGCTTCCTGAGACCAAACAGGTGATCCGGTCAATTGATACCGGCGTTGCTGCCGAGGTGGCACATCAGGCGTTGAAACTTTCAACCGCGCTGGAGGTGGAACGACTGCTGGAGCGGGAAGTGCATCACCGGTTTACGAAACTGGCACGTTCTCTCCATGCGGTCAAGGGGGCGGGTGGTGAATAACACTGGCTATCAGCGAATGAAGGAACTTATCTGGGGGCTGCCGGAGCAGCTGAGTACAGCGTGGGAAATTGCCAGCAGTGCACCGCTGCCATCCGAATCTGTCATTGACCAGGTTATCGTCGGGGCAATGGGTGGTTCGGCGATGGGTGCTGATATTGTCCGGAGCATTCTGGAAGCGGAGGGCGGGCGGTGGCTTACGGTCGTGCGCGATTATTCCCTGCCTGCCGGTATCTCCGAACAAACTTTGATTCTGACAATAAGTTATTCCGGGAATACTGAAGAAACACTGGCTGTATATGATGCGGCAATAAAACAGCGGGCTAAAGTTGTGGTAGTCACGAGCGGGGGCAAGCTGGCGGAAAAGGCGCAACAGGGTGGAGTGCCCCTGATTCTGATTCCTGGCGGAATGCCGCCGCGGTGTGCGATCGGGCTGATGAGCGTGGCAATTCTGGTGGTGCTGAACCGTCTTGGCCGGTGCCGCAGTTTCCTGCCTGACATCAGAGAAACCGGCAGACTGGTGAGAAGAAATCTGTCCGCATGGCACCGCTGGGCAGTGCGGTTAAGCCGGAAAATTGCAGACCGGTTCATTATTGTTTATTCAACCAGTCGGCTGTTGGATACTGCTGCCTACCGCCTGCAATGTCAGCTGAATGAAAATGCCAAGATGCTGGCACACTGGGGAACATTACCGGAGGCGAGTCATAATGAGATCATGGGCTTTGGTTCGCCCCTTTTTCTTGATGGAAAGGTGGCGGTGATCGCACTGGTTGATCCGACAAGCCATTCCCGGACGCTGGTCCGGTTGGGCCAGATGCTGAAACTGATTCGCGGCACAATTGTGGAAAATGTCCAGCTGGAATCTGCCGGAAGGTCTGGCTGTGCCCGGCTGTTTTCGCAGGTGGTGCGGGGCGATTTGCTCAGTATCGAACTGGCACGGCGCCGTAATGTTGATCCGATGGTGATTCCGAAAATCGACCGGTTAAAGCTGGTGCTGGCGCAGAAGCGATAACAGGAGCGGGTGTGGGGCTGGGGGTGATCATTCCGGCAGCGGGGGAGGGTCAGCGGTTAAGACCGCACACGCTCAGAAAGCCCAAGGTGATGCTGGAGGTTGCGGGCAAACCGATCATTGGGCATATTCTTGACCGGGTCAGCCGGCTGAATCCAGACCGGATTTGGGTGGTTGTGCCGCCGGCGGATGAATGGATCAGCAGCTATCTGCAGATGCACTACCGGATGAACTTCGAGTTTGTCGTTCAGCCAGAGCCCCGCGGTCTGGGACATGCGGTCTGGTGTGCCGGGGCCGACCGTGCGGGATTGCCGCTGCTGATTCTGCTGGGTGATACGATTGTGGATTTTGACTTTCAATCAATGTTTCAAACAGACTTCAGTATCGGGGTCAAGGAGGTTTCAGACCCGAGCCGGTTCGGTGTGGTGCTGGTGGAAAACGGGGTGGTCAGCAAGGTGATCGAAAAGCCTAGGGAACCCGTAAGCCGGCTGGCGATTGTCGGTGTTTACTACTTCCGCGAGCCGAAGCTCCTGTATCAATCGCTTGAACGGCTGATTGCAGAAAATCGGATGATCAGGGGGGAATATCAGTTTACCGATGCACTGCAGTTTCTTGCTGATCAGGGGACAGGGATTAGAACCGTTGATGTTGATGTGTGGCTGGATTGCGGAACACCGGAGGCGCTGCTTGAGACCAACCGGCTGCTGCTGGAGCGCCAGATGACTGCCCTACCGGAGCTGAATACCGCCCGGGTTGTGCCACCGGTTTTTATTGCACCGAATGCCCGAATTGAACGTTCCGAGATCGGGCCTTATGTGGCAGTTTCGGCGGGCGCTCAGATATCCGGTTCAGTGGTAAAAGACAGCCTGATCTATCAGGGGGCAAGGGTTGAGAACTGCCGGCTCAGCGGTGCGATCGTGGGGGAAGATGCTGAGGTCCGCGGGGTGGACGGTGCGGTAAATGTTGGGCCCGGGGTGCGACTGACACGGGGATAAATCTGATGTTCATCTTTGAAGTTCTGGCAGGCGATTACCGGGCACGCCGGGGAAGATTGAGTCTGCCGCACGGTACAGTTCAAACGCCCGCATTCATGGCGGTGGCGACCCAGGCGGCCGTCAAGACCATGAGTCCGCAGGAGGTAAGGGATACCGGCACGGAGATGCTCGTCTGCAATACCTATCACCTCTATTTACGGCCCGGTCATAAACTGATTCAAAAGGCGGGTGGAGTTTCAGCCTTCATGGGCTGGCACCGTCCGGTACTCACCGATTCCGGCGGTTATCAGATCTACTCGCTGGCGGCGCTTTCCCGGACCGGCGATGAGGGAGCGGAGTTTCAGTCCCATATTGACGGCAGCCGGCATTTCTTTACGCCGGAGCTGGTGATTGAAATTCAGCGGGCGCTCGGTTCGGATATTGCGATGTGTCTGGACGACTGTCCGCCGTTTCCGGTCAGCCGGCAGCAGGCGGAAATTTCGGTGATGCGGACCACCGGCTGGGCACAGCGCTGCCGGACCGCTGCGGGAGCGGATGTGAATCTCTTCGGCATCATTCAGGGCGCAACCTATCATGACCTCAGGCGCCGGAGTGCGGAGGAGCTCTTGGCGCTGGATTTCCCGGGTTATGCAATCGGCGGGCTGTGTCTGGGTGAGCCGTCAGCCCTGACCTACGAGATTACCGAGCTGGTATGTTCAATGATCCCGCCGGACAAGCCCCGTTACCTTATGGGTGCCGGCTATCCGGAGGATATCATCAATGCGGTCCGGGCCGGGGTTGATCTTTTTGACTGTGTGCTGCCGACCCGTAACGGCAGAACCGGCACCGCCTTTATCAGCACCGGTCGGGTGCTGATCCGGAATGCGGTTTATGCGGATGATCACGGACCGCTGGATCCGAACTGCGACTGCTACACCTGCCGTAATTTCAGCCGCGCCTATCTCCGGCATCTGTTCCTTGCGGGGGAGGCACTGGGACCCCGGCTTTTAAGCTATCACAATCTGTATTTTTTCCAGTCACTGCTGCGTGCCATCCGCGAGGCGATTGCCTGCGGGCGTTTTGATGAGTGGGCACGGCAGTTTCTGAGCCGGTATGCTCAGGTAACAGGTCAGGATTCAGACCTTGTGAGTGTCAACCGAAATGATTAATCAGAAAAGGAGGAGTCAATGCGTAATCTGACAGTCCTGATTTTAACTCTCGGGCTCGGACTGGCGATTCTTTCCTGCGGTCCGGGCAATGTGATCAAGGTGGGCGTGGTCGCTCCGCTCACCGGTGATGTCAAGACCTTCGGCGAATCAACAGTCAACGGCATCATGCTCGCAATTGAGGAGGCAAACCGTGCCGGCGGTGTCAACGGCAAACAGATCAAGCTGTTTATTTCTGATGATAAGAACGACCCGACTGAGGCGGCAAATGCCGGTGGCAAGCTGATTGAGCTGGACGGTGTCGTGGCGATCATCGGTTCGGTGTCCACCAAGTGCTCCTTGCCGCTGGCGGACAAGTGCCAGGTGGCGCGGATTCCGATGATCACCCCCACTTCGACCAATCCTAAGGTAACGGTTACCGATGACGGCAGGCACAAGGAGTTCATCTTCCGTGCCTGCTTCACCGACTCCTTCCAGGGGGTGGTGGCGGCACGGTTTGCAATTGACAGTCTCAAGGCCAAGACCGCTGCCATAATGTTCGATGTCGGCAATGATTACTCCCGCGGGCTTGCGGACTACTTCAAGCGCTTCTTTGAGGCGGCGGGCGGAAAGGTGGTGGCCTATGAGTCCTATCAGAAGGATGATGTCGACTTCTCGGCTCTTTTGACCAAAATCAAACAGCAGAAGCCGGACCTCGTGTTTCTCCCTGACTACTACAACAAGGTCGGTCTGATCGTCAAGCAGGCATATCAGCTCGGGCTGGTCACTCGCTTCCTCGGCGGTGATGGCTGGGATTCACCGGCGATGCTGGAGATTGCGGGCAAGGAGGTGGCGGGCAGCTACTTTGTCAACCACTACTCGGCTGATGATCCCAGGCCTGAGGTTCAGAACTGGGTGAACAAGTATCAGGCGCGCTACGGCCAGAAGCCGGATGCCTTTGCCACTCTCGGGTATGATGCGGGGCTTCTGCTGATCGCCGCACTCAAGAATGCGCCCAATGCCAAGCCGGATGAGATTCGGGAGGCGCTGAGCAAGATCCGGGACTACCCCTGTGTCTCGGGCACGATCACCTTTGACGAGTTCGGCAACCCGATCAAACTGGCGACGATCATCCAGTACACCGAGACCGGTCAACGGTTTGTGACCTCGTTTGCCCCGTAAGTAAAAGGCAGACTGTTACCAGCAACCGAACCGGCTCCGGCAGACCGACCGGAGCCGGTCTCTGTTTACAGACCTGCCTGTCCGTTGGCAGTCAAAGCGGAGCGGAATCAAGATTTTCTCAATACTCCATAAGGGAAATCTGCCCACTGTTTAACCCACACTACCAGCTGGGCAATTGCCCGGGGTGAACCCCATGCCGGCTGTCGGTTTTTGTCTTTCATAGGTAAGTATCTGGTGGTTAATGAGATATAAAACGATTGTTATACTTAATATTTATGCATTAAAATGCACAAATAATCGATTATCCTTTTGACAAAAACTGCCCGGTTCTTATAATATATGCGCATCATCGCCGCCTCCATTTTTAAGAAAGGAGGTTACGATGGCGAGGTTGATAAGGTTTTTTATCCTGACACTGGTGCTGGCAGAGATCGGTTCTGCCGGCTGGGAAAGACGGGCGGACACGCCGCAGTGGCAGTATGCCGGTTCAGCGCTGGTTTTCGGAATTGAAAATCCCAAGACCCTCTATGCCATCTTTGGCGGAACCAAAAAGCTGTATCGTTATCTTATTAATCTTGACCGATGGGATGATTCACCGGCTGATTTCCCCGGGGATGTGAATTTTGGTCCAGGTGCAGCGCTTGCCTCGGATTTGAATGACAACATCTATGTGCTCGTTGGGGGGGACGAAGCAGTTCTGGCGTTACCGGATTTCAGACAACAGCTGGCTGCGGTATCCGGATATCCCGTTTCCGGTCAGTCAGGGCGGTTCGTTAGCATTTGCCATCGTTGACAATCTGTATTGGGTGTATGCGATACCCGGGGACACTTTCCGCCGGATTTTCAAATACGGACCGCTTGCAGGCGGTGCGGGTGGTATTCAGCCGAATGATATTCCGCGCTGGCGCGAACTGTCCACAAGGGATATGCCCCGCCCCGGACCTGAAAGTTTATCCGGAGCCGGCGGTGCACAATGTCAGGCTGGAGTTTATCAACCGGAAACCCGGAAGATGTGCAGTGACGATCTGCGATATTGCCGGCAGGCGGGTGTGCGCACTGCTTGACCGGCTGCTGAATGCAGGTGTCCATTCGGCGACCTGGGATTTGACCGATGGGCATGGGATGCGTTCAGTACCCGGAGTATATATTGTGCAGGTGCGCACGCCTGAAACGGTCCTGACCCGCACGGTCACGGTCAGGTAAAAATGGAAAGGAGGCGGCGATGATGCTGAAAAAATTGATTGTTACCGTTATGGCAGTTGTTCTACCCCTGATTACAACTGCCGGTGCGATTACGCTTGAGCGGGTGATTCCAGTTGCCGATACCGTATGTGGCGGGGCAACCGGTGGTAGAGCACGGTATCTGGCGATTGACGGTTCAAAGCTCTACTATGTCGTCATTGAGGGCATGACTCTGGTGCTTGACCTTGGCAGTTTTACGGTCAGTGGTGAAATTCCGACGCTCGGCGAACACCCGGCAATTATAGGGACGGACAAACAACAGCAACTGTTTGTGCCTAGGTATCACAAGTTGTATGTGGCAGGACGGGACAGCGGTCTGCCAATCATGACAATTGTCAGCACACTTACTGATTCCATAACTGCCCGTTATCCCGTTACCGACTTTATGTCTATGGCGTATAACGATTCCGAAGGGTGCATTATTATCACTGCCGAATCCTGCCGGCTGCGGGTTATTGACTGCCGGACCGACTCAGTGCGTGCCGTCATTACTACCGTTGACAGCTGTCCGCCCGACTATGTTTTCTGGAATCACCATAACAACTGCTATTATGTGATTACAGGACATTACCAGCTTTATCCGGTGCTGGATACCTTTGCCTGGTGCACGGTGTTTGATAGCCGGACCAACACCGTTGTCGATACCTTCTGTCTGCAGCGGCGGTTTTACCGGGGGGTTCTGGTGCATCCGCACCGGAACAAGCTCTACTTCGGGCTGAATGATGAGGTGGCGGTGGTGGACGGTGAGCAGAACCGGATCGTCAGGTGGATTCCCTTTCTGGGAGGTCAGTTTGCGACCGACTCCGCGGGCAGTAAACTATATCTGATGAATGCTGGTAGCATCGGAGTAGTTGACTGCAACCATGATACCCTGATAAAGGAGATATTCCTCGGCAGAGGCGGGTATCTTGAATTCTGTTGCATCCCGGAACTTGATCGGCTGGCTGTTATCTGCGACAACCTGCTTGCCGGCATTGACTGTGGGGGCGACTCTCTGGTGTTTGCCGATTCCACATTCCGGGTTAATCCCTGGTATGCCGCTCTGACCTGGGATCCGATGCGGGGGCAGATCCTTATCGGCAAGTATTATTTTTCTGAAGGAACGGCGCTCCTTTTGGCATACGATCCGATCAGCTGGCAGGTGCGCAGGACGCGGATGCTCGGTGTGGAGCGGATCTGGGATTTAGTTCACAACCGCCGTCTGAGCCGGTTTTATCTTTTGACCGAAATCCGGGATTCGTTTCAGCTTTGGGTGGTTGACGGAGAATCGGGTAATTATCTTCAGGCATTTACGCTCTGCCCCGCCCGACGTGAATATGAGGTGAAGCTGTATCCCCATCCGGATGAGAGAAGGTTATACATTCCGGACCCGGAAGGGGGACGCATCAGGGTTTTTGACTGCGACCAGGGGGCGATAGCTTATGACATACCGGTTCGACCCATGCCGACATTGCTTACCTTTTTCAAAAACCGGATTTACTGCAGTCATACCGAGTATCCCAACGGCTATCTGTCGATCATTGATTCCGATGCGGATACGGTCATCAAGGTGCTGGACCTGCCACTGGTCGGCACCAGTTTTGTCATTTTTTATCCCGAGGTTAATAAATATTATGTTCAGGGTTACTGGGACAACCGGATTGCGGTGATGGACCTTGCTACTGACGAACTGCAGAAGCTCATCCGTGGTATCCCGGCCGGGCAGGGGATTCTCTCACCGGCGATAAGGATGCCGGCGGTCCGGGGGTTGTATGTCGTTTTTGCCAACATACTGCCCAATTCTCCCTTTCTGGTCAAGATTGATGTGACCACCGATTCGATCGTGAAGGTGTATAGCGACCTGAATTACTATTACGCAGATTTTGGACTTGTAAACCGCTTTTTCACTAATAAACTTTATCTTTGCGCTATGATTAGACCTTATTATCCATTTGCGCATCTGATCGGTGTCTATGATGTTTTTCAGGACACGGTTGTCGATGAGGTGAGCACTCCGATTCCGGATACGGCGTGGAAGTGGTGGGGCATTAGCGATGATTATTACAATTATCCCAGCCATCCCAACCTACCGGTTTTTTACGCCCACTATATCTGGGGGGTGGCAAAGGTTGACTGCGTTACCGATTCTGTTGTCAGCTTCCTCCGGTTGCGGGGACTGGGGGAAGCTTGGCGGGTGATGAAACTGGATTCGGTTGATAACCGGATTTATCTGGTCGGCGACAGCCGGATATTTGTGCTCCGGGACGAAGGTCCGGGAGTCACATCCCCTCAGCCTGAAGCCCGAAGCCGGATACGGCTTGACTGTCCGACGGTGATCAGGGACCGGTTGCTCGTCAGTCTGCAGGCGCCAGCAGCTTCGGAGGCGCAATTGAGCATATTTGATGCCGGTGGCAGACTGCTCCGGCAATTGCGGACGGCAACCGGCAGGGAGGGCAGAGTGCGGCTTCAATGGGACGGGAGCGATGTTCAGGGGCATCAGACCTCAGCCGGGGTATATTTTGTTGTGCTGAAAACGGGTTCTGACCGTTACATGAAAAAGGTTGTCAGAATCAGGTAGCCCGGCATCAATTTCTGAAGTTTATTGATCTTGGGAGCGGTTATTCAATCCACTCTGCATCGGGGAGGTTGAGCTGGTCGCGGGTGATGTTGCCTAGGATGACCATCAGGTATCTGCCCGGAAAGAGTCGGTTGCGGGCAGCGGTGTTAATCTGTTCAAGCGTGGTGGTGCGGACCAGTACCGGGAAGCGGGTGAACCAGTCCATGCCGTAGCCGTAGAGTTCAAAGCTGATCAGCTGGTCAAGCTTGCCGGAGTTGGCAGAGTAGGTGAGCGGAAATGAGCCGGTGAAGTAGTTTTTCGCTTTCTGCAGTTCCCGTGGGGTGGCACCGGTCTGTGCCATCCGGTCAATTTCGGCAAACATCTTCTCAATTGCAATCTGGGGTTTTGAGGTCTGGACCGTTGCCCGGAAGGCGCCGGTCAGGAGCCGGCGGTCAAACCAGCAGCGGACATCATAGGCAAGCCCGGCGTATTCCCGGACCGCCAAGCCGAGCCGGGAGGAAAGCGGCGGACCTCCTAGGATGTAGGACATGAGCCGGACCGGAATCAGATCCGGATCGCGGACCGAGATGCCAAGATGGCCGAACTGGATATAGGTCTGGTTCATGTCCGGCCGGGTGATCAGTTTAACCCGCAGTTTTTCCGGTGGTTTGAGTGCAGGCGGTTCGGGCGCGGGCACCGGTCCGGGCTGCCAGCCGGCGAACCGGCGGGTAATTTCTTCTTTTAGCGCTCCAGGGCTGATGTCGCCGACCGCCACAATGAAGCAGTTGTTGGGCACGAAGTGGGTGGCGTGGAACTGGTGCAGATCGGCAAGGGTAATCTGGGGAATGGTGCCGGTATCGCCCCGCACCGGCAGGCTGTAGCGGTGGTCGCCGAAGAGCATGCGGTCGAATTCCAGCGTTACCAGTGAGCCCGGGTTGTCCCAAGCACGGCGGGCAGCGGTGAGCTGTTCCTCCCGGACGAGCCGGAACTCCGGTTCCGGAAATGCGGGGTTGAGGACGATATCGGCAAGGATGTCCAGTCCGGTTCCAAGGTCCTTGGACAGGAGCCGGAACTGAACCAGGCTGTGGTCAAAGTCGGCATCTGCCGAGTAGCTGGCACCAAGGAAGTCAAGCAGAGCGGCGAGCGAGTCGGCAGTGAAGTTTTTTGTGCCGCGGAGAAGCATCTGAGCGCAGAGGCTGGCGGTGCCCGCCTTCGGGAGCGGTTCGAACACAGCACCGGAACGACAGATCAGCGCTAGGTCCACGATCGGCAGGCGGTGGTCCTCAAAGGTGATGATTATCAGACCGTTGTTCAGTGAGTCGCGCGTTACCGGCAGGGAGAAAAGCGGGGAAACGGCGGTGGCAACTCCGAGCAAAAGCAACAGCAGGGGCGGGTGATGAGACGGTTTCATTTTGCCTCCCTTTTTTCAGGCAGGAGCATGCCGACGATCCGGCGGTGGTCCTGAAAATACTTCTGGCAGAACTGCTGAATCTGCTCTGGTGTGGTCTTTTCCACCTGCTGCATCCAGTCCAGAAATGAGCGCCAGGAGCCGGTGGTGATCTGTGCGGTGGCAATGAGATAGGCGATGCCGGAGATGTCGTCCCGTTCAAAGATCGAGCCGGCGATTGTCTGATTCTTGACCCGCTGCAGTTCCAGTCCGGTTACAAGCTCGGTCTTCATTCTTTCCAGTTCGCGGGTTATCAGGTGTTCAATCCGGGGAATCAGGGTTTCCGATTTCGGACTGATCCAGAAGTACATCAGTCCGGGGTCCTTTTCCACCGAGTTCCAGACTGAAACCGAGGTGGCAAGTCCGGAGTCAAGGACCAGGGTCCGGTAGAGCCGGGAGTTTCTGCCTGAGCCGAGGATCCGGGCGGTGACATCACCGACAAAATAGAGCGAGTCCCGGATGCCCGGTGTTGGGTAGCCGATGAGCAGGGTCGGGACCGATACCCGTTTGCGGATGATGATCCGGCGTTCGCCTGCCGGTTCGGGTTCAAAGTAGTAATAGTCATACCGATTGATCGGTCTGCCCTTCAGTCTGCCAAAATACTTCTGTGCCATTGTTTTGACCTCATCCGGTCTGATGTCACCGGCGATCACCAGCACCGCATTTGCCGGGTTGTAATGCTGATACCATGCCCGGACCTTTTCTACCGTGAAGTTTGCCACATCATCAGGCCAGCCGATGGTCGGGTTGCGATGGGGATGGGCAAGCCAGGCGATGGCTTCAAAGTTCTCCCAGAGGACTGAGCTGGGACGATTGTCCTGAAGCCGGCGCTCCTCGGCAACGACCTGATGTTCACTTTCAAACTCCGAGTCCGGAAAGATACACCGTCCCATCCGGGCAGCCTCCAGTTTCAGCGCCAGCCCCCAGTGTTCCCTGGCGATATCTTCGTAATAGCCGGTATAATAGGTCGAGGTGAAGCCGTTGTTGAAGGCGCCGACCGAGTCCAGCATCCGGTCAAAGTCGCCCGGCTTATAGATGTCGGTGTGCTTGAAGCTCATATGCTCGAGCATGTGGGAGATGCCGGTCAGTCCCGGCGGTTCATCATAGGAGCCGACCCGGTAATAGACATTGACCGAGACCACCGGTGCGGAGGTGTCAATATAGCCGATGACCTGCAGGCCGTTTCTAAGCCGGAACTCAAACACCCGGGATTCCAGCGGGTCAAAGCTGGCAAGCAGGGTAAGCAGTGATAAAATGATGTTCATAATTCTATTCTGAAATTACCAGCCGGACCGGTGTCTGCCGGTTCAGACGGAGGAAGTAGACCCCGGGTTTCAGGCGCCGGCCGTCAGGTCCTTTAAGGCTCAAGGTCCGGCTCTGTCCGGCAATGGTAAAGGTTTGAACGGTTCTGCCCGCAGGATCGGTGAGTTTCAAAGTTGCTGGCTGCTGCGTCGGCGGGTTGAGGTAAACTACGGCGGTTGTCCGGGCAGGGTTGGGGAAAATCCGCAGTGGCGGCTGATGGTCTGTCTGCCTTTGCTTATCGGTAGTGATGCCGGAGGTGTTTACACCTTCAACCGCATCGAGGTAAAATGTTCCGGAGGCGGTGAGCCGGAGAAAGCGGACACTGTCCAGTCCGGCAGAACCGATGTCAAGGTAAGTTTCGGGAGCACTGGCTGTGCCCAGCGTAACCCATAGTCCCTGCCAGCTCTGGGCACCCTGCACCTGCGCACTGGCGGTTCCTGATGAGCGGTAAATCACCAGTTCACTGCCTTCACGGTTGTAAACCGGCTTCCCCATATCAAGACAGATTGTCTTGCCGTTGTCGAGCAAAAAGGCGGTGCTGTCCCGGGGACCGAGCGCCCGGACCGGATAGGTGCGGTTGGAGGATGGGTTGACAAAACTGTTGTAGATATGACGGTAGGCAAAGAGCGGTGCGGTTGAATCAGGCGTGAGCCGGACTTCAAGCCAGACTGCAGAGTCACCGGTCGCCGGGACAATGACATTTTCAATCGTGGTGTCACGATAACCCGGTGCCCGGAATGTCAGCGTATAGGTGCCGGGGAGATAGAAGCGGTGGAAATCGCCCACCGTCGGGCTGTTATAGCTGAGCCAGTCTGCGGGTCGGACCCAAATCTGGCAGGGCACCGGCGTGCCGGTGAGCACATCGGTCACCATGCCGTGGATTCCCTTGCCTGCCAAGTGGATAAGCTCCAGCATTGCCGGCAGATTGAGGTTGAAGCACGGGTCAATCTCGGAGGCGGGCGGAGTTTTCTGAAGATGAACCTCAATTGACCAGCCCATCATGCCATAGCCATAATCAAAGTCCTTGGTTGAACCGTTGATCAGATACATTGAGTCTGCACCCTGGCCATAGGTGTAATGAGTCCAGTGGTCGTAGCGGGCAGAGAGAAACTGGATCAGGTTCAGTTCGGGAATTGCGTTCTGATAGGAGTAGCAGTAGCTCCAGGGGTGGGAGATGAAGGTTGTGCCGGCATGATAGGAGACGAAGGTAACTGCAGGATTGCGCCATATATGAGCAAGTACCGCCTGGTTCTCCGGTTCTGAAAATGGGCTTGCCCCCTGAGAAATTTCATCCCCCCACATCCAGCCCCAGTTGCGGTTCAGATCTACGCTGTTGCCATTATACCGGCTGGAACTGATATAACCGTCCGGGTTATACATCGGCAGGAGGTAGATTTCCCGGCTGTCAACCAGACGGGTGACAATGGTATCGGTGCTGTAGTTGCGGACTAGGTACTTTAGCAGTTCAAAGGTGATCGCCCAGCCGATTTTCTCATCGCCGTGAATGTCACCTTCAAAATGAACCGCAGGCTCCGGCTCATCAATCTGGGGGTTGTCGGAAATTTTCATCATCAGCAGCAGATTGCCCCGGTAACTCAGACCCAATGTTTCGAGCCGGCAGATTGCCGGATTGGTTGTTGCAATAACCGCCATGGTATCGCAGTATTCGGCATAGGTCAGATATCTACCATCACTTTCCTGAAAGTTACGTTCATAAATTCCAGTTATATCAGGCGTTATGATTTCAATTCTATAACCTTTTTCAGCCAGTGCCCGCTGCTGATTGACGGTTGCCTCGACAACAACGCCGGTCCGGTTGACATAATTTACCCAGGCGCCGGAGTGTTCAATATTCCGGACGTCATCTCTGGTGGCATTGGTAATCCGGATCAGATCCCGAGATTCAGGGGTGCTGATAAGGGGTGTGACAAAGGCACAAAGAAAAATTAAAATCCAGGTCCGCACCGCATATAATATTAGAGGAGGATATCCCGCTGTCAAAATGTGCAGGGTGCTGGGAAATCGGTGATTCTTAATATATCACAACCACTCCGGAGGGAATGACCTTAGCCCGAACTTGGCGGATGCCGCTGCGCCGTTTGGCATACACCCGAATCCGGTAGTTGTAGCCGGTCCGGGGTTCAAATCCGACAATTGTGCCCGCGATACTGCGGTTGGGTTTGGAAGGTCCTGCCCAGATGAAGACGATGGTCTCAATGATCGCCATCGGGTCGTAGAGAAATGATTCCCTGTCTTCGGGGGAGAGTCCCTTGAACACCTCGCCGGCGATTTCAACATGTGAGTGGAAGTTGCCCAGATAGCGGAGGTGCAATCGGGAGCTGAGTTCCCGGCGCCGCCTGATCACCCGCCGGATCATCGCCCAGTCGCGGAAAGTGATGCCGGTCCGGCTCTTTTCTCCGCCCCGATAGTAGCATGCCCGGCGGACAACCAGCCGATGTTCTTGGTTGATAGTGCCGAAGAGAAAGCCGAATGTTTCCCGTTTGAACTTAGTTTCATACCCCCGGCGGGCAAAACTGCACAGTTCGCGGACCGCTGATTCTTCAAACAGAATTGGTGCCCGGAAGCGCACGAGCGGATGAATTGACATTAACTTTATTTTAGCACCTGCCCGCGGCAGGTCAAATCATAATAAAAATGCCGCTGGAGGGCCCATGCCACGATGGTTGATACGCCAACCAGGGCAATCGCCCGACCAGCAGCAGAAAATAAATACAACAGTTGATTTCCATGTCAAGCAATTTTTCCGGTGCTGTCACAGGGTAAATTAATTTGAATTAAGTCGGGAAAAGATTATATTTTCCTGTGGAATCAAAAAATGAATTCAGTCAGCGCCGCCAGCGGATGGTTGAGGAGCAGATCGCTGCCCGTGGCATCAGGAACGAGCGGGTGCTGACGGCGATGCTGAAGGTGCCGAGACATCTTTTTGTTCCTGAAGGTTTTGTGCATCAGGCTTATGAGGATCATCCCTTGCCGATCGGACAGGGGCAGACAATTTCCCAGCCCTATATTGTGGCGGTAATGACCGAGGCATTGCAGGTTGGGAGGCAGCACCGGGTACTGGAGATTGGAACCGGTTCCGGTTATCAGACCGCCCTTCTGGCGGAACTGGCGGGGATGGTATATACTGTGGAAATCATTGAGGAGCTTTCAATCCGGGCGCGGCAGATTCTGAACCGGCTGGATTACCGGAACATCAGGTTCAAGATAGGAGATGGGAATGAGGGTTGGAAGGAGTTCGCCCCCTATGACCGGATTATCGTTACCGCTGCGGCAGAGTCAATTCCTTATGCCCTCGTCGAGCAGCTGAAGGAGCAGGGTAGGCTGGTGGCACCGGTGGGGCCGTCAGGGGCACAGAGTCTGATTTTTGGGGTGAAGCACGGGCAACGGCTGGTGCAGCGGTCGCTGATGAGCGTGGTGTTTGTTCCACTGGTGCGGGGCAAGCCTTCTGTTGACTCCTGAAATAATTCTTTTATTTTATATTGTCATTGACGGGGCGTAGCGCAGCTGGTTTAGCGCGCTTGGTTCGGGACCAAGAGGTCGCTGGTTCAAATCCAGTCGCCCCGATTTTCAATTTACCGCTTGGAAATGGCCAACAATACACCGGCACTGGATCAGACCCGGGTAAGGGTTCTCATCTCTGCTGATGAAGTCGCCAAGCGGGTACGGGAGCTGGCGGAGCAGATTTCTGCCGATTATGCGGGCAGGACTCCGCTGGTTGTCGGTATTCTCAAGGGCTCCTGGATTTTTCTGGCGGATCTGGTGCGGCAGCTGACCGTGCCGGTTTACATCGATTTCCTCACCGTTTCCAGTTATGGGGCGAGCACAAAGAGTTCGGGGATTGTAAAGATTGTCATGGACCTGAAATGTCCGCTGGAAGGCAGGGATGTGCTGGTGGTGGAGGATATTCTGGATTCGGGATTGACATTAAGATACATTATGAGGCATCTGGAGCTGCGCAAGCCGAAGAGTCTGAAGTTGTGTGTGCTGATGGACAAGCCGGCGCGCCGGCAGGTGGAGATCAAGCCGGACTATCTCGGGTTTACCGTGCCGGATAAGTTTGTGGTCGGTTACGGGGCAGATTTTGCTGAAGCCTTTCGTAATCTGCCGTATATCGGGTATATTGAAGTGCCGGGTAAGTGACGATGAAGAGAAGCAGAACTCGTAACTCTCCAGTGTCAGTGGATTTGCTTGCGGTTGCCCGGGGCGAAGCACCTGCAGACCTTTTGTTGCGCGGTGGTCAGGTGGTGGATGTGTTTACCGGTGAGGTCCGCCGGGCAGATGTAGTCATCAAGAACGGAATGATTGCCGGTGTGGGGGAAGGTTACGAGCGGGCAGACAGTGTGATTGACATCCAGGGTTGCTATGTCGCACCTGGTTTTATTGAGGGGCATATCCATATTGAAAGTTCGTTATTATCGGTGACTGAGTTTGTCCGGTTGTGCCTAGTTAATGGCACAACCACGGTAATTGCTGATCCTCATGAGCTGGCGAATGTTCTGGGAGTCAGCGGTGTTGAATATGTCATCCGGGCGAGCCGGGGTCTTCCTGTTGACATCTATATCATGGTGCCATCCTGTGTTCCGGCGACGCGGATGGAGACATCGGGAGCAAAGCTGGGGGTCAGGGAGATTGAACGGCTGCTTAAGATGCCGGAGGTGCTCGGACTTGCCGAGTTGATGAACTATCCGGGTGTAATCTGGGGTGATCCTGAGGTTCGGGCGAAGCTAGTGGTGGCAAGAATAGCGGAAAAGGTGATCGATGGCCACTGTCCGGGGCTGACCGGACTTCTGCTGCAGGCATATGCCGGCGCGGGAATCGGCTCGGACCACGAATCGGTCGGGGTGCAGGAGGTACGGGAGAGGTTGCGGGCAGGGATGAGGGTATTTATCCGGGAAGGTTCGGCTGCCCGGAACTTGGCATCGATTCTGCCGGTGGTGAATGATTTCAATCTGCGCCGGTTCTGCCTTGTGTCCGATGACCGTGACCCGCAGGATCTGCTCAAAGAGGGCCATCTGAATGCGGTATTGCGCCGGGTGGTCAGCACCGGAATGCATCCGGCAGCGGCGATTCAGATGGTGACGCTCAATCCTGCAGAGTATTTCCGTCTTTATGACCGGGGTGCGGTGGCACCGGGATTGCGGGCAGACCTGGTAGTGCTGGGAAGTCTGAGCGATATGAATGTGGAACTGGTGATAAAGAATGGCAGACCGGTTGCCCGGGAGGGTCGATTACTGGAGAGGCTGCCGGAGGTCCGCGACCGGAAGGTGATGAACACCGTGCGGGTGAAGGGGCTTGCACGGGGAGATTTTGTAATCAAGGCTGAAGGGGAGCTGTGTAATGTGATCCGGGTTGTGCCCGGACAGATTTTAACTGAACATCATGTCCAGCGGGCACCGGTCAGAAACGGACTGGTGACAGCAGATCCGGAGCGGGATCTGCTGAAGATCGTGGTAATTGAAAGGCACCGGGGGACGGGCAGAATGGGTAAAGGGCTGGTTGCCGGTTTTGGTCTGAAGAAGGGTGCGCTCGGGACCACCGTGGCGCATGATTCTCACAATATGATTATTGTCGGCACCAATGACCGGGATATGCTGGTCGCAGCACGTGCACTGGTAAGGATGGGTGGTGGTTATGTGGCGGTTGCCGACGGCAAAGTGGCAGCAGAACTGCCCCTGCCGATCGCCGGTCTGATGTCAGACCGGTCTGCCCAGGAGGTTGTTTCCCGGTTGAAGGTACTTTTGGCAAAGGCACGGAACTGGGGCTGCCGGCTGGACAATCCATTCATGACCCTGTCATTTCTTTCGCTGCCGGTAATTCCCGAACTGAAAATAACCGACCGGGGGCTGATTGATGTCAACCGGTTTCAGCCGATCAGTTTATTCGCTGAGAAATAGGCTGTTCGTCGGGGTGATTGGTGCCGGCGAATGTGACGCCGAACTGGCGGCAGAGGCGCGGGCGCTGGGGCGGGGACTGGCAGCAGTCGGTGCGGTCGTGGTCTGCGGCGGTATGGGAGGTGTGATGCGGGCGGTATGTCAGGGCGCTCAGGAACAGGGCGGGTTGACAATCGGCATCATGCCCGGTTCCGAGCGGTCGCAGGCAAATGAGTTTGTGGCACTGCCGATCGCTACCGGTTTCGGCGAGGCGCGCAATCTGATAATTATCAGGACTGCTGATATCCTGATTGCAATCGGCGGGTCCTACGGTACACTTTCGGAGATCGGTTTTGCTTTGAAGATGGGAAAGAGGGTAATCGGGTTGAAGACTTGGGAGATTGAAGGGGTGGAAAAAGTGGCGTCGGTGGAAGATGTTTTGACAAGATTAAGAATAAAAGGAGGATAGAATGGCAGCAAAGGAGTATTTGAACTTTATCAATGGCAGATATGTGCCTGCCCGAACTGGTAAAAGCTATGAGAACCGTAACCCGGCGGACACCTCGGATCTGATCGGAACTTTTCCCGTTTCCGGACCGGAGGATGTGAATGATGCAGTTGCGGCGGCAAAGGCGGCTTATCCCAAATGGCGGGCGGTCCCGGCGCCGCAGCGGGGCGAGATTATCCGGCGTGCCACCGAGATTCTCATCCGACGCAAGGAGGAGCTTGCCCGGCTGATGACAAGAGAGATGGGTAAGGTTTTGAAAGAGACCAGGGGTGATGTGCAGGAGGCGATTGACACTGGGCTTTACGCTGCGGGTGAGAGCCGGCGGCTGTGGGGCAAGGTAGTGCCCAGCGAACTGCCCAACAAGGCAGCCTTTGTTACCCGGCAGCCGATGGGGGTGTGGGGGATGATCTGTCCCTGGAACTTTCCGATGGCGATTCCCTCCTGGAAGCTGTTTCCTGCCCTGATCTGCGGTAACACTGCGGTCATCAAGCCGGCAACTCTGACACCAGCGTCGGTTCATGAGTTTGTTTTGGCACTGACTGAAGCCGGTGTGCCCGCCGGGGTGGTGAATGTGGTGTATGGAGAAGGGTCAGTGGTTGGTGAGGCATTGCTCAATCATCCGGATATCTGCGGGATTTCATTTACCGGGTCATCAGTGATCGGCAAACGGATTGCCGAGGTCTGCGGCAGACAGCTGAAACGGTGTTCACTGGAGCTTGGGGGCAAGAATGCCCAGATTGTGCTGAAGGATGCGGATCTGAATCTGGCGCTGGAAGGGGTAATCTGGGGTGCCTTCGGGACGGCCGGGCAGCGCTGCACCGCTACTTCCCGGCTGATTCTTGAGGATGAAATCTATGACCGTTTTCTGGAGATGGTGGTGGAAAGGGCAAAACAGTTGAAGGTTGGCAACGGTCTGGATGAGTCGGTAGAGATGGGACCGCTAGTGAGCGAGGGGCAGCGGCAGACGGTCCACCGGTATGTGGAGATCGGAAAGAGTGAGGGAGCACGGCTGGTGTGCGGTGGTGCACCCCTCACCAGTGGTGATTACAGCCGGGGCTATTTTTATCCCCCGACTATCTTCGCCGAAGTCACCCCGAATATGCGCATCGCCCGGGAGGAGATATTCGGACCGGTGCTTTCAGTTATCAGGGTGCGTAATTTTGATGAAGCGATTGATGTCCTTAACAACACCTCTTATGGTTTGTCATCTTCAATCTATACCCGGGATGTCAATCTGGCAATGAAGGCGATTGAACGGATTGAAGCAGGAATTACATATGTGAATGCCCCGACGATTGGTGCAGAATGCCATCTGCCATTTGGTGGAGTCAAGGAGACAGGCAACGGACACCGGGAAGGTGGCTGGACCGCCTATGAAATCTTTTCCGAGTTGAAGACAGTATATATTGATTATTCCGGAGCTCTGCAGAAGGCGCAGATTGATACTGCAAAGGATTAACCGGACCGGTGGCGACAATTGAAGTTGATCAGCTGAGCAAGAGTTTTCGCGGACTGGTTGCAGTTGACCATGTTTCCTTTGCGGTCAATGAGGGAGAAATCTTCGGATTTCTGGGTCCGAACGGTGCCGGCAAGACCACTACGGTCCGGATGCTCTGCACCCTTACGCGTCCAAGTGCGGGAACGGCACGGGTAGCAGGCTGGGATATCATCCGCGAGCCCAATCAGGTGCGGAAGGCGATCGGAATCATATTTCAGGAACCGTCACTTGATGATCGACTGACCGCCCGGGAGAATCTAAGGTTTCACGCTATGATTTACAAGGTTCCGAAAGAGGAGGCTAAAATCCGGATTGCGCGCGCACTGGAATGGATGGAACTCAGTTCCCGTGGCGACGATCTGGTCCGGAATTTTTCAGGCGGTATGAAACGCCGGTTGGAGATCGCCCGGGCTCTGCTGCATACACCCCAGGTGCTTTTTCTGGACGAGCCGACACTCGGGCTTGATCCTCAGACCCGGAACCGGATCTGGGAAAGGCTGCTGGCATTGCGGGCAGAAAACCGGATGACACTGTTTCTGACTACTCACTACATGGATGAGGCGGAATACTGTGACCGGATTGCGATCATTGATTATGGCCGGATAATTGCTCTGGGCACGCCGACAGAGCTGAAAGCCCGGTTGCAGGGAGATCAGGTGGTGCTGATGACCGCTGACAACCTTCGGGCAGCGGCTGAAATCAGGAGGCGTTACGGAGTTGAACCTGCGCTCGATCGGGAAAATTTAAGGTTTCAGGTGGCAGATGGGGCGCAGTTTGTACCCAGACTGGTCCGGGAACTGGGCGTGCCCATACTTTCAGTAATGGTGCGGCCGCCAACGCTGGATGATGTTTTTCTCGCCCTGACCGGCCGGGAGATCCGGGATGAGGAGGCGAGCGAGCGGGAGAAATTGAAGAGCAGGCTTCAGCGGATGGGGCGTGTCTGGCGTTAGCAGCCGTTATGATTGATTCTGCCTGTATCCATATGGTGTGGCGGCGCGATGTGCTCCGCTACTTCCGGGAAAAGAGTCAGCTTTATGGGTCGCTCACCAGGCCGGTGCTGTGGCTTTTTATTCTCGGTCTCGGTTTACGCGGCGGTTACCGGGAGGTCGGCACTGTCAATTATACTCAGTTCATCTTCCCGGGAATTATTGCAATGACCAGTATCTTCACATCGATTCAGTCAGCAATCTCCATCATCTGGGACCGGGAGTTCGGATTTCTGAAGGAGATTCTGGTGGCACCAGTCCCGCGGACATCAATTGTCATTGGTAAGGGACTTGCAGGTACGACCCTTTCACTGATTCAGGGGTGTATCATTCTGCTGCTGGCGCCGCTCGTCCGGGTGAAGCTGGCGCTGGTGAACATTCTGCCGCTGATTCTGGTGATGGCGGTGATGTCCTTTGCCCTGACCGGGATCGGGATCGTGATTGCCGCCCGGATGACCTCGTTTCAGGGGTTCGGCACAATCATGAATTTCATTATCATGCCACTGTGGTTTCTCAGCGGTGCCCTTTATCCGCTTGAGGGTTTGCCCTGGTGGCTGGCGCTGCTGGTTCGTATCAACCCGCTGACCTATGGTGTGGATATGATCCGCCGACTGGTGCTCGGATTTTCCTTCTATTCTCCCGGGTTTAATCTTGCATTTCTGACAGGTTTCAGCATTCTGACAACAATGGCGGCAGTCTATTTCTTCAATCGCGGGGAATACTGAAGGCAGAGGGGCGGATTGGCGGGTAATAGATTCGAAAATTATTCCGGCTCACAGTTGAGCGTTCAATTACGTCATAATGTTGAGCGTTTGTGGCAGGTACTGCAGGGAATTAGACCTCCGAAGCAGTATGTCAATGTGGAAGGTGGGGGTATTGAGCAACAGCATGACTGGCGGCTGCGACTGCATCACTGTGCCAATTATGCTGCGGCACTGACAATTCTGAAACAGGAAAACCGAAGTTTGCGACTCCTGGAGCTGGGCTGTGGCACCGGCGTACTTTCCTATGGACTGGCCCGGATCATGCCGGCGGAATGGAGTCTGATGGCGACAGACTATTCGCGGTATCTGATTGAGTATGCCCGGCAGCAGTATTCGACTCCGAATCTTGTGTTTGACTGTCTTGATGTCAATGACATTTCCGCATCGGCACTCAAGGAGTTTGATGCGGTGCTGATGCTGGAATTGATTGAACATCTGAACTGTTGGGAAACCAGAGAGCTTCTCCACCGGCTGGGAGCAGGGCTGAAACCTGCCAGTCTGGTGGTTATTTCCACTCCGGATCGTTCTGCCTTCCCGCGTGACCATTCTGGTTATTATCCCCATAAAATTGAATACCGGTATTCTACTTTGTTCCGGTTTCTCAGCGGCCTGCAGAATAATCCGTTCCGCAGTTTCGAGCTTTATCAGATAGTTGCGCCCGGGATCGTCCGGGCAGCGGTTCGGGCTGAAAGACGGGGTGGTTACCTTCTCAACCGGTTTGCCGGACTGGTTGAGCGGTTGAGTTCACATCAAGTTCATTTTCACCGCTACCAGAGAAGGGTGTTGAGCTGGTTAAGCCGGATCTTCTGGCGATTGACCGGTGGCGGGCAGAAATGTGACATCACCCGGCTGCTTGATGATTTCCAGTTGACCGGCACTGATACCGGTGATCATCAGCTTTCATTCAGTCTAATAGCAGTGCTAAGAAAATGAAAAGAAAAGGACTGGTAATTCCTGATGTGCTGGTATATCACCAGGGGTGTCTGCGGATTATCGATCAGCGGTTTCTGCCATTAAGGGTGATTTACCGTAAGCTGAGCAGCGTTCCGGCGGTTGTCGAGGCAATTAGAGAGTTGCAGATACGCGGGGCACCATGGATCGGAGTTGCGGCGGCATACGGGATGGCTGTGGTGGCAGAGCGGTCAGGTGACCAGGAACTGATTGCCGGGTTGACAAAAGCCGCTGAAATGCTGATGGTGGCACGTCCCACTGCGGTCAATCTTGGCTGGGCGGTGAGCAGAATAATGGAAGTTGTTGCGCACACAAAGGGTGTTTCGCCAGCAGTGTTGCGGCGTCGGGTGCTTAAGGAGGCAAAGGCGATTGAGGCGGATGAGTGCCGCCGGTCCAGGGCAATTGCCCGTTACGGTGCCAAACTTGTGCCGGAAAACGGAACCGTCCTGACAATCTGCAATACCGGGATGCTCGCTGGGCCCGGGTTGGGAACGGCACTGGGGGTGATCTATCAGGCGTATCAGGAGGGGAAAAATCCGCTGGTGTATGTCTGTGAAACCCGGCCGCTGCTCCAAGGTGCCCGGCTGACCGCCTGGGAGCTGAAGCGGGCAGGTATCAATTTCCGGCTTATCGTTGACAGTGCCAGCGCCAGCGTGATTGAGCATTGCGACCTCGTAATAGTTGGAGCAGACCGGATTGCAGCAAACGGCGATACCGCAAATAAAATCGGGACGAAGATGCTGGCGTTACTAGCTAAGACTGCCAGCAAACCGTTTTATGTGGCAGCTCCGTCATCCACATTTGACCTTAAGATCAGAAACGGCAAGGAGATTCCGATTGAAATCCGCAGTGGTGATGAAATTGCCAGAATCGGTCCCTGCCGGCTGGCGCCGGCTGGAATAACAGTTTACAATCCGGCGTTTGATGTTACGCCGGCACGTTATATCGCCGGATTTATTACTGAAAAAGGGGTTGTCCGTCCGCCTTACCGGAACCGTCTTGCCCGTCTGCTTTACTCGGTGGTAACAAAGACCCGTTCCATTACCACCGGTGGCCGCACCTGACCGATCTTCTCCAGTACCTCCATGCCTTCCACGATCTTGCCGATCACGGTGTATTTACCATCCAGCTGGGGAAGCGGCTGGAGACAGAAGTAAAACTGGCTGCCCGATGATTCGAGGTTGGGGTTTACCTGATCCGGCAGCCGGGCCATCGCCATTGATCCCTTTTCATGTTTGCGTTTGATTTCAGCAGGGACGGTGTAACCCGGACCGCCGGTGCCGTCACCTTTGGGATCGCCTCCCTGAACCACAAAACCGGGTTCAATCCGGTGGAACGTGAGTCCGTTGTAGAATCCTTTGATCGCCAGATTGGCAACATTAGTGACATTCAGCGGCGCATCTTTGGTATACATTTCCACCTTAATTTTACCGAAGTCCTTGACCAGAATGGTAATAAACAGCTTTTCCGGGAGGTTGGTTGAGATCAGCGTATCCTTAAGCAGACCCGGTGGTTCCGGAGTGGCGGTGCCGGTGGTGTCAGCTGGTGCCGGACCTGGTTTTTTGGGGGCGCCACACCCTACGAAAAGAACAGCAATCATCAATGAAACTGTTAAGAGTTTTGACACAGTATACCTCCTTTTAATGTTTCAATATCCCCAGTGCCGGGTGCGTTTTTTCCATAATTCCTCATAGGCAATGGTAAGATGGAGACGTCCGGCGGTTTCGCTGATGAATCCGGCCGGGGTTTCCCCTTTGCGGAATATTACCTCACCGGCAATATCCAGTGTGCCGAATTTAGGCAGCAGTAACCCGGTCCCGAAGTGAACAGCGGACTCCGAGATCCGACCGCCGGCAACCGTGCTACAATACCATCTGCCTGTAGAGTAGCCGAGGCGGAATGGATAGCCGGGAAACTGTTCATACTCAATGCCTATTGAAGCCCGCCATACATTCTGATAACCGGCAGGCAGGTCATCAATGGTGGCACTTGTCCAGTTGCGGAGTTCAAAACCAGTGCTGATTTGGGTTTTATAGAACGGTCCGGCAGAAAGCCCGAAGTTTAAAGTGGCAGGCAGATGGATCTGGTAGTTGCGAAGTGCGTCGCTGGCGACCCCGTGGAGATGTTTGAACCTGGTGGCGGTGAGTTGGAACGGCAGGTCATAAAAACCGGTAAGGGTGAGGCGGGCGAGCCTAGCGGTAGCTCCCAGCCGGAAAGTGCGCGCCAAGTAATCAATTTCAATTGTGTCCGTAGCCACTATGCCCTCAGCCCAGTAATGCCAGTTTTCCCGTGAGCCGCCGATCAGCTGCTGGAATTGGGCACCGAGGCAGAGCCGGTTAAACAGTGGTTGGGAAACGCCGAGATTGAAACTGTGGATTCCGCCCCGGCTGACAATGTGAAAGCGGGTGGCGGTATCGGCGAGCGATTCGGACCAGACATCAAAGTCCTGATTGAACCGGCTGTCAATACTTAGGAGAAGCCGGGTGTGAGTAGGGAGCGGTACCGCAGCATATACGCCAGTTGGTCGTACCGTTCCCAGTGCACGCTGGTAGGAATGCTGACGGGCAGTGAGTCCGGTGCCGGCCAGTGACAGTTTGATGCGGGTTTGAATGAGATCTAGGTAATTACCGGGATTCCCCGGAGTGAGGGCAGAGGGGTTGCCAAGTGCAATAAATCGGGCATCTGCCGGCAGTGCCACTTCCCCCAGACCGTTAGGGTTGAAGAATGACTGGGCGGTAAGCGCGGTAAATATCAGAAGCAGTAGTGCAATGGATTTCATCTTGAGAATCGGTCCGGAGGGGGAAGAATATACTTAATTTTCAATTTGGGAGCGGTATTGCCGGAGCGGGAGAGTTTTACCCGAAACGGTCGCTGCCATTCCGGTTCGGCGGTGATCAGCAGACCGTGATTGAGAAAGGAATCCGGGTGTGATACCCAGTTCTGAACCAGCCGAGTAATGTCGAAGCTGACCATGGTATCCTGTTCAACCGGAATGTAGGCGGTAGTGGCAGCGGCGTTTTCTTCGTAGCCGGCATAACGGTTGCGCAGCTGATAGGATTCGGTCAGGCGGTGAACGGCGAGTTTCAGCGTGTCGGACCGGCGATAAATGGTCCGCGGTGTAAATGACAGTTGCGCCCGGAGAATTGTTACCTCAGGCGGCAGGGTGTCCAGCCGGAATTTCAGATAGGTGCGGAAGGCAAAACTGGCGCCGATCAACAAATCGGTCACTTGGCTGCGGATGCTGAGGGTGTCAACGATGTGGGCGTCGCCGGTGGCGTAATAGACCCTTTCCTTGCCATCGGCATAGTGAAAGACCAGTTTGGGTCCGGCTTTGGTGTCGGTCATATTTGTGATCGCTGCGAATCCGGTATCGGTTGGGAGAAGCATTATTCCTGATGATTTCTGTACCAGCAGTGTCAGCCGGCTGCGGTCCAATTCCACGACTGTCGACTCTCGGGTGAGTGTGGCGGTGCCCAGAGCAAATTCCCAGATGTCCCCCCCCGGAGTAAGCCAGCGGGTGGCAGAGTCAGCCAGGAGCCAGGTTACCGCACCGGTACTCCACTCTGTTGAACAGGCGCGACAGACGAATGTAACCGGAGTGCTGTCAATGGGATGAAGAATCAGACGTACGCCAGTGACTGAGTCGAGTGCGCTGTCTTTAAGCGGGAATTTGAGCAGAACCCGGGATTCATACTGTTCGTCTCTGCCCAAAAGCAGCCAGTCGGCATAACCGAGCGGAACATGCCGGCTGTAACAGTCGAATGAATCCGGCAGCAGTTCCAGCATGCCGCTTTCCGGCAGGGTGGTCAGCTGGTCAAAGCCGACTGGCAGTGTGTTACAGGCAACAAGCAGCAGAGTGAGCGGAAAGAAAAATTTCATCAGCCGGAGTTCTGATTAGCAAATGCCTGGGCGATGTGTTGGGACAGATTGTCACGGACCGCCGAGTAGGCGGTGCGGATGGCATTTTTCAGTGCTTGGGGTGTTGACCGGCCATGGGCAACCACAACGTTCCCCTGAACACCGAGCATCAGTGCGCCTCCGTATTCCTGATAATCCATCCGGCTGATGAACTCCTCTAGGACCGGACGGGAAAACCAGCGGCGCAACCGGTATTTGGATTCCGACTCGTAATACTGTTCAAGGAGCTGGCGGAGAATTTCGCCCAGACCCTCCCCATACTTCAGCAGTACATTGCCCACGAATCCGTCGCAGACAACGACATCTGCCTTGCCGGTCAGAATTTCGTTGCCTTCAACATTGCCGATGAAGTTGAGTTCGCTTTCCTTGAGCAGACGGTAGGCGGCAGTTGTCAGTTCGTTACCCTTAGTGTCTTCCTGCCCGATATTGAGCAGACCGACTGAAGGATTGGCTTTACGGAAGAAAAAGGCGGCAGCGGTGGCACCCATAATGGCAAACTGGAGGAGCTGATTCGGCTTGGTGTCAACATTGGCACCGACATCGAGCACGAGGGTGCTGCCGTTGATTCTGGGAAAAAGGACCGCCAAGGTCGGACGGTGGACACCGGGAACTGCCCCCAGTCGTGTCAGTGCGAATGCCATGACCGCACCGGTGTTGCCGGCACTTACCACCGCATCCACCTTTCCCTGCCGGTGCAGATCCATGCAGACACCGATTGATGAATTCTGTTTCCGTTTTACTGCCTCCGGTGCTGGTTCATGCATTCCGACTACCTCGGCTGCCGGCACAAACTCCACACGTTCACCGTGCCGGTAATCGGCGCGGTCTGATTCCAGAATTTCCTGCCGGCCAACGATCACTAGACTGCAGTCTGGCAGTTCCTCAAGGGCAAGCTGCACCGCAGCCAGCTCGGCACGCGGTGCGTTGTCCGAGCCCATGGCATCGAGTGCAATTTTCACTTACTTCTTTTCTTCAATGGTTAATACCGGTTTGCCCGCATAGTAGCCGCAGTGCGGACAGACCCGATGGGGCATTTTCGGTTCGTGGCAGTGCGGACAATCAACAAGCGTCGGCGGCGTCAGTTTCCAGTGAGTACGACGCTTGCGGCCACGCTGCCGTGAATGTCTTCGCTTCGGTAGTGGCATTGATATCCTCCAATTAAAAATTTATTTTTGATTATATTACTGATATACAATTATGAGTCAAGGATAAGCCCGTTACTCCGTTTTTGGGGGCAGAGAATTACTGATGTCCAGCATGGAGTTAAAATTGAACCCGGCGGGAAGTTCCTCGTTAAAGCTAACTGTATCCGCTGGCAGCAGTCCGGCGTGAATAAGTCGAATGACCAGTTGATGAATATCGGCAGGTGTGATGATACCCCAGCTGGCGAGCACCGTCTCTGCCAGCAGTCCGTAGCGTTCAGTTGCGATAGTGCTGATGGCATTCAGCAGCTGAATGGCGGTGATGTTCGTTTTCCTACCGGTTTGTTGATAGACGTGGTGCAGCCCGTTGCCGAGCAGAAGATAGGCGTCTACGGTGTACCGGGGATCAGCCTGCAGCAGTTCATAAAGGAGTACCATCAGGTTTAATTTTAACTCTCGTCGCAGAGAGGGCAAGCAGGGTAGAATCTTGACTGAAATTACTTTGAAGGTAGGATTAAGCGTAAAGAACAAAAGGAGTTAAAATGGCAAAATGGGAATACAAGTTTCTACAGATTGACATCCATATGAGCCCGGTGCTGAAGATGGCGCGCTGGGGTGTCCAGGTTCCGGGCGAAAAGAAGGCACGAGATACGATGGAAGGGGTGGAGGCATATGTAAATGATCTAGGCCGGGAAGGCTGGGAGCTGGTGGCGACGGTCAGCGGTTCGGACCACAGCGGTATTATTACCAAAGCGGTGCTTTTTTTCAAACGTCCGCTACAAGAGTGAGCCTGCTTGCACGGTCAGGCTAATGGGGTTTGCGTTCTGCCCCATTATTGTCCAGATGCTGGAAGCGAGGGACCGGAGTATTGATTTGACAGTCCGTTCCGGTATGGGCAAAATTATTATCTGTGATGGAAGCGGAGGAGGGATCAGGATATGAAGTTCAACTGGATTGATATTGTGGCAATTGGAGTAGTGGCTTCAGCCGGTGCGGTTCAGTTTCTGCGTGCCACCAGGGATTTCTCTCAGGTGTTTTATGAAACAGTCATGCTCATTCTCGCGCTGGTAGGGGCGGTCCGGTTCTTTATGCCGGTGAGCCAGCGGCTCAATATTACGCCCCCGCTCGCTCTGGTAGTTCTTTTTGCAGTTTTTACGGTCTTGGCACTGCTCGTTGCAACTCTGCTCAACCAGGGGCTGGGATTCAGTCTTGGCGGGTTTGATTACCTCTTCGGGCTGGCGCTGGGAATTGCCGGTGGCTTTGTATTCGGTCATGCGACCATGCGGACGATGATGCTACTTTTTCTTGAGCGCAATCCGGAGCTGGTGGCGGCAATGCATCGTTCCTGGATGGCAAGTCAGGTGCTTTACTTCGGTGCGTTCCGGGAGTTACTGGGAATTCTGAGAATCGCTCGCTATAATAATATTTAGCCGACAGTTAGTTCGGACAGAAGCCAGGGGAGTACTGCAGAACCGGTTGTTTTCGTTTCTTTACTTACCAGTGTTATTTTGCGCATGAGCTCAAGGGCATTGCCGCTCACTGACCAGCGTCCGGCAGCGGGCAGATCAGTGAGTTCACCGTGCCGGATAATCCGACCGAAATAGAGGGTGTTGGCAAAGTCGCCGGTGGTGCGGTTGGCGGTGTGAAACCCGAGTAGCACTTTGACCAAAAGGCCGTGTTCAATCTGCCGGATCATCTCTTTAAGCGGAGTTGTTCCCGGTTCGATCAGGATGTCATTGATTGTGCAGCGGACCGGTGCCTCATGTTCCTCCTCAATCAACACCGGCCGGTGCCGGCCGTTACCGGTGGACTCCCGATTTTCCCGGACGGCAGCAGTCCGGTCATAGAGAAACTGCTTCAGAATGCCGTCTTTAACAATCAGATTTCTGCGGGCAGGCGTACCTTCGTCGTCGACCGGGAAGGTGCTTTCGCCGAAGGGCATGGTGGCATCATCGCTTAAGGTAATGAGCGGCGACATGACTTGGGTCTCAAGCTGGTACCGGGACATCCCTTCCTGAACAGTTGAGGCATAGAGGTGTTCTGCTACCAGGCGCCGGAGCATTTCTTCGGTGAATACCGGGTCCAGAATCACTGGTATCTTTTTTCCTTTGAGCCTTTCCGTTTCGGGATCAGATTCGGTTGCGGGCAGGTTGCGGGCAACCGATTCTGCCAGCTGGGTTACCTGCATGAGTTCGGGCAGTTTTCTGCCGGCGACAAAGTCAAAATCCCGGGTGTTAACTTCTGCAAAGGCAGAGAAAGCGGTGCGTTCGGCGATAACCGGTCGGGAGGTGTGCATGGTTGTAAACAGCCGGGTTTCCTGGCTGAGGTGCAACATGCCTTCCAGTGTTTCCACTCTACCTGTCTCCCAGGCACGCTGCATCAGATTCCGGGCGAGGTCTTTAATTTTGGCAGGCGCGTTCAGCAGTTTTACCACTTCCCGGTCGAATGCCACGGTGGAGGGAGTTTGGCCGTCGATCACTGCGAAAGAGTTAAACGGTGCAGGTTGTGTCTGGCTGAGGGCGCTGCGGATCCCCAGTTCCAGCAGCGCCGAACTGGGTTCGGTGAAGGGGATAAAGCCGAGTCGGCTCCTTTTGAGGACCCGCAGCGAACCGGAAAAGATATCCCTTTTCAGCTGAATGGTGATCTCCCGGTTTTCAATCCGGACGTCGATGGACGTGCTGAGCGTAAGCAGGAGTTCAAAATCATCCAGACCGGTACGCCGGGCAACCTTTTGAACCTGCAGAACAAACTGTTCCAGCATGTTTCACCCCTGAATTGAAAGGTTGATGAATTCATTATTGCGGATTTTCGTCCACTCCGGTCCGCCGTCGCCGACGAATTTGGTCTGACCCTTGCCACAGAATCCCACATCGGATATTTTTACCGGACCGGCAAATCCTTCAACATAACGCAGGGCATGGAGGGTGCGGGCAGCGAAGTTTGCCGGCTTAACCGTTCTGGTAATTCTGCCATCTTCGATCAGATAACCGATGAGCACTGAGGAGGACATGCCGTCCTTGGAGACTGCCCCTCCCGCCGTGCCTTCAAGAATAATGCCTTTCGGCACATCGGCAATCAACTGATCAAGCCGGCGGAACCAGCTTTCTTTTGTTGCCGGCTGAATAAAGGTGTTGGACATGCGGGGTATCCGTACATCGCCCAGTTCGCTGAATCCCCCGCCATTCGGTGCGGTATTGAAATAGGCAGCGGTTTCGCGATTGTGAATCATTCCCCGGACTGCACCCCGTTCAGCCAGCAGCTTGGTCTGAACCTCTACTCCTTCGTCATCAATGAATTCGGTGCCAAAGCCTTCTTCCGGCTTATCGGGCAGCGGTCCGTCCATAATATTGACAATCTCAGCGGCAACTACGCCCCGGGGTACACCATTTTCATCAATGATACCCGAAGTACCTGCCTTGACTATATCAGCCTCAAAGTTATGTCCCAGCGCCTCATGAACGAACACCCCGATGGTGGTGTAATGGAGGATGAAATGGGTCAGCGACTGAATTTCCTCAGCACTCAGTGTTACCGCATGCTGAAGGGCGACGGTTTTTTCCATCCAGCTCCGGATGTGACGGATTGCCGCTGGAGTCAGCCGGTAGCCCTTTGAGCTGCGGGCGATGAGAAAAGAGAAGGGCAGAGGATTGCCAAGCCGGGCCCGAGTCTGGGTCAGCGTGCCGTCCGGTCCTTTGACCCGGGTGACAAGCTGGAGAAAGGTTCGGGGCATCACCTGTGTCTTGAACACCCCTTCAGTGTCAGCGATCGCCTTCTCCTCCCGCTGAGTGAAAAACCAGAATTCAGGTTTGATTTCCATTCCCGGGTTTTTCTGTTCAAGCTGGCGGGCAACGCGGTTGATACCGGTGATCAGGGTGTTGAATATCCGGACGGCGGGAAAAAGACGTGGCGCAGCGGTGCCGTAGCGCACCCGGCCGGGATTGGGAATCGGTGCGAGCCGGACTGGATGAGGCGGTGCGGGAGTGATATTGAGCAGGGTAATGCCACTGTCAATTGCCGATTTGAGCGATTCGGGGCTGAGCGTGCCGACTTTGATTTCGACTTTCTTCCCCTGATGGAGCAGGCGGAGCTGGACCCGGGCTTTGGCATTGAACGGTTTCTGTAACAGACGGTCGGGCAGTTGTTGCAGTTCGATGCGCAGGATTTTTTCATACAGAATATCGGCATAGTCAACGCGCTGGCGGGCATAACGGAGCGCCTGATTGAGAACGGTTTTCACGCGGGTTTCGTTTTCAATTTCAGGTAGCATAACTCAAGTATAGAAACTCCGGATAAAAGTCAAGCGGGCTCACGAGGAGCCCGCTTGCGTCAGGATTTTACTTCTTTACCAGCGTCGACCCGAAGAGAAACCGCCACTGTTGCGTCCACCCTTGCGGGGACCGCGGGAGGGGCGGTTGGCACCGAAGCTGCCACGACTCTCGGTTCTTTCCCGGGCTTCGTTGACATTCAGTGCCCGGTCATCCAGGTTATAGCCGTTCAGACCCTGAATTGCCGCCTGAGCGGCTTCATCCGTAGCCATCTCCACGAAGGCGAACCCACGGGGACGATTGGTGAAACGGTCGGTTACGATGTTTACCGAGACCACCTCGCCATGCTGACCAAAAAGGTCACGCAGCTGGGATTCGGTTGCGCTGAAGGGCAGATTGCCCACGAACAAGCGCCTTGTCATATCTTTACTCCTTTTTGTTTTGCTCAAGAATCGTTCAACAGGTGGGTTCGCACGGACCAGTGTAAGTCTCAGGTGCCAATGCCGGACACCAGCACCCGGAACGGTTCCAAGCTTCTTTTCCCGGGTTACATCTACTTATTGTATCGGCTGACAACCCGTAATCAGCCGACCACTAATTATAATAGCCAATTCCGGCCTGTCAAATAAAACTTTACTGTGATTTCCGACATTTCTCAAAGTCTGTTCATTTATCAGTGCCGTACAGACGGGTGGTTCAGGAATGGGGGTGTGCGTAATTTACACAGATTTATCCTGGAGATTAATCAGTTAGCCTCAAGGCTATTAACGGGTTATCAGCAGAGAGTTATTTTGGGTTCTGCCCGGGGATTACCATGGTGCTGTTCAGGTGTATCGGGTGAGTCTGGTGTTGCTGATGACGCCGGTGATGTTGGGCAATCTGATTGAGCCGGTGGGGTGGGGAAATTAGCCATGGAACTTTTAGCCTGAACGGGTGTTAGGTGTCCTTGACTTTGGAGTGCTTTCACTTATCATTAACGGATTGAAGCGTCGAATTGATACAATGACCGATACGACGGTTACACCGGCTGGTGCCGGTTGGACTGAGGTGCTGCTGGATTTCGGCTGGGTTCGGGTGCAGCATGACCGCAAGCTGATCAGGCAGGTTGTGCTGGGGGGACCGGTGCAAGGACGGTCTGACCCGTGGATGGCAGATCTCCTGCATCAGGTGTGGTATTATGGATTGAATGGGTTGGATTTGAAGTTTGATCTTGCAGGTCTGAGCCGGTTTGCCCGCAGAATACTGGCGGTCTGCGCCCAAATCCGGTTTGGAGAGGTGAAAACCTACGGGGCACTGGCACAGGCGGCAGGTTATCCAGGTGCCGCCCGGGCAGTGGGGCAGGTGATGGCGTATAACCGGTTTGCCATTTTCTTTCCCTGTCACCGCGTGGTTGGAGCGGATGGCCGGCTGGGAGGGTTTACCGGTGGCACCGGATTGAAGCGGCGGCTGCTCGAGCTGGAAGGGTGGCAGATTGAGGGCCGGGGGGTCAATGCCCGGCTGCTCAAATCCCGGAATCAAGTTTGTCGGGGAAGATGATGGAACAGAAGACAGCACCGGTCATTGAACGGCTGGAGGTTGGACCGCTTCAGACTAACTGTTACATACTGAAATCCGGTACTGAGCTGGCGGTGATCGATCCCGGCGGTGACGGTGCGGAGATTGTGCGTCGAGTGGGGGAGATGGAAGGAACACTGAAGTTTGTGATCAACACCCATGGCCATATCGATCATATTGCTGCAAATGGCGAAGTAACCGCTGGGTATCCGGCGAAAATCCTGGTTCACGAACTGGATGCGCCGATGCTCACGGTTCCGGACATGAATCTTTCAACGCTGATGGAAATGGTTGTGAGTTCACCGGCGCCGGCAAAGCTGCTCCGCGAAGGCGACGAAATTGAGATCGGAAGTGAGCGGCTGCAGGTATTACATACACCCGGGCATACACCCGGGAGCATCTGTCTTATCGGTGATAACTATGCATTTACCGGCGATACTCTCTTTTTGGACTCGGTGGGCAGAGTGGATTTCCCAGGCGGTTCGGAACGGGCAATGCGGGAGTCCCTTGCTCGGCTCCAGCGGATTCTGCGTCAGGAGATGATGCTCTATCCGGGGCATGGTCCTTGTGGTACCTTTGGCCGGGCGCTCCTCATCAACCCGTTTCTGGGCGGGGTCTGGACTGTTTGACAATCTGAGGAAAATGTCTATTTTTTATTCTGATGAATAATCACAGGAGGATGAATGGCTAAGGTCAGAGTTGGTATTATCGGCGTTGGCAACTGTGCCAGCAGTCTGGTGCAGGGTGTCCATTATTACCGGAATGCCCGGGAAGATGAGATGATTCCGGGAATCATGCATGTGAATCTGGGCGGGTATCATATCCGGGACATCGAATTTGCGGTGGCAATTGATATTGACAAACGGAAGGTGGGTAAGGATCTTGCCCAGGCGATTTTCACCTATCCGAATAATACCTACAAGTTTACCGATGTCCCTAAAACCGGGGTGAAGGTAATAAGAGGGATGACTCATGATGGCCTGGGTTACTATCTGTCTCAGATTATTGAGAAGGCGCCGGGTCCGACCGCTGATATCGTCAAAGAGCTCAAGGAGAACAGGGTAGATGTCGTGGTAAACTATCTGCCGGTTGGCAGCGAGGAGGCGACCAAGTGGTATGTGGAGCAGGTACTGAAGGCGGGCTGTGCCTTTGTCAACTGTATTCCGGTTTTTATTGCCTCGCAGAAATACTGGCACCGCCGTTTCAAGGCGGCCGGGCTGCCGGTGATCGGTGATGATATCAAGTCGCAGGTGGGGGCAACAATCGTTCACCGGACGCTGGTTTCGCTCTTCAATGACCGGGGTGTGAAGCTGCTCAAGACGATGCAGCTGAATGTCGGTGGCAATACCGACTTTCTTAACATGCTGGAGCGGGAACGGCTGCATTCCAAGAAGATATCCAAGACCGGTGCGGTAACTTCGCTTCTGAAGTACGACATCGGCGCCGAAAATATCCACGTGGGACCCTCAGATTATGTCCCCTGGCTTGAGGACCGGAAGTGGTGTTATCTGCGGATGGAAGGTCAGACCTTTGGCAATGTGCCGCTGAATATCGAACTGAAACTTGAGGTCTGGGATTCGCCCAATTCTGCGGGTGTGGTAATTGATGCCATCCGGTGTGCCAAGCTGGCGATGGATAACGGTCTGTCTGGAAGTATCATTGAACCTTCAAGTTATTTTATGAAGACGCCACCGGTTCAGTTTCCGGACGATGTCTGCCGGGAGAAAACCGAGGCGTTTATCCGGCGCTACGGAAAGAAGGCTGGTAAATCTGGCTGATCCCGGGCGGAAAAGGGGCTGTTTCTGAGCAGCAGGCAGGCATGAGGTGCGGGGGTTACTGATTACCTTTGAGGGTGTTGAGGGTTCGGGTAAGACCACGCAGGCGCTGAGACTGGTAGAATATCTGAAGGGATACGAATTTCCGGTGGTTTTTTCCCGGGAGCCCGGGGGGACACAGATCGGCGAGCGGATTCGGGAGATTCTTCTTGACCCGGAGTCAAAGGGAATGCACCGTCTGACTGAGCTTTTTCTCTATCTCGCCAGCCGGAATCAGCACACCCGGGAAAAGATTCTGCCGGCATTGAAAAGCGGTAGTATTGTAGTGCTCGACCGTTATGCTGATTCCTCAGTCGCCTATCAGGGTTATGGACGGGAGCTGGGTGAGAAGCTGGTTTCACGGCTGAACAAGCTGGCAACTGCCGGACTCAGACCCGATTTGACAATTGTGATCGATCTGCCGGTGGCGGTAGGACAGCAGCGCAAGGCGGGCGGCAGTCCTGACCGGCTGGAACAGGAGCTGATAGAGTTTCATGAGCGGGTGCGTACTGGCTATCTGAAGCTGGCGCGGCGGGCAGCGGGCCGGTGCAAGCTGGTAAATGGCGACCAGCCGGAGGATCAGGTGGCATTGAGAATCCGCGAGCTGGTCGAGGATTTTTTAATCAGAAAGGGAGTTATAAAAAAATGAGAAAACGAGCAGCAATTGTTGGAATTGTCATTGCCGCCGCTGTGATCGGTGGTCTGGTGGGCAGGCTCTGGGCGCAGCGGGGGGCATCACTGGCGGAAAGTCTGCAGGTGTTTTCGCGGGTGGTTGGGATTATTCTGAATACCTATGTTGAGCCGGTTGACAGCGATAAACTGGTGCGGGAGGCGATCAGGGGAATGCTGAATGCCCTGGATCCGTATTCTGAATATCTGGACGAATCCGACTTCAAGGAGCTGAAGATCAAGACTGAGGCGCAGTTCGGGGGAATCGGTATTCACATTGGCATGGTGGAGCAGCAGCTGACGGTAATTGCACCGATTGAAGGAACGCCTGCTGCCAGAGCCGGGGTGCGGGCTGGTGACCGGATCGTGGAGATTGACGGCAGATCAACCAAGGGGTTTACAACTGAAGATGCAGTGAAGCTGCTGCGCGGTGAGCCGGGTACGAAAGTTAAAATCAAGGTGTCCCGGCCCGGGGTTGAAGCGCCAATTGAGTTTGAGCTGACCCGGGCGATTATCAATATCAAGGCGGTGCCCTATTCAGGGATGATTGCTGAAGGTATTGGTTACATCCGGCTGGCGGATATGTCGCGCGTTGCCTCGGGCGAGGTGCGGCGGGCACTGGATTCGCTCTTCGGGCTGGGTGCAAAGAAACTGATCTTTGACCTGCGGTATAACGGAGGTGGACTGCTGCAGGAAGGCAAGGAGGTCGCAGATCTCTTTCTCGGTCCGGGGAAGCTGATCGTCCGGACCAAGGGGCGGGTGCCTCAGGCAAATCAGGATTTTGTCGCTGAAACCGAAGACCGGTATGGAGAATATCCAATGGCAGTGCTGGTGAACCGCGGCAGTGCGTCGGCTGCCGAGATCGTTGCGGGTGCGCTTCAGGACTGGGAGCGGGCGGTCATTATCGGCGATACCACTTTCGGCAAGGGATCGGTGCAGACAATTCATCCTCTGGGACCCGAGACCGGGATGAAAATTACTACTGCTTTCTGGTATACTCCAAGCGGCCGGTGCATTAACCGGCAGCAGGAGACAAGCACAGTTGTGCTGAAGGTGGAGGCGCAGACAGTGCCCAGAAATTACCGGACACTGGGCAGGCTGAAGCGGCCGCTATATGGTGAGGGCGGAATCGCCCCGGACATTTATGTTCCCCCTGAAAAGATTGCCGGGCTGGCAGCCCGGGTGCCTACCGGCTCCTACTTTGACTTCGCGACCGAATATGCGAATTCTCATCCGGATCTGACGATGGATTTTGTTGCCGATGAGCGGATTCTTGAGGAGTTCAAGCAGTATCTGCGCAAAAAGAAGAATTTTGAATTTTCTGAAGCGGCTTTTGACTCCTCGAGGCAGGTGATCGCCCAGATGATTGAGATTGAAATGGGCGGGAAGATTGACGGTATGCATGGCGAGTATCAGATGCGGCTGCGTCGGGACCCGGAAGTGAAAAAGGCGATTGAAGTGTTGAAACCGGCTGCTACTACCGAAGAGATTCTGCGCCGGCTGCGATAGATAGAAATGTCCTCTGATTAGGACACGGTCAGCAGATGCCGGAACTGCCTGAAGTGGAAACGGTCCGGCGCCGGCTTACGCCGGAGGTTGAAGGTAGAGAAATTGTCGGTGTGGTGATACGCCGTCCTGATATCGTCGGTTATCCAACAGTTCCCAAGTTTCGGGTTGGTGTCCTCGGCAGGCGGATTACCGGCGTAAGCCGGCGGGGCAAATATCTTGTTTTTTATCTGTCGGATGAAAGACTGCTGGTGGTTCATCTTCGGCTGAGCGGTCACCTGCGGGTGCTTAATAATGGTACCCCGCAACGGTTCGAGCGGATACGGTTCAGGTTCAGTGATGGCCGGTCACTGGTTTTTATCGAGCCCAGGGTTCTGGGTCGGGTTTACCTGGTTGCACCTGAAGAGGTGAGCGGTGTGCTCAAAGGGCTGAGCCGGCTTGGGAAGGAACCGATCTCCCGGGAATTCAGTGCCGATTATCTCCAGCGTCAACTTGCCGGTCGGAGGACAAGGATTAAAAGCGTTATCATGGACCAGCGGGTGTGTGCGGGCGTAGGAAACATTTATTCGGATGAGGCTCTGTTTCGGGCAGGAATTTCGCCCATGCGTCCGGCAAGCAGTCTCAGCCGACAGGAGGTGGTAAAACTGACCCAGGCGCTGCGGAAGGTGATCAAGGCAGGTATCAGGTATCTGGGGACAACAATGTCGGATGAGCGTTATCTGCTTCCAGATGGCAGCCGGGGAAGGTTTGGCGAGTTACTGCAGATATTCGGTCGCGAAGGGGAAGTCTGTTCGGTCTGCGGGACCGAGATCCGGCGGATCAAGATCGGCAACCGGAGCAGTTACTACTGTCCGGAGTGTCAGAGATAGAGAGGAGTAATGGATAACCGGACCGTAGCGATTATCTGTCACGGCGGCGCAGGAACGATTACCGAAAAAGAAGATTATGCCCGCGGTCTGAGCGAGGCAATTGAAGAGGGATACCGGCTGCTGCGTCAGGGGGCGCCGGCACTGGAGGCGGTCCTGAGAGCGGTGGTAATGCTTGAGGACAACCCGGTTTTCAACGCGGGAACCGGTTCCAGTCTGACAATTGATGAAGTTGCTGAGATGGATGCGGGAATAATGACGCAGCACGGTAGGTTCGGCGGGGTGATCTGCATCCGGAATGTTAAAAATCCGGTTCTGGTCGCTGAGAAGGTAATGACCGAAACCGACCATCTGATTCTTGCCGGTGACGGGGCAATCCGGTTTGCCCGGAGTATGGGGTTTGAAGATTACAACCCGGTGACGGAAAAGGCAAAGCGGCGGCTGATGGAGCTGCGCCAGAACGGGTCCAAATTTTTCCCCCGGCTTAATCAGCGGCTCGGAATTACTGAGCAAAAGTCAGGGACAGTCGGAGCGGTGGCGATCGACCGGAATGGTAACATTGTTGCTGCCACTTCCAGCGGCGGAATTGCAGGGAGGATGACCGGCAGAGTTGGTGATTCCGGTATTCCCGGGGCAGGTGTCTTTGCCTCACCGGCGGGTGGTGTTTCCTGCACCGGGCACGGAGAAGAAATACTGAGAATGCTCCTGGCACGGGACATCGGGGAACGGATGAAGACCCTGCCGGCGCAGACCGCAGTGACGCTGGCACTTTCTGAAGCCAAGAGAAAGAAGGTGCTTTGCGGCGCGATTGCGATTGATGCCCGCGGCGGAATTGGCTACGGGTATACCTCACCGGATATGGCGTACGGTTACAAGGCAGCTGACCGGCTGTTTCTGTTCACCGACAGCAGAAAATAGCAGGATATGCCGGCTTTTCGTGTCTAAACTTTGATGGCAATAAGACCCGGCCGGGTGTTCCCAAGCATATCTGCCTGTCTGGTTGCACCGTTATTTTTTTTGATTTTTCTTACCGTCCCGGGTGTCCAGGCTCAGTATGACTATTTTGGCAAGAACAAAGTGCAGACCCGTGATTACCGGTTCAGTTCCTTTGAAACCGAACATTTCAAGATACTGTTTTATCCAGGCGGAGAGGCGGTGGCGGAATTCGCTGCTGATGCTGCTGAGCGTTATTACCGGCAGGTCAGCCGGGCGCTGAACCGGCAGCTGGAGTCAAAGGTGCCACTGATTATTTACCTTTCACCCAGCCATTTTTCGGAAACTAATGTGATTACGGATCTCCTGGAGGAGGGTGTTGGCGGATTTTCCGAGCTGATTAAGAACCGGATCGTTGTGCCATTTAACGGTTCGTATCAGGAGCTTTATCATGTAATCGGTCATGAGCTCGTGCATATTTTTGAGTTTCAGATGTTCTACCGGTCCCGGCTGGCAGCGTTGCTGGGAGCGGTGGGAGAATTTCAGGTACCGCTCTGGGTCATGGAAGGGTTTGCTGAATTCGTTAGCGGCTGGGTCAATGTTCAATCGGAAATTTTCATGCGGGATCTGGTTATTAATAACCGGCTGCTCTCGCTTACGGAGCTGAATGACAATTATGGCTATCTTGCCTATCGTGAAGGTGAGGCACTGTTTCAGTACATAGCTGACCGTTACGGCACAGAAAAGGTTTATGAGTTTATGAATACACTTGCTGCCCGGCGGAATCTGGATGCCACCTTCAATGCGGTCTTCGGGATGTCACAGGCAAAATTTGGTGCGGAGTGGGAGCAGAGTCTGCGAATGAAATACTGGCCTCAGGTGACCAGACTGGCAAATTTTGACCGGATTGCTCAACGGATGACTGATCATACCAAGGACGGTTCGGTGTATAATACCGCACCGGCAATATCGCCATCAGGCATAAATATTGCTTTTGTAACCGACCGTTCGGAGTATGTTGATATTTGTCTGATGTCGGCGCTTAATGGGGAGGTAATCAGACGGCTGGTCCGTGGGGAACGCTCAGGTGGTTTTGAGGGGTTATCACGGCTCAGGCCCGGGATTGCCTGGTCGCCAGATGAAAGGGTGCTGGCGGTGGTTACCAGAAGTGCGGGGCGGGACAATATTGCCCTTGTGGATGCAGCCACCGGCAGAGTTCAGCGCCGGTTCTATCCGGAACTGGATGGTATTTACACTCCGAAATTTTCCCCGGATGGCAGAAGGCTTGTTTTTGTCGGTTTGAAAAACGGGTTCAGTGATATCTATTTGATTGACGTTCAAACCCGGGAGACAAAGCGGCTCACCTATGACATCTACGAGGACAAGGATCCGGCATTCTCGCCGTCCGGTGATTCCATTGTCTTTGTTTCTGACCGGCCGGAACCTGGAAACGAATGGGTTCCGGGTCAGTACGGCGTCTGGCTTCGTGATGAAACAGACGGACTGCAGCAGCTGACCGCCAGTCGCGGATTCTACGGCTATCCGATCTGGACCGGTTCGGGCGAGTATCTCTTCTGGGTTGCTGCGGATTCCTCAGCACAGAACATCTGCGTTTACTCGCTGAAGGAAAAAAGGGTGGTCCGGAAAACCGATTTTCTTGGTGATGTTTCCTGTTTAAGTCTTGATGCCGGCAGCCGGAAACTGGCATTTGCCTATTTCAACAATGCCGGCTGGGATGTGGCTGTGATCCTTGATCCACTGGAAAAGATACCGGTTGATACGATGATTACTGCAGTCCGGACCGATACAGTGACATTCAGCCGGAGCGGGCTGGATTTCGACAAGGTGAAACCGGTGGGTTTCAGTCTCGGGCTGGATTATGTGGCAGGTGCCGCCTCATATTCTTCCGGGGTTGAAGGGTTTTCCGGCACGGTTTATCTGGAATTCAGCGACATCATGGGCAACCATCGCTTCGGTCTCTACACCGATCTCTACGGTGATATCCTTAATTCCAATGCGGTTCTGTGGTACTGGCTGCTGCCTTACCGGATTGATTACGGGTTTGCGGTGTTTCAGCTGTTTGACATTCCCTATTATGTTCCCCAGTCAGCGCTTGTCCAGCAGGTTGACCGGGGCGGGCAGGTGATCGCCAGCTATCCTTTTGACAAGTTTACCCGGCTGGAGCTGGGAATGACCGGGATGTATCGCGACTATACTGTCTGGTTATGGGAGGGTGGCTGGTATCCGGCTGGGCGCTTGGGCAGGAATCTTTTCTATGCCAGCGGTGCCTGGGTATTTGACAATACCTTCTGGCCTGATTACATGGGACCGGTGCGCGGGACACGGGTGCGGCTTGAAGCCGGCTCCTCCTTTCTTTCCAGCGACCAGTTCGAGATGATTTATGGTGATTTGAGAAACTATCTGCGGCTGGGCAGGCGGTTTGTTTTCGCCAGCAGACTGCTGGGTGCGGTAAACCTGGGAGAGGTATCGGGGTATTACCTTGGGGGCGAAAATGTCCGGGGATACAACTGGGGTGAGTTTTATGCGGATGAGGGACCCGGGGTCGGCCTTTTCAATCTGGAGCTCCGTTACCCGTTCATCGACCGGCTGAAACTGGCATTTCCGCTGCCGGTAGACATCAAAGGCATCAGAGGGGTCATGTTTCTTGATGGCGGACTGATATTCCGGCAGGGCATGCGCATCTGGCAGGAGGGCAGACTTGAGGACCTGAAGCTGGGTGTGGGAGCAGGAATCCGGATTCCCTTCACCTTTTTCAACATCAAGCTTGATTTCGCCAAACCACTTTCAGTAACGAATAACCGGGACTGGAAGCTGATTTTTGAACTGGGTTACGATTTTTAAACTCAAAATTATACTGAAGCGCATGAGAAATTACCGAGTGCTGATATTTTTCCTGCTGATCCCGGCGGGCTGTGTTCCGATAATCAGAAAGACAAGGGTTCTGCCTGATGAGATTGATAACCGGGTTTACCGCCGGCTTGCCGGAAGAAAGTCATTTGCCTTCAATGTTGCTTATCATACCGATGCGCCGGTGCTGCTGAGCGCTCACTCGCGGGGTGTCTGGCAGAGACCGGACCGGGAAGCCTGGGATGGATTCTGGATTCGGGGGGGACAAAAAAACGCGATCCGGATGCGGGCAAATGGCGATGTTCAGTTCTTCTGGACCGATTCCGGCTGGCAGATTCAGCCCCGGGGCCTGGAGTCAAAGATTCTGGATCAGCTTGAGCAGCTGCTGGCAGATGTTCAGCTCAGTTATCGCGGTGAATTTGCCGGCAGATACCGGTTTCAGTTTCAGCCGAATATGAGCCTGATTGATCCGCTGCGCCAGAAGAACCTCTCCGGAATACTGGATGTTGATATTCACTCCGGACTGCCGGTGCGGGTATATGTTGGGGATCCGGAGCGCCGGGCGGAATGGGAGGCAAGGTTTTCCGGATTTGACCGTAAGGTCAGGGTGGAAATTCCATTTGTTCCGGTCCTCCGGCTGGAACTGGCACCGGAGCGGCGCCTCAGGATCAACGAGCGCCGGCTGGTGTCTGCCCGACTCCAGCATCGGCTCCGCCTAATGGAAATTGGCTGCCGGCAGAACTGGGAAAAGGGGAATCTTGAACTTGTTCTGGATCAGGTTCTTTCACGGACAGCGGTGGAACTGCTGACCTGCCGGGGACAGGTGGAGTTGTGGCGGGGAAGATGGGTGAAGCCGGGGGAAAGCGCAGGCGGGAGAGTGGTTCAGGCTGGTATTGATGCGGCGCGCCGGGTGGAACTCTTAGAGCGACTGGGTGATAACAGCCAGCTGCAGGCAGAAGTGGACACTTCAATTCCCCTGCAGCCAAAACTGACAGTTACCGGCCGATTTGCCTTTCAGGACAGCTCGTCATATATCCTGCTGGCAGATCAGCGGGTGCTCGGTGTCACTGAAATTGCGGAACCGCTTGATGCCGGAGCCGTTGCCACCAGACTGCACTTTTCTGATTCAGACGGTCCGGATATTTTGCGCACCATCCAGATGCTGTTTTCGGTTCCACCGCTGCCGGTGTCACTCCGGGTCATCAGTTACGAGCGCCGGTAAGTATTCTTGACTGAATAGTCCGATGCGGTAAGCTAACAGCATAATGGGATTAAGGCTTTTCCTGCTGTTATTAGTTTCTGCCGGGTTCGTCTTCGGCAGAGTGGAAATAATTCGTTCTGACAGTCGAGGGGTGGTGGTCAGTTATTATCCCGGACCGGTCAAGGTTACATCGGTCTGCGGTCGGACACAGGTTGAATTTGATGATGCTGAGCCGGTTGCCGGGTTCGGCAAATATGACCTGCCCTCACGGGTTGTCCGGCTGGGTATTGCCCAGCAAGGGAATGTGCGGTTGAATTTCCGGATACACCGGGGCGGAACAGTGCCGGATGTGGCGCTGCCGGTGGTTAATTTTATTCCCTTTGACGATGATAACCAGCCGGAACTTCAGGACCGGCTGCGGTCTGGTATTTTCCCTTCCAGTCCGGTTGAGATTGATTCACCACAGGTTTTGCGGTCGGTCCGGTTTGTCACTTTGAGATTTAATCCGGTGCAGTATGATGCGGGCCGCCGGCAACTGGTCTGGTTTGACCGGATTGAAGCGGAGCTGGAGTTTGAGCAGCCCGCAGTTAACAATCCCAGGTCCGATCCGCTGGATGAGGCAATAGTGCGACTGCTGGCAAATGGCGCGGTGGCGAAAAACTGGAAGATTGATTTCGGATCACAGGGGCAGAACCCCTTTGCCTATTTTCCTTTCTGGCTCAAGGTGGTGGTCGATTCCACCGGTATTTACCGGATCACCGGACAGGAACTGACACAGGCCGGAGTCGGTTTAAGTGGACTTGACCCCCGAACTGTCGGATTGTGGACTGTGCGCCGTAATCCCCATACCGGAAATTATCCTGATACCTTCAATCCGGTTGCGCTGATGATCACCGGGACCGAAGACGGCCGGTTTGATCCCGGTGACACCCTGATTTTCTATGCGCTTGGTGCCGACTACTGGATGAGTGACTGTTCCACCCATGTTCATAATCTTTACACCGGCGAAAATGTATACTGGCTCACCTGGGGTGCTGGTTCAGGCCGGCACATTCCCGGTGGTTTCGGGCCTGATACCGCCGGCACGCCGGTCCGCTGGCAGGAATGGGATGTGCTGCATCAGGAGGTTGATGCCGACTGTCCGGCGCGTGCCGGGCTTTTGTGGATCTGGGCGACACTGGACAAACCTGCAGGCCGGACCAGCACCTCGTTTACCTGCAGGCTGGATTTGAAATATCCGGTGCAGATTGAACGCATCCGGGGCAGACTGTATAACGAGACCGCTCAGAACGAGATTGAGGTGCTGTTCAACAACCGCCTGGTTTCCAGATTCCAGTTTGCTCAGTCACCCTATCCCGCACCGTATGACTTTGTCGTTGACTCCTTACTGCCTACTGATTTCCGGACGAACATTCTGGAACTGCGACTGAGCGGAAACGGAGAAAAGAGGGTGCACCTTGATTATCTGCAGATCAGGTACCGGCGCCGGCTCTCGCTGGCAACCGGGCCGCTCAGTTTTTATGTTGATGATACGGGCAGATTCCGGTTCCGGATCATTGATGTCCCGGCGCGACCGCTGATTCTGGATGTCACTGATCCGGACAATCCGCGGGCGGTCCTGGATTTTGAGTTGCATGGCGATACCGCCCAGTTCTGCTACCAGATCCGGAAAAGAACCGTTTTCGCTATTGCCGCACCGCAGCAGCTGCGCCGGGTTAAACGGCTTGAATTGAAGCAGCCCGGCAGGCTCTGGGCAGGACTGCCGGCTGATTATTACATTATCACACCCCGGGAGTTTCTGCCCGCTGCGAGCGAGCTTGCCCGTTACCGGAATGGCAGAGTGCCGGGAATCGTAAATGGACGGGCTGAGGTGGTGGTGCTGGAGGACATTTATGATGAGTTCAATTTCGGACTCCGTGAACCCCGGGCGGTCAAGCGGTTTCTGCAGGAAAAGCGGCCCGGATATGTGCTGCTGGTGGGCGATGCCACCTATGATTACCGGAACAATCTGAGAAGGATGCAGACCCCGGGTGTGCCCGCTTATGAAATTGGCGAGGGTTTCAATCCTGAATCCGGAGACCGCCGGACGCTGGCGCTTGATGCCTGGTATGCGGACCTGGATGGTGAAGGTGCAAGTCCGGATCTGATTTTAGGCCGGGTGTGTGTCCGCTCCGGATATGAACTGCGGGAATATGTCCAGAAGGTGATCAAGTATGAGAATCAGCCAGCCGGCTACTGGGCCAGACGGTTTCTTCTGCTGGCAGACGACGAATACCAGCGCTATCCGGACCGGCCCGACGAACTCCGTTTTCGCCATATTGAGCAGTGTGAGGGGATCGGGATAATGGCAGGGGACCGGTTTGATCTGGTAAAGGTATATCTTACTGAATTCCCTTTTCTCGGACCAAAAAGCAAGCCCGGTGCCAATCAGGAGCTGATGCGGCAGTTGAATCTCGGGGCGCTCGTCTGGTTTTTCTTCGGTCACGGCTCGGCATTTGCATTGACTCATGAAGAGGTGCTGACGGTCAACCGGCTCTCGGATATCAGCAATGGCAACCGGACACCCTTCTGCTTTATGGGCAGCTGTTCGGTGGGCAGGTTTGATGACACCCGGCAGGAGTGCATTGGGGAGGAGTTGGTGCGGATGTCCGGCGGTGCGATAGCCTGCGTTGCCGCTTCAACCGCCACGCCTTCAGGGAACAACCTGGTCTTTGCCCGTAATCTGCTGGCACCCCTGCTCAGTGCGGGCGATACCGCACGCAGTATCGGATTCTGCTTTTTTCAAGCCTGGCCTACAGACCGGAGTTACCATCTGTTCGGTGATCCGGCAGTCAGAGTGCAAATTCCGCGCCTTAATCCGGAACCACCGGTAATCAAACCCGAGACGCTGGCAACCGGCAGCAGGTTCCGGCTGCGCTCACTGCTTCCGGTGGAGAAGGCAAACACCGAATGGCGTCTTTTCGGTCCGGTCCTGAACCGGACTTACAATTCGCCGCTGGGTATAAGTGCCAGTTATTCTCTGCCCGGTTCTGAGCTGGCACGGGGCAATTTCCGGTTAGAGGACGGCAGATTCTACTGCGAAGGTATCTTTCCGCGGGGGATTGTGGCGGACACGATATTTACCGGCAACGGATATTATGCCCCTCTGTCCGGTTCCTGCCGGTTCAGTGCGGTTCTTGCCACCGATTCCGGTCCGCTGGGGGTTTTAAGGGACAGAATTGAGTTTACAACCGTGCTGACCCCGGCGTCGGACAGCACCGGTCCAAGCGTTGTATTCCGTTATCAGGGCAGAGTTTTGAAGGACAATGATTTACTGCCGGCAGATGCCCTGCTGGAGATTGTGCTCGAGGACCCTTCCGGTATTCTGCTCGCACCGATTCCCGGAATGGAACCGGTGCTGATGGTCAATGATTACCGGAATACAACCCCGCTTGCAGACCGGCTGATTTTTGACGACAGCTCCTATTCCTGCTGCCGGTGCCGGGTGCAGTTGAACCTTGAGGGTCCGCAGGACTCAATCTTTGTTTCGGCTGCGGACAATCTCCTGAACTCCAGCCGGGTGGGGTTGAGGCTCAGACCGGTGGTCTCCGAAGTGCTGAAACTGGATTCGGTTCTGGTCTATCCCAATCCGGTCCGGTGCACCGCTTTCTTCACCTTTACGCTCAGCCAGCCGGCAGCGGTGCGGATCCGGATCTGGACCCTCAGTGGCAGAATGGTCCGCGACCTCGGGATTCTGCCGTGCGGGTTCGGTTACAATCAGATTTTCTGGGATGGTAATGATGAGCAGGGGGTGCCGGTTGCGAACGGCATCTATCTTTTTACCGTGACTGCCGAATTCCGGAACGGAACCGATGTGCAGCGGGTTGCGGTCCGGGATAAACTGCTGGTGCAGCGATAACACCGGCGTCAGGGGTATGCTTGACCTGAGCTAACGGTTGCTTAATATTAATATATCAGGATAAGTAAAGGAGGTCCGATAATGAAGCGCAGAGTCTACTGGCTGCTGGTGCCGGTTGCCTTCAGTCTGGTATCAGCGAGCCAGAATCCGGGCGCGGTCTTCCTCATCATCTGGCCCGCTGCCCGTCCGACATCTCTTGCCGGTGCATTCACCGCAATCAGCGATGACGCCTCCGGTCTTTATTACAACCCCGGCGGGATGGCATTCCTCAACGGCACCAATGCCACCCTGATGCACTGCAACTGGCTGCCCGGCCTCTGGCCCGGAATGTACTATGAGTATGCCGGAGTGGCACACAACTTTCCGGGCAAGGGCACTGCGGGCTTCAATTTCATCTATCTCACGACCGGGGAGACCGATGTGATCAACGAGCGGGGTGAGTTTCTGGGCAGGTATACGACTTTTGACCTCGCGCCGACACTCGGTTACGCCTTCCCGGTACTGCCCAATCTGGGCGTGGGAATCTCTGCCAAACTGATTTATTCCTTTCTGGTGCCGGACTGGGTATGGAAGGTGATGCCGGAACTGGGGATTGAGGCAGGAGGCACCGGTATCAGCTGGGCATTTGATGCCGGTGTTCTTTACAAGCCGGTCCATTTTCTCAATGTCGGAGCGTCTTTCGCAAACCTCGGACCCAACATCTCCTACACCTCCTCCGGCGAGTCGGATCCGCTGCCCCGGATGCTGCGGGTCGGACTGGCGTATTATCCGCTCAAGCGGGATATGTTTACGGTTGCAATCACCCCGGAAATCACGAAACTCATGGTGGGGGTCTTCTCCGACTCCACCAAGAGTTTTGGTGAGCAGTTTGCTGCGGAATGGCGCGATGCCTGGAAGAGTCTGGGTGTGGAAGCCGGGGTGAATCTCGATGTGGTTGCCGCCTTTCTCCGGCTCGGCTATTTCGAAGATGTTACCGCCCAGCGTGGCGGGCTGGTTTTTGAAAAGGATGGTCAGACCTATCACTACAGTGTCCAGGACCTCCTGACCCGGCGCGGGCTCGGTTCATTCAAATCACTCGGCTGGACCTTTGGCGGTGGCATCCGGTTTCAGCGCTTCCAGTTTGACATCGGGGTTGACCAGTTCATCTACGACTTCTCCACCTCCAACTACAAGTTTTCATTTTCCTACCAGTTTTAGTGCGGACACAACTGCGCTCCTCCTGAAATCCGGCTCATGGCAAATCTGACGATTGTCGGAACACAGTGGGGTGATGAAGGCAAGGGCAAAATTGTTGATCTGCTTGCCCGGACCGCCCAGCTGGTGGTCCGGTTCCAGGGCGGTCCGAATGCGGGTCATACGGTCTGCTCGCCCCGGGGCAGATTCACATTTCATCAGGTGCCCTCCGGCATCCTATATGCCCGGACCCGCTGTGTCATCGGGCTGGGCTGTGTCCTTGACCCCTTCCGGCTCAACGAGGAGCTGGACGAAATTGAAAAAAAAGGTATCCGGGTGGAAAAACGGCTGTTTATTGACCGCCGGACCCATCTGATTCTGCCCTATCACCGGGTTCTGGACCGGCTTCAGGAGGAACAGCTGGCAGACCGCAGAATCGGCACTACCGGCAGAGGCATCGGACCGGCATACGGGGACAAGTATGCCCGGATCGGGATCCGTGCCGGTGATCTGCTCAATGAGGACCGGTTTGAGGAGAAACTCCGGCGCAATGTGGCAGCTGCCAACTTCCGGCTGATGGAGGTCTACAAGGCAGAACCGCTGAACTTCAAGCAGGTCCTGACCGAATACTGGGAGGCGACCCGCGGGCTGACGCCGATGATTGTTGACGGCACCCTGCTGATTGAGCAGGCGCTCCGGCAGGACCGGCGGGTGCTGTTTGAAGGTGCCCAGGGCACCCATCTGGACATTGATCTCGGCTCCTACCCCTATGTTACCACCTCCTCAACCGTGGTGGCGGGTGCGGCGCTGGGCAGTGGTATCAGCCCGTTCTGGCTTGAGGAGGCGGTCGGAGTTGCCAAGGCTTATACCACCCGGGTAGGCGCGGGTCCGTTTCCGACCGAACTGCAGGAGAGGGAAGGGGAACAACTGCGGGAGCTGGGAGCGGAATACGGTGCCACCACCGGCAGACCCAGGCGCTGCGGCTGGTTTGATGCGGGACTGGTCCGGGCTGCGGTCCGCTACAACCGGCTCAATGCGCTGGTCATCACCAAGCTTGATGTCCTGGACTCCCTGCCGGAAATCAGAATCGGCACCGGCTACCGTTATCAGGGGAAAAAGGTGCGGGAGTTTGATCCTTTTCTCGCGGACGGGCTTGAGCCCGAGTATATCACTCTGCCCGGCTGGTGCGAGCCGACTTCGGGCTGCCGGCGCTATGGTGACCTGCCGGTCCGGGCAAAAAGGTATATTGAAAAGATCGCCCAGCTTGTGGACTGTCCGGTGGCAATGGTTTCAGTCGGCTCCGGAAGGGATCAGACCGTGATTGTGGATGCAAGGAGGCTCAGATGGCTGAAATCCGGATGATGCAGCGGATTCTGGCGTCAAACGATGCCCTGGCAGAAAAACAGCTCAGCCTGCTCAACCGGCACCGGGTTTTAAGCATCAACATCATGTCCGGACCGGGTGCGGGCAAGACCAGTCTGGTTGAAAGGACCGTTCAGGCGCTCAAGGACCGCTACCGGCTCTGGGTGATTGAAGGGGACATTCAGGGGGATCTGGATGCGCGCCGGGTGGTGGCTCAGGGTGCGGGCTGCACCCAGCTCAACACCCAGGGTGCCTGCCATCTTGACGGCATGATGCTGGAACCGGTGTTTGCCCGGCTGGAGCTGGAGGGGCTGGACCTGCTCATCATTGAAAATGTGGGCAATCTGGTCTGTCCGGCTGAGTTCCGTCTGCCCGCCCATTACAATGTTACGCTCATCTCCACTCCTGAAGGCAGTGACAAGCCGGTGAAGTATCCGCTGATGTTCTCAAAATCGGATGTGATTATCATCAACAAGATTGACCTCCTGCCCCATGTTGACTTCAGCATTGAGCAGTTCAGCCGGGCGGTGCGCAGACTCAAGCCCAGGGTGCCGATCATTCAGCTTTCCTGCCGCACCGGCGCCGGACTCAGGGAGTGGTTTGACTGGCTGGAGGGTGCGCTGAAAAGATTCCACAGGAAAACAGCCCGGAAAAGGGAATAGCCGTGCCGGAGATTGACCGAAACACCGCGATGAACCTGGCGATTGAGCAGGCACTAAGGGCGATTGAGAACGGTCAGGCACCGTTCGGCTGTGTGCTGGTTAAAGATGGCAGGGTGATTGCCCGCGCCCACAACACGGTCTGGCATGATACCGACCCGACCGCCCATGCGGAGATCAATGCGCTCCGGACCGCCTGCCACCAGCTCAAGACAATTGACCTTTCCGGCACCGAGCTTTACACCACCTGCGAGCCCTGTCCGATGTGCTATACCGCAGCACACTGGGCAAGGGTAAGCCGGATCATCTTCGGTGCCCGGATTGAGGATGCCCGCAATGCGGGATTTAACGAACTGCCAGTTTCCAACGAGACGCTCAACCGGTATAACCCGGCTCCGCCTGAGCTTGTTCCCGGCTTCATGGAGCAGGAGTGCCGGCGCCTGTTTGAACTCTGGAAACAGCTCGGTTCAGGCAGACCCTATTAGCAATGAAGAAGTTTCTCCTTGAGGAGCCGGTGGAGATCACAGGACCAAAGGGACATAAGCACCGGTTAATTAAACACTTCTGCAAGGGATGCAGAATCTGTATTAACTTCTGTCCAACTCAGACCCTGGGACTGGATGAGCGGTTCCGGATTGCGGTTGTGTATCCGGAGCGGTGCATTGGTTGCCGGATGTGCGAACTGCGCTGTCCGGACCTGGCAATCTTTGTCACACCGGCAAAAAAGAAATGAGGCAGCTCCTTTCCGGTAACGAAGCCTGTGCCATCGGTGCGATCCGTGCCGGGGTGCGGTTCTTTGCCGGCTATCCGATTACCCCTTCAACCGAGATTGCCGAATACCTGGCGCGGGAACTGCCCAGAGTGGGCGGGACCTTCATTCAGATGGAGGATGAGATCGGTTCAATCTGCTGTATGAACGGCGCAACCGCTGCCGGCTTGAAGGCGATGACCGCCACCTCGGGTCCGGGCTTTTCCCTGATGCAGGAGGGAATCGGCTATTCGGTGATGGCAGAACTGCCCTGCATCATTGTCAATGTGATGCGGGGCGGACCCGCAACCGGCACTCCGACCCGCACCTCGCAGGCGGATGTGATGCAGGCACGCTACGGCACCCATGGGGATCACCCGATCGTTGCCCTCTGCCCCTGGAGTGTGCGCGAATGCTTTGACCTGACGGTTGAGGCGGTCAACATCTCGGAACGGCTCCGGATACCGGTGATTGTACTGATGGATGAGATTGTGGGCCATATGCGGGAGGTGGTGGAACTGCCCGAAGAGGTGAAACTGTGGCAGCCGGCAAAACCCAAGCCGGTGCGTGAAGAGTATTACCATTATGACGATACCAACAACTATGATGCTGCAATCGCCAGCTTCGGTGAGGGCTACCGGATTCACCTCACGGGCCTGACCCATCGCAAGGACGGCTTTCCCACCGACGAGCCTGAGATTATCAAGTGGAACCTGGACCGGCTCCGGGCAAAGATTGAGGACAACCGGAGCTGGCTCTGGGACCTGGACTATCAGGACCTGGGTTCAGAGACGGTGATTGTCTGCTATGGCAGTGCTGCCCGTTCTGCCATGGAGGCAAAGCATCAGGTTGAGCTCAAGACCGGCCGGAGAATCGGCATCCTGCGCCTGCGCATGCTCTGGCCCTTTCCCAGCCAGCGGCTGATCGGGCTATTGCGCTCGGCACGGCGGGTGATCGTGCCCGAGATGAACCAGGGACAGCTCTACCGCGAGGTGGAGCGGACCGTCAACCTGAATGTTTCGGTGGTTTCGGTTCAGCGCTATGACGGCGAGATGCTCACTCCGGAGGAGATAGTTGCCGCAATATGATTGACATCACTCAGGACCGGTTCCTCAACTTCTTCCGGCTTGATGAGCGGTTTCCCCATATCCTCTGTCCGGGCTGTGGCATCGGCACGATTATGGGCACAATGGTCCGGGCGTTTCTGGACCTCGGCATCAGTCAGGATGAGCTGTGTGTCATCTCCGGGATCGGCTGTTCCTCCCGGGTCCCGGGCTATCTGGATTGCGACACCTTCCACACCCTGCACGGCAGAGCCCTGCCCGCAGCGACCGGGGTCAAGCTGGCAAAGCCTGAGCTCAAGGTGGTGGTGATCGGCGGTGATGGCGACATCATGGCGATCGGCGGCAACCACTTCATCCACACCGCCCGGCGCAACCTGGACATCACCGTGATTGTCGTCAACAACTTCACCTACGGTATGACCGGCGGTCAGTATTCACCCACCACCCCGACCCACGAAAAGGCGTCCACCGCACCCTTCGGCAATGTGGAACGGTCATTTGATGTCTGCTTCATCGCCAAGGCGGCGGGTGCGATGTTTGTTGCCCGCAGCACCACCTTCCATGTCGCCCACCTCAAGAAGATGATTGAGCTGGCGCTCAACAAGAAGGGGTTCAGCGTGGTTGAGGTCATCTCCCAGTGTCCGACCTTCTATGGCAGATATCAGGGCATCGGCGATGCGGTCAAGATGCTGGAGTGGCTCAAGAGCCGTTCGGTTGATGTCAGCAAGGTGCCGGATCCCTGGCAGGTCAAAGACAGATTCGTCATCGGCGTGCTCCATGACCAGCAGGAGGTTCCGCCCTATACCGAGCTTTACCAGTCGGTCCGGGAAAGGGCAAGGGAATGAAGAAATTTGAAATCCGGCTTGCGGGCACCGGCGGACAGGGGGTGATTCTGGCAAGTGTCATCCTCGCCGAGGCGGCCGGGGTTTATGAGGGCTGGTATGCGGTCCAGACCCAGAGCTACGGACCGGAAGCCCGGGGCGGTGCCTCACGGGCTGATGTCATCCTTGCGGACGGTCCGATCCTCTATCCCAAATGCCGGAAACTGGACCTGCTTGTCGGTCTGAGCCAGCAGGCGATTGACAAATACCTCCCCGACCTCAAACACCGCGGCCTGGCAATCATTGACGAGTTCTATGTCCGGGAGTGTCCCCATCCCCAGACGGTCTGCCTGCCCCTTTCCCGGACCGCCCGGGAAAAACTGGGCAGGGAACTGTTCACCAACATCCTCACCCTCGGTGCGATTGCCAAGATTACCGGGCTGGTCAGCCTCGAGTCGCTCAAAAAGGCGGTCTCCAGCCGGGTGCCGAAACAGTATCTGGACCTCAACACCAGAGCGCTTGAGGCGGGCTGGGAACTCGGGGCAGGGGTGAAATCAAATCCGTTTTCAGCCTAAGCTCAACTTCATCTTTCTGAATTTTGCTTGAATCCGGGTCTGCTCAGCGGTTGCTGACTGCTGATTTCAGTTTCTCTGCCAGTCTGACAGGCAGCCGGCAGACCGTAAACGCCCATTTTCCGAACCCGCCATGCCGGTTGACCGCCTGGACCCATCTATGTGTGTTCATAAAATAGTGTGCGGTTCAAATACTTAGCAGTGGAGTTTATCTTGGGGCAACTGAAAATTCGTCTAAAGCTTTGTAAGAGAAAATAAAGATTAGTACTTTAATTTTAAGTATTAAAAAGTTGATATCTTGCTTGGTTCATACGAACAATAGATTCACTGATTATCGAGGCAAAGAATTGGAGAAGTGAATTTATCCCAGTTATACTATTTCAATCTTGACAGTATCTGTTCTAAGTAACGATAAACAGGTCCCCGTTTCAATTTTTCATGCGCGAACTGGTTTCTGTAATTTCTTAAGCATCCGTAGCAACTGGTGTTCTCGTCGCAACCACATACTCCGCTTACCCGTTTCTGGGCAGCAGTAAGGCATGCCCTTAGAACAACTTCGTTTTCCAAGCGCGCAACAATACCCGCTCCGCCCGGCAAATCGTCATAAATGATTATTGGAAGTACGGGGGCAGGTGCACTGTAGGCGACGGTTGCGTTAAGATCAGAAGGAGGTATTTCAAGTTCTTCAGCAGCTCCCTCTACCAAAGCATATGCAAGTGCATATGCGAACCAGACGGAATCAATATCATTTTTTGGGGGGACAAGGAATTGAAGTTGTAAGACGTCGGTTACGAATTCATGTCCGAGTGACACCTGTTCAAGTGTTCCGGAACAAGTTTGTCCATACGGGTCATTATGGCTGGCCGTTTGTTTTTTGAACCCTGCGCCACATTCTCTGCAGATATAAAAACCCCTTCCACGTTGCCCCTCGCAAAGTACAACCATAAGGCCTGGAGATGCCTTCTTTATTCTGATGGCTGGTGATTGCTGGGGCACTAAGATTTCTCCTGATTCGTGGGAAGAACACGGACCAGCAAAATATGGGCGCGTGGTGAATACTCGGACCGTTCGTGATTTTGGTTCCTCGGGCCCGTCACGGTCAGTTATAAATCCGAACCTGGGAATAATGTAGCGGGCGGCATGCAATTTATCGCCACACGGCGTGGCGGGTTCTTCTTTTCCTTCTTCCCAGTGGATGAAGATGTTGTGTCTGGTGCATTTCTTGTAATATCTCTTTGGCCAGATTTTCTCAGCCACCTTCTTTAGTCCGTATGATGTCCATAACTTTTTATTCGCTATGATTTTACTTGTCGGGGCAAACTCGGAAATTGCGATGCTTAGATCTCTTTGCAGCAGGACCTCGAACGCTTCTTTATTTTGCTGGGTTCTTTGAACATCCAGTTCAACAACATCTACAGGAAACCCATATTTCGGGATAACCGTCTTACGGGAGAGAAAGGAAAGTACGTCTTCAGATGCGATTGTTTCTGCTCTCTTTCGTGCCCATTCCGCGTCCAAATATTTTTTATTGTTTTTGGCGATTTCTTCAAGTTGAATTACTGTTTTGTAGTCACTTGAGATTTCGGCCTCTGCAAGCGCAAATCTACTTTCGGTGCCTGTGATTCTGTCTACCAAGCTTCTATCGTGTAATCCGAGGTGATTTATTAGACTATCGGGAACAATCGCTCTGATGGAGTTTTCCAGCTTATCCCAGTTTTCATTGAGAAAAGATTTGAAATCGGTAACGCCAGTGGGATTTTGAAGGTCTATAAACAGGCTTTCCACATTTTTGAACCTTTCAGGGAAGGTGCGGAAATAATAAGAAAGTGTCAGCGCAACTATATGACGAGTGATGATTTTTTCATTGCACAGGGTCAAAATTGGCGGTCGAACTTTACCGCTTAGCATCCGTTCCGGTTCAGAGAAATGGTAGAGGTCATGGGGGGCGCGGCGACAGAAGGTAATTGCAAACCCCGGATTTCCACTTCGGCGTCCGGCTCGCCCTACTCTTTGCGCGTAGTTGAATGCTTCCGGTGGAACGTTACGCAGAAAGATAACGTCGAGATCGCCCAAGTCAACGCCCAATTCAAAGGTAGTTGAGCAGCTCAGGATGTGGATCTTGCCATTCCTGAATTCCCTTTGGAACTCCCGTGCCTTTTCTTTGTCAAGTTGCGCGGTGTGTTCTTCTACCCTCATCAAACCTGGTAATTCGGTATTGTAAAGTTCGCGGTAATGATTAGGTTGTAGGTCACGCAATTGCTTAGGTTCCAGCATGCCTGAGCAGCCATGGCGGGCACAGATTCCGCGCACGGAAAGAGCTTGAATACGGCCGCATAGATTACATTGAAAGATCGTATCGTTATCTCCGATTAGATGCAGTCGCCACCAGTCAGGATTTAATCTCCGGGCATCGTTAATAGCGAGTAGAAGACGGGAATTGCTATTACTAGCTCTTTCTTCGCACTGTTTTGTTGATTCCCAGATAGCTTGCAATGTTTTTTCCGCGATCTTTAGAGCTTTGTCCTTTGAAATATTTGGATCTTCCTTCATCAACAGCTTGGCAAGGAAGCGGGCACGTGTTCCCCCTTTTCCATCCCAACTTTTTACTCCCCTTGGATTTCCCCGGGCGCCGATACGGAAACGCGTTTGTGATGCTTGCAGGTTAAGGTCATTCCAGTTAAGGGAGATACCACTTTCTGTCCGCAATTCTACCGCACCGCTGGTTCGCATGGTGTCGAGGAGAAGAAGCATTAGATCCAGTGCTTCTCGTTCATCAAGTGACCATGGCGGTTGTTTCAGAATTTCAGGGATCTTAAACCAATCGGGCCACTTTATGGACCATCGAATCGACGCAACACCCTCCAGAGAAATCCTTTGTTCATCAGTTAAGAGCTCGCGATAAAGTGCGATCCAAGCTTCGCGGCGTAAGTCCAGGCCTCCCATGGAAGGAGGAAAGATTTGGTGATCTTGAAAAATGTGGCACAGTTCTCTAGCGAGTTCTTTTAGGGATAGACCTTCGGGGGCGTGCTGTGCGAGCGTTTTCACTGCACTCAGAATTAAGTTGCGGTTCAGAATATCTCTATATGAACTTTCCAGATACCAAGCAAAGAAAGCCGCCTCTTGACGTCCGTCGGCAAAAGCAAGCACTTTTCTTCTTTCTTCTGGAAGGTTCTGATAGAGGGTTGTGGCTATCACCGCATGCGGTCCATCGGTGCCATGGATAACTTCCCGAACAGGATCACGCCCAGCGCCGGTATAGCCACAGACGCCGCATTTTGCCAACTGATCGGCACGATCGTCATCTTCGGGCGGAGCTTCTTTGACGATACGGATAAATTTATTATGCCCACAAGTCAGCTGGTGCGGCTGAGCTTCTCCGCATTTAATGCACAGGAAGAGCATGTTTTGGCTTCGGTCAGATTCATTACCTTCGACTTCTTCCTCGTCAGTTTCAATAGGTCGAAGAAAGGTAACTCCAAAATCAGGGTTATTTGGATCCCGGATTGCCTCTTGAACCTTTCCTTGTTTGAAATTCTTACTCGTTACAAAGTAATGCTGTCCACATTCACGGCATAACGCTACTTCGAAAGCCGATGTTTCTTCGCCGATTGTTTTCCGGTCAAGGAAAACTTTGTTTTCAGGCCAAAGAGAGACAAAAGCACCCTCCAGTGAACGCAGAAAAATATGGTACCGAGCAGACAAAATCGGGTCACCGGATTCTGGATTCTTAGCTTTGATCAAGAGTTCGACCAATTGAGTCAATGCCGAAATCCTTTCTTCTTTTGGCTGGTTAGGGAAGAGTTCATTGGCAAGGTGTGGAACTTCAACAGGATTACCGGTGAGCATAAGTCGAAGCTTTGTTGATCTGCCATCAGTTTCCAGTATCCTGCCGACTGCTCTCTCCCACTTTTCATTTTCAGACAGCTGAACACCTACCCGGCTTGCTATTTCAGCGAGTCGGGATCTGTCTTGCTGATCGATATTATCAATAGAATCTTTCAGCCAGCGGTAATCTTCAAGTGAGAGTTCTTTCGGCCCGGGGTCAGAAACAGCAATTGTATCACCTAAAATTATATCTTCCTTCTGGAATTTTTCCCCAAAAAGGGCCGATGCAAATTGAGCAACGGTAGCTCTATCGCTGTCTTGCCCAACTAGTGTTGCGCTGGTCGCAATACAACAGAACGTTTCTTTGCGTCCTCCTTCGCGCAGTCTTTGTTTGAGACGTCGCATGAGCATCGCCATTTCAATTCCACGTGAGCCGCGGTATTGATGGGCTTCATCTAACACAAGAAATTTCCACCATTGGGCGTTTCCATTGTCAAACAGCGGGCTGTCGTCAGGTCGCAGGAGTAGATATTCCAGCATTGAGTAGTTGGTGAGGAGAATGTGGGGCGGTGTGTGTCGCATTTCCGAACGCAAAACCAATTCTCCGTGGATAACTTGTCCATCTTTTAAAATGGAGTTACCTTGTTCACGCCGTTCATCCAGGTGGTCATGTGCGTGCCGCTGGAAGTCATTTTCATCCTCAGGAGTTTCCCCAATATATTGTCCAAAGGTTAGGTGGAAATCTGTTCCCGCATCTTTTAGTGCCTTGCAAAGTTGACCAAGACGTTCCTTTTGATCATTAGCAAGTGCGTTCATCGGATAGAGTATCAAGGCACGCACTCCAGGACCGAGATTGCCCGATCGGAATTCCTGATATAGATGGAGCAAAATAGGGTAGAAAAAGACTTCGGTTTTCCCGCTTCCTGTTCCTGTAGCGACGACGACATTGTTCCCAGCAAATGCTCTTCTGATCGCCTCTTCTTGGTGTTTATAAAGGTGTCTATCACCTATGGCTTTTATAAATCCATCATCAGGTTTTGACCCGAGAAGTTCCGAAAACAGTTCAGAGGTTTTCTTCCCTCGTTTGAATACCGGCGTAGCTTCGATGTAAGGTCCTTTGCATAAATGTCCTGAATCAAGCGCATCTTCAAATGATTTTCTGAGTTGCGGGTCTTTGAAGTAAAATGTCGTTTTAAGATAGTTGCGATATCTTTCCTCTACCTTTCTTGCCAGTTCAATCGGGTTCATGATTTATTTCTCCTTACGCGGTTAATATGCATCGTAGTTATTCTACATCCCCCAAAACCGGCTTGTTTTAATATCGGTTTCAGGCGGTAGTCATAGTCTATTAAAGTGCGTGCAATTGCATGTGCTACAGCTTTGATTTGTTGGGTGGTGGTGGGGTTACTTCCTTTAACCTCGACATCCAATGCTTTTTCCGCCAAGAGGGCGTTTACCTCCTTGAGATTAAGCAGGCGTTTCAGGAATTGCTTGCCTTCGATCGGCGCTTGGACAAAGTATTCATCTGAAGGTTTCCCATTGACTTTAATTTCGCCTTTTCCATTCCGCATCACCACTTTCGCTACGGCCGTTTTTTTTCTACCCCACCCTACCCTTAGATGTTTATCCGTGGTAATAGAGGGGAGGATAACAACTTCAGCCTCCAGATTTCGATTTGTAATCCAGAATCTTAGACAACATTCATGTTGTTGATTCTCTACTTCCGCACAATCGGTAAATTCGCGAAGCGGAACGGCGAGGATTTGCTCGTTTGTTTTCACTTTGTAGGTGCGGGCTCTTGATTTTTCAAATCCCACCAGCACTTCCTCTGCCCACCGATGTCTGGGGAGACGTAACCACAAGACTTTACTTGAGGTAGGATTGAAGTCCGTGCGTGCTGCGACGATGGGATGATCTTGCCAGTCATTGGGGTAATTATCCTCATCTCCGATTGTCCACCAAATTCTTTCTATCAAGATATCTACTGCGATCGGAGAACCGTTCCCTGATCGTATCGACCAACGGCTTTGATCACATGTTGAATCTGGAGGAATAATTGCAATTGTAATATTCGGTTGGCGCTCGATCTGGATTTTTGAAGAACTACTGGATAATTTTACTGAGCAGTCTGGTTCATGCAGAAATTCCAGACGTATTGGCTTATGTCCATCCCGGGAGGGTATAGGATTCATCTCGGTCATTTCCACTTTTTTAAGTCCAGATGCGAACCTGAAGTCCATGCTTTCAATTAGTTCTTCATCTTGGTTATAGAATCTGATGAAGTACCATCCGCTCTTCATTGCCTCAATTTTGGGTGGCAAAGTTTGTTTCTCCCGGTTAGGGCAAGGCGTAAATTCAATCCGCCAGTGTCTTCTTCCGCCTCCTTCTTCGCCAACGACGATTGTGCGGACATTTTGCCACGCTAGAGAATCTGATGTAGTAATTTCAGGGAGGGTTATAAATAGAGGCCCCATTGAGTCGCATATGTATTTATCAATTGAAAGTCCTGTTAGATAAAAATTTTGCTTTTTGGATTCAATAATTTTAAGCATTCGATCAGGAAGGAGAAATGCAATTTCTGGAATACCATTTTCAATATTAAAGAAATGAGCTTGGTAGTCGCTTATCGAAACAACCTCTGGAACTACCGGCGGGGGTCCAGATCGCGATTCATCCCGTTTCCAAGTTTCCGGTACTATCACCAAATACCAACCAGAGGAAGGAGATTTGATGCGTCGACCCCGATCTGAATTTTGACCGGTCAATTTAAAGAGTAGATAGTTATCATTGCCGAGATTAATTTTGGTATGTTTTATATCAGCCTCATCCCAACTTACGATTATTTCCCCTGATAACTGTTGCAGAAGCCAGAGGTTAACATTCTGCGCATATTTTTGTAGAGGCGATCCGTTTTGCAAAACAGTTAGACCTGGTTTTTCAACGAATTCGTCCGGTACCTCAACTGCAATTATCCACTGATGTTCTTTCTTGAAGCAAATAATTTCAGGTTTCAGAAATTTAGGCTTCCTGCTCTGTCTTTGTCTACGGGAGCTGTACTTATCGAGGGACTCTCGAGGTCTTCCTCCACGATTGATTGGTTTCGTTGATTTTCTCGTATTATTTGAGGCCTCTCCGGCGCGGAAATCTTCTGTATTGGCAGAGGGGAAACATGCCGGCACTTGTGGAATAATATTATTTTCCGAATGTTGGTTTGGCGACTTTGATTCTTGTGTAGGTTCTGATTGGAGTGGTTGTTCTGCCTGTGAAGCTGTCTTAATTAGCGGCGGTTCCTCTACTGGAGTGTTAGGTTTCGTACCGGCTACAGGCGGTTGTCGGTGGGAGTGACGTTTCCGTCTGCTAAAAACTACTGCAGTTGCACCCAACATTATCAGTACAACTCCAAGCAGGAGTAAAATTAGCCATGCATTCACCCCTGACGCACCTCCTAATTCAATGCAGATGCTCTGCCTTGCCTGCCCAGACCAGATGGGGGTCAAGGTGGGGGTCATACTGGTATTTCTCAACCTGACGCTCGTGGGCGGCTGTAAAGGTTGGTGCGAGGCCTGCGGGCGGGTTGTTTTTGCGCCGGGCGCTCCGGTTGTGGCGGTAATCATCTACCGGTGGAGTGGTGGTTTCCCTGCGTCGCCGCGGCATGTAAGATTACCTTTTTCAGTAAAATAGACTTTTTCGATTCCAAGTCAAGCTGAGATGTCTATGTTCTGCGTTTCAGGCTTTCGGTCTTTCAGTTCTTGTTAGTGTTCTGTAGCCGTTTATATGTTAGTTCGAGCCCTAATTTCATTCAAGATAGCTTCTTTTCTTTTGTTCATGAAATTTTCGATGTCGTCTTTGAGCAAGTCGGGTAATGCATCCTTGGGTATGAGATGTGATTCAAGGATTTGGACCAGCTGCTCCCTTCCGAGTTTTTTCTCTTTTTCACTGAAGTATTCAGAGGGTTTCTTATTTATTTTGTGTCTGTTGTCAGCAATGAGCGTTCGGTTCGCTATCCTATTCTCATTAAAGATTGATTTAGGAAAGATATGATCGTCTTCCACTTTATCGGGGTCAAAGTGATATTTCTGTCCGGTGTGGAAATCAAGGGCTCCTTTCAAGATTATCAGGTTCATGATGCCCCGGTAGGTTGCCGAGGATTGTTTCTCGGCATCTATTTCGACTGTATTAATGTCAAAATTCCGCAAAGTTTCTGGGACTTTATTGTCGTCCTCAAACCAGTTCTTCATACTAATATAATCCTGATAAGAGGTTGTATCAATAGCCTGAGCGTATCTATTGCCAAACACCGATATCCAGTACCATTTGTCAATTTTTTCATAATTACGCATTGAGTTATGTCCCTTGGGACTGACGCTATAAAGCATAGCAGCGAGGGGCACGATCATGGTTGTGTACGGTGTCCATTTTTTGAAATTTATAATGCCGTAATCATTTTTCATTCTGTTGTAAGCCATTTGAAGATAATCGCAGGCAGTTTGCCAGTCACGCTCAAAGTTTTCTGGGTCAAGTTCAAGCAGACTTCTGCGTTTCAATTCAAGATTTCTTTTTAGCGCAACCACTTTTAATATATACTCCTCATGTATAATTCGGGCAAACTCGTATTCTTCTTTGGCATTCTCCAAGAGGTCCCGCAGTTTGATATCATACTTGTACAACCGGGCGGTAAGAAGTTCAAAGATCGAGAGAGGGACTCCGGTCCGATTTATCCGTTCAAAAGTTTCGGCAATCCATTCGAGATTATACTTGTTTTTCTCAGTGTCTTTCTTTTCTTTATCTTTGGTATCTTTTCCTTCCCTAATATCCCTTTTGAAAGTGCTCGGCGGTGGTTCTATGATGTGGATCTCCCGATTAATAAAGTCATTGACGATGTCTGTTATTATTCGAAAAGATTCGGCATCAAATTTATTAACGATTCTTTGGATTAGATTTCCAAGACCTAAATAACCCCTTTCGCTGAGCAATGTAAATGGAACAATATAATCGTTCTGTTTTATTTGGGCAAGCCCTTTGTGATCGCTGACATTGACTGCAATCACGGCATCATTCCAGTCTTGTGAGAGGGCTTTTTTCAAATCAAGGTAGAAAAGATAAGGGCTCTTTCTTCCTTTTAATGGCATTTTCGGTCCATGTAAAGCGTAGAACAATGCTGTAGTTCGCTGTTGACCGTCTAAAATTACGGTAACCGTAGAATCTATTTTCGCTTGCTCATTTACTTTTTCAACTCCCTCAATCAGCCGGAGTCCAAAGGGTGAATCTTCGCTGCTTAATCTTATAACTAGCATGCTCCCCACATGATATCCACCGATAAGCGAAACTAGGAGTTCCCTGACATCCTCAGGTTCCCAGATGAAACCTCTTTGAAATTCGGGGATTACAACCTCGCCATTGTAGACCCTGCTCATCAGGTCGCTAACTCTCATTTTTTCTCCTTTTTGATATTGTGCCTACAATTGTTTGTATTTAATTTAACGAAGCTGAGATTTATGTCAAATATTTTATTTTATACCGCCAGTTGCCCGCGGTCCTCATAATTAGTTAGAGTCCGGAAAAACGGGGAAATTCACATTTTTTATTGAGGCGGAGAGGAGGTTTTTGCTGTAAGTTGCGATTTTACAAGTTGTAAGGAAAATCGGGCACCGTAATTTTTGCTCTGCCGTCCGGGCAGTTCCCCTCACCGTGCCGGTGTTAATCCGGAAAAATAAAAAGGCTGGGACACGCCCTGATGTCCCAGCCCGTTTAAGGTAAGGCTCGGTCTAACGGACGAGTATTGCCCGTTCGGTTGTGTTCATTCCCGGTGTCTGGAGCCGGATGAAGTAGACACCAGGGTTCAGCCCTTTTGCGGACCAGCGGAGTTCGCCGGTGCCCGGCTGTGCCGTTCCCTGATAGATTTCTGCCACCTTTCTGCCCGAGATGTCGTGGAGGGTGAGCCGGACCGGTGCGGGCTCGGGCAAATTGAGCCGGATGGTGAGGTTGCGGGTGAAGGGGTTGGGGGAGATGGTGAGTGCGGAGCCCAGCGGTGAGGATGGGGTGGCGGGCTCTTTTGTGCCGATGTAGTGTCGGTACCAGCGCTGGGCGCTGTCCGCATTGACGAGCGCACTGGCGATGGTATTACCGCCGACAAAGGCGACCGCAAACCGGATTGCGGAGAAGGGGTTGATGGTGAACGGTCCGGCTGAGGCACAGAGCGCCCAGTTGTCGGGCCGGGTGGAGCGGGGGAGGCGGACCTGACCGCTGAGCATCCGCCATTTCTGGGCATCGCGGAGTGAGGAGTCAGGCAGGTAGTAAATCGCCGGGTCAATGGCGGTCAGGTGGACTCCGGAGTCCGGTTCGAGAATTTTAATCCCGGCAACCGGTGTGCTGTCCTGCGCGCTGGTGATATAGATGAAACGGCGCAGGCTGTCCTGGTCGCAGATGTCGCCCGCGGTGTCAATCGTGAAGTCGGCAAAGATGCCGGCGTAGAAGTTGGAGAGGGTGGTGGAGCCGTTGTTCTGAATCGTGTAGACAATGGTGACAAAGTCGCGGTAGCCGGGTGTGCCGTCCGCATAGCTGTTCTGGCTGGCAACGAGCAGTTTTGAGCGGGGATGGTTGCGGTCTGAGAACCAGGCGCGGTAGTGCTCATGACCCTTCTGGGGCGGGTAGATGTTGCGCAGACTGTCAACCAGCAGGAATTCGGTATCCGGCGGTGCGGTAACGGGCCGGGTGTAGTAGCGGTCAACAACATACAGGGTGTCGGTGCCCCAGGCAAGTGAGGCGTGAGTGAGGATTGATGGCGCGGTCTTGGGATAGCAGAAGCCGGAGCCGGTGCTTTCCGGTGCCAGATAGCCGAGCGCACCGAGGCAGGAGACACTGAGCCGGCAGTTGTTGGTGTCGTGGTCAAAGATCAGCTGGCCCGGCATGCCGACCCGGAGTTCAATACCGAATTTTGTTGCATAGTCCGCACTTTCGCCGGTAACATAAAGGGTGCAGGGGAGGAGTGTGCCGGCACGCAGGCTGGTGTCGGCAAAGAGGAGGAAGCGGTCGGTAAGGTTGTAGGCGCTGTCCTGCGGTGCGATTGTGCCCCAGGAGCCGGTGGAGTCGGTGACCAGCAGCCGGAAGTCAAAGGAGCGCAGAATCCCGCGGGTGTTGGCACAGAAGGCGTTGCCGTCGTTTTTGAGCCAGAAGCGCAGGCTGGCGCTCTCGCCCGGGTCAATATAGCCGTCGGTGTTGCCTGATGAGTCTGCCAGGAAGAACCGGAGCATCTTGAGGTAGGGTCCTCTCGGCACAGCGGTAACCGCAGCAAAGGCATCAATCCTGCCCGCACCGAAGTCGTTGTCCTTGCCTGCGGTTCCCAGGTCCACTGCGGTTACCTCAAGGATTGAGTCCACCATTCTCGGGGTCAGGTTGGGGTTCTTGGAGAGCATCAGGCAGACCGTGCCCGCAGTGTGCGGGGTCGCCATTGAGGTGCCGTCCATGCTCTGATAACCGCCGCCGATCCGGCAGGAGATGACCGCCACTCCGGGCGCACTCACATCCGGTTTGGTCAGTCCGGGCGGATAGACATAGTCGTTGTAGGGCGCAACCGTGCCCCAGGTGACCGGTCCCCGGCTGGAGAAGGAGGCGATCGCATCGAGCGAGTCGGTGGCGCCGATGGAGATGATGCCCGAGAGGGTGCCGGTGCCGGTGTTCTGCGGGTTCCACCAGGGCGGCGGCACATTGCCCGGACAGCGGCAGGAGTTGGGTGGAGTGAGGTAGCGCTCGTTGCCCGCAGCCACAATCTGGATCACACCCGCCGCATTGACATTGTCTGCCACCTGACGCCAGGTCGCCTGATGCGGGTTCCAGGAGAGCATCCAGCCCAAAGACATCGTGTAGAGGTCCGCACCGTTGGCCGGTGAGAGCGGGGGCGAGACCACAAACTGCATCGCCTGCCAGCACTGGCTCTCCGCCACCGAGTCCGCCACGGTCCGCACCCGGCAGACCATGATCCGGGCATCAGGCGCCACCCCGCACTGGGTGCCCGAGGTGCCGTCACTGGCAACCGTGCCCGCAGTGTGGGTGCCGTGCCCCTGCTGATCCATCGGGTTGTTGTTGTTTTCCTCAAAGTTCCAGCCGTGATAGGGGTAGTTGGGGTCCTCCCACATGTGGTCTGCCAGGTCCGGATGGGTGTAGTCACAGCCGGTGTCAATGTGGCCGCAGACCACACCCTGGCCGGTGTAGCCCTGCGCCCAGACCTCAGGCGCCCTTATCTTGCGCACACCCCAGGTCGCATCATACTGCGGCTCGGCAGGCGCGCCCGGCTTCTCCAGCAGGTCCGGACACCAGGCAAGATCATAGTTGACATAGTGGACATCTGCCCGCTGCGCCAGCTCTCGGATCACCGCCGGCGTCGCCTCACAGGCAACCGCATTGACAATCCAGATCGGGCGGATGTCTTTGACCTCGCCCTGCTTTTCCCGCTCCGCCAGATAGCGCAGGATGGACTCCTGCTCTCTCCGGGCAAAGTCGCCGAGAATCTGTGCCACCCGCACCCGGCGCTCCTGCCGGCTCAGACCGTCAACCTGCGAGAAAAGCAGCCGGGTGTCATACTGGTTTTTCAGGACGATGTGGACCGGCAGCTTCTGGTCAGCTGCCGCCGTGCTCAGATGCCGTTCCAGCTCCGGGCTGATCATCCCGAAGCCGAAGGCAAGAAGCACAAACCCGATGCTCAAACACAGCCTTAATTTCAATTTACCTCCTTGGATTTATTAAATTATAAGCCTTTCTGCCCGCAGGTCAAACCCGTTTGGTCAGTCCGGCTCTGCCGGCGATTTTTCCTTGACCTTTTTTTATCCCGGGTTATACTTCAGAACTTAAAATCGGAAGCTTTTTATTTTCAGGAGGAAATTGTGAAGGATTATAAGGTTAATGAAATCCGCAATCTCGGGTTTTTCGGCCATGGCGGCTGTGGCAAGACCTCAATCTGTGAGTCACTGCTTTTTACGATGAAGCAGAACAACCGGCTCGGTTCGGTTGATGCCGGAAGTTCGCTCTTGGATTATGATGAGGATGAAATTGCCCGCAAGATCAGTATCAATCTGGCGCTGGGTTATGGTGAGTACCGGAATACACTGATCAATCTCGTGGATGCGCCCGGCTATGCGGACTTTTTCGGTAATGTGATCTCCGCGGTCCGGGCGGTTGATGCGGCGGTGGTGGTGATTGATGCCACCTCCGGGGTTGAGGTCGGGACCGAAATGGCGTGGCGGCGGCTGGATGATGCGGGTCTGCCCCGGGTCATCTTTATCAACAAGCTGACCAAGGAGAATACGAAGTTTGCGGTGGTTGCGGAAGAGGTGCGCAAGGTTTTCGGCACCAAGGTGACACCGGTCTATCTGCCGATCGGCAGTGAAGCCGGGCTCAAGGGTGCGGTGGATCTGCTTAATGACAAGGCTTATGTGTATGAGAACGGCACGAGGAAGGAAGTGCCGGTGCCGGAGGAGCTGAAAGGGGAGATTGCCCAGTGGAAGGAGCGGCTGATTGAGGCGGCAGCCGAGGTGGATGAGACGCTGATGGAGAAGTTTCTGGAGGGGCAGGAGATATCGCCTGAGGAGATGAGGCGGGCGGTCCGGCAGGGAATCAAGGCGGGAACGGTCTATCCCCTGCTCGGCGGTGATGCGCTGACCCAGGTGGGGGTGGATCTGATTCTGGAGCTGGCGGTTGATGTCCTGCCCAGCCCGGCAGAGATGCCACCGGTCAAGGGCAAGGCACCGGCGACCGGTGAGGAGATTCTGGTCAGCCCGGACCCGGACGGTCCGGTGTGTGCGCTGGTGTTCAAGACCATCTCCGAGGCGCATATCGGCGATATGCACTATGTCCGGATCTTCCGGGGGAGGCTGGAGTCGGGGATGGTGGTGATCAACGGCACGACCCAGCGCGAGGAGAAGATCAATCAGATTTACATTGTCAAGGGCAAGGAGCGGAGTGAGACCAACCGGCTGACCACCGGCATGATCGGCGCGCTGGTCAAGCTCAAGGAGACCCATACCGGCGATACGCTGGCGGACAAGAAGGAGCCGGTCCGGCTGGCGCCGATTGAGTTTCCCAAGCCCTCAATCTCGGTGGCGATCGTGCCCCAGAGCAAGGGTGATGAGGAGCGGGTCTCCAACGGGCTGGCACGACTCCATGAGGAGGACCCGACCTTCTCCTATGAGTATAATGCGGAGCTGGGTCAGCAGCTGATCAACGGCATGGGTGAACTGCATCTGGATGTGATTGTCGGCAGACTGAAGCGCCGGTTTGATGTCAATGTTGAGCTGGTGAAGCCGAGGATTCCCTACCGGGAGACGATTACGAAGAAGGCGGAGGCGCAGGGCAAGCACAAGAAGCAGACCGGCGGACGGGGGCAGTATGGTGATGTCTGGCTGCGGATTGAACCCCTGCCGCGCGGAACCGGGTTTCAGTTTGTGGATGAGATTTACGGCGGGGCAATTCCGGGCAAGTTCATCCCCTCTGTGGAGAAGGGTGTGGTTGAGGCGATGGAGAAGGGGGTGCTTGCGGGTTACCGGATGATGGACATCAAGGCGACGGTCTATGACGGCTCCTATCATGAGGTTGACTCTTCAGACATCGCCTTCAAGATCGCTGCCGGGCTGGCATTCAAGAATGCCTGTGAGAAGGCGGGCGTAGTCCTGCTCGAGCCGATTATGAATGTGGAGATTACCGTGCCGGACCGGTTTACCGGTGATGTGATGGGGGATCTCAATGCCCGGCGGGGCAGGATTATGGGGATGGAGGCGCAGGGCGGTCTGCAGGTGATCAAAGCCCAGGTCCCGCTGGCAGAGATGTATAAATACTCCAACAGCCTGCGCTCCATGACTCAGGGCAGAGGCTATTTCACGATGGAGTTTGACCATTACGAAGAGGTGCCGCGCGAGATCGCCCAGAAGATTATTGAGGAGGCGAAGCGGGCTAAGGAAGAGGCACGGGAGTAGACTGCCCGTCAGTTAATAGATTTCGTACCAGGTGCGCCGGAGCCGGCGCCGGATAAGCAGTCCGAACAGCACACCCGCAATAAACCCGCCGATATGGACAAAGTAGGCGATACCGCCGCCGGTGCCCGGTGCTGAGGAACAGCCGTAGAGGAGCTGGAACAGAATCCAGAAGCCGAGCAGGATTGATGCCGGGATGTAGATCAGGCGCATGAAGAAGAAGAAGGGCACCAGGGTCAGGACCCGGGCGCGGGGGAAAAGCACAAAATAGGCGCCCATGACCCCGGAGATGGCACCGGAGGCACCGATCGTCGGAATCCGGGAATAAGGGGCAACGAGCACCTGCAGGATACTGCCGGCAATACCCGAGACCAGATAGACAATGAGATAAAAGAAATGGCCGAAGGCGTCCTCAACATTGTCGCCGAAGATCCAGAGATAGAGCATGTTGCCGAGAAAGTGGAACCAGCCGCCATGCATGAACATTGAGGAGAGCAGGGTCAGAAGCGCCTGCCCCTGAATGATGCGGACCGGAATCATGCCATACTGGAGGATTAAGGCATCAAACCCCTCGGGCGGGCGGGTGAACTGGACAATCCAGACCGCACTGCAGGCGGAGATGAGCAGGTAGTTGACCCAGGGCCGGCGGCTGGATTTGATGTCGTCGTAGAGGGGAATCATTTTACCGCCCTGAGCAGGACCGTTACCAGCGCACTGATGCTTTTTTCCGGCAGTGCCAGCCGGGTGCCTTCAGTGGTCTTTGCCTTGATGCCGATGCGGTTTTCCGGAATTTTCAGCAGGCGGGCAAGGTTCTGGCGGATGTCCGGAATGTGGGACGCAAGTTTCGGCCGGTCGGTAACGAGAGTTGAGTCCAGCTGGAGGAGCCGGTAGCCTTTCTGTCTGACCATGCGAAGCACGGTCTTCAGCAGTTGCCGGCTGTCCGCATTGCGAAAGGCAGGGTCGGTGTCCGGAAACTGCTGGCCGATATCGGGCAGGGCAAGGGCGCCGAGCAGTCCGTCAATCAGGGCATGCAGCAGGACATCGGCATCAGAATGGCCTGCCAGTCCGTAAGCTGAAGGGATTTCAGTTCCGCCCAGCATCAGTTTTCTGCCTTTTTTCAGACGATGGGCATCAAAACCGATACCAATCCGCCATGGTAGTCTGTTGTTCAATGCTAAATTTTAATTGCGGACGGACAGGGGTCAAGACAGGGCAGAATCAGAAATTATTTGACCGCTCTGATGGTGCTGTTAAAATATAACTGTTACACATGGCTCGGTCATACCAATTTAAAAGGAGGTCCCAAGTGTCAAGAATAATGCTGGTAATCATGGCGGTCTGCGCCGGTCTGCTCAATGCGGAATGGCTGGGGACCGGAACAGCAGCAGCTCCGCCGGAAGTTACAATCGTGGAACAGAACACAAACCGCACCGTGTTTGAGGTCCGGGTGCCGGGTGTTGAGCTGGACCGGACCACAGTTGACGGTGAGGAGTTTGCGGTTGTCAATCTGCCCGGTGAGGTGATGGCGGTGCTGGAGGAGGGTAAACCGCAGGTGCCGAAGGTCTCAGTTCTGCTCGGTATCCCGAGCGGAGCAAAGGTCAGTTACCGGATTCTGAACCGGGAAACCAGGACCTACAAGGTGGGCAGGGTCTATCCGCTTCAACCGCCGCTGATTGACGGGCAGGAGCCGGGTCCGTTTGTTATTGACCGGACATTCTATCAGCAGAACCGGTTCTATCCGGATGCTGATATCGCTCTGCTCAACACCGGGGTCTGGCGCGACCTTTCAGTGGCAAATCTGCAGGTTTATCCGGTGAAGGTCAATCCGGCAACCGGTGAACTGGAACTGACAACCACAATCCGGGTGCAGGTTGACTATTATGGCGGGAGTTATCCGCAGTTTGTTGCGGACTGGATGGTGCCCCATTATGCCAGTTATGTTGACAACTTCCGTTATCTGCCGGTCCAGCCTCTGACCGACTACAACCCGGGCGTGCGTTATCTCGTCTTCTGCCATCAGAAGTATGACACCTGCACCTATCTCAATGATTCACTGCTGGGCTGGGTCAGACAGCGGGGTTATCAGGTGCGCAAGATTACGAAAGCCAGCTTTACCGCTCAGGAGATCAAGGACTCAATCCGGGCAGAATACAACCGGAACAACCCGAAGACCCTGCGCTGGGTCCTGCTCGTGGGTGAATACGGCGAAATTCCGATGGGCTCATATTCCGGGGTGGGCAGAAGCGATTTCTGGTATACCGATCTTGAACCCTGGCCCGGTGGGGACAACTATCCGGAGATCGGGCTGGGCAGACTTTCGCCGATTCCGGATACTATAAGCGATCTCAACGAGCAGATCATCAAGATCCTGAGGTATCAGAAAAATCCGCCCACTACCAGCAACTGGCTGGACAAGCTGTGCATGCCGGCTCATTCAGAGGAGTATCCAGGCAAGTATTCGGGCTGTGTCCGCGGTATCTATTTCATGCCCAAGCCCTACTGGAACCCGAGCGTGGTGGAGACGATCATGGGCAGATATACCGGTAACACCACCGTAACCAATGCGTTGAATGAGGGACGGGGGATTGTCGCCTATCGGGGACATGGTGATTATACCGAGTGGTGGCAGTGGGGAACTGAAGGCTCCTGGTATAACTCCCATATCTATGCGCTGAATAATGGTGATATGACCCCGGTGGTTTACAATATTGCCTGCAATAACGGGGATATCTACCAGACCGAGTGTCTGGCAGAAGCCTGGATGCGGAAGTATCCGGGCGGTGCGGTCGGGACATTAGGTGCCACTCAGGCATCCTATACCTACCCGAATCACGGCATCTGCTCAACACTGGTGCGGGCGACCTGTGACACCTGGACAATCACCGTGCCCGGAGTGCGCAATTACGGTCCGACCCCATATAATCTGGCAGATATCAAGTGCTATGGTGTTGATGCCTATGTGGCAAAATACTGGCCCTCAAGTCCTTATCCTTATAATATCTGGATGTATGTTGTGCTCGGGGATCCGTCAATGCCGGTCTGGACCGGTATGCCTGCCAGCCCGACAGTGCAGTTGCCCGATTCCATTCCGCTCGGTCCATACAATCTGAATGTTACTGTGCGGGTGGGCACGAGGCCGGTTGAAGGGGCGCTGGTGTGCGCCTGGAAGGACCCGGATGTGTATGTCGCAGAGCGGACCGATGCCACCGGTGTGGCAACGCTGGCGGTCAATGCGGGAACACCGGGCACCATGCGGATTACCGTTTCTGAAGGACACTGCGAGCACTCCACACCCGGGGTTCAGCATACGCCGATTCTGCCCTTTACCACGACCAGACCGGTTGGCGGTGGCGGGACACCTCAGCCCAATATGATCTATGTATCCAATATGGTGGTTGATTCACCGCCGGGCGGAAACAACAATGGCAGGTTTGATCCGGGTGAAACCGGCAAAATCATCGTGACTCTGCGCAATACCGGCAATGCGACCGCCCAGAATGTGACCGCCAGACTCAAGTCCACCAATCCGCAGTTTGTGATTACCGATTCCACGAGCAGTTACGGTAACATTCCGCAGGATTCACTGCGCAATAACCGGACCGATCCGTTTGTCGCACAGGCAGGTTCGGGGATTGCACCAGGAACCTATGTGGTCTGTTCGCTGAAGGTGCGCTCGGACAATGATCAGCATGAATGGAACTATGCCTTCAGTCTGCAGGTCGGACAGCCGCCTCTACCCGGTCAGTTTGTGATTGACCTGGATACCGGTTCGGTGCTTTTGTCGGCGTGTGCGATCGGTTCAATCGGTTATGATGAACCACCCGCACAGGACCTGGGACAGGGGTTCAGAGTGCCGAAGACCGCAGCCTCCTGCCTCTTCTACGGTGCAATCATGGCGGGTAATTCGCCAACCTACCTCGTGGACCACTTCTATTCCCAGCCGGCAAATTCCGGAACCAATCACGACTGGCAGACACCGGACAGCTTCCGGATGGTGACACCACCGGCACCGGCAGATGAGCACTGGATGAATACGATGACCGATGGCGGTCATTCAACGCCGAAGGGTCTGCGGGTAAGTCAGCAGTGGTATATGAACAGCGATCCCGGTTATGACAACTGGGCGGTGCTGACCCTGGAGTTCACCAACACTGGCTCTCAGCCGATTAACGGACTCTATGCCGGAATCGTGGGTGATTTTGATATCGGCTCGTCTCCGACCACCAATATCGTTGTCTCTGATACGGTGCGCCGGGCGGTGCTGATGCGTCAGTCCTCCAGCGAGAATCCGAGCGCCGGTTTTGTGCTGCTGGAACCGGAGCGGTATGCGAACATCGGCGCGCTGGATCATAATGTTTATGTTTATCCGGATTCCTGTGTTACTGACGGGCAGAAATTCAGAATACTCAATGGTACGATCGTTCAGCGGAATTCCAACCGGGCTTATGACTGGTCGGTGTTTGTCTCTGCCGGACCGAATGATCTGCCGGTGGGCGGTGTCTGGCGGATTGCAATCGGTGTAATCGGTGCGACGAGCGTGAACGGATTCTGGAGTTCGGTTGACACCTGTCAGCGCTGGTATGTCGCCAATCTCCTGGGCATTCAGGAGAAACCGGTAAATGTCATGGCAACGCCGGACCGGCCGCTGGTCATCAGCCCGAATCCCTTCCGGAACCGGACCGCAATCCATTACTTTGCCGCTCAGCGCGGAAATCTTGATCTGACCGTGATTGATGCTACCGGCAGAGTGGTGAGTCAGGAGCGGTTTGAGGTTGCTGCCGGAACCGGAACGGTAATCTGGAAGCCGAGGGCGCTGGCAGCAGGCATTTATTTCCTGAAGGTTCAGGGAGCAGGCGCCAGCACCAGTGCCAAGTTCCTGATTATGGAGTAGCCGGTTTTTATTCCGGGCGGGGTGCGGTTCTGCACCCCGCTTTTTTATTCAGTATTCAAGCTGGAAGCGGCGATGTAGATTGCAGTGAGGATCAGCAGTCCGCCGAAGATTTCCCAGATGGTTGGAAACTGATGGAGCAGGAGCATTGCGAGGATGGTAGTGCCAACCGGTTCACCCAAAATTGTGAGTGCGACCGTAGGTGCCGGCAGGTAGGCGAGCGCCCAGTTGAAACTGGTATGGCCGATGATCTGAGGACCGAGGGCGAGGAGAAGAATAAAAAGCCAGGTGCGGCCAGGGTAATCTGCCAGCGGATAGCCCAGCGCCAGTACCAGCGTCGTGAGGATAACCCCGGAGATGAGATAGACCGGCCAGACATAGCCTACAAGGGAAAGTCCGGGACGCAGTTTTCTGCCGATGATGACATAAAGGGCGGCAAAGAGCGCACCGGCAAGTGCCAGCAGATTGCCGGTTAAGCCTGCGGGCGAACTCAACGCCGGACGGTTGATAATCAGTGCTCCTAACGCACCGAGTCCAACCGCAATATAAAGGCGGGCGCCCGGTTTTTCTCTCAGCAGCAGGGGAGAAAGCAGGGCGACAAACACCGGGTTCATTGCTACGAGGACAACCGAACTGGCAACCGATGTGTGATTCAGCGATTCAATCCAGAAACCGAAATGGGCGGCAAGGAAAACACCGCCGAGCAGGCTCAGGAGCAGCTTCCGGCGCCTCAGCTCCTGCCGGCGGTGTAACGGGCGGGCGAGGTAAAACGGAGTAAGCAGCAGTGCCGCAAAGACCAGTCTGCCGGCAGCAATGACAAGGGCGGGTGCGGGTGTAAGGCGGATGAGAATGGAGGCAAAGGAAACGGCGATGATGCCGAGGAAAAGCACGAGCAGAATGCGGATGCGGGTAACCGGCATGGATTAATTTCCTGATATTCAGGCAGGAGTCAAGCATACCGGAGCGGCACAGGATTCTGATTTTTTTCTTGACCGGCAGACAGCCGGTTTTATAATTTCAGTCTATTCCGGAAATGAAGCTCTGGCGCAAACCACTGGATGCGGAAGAAAAAAAACCGCCGCGGGGCGAGGTGCATATTCTGATTGAACGGTGCAAGGGCTGCGGGTTCTGTATCACCTTCTGTCCGAAACAGGTGCTGGAATCATCAACCGATTTTAACCGCAAGGGCTATCATCCCCCCATCGTCAAATACCCGGAACGGTGTGTGAACTGCGGATTGTGCACCATTATCTGCGGTGAGTTTGCCATCTGGACGACACCAGCTGAGGAGCCGGCTGATGGGGGAAAATAGGGCGATTCTAACCGGGGTCCATTTCTGGGATGGTGATTACGCCTGCGCCGAAGGCGCAATTGCTGCCGGCTGCCGGTTCTTTGCCGGATATCCGATTACCCCCTCAACCGAAATTGCGGAGCGCATCGCCCAGCGTTTCCCGCTGGTGGGCGGGACCTTCATCCAGATGGAGGATGAGCTTGCCTCAATGGCAGCGGTGCTGGGCGCCGCCTGGGCCGGAACCAAGGCGATGACCGTGACTTCGGGTCCGGGTTTTTCGCTGATGCAGGAGAATATCGGGCTCGGAGCAATGACCGAGACCCCCTGCGTGGTGGTCGATGTCCAGCGGGGCGGACCTTCAACCGGTCTGCCAACGCTTACCGGTCAGCAGGACATGATGCAGGCGCGCTGGGGTTCGCATGGCGATTATGAGATCATCGCCCTCTCACCATCTTCACCCCAGGAGTGTTTTGATCTGACCATCACCTGCTTTGATCTTTCCGAAAAATACCGGGTCCCGGTGCTGTTTATGATGGATGAATGTGTCGGCCATATGACCGAAAGGGTGGTCGTACCGGAGGCGGAGCGGGTCAAGCCGGTTTCCCGGCGCTGGTATCGCGGTCCGAAGAATGCCTACCGGCCATTCAAGCCCGATCCGGACGGTGTGCCGCCGATGGTCCGGGCAGGTCAGGATTACCGGATTCATATCACCGGTCTGACCCATGATGAGCGGGGCTATCCGGTGATCAATGCAGAATGTCAGCACTGGTGCGTAACCCGGCTGGTGAACAAGATCCGGGATAATGCGGAGAAGATCGTGATGCTGGATGAATATCAGGTGGAGGATGCAGAGGTGCTGGTGGTCGCCTATGGCATCAGTGCCCGGGTTGCATTCCGGGCGATCGAGGAGGCACGGTCAAGAGGGATCCGGGCAGGGATGCTGCGGCTGATTACCGTCTGGCCCTTTCCGGAGCGCCGGGTCCGGGAACTGGCAGCACAGGTCAAGGCGATGGTGATGCCTGAGATTAATCTCGGTCAGGTATATCTGGAACTGGAGCGGGTGGTTGCCGGCAGGTGCCGGACCCGCCATGTGCCGCACTGTGGCGGCTGGGTTCACGATCCGAAGGATATTTTCGAGGCAATCATGGAGTGCACCCGATGATTGAGCAGATTGAACATCATCCGTTAGATGAACTGCTGAGAGTGGACCGGATTCCGCATATCTGGTGTTCGACCTGCGGGCTGGGAATTGTGCTCAACTCCTTTCTGACCGCAGTGCGGGAGAGTGGTATTTCCCGCCAGGATATTGCGGTGGTCTCGGGAATTGGCTGTACCGGACGGGCGGCCGGCTATGTGAATCTGGATTCATTCCATACCACCCATGGCCGGGCACTGCCCTTCGCCACCGGACTGAAGCTGGGAAATCCGAAACTGAAGGTGGTGGTGATTTCCGGTGACGGAGACCTGGTGGCGATCGGCGGTAATCATCTGATTCATTCCGCGCGGCGGAATATGGATTTGACGGTAATATGTGTGAATAACTTTAACTATGCAATGACCGGCGGGCAGTTCGGACCGACGACACCGCCGGGGGCAAAGCTGACCACCGCACCTTTCGGCTCCTATGAGCATCCGTTCAATCTGCCGTTTCTGGTGGACTCCTGCGGTGCCACCTATGTTGCCCGCTGGACCGTGCTTCATGTCCGGCAGATGACCGATGCCTTCCGGGAGGCACTGGAACATCCCGGGTTCAGTTTTGTAGAGGTGATTTCACCCTGTCCGACGGTGTACGGAAGGAGAAATCAGCTGGGCTCGGGGCTGGATATTGTCAAGTATTACCGGGAGAAGTCGGTAGTGAGAAATGATATTGACACCCGGGAGTGTGAGATTGAACTCGGCGGTACGATTGTGGTCGGGAGGTTTGTGCGCAAGCGGAAGCCGACCTATCTGGAAAAGATGAATGAGTATCTGCGTCAGAGTGTGGGCGAGGCGTTTGTGCCCTATTCAGGACCGGTGGACGATGCAGGAGATTAAGCTTTCCGGTTTTGGCGGTCAGGGAATCATCATGATGGGGATGATTCTGGGCAAGGCGGCAACCCTTTATGATAACAAGTATGCGACCCTGACTCAGAGTTTCGGACCTGAGGCACGGGGTGGTGCCTGTTCTGCCCAGCTGATCATCTCCGAGACCAGGATTCTCTATCCCTATCTGACCGCACCCGACATTCTGGTTGCGATGTCCCAGGAGGCGTATGAAAAGTTTGAGCCGACGCTCAAGGACGGCGGGGTGCTGATTCTGGAGCAGAATCTGGTCAAACCGCACAATCATGAGGGCCGGGTCCGGGAGTTCGCCATTCCGGCGACCCGGATTGCCGAAAGTCTGGGGAACCGGATGTTTGCCAATATGGTGATGCTGGGTTTTGTCTGTGCGGTGACCGGAATTGTGCCCAAGGAGGCGCTGATCAAGGCGGTCAAGGATACACTGCCGGCTCGGGTGCTGGAAAAGAACCTGACTGCGCTGGAGCAGGGTTATCAGCAGGGGATGGCACAGCTTGAGCAGAAGCGGTGAAGATTTGGATATAGTGCTGAATATCCCCCCGGAAGGAATCAGACTGAAAATTGACGGCATTGAAGCTGATTTTCAATTGAAGCCGGTTGCCGATTCACCCTGCCGGGTCGGTTGTCCTGCCGGGGTGAATGTCAAGGCTTATGTCGGGCTGATTGCCCGTGGCAATTTTGACCGGGCACTGGCGGTGGTGCGGGAAAGAAATCCGCTGCCCGGTATCTGCGGCCGGGTGTGTACCCACCCCTGCGAAGCGGAGTGCCGGCGGAACGAGATTGATGAACCGGTGGCGATCCGCCAGCTCAAGCGGTTTATTGCTGATTATGCGCTCAGTTCCGGACCGGCGGTGCTGCCGGCGGAGACACCGCAACGGCGGGAAAGGGTTGCGGTCGTCGGTGCCGGGCCGGCCGGGCTGACCGTCGCCAGTGATCTGCGCCGGCTCGGTTATCAGGTGACCATCTTTGAGGCGCAGAACAGACCGGGCGGGATGCTGGTGTGGGGAATTCCGCCCTTCCGCCTGCCGAGAAATGTGATTGAAGAGGAGATTAATTCAATTCTGAACCTTGGTATTGAACTTGTGCTCAATACCCGGATTGACAATCCGGGTCAGCTCCTGGACGAGGGCTTCGCTGCTGTATTCTTTGCCCCGGGTCATCAGCAGAGCATCCGTCTGGGTCTGCCGTTTGAGGATGAGCTGGAGGGAATTGTTGACAGTTTGAACTTTCTCAAAAGGGCATATGAAGGTGAGGTTCGCAGTCTGAAGGGCAGGGTACTGGTAATCGGGGGCGGGGATTCGGCAATAGATTCCGCACGGGTGGCAAAAAGGCTCGGTGCGGACGAGGTGACAATCGTCTACCGGCGGACCCGGGCGGAGATGCCGGCAGCCGAGGAGGAGATAGCGGAGGCGGAGCGGGAAGGGGTAAGATTTGAGTTTCTGGTTCAGCCGGTGGGGCTGATACACCGCGAACGGCGGTTGACCGGTTTGCGATGTGTGCGGTGCGAACTGGGAGAACCGGATGCTTCAGGCAGGCGCAGGCCGGTGCCGGTTCCGGGTTCGGAGTTCATCATTGATGCGGACTGGGTGATTACCGCACTGGGGCAGAAGCCGGCGCAGCCGGTTTCCGGATTTCCCGACCGTGTGTTTATCGGCGGTGACGCTGCGGGCGGACCGGCAACGGTGATCAATGCGATTGCCAGCGGACACGAAGGTGCAAGGCAGATTGATGCCCTGCTCAGCGGCAGAAAAGTGGCGGTAACTGCCAGCCGGGTGCCGGAGCTGGAGCTGGCACCGGCGGTCCTGACTGCGGTCCGGCTCAGCCGGTCGCAGGCAAGAATCCTGCCGGTTCATTCCCGGCGGGGATTTGAAGAGATTGAGGCGCCATTCACACCCGAGCAGGCGATGCAGGAGGCATCCCGCTGTCTGCGCTGCGGTCCCTGCAGTGAGTGTGTGCTCTGCAGTTACAACTGTCCCAAGCATCAACTGCTGCTCCAGCTGGAGGATATGTCAAAACCGGTGATTATGCGGGTGCATGGTCTGGAAGGTATGTTTTTCACCGATACAGAACCACGGGGAATCAAGGTTGAATTTTCCCGGCAGGGAACTGTGGTTGGTGGTCTGGTTCAACCGCTGGTGGCACACACCGATCCTTATCTCTGCCGGGCATGTGGCAGATGTCTTGAGGTCTGTCCTCATCAGGCACTGAAGACGGTAAAGTGGCAGTCCGGAATTGAGATAACGCAGGTTGATTATCAGCGGTGCCGGGGGTGCGGTACCTGTGTTACGGTCTGTCCCAGCGGCGCCCTGCAGTTGAGGACCGAAATCGCCCCTGCTGACAATGGCTGATCTTACGAACGCCGGCAGGAAACTGATCTTTGTCTGTTCCCGGGTGAATATTCCCGGTTTTGGAGGACAGGAGCGGGTGACCGTCAGGCCGGTTTCCTGCATCGGTCAGGTTGGTGCCGGTGCAATTCTTGAGGCGCTGGCAGCAGGGATGGAGGGGGTGACACTGGTTGGGTGTCCGGATGGCAGCTGCCGGCACGAGAAGGGCACGGAGATCGCCCACACTCAGGTGAAGCTGGCTCAGGAGCTGCTGCGTTACCTCGGTTTTAAGCCGGAACTGGTCCGGTTTATTTCCGGCGATCCGGACAAAGCGATTGAGCCGGCTGCCGAATCCCGGCCGGTTCCGGCAGTGACGGAGGAGTTTTCTGTGCCGCCAGCCGGATTCGGTCCGGCAGATTTTGTCTGTCTGGACTGTGGCCGGTGTGCAGGGGTCTGTCCGGTTGCCCGCACCGGCATCGGTTTTTCGCCCCGCCGTCTGATTCAGCAGCAGCTGGAAGGGCAGGGCAGAATTCAGACCCGGGCGCTCTATGCCTGTATCGGCTGTGACCTCTGTTCTACGGTGTGTCCTTCAGGCAAAAGTTTTGCCCGCACCGTTGAAAGATTGCGGGCGGTGGCATATGAGCACGGTTCAGCTCCGGTGCTGGCACACGGCGGAATTGTGCAGGCGCTCGGCAGAATTCAGGCACGTTCTGCGGTCCGTCAGCAGCGGCTTCTCTGGCTGAAACCGGAACTGCAGGTTGCGGATAAGGGGGAGACTGCGCTTTTTACCGGCTGCCTGCCCTATTTTCAGGTGCTGTTTGGCGATCTGGGGGTAAATCTGCTTCAGACCGCCAGTAATGCGATCGCCCTGCTCAATCAGGCGGGTGTTGTCCCGGTCCTGCTTCAGGATGAGGTCTGCTGTGGCCATGACCTTTTGTGGCTGGGGGATCGCCAGAATGCGCTCCTGCTCGCCCGGAAAAATCTTGACCTGCTCCGTTCCGCCGGTGTCCGGCAGGTGATATTTCTCTGTCCGGAATGTCTGCATACCTTCAGGGTTGAGTATCCGGAGCTTGCTGGACCGACCGGACTGGAGCTGATGCACATTGCCGAATTTCTGGTTGCCACCGGCTTCAATCCGCCGGACCACAGGGAGTCTGTCAGCAGGACCGTGACCTATCAGGACCCGTGCCGGCTCGGGCGACAGCTCGGTGTTTATGATGCCCCGCGCCAGCTGATTACCGGAATTTCCGGTGTGAAACTGGTGGAGATGGCGCACAGCCGGTCGCAGGCGCTGTGCTGTGGCGGGACACAGTGGCTGGAGTGCGGAGCCGCGGTCCGGCTGATGCAGGAGCGCCGGCTGGCAGAGGCACAGGCAACCGGTGCGGAGCTGCTCGTTACCGCCTGCCCGCGCTGTGATATTCACCTTGCCTGTGCCCGGCAGAGAAATTCAGAGTCAGCGATCAGGACTGTTAATCTGATTGACCTGCTGGCTGGTAATGGCTAAAATAGAAAGGAGATGAGTACACAGGTGAGCGAACCGCGGATCGGCGTGTTTGTCTGCCGTTGCGGGACCAACATCGCCGCCACCGTCAATGTTGAGCAGGTAGCCGAGTTCGCCCGATCACTGCCCGGGGTAGTTTATGCCCAGACCGGGCTTTATGTCTGCTCCGAACCCGGGCAGAAGGAGATTCAGAAGGCGATTGCCGAGCAGAATCTGGACCGGGTGGTGGTTGCCGCCTGCTCACCCCGGATGCACGAGCCGACCTTCCGCGCCTGTCTGGCACAGGCGGGAATGAACCCTTTCCTGCTTGAGATTGCCAATATCCGGGAGGGGTGTTCCTGGGTTCATACTTCTGAGCCGGAACGGGCGACGAAAAAGGCGTGTGACCTTGTGCGGATGGCGGTGGCAAAAGCCCGGTATCTGGCACCACTCACCGAGCGCCGTTTTCCGCTCAAAGATGCGGTGCTGGTGGTCGGTGGTGGTGTTGCCGGGATTCAGGCGAGTCTGGATCTGGCGGATGCGGGCCATCAGGTTTATCTGGTGGAGCGTTCGCCATCGCTGGGCGGTCTGATGGCACAGCTCCACAAGACCTATCCGACGATGGACTGTGCGATATGAATACTTGCGCCCAAGATGGCGGATGTCGGTCGACATCCCAGAATCAGACTCCTGACCCTGGCTGAGGTCACCGAGGTTGCCGGGCATGTTGGTAATTTCAGGGTAACGGTCAGACAGAAGGCACGGTTTGTCAACGAAAAGGAGTGCACCGCCTGCGGCGAGTGTGCCAAGGTCTGCCCGCAGCTGGTGCCGGATGAGTTCAATCTCGGGCTTTCACTCCGGCACGCCATCTACCAGCCGTTTCCGCAGGCAATTCCTGCCGCCTATGTCCTGAATCCGGCAGACTGTCTCGGACTGAATCCGATTGCCTGTGGCAAGTGCGCCCGTGCCTGTGACAAGAAATGCATCAACCTTGAGGATCAGGACCGGGAGCTGAAGTTTGAGGTCGGAGCAATCATTGTCGCCACCGGCATGGAGCCGTTTGACCCGTTTGACAAGGGTGATTTCGGCTATGGCAGATATGCCAATGTCATCACCGCCATGGAGTTTGAACGGCTGGCATCATCAGGCGGACCGACCGGTGGTGAACTGCTCCGCCTGAGCGACCGGCGCAAGCCCGCAAGTATCGCCTTTATCCAGTGTGTCGGTTCCCGGTGTGCAGAGCAGGGCACGCCCTACTGCTCCAATATCTGCTGTATGAATACGATCAAGGATGCGCTGGTACTCAAGGAGCATTACCCGGACATGGAGGTCAAGGTCTTCTATATTGACCTGCGGGCGTTTGCCAAGGGTTTTGAGGAGATGCTCTGGCGCTCCAAGCGGCTCGGGGTGAAATACATCCGCGGTATTCCGGGCGAGGTGGAGGAGGATGGACAGACCGCTAATCTCCGCCTGTATGTGGAAAATACCGAGACCGGGAAAATTGAAAATCACGAGGTGGAGATGGTGGTGCTGGCAACCGGAGTGAGACCGGCGAAGACGACCGAGGCGATTAAACAGCTGCTTTCGCTCCAGCTCCATCCGGAGGGGTTCCTGCTCGAGGCGCATCCCAAGCTCCAGCCGGTGGATTCGCCGATCCGGGGCGTTTTCTATGCGGGCGGGGCAGAGGGTCCGAAGGACATCAAGGATTCGGTCACTCAGGCAAGTGCTGCAGCGGGCAGGGCGGCAAGACTGCTGGCGCAGGGGACACTGGCAGCCGAACCCTATACCGTGGCGGTTGATCCCGCAAAGTGCCGGGCATGCGGTGCCTGTCTGAAAGTCTGCTCCTATCAGGCGTTTGAATGGGAAAAGGGCAAGCCGGCAAAGCCGATTGAGGCGGTCTGTGCGGGCTGCGGCACCTGTGCTGCGGAGTGCCGGTTTGATGCGATTGAGGCGCATCAGTTTACCGATGAGCAGATTCTGGCACAGATTGAGGCGGCGCTTGCCGAAGAGCCCGAGTCCAAGTCACTGGTCTTTGCCTGCCACTGGTGCTCCTTTGCTGCTGCCGACACCGCCGGTGTTGCCCGCGGTCAGTATCCGGCGCGCCAGGTCCTGATCCGCACGATGTGTTCCGGCAGGGTGGCGGAGGAGTTTGTGCTCAAGGCGTTTGCCCTGGGTGCACCGGTGGTGCTCGTCTCCGGCTGTCATTTTGCCGACTGCCATTACCTCAACGCCAACCGCCACACCCAGCGCCGGGTTGAACGGCTCTGGGACAGGCTGGAGGCGTGGGGAATCAGGCCGGAAAGACTGCAACTGGAGTGGATATCTGCGGCGCAGGGACAGCGGTTTGTCTATACGATGCAGGAGCTGGAAAAACTGCGCCAGACGGTTACTCCGGAGGAGATTGAAAAGACAAAGGAGATTTTGCGGAATCCGCCCCGGGTTGCCCCGCGCCCCGAACCCAAAGAGCCGGGCGAGCAACCGTTCAGGTGCCTGCGCTGTGGCAAAGAGTTCAAACTCCACTACATTCCGGGCAAGCCGCAGGAGCGCACCTGCCCCTATTGCGAAAGCAACTCGGTGCGGCTTTTAGTGCTCAAGGAAGCCGCTGTTTCAGCCTCGGCAAAATAGAACAGGTTTTAAACTACCCCTCAAGTCAATCTCGTTTACAGGTTGAGCGTGTTTGAAGTTCCCAGCGGAGCGAGGATTTGGGCGGAGGTGGGAAGCACCGTAGCCAGATACGTTCAGTTAGGCGAAGTCTCAAGCTTTTCCCCTTTTATTCTTTTGGTTTTTTCTCTCTCCATAGGTATCTGATAATTTCACCATCTTTTGTAAATATTTCGATAAACTGCAGGTCTTCGTCATAATATTCTAATATTTTTGCGATGTTTATTCTGCCAATATTTTCTTCAATAATTTCATCTATGTACACTTCCTGCTTTATCTGAATTTTCCCACCAACTTGAATCGGGTAATTTTTAACTCTTTTTTTAAGTTTTTTGATACCTCTGTATTTTTTTAATTCAATTAGTAAAGTTAAAAACGCGGAAATGCCACCTAAGGCCCCCAAAGCAGTGCAGATCTCTATAAACCAATCACCGTATAGAAATCTAATAAGAACGGGAGGACGATATTCTTCAATTCCTTCTCTTTTAGCAAGTTCTTTTAGCAGCGAGTTAATGAATTCGATATTATATCCAACATTATTTATTGAAGAGTAATGTGATGTAAATTTAAAAACAAGCATTGAATCATATCCGTCGCCCATTAGAGAAGCAATGTGCCTTTTAAGAGCCGCTCTCTTTCTATATACTCTGCGGAAGAGTACCGACTGCTCATACTCTATTTTTTCTAGTTCCATTTTACTTTGTTCTCCTAAAGTAGACGATTTCGCCTAACAGTTTGCGGATAAACGAAGCTTGCCGAAGGCGGAATTTGGGTGAGTGCTGTAAGGCATGAAATGCGAGCATAGATGGAGCAAGGCAACATCAACCTTTTATGCTGGATCAGGCGAAGTGTAAATTTGTTCATTTATTTTCCTCAAAAGATTGCCTTATAAAGGATTTAGAATTATGCAGCTTTTCAAGATTATCTATTCCAATCTCAACATCACCCACTCCCCAGTGCCCTATGTTGGAAACATCCCGGACATAGTCAGGAGGGTTTTCTAACTGTGAATAATTTAGTTTTAACCAAATACGGAGACCACTTTTCTGAATATGCACACAGCAGAAGATAGCCTTACCATGCATATAGCTGACATACTTCGCAAGATATTTTCTTTGTACATTAGATGGGTCTAATTCCCGACAGAACTTATCAAGCATTCGAAATAATTCTACTACCTCTCGAGGCTTTCCTTTTATGTGATGTTCTTCCCCATAATCTTTCCGTCTCTCCGTGCTAAGCGAAGGTAACTCAACCTCTGATGATTGAGACCATAATCTTTTAAGTGCGGACTTTATTTGTATCGGTTTAATTGATTTATCACCGATGGCTGAACGAATGATTCTGACCAAATTATCAGGTGGGTTCAGAAAAAGCTTATCTAAAGCCTTTCTAATTTTTCCTGTAGTGAAAACTTGCTCCCCAATTTCGTCAAGCACACCTTTAGCCATTGCTTCTCTTGAGAAACGGTAAAGTTGTTCCGCAATTTGTTGAACTGGTTTGCCTTCGGATTCCCTTGGATCTATTGAGACTTCAAAAAGTAGCTTATCTGGAGCCTCTGCCTTTTCTGTACTTCGATAAACTTTGTAAGTGATACCATTAGTGAGGATACACCATTCAACACCTGCATTTGCAGCATAGCCAACTACTTGTGTAATAGATTTAACATCAGTAAGTGGGTCATTTAATGGTTTAGCTTCTATAAATAGAACTGGTTTCCGATTTATTTTTGGGGCATAATCAACAGATTTACCATCAATTGTGGGGTATTCAAGTTGCACTTCGTCAGGATCTCTTACATCCCAACCAAGGGCTTGCAATAGTGGATCTATGAATATCGTTCTTGTCGGATACTCTTTCAGATCTTCTTTCCGATGCCTATCCAGTCTCAATCGGAGCTCTTCAATACAGGATACAATATCTTTCAATTTTTACCTCCTTAAATTTCACCTAACGGCAGAGGGTATCTGAAGTTCCAAGCGGAGCGAGGGATTTGAGTTGAGGTGCGAAGCCAGATACGCTTTGTTAGGCGAAGGGGCCTCATTTTGCTTTCTTTAACCTCTTTTTTAAATCTCTCCAATTAATCATGGGATTCTTGCTGTGAATCATTCTATGACAATTTGAGCAAACCGGAACAAGGTCTTTTGTGCTGACCTGTTCCTCTTCCTTAAGGGCAGATACCGGCTTGGTATGATGCGCCTCAATAAACTCGGCGCCAATCTCTCCATATGTTTTTTCAAAATTAAAGCCACAAACCCAGCAGTCGTAGGAGGCGAGGGACTTTTTGAATGCTGAAACCAACTTCATAGAGCGCTCTCTGACGAGGTGCTGCCGTAATACTCTTTTCCCTTCCTTATCGGTAATTTCGGTTTCAATTGGGTCCACAACCCGGGTACCTTTTGCCTTGATTAATTCAGTCTCTTCGTCTTTTTTCTCGGCTAATTTTTTTAATAATTCATTCGCTCTCTTAGCATCAATATATCGGTAAGGATTCCTTCCCCAGGCTTTGCCTAACAAATATTTTGAGGACAGGTTCGTAACCCATTCCTCTGGTGGTAATGGTTTAAATTTCTTAAAATATACCTTGTTCCCCTTAACCCCTTTAATTTCTGACATCCCCCACCATACAAGACCTTTTTAGGATGTGGAAAAACAAAAAACACTCGCCCTTTAGCTCTATTTTTATCAAAATTTCCTTTCGTGCTATACCAGACATAGTTTTTACAAAGGGCTGATTCCCAGCAGCCAGCCAAACAGTTACCGTTTTTATCAACTTTGTATCTTACATCCACAACTTCTTCTCTGCATTTAAAGAGCCTTCTATCTCTGTCCGCATTCTTGCATTTGCCAGACCAATTATTATTATTGAATGCTACTCGGATTATCATTCCCATTTTATATTCTCCTTTTGCCTGATTATTTTGTCATAAGACAACCAACCTGTTAAATTAACAGAATTCCATTCATCACGTTCATTATAGGAGATTGAAAACTATCTTGTCAATTTTGGAACTTTTGAACACTCCTCACATAGCGGATGTTAACTTCATCATCGATGCACCCAAAATAATACATTAATCCGTGCAGTAGATTGCTCCAGACCGGAACGGCTCCAGCTGGAGTGGATTTCCGCGGCACGGGACAGTGGTTTGTCTATACGATGCAGGAGCGCACCTGCCCCTATTGCGAAAGCAACTCAGTGCGACTGATAGTTCACAAAGAAGCGACGGTTTCCGGTCCGGCGAAGTAGGGGCGGTTATCAGCCTGTCTATAAAAAATTTCGGAATTACATAACTTCAGTTTATGCGTGTTCGGAAGCGGTCTGGTTTGTCATTTTCAGCATCGCCGCAATGGGGATTATGTCATTACAGTTGAGATATTCCCCCATAAAGTTAGAGCCGGTTCAAGAGCCAGAATTCACAGATTTTTATTATGCTGATTAATTAACACATTGAATTTATATGAGTTGTAATTTCAGACCGCTCCTGCACACCGGGCAGTATAGGGGAGGGTACTGCCAGTCCCGGATGCGGGTCAGGAGCCGGTTTTCCGATTTTTTGTTGACATTGCCGGGGTGTCAATTTATAGTTCATTTGTGAGCGCGAAAGGAGGTTTGATGGTTCTGTGCAGGTTTGGTTTGATAGTGTGTATGCTGGTTCTGGCAGGCTGTGGCAGTAAAGCTAGAGAGAGTAAAGGGACGCAGGCCAGTTCCGGCGCTTACAGTCATACCGAGTTGAGCGATGACCTGAGCACCCTGCCGGCGCAGTTCCGTTATCCGAATGTGCAGGTGCTGGACTGCGGTGAGGACAGCAGTGAGTCCGGAGTAAAGCGGGATTTTGTGCTCAGGAGCAGTGATTCCTTTCCACAGGTGGTGAGTTTCTACAAGCAGGCGTTTGACGGACTGATGAATTACGGGATTGGCGCAGCATATTCAGACCGGACCGCCCGGTTTACCGCCGAAAGCGACGCCGGTAATGAGAAGCTGATGTGCATTCTGGTGCGGGAGGAGACGGGGACACTGATTATATTCATTCACGAACTGGATTTCCGCCGGCGGACGGAGGTATAGTGGCGGAAATGGACTGGATGATGAAATTTTTTCTGCTTTTTTAAGTGCGGTTACTGGTGCATCTGCCGGATTTATTCCGTCGATCCGGTTTGACCATGAGTCCCGGGGTTCCCGGATGTGTTATAATTCGGCAATCGTGCTCGGTCCGGATGATGGTTTCAGTCAGCCGGTTTATGTAGTATTTGAGAACGACTCATTTGCCGGGAGTGTAATTGTCCAGCAGGATATTTATTTTCAGCGGTCAACCGATGGCGGACTTACCTGGCTGAGTGAGGACCGCCTGTTGCGGCGTGGGGTACCGTTTGCCTGTTATCCGGACATTGCGGTCGACCGGAACGGCATAGCATATGTCGTTTGGCAGGACTGGAAAAATGGTCGGGGGGAAATCTGGTTTTCTACCAACCGCCTGACCTCAGTGACCGAATCGGACGCGAGTACATCCGGATTAAAAATTGAGTGTGCGCCCACAGTTTTTCGTTCAAGAAGTTACTTTAACATATCAGGTAAAATAGATGAAAATGCTATAGTTAAAATATATGACCTTTCAGGAAGGGCTGTAAGAAGTTTGAGGATTTGTGAAGGCAGGGGATTCTGGGATGGCTGTGATGATGCCGGGAAAAGGTTGAATGCGGGTGTTTATCTGTTGCGCGCCGGAACTGCCGTGGTGCGACTTCTTTTACTGCCCTGAGTTTTACAGTCTTGTCCGGAGCCGGTCCTTCAGTTCTTCCGGTTCATAGACGACCTCAATGCCTGCGTTCTTAAAAGCCGTGATTTTTTCCGCTGCGGTGCCGGAGCCGGCAGAGATAATGGCACCGGCGTGTCCCATCCGTTTGTCCGGCGGTGCGGTCTGACCGGCAATAAACCCGAATACCGGTTTGGTGACATATGATTTGACAAATTCAGCTGCCCGCTCCTCATCCGAACCGCCGATTTCGCCGACAATGACAATTGCCCGTGTCTCCGGGTCATCCTGAAACAGTTTCAGGCAGTCAATAAAACTGGTGCCGATGACCGGGTCGCCGCCGATGCCGACGACGGTGGACTGGCCGAATTCACCGGTATTGGCGGCGATTTCGTAGGTCAGGGTGCCGGAGCGGGAGACGACACCGACAACACCGGGCTTGAATGCGGTGGCAGGCATGATGCCGACCTTTGCCTTGCCGGGTGAAATTACGCCCGGGCAGTTGGGTCCGACAATCCGCACACCCCGGCTCCGGGCGACCGCAATTGCCCTGACCGCATCCAGGGTCGGCACACCTTCGGTAACGCAGACTACCAGTTTGACACCCGCAAAGACCGCCTCGAGCAGAGCGTCGCCGGCAAACTGGGCGGGCACGAAGATAATTGAGGCGTCAGCACCGGTTGCCCGGACCGCCTGTTCCACCGAATCAAAGACCGGCACGCCTTCCACCTCCTGTCCTGCCTTGCCCGGGGTGACACCCGCAACCACCTGAGTGCCGTATTCCTTCATCATCTTCGTATGAAAGGCGCCATCTCTGCCGGTGATTCCCTGAACGAGCAGACGGGTGTTACGGTCGATCAGGATGCTCATCTTGCCTCCTTTGCCTTGGTAACCGCGAGCCGGACCGCCTCCGCCATGGTGTTAGCAAAGAGGATCGGGCTGTTTTCCAGCAGGGCACATGCCTTGTCGGCGTTGGTGCCGACAAGCCGGGCGATAACCGGTACCCGGATATCCGCCTGCTGCCGGGCGAGGAGAAGTCCCTGAGCGATGTCATCACAGCGGGTAATCCCGCCGAAGATGTTTACCAGAATCGCCTTCACATTCGGATCGGACAGGATGATGCGCATCGCCAGCGCCATTTTGTCCGGTGAGGAGGAGCCGCCGACATCAAGAAAGTTTGCCGGCTCACCGCCGTAGCGCTTGATCAGGTCCATCGTCGCCATTGCCAGTCCGGCACCGTTGACGACACAGCCGACATTGCCCGAAAGCTTGATATAGGAGAGTCCTGCCTGCTTTGCTTCCATCTCTGCCGGTTCTTCGCTTGTCAGGTCGCGCAGCGATTCGTTTTCCGGATGGCGGAACAGGGCGTTGTCATCAAAGTTGATCTTGGCGTCCAGGGCGAGCAGGCTGCCGTTGCCGGTAAGCACAAGCGGGTTGATCTCGACCAGTGAGCAGTCACGGTCAATAAACAGACGGTACAGTTTCTGGGCGATGGTGGTAAACTGCTGTGCCAGTTTGGTATCCTTTAACATCGTTATGCCGGCGTTGCGTGCCTGAAATGAGAGCAGACCGAGCAGGGGGTCAATCGGCGTTCTGATGATCTTTTCCGGGGTGTTTTTTGCTACTTCTTCAATTTCTACCCCGCCGGCGGCTGATGCGAGCAGGACTGGGGCGCGGGCGGCACGATCGATTGTGATCCCGAGGTAGTATTCAGCGCTGACAGCTACCGCTTCAGAAACAAGGACCTTCTGCACCTTCAGTCCCTTGATGGTCATATTCAGGATGCCGGTGGTAACTGTTTCCACCTCTGCCAGAGTCCCTGCCTTTTTTACTCCGCCTGCCTTGCCCCGGCCGCCGACAAGCACCTGAGCCTTGAGTACAACCGGCAGTCCGAGTTCTTCGGCAGCACTGCGGGCTTCTGCCGGTGTCGCCGCCACTCTTTCCCGTGGAACCGGGATTCCATAGGCTGCAAAAATCTCCTTTGCCTGATATTCATGGATTTTCATACAAACTGTAATTTAATTTGTCCGGGAGCAAAAGTCAATTATTTGAGTACTGCGGGTAAACTTGACTGTTAATTAATTCCCGGTAAAACTTTAACAATGATGAATTTTGAAAAGGAGGAGACATGCGCTGTGCTTTGAACCGGGACCTGCTTGCTGAGGCGCTGGGAACGGTGGTTTCGATTGTGCCCAGCCGTTCCACCTATCCGGTATTCCACAATATCCTCCTGGAAATTGAGCAGGGTCGGCTGGCAATTACCGGGGCTGATGGGGACAATGTGGTGCGTCAGGAGGTAAAACTTGAAGGCAAGAGTGAGGATGGTAGTGTGCTGGTTGATGGCAGGAGGCTGACAGAGCTGGTGCGGATGAGTAATGCCGAAACGGTAACTCTGAAGACAACCGAAAGCAAGGTTGCATTTGAATCGGGGAGGATGAAGGCAGAGCTGGTGCAGCTGGCACCGGAACAGTTTCCGGAACTGCCAAAACTGCCTCAGGAAATTCAGTTTGAGTTTCCACTGACAACGCTGTTTGAGATGTATGACATCTGCAGTTTTGCGGTCTCCCGGGATGATTCCCGTCCGGTGATGACTGCAATCAACTGGGAGGTGGGTAAGAGTGAATCCCGGATGGTGGCAACCGATGCGGTCCGGCTGGCGTTTGTTTCCCGGAAGGTGAAGGTTCCGGTGAAGACGAAGCTGCTGCTTGCGCCCAAGGCGGTGAATATTCTGCCCCGCGGGGAAGAAAAGGTTCAGGTCTATGCGGATCAGAAGATGGTCGGATTCAGGCTGGAGAACACCACGGTGATTTCCCGCACGATCGAAGGTCCGTATCCGGATTATGAGCGGGTGATCCCGAAGAATATGCCGGCGAAGGCGGTGGTCAGCCGGGAGTCGCTGGCAGGTGCGCTGCGCCGGGCAATGGTGATGGCGAATCCGGTCAGCAAGCAGATCAGCATTGAGTTCACCGCCAAGAGTATGATTATCAGGGCAAAGTCTGAGGAGACCGGTGATAGTGAAGAGGAACTGGATTGCAGTTACAAGGGGGAAGAGCTGACCGTCGGATTTAACGGCGGTTTTCTGCTGGATATTCTGAATCATATCGGCACTGAGGAATTGACGATTGAGCTGTCAACTCCGATGTCGCCGGTAATGGTCAAGCCGGTATCAGAAGAGCAGAATGGGGAAGAGCTGTTCATTATGATGCCGGTGCGGCTGGATTAGTCGGTCCGGTCAGCGGTTAGGGTAAAAAAAGGAGGGAGGTCTGTATGAAAGGAAACACTGATTACCGGAAAAGTTCAGTTCCGGTCCTGATCGGTCTCGGGGGGATGATGTTAGTCTCAGTGCTGATTGTCGGATGCCACCAGCACGATCCGAACTATTCGGAGCCGATGATCAACGGCTACCTTTACCGCGGTGAGTATTATAACTACGCGATTGAATACGAACGGTATGTTGAGGTATTTGACCCCAAGGGTCTGAGGATGGTGCCGGTGGTCAGGTTGAATAATGAGGAGCTGAAACCATATTACTATACCTGGACGAAGTACGGTTATGGAGACAGCATGCATTTTGCGGACAATCAGCCTTATGAGCTGGAGGTAGTGCATTATTACGGCAAGGCGGGCGCCCGGGTGATCATGCCTGGAAATTTCACCGTCGCTACACCTCCCGAAGGCTATATCCTGGATCTGGATTCTACGCTTAATATTCAGTGGACCAGGTCTGCCGGTGCAGAATGGTACTGGGTAGAAATAGATATCGAATATGACTACCGGGATACGCTCGGAGAGGAGGATAACCTCAGTCTCCGGCTGGACACGATGCTGCAGGATACCTCGCTGGTAATTCCGCCGGAACGGATCTTCCCGGGATATATTCTTGATGTTTACGAGGGTGATGCCTGTGTGATGGTCTGGTCCGGCAATGGACCGGCGATTGAGCCTGGAGACCGGGGTAATGTTACGGGCGCCGGTTTCGGGTTTTTTAATGCGATTAATGAACCCCGCGAAAAGTATTTCTTTGTCGGGGCACCGATTGCGGTCCGGCGCTGTCCGGACAGCAGGATATTACGGCAGGAGATGCTGCGCCGGCTGAAAGCGCGAGCCTGAGCGGGGAAAGATTCGCCGGCAAAAGGGGATTTTTTTACCATTTAGAGCTGCATCTATTGACCGGTGGGGCCGATTTCATATAATTACATTCGGCATTTAATGCCGGTTATAAAAGGTATATAGAGTAAACACATAAAAAAGGAGGATTAACCAATGTCGCAGGCAGGCGTTAAGGAGTTCATGGAATACATTAGGAAAAGGAATCCAGGCGAGCCTGAATTTCATCAGGCTGTGGAAGAAGTCGTAACCTCACTCTGGGATTTTCTGGATAAAAATCCCAAATATCGTAAGGCAAAAATTCTGGAACGGATGTGTGAACCCGAACGGGTAATAATATTCCGGGTGCCCTGGGTTGATGATAAAGGGGAGATTCAGGTGAATCGCGGATACCGGGTGGAGATGAATTCCGCCATCGGTCCCTACAAGGGCGGGTTGCGGTTTCATCCGACAGTTTATCTCGGATTGCTGAAGTTCCTCGCTTTTGAGCAGGTGTTTAAGAACTCGCTCACAACACTGCCGATGGGAGGCGGTAAAGGTGGTTCTGACTTTGACCCCAAGGGGAAGTCAGATAATGAGGTGATGCATTTCTGCCAGAGCTTTATGAACGAGCTTTTCCGGCATATCGGTCCCAATACTGATGTTCCGGCTGGAGATATTGGCGTTGGCGCCCGGGAAATCGGCTACCTTTTTGGTCAGTATAAACGGTTGCGGAATGAGTTTACCGGTGTTCTGACAGGAAAAGGGTTGAACTGGGGTGGCAGTCTGATCCGGCCTGAAGCGACTGGTTATGGTGCGGTTTACTTTGCCGCCGAGATGCTGGCTACCCGCGGCGAAACACTGGCGGGTAAGATTTGTCTGGTATCCGGTTCCGGTAATGTTGCCCAGTATACCGTGGAGAAACTGCTACAGCTTGGAGCCAAACCTGTAACGCTTTCCGATTCCAATGGCTATATCTATGACGAGGCGGGAATTACCCAAGAGAAGCTGGAGTTTGTTAAGGAGCTGAAGAATGTCCGTCGTGGAAGAATCAAGGAATATGCAGAGCGGTTCAAGGGAGTCGTGTATACTCCAGTTGATCCGAAACTGGATTATAATCCACTCTGGAACCATAAGGCACACTGTGCATTTCCGAGCGCAACACAGAATGAGATTAACGGCAAGGATGCCCAGAATCTGATCCGTAACGGTGTTTATCTTGTGGCTGAGGGTGCCAACATGCCTTCCACGCCGGAGGCAATTGATGTCTTTCTGGAGCACAAGATTCTTTATGGTCCCGGGAAAGCGGCAAATGCCGGTGGTGTTGCTACTTCCGGTCTGGAAATGTCTCAGAACAGTTTGCGACTTTCATGGACCCGTGAAGAAGTTGACCGGCGTTTACAGGGAATCATGAAAGCGATCCACGAACAGTGCGTAATTTACGGCAAGGAAGGAAACTACGTGAATTATGTTCGCGGTGCTAACATCGCCGGCTTTATCAAAGTTGCCGATGCCATGCTCGATCAGGGGGTAGTGTAAGCAGGGAGTATTGACATAACATATAAATCGGGTAGAATTTGAATTACCTGGTTTCTCTCAGGGCATAGTCGGGGGCGAATGGCTTCGACGGAGTGCCTGAGGGGCTCAGGGGCATAGCGAGGCTCCTCTGTTGCCTCGTTAATACCAACAGAGGAACTACAGCTGCCAACAGCAGCTACGCACTGGCTGCCTAAAGCGAGGTAGCCCCTGGACCGGCGAGTTTCACCCGGCGCCGGCTCCGGGTCTAACAGGGTGATCAAGACCGAATCTGTGTCTCAGGGGTTCGGTCGGATTACTAACTGAGGCTGGTCTGTCCCCGCCTGTCAGTCGGCTAAGGGACAGATGAGATAAAAAGGACTGACTAACTATGTAGAACCTGAGCTCTGAACGCTTCGGACGCGGGTTCAATTCCCGCCGCCTCCATGGCACAAAGAAATGCAGGTTATATAACTTACTGATGGACAGTCATTTATCCCATACTCCAGGCCAGCGCGGCTACAGCCGGAAACTCGCAGAAGAGTTTTGCGCATTATCCAGACGTATTCTCCGCGAGGCGAATTCAGGTGTTCCCCGGGACGAATTTACGAGAATGGTATTGAGTGAGTTTATTGAATTTTCCGGTTGCGATGAGGTGGAAATGAGGGTAAATGAAGGTTCAAGGTATTATCGCGGGGTCTTGAAAACCGGACCGGATGGAAAATTCCGATTCAGTCTGAAAACAAATGACTGTCCGCAGGCGCAGGAGGCATTTTCAGGGGACGAGTCAGAAGACCAGAACGTCACTAGGATGCTTCAGAAACTGGCTAGGGGCGATTACGACTCGAAGCAGCCGGGATTCACTGCTAATGGAGCTTTTCTGATTGCCAATTGTGCCACTCCTGTGATGTTTGAGGGGCGCGCGATAACAGTTCGGAGTGTGTATCAGTCGCTGGCGATTTTGCCGTTTACTATTGCGGATAACAGTCACGGACTCATTATTCTTAAGAGCCGTCAGCCCGGTTTTTTCCGGGAGCTGGAGGTGGAATTTTATCAGGGTGTAGCTCAGAGTTTAGGGGTAGCATTTGCCGACCGACGCGCACAGGCGGCTTTACGGGAGCGGGTAAAGGAACTTACCTGCTTATATGAGCTGGATCAGGTTTTGAGCCGGGAGGAAAAGGATATCGGTGAAATCATGAAGGCGGCGGCAGAAAAACTGCCCCCTGCATGGCTGCATTCGGATATCGCCTCTGCCTGTATTGAACTGGATGGCATAAGGTATGAGACTTCCGGCTTTAAGAATGCTGTTCACCGGCAGTCGGCAGTAATCAGGGTACACGGGGTTCCCCGTGGCAAGGTTGAAGTTGTTTACCGCGAACCCCGGCCGGTGCTGGATGAAGGTCCTTTTCTGAAGGAGGAGCGAAATCTGATTGAAGCGGTAGCCCGGGAGATCGGGTTGTTTATTGAGCGATGGGAAGCCCGAGAAGAAAAAGCCCGGTTGGAACTGCAGCTGCGTCACGCTGACCGGCTGGCCACTATTGGCCAGCTGGCAGCAGGGATTGCCCATGAGTTGAACGAACCGTTAGCCAGTATTCTCGGCTTTTCCCAGCTGCTGCAGAAGATGCCGGGTATGCCCGAGCCGGCATTGAGAGATTTGGATCGAATTGTCAAGGCAGCACTTCATGCTCGGGGGGTTATCAACAAACTGATGTTTTTTGCCCGACCGCGACCGCCACAGCAGATGTCCATTTCAGTGAATCAGCTTATTACCGAGAGTATGTATTTTGTTCAGAGTCGCTGCGCAAAAGCCGGGGTGCAGGTTGTATATGATCTTGCGCCTGATTTGCCGGAAATTCAGGCAGATCCGACACAATTGCAGCAGGTAGTAATCAATCTGGCAGTTAATGCCGTTCAGGCAATGCCTGGGGGCGGGACGCTGACTCTGGCGACAAGAAAAAAAGACGGGTTTATTGCCCTTATTGTCCAGGATACGGGTGTTGGCATGAGTGAAGAGGTTAAGGCTCAGATTTTTTTGCCCTTTTTTACGACCAAGCCGGTTGGTGAAGGGACCGGGCTCGGGTTGTCGGTTGTCCACGGAATCGTTACCGCTCATGGCGGTCGAATCAATGTTGAGTCTGCTCCCGGGAAAGGCAGCCGGTTTGAGGTGCTTTTACCTTTGCTTACACCAAAAGAACTTCAGGAGAGGAGATGAGAAGGGATTACGAGGCGGTAATTCTGGTTGTTGATGATAATGCCGAGACGCTCGAAGTGCTGGAGCGTAATCTCAATGCCGCTGGTTATCAGGTGTGGACCGCCCAGAATGTCACTGATGCCGTAAAACTGCTGCAAAACGAGCACTTTGATGTTGTAATCACTGATATGAAAATGCCAGGAGCGTCGGGATTGGATCTGATAAAATATGTGCGCGAAAATTTGAACGACACTGAGGTGATGGTAATTACCGGTTATGCAACAGTGGAAAGTGCAGTGCAGGCAGTAAAGATCGGTGCTGAAGAGTATTTACCAAAGCCATTTACAGATGAGGAACTGTTGAATGCGGTGAAAAGAGTTCTGGAAAAACTCCGGATGCGGCGTGCCGCCGATGCCAGTAAGATTACAATTCAGAAGGTTTATCCAGGACTGCTGGGTGAATCACCAGCGATGAAAAAAGTATTCAATGCGATTGAACGGGCAGCGCAGGTATCAGCCACAGTGCTGATTACCGGAGAGAGCGGTACCGGTAAGGAGCTGGTGGCACGGGCAATCCACTATGCCAGCAAAAGGGCATCAGCACCTTTTGTGCCGGTTAACTGCGGTGGAATTCCTGAGAGTCTTCTGGAGAGTGAACTGTTCGGCTATGTTAAAGGGGCTTTTACCGGCGCCACTGAGACCCGGGCGGGATTTTTCCAGACTGCAGAAGGTGGGTCAATATTTCTTGATGAAATCAGTGAGACCAGTCCTTCGATGCAGGTGAAACTGCTGCGGGTTCTTCAGGATAAAGAGGTCAGAATGCTGGGGGATTCCCGCGTTTACAGAGTGGATGTGAGGGTAATGGCAGCTACTAACAAGGATTTACTGGCATTGGTTCAAAAGGGGGCATTCCGCGAGGATCTGTTCTTTCGTTTGAATGTGCTGAATATTTCTGTTCCGCCACTCCGGGAAAGAGGGGAAGACATCTTTCTGCTTGCACGCTACTTTCTGGAGAAATTTGCCCGGGAGATGGGGCGTTCAGTCCCTCATTTCACAGATCAGGCGCTTGACGCATTCCGCCGGTATGAGTGGCCCGGTAATGTCCGGGAGCTGGAGAATCTGATACAGCGACTACTGGTGATGGTGGATGGCGATAAGATTGATATTACTGACCTGCCGTCGCATATGCGGTTTTCAGTTGCCGCCAAGATTGATCTGACCCGGACCTTAAAGGAAGTAGAGAGTGAATATATCCTGCAGGTGCTCAAGAGCGTTGGTGGAAATTTAACCCGCGCCGCCTCGATTCTTGGGATCGATCGTAAAACCCTGAGAAATAAATTAAAGGAAAGCAAACCCGAATAAAACTCAGTGGGGATAATTTACCCGCCGGGAATTTTTGCCCCAAGGCTAAATTAAATCACTGCCCGGTAAAGCCATTCTAAATAAAACATCATTTTGTATCAAGCTGATAAATAACAACTTGCATGATCGATAAATTTCAGAATTTTACAGGTATGCCTGGCATACTTCGTGCATAATACAAAAGTGCAAGTATGAGCAAACCGATGGAGAAAGGAAAACTTTAAAAAGGAGGAGCAATATGGCAGTTTCCACAAAGATTGCCAAAAAGGCAGCAAAAAAAAGCCAGCTAACGGCGCCAAAGTTCAGGAGAGCCGCAGAGGAGATGCAGGGACTGTGTATTACCTGCAATCATGCGGCGGGATGTGTCTTTCGCAAGCGCAATAAAAAACCGGTTCTGTTCTGTGAGGAGTTTGATTCCAGTGTGCCGACAGTTGAGGAGCAAATTGTGGAAGAATCATATCCTACGGTAGAAGAGATGCGCGAATGGGATGAATTCAAAGGGCTATGTGTGAACTGTGAAAATCGTAACGATTGTATGATTCGCAACCGGGATATCGGGGTCTGGCATTGTGAGGAGTACCGGTAAGGAGGACTTATGGCAATAAATACCAGAAGTTCAGTCCGGATAAAACCGACATATAAGCAGACTGCTCCGGAGAAGAAACGTCGCAGTGTATATGAAGATGTTGTAAGTCAGTTCAATCGTGCGGCAGATATCATGAATCTTGATTCCGGAGTTCGGAAAATACTGGGTACAACTATGAACGAAGTGGTCGTCCATTTTCCCGTGAAGATGGATGACGGGCGGATTGAAGTTTTCACCGGGTACCGGGTTCAGCACAACAACGCCCTTGGTCCGTTCAAGGGCGGATTGAGATACCATCCGGCGGTGGATATCGATGAGGTGCGGGCGCTGGCAACCTGGATGACTTGGAAGTCAGCAATTGTCAACATTCCATTCGGTGGCGCAAAAGGGGGAATCCAGCTGGACCCGACAAATTATTCTGTTGCCGAACTGGAACGGATTACCCGGCGATTCACATATGCGCTAGGCAATACGATTGGGCCTGATTACGACATACCTGCACCAGATGTCAACACCAATCCTCAAATCATGGCGTGGATTCTTGATACCTATCAGTCGATGATGCCCGCTTTTGAGCGTCACCGCTGTCTGGGGGTAGTTACTGGTAAGCCGATTGAATCCGGTGGCAGTGTCGGCCGGGACAAAGCGACGGGTCAGGGTGTGGTTTATCTGATTCATGAGTGGGCAAAGGATCACAACTTTGACCTCAGCAAGGCAACCTACATCGTTCAGGGGTTTGGCAATGTTGGGTCCTGGTCAGCCCGGTTGATGAAGCCTCTGGGGGCAAAGTTGATTGCGGTTGAGGATGTTACCGGTGCGATCGCCGATCCGGAGGGAATTGATCCGGAAGATTTAACCCGTTATGTGCTGGAAAACCGCGGGGTCAAGGGATATCCCAAGGCAAAGCCGATATCTCATATTGAGTTTCTCCGCACGCGGGCTGATATCTTCATTCCTGCAGCTTTGGAGAATCAGATTACGGCGGAAACTGCACCACTGCTCAATGTTCGTCTAGTTGCGGAAGGTGCCAACGGACCGACTGATCCGGAGGGGGATGCTATTCTCAATCAGCGGGGTATTGATGTGCTTCCCGATATCCTCTGTAACTCCGGTGGTGTGATTGTCAGTTACTTTGAGTGGTTGCAGAATAAGCGGAGCGAATTCTGGGATCTTCAGGAGGTTGACTGCAAGCTGTACAAGAAGATTGTGGGCGGTTATCAGCGGGTCAAGGAGGCGGTGAGCAAGTACCGCGTTAACTGGCGGACAGCAGCGTATATCGTTGCTCTGGCACGACTGGAGAAGGTGTACAAGGAAAGGGGTATTTTCCCGTAATATCCTTTTCCGGCATCAGTACAGGAAGCGGTGCGTCCGGAATCCGGACGCACCGCTTTTTGAGTTGCGGTTGACTTGCGGTTATAATGGGATAGAAGGATTAAGTGCGGTGTTTGTGCCGGTTCGGACGTGCAGTTTTCCTTCTGATTCTGCTCAGCTGCGCCTCGCTTTACACGACTCAGCCCCGTTACCGCCGGTTCCGACAGACACCGCGTCTGAAACCGGCAGTTCCTTCCCAGCCAACACCAGCCAGACATCCGATGGATGCCTACCGGGGCAGGCTTTCCTGGCCCGTGACCGGAACGGTAATTTCCGGATTCGGACTGCAGGTAGACCCGAAATACGGCACCAAGGTGAAAAATTCCGGGATTGACATCAGCTGTGCGAAGGGCAGTCCGGTCCGGGCGGTCTGGGAAGGTACGGTCTCCTATGCGGATGTGTTCATGGGGCAGGGGCTGATGTTGATTCTGGAACATGGCGGCGGTTATTACTCAGTTTACAGCCGGCTGAGCGAGTTCCGGGTCCGGGCAGGCGAAAAGGTGAAGACCGGAGCGGTGCTGGGTTTAAGCGGTGAGCTGCTGCATTTTGAATTGCGGATTGGCGGGAAGGCGGTTGACCCGCTGGAATGGCTGGAAAAGAGGTAAAAATGGGGGCGCAGTTTTCCGGTGAAAAAATCATTGATCTGAATTTTTCCCCGCCGGACTGCCTGATCAGCTATCTTGGTGCGGTGACCGCACTCCTGCGTGCCCGGGGAATCCGGTGTGACCTGACCGATGTTGCGGGCAGGAGCGGTTATGCGTTTATTATCAATATCCATCCGGAACTTTTGCCCACCGGACCGGTGGCATTTGACTGGGAGGTGCTGATTGAGGGCACACGCGCACTCGGGGTTGAAGTTGAGCTGGTAGCGGTGGCAAGGGGAGACAATGACGAAGCCAATTTTACCGAGCTGTTTGAACGGGTGCGCGAGGAAATTGAGGCGGGACGTCCCTGTATTGTCTGGGGTGCGGGCGAAGGACCGCAGTTCGGTCTGGTCAACGGTTACCGGCAGGACCGCTATGTTGTTACCGGTGCGAAAGGGAGGAGGGATGAGATCAGCTATGACCAGTTAAAGGCGGTCTGGCGGATTGCAGGTATATTCGCGGGGGAGCGTTTTGAGCCTGAATGCCGGACTGAGGAGCGGAAGGCGGTGGTGCGGGCGGTGCGACTGCTGCGGGGAACCGTTGCCTGCTTTGATGCGGAGTACTTTTCCGGTGTCCGTGCCTTTTCTGCCTGGGGTGATGCGGTGGCGCGGGGCAGGACTGATTATGAGGGGCTGATTTACAATCTGCTCTGCTATTACGAGCTCCAGCTGCTGGCAGCCGGCTTCTGCGTTCGCTTGGCAAAAAAACATCCGCAGGCAGCACCTTATCTGAAGAATGCGGCGCGGTGCTTTCAGAACTCATTTCACAACTTGGAGCAGGCGGGAAAGCTTGCCTCCAGTCCCGCGGAAGTCAGGCAGAATTCGGAACCGATCGCAAAACTGCTGCGGGCGTGCCGGGAGCAGAATGAGCAGGCGGCAGTCGAGCTGGAGCGGGCTTTCGGGCTGATGGAATAAAAAAGGCGGGTCAAATGACCCGCCTTGTGATGTTTCTCCTCTTTTACCGGTTCAGCACCGTCTTGACCTTGACTGAGGTTTCCGGAGTTGTGAGCCGGATGAAGTAGATACCGCTGGCAACTCTGCTGCCGTTGTCATCAGTGCCATTCCAGCTGGCGGTATAGGTGCCCGCCTTCATTCTGCCGTTGACCAGAGTTCGCACAATTCTGCCGCTGGCATCAAATACCCTGAGCTCGGCGCTGCCGTCCTGAGGAATCTGGTAACGGATTACCGTTGTGCGTCTGAACAGACTGGGAGCAACCGCAAGAATTCTGCCATCCTTGAGCAGGGTTACGCCCAAATCTTCAGCTATGCCGGTGGGATTGTCGGATGAGAATTTGATCGCATGGCCCGGAACCCAGGGTGAGGCACCGCGGTGATAAGCACCGTCAAACAGCATCTGGATGTATTTCGTCTTGGTGTGATCCTGAATTCCGACCGTTGCCGACCTGCCGGCGCGGTTGGCGGTCAGATACTGAATGACAAACTTGGAGTTGCCATCTTCAGCCGCATAAGTGGTATCATAGAGGATGATTTCAAATTTTTCCCACTCGGAGCTGCTGAAATAGTGGACCGAATCCCATTCAATGATGAACCGGTGGTTGGCGGCGTCGTGATAATACCAGACGCTGTCACCGTAAGGTGGATAGAGGTCGTCCCAGTTGGCAGCGATCAGCGGTGGCATGTCGGTGTTCGGCAGGGCGGTGTTGGAATAGTTGGTGGCGGTGGTATAACCCGGTGCAATCCAGCCGTTGGAGCAGATTGAAATCTGGTTATAGGACTGGCCGTAGAAGATGAAGGGACCGAATGCGGGTGGCAGACTGATCTGCACGGTCTGGTCATCAGTGAGCGACAGTCTCGTGCCGATGCCGTAGATTTCCACCCATTCAAAGGTCGGATGTTCAGGATAAAGGATGTCCACCTCATCGTAAGCCCAGTAGAGTGGCGGTTCGGAGTTGTCCGGAACCGGGTCAACCTGCCGGATTTCGCCGACGATGATTGTGAATACGGCGGTGCTGGCATAGCCGTTGTCTGCCGAGATGTAAAGTGTGCAGGGGATCGGGGTTTCGGGCAGGATTGCGCTGGAGGCGTAGACGGTGAAGTGGTCGGTGCGGTTGGTGGCGTTTTCGCCTGCGGGGATATTGCCGTAGACCGCAGTAGAGTCGGTGACGCTCAAGCGGGAGTCACCCGAGCGCAGAACCGCCCGGACATTGTAGGCGTTGCCCAGTCCGGAGTTGCTGAGCGTTATTTCCAGATCCGCGGTTTCGCTCGGGTCCAGTCGGCCGTTGGGCTGGGAGCCCATTGAATCCTTGACCACATGGTTGACAAAGACGATGCTCGGTGCGCCAACATACAGTGTGAACAGCGATATCCAGGTGGAGTCCAGCGCATCCTTGCAGACCAGTGAGCAGTTGATCGGATAGCGGTTGGGCAGACCCGAGGCAACGCTCATGCCGAATCCCTGAGCGTTGAATGCGGAGTCATTGCCGGCAATGTTACCGAAGGTCTTGACCGAATCGGTGACGGTGACACCAGCGGTTGAGGTGCGCAGTCGGGCGGTAACACTGTTAGCGGTCAGACTGCCGTAATTCTTGACCCACATCGGAATCCGGAATGATTCGCCCGGGTTGATGATGCTGTCGCCATTACCACCCGGCGGTGCGTCGTTGATGTAGTGGCGGAGATAGGAGACATATCTGCCGGAGGACATTACAACGATGGAATCAAGATAGGGTATATTATTGGCACCGCTGACTGCGAGCTTGAGAAAGCCCGGAGTCAGACAGGAGACGAGCAGGGTTACCTGTCCGGAGGCGTTGGTCCAGCCGCGGACAAATGTTTCACCCGGTTTCTGGAGTACAACCATCGCCGATTCCACCGGAGCAAAGCCCGGGGTCTGGACGGTAATCGTGACCGGAATGTTGTTGCCGATGTTGATGGCACCGGGTTTTGAGACCACCGGCACAAACGGCCGGGCGCGCCAGATCGGTGTTGCCGGCTCGCCGAACAGGTTGCGCTCCATAATCTCCATCCGGTATTTCTGGGAATCAAGAATTACCGGCACCCAGTAGTTTCTGCCATAGGAGATCATTTCGCCCTGATAAATCTTGCGGGCGGTGCGGAATCCCAGAAAGCCGTAGCCGATCGCATAGTTCAGCTTCTCCGCAACATTCACCCAGCCGGACTCGTAGTTCATCATGACACCGATGAAGCCGTTGGGTGCGTGGTTGAACATGTTTTCGGCGATGCAGTCGCCATTCGTTGACCCCAGATCCCACTGGCCCACATTACACGAGACCGCGGTGATGCAGTTGAGCCGGTTGGTATTGGTGAGGTTAATCATCATCTGGCTGGTAACGCTTCCGTTCAGGTCATAAAGGTCCGGTGCGCCGTGAGCAATCACCGAGTTGAAGGTGTAGCCGGAGTTCAGCGAGTCACAGTAACGCTGGGGTGTGGGCTGGATCTGACCGTTGCCGGAGTAATACATCTTCAGGTCAAACCAGGGCGGGGTGGGCGAGGCGTTGGCGATCGAGTCGTTGTAATTGTCCGAGAAGGTGACACCGTTGGGCAGAAGGATTTTATTCCACCAGCCGCCGGTTGTATCCGGTGCGGTCTCGTAGCGGATGATTTTGCTCCGGACATTGGCGATCTCACTGAACTGATTCAGGGTCATCATGCCGACATGGACATCGGCATAGCCGTCAACCGAGTCGGCAAGCTCGCCGAAGATGTTGTTGTTGTTGCGGTCCCAGGTGCCATCCAGATCGGAGAAATACATATCGGAGAAGAAGTCATAGCCATAGGCGCGGGCAACCCGGTAGTAGTTTGCCGGATAGTCAGGCCGGGCGATGAAGACGAAGATTGTGCCCCAGGTGGTGTCCGCATCCTTGATGAAGTTGCGCATCTTTTCCGCATTGTCCCTACCCGGATAGGTGGCGCAGATGGATTCCAGGATGACAATCTTTGAGCGCCAGCCGAGCCGGGTGCGCCAGTCCCGCAGCCAGACCAGCGAATCGGCAAACTGCTGGCTGGTCATGATCACATGCTCGTAATTGCCGGGCTCAAGGAACCGGGAACCGAAACTGCCGGTTCGCTTCGGCGGGGCAAAACGGTCAACGTCCTCAGGATTGAGCACCAGGTGCTTGACCTGATCGCCGAACATCTTCAACTGCATTTCGGTGTATGCCGGGGTGTGGTGTCTGCCGGTTTCATAACTGAGCCGGACGGTGATTTCCGAGACGAGATACAGTCTGCCTTCAACCGGATTGTAGCGGACCGGATAGATGAGAAAACTGGCAATCCGGTAACCGGACATACTGCCGACATGGGCGAAGCGGGCAGGATTTTCAGGCCAGACTTTGTTCTGGCTGTAGACCGCCGGGTCCGGAGGCACGAACGGTTTCGGCTCATAGTTCTTCTTCCAGGGAATCGGATGCTGAGCGGGCAGGACCTTGTAAGTGCCGGGAAGTGCCTCTTCCTTGAAAGATACGATTTCCAGACCGGTGACTTCGGCGTCTGCCGGAATTGCCACCTGATAGGGCAGGCAGGGCAGGTCCGGTTCGCCCAGATTGCTGATATGGGCGGACATGCCGAAGTCCACGGTGGTATAGCCGTCCTGACTGCCGAGCTGGAGCGCAGTTGCCGGATACTCAAAGCTCCGGGTGAAGCTGGCGCCCAGGGCAATGGTCAGGCAGGCAGAGAGCGTCAGAAATACAAGACGCTTCACTTGACCTCCTTTTTGCTCTGACAGCGTTTTGTTCTGTGTCATAAAGCAGGCCCGAGCCTGGTCAAACTGACACAATGTAAAATTATCACCCGGCAGGCACCGATGTCAACAATTAATTTCATTTGACTGGGCAACTTTTGCCGGCAGAATTATCATTTGTGCGGGAGTTAACACTGGAAAAGGTGCGCCGGCTGTTTCCAGTGACACGCCGGCGGGTCTATTTCAACCATGCGGGTACCGGTCCCCTGCCTTCAACCGCAGTGCGGGCAATGCACGGTTTCATCCGCAAGGCGGTGCAGGAGGGGTGTGTTGCCTACAGTGAGGCGGAGGCGGTGGTGGAAAACACCCGCCTAATGACAGCCCGGCTTCTGGGGGTGAAGCCGGAAACGGTCGCCTTTGTCAAAAATACCACCAGCGGTATCATCATTGCCATCGGCTCCATTCCCTGGGAGGAGGGGGACAACCTGATCATGATGAAGGATGCGTTTCCGGCAAACACCTATCCCTATCAGCTGCTTCTGCCCGGGGTGGAGAAGCGGTTTGTGACCGCACTGGAGCTGACCGAAGGTCCGGAGTGTGTGTTCCGGCTTGTGGATGAGCGGACCAGAGCGGTGGCGCTCGACTGGGTCCATTTTCTTTCCGGTGCCCGGTTTGACATCAATGCGATCGGTGCCTTCTGTCAGCAGCACAATATCTTTTTTATTCTGGATGCGATTCAGGGCCTGGGAGCGGTAAATCACAATTTCAGTTCCACCGGTGCCGACTTTGTTGTTGCCGGCGGAGGCAAATGGCTGCTGGCACCGCAGGGGATCGGAATCCTGTATGTCAATATGAAAAAACTGCCCCGGCTCAAGCCTTTTAATCTTGGCTGGCTTTCTGCCCACTGGCAGGAGTTTAACGATATTTTTACCCCCAAACCCCTGAAGAAGACCGCCGCCCGTTTTGAGGAGGGAACAAAGAACTACATCGGCATCTACGGCCTGGGTGCGGCACTCAAGCTGCTGCTTGATTTCGGACTGGAAAGTGTTGAAGCCCGGGTTCGCCAGCTGACCGGACAGCTGCGGGAACTGCTGAAAGCGGCTGATTTTGAGATTATGACCCCGGAGGCGGATGAGAAGCGCGCCGGCATCATTACCTGCCGGAAGCCGGACCGGGATATGGCAGCGGTCGGGGCACAGCTGGAGACCGCAGGTTTTGTCTGTGCGGTCCGGGAGGGCTGGCTCCGGATTTCGCCCCATTTCTACAATACCGGGGAGGAGGTTGAAAGATTTGTCCACCAGCTTAAAATTGTTGCCCGCTGATTTATGGATTGGAGAAAAACGGTCGCCCTGATTCTTTCCGGACTGCTGCTCGCACCACCGGTGCAGGCAGCGGGTGATGGTGGTGCCGGCATTATTGATGAAGGGGGCGGAGAGTTCCGGATTGAGGTGCCGGTGACAATCCCTCAGGACACGGTCCGTCAGGGTCAGCCCAGGATACCGGCAGACCGGTCCGGACTGTTTGAGGAGTCCGGTGCCGGAATCGGCTATCTCGTGGTTCAGCCGGATGCGGTGCCGGATTCCATCTTCCTTGACGGCCGGCGGGTGCTGATTGACCGGCAGGACAAACTGCTTGCGGTCCAGCAGGGCAGACATTATCTGAGCCTGTTTGATGTCCGGGATGTTTATCTGGCGTTCCGGGATGAGACACCGTCAGTTTTCTGGCAGCGGATTGCACCCGGGCTCCAGGTTGACCGGTATGCCCTGATGTCCAGTTATGAACGGGAGGCGGTCCGGACAGGCACAAAATGGGTCAGTGTCCTGCCCGAGGACACAATTGCAGTCCGGCTTTCCCGCCAGGAGGTGGCGCAGACCTACCGGCGTCATGCCGGCACCGCAGCACTGACCTTTTTCAGTGTAACCGCAGTGATTGCAGCGGCGATGATCGGCAGTGTAATGTTCATTACCATGGACGGTGAATAGAAAGGGGGCTTGATGCCTTCGGATATGGAGATTGCTCAGAGTATCAGACTTCTCCCCATCTGGGAGATCGCCAAGGGGCTGGGAATTACCGATATGGACCTGATTCTGCCCAACGGGAATTACAAGGCGAAACTTTCGGTCCGGCTGCTGGAACAGCTCAAGGACAGGCCGACCGGCAGACTGATTCTGGTCACCGCCATCACTCCGACCAGGTTCGGCGAGGGCAAGACCACGGTATCCATCGGACTGTCGATGGCACTCAACCGGCTGGGCAAGAAGTCAATTGCGGTGCTGCGTCAGCCTTCGCTCGGACCGGTTTTCGGGATCAAGGGCGGGGCGGCAGGGGGCGGTTATGCTCAGGTGCTGCCGATGGAGGACATCAACCTGCATTTCACCGGTGATATCCATGCAGTCAGTTCGGCACACAACCTGCTTTCCGCAATGCTGGACAACTCGCTTCACTTCGGCAACCCGCTCGGGATTGATGAGCGGGAGATCTTCTTTCCCCGGACGATTGACATGAATGACCGGGTGATGCGGTCAATGGTGGTCGGGCTGGGCGGCAGGGCGAACGGTCCGGCACGCGAGGACAGCTGTGTCATTACCGCAGCATCTGAGGTGATGGCGATTCTGGGGCTGGCGACCGGCAGGGCTGATCTGAAACAGCGGCTTGCCCGGATGCTGGTGGCGCTCAGCTTTGACGACAAGCCGATTACCGCTCAGGACCTGGGTGCTACCGGTGCGATGGCGGCATTGCTCAAGGATGCGATCAAGCCCAATCTGGTCCAGACGACCGAGAATACGCCTGCCCTGATTCATACCGGTCCGTTTGCCAATATCGCCCACGGCACCGCCAGCATCATCGCCACCAATGCATCGCTCCGGCTCTGTGACTGGACAGTGATTGAAGCCGGGTTCGGCTCGGACCTGGGTGCGGAGAAGTTTGTTGACCTGGTGGCACCGCTGGGCGGATTCAGAATCGACGGCTGTGTGCTGGTTGCCACTCTGCGTGCGCTCAAGCATCAGGGCGGGGCGCCCGATGCCCGCAGAGGTATGCTGCGCCATCTCTGGCTCGGGCTGGAGAATCTGCACCGGCACATCGAGAACTGCCGGACCCTGGGTATGGAGCCGGTGGTGGCGCTCAACCGGTTTGAGGGTGATGCTGATGATGAGCTGAAACTGGTGCTCAAGGCGTGCGAGGAGCAGGGCACAAAGGCGGTTGTCTGTGCCCCGCACAGCGCGGGTGGCAAGGGGTGTGAGGAGCTGGCACAGGCGGTGCTGGAGCAGGCGGAACAGAAGCCCGGTGCCAACAAGCCGGTCTATGACTGGAACAGCCGGGTTGAGGACAAGATTGAGGCAGTGGCAAGAAAAATCTATCATGCGGGACAGGTGGTCTATACCCCGCGCGCCGAGCGCGACCTGAAGCGGATTTACCAGCTCGGTTATGACAAACTGCCAATCTGCATCGCCAAGACTCCGCTCTCGCTCAGTGACGATCCGGATTGTCTTGGTGCCTGCAGCGGGTTCAAGATTACCATTTCCGCAATCCACATCCGCGCCGGTGCCGGGTATCTGGTGCCGGTGGCAGGGGAGATGGAGCTTCTGCCCGGACTGGGCAAGAAGCCCAATGCGCTCAAGATTGACATCATGGATGACGGCAGGATTGTCGGGCTCTCCTGAAGCCTAAGGACCGGCTTCCAGCGTTGTCCGCAGAGCGATCAGCTCCTTCTTGAGCCAGAGCAGAATTTCCCGCCCGTCTTTTGCCTGCGGGACCTCAACGCTCCGGCTGTTCATCGCCTGCAGTTTCTTCTTTGCTCCCTTGATTGTCATCTTCTCCCGGTGGAGCAGATGCTGAATCAGCTCCAGTTTCTTTAACTGCTCATCGGAGATGATCCTTCTGCCCGCAGAGTTGCGCTCAAACTTGAACTCAAACTCCTTCTCCCAGTAGCGCAGGGTGTATGCCGGCACCCGCAGAATTCTGCAGGCTTCAGACAGGGAATAGAACTTTTTTTCCTTCATCAGTAGAACTCCTTTTTTGTCGGCCTTTTCAGGAGCCGTTCAATGCTGTTTTCCGGCTTTTCGCCCTGATAAAGTATTTTATAAACTTCTTCAGTTATTGGCAAGTCAATCCGCAGTTTGCGGGCGAGCTCCAGACCGGCGGGGGCGGTCCAGTAGCCCTCAGCAACTCCGCCGAGCTGTTTGAGCGCCGTTTCGGGCGGGATGCCCCTGCCGATCGCCATTCCCAGCCGGTGGTTTCTGGACCGCTCGGAAAAGGCGGTAACAATCAGGTCCCCCATGCCTGCCAGTCCGGCAAAGGTCAGCGGGTTGGCGTTGAGTGCCAGACCCAGCCGGGTGATCTCTGCCAGACCGCGGGTCAAAAGCGCCGATTTGGCATTAATCCCCAGACCGATGCCGTCCGCAATGCCGGCAGCGATCGCAATCACATTCTTGAATGCAGCGGCGATCTCCACTCCGACCACATCGGTATGGGAATAGACCCGCAGGTTACGCACGGTAAATGTGTCCCGGACCAGCCGGGCTGCAGACTCATCCTCACTCACCGCCACGAGCGAGGTCGGGTCACCGTCTGCCACCTCATACGGAATTCCCGGACCGGCAAGCACCACCACCGGCGGTCCGGGCAGATGCTCCTTCAGCACCACTGAGAACCGTTTCTTCGTTTCCGGGTCAATGCCCTTGGTCACCGAGACAATCACCTGACAGAATGAGGACAGCAGTGGTTTTACCCGCTCTGCTGCTGATGCCAGCACCGCGGAAGGGGTGGCGAAGACGGTGATATCGCTCCGGTCAAGCACAATGGCGGGATCGGAGCTGACGGTGATGGCCTCAGGAACCGGAACCGATTCAGGCAGGTCCGGATGATGCCGGGTTGCCAGCAGACGGGCAAGCGCCTGTCCGTCCGGCTCATAAAGGGCAACGGTCAGCCCCTTCTCGTAAAGTTTCAGCGCCAGTGCCAGCGCCCAGCGTCCTGCCCCGATGAATCCAGCCTTCATTTCTACCTCCGGAAGACCTTCAGCCAGAGCCCGAACTTCGGCTCAGTGCCCGCGGTCAGACGGCGGATGTTCGGAATGTGCCGGATGATAATGAGCATACCGGTTAACAGTGTAAAGATCAGCAGAGCCCGGTCAAACCGGTAGAAAAGCAGGGTCAGGACCGGCAGACTGAGGGCAAAGGAGATTGAGGAGAGTGAGACAAAGCCGGAGACAAGCAGCACAAGCAGAAAGACCGCAATTGCGGGCAGAAAGGCGCGGGGACAAAGAACTGCGGTTACGCCGATGGTGGTGGCAACCCCCTTTCCGCCGTTGAACCCGAGCCAGGGGCAGAAGATGTGGCCAGCAATTGCGCCCAGCCCGACCAGCTCCGGCAGGAGACCGAACCGCTCTGCGAGCAGGACCGGCACAATCCCCTTGGCAAGGTCCAGCACCAGCACCGGAACCGCCCAGCCCAGTCCCAGCACCCGCTGGACATTGGTGAAGCCGATGTTGCCCGAGCCGTGCTTGCGGATGTCAATCCCCTTCAGCCTGCCCGCCAGATAGCCGGCGGGAACCGAGCCGAAGGCAAAGCCGGCAAGAATGGAAATGACAAAAGAAAGGGAATGCATAGCGCTAAATCAAAATAGCGAACCGCGGGTGATTGTCAATCTGATGGCAGAAGTTCTGCCTCAACCTGCGGATAGAGCCGGTCAATCTGCCGTTGAATTTCAACTGTCTTTTTGATGGCGGTTACAATCCCGCAGTAGTGCCGGATTTCCTCGGTGGTCAGCTGTCTGCCGGTGCGGTCCTTGAGCCATTTGGCACACACCTGATACCCGCCGATCTGATAGCTCCAGACCTCGGGTGGAACCGGTGCGAAAAATTTGCCGGCGTTGATGAACACCTGCCGGTCCTCATAGCGCACCTTTTCAATCAGGTTTGTTCCCCTGCCCTGGAACCGGACCGCGGGCGGGTCCAGTTCTGCCGATTTCAGCAGATGCAGGTCAGCGAGCCTTCTGCCCAGCTGTGCCAGCCGGCGGAAAAGCGGATAACTGCGGGTGAAGGGAATGCGGGGAAAGTCAAACTTGAGAAACTCCGCATATTTCTGCCGGTAGATATCTGAATACAGCACCGCATAGGTATAATAGAGAATGTCTTCAGGTGCGGGCGAGCGGTTATAGGCACTGCGGAGCCGGTCAAAAATTTCAGGTGCGATGTTCGGCTCCGGTCTGACCCCGCTCCTTCGCCGGACCGGGAAAAGCTCATCCCTGCCGGTGTCCGGATAGAGGTAAAGGGGGAATAATGATTCACATCCTTTATTGTCAGAGCGAATAACGCCGTCAGATATCATATGCTCTGTAATAAAAACATAATTGCAAGGATGTGTAGGAAGCATTTGCCTTCTTGTTATTAGCCCCAAATTCTCCTGCATCATATGCCGCATGACCTCCTCCCGCGGGCGCCAGACTACAGATTTGTGGTAATAAATATATCTCACATCAAATGGTCGATAGAGAATTTTTGTGAAGTACTTTTCCCAGTTTTCCACCCTCATCAATTCTTGGCGTGCCCTTGAAACCCGCCACATATAATTTTCTGTGAGCTCCAACCCCTTTTTTATAATCGCATCCGAGAGGTCTTTATTGAGAAATGTCATTATTCTTGCCTTGAGAGGCTGGAGTTCAAAGTCAATTACAAAGTGGTCACGGGCAGTAACAATACCGGTCACATTGACTGGGAAAATTGATGTTACTTGATAGAAACTCTCATACTCTATTTTACCCTTACCCCTCATTGGTACAAACAGGTAATAGGGTTTAACTGGTGCAACATCTCTCCAACTCGTTTTGTCAATGTCATTCTTCATGAGCCAACCGTACTTTCTATCTCTTGTTCCCCAGATTTCTGAATGGTGAACCCGGCAGGCGGTTGTGCCGTTACGGTATTTGACCATCAGGGCGATTGCCACTCCCTGCCGGATGTCAAACACATTTTCATCCTTTGAGCCGTCCGGACACCGCTCCTTCTTCAGGCTGTTGCCGTGCAGGTCCAGGATGTAGATTTCGTTGAAGGTCTTCATCAGCGACTGGCGCATGCCCCGGAAGGTCGGGTTGTCAAGGTAGCTGTGATTGGTGATGAAGCCGACCACCCCTTCGCCTGCCTGGCTGATCTTCCACTGGGCAAAGCGGATGAACTTCACATAGTCATCCTGCAGCCAGACTTTTCTTTCTTTTAAAGGTTCGCCATCGACATGGTAGTAGCTCTGAACCCCGTCCCGGTCCTCCTTGAGGAAGTTGACCATTTCCGGCTTCATATTGGCGGAGATGCCGGAATAGGGCGGGTTGCCGATGATGACGAGAATCGGCGTTTCCCGCTTGACCCGGACCGCCAGCCGGGACTCGGTTGAGAGCGATGCCATTCCGGGCAGGCGGGTTTCGGGCAGGGTCTCCATCTCCAGCGTGTTGGTCAGATACAGTTTGACCCGCTCGTCCGGTTTTAACCGGTAGCCCAGCTCCTCAAGCAGAAACGCCATCTTCAGGTGTCCCACCGCATAGGGCGCCATCATCAGTTCAAAGGCATAGAAGTTCTCCAGGATGTGCTCGCGGATGAAGTTTTCCTGTGCCCCTTCGCCATACCGTGCGGTAAACTCCTTGACCGCCAGTTTCGCCGCTTCGGCAAGGAAGGTCAGGGTGCCGGCAGCCGGGTCCAGGACTGTAACCGAGCTGTTTGCCAGTCCCTCCTGGCGGTTGAACCGGTCCTTGAGAATTTTGTTGACCGAGCGGACGATATAGGAGACCACCGGTTCGGGCGTATAATAGACACCGCGCCTTTCCCGGGTTTCCGGGTCGTAGACCGCAAGGAAGGTTTCATAGAAGTGGACCACCGGATCACTGCCCCTGCCTTCATGAAAATACTGGTGCAGGATGTTTTTGACATCGGTAACCGAGAGCACCTCTGCAATGTCGTCAATGATCCATTCCATCGGTTCCGGCAGGTCCTCGAGCGAGATATAGCGGAAGATGTCACGCAGGATGCCGATTGTGTGCGGGATATTGTCATAGGCAAGCCGGCGGTTGAATTCGCCGGTGGTGCGGGTGCGGGCGGCAAACAGTCCGTAGGTGATGGTCTGGGCATAAAGGTCGGCAAAGTCTTCCGGGGTGAGGGTGGTGATGAGATACTGCCGGAAGGCTTCGTAAAATCCGGCAAGGGTGCCGGTCTGATCAGCAAGCTCCTGCTGGAGCTGGCGGGCGATTACCTCATCGCGGAGAAAGCGGGTGCGGCGGGCAAGTTCGCGGGCAAGGGTTTCCGCATCCAGCACGCGGGGCAGAGAGAAGGCGAAAAACTGTTCGAGCAGGAGGTTGAGTTCTTCCGGCTGTTCCAGTGGTGGCACGAGTCTGAGCCTGTGGGCAGCAAACGGTCTGCCGAGGAGCGCCTTTTTTACCAGTTTACCTTGGCGGTAGAGCCGGAATTCAAGAAAGTTGGTCAGTATCAGATTGGGGAATGTATCCCGGTAGCGGGTAAACTGTTCGGACTCTTCAATCCGGTCCAGATTGTCAATTGTTGGCGATTTGGCTTCAATGTAACCGACGATGTGCTGTCTGCCATCCCAGATCCGGAAGTCGGGGTTGCCGGCGTCGGTTCCCCTGGGCTGAACGGTGATTTGGATTTTGCTTCTGCCCGATTGAACCGCCCATTCATTGAGCAGTCCGGCAAGAAGCGGATAATAACTTTCCTCCCGGGCATCACCGCGGTGAATGAGGGCGCTGATCTCCTTGAGATAGTTCCGGTAGCGGGCAGGTTCCAGCACCTGTTTAGTATTGCCCAATACGGACCGGATGTCAATTTAAGACAACATTTGTTTTTCTCTGACCATAATGCCCCTGTTAAGTTAGAGTCATTTTTTCCCGCCGATTTCACAGCCGGCAGTGGGGCGGAAATGGCGGTTGCGGTGGAAGTGACGGTTTTGCCGAGGGTTGGCGGGCGAATTGCGTTCGCGGGTGAGGTTTTTCGGGGCTGTACCCCGGGCAGTTCCCCTCACCGTGTCGGCAGGGAGGATGCCGGCTGGGGATGATGGCGGTGGATTTGCCGTTGTGGCGGTGCGGGTGACACCGGACCGGAGTGCAAGGTCAGGTTTGACAAGCCGGTCTGGCGTCAATATCCTTATCTGGACAGGCCCGGTCTATGAATCAATTCCAATCTCCACTTGAACCTCAGCCGTTAAGGTTTGAACCGGATGAGAAACGGCTTGCCCGGCTTGCCCGGTTTCGCCGGATTGTGCTCTGGAGCACGCTGGGGGTGATGGTACTGGCACTGGTGCTGGTGCTTTTAATGCCGTCAAGGGTAATGGTGATGAGCGGGGAGGTGAAGGCACCACAGGGGTCAGAACCGGTTTCCCAGGCACCGGTCGCCCGTTCCGCCGGTGATAATGAGCCGTCAGCGGTGATGCCGGCGCCGGCAGTCAGCCGGGAACCGGCAGGAGAGCCGGTAAGGGCAAATCCGCAGGCTGAGGCAGCGGGTCTGGTGCGGACGGTTGATTCCTGTGGAAGCCTGGCACGGGAGCAGTGGATGCGGGCAGGGGTAATGATTACTGCGGTCACGGTCCGGCTGGAGAATGTGCCGGAGATTCTGAAGCGGATTGGAATTGCCCGGGCGATTGCGGACAGCGCGCAGGCACGGCTTGCGCAGGCTGAGGCAACGCTGGAGCGGTTGAAGGGTCTGCTGCGGGTTTCCGGGGGCGCAGGGACGCGGATTAATTCCGCCTATGCGGCTGCCCGGGAGTATGTGAGTCTGATAAGCGAGGAGGCGGGTGACCGGCAGGGCTGGCTTGACAGTTATGAGCAGGCGATCCGGGCGCTGGGCGATGATGACTCTGCCCAGTTTGAGATCAAGATGAATGTGGCGGGTGCCTATCAGCGGAAGTCGGATGTCCGGCAGAAGCGGCTTATCCGGGCAGAGGCGGCGTTGCGCTCCGCGGCTGAGGGGCTGAAATGATGCGGGCGTTGGAGTTTTCAGGATGTTTGACAATTTAATCAACGGAGGTATGATGTCCTATGTTTGATTACCGTCTGGTGCCGATTGAACCGAATGACAGAAAGATTGTGCTGGTAATTCTGGACGGGCTGGGCGGTCTGCCACTGAAGGATAAGACTGAGCTCGAGACCGCCTGGGTGCCGAATCTGGATCAGCTGGCGGTGAAGTCGGCGCTGGGAAAGATGGTGCCGATTGCGCGCGGGGTGACTCCGGGTTCCGGTGCTGCCCATCTGGCGATCTTCGGTTATGACCCGGTGCAGTATCCGGTTGGCAGAGGGGTGCTGGAGGCGCTGGGGTGCGGTCTGAATCCCGGTCCGGGGGATCTGTGCGCCCGGGCAAATTTTGCCACCGTGGATGAGAATGGCGTGATTACCGACCGCCGGGCAAAGGAGAACGGGGAGCGGATGCGGGATCAGGAGTGTGCGGAGCTGTGTGAGCTATTGGAGGAGAAGATTCCCGAGATTGACGGGGTGAAGGTAACGATTGTGCCCGGGAAGGGGCACCGGTTTGTGGTGATGTTTTCCGGTCCGGGGCTGGCAGACGGTCTGAGCGATTCCGACCCGGGTAAGGAAGGGAAGACACCACTGCCGGTGCAGGCGCTGAAACCGGAGGCGGAGAGGTCGGCGCAGGTTGCCAACCGGTTTATTGAGCTGGCAGCCGGAGCGCTGAAAGGGCGTAAAAGGGCAAATTATGTGCTTTTGCGCGGGCTGGCACTGCCACCACGACTGCCCAATTTTCAGGAGCGCTATCAGCTGCGGGCGGCAGCAATCGCCGCCTATCCGATGTACCGGGGTCTGGCAAGACTGGTGGGGATGCGGGTTCTGCCGTGCGGAGAGACCTGGGAGTCGGAGATTGAGACGCTGGAGAAGAATTATGCCCATTACGATTTTTTCTATATCCATTTCAAGGAGTTTGATCAGGCGGGTGAGGATGGAGATTTTGAGCGCAAGGTGGAACTGCTGGAGCAGTTTGATGAGCGGATTGTGCCCCGGCTGGTGAAGCTGAAGCCGGATGTGCTGTGCATCACCGGCGATCATTCCACTCCCGCAGTGCTCAAGGGACACTCCTGGCACACGGTGCCGTTGCTGATTCATTCACCCTGGGTCCGGGTTCATTCCTTTGCTGAGGAGTTCGGAGAGCGGGCGTGTATCCGGGGAAGTCTCGGGCTGATCTTCGGTATTGAGATCATGCCGCTGCTTATGGCAAACGCCCAGCGGTTCGGGAAGTTCGGGGCTTAGCGTTGAAACACTGGGCGATCATTTCGGTCTGGGACAAGAGCGGTCTGAAGGAACTGGCAGCGGCGCTGACTGAAGCAGGTCTGGGGATTCTGTCAACCGCGCGGACCGCAGCGGTGCTGCGGGATGCCGGTATTCCGGTTACCGAGATCGCCGAGTGGACCGGTGCACCGGAGATCCTGGGAGGCAGGGTCAAGACGCTCCATCCGAAGGTGGCGGCGGGAATTCTCTGCCGGCGCACTGAACCCGGCATCGAGCCGGTGGATGTGGTGGTGTGCAATCTGTATCCGTTTGCTGAAGGTCTGCGTCAGGGGCTGAAGGTTGAGGAGATGGTGGAGCTGATTGACATTGGCGGGGTGACACTCCTGCGTGCCGCAGCCAAGAACTGGGAGTTTGTGACTCCGGTGCCGGCACCGGAATATTATCCGCTGGTGATCGAGGAGCTGAGACAGAACCGGCAGGTGCGGCGCCAGGTGCGGCTGGAGCTGGCAGGTGCAGCGTTTGAGTTGACAAGTGAGTATGACCGGCTGATCGCCGGCTATCTTAAGCAATTGTTGACAGACTGCCGGTAAATTTAGTATAATTACTGTTGTTTGCTGGATTTTCACTTTTTAGGAAAGTTTAACTGTTTTTCAGGAGGATAAGTGGCACGAATTGTTGGTGTTGATCTGCCGGATGGCAAGAAGGTGCTTTATGCCCTGCCCGCAATCTACGGGATCGGGCTGTCATCGGCAAAGAAGTTGTTAGCCGCCACCGGTATTGCCCCGGATAAGAAGGTCGGAGAACTTTCCGATGAGGAGCTGGCAAGGCTGCGGCAGGAGATTGAAAGCCGGTTCAAGGTTGAGGGTGAACTCCGGGCAGAGGTGGCAGCGAATATCAAGCGGCTGATGGAGATCAGCTGTTATCGCGGATTGCGGCACCGGGCGCGCCTGCCGGTGCGCGGTCAGCGGACGAGGACGAATGCCCGGACCCGGAAGGGACCGCGCAAGACTTCAGGCGTGATCAAGGTAAAGTCAACTGCACCGAAGGAGTAAGAGGTGGCAAGGAAGTCTTCAAGGAAACGGGCGTCACCGGTGTGTGTGGCGCATATCAATACCACATTTAATAATACAATTGTAACCATTGCCGAGCCGGACGGTTCGGTGATCTGCTGGTCGTCTGCCGGCAAGGTCGGGTTCAAGGGTGCGAAGAAGGGGACACCCTATGCTGCCGGTCAGGCGGCAGAGAGCGCCGGCAAGGAGGCAGTGGCACTCGGGGTGCGCAAGGTTGAGGTTCAGGTGTGCGGACCCGGACCGGGCAGGGAGGCGGCAATCCGCTCACTGCAGAACGCCGGGCTGGACATTGTATCCATCCGTGATGTCACCCCGATTCCCCATAACGGATGCCGGCCGCCGAAGCAGCGCCGGGTGTGAGGTTTAATTGACTGTCAGGTGGAAAGGATTATAATCACAAACAGGTTATGGCAAGAGATATAGGACCTAAATGCAAGCGCTGTCGCCGGGCAAGGGAGAAGCTGTTCCTGCGCGGCAACAAGTGTATTTCCGACAGCTGTGTGCTGATGAAACGCGGTGAGGAGACTGAGAGTGCGGCACGACGCCGGATTTCTGCCTATGCGATTCAGCTGCGGGAGAAGCAGAAGCTGCGGATGATGTACGGAATTCTGGAGACTCAGTTCCGGAACTATTTTGAGCGGGCAGCAAAGAGCCCGAATACCGCCGCCGCACTGCTGACCCTGCTTGAGACCAGGCTGGATAATGTGGTTTTCCGGCTGGGGTTTGCCGATTCCCGGGCTCAGGCACGGCAGCTGGTGCGCCACGGTCACATTACCGTTGACGGCCGGCGGGTAGACATTCCTTCCTATCAGGTGCGACCCGGTCAGGTGATTGCCGTCGGCAGTGAAAAGGGAAGGAAGCTGGTGAGTGCGATTGTCGCCGCCAAGGAACCCGGAGTGGTTCCCTGGCTGAGCGCAAATCATCAGCAGCTGACCGGACAGGTTCTCAGACTGCCGAATCAGGAGGATTTGAAGGATGTTCCTTGTAATATGCAGTTAATCGTGGAGTTTTATTCAAAATGAGACTGAAACCTTTTATCATGCCAGAGAAGTATGAACTGGAAGCTGCTACCGCTTCCGACAGTTACGGGAAATTTATCATTGCGCCGCTGGAACGGGGCTGGGGGACAACGATCGGAAATGCGCTGCGCCGGGCACTGCTTTCTTCAGTCCAGGGAGCAGCCGTTGTCGAGGTGCGGATTGACGGGGTGTCGCATGAGTTTACCACTATTGATGATGTGGTGGAGGATGTGCCGGAGATTATTCTGAATATCAAGAAGCTCCGGTTCCGGCTCTGGTCCGAAACTCCGAAGCTGTGCCATCTCTATGCAAAAGGGAAACGGGAATACTATGCCCGGGATATGACCGTGCCACCGGAGCTGGTGGTTGCCAATCCGGACCAGAAAATCCTGACGATTGCCGACAGCCGGAAGTCGCTGACGATTGAGATGGTGGTGGAGAATGGCCGGGGTTATGTCCGGGCGGAACGGTTGAAGCGGGGAAGGACCGCACCCGAGGGCACGATCTTTCTTGACGCCTTCTTTTCGCCCGTGAAACGGGTGAATTACTGGGTGGAGAGTATGCGGGTCGGGGACCGGACCGATTTTGAACGGGTGGTATGCGAGGTCTGGACCGATGCCACGGTGACTCCGGAGGAGGCGCTGATTCAGTCAGCAACAATTCTGAGGAATCACATGGCGGCGCTGATCCCGCAGGAGAAGGAGCCGGAGTTCATTCAGGAGGAGAAGGTTCTGAAAGACCAGGACCGGCTGGCAGAACTGCTGGCAATGGATATCGATGAGCTGGAGCTGTCCAACCGGGCGCTCAACTGTCTGAAGCGGGGCAGATCGAAGCGGACCGGCGAGCGGATTTCAATCCAGACCGTCGCTGATCTGGTACAGAAGAGTGAACGGGAAATCATGGAAATCGAGAATTTCGGCCGGAAGTCACTTGAGGAGCTGAAGAAGGTTCTCGAGGATCTGGGGTTGACGCTGGGAATGGACATATCCGGGATCCCCGTCCGGACACCAACCGAGGAGAATGAAGAAAAAGAGCAGGAGTAAAAGGAGCGGCTGTGCGACACGGTGATCGAGTGAAAAAACTGGGCAGAAAATATGAGCACCGGCGGGCGCTGATGCGGAATCTGATTGCCGCCCTGATCCGGTATGAGCGGATCCGGACTACTGTGGCGAAGGCGAAGGAGGCACGCCGCCACGCCGAACGGCTGGTCCGGTTTGCGATTTCCGGTACACTGGCAGACCGGCGACAGGTGGCAAGAATGGTTTCAGAACCGGCGCTGGTGCGCAAGCTGTTTAATGAGATTGCACCACGGCTGGCTGACCGCCAGGGCGGATATACGCGGATTCACCGGCTTGGATACCGTCCGGGCGATTCCGCCGAGATGGCGTATCTTGAGTTTGTTGTGCGTTCTGAAAAGCCGGCTGCGGAGGAGAAGGAAAAGAAACAGCCGAAGAAGCAGAGGGAGACAAAAGCAAAGGGAGTTTCGAAGAAACCGGCAAAGAAGCAGGGGTCAGCATAAGCCGGGCTGGGTGATGCAGCGCAAACTGCTGAAGTCAAAAATTCAGGGGCTGAGGATTACCGGCAAGGAACTGTATTACGAAGGCAGTCTGCAGGTAGATGCAGCCCTGCTGGAAGCTGCCGGAATTGTTCCCGGTGAGATGGTTCAGGTTGTTAACATAAATAACGGGGAACGGTTTGAAACCTATGTGATTCCGGCTGGCGCCGGTTCGGGTGTGTGCTGTCTCAAGGGAGCCGCTGCCCGGCTGGGTGAGGTTGGTGATCAGGTAATTGTGATGAGTATGGCTTATGTTGACGAGAGTGAACTCAGCCGGCACCGGATCGTCCGGGTAAAGGTTGACGAGAACAACCGGATCGTTAAAGAGGAAGCTGATGGCAAATAAGGGGAATTGCGCTCCCCTGATTTGCTTGATTGACCAGTATTATCCCATTATAATTTTTCTTATAATTACTTTCCTTTTTCCGGTTCCGGCATGCCGGCCTCCATCGGCAAAGGCGGAACTTGAAGTTCCCAAGGTGAAGCTGGAGGTGCTGAATGGTGCGGGAGTACACCGGCTGGGACGGGCAGTGGAACGGGAGCTGCTCGCCCGGGGGTTTGATGTCTATCGGGTAGGTGATATTGACAGCAGTTATGAACAGACGATGGTGGTGGATCTCCGGGATCCACAAGGGATGAACGCCCAAGCCATTGCTGCGGCGCTGGCGGTACGGAGAAAGCTTTTCTGGTTTTATCAACCGGAGGTGAAACATCCGCTCGTCCGGGTTGCGGTTGACTCCGGCAGTTTTTATGAGGTGCGGTTGATTCTCGGCCGGGATTACCGGCAGTTTTTTCCTCAGGCAATGGTTTTATACTGATGGCAGATTCAATGAAATTTGCCGAGCGGCTGGCAAGGCTGATTGACCGGAAACTGGGGGAGGATATTCTGATTCTGGATCTCCGGGCGGCATCAGCGCTGGCAGATTTTTTTGTGATCACGACCGCAAATTCTACTGTTCATGCCCAGGCGATCGCCCAGGCGCTGCTGGAAAAGAGCAAAAGCCGCGGTTTTGCCCCTCCGCATCATGTGGAAGGAATGGATTCGGCACAGTGGATTCTGATTGATTATCTTGATGTGATTGTACATATATTTCTGGGGGAAGTGCGTGAATTTTACGGGCTGGAACGGCTATGGGGGGATGTGCCGCAGAAGAGGCTGGATAACCGGAAAAGATAGGCCTGGAGATATGAGCTGGAGTTTCAAAGGAGGTGTGATTTGAATCTAACATCATTGTTACGGGCGGACCGGATTAATCTGGATCTGAAGAGTAAAAGGAAACCGGAGGTGCTGCGGGAGCTGGTGCTGATGATCCGCAGTGGTGACACCGCGGAACAGCTGCTGCAGACTTTGCAGAAGCGTGAAGAGCTGGGGTCAACCGGGATCGGCAAGGGGATTGCCATTCCCCACGGCAGGTCGCTTTTGCTGGATAAACTGGAGATTGCGGTTGGCAGGTCAACAAAGGGGGTGGAGTTTGATGCAATTGACAAAAAGCCGGTTCATCTCTTCTTTCTGGTAATGGCGCCACCGCAGGACCCCGGCAACCAGTATCTCATTACTCTGGGCAGGATTGCCCTCGTGTGTCAGGAGCTGACGAAACGCAGGCAGCTGTTTGATCCGCAGACTCCGGAGGAGTTCATAGAACTGGTGCGCAGTCTTGAGGAGAAGGTGAAATGAACCCCAAGATCGAGGCGCTGCGATCGCTCGAGGAGTTCGATCACATTCTGCGGGATATTGAAAGTGATAAGTATCCGGATGACAGTTTCAAGGGGTTGAAGGCATCAGAGCAGTTTATCAAGATTGCCGAAAAGGAGCGGGCAAAGCTCACCAGAAAGATTGACCCGAAGGTGCTGGCGCAGTATGAGCGGATCATGAAACGGTACGGTGGCCGGGTAGTAGTGCAGGTGATTAAGGAGTTCTGCGGGGGATGTTATATCCGGCTTCCCTCGGAGCTGGTGGTCAGGTGCCGGACAGAGCTGGTCACCTGTCCCAACTGCGGACGGTTTCTGTACTGGGTTAAGTAATAACTGCTATCACAGCTGAGTGGTACATTTTCTTCTGTTAGTCGGTATCAACGCATTTGATTTTCTCCTGCTCAGCGGAACTGCCAGCGGTATTGGTGCGGGCACCGGGGTAGCAGACTGGCAGCAGGCACTGATATACAATCCGGCACAGACGATGCCTTCTGAGAGGGCAGGACTGAGTATAGTCTATGCCTGTCCTTACGGAGTGCCGGGGTTGAACTGTGTGCGGGTGGGTGCCGGATTCGCTATCAACCGTATAAATCTGAATGTCGGGATGCAGTTTCTGGGAATTGATGGGTATGGAGAGTATGACCTGGGGGTGGGGCTCGGGCTGGCGATAACAGGAGAAGTGATCACCGGATTTGCGGTCCACGGACTGCTGGTGAGGATGCCGACTGCAGGATGGTTGTTTGTGCCCGCTTTTGACGGGGGGATTTCATGGTCAATATCCAAGTTCCGTCTGGGAACGGCAGTTCAGAATTTCAACCGGCCCAGGTTTGATAATGGCGATGAGGTGCAACCCCGGCTGCGCGCCGGGGTTGCCTGGGAGCCGGTGGAACCGCTGCTGCTGGCGGTAGATTTTGGAAAACAGGGTGAAAGCGAGCGGTTACTGGCGGGGATTGAAATCCGTATTTTTCCCGAATTAAAGGTGCGAGCCGGTATGGAAACCGCACCCTGGTGTATCCGTGCCGGGTTCGGGCTGAAAGTCAAGCGTTTTGGGGTGGATTACGGGTATCACTACCTGTCGGAGCTGGGGGGAACGCATATTATCGGTGTTAACTACACGTGGAATTAATTCTGCTCCTTGTGTGCTGGGGAATTGTTTCTCAGGAACTGATTCCGGACTGGCCTGTTACTCCAGATGATGATGAAATCTATGAGCTGGTTGAAGACAGTATCGCCGGTGTTGAAAAACTGCCGGGCGCGGGGTTGCATAATTACCGTGCAGTCTGGCGTCTGAAGACGGAATCACCTGCGGAAGTACCGTTGTCACTGGGCAGTTTTCTGCGGCTGCAACTGCAGCGGGAAAATTGTGCCGGGGTTGTTGTCATGGAAAAGGATCCCGGTGAAGCCGGCTGGGCCGATTTCTGGGGTGCTGGCTTGACATTCAGACATAGCCGGTGGCGTTTTACTGCCGGTGATTATATTCTGCACTTTGGCCGGGGACTGATTCTGGCTGGACCCGGGGTTCGTTCCGGTTTCGCTCAGCTGGAGACGCTCCGTAATGATGTCCTTGCCCGGTCAGCCCAGGAGAATCGTAATTGGCGCGGGCTCAGAGTTGATTACCACACTGGAGGACGGGTTTTATTTACATTTGCCGGCAGTTACAGCCGGCGCGATGCTCAACTGAATCCGGATGGCACGGTTGCTAAACTGTTGTTTTCCGGTTATCACCGGGATTCGGCGGCTGTTGCCGCAAAGGGGAGTATCGGTCAGTTGTTAACCGGGATAATTCTGCAGCTGAAATTGAGTGATGTCTGTCGGGCAGGAGTGGCGGTGAACAGCACCCGTTATGACCGGATGCTGGTATCAGAGGATAGTTTTTATTCATTTTCCGGACAGAATCTGGCCGCAGGCAGTGTCTTTTGTGCGCTCGGCAGCTCCCGGCGCGGCGGCGAGATTGAGTTTGCCCGTTCCATTCCCGGCGGATTTGCCGGTGCCGTCCGGGTCAATCTCTCCGAGCAGGGCTGGAATGTGGTGCTTAACGGCCTTTTAACCGGTGAGCGGTTTTTCTCACCGGCAGGACGCAGCCCCGTACTGACAAACCGGAAGGCGAGAGGTCAGCTTACCGGCCGCCTGGGCTGGAAAAACAGAGGTCTGACTCTGCAGGTGGGCGGGAATACCTATTATGACTATCTGATGGATTCGATTCCTGCCCGGCTTGAGATTGCTGCGGGATACGAGTTCGGGAGATTTGGATTTGATATTAAAACCGCGAGAAAGTTCCGTCAGGAACAGGAACGCTTCCGTGAGACCCGCATTGAGCTGAGGTTGGAGATGCGTCAACTTGGGGTGTCTGTATACGGTGGTGATGCATATCATGATAATTCAGTTTCCTCCGCCCGCGTCGCCGGTATCAACCTGAAATTGAAGCTGAACCCGGTGGATCTGCGACTTGCCGGTGCAATTGGTTCAGTTCGTGGCACTGGAATTGCATTTGGAGTTCCTGATCCCGGTGTGACATACACAGAGGCAAGTTATAATTTTCGTTCCTCTGCAACGAGGCTTGCACTGGCGGCGGGAATAAAGCTGGGCAGAACGGTGAGGCTGGCAATCAAGTTGGGAATGACACATTACCGATGCTGGGATCAGGATTGGGCAATGCAGCTGGAATTACTGAATTAGGATGCTGGATTATCATATTCATCCCGATTTTTCCCCTGATGCACAGGGCAGTATCGAGCAGTTCTGCAGGCGAGCGGTAGCGATCGGGATGCAGGAAATCTGTTTTACCACTCATTATGAGCCGGACCCTGTAAGGGCAGGGATCGAGCGGGTCATTGTTCAGGGTAATCCGGTGGCGGTTGATTCTGACTGGCCCGAACGCTACCTGGAGGAGATTGAACGGTGTCGCCGGCGGTTTCCAGAGTTGACAATTGTCTCGGGCGTAGAGGTTGGCTATGAACTGGGACTGGAGGGGAAAATTGCCAATTTTCTCAGCCGCTACCGGTTTGATTTTGTCCTGGGGGCAGTACACTGTCTCGATCATGTTGCGATTACATCGCGGAAGGAACTTGATGATTTCCAGAGTCATTTGAAACCCCTGGGTGCCGGATATCTTGCCCGGCGCTATTTTGAATATGTCCGGGCAGCTGCCGGTTCCCGATTGTTTGACTGCCTGGCACATCTTGATATCTGGAGAAAATATATCAGTTCCGGGATCGGCGCTGAATTTGAACCTGCGATTCAACCGTGGATCACTCCGATGCTGGAAACGATTGTCCGGAGCGGTGTGGGGCTGGAAATTAACACCTCAGCATTGCGGCGGGGAGATCGTGAACCTTATCCGGCAGCGGCGATTGTGTTGCAAGCAGTAAAGCTGGGAGTCCGGGTATTTACCATTGGTTCGGACGCGCACCGTCCGCAGGAGCTGGGCGAGGGCATAGACTGCGCTTATCAGCTGCTGAAACGTTTCGGAATGAAGCCAGCACGGTTTCGTGACCGGCGGCCAATTTGTGGTTAGTTAATCGATTTTGATCTTGCTCGGTATGACATCCGGCTTGATTTGAAGGTGGTGCAGCCTAAAATTTAGTATGCGCCGGGGTGTTGTTGATCTGCCGCTACATTCTGGCCACGCTCCGGGCTGGCTGTTTGAGCGCATGAAACGGCTGGTGCGCAGCGTGGCGGAGGTGATCGTATTTGAGTTCGGGACGCTTGAGCTTCTGCGTCGCCTTTCTGATCCGGTGTGGTTTCAGAGTCTGGGATGTGTAGCCGGTTTTGACTGGCATTCGAGTGGATTGACAACAACGGTGTGTGGCGCACTGAAGGAGGGGATCCGAGGAATGGAGCGGGAGCTGGGAATATTTGTCTGCGGCGGCAAGGGGCGGGCATCACGCCGGACCCCGGAGGAGATCGAGTTTTTTGCTGAGCAGTTCAGCCTCGATGGTGATAAACTGATTCAGACCAGCCGACTGGTAGCCAAGGTTGACAGCAGTGCCCTGCAGGACGGGTTTCAGATTTACCATCATCTTTTTATCGGGACAATTAATGGAAATTGGGCGGTGATCCAGCAGGGAATGAATGAGGTAACGGGCTGGGCACGACGCTACCACTGGTTTTCAGAAGGAATGGAAAGTTTTGTCGTCGAACCTCATACCGGCATTGCCGGACCCGCCGGTGGCACGGTGCTAAATCTGACCGCACGCGAGGCAGAATCTGCCCGGGAAACAGCGACGTTTATTGCCCGGCAATTTCCCGCCAAGACGATTAAAGAATTCACGCAGATAAGACTGCCAGCCCAGCATCCAGTTTCGATCCAGGATATTTCGCCCAATTATCTTAAAAAGGTGCTGATAAAAACTTACGAACAACCTCCGGCCGATTTTGCCTCACTCCTGCTGGTTCCGGGTGTGGGTCCGAAGACCGTCCGGGCGCTGGCACTGGTTGCCGATGTGATTTACGGTGCACCGCTTTCCTTCCGGGATCCGGTAACCTATACCTTTGCTCACGGTGGTAAGGATGGTTATCCCTATCCTGTGAACCGGAGTGAATATGATCGGTCTCTTTCATTTCTGGAGAAGGGAATAAAGGAAGCACGAATCGGGCGCCGGGAAAAGCTGGAGGCACTGCAAAGGCTGGAGCGGTGGTCAAGGATGCTGGTGAAGACGATATGAAGGGGGTTCGAAAGCTTTTTCCGGAGGAGTTCTGCCGCCGGTATGAACAGTTTATACCCGATTTCGATCTGTTTCTGGAGGCGATGCTTACACCATTACCCAAGGTTTTCCGTATCAACACACTTAAGGCGGAACCGGAGGAGGTGATGCCATTACTCGCAGAACTTGATCCTGAGCCCCTGTCTTACCTGCGGTTTGCATACACGGTCAAGAATGGCCGAGGTTTGGGGAGACAGCTGGCGCATTTTCTGGGTTTGATTTACATTCAGGAAGCGGCATCAATGATTCCACCGGTGGTTCTTGATCCTCAGCCCGGGGACAAGGTCCTGGATCTGGCAGCTGCTCCGGGATCAAAGACCACACAGATGGCGGCGTTGATGAGGAATCGGGGACTGATTATTGCCAATGATCTCTCTCTTGAACGGCTTCGGGGGCTGATTGGAAACGTTGACCGTATGGGCTGCCTTAATGTTGTGGTCTGTCGGGCGGACGGAATTGTACTCGGCCGGAAGCTTGCCGCCAGTTGCGACCGTGTACTGGTAGATGCACCATGTTCGTCTGAAGGAACAATCAGAAAGACCGAGGAGGCTCTGCGACGCTGGTCGGTACGCGGGATTGCAAATTTCAGCCGGGTACAGAAAGGGTTGATTTGTGCTGGCTATCAGGCCTTGAGACCCGGCGGCCAGATGGTCTATTCGACCTGCACAATCGCACCGGAGGAAAATGAAGCGGTAGTTGCCTATCTGCTGAAGAGATTTCCCGAAGCCGAAATTCTGCCAGTAGAGCTGGATAATTTCGTCATGAGACCGGCATTGACAGAATGGGAGGGAGACACTTTTCCATCGGCAATAAGACGGTGTCGCCGGATTCTCCCTCAGGATAATAATACCGAGGCGTTCTTCGTTGCGTTAATCAGAAAACCTGATGATGTCACCAGTTGAGTTTCTGCGCAACCGGTTCGGTCTTCCGGAAGAATGGCTCCAGGGGCTTGAAACCATTACGGAGCAGGCAACAGTTTTCATCGGGACACCGGAAGTAATCAGGTTTAACGCAGTGAAGCCGCTGCGGCGGGGTCTGCGTCTGTGCCGGATTTTCCCGCATTCCATCAAGCCAACAACATTTGCGATGCAGCTTCTCGGCCGGGAAGCGACTGCCAACCAGATCGAAGTTGACGAACAACAGGCAAAACAGCTGATCAATGGCGGAACTGTAGAGATCGCTGCCGATGTGGAAAACGGTTTTGTGCTCATCAGCTGGCGCAGTTTTATCATCGGTGTCGGTATCTACAAGCGGCCGGTGCTGAAATCCTGTATCCCCAGATTCAGACCGGTGGACTGAGCCAGTTGCCCTGGCGCAGAAGTTCATAAAGCATGACCGCAGCAGCAGTGGCAACATTGAGTGAGTTCTTAAAGCCGAACACCGGTATTTCTACTAATTCGTCGCAGAGCTGCAGCGCCGCCTGAGACACGCCAAGCGCTTCATTGCCCAGGACGACTGCTACTGGAAAATAATAGGTTACTGCATAGTACGGTTTGGCACCGACAACGGTTTCCAGCCCGATGATCTGTACTTGCTTTAGTTTCAATTCGTGCAGTGCGTCCGTGATGGAATCATAGTGGCAGGTGGGAACGGTGTTAGTGGTCCCCAGTGCGGTTTGCGCCAGCTTCCGATGCGGCGGATGGGCAGTGTAACCACAGGTAATTACCATCTGGGCGCGGGTGGCATCTGCAAGTCGGAAAATAGCTCCGACATTAAAGGCGCTGCGGAGATTATCAAGAACAATGTAAACCGGGTGGCGGGGTAAACGCAGAAACTCTTCCTGAGGCAGATTGGAATCCCGGGAGCGAACTTCGTAGAATGTTTCGATTCCGTCGGGGGCAGGCAGATGTTTGGGGTGTTTATGTTTCACTGGCGGTTTCCTTCTTCATTTGTTCGTTAACAGCTCTGATGCGTTCGAAAGCTGTGCGCAGAGTTTTCCCTGAGGCAATAGCACCATGACCGCACCAGATGACTACGCGGGCGTATCGGAATGCCTTAGCGGTGGCACGGGCAAGTTCTCTTGAACCGGCAGGAAAGAAGGGAATTGCGGATACTGCGAGCGTGCGCTGCCGTTTTAAAACCGAAATCACTGCGTCAGGAGTATGTTCAAGAGAAAATCGGATTATCGTTCCGGGGTGGGAATGGAGTATCCATTTTTCCTGAGGGCGATACCGAGCGATAATCCGCTGGGAGAGAATGTGAGCGCAGATTTCTTCAGTGGGCAGCGCATCTGCGGGTTTGACGGTGAAACGGCAGCCAGTGTGGGCGGGATAGACAAGACAAAGATAGGGGAGAGGATTGTGGTAAATCTGTTTCATACGAGCACCAGAAATTTTGGTCAGTAACATTTGTCCCAGACGCAGCGAAAAATTGCCGGCATGAGATGGCGCCCATTTCAGGCGGTGAAGCAGACCGGCAACTTCTGATATCTGCCGGATAGCAGAAAGATTAATACTCCCATTAATCAGATGATTGACTAAATTCACCAATTAATATGATGTTAAATTTTTAAGGCAGATGGTCAAGATTGAATGCCGGCACGGCGTTGACTTGAAATGGTCAGACGTTAGTTTCTTGATATGCGCGTGCTGATAACTGCGGGGGAAAAATCAGGGTTTGTGCTCGCAGATCTGCTCAGCAAAAAAATCAGAGATATAAGCAGTGAGATTGAAATTTGCTATCTTGATCTTACTGATGTAGCCGGTGATGCCTTTGGATTCACTCCCAAGATACTGCCGAAATTGCTTCAGGGGCGAAGGTTGCTTAAGCGTTTGCTCTCTTCTGCCCTTAATTGCCAGCCGGATCTGGCAGTGCTGATTTCCATGCCGACTGTTAATTTGCATTTAGGGAAGAAATTGCGGGCAACAGGGCTAACGACAGTTTTTATCGCGCCACCGCAATGCTGGGCTTGGGGTGAATGGCGGGTGAGATTGCTGAAGCAGGCTGCAGATCAGGTAATATGTTTATTCAGTTTTGAAGAACATTTTTTCCGGCAGGCTGGTATACGAGCAGTTTATTTCGGTTATCCGTTCTACGACGCGTTGCAGTTGGAGATGAGCAGAAGGGAGGTGTATGAAATGCTGGGGATTCCGGAAGACGAAGAATATATCGTTTTACTGCCGGGAACAAGAAAGGATGAAATAGATTTTCATCAACTGCTCTTTATCCGCGTATTTCAGCATTTACAAATGAGACATCCGAGGCTTCATGGTGTCATTGTTGGGGGTAAGGAAAGCGTATTGCCACCGGGTGTAGTGCAGGTCGGATTGCAACACCGTTATGATGTCTTTTCTTGGGCACGGGCAGCACTGACAGTATCGGGGACAGTCACAGCAGAACTGGCGATTCTGGGAATTCCGATGGTGGTGTCTTATCACCTGGAGCCGGTGAGCAGGTTTCTCGTCCGGATTTTCGTCCGAACCCCCTATTTTGCACTGCCCAATATCATTGCAGGGGAGGCAGCTGTTCCGGAGTATCTTAACCCGGATCAGAAACAGTTGATCAGTCAGATTTCTAGACTGCTTGATGAATGCGATTATCGTCAGACAGTAATTGCAAAGCTGGGGGCAGTCAGAAGGAAACTTGAACCTGCAGGTGCTACCGAGCAGATCGCCCGGCTGATTGTCGGTCTGCTATCGGGGAAATCCTGAGGAGTTGTTTGACATTACTTTGGTTATCAGTAGTTATTGTGTGTTATGCTCAAGCACATTGTTAAATCAATGCGTCCGAAGCAGTGGGTTAAGAACCTGCTGGTTTTTGCGGCGCTGATCTTTTCTGAAAATCTGCTTGCCTGGGATAAGTTGGTGCGGACCGCAGCTGCCTTTATATTCTTCTGTCTTGTATCTGGTGCAGTCTATGTCATTAATGATGTTGTTGACCGGGAAAACGACCGTACTCATCCCAAGAAGCGACTCCGGCCAATCGCTGCCGGAGAATTGCCAGTTCTGCCCGCACTGGTGGCGGCGGTGCTGGCGGTTGGAGCCGGTATCGGGGGAGGTTTTTACCTGAATTGGCGGTTCGGGCTGGTGATTGCTATTTATTTTTTACTACAGCTGGGATACTCATTCGTACTCAAGAAAATTGTAGTGCTGGATGTGATGGTGGTGGCAGCCGGGTTTGCCTTGCGGGCAATTTCTGGTACTTATGTGATTGCAGTTCAGATTTCTCCCTGGCTTTTTGTCTGTACTATTCTCCTTGCTCTTTTTCTGGCCCTTGCCAAGAGACGGCACGAACTGCTCTTTCTTGAAGGCGGAGGAATTTCCCACCGCAGTGTGCTGGGCAAGTATTCCGAGACGCTTTTGGATCAGATGATTGCCGTGGCAACTTCAGCCACGGTAATTACCTACTGTCTTTATACCATTGCACCCGAAACCGTGCACAAATTCGGAACACACAATTTGATTCTGACAATGCCATTTGTGCTCTATGGAATTTACCGGTACCTGTATCTGGTTTACCGGCGGGAAGAAGGAGGGGCACCGGAGAAGGTGCTTTTTACCGATCTGCCACTGATCATTGATGTGTTTTTGTGGATGATAAGTGTGGTGCTGATCCTTTATTTCTGAACCGGGGAAAAATAAATAAAATTGCAGACACTGCCAGCAGAGTCACGATGCTGATGAAGAGTCCGATGTTGAGCAGTTGCCGGTCGTAATAAAGGATAACTGTATGAGTTCCGGCAGGAAGAGCCAATGCGCGCAGGCAGTAATCTGCTCGGAGGATTTCTGCCGGACGACCGTCAATGGTTGCGCGCCAGTCCGGATAGAATATTTCGGATATCATCAACAGAGTCGCCCGTTTGAGTTCCCCGTGGAGCATCATCTTTTCCGGCTGACGCTGAACAATTGTGATTGAACCGGCGGGTAAACTGTCTGGTTCAGGCAGCGGTTCAGGAGTCTTTTCCAGTACAGCAATTCGCCGGTAATCAAAATCCGGTTCGCTGAGTCTGGTCAGAATTTCGCGGCGGTCTTTTACAACTACAAAGGTATCGGTCAGCCAGACACGGGGAAGGGCATCAGGATTCCGGACTAATCCGGTGGAACGGTTGACCGAGTCTACCATTATCTGATACCGGACATTGAGCAGGTTGTTCTTACGCTGCTGGGGTATGTCAAAGGTTACATAGTCAATGAGTTTCAATGGTGTGTATCCTTCCAGCAGTTCCAGTTGCCAGAGCAGGCCTTCGTTGCGTTGCAGGACCATATACTGTCCCACCCGGGCGTTGATCCGGAAGGGGTAAGTGCGGGATTCCTGAACAAGCTGGTCGATGAATGGACGTCGGGGATAGAACTCTTCCGGTCCTACCGAGCTCTGATTAAACCTGTGTCCGAACTGGTAAAGGTCAAGAAAGCTCACCACGAGCAGAATGGCGGCAAAGCCACTGCTTTTTCCCCGGTTGCGGAGTGTCAGCCAGCTGAAGAAAAGCGCTGCTGTGACGAGAAGAACAAATAATAGTGACTGCTTGAGGGCGTTGCTGAAGATAGATGTTTCATTCAGTGCCGGAAATATCCGGTTAAAGGCGCCGGCTAATAGTGCAAGGTTGAAGACAATCGCGTACGCCAGCAGACCGAAACCCGGTATCAGCAGCCGTTTAACCGGCAGTTTTGAATTCAGAAGCACATCGATTCCCTGTCCGGCAAAGAAGGCAAAGGCGATGGTAAAGAGATTTATGAACCGTGCCGGTATTCGAAAGCGGTTGAAGCCGGGCAGGAGTTCGAAAGTCAACCGATAAAACGGGGTGTATTTCCCGAGTGCCAACAGCAGGGCGACCAATGCCAGCAGGGCGAAGTGCCAGCGAAGCCGGTGTTTACTGAAGGCAATACCGATAATGCCCAGAAAGAAGGGGATAATTCCGAAATAAACAGCGGTTTCCCAGTAGCTGTAGGCAGCGGGATTGCCCCAGAATTCTACAGTATCAGTGCCGCTGCCGGTAATACTTCCGAAGAATTTGGGTATGAATATTGTGATCAAAAATGACGGCGACAGGGACAGTTCGGCTGATTCTGCATAGGTCATCAGCTCTCGCACTGTAAAGGAGGAAAACCGGTATGAGGGAAGATAGGCGCAGGCGGCAAGGGCAAAGCCGGTGAGAATGCTCAGGAGGAACAGCGGCAGGTGAGTGGTGAGAATAAGCCGGCGTTCAGCACGCCAGCTGGAGATAATGTGAAGCAGAAATAAAAATCCCAGGGCGTATACCATATGTAATGTCATCTGGGGATGCCCGGCAAGATTGGCGATGCCGAGAAGCATTCCGCCCACCAGTGCATCTCGGATGTGCCGTGAGCTGAGCGTCCGGTAAAAGAACAGCAGAATCAGGGGAAACCAGGCAAAGGTGCTGATCAGAGTCAGATGGATGATATGCATAATCATGAAGCCGGAAAAGGCAAAGGTCATTCCGCTGATGAGACCGGCAAGTGGTGATGCCCGGAGTTCCCGCATCAGGAGATAAAATCCGACTCCTCCGAGCAGGATGTGTAAAATACATTTGAATTCCACGATCCAGAAGACCAGCCGCTGACTGCTGGTGGAAAGAAATGCCAGCAGCCAGTTCAGGGGGTAGAATACCTGGGTCTGAATATCGGCAAGAAACGGCATTCCGCCGAACATATACGGGTTCCAGACCGGGATTGTCAACTGGCGCAGCTGGTTGAAGAGGAAGTAGTGAAATGGGTAATACTGATAAAGAATATCCTCCCAGAAAAAACTTCTGCCATTAAGAGTGTTCCAGAAATAGACCAAGACCGCAAGGCTGAGTACCAGATGGGGTAATAATTTCCGGATCAAACCGGCGTTTTTGACCGGAATTGGTGGTCGGACCGGAGGTCTGCGGCTCCGGCGTTTCATTGCTGGATAACCGGACGGGCAGGTGTATATTGCTGCAGCTGTCTTTTGCCCCGGGCGGCTTTCTCTCCAAATGGACCCTGGCGAATTACTGCCAGTTCCCGCCGGGCATCACGGATAATCGCCTCAGCTTCCGGGTTAGCTTCTTTACCTTTAAGAGACAGAAAGGCATGAGCACCAGCAATTCTGCCTTCTAAAATTGCGGTCGATGCTTCTTCAATTCCGCTGACATCACCGGCGACATAGACTCCGGGGACACTGGTCTGCAGGTTTTCATCATGCCAGGCAACCAAGCCTCCCAGTTCCGGAATATACACAAGATAACAGTCGATTTGAGATAACAATTCTATCAATGGGGAGAGTCCTACTGCCAGACAGATAGTATCGACCTTCAGTTTTCTCTCCGACCCTTTTATCGGACGGAATTTCCGGTTCACTCTGCAGATAACCGCACCGGTTACATATTCTTTCCCCAGTGCAGCTTTGATCGTGTGGGAGGTCAGGATTGGCACCCCGCAGCGGCGGAGTTTAGCAGCATGGACGTGGTAGCCGCCGATATAGGGGAGCGCTTCAACAACTGCGGCAACTTCCACATCCGCCTGAAGCAGCTGATAGGAAACAATCAGGCCGATATTACCCGAACCAATCATCAGTACCCTTTTGCCCGGTCTGATGCCATAAACATTCATCAGCGTCTGAACCGCACCCGCACCGTAAACGCCCGGAAGATCATTGTTTTCAAACAGAACGTTATTTTCATAGGCACCGGTCGCAATAATCAGCCGGTCATAGGTAAGTTTGGTAAACTGCTGACTGCTGGCGAGGCCGAGGATGTTCGGCTGAAAATGGCCGATCACAGTGGTGTTGAGGACAATCTCGGCGCCGGTTTTGCGCAGTTCCTGTTCGAGAATGGCAGCGATATCAACTCCTCTGGTTCCACAGTAATGTGTTCGGGAACCGAAGAATTTGTGGGTTTGTTTGATCAGCTGGCCACCAAGCCGGGGGTTGTCGTCAATTACGGTTACCTGCGCGCCGAGCCGGGCAGCAACAATTCCTGCTGACAGCCCGGCCGGTCCGCCGCCCACAATTGCAATTTCCGTGTGTTTCACTCTGCCTCCTTTACAGTTTTCCCCGGCCGTGCTGACGCTCAACCCGGACCCCTTCCCGGAGCGGTTCCATACACACCATGGTATTCGGTACTCCATCCACCACCATCAGACAGGAGGAGCACTTGCCGACTGCGCAGAAAAATCCGCGGGCACGCTTATGCTTTTCGGTATAACGAAAAACCTTGACACCATTGGCAACCAGTGCGGCTGCAATCGTTTCTCCAAGGTAGCCCTGCATCGGCTTGCCTTCAAAATAAAAAGTAACCTTCTTCCCCCGATTAAAGGTTAATATCGGGTGATTGGTAATTCTGGTCTCTTTAGGTTCAGAGGTTTTCCTGGACATAGTTGACCGCATTCTCAAATATGACAATTCCATCCGGTTTTGTCAAATTTTCCCGATGCCAGCGGGGATGGTGTTCCCGTCTGGTATAGCGTTCGGGATGGGGCATCAGGCCGAAGATTCTGCCAGTGGGATCACAGATGCCGGCAATACCTTCGACTGATCCGTTGGGATTATCAGGATAGCCTGCCCGTTCGCCCCGGGCATTGACATAGCGGAGGACTATCTGTCCGCGGGCATTGAGCTGCCGGAGAGTCTCCGGCGTATCAACAATAAACTTGCCTTCGCTGTGGGCAACCGGCAGGTACACGATCTCAGGCAGGTTGCGGGTGAAAACGCAGGGTGTCGTTTCAGTTCTCAGATAAACCCAGCGATCTTCATAACGGGCGGAGTCATTGGTATCAAGGGTCACCCGCTGTGGTTCAAACGGCTTTTCCAGTGCCGGCAAGAGTCCGCTTTTAACCAGCACCTGGAAACCGTTGCAGATACCGAGGATCAGCTTGCCCTCGGCAAGAAACCGCTCGATTTCTTCTGACAGATTATGTTTGATTTCATTTGCCAGCACCCGGCCGGAGGCAATATAGTCGCCATAAGAAAATCCGCCGGGGATTACAAAAATCTGATAGTTACGGAGCAGGGCCGGTTTTTTCTTCAGCCGGTTAATGTGGACCGTTTCCGGACAGGCTCCGGCAAGTTCAAAGGCATAGGCGGTTTCTTCGTCGCAGTTGATGCCGGCGGCAAAGAGCACGCACACCCGGATCATATTTTTAAAGAATAACCGGTTCCAAGCGAGTGTCAATTGTGGAAAAACGTCCCTGTATCAGGGCGAGCTTGATTGCGCCCGGGTATCGGTTAAAACATTAAGTGGCAAGAAATCTGTTCTGGCTTTTGATATTTGCCGGGTGCGCCGCTGTAATTGAACCAGGTGATGGTCGTGCAGGTTCATATCTTCGGGGTGGCGTTAATGTCGAGCGATTTGTCGAGGGTTTTGGGCAGAGACGTCCCTCACGGCTGCTGGGACTTTTTACCAGCGAACCCGGAATCGAGATCGCCGGGTTGGGTGTGGTGGCTCAGGGCCGGGCTGAAATCGGCGATTTTCTGGCTTACGGGCAGGCAGTGCAATCCCGGCTGAAACTGCTTGAGCTGCAGACGGAAGCGGATTCAGTCTTCTGCCGGCTCGAGGAGAGAAACATCTGGCTTGAGCTGCTGGGCTGCAGTCCACTGCAGTATCAGGCGGTTTTTCTGCTGGAAGATGGCAAGATTAACCGCGTGCGCATCCGGCTGGAACCGGCAAGCCGGGCTGAGCTCATCGGCAAGGGGCTGCAGTTTTTTAACTGGCTCAAACATCAGGAACCCCAATTGCTTGTTCAGCTGATGCCGGACGGCAGGTTCCAGTTCACCCCTGAGAACGGCAGCAGGCTTCTGGAGCTGATTCGCAGCTGGCAGAGGCAGAATTGACATTAATCATTAAAAAGGTATTTTACAGAAAAGGAGGCAGATTGGATAATAAAAAGGTTGGTGTGATTGGTGCCGGAACAATGGGGTCCGGCATTGCCCAGGTTTTTGCTCAGAACGGTTACGAGGTGATTCTGGTGGATGTGGAACAGCGGCTGATTGATAATGGACTGGCAGCGATTAAAAAATTCCTGGACAAACTGGTGGAAAAGGGAAAGATTGATTCCCAGAGCGCACAGGAGACCATAAGGCGCATTACTCCGAATCTGGATCTGGCGGCATGCTCGGACTGCGGACTGGTGGTTGAAGCGGTTACCGAGAATGTGGCGGTGAAGAAAGATATCTTTGCCCGGCTGGATAAACTCTGCAGTCCGGATTCGATTCTAGCAACGAATACTTCCACCATTTCGGTCACCCTGCTGGGGGCAGCAACCAGAAGACCGGAGAAAGTAGCAGGAATGCATTTTATGAACCCGGTGCCACTGATGCCGCTGGTGGAGGTGGTGCGGGGTCTTGCGACTGCAGATGCGGTTATTGAGGAAATTGTTGCCCGGTCCAAGGAACTGGGGAAGACACCGGTGGTGGTTAACGATTCGCCCGGTTTTGTCTCCAACCGGGTGCTGATGCCGATGATTAATGAGGCAATTTTCTGTCTGGAGACTGGGGTAGCGGACCGGGAGGCGATCGACACAGTGATGAAACTGGGGATGAATCATCCGATGGGTCCGCTGGCGCTGGCAGATCTGATCGGTCTGGATGTGGTGCTGGCGATTCTGGAGGTGCTGTATCAGGACCTGGGGGACCCGAAATACCGTCCCTGTCCGCTGCTGCGCCGGATGGTGGCTGCCGGCTATCTGGGACGCAAGACCGGCAGAGGGTTTTATGATTATTCCCGGAAATAGCCGTTCCTGTTAGGTAGACAGTGGCAACCGTTCCCGCAAGGAAAATCCTGACCGTTTCTCAGGTAAATGCACTCGTTGCCGGGATGCTTGATGAGTATTTTTCCGATCTCTGGATTACCGGCGAGGTCTCAAATCTGAACTATCATTCCAGCGGGCATATCTATTTTAAACTGAAGGATGAGGGGGCACAGATTGATGCCGCCTGCTTCAGGAGTTCAGCTCAGAAGCTGAAATTCCGGCTTGAGGACGGGATGCAGGTTGTTGCCCATGGCCGGCTGGAAATTTATGTTCCATCAGGCAGATACCAGATTATTCTTGATACGATTGAACCCCGGGGTATTGGTGCGCTCCAGCAGGCGTTTGAACAGCTCAAGCGGAAACTGGAAAAGGAAGGGCTGTTTGACCCCGAACGCAAACGTCCTCTGCCCAAACTGCCGCGGGTGATCGGGATTATCACTTCCCCTTCCGGTGCGGCGATCCGGGATATGCTCAAGACGCTGCGTCTGCACCGGGCGCACTGCCGCGTCCTTCTTTATCCGGTCCAGGTTCAAGGGGAGGGTGCTGCCGAACAGATTGCGCGCGCCCTTGCCGGGCTCAACCGGCGGGATGATGTGGAGGTAATAATTCTGGGCCGGGGTGGCGGTTCAATTGAGGACCTCTGGCCCTTTAATGAGGAAATTGTCGCCCGGGCGATCGCTGCCTCGCGAATTCCGGTGGTTACCGGTATTGGCCATGAAGTAGACTACACGATTGCGGACTTTGTTGCCGATTACCGGGCAGCAACTCCGACCGCCGCTGCTCAGAAAGTGGCACAGGGCTGGCAGGAGCTGGAGCAGCGGTTTGAACAGACAGAAAAGGAACTGGTAATGACTATTCAGGATCTGCTGTTTCATCTTGAGCAGCGGATTGACGAACTCAGCCGGCACCGGGCATTTGAGCAGGTGGTGCGCCGGGTCCGGGAGTTTCATCATCATGCCGAGATCCTGCAGGCGGAGATGAGAGACGTCTTCCGCCGGCTGATCAGTGTTCGGAATGAAACCCTCAACCGGCTGAGGGAACGGCTCAGTCATCAGAATCCGGCAGTGAAAATCCGGCAGGGCATGATTCAGCTGAACGGACTGAAGACCGGATTGCAGCAGGCGATTACCGGCACCGTCACAGGTTTGAGCACCCGGCTGGCGCGTCTTGCCGGCGCACTTGACGCTTTGAGTCCGCTTGCCATTCTCGCACGGGGCTATGCGTTGTGTTTCAGCGCGGATGGGACATTAATCAAGAAGATTAATCAGGTGGAACCTGGAGAAGAGATGCTGGTCCTGCTCAGTGACGGCAGGTTGAAGTGCGGGGTGCAGGAAAAAATCCCGGGAGGAGAAAATGGGAAACAAGAACAGTGAGGAAAAAATTGATTTTGAGCAGGCGCTTGCCGAGCTGGAGAAGATAGTCAAGCAACTGGAGAATGGCAGTCTGCCGCTTGAGCAGTCGCTGGCGCTGTTTGAACGCGGGGTGAAGCTGGCGCGGCAGTGTCGGGAAAAACTGCAGGCGGCAGAGCTCAAGATTAATAAGCTGATTGAGGAACGGGAAGGGGAGCTGAACGAGGAGCCATTTTCCGAAGAACCGGATTAGAACTCGCTCATATCGTAGCCCAGAATCTTGGATTTCTTGAACTCGGCAACCTTGTTGCCCTTGTCATCATAGAGGACATAATTCTCGCCCTCTTCCACAATCTTTTCGGCGATGATGTTCACACGAAAAACAGGATTGGAATCCAGATAGATGTGAAAGGTCATAAACCAGCCCCTTTCTTTTTTGTATGAGCATACCTTTTCACAGGCTGGCTGTCAACAACGTCCCCTTAGCCAAAATTCCTATTTACCGGTCCGGTTATTCCAAAGCATTCCGGATGGAGAGCGGTAATGGGGGAAAGCCGCGGGGAAACCTGATGGAGAGAGGAGCCATGTCATCGAACGGCAGTCCGGACTCAGTAATAAACTTGAGTGTGACTCCGGACTGCCAATGGTGATTTGTGGCGGGTCATATGACCCAGGTCGGTGAAAAAGCCAGCCTTTTAATTACTCCGGATGAACCCCCAATATGCCAGTTTGTGCATTGGTATTATATAATTGCAATAAATTCATATAGATAAATTTAATTGTTACAATATTTATATGTGCAGATTTGTACACATATTCCGTTCCTGAGTCAGTTCAGATTTTCCGTTTGCAGGAGATATTTGGCGATTGCAGGACAAGTTATTGTGTATTTGGTTCTGGCTGATGGGTGAACACTATTCCAGCCTTGAATTTTCGTTTGACAAAATGCATACCTGAGTGTATAATTATATATATAGGGAAGGAATTCCTGTTTAGGAAGGGAGGGAGCTAGTTATGGAGGATATTAGAAAACTGATTCAAAATCTGCGGGATAAAAACCCGTGTGTACGTAGCGGCGCAGCGTGGGCGCTGGGCGCGACGAAGGACAGTTGTGCGGTTGAACCGCTGATTGAGGCGCTCAAGGATGCTCACTGGGATGTGCGGCGCGGTGCAGCGATGGCGTTGGGGATGCTTAAGGATGCGCGGGCGGTCGATGCCCTGATTGCTGCTTTGAAGGATGAGGACTGGGATGTGCGCTGGAGTGCGGCATGGGCACTGGGTGCGATCAAGGATGCCCGTGCGGTTGAACCGCTGATTGAGGCGCTTAAGGATGAGCATGCCTGGGTACGCTGTTATGCAGCTGAGGCGCTGGGAAAGATCGGTGATGCGCGGGCGGTGGATGCGCTGATTAACGCACTGCAGGATGAAGATGCTGCAGTCCGGCGGAGTGCTGCGTGGGCACTTGGATCGCTTAAGGATATCCGGGCGGTAGAGTCACTGATTGGAGTCCTGCGGGATGAGGATCCGGATGCCCGGGAGCGGGCGGCGTGGGCGCTGGTGAAACTCGGTTCACGGATTGTTGAGATGCTGATGACCGCAATGCGGCACAGTGATCCGACGGTGCGTCAGAGCGCTGCCTATGTACTGCGGGCGGTAAAGGACGCCAATTCCTTTGAATCGTTGATGAGTGCACTGCGGGATAACGATTCTGAACTCCGCGACCGGATCGCTGAGGCGCTGAATGCCATTGCCCAGATCAGGTAGCAGTTTCCGGATTCGAGTGAAGATATTGCTAAGATAAGCTGAGTGAGCCGGAGGAAGGTCCGGGAGCGAACCGGGTCACTCTTTAAGTCCGGCACGTGCCTGAGACTGGATGATCTGTTTCTGGGCGATAAAGAAAAGGATAACGAGCGGAATGATGGAGAGTGTAGTCGCTGCCATCAACAGGGTATAGTTAGTGGACTGCTCACGGGAGAAGTATGCCAGTCCCACCTGCAGGGGACGGATGTGATCGGAGTTGGTAACGATCAGGGGCCAGAAGAAGGAATTCCAGCTGGAGATGACATTGAAGACGATGATCGTGGCAATTGGCGCCCGACACAACGGGATGACAATCCGGAGGAGAGTTTGAAGGGTGGAAAGGCCGTCAATTCTGGCGGCGTCAAACAGGTCCTGTGGCAGCTGACGGATGTGCTGGCGCAGGAGAAAAATGGAGAAGATATTGACAATCCAGGGCACGATCATTGCCGCATAGGTGTCAATCCAGCCGAGCCGGTAGAGGATCATATAAGAGGGGACAAGGTAGACCGGCAGCGGAATCATCATCAGGGCGAGCAGGAGCATAAACAGGACTTCCCGCCCCGGAAAACGGAGCCGGGCGAAGGCGTAGGCTGCCGGGATGCCGGTGAAGAGGATGCCCGCAACCGACAGCAGGGTGATGAGCACAGTGTTGCCCAGATAGCGCCACAGTGGAATCTGGCGGAATACCTCGAGATAGTTACTGAACTGCCACTTTGCCGGTATCCAGGTAGGCGGAAAGAGCAACGCCTCAAGCGGGGTCTTGAGTGAGGTGACGACCATCCAGTAAAAGGGCAGGAGCATAGAGACACTGCCCATAATCAGCAGGAGATGGACCGGCAGGTTGCGGACGGTTCTTTTAGCCATAATGCACCTTTTTCTCCAGAACCAGCCGCTGGAGGATGGTCAGGCAAAGGATAATGAGGAAGGCAATAAAGGCAATTGCAGCACCGTAACCGAGGCGCCAGAGTTCAAAGGCATTCTCATAGAAATAATACATCACCACTTTGGTAGTGCCCAGTGGTCCGCCCGGCGGTGGTCCGGTCATAATCCAGACTTGGGCGAAGGTCTCAAAGGCGGCAATTGAGCTCATAATCAGAACATAGTAGGTCGTCGGTGAGAGCAGAGGCCAGGTGATTTTCCAGAAGGTTTTAAACCGGGATGCGCCGTCAATCCTTGCCGCCTCATAATAGGTCTTAGGAATGTTCTGCAGACCGGCAAGGAAGAGGACGATGTTGTAGCCGAGCGCCTTCCAGATGCCCATCAGGACAAGCGAGATCAGGGCAATTGACGGACCGCGCAGGGCATAAGGAAGATTGTTGCCGTGACTGCCCAGAATCAGCTGGAAGATACCCCGCGGGTCCTGAAGCCAGCGGATACCGGTGATGTCAGCGAGGGAAAGAAAGTAATTGAAGACGCCACGTTCCGGATGAAGGAGCCATTTCCAGACAACAGATACAGCAACAATGGAGGTGACCACCGGCAAGTAATAGATGGTCCGGTAGACACTCAAGCCGCGGATGCGCTGATTGAGCAGCAGGGCGATAAAGAGGGAGAAAAATATTGTTACCGGGACTTCAAAAATGATATACCAGCCGGTGTTCAGGAGTGATTTGTAAAACATCGGGTCTTTGAGGACTTCAAGATAATTTCCCAGGCCGACAAAGGAACGGGGACCAGCCATACCCCAGTCATACAGACTCATCCGGACTGACAGCAGAATCGGAATTATGCGAAAGGCGATGAGAATGAGGAGTGCCGGCAGGAGCAACAGAATGGCATTAATTGCTTCACGGACAGGTCGGGATGGCATTTTTTACCTATTATAAACAGTGCACCGGATGAGTCAAATCCACCTCAAAAGCCAGATTTGACTGCAAGCCAGCCGGGCATAATCTATATCTTATCCAGGAGGAACACGATGAGCAGGAAACTGATACCCGTAATAATATTGAGTGTCATTTTACTAACCGGCTGTGGAGGACCGAAGTCAACTACCTCCAGTCAGCAGAGTGTATCTGTGACTGAAGATAGCCCGGTGCTTGTAATCACCAGTCCTTATTTTGCTGATAGAGAGACGATTCCCAGGAAGTTTACCGGCGATGGCGAGGATGTATCGCCCGAACTGCGCTGGGATAATGTGCCTTCCGGAACCAGAAGTTTTGCATTAATCTGTTCTGACCCGGATGCGCCGCTGGGCACATTCATTCACTGGGTGATTTATGACCTGCCCGCAGATGTCCGGCACCTGCCTGAGGGAATGCCGAAAACGGGTGTGCTGGATAATGGCGCCCGGCAGGGGGTTAACGGGTTCAGACAACTGGGGTATAACGGACCCAAACCGCCACCCGGCAGGCCGCACCGGTATATTTTCCGGCTTTACGCACTGGATACCATTTTCGGTGCCGAACCGGGAATATCTGCCGGCAGACTTGCCGGAATGATGGAGAATCATATTCTTGCAACTGCCGAATTGACAGGAATTTATGGAAAGTAGTTATAAAGAAAAATATCCCCAGCTTGCCGAGCTGGACCGGGATTTTTTGATTTCAATCCTTGAGGATGCGGCAAAGAACTGGCTGGCGCATGACGGGTTGTGGTTTCAGGGAGTGGAGCGCAGGTTCGGCATGGAAACTGCGATTGAGATTGATGCCGAGGCGTGGCGGCAGTTTACCGTGATTGAGGCAAGGCGGATTATGGAGCGGCACGGTATTGCGCCGGGAAGCGGAATTTCCGGACTTGCGCGGGCTCTGGGTTTCCGGCTCTATGCCTTTATCAACCGGCAGGAGATCACCGAGCAGACCCAGAACCGGCTGGTGTTTACGATGAAGGAGTGCCGGGTGCAGGCGGCGCGCAAGCGCAAGGGGCTTGATGACTTTCCCTGCAAAACTGTGGGTCTGGTTGAATATGAGTGGTTTGCCAGAACGGTTGATGAGCGGATACAGACCCGTTGTCTTTTCTGCCCGCCGGACCGGCATCCGGATGATGCCTGGTGTTCCTGGGAGTTTGTGATTAAATGAGTCGAGCGTCAGAAACCGGTTCCTCCAGACGCTACACGATGCGGGATGTGCCGGCAGCGGAGCGTCCCCGGGAACGGCTGGTGCGCTATGGTGCGGACAAGCTTTCCGGTGAGGAGCTCCTTGCGGTCTTAATCAGCCGGGGAACATCCGGAGTGCCGGTGCGGGAGATTGCCCATGAGCTTTTGGTGCGTTTCGGCTCGGTGGCGCGGATTGCAGAGGCAAGTATTGAGGAGCTGAAGCAGGTGCCGGGTATCGGTCTGGCAAAAGCCTGTCAGCTCAAGGCGGCGTTTGAGCTGGCCCGTCGCTACCTCGAAAGTCAGGTTCCGGAGCAGAGACAAGAGCTGACCTCACCGGAGGCGGTGGTAAAACTCCTTCTGCCGCGCCTGATTGAGAAGAAAAAGGAGTGTTTCTTTACCGTGCTGCTTGATGCCCGGAACCGGCACATAAGGACCGAACAGGTTTCAGTCGGCAGTCTGGACACCACCCTTGCCCATCCGCGCGAGGTTTTTGATGCGGCGGTCCATGACCATGCACCGGCGGTAATTCTGGTGCACAATCACCCCTCCGGAGACCCGACACCGTCAGAGGAGGATATCAGACTGACGAGACGGCTGGTTGAGGCGGGCAAGCTCCTGGGAATCAGGGTACAGGATCACATCATAATTGCCGGCAGTTCCTATTACAGCTTCCGCAGTCACGGACTGCTGTAGGTCTCAGGCTTCAGACCTCTTCAGGTGGGGGCCAGACCGCCATGCAGGCAGGGTTGGCGCAGCGCAGGGTTTCTGCCCGGCAGGCTTTGAGACAGCGGGGGCAGGAGGCGCTGCTGACTCTGCCATCCGGTTCCAGATATGCCTCTTCCTCCCAGTTGTAATTGCACTTTTCACAGAAGTAGCCGGCAAGGGTTTCTTTACGGTTGCAGGAGGGACAGCGACAGCGATTGCTCATAGCTTAAATATAGTCAGCATGAATTCCGCTGTCAACTCCTGAACCGCTTGCCTTTTGCTACCGGCAGGTTAAACTGAAGATGTGGTTGCGCTGATTACCGGGGTCAAGGGTTTGCTGGGTACTTATTTGTCTTTTTTTCTCAGGGCTGAAGGTGTCAGAGTTACCGGCTGGGATCTGCCGGAGCATGATATTACCCGGATTGAGGAGTGTATTAACGCCATCCACGAGGAAAATCCGGAGGTGATTTTCCATCTTGCCGCCTGGACCGATGTTGACGGCTGTGAGGCGGAGCCGGCGCGGGCGCTGGCGGTAAATTTTCAGGGGACCTGGGCGGTGGCGCTCGGTGCGGCGGAAACTGGGTGTAAACTTGTGTATTTGTCAACCGATTATGTTTTTGATGGCAGGAAGCGGAAACCCTACCGGGAGAGCGACAGGCCCAATCCGCTTTCGGTCTACGGCAGAAGCAAATACCTGGGTGAACAGGTGGTGATGAAGAACTGCCGGCGTTATTTTATTGTCCGGACGAGCCGGCTTTTCGGCCGACACGGCAGAAATTTTGTCAATACGATTCTCAGCCGGGCAAAGGTGGATGGTGAGCTCCGGGTGGTCAATGATCAGACCGGTTCGCCGACTTATGCGAAAGATCTGTGTCTGCCACTGGTGCGGCTTGTTCGCTCCGAACATTACGGCATCTATCATCTGACCAATTCCGGTCAGTGTACCTGGTTTGAGTTTGCCCGGGAGATTGTCAGGCTTGCCGGCTTGAACTGCAAGGTCATACCGATTACGACCGCCGAAAGCGGACGCCGGGCACCGAGGCCCGCATATTCGGTGCTGGACAATCATCATTACCGGCGCCGGTTCGGTTTGGAGTTGAGACCCTGGCAGGAGGCATTAAGGAGTTATCTTGATGAGATACAGGCAGCCGAAACTGGCGGTTGACTGCATAATCCGGCTCCGGGACCGGGTGGTGCTGATTTACCGGCGGAATGAGCCGAAGGGCTGGGCACTGCCGGGCGGATTTGTGAACTACGGCGAGACGGTGGAGGAGGCGGTGGTGCGGGAGATCCGGGAGGAAACCGGTCTGGAGCTGGATAATCTCCAGCAGTTTCATGTCTATTCGGATCCGAAGCGCGACCCACGGTGGCACTGTGTTTCGGTGGTTTTTACCGCCGAGGGCAGAGGAGAACCGCGTGCCGGGGATGATGCAGGCAGAATCATGCTGGTGGAGCTGGACCGACTGGATGAGGTTAATTTAGTTTTTGATCACCGGCAGATTCTTGAGGACTACCGCGGGCAGTGCGGTGCTAATCCGGATAGGCGTTAAGCTGCTTTGCCCATTTGTTGAGCTGCTGGCGCCGGGTGTTATCATCTTCGGGCAAAACCAGCGGCCGGCCGCGGGCGTCAATTATCACTCCGGATAATCCGCCTTCCACTTCCGCTTCAACGGTCTTGCCCGAGCCGGCGCCGGCATCAAATCCCCGCTCCGGAGTGATCACCGCCTTTGCCTTTTCACCTACCGGGAGGGGCAGGCATTGAATGTCACCGAAGTTAACCTTTGCCTCAAATGTTTCTCCATTATTCTTGATTATCCTGACATGAACACAGGTTTTGCCTTCCTTGCCCTGGCCCGCCGGTGAGATGCTCGTGCCAAGGTGAATCAGACAGTCCTTTTCAAAGACTTCCTGTGCTGCCTCCGGATGGACTTCAGTCAGCACCCCGAGATGAGGCATCATGAAGATGGAGTCTACGGTGAGCCGGGTGACTCCTTCGGGTTGAAATGCGTCCAAAAGCATCATTGCCGCCTGTGCCCGGCGCGGGGCATGGGAGAGCGCACCGCCGGAACCGACGATCAGTGCCAGTTCCATCATATTGACCAGTGTTTCTCCGGTGCGTGCCTGCGCAAAGGCGTCGGAGATGGTCCGCTCCTGCTGGACACCCTTGAGTCCGACTGCCATCGATTTGTGATGTTGAAGTGCAAGGCGCAGGGCTTCACGGGCAATTGCCTGCTCCAGCTTCAGGTCCTCCAAAGTTGAAGGTATAGTAGTAGGCCGGATCATCTTGTTGCGAATCCGGTTCCGGACTTCGCTTGTCGGGATGTCGAGCGGCAGCCAGCGGATGATGTTCTTTTCACCGGCTTCAGCCAGCACATTGGAGACGGAATAGGACATGCCGAGATTGGCGGAGACGGTGCGGTTGAAAATGCCCTGAAATACGCTGAATACATCGGTGGTGGCACCGCCGATGTCCACCCCCAGGACCGCAATCCCCTGACTTTTGCCGATATTTTCAATCAGGAGTCCGACCGCACCGGGTGTGGGCATGATCGGGACATCGGTCCATTCCATCAGTTTCCGGTAGCCGGGTGCGTGTGCCATCACATGTTCCATGAACAGGTCATGGATCTTATGCCGTGCCGGTCCGAGATTTTCCCGCTCAAGCACGGGCCGGATGTTTTCAACAATTACCAGACTGGTTTTATCCTTCAGTGTCTTCAGAACCAGTTCCCGGGCGTCCTTGTTGCCGGCATAGATGACCGGCAGGTTGTAGCCAATACCGAAACGGGGTTTGGGATCGGCCGCGGCGATCAGTTCAGCCAGTTCTACAACATGGGAAACGGTGCCGCCATCAACCCCGCCGGAGAGCAGAATCATGTCCGGCCGCAGGGTCCGGATCCGTTCGATCTTTTCGTGAGGAAGCCGGCCGTCGTTGGAGGCGATGACATCCATGACGATGGCGCCGGCACCCAGCGCTGCCCGGGCCGCACTTTCTCCGGTCATCGTGAGTACGACCCCGGCAACCATCATCTGCAAGCCGCCACCGGCCGAGGAGGTGGAAATGTAGATGTCAGTTCCTTCTTTTTCACTTGCCTTGGGTTTGTAGATGCCTTCGCCTTTGACCAGTTTAACCCCGGAAAGTTCTTCCACCTCCATCACCGAGTTAAGCACACCTTTGGTTACATCCTCAAACGGGGCTTCAACTGTCGTCGGTGCTTCACCCCGGACGATCAGCCGGTATTCACTGCCCCGTTTCTCAATCAGAATTGCCTTGGTGGTAGTGGAGCCACAGTCGGTGGCAAGGATACGGGTAATCTTTTCTTTATCAAACTTTGGTTTGTCCATTTTCACCCTCACTTTCGGTTTTAGGCCCTCGGCGCTCCTCTTCCAGCTGTTCAATCGTCTGAATCAGAATTTCAATGTTAGCGCGGTCCTCTAACAGGGCGGCAATCTCATCATACTGGTGGAAGGGAAAAAGCGCCATGATGATTGGCTGGAAAAAAACCATCAGCTGGGAGCCGACAAAGGAGAGCGGTTTGGTTGATTCCAGCAGAACAATCGCTACCGGCGTAAGCCGGAGCTCGACCGTCTTGCGGGCGATTCGGGTCAGAATCTCGGTCTTGCGTTCGGGGGTAATATCAGAGGCAAACATCTATTCCTGATAGTTGACATCCAGCAATCTTGACGCCCGTGCTTCATCAAGCCGGCGCACCGGAGTAGAGTGGGGAGCATTATGGAGGATTTCCGGTTGCGTTCGGGCTTCCTCGGCGATCTGCTTCATTGCCTGGACGAATTCATCGAGCGATTCCTTTGATTCAGTTTCAGTTGGTTCGATCATCAGCGCCTCCGGTACGATCAACGGAAAGTAGACAGTGGGTGCATGCAGGCCGAAGTCAAGCAGCCGTTTTGCCACATCCAGCGTCCGGACGCCGTGCTGTTTGAGGTTGTTGCCAGAAAAGACCACTTCATGCAGGGACCGCCGGGCGTAGGGAAGTTCGTAAATTCCTTCCAGTTCACGGCGGATGTAATTGGCGTTGAGCACCGCACATTCGGCGACCCGCTTCAAACCATCGGCACCGAGCATACGGATGTAGGTGTAGGCGCGGACCAGAACCAAAAACTGGCCTAGGGAACCCAGAACTCTGCCGATGGAATCAGGACGGTCATATTCCAGCCTGTACCCATTTTCGCCTTTGACAATTACCGGGCGGGGCAGAAATGGCTCCAGGTGTTTTTTGACCGCAACCGGTCCGGCACCGGGTCCGCCACCACCGTGCGGTGTGGAGAAGGTCTTGTGAAGGTTGATGTGCATCAGATCAAAGCCCGCATCAGCCGGGCGATGAATTCCCAGGTAGGCATTGAGGTTGGCACCATCAAGGTAGACGAGTGCACCCTGCTCGTGCATGATTTCGCAGATCCGTTTGATCTCCGACTCAAACAGCCCGAGGGTGTTGGGATTGGTGACCATCAGGCAGGCAACGGAGTTGTTGCAGGTACGCATCAGCTCCTGCGGGTCAATCAGTCCCTGGTCAGTGGATTTGATCTGGACTGCCTGGAATCCGGAAAGCACTACTGAAGCGGGGTTAGTACCGTGGGCCGAGTCGGGTACAAGCACGAGATTACGGTTCTCACCCTTCTTTTCAAAATACCTGCGCACCATCATGATGCCGGTAAGTTCACCGTGGGCACCGGCAGCAGGCTGCAGGGTTACAGCATCAAATCCGGTAATCTCCTTCAGAAATTCTCCGAGTTCAAACATCAGCTGGAGTGCACCCTGGATCAGCGTTTCCGGTCCGTAGGGATGAAGGCTGGTAAAGCCGGGTAACCTGCAGGTCAGTTCATTGACCTTTGGATTGTATTTCATCGTGCAGGAGCCCAGCGGATAGAAACCTTTATCTACATGGTGGTTCAGCGTGGAGAGCCGGGTGAAATGGCGGATGATGTCAATTTCCGACAATTCCGGGAGGCGATTATCAGCCCGGACCATATTAGAACCGAAAACGGCAGCCGGGTCAACTGCAGGAACATCAAGTTCCGGCAGAGACCAGGCACGTCTGCCAGGGCAGGAAAGTTCAAAGAGTGATTTTTCCGGTTTCATTTTTTCCTCATACTGGTGATCAGCCGGTCGATCGACCGGTCATAGGTTCTTTCTGCTTCCGGGGGAAAGAAGCAGCCGGGGATTTCTCCGTGCTGGCGGTGATAAGCCACACATTCACAGCAGCGTCCTTTCCGGGCGCACGGTTCATAGGTGCAGGTGCAGTTGTTGCGGTTTGCCTTCAGGTTACATTCCATAGTTGCTCCTGAACTGTTTGATGAATGATAGATACTGATTAAGCTCCTGACGGGTGCGTCTTTCCGTGACCGCAACGAGCAGCCGGTTCTGCCACTGCGGGTTGAACTGTCCGAGATCAACGCCAGGCAGAATCCCCTGCTGGACCCCGGCGGCGATAATTTCACCTGCCGGGACTGGGGTTTCTACGACAAATTCCTTGAAGCAGGGGGCAGAGGTGGGCAGCTTAAAGCCCGGAATTTCTGCAATAGCAGTGGCAAGATATGTTGCCTTTGCCAGACACTGCCGGGCAACCTCTTTGATTCCTTCTTTGCCCATCCAGGCAAGATAAACGGTGGCAGCCAGTGCACACAGCGCCTGATTGGTGCAGATATTGGAGGTGGCACGTTCACGCCGGATATGCTGTTCCCGGGTCTGAAGCGCCAGCACATAGCCGGTCCTGCCTTCAACATCAACTGTACGGGCGGCAATCCTGCCAGGCATATGACGGATGTATTTCTTTTTGGCAGTCAGAATTCCGAGATAGGGTCCGCCCAGGGAAAGGGGAATGCCCAGTCCCTGACCTTCTGCAACCGCAATGTCGGCATCATAGGCGCCGGGTGGTTGAAGGATACCAAGAGATATGGGATCAACGGCAACGATAAGCAGTCCACCAGCTTCGTGAGTCAGCCGGCCAATTTCCTGAACTGGTTCCAGCGCACCGAAGAAATTCGGATGCTGAATGATTACTGCCGCGGTATCGGTGTTGAGCAGTTTCTGCAGTCTATCGAGATCAGTGAGCAGGTTTTTGTCCGGAATGGCGACAATCGGGACATTCAAGCCATGGGCATAGGTGGCAATTACCTCACGATAGACCGGATTAACGGTCGCACTGACGAGCACCTGAGAGCGACCGGTAATGTCCCGTGCCATGTGAACTGTCTCTGCCAAGGCGGAGGCGCAGTCATACATGGAGGCGTTGGCAACCTCCATTTCAAACAACCGGCAGACAAGGGACTGGAATTCATAGATTGACTGGAGTGTCCCCTGACTGACTTCAGCCTGATAAGGAGTATATGCGGTATAGAATTCCGACCGGGAGATGATCGTATCAATAAGTGCCGGCCGGTAGTGGTCATAGGCACCTGCCCCGGCAAAGCAGATCAGTTGGTCAGTGCCGGCGTTGAGGCGGGCGAGGCGACTGAGCTCGCTGATTACTTCGGGTTCGGAAAGAGGTCGGGGAAGGTTGAACCGGTGCCGGTATTTGAGTTCTTCCGGGATGGTATCAAAAAGTTCGTCAATGTTTTTTACGCCGATGCGGTCGAGCATCTGGCGAATATCTTCCGGAGTATGAGGCGCGTAATTCAATGATGCTCCGATCTTTTTACCAGTTCGGCGTAGGCGGTATGGTCCAGCAGGCTGTTAATCTCTTCCGGGTGGGAGATTTTAATTCGGCAGAGCCAGCCCTGACCATAGGGGTCCCGGTTGACCATTGCCGGCGCCTCGCCTTCTGCCTTGTGGATTTGAGTATTTACTTCGATCACCTCTCCCGAGAGTGGGGCGTAGATATCCGATGTTGCCTTGACCGCCTCGATAAAACCGATCGGATCGTTCTGTTTGACCGTTTTGCCAAGTGCGGTGATCTCCACATAGACAACATCGGAAAGTTCGTGCTGAGCGAAATCGGTGATTCCCACAGTGGCAATGTCGCCTTCAATTCTTGCCCACTCGTGGGTTTTTGTATATTTCAGATCCTCAGGAATTTGTGCCATTTATATCCTCCTTATTTCTTCCTTGAGCCGGACTTGTAAAATGGTGGGGGGACTACAACCGCTCTTGCACGGTGGTTGCGGATTTCTATCGTCAACTCGGTCCCGGATGATGAAAACCGGCGCTGGACATAGGCAAGGGCGATTCCCTTGTTCAGCGAAGGGGACATCGTGCCTGAGGTCGTGATGCCAATCTGATTGTCATCGGCAAAGACCGGCAGGCGGGGACGGGGAATTGCCTTTTCCAGCATCTCCAGGCAGACGAGACGGCGTGCCGGTTTTTCCTGTGCTACCTGCTTTAATACTTCAGACCCAATAAATCCGCCCGGTTTATCCAGCTTAACGACGAAGCCGAGTCCGGCTTCGAGCGGGTTGGTGGTCTGGTCAATGTCATTGCCGTAGAGGCAGTATTTCATTTCCAGCCGCAGGGTGTCACGGGCACCAAGCCCGATCGGTTCAATTTCAAACTCCCTGCCGGCTTCCATCAGCGCATCCCAGACCGCAAGAGCGCTTTGCGCGGGAATATAGAGTTCAAATCCATCTTCTCCGGTATAGCCGGTCCTGGAGATGAGGCAGTCAATACCAGCAATTTTGCCCTCGGTTGCCCAGTAGAACCCTACAGGTGCAAGATCAATTGAGCAGATTTTCTGCAGGCAGGGCTCGGCTTTGGGGCCCTGAATCGCCAGCTGTGCTACTGCATCGGTAATGTTTTCAATCCGGACATCGCCGTTGCGGTGCTCAAGCAGCCATTGGGTATCCTTTTCATTATTGGCGCCGTTGACTACGAGTAGATAGTGATCTGGCAGGCGGTAAACTACCAGGTCATCGACAATTCCACCGTCAGGATAACACATGACTGAATACTGTGCCTGATATACCGCCAATGTTGATGCATCGTTAGTGGTCATATGATTGATAAACCGGAGTGCATCGTTTCCCGAAATGCGGATTCTGCCCATATGAGAAACATCAAATACTCCTACTTTCGTGCGCACGTGGTGATGTTCGGGGATTATGCCCTTAAATTGAACTGGTAGATGATAGCCCGCAAACTCGATGATTTTGCCGCCGGCACTCAGATGACGCGGATAGAATGGAGTCTGTTTTATCATGGACAGATATCTTAATTATAATGGTCAGAAAAGTCAAGAAAATGCAATTTGACACCAGCCGCAGAAACAATAAGATAAAAGAACTTGATGCTGCTTTTGATAATCCAGCTCCTCGTGAGTCAGGTTGGGAGAGGAGAAATTCGGGCAGTATATTTTGCCGCCGACAGTCTGGGAAGAAGACTTGTGGACTTTCTTGACGGTGCGACTGCTTCAGTTGACTACTGCTTTTACAACTCCTCCCGTAGTGATGTCGTTGAGGCGCTGATTCGGGCGCACGACCGCGGGGTCCGGGTACGGGTGATTACCGACAACAGCCGGATGGACGATGAATGGGTGGCACGGTTGCGGAATGCCGATATTCCGGTCTGGTCAGATGCCGGATTTCCGGGGGAAACTTATTATATGCACAACAAGTTTGCTGTCCGCGATCTGGCTGATGATGACAGCCTGAATGATCTGCTGTGGACCGGTTCCTATAATCCCAATCAGGATGAACTTAATGCCGATTTTGCAATTGAAATTGCTCATTCCGGCATTGCCCGGGCATATCTTGATGAATTCAATCAGATGTGGGGTTCATCAGGCGGTCTGCCAGTCCGGGACAGCGCCCGGTTTCACAGCCGGAAGCAGGATGTTTTGACCGTCCACCGTTTTCTCATTGAAGATTGTCCGGTATATGTCTATTTTGCACCTCAGGACCGGGTGGTTGATTCCATCACCGCCTGGCTCCGACAGGCGCGCCAGGAGATCTTTTTTGTCATCTTTTCCTTTACCTATCAGCCACTGGGGACGGTGATGATTGAACGCCGGCAGAATGGGATTACGGTCCTAGGCGTCATTGACAAATCCGGGGCAAATGACCCTGCTTCTCAGTATCCGGTGCTCAAGAGCAGCGGTATCCCGGTACTGATTGATTCCGTACCGTTCGGCAGTAAGGTGCTGCATGAAAAGATCGTTGTCCTTGATCGCTCAAAGGTGATTGCCGGTTCTGCAAACTGGTCCAACAATGCCAATTTCAACAATGACGAGAATGTGCTTTTCATTTTCAGCTCAAATGTCGCCAAGCGGTTCTATCCCGAGCTCGTAGCCCGGTATCGGGAAAGTGGAGGGTCACTGCCTCCGGGGATCAGGGAAGGAGATAAAGAAAGACCGGTGATTCGGTTCCGGCGGGCAAGGAGCAGATTCCGTTCTGCCCTTGGAGACGTTATTTATGATTCTGCAGGCAGAAGAATTGCGCCGGGGGGGATCATGACTTCCGGTTTGTATTTTCAGCTGGCACCGGATAGTGGTAGTTTCCGGCTTGTCTTTCTACATTAGAGTTTGTTAATATTCCGAACAATTTTTCTGCTAAAACTGCCCCGGCAGGACATAGAAAAACATGGTAAACACTGGAACCGAAATGAATGGAGCAAATTAAATTTGACTTCTCTGCACCCGGATATATAATTAACATCAATCTAAATTACGATGGCTCGGTCAAAGTCACCAAGTTTTATAACCAAAAAGGAGTTCAAGGTGAGAAATGTCCGTTATTTGATCATTACTGTCGTACTGCTTTCGGCGTTAATTTTTTTCGCCCCGGCAGTACAGGCACGGCAGATGATTGTCCGGGTTGATGTGCCGGACTATCCCACGCTTTATCAGCATATTCCCTTTAAGGGAAGTTCAATTGAAATTGCCGGTGCACAGCCCGGCAAGTCTTATGACCTGCTGGTGGACGAAAGTGATCTGCCGCTGGTGCTCAATTCCGGACTTAAGGCTGAGATTGTAGTGCCGGACTTGGAGGCACAGAAGCAGGAAGCGGCGGCGTTTGGATTTTACTGTTCTTACGATTCGCTCTTATCGATTATGCGCAACTGGGCAGCAAGCTATCCTTCAATCTGTCGGCTGGAGTCAATCGGTCAGACCTATCAGGGACGCTGGATTTACGGAGTCAAAATTTCGGATAATGTGAATCTGGATGAGGAGGAGCCCGAGGTGCTGCTGGAGGCGATGCATCATTCCCGGGAATGGGCGACACCTCAGGCGGCAAGGTATTTTGCCGATACGATACTGCGCAACTACACAACCAACCCAGCTTTTCAGAATTTTGTTGACAATCACGAACTCTGGGTTTTCCCGATTATAAATGTTGACGGTTATGTCTATGACTATCCCAGTCAGCGCAGCTGGCGCAAGAACCGTCAGCCCTACGGTTCGGCTATCGGTTGCGACCCGAATCGCGATTATAATGGTGCCTGCAACGGTTCCAGAATGGCAGACTGGGGGGCGCTCGTTCCGGGGTCACGATCTTCTCACCTACCTTCGGATGAAACATTCATGGGCGGATATGGTGCCTGGGGTTATGAGGTGAATGCCTTGTGTAACTTCTTTAAACAGCGGACATTCTTGGCAGATATTTCTCTGCATTCATATTCTGAACTGGTGCTCTGGCCCTATGGAAATGGCGAGACACCACCTGACAACAATACATTTGTCAGTCTTGGTCAGAGGATGGCACAGCAGATGCAGAAGCTCTCCGGAGGAACTTATACCCCCGAGCCTTCAAGTGAGCTTTACCCGACTGCCGGCGGCTCAATCGATTGGATGTATGGCTGGGCACGGCATATCGGTGGCTTTCCCTGTCTTTCCTATGTTTTTGAGATTGGTACGACTTTTTATCAGAATGTAAGTCAGCTGGATGCAATTCAGCGCGAAGTGTTCAAGGGCATCTGGTATCTCTTTAACCGTGCGGATTCAATTGGTGAGGTGCTGGAAGGTGTGGTACCTAGGCCGATTCTGGCAGTGATGGATTCAAGTCTTACCGGCACATTTACTGTGCACTGGTCTCCGATCCGGCCTGAGCATAATCATCCGGAGAAGTGGGAGCTGGAGGAGCTGAGCGGTTTGAGTGTGGTAACCGAGGATTTTGAGTCCGGTTCTGCCCGCTGGGTTCTGCAAGGTGCTTCACTGTCATCCACACAGAAGCATGCCGGTAGTTACAGTGTGTCACTCGGGACGGGAAACAACATTTCCAACTATGCGATGACCGCTGATCCTTATCCGGTTCAACCCGGTGACAGTCTGATTTACTGGATCTGGTATAATACCGAAGCAAACTATGATGTTGTGGTGACCGAAGTGTCGCTGGAAGGCAAGGAGTGGATTCAGCTGCATAACCGTTACGACGGCAATTCCGGGGGGTGGCTACGTAAGGCTTATTCACTTGATCCATGGGCAGGAAAATCGGTCTACATCCGATTTCGGTATATGACGGATGATAATACATTGGGCAGCGGGGTGTATGTTGATGATGTTTATCCGGTGCCGTCATTTGCCAGTCGCCGGCTGGTTGCCAGTAATATTACCGACACGATGTATGAGGTTACGGTTGCTGAACCCGGTCAATACTGGTATCGGGTACGGGGTTATAATTCCACTTGGGGCTGGGGTGATTATGGACCGCTGGAGGATATCATTGTTACCGGAAGCGGAGTTGCCGAGCAGCCAAAGGTAAAGCGATATCGGACCGATCTGAGTCTCCTCGGTCCCAATCCTGCTTCCGGTGCCGGCATCCGGATTCAATACTCACTTGCTCACAGCGGTAATGCTGAGCTGGCAGTTTTCGATGCTACGGGCAGGGCGGTGCGCAGGCTGATATCGGGCGTGGTGCCCGCAGGGGAGTATCAGATTAACTGGGATGGAGCTGATAGTCAGGGGAAGAGACTACCAGCCGGCGTCTATTTCTGCCGTCTGATTGCTGACGAGACAAGAACCGGACGGATTGTTCTCAACCGCTGACAGGCTTGCAGCAGAAGATTAGGGGTGCTGATTTTGGTCAGCACCCCTTTTTGAAGTTACCAAGCTTTTTGAGGGGAGATATTGGAATTTGAGATTATGAATTCCCCAGAAGAGATTGGTTTTGATCCGGTGGTCCTGCCGACTGAGCCGGTTGAGGAAACGGCGAACCAAAAGTCGGTGGCTTTTTTGCTGGTAGGGGCATTGGTTACGGACCGGTCTGATGCCGGCGCTTTTCAGGCGGGAGCGAATCATCTCTTCAGTGAAGTAATAGAGGGGGCGAATGATGGTCAGGGCACCGTTAAAAAGCGGTTGGACCGGAATGATGGTGCTGGCAGAGGCGGTAAAAAGCAGATTCAAGAGAAAGGTCTCATTCACATCCTCCAGATGGTGTCCGAGTGCAACCTTTGTGCAACCAAGTTTTGCTGCAGTCTGAAACAGCGCTTTGCGCCGTTCCCGGGCACAGAAGAAGCAGGACTCCGAGTGTGTCTGCCGGAGTTTCTGGGGCACATCAATTTGTTTAATTATGCAGCTAAGTCCAAGTCTAGTGCAGATTTTTTCGATTCTTTCAGTTTTCCACTCCGGAAAGCCGGGGTGGATGTGAACCGGTAGGAGTTGCCAGTTCAACTGCTGGCGGCGATTGTAATTTACAAGTGTCAGCAGCAGACACAGGCTGTCTGCCCCTCCAGAAACTCCAATGACCACCCGTTCATTTTCTTTGAGCAGCTGATTGGGGGGCAGAGCCCGGCGCAGGAGCCGTTCTGCTGGTTTCAACTTTGGGTGTCGGAATTTTTGCGCCTTGGGAGAACTATTTCCGGAAACTGGCGGAGCTGTTCCCAGAAAAGTTCCTCAATTTGCTTTAGCCGTTCCGGCGTGCGGGCTTCAAACCTGAGCACGAGAATCGGTTGAGTATTGGAGGCACGCACCAGACCCCAGCCGTCGTCAAAAACTACCCGAGCACCATCAATGTCAATTACCTGATAGTTCTTTCGGAAATGATCCTGTAATTTTTTGACTATGTGAAATTTGAGCTGGTCGGCATCCGGGCTCGTAATCCGGACCCGGATTTCCGGAGTGGCACAGTAGTAAGGGATTTCTGCGGTCAGCTGGGAAAGGGATTTGCCTGTGGTATCAAGGATCTGAAGGAGACGGAGGGAGGCGAAAATGGCGTCATCATAGCCGTAATAGTCTTCGGCGAAGAACATGTGGCCAGACATTTCGCCAGCAATCAGTGCTCCTTCTTCCTTCATCTTCGCCTTGATCAGGGAATGACCGGTTTTCCACATTACCGGAATACCCCCGAGTGATTGTATATATTCCACCAGCCCCTGAGAGCATTTGACCTCAAACACGATTCTGGCACCAGGATGCCGGGTGAGGATGTCACGGGCAAAGATTGCCAGCAGCCGGTCGCCGTAGAGCGTATTTCCTTTTTCATCAATGGCACCAATCCGGTCGGCGTCACCGTCGTAACCGAATCCGCAGTCGGCACCCGTTTCCCGCACTAGGCTGACCGCCTGTTCAAGATGTTGGGGCACGGTCGGGTCTGGAACGTGGGCGGGAAATGCGCCATCAGGGTTCAGATTGATGAATGTCGGCTGAAGCGGATAACCGCTGATCAGTCGTTCAAGCAGCACGCCGGCGGTGCCGTTACCTGGGTCAAATACCACCTTGAGCGGACGGGTAATTTTTACCTTCTGGTGGCACAGCTGAATATAGGCGGGAATAACATCAGTTTCGTTGATTTGCCCTTTGCCAGTGCGGAATCTGTCTGCTTCCATCAACCGGCGCAGCTCCTGGATTTCCTCACCGTAAATTGTAGTTTTGTGCAGGGCTATTTTGAAGCCATTTTCATCCGGTGGATTGTGGCTGGCGGTGATCATGATTCCTGCGTTGATGTTCAGATGGAAGCAGGAGAAGTAAAACACTGGGGTGGGCACAATGCCGATTTTTACCACATCTACCCCAGTGGCGGTCAGCCCCGCAACCAACGTCTTTTCAATTCGCGGACCCGAAAGTCGAACATCACGACCAATGATGCACTGATATACACCTTTGGACTGAATATAAGTGCCGTACGCCTGACCGAACCTGTAAACTACTTCGTCGGTGAGATCACGATCAGCAATACCACGGATGTCATATTCCCGAAAAATCGCTGGGTTCATACTATAACTATAGCCGCAAATCACCCAGAGTGCAAAAAAAACAGGAGGCGGAACGCCTCCTGTCCGAATGTATTAGGTGGCAGGTTACTCGCCGTAGACGATGATGGTGTAGGTTGACCACAAACCAAGGATGCTCGTTACCTCCTGGTCAATATGGTGCACCTTGCTGATACCGCCCTGCTTCATAGCTGCTTCAAGGCTGGCATCACCGGTGGCAATGATGCCGAGAATATTGGTTGCAGTAACCTTGCTGACCTTGGCAGCCTGGGTTGCGGTCGGTCCGTAGTAGGCGACTGCTTCCGCAGGCGTCCTTACTGAGGTGTAAAGAGTCCCTACGGTGTAGAATCCCGGGATGCAGCCAGTGAGCATGGTCAGGCAGACAACCGGGATGATTCCCAGCAGTAATGCCTTTCTCATAAGTACCTCCTTTTGTTTTTCTGCCCCTGATGGCAGAGTTTGCCGCTGCATACGCCACAGTTTAGCAACCGGATGAATATGTGTCAAGGAAAATCGGTGTTTCAGGAAGGCTTAGTGCCGAAGAGAGGGTAGAGGCGGATGCGCGTTGCTTCATCAACCGGGCTGAAGCGCTTGAACTGCATTGAGTGGCTTGCCCGGCCTTGGGTCAGAGAGCGAAGCGTGGTAGCATAGCCAAAGGTATTGACGAGAGGAATTTCAGCGGTGATAATCTGGTGTCCTTTGACCGGCTCAAGATGAATGATTTTCCCCCCCCGGGCATTGATATCACCAAGGACGTTGCCGAGATAAGCCTCGGGAGTAACGACCTCCAGTTCCATTATTGGTTCTAGGAATGTAGGGTGCGCTAGGAGAAAGGCTTCGCGGAACGCCTGAGTAGCTGCCAGTTTGAAGTCGACATCAGTTGAATCCACCTCATGGTAGGCGCCATCAATAATCCGCACACGGGTATTGATGATCGGATAGCCGGCAAGGACGCCTGATTCGAATGACTCTTCGATTGCCTGTTCAATTGCGGGAATAAACTGCTTTGGGATTGTTCCTTCGCGGATTTCATTTACAATCCAGTTGCCATCCTTGGATGGCTCCAGTGTGAGTTTGACGACAGCAAAGTGCCCCCGACCCCCGGTCTGACGGATGAACCGGCTCTCGTAAGTGGCGGCAGTGGTAATTGTTTCCCGGTAGGACACCTGAGGTTTGCCGGAATGAACCTCAACACGATAATCGCGGGCAAGCCGGTCGAGAAGAATTTCCAGATGCAGTTCGCCCATGCCGGACAGGATCAGTTGACCGGTTTCCTCATCGGTTTTGACTTTGAAGGTCGGATCTTCAAGCGACATTGTTTCCAGGGCGGCATGAAGTCGATCTTCATCAGCGCGGGTTTTGGGTTCGATGGCGAGGAAGACCACCGGTTCCGGCGGTTTGATCGGTTCAAAGGCGATCGGATGGGCGAGATCGGCAAGCGTCTGTCCGGTCCTGCTTTCCTTCAGCCCGATTACAGCCCCAATTTCACCTGCGGCGAGTGAGTTTACTTCTTCTACCCGGTTGGCGTGCATAACTGCTAGACGCAGAATCCGTACCCGCTTCATTTCCGGAATCGTCATGACCACATCACCAGTTTCAACTCTACCGGAATATACCCGAATATAAGAGAGCATTCCCCGCTGGGGGTCGAAGCTGAGTTTGAAAACCAGTGCCGAAAATGGTGCCGAAGGGTCGGCGGGACGAATTTCTTCTTTGTTCGTTTTGGGATTAATGCCCTTGGCAGGCGGTATGTCCAGAGGAGAGGGGAGATAATCGACAATACCGTCAAGTAATTTCTGAATGCCTTTGTTCCGGAATGCGGCACCGCAGAATACGGGCACGATTTTCATTTCCAGAGTGCCTTTTCGGATCGCTGTCTTGATATCCTGCGGGGTAATTTCTTCGCTGCGAAGATATTTGTCCAGAAGTGTTTCATCAAATGTTGTCAGGATATCAAGCAGTTGATGGCGGTATTCTTCCATTTCGGCAATGCGTTCCTGAGGTACTGGAAATGTTTTGTAGGTGGCTCCGAGATCATCACTCTGCCAGACACAGGCTTCCTGAGTAATGAGGTCAATCACACCAGTGAACTGATCTTCAATTCCGATTGGCAGCTGAACCGGTAGAGGAATCTGTTCAAATTTTTCCCTCATCATTTTCACTACGCGGTAGAAGTCGGCTCCGATCCGGTCGAGTTTGTTAATGAAGGCAATCCGGGGCACCCGATAGCGATCCGCTTGGCGCCATACTGTTTCGGTCTGAGGTTCTACGCCACCAACGCCGCAGAGGATAATAACGGCTCCATCCAGGACTTTGAGCGAGCGTTCAACTTCAATAGTAAAATCTACATGGCCCGGGGTATCAATGATGTTGATCCGGTGGTCAAGCCAGTTGACACTGGTTGCTGCGGCAGTGATTGTGATACCCCGTTCGCGTTCCTGAATCATCCAGTCCATCTGAGTCGTGCCTTCATCAATTTCGCCCATGCGGTGAATTCTGCCCGTATAATAAAGGATCCGTTCTGTTGTGGTTGTTTTACCGGCGTCGATATGTGCAGCGATTCCGATATTCCGGATGCGTTTCAAATCGTATTGTGCCATAAATTAATATGCTAATTCAATATCAGAACCGGTCAAGTTTAAATAGCTGCGATTAATGACAGCATGGCAGGCTGATTGCGGTTTATTTTATGAATCCGAGCCAGTCGCCGAGCAGGAACTGCAGTCTGCCGATAAATAGCGATATACGCGCCATGACCGTATAACCGAATGAAGCGCCGAATCCGATCATGATAAAAATGATGCCCGCATAACTCAGAGGCTTCAGCAGTCCTCTGCGTTCAGTAGAAAAGAAGAAGTAGCTGATGGTGGCGATGACACCTATGAGAATGATAACTGCCCAGAGTCCGGATTGCCAGTTGGCAAAACTGGCACGAGTGATGATCGTTGCTTTCATCTGTCGGATGATTTCTCCTGAGACGGCGCGCGGGATCGATGCTCCGCTGGCATAGCCGAGCACAATGGCAATCGGAATTCGGACAAGCCAGGAGATACGCGGAATGAATCGGGTGAAGTAGAGTGCACCGATGATGGCAATAGCAATGAGCCAGATTTTAGTGGAGAGAGGGGTGGAGGATGAGCCAACTCGGTCAAACAAGCTGGGAACAAGGATGCGGTGCCAATAGAATGTAATTGCATAACCATTGGCGATGCCGACATAAAGATGCTCGGCAAAACGGTAGAAAGGATTTTCCCGGTAGAGGAAGGAGAAGATCGCCAAGGTCAGAATGGCGGCAATCCAGATCCATGGGTCGGTGCTGAGCGTCATTTCTTCCTCCTTCGTGAAGCGAAATAGGCAATATTGCCAACAACGATGAATACCATGATCGCGAGATGGGCAGCAGTCTGCGATGACATGGCTTCGGTGCCGGTGTTGCGCAATCCCCAGTCCATACCTTTATTCTTCATTCGTTTCTCAACCAACTGTTCGTATTCAGCGGCACCTTTCATTCCTGCAAGCATACCGATGAACTGCCCGGAGTTGACATAGGGATAGAAGTCGGCGGCAGAAACGGCGGTGATTCCACAGCTGAGGTTAACGCCGAACTGGACTTGGGCGAAGTTAATCCAAGAGCGGGGCATTGCTGAAGCAGCAATGGATACAAGGATCCCGACATCATCGTAATTTTTGAGATCGCGCATAATTGGCAGACTTTCAGTCGGATTGCCGTAATAATCAACTGGGAAGACGCGTGTGATACGTTCCCCCATACCCAGCATTACAGTCAAAAGCGGTGTGGTCCAGCCCCAGAAAACAAAGTCTTCTCCGTAAATCACCGAGTCTTCGTGAGTCTGCGCCCGGGAGTTGAATTCATTTGTTACCTGCTGAATCGCTTCTTCTGCCAGACCCAGTCCATAAACCTGCATCGCCAAAATTCCCACCCGGCGTTTAATGGTGAATGCATGACGGAGCAGCGCAATTACCATCGGCTGGAGCTCAGCCCGGGTGTCAGGTGTGAAGTCAACCGAAATAACCAGCGCTTTGTTTTCCGGCATGGTATCGATATAGTTAAAGAGTTGTGCCACCGGAGTAGAAGCACGGGGTTGAATTCGGAACGGGAATATCAGCGGCACCATGATGACCAGCCAGAGAACCAGATAGATCCAGCGCCGGTCAATTCGCTGCAGGCGGAGGAAGATGTTTTCGTGCGTTGAACTCATTTGCCGCCTCCCAGCCAGCCCCGTTCTATGCCCAGTATAATCTTCAGGGAAGTAGCAAAAATGCCCAATTCCACACCGAAGAGGATACCCCGCTTGGATGCGGTGTTGGGAACGGCAAGAATCCACTCAGCGAATGCCGGCAGCTGGTGGTGAATGAGCCGTCCGAACGGTACTGCCCCCAGCATAACAATAAACGCTGCTAAAAGCAGCAGGGTTGCTTCAAGATTACGGGCACGGAAGGCGCGGTAAGCAGCCGATGCCATAAAGAATGCCAGCAGCGAAAACATAGTAGCAGCAAGCGGTACCATCATGTTGGAATAGAGTGTCTGGATGTGAATGGAAAAACTGCCGAACCTCGTCGGAAGAATACCCGGACGGGTTACGTCAATGCCGCCGAATACGCCGATAATCGCCGTTATGATCAGAGCGATGATTGTAATGTAGCTGTAACTGTAATACTGTGCCCGGCGTTGAATTTTCAGCATATGATGCTGAACTATTGATCCCACTCCAAGTACGAGACTGAAAGCAGCTATGATGCGCTGAACATCGTTGCGCATGATTTCGTCGGCGGCACGGATTGCCGGATAGGGGACAAAGAAGGCGACAGCCCCGAAGATACCCGTGATTAAAACGATTAGGAGAGGAAGGCGGCGTTTCACGAGTTCCTCCTACAACCAGCTCAGGACCGGCAGGTTGAAACTCAGAGCAAGTACTGAGAAGACGAGAATCATAAATACAATCAGTGCCTTGGAATAATCCTGGGCTTTGATTCCCCCAAGCAGGACCGGTTCGCGGGAGATGTAGGCGCTGGCGGCATACAATTCCTCACCGATCAGAGTATAGTCGCAGGCAGTGATGAAAAAGGGAAGCTGGGCGACCGCATCGGTTCCGGCAATTTGGATTGCGCCGGTTGCCGCACCAGTTTCAGCGATAATCAGCGATTCTGCCCAAAACATTCCGATAAGAAAATTCGTCGCCGGTTTTTCTCGGGTCATAATGCCATCGACCGCTGCTGCAAAGGCAAACTGCTGATCTGTAACAAAAAATACGATGTCCTGATGGAAAGCATCAGGTCTGCCAGCAGTGGTATATGCCTCCTTGACAACCTCCCGAGCAACGGTATAGACAATCGGGTCAGCAACAGGTACAATCAGCGGGGTACCGAACTGTGCGGTTTTCTTTGCTACTTCCCCCAGTATGTTCAGTGAGGCAATAGTTGCAACATCAGACATTGTGGAAAGTCCGGGCACATACAATGTAGCCCGGCCCATTTCAGTAGCCCGGCCCAAAGCCTCCTCAACCGCATCCAGCCCGGCAATACGCCGGATGAAAAGATTTCTATCTCTCTTGGCACGGTCAAAGAAGAAGACGAAAATCAGGCTTAGGATAACGGTGCCCAGCAATGCCGGAAGGGTTGAGGTGTCAAACCACTGGGGAAGAGAACAGGTATAAGCTGAAGGTTGTGAAACTGCCTGTGTTGATTCAGCAACAGCGATAATCTGATAGCGGTATTCAATCCGGTTAACTGCAGCATCGTCAATGTAGCGGTTATTCAATCTTCCTACAAAAGCAAGTGTATCCCATTTATCTGAATTTCTTTGCTGACGCAGCACGCGGTAACCGATCAATTCGGGGGCATTTATTCGATCCCATGTGACGACAATTTTACCCCCCTCATCATTGGGAATGTCCCGGGCTTGCACGTGCTCCGGGGGAAAGATGGTAATTGCTAAAAGCAGGGTCAGGGATAACATATGACTATATTATTTTTACTGGATGGGGAGTCAATGTGGTATAAATAACACTTACCGGAATCAGTCATTTTGAAACGAGTTCTTGCCCGCGTCGAAACGCTAGGATATTTGCTTCCACGAACTGTGGTTTTACCAGTTGTTTGATTGTTTGGTAATAGAGGTCATCCGGAAATTCCAAAAGCCGAGATACCGCACCGAGCATCACCGTATTCTGAACGCGTGGATTGCCTAAAGTACGGGCAGTGTCAAATGCCCGGACAGCCAGGGATTTTTTAAGCCGGTTTTGGATCCGTTTCTCAAGTTCCTCAGAAGCAATTTGTTCCACCAGTCCCAGCTGGACTGGCAGAGGAGCAATAGTAAGCGGATCGTATATCAGCCAGCCAGCAGGAGCGAGGAAATGAAGGTAACGCACTGCCTCAAGGAGTTCGAAGGCGACAATTATATCTGCCGTACCTTCTTCAATCAATGGTGAATGGATTTTTTCCCCCCAGCGGATATGGCTGGTAACACTGCCTCCCCGCTGCGCCATGCCATGAACTTCGCTTTTTTTGACATCCAGTCCGGCAGTAAGCGCCAGCTGGGCAAGAATATCCGAAAAAAGTAGTACACCTTGACCGCCTACACCACATACCAGCAGGTTCACAATATTGCTCCTTTAGGGCAGATTTCGACGCACATGCCACAGCCGATACACGCAGTGGAGATAATGAGCGCTTTTTCCTGTTCAAAGGATAGGGCTGGACAGCCCAACGCCAAGCAGCTCCGGCAGCCGCTGCAGATTTCAGCGTCAACCTTTTTTGGTGCTCCGGGACGGGCACTGATCAGGGCACAGCTCCGCTGGGATATGACGACAGCAGGTTTTTTGATGTTAAGCAGCCGGCGAATAGTATTTCTGGTTTCCTTGATCAGATAAGGGTCCACCCGTACTACTTCGGTTATTCCGCATGCCCGGCAGAGTTGTTCAAGATCAATCGCGACGGTTTCTTTACCCATTAATGTTCTACCGGTGCCAGGGTGGTCCTGATGTCCAGTCATACCTGTAGTGCGATTGTCGGCAATGATAGTGATGACATTGGATTGATTATAGACGACGTTCAAGAGTCCGGTGATGCCAGAGTGAAAGAATGTTGAATCGCCAATTACTGCAATCCGGGAACGAGGGTCTTGGTTTGCAAGCGCCTTGTCGACACCATGAGCGAAGGTAATTGAAGCACCCATATCAATACAGGTATCAAGCCCATTGTGAGGGGGGAGTGCGCCTAAAGTATAACAGCCGATGTCGCCTCCGATAATGATATTTTGTCTCTGGAGGGCGTAAAACAGACCGAGATGTGGACAGCCGGGACAGAGTGCGGGTGGACGGTTGGGAAGGTCAATTTCTGCCTTGTGTTCTGAAATTTGCTGGCCAAAAACAGCGCGGATAATAGCGGGTGTGAGCTCACCGGTGCGGGGCAGGGTATCTTTTCCGGTTACAGTCAAGCCCAGTGCCCGAACTTGAAGTTCAATGAAAGGGTCCACCTCTTCAATTACTGCCAGCCGGCGGACCCTTTCGGCAAATTGACGGACAAGTCCAGCTGGAAACGGATATACCATTCCCAGTTTAAGAAATGAGGCATCTGGAAATACTTCCCGGGCGTACTGATAAGCAACACCATCACAGATGATGCCTAGTTCCGGATTGCCCCATTCGATCCGGTTGAGAGGCGTTTTCTCAGTGAATGCCTGAAGGCGGTCAAACCGGAGAATCAATTCCCGATGCCGCAACCGGGCAAAGGCGGGCAGTAATACTGTTTTCTGCAGTTGTTTTTCATAATTCGGCGGGGCAGTTTCCGCACGGTCTTCCAGCCCGACAACCGATGCGGAATGGGCAATTCGTGTAGTCAGGCGGAGCAGAACCGGAATATCAAACTGTTCTGATATGATGTAAGCAGATTTGATGAAATCTTTTGCTTCCTGACTGTCAGCAGGGCAGAGTACCGGTATTTTTGCCATCAACCCATAGAAACGGTTGTCCTGTTCATTCTGCGAAGAATGCATTCCCGGATCATCGGCAGTAACAATCACCAGTCCTCCGCGAACGCCGATGTAGGCAGCAGAGAAAAGCGGGTCGGCAGCGACGTTGAGTCCTACATGTTTCATTACTGCGAGACTGCGGACACCGGCAAGTGAGGCGCCTATGGCTGCTTCCAGTGCGACTTTTTCATTTACTGACCATTCACAGTAGACATCAGGATATGTAGCAAGTGACTCGAGAATTTCAGTGGATGGTGTACCGGGATAGGCAGCGGCAAAGCGGCAGCCTGCCTCCCAAGCTCCGCGAGCAACCGCCTCATCTCCGGTGAGTAATGCGCGATTCATAATTAGTTATTCACAATAAATGAAAGATTCCCGATGTCAAATTAAATCAGTTAAAAAATTTGACACCAGAATGTACGGCAGTATAATTTTGCAAATTTTATAATATTTTCAGTAAAAGGAGCAGATGATGGAAGGAAAGGTTAAAAGTCTGATTATTTTTGTAGTTATTCTTCTTTTGTTTGGCTGCGGTAGTAGGAAAGAAAAGGTAACCTCCGACGGTTTTAGTGCCGATGTGGAGTCGCTTGTAGTGGTTAATAAAGTTGCTGTTATGGAAAGAACCGGACCATACAAAAATATCGGTGGCGCAATAGCAGAATTGATGTCTCGGCTTCAGCAGTACAATGTTTCTGTTGCCGGTAAACCCTTTGCAATCTACTATAATGATCCCACTGAAGTACCTCCGGAGAGTCTGAGCTGGGCAGTTTGTGTGCCGTTGAATACGAATGCAAATGTCGATTCTGGCTCTGGGATAAAAACTGTTAATTTACCGCGGTCGCTCTTTGCGTATACTATTCATTCGGGTGGATATGCAGGGATAGCTCAAAAATATGATCAGCTGGAAGACTGGATTGAGGAGCACGGATTAATGATTACCGGACCGGCACTGGAGTTCTGGCTTTCGGATGGTGACGTGCCGACAGAATCCATGCGGATCAAGCTTGGTTTTATTGTTGCCGCTGCGCCCGATAGCATAATTGAGGAAGAAGAAACCGAAGAACTTGAATATCAGGACGAGGATGACACTACTGCAGAAACAATTCCAGGAAGATGATGTCCATAGACGCACCTGGTTCAGGTTGCAAACTGTTGTGATGTTACATCTGTATGTCAACTGACTTCCTTGTTGAACTGCAGCAGGCAGAAGCAGAGGCAAAAAACCTGATTGAGTTAGCAGAGACAGAAAAAAAGCAGATGGTGGAGACAGCTGAAGCACATGCTCGACAACGTTTGAATGAATTTCGAGCTCATCTGCAGATGAGGCTGGAACAGGCAGTGCAACAAGCAGAGGCAGAAGCACGGTACATTGTTGAGGCTGCCGTCGCAGATGCCCAGAAGAAGTGCCAGGAATTTGAGAATCTGCCGGCGGAACGGGTCCAGCGAGCAGAGGAACTGCTTAAAAGAAAGTTTTTCGAGCAATGGCAATAGACCGGGTCAGTAAATTTGTCATTGCCGTTCATCAGGAGAGTCAGGAGGAATTTCTTATCCGGTTGCAACGCCTTGGGGTATTCCACATCACCCGTCGTGACCAGATGGAAAGTCAGCAGCCGGATCGAGAGCTTGTCCGGCTCCTAGGTACGATTGAGAATCTGAAGACGGGTGCAGGGAAACGAATTCCGGCGCGAATCAGCCTTTCACGTCAGGAATACGAACAGCTGGTTACCGGTTATGATGTTCGTGCAACAATAGAAAAAATTGAATCACTGACTCAGCGGAAAAGCGAACTACTTGCCCGAGAGCGTATAATCGTGGAAGAGATTCGCCGGCTTTTGCCTTGGATTAATCTCGAATGCCCCCCTGCCGAACTGCTGAAATATGGCGACATCCGGTTTGTCTTTGCCCGTTTTACAGAAAAGGAAACTTTTGATGATATTCAAAAAATACTTTCTGATAAGCCGGTGGTATTTCAGATAATGAATGAGGATGAATCTGGTATTTACGTCCTGATTGCGTTTTCGGCAGATTATGAGTCAGATCTGATGACTGAACTGGCAGGGGTCAACTGGCAGAGTGAGAATCTGGGTGGACTTGACCGCCCGCCCGCTGAAGTTATTAAGGAGCTGCAGTCGCTTCAGATTCAGCTTCAGAAAGAGCTGGAAAATATCCAGCAGGAGCTGGAACGGTTAACCACGGAATTACCAAAATTGAAAGCCAAGGCAGATGCACTGATTAACGAGCTTAAACGTCGCGAGGTAGAGAATCAGATTTCTAAAACTGAGAGCACAATGCTCATTTACGGCTGGCTCCGGAACCGGGATATCCCCAGACTCCAGAAACTTGTTGAAGAATTTGGGGTGGCGGTAATGATACCAGTGGAACCTGATCCACAGGAGCAGCCACCAGTTGCGCTGGTTAATAGGAGATTATGGCGGCCCTTTGAGCTCGTGCTTGAAATGTATCAGCTGCCTCTGCCGGATGAGTTGGATCCCACTTGGCTTATTGCACCGTTCTTCGGTATTTTTTTCGGACTATGTATTACCGATGCTGGTTATGGTTTAGCACTGGCGGTGCTGACTCTTTTACTGATGCGCCGGTTGGGTTTCAGCAACAAGCTTCTGGGGATGATTCTGATCGGTGCTGTGCTCACAATTCCTGCCGGAGCTATGGTAGGGGGGTGGTTTGGCGATTTGCCAGACCGGTTGGGGGTAAACTGGTTGGCAGCTTTCAAGAACCGGCTGATGTTGTTTGATCCAATGAAGGAACCCCTGAAGTTCTTTCTTATCTCAATTGCGTTAGGTTATATTCAGTTGAATGCAGGTATTTTGTTGGAAATTGCTGACTGTCTGCGGCGGAAGCAGTTTGGGGAAGGTTTACTGGGACAGCTGCCATGGTTTGTGCTACTGAATGGAATCGTAGCGCGTCTGCTCTGGGGCAGAGCGCTGCCTTCATATCTAAACTCGATCCTGATGATATTAATTCTGCTTGCTATCGCGGCAATTATCGTTTTCACTCAGAGGGAGCGTGAGACTCTGATTTCGCAGTGGCTCTGGTATGGTTTGATCAGTACTCTGCTGATGTACTTCGCCCGGAGGCTTAATTGGCTGAGTGCAGAGTTTGTATGCATCCACTGGATCGTATTTGGAATCTTTATCCTCATGCTTGGTTACGCTGCTGCGACGGTGTTTATGCACCGGTCCTGGAACTTGAAACGCGTGCTTTTGGGTATACTTACTCTTATCGGACTGGCGATTTATCTTTTTAAAATCGTGCCAGCTTTTGTACCCGGGCTTTTGGGCTTGCTTTTTTATTTTGCTGCCCCTAGCGGTCAACGGCTGCTGGCAAAATTTGTCTGGGGTGGTTATGCGCTTTACAGCGCCACCAGTTACATCGGGGTGGTTCTTTCTTACATCCGGTTGATGGCTCTTGGTATGTGTACCGGAGGTGTAGCAATGGCGATTAATGTTATCGCTTGGATGGTTCTGTCGATACCGATAATCGGGCCGGTTCTGGCACTGGTTGTGCTGTTAGTCGGCCATGGATACAATATTGCGGTTAATGTGCTGGGAGCATTTGTTCATTCCCTCCGTTTACAGTATGTTGAATTCTTTCCTCGTTTCTACACTGGCGGAGGAGAACCTTTCAAGCCATTTCGGGAGGTCAATGAGTTTGTAGTGTTGAAATCATCATAAGGAGGAGTGAATGGTTGATCCATTTGGTTTGGCAATTGCTCTGTTAGGATGCGTGGTCGCAGCATTGCCAGCTGGTATCGGTTCGGCAATGGGCATTCGCTTGGTTGCTGAAGTGGCAAGCGGAGTAATGGCTGAGGATCCGAAGAAATTCGGGAATCTCTTCATTCTTGTCGCACTTCCCGGGACTCAGGGGTTTTATGGATTTCTGGGAGCATTTCTGGCGATAATGAAACTTGGATTACTGGGTAATTTAATGCCGATAACCTTGGGACAGGGGATCCAGATGTTTGCTGCCTGCCTGCCAGTTGGTATTGCCGGATGGTTGACTGCTATCTGGCAGGGTAAGGTTTGTGCAGCTGGTGCCGAGTTGGTTGCTAAACGTCCAAGTGAGGCGACGAAAGCGGTAATCTTCGGTGCTCTTGTTGAAACCTATGCGGTGCTCGGTCTGCTTGCGACGATATTTCTGCAGATGGGTGTTAAACTGGGGTAGCTGTGGGGAAAAAAGAACTGATTGAAAAAATTCTCAGCGATGCCCGCCTTCGTGCAGCCGCCATCAGGGCAGAGGCGGGAAACGAGGTTCGCCAGATTGAACAACGTGAACGGGAGGCAGAAGAGAGGCTTCAGGCCGAAAACGAGATGGCAATTCGTTATCGAGTAAACATGATTCTAGAAAATGCCCGCAGCCAAGCACAACTGGAAGCCAAAAAAATGATTCTGTCAGCAAAATGGAGATTAATTGAGCGACTTAAAGAACGAACAAAGTATGCGGTCATAAACAGTCCGGAATATCCGGAGTTGCTTAAGCGCTTGGCAGAGAAATATGCAAGCCCCGGGACAAAAGTCCATCTTTCTCCTGAAGATACAGATCGCTATGGTAAGCAACTTGGAGTTGAACTTGGCGAGCCGGTACCGATTTCCGGCGGGATTCTAATCCGGGGGGAACGGGAGGAAATTGATCTGTCGGTCGACAGTATATTGACTCAAGTCCTTGAGGAGAACATCACTGCAATGGGCGAAGTCTTATTCTCATAGGTTTTTTGCAGCTAATCGAAGATATCCTTATAATTTACAATATGCAATGGTTTTTAAAGTTTTGCAGAAAAGTGGTCGGGAGAAAATCACTTGACTTCAATGTGTTGGGATGGTAAAATTTGATTGATTTAAGGGTTACATTCCGGCTGGAGTTCCTGAATTTTCACCGCTAGTTTTATTTGTTTAACTCAAGGGCTTACAATAACAGAATTAAACAGGAGGCTTTATAAAATGAGGACTGTATTGTGTGGTCTAATGCTGACCGGAGCAGTTGCATTTGCGCTGGTCGGCGGTTCTGATTTTATGTCGCCAGAGGACGGCTGGAGCGGAATTTTCAACCTTTCAGATGATGCAGTTGCCCAGTATATGGGTTATGGTTACCAGCACACAGTGGCGACTGATACCGGAGGTAATGTTCACGTCGTCTGGTATGATAACCGAGCCGGAACTAACCAGGTATTTTATCGGAAGTGGTCAAGATCAACCGGTAGCTGGGGTCCGATTGTTCAAGTAACTAATCAGGTCGCTCCGGTTTATCGTCCGGCAGTCGCCTGTGACTATTCAGGTAATGTACATATTGTATGGTACCACTCCACCGCTAATTACTACGGTATCTGGTATAAAAAATGGGATGTGGCGACCGGAACTTGGGGTGATTCGGTCCGGCTGTTCAATCCTGGAGGAAATTACCTCAATTACTATCCTTCCATTGCCTGCCGACCAGGTGGTAATAACATTCATGTGGTCTGGTACGGGAGAGATAGTGCCAATCCGACTTACTATCGTGTGCGTCATATGGAATATGTTCCTGGTTCCGGTTGGAGTACGATTATGATCGTTGACACGATGGCGACCGGAACAACGGAAATTGCTTCGGTAGCGGTGGACAAATGGGACAGTGTCTACGTCGTCTGGCGAACTCAGGTTGCCGGGAACTATCAGGTGTTTTATCGTTGGAGAAGTGGCAGCGGTATCTGGCGGGATATCGAGCAGGTTTCCAATGTAAATCCCAACGCCCCGATGTATGCCTGTGCGGTTGCTGTTGATACCGCCGGTTCAGCGGTGCATGTTGTCTGGAATGGAGATGTTCCCGGCAACTCTAATGACCGGATCTTTTGCCGCTCCCGAACGGGTTCCGGTTGGGATACAACCGAGATGATCAGTACCTATAACAACGGGTCTCAGTATGATCCAGTAGTGGCTATCGGGTCGGATGGTGCGGTTCACGTTAGTTGGCGGGGGTATACGGAAATATCCACAGCACGGCAGGAAATTCTTTACCGTGCAAAGCGGAATGGTATATGGGGTCCGGTAATCCAGCTGACCAACCGCAGTTCCGGTTCCAGCGTGCTGACACCTGCGCTTGCTGCCGGCAGGTTTGATGATCTTCATTTCGCTTGGTATGACAATACCGATGGTGATAATGATGTTTATTATATTCGTGGAGAACTGGTTGATCCGGGTGTGGCACAAATTCTGGAGCCGACCGGAGGAATGGTTCCGGGGACTCAGGTCAATCCAAGGGCGGTCTGGCGGAACTACCGCCTGTATAATCAGACTGCATTAAAGGTGTACTGCTTTTTGATTAATCCTGCTGGAAGTCGTGTATACCGAGAGTCTGTAGATGTACCGGTGCTTGAGTCCGGTTCTGAGGATACAATTGTCTTTCCTAGTTTTATCGTTACCAACACCGGGAATTGGACGGTCCGATGCTCAACCAGTGCCGAGTTGGATATTAACAGTACTAATGATGTTGCGGAAGTTAATTTCAGTGTCTATAATACTGATATTCAGATGTTCCAGATTCAAGCTCCGACTGGAACAGTGGATACGGGAACAGTAGTGACACCGCGTGGACGCTGGTGGAACCGGTCGGCAAATCCGGCAAGTTTTGTTGCCTATTTCCAGCTGTTCAATTCCTCAGCGGCTTTAGTCTACTTTGAATCACTTGCGGTCAATAATCTTGAAGGGCATCAGGATATTATCCTTAATTTTCCTTCATACCGGATTTCTGGACCTCCTGGAATTTGGCTAGCGCGGTGTTCCACTTTCTGCCTTAGTGATACATTTGCCGAAAATGACACATTGCGCAGCTCTTTCACTGTTCGTGCTTTGCCTTACTGGCCCTACGGCTGGAAAGAGGTTAAGTCGATGCCTTTAGCTCCTTCAAACAAGGGGCCTGGCGATGGTGCCTGGCTGACTCAGTTGCGATTCGGTGGTAACCGGTATATCTTCGGATTGAAGGGTAACAAGACCGGTGATTTCTATCTTTATGATCCACTCGCCGATACTTGGCACCAGCTGAGACCAATGCCTATGGGGCGAGAATTAAAACCCCCACGCCGGGCATCGGTTGGTGTTGCCGGAGGGGATTATATCTATGCGACCAAGGGAAATAATACGCTCGGGTTCTGGCGGTATATTGTGGAACTGGATTCATGGGAACAGCTGGCAGATGTGCCAGAGGGCAGTGGGAAACGTGTAAAGGCCGGGACTGATATGGTATATATCAAACGGCCTCAGACAGATACTGGTTATGTTTACTTGTTAAAAGGATATACAGATGAATTTTACCGGTACAATACTATAAGCGGAACTTGGGAGAGTCTAGCACCAGCGCCCTTGACTGCCACAGGAAGAAGGTGGGACCGTGGTTCTTGGATGGTATATGCCAAAATAGGCCAAAATTTCTACATTTTTGCCCACAAATCGAAATACCACGAACTCTGGAAATATGATGTATTGGGTGATTCCTGGTTCAGTTCCCAGTTGCGGGGGATGCCGTATTCAAGTAGACTTACCGGAAAATCAAAGAAGGCTAAGGATGGCAGTGCCGGTGCTTATTATGATGAGGCGATCTATGCCCTTAAAGGTGGTAATACTTGTGAGTTCTGGCGTTACGATGTGTTGGGAGATTCTTGGGCCGAGCTGGATACTATGCCTTCGGTTGGTTCTTTGGGGAAGAGAAAGCGGGTAAAGGGTGGGGGTGATATTGTCCTGTACCAAGATGGCGCATTTTTTGCTCTAAAGGGCGGAAAGTCGCCGGAGTTCTGGCGTTATTATCTTTGTGACACAATCTTCGCTGAAAGACCGGATCATTCCCCAATTACAAGTAGTTCCTCGAGCGAAATGTCCGAGAGCCAACTGCTCATAACCAACCCGATTACTAATGGGTTAATTAAACTGCAACTACCCGAATCCCATTCTATGTTCATCGAGATTTATGATGTTAGCGGCAGAATGGTGCTGGCACAACAGGCGAGCGGAAAAACGGGTGTGTTGGAGATCAGAGATTTTTCTCCAGGTGTGTATCTGTTTAAAGTGACATCGAGCGGGAAGGTTGCTCGCTGCAAGCTGATAGTTAGGTAGCGTTAGCGAACAATACCGTCGGGGCGGATTTGTCCGCCCCGACTTATTTTGTTTAGATGACTGCTATCAGGGTTGAGCGTTTCTGATTTTTTCGGCGATAGCGTCCAGTTCCGCAGCTGTGAACTGCGGTTGAAGTCGGATCTGACAGAAGTGATGGAGATTGAGGGTTTTGTCCAGAAGATTTTCTTCTCCTTTAATAGTGGGAATGATTAGCATGTGTAGGTGAGGAACGCGTGTGCCTCGGATGAGCATCGTAATATATTCACAATTAAATGCGTTCTTGATTTTGCGTGCTACAAGGTAACAGGTACGGAAAAAAGGTCCGGCGATGTTATCTTGAGGTTCGATATCGGTAATGAGCGGGATGTGTCTTTTGGGAATGACGAGACAATGACCGCGTGATATCGGGTAGAGGTCGAGAAAGGCAAGTGTTTGTTCGTCTTCATAGACCTTTCGGCAGGGTGCTCTACCGGCGATGATTTGGCAAAAAGGGCAATCGTTCATAATTGTCCTCCCTTAGTTAAACCGGTTTGCAGATGATCTGTTTGATTTTTGTATCGAAGAAATGATGGGAATGGGCTGGGCGGATAACTATTGCAGTATCTGCCCCAGAGCCAGTTCCCCCAATGCTGATGATGTCTTTGCCATAAGGTATCAGACCGGCATCCAATGCCATAACCGCTATTTCTACTGCTACTTTGAATCCTTCTCCTAACGTGCGATATGTGTGGGCGACGATTTCCGCTGGTCCAATACCGCCGAACTCCTGACGTAGTGCACGATCAATGCCGGCCAAAAGATGTGTGGTTCTCAAAACAGGGACGCCAAGCGCATTTAATTTCTTTTCAATTGAAGGGGATAATTCCTGAGAACCGGGTTCACGAAAACCGGAGTGGTGAGTGATGCATACCGGATGCATTTCGCCGCAGATTAGTCTAGAGAGTTTCAATGCAGTTTTCCCGGTAGTTGATGCTACGACAATATTGAGGGTCTTGGTGCGCTGAGCGTGGTGGACTGCGAGTGCCAGGGTGCTCTCAGTATTAGAAGGTCCAGCACAGGGAAAATAAGTGGTTTCAAATCGAAAGCGTCTTTTCTTCAACAATAAACTATTTTAATAATTTCGGCATCAAATTCAAGTGGCAGTCTTTTATTGACATTGCTGTCTCGATATTTAATTTTTATTAAATTTGGTTTTGATGTTAACAAGAATTTTTAAGGAGGAGAAATGAAACCGAAAGTGGCGATAATCGGAATCGGAGCTACCCCGTTCCGGTCGATAACACCCGATGTATCTTATAAAGAATTGATGTATGAGGCAGCGGTAAAGGCATATCATGATGCTGGTATCGATCCCCGTAAAGATGTTGATACATTCGTTACCTGTGCCGAGGATTATATTGAAGGGACGAGTATTTTTGACGAATATGTACCGGATCAGCTAGGAGCTGCCTTAAGGCCGATGCACACAGTTGCCGGCGATGGACTCCACGGGATAGCAGCGGCTTGGTTACAGATAATAACCGGGCGGTTTGATATTGCGGTAGTTGAAGCCCATGCGAAGTCCTCAAACATTCTGAGCCCGGAGGGAATCGAAATGTGTGCACAGGATCCTGTTTATACTCGGCCGTTACGTTTGAATAGTCTGTTTATTGCTGGTCTGGAGATGAATCTATTTTCCCATCAATATAACTTAAACCCCTCGCACCTCGCCGCCGTAGTAATTAAGAATAGAAATTATGCTATAGATAATCCGATTGCCGGTAGGGCAGCAGTTGTCACCGAGCAGGATTATATGAATTCGCCCTATCTTGCTACTCCGCTGAAAGAAATGGATGTTGCCCGCCCTGTTGATGGCGCAGTAGTTATAGTGCTGGCTTCAGAGAAGAAGGCACGAGAGCTATGTAAAAAGCCGGTTTGGATAAGAAGTGTCGGGTGGTGTAACGGTTCTTATAGTATAGAGTCTCGTTCTTGGGAAGTGCCGGAGTATGTTACGAAAGCAGCAACAATGGCCTATGCGGCAGCAGGCATTAGTTGTCCTACAAAGGAGATTGATTTTGCTGAAGTTGATGATACTTTCTCTTACAAAGAGATACAACATCTGCTGGCGTTAGGGTTAGTGGCGGAAAAAGAACTTCCTTGGGTTGTAACATCAGGTAGGTTTGCCCTAGACGGAGATATCCCTGTTAACTCGTCAGGAGGCGCCCTCGGCATGGGTTACCTTTACGAAGCTACAGGGCTGGCGAGACTGTACTGGGCAGTTCAACAACTTCGGGGGGACGCGGGAAAGAATCAGTTACCCTCCTGCAGAGTGGGGTTAGTTCAAGCGTGGCGTGGACTGCCTACCAGCAGCAGTGTCGTAACAATTCTGGAGTCATAACTGGTAAAGGAGGAAAGTAATGGGGAGAAGAGTGGCAATCGTAGGAGTAGGGATGACCAAATTCGTACGCCGGGCACAAGAGACCGGTAGAGAGCTTGCATATTACGCGGCGCGTCAGGCCCTCGACAACTGCGGTATGAAAATCGACCAGATCGAGGCAGTGGTGCTGGGAAGTGCACCAGATACTTTTGATGGCGTTCATATGAAGGGAGAATACCTTTCTGATGGTGCCGGAGCTTGGGGGAAACCGTACATGCGCTGTTATGTCGGAGGGGGAACTGGAGTTTTTTCAGTGATTCATGGCTGGTATCATGTAGCGTCAGGAATCTTCAACACCTGTCTTGTGGTTTGTGAAGAAAAAATGTCATCTTTCCAACCCCATCCCCAAGGTGCATTTCTGACCATCTTCGATCATACGACTGAACGGCCTTTAAAGCCTAATTTACTCTGGATATTCGCCTTGGAGATGAACCGTTACATGAGTACTTATGGACTTAGGAAAGAGGATATCGCATTGGTTGCGGTTAAGAACAAGAACAACGCACTCGACCACCCAGCTGCTCAGATAGCAGAACCAGTGACAGTTGAGGATATACTGAAGTCCGAAGTGTTGGCGTGGCCTGTCCAACGTTTAGATGTGAGCCCGGTTTCGGATGGGGCCGTTGCAGTAGTACTGGCAGATGAGTCAATTGCCCGCCGGATTACGGATAAACCGGTTTGGATTGAAGGGGTGGGCTGGTCGCTTGATACTGCTTACTGGACTAATAGGGATCTTTGTTATCCCCGTTATGTCGAGGAAGCGGCAAGAATGGCCTATAAAATGGCCGGCATAACCAATCCTAGACACGAGATTCATGTGGCAGAACCTTACGATCCATTCGATTATAAGGAGCTTCATCATATGGAGGGATTAATGCTTTGTGGACGAGGTGAAGCACCGCAGCTGACTGCTGACGGTGTTACTCGTCGTGATGGCGAATTGCCGGTCTGTCCATCAGGTGGACTGCTCGGTGTCGGGAATCCAATCGCAGCTGCCGGCTTGATGAAGGTTGCAGAGCTTTTTTGGCAATTAAGAGGGGAAGCCGGTAAACGCCAGATTGCCCGCAAGGCGAAACGGGGTGTTGCTCAAGCTTGGGGTGATCTGATGCAGGTAGGCACAGTTGTTGTTCTCGGAGTTTAGGAGGATGTATGAGAGAAAGGGACAAAAAGATAAAGCAGGTTTCCATAGCCTTACCTGGTACCGGATTAAAGGAGGATGATTTCAGCAAAGGACGAATACTGACAACACACTGGACAGCTGATGCACGTTATGGCTGGGATGCCGGTATTGCAATCGGGAGATACCTCGCAGGTTTGAAGAACGGAATAATATTAGGTGTCCATTGCAAAAAATGTGGACGGACTATGGTGCCGCCGCGGATTTTCTGCGAGTGGTGCTTTCGCAATGTGGATGAGTGGGTGGAACTACAGGACACCGGGAAGGTTAATACCTTTTCCTTATGTTATGTAACATGGGATGTCAAACGGATTAAGGAGCCACAAATTCCAGCGGTGATTGAGATTGATGGTGCTTCACCGGGTATGGGCATCATGCATCTGTTAGGTGATGTTAAGCCGGAAATGGTCCGAATCGGTATGAAGGTAAAAGCGGTTTGGAAGCCAGTATCAGAACGTGAAGGTGCAATTACCGATATTCGGTACTTTAAACCAGTGTAACAAGGAGGGGGATATGGCTTTGAATGAAAGAATGGAACGAGTAGGCGAAATCAAGATATGGTATGGGAACTTACCGGTGGAAAGTCTGTATACCGCCGGAATCGCGGGCGAGAAGTTTTTTCGCACTCTCAAAGATCAGGGCAAATTCTTAGGGGCGCGATGTGTTCAGTGTGGTATTGTATATGTCCCTGGTAGGATATTCTGTGAGCGATGTTTCAATAAACTCGACGAGTGGGTTCAAGTCGCTTCGAGTGGCACGCTTGAGTCTTGGACAGAATTACATGTTGATATTAATGGAGAAAAACTAGATGCGCCGGTTCTGGTCGGGCTGATTAAACTTGATGGTACTTCAACAGTTATGGTTCATCGACTGAACAATGTAACACGCGAAGAACTTAAATTCGGATTGCAGGTTAAGGCAGTATTGTTGCCTAAATCAAAACGAACCGGAGCGATAACTGATATTGCCTATTTCGAGCCTGGTGTTTGATCTTTATAATACTTTAATTTAAATCAGTGTTGACTTGCAAATGAAGTCTGGTTAACATTTTATCCAGTATGCTTTATATTCAATACCTTGATTTAAAGCAGTTCATTGATTCTTCTCGAATATTTTTTGGAGAAGGCCGGGGTGAGTGTGGGGTTGCACTGCATTTGCCGATTAAGAACTACATGGCTGGCAGTGCACCAGCGACCGATTATGCGTTAATGATTACTGTTGCCAATCACCTGATTGAGTTTCTGCTTTATAAGCGACTGAATCGCGGACCACAGCAGTGGGATTATAATCCGGAGAAAGCAGCTGAAATTTATACAGTATGCGGAGATAATGTCTCAACCAGCGGAATTATTATTGAGGACCGTAATTATCCATCTGGCGCAAAGCTCCAAGTATTTCTCGACAAGACTTTCGGAGTAAATGAGGTGGCAATCCGCTGGAAGGGGCAGATGGTGGGTGACGAGCGGCTCCTTGCTGACTATGAGGAGTATCTAAAAAGTTACTTAAGTGGTGATACTTCGGCCGAAGAATAATAAAGATAAAGGGAGCTTGGACTAATTTATTCTGCAGTTAAAACCGAAGAATGCGGTTATCACAAGTTTTAAGTTTGAACCGGATTATAAAAGATCCAGAAGTAAAGGCATTAATTACTCAAGCTGACCTCCAACTTGAAGTTTTGGGGTATACTGAACACGGAACAAGACACGCACGGCTTGTAGCTAAAAACAGCCGCCAGATTCTAATTCAGCTGGGTTATGATGAAAGAGTAGCGGAATTGAGCGCAATTGCAGGGTATTTACATGATATTGGAAATGTCGTTAACCGAGAAGCTCATGAGCGTACCAGCGCTATTCTGGCACGCAGTATACTGTTACGGCTTGGTATGAATTATGATGATGTTGCTAAAATTATGACGGCAATTGGTAATCATCATGAAGAGGGGGGGAATCCTGTGTCTGAAGTTGCATCAGCACTAATCCTTGCAGATAAAGCAGATGTTCATCGCAGTCGGGTCCGTAATCCAGCACTTGTGAAGTTTGACATCCATGACCGGGTAAACTACGCAGTGCGGAGTTCAACACTATCAGTTGACAGCGTCAACCGGCGAATTGTATTTGATTTAACAATTGATGTGAGCATTGCTTCCGTCATGGAATATTTCGAAATTTTTTTAAGTCGGATGCTTATTTCTCGCCGAGCAGCTAATTTTCTAAACTGTCGCTTTGAAATGATAATTAACAATACGCGCTTAGTCTGATTCCCGTTACTTTTATTGACTTTACTCCTATTCCAATTTATGCTAAAATGTTGCAAGAGAAAAAAGATAGCGATAAACTTATATTTCTGGGATCCGGAGGCGCAAGAATAGTGATTGCCCGGCAGGTGCGTGCATCGGGAGGTATGTGGTTTTCCCTGAACGGGCTTCAGTTTCATGTTGATCCGGGTCCCGGCGCTCTGGTTCGCGCATTATCCAGCCGGCACAACCTTGATCCTACCAAGTTATCGGCACTTCTGCTTTCTCATCGGCACCTTGATCATTCTGCCGATATTAATGTGATGATTGAAGCAATGACTATGGGAGGGACAGAAAGAAGAGGGAGATTGTATGCACCGGCCGATGCACTGGAAGGTGATGATCCGGTTGTATTTCGTTATCTCAGAAATTTCCTTGAGGAAATAGTAGTTCTCAGGGAGAAGGGTATTTATAACTTGGGACCGATCAATTTTACCTGTCCGGTTAGACATCGTCATCGGGGTGAGGTGTATGGTTTCAAGTTTGAAAGTCCGGGTCTGGTAATCTCTTATATTGCTGATACCGCCTATTTTCCGGAGTTGGCAGATTACTATCAGGCAGATATCATAATTTTCAATGTTGTTCGCTACAAACCTTCAGATCTCGACCATCTTCACTTCCCGGAGGTGGAACAGTTAATAAAAGTAATGAAACCGAAACTGGCAATCATGACCCATTTCGGCATGACGATGATTAAAGCAAAACCTTGGTTACTGGCACGAGAGTTGTGTCAGAAGACGGGATGTGAAGTAGTTGCAGCAAGCGACGGGATGGCAATATCATTAGAACAATATAAAGATGAGACAGGGGAGAAAACCGGTCAGACTGCTTCCTGAGGATACCGCCCGGCGCATTGCTGCAGGGGAAGTGATTGTTCGTCCGGCGTCGGTCGTCAAGGAATTGATTGAGAATGCCCTTGATGCGGCTGCCCATAAGATTGCTGTTGAAGTGAAATCCGGTGGCAAGGATTTTATTCGAGTGGTTGATGATGGATTGGGAATGACCCGCGAAGATGTCCGGTTGGCGGTATTCCGACACGCTACAAGTAAAATTGAAAGTGTCGAAGACCTTGCCAAGATTTACAGTTATGGTTTTCGCGGTGAAGCACTGGCAGCAATAGCGGCGGTAAGTCGTATGACAATCGAGACCAACGCTGCAGATGGAGAGGTGGGGACGAAGCTGGAGGTTGAAGGAGGGGAAATTAAGGCGATTTCTGACGTCGCGCGCGCACACGGAACAACTGTTACTGTACGAATGTTGTTTTTCAATCTTCCGGTTCGAAGGGTTTTTCTGAAATCAGATAATTATGAATTACGTTTAATTTGGGAGCAATTGAGAAGCTATGCTCTGGCGTTTCCTGATGTTGCATTTGAATTAATCAGCAATGAAAGATCTGTGATTAAAATGCCGGCAGTGAATTCACTCCGTGATCGCATGCTGCAGCTTTTTTCCCGCCAGACTGTCGAGGCGCTACTCGAACTGCGCGTGCAAAATCCCAGTCTTAGCGTTCATGGTTTTATAACCGAACCCTCGCAACTGAAGGGTTTTACAGAGGTGCAAGCTGTATATTTTAACCGTCGTCCGGTACGCTCTCAGTCTGTAGTAAAAGCAGTTTATGATGGATATAGTCCATTACTGAGCGGTAAACATCCAGATTTTATTATTTTTCTGGAAACCGATCCTAGCCAGCTGGATGTTAATATCCACCCGACAAAACAAGAAGTCAGGTTTGCTGATGAAAGATTTCTGTTCGACTTTATCTCGGAGGCGGTGAACAGTGTATTAGTTACCAGCAGACGACAGCAAATCCATGCAGAGGATGTATTCGTTCATGATAGTTTGATAGACAACACGAGGACCGTGAGCGATTTCTGGCAGTTACACAACAGTTACATTTTTGCCCAAATTGCCTCCGGATATGTAATTGTGGATCAACATGCAGCCCATGAACGTATTCTTTATGAGGAAGTAAAAAAAAGTAGGCAACGAAATTCAGCTACCCAAGGGTTGCTTTTCCCCATAACCATGGAGCTTAAACCGGAGGAGCTCGATACAGTAGAACATCTTCAAAAACGTTTGTGTGAGATGGGTTTGGAAATAAAAGTATTCAGTGGGCGCACTGTGGTTGTAGAAACAATCCCTGCAGGTTCCTATATGGGCAAAGATGAATTACGGGAATTATTCAGTGAACTTGTTCGTATCCGTTCCGATAAAGTATTACTTGAAGAGGAGCTGGCAAAGCTTGTTGCCTGCAAAGGTGCAATAAAGGCTGGACAGCGGTTGACACCTGAGGAGATGCAATCTCTTATTAACCGGTTGTTTCTCTGTACCGAACCATATTTCTGTCCACATGGACGACCAGTGATTATCAAGATTTCTTTAGAAGAATTGGAACGGAGATTCGGACGAATTTGAAGATTTTTGTGCTCACCGGTCCAACAGGGGTTGGGAAGACCGAGGTGGCTGTTGAGCTTGCGCAACGATATGATCTGGACATTATATCTGCTGACTCGAGGCAGATCTACCGCTATTTTGATATTGGAACTGCCAAACCGGATCGGAGATTGCGGAGGCAGGTAAAGTTCTATCTCATAGATTTCGTTGAGCCGGATCATACTTATTCGGCAGCCCAGTTTGCACGTGATGCGCTTGAAATTATTAATCGATTAACTAGGGAAGGGCGCAAATTTATAATCGTTGGTGGGTCAAATTTCTATCTTCGGGCATTATTTAATCCTTTTTTCAAAGTTCCGCCCACTGACTTCATGTTACGGAAGAATTTGATGGCTCAGAGCAGTCAGGAATTGTACCGGCGTTTACAGACAATTGATCCCATACGCGCGGCACAGATCCATCCAAATGACCGGCAGCGGATAGTAAGGGCGCTCGAAATCTATGAGTTGACCGGAAAGACATTTACTCAATTAAGAGCTGAACAGAATACCCAGCCATTGCTTCAACCATTTTATGTAGTCCTTTCGATGCCTAAGTACCAGTTGTATCAAAGGATTAATCAGCGGTTTGATCAGATGGTCAAAAATGGATTAATAGACGAAATAAAGCAGTTGCGTAGCCGGGGGTGGAATGTTGATTGTCCAGCCTTCCAGAGCTATGGTTATCGAGAGCTCCTTCTCTATCTTGAGGGAAAGATCGATTTGGAGACAGCGGTTCAGCTGGCAAAAAAGAGAACTCGCGATTTTGCACGGAGACAGTTGACTTGGCTGCGCTCACTGTCTGATGTCTTTTGGGTGGAAGTGCTCAATCTATCAGAAGCCTTCAGAAAAGTTGAGTTTATATTTAGGTATAAGTATAATATAAATCAAGAATCGTGTGAAAGGAGTGCAAAGTGACATTAACGAGATTTACCTCAGAATCAGTAACCGAGGGGCATCCGGATAAAGTTTGTGACCGGATCTCCGATGCGGTTTTGGATGAAGTGCTCCGTCAGGATCCAATGGGACGGGTGGCATGTGAGACATTTATTACGGTTGGCATGGTACTGGTGGGGGGGGAAATTACAACCAAGGCTTGGGTAGACTTGGAACGTCTTGTGCGCAAGGTTCTCAAGGAAATTGGGTATATTAACACCGAAACCGGTTTAAGTGCGGATTCTTGTGCAATTCTTAATGTGATTGGCCGACAATCTCCTGATATTGCGCAAGGCGTTGATGTTGGGGGCGCTGGTGATCAGGGAATGATGATTGGATACGCCTGCCGTCAAACCGAGGAGTTGATGCCGCTTCCCATTGTCTTGGCACATAAAATAACCCGCCGGCTAGCCGAAGTCAGAAAAAAGGGGATTTTACCCTATTTGAGACCGGACGGTAAGGCGCAGGTTACTGTAGAATATGAAGACGGCAGGCCGATCAGGGTTGACAGTGTGGTAATTGCGGCTCAGCATGATGAAACGGTTCTTGACCGGAGCGGGAAAAAAATTACAAAGAGCGCCCGGGAGGAAATTATCGCCACAGTGGCAAAGGCAGTTATCCCAGAACATTATATTGACCGGCAGACAAAGTTTTTTGTAAATGAAACCGGTAAGTTCGTAATCGGTGGACCGCAATCTGATACGGGTATGACGGGAAGAAAAATTATTGTGGATACATATGGCGGCTGGGTACGACACGGAGGCGGTGCCTTCTCGGGTAAAGACCCCACAAAAGTTGATCGTTCAGCAAGTTATATGGCGCGGTACATTGCTAAAAATCTGGTAGCAGCCGGACTCTGTGATGAAGTAGAAGTGAGGTTGGCATACGTGATCGGAAGGGCCGAACCTGTTGATGTTTCGATTGAGACCTACGGGACGCATCAAATTGATATTGTTAAATTGGAGCAGATCATCCGGGATTACTTTCCCTTAAAACCGAAGGAAATGATTGACTATTTGAAGCTTCGGAATCCAATTTATCAACCGACAGCAGCCTACGGTCATTTTGGGCGTAAACCGCACACATGTCGCGACCGGGAGTTGAAACGGGAGCTGGAGTTCTTTACATGGGAAAAGACCGATCTGACAGAGGAACTGAAGAATTTGTTGAAATAAGAGGCAGAGCATGAGAAACATAAAAATTGATTATGAGATCAAAGACCTTGCAATGGCAAATCACGGTGTCCGCCGGATCGAATGGGCTGCCCGGTTCATGCCAGTTCTGAAACGAATCCGCGAACGGTTCGAAAAGGAAAAACCGCTTAAAGGCGTAAGGATGAGCTGTTGTCTTCATGTTACATCGGAAACGGCCAATTTAGTAAAAACGTTAAAAGCAGGCGGAGCGGAAGTAAGATTATGTGCATCCAATCCACTTTCAACACAGGATGATGTTGCAGCTGCGCTCGTAAAGTTTGATAAAATTTCAGTGTTTGCGATCAACGGTATCGATCGTCATGGTTATTACCGGCATATTGAAAAAGCCCTGCAGCACCGGCCCCATATTACTACTGATGACGGTGCGGACTTGGTAACGACATTACATAAAAAAGGAGAAGTTCTGCTTTCTGGTGTTATTGGCGGAACCGAAGAAACGACAACCGGGGTGCTGCGACTGAAGAGTATGGAACAAGCAGGTGTACTGGCTTATCCAATTATCGCTGTCAATGATTCATTAACAAAATACCTTTTTGATAATCGTTATGGCACCGGACAGTCGACTTTGGACGGAATACTGCGTGCTACAAATGTTCTGTTTGCGGGGTCGATAGTTGTAGTGTGTGGATATGGATGGTGCGGGCGTGGTGTTGCACTGCGCGCGCGGGGAATGGGAGCGGAGGTTATTATTACAGAAGTCAATCCAATAAGAGCACTGGAAGCGCGAATGGACGGGTTCCGGGTGATGAGACTTGTCGATGCTGCTCCCCTTGGGGATATTTTTATAACGGTGACAGGTAATATTAATGTAATTGACCGTCACCATTTACTTAAAATGAAGGATGGAGCTATTATCTGTAATGCTGGGCATTTCGATGTTGAAATCAACTGCCATGCCCTGAAGGAAATCAGCAGGAAAGAGCGAGAACTGCGGGATGGTTGTGTCGAATACTTGCTCAAAAATGACAGGAGGATTATACTTTTGGCAAAGGGAAGGCTGGTAAATCTATCTGCTGCTGAAGGGCATCCGGCAATGGTTATGGACCTGTCATTTGCCAACCAAGCAATGGCTGCTGAATTTTTACTTAATAATCGAGGCAAGCTTGCTCCCAAAGTCTACAAGCTACCCGAGGAAATCGATGAAGGGATTGCGCGTCTAAAACTGGAGACTCTAAGTATTAAAATTGATTGTCTAACAGCAGAACAGAAAAAATATATCGCAGATTGGCAAACTGGTACATAAGTCTGTGATACAGATTGAGGTTAAAACGTGGTTCCTAACTGAAAATGAGGTTCCCAGCCGGGTTGAAGTTTATCGAATCCGTATCCTAAGTCGAAACCGATTAGCCCCAGCATTGGGATTTCGAGCCGGATTCCGAATCCAGCACCCCGTTTAAGGTCGGAAAGACTGAACTGTTCGGGTTGATTCCAAGTATTTCCCGCGTCAAAGAAAGCCAGAAAGGTAACTTGCGGATTTAGGCGCAAGCGATACTCGAAGGAAAATATGCTCAGCATAGTGCCCCCGATCGGGAATCCGGCATCATAAGGTCCGATTGAGCTTTCTCCATATCCTCGGATGCCGTCGACTCCGGTTCCCCCAGGGTAAAACCGTTCAGAAAGTGGAATAGTGTCATGGTTGCTAAATCCTGAAATATAGCCCAATCGGGCTCTACCTTTGATACCGAATTTCCAAAAGAGCGGCAGGTACTGTGTCAGATCAATTGTGTGTCGGTGAAAATGAATATCCCAGAAGGAAAGATCAAGCGAGTAGGAGGTTACAGAACCAGTTAATGGATTGAAGATGTAATCTCGAGAGTCACGGGTGAGCGTAATTGATGGAAGAAATGAAGTTTTATGAACAGTGTCGCGGTAGATGTTGAATGTTTTCGAAGGCTTGTATCCACTGCTTATTGATGCTGGTGGAACATACCCGTCGCTGAGACGTAATAAGAAATAAATTCGCGAATAATCAAGTGGCAGTGGACGGGAGAAGGAAATGCCTCCGCTCATAATCTGTTTACTATAATAATTGTAATCTCTTGTCAGATAGGAGATATCAAAACCAGCAGATACTGGGGTATCAAATAGCCAAGGTTCTGTAAAACTGAGTTGGAAGTCAGTCTTTTTACCGCCTTTTTCTAATTTCAGAGAAGAACGCCAGCCTCTGCCGAGCAGGTTGGGTTGTTGAAGTTCTACATAACCAGCGAGTTTATCCTGTGCCGAATAGGTTATTCCAGCGCCAATTGTTCCAAAAAAACTCTTTTCTTTCACTTTATAGATCAAATCAATTGTGCCGGCCGTATCTACCTGCCGATAATCAATGGTGACATCATCAAAGAATCCCAGATTGAAGATATCTCTCTGGCTGCGCATAATTTCGGAGCGTTTGAAAACATATCCAGGCAGGGAGGATATCTCACGCCGGATAACCTTATCCCGGGTCTGCTGGTTACCTTCGATTTTCACAAGTCTAATCATTGCCGGGATTCCTTCTTTGATATCGTAATTGATATATACGGTATCGGCGTTAATTTTTTCAACTGGGGTGATTTGGGCATATATATAACCTTCTTCAGAATAAATATTATAAATTTCTGCAAGTGTTGCCTGGGCCAGTTTGATATTGTATACAGAACCGGAATGGTAGCGAATCAGTGAGTAAAGACGAGTCGAATCGATAATCGTATTGCCAGTAATCTTGGCTGCACCGAAGTAATATCGTTTACCTTCGGTTAGATAGATATTAATATCCACCCAACCTTGGTCGAATTTCACATCATAGTCAATTATCCGGGCGTCGATGAATCCTTGTTGTTTATAGAAGTCAACAACCCGCTCCAAGTCTCTGGGAAGTTCTTCCTCTTTTAGAGCTCCTTTACGATACCATGTTTTCTGGCGATTGACCAGTTTAATTTCAATCTGAGGGTCGGTAAAGTGTTCATTGCCATATATTTCGATATTACGAATTTTCACCGGTTCTCCCTCGTCGATTTGAAAAGTTAGAATGACTTCACCAGAGCTATCCGGTTTGCTTTGAATTGATTGGATATTAACCAGCAAAAACCCTTTCTGTTTATAAAGTTTCAACAGCTCTTGTTGCCAGTCAAATACTTTCTTTGCCGTAATAATTTCGCCGGTCTTTGTTTTTATCCTTGCTTGAAGGTCTTTTTTTCTGATACGCCGATAACCTTCGAATTCAACGTATCTGAGTTTAGGATATTCTTGAACTACGAAATTAAGATAAATGCCATCTGCAACTCTTGTGGTTTCGGCTGTTACCTGAGAAAATAAACCGAGGTCATAGATTTTTCGAATGGCATCCGCCAAGGAAGAGCGGAAGTTGCTATGCGTATAAATCTGTTGTTCAACAAGACCGGAAGTGCGTATAACCAAAGCCGGGTCGCACTGGGCAGTCGAAGCGGCTATTTTCAGGAGTGCAATCCGGCCCGTATCAGCATTCGACAGTTGGTTCAAAATAAGAGCTGTTAGAAATAAAGAGTTCATTCCTGGACCGGCGCTTCTGCTTCGGACGGAGCCTCCCTGAATATCAGGCGATTTCCATCCCGGTCCACGACAATATGTGGCTGTTCAGAAAATCCACCCTTCAGCAATTCTTCAGCCAAGGGGTCTTCAAGAAGACGGCGGAGTGCCCTTTTTATCGGACGGGCACCATATTGTGGATCAAAGCCTTCTTGGACAAGCAGTTCTTTCGCAGCAGGAGTCAATTCAATCGTGATTTTCTTTTCCTTTAACCGAGCGGCGATTTCCCGGATTTGGATGTCAACGATGGCCTCCATTTGAGGTCGGTCAAGGGGATGAAAGACGATGACTTCGTCAACCCGGTTAAGGAATTCTGGACGGAATACTTTTTTGACCTCAGTCATTACCTTATTTCTGATATTTTCGTAATTTACTTCGGGAGTGGGGGATGTAAAACCAACGCTCGCGACACCCCTGATTTCAGTAGAAGCAATATTGGAAGTCATTATGATCACTGTATTTTTGAAGTTGACCTTACGACCCAAGGAATCGGTAATTTGGCCGTCATCTAGAATCTGCAGCAGAATATTAAAAACATCAGGATGTGCTTTTTCGATCTCATCAAAAAGAACGACCGAATAAGGTTTGTGTCGGACTTTTTCTGTTAACTGTCCCCCTTCTTCATAGCCGACATAGCCCGGAGGCGCACCCACCAATCGGGATACATTGAATTTTTCCATATATTCCGACATATCAAACCGAAGCAGAGCTTCTTCATTCCCGAAGAGGAAACGAGCAAGAACGCGCGCAAGTTCAGTTTTTCCGACACCAGTCGGTCCGAGAAATATAAATGAACCAATGGGTCTTCTGGGATCTTTGATTCCAGCGCGAGAGCGGCGAATGGCCTTGGCTACTGCGGTAATTGCCTCATCCTGTCCGACAATCCACTGTTTAAGTTCTTCTTCCATCCGCAATAATCGTGACGATTCTTTTTCTTCAAGTTTTGCCAGAGGCACTGAAGTCCATGAGGAGACCACATAGGCGATGTCTTCTTCGGTAACTACCGGAAAACTGCCTTTTTTCTCCCATTCCTTGCGCTTACGTTTAAGGTATTCTGTGAGCTTTTTCTGTTCATCTCGCAGTTCTGCTGCTTTCTCAAATTCCTGTCGGCGAACCGCATCTTCCTTAGCACGGGTTATTTTTTCAATCCGCCGTTCTATTTCATCCAGTTCAGGATTTATGACCGGTCGCATCAGTTTTACCCTTGAACCAGCCTCATCAATTACATCAATCGCCTTATCAGGCAGGAAGCGGTCAGTTATATAGCGGTCAGCAAGATAAGCTGCAGCATAAAGCGCAGCATCTTCATAAGTTACATTATGGTGAAGTTCATATTTTTCTTTTAAACCTTGGAGAATTTGTACCGTTTCAGACACAGTGGGAGGCTCTACCATGATCTTCTGGAAGCGGCGCTCCAAGGCAGAATGTTTTTCAATATACCGGCGATATTCTTCAGGGGTGGTAGCGCCGATGACTTGGATCTCACCTCTTGCCAGTGCTGGTTTGAGAATACTAGAAGCGTCAATAGCGCCCTCAGCTGCACCTGCGCCAACAATTGTATGAATTTCATCAATAAAGATAATACAATCGCCAGAATGTTGGATTTCATTAAGAATTGATTTTAACCGTTCCTCAAACTGACCACGATATTTGGTACCGGCAACAATTGCTGCCATATCAAGCGCCAACACCCGTTTATTTTTTAGTACATTCGGAACCCGGCCAGCAATGATTCGCTGTGCCAGACCCTCAACAATGGCAGTTTTGCCGACGCCTGCTTCACCGATTAGCACCGGGTTGTTCTTTTTGCGCCGGGCAAGAATTTGAATTATCCGTTCGATCTCTTTTTCGCGCCCGATAATCGGGTCCAGTTTTTCCTCGCGAGCCAATTGGGTTAAATCCCTTGAGAAGTAATCAAGGGCTGGTGTGCGGGATTTACCTTTGGTACCGGTGGAATTTTTGTCTCCGGATAATAACCGGATTGTTTCTTGACGAACCAGTTCGATATCTACACCCAGTGATTGGAGTACCTGACAGGCAATGCCATGTTCTTCGCGCAGCAAGCCGAGCAGGAGGTGTTCGGTTCCGACATATGTATGATTCATTTTTCTGGCTTCGTCAACTGCATAATTCAAAGCTGACTTTGCTTCTTGGTTCAGAGGGACATCCCCGAGGACCAGAGTTTCAAACCCTGTGGGCACAGCATTTTCTACCGCCCGGCGTAAATCGTCGAGATTGATGCCCAAGTTAGTCAGAACAACCGCAGCAACACCTTCTCCTTCCTTTACAATGCCAAGCAGTATATGTTCAGTACCGATATAATCGTGATGTAGTCTAATAGCTTCTTGGCGCGCATAATTCATTACTTTGCGCACCCGTTCAGTAAACCTTTCCTGCATATCCATAATTAATTTATTTGAATTCCCTCAAAAGTCAATATATAAACTTCTCTATTTTTAGACTCCTCATTTCTTACTGCAGGTTTCCGTCTATTAAGGTGAAATTTTGATTACTCGAGTATCGGGAAATTTAACACCTTTTATGATGTATATTCCCGTGGGGAGTTGTGGCAGGCGCCAAATTGTCATTTTATCAGGTACTGTTGTCGTCTGAGATATAATTCTTCCAGTAATATCAAACATCTGCAACTCTTCTGATTGAGAGGTTATGATGAATAGTTCATTTTTAAATACTAGCGGGTGAATATGCAGTTTCTGTAATTCAATGGCAGGCATGTTGGGTGTTTCTTCTATGCCGGTTCCGGTAATCAGCCAGCTAAGCATCAGCTCCATCAGTTGAACTCGAGTGAAATAATCGGGACGCGAAGGGGGGCGGTTAACTGCCTCAAAGCCGAAACTGAGGAAAATAATTCTCCCCCCGGAAGAAATTTGGCGTCTGATCCCAGCCCCTGTGTTGCTTGTTGTATCATAAACGAGAAATTTGCTGGAGTTGAACAGAGGGGAAATAACGTCTCTCGATGTTTGGTTATTAGCTCCATTTCCTCCGGCAGTTGCAGTTCCACTGATAAATCGGCCGATTGAATCTTTACGCATACCCATAACCAGAAAACCGCGCCAACCTGACGAGTCAAATCGACATCCGACGAAATCTTCTAAAAAACGGGTTCGAGCAAGTTCTTCGGCAATATTCTGGCCGGTAATGAGCAAATTGCCCCCCTGTGCTCCGAACTGGATCAAGCTATCCTGGTCTTGAGCAGGTATGGTCTGCGTTGCAACATTTCCGGAGAACCAGATAATTGTCCGGTGCTGAAGCCTGCTGGTTGTGTGATAGGGGACCGGTCCGTTTCTGGGTATTGACCAGTAACACCAGTTGGTATTCAGACTGTCAAGGGTTGAGGTGTAATAAAATGCCAGTGTATCAAGAGTGTCACTGTTTATGATCAGAACTTGAGCGGGGTTGGCTAATAATACAATGTCTGTGTCACGTGGGACTGCGAGACAAAAGTATCGCCGGTAATAAGGGACAGCAGGTTTGATGGTCAAGGTGAATAAGGAATCAATAAGGTTTAGGGAAAAGTTACCGCAGGAATCGGTTACACAGGAGTCCCAGATCGTCTGGCGGTTAAGCAGGCGAGCGATAATTTGAGCGGTAACCGGTTGTGAAGTAACCGAATCCATTAGTATGCCGCCGACCCGGCAATGTCGGTGGATTCGCTGCGAAAAACAGGCAGTATCATTGTAAGGATTATTGTCTCCGGATAACGTTGCTACGAGATTGATTACTCGGGCAGTTTCAGGAATACACAGACGAAGATGTAAAGTTTCGAGTTCCAGAAATGGCATCGGGTTGAGTATTATATAAGTAAAGAGTTGCCCGGAAACAAATATCCTGAGGGTTTCTGATGGTGAGGTGGTTCTACCGGCATTGGCAATTTGAATTGTCAGATTCAGTGTATCTCCCGGGAAGTATATTGTGTCAGGCTCGGGAATGGTGAAATTCAGCAGAGCAAGGTCATGCTCATATACCGGGATAGTGTTCGGGTCCATACCCATAAAGTCCAGGTAGGTTGAAACCCAAGTCTGGTCTTGGGTAGATGGGTCTGTCCAAGTGGCGGGAATTCCTCCATCTAGGTCGGTATCGAGCATAAGCAGGGTGTCGGTGATATAACGATGGGCGATTAGACAGCTGGAAGAATGGTTGATTGCATTGGCAGCATGGTAGGCATTGGCAAGCCAGAGGTTATGTGAACAGTTCCAGGTACCCTGAGGGTAGAAACCCGGAAGTGATTCGGAGAATATGTTTACCCAGATTTTCCCGGAAAGAGTGTCAAATCGACAATATGTCTGACAGACACCCCAGAAGGCAGTGGCGCCGGACATTGCCCAGCTCTGGTAACCGAGCCGACTGCGCGGTGCGGCTTCAATCCAGTTCTTTACCCTTATACCGCGGGCGAGTGCTGTATCCAGGAGTTCTTGGTCATTGGAGAAGATACCAAACTCATACGCCATGCCGGATGACTGGGCGGTGACGAAGTTCTCCAGATAGTTGGCAGGGTTCAACGGTTTATTCAGATAAAATTGGCGACAGGAATCAGAGTAGTATTTGAAGCTGGAATCCTGATATACTTGGCGGTAAAGCATTTCCATCCACATTCCCAGCCCGCAGTTCCAGACTGCATACCAGACATTTGCCGGATTTCCGCCATGCTCATAATAGGCAGGGTGGCGTAAAAGGTAAACCCACGCACGTTCGATGTTTTCCCGGTAATCATCGCGTCCGGTAAGCTGATACCACCGCGTCCAGATCCAGATGGCTTCCTGAGTGTTATCGGTTTCGACGATTGCTGGCAGATGTTCAGCTTCAATCACACCACCATAATCAGGGGAAGTTGAGTCGGTGACTTGATAACGGGATACAAAATCACATACCCACTTTATTCGCTGGAGGTAGAAAAATCTCCCCGGCAAAATTTTGAGGCTGTCATAATGATAATACAATGCCGGATGCGATCTTTTTTCGTAGCTATTTATAGCCTCGGGGCTCCAGATTGTACTGGCAGTTGCCAAAGAGAGTGCAAATATTGAGCTGAAAATCAGTTTGAGTGTCACTTACACGAAAATACTATATTATTTTATAATTGAGTCAAGGTCAGAAATGAGCGAAGTGCAGATTCTGCTTGACTTAGGCAGAAATTTCATTATACTCAATACACTCGGTTATGGGGTGGCGCCGGGTTTGGAATGTGCGGTGCTGTGGTGTTAAGCCGCGGGTATTAGATTAAAAGAGGTCGAGTGAAAGGAGGCGAAATGGCAGGCAAGGTAGGTATGGTAGTAAAAAACGGCGTCTTCCTCGCCATTTTAGGCGTTAATTTCCTCCCCGGTTCAGAGTTTGATCAGACTTGGAAAATTGGCGATAACAAATATCTTACTCGTATATATCCCGTTCCGGTTTTCTTCAGTTCGACCAAAGGGGAATCTCTCAAATTTATGTCCGACTCAGTCAAACGCTGCTATCCAGATGACAATACATACTGGACAGGATCTTTGGCAAAAAAAGGTAATCAGTATTCCAAATCATCCGGCACAGTAAGAGTAAGCAGTGAACCCTCTGGCGGGTCTGACTGGTGGTATCAGGGCTGGTTCAAGTTCAACCTCTCTGCTATTCCCGACAGTTCCACAATTGATACTGTTGCATTGAACTTTTATTGTTCCAACCGTTCCTCACAGATTCCCTATGCATATGTTCGTCTTCTGCCCGGTGATCCTGTTTCAGCCAGTGATCCGACATTATGGTCCTGGTTAACTACAGGTACAATCGTAAGTCCCGCACGAAGTATTGATTTGAATTGGCAGACGCGCGGTTTGAATGCAATTGGCAAGGCAGCGGTGGAGTCCTGCCTTGGTCAGAACTGGATAGCATTCGGGTTGCATGAATTCACTTACCGCACCGGTGCCTGGGCAGAAGTGAAAGGTCATGGAAGCGGAGAAAATACCCCGTATCTGGAGATTGCATATACCTTGCCCGCCCGATCAGATATTTCCATGGAGGAGATTCTCGAACCTGGATTTGTTTTGCCTGTGGGAACGATAGTAACGCCTACCGGACGGTGGCGTAATCGTCAGCCCCACCCGGATAATTATTATGCTTGGTTTATTTTTATAAACCCTGCGGGTCAAAGAACAACTTTGCCTGGAATTCAGGTTTTGGGACAGCGCGGTGAGAGCGATACGGTGCTTTTCTTTACTCCCTTTGCCTTTAATGATACCGGTCTCTGGATAGTCAGGTGTTCAACTTATGCTGAGAATGACATTGATCCGAACAATGATATTCGAGAACGTTATTTCCGGGTTATTCAGAATTCCGGAGGTAACTGTTTTGATGTAGCAGTTACGGAAATCACTTCGCCCGTCGGCGTGATTGATACTGGTTCAACGGTTGTCCCAAGAGCCCGCTGGCGCAATCAATCCGGCAATCCGGCGACATTTTTTGCTTACTGTGCATTGATTAACCCTGAAGGGATAAGGACATACACAAATTCGGTCCTGCTTAGTGATTTTCCCCCCTCGGCTGATACAACCATTGAATTTACACCTTATAATATCGGGTACCAGACAGGGCAGTGGGCGGTTGTCTGTTCTACAGTGGCTCTGGGCGATACAAATCCAGATAATGACTGGCGCTGGGGCAGTTTCAGTGTGGCTGCGGGCGGGGGGTCCCCGAAAGGCTGGCATGAAGTTTCTTCTGTCCCGCTACCGCCCTCCAGCAAAGCAGTTAAAGATGGGGGGTGGTTGACTTATGACCAGGGCAGCGGTCTGTTCTTTATTGCCAAAGGAAATAAGACGGGTGATTTTTATTCCTATGATCCGGTAGCAGATACTTGGCGGGAGTTGTGTTTATGGCCCGGAGGGATTGAGAATAAAGGACCGGCAAAGGGGGCGACTGGCGCAGCGGATGGTGCGGGTCATGTTTTTGCGGTAAAAGGGAACAATACACTGGGGTTTTGGTGCTACTATATCGATGGTGATTCTTGGCATCAGCTTCGTGATGTGCCGGCAGGACCTTCTGGAAAGAAGGTCAAGGGCGGTTCAGATATGGTGGTCATAAATCAGAGTGGAAATCAGTACGTGTATCTGCTGAAGGGATATAAGAACGAGTTTTACCGTTATCACTGTAATGGCGACAGCTGGGAACAGTTGCCAGATGCACCACAGGCACTCCATCCGAAATGGGACAAGGGTTCTTGGCTTGCATACGACGGTAACCGCTATATTTATGCGCATAAAGCCAAATATCACGAATTCTGGCGGTTTGATCTCTATACCGCCGCTTGGGACACCCATCGCCTTAAGGGTATGCCGTTTCTCAGTCGTACCGGTAAAAACAAAAAGGCAAAGGATGGTTCTAGCGGTGCCTATTTGAATGGAGGCGTTTTTGCATTGAAAGGTGGAAACACCTGTGAGTTTTACCGGTATGAACCTGAAGGTGATACTTGGACCGAACTGGAGCCGATGCCCGAGGTGGGATCTACAGGAAAGAAAAAAAGGGTTAAAGGTGGAGGAGATCTGGTGGCTATGGGGGAAAATATCCTCTATGCGCTTAAGGGTAACAAGACCCGTGAGTTGTGGTACTATTGCTATGTTCCAGAAGCAGATGCGTTGGGGAATGGCGTTCAATCTGAAATTACGACTCCTGTTTTCACGAAAGAACGGATCAGAATTTTCCCCAGCCTGGCGAGAGAAGGTGTGCTTGCGCTTGAATTTGAGGAGGAAATGCGCTTCCTGTTTCCGCTAAAAGGCGCGCTTTACGACAATGCGGGCAAGCTGGTGCAAATCTTTGCAATCGATTCTCATCGCGCCAGCCTCAATCTTACCCAATTGCCTGCAGGAATTTACTGGGTTTCACTTGAAAACCAGTCCGGATTGCGGTTCTTCCGGAAGATCATAATTGCTCATTAGGGCAGGGTTATTCCACATTTATTGGGGGGATTTAAATACTTAATTGCCAAAGAAGTAATTATGTGTTAAAATAAGCCCGATATGTTTTTTTTCATTATTGGCAGTTTGCTGATTACAGTTGCGGTATTAATATTTTTGCTCATATGGTCGGAACGCAGAAATCTCAGAGCTCAGTTGAAGGCCGCACAGCTTGAGCAGATCATTGAGCGGCTGATGCCGCTGGCATATTCCAGATATTATACACGACTGGGACAGCTTCAGCGGCGTTTAGGCGTACTCTTCATTGATCATCTGCCGATGACGATTGATTCAGAAGTTAAGAAGCTGTTTGAAGCTGGTTTGAAGTTTGCGGAGCAAAATTACTGGGATCGGGCTTATCAGATTTGGAACGAAGGAAAGGGAAAGGTACGGGAAGATGAATTGGCAGCGCTGCACTTTCTATGTGCAGGATGTCTGGTTATGAGAGGACAGATGGCTCAGGCGCGCCAAGAATTGGGTCAGGCAGCTGAGATTTTACGGCACACCGGTAATAAAAATGGCTTGGCCGTGGTGCTGTATCTTTTGGTAACATTGAACAATGAAGAACAAAATCGGACGTCAGTCAAAAGACAGCTTTCTGAGGTAATTGCACTCTGCCATAAGACTGGTAACGATGATCTACGGGCTAAGGCGCTGGTTCGCTTGGCAGAAGTATATCATCACGATGGACAGGATGAACCGGCAATTGATTGCCACCGACAGGCTTTGAGAGTGTTTGAACTCAAGGGGAATTTCAGTGCTGCGAGTGGTCAATACCGGTCGATCGGTGATATTCATTTAGCAAGAGGTGAACTGGATAAAGCACGGGCGGCTTATGAAGATAGTCTGCATCTGGCGAGAGAGAACCGCAGTCGCATGGCAGAGGCAGAAGGTCTTCTGGCGATTGGCATCGTCCACCGCCTGCAGCGTGATTACAAGCGGGCAATTGATGTTTTTGACCGGGCGATGCGTATTTTTCAGGAGATTAATTATTTCAAGGGGCAGGCCCAAGTTTTGCACGAACTGGCGCTGGCGCATGAGAAGTATAATGAACCTGATATCGCTAGGGAGTTTTTTGAACAGGCACTGACATTTGCTCGGAGACTGAGGGATGCGAAATTAATAATCGATAACTTGTTAGGATTGGCGATGAATGCATTACTGCGGTATCATCTGGAAGAGGCACAGAGGTTGATTGAAGAAGCACAGGTTACCGCAAACACGTGCGGACGGGATCAGGAAGTCGTGCGGGTAAAAATTGTCCTTGCAAGGTTTTTTATCGCCACACGTAAATTTGAGCGTGCAGTGCAGTTACTAAACGAAATCGTTGAACTGCCGGTGTCAGTGCTTGATCTTAAGCATAGGACAAAAGCATATTTAGAATTGACGCGTGCACTGATACGAAGTGGCAGAATTTCAGCGGCAGAGCGTGCATTGAAACAGTTCTGGCATCTGCTAAAAGGAATTCAAGATGAGGAGTTGACAGCAGATGGATGGTTTGAAACCGGGCTGCTTAAATTTGTAAGCAAGGATATGGTCTCTGCCCGCAGGTTTTTTGAGCAGGCATATACGTTTCACCAGAAAGTGAATGCAAGTCGAGCGATGGCGATCGATTTGCTTTATCTGGGGAAGTTGTTGTATCAGGAGCAGATGCTGACCGAAGCACCAATCCGGCTGACTGAAGCGTTACGGATTGCTCAAGAATCGAAAGATATCAATATTCAGGCTGAGATAATTACGCTTTTAGGAGATATCAAGCACAGTCTGCATGATAATAATAGTGCAGTCAGCAACTATAGTCAGGCGCTGGAGCTCTACCGAACGATTGGCGATGAACAACAGCAGGCTCAAGTTCTGATGAAACTAGGCATGGTGTTCTACCAAGATAGCGTTTGGGATAAGGCAAGACCCAATCTGGAACAGGCTTTAATGATTTTCCAGCGGTTGAATGACCGGAAAAATGCCGAGTCGGTTATGTCACTGTTGAATAAGATGCCGGCAGATGATATCGGTTTGAAGTTAGCTACCGGTGCCTAACTTGACTGTTAAAATTTTGCTGTTATGATTTTTAAAAGGGCGATTAGCTCAGTTGGTTAGAGCGCTGGTCTCACATACCAGAGGTCACACGTTCGAATCGTGTATCGCCCAGTTTACTTTTTCTTACGGGGACGTCCCCGACCTCGAGGGATATTAAGTTCAATCCGAGTCAGCCGGATTGCTTCACGAACATGGTATTCGCTTACTCCGTATTTCTTGGCAATTGTGATAAGAGGGGTGCCATTTTCATGCATTTTCAACATAGCAAGTCGCTGTGCCTTTGAAACCGTTCGATGCCAGGCGACAATTCGCTTGCCCGGTTTGATCTTCATTCGCGGGACCAGCTGGCGGATTCTTTCGCGGGATACCCCGATTGCCCGCGCCAGCTCCGCCTGAGTCATGGTAGCAACCTTTTTTCCCAGTTTTTCGATTTTCTGGATGGCGGTAAGGGGCTGATTCTTGGTCTGAGTTTGCGATGGTTTTGGTGCTTTCATTTTTTATCCTCCCTTTCTAATTCTTTTTTACTCTCATTTTCGTTAATTTACCGGTAAAGCATTTATCCTATTTGGTAACAAGTTTGGTTACAAGCAGTGGTCTGCCAGCGCATCTGGCGACTGCAAAAGCAACTCCGGATGTGAGTTCATTGGTTTCGACTGTGAAAAAATTAATGCCGGCAGACAGTTCCCCCGAAAACAACCTTTTCTGTTGTCTGCCGGTCAGGTCGAAAATGGTGAGAATGGTATAAGCTGGAGCGTCCAGTTGTAACCTGATGGTGTGATATTTTGAGCCGGCAGGCAGTGCACTGATACTATACTGCAATGGAATGTTATTGTTCGCCTCATTAAGACCTCCGCTGCCGGCGACAAATTCAGCGTCGTCAACATAGACTACGCCTCCTGCCGGTCCTCCAGTAAAACCGTAAATCCGAAGCAGACAGCGGGCGAAAACAGCACTGTCGGGAGCAGTATCGGTTTTACTCAGGTGCTGCCAAGTGTGAACTGCCGAGTCGGTATAAACTACCGATGTGCTTCTTATCGCTGAAGTATCCTGTCGGCACCAAGTGATAACAAGACCCCCGCGGGCATTGACATCGTCATCATAGAACCATGCTTTGAATGTGTAGATATTTGCAGGAATAACATTGACATACTGTCTCAGACCATAGTTGTTTCCAGTTCCAGTTACCAGACGGGTAATTTTACAGGAATATGGCGATGAGTGAATTGTGCCTGCTTCCTGTTCAATCTTTGCTTTGGTGGTGTCTTCAACTATCCAGCCGGATGGTTGTCGGGGGTTTTCCCAGTTGCTGAAGTCGCCGTTAACCAGCAGATTGCCAGTGGCAATACTGGTTACCGCTATAGTAATGACTGACAATTGCATGAACTGCCGGCGAAGGAAATTCATTTAGATCCTCTCTTTACACCTCGTGCCCGATTTTAGTAATCTGAATTCGAGTCAAAGGTTGTTTGTGCCCTTTTTTCCGTCGATAGTTTTCCCGGCGGATGAATTTGAAAGTGATAACCTTCTTTGCCCGGGTGTGTTCAATGATATTTGCTTCGACATAAGCATTGGGAACAGTTGGTGTCCCGACAATTGCTTTATCATCAGTTCGTACCATTAGGACATTATCGAAACGCACGACTGTACCCGGTTCGCCTTCAAGCCGGGGTACTGTTATTTGCTCGCCGGGTTTGACTAGATACTGAAAGCCAGCAATGTTAACTACTGCGTACATTGTCTATCCCCCTGTCAATTACAGAAACGGTATTAACATCAGCTCTGAGTGAACTACCAGTTGGCGCAGCCGATCGGATCCGGTGGGCGGACATGAGCACCAGTCCCAAGGATGTAAGCATAAATGCCACCGCCAGGGCCGATGTAATTTTTGCCATCAATGGTGCTGCGCCACCGCCGCCGAAGATGGACTCACCGCCTCCTAAAATTGTGCCGAGTCCGCCTTTCTGCGGTTGCTGTATCAGTACCACCAGAACCAGCAGGATTGATATCAAGAGATGCAGAAATATTAGTATTGCGTACATATATTAGCTCCTTTACAATTGAAGATTAACATTTTTTAATGTAAAGTCAAGAGAAGACCGATTGACCTTCCTTAAAGGAGTTGACGATGATGCTGAAGGTATTGACATCAAGGCTTGCGCCGCCGACCAGCAGTCCGTCGACTCCAGTTTGACGGATTAGTGCCATTGCATTTTCCGGTTTGACACTACCTCCATAGAGTACCCGGATATGGTCCGCAGCATCATCAAACCGGCTGCGTAACCAGAGATGAATCCAGTTATGAATTTCCGCGGCCTGATCCGGCGTGGCAGTGTGTCCCGTGCCGATGGCCCAGACCGGTTCATATGCGATATCAAGATCGGCGCTGGTTATACCCTTCAGCCCCTTTTCAAGCTGACGCCGCAGGATTTCAATTGTCTGGTGGGCGTTGCGTTCCTCGAGAGTTTCACCGCAGCAGAGAATGGGCCTGAGACCTGCCGACTGAGCTGCTTTTATCTTGCGGTTACAGATTTCGTCAGTCTCGCCAAACAGAAGGCGCCGTTCCGAATGGCCAATAATGCAGTAGCGACAGCCGAGCTCGACCAGAAACAGCGGTGAGATTTCACCGGTGAAGGCACCGGTTGGTTCCCAGTGAACATTCTGAGCGCCTAGGGCAATTCCGGAATCGGTCAGTATTTCAGCTGCCGCGGGAAGAGATGTGAACGGCGGAAATATCGCGACTTCACAGGGCAAAGGGGGGCGCAGCAGTTTAATCAGAGAGTGAAGAAACTCCCGGGTTTCACGAATATTCTTGTGCATTTTCCAGTTGCCGGCAACCAATGGTTGATTAATGGTCATGGTACGTCGGTGAGTGCTGCTATTCCGGGTAAATTCCGGCCTTCAAGGAATTCAAGAGTTGCACTTCCGCCGGTGGAGAGATGGCTGATTCGGTCTGCCATCCCCGCCTGTTTGAGTGCTGCCCCGGTATCACCACCGCCGGCAATGGTTATGGCGCCACGGACAGTAGCCTGTGCCAGTGCTCGGGCAATTGCGACACTGCCGTGGCTGAACGCTTGGTTCTCAAAAATGCCCATCGGACCTGCCCAGACTATGGTCCGGGCAGTGGCAATGAGATCACAAAATATTTCAATTGTCCGGGGGCCAATATCAAATCCGGCTTCGTCGTTTCCAATCTGTTCTACCGGAACAATACGAGTGCCGGCACCATCCGGATTTGCTGCCGTTACAACATCAACTGGCAGAACCAGTTTCGGATTGTCCTTGAGTTTTTCAACTTCAGCCAGCAGTTCCGGCTCCCAGCGGGATTTTCCGATCGGAAGTCCCCGGGCTTTCAGGAAGCTGAAGGCGACTGCACCACCAAGAAGCAAGTGGTCAACGCGGGGCAGGAGATTTTTAATTACTCCTGCTTTATCCGCCACCTTGGCGCCGCCGATTATCACCAAGAAAGGTCGCACCGGCGTCTGCAGCAGGGGTTCCAGGTATTGAAGCTCCTTCTCCACCAGGAAGCCGGCTGCTGGTTGGGCAAAAAATATCGTCATACCGGCGGTGGAGGCATGGGCACGGTGGGCGGTACCGAAGGCATCGTTGACATAGAAGTCCCCTAGCGTTGCCAGTGCCCGGGCGAAGTCCGGGTCGTTTTTTTCTTCGCCAGGATGAAAGCGCAGATTTTCGAGCAGGATGACCGAATTGGGTGGTACCCGCTGAAGGAAGCGGACTACATCAATACCAATGCAGTCAGGGGTAAAGTGCAGATTGCCGTTTAATATTTGCTTCAGGTATTCGGCGACCGCCCTGAGGCTGTACTTCGGATCCGGTTTGCCCTTGGGTTTGCCCAGATGGGAACCAAGAATTACAGTTGCTCCCTGTTCCAGAAGATATTGAATTGTAGGTAAGGCGGAGCGAATGCGGGTATCATCAGTAATAACACCGTTTTCCCCCAGTGGAACATTGAAATCAACGCGAACAAACACCCGTCGGTCTCGAACGGGTAGACTCCGGACAGATAACTTTGGCATCGCTTAGAGCCTTTCAGCGATGTAGTCAATCAGGTCCACAAGCCGGCAGGCGTAACCGTACTCATTGTCGTACCAGGCATATACTTTCACCAGATTGCCGTCGACAACGGAGGTGAGACCGGCATCAAATATTGCCGAATGAGGATTTCCCACTAGGTCAACTGAAACCAGAGGAGTGGTCAGGTATTCAATTATGCCTCTGAGGTTGCCCTCTGCCGCGGTCTGGAACGCAGCATTTACCTCTTCAATTGAGGTTCTTTTTTCTACAACGCAGGCGAGGTCCACAATCGAGACATCGGGGGTTGGTACACGAATTGCCATGCCGTCAATTTTGCCCTTGAGTTCCGGGAAGATGACACCGATCAGTTTGGCAGCCCCAGTACTGGTGGGAATCATTGACACGGCCGCAGCCCGGGCACGGCGCAGATCTGAATGGGGGAGATCGAGAATCCGCTGGTCGTTAGTGTAAGCGTGGACCGTGGTCATATAGCCATGACGGATGCGGAAGTTCTCATGCAGCACTTTGGCTACCGGTACGACACAGTTGGTTGTGCAGGAGGCATTGGAAATGATATGGTCTGATGCCGGGTCATAAATAGTATGATTTATCCCCATGACAATGGATTTAATTCCTTCACCTTTTGGGGGGGCGGAGATCACTACCTTGCGGGCACCGGCCGTGAGATGACCACCTGCCTTTTCCAGACTTCGGAACAGTCCGGTTGATTCAAGAACAATATCAATACCTAGCGCTCCCCAGTTGATTTCTGCGGGATTTTTTACCGTGAGGACATTTGCCGGTCTGCCGGCGATGATCAGGTTTTGTCCCTCAGCCCGGACTTCCTCACGGAATATGCCGTGAACCGAGTCATACTTCAGCAGATGTGCCAGGGTCGGTGCGTCGGCGACATCGTTAATCGCCGCAAGCTCAATTCGCGGATGACGGCTGACCAGTCTGCCTACCAGTCTGCCAATTCTACCAAAACCGTTGATGCCCAGTTTGACTTTTTCAGCCATGTGTCTCCTTTCTTGTAATTTTAAGTAATATTATTAATTGAATTACTGTCGTCAAGTATATATTTTGATGGAGTTAAATAAGAAGGTTGTGTGAGAAATAACATGGGGTCCCCCAGGGTGAGTCTTCATATAAAGGGGAAATATTTATCTTAAGAAAAATAAGTATGTTAATTAATGATGGTATAAAGATTATATTTGTAAACATATGCACGTGTCCTCTTGTAATTTCAGGAAGAGAAAGGGCAGCAAAGGAGACCATAGCTGGACAACTGGTCTGGATTATATTACTCTTAGCAGGTATGGGCAAGCGGTTTATCTTGCTTTTAATGGTAGTATTTCTGGCGTGTAACCGGCAGTCGGATGGGGAAAATCGGGCGCCTACGATAGTAATAACGCGAGCGGAGACCGATATCGTTGACAGTGATTCTGCCCGGTTTGAATGGCAAGGAACGGACCGGGATGGCTGGGTTACTCATTATCTTTACTGGCTGGATGATTCAGTAATGAAATGCACTACACAGGCAACCTCAGTGACATTGCGCCGTCTATCATATGGTGCCCATCTGTTCGGAGTGCAGGCAGTTGATGATGCCGGTGCGGTTTCCCTGACCGCACTGGCGCCGTTTTCTGTTTCCAATGAAGAGTTAATCCCCAGAGTCGGAACTGATACAGGACTGGAAATAATTACCTGGAATATTCAGAATTTTCCCAGGGCGGGGGAATCAACACTGGCGCGGCTCAGGCTGGTTATTTCCCGTCTGGATGCGGATCTGTACTGCATTCAGGAGATAGAAGATACGCTGGCATTTCTGCGTCTGCTGCAGGGCGCGGCGGGCTACGCAGGTTTTTTCTCGCAGGATAACTACGGCAGTTTTTATCAGAAGACCGGAATAATCTATAAACGGGATATCATTCAGTTTCGTAATGTCAGGCAGATTTTCTGGGATAATGATTCGTTTCCCCGGCCTCCGCTGGTAGCCATGGGTACTGCCAGTCATAATGGGCGGGATTTTGATTTCTGTCTGATCGTGTTACATCTGAAAGCCGGTTCCGATTATGTCGACCGTTTGCGTCGTGCGGGTGCCTGCCGGCAGCTCAAGTATTACCTTGACAGCGTGCTCATTACGAGCGGGGGGGCAAATTTTATCGTTGCCGGAGACTGGAATGACCGGTTAGATGCCCATTCAGACAGTAACGTGTTACGCCCTTTTCTGGAGGATTCGCTGGATTATTTCTTCCTTACGCGCGAACTAACTGGTAACGGATATAACAGTTCTCTGATAAGGGGTAACGTAATTTTTGATCATATACTGATTACTAGGAGTGTGCTGCCGTATTATGCTGGCGGTAGCACGGCTATTCTACGACTCGATGACTATATTAGCAGTTATGAAAATCTTATTTCCGATCACCGACCGGTGATGGCGACATTTCCGGTCTTTGGACAACTGCCGAAGGTGGGAGTTGAACCCACAAGCCCATCGCTGGGCGGCGGATTTTGAGTCCGCTGCGTCTGCCATTTCCGCCACTTCGGCTCAGGGGAATTTTAGAGCAAACTTGATTAAAGTCAAGTATCTGGAAGGCTTTGACAGCAGAATTCGCTGTGTTATGCTGAACTGATGAGACAGTTAACAGTGCTTGTTTTTTTTCTGACTTTCCTGTTTTGCAGTAACCGGCCGGTATCAAGCATGTCCAGGCAGGCAATAACTGGCTCCGATTATGGGGAGGTGTGGTTAGCTACTTATCTTGCCGGAATGAAGATTGGTTATGGTGTGCTTAAATATAATCGGAGTAATGGCGGTTTAAATTTTGATTATGTCACCCGAATGACCGTGGGTATGCTGGGGAAAAAGCAGACGGTTACCGCCCGTTCCCGGGTTTTCACTGACGAAAATCTGGCACTGCAGTCATTTGAATTCAGAATGAGTTCACAGGACGGCTCTTTTACAGCGCACGGCAGGTGTGAAGACAGCAGACTCGTGGTTGAAACTGGTAATGGAACGAGGGTAATTCACCTGACGAGAAAACTGTATCCGATCGAGGCGTTAGGGATAATAGTGACAAGAAGCCATTCTGAACCTGGGACGCGTCTGAATTATCTGACATTCGATGGTGCAGTGCTTGATACGATGGGAACGGAAGTGGAGGTGCTGGGAAGGGAAATGTTTAAAATCGGTGAGACAACGGTTCCGGCACTGAAAATAAAGGTAAGGCGGGCAAAGTTTGATATGACAGTTTGGTTGGATGAAAATGGTATGACTTTGAAGGAGGACTCACCTATGGGTATCAGTTCGAGCCGGGTGAGCAGCGAGCAGGCACTTGCTGGCGAGGCGGGGTATCCTTTAGATCTTCTCAGAATTTTTGCCGTGCGGGTAGATACAATAATACCGGAGGGAAGAAGGTGGCGCCGAATGGTCTTAACAGTTTCAGGAATTGATACTACACTTTTACCAGCCAGTGACGAAAATCAGCGGATCGTCACTATAGAAGGGGGAGATATCCGGATGGAAATAAAAATCCCCCTGCCTGATTCTACCGTGAAGTTACCGGTTGGTACCTGCCGGGAACTCCTCAAACCCACAGTAACCATTCAATCCACGGCTCCGGAAATTGTCCGGACTGCAAGACAGATTGTGAATGGAACTGACAACGCTGCTGTTGCAGTACAGAAGATCGCCGACTGGGTTTTCCGTTCGTTGCAAAAGGAGGCGGTAGCATCACTGCCCAATGCGGTTGATGTGCTGAAAAATATGAAGGGTGATTGCAATGAGCATGCAGTGCTTTTTGCTGCCCTTTCTCGCGCCGTCGGCATACCGGCAAAGGTGGCTGTCGGGTTGGTCTACCTTCGGGATGGATTTTATTATCATGCTTGGAATGAGGTTTACCTCGGGAAATGGGTTCCAGTGGATGCCACTTTTGGTGAATTCCCGGCGAGTGCAGCCCGGTTAAAACTTGCTGAAGGGGAGCTGAGTGAGCAGGCTCAGGTGTTGGGTGTGGTCAGCAGGATAAAAATTCGGGTGCTGGAATTTGAATAAGCGGCAGCGATTGACCGGCGTCAGGTGCCGGATATAATTAACATTGTGAATTATCTAAATTCGATATGGAAGCCACAGGAACAGCAGGGCGGTGAGAACAGGTTGCCGAATATCGGATATTCCGCAGTCATTGCCGGTACCGGGTTTGATGTTCCGGAAAGGGTGCTGACCAATGAGGACTTGGAGAAGATTCTGGATACATCCGATGAATGGATTACCGAGCGGACTGGAATGAAGGAACGCAGGATTGCAGCTCCAACTGAAGCTGCATCCGATTTTGCCTGCCGAGCAGCGCAGCGGGCGCTGGAGGAAGCAGGTGTCCCGGCTGAGGAGCTGGATCTGATTATCGTTGCCACTGTGACCGGCGATATGCCCTTTCCTTCAACCGCCTGTATTGTCCAGGACCGGTTGGGTGCCCGGAATGCAGCGGCAATGGATTTGGGTGCCGGATGTTCTGGATTCATCTACGGTTTGACTACCGCCCGCCAGTTCATTGCTACAGGCACTTACCGGACCATTCTGGTTATCGGAGTCGAGGTTCTTTCCAAAATCACCGATTGGACCGATCGCAGTACCGCAGTACTGCTGGCTGATGGCGCGGGTGCCGTCGTGTTGCGTGCGGATCAAAATCAGGGGCGGGGAATCATTGCTACTTATCTGGCAGCTGACGGTTCCCATGGTAATGATTTATATATGCCAGCGGGGGGATCGCGGATTCCTGCATCGATTGAGTCGGTTCAGCAACGGCTTCATTACCTGAAGATGAATGGCAGTGCTATTTTCAAGATTGCGGTGCGTTCAATGGCGGATGTGGTGAAGCGGCTTCTGGACCAGGCAAGACTTCGGGCGGAAGACATTAAGCTGGTCATTCCCCATCAGGCTAATCTCCGGATAATTGAGGCGATGGCAAAGTTGCTGAATTTTCCGATGGAGCGGGTATTCGTAAATATCCAGAAATATGCGAATACATCATCAGCATCTACAATTATTGCACTGGATGAAGCACGGAAATCGGGTCGGGTCCGGCAGAATGATCTGATAATCATGGTGGCTTTTGGCGCCGGTCTGACTTGGGGTGGAGTTTTAATCCGTCTGTAAATATCTGAAAGATGGATTACCGGTTACTTTCGTTTCTGACGCTTCTGCTCTGGGGTATATGGGGATTTATGACAAAAATTCTCACAAGAGATATCGCAGCCGAAACAGTAGCCTTCTGGTCAACGCTGGCAAGTGTGATACCCATTCTGCTTTATGCGCTTGCCGCGGGAACGATGCAGTGGGTCAGGGCTGCGCCGCTGGCAGTGCTGTCCGGGCTGGCTGCCGGTATTGCAACGGTATGTTTTTACATGGCACTGAAGAGCGGGCCAGCATCGGTAGTCCTGCCGTTGACCGGGATGTATATTATCATTCCTGCGGTTCTGGGATATATTCTCTTGAAGGAACCGGTAACTGTAAGACACATCGTTGGTCTGGGATTTGCTGTGCTGGCAGTTATTTTTCTTTCCCGTTAGTTGGGTTCATTTTCGGCATAAAGAAATAAAGCAGAGTGCCCAGTAGGGCGACTCCAGCTGCAGCAAACATGATTGTTTGGTAGCCGAATTTACCGGTTACTCCCTCAAGCAGTGCGCCACAGACCGCCGCTAGGCTCAATACTGATTGTAGCATTCCGGAGACAGTAGATTTTTCTTCATTTTGTCGCAGAAGTTGCTTAAGTGTTCCGAGATAGAGACAGGACCAGGAAAGTGCCAGCGCCAGTTGAATCGGGATAACTTGGGAAAAATGCTGTGCCAGTCCGAAGGCCACAAATACAACTACCGACAGAAGAAGTCCGGTCCGGATAAGAATCGTGTCACGGACCGGTTCAAGTATATTCATGAACAGAAACTGTGCAAGCGGATTAAGAGCGTAAATAACCCCGACCCAGAATCGATTGGCACCTAAGTCGGCGAGGTAGAGGGGAAAGATGGTCCAGATGCTGAAGGCGCCAAGGTGACGGAGGAGAAAGGTGAGATAGATAAGCCAGTTACGGGAGAACACTTTCAAATTAAAGAACGACTGGTGGAGTGTCACTGGTTGCGGTTTTAGTCGTAAATGTGCCAGTACCGCCGTCAGGAGTAGCATGAGGGCAGCAATCAGAAAGAGATGCCAGTCGGTAATGAGGCCGACGATCAAAGCGCCCGCAGCCCAGCCCAGCGAGCCGAATCCGCTGAATCTTCCAAGATTACAGTTGTCAGAATAGAAATAGGCTAAGAGTGCTGCTGGGAATATCCCGGCTGAAATTCCGATCAGGGCACGGATCAGGAAGAGCATACCCGGACTGACTGCAAGAGAGTGCAATGCCATTACAATAGAAGAAAGTCCGAGTCCGGTGATGACAAATTTCTTCCGGTCAATGAGGTCTGCCCAGCGGCCGAAGAGCAGACTGGAGAAAAACATCGAACCCTGGTAAGTGGCAACCAGCAGTCCGATATTTGAGTGGGTGAAACCAAGACTGGTCGCCCAGAAGGGGAGGAAAACGACCGCCGCGGTCAGCCCGGCGTTGGCAAGCAGTTGAATAAGATAGGGAGTATTCACAAGAAATTAACGAACTGTTGACGATACCATTCTTTGAGTGCATGCGCTTCATCATAGCGACTGTTGTTTTCCAACAGACGGAGGCGTTCCTGAACAAAGATTTGATAACGTGCAAGATTAAGCCGGGTGCGTTCATTCAGTCCATAGCGTGGTATGCGAACCCGAAGTCGATGGTAGTCAAATTCCGGAAGGAGCGAATCGTCTTGCAATCGGAACAGAATGCCCTGAGGTAAGACATAGAATCCTTTTACTAGCTGTTGAGCATCTGGGCTGGATGTTGCCGGGAATGTTATGTAAGTCGATCTGCCCGGGTTGTTAACTAAAAAACTCCGCAGGAGCTTGATGTAGCTTGCCTGAATTGCTGAAGGATCATAGGGTTGTCCGTGTTCAAATCTCCGGAGATGAAAAAGAAATTCATCAACTTCATGCTGCGAGTTGCTGATAAGCCATGGGTATTTTTTCTCAAGATAATTAAAATACCAGGACCGCCGGACCAGTTCCTTGTCAATAATACAAATATCGGTGCGGATTTTTTCTATCTCCTGAAGATAGAAGGAAGGCGCGTAAACATCCCACCAGTCAGTGATGATTATTGCGCCGGTATCGGCTGATTCTAGGGTATTCACCGCCTGGTCATAAGCTACCCAGTTCTGATTCTGATTTTGAACCGGATAGTTCGTAAGGAGCATTGCTATGGGAATGACGCAGACGATATGGCAGATTTTGCCGAAATGGTGGAAGAGAGCATCAAGCCCGGCTGAGGCAAATATTGACAAGGCAGCAATAGCTGGCAGATAATAGGCAGCGATATCCGGAATTCCGTAATTGACAGCATAGAGGAAACAAAGAGTGACGGTAATCGTCAGTCCAGTTGCGAGCGGCCGTTTTTTTTTGAAAAGTATAATTATACCGTAAAATACAATTGGAATCAGAATATACCCGAAGGTTTGAGCGATCAACGTTAGTCCCCGACCGGCATTGTGCGTAACGGCACCCAGTGATGACGCGAACATCCAGACTCGATATTGTCTGCCACTGATGTGCCACCAGAATTGCTCGAAATTGACCGGATTGCCCCAGGCGAGCAGTGGTTGAGTCCGGGCTCGTAGTATCAGAAATAGATACGGTGATAAACCAAGAATAAAAAGCAATAGCAGCGGCGTAAGCAAACGTATAATTTTGCGATGCCGGGAGAGGAAAATGGTGGTGATTATGCCAGCAACGGTCCATAGTCCGGTAAGATGGTTTGTAAGTGTTAGTCCGGCGAAATAGGAAAGTGCCAGCAGATAGGGGGTGTTTTCAACATTTTCTGCTAAAAACCAGAGAAGAAAACTTAACAAGAATGTTAAACTGTAAATCTCAACGTCAGTGCTGACGTTCCAGAGAGGCGGTGAGATTGCGAGTAGTGAGGCAACAACAATTGCCACAACCGGAGTGATTTTTTCCCGCAAACAGATCAGCAGAAAGAAGATAATTCCGGCAGAAGAGCAACAGATACTCAGATAGGTTAGCCGGTGCACTACGCTTGAAAACGGCAGCAGGGAGAAAAGTCGTCCCAAAATTGTATAAAGGGGATACCCAGTGGGGTGGAGGATGTTAAGAAGATAGCAACCAGCTGCCAGTTCTCCGGAGTCAATCAGACCGACTGCCGGTAATTTGGTATGAAAATAGAGCAATAGAGAAGCTACCGGGACAGTTAACAAATAAAGTAGATGTGGAATATTTTGGTTGTTTCGGGGACTGGTCATTCACCGAGATAGGCGGCTTTGACCTTGGGGTGTTCAATCAAGTCTGAAGCTGTGCCGGAGAGGACAATCCTGCCGGTTTCAAGAACATACGCACGGTGGGCTACTTTAAGTGCCATAAAGGCGTTCTGTTCCACCAGCAGAATTGAAGTTCCGGCACGGTTGATTTCTCTGATAATTGAGAAAATTTCCCGAACCAGTAAAGGAGAAAGTCCCATTGAGGGTTCATCGAGCATCAGCAATTTGGGGTTGGCGATCAACCCTCGTGCCATTGCCATCATCTGCAGTTCGCCGCCAGAGAGGGTACCGGCACGCTGGTGGAGTCGTTCTCTGAGTCGTGGAAATGAGTTAAAGACACGCTCAAGAGCCGTGGCGATTTCGTTCTTCGGCCGGTTGAAGGCACCAAGCAGCAGGTTTTCCCAAACTGTGAGGTCAACGAAAGGTTTTCTTCCCTCCGGGACTTGCACTATTCCCATTTTAGTGATTTGATGTGCCGGCAGTCGGTCAATTTTTTTCCCTTCAAACAGTATTTCCCCCTGACGGGGTTTGATCAGTCCGGAGATACATTTCAAAGTTGTAGTTTTCCCTGCACCATTAGCACCGATTAAGGTTACGATTTCCCCTTTTTCTACATTAAATGTGATTTCACGAAGTGCGCTGATTGCTCCGTAAGCTACACTGATGTTACTAACAGTTAACATTTAGGCTCCGTTTTCCCGAGATACGCCTCGATTACTTTTGGGTCGTTCTGTATGTCCTGCGGTTTTCCCCGGGCAATTATTTCTCCGAAGTCCATTACGACGATCTCTTCACAGATACTCATGACGACGCGCATCTGATGTTCGATTAGGAGAATTGTCAGGGCGAACTTCTCCCGGATGAAATGGATAAGGTCCATCAGGCGAATTACTTCTGCCGGATTCATTCCGGCTGCCGGCTCATCCAATAGTAACAATTTCGGCTCAGCGATCAGGGCGCGGGCGATTTCGAGCCGGCGCTGTTCGCCATAGGGAAGGTTGCGTGCAAATTCATATTTCCGGTTTTCCAGTCCCAACAGAGTCAGGAGGGTGAGGGATTTATCGGTGATTTTTCTTTCTTCTTGACGAAAGGCGGTCGTTCGGAAAATCGAACCAAATAATCCTGCTTTTGTGCGGTAGTGGCAGGCAACCCGGACATTATCAAGCACGGTCAGATTGGGGAAAAGACGGATGTTCTGAAATGTGCGGGTAATACCCATACGGTAAACCTCAAATGGTTTCATGCCAACAATGTTGCGGTTTTGGAATAGAATTTTCCCGCTGGTAGGTGTTATCATGCCGGTAATCAGGTTGAATACAGTTGTTTTTCCGGCTCCATTAGGCCCGATAATTCCGGTCAACGAACCAGCTTTGATTGATAAACTGAAATCCTTTACTGCAACCAATCCGCCAAATTTTTTCGTAAGTTCAGTGATCTTGAGCAGGCATTCGTTCATCGCCGATATTCTTCTGGTTTGAGAAAATTGAATTCAGTTCCACCCATTGCACCTGAAGGTTTCACGAGCATGAAAATAATAAGCAGCAGAGGATAGACGACCATTCGCCATTCTTGGATTCCGGAGGGGAGAATGACTCGCAGTCCTTCCAGTAATAGCGCCCAGCCAATTGCTGCCAGTACCGTCCCTGAGATTGATCCCATTCCTCCGATGACTACGATCAGTAAAACATCAATTGATTTCAAAAAATCAAAATTGTCCGGATTAAGATAACTATACAGATGAGCATATAGTCCGCCGGCAAGACCGGCAAGCATACAACCGGTGACAAAACTTATGGTTTTGTATTTTGTAGCGTTTATTCCGACTGATTCTGAGGCCAGTTCATCTTCCCGTATTGATAACAGAGCCCGGCCAAAACCCGAATAAACGAGATTACGAACGACGATTACTGCCAGTAACAGAAAACAGAAAACCCAAGGGAAGGACGTTAATCTCGCAATCCCGCGCATTCCCGAGGCGCCTCCCATAATCGGAATCACCCTGTGGGAATTTTTAAACAGTACATTCATAATCATCCCGAAACCGAGTGTGGCGATTCCCAGGTAGTCTGATTTGAGGCGCAGTATGGGGAGGCCGATTAATAAAGCAATTATCCCGCTGGCGAAAACACCGGCAGTTAACCCCAGCGGGAATGCCAAAAATCCGGTTTTGGGGATTAAACAGGTTACAAGCGCTGAGGTGTAGGCACCGATGCCGTAAAATGCTGCATGTCCCAGAGAAAACTGCCCCGAATATCCGTATATGAGATTGAGGCCAAGAGCTGAAATTGCCACAATACCGGCAAGAGACAGGATTGTTTGAATGTAGGGGTTGATTACGCGAGTGATAATAAGTGCTTCTATGATGGTGAATATGATTAACGACAGGATGAGTGCGGTGCTCCCGGGTTTAAATAAATTGAAGGAATTAAACCTTTTCATCTCTTTTTTTGCCTAGGATTCCACTCGGACGAATCAAAAGGACCAGTATCAGGATGCCAAATGCCGCTGCATCGCGGAGGGTTGAGGAAATGTAGACTTCGGTTAGCTTTTCCACTATTCCCATAATAATTGCACCAAGCAAGGCACCGGGAATAATTCCGATTCCCCCGAGCACTGCGGCAATAAATGCCTTTAGTCCCGGCATGATACCCATAAATGGATGAATTTGGGGATAGGCGATGCCATAAAGTACACCTCCGGCGCCGGCAAGTGCTGCACCGATTCCGAATGTAATGGAAATAATGTTATCCACATCTATCCCCATAAGCCGTGCAGTATCATGGTCAAATGAGACTGCTCTCATTGCCAGTCCGGTTTTGGTCCGGTTAACAAAGATTGTAAGGGCGATCATTAACAGGATTGCTACGGCAAGAACGATAATCTGAATGTTGGAAATTGTGATACCGGCAATTGTGAAAGTACGAATGGGAAAGGGGCGGGGGTAGGCGCGAAAATACGGTCCAAAGACAAACTTCAGGCTGGAGAAGTATTCCAAGAAAAGCGATACACCAATTGCAGTAATAAGGGCTGAGATACGGGCGGCACGGCGGAGTGGTTTATAAGCAACTCGTTCGATAAAGACGCCTAAGAGTGCACAGCCGACCATTGCCAGTATGATTGCAACAGGAAAGGGTAAATGCCAGGAGGTGAGTGCAAAAAATCCCAGATAGGCCCCGACCATGAATACATCACCGTGGGCAAAATTTATCAGGCGGACAATGCCGTACACCATGGTATAACCAAGTGCGATCAGAGCATACACGAAGCCGAGCTGAATTCCGTTTATCAGTTGTTGCAAAAAATATGACAACGGATTGATTTATAGAAAAATTTTTATTAAAGTCAAGGAAGTCAGATATTGACATCATATTGGATAGGGTGATAATTTGGTATTGAAACCAAAGGAGTAAAAAATGACGAGGCGATGGTATTCGTTTATTGCCGGGGCTTTTACCCTGATGTCTTTATCTTTGGCTCACAACATCAGTATTGATTCGCATGAGGTTCCCCTTGTGATTGACACTTATGCACGTTATCGTCAGAATCAGTCGGTATTCAACTGGGCACCATTTGACTCTACCCGTAGGGTATGGGATTTGACAATCTACCCCGGACAGTTGAGGGCAAAAACCGGTCTGCGACATTATACTGAAGGACGTTATCCCGCACCTGATACCATGAGTAACGACCCCCCTGCACCGGCAGTGTGCGAATTTGATACAGTGGGGGATGGTTCAGAAAGTGAAGTATATTTTTACACGGATAATTATGGTCTCTATGCCGACGGTATAGATTTTTCTCAGGGTGGGTTTCGTTTTCTGGGCAATTATCGTCCGGATGGGGTTGTCTATAGTTTCCCAATATATTATGGTGCCAGCTGGATATCTGCATGGTCGTGGCAGTATGAAATCATCCCCGGTCTGCCTTATCAGGCGACAGAACAGCATCAGAAATCCGTAGTAGCCAAAGGTAAAGTAAAAGTTCCAATGTCCGGTGAATACTTCTGGCCGTGTCTTGTAATAAAGGACTATATGGTTTACTCAGACAATATGGGAACATTAAACCGCCGGTGGATTTATGAATGGGTTGTTCCCGGTCATTTTGCTGGGGGGAATGGCGTGGCAGCAGCTGTAAGTGATAACGGTGCTCCCCCCGACTTTATTACCGTGCATACGCTTATGCAGGTTGAAACCTGTTCTATTCCCGGGTGGGATTTAAGGCCCCCGGTCTTTACCAATACAAAGGTCTGGACTGATACGAGTTATTCAGGCCCTTTTATCGTGTGGTCAACTATTACTGATAATGATGTTGTCGGAACGGAATCTTTATTTTATCGCGTTAACCAAGGTACCTGGAATTCAGTCAGTCCTGATTCTCAGCATGGTTCGGTTTATTATTTCACTATTCCGCAGGTTACACCTCCTGCGCGAATCGATTATTATCTCTGGGCAATGGACGAATTTTCTTACAATCGGCAGATAGATTTCTGGACAACTTGGCCAGTCTGCTCTCCCGAAAGTACAATGATCACTTTTTACATAAATCCAACTGGGGTCGATGGTTTCCGATGTTTTCCGCCATCTGCTAGTTTTAAAATATATCCTAATCCATCGGTCAGGGGAAGGTTTGCCATTAGCCTCGATGGATTTGGAGCACAGAATGTACTACTGGAATTTTACAAGCCTGACGGCACACTGTTTAAAACATTAGATTTCCACCCGAACGGCTCAGAAAGTTGGAAGGCGCAATTGGATTTAAATGGAATTCCAGCCGGTGTATATTTTTACTACTGTTCTGCCGGGATTTTCTCTACTGCTGGTAAATTGACAATTCTGCATGGGGAGGAGAGAAATGGAGATTAAGACTGTATGTATTGAAAAGCCTGCTGAGGTGAATGTGATCATCGGGCAGGCCCATTTCATTAAGACAGTGGAGGATCTTTACGAATGTCTTGTGACAGCGGTCCCGGGCATAAAATTTGGGCTGGCTTTTTGTGAAGCATCCGGTCCCTGTTTAATCCGGCATGCGGGAACAGATGCAGAATTGGAGGCTCTGGCGATTAAAAATGCACTTTCGATCGGTGCGGGGCACGCTTTTGTTGTGATTCTTGGTAATGCTTTTCCAGTAAATGTGCTTAATGCGGTGAAACAGGTTCAGGAAGTTTGTACAGTTTTCTGTGCAACCGCTAATCCGGTTAAGGTTATTATTGCTGAAGATGAGTCAGGTGCCGGGATTCTCGGGATAATCGACGGTGCAAGACCTCGGGGGGTAGAAGGAGAACAGGAGACAATGGAACGGAAGAGTTTCCTTCGGAGGATCGGTTACAAGCTGTGATTTAGTACATGGTATCTGTTACTTGGTTGTAAATAAATTTACCGGATATGATATAAGGAGACAGTTTATTAGAGGTGGTTATTATCTTAATCGGATTCTTTATTACTTACAGATTATAGCAGTCGTTCTAATAATATTGCGGTGCCGAACTGTGATTCAGGAAAGATCGAGAAGTGACCAACGAGCTGAGACGATCAAACCAATAAGAACAATCTTTTTAAGCACCGAGATACAGGATTTCTGCCGCGATGGGAATAATTTCTTGTTGCTTGAGCAATCGGGGGCAAGAATTATAGCCTATGATTCAGAATTTACTGTAGCCGAAACAATTCCAATAAGCATAAGCATATTGTCTCCTCGGGGAATTTACGCCGACCGGTTCTATATTTATTTATACGATGAACAAACTATCTATCGTCTGTCTAGAGATTCCCGGCTGATTCAGCCTTTGGTACATAATGTGCGGGTTTCTGGAGTTATCCAGTATGCTCCCGGAGAGCTACTGGTCAGTGATAAGGAACGGAAACAGGTATGGTTGAAGACCCTTTTTGGTGAAAGCAGGGGGTTTCTTGATCGTTCGGATGTTAAAAACCCCGGGGCTTTGACGCTATTTTCCGATGGGAGTTATGGTCTTATTGCCAATGGCGAGAGGTTAGTGAAGTTCAATCGTGCAGGTATCATCACTGGGGATTGGAAGCTTTCCCAGTCGGTCGATTTGCTGACATCCGATTTCAAGGACAGAGTGTTGCTAATGCGGCGAGGAAAAAGTAAGCTATGGGTTCTTTCCGCTAGTCTGGCCGAGTATTCGCTTCATGATGTCTCCAATCCAGTTCAAATTCAATGTTTGGGCAACCGGATATTCGTTTTGGACAATTACCGACGGATAGTTGTTTATCCTTTACCTGATTAATTGATGCTGGTAAGCTGCCAGCCGTTAATTGTTTTTTTCTTGTTAACAGGTGGAATTGGGGAGAGGTATAACTCGGTTCTTGTAGCCGAGAAGTGGAAACTTCAATATCGACTAGAGCCAGCAGAGGAGACGATTGATGCTCGATTTGCAAGAATATTTATCCACAACAGTGATTCAGTATGGGTAGACGGAATTCTGCTCAAAAGAACTGCATATACAGTTGAACCTAATCGCCGCGAAATATTTTTTTTTCAATCCTTGCCCGAGTTTGCTGTTATCCGAGTGGTTTACTCAACTCTATTAATGGCTCCACTTCAGTTTAAGGGCAGAATAACTGAGGCGGAGTCGGTTCAGTTATCGAAGAGGGATACTATCCAGATGATAGCGCGGTTTGATTCAACCCAGCACATTCTCCAGGAAGACTGGCAAATTTCCGGAGCCAAGTCAGTTGGATTTTCGTTGAATAATGAAGCGGGATTAGGAATTAATCAAACTACAAGACTGTCGCTCAGGGGACAAGTTGAGAATTTGGAGATTGAAGGCGAGCTTTCCGACCAGAGATTACCGATCCCTGTTACAGGCACAACTTTGGAACTTGAAGAAATTGATAAGATATCAATAACCGTTAAAGGAAGAAGCTGGAGTGGTCAGTTCGGCGATGTTAGACTGACAGTAGATGCAGGCGGGTTTGGTACATTCCCCAGAGAGGCAAGCGGGGGGATTTTAAAGGTAGAGAATAAGGTTATCCAGAGTTCTTTTACATACGCTCGCCCTAGGGGAGAGTTCGGAAAAGCTACAATGAAAGGCACAGAAGGTATCCAGGGGCCTTATGTACTGACTGTTGACGGCCGGTCAGCACAGATTGTACCTGGTACCGAAATTGTATATTTAAATGGCAAAAAAATGACCCGAGGGTGGGATGCCGATTACATCATCGATTATTCTACTGGCGAACTGGTGTTTACTAATCGAAATATAATCACCTCTCGTTCAAGAATTGAGGTGGAATTTCAATTTTATACTTTTGATTATGAAAGAACGCTTATAGCCGGTGGAATAAAAGATACAGTGGGGCCATTTCAATTGCAATTAATGCTGTTTCAGGAAGGGGATGATCCTAACAAGACGCTGAATTATACACTTACCGAAGAAACAAAACAGAAGCTCGCTTTTTGGGAGCGAGATACGGATTATTGTTGGATTTCCGGAGCGGAATATGTAGGAGATGGACAGGGGGATTATGTCTTGGAAGACGGTCGTTACCGTTTTGTTGGGGCTAAATCTGGTAACTATCGGGTAAAATTTACCTTCGTTGGTGATTCTCAGGGTTCGTATAATTATAATTATTATTCTGGCGGGTTCGAATTTGTAGGGTATAAGGCGGGTGATTATATTGATAGCATTAAAATCCAACTTCCTCAAAATACTCAGATAATATACAGCAAAGCCGGGTATTGTTATCAGGGATTAGGTGTGTTTGTTGAAGGTGCCTTTCTTCGCAGAGACATAAATCTATTTGCAGTGAGAAATGGAATAATTAATGCTGGAGCCTGGAATTACAGTTTTACCTGGAGGAAAAATTTTCTCAGCTTACAATATCACCATAAAGTAAGGGGAAAAAGTTTTAATCTTTCTACGAAACCAGAGGACATTGAATTTCCTTATCACTGGGGTGGAGTAAGTGAAACAGGATATACCGGAATTGATGAGTTTAAGATCCAAGCATTACCAGATAATAATATGGAGTTAAATGTTGATGTCGGAAGGTTAAAACAAGGAGGGGGTCAGTATATTGAGCGATGGGGTGCGGATGGGCGAATCCGCTGGTTGACTTTAGGAGTACATCGAGCCGGAAATTTTTTCCGGATGAATGCTGGTATTGCTCCTCAGATTCTAATATTTAGCCCGTTGTTTACATGGGGGGTAGAGGAAAATAGTACAGAACGCAGCCAAAGTTGGCAAACTGGTTTAAAGGTAGAACCGTGGCAAAATACTACACTGGGCACAGATTTTCAGGTTTGCACTTATGCAGCAAATGATTCTTCTGCTACAAATGGATGGGAAGAAACAGGTAGAGCACAGTTATTACGGCTGAAGTGCCAACAGGACTTCAAGGATATTTTCCGGTTCGATGGGATATTTGGTTATCAATATAATGTCAATCCCGGTGATACCACAGGAAGGCGAAAGTTGTTCGGAGGTATAAATGGCCGGCTGGCACCAACGAAGGGTGTGAGATTAAACTTTGATATAAACCAGATCAATCGTCAGCTGCAGTTAAAAGATGAGATTTTTCGCTACGTTGGTCCCAATAAAGGCACTTATCGACGAGATACCTTAACCGGCAGTTATATTCCCGATTCCCGTGGTGATTATGAACGGGTACTTGTCTATCGAGGAAAGTTTGCAGATGTCAGAGATTTTTCGATATCAATAAACACTAGCGTGACCGACATTCAAATGTTAGAATTTACTGGAAGTTATACTCGAAATTTAACTTCATCAGACACTAGTCAGCTGACAGTCAACGATTTTTATGATTTCCGTCTGCAATGGAATGTTATTGAGCCGTTGGTTCGAATTTTAACCGGAGTGCAGGGAAATATAGCCTCTGATCACACACTTCTGATATCCGGCCGACAGTTTAGCCAGAATAGCCAGTTTATCGAGATATCTGTAGATCCGTCAACCGAGTTTGAGTTGCTTGTGCGGGGGGAACGGAAAAAAATAATGCGCTGGTTGTACTCGGGCGAACTGGAATATGACGGGGAAAGCAGAAGATTGGAACTGGCACCAATCTTAGGGTCGAATTTGAGGTTGGAGCTGGGTGCGTTCGGAGAGTTGGGTTGGATATTCGAACCTCTGTTTTATCGCGAACTGGGAAGGTTTAGGCTAAACGCAGCAGGATTGTGGCTGGCGCAGTCATTTAACCTAGGGCAGCGGATTAAATTTCAGCCTCGAGTTGAATTAACTTATCGCTGGGCCAATGTTGCATATTTGCCTTTCGATATTGAACTTACGTCCCCTTTGGGGTTTACACCTAAGGTCCAGCTAAAAGTTGACCATCTTTGGAGTGATGTTTTGAGTTTAAGTGGGGAATACATTTTTTGCGCTCAATCGAATCGAATTCCCCACCATACCATTTCATTGGTCCTTCGAGCAAATTTCTAACAAACGAAATAATTTTGCTTGACATTAATCGTTTACAGCCTCATAATATAGAGCGTAATGTCTGAACAAAAAACCCAAAGGAGCGGGAGGTATTATGATGTCCTCTGGTAAAACCGGATCGTCAGGGGTGCGTGTTCCACGCCGGTCCCCGCCAAAACAGGAAAAAGCACAATACATAATGTTTGCAGTCGTAGCTGTTCTAGTTATTACCGTCGTTCTTGTTGTAGCCTTTGGGGGGAGGAAAGGGACTTCAGCAAAAGTACCGCAACGAACAAAGAGTGTAGCAACAAGGCTGACGGAAACAGGTAGTGCAGCATCTAGGCGTTCAAGAGAACAATTTGCTTCTCGAGCTTCTCGGCGCGAGCGCAGTAAAAAGGAGTCGACAGGAGATTTCCGGGCGCGGCGGCGGCGTGAACGTGCAGAGCGTCGGACAGTGGCGTCCCGAACAAGCATAAGAAGCAGCCGTGGTGGGTATACTGCCAGACGCAGCGGAACGCCGGTACTGCAAGCTATTATATCTCAGCCAGACGGTGAAAGGGTCGCAGTGGTCGGGAGTCGACAGGTTAAAAAAGGTGATCTAATAGAAGGGAGGAGAATAACTGAAGTCGGTCCGGATCGGGTGAAAATCGAGTACTTTACTAAGACTTATGAAGTCAGACTCAACCAACCAATTTATTAATATTAAGTGCTTTCTACGATAATTAGACGTTCCTGCTTGTTCATTACTCTGATTTTTTCTTTGATATCCGCACGAGACTTGCTCTACAATGGAAATTTTGAACTCCCTCCGGATTCTGGTTGGCAGATTATACGGTGGGGAGAATTCCCTGACACTGGTAATTGTCGAGTACGGTGGCGACATAGTTATCATCCTGACCGTGATTTTGAAGTCATGCTCCACAAATTACTTCATCAAGGAATCAAACTGTTCCAAAAAGTCAGCATTTCTACCTTGGATCTTGAATTCCGTGTATCCTGTCGTTTGATAGCAAGAAGTGAGAGTGACAGTTTATTTGCAGCCGCGGCTGTTGGAATGGAGTATTTAGATAACAACGACTCGTTACTAGGTGAAACGAGAATCGTCTACGCGACTGCCGGTTGCAACTGGCAGAATAGCCCGACTCTGCATTTAATAAGAGTTCCAGATACGGTCAACTGGTATGACTATCACATTTATATTTCAAGCGAACTGGACAGTTTACCTGGTATTCAACGGAGTGAAATCAAATCCATTAAAGTAACTTTGCTTGGTTTCGTTAGTGGTAATTCTTGAGGGATCTATCCTTCAGCGAAGGTCTTCGCTGACGATATTTCAATTTACACACTGGACGTACCATCACTGCAATACAGTTCTTTTATTGTTAACGACAGTGGGACGATTTTCAATCGGAAGCTTGATCGCGGCGAAACCGTAGATCTTATTTTATTATTGAGGAATACCGGTTCTCGAGTGGGGTCTTTTTTGGGGCAGCTTAAAGCAGATAATCCCTATATTGATATTATCGATAATATTGGGACATTTGACCATGCTGAGCCTGGCGAGACAACTTTATCCCGCTGGGATTGGTTTCGCATCAGGGCGCGCTCCGATGTTCCTGTTGAAACAAAACTGAGGTGTGAATTGGTTATTACGGAATCTCAATATCAAGATACAATTGAAATACCTCTAATTGCTGGTGATTCGATGAATCTCCCTGTTGGCCCGGATAATTATGGTTATATGATTTATGACTGGACCGATTCGTGTTATGAACAAATTCCTCAATTTCAATGGAAAGAAGTAAGAGGTATTGGGCAGCGGATTGTAATAGGTGATGATGAAACTGTCTGGTTTGAATTACCGTCATCTTTTGGCTTCTGGCGTTACTATGGTACTCCTTATCGCTTTATTTCTATCTGCAGTAATGGCTGGGTCGCTGCCGATACAACCAGGCGATGTGATTTTACAAATGTCCAACTTCCCTATACAGGTGCCCCTCCCAATATTGTTGCCCTTCTCTGGGACGACTTGGCACCGACAAGATATGGTAACATCTGGTACTATTTTGATACTGTTCAATCGAGAATCATTGTTGAATTTGATTCGATTTCATACTTCGGTTCACCCGAGAAATGGGAAACAGTGCAGATTCAGATTTATGACACAAGTTATCTGGGAGCAAATTATGATAATCCCATCGGGCTTTTTTTCCGCACAATTAACGATTACACTTCGGCAACAGTAGGACTGCAAAATCAAGACGGAACTTCGGGGTTGACTTATTGTTGGAACGGTAATTATCCTCGAACCGCAGCCACTCTTTTACCTTTGCATGCCCTTTGGGTCCAGTCTAATGCATGTATCAGTGTTGAAGAATCGCGTTTCCAATCTTCAGTTTGTGCGGCCTCCGTCCCCAGTATTGTCAGCCGCAAGAGAGGTTTACATCTGGATGATTTGCCCGATGGGGTTCGATCAGTTGAAATTTTCGGGCTGGACGGTAGGCAGGTCTGGCGGTCCATTGTTCCATCTTACTTCCGTAGAGAAATATTCTGGGACGGAACGGACCTTAATTATCAAATGGTGAAATCCGGAGTGTATTACCTGTTGATAAGAACCATCGATGGCATGTTTTGCCGTAAATTAATTCTTTTGAGTGAAAATTACTAAGGTCTAAACTTGACACTGAAATAGAAATGATTAAATTATTATTGCCGTAGATAAAAAGGCAAATAAGGAGGATTAAAAATGATACAGGAATTCAAAGACGGCGGCGGAATAATGTGGTTCCTTTTGGTTTGTGCCGTTCTCGGTATCGCTTTAACTTTGGAACGGCTATTTACCCTTTTTATCAGAACAAGGGTAAATGTGAAGAAGTTCAGTCAGAAACTTCTTCAGACAATAGATAAAGACGGTATCCAGGCAGGTATTGAATTATGCAATCAGACACCGAGCCCGGTAGCCAAAGTGTTGCGTGCTGCGTTGCTCAAGGCGGAAGCAGACCGGGCGGTAATGGAGGATGCCATCGTTCGTGCAGGGGCTACTGAACTGGCGTTTCTTGACCGGGGCATGGCATTACTTGCAGGTTTGACAACTGTGGCTCCATTTTTCGGATTCTTGGGGACAGTCACGGGGATGATCGGTGCTTTCAAGGCGATTGCAGCGGTAGGTGAGGTTGATCCAACAGTAGTATCAAGTGGTATTGCCGAAGCACTTATTACTACGAAGTGGGGGTTAATAATTGCAGCACCGTTAGCAATCGTGCATATTCTGTTTACCGGGAAGATCAACGGCTATCTCCGGGATATGGAAACCGCTTCCAGTGAGCTGATTGATTATCTCGTGCTCAAGCGCGGTGCCTGCAAGGAGTAGCAATGCCATTCACTCTGCGGCCCAGAAGCAGAAGTTCAGTTGAACCCAATATTCCCACTGCTTCCATGGGCGACATTGCGTTTCTCATCATTATCTTTTTTATGACCACGAGTATCTTCAGTCGCGAGAAAGGTTTAAAGATTGTCCTTCCTGAGAAGGGAGCGGAAACAAAAATCAAGTCAGAGAATATCCTTACTGTGGCGGTTAATCAGACCGGTCAGGTGCTAATCGGTGATCGGGTGGTAAATATTCCCGAAGTCAGTACACTGGTCCGCGAGGAATTAGACAAGAATCCGGAGCTGGCAGTTGCACTTAGGGTAAGTCGCAAGGCCCCCTATCAGACGATGATCGAAGTTTTTGATCAATTGAAGGTAGCTAAGGCAGAACGGATCAGTCTGATGCCGGTTCAGGAAGAAGAGGGTGGTGGGCAATGAGAAGGATTGGCTTGAAAAAGGCGACAACTCCCAATATTCCAACTGCTTCGACAGCTGATATTGCATTTCTCCTGATAATATTTTTCATGGTATCAACACATTTCCGAACAGAAAAAGGACTTAAGGTAAACCTGCCTAAAGCTGAGATGACTGAACGAATACTCAAACGGCGCAATGTTGCTGCGGTATGGATCGATGCTACTGGTAAGATGACAGTTAATGATAATTTGGTGACTCCTTCCTCGATAACTGCGTTAATGACTGAAAAGGTGATTGAGAATCCGGAGTTGGTTGTGCTTCTACAGGCGGACAAGGATGTAAAATACGGATATGTGACCGATGTCCTTGAAGCCTTGAAAGATGCCCGAGCATTGAAGGTTACTTTTGCCACCAGTTATGGTAAAGGAGGGGGCGGATGAGTAATCGGATGGAGAACATTGCTTCACTTGAATGGGAAGAAAAGTATTATGCAGTGGCAATCAGGCTGGGTTTAATTGCCTCGCTGGTGATCATCATTGCCGCCTTTCTTTTTCTCCCCAAGGAGTTTTTGGTTAAGCCTTATCAGCTGCGTCGTTCGGTCGAGATGGTGATGGAAGCTCTGCCTCCAGAGCTTGAGAAGATAGCTGAGCCTCCGAAAGCGGCTAAACCGTCGGTTCCGGTAGCTGCAGCCAGTGAACAGGAAGTTGAGGCATCTACGGTTGAGGCGACTACGTTTACCGAAGTTACGCGGAAAGTGGATGAAACAGAGATTCCCATTGTTCCCTTCTGGAAAGTGGAGAAAAAACCTGAGCCAGTGATCATTCCTAAACCTGTTTATCCCGATCTTGCGCGTAATGCAGGTATTGAAGGCAGATGTGTGGTGGAGGCACTGGTAGACGTTGATGGATCGGTCATCGATGCTAAAATTATCAAAAGTTCGGGAAATCAGTCCTTGGATGCAGCGGCAATAGAAGCTGCTTTCAAGGCAAAGTTCACTCCGGCAATGCAGCGGGATAAGCCGGTGAGGGTGTGGGTGTCAATTCCCTACCAGTTTACGCTGCAGTAAGCCGGAGATGCAAAACAGATGAAGGCATCAAGTAAGCCAAAACCAAAAGGAGGATGCTGATGCGCAGCATGTTATGTCTGTTTGCCCTGTTACCCGTTTTAGTATTTGCGGGTAACTCGGTGCCGATTACGGCTCTGCCAGAGGAAAATGCCGTAATCAAGACGGAGAATGCGCAGCTACCACCGGCAACGGTGAGATTCCTTGTCGGGCAGGTTGATACTATCGGAGGAACGACTTATGACTGGCAGTTCAACGGACCTGAGTATCGTTTGTTGGTAAATTCGTCAGATTACGGGTTACATGCGGGCTGGATGTTTTCTACGGAACCTGGTAGTCCCTGGAGTGACCGTAATATGCGATACAATTTTTATGATTATGCAGGCGGTGCTTGGAACTGGCTTGACCCGGATTTTATGGCCTCGGGAGTGAGTGTTTATACAAACAGAAGCGGTTTCGGAATGCTGGATGCTGATCCTGTGACTGGTGTTGCAATGTTTACTGCGCATCAAACTCCCGGTGGAGCGACAATTCGTCCGGTCTTGGGAAGAGATATGGCACCCGGAGGCGGTATTTTTGAATACTGTGACGGCTCACCGAATGCAGAGGGATATCAATGGCCTCCCATTGGGATCGATGCTAATCAGGTCGTGCATTGTGCACTAATTGATGCTGCGACTACTGATGAGCTCTATTACACTAAAGTTCCCACTTGGTGTAATTGGGAGGCTCCAGTGAGTATAGTCGCGCCCCAGCCACAACCGATGTTTCCAACCCAGAACATAGCAGCCTCAAAGATTAGTCAAAAAGTTTGTGTTGTCTGGGTTTACTCAGAAGGCACACCTTATGAAGCTGCCTATTATCGGATTTCCACTGATGGCGGAACGACTTGGGGAGATGCTACTGAGCTCACTCCTCCACCTGCTTACGGCGGAGATACAATTGCGTCCTTTCATATAACGTCGTTGTTCCCTTGGTACGATGATCAAGACCGTTTACATATAGTAGCCGGAATTATCCCCAGCGTGCACGATACTCTTTATATCATTCCGGCAGAAATCTGGCACTGGTGTCCGGACAATACCCCAGCTTGGAGCAAAATTCACCGGGCGGGATGTGATCCAGCTAATCTACAGGCTTCGGTTGGGTACAATGCAGCCTATGCCTGCCGGCCCAGCATCGGACAGGATGACCGTGGCAGATTGTATGTCGCTTGGGAGCAGTTTGATTCGGCCAATGTTGAACCTGTAACCAATTTGTTGCGGGCAGATATTTTTGCTGCTGCTTCTGAAGATGGCGGCAATACTTGGTTGAGTGCGGTTAAGCTTACAGAAGCTGGTACAGCGTCATGCCGTTTCCCCTGTGTAGCCGATAAAATGGTGAGGCTGGGGGGTGAGCTCTATGTTCCTGTTATCTATGAAATCGACCAGCAGGCAGGATTTATCGTGCAGGGTCAGGGGTCCAGTACAAACAATCCGTTTGTGGTTCAGTGGGTGCCGGCGACAGCCCTAGGGGTTGGTATTGCAGAAGAACAGCAGCAACTTCCAAAGCGTATTGAAGTTAGAGCTTCACCCAATCCATTTATGAACCGGACTACCATTTCCTATGCGTTACCCTATAATAGTAATATTTCACTAAGTATTTACGACGCAGCAGGAAGACCTGTTCAGACTCTGGTGAATGGTGAACGGCAGCCGGGATATTACGCTGTTAATTTTAATGCTAACGGTTTGGCGAAGGGTGTATACTTTTACACACTGACTGCTGGTGGTACTTCGATAAGTGGTAAGTTGACGCTGGTACGGTAAAAATCAGACGGTGTCGGGGGTGGGCAGAATTTGCCTACCCCCGACATGAAATTGACGCAAGGAGATGGTAGCTACCAGCTCCTTTTTTGTTAACGGAGGGGGTGGGCATGAAAACATCTTTTAATGAGGTTAGGGTGAGTAAGTTCAGTTTCTCCATATTAATCGTCATTGCGAGCTGGGTTTTTATCATGCACTGCGGTAGGGTATCACCGCCCCAATGGCCCTGGTGGACGAGTGAGGATTCGTCATCTGTCCGTCGTGAACTGGAAAAATGGCAGGATTATGTAAGTGTCGCCAGAGCATGGCAAGATACATTCTGGCTTGATTTCAATACGGATTTGAATTATTCTGACAGCAGTTCTCGCAGTGGAGATACTCTCTATAAGATTGCCCACCTGATGCGTGTATGGGTTGAACCGGGAGTGAGATTCCGGAAAGAGATCTATCAGTTTGGGATAACTGTAGATACAGTTGTCATGTCTGATACTTTCTGTCAGGTTATTTTCCGGGATTCATTTAGTTCCGGAATCATGCATATTGAATTTGATACCCTTTGGATTATCGGTTTTAGGCCTGATACGATTATTGATACTACCAGAATACCCCCCGAAACAACCGTTGTTTACAAAGTGAGTTCGGTCGAGAAGCGCGGTTTTCCCGTAACTCATTATGAAACAAAAGAGTTCGACTGGATTTCCACTCGTTGGCTTTATTTGCCTCGATTAACAAGCGGAGATACATTTAATTATACGGTACGAAAAATAAGCGGCGGTTATGCATTTGTACCTTCATCTGAAGAGGCACCGCAGATTTCCCGGGTGATTTTAAGCAAGCCGGGAAGGGTGGATACGATTTACTTTGCTCCCCGCAGCGACGGCAAGGGTTTGACTAATTTAAAACCCTTAGATTCACTTTATTCAATTCATCCCAATGAAGAAGTTACTGTGTCTATTTTAACAACCACGCCACAAGATACAGTTGTTGACCGTAACAGATTTTTTGTTACCGTTCGAGGATATACAATAGATGTGACGGCAGGACCCAAAATCGGACAAGGAACGATCCGCTTCAGTTCTATGGATACTGGTTATCAGCATATTTTTATCGAGGTTTTGCCGTCGTCAAATCTGCTTTACCCGCACTCGCCGTTTACAGCAACCATTTGGGCAATTCCGATTCGGATTGTTAGTGAGTAAGGAGGCGAACATGATGTTTCTAAGAAAGATTTCAAGCTTCCTTTTATTTGCCGGTATCATCGGAGTCGTTCTGGTCGTAAACCCATTGTGGGCTGGTGAGACCGGAAGGATAAGAGGTAGAGTTACTGATGCCAAGACCGGTGATCCACTGATCGGCGCTAATGTTGTCGTTGAAGGTACGATGCTCGGAGCAGCTACTGATGCTAATGGGGAGTATCTGATCAACAATGTGCCGGCAGGCAAGCAGACGCTAGTTATTTCTTATATTGGTTACCAGACACAGCGACGAACCGATGTTCTAGTTATTGTTGATCAGACGATAACACAGGATTTCAAACTTGCTCCCGCGACAGTTGAAATTGGGGTTGTGGAGATAAAGGCAAAGCGCGAGGCGATTGTGAGAACCGATCCGACAACTAGCCGTTATATGACTACTGAAGAGTTTGCCAAAATGCCGGTTGCGACTTTAGCAGATATCATTAGATTGCAAACAGGGATAGTAACCAGTCCGGCTTACGGCCAGCATCTGCGTGGTGGGCGTCCGGACGAAGTGATGTACTATGTAGACGGTGTTGCCACGTCAGACCCGTTGTTTGGTTATCAGGCTGCAAGAGTTAATCCTGAAGCTACAGCAGAAGTTGTTGTGATATCAGGGGGGTTTGATGCGGAATATGGAGAGGCGATGTCTGGTATTATTCAGGTAATTACTAAAGAAGGAAAGGAACAAACTCAAGGACGATTCCGAGTGGTTACAGATGAAATTTTCCCTGCACCACTTAATTTTGGAGATAACCGATACGAAGCGTCCCTCGGGGGTCCGGTACTCGGTTATAAACCACTGCGCTATTTTCTATCCGGTGAACTATATTTTGCCGACGATTACAATCCGATGCGCTATAAACTTCCACATCAGAATCGGCAGGATTATAAGATTACCGGCAAGTTGACATATTTTATTCCGGTGGGGCAGGGAATGAAATTGACTTCCGACGGATATATCGCCCGGGAACAGTATGAACTTTACCCGTATGATCGTGAAAATGAAAATCATCTTGGTTTCAAGTATAACCTTGACCATTTTCTTTCGAGAAGAGAACGGGTTAAGAAATTCAATGTTGCTGCAAATTACATGCAAACCAAGTCTACAGTATACACTCTACGTGTAAGTTATTTTGGAAATGAACGGATGATCGGGGTGCGGGATCTCGAACGTGAAGCCAGAGAACGAAACTACTCTTTGCGTTTCTGGGAGGATTATATCTTCAAAGCTGAAGATACAGTCCGCAAAGATAATTCGGTAATCTTCCATCCGATGCCTGGATATGTGGAACAGTCTAAGTCTAATACTAATAATCCCTGGGGTGTTTACAACCTTTTTTACGGGTATGGAGATTATCGGTATTTTCAATTGCACTGGGCAGATGTCTGGACGCTTAAGGGGGACTGGACCCATAATGTGGGCAAGATTCACGAGTTTAAAGCTGGAGGAGAGTTACGCCAGAATTTCTTACACCGACGTTATAATTCGCTGCCTTGGGATCCCAATCCATTTGTTGATCTATATGATGTCAGTCCTATTGGTGCTGCTTTATTTATTCAGGATAGGATGGACTTTGAAGATTTGATCGTCCGTCTCGGTCTACGTCTTGATTACCTCGATCCCAAGGCATACAAACGGGTAAATCCAGCAAATATCGAGGATACATCAACTGTGCGTGCCTCAGTTAAATATAAATTGTCCCCCCGGGTCGGCATCTCTTTCCCAATTACGACTAGGACTAAGTTCCGTTTTAGTTACGGACACTTTTTCCAGACCCCAGCTTATCATTTTCTCTACGATAACATTTCTTCTGCAGCCTATGCTCGTGGTAATCAGATTATCGGTAATGTTGATCTGCGGGCACAACAGACCATCGCCTACGAACTTGGAGTAGAGCAACAGATTGGTGATATTTTATTGGCAGATGCAACCGCCTATTACAAGGATGTGTATGATTTGATGGGAGTTCGATATCAGCCAGCAGTTCCTATGGGTTATTATCCGATAGTCAATGAGGAATACGGTAATATTCGTGGATTTGAAGTTGGATTACAAAAACTCGAATCCGGATACTGGACAGCGCGGATTTCATATGCCTTGTCAATTGCCCGAGGAACAGCATCATATGCATATGAGTGGTATTATGAGCGCTATCGGTACGGGGTTGATCCAGTCACGGGTGAAGAGATGGAGCCGCCACGACGAGATTACGCACTCGAATTTGATGAGCGCCACAATGCAAAAATTTCGATTGGCTGTGATTTCCCGGTGGATTTTGCCTTTGTTCCCTTACGCCAATTTAACCTTTCCCTTTTGTTAAACTATGGATCCGGTTTGCCTTATTCGCCACGCGAGGTTGGACGGTTGAATGCAGGGAGACTGACAGGAGAAAGAAATTCGGCACGCATGCCACCGCGTTTTACTGCTGACCTCAATGCTGCCCGTTACTTTAACTTGGGCAAAGTAAAAACCGGTTTGACTTTAGTAGTGACAAATCTGTTTGATGCCGAAGTCGTACAATGGGTTTATGGTCATACTGGTCGCCCAGATGATGATGGATATATCGCCGGATATTCACCAGCAAACTGGGTTTTGGATCCGGATGTAACGCTCTTGAATCTTAACAAATATAATCCCGTACGTGACATTAATCACGATGGTTACATTACCGACGAGGAAGAATATGTAGCTTACAAGCTGGCATATCTTGATTTTGTCAACAATCCGGCAAACTTCGGACCACCAAGGCAAATAAAAGTCGGGGTTGTGTTTGAGTTTTGAAGGAGGTGCAGATGAAACGGTTATTGCTGGGGTTAATGATAATTGACATAATAATACCTGCGGTTTGGGCACGCACAGCAATTCCCCAAACACGACCGGCAAGGATTTATGATTTCCAGTGGTATCAGAAAAATCAGTGGCGGCTTGCGGTTACAAATTATGGCGTATTTGGTAATGGAATAGGAAGATCAGGCGGAGAATGGCCCGCCGGTTCAGGCGATATGTATATTTATGGTGCTGGCGTCTGGATCGGCTGTATTAAAAAAACACTTACGGGTCCTGACACTTTTGTTTCCAATGGATACAATCCTAATTCGGGTAAGTCTGAGATGACTCCTGGCTGCTATGATAATGCTGGTGGTGGCTATAGCACACGTTCTTACGAACGCATATATATTACACCCGATTTTCCGCCTAATCCGGCTGAATTTCCATCTGCTTTGCAGGATTCGATTTTAACACCACTTAGAATTCCCAAAGGTAACGAAACCATTCCCAGCTATTTATATTACATACCTCGAACAGCTATTTCCAGTGGCGACGGCTGGGCAGTATTTAATGATGCTGATCCGTCAAATCATACTGCTGGTAGGACACCCCGTCCGATAGGAATCGAGGTTTATCAGTCAATATATTCATGGAATCTTCCGTGGAATCGAGATATCGTCTTCTTTAAGTATGATATTCGTAACCGCAGCAACGATACTTTGAAAGATCTGTATCTTGGGATTGCTTGTGACGCTGATGTCGGTAATGCCGCTGATGATTGGTGTGGCTTGTGTCTTCACAAATATATCAAAAATGCTTCTGGTACCGATTCTGTTTTTGCTGATAATCTTGGATATGTTTACAGTGATGACGCCTCGCCCAGTGGATTTGTCGGGTTCGATTTTTTGCAGAGTCCATTTGTAAAAAATCCGGACGGATCGATCGATGGTTTTGACGGTATTGATAATAACGGCAACGGTCTGATTGATGAGCCGGCTGAAGGTAAGCAGGTGGGGATGAGTTCTTTCCAGATTTTTATCCTTGCGGGGGACCCGAAGAACGACTTTGAACAGTATTTAGGGCTTGCGGGATATGACTGGAACGATCCAACTTACCCCTATGTTCCTTACGACTCAAATGATGCCGCGCCAGATGATAAAAGATTCCTTCAAGCAACAGGGCCTGTTACCCTTGCGCCCAATGAATTAACAACTGTTACGGTTGCAGTCATTGCCGCCAAGTCCGATCGAAGTGGGTCCCCATCAACTTGGCCTTATTACTTGGCAGTAGCTTCCCGGGCAGCGCAGCAGGCTTACGATAACAACTGGATCATGCCCGAACCCCCTCCGGGGCCTAATGTAACAGCCATTCCTGGTGATGGCAGGGTAACGCTTGTCTGGGATAATATTTCCGAATCGGCACGTGATCGGTTTTTCCCCCTTGCTCCTGCTCTACAAAACCCTTATTATGTTGAACAGGATTTTCAGGGCTACAAAGTTTACCGGAGTCGTTCAGGTCAACCTGGCGACTGGCAGCTGCTTGCGCAGTTTGATAAAAAAGATGGGATAGAATTTGAGGATACAACTGTGGTTGAATCACTTCGGACCAGAGCTACAGATATCGGTCTTGTTTACTGCTTTGTTGATTCGGTCAATTTGCGTCTCGGATTTCCGTATTATTACGCTGTTACTGCATACGATATTAATTACCTCGGAGGCGATCCTAACCAGACCCCCCCAGTTCCTCCAGATACGCTTACGCTTGAGTCCGGAATAATCGGTGTTCGAGCTGTTCCCAGAACATCCCCGTCAGGTTACGTTCCCCCTTCCGGTGCTTGGAGGCAGGTATCTGGAAATCGCCGTCTTCACATTGGAATTGAACCAATGGGAATCGTTCATTATGCAGTAAAACCGGATACCTTCTGGCTACAATTCCTACCGCCTATTTATGATCCCGTTCTCAGACAACCTCGTTACCGATATTTTGTCGCCAATACTAACGGCGAAACACTGCAACCTGTAACCGAATTACCGATTAAACTGGATTCACGATCTGAGACTTTGAAGACTGTGGTTACAATATTCGATTCAATCATAACAAAGATAGAGGCAAAGGAAAGTTCGATAGAAACTACCTATTCTTGGATGCCAGCTTTGCAGATTACGATGAAGTTACACATGGATTCCATTCCATATCAGTCCTTTGACCGAATTAGAATTACAGGATCTTATCCTGCGGATTCAATTGCATTTCTTGACGATGGAACCAACAATCGAGCCTTCTGGGCATACCGAGGTTCCCACTACCGAATCGTCTGGAAAAACAAAGGAGCCGGTAGAACTGTTGAAGTATATGATATGGATAATGAAGTGGAGGTGCCATATCGGTATATGAGATTTCGCCGTGACCCTGATTCAGCTGATGGATGGTGTTTTCAGACAGTTAATTCTGCCGCTGATACCGTGGTATTAGGCCAGACGCTGTATCTCTCATTATGCGGTGGCCAGATAATGTTTAGGCCGCGTTCCGGAAGTCCGATTCTTCAGTTGCCCGATGACGGTGACACATGGTATGTTTATTCCAAACCTCTATCGCCTGCTCCATATAATACGCTCATGCAAATCACATTTGTACCGGGAGAAATACGAACAGATGGGGAACTACTGAAGGTAAAGGTTGTTCCCAACCCCTATCTTGTGCGAAATGAATGGGAACGGCACCGTGATTTCAGAAAACTGAAATTCATTAATCTTCCACCACACTGCAATATTTACATTTATAACCTCGCTGGTGATCTGGTAAAGGTACTTAGACATGATGATACGCGATCTGATCTCGGCAGTGTACCCAGCCAGTACGGCGGGGATGAAGATTGGGATTTGTTGAATGAAGCGCATCAGAAGCCAGCTCCCGGGACGTATATTTTCTTTGTCGAATCTGATGACGGACGGTCTCAAACCGGAAAATTCGTGATAATTTACTAAAAGAGGAGGGGAAATGAGGAGAGTTTTATATATCGTTCCTGTTATTATGTTAGTTATGCCGGGATATTCGGCATTTACAAAGGTGGGAATGGCAGGACTGCCGTTCCTGAAAATAGGTGTTGGCAGATGTACAGGTATGGGGGAAGCTTTTGTTGCAATTGCCGATGATGCTACAGCGTCCTACTGGAACCCGGCTGGTCTGGCACTACTAATGCGCAATCAAGTAATTCTTAATCACATCGACTGGGTTAGCGATATCAATCACGAATTCATTGCGACTGTGCTTAATACTAAGGTCGGTAACTTCGGACTTTCTGTTGTTGCACTCTCACTTGGCAGATTTGAGGAAACTACGATTGACCAATACCAGGGGACAGGTCGTACCTTCAGTGGCAGCGATATAGCATTGGGAATATCCTACGGTCGGATGTTCACGGATAAGCTCGCTTTTGGTCTAACAACCAAAGTAATATCAGAAAAGATCTGGAATGTGGGAACGACTGGAATGGCATTTGATTTCGGTGTCCATTACAATACCGGATGGCGTAACTTACGACTGGGGATGGCAATCGCTAATTTCGGACCCGACCTCCGTTATTCCGGTAGTCAACTCAATTTCACTTATGATCCACCTTGGGAATGGCCTTGGACACGAGAACCCATTCCCGCAACACTGCTTACGGAAACTTTTCCTCTTCCGATTCTTTTCCGGTTTGGAATTGCCTATGATTTCTTTAGTTATGAGAATTCAGCATTGACTGCTGCAATAGACTTGAATCACTTTAATGACGTGAATGAAAAGTTAAATTTTGGCGTAGAGTATCATATCAGTGGTTTCTATCTACGTGGCGGTTATATTCTTAATATGGATGTCAATTACGCATCCGATGTCGGGTGGGGTACAGGTGTTTCGCTTGGAACTGGTTTCCGGTTCAAACCAGTAAACGCAGTGTCATTGGGAATTGATTATGCTTATCGCAATCTCGGTAGATTGGGGCTTTCGCATCGCTTGACACTGTGTCTTGAATTCTGATATTTAATATCGCGGGCTAACACAGATGATTTATACTTCGCACGGTAGTGGAAACGCATTTAAGATTTTATGCTGAGACTAAAAGAGGAGATAAGAAGCCATGTGTGAGGTATTGTTTTTTGCGATCTGCCATATGTATCTTGAAGAGAATGTTCAAAAAATGTTCGAACGGCAGATAATATTTACTCAGTTCCGGATTGCCGGTAATTTGCTGTGGAATTTTCTTGCAATTGACGACGTAGAGTGTGTTGAACCATTCTGGGATATCAATGGCGACAGCATTTCTGAAGTTTTAGTTGAATCTTTTGACACTGGTGCAAACGGTCCCGCTCATTTTTTTTGTCTATCGGGGAGAACCGGAGACACAGTCTGGGCAGTTTGGCCCACTGGGGGCGTCAGTAACAGTGGCGGCTGGGGAGATCAATGTGTAGCATCGGTTCCTGATCTTAATGGAGATGGTATTGGTGATGCTCTGTTGGGAACTGCATGGGGGGGGAGAACGGTATTTGCCATTAGTGGTTGTGATGGAACGACGATCTGGTCCTATGATACTTACAACGACTCGATTGCTTCAGGATGGGTTTACTGTGTCACCCACCTGCCTGATGTAGATGGTGATTTAGTCCCTGAAGTGCTGGCGGGAACCGGAAGGTATTGCCAAACTGTTTTCTGTTTTTCCGGTGCAACCGGCCGAATTCTTTGGCGGTTCTATGGTCAGGATGCATTCGGGTCGGTATGCAAAATTCCGGATGTAAATGGTGATGGTTTTGCAGATGTGATTGCCGGTACTTGGGGAAACAGTCAGGATCGGCATGTTTATTGTATTAGTGGCAACAGTCGGGGAAATCAACCGATACTTATCTGGTCATTTTACGCAGGTGGTGATATCTATTGTGTTCGTTCTTTTGCCGATATAAATGATAATGGTGTTCACGATGTTCTGGTATCCTCTTGGAATAACCACGTTTACTGCCTTGAAGGGAGTTCGGGTGAATTGATCTGGTCGGCCAATATTGGTGCCTATGGAATGAGAATAGAAACATTAGATGATCTCAATCACGATTCCATACCTGAAGTCATTGTGGGTTCATGGAATAATGCGGTAATTATTCTAGATGGAAGAAATGGTAATCAAGTCTGGCAAACCCCAGTCGGGAACGATGTTTGGACCGTAAACTCGATTGCCAGCGTGAATGGTGACAGTCAATCGGATGTAATTGCCGGGAGCGGCGATGGAAATGTATACTGTTTGGATGGAATGTCTGGTTCTATCATCTGGAGTTATGCAACTGGAGGGTGGGTAAATTCCGTTCGATGTATTAATGATGTCAACGGTGATTGTCTGCAGGATGTTATTGCTGGAAATCAGTTTACAGCTTCTCCAGGAATCGTGTGTTGCATAGAGGGTGATACCTTAATGGTCGCTACGAAGGAGGACAGAGAGTGTTCGAGCAGAAGTACGGCTATTTCTGAGTTGAAGATATTCTCGGCAGATGGAAGAAGAGTATCTATACCACATCAAGGTGTTTATTTCATTATAATACAAAAAGGAGGATGGCTGGAGAGAAAGAAACTGTTGATTTTGCAATGAACCGGAAAGTTCGAATCGCGGTTGATCAGACTGTTAACCTTGATACTTCTTCTTTTAATCAACTTCAAATCATAAATTTACCAATTCATATTACCAATCTGTCGGATGAAATGGAAGATGCGTTGAAACATAAAGATTTTGTATCCTTTTATCGATTGCTTGAGGGGTATAACAAAAATCCTCCGCCAGCAACCAAGGCAGGGAGCCCATTTGAAATTAAGGAAATCCTTGAACGTGCAGTTATTTCCGAAAACTGCGATATAATCTGTTTTGTAGTTGGAAGACATTTGTCTGCAATCTATGATAATACCTTATACGCAGCTCAGGAACTGATGCGGATTTATTCCAACCGCATAGCTGTTATCGGTGAGCAGGCATTTCTGTCGCTTGAAATTCTGGCAGAAAGGACTGCCGAATTAGTTCGGATGGGAAAAGAATTTGACAAAGTTCTGAATTTTATTGAGGAACATCGGCATAGAATATTTGTATTGGGAACGGTTCTGGATATCCGCCGTCTGCGTCGCACTGGTAGAGTGCCGATACCAAATTTATTCACAGGGGCGCTTCAGTCGTGTTTCAAACTATTTGGGGTCCTGCCATTTTTTATTCTCGAGAGTGATCGACCAAGATTGCAGAATTTGGTTGCTCGCCGGAATCTTACCCGGTTTATCCTTCGCGCAATTGAGGGCCGCGTAGGATTTAAGGAGCCGTTGATTATTAAAATTAGTTATACTGGAGGCGATGTTCCTGCAGATGCCCTGTATATCAAAAGTATTCTAACAAAACAGTCTAATTTTAAAATTGCCAAGCCCATAGAGGTGAATCCTGCCAGCCCGGTTATCGGTATTCATACCGGTCCAGCGTTGGTGGCTGTGGGGGTGATGGGGCTAGGGTATGATACAATTACCACCGAGGTACTGCTTAAAGTGTTTCTTGAAGCGCAAATAGAGCTTTCGATTTTACGCACAGTGGTAAACGCAATTAATGTTTTCCCAGTACAGGATGGCGATACCGGAACAAATTTACTTTCTCCGTTAATTGGAGTAACTTCCAACATCGATCCTAATTTACCATTGAGTGAAGCACTTAATCAGATTGTATTGCGCATAGCCCATCGAGGTGGAGGATATTCAGGTGGAGCATTGGCAGCGTTTTTCCTCGGGTTCAATTCCTGCGTGCATGAACAGGAAACTTCCAGCGAATTGCATCTTGATACGTTCGTTGCCGCACTAGAAAAGGGTGTGGACCAATGCTATAGATATTTCGGTGAAGATGCAAAGGAGGGAACAATTCTTTCAGTAATGCGGGCGTGCTCCCTGGCAGCAAAACAGGCGTTTGAAGAGCATCCTACATTCCGCAATGTTCTGATAAGAGCATATCTTGCCGCTACAGACGAGTTGCTTAATCCTAGACTGCAGGAAGTTGAAATTCTACGCAAACAGAAACTTGTTGATGCCGGGGGATTCGGATTTACACTTTTTCTTTGGGCGGCACTTAGGACTTTGGGGCTACATCGGGAGCAACAGATTTACGACCGCTATCAGTATGTTCTACGTAAAGTTCGAAGCCAAGCGTATTACGGTCAGAGACTGATTTATCGTCGGCAACCCGAAGCTCTGCGGGGATATTGTGTTGAGGGATGTGTCAATGGGCAAGTCGTTGAGGAGTTGCGAGCTGAATTTTTGAAATTGGACAATCGACTGCCAAATCCCAAGATGACCTTCAATGTTATTGATAACACAACTCATTTTCACATCCATGTTTCAGAGGGATTGGAGGAACAGGTATTGCGTATCGCCAGCCGCTACGGATATGTTATCCCCCCTAGGAGTCCTACCCGACTTGCTAAACGCCGCAGAGAAATTTTCCGGTTCCGCCTAGTCAATTTATTCAGCAACATTAACCGAATTACCAGCACCTTGGCTCACTTTTTCGGAAACTGGCTTCTGCATATACTTTTTTTCCCGATAATATGGGAGCGGCACCAGCAGCGTTTGAAGAAGCTGTTACGCGAGTTGGCATATGCGCAGCTGATTTCTATGGCAATGGATTTTCTTGTCCAAAGTGAATCATGGCAGACAAGCGTGGTTGATGCTGATTTGTCTGTTGTTTTTTTGAATGGGAAACACAAGGGAAACAGCCCACTAACCTTGGAACAGGTCTTTCCATGGGATGTTGCGCGGGAACTTAGGAGTCGATTAATTCAGATGTCTGAACAACGACGTTCATTAATCCAGTTTGAGTACCATGGATACAGATTTGAAGCGGTTCTGCTTGCCTCTAGTGAACGTGTAGGCTATTTGCTTAGATATTACCAAGAGCGCGTGTGAGGTTAATGTTCTTTGGCTTTATTACTGGTTATTTATTAGGCTCCATTCCTTTCGCTTGGATTGCAGTTTGGTTGTTTAAACGCATAGATATGCGCAATTATGGCAGCAGGACCGTATCGGCGACAATGGTGGGGGTACTGATTTCCAAACCTATTGCGGCCATAATTGGCTGTCTGGATATTCTTAAAGGATTGATACCAGTTTACTTCGGAAAAACTTTCTTTGAAAGTAGTGGTTTAAGTAGTAGTTTTTTCGCCTATGCTGCGGGAATTGGTGCTCTTCTTGGACACAACTGGCCCATATGGCTACGCTTTCAGGGAGGAAGAGGAGTAAGTGTTGTTCTTAGCGTTTTGACCGTTCTGTTTCCTTTTGGTGCAATTTATCTGTTGGTAATGCTCGGGTTAGGCAAGCTTTTCCGAGCAGGGGCGATTATGGTTATAATTGCACTAAGTACAATGCCGGTACTTTCTGTTTTATTGCATAAACCTTTACCCGATATCATTTTTTTGTTATTGGTTTTTCTAATCTGTTTAATCAAGAGAATAGAAGCAAATCGGGAATCATTACCTGATGTCAACAAAAGGGCTGTTATATTACGCCGGATATTTTGGGATCGTGACGTTCGTGATTATCACCATTGGCTCCATCGTCAACTTTAAGTAAGATGATTTAACAAACACTAAAGTTATGTTTTGTGATACGTAGTAACCATTATGAATTGAGACTGGTATTTTTGCAGTTTATTTAAAAGATTAATGAAGGTCTATTCAGGCATGGAGGAGAATTAAAATTGTTTAAGTTATAATTCAGTCCAGCGGCGTCGAAAAATTACCAATAAAAAGCACGGTTTGAGCTGTATGAGAGAGCAAGGTTATTGCCGGTGGCAATTTTGAAATCTGCTGGCAAGCTGTCCACAGCCGGCAAGTACCTGACTACCGCGAGATTTTCTGATAGTAACAGCGGGGAGATGAGGGTAGAGGAGTTGAGCAAACTTCGAAACTTTGTCTGGATGTGGGGTAGAGAAGTCTGCGCCGGGAAAGGAATTGAAGGGAATAAGATTGATTTTGCAGGGAATATTTCTTAGCATTCTAATCAGTCGTTCGGCATCGGCAGTCAGGTTATTAACACCATCGAGGAGAACATATTCAAATGTTAGTCTTCGACCAGTAGCTATTATATATTCCCGTGCCGCTGCTAGGAGGTGGTTCAGTGGATACTTGATATTGATCGGCATCAGTTTTGAGCGGAGAGAATCAGTAGTTGCATTCAGGGAGATTGCTAGTCGAACCTGAATTGGAAGTGCAGCAAGCTTCTTTATACCTTCCGGTATACCAGCGGTAGATACTGTGATGCGCCTAGCACCGATTCTTAGACCATAATCAGAATTAATGGCGACTATTGCCTTAAAAACCTCTTCTATGTTCATAAACGGTTCTCCCATACCCATGAAAACAATATTTGTTGGTGAAATCCCAGTGTAGTTAATAATTGCCTGAATCTGTTCCACAATTTCGTGCCAGCGGAGGTTGCGTATAAACCCCATTCGAGCGGTAGCACAGAAACGGCATCCGAGCGCACAACCAACTTGCGTAGAGACACAAATTGTGCGCCGGTTCTGTTCAATAATTAGTACTGATTCGATTAGATTTTGATCCTCGAGTTCGAGTGTGAATTTGATAGTGCCATCGTTGCCGGTTTGAATCTGGGCCAGTTTGAGCCGGCTGATATAAAATCGTTCTGCCAATTGGGCACGAATTGTTTTGCTAAGGTTGGTCATCTGGTCGAAACTTTCAACATTTTTCTGCCAGAGCCATTGATAAATTTGAATTGCACGATATTTTTCCCATTTCATCTGATATACAAGATTAAGCAGTTGTTCTAAGTCGAGTGTTTTGATATCAGTCATCCGTTTATAGTTTATTCGGAATTCATTGCGACATTGAGTGCAAAACCAATCATTGTCATGGTTGCTGCCAGCGATGAACCGCCGTAGCTGATTAGTGGTAGCGTTATGCCAGTTACAGGCAGAATGCCAAGTAGCATCCCGATATTGACAAATACATGATAGCCGATGATGGCGGCAAAGCCGACAGTTATCAGTGCGCCATTTTGATCGCGAGTTCTGTATGCGATCAGCAGGAGTCGGTAAATAAGCAGGCCGAATATTATTAGCAGGACCACGCTACCAATTAAACCAAATTCTTCAGCAATGCATGAAAATATGAAGTCTGTATGGCGGTTGGGAAGGAAACCGAGTCTCTTTTGGCTACCATTGAGGTAGCCTTTGCCGAAAAGTCTGCCTGATCCAATGGCAATCTGAGACTGAATTATGTTCCAACCTATTCCGTGAGGATCTAGCCACGGTGCGAAAAAACTTTTGATTCTGGCACGCTGGTAATCTTTTAGCAGAGAAAGAAATACCGGTGAAAGTAACCCGAAGAAGGATCCAGTGGCAATAGCTGCAAGCGCGCGAAAGAACCGGAGGCGCAGAAAGACAATTATAGAAAGGATAGAAAAAAATGGAATCCAGAAATAAAGCGAGAACCCAGCGATAAAGGATAACACTGGCATAAAAAGTAACAGGATATAAAGCGGCCGTAGTCCCTGCCAGTAGAGCATAGCTGCGTACATTGGTAGAAATGAAATCGATGTGCTTAAGTCCGGTTCCAAGAGGATCAGTGTTACTACCGGGAGAACAATCGCGGTCGGTCCAGCAAGGGTTCTAAAATCAAAATCCATCTTCCGGCGATAACTGAGATACTTAGCGAGAATAATTACAGTTGAGATCTTTGCTAGTTCAGATGGCTGAAAATTAAACGTCCCTATAGCAAACCATCGATGGGCACCTGGGCCACTTCCGAAAATCAATACTAGTACCAGTAGGAGTAATGTTAAACCGTAGAAAATTTCGGCCATGCCGTAAATCAGCCTTCGAGGCGTGAAGCAAGCAATTAAAAGACCGGTAATACCGACAGGTAGAAATATCAGCTGGCGAAACAGATACTGGCTGCTGGCAGAAGAGTAGATAGCAAGTAATCCGATGATAACTAAGAGACAAGTAGTTCCGAGGAGTGTAATATCTACCTTTTTCACGGTAGGGTTCGTTTTGTGAAATAATAACGAACGAGTTCGCCTACGATCGGGGCAGCAACGGTACCCCCATGTCCGGCGTTTTCTATGATGACTGCAATAGCAATTTCGGGATTGTCAGCTGGAGCATAACCGACAAACCACGCATGGTCAGGATTAGGCGGATTTTGAGCAGTGCCAGTTTTGCCGGCGATAGTAATTTCTTGTAGCTGCGCTGCCTGACCCGTGCCATATTCAACTACACGGGTAAGTGCATTCTTTATCCAGTCAAGATTAGTTTGATTTATTTTAACTTCGAATCGCTGGGGTTTGTTAATTAGGATTATCTGGCCCGCTGATTCAATTTTTGCTACCAAATAAGGTCGAAAGTAGAATCCACCATTGGCAAAACACGAGTATAATTGAGTTAGCTGTAATGCGGTCACAAGGACTTCCCCTTGTCCAATACAGTAATTAAGCATAAACCCTTGTGTCCACTGATTTTTTCCGTAACGCCGATTCAGAAAATCACGGTCTGGAATATTTCCTGCGTTTTCTCCAGGAATGTCAATGCCCGTATTTTTACCGAGACCAAACTGGTGACAAAATTCCGCCAGTGTATCAACTCTAATTTTTGTTCCCAGCTGATAGAAAAAAACATTACACGACTGTTCTATTGCACCAATTATATTCAGTCTGCCGTGAGCAGACCAGCATTTGAATTTACGATTGCCATATTGGAAGGTGCCATTACAGGGGAGAAGTTGAGCATGCGGAGTAATCAGTTGTTTCTCTAACGCCAGCAGAGCAACAAGGGGTTTAAATGTACTGCCGGGTGGATAAGCCGAGGAAATGGCGCGGTTGTAGAATGGTTTTGATTTATTGGATATCAAGGTATTCCATTGTGAAGGATTAAGTGGGGCAAGAAATATGTTGGGATCAAAATCGGGGTAGGAAACAAGACAAAGAATTTCTCCAGTATTGATCGCGATTGCAACTACAGCTGCTCGTTCGTACTTGCTTATCAAGTCATATGCAGCCTGTTGGAGATTATGGTCGATTGTTAAGTAGATGTCTTTTCCAGGAATGTAGGGTTCGGGTCTTTTTTCCGGAAGCGGTCCAATTTCCCGCCCCCGGGCGTCCACTTCGACATACTTGTAGCCATCGCGTCCACGCAAGAATCTTTCATAACGAGCTTCGATTCCGGTCTTACCTATATAATCGAGAAGACGATAGGAGGAATCCCGTGAGAGTTCTTCTTCAGTTATCTCGCCGACATAACCGATGACATGTGAATACAAATTACGAAATGGGTAATTACGGATGTGGTCTACTCTAACGAGAACCCCCGGGAGACGAAAATTGTTTTCTTCAATTTTGGCAATTACATCGAATGATGCATTCCGCAAGATATCGATCGGAGCCGGAACTTCTGAGACCGGTTGAAGGCGACGTAGCAGTTCGTTTTGTGGCCTGTTAAGTAATATGCTCAGTAATGCTAAGGCGCTGTCATTGGTTTCTGTGGGGATGATTGCTACGGTCCAAGTAGGACGGGTATCGGCAAGCAATATGCCATTACGATCGAAAATTCGCCCCCGGGGTGCAGGTAATACAATTTTCCTTATCCGGTTACGGTCACTTAGACGGGCATAGCGTTTTCCCTGAATAATTTGAAGCTGGATGAGTCTTGCTCCGAGAATCAGCAGGAGAGTAATTAAAATAAAGCACAGCCTTTTCAGACGATCTTTCATTTATTTTGGAAAAAGAGTTTATACATGGTTCTTTCTACGGGTAAACTGAAGGATAATGTCAAGAGAGCGGTAATAAGAAGTGAGGAAAGTGATAATGGCATTCCGTTAATAAGAAGAAAAGAGTTTTTAATTAAAATTCCCACAAGAGCAAAGACAATTGGTTGCCAAAAACTTCGATAAAAGAAGCTTCGCATTATATTTACGAAATAACCGATGATACTAAGGCTGAACATGTTAACCCCTAGTTTATATGGTACGATGAGATCGAAACAAAACCCGATCAGAAAACCCGCGAGTGTCGATGTAACTTTATCCTCATAAAGAGCTAGCGTTATGAGTATTAATAGAGATAAATCCGGTCCACCCAATAATATGGCAGTTTGAATGATAAAGGAGCAGTATAATATCATAATCGTGAACAATCGGCGCATGATGACTATTCTGGCAAGTTAAGTTCAAAAGGTAAGCTTTCCAATGATGAGTTAGTATCTGGTGAATGCAGATTATGGACAATGATGTAAATGTTATCGACCTTTGAGAGTGAAACAAACGGTTTGACGAACACTTTTTTAAACACATCTTGTACAGTGGGGATTTCGATTACAATCCCAATTTTCAGACCTTTTGGAAAGATGCCGCCCAATCCGGAAGAAAGAACAGTGTCTCCAATTTTAAAATCGGCATCGGGATTTACATAATCAAGTTCCAATAGATCCTCATTATTATATTTTGGCCTGCAGATGGCTAATTCACCATTACGGCTATTGAGCGCTGCTATTCTAAAATCGGGTTCAAGGATTGTTTGAACGAGTGATTGGTGCGGGGAAACTGCAATAACACGCCCGACTATCCCCTCAGGTGTGATGGCGGTCGCTCCGATTTGAATTTTATGTACAGTACCCCGGTTGAGCAATAGAAACCTTTTGAGAGTACTCATGTCGCGGGCAATGATCTGTGAGGAAAGTAAATTAGCGTTGCCTAATGATATGGTTGAAGTGTCATTTCGGGTAGATTTAAGCCGAGCGTTTTCCACAGCAAGCTCACAGGCAATTTGGGTCATTCGTTGGGTTAGATTTCGGTTTGCGGCAATGAATGATTTGACAAAAGCTATTGCGCGATTAGGAAGCAGAAGTACTTCAGCCAGTGGATGGGTAAGCTTCAGTTTAGAGGCAGGGGGAATGAAATTGACGAGCAGTGCAAGAATAACAATCCCCACTGAGATACGATCATATTTTGAAACAGCTGCTTTATAAGGCATCGCCGGTTTGCAAAAGCACAGTGTAAATTATTTCGAGCGCAGGATCAGTTTTTCATGAAGTCCTATGTTTTCCAGAATCCTGCCGGCACCCCGTACTACACTTTCAATAGGATTTTCAGCAACGTATACAGGTAGATTGGTTTCTTCTTTGATCAATAAGTCCAGCCCCCTCAAGAGGGACCCGCCTCCGCACATGTATATGCCACGGTCAACAATATCAGCAGCAAGCTCAGGTGGTGTTTTTTCCAGCGCCAGCCGCACAGCATCTATAATAAGAGATACTGGTTCCTCCAGGGATTCGCGGACCTTGGTAGATGTAATTCTAATCGTTTTTGGAATACCCGAAACAAGATCCCGGCCTTTAACTTCCATATTTTCCTCTGTGCCTGTTGCGTAGGCAGAGCCAATGGTTATTTTTATACTTTCGGCTGTTTGTTCACCGATAATAAGATTATAATTCTTTTTAATGTAGTTTATAATTGCCTCGTCCATTTCGTCGCCGGCAACGCGTATTGATGCAGCGTTTACAACCCCGCTTAATGCTACAACCGCGATTTCTGTAGTGCCCCCACCAATATCTACAATCATATTGCCGGTTGGCGCGTCTACTGGTAAACCGGCACCAATTGCTGCTGCAATCGGCTCTGAAACCATATAGATTTCTCTAGCGCCTGAGGCTTCGATAGAATCCCGTACAGCCCGTTTTTCCACTTCGGTTATCCCTGATGGTACACAGACGATTACCCGTGGTCGGACAAAGAGTTTCTTTCTTTGAACCATACTGATGAAAGACTTCAGCATGATTTCTACCATACTGAAGTCTGCAATTACTCCATCCTTCATCGGTCTAACTGCCCTTACACCTTCTGGTGTTCGGCCGAGCATGCGTTTGGCTTCAGTCCCAACGGCAACTACCTCATGAGTCACTTCATCAACTGCAACTATAGATGGTTCACGCAGTGCTATTCCTTTACCCCGAACATAAATTAAGGTTGATGAAGTTCCCAAGTCGATGGCGATATCATTTACAAATCTTTCTGTAATGTTCTGAATGATCGAATTGAGAATCACTTTTATAGAGTAATCCCAAATCAATTAAAAGTCAAGCTCAGAATGTAGTTTTGTGCTGCATACGGCAGAATATCAGTACAACATGATATTTTTCAATGGGTTATGATTGTCACCCGGCAAGCTGTTTTAGAAGTGTCCGCGACTAGGCAAATTAGTGCTGCTTGACCGTTGATCAGTTAATGGTAAATTATATTATTCTATGCTTTATCGTGACGCCGGCGTGGACATAAGTAGGATGCAGCAGGTTAAACAGTGTATTGCTCATATGGTTACTTCAACCTTTTCCCCATATGTAGTTTCTGAGATCGGGCATTTCGGATCGCTCTTTAGGTTGCCTAAAATGAAAAATCCGCTATTAGTTGCCAGCTGTGATGGAGTGGGGACGAAGTTATTAATTGCTAAAATGATGCGCAGGTTTGATACAGTAGGTATGGATCTTGTAAATCATTGCGTTAACGATATTCTCACCTTGGGAGCTAAGCCACTTTTCTTTCTTGATTACATTGCTCACGCTGATTTATCTAATGAGCAAATTGCTCTCATAGTGAAGGGAGTAGTTCGTGGATGTAAATATCATGATTGTGCTTTAGTCGGTGGAGAAACTGCTATGATGCCTGATGTTTACAAAACTGGTGATTTTGACTTAGTGGGGTTTATTGTCGGTGTCGTTGAACAGAATTCGGTTGTTGATGCTAAGCGATTAGAACCGGGTGATCTACTTATAGGGCTTCCTTCTTCTGGTCTCCATACAAACGGTTATTCCCTGGTTCGAAAGATTTTTTTTCAACAGCATAATTTCACGCTGAATACCCGGCTAAAAGGGTTAAAAAAGCCACTTGGAGAGGAGCTTTTGCGTCCGCATCGTTCATATTATAAAAAAGTTTACCCCTTGTTAGGAGAAATTAAGGCGATTGCTCATATAACAGGGGGCGGGTTTTATGAAAATATCCAGAGACTTTTACCGCCAGAACGGTCCTGTGTTATTAAAAAATCTGCTTGGCCAGTACCTCGGCTTTTTCGTTACATACAGATGCTCGGAAGCATTCCGGATACCGAAATGTTCCGGACCTTCAACATGGGCATCGGGATGGTAATTTTTGTTGCCCCATCTAAACTTGATAAAATAATACCTACAATCGGGCAAGCCTACGTCATCGGAAAGGTTGTAAGAGGTAATTTCGGCGTGGAGCTTGTTTGACGATAATGCGAGTACAAGTTGTATCCCATACTAACCGCGAGGATGAAAGGTTTTATATACATCTTGCAGATAGGAAGTATCAATGTGAGTATAAACTTGCGTAGTTGCGATATTAGCATGACCTAGCATATCTTGGACCGCTCTTAGGTCGGCACCTCCCTCCAAGAGATGAGTTGCAAAAGAATGCCGAAGGGTATGGGGTGTAATACGTTTAGAAAATCCAGCAAGTCGAACACAAATCCGCAAAATCTTCCAAATACCCATTCGACTTAGCTTTCCTCCCCGATGGTTAATAAAGAGATATGGAGATGGCGATTTACCGTTATTAAATTGGTGTCGTAATATCAAATAATCTTTTACAGCTCTTAATGCGTGTTTACCCAAGGGAACGATACGTTCTTTAGACCTTTTGCCGATAATGCGAACGAATCTTTCGTCAAAATTGATATCACTTAATGTAAGATTTGATAGTTCCGATACCCGTAAGCCTGCTCCATATGCAATTTCCAGTAGCGCTTTTGCGCGCATCGATGCAAAGCGGTTAGGTATTTTCTCAGTTGATTTAATTAAATGATTAATTTCCATCTGTGTCAACACAGTCGGTAAACGTCTGGTTTGCCTTGGTGTTTTTAAACTTTCTATTCCGGAAATAGTTGTATTGTATTGTTCTTCAATAAAATTACATAACATTTTAATTGATATTAGCTTACGCGCAATAGTTGTTTTTGCAAGTTCCAACTCGGTAAGTTTCTTCAGAAACTGCCGTATAAGTTCGGCTTTCATAAGTGTAGGTTGTTTAGCTATCTGAGGATAAAAACATAGAAATTGTTTGCAGTCGTTAAGATAACTTGTTACCGATAGATGGGTTAGTCCACGTTCAACAAGTAAATAATGTGAAAATTGTTCCAGTAGCCGGGAGTGCTCAATTAAATAGCCCAGTTTAGAATTTTTCGAGAACATTGAATTTATTTACCGAAATAACAGTATCAAGTTCAAACTTTTCGTCTGGAAATGGATGATCTTGGTTGTAATGTAGTCCGCGTGATTCTTTGCGTATTTGAGAGCAAATGACAATCAGTTGTGCGACGATAAGCATATTTTGCATTTCCATCAAGGGTACCGAATTACAACAGCGCGCGACGATAGGTAGCTCGTCTTTCAATCGATTTAATTCGCGAAGAGCTGTATTCAAACCTGCATCTGATCGGATTATGCCGGCATATTGCCACATTATGTTTCGCAAGCGGTTAGCCAGTGTGAACTGAGCCTGATCCGATATCTCAATAGGGTGTGGAGTTAGGTAATAACTTAACTGCGGTGCTTTAGGTTTATTTACTGGGGGATATTTCTCAGTCGCACTTATCGCGGCTCGTTCGGCGAATACTAAAGCTTCCAAGAGCGAATTTGATGCTAGTCGGTTCGCGCCATGTAACCCAGTACACGCGCATTCCCCTGCGCAAAACAATCGGCCAATTGAACTTTCGCCCCAAGAATTAACTGCAATCCCGCCACATACATAATGAGCAGCTGGAACTACTGGTATTGGCGTATTTGCAATATCAATACCAAGTTTCATACAGGTTTCATAGATATTAGGGAATCTCTCGACTAGACGCTCACGAGGTATCATAGTACAATCAAGTAAGACGAACTCGTCGCCTCGTCGAAGCATTTCTGCAGCAATGGCTCTTGCAACGATGTCTCGTGGCGCCAATGGACCGTCAGGATGATAGGCACTCATAAACTCTCGTCCGTCACGGGTCTTTAATATTGCTCCCTCCCCTCGTACTGCTTCAGATATTAAAAAAACGCGGTCATTAAGTTTGTGGCCATAAAGAGCTGTGGGATGAAATTGTATAAATTCCATGTTGGCTATCAAAGCCCCCGCACGATAAGCAATGGCAATTCCGTCACCGGTAGCGATTGCGGGATTAGTAGTGTGGCGATATACTTGCCCCACACCACCAGTAGCCAATAAACATGCATTTGCTCTGATTTTTTTCAACCTGCCTGTCGATTTTTCTAATATCAGCGCCCCAGCACAATTACCATCCTGATCTAACAGAAGGTCAACTGTGAAATGTTCTTCCAGGGTATGGATGGTACTGATTGAGCGGACTGCTGCCAAAAGTCCTTTTTCAATTGCCTGCCCTGTTGCGTCTTGGGCATGGACGATCCTTCGTCGACGATGCCCCCCTTCCCGCCCGAGATCAAATTTTTTTTGTCCCGTAGCATCAATTTTAGTGGAAAATTCAATTCCCAACCTCCATAATTCATTAACAAGTCTTGGCCCTGCAGATGTTACAATTTCAACAATGTCTGGATGCGCAAGTCCTGCGCCTGCTCGTATCGTATCTTCGTAGTGGAGTCTAGGGGAATCATCTTCAGCAATTGCTGCAGCGATCCCCCCCTGAGCATAATTTGTATTCGATTCGGCACTGTTTTTTTTAGTAACAATTAGAACTTTTCCAAACTTACCCGCCTTCCAAGCAAACCAGAGACCTGCTATACCAGAACCTATAACTAGGTAATCTACTGATAGCTCTTCGTCAGGTCTCATGTTAAAAGTGATACCTTAACTGCATGCCTAAATATGAAGGAGTTGGAGTAATGTCAATTCTTCGATTCAGGCGTGTTTCGGGTAAAAAGAATACGCAATCAATGAAACTGATTATTCGGTTTAGAACAAGTGCGCTAACTAGAAAACTGGCAGCCATACCGGCACTTCTTGCTGATTTTCTGGTTTTCCAAAAGGAAAAGATCCTGATTGAATCGGATTGCCATTCCCATTCCCAATGACCATAATATGCATGACTTTGAAAGTACCGTCTTTGGGCATCAGGATCGTCAGGGTATAACTCCCGGGCTTCTTTTTTGATGCTTTCATTGTATTCAGATGAACTATTATACCTTTCGAGTGCCCGGTAATATCGCGGATCTTTAGTGGAGATATTTGCACCTGCATATTGACTGGCAATAAGTAATGCATCTTGTTCGAGGTTAGTCCGGTACCATGATAAAGTTGCCCAGCCCGTCCACAAAATGCCGTCAAGCCACACCATGATTTCCCCGCGTTTTCTTGCATCAGCAAGCAATTGTCCACTGCCAGGAAGAAGGGCTGATGCTACAATAGCAATTCTTCGACTTGGGGGCTTGATTTCGTTCTGATAAGCAGGTGTTTGCATCATTGCCATGGACATTGATAGAAGAACATACATTTTTCCCCCTTTCGTCACATTATTACAACTTTGTATGCAAAATTACGATTATGTTTGTCTTGGATGTTTAAAAAATAGATTCCGGGCGCTAGATTATCAATACTAATTGTGGTTTTACCAGTAACATTGATTTTGGACATAAGAGAGCCGCACAAGTTGTAAATACAAATTTTAGTTGCATGTCTTAGAGAAAAAGAAATTTTATTTTGCTGTCTTAGGAAAAAAGTTCCTATATTGGGAACTCTTTCTGGTTGGTATTTTGGGTCTTGGTAGGTTAACTCCTGAATACCAATAAGGTTCCAATCCGTGACCTTGCAAGAAATATCCCACCCCTGATGACGCCGATTATCAGTCCATGTAAAAATAATGAATTCATTATTGGCAATGACGCTTTGACCGACGGTCCAATGAGAATTATTGGGGAATAAATTAGGTTCGTTGATTTTCTGATTATGGCCAATTCTTGTGCCATCTGAACGAAACCGTTGGCAGAATATTTGAGGATTACCAATATTTTCGAATTCTCCATTAAACATCACGGCCAGACGGCCTGTTTCATCAAATGCGCAGCTCGGTGAGTAGCAGTCCGAGTGTCCGGGAGGATTATCGTTAACCCTTTCATTAACGCCTATCAGATTGCCAAGTGAATCCAGAAATTGTACATAAATGTCATATGAGCCGTTACGCTTATCCTCCCATGCTATTGCAATATTCCGATTGTTATCAATTGCACACGCCGGATATGATTGAAGAACATTTTGGCCGTCTAGATTTACTCTTTTGTTTGACCCGATTTTTTCGCCACGGGGTGTAAATAGCTGGCAGTAGATATCGTAGTTGCCGTTACGGTAATCCATCCAACTAACAACCCAATATCCAGCAGAATTCATTGCTACGCTCGCGAAAGCTTCTGGGATACTTTCGGGTGTGTCACTAACACGAAATTCGGGTCCAACAGGATTACCATTTTCATCGTATAATCGGGCGTAAATTTTAGAAAAAGTTTGTCGATAATCCATCCATACAATAACAGCGCGATTATATGTGTCCATAGCACAGTATGGATACCATTGAGATGCACCAATGTTACCTTCGTTAACAAGAAAATTACCGCCTATTTTACTACCGTCATCGTCAAGCAACTGGGCATAAATATCTCCTCCTTGACGGGAATCATGCCAGCAGACGATAAAACGTTTGTTTCCGCCTGCACTGCTTGGGTAAAAATGCGAGCCAGTTCCGTTTGAATCATCGTTGATGCGGAAATTTTGTGAAATGGGGGTGCCAAACTTGTTGATAATTGTAGCATAAATATCACAATTCCCATTTCGTTCATCTTCCCAAGCTATTAGTATTCTTTGATTCAAGCGTTCTTGCCCGACAGAGGAAACTCGTTGGTGAGAACTGTTGGAGTCGTCATTTACTCGAAAATTGATTCCTATTTTATCACCACTCCGTGTGATTCTCTGACAGTATATGTCAAAATTTCCATTACGTGCATCAGCCCAAGTAATGCAGTAGCCACCATCAGATAAAGCAATTACTGCCGGAGAGATCTGTGAACTGCTGCTCATATCGTCGTTAATTTTAAATTCGCTACCGATACGAATTCCAGCAGAATTGAATATTTGCGCGTAGATATCGTCATTCCCATTTCGTTTATCAGACCAGACAACGATAAACTCGCCGTAGCGGTTGATTGCTACATCTCCCAGTAGTTGATCGGCATCCCCCATATCGCAGTTAACGCGAAAATTAGTATCCACTGGTGTTCCGGATGTATCATAGATCTGGGCATAAATATCCCACTGGTTTCTTCTGCGGTCATTCCAGGTAACAACAAAATTACCAGCAGGACCGACGGCAATTCTTGGGGACCATTGAATACTTTCCTGAGCTGTTACGCGGAAGTTGTTATCGATGCGCGTGCCATTACAATTAAAGCGCTGGCCATAAATATTCCAGTTTCCGTCTCTTCCATCCATCCAGACAACAACAAATCTGTTAGAGTCATCACAGCCGATATCAGGTTCATACTGGTTACCATAATTCAACGGGTCATCATTGATTCGAAAATCATTCCCAATGAGTGAACCATCGCGGTTAAGAAATCTGCCATAAATATCTCCAGTAATTCCATTACGACGGTCGTCCCACACGATTAGGCTGATGCCGTTTGGCACAACAGAAACAGCGGAGATGCTTTGGTCCCCTGCGGCTGTTGAGTCATTAATCCGGAAATTATCCCCCAATCGATTGCCATTACGGTCAAACCGCTGGGCAAAAATGTCAGAGTTGCCTAGTTGGCGACGATCTTCCCATGTAAATATGAAGTTACCGTTTGGACTCCCGGCCACTGCAGGATCTCCTTGCCAGCCCATAGTGATATCAGTATTTACGCGTTGGTTACATCCCAAGGCCACTCCCGAAGAATCATATAATTGATACCAGATATCGGCATCGCCATCCCGAAATTCGTACCAACATATTACAAAGCTGTTAACGGAGTTTGAAGCAATCTTGGGCGTTTTTTGAGAACACCCGCCTCTTGAGTCATCGTTAAGTATGAAATCACTTTTGATTACACTGTCTGTGTCAAAGTTATTTGTGATAGTTTGGTACCTTCTTTTAAATTGACCTGGATGTTCTTCGGCAAATAGTGGGTGGTTAAGATACGATATGGGGGTTCGAGGATTGGTCGAATCATGAACCATGGACGATTGTCGGGATTGAGGATGTTCTGCACTTAAACTGTTAATCGATATTAAAACAGCAGTTAGACCTGTGAATGGTATCATCGGATAATTGCCAGTTTGGCGAAGCGAATTTGCCGTCGATTTTCAGTGTTGACTTCAAGCTTTACGACATAGATTCCAGGCGCAAGGTTTTTAAGATTGAGCCATAATTCATTGTCAACAAAAGGACTTGTCGGGGCGGCGATTTCATTAATTACAGGTTCGCCGCTCATGTCTAAAACCGTGAAGTGTGCAGGAGAAATATTGTGATTCAATCGGAACCTTATGCAGACAGCATCGTTAGCTGGATTTGGATAAAGATAGAATTGATTTATCAATGGACCAGAATCTGCATTTGGAAAATACGCAGGTGGATATGTCAGTCCGGTATGACAGGGGTCGTGATAGAGGCAACTCCAGTATTCCTTAAAATCAGAGTTTGGCAGGCTCCAGATATAGAATATGCCACTATCTGAGCCAGCAGCGATTTCCGGGTTGCCATCATTGTTAATGTCTGCATAAAGAGGAGTGGCACTTACAGATGCTGTAGTCATTAAGGGGAAAAGGTCAAGAAGTGTGCCATCTTTTCCATTAAACCCGAGAATGCCATGCGCCGGCGAACCGATAATAATATCTGGTACATTGTCATTATTTAACCCGATAATAATGGGCGAGGAACGGAATTCAAAAGGTTTCTCGTAACTAACTATCCAGTTGCCCACCAGTTCTTGAACGGAAAATGTAGACTCACAACGGAGAGGATAGTTTGTAACTAATGTGGCATTGTAGTTGAAAGCAAAGATTTTATTGCGCGCAGCGCAAATAATATCAAGATAACCATCGGTATTCATGTCCGCCACTGCCAATGTGCCGGTAAACGGATGTTCTATTAATTCCTGGGATTGATAAATTATAGTTCCGGTCTGTGTGATTAAGTATAATCGATACTCATGTTCTCCACCAGCAACTACCGCAATTTCATTTTCACCGTCGCGATTGTAATCTGCGACAACAGGTTGAGCAGATGCATAGAACGGGGAATAACCGAGAGTGATAGGAAATCCGGGAACTATGGTTCCATCTTGATTTAACAGCCAAACACGGTGATCTGCTGTGAGAACAACAATTCTGGGGTTCGTTGTATCGGTTATTGCCGCTGGCGCTCTGATTTCTGTACCCAAGCGGACAGGAAAACCCGCTATTATTTCTCCGTCAGAGGTAACTGCATACATATTACCATCAGTTGAACCGATTATTACATCTTTATATCCATCGTGGTTTAGATCGGCAAGAACTGGTGCTGCTATAATGCGGTCTGACGTTCTGAGTGTAGTTTTTAGAAGTCCAGTCATAGTATAGATTCTAATTTTTCCATCTGTACAGCCAGCCACTATTTCCAGTCCTGAATCGGGTGCTACATCACCTACCGCCAAGTCAGCTGCTATTTGAGATCCTGTATTTACAAATGCGCCGTTTGGGAAACGGAAACCATCGCCGTTATATCGCCATGCGAATATTTGGCCTGCGCTGTCGGCAGTAACAACCTCCAATGTTCCATCAAAATCTAAATCCACGGCATAAGCCGATTTCAAAGGGCTGTTTCTTTGCAAATCTTTTGGGAAGTTTTGATAATAAAGATCCCAATTAACTTTAATTGTTATCAGCGTGTCCTTTAAGGAAGAAAGGGTGTCTCCTTCTCCATATAATTCTACAGAAATAAAACTTTTGCCGACGTAGGCGTCAGAATTTGGTGTTGTATAAGCATTAAAGCGGTCGTTATAACCCTGTTTGGAAAAAGGATCAAACTTGTAACCATATACTTCATATTGATAATTATAAGTCAACCAGTATGGAACATCGAAGTCTTGAATACCATCCGCTTCTTCGAGATCTACGCCTTTGTGTGCGGGGTCAATATTGATAGCATTATAAGGACTATAATCAGCGATAACTTTTTCATCTATGTGCCAAACAAGGATTCCTGAGCCAGGTAAAAAGAAATCATACTCGTTTGATTCAACCCCAATAACTACACCATCTTCGACATCAACGATAATGGTATCCGGTTTGCGGATGTCGGTCTGGCGATTTTCAATTAAGAAGTACTCCTGTTGATTTATCGGTATTTTAATAATTTTCGGATAGATGCTGTCAGGGCGGCTGGTATATAGGCTAGTATCTATCATGCCTGAATAAACTTTAATTGATTCTGTTGGTGAAGAAATAACTTTAGGAGTGATAAAGCCCAGAGCAACTCGGTGATATGCATCAAGGGAAGCAGGTAATATCCCCGGAGGCGCTCCAGCACTGTAATCGCCTACCCAACCACCATATCCCATAAGACTCCAAGCCCCTACTCCCATTGTCACGCCTGTTACATCATATAAATCATAAGCTCCAAGAAGATGTGCAAATTCATGAGCCAATGTACCAGCTAAGCCCACCATTCCAGCGAGATTGATTTCCCCTCTTTCGGTGAGTGTATCTTGTCGCATCATTTCCGGCAATACGGTTGCCTGTTCAATACGCGTTTGGCCTTCATCAACTAAAATATAAGGTACACCTAAATAGGCTTCAATTGCTCCTGGGGGGATTTCCCCTGCAAGTAAATCATACGGACTGTCACGTTTACCATCAGCTGCATAATCTGATTGAAGGCCGCTGCCAGCGTGAAAGATAATGAATTCATCATAATCGCGGAAATGAATAGCTGTATCGAGGTCTGCTACCTTAAGAGCGTCGTGCATCAGTCGAACCAGTCCGTACTCAATGCCTTCATATGAAACAGTATCACCATAAAATTGCATTTCTCTCGGCAACTGGTAACATTTTTTTTCTCCAGAAGGCATAACAGTATAATCAATAAATAATTTGCCTTGCGACTGAGCCAGATAATAGTTTCGCAGACCTTCCATTAATCTTTCAAAGTAGCGTTTGAAATGAGGTGGATCATAAAAAAGACCCGAATCAGGGGAAAGGAAACCGAATGTGTCCATTTTGCCGTTGCCGGTAGTCAATGGAGTAGTGTCTTCAACAAATTCTACTCTAAGACAGAGTACGCGCACGGTATCAGTTGCACCATAACGCAGTTTGTTAATTCGAATTATGTCTTTGCGGGTCGGGTTAAATCGAAAGCGTTGAAAAGGTTCAGTTTCCTGTTGCCAAAAGTTCACTGAAGGAATAAGTCTTTTGGTAGTTTCAATATTCCAGATCGATCTTTCGGATTTTGAATTACGAATTAGCCGCAGGTTTTCTCCCAAACCGAGAGAAAATACAGAAATTAATATCAGAAGTAACAGTTTAAAATTTTTCATTCTATAGCCTCTTAAGTCACGGAATGCGGAGAGAGAGGGATTCGAACCCCCGATACCCTGTAAAGGGTATACGTGATTTCGAGTCACGCGCCTTCGTCCACTCGGCCATCTCTCCTGATTCACCTTGTTTTACGTTTTTTTTGAAAGAAGTTTTTTAGTAATCTGGCTGCTTCGTCGGCTAATATACCTCCGGTAATTTCAAAACAGTGGTTGAATCGCAAATTTCTAATTAAATTATACCTTGAATTTAGGCAGCCAAATTTTTCGTCTTGGGTGCCATATACTACTCTTTTGACTCTTGAAAGAAGAAGCGCGCCGGTACACATTAAACATGGTTCTACAGTAACATAAGCTGTGGTGTTGAGTAAACGCCAATTTTCCAGAGATCGTGCTGCTGCGGTAATGGCAAGAATTTCTGCGTGTGCAGTTGGATCTTTAAGCGATTCGGTCAGATTATGTCCCTTGCCTATTATTGTATCGTTAAGTACTATTATACAACCAACAGGAACTTCATTTTCTTCTGCAGCACGTTGCGCTTCTTGGAGTGCTATCCTCATCCAATATTCGTCATTAACATTAACTTTATTTTCCTTCACTTCTTTTGGCTTATGTTATTCCATGCGCCCGGCGCGATTCGAACGCGCAACCTACGGATTCGTAGTCCGGCACTCTATCCAGTTGAGCTACGGGCGCATCTATAGTAATTTTAAGTAATAATCGTGAAAGGTCAAGTTATCTACGTTGCTGTAGTGCTGTAATTTGGCGGTTGAATTTTTTTTAATGTGCAGTAATTGGCAAGCGTCGAATTTACATTAAGTGAGCTGAGATGATAACGATTATAAAAGTATGTGAGTTTTTCAATCAATGTTTGAAGGGTTATTAATTTATTATGAGGCGTGCGGTCAAATTCTGAAGAACAAGTAGATACAAAATCGGACACGCGTTTGCATATTACGTGAAGGGCAGTATTGATTATAAGTGAAGGCTCGGCATGCTTTAATTCTGCGAGAACGCATGAGATGGGCTGTGTTGATGGGTTTTTAATAAAATCCAGTAACGGTGTTACAGCAAAATCAGCAAAATTTTTGTAAATACTGAGTGCACGTCCAAGAGACCCCTGAGCAAGTGTAGCAACGAGCATTGGGTCAATATTTGTTGGTGGATTTTCTGGCAGTATCTTCTTATTTTTTATGAAGTTAACTATATCTGATTCTTGAATGTTGGCAAATCGGATAATCTGACATCGGGAACGAATAGTCGGGTACAACGCATAATGATTTACAGTGGTAAGAATAAATATGGTGTTATGTTGAGGTTCTTCAAGAATTTTTAAAAGTGCATTTTGTGCTTCGGCGTTCATTTTGTGTGCGTTTAATATTATATAAAATCTCTTCTGTGCAGATACAGGATGTTTGGTCATTTCACTTGCCAGCCAACGAATGGCATTTATTGGTATAGTGTAGTTTGCGGGTATAGGAGGCTGAGATTTGCCAAGTGCAAAATCGGAATAATGTTTTACCATTTCAGCGATCACGTCCTCACTTTTTGAATCGGCTGAGGGATTGCGTATCGGAATTACAAGATGGATATCTGGATGATTAAGATTTGAAATTTTGTTACACGAAGAACAACCTGAACAGGTTAATTCTTTCCGTTTATCGCAGTTAATCGCCTGTGCCAGCTTAATTGCCAATGTACGCTTGCCAACACCCGGTTGACCAACAAAAATCAAAGGAAGAAAATGTTTCGCTGTAATCAATCTTTTAAGAATTTTGACTACCTTATCTTGGCCGATGATATCCGTGAAGAGCATTATTGGAGCCAATCCTTAGGATTCAGGGGTTGTCCATCTTTTCGGATTTCAAAGTGTAAATAATCGTTGACTGTACCAATTACTGTTCCAGCGGTGACCGTAGCGTTTACAACGGTATTTATAGAAGTAAGATTTCCGTAAAGGGAAAAGTAACCAGTACCATGATCAACAATCACCAAATTACCATATCCGATAAATCGGTCTGCATATGCTACTTTACCAGTTGCAATTACCTCGACGGGGGATGGGCGATCTACTTTGATATCTATCCCCAAGTTATTTATTTTTGTCCGATAGCGAGGATGAATTTGAACACCAAAGGATGCGACTACATCTCCAGCTACTGGCCAAGGCAATTTTCCCCGTTTCATTTCAAGATTCTCAGATGATGTTTCCGTAATACGTACTTGGAGCTGACTAATCAAATTGCGTAATTGTTTGGCAGCGGACGCCAATTCAGTTTGAAGTGCTTCCCGAGCAGATTTTTCCCGGCGAATTTGGAGCAGAATTAACATCTCTTGTTCTCGGTCTTTAAGGAGTTCCTGTTTTTTTAGCTCAACTTCGTTTTTTAATCGTTCCTGAGTGGCCAGAGCTTCTTGGATTGCCGATTCCTTTCCTCTTATTTCTGCATTCAGCTTTCTTGTTTCTTCAATCAATTGCTGATCAGCACGGCTTATTACACGTAAATTTATCAATTTACGATAATACTCCGGCAAATTTTTACTCGTAAGCAAAGATTGCAATCGATAGAGTTTCGAGTACTTATAAATGACCACCAACCTTCGCTTCAGGCGATTCTCAAGTTTGTCCTGTTGCTCCATAAGGCAAATGAGTTCAGCATTTAATTTACTGATTTCTCGGTTGTAACTATTGACACGATACTCAATTTGTTTTAAAAGATTCTCCGTGAGGGCAATTTTTTCTTGGAGCAATTCAAGCCGTTGTAACGTTTGGTGTTCGCGCATACCGATTTCACTCAGGATTTGCTCAATTTCCTTGAGTTTTTGTTGGGTCGAATCTAATTGTTGTTGGATCAAATCAAGCGAGTCTATTAATACTGGAGGCTGAGATAGAAGCATGGTATAGGACAGAACAACAAACAGAAGCGTTTTGTGGGTCATCTGTTGCGTATTTGTGGTCTCTCAGAAAGCGAGGAGGGGAGGCGATTAAGTGCCAGAATCGATCCCCCTATTCCTAGAATTATGCCGATAATTAACATTGCTAACAAAAGTAGTAACGCCGGGCAGTAGGGTGCGGGTAGCACCATAACAATTAATCGATAAACCACGAAGATTAGAAGCAAAGCGATTAAAACTCCTCCAAGTCCCTGAAGAGCGCCTTGGAGTATGAAGGGAAAGTGAATGGCAAAACGCGAAGCACCCACAAGCTCCATAATTTCAATTTCTTGTGAACGTCGGATGATTGAGTTTTCAACAGTTTGAAAGGCAATGAAGATAATGGAGACGACAACGATTGCTAAAATTACAATGTCCAATAAAAGTACTGTTCTAGCAACTTGGCTAAGTTGCCTTAAAAGTTCTTTTCCAGACCATACCTCAGTTATGCCTGGCAAACGCATCAGCTTCTCTTCGATAAGGGTAAGGTCTCTGGGGTTCGCATATTCAGGGTCCAGAGTAATACGAAGTGATGCGGGGATAGGGTCTTCTCCTAATGCGTTAACCAATAAGCTATCATTTCCCAGATCAGCCTGCAGTTCTTGTAATGCTTCTGATTTTGAAATAAATCTTACCGTTGCAATCCCGGCAATGGTAGTGATGCGTTGCAGAAGAAGCGATGGATCATTGGTAACTTCATCATTTAAAAATACATAAATCTCAGTTTGGTTTGTCATCGACCGGGTTAATTTAACTACATTAACTGTTATAACGATAAAAATTCCCAATATGAGCAAACAGATTGATATTACTGCGCTCGAGAGCAAAAATTGGTTAATATTACGTGTGAGTGTCCGGTATGTTTCCTTAATAAGATAGGAGAGACTCATGTATTTTCACCCCTCATCACGTATGATTCTGCCGGCATCAAGAGTGATTCTTCGGCGGCGACTGCGTTCCGCAAGATCAGCATCGTGAGTCGCCATTATTACAGTTGTTCCATGGTAATTAATATCTTTAAGTATATTTAGAATATCATCTGATGCTTTAGGGTCAATGTTGCCTGTGGGTTCGTCTGCCAAAATTAGATCTGGTGATTTTACAAGGGCACGAGCAATAGAAACTTTCTGCTGCTCCCCTCCAGAAAGTTCGTGGGGGAACGAGTTCCTTTTATGCGCGATACCCAGCTGATTCAGGGTTTCTTGGATTTTAGCCGGTATGATATCCCGCTGAGTATTAATTGCTTGCAGGACAAACTCCAAATTTTCATAAACGGTACGGTCCCATAGCAGTTTGAAATCTTGGAATATGATTCCAATTCGTCGGCGCAACAGTGAAATTTGATGAGACCGCATCGATAACAGGTCATAACCTAGCACTTTAATCAATCCTGCATCAGGGAGTTCATGTCGGTAAAGTAGTCGTAACAAAGTTGTTTTTCCTGCACCTGTAGCACCGAGAAGAAATAAGAAATCTCCAGGATAAACAGTCAAATTGATGTCAGTCAGAGCAGGCCAATCACCTTGATAATATTTGAACACCCCCGTTAACTCAACAACCGGTTCCAAACTGGGACTGTGGAGATTAGCTGACATAATACTTCAGGAGGTTCCAGATGGCAATGAACCCGTCTTTCCAGCTTATTTTCTTGCCCTTTGTTCTAGGTGTGTAATTTATTGGAACTTCCAACAAACGAGCGCGCAGTCTCAGAAGCTTGCAGGTAATTTCCGGTTCAATTTCAAACCCGTTTGCAGTCAATTTCAATTTTCCCATGGTTTTTTTACTGATGACTTTATAACCAGTTTCCATGTCAGTGATTTTCCCCCCAAATAATGCATTTGTAAGGAACGTCAAAAAGATATTAGCCATTAAGCTAATAATAAGAAAATGATTTCTCTTTTTAAAGCGAGACCCGAACACTGCATCAACTTTGTGGTTATGAAATGGTTTTATCAGAAGAGCATAGTCGGCAGGATCATACTCCAAGTCGGCATCCTGAATAAGGATTATATCACCAGATGTATGGGTGATACCAGTACGAATAGCCGCACCTTTACCGAGGTTTTTTGTATGTCTAACAAGTGTTATATCCGGAATTGTGTTTAGAAGTTCGGGCGTTCTGTCTTGAGAACAGTCATCTACAACAATAATTTCCTTATTATTGACCGGTGCTGCCTTAACCCGTTCGATTAATTCAACAATTGTATCTTCTTCGTTAAATACGGGAATTATCACAGATAATCTCATGATTGTTTATTTTCATTAAATTATCGATAATTTCAAGACATTCCACCACCTGTTTGCCAAGTTCGCCATTGTTCACTGGTTTTAGGCGTTTTACACAACTATCGATAAAATTTTGACACATCTGGGTTAGCGGTAATTCCGTCGCTGGAATATCATTACCAATAGGTTCATAGTACTCGTGAACTTCATTTTTGGTAAAAAGTCTAATGACTCTTTGAAAAGGTGGATGTGTCCATTGAGCTTCCCCCGCGAAAGTTAAACCATTTGCAAATTTAAGTTCGTATCGACACCGCTTTGGAGTGTTTTCTGAGCATGAAAAATACTGAGGCTTTCCTAGTAACGATACTGCAATTGCAATATCATGCGCAGCTAGATCCCATAGGGGAGTGCTGATGTTTTCTCTTCCCCTTGAGGTTCGAACCGCTTCGATTCGGATCACATTAATCAACTGATTTGATTTGAGGTATGAGCTTAACCTTTGATAACTCTTTGTAAAAAGAGGGGTGTGAGCGACCGCAAGCACAAGTCTTCTGTTTTGAGCAATTTCAACCAACTCATGGGCTTCAGAACTTTTCAAGGTCATTGGTTTTTCAACCAACACATCCTTGTCATGAATCAGGGCGTCACGCGCGAGCGCATAATGGGTTTGATCGGGAGTTGTGATTATTACAGCTTTAATATCTTTACTCTCAACAATGGTACGGTATTCAAGCGTCATATAATTCCTTAAATTTTCAAATTTCTGATCGCTGATGTCACACAAATATATCGGTCCGGTGTGAAATTGTTCAAGAGTCTGCAAGTATTTTTTCCCCCACATGCCAAGTCCTATAATACCAATCGCAATATTTTTTTTCATCGAATCTTCAGATTTCTTTTGAACCATTTAATAGTCAGCAAAAGCCCTTTTTCCAGTTCCACTTTAGGAGTCCAGCCAATCAATTTCACAGCTCGCGTTATATCCGGATTTCTACGTTTGGGATCATCGGGAGGAGCAGGCAAAAATTTGTAGGGGCTGTCTGAGTGCGTTAATTTTTTAATCGACTGTGCCAATTGTAAAATAGTAACTTCGTGGGGGTTCCCCAAGTTAATTGGATGAGGGTCAGAACATCGGAGCAATCGATAAAGTCCAATGATCATGTCACTTACATAACAAAAGCTGCGTGTCTGCCTCCCCGTTCCCAAAATTGTAAGTGGCTGATGTGTTAATGCTTGGTAAATTAAACTGGGGATAACCCTTCCATCATCAAATTTCATTCTGGGGCCGTAAGTGTTAAAAATTCTGGCTATTCGAACAGGTACCGTGTAAACGCGATGATAGCTCATTGTGAGTGCCTCAGCAAACCGCTTGGCTTCATCGTAGACTGACCGTGGTCCGGTAGGATTAACATTACCCCAGTAAGACTCCGGTTGAGGATTTACAAGAGGGTCTCCATAGACTTCTGATGTAGAAGCCTGTACAAAAATAGCGTTATTTGTGCGTGCTATTTCTAACAGGTTTAAAGTGCCTTGAGATCCTGCCTTGAGTGTTTCAATCGGGTAAATGTAGTAGTCTTTTGGGGATGCAGGCGAGGCCAAGTTGAAAATAATATTAGGCGTAAGTTTGTTAAGTATTCTGATTTTATTAAAATCAACTATATCAGCTTCTATGAACTCAAAATCTGAACATCGGTGTAAATGTGAAATATTATCATAGTTACCTGTTATTAGATTATCCAGACAAATGACTTTAAAGCCCTTTTTTAACATAAATTCACACAAGTGAGAACCAAGGAAACCGGCCCCACCGGCAATAACTACCAAGCGTTTCTCCGGACGGTTCATCGGCCGACCCCAATATATATAAAGCCGAGGTTTTCCATAAATTTCCTTTCGAGCATATTTCTTCCGTCAGCAATAATAGGAATGCGCATTCGCTTTTTAATTTTCTCCCAGTCAAGTTTGAGAAATGAGTCCCATTCGGTGAGAATAGCAATGAGATCGGCATTATCAGCTACCATTTCTGGTTCGGGACAAAATTCGACTTTGGGCAAAATTTTTCGAGCATTTTCCATTGCTTGGGGGTCGTAGGCACGGATTAACGCACCTTCCGAAAGTAAGGCATTAATGATATCGACCGAAGGGGCGAAGCGCATATCATCGGTATTAGGTTTGAATGACAAGCCCAGTATACCAATGGTTTTGTCTTTTAAGTTCCAGAGAGTATTTTTGATTTTGCGGACGAATCTTGTTTTTGCATCCTCGTTAATTTTTTCTACCTCGCGGAGCAATCTAAAGTCATAGCCCAATTCGTGGGCAATTCTGATGAATGCTTTTAAATCTTTTGGAAAACAAAATCCTCCATAACCGATGCCGGCGTTAAGAAACTGGCAGCCGATTCTATGGTCCATGCCAATACCTTTAGCGACTTCAGCAATATCTGCGCCGACTGCTTCGCATATAAAGGAAATTGCGTTTATAAATGAAATTTTCATTGCGAGAAATGCATTGGATGCATGTTTTATCAATTCAGCAGAAGCGAGATCAGTGATAATTAAAGGCGCATTCAGCGGGCGATAAATATCTTCCATCAGGTTTCGAGCGCGTTCGTTTTCTACGCCGATTACAATCCGGTCAGGATGAAGAAAGTCGTAGACGGCGCTGCCCTCCCGCAGAAATTCTGGATTACAGGCAACATCAAAGTCTACCTGATTCCGATTATAACGTTCAACTGTGGTTCTAATCCATTTAGCGGTTTGAACTGGAACAGTAGATTTTTCAACGATCAACCGGTATCCACTCATCCAACCAGCAATTTGGCGAGCCACGGCTTCAACATTGGTTAAATCCGGTTCGCCGGTTTCCAGGGGGGGAGTTCCGACGGCGATGAAACACACGATACTGTTCTCGATTGCCCTCTTAATATCAGTTGTAAATGTCAGTTTTCCACAACTGACTGTTTCTGCGATTATTTCTTTCAACCCGGGTTCATAAATTGGTAATTTACCCCGGATTAGTGTCTCGATTTTAGCTGAGTCATTATCAACACAGATTACCCTGTGTCCAATTTTGGCAAGGCAGGCGCTGGTCGTTAACCCTACATATCCCGCGCCAATTACTGAAATATCCATAAAATTATTATGGTTGACAGGTGCATAAAGTCAATACTGATATATCTGGTTAAAGATGAAATTCTTCGACAAGTTTTTTCAATTCGGCAAGCAGATTAAGGGCTTGAAGGGGAGTAAGGGATTCGATCTCAAGGTGTTGAAGTCGTTCAATAACCGTTCTGATATGATTCTGATCAGCGAGCGGCGTTGTAAGCACTGAGTCATCCCGAATAAAGTCTGTTGGGTCGTTACAGTTGAAATTAATTAATAGTTGTTTTGCGCGTTCTAGTAATTTGGGAGGTAAACCCGCGAGCTTTGCTACGGCTATGCCATAACTTTTGTCAGCTGGTCCGGGATGAATTTTACGGAGAAAGATCACCTGATCTCCCTTTTCTCGCACCAAAAAGCTATAGTTTTTCACTCGAGGTAACTGGCGAGTAATTTGAGTGAGTTCATGATAATGAGTAGCAAAAAGAGTGCGCGGACAGAAGTTATTAGATCCATGCAGATATTCAACTGTTGCCCAAGCAATTGCCAGTCCATCTTTGGTAGCAGTTCCCCGTCCTACCTCATCGAGAATAATTAGGCTGCGTGTAGTGGCATTGTTTAGGATATTGGCGGTTTCGAGCATTTCTGCAAGAAATGTCGATACCCCGCGGGCAACATCATCAGAAGCTCCTATGCGGGTGAAGATTTTATCGACGATACCGATTCGCGCAGAATCAGCTGGTACAAAGGACCCCATTTGTGCCATTATTACAATTAACGCTACCTGACGCAGATAAGTTGATTTTCCAGCCATGTTGGGCCCGGTGATAATGAGAATTTGTTCATCAGCAGAGTTGAGATAAATATCATTTGGGATAAAAGGGTCTTTAAGCATTTTTTCCACGACCGGGTGTCTACCAGCTTTAATGTCAATAATACCTGATTCGTCGATTTCCGGACGGACATAATTTTCGTTAATTGCTACCTGCGCAAGACTGGCAAGTACATCGAGTTCGGCAATTGTTCCCGATAGCTCAAGGAATTGTTCTGTGTATTGGGCGACCTTGTTGCGGAGATTAACAAACAGCTCAGACTCGATAGCTTTTATTCGTTCCTCGGCATGTAATAATTTATCCTCCAGCTCCTTCAACTCATGGGTAATAAACCGTTCTCCATTTGCTATCGTTTGTTTACGGATATAGTCCCGGGGAACATTAGCAAGATAGGATTTAGTAACTTCAATGTAATAGCCGAATACTGAATTAAAACCGACCCGAAGATTAGGAATTCCCGTACGCTGACGCTCCCGTTCCTGAATCCTCGCGATGTATTCCTTGGCATGGGAGGCGAGGCTGCGTAATTCATCGAGCTCACTGTTTACCCCCGTACGAATGACCCCGCCTTCTGTGTGAGTAACAGGGGGATCTTCAACAAGTACATTGTTAATTTCGTCTACAACAGGCGACAGATCCGGTATTTTTTTCTTCAAATCTAGAAGTCTTGATGTGTTAAACTGTTGCAACAGTTCTTTAATATCAGGAACTACCGAAAGCCATTTTTTCATTGTGGCTAATTCTCGCGGTCCGGCGCGACCAAGGGCAATACGGGAACTGATTCTTTCAATATCACCAATCTGCCGCAGTAATGTTTGAAGTTCGTTAAGCTGGAATTGAGATTTTTTAAACTCATTAATAGCGTCCAGGCGATTGTTGATATCTTTAACAGATAAAAGGGGGGAAAGAATCCAGCGGCGTAAAAGACGAGCGCCGACCGGGGTTTTTGTCTGATTAAGAACCCAGAACAGAGTTCCTTTAATGTCAGTTTTAGTGTCTGTTGAGTGCAGGGATTCGATGAGTTCTAGGTTACGCCGGGTGATTCGGTCAAGCAGTAAAAAATTATGGGTAATATAGCGTTGGATCCTTCTGAGATGGGGGAGGGCTCCGCGTTGAGTCTGTTCTAAATACTCGAGCAATGCTCCGGCTGCACAGATACCTTCATTCAAGTCTTCAATTCCATATCCCGCCAGATTTAATACACCCAAGTGGTGTGTTAGTTTTTCAAAGGCAAATTCTTCGGTAAAGTAATAATCATCAATTCGAGTAAATCTCGGTTCGGGAGTGATGTTTAATGTTGGGGTCCAAGATTGGGGAATAATGATTTCCGCCGGAGAAATCCGTTCAATTTCATCCGTTGCAGTTTCCGGGGTTACCTCCACGACGGAGAATTCACCAGTGGTGAGATCGGCAAAACTGATTCCCCATTTACTGCCGTGGGGGGAAAGTGCCATTATGTAGTTGTTCCTATTAGCATCTAATAGGGAAGTGCGGGTAATTGTACCAGGTGTTATTATTTCAACGACATCACGAGCTACAACTGGTTTTTTGGGGTCCGGTTCTTCAAGTTGTTCGCAGATTGCAACTTTCAACCCTTGTGCTACAAGTCGGGCAACATAGGTGTCGAGTGCTTTTACCGGAATACCTGCCAATGGAACTCGGATATCGGGACCATGAGGACGAGATGTCAGAGTCAGATTAAGTACCTGAGCGCCAATTTCTGCATCTTCATAAAACATTTCATAGAAATCACCCACGCGGAAAAGTAATAATGTATTAGGATATTTCTGCTTTATACGGTGGTATTGGCGAAGCAGCGGGGTTAACTTTTCTGCCACATTATTTTCAGTTTAGAATAATCTAACTGATCGTTTTCAGCCACGACTGACAATGTGTGCAGTATATTTCATGGTCTTCAAGAATTCTGCCACATTTAGTACATGAGTTAGTAGATGATATATTGATAATCTGTTCAAGATATTTCTGTGCCTGTTCAGTATTTCCTTTGCGTAAGTAAAAGGCAGCAAGAGCAGCTAAGATTTGTGTTTCACCTTTTTTGCTATAGTTTTCTAAGATATCGATGGCATTTTCGATTGCCTCTTTTTTGGCATAGATTTTAGCAATATTTAGCGCTAAGCTTGTATCGTGAGGCACTCGGTGCAGAAGTTTTCTGTACAAAGCAATAATTTCCTCATAACGTCCGGACTCATAATATGCACGTTCCAGTCTTTCTCGAACCAGGTGGTTTTTTTCAGGTGCGAAATCCAAAAGCTTGTTCCAGATGTTAATTGCCGAATTAGTATCTCCCTGTGCCAGCAACAAATCACCGAGATAGATATGCGCGGGGATTGATTTCGGGCTAAGTTTGAGCGCTTCATGAAGATAGCCCATTCCCGCTTTGGGATTTTCTTTTCCTCGGCAGAACCCAAATCGGGCGTAGAGCCGGGCAGTGCGTTCAGGGTCAGTGCGGGGTAAATTTCTTAAGAGCTTTTCAGCTTTATCCCAATCGCCAGTATCGATATAAAGATTCAAGAGTCGCTCATGACTGTGGTAATCCGATCGATCCTGTCGTACAATTTCTTCTAAAAGCGGGATTGCCTTTACGTGTCTTCCGAGTGTCAAGTAATCATCCACTAGTGCCCGATAAATTTTGAGTTCATCTTGCGGTTTCAGGTTTCGACGCAGCGCCAGACTTTCGTGGATGCGTAATGCTCGATTGGGATCATTCTGAACTAAAAAAATCTGTCCCAAACGAATGTAGGCATCAATGTTGTTCGTATCCTCCTCAACAGCAATTTTCAATTTGATTTTGGCATCTTCCACTTTGCCGTCCAGTAACAGCTGCAGACCTTCGACATAACTGGGTAGAGTGATCTTGCGCTGACGGATAAAATCGCGGATTACCGGATATATGGCCACAATCAGTAATGCCAAAATTACAATCAGGAGGGGGTACATATTACTAAGACTCCTTTTCTTCAATCTTAATAATTTTTTCCGTTTTGAGGCTCGGGCTGGAAGTAGGTATCTCATTCAGCGGGGCATTACGTAGGATCCGAAGTTCTTCGGTAAGGGCGTCGATTTCACGGCGTTGCTGAGTGAGGCGTGTTCTCAGGCGGATTTCTGATATTACCGTAAATATCGCAACGCAAAGTGCACCAAATGCAAATGAGTAAAGCATAATTAATGCAACCGGGACATCATAAAACGTTTTGAAAAAGACTCTGATTTCATTTACAGGGTACTGATTCTGCCAGCCGAGAACAAAGAGAATGACAAATGCTAACAGAATCAGAATAATCCGGAAAGTTACCATAAATTAACCTCCTGCATGTTGGTGGGAAAAATTGGGCCTAATTTCAGGGGAATGGGGTGCACTGGCGTTGGAAAAAACGATTTCACCCTTTGGGGTCCAACCCCGAACTTCAACAATCTTCACATTTACAAGACTACCGGCAGGTAGAGGTTCGTCAAGAACCACCACCTTTCCCTGAGGCGTTCTTCCCATACACCCGCGGCCGCGCGGACTTTTCCCCTCTATCAGTATCTCATAAATTTTACCGAGCATCGCCCGATTAGATTCGCGGGTAATCTGGTTTTGCATTTCGATCAAGCGGAGTAATCGCTCCCGAATAACATCCTCGGGAACAGTAGGGGTAAGCAAGCTTGCTGGCGTTCCAGGGCGGGGAGAAAATTTGAACATGTAAGCGTAATCAAAGCGTATTGATTTCATCAATTCCAGTGTAGCACAGAAATCATCCTCAGTTTCAGTCGGAAAACCAACAATTACATCTGTTGTCAGCGAGATTTCCGGAAGATATTTTCGAAGCAGTGCAACCTTGTTGCGATATTCTTCTGTTGTATAGCCGCGATTCATCAATTTCAAAATACGGTCAGAGCCCGATTGAACAGGTAAATGGAGCTGGGGGCAGATACGAGGAAGCGTGGCTATCGTTTTAACAATTCGCTCATTTAGATCCCGTGGGTGAGAGGTTATAAATCTGATCCGGTATATCTGTGGGTGTTTGTGGATTTCGGCTAGCAACCGGCAAAAATCGAACTCATTGTAATTGTATGCTAAAACATTTTGCCCGAGAAGTACTATCTCCCGAACGCCTTGTGTTGTCAGTTCATCAATTTCGGACAAGATGGCTTCAGATGGTCGGGACCTTTCTTTTCCCCTTACATGAGGAACGATGCAGTAAGAGCAGAAATTACTACAACCGCGCATGATGGTAACATAGGCACTAACACGGTTTTGTATCACTGGATGAACCCGGTCATAGCATTCATCAGATAATTCCACAGCAATTTGAGGACGGTTAGCGTTCATTGCAGCATTTATTAACTCTGGAAGACGTTGATACTGATCTGGACCGACCACCAGATCAGCATGGAAAGAGTTTATCAGTGTGTCTTGAAGCCGTTGTGCCATACAACCTAATATGCCAATAACTCGGGCAGAACCAGTTTTTTTTAGATTTAACAATTGACGGAAATTACCGAGTGCTCTTTTCTCAGCATGTTCACGGACTGCACAGGTTATAATCAGAAGGACTTCGGCAGCCCCTGGAGAATTTTTTTCTTCAAAACCTGTCGCGTTGAGAATATTGCGAATCAGATCTGCTTCATAGAAGTTCATCTGGCACCCATAAACCTGCAAGAAATAAGTAGTACCCATTCCTAACTAATTTTAGCGATAATACAAAAATGTCAATAAATAATTATCATTGGTGGTAATGGTGCGATTGCCGGGATTGACTTGCCTTTCGATAATCCTAAACTTACACTGGAAATGAACATAATTGGTATTCGACGTGAAGACAAGAACATCTGGGAACGGCGCGCTCCTCTTGCTCCTTTTCAAGTAGGTGAGTTAACTTCAGTTTACAGGACAGTATTTTATGTTCAACCGTCTACCCGACGGATATTCAGTGATTCCGAATATGCTCAAGCAGGGGCGAAAATCTGTGAAACACTCGACGACTGTCAGGTTATTTTGGGAATCAAGGAGATTCCGGTTAACTTCTTCCGCCCAGCAACAACTTATCTTTTTTTTGCTCACGTGATTAAAGGGCAGCCGAACAACATGCCGATGTTGCGTCAGATGATGACGCTCGAATGCTCCTTGATCGATTACGAGAAGGTGACTGATGATCAGGGACGCCGACTGATATTTTTCGGCCGGTATGCAGGGATCGCCGGAGCAATTGATACCCTAGCCGGATTGGGCAGGCGGTGGGCAGTCCTCGGGTATAAGACGCCGCTGGCTGAGCTTAAACTTGCACACGAATATGGCACTTATGCTGCTGCCCGTCGTGAAATTTTTAGAGTGGGGGAGCTACTTAAAAAAACCGGTGTGCCGGATGAACTTGCTCCGCTGATTATTGGGGTTACCGGTTACGGAAATGTAGCCCGGGGTGTCGGTGAAATTCTAAATGAGCTCGGTTGCACTAGAATAGATCCTGCCGAGTTGCCCAAAGTAATGAGTTCAAGAGACCCCAAGGCGGTTTATGAAGTTGTATTCCGTGAAGAGCATATGATGGAACCGATTACCGAGGGGCATGAATTTGATCTGCAGGAATATTATCAGTATCCGGAGCGTTATCGTTCGCGATTTGAGAGTTACCTGCCTTACCTCTCGGTACTGCTGAATTGTATTTACTGGGACAGTCGATATCCCAGGCTTGTGACCAGGGAATATCTTAAAACTGCCACTACTACCGGAAAACTGCGATTGATAATTATCGGTGATATTTCATGCGACATCAATGGTTCAGTCGAAGTTACTGTGAAAACAACTGACCCGGGTGCTCCATTTTATGTCTATAATCCCCTGGACGATGCCGTTCACGACGGCGTTGAGGGTGATGGGGTGGTGGTAATGGCGGTTGACAACCTTCCCTGCGAACTGGCATCAGATTCATCAGTTGAATTCGGCCGGGCGCTGATGCCATTTGTGCCAGTGCTGGCGGGGACTAATTTCCAGGTTTCGTTGGACCACTTAACTCTGCCACCACCATTGCAAAGGGCTTTGATTCTCCATCGAGGAAAACTTACTCCGCCGTACCAATATCTGGAAAAATTTATAAAGAAAGGATGATAATATGAAAAGGGTTCTAATTTTGGGCGCGGGTCTGGTATCCAGACCAATGGTCCGCTATCTTTTAAATCTCAATGATGTGGAACTAACAGTGGCTACCCGGACAGTTTCCAAGGCACTGGAATTGATAGGCACACATCCCCGGGGGCGGGCAGTCGAGCTGTTGGCTGACGATGAATCCAATCTTCACCGTTTGATTGCCAGTAGCGATATTGTAGTCAGTCTGTTACCGTATACTTATCACCCGACGGTTGCCCGTCATTGCATCGCTCTGAAAAAACACCTGGTTACTACTTCTTATGTGAGTGAAGCAATGAAGGCGCTCGATAACGAGGCCCGGAGAACAGGCATTATTCTTCTCAACGAAATCGGTCTGGACCCGGGCATTGACCATATGTCGGCAATGGCACTTATTGACCGCGTCAAGGCAAATGGAGGTCGAATTATCAGTTTTATATCTTCATGCGGGGGGCTCCCAGCACCAGAGGCGAACGATAATCCTCTTGGTTATAAATTCTCCTGGAGTCCACGGGGTGTACTGATGGCTGGCAGAAACGATGCCCGATTTTTGAAAGACGGAAGGGAGATACTAATTCCTGCCAGCCAGCTGTTTGCTTCTAGCTGGCGTCAGAAAATTACCGGTGTTGGCGAACTTGAGGCCTACCCTAACCGGAATTCACTTCCCTATATTGAACTATATGGTCTGGAAGGTATTAGAACGATGATCCGTGCAACTCTTCGCTATCCCGGCTGGTGCGAAACCATGCAGGCAATCAGCGAGCTCGGACTGTTAAGAGATGAACGGGTCCGGAATGACCTTAACCGGCTGACTTATGCACAGTGGTTTAGGGAATATGTACCCGGGACCGGCAGGCTGCAGGAGGATACAGCAGTTCGACTGAACCTGCCTGTTAATCATCCGGTTCTTCAACGGCTGGAGTGGCTCGGATTGTTCAGTGATGCTCCGATTATGCTGGAATCCGGTTCTAATCTTGATATTTTGGCGAAGGCGATGCTTGAACGTATGAGTTACAAACGCGGAGAACGGGACATGATTGTTCTGCATCATCAGTTTGTAGTTGAGTATTCCGACAGGCGGGAACGCATTGAATCTACCTTGATTGATTACGGAGAACCAGAAGGTGATACGGCTATGGCAAGGACCGTAAGCCTGCCGGCGGCAGTTGCGGTTAAAATGCTCATTGATGGTAGTATTAAATTGACCGGCGTTCAGATACCTGTTAGAAGTGAACTGTATCAGCCGATAATGGCGGAACTTTCAAAAATAGGATTCAGGTTCCAGGAACAGACGCTACGGCTTGACTAGCGGTTGGTTTCGACAGTAAATTCCCTGAATCCTAACCAGAATCCGGTCTTCTCAATAAAGTCAATTTCTCCCTGAATCAGCTGCTGGTGCGCCGATTCCATTTCTGCCAGACGTTGAAAAAGTAAACGTAAAGATTTTTGGTTGACCTTTTCCGACTGTTCAAGATAAAATTTCCGGGCATTGTTTTCCAGTTCCAGCGCTATTTGCAGTGCTGAGAGTGCAGCTGCATTTGCCTTACCGCTACTAAACACTTCACGGTGAGTGATTTTGGGAGTTAACTTCTCAATCAAACTCGGAGATACAGATACTGGCGTACAACTGCCCTGATGACGGTATTCATCTATTTTTTTCCCGAGTAACTCCTGATGCATAAGTTCATCCATTGCCAGCCGGATAAACATGTTCTTGCCGGCTAACGCTTCAGTTTGCCATGCAAATTCCAGATACCGACCAAGACTTTCGGTTTCCGCATTACGCGCAAGGGTTAAAACCTCAATCTCTGTATTTAAATCAGACATCAAGGGTATAATAATAAATGGCATTTCTGAAGAGGTCAATTCCTGCGGCAAGATTGATATTAAATCGGGTGCGATAACTTCAATATCTGTTTCTGTTCAAGTGAGGACCAGAATAGCATGAGAGGGCGATAATACGCAAACCGCCATTTTTGGCTCTGCGGAGATGACACTTGACCACGAAGCAGTGGACAGGTATGCCCGGGGCTAGCCCCCCATATTGTAACTGATTGTATCATAAACAGTTAACAGAAAACATTGACTGATCGGGGCTGGTAAACCAGGGGAGAAAAACCTTTCCGGAAACGCCAGCTGGTCTGGATTCCAATAAAGAGAGCAGAGTATTTCCGGTTTATTGACTTACTTAAGAGTAGTTATATCATTATAAAATGAGTCTGCTGCAGCGCGAGGCAGTTAAAGAGTATGTTCTGTATTTCATTTTTGCCACAGTAGTACTTGCCTTCATCTTGCTGATGGATCGACTTTTTCTTCTGGCAGATCTGCTGGTCCGCAAGGGTGTTCCGATGTCGGCAGTGACAGAAATTTCCTTTTTTTCTCTGCCATTTGTCATCAGTGTGAGCGCACCACTTGCTGGATTAATTGCCGGCGTGATTACCTTTGGACGTATGGCTCAAGATAACGAGGTGGCAGTGGTGCGGGCAGCTGGTATTCCAGCATGGCGACTGTTTATACCGGTTATGGTGCTGGGTATCATAATGGCACCGGTGATGGTTGTTTTTAACGGTTATGTGGTACCCGAAGCGCAGCATCGGGTTCGTAACCTGTTAACCGATATTGCGCGTAAGAAACCAGCATTGAGGATTCAAGAGCGAATTTTCATGGATGATTTTCCCGGGTACATGGTATACATCGGGTCAATCAATCAGCGACATTCAACTATCAGTAATACAGTAATTTTTGAGCGCGGGCGGGGCAAGAATCCGCCGGCTTTCGTTACCGCTCCCCGGGGAGAATTGAAATATACGGTGGATGATCGATATCTGGTACTGACTTTATATGACGGCGAAATTCATGAATTACTCGAAACGGGTAATTACCGTCGGCTGGCGTTCCGGGAGCAAATAATTAACATACCAAGTGAAGATGTGTTGGTACGGCAGGGGCGTGATTACCGGACTGATGATGAGATGCGTTTCAATCATCTGCTAAAGCAAATTCGGGATGTCAATAATGATGTCCGGGAACTTAATCAGCAGCTTGCTGATTTGACAGGTGCCGGTTCTGATAATGAGATCGTAGAGGTACGTGCCGACGAGCTGAAAACCCGAATTCGTTATCGTCGGAGCGAAGCACTCCGATCGTTGACTGAATTGCATAAACGGTTTTCTCTTGCCTTTTCCTGTTTTTTCTTTCTTCTTTTCGGGGCACCGCTGGGGTTAGTGCTGCGGCGCGGCGGCATCGGGACCGGTTTCATCATCGGGCTGATATTTTTTGCCTTGTATTATGTCCTGTTACTGGCAGGCGAAAACATGGCCGAGAATGGCACTGTATCACCATTTTTCGGGATGTGGCTGCCGAACATCCTGCTGGTGCTGCCGGTCTTGGAACTTTCCAGCCGGACCCTGTTTGAATTTTCAATAGTCCGGCTGTTTACTGGACGCACCAAATGAAAACAATCGACCGGCATCTTTTCATTGAACTGAGCAAGTTTACATTGCTGGCGCTAATAAGTGTAGTAACGATTTATCTGCTGATCGATTTGTTTGAAGAACTGGGGTATTTCTTAAGCAGGAATACGCCACTACCAGTAATCTTCAAGTATTATTTCTATGCCCTGCCGTCGGCAGCAGTGCTGCTCTATCCTGTAAGTCTGATTCTGGCGGTTTTTGTCGTATATGGCCAGATGACGAGAAATAACGAACTGGCAGCTTTCAAAAGTGCCGGAGTAAGCATCTACCGGTTGTTTCTACCAGCATTGGCGATTGGAATTTTTACGATATTTGCCTTCATTGCTGGCAATGAATTCATTACCATCCGTTTTAATCGCAAATTGAGTCAACTGCGCCGTTTTGTAATTGAAAAAAGGGTTCAGCCTCCAGCACATTATCAATATGATATTTATCGCATTGACGGGAACATAGTATTATGGAGCAGGGAACTGGAGAAACCGGCTGCCGGATTATCCAATGCGGTACTCCGTAACTTTACACTGGTGAAGCTGGATCGTAACCGGCGGGTTCGTGTTCGAGTAGACGGGGATTCGGTAGTTAACCAGAACGGGGTCTGGAAGGGGTACGGCGTGCGGGTTCGTGAATTTGATTCGACCGGCAAACAGAAATTTACTCAGCAGGCTCAGTATGAATTGAAGTTGTTGACTCCCAGTCTTTTTGAATTTGGCGCATTGGGACAGCCGGTCGAAGAGATGACAGTTTTTGATCTGAATAATTATATCCAGCTGATGCGGGCAAGTGGAGAGAATGTTGCGCGGGAGGAAGTGGAGTTTCATTACCGGTTCTCTTATGCCCTGATCGGTTTAATAGTAGTGATGCTGGGGTTGCCGTTTTCAGTCCGTCTGCGTCGCGGTGGAGTAATGCTGGGGTTGGGGTTGGGGTTATTTTTTTCGTTTCTTTACTGGGGTGTTATTCAAACCTGCCGTGCCTTTGGAGCTTCGCATGTAATATCACCAGTATTTGCCGCCTGGCTGCCCAATGTTATCTTTGGTGCAATAGCACTGGTGCTGATGCTGAAAGTGGAGACTTGAACAATGAATCGACTTTTAACGGTTTTGCTACTGGCAGCTTCAGTCGGATTTGCAGACAGGGGAATAATTTGTGATCCGGATAGCGACTGCTTCTACGTACCATCCGCTGTGCGGTTAAGTGAACAGCGGGTTCCGGCGTTGGTTGTTTTCCATTGCAATGGTGCAACCGCAGCTGATCTGGACAGCTTCAAGAAAATCGGTGATTCGCTCAACTGGGTGATTGCTACCTGCCATCGTGTCCGGAACCACCGAAGTATTTTAACTAACGATTCAGCAGCTGTGCAGACAATTAAGAAGCTCCTCCGATTCTGTCCGGTAGATTCAGGGCAGGTTTTTCTCTTCGGGTTTTCAGCACAGGGAGTTCAAGCGCTGGCGTCGATGTATCTGCATCCGGAACTGATTAAGGGGGTTGTAACAGTCTGTGCCCATACCGGAGCTCAGGTGCTGGCCGAGCCCGTAACCCTGAAGAAACATTATGCATATCTGGTGACTCGTTCCGGTGACTGGAATCGCATTGCCAATTATGAGCTAAACCGGGATTTGAATCTCTGGGGTGTCAGATGCACCCTTGCCATTACCCCGGGTGAACATTGTGCCGGTTCATGGCAGGAGGTACTTGCAGGCTGTCGCTGGCTGCAAAAACAACTAAGAGCTCTGACGCAATCGCGCCAGTAGTTTCATCAGCTGCGCTAATGAAAGACAGTTGATGATATCGTTTCTGGTAAGCCAGGCGCGACGTGCCGTCATTACACCATAACGCATCCAGCTGAGATCGGAAACCGAATGGGCATCAGTATTGACGGCAATCAATACGCCCGCCTCCTTAGCCTGCCGCGCCCAGACATCATTCAGGTCTAGCCGTTCGTAATAGGAGTTAATTTCGAGAATTTTGCGGTTCTGCGCAGCGCATTCAATTACCTTTTCGAGATTGATGTCGTACCCCGGCCGTTTTCCGATCAACCGGCCACTCGGGTGGGCAATGATGTGTACGAGGGGGTGTTCAATTGCATTGCAGACGCGGCGGGTTGCATCACGATTGAATGCCTGATGAATTGAGGCAATAACCAGGTCGAGACGGGCAAGAACAGAATCCGGGTAGTCAAGTTTGCCATCAGGGGTAATGTCTACTTCGGCTGATTTTAGGATTCGGAACTTCTTTAAGTTCTCATTCAGACGGTCAATTTCATCACAGCGGGAAAGCAGCTGGTCAGCAGTAAGCCCCCCAGCATAGCCTGCAGATACTGAATGTTCGGCAATGGCGATATGAGTATATCCGAGCTGCTGCGCTGCCCGCACGATTTCTATCAGCGACGAGCTGCCATCAGATGCGGTTGTGTGAATGTGAAGGTCTGATTTTATGTCCTCCTGACGTACAAGTACTGGTAGCCGGTTTTCTTGGGCGGCTGCTATTTCCCCCCGGTCTTCTCGCAGTTCCGGTTCAATATAAGGCAGACCGATTGCCTGATAAACCTCCAGTTCAGTTTTTCCCGCAATGCGGCGGTCGTTCCTGAAAACCCCGTATTCAGAGATCTTTAGCCCCATTTTCTGAGCCAGCGTCCGCAGGGCGACATTATGGTCCTTGGAACCGGTAAAATACTGCAAGGCGGCACCGAATGTTTCCGGTTCCACTACGCGGAGGTCAATCTGACGCAATCCGTTTGCGCTAGCGATGACAATAGATGCCTTGGTTTCTCCTGCAGACAGTACCTGCCGGGTCATAGGGAATGTAACAAATCGATGGACGATCTGTTGAGGGTTACTGCCGGTGGCCAGGATATCCAGATCGCCGACTGTTTCCCGGCCACGTCGCAGGGAACCGGCAGCAATTACTTCCTTGGCATCAGAACCCGATCTGATATATTCTATGATCAACTCGGCAAGTTCAAAAGCTTCATTGAGATACATCCTTGAACCAGCGCGTTCAATTTGCTCAAGTCCCTTAAGAATGTTTTCTACCTTCTTTTTGCCCATACCGGGAAGTTGAGCTGCAGAACCATCCATCAACACCCGTTTCAGGTCATCGATGTTCTTTACCCGGAGTTTGTCGTTCAGTAATTTGACAGTTCTGGGCCCGACACCAGGGATATCGAGCAGGGCAAATAGACCAGGTTCAATTCCCGCGGTTACTTCTTCCAGTTTCTTCATTTTACCGGTCGCAAGGTATTCATGGATCTTTTTCGCAATTCCAGAACCGATTCCGGGGACGGTTTCCAACCTGTTTTCGCGGTCCAGTTCGGCAACATCTTCAGTCAGATCGGTCAGAACCCTGGCTGCCTTGCGGTAGGCAAGTACCCGGAATCCAGTTTCCCCCTTCAGTTCCAGGGCATCAGCAATCCTTTCGAAAATCCGGGCAAGTTCCTGATTTTTTATTGCCATAAACCTGCCTGGTAAATCACCTTGCCCGTTTTAAAAGTTGCAATGATCCGGGTCTGGGTATCAATTCTTGGATCAGCACTGGTAATTACAAGATCAGCTTCCATCCCGGGTTTAAGGCTGCCAATCCGATCTTCCATTTTCAGAGAATAGGCGGCATTTGCTGTGAAGAGGGCTAATGCTTCTGACGAACTCAGTCTTTCGTTCATATTAGGTAGCGAAGTAGCGGCTCTGATGCCGAACAGCGGATTGAGCGGAGTTACAGGTGCATCTGAACCGCCCGCGAGCATAACACCGGATTTGAGCAGTGTCTGATAAGGGTTGGTCATATGCCAGCGATTGCCGAGACGTTTGGCATACATATTGTCTGGACCGCCCCAGAGAAGTTCGAACGCCGGCTGGACACAGAGTATCAGCTTCAATTTGCTTATGCGATTGATCAATTCCGGGCTCAGCAGTTCTGCATGTTCTATCCGGTGACGGAGCGATTCTGCAGTTTGCCCGACAAGTTGCTCATGACAGCGCACCAGCTGTTCAATTGCCCGGTCGCCAATGGCATGAAAAGCGGTCTGAAGATTCAGACGGGTTGCATGGCGTAGAAATTCAAGGATCTTGCTGTCGCTATGATAAAGGATTCCGCTGAATCCGGGTGCGTCGGCGTACTCTTCGGATAGGGCAGCGGTGTGGGACCCAAATGACCCATCGAGCAGCAAGCATCCTCCAATCCGTGACAATTTGAACCGACCTGGCAGCTCAACATTCCATGTTTGCATAAATGGCACCATGCGAACTTCAGCACATTCAAGCGCATTCAGAACAATCTGCCATTCCGATTCGTCCATTTCCGGTGTTCCCACCATTGCCGCCATTGTAGTAATACCAGCACGGGCAGCATCTTTTGCAGCAAGCCGCAAGGCAGTCGTGAGCACTTCGGTTGGCAGTTGCCGTTTTATTTTACCTGAGAGTGCTTCATAGGCGGGGCCAAAGACTAAACCGGTAGGATTACCGGCACCATCAAATTCAATCCCTTCCGGCGATTGTGATGAGAGCATGTGTAACGCAGGCGTGTTTGCAATTCCGGAATGACCATCAATGCGGTAGACAAAAATCGGTTTTGTTCGGGTCAGCCGGTCAAGTTCCCGTCGATAAAGATAGCGGTGTTCCCGGATTTGCTCCGGATTAAAGTTAAACGCTAAAAGTAAAGGCAATTCCGCCTTGTGATTGAGGGTTTCAGAAAGCAGTTCGAGAGCTTCACTCACCGAACGGGCAGGGGAGAGGTCGGGGAAGAGTTTTGTCAATCCATATTCTATCGGATGAGTATGGCTGTCAATAAATCCCGGCAGTATGAAATTATCCGATTCACATCGCTCTAATGGCACCAGCGCCGTAATTATTCCGTTGTCGATGATTATTTTGCCAGGAAATGCGGTAGCTGAAGGGGTTGGAATTAAGTAACCGGACAATGTCTCCATTTTCCTGACCTGTTCAATAGCGAATCAGTTTTGCAATTATTTCAACATGAGTAGTTTGGGGAAACATATCAAGCGGCTCTACTGATTCACACCGGTAACCCGATTGCTCCAGAACTGCCAGATCACGGGCAAGAGTCGCAGGATTGCAGGATACGTAAATTAACATCTTGGGCCTCAACGCGGTTACTTTTTTAAGCGTTTCCGGATTACACCCCTTTCGGGGAGGATCGATTATGACAACATCCGCCTGTTCCAGGCTGGCAATTATACGGTTGACATCATCATTGATAAAAGTAACATTTCCTGCTTGATTTATCTCGGCGTTAAATCTCGCATCATTTACTGCTGCAGGTTCAATTTCGACAGCGGTTACACTTTTAACCATTGAAGCGAGAACGATACTGAGCATACCGACACCGCAAAATAGATCAAGCACGGTTTCAGTGCCCTGAGGTGATATCAGATCGATTAATTTCCGGCAGAGTTCCTGAGCCTGATGGGGATTAACCTGAAAAAAAGACTGGGAGGAAATTCTGAATTTGCGGTTGAGGATAATTTGGAAAGTATGGTCTGCTCCCGATAACTTAATCGCCTCCGGACCAAGAATCCGATTTGTTTTATCAGGATTGATATTCTGTACTACACCGAGTACTGTTGGTAACGAAGCGATTGCGGAAATAAGTCGCCGGTCCAGTTGCTTGGTTCGAGTAACAAAGATGACCAGAATTCTGTGATCGTAATTCTCGCGCAATATGATATGCCGGATATTTCCCTGGTGAGCAATTTCATCATAAGGCTTTTCCCGGGCGGCAGCGATGGTGTCTAACAACCGGCGCCGGATTTCATTGAACGATGACGGATGAAGATAACAAATCGGAATATCAAGCAGATGGTGTGTGCCTTTCTGGAAAAAGCCGATTTTTATTTCTCCATTAAGCCGTACCGGATACTGCGTCTTGATGCGGTAATGCCACGCGGGCCCCGGATTTCTTATATTGCTAACGGGAAGAAAGATTTTCCCGATATGCTGGAGTGCATCGTTAACCAGCATTTTTTTAATTACCAGCTGGCCGGTATAATCAATATGCTGAAGCTGGCAACCACCACACAGGCCGTAGAATTGACAACGTGGTTCAGTGCGCAGGGGGGAAGGTTGAATGATTTCTTCAATCTCGGCAACGGCATAATCTCTTTTTTTCTGAATAATTCTGGCGTGCACTCTTTCCTCAGGAGCGGCAAAACGGACAAATACCTTTAATCCGTTCCATGTGGCAATTCCATCTCCGCCGTATGTCAGCCGGTCAATCCGAAGTTCAACCCGTTCTCCAGTCGAACCGATTGAACGGGTTACCATGCGGTTACGATCTGGCGGACAATTTCCTGCGCTAATTTACCGATTGCTTCTGTAATCGCTGCCTCATCAGTTTTTGTCGCGGGATCATAGGAAATGCGACTGGTCACCGTACCCGAATAAAAAGGTTCGTTCCGGCTCTGGTCATGAACATCGACCTGTGCGGAAACAGTAATTTCATATGCTATGATATTCTGTGCGGCATCATAAGCATTGGCAGTGCGGGAAAATCCGTTTATCAATACTTGAAGAATAAGGTCCGACTGATCAAGACTGCTTATCCGGAGATTACGATCAGAATTAAATGCTACCGGAAGCTTCAGAAGCAGTTCTTCAGCAAGTCCGGGTTGCGTGGTCGAGTTTTCAACAGACTTCAGGGCGATTGTCCGAACATGAGAGGGCAGAAAAGAACGGGCAGAATAACCGCATCCATTAACTGCGATAAAAACTACCGCCCATTTTACAAGTTGCCGGCAAACCATTAGGTCAGGAGTCTACTGTTTCAGCTTGCTGGCGATCAATTCCGCAACTTTCTGTCCCGATAATAACATACCTCCGAATATCGGTCCCATTCGGGGACCGCCCAAAACTGCATTTGCAGCCATGCCCGCTACCCAGAGTCCAGGATAGATTTCTCTGGTGTTTTCAACGGTTAACTGCTCAGCACGTTCTGCCCACATCGGACCTTCGCCTTCAATATTGCCCGATGGGGTGGGAAGAGTCACCTTGGCTTTGCGTACCAAGTGATGAACGAGTTCGGCCGCGTGACCGGTAGCATCAACGACTGCTTTGGCAGCAATTGTCAAAGGATCAACATGAAGATGGGCCAGCTCTACTGCGCTCCAGTTGATAACCAAACCGGAAACTTTGCGATCAACCAGCAGAAGGTCCTCGACACTCATGAGATTGAAAATCTTAACTCCAGAACGGGCTACCTTTACGAGTAATGCCCCCAGTAATTCTAAAGCATCAGCAACAAAGTATCCGGGTCGCTGTTCAACGAAATTAACCCCCAGCTCATTAATAATAGTGAGTGCATCAGCTTGAATAACTATTTCAGAAAACATCATTCCCCCGCCGGTTAACCCGCCGCCAGGTTTGAGACCGCGTTCAAAAACGACCGTCTTCAGGCCCCGCTCAGCAATTTTCCAGGCGGCGGTTAAACCTGATGGTCCGGCACCGACAATAGCAACATCCGAGGCGACATTGTCGAGGAATCGAGAATAGAACCGTTCAACAATTGCCCTTGTTATTTCTGTTTCGATGATACTCATATTACTATATCCTAAGCAGTGTTAATATCAAGTCAAGATAGCCCATCATAACATTGTACGTACTTTAAATTCACATTGACACAATAAAATGAGGTGGTATAATGGAACAAATGCAAAATGATGCCAGTGCACCCGGAAATCCAATCCCGATGGAAATAAGGATGCTGGCAGCATTTGGTTATCTGCCGATGCTGTTTATTTTACCATTAATCTTCGGACAACGATATCGATTCAGTAGATTCCACGGATTTCAGAGCCTCTTTCTGCTTATCGGATTGGCACTTATCTGGATTGCGATATTTCTCGTGGATGTGCTTTTGGGAAATGTTTTGGGAAAGATAATTCTTCTGGGGTTCATATTCAAAGCAACTGCCTGGATCATTCATAACCTGGTGGGCACTGTAATTTCCATTATTTATCTGATTTTAACCGTGTACTGTTTTGTTCAAGCCGCTGCGGGGCAGGAATGGAGAATTCCGGTAGTCGGTATTCTGGCTCAGAAGTCAGTAAATTACAATTTTAACAAATAAAGGAGGATAAATGGAAGAGAGAAAGAATGAAGTAGTAAGCGGGAGCAGTGATGAGATTGAGAAGGGAAAAGGATTGGCATGGCTTTCTTATATCGGGATTCTTTGGCTCGTACCACTGCTGGCGATGAAGGAAAATAACTTCTGCAAGTTCCACGTAAAACAGGGAATTATACTCACAATATGGTTTTTTGTGATCGGTATTGTCGGTTCGATACCATTTATTGGCTGGTTTATAATTCTCCCTATTGGAACCATCTTCGGATTGATCTTGGCAATAATAGGAATCATAAATGCTGCCCAGGGAAAATACTGGCAGATGCCACTATTCGGCAAACTGGCACAAAACTGGTTCAAATTTTAACCGGCCCCTTATTTCTGATAATAAATATTATGTAAACTAAATAACGGCTGTGCAGTGAGGAGGCAACAGGTTCTCAGGCCTGATTGTTAAGTAATTTTTTATAGTTTTTAATCAGCTCTTCCCCGCACTGCTCCCAGGTGTAGTTGTTGTAAATATGGTCACGGAGTGCATGAGTCTTGGGCATATTTAATGATTTTTCAAGAGCGCTTTCAATAGACGCTGGTGAATATGGATTTAAATAATTTGCGTAGTCACCAAAATATTCTTGGGTTCCGCCATATTTCGTAATGCATACTTTTGCGCCTGCGATCCCTGCTTCAAGCGCTGCAAGCCCCGGAGTTTCGAACAATGAAGGCAGTATAAATGTATCACAGGCAGCGTATGCCGACTTAAGTATTTCCGAGTCATGTTCAACAGTAGAAAGCAGTTTAATTGACCGGGAGCGTTCGATTATTTCCAGACAGCGACGGGCATAGTTGGTATTCAGTACCGGCCCGATAATTACGGAAGGTATGCTTTTCTTATCTAATATTTTTAGAAGTGGGAGCAGGTTTTTTCGTCCCAAGCCGATATGGCCGACATATAATACAAAATCTTTAATACCGAATTCCTGCACGAATCGCTCCGGGGATGCGTAGAAAAAGCTTTTATCCACTCCATTGGGAACCTTGGCCGTTTTAGCCGCATCAATTCGCAGCCCCCGGGTAATTAAATTCCTCTCGGCTTCTGTATTTACAAGGATCAAATCTGCCATCTGGCATAGTTCCCGGCAGAACTGAGTTTCAGTCCAGATCCCCCCCATTTTTCTTAAAATTCCCGAGGCGAGAGCATTAAGCCTAAGTTGGAGATTATGATGCGTGCTGTAGAAAACCGGTGTTAATACGAACTTTGCTCCCAGCATTTTTATTGATCTGCCTAAATGGTACGTGCCATTATGAGCTGCAAAAAGGTGAAAGAAATCGTAATCGGTAAGGTTGTATTTCTTCCAGGGGTTGAACAATTCGATTTCTATGTTCTTTGTTTTGAGAACCCGGGCAGTTGAGGCGATTTGTATATCAACCCCGCCACCAAGTATCTTGATCGAAGAAAATGAGCCTATGAGGACCTTCATTCTAAATCCCCTCCGAGCATGCGCAGATCACGCAATTGCTGTCTGAAACGGCGGAGGTGGTTTTTTAACTTCCACGCGGGTGTTTCGTGTCTGATTTTTGCGATATCCGCAGGACAGGATTTCTTTTCTACCGGTGTCCAATTGAGTGCAGTAAGTGAATATTTTCCAGAAACATATGGAACTCGGGCAATAAACTCATTCAATTCTATAACCAGTTCGAGTTCCGGATTGGATTCGGTTACCTCAATTTCCAAATTCTGTTCGCTGACACGACATTGGTATTTTGATTTTTCTCTCTTCGCCCACCATTCAGCAAATTGAGTCATTGATATCCAGCGTCCGCACTGACGGATTCCGTATTCGACGATCTCTTTTATCACTCTTGGAAACCTGATTATTGTCTGCGGGTGATCGTACAGGAAACACGGTTCGTTTCGTGCAACCTGCAAATCAATGATATTTTTATAATACTCAATCATTGCATCTTCATTCATGCCGGCAGCAATAAGTCTTCCGAGTGATATCGGATGAACCGGAACCTGAAGCACCGGATTGTATGTTCCCTCAATTACCGGCCTTGATGGTAAATCGTCATAAGCATAGCAGAATTCGCTCGAATAAGAAAACCCCAGTTTCGCAAAGGCAGTTGCAATTGCCCGATGCCACTCACCATAAGGTGCAGCAACACCAGATGGTTTCAGATTCATAAGCATCATTTTTTTCAATCCATTATAATAATTTGCGATATTCCGCTTTATATCGGGGTATACAACATGGTAATGGCAATGGAGCTGGACATCCTGGTCGGAAAGAAGCTTGGTGAAAATCGGCGCTTCGTTTACAGTCACTTCTGAAGTCATTATAAACCAGGTCCATGACATTCCGAAACTTTCGGGGATCGTCAGACATTTTTCGATGATTTTAAGCGGTGCATAGTCAGTGTCAACGCGGAACCCAAATATTGATCTGCAACCTGCCGGTGCATAGGAAAGGTGGATGTAAGGAAGATTTTTCTGATTTAAAAACATGCGCAGGCTGGCAGCGATTAATCTTCTAACCCCTCCGCGATCAACACGAGCAACCGTTTCATCAGGGCATCTCCCCTGTTGAACATAGAATTTTTTCGCCTGATACCCCCGATGCCTTAATGTTAAAAACGGAGTGCAGGGAATAACCATGATTTCTCCGCCATCATAATAAACAAATGGCAAACCGCGGTCGCTCTGTCCCAGATTGGCATTAGCCGGAATGTCGCATTGGCAGTTTATGTCAACCAGTTGCAGGTTGTAAAAATGAGGAACATTATTTACCGTTATAAATCTCACGGGACAGCTACGACTCTTCAATTTGGCATTAGGGTTCGGTGCTGAGCTGAATACCAACTGATTGCCTTTCAGAAACACAAATACAGCTGCGCTCTCCTTATCATTTGTCACCGGGACGCCTTCCTGTTCAAGGATGGTTTTAAGGTAGAGATCGGGATTTTCGAGATAAATCATAATACTGTCAGGTTCTGCTTAGCCCCATATATACTCAGAAGGACTTTTTCGGCAGTATTCCAGTTATATCGGCTTTCAGCTGCTTTTCTTCCTGCTTCTCCTCGCTCAATTGCTGCATCGGGTTCTGACAATATCTGTTCCATCATTCGGGCAATTTCTTCCGGACGAGTTGGGTCGATAAGCCAGCCACATTCAGCATCGTTGATTATGCGGGCGATTTCTGGAAAGTTGCTGGCGACAATTGCGAGTCCGGCGACCATAAATTCAAAAAGTTTGCTGGGCTGGTTTGTCCAGTCGTTTCCACGTCCGGGTTGCAAAAGGATTACGCCACAGAGAGCAGTTTTTAGGAGTTCAAACACCTGTTCATATGAATCAACACGTTCAATAAACTTAATGTTGTTTTCCAAATTGTTATTTTTGATATACGATACAACCCATTGTTCAATATCATCGCGCGGATCGAATTCGCCCCGGACGATAAGTTTTACTTCCGGAAAGCGACGCTTTACTTTTTCCAGTGCGATTAAAAGCCGGTCAAATCCACGTGGCCGACAGATCAGCCCGGTATAAACGAACCAGGGATTTCTTGTGGTTTTATGTTTCTGATACGACACCAGAGGTGCGTAATTCGGCACAATGTTCACCACTGCTTTGCGTCTTCGAAAACGCAGTGCCCTCAAACGGTTAGTTTCGATTATCGCGTCTGCCTTTCTGACCGCCTGATATTCAAGATAGCTGATAAGTAACCAGCCAAGTATCCTGATAAATACTGGTAAATCAGTTCTGTCCAGATATTGACGGGGAAACCACTCGCTGGATTCGTAGACAACTTTTATGCGAGGCCTGTAAGTTTTGATATGCAGACCGACAGCCAGACACCAGGGGTCAATACAATGATAAACATCGGCATTCTCTTGCCAAGCTAACCGGGCAATCTCCCGGAGCGTTCTGATTTTCTTAATCTGCCACCTTTCGGGTACAGCAATGACTTTTATTCCTCTGGAATAAAAAATATGGGTATTGTATTTATTTCCCAGTCCGATAACAGTAACCTTGAATCCTGCCTGGAAGAGAGATTGAGCCTCGCGATCAAGAAATCTGCTGTAATCTGCCGGATAAGAGGAAGTAAGGAGGCAGACATGTTTAATTGCGGTCATGCGCTTCCAATTGCAGGAACGACACTACCTAATTTTGTGGATGAACCGGTTCTGGCTGTTCTTCAGTTCCAGCCGGCAGCTGCCCTAAGGCACGAAGGCATTCCTTGGCAGTGTTGACATGAATTTCTACTGTATCCTGTGTATTAAGCGCATAGCCTCCCGCGAGTACGGGCACGACCGGTATTCCTTTCCGATGGCAGTTTTCAATCACTATCCGGTCGCGCAATGCCAGCCCCCGTTTTGTTAAACGAAGCGTCCCCAACTGATCATCGATATATGGATCCGCACCGGCTACATAGATGACAAATTGAGGTTTGTGTTCTGAAATGATCTTGGGAACCGCTGTAATCAGATGCTGGTTGTATTCTTCATCACCTGTCTCATCCTCAAGTCCTATGTCCCACGAAGAACGCTCTTTTATGGGATACAGGTGTTCCTGATGGATGGAGAATGTGAAGACCCTTGGGTCATCCTGAAAGATGCGGGCAGTGCCGTTACCCTGATGCAGATCACAGTCAATCACCGCCACCCTTTCTATCTTCCCCTCTTTTTGTAATTTTTTAATTGCGACTGCAATATCATTGATATAGCAGAACCCCTCGGCATGGTCGGCAAAGGCATGGTGAAAACCGCCGCCAATGTGCATGGCGATCCCGTCTTCAAGGGCAAAGTGGCAGGCGAGGATAGTTCCAGAAGTATGAAGCATATAACCATAAACAATATCCCAAGTAAGCGGTAGTTCGGAACGGACAGTTCTTGATGTCCAGCGCAGGTTCAGGAGATCATCCACATATTCTTTAGTATGAACAAGTCGAATGTCATCGATTACCGGTTCAGGTGGCTCAAAGAAATCCGATTCCTTTGCCAAACCGCTGCCTAAGAGGGAAGCCTTTACCAATTTGTACTTGTCGGTGGGAAATACATGGACGCCAATATTAAAATGATAGCGATCGGAATATACAAAACGCATATTCTGTAAATTTTAGACTGGATCTACTCTAATGTCAATGGAAAACAGCGCTGAGTTTTATCTGCCACACCTCTTGAGCAGAATTTGCACTGGAGCAATTTTAAAATAATATAATATTAATGACTCAGGAGAATATTTTCCACCATACAACTATTATCGGAGTACGCCGTGATGGCAGAGTGGCAATGGCGTCGGACGGTCAGGTTACATTTGGTGAAACCATTCTCAAACATTCAGCCCGCAAGATCAGAAAACTTCACAACGGAAAAGTTCTTGTTGGATTTGCCGGGGCAACGGCTGATGCCTTTACCCTTTTTGAGCGGTTTGAAGCAAAGCTTGAGGAACATGCCGGTAATTTATCCCGAGCGGTCGTCGAGCTGGCAAAGGACTGGCGGACAGACCGGGTTTTGCGCCGGCTTGAAGCGCTGCTGGGCATTATGGACAGAGAACATTCTTTTATCGTCTCCGGTTCCGGGGATGTGATTGAACCGGATGACGGGATTATTGCGATCGGTTCGGGGGGGACGTATGCTCTGATTGCTGCCCGCTTGCTGTTGAAGTATACATCGCTTTCCAGCGAGGAAATTGTCCGGGAGGCGATTCAGCAGGCGGCTGCGGTCTGTGTTTATACGAATAATGAAATCTACATTGAAACCATTAAAAGTTGATGATGTCAGTCATTGAGTAAAATCCGGCGGGTTGCTTGATGATCCACCTGATGGCTGCTAAGACGCCAGCAGCAAATGTGGAGCGACTTTCTGCTTTATGAATCAGCTCTAAACGTTCACCGGCACCGCCAAAAATGATTTGATGTTCGCCTATCACGTCCCCGGTCCTTATTGAAACCACCGGAATTTCTGTTCTGCCCGTTACCACCTGCAATTCCTCGGTAAGCTGCCGGGCAGTTCCTGACGGGGCATCCTTCTTTTTCTTGTGGTGAATTTCAATCAGGTGAATATCGTATTCATCGCCCAACAGTTGAGCTGCTTGCATGGCAATCCTGGAAAGAACTGCAATCCCCCGAGCAAAATTAGGTGCCCAGACAACTGGAATTTTCCTCCCGGCATCGCGGATTGTTCTTAACTGCTCGGCGCTGAAACCGGTGACGCCGGTGATAAAGGATGTTCCGCCTTCGGCACAAAGATTAACATTTTTAACCACAGTGACAGGGTTTGAAAAGTCGACAACAACATCGACGCTGGTCAAGCAGGCAGAAAGTTCGGTAACAATTGTACCGGAACCGAGGGGTGCGCCGATCTGGGGATGTCCCGGCGCTTCAACGCCGCCCACCACCTCAATATCAGACTGTTGTGACAGTAACCGCTTTATTTCACATCCCATCCGTCCGGCGCAGCCCACAATGACTACTCTAATCATGTCTGATGTTCAATCCGTAGTTCTGCAAAGCCCGTCGGAGCAACTCTTTTGAACCGGAGCTTAAAGGACTTAATGGAAGTCTCGGGTACCCGGCAGGCATCCCGAGCATATTCATCGCAGCTTTTACCGGAATGGGATTGGTTTCAATAAAAAGTGCCTTAATCAAAGGAAATAATTTCAGATGGCGTCTCCGGGCCGACTCCGTATTCCCACCGAGATAATCATCAACCAGCGCCTGGACATCATTCGGGACGATATTGGAGACAACCGAGATCACACCGCGACCGCCGAGCGATAAAATCGGAAGAGTGAGAGAATCGTCGCCGGAAAGCACGGTTATCCGATCTCCGCAGCGAATAAGAATATCGCTAACCTGGTCAAGATTTCCTGATGCCTCTTTTACTGCTACTATATTGGGACAGTCATTTGCCAGCCGTTCGATTGTTGCCGGCTGAATATTGACAACGCTGCGCGGTGGAATGTTGTAGATAATCAATGGCAAACGGGTTGCTTCAGCACAGGCACGAAAATGCTGATAAAGACCTTCCTGAGTCGGTTTGTTATAATAAGGCGCAACCACCAGGACAGCATCAACCCCCAGTTCTTCCGCCCTCCGGATTTGGCGAACTGACTTCCAAGTTGAATTCGTTCCCGCACCGGCGATTACCGGAATTTTGCCCTTAGCTTCGGCAACAGCTGTCTGAATCACCAGTTCCCATTCCGTTTCATTCAGGCTGGACGATTCACCGGTAGAACCGCAGACTAAAATTCCCTTTACACCGGTTTGCAATTGAAATCGAATATTCTCCCGCAGTCCATCAAGATTCAGCGCTTCTTCCTTGAAGGGAGTAATTAATGCAGTAATGCAACCTGTAAACATAATGCCTCCCTTATGTTTTTAAAGCGGTGGCACAACAGTTTGTTTCTTATCGTCTCCCCCAAGCCCGAGAATCTGATCTACATCGCTGCCGCTTAATGCCTCCTTTTCCAGCAAGGCCTTTGCCAGAAGATCCAGTTTGTCCCGATTTTCCTGAATAAGCTGCAAAGCCCGGGCTGCTTGTGTATCAACAATGCGCTTGATTTCAGAGTCAATCAGTCGGGCGGTTTCCTCAGAAAAGGTTCGATGCAAACCCAGTTCCCGCCCGAGGAAAATTTCTTCATTACCCTTGCCGAATGTTAACGGCCCCACTTTTTCACTCATCCCCCACTCGGTTACCATTCTTCTTGCCAGCATGGTTGCCCGGTCAATGTCGTCCCGGGAACCGGTTGAGATATCATTGAAGACAATCTGTTCAGCAGCTCTCCCCCCCAGCATAACGGTTAACTGATTCAGGCAGTATTCGCGGGAATATATGCGTTTGTCATCTATCGGTAATTGCTGGGTAACACCTAATGCCCTGCCTCTGGGAATTATCGTTACTTTGTGAATCGGGTCCGTACCCGGTGTAAGTCGGGAAACCAGTGCATGTCCGGCTTCGTGATAGGCAATCCAGCGCTTCTCCTCTTCACTTATCAGCAAACTTCGCCGTTCCACGCCCATCAAGACCTTATCTTTTGCATCCTCAAAATCCTGCATGGTAACAGCGTTTCTTCCACGACGCGCCGCCAGCAGTGCGGCTTCGTTGACCATATTCGCCAAATCAGCGCCCGAAAAACCCGGAGTGCTTCGTGCCAGAATTGATACATCCACATCCTGCCCGACTGCGATCTTGCGGATATGAACCTTAAGGATACCCTCCCTTCCCAGAACATCAGGAAGGTCCACAACGATCTGCCGGTCGAATCTGCCCGGTCTTAATAAAGCCGGATCGAGTATGTCCGGACGATTGGTCGCAGCCATGATAATGACGCCATCGGTTGTTTCAAATCCATCCATTTCAACAAGGAGTTGATTCAGCGTCTGTTCACGTTCGTCATGTCCCCCTCCGAGTCCGGCACCGCGCTGTCTGCCCACTGCGTCAATTTCATCGATGAATATAATGCATGGAGCATTACGCTTCGCCTGCTCAAAAAGATCACGGACGCGGGCAGCCCCGACGCCGACAAACATCTCCACAAAATCAGATCCGGAAATAGATAGAAAAGGGACGCCCGCCTCTCCCGCTACTGCCTTTGCCAGAAGGGTTTTACCGGTACCGGTGGGTCCAACCAGAAGCACACCCTTGGGAATTCTTCCTCCGAGGCGCTGAAATTTCTGAGGAGATTTCAAAAAGGCAATAATTTCCCGCAACTCCTCCTTGGCTTCCTCTACTCCGGCAACATCATTAAAGGTAACCTTCGGCCGATCAGAGGTTAATATCCGGGCGCGGGATCGGCCGAAGGTGAAAGCGCGATCCTGGCCCGAAGTCATCCGGCGCATAAACATGAGCCAGAGACCGATTACCAGGACCCAGGGAAGAAATGATATCAGAATCGTTGGCCACTGCGAACGCTCCCGAACATCAACATAAACATCATTTTTCAGCAGTCGGGGGACAAGTTCCTGATCATTGGGTGGAGTGGTAGTACGGAACTGGGTCAAGGTCATTTTGCCCTGATCCAGGAGAATCTCAGTCGGGGCACGCAATGTCCCGATAATTTCCCGGTCGGTAATCGTAATCTTCAACACATTACCGGCATCTACCTGTTTTATGAACTCGGTATAGCTGATTCGAGGTGCGGTGCGTCGATATTGAGAGAAAAAAGTCCACGCCATCCAGGCTGACAGAAGTACGAGAACCCAGATTACCAGCGAACCGAGTGCCCGCCCAGCGTTCGTTTTAATCGCCATTAACCGATTTCGAAACTTTTCTGGTTATCTCTGCTCCTTCATCGCGGATGCGCACTACCACGCCTGCCTGAATATAATGACTTCCAGGGCACTTTCTTGTGATTAAATCCACTATCCGCTCCACATGATCAGAACTGATCTCCGGCGCGATTAACTTGATGATCCTTCTTTTCAGAACCAAATTATAACTGTTGAACCGCTTGATGTCAATTAACACTCTTTTGCTGTTAAATTTTCCAATACGGCTGAGCGCTTTCTGTGCCAGAGTCTCGAGAAAACAGTCTTCACTCCGCAGCAACTCTCCGGTACGCAGTACATTTTCCCTGACTGCAGGATTGATTTTTTCCATTATTGGGATAATCTGCAGTCGGATCAGATTACGGGTGTACCTGACATCTGTGTTGGTTTCATCCTCTACCCATTTGAGAGATTTGGCTTCAAGATAGCTCCTTATTTCCTTACGAGTAATCTTAATAAGTGGACGGATGAAAATATCCCGGTGGACCGGAATGCCGCAGAGTCCGCGCAATCCGGCCCCGCGCACCAGATTGTGAATTACCGTTTCCAGATTATCATCGGCAGTATGTCCCAGTGCCACCCTATCGCAGGCAAGCTTTTTGGCTGTCCGCTGGTAATGCAGGTAGCGGAGATGCCTTGCTGCAGTTTCCAGACTCATTCTGTGCTTTCGAGCGAAGGTTGGTGTATCAACTTTCACCACAACGAGCCGAATATCCCACTGCTGGGTAAGATTGCGCACAAACATCTCATCCTGATCGGCATTGCCCCGGATTCCGTGGTTGATATGAATACCCGACACCTGCAGTTTATACTTTGGGGCAATCATTCTCAGTAAATCCAGCAGGCATACCGAATCCGCACCTCCGGAAATACCCGCAAGCACATGACCGCCCTTTTTTAATAACTGGTATTGTTCGATGGTATCAATAAACCGGTGGAGCACCGACAGTTTATCCATACCAAATTTTACTGCCGCCCGGGATTAATTCAATGCCCGGTTGAACTGGTCCGAATATCCTGCCTGGTGTGGCTCTTTTATTTAAGCCACGGCATATAGGAGGATATCTTTAACACCAAGCCCAGGACAACAATGGAAACCATCGATTGCAGTTTCAGCAGAATATTTAACGATGGTCCGGCTGCGTCCTTGAGCGGGTCGCCAACCGTATCCCCCACGACACTCGCTTTATGCGCCTCAGAACCCTTGCCTCCATAGTTACCCTTTTCAATGAATTTTTTCGCATTGTCCCATGCCCCACCCGCATTAGCCATGAATATTGCCAGACAGAAACCGGTTGCCAAACCGCCGATTAGAAATCCGGCGACACCTTCCGGACCTAACAGCAGTCCGACTATGACCGGGGCAATAATTGCAGTCAGAGCAGGGCTGAGCATTTCCTTCTGTGCTGCCTTCGTGCAGATAGTTACCGCCCGCGCATAATCCGGTTTCGTCTTGCCTTCCATTAAACCGGCTATCTCCCGGAATTGACGCCGGACTTCATCTGCGATTTTGGATGCCGTTCTCGCTACCGCCTTGAGAATTGACGACGAAACCACCATCGGAATAACCGCACCGGCAAAGATTCCGGCGATCAAATACGGATTAAGCAGAGACAGTTGAAGTGTTCGTACCTCTCCCAAGAATCGCTGGCTGACTACTCTGACTTCATCCCGATAGGCTGCAATCAGCGCTAATGCAGTCAAGGCAGCAGAACCGATTGCAAATCCCTTTCCGGTTGCGGCAGTAGTATTACCCAATGCATCGAGGGCATCAGTGCGCTCGCGGACAATCGGCTCCTGCCCCGTCATCTGAGCATTACCGCCTGCATTGTCAGCAACCGGACCATAGGCATCGGTTGCAAGCGTAATTCCCAGTGTTGAAAGCATACCCACTGCAGCGATGCCAATGCCATAAAGTCCGATTTCGGGTGACCCAAAACCCGACAGGAAAAAACTGGTAATTATGGCGACCACAACTACGATTACAATGGGAAATGCGGAACGCATACCGACGGATAATCCCTCAAGAATAACCGTTGCCGGTGATGTTCGCGCTTCAGCTGAAATTGCCCTTGTTGGGGAATAGGAATCTGAAGTGAACATTTCGGTAAAATATCCAATCAAGACACCGGCAAGCAGTCCGGAAAGAATTGCCCAGTAGACTGACCAGTTTTCTGGCAATAACCATCTGGTCACAATAAAAGCCAGTATTGCCGAAAGGACTGCGGCGCCATAGATCCCCCGGCGCAAGGCGCTGAGCAGCACCGCCTGTTCAGCCTTTTCACCCGCCCGGACAAAAAAGCTGCCAATAATTGAAGAGATTATTCCGACCCCGGCAAGCACCATGGGGAGAAGAATACCGTTGATTTCCCAGCCTGTTCCCTTGAATGCCACGACCGAAAGTGCCATTGAGGCGATGATGGAATCCACATAAGATTCATAGAGATCTGCACCCATTCCGGCAATATCGCCGACATTATCCCCGACATTATCAGCGATAACTGCCGGGTTACGGGGGTCATCCTCGGGAATGCCTGCTTCGATCTTGCCGACCAGGTCCGCACCGACATCGGCCGCCTTGGTGAAGATACCACCACCAACGCGGGCAAATAGTGCCTGAGAACTGGCGCCGATTCCGAAAGCCAGCATGGTTGAAGTAATCAGTTCAAGTTTATGGATCAAGGGTTCGGAGGCGTAAACTGCATTCAGAATTATATACCAGATGGAGATATCTATCAGTCCAAGTCCGACTACAACCAGCCCCATGACCATGCCGGATGAAAATGCAACCCGAAGACCCGAATTGAGACTCTGCTTGCTGGCCCAAGTTGTGCGTGCACTGCAGCGGACGCCGATTGACATGCCAATGAATCCGGAAAGTCCGGAGAAGAAACCGCCAGTAAGAAACGCAAATGGCACAAACGGCGATTGCAGTTTTAAAAGGGCAAGAATCAACAGCAGCACGAACACAATGGCAAAGAATATGCTGACCCCTTTATACTGCTGTTTTAAATAGGCGGTTGCACCTTCCTTGACCGCCTGAGCAACCTGCTTCATCGGTTCGGTGCCTTCTTCTTTACGCAGGTTGTTTAATGCGAGATAAAGAGCAAATCCCAGTGCCAGAACTGCACTGACCGGTGCGCTCCAGAACAATGGGCTCATCTATTATCTCCTTTCATTTTAATATTAACTGGTTTGGCAAATTCGGGATTAAGATTAACTTGGTTCCTTTTGAAGTCAATATTTTTAATAAAGTTATTCAGCTGGGGCTCTCCGCAGTTCTTTCTTTTCGGCAACAAGGTGTTTAAGCCTGAGCATTTTTTCCCGACTGCGCCGGGAACGCTTTCTTTTCTGACGCCGGATTCGGGCGATTTCCCTTTCCTTTTCGGTCTTGATATTCAGTATCCGGGCTTCAACTTTTTCGACAAGCAGGCGTCGGGCCAGAAACCGGTTCAGTGCCTGCGAACGTTCCTGAGTTACTTTTACCTCGATACCGGAAGGAACATGCTTCAGGTAAACGCCGGTTGATACTTTGTTAACATGCTGCCCGCCGGGACCCGAAGAACGGATGAACTTCTCAACCAGGTCATCTTCCCTGATTCCCAGCTGTTCCATCCGCTTCAGCAAATCCTTTTCCTTCTGCTCGCTGACCCCGAATCGCATTTTCGTGAATCAGAGCGGCTCAACGAGCATCAGCGGCTGACCGTATTCTACTGAATCACCGTCCTTCACCAGAATGTCAATAATCCGGCATTTCTTTTCTGCCTGAATTTCGTTCATCAGCTTCATCGCTTCCACAATACACAGAGTCTGCCCCGGTTCAACGATATCCCCCTTCTCCACAAATGCCGGTGCTTCCGGCCGTGCCCGGGAATAAAAAGTGCCCACCATTGGAGAAGTAATTGGCTCAGTTTTAACTGCAGTAACAGGACGGGCTGATTCCGTTGCAACATCAATTTGAGCTGCAGGACCAGCAGGTTCAGAAGAAACAGCTGTCTCTTTTTGGGGTGTACCGGGTAGGGTTTCGGAAGGTTTCTGGGAAGGTGCTGAAACCGGTGTTTCCTTGGGAACCAATGCCTCCAGTGGCTGTCGTTTGATCCTGATTTTCTCCTCCCCCACTTCCCATTCCAGCTCGGTAACACTGTGGAGGCTGGAAAGTTCCATCAGGGCACGTAATCTTCTGATACCAGGTTCTTCCGCTGGAGGTCTGGGGGGCGGGGGGGGCTCGGTTTTCGTCTTTTTTTCCTGCACAGTTGCCACTTCTTCAGTTTTCACCGGGTTCTTGCGCCATTGAAAGAATTTCAGTGCCACTTCGGGAAACAGAGCATAGCTGATATAATCCTCTTCCTTCTCTACCAGTTCCCTTGCCAGTTCCCGGCGTGCCCGGGGCATCCCCGGTTCGAGCTTATCCGCCGGTCGCCCTTTAATCGGTTTGTCATCACCGAGAATTTTTTTGATGATCGCTTCACGGATCGGAGCTGGTGGCCTGCCGTAAAGCCCCTTGACATAATCTTTCACTTCCTTGGGCACAATTTTGTAGCGCTCACCCGCAAGAACATTCATAACCGCCTGAACCCCGACAATCTGGCTCGTCGGGGTTACCAGAGGCGGATACCCCAGGTCTTCGCGCACCCGGGGCACTTCCTCCAGAACTTCGGGCAGACGGTGTTCTGCCTTCTGCTCCTTCAACTGCGCCAGCAGGTTGGAAGCCATACCTCCGGGAATCTGATGGACAATAACCATTGAATCTACCGCCTTGGTACCCGGGATGCACCTGCCGGCGGCCAGTCGTTCAAAATGCTGGCTCACAATTTCCAGCGCCTCGAGATTCAGCTCTGCTTCCCAGGGTGTTTCACGAAAACATGCCAGCAGAGTTTCCACTGCCGGCTGAGATGTGAAGAAAGAAAGTGGTGCGGAAGCAGTGTCAATTATATCAGCACCGGCCTCAGCTGCCTTAAGATAGGCGGCTACAGCCATACCACTGGAAGAATGACAGTGAACCTGAACCTCAAGTCCAAATTCCTGTTTCAAAGCCCTCACCAGTTCAAACGCCATTTTGGGTGAGAGGATACCCGCCATGTCCTTGATGCAAATGGAATCAACACCCAAGTCCTTCTGTTCCCGGGCGCGGGCGACATAGTATTCAATAGTATGCACCGGGCTTATGGCATAACAGAGAGTTCCCTGAGCATGCCGGCCCGCCCTTTTTACAAATTCAACCGCCTTCTCCAGATTGCGGACATCGTTCAGCGCATCGAAGATGCGGAAAATGTCGATACCCAGATCTGCTGCCCGCTGAACAAACTCCTCGAGAACATCATCAGGATAATTACGATATCCGACAACATTCTGGCCGCGCAGCAGCATCTGCAACCGCGTGTTTTTGACCCGCTTGCGAATTTCCCTCAGTCTTTCCCAGGGGTCTTCGTTTAAATAGCGCAGACATACATCAAATGTTGCCCCACCCCACATCTCGAGCGACCAGTAGCCTACCCGGTCCAAATGTTCCAATACTGGCAGCATATCCGACAGGCTCATCCGCGTCGCCCAGAGTGACTGATGGGCGTCTCTCAGAGTGGTATCCGTATATCTAATCGGTTTTTTCTCCATAAAACCTCACAATCAGCTGTGTTATTCTTTCCATTGCCATTGCCCTTGAACCCTTGACAAGAATTGTATCGCCCGGTTTGATAAAGTCAAACAGCTCCTCTCCCACCTCCCCGCTTGAGTGATAGTGCCTGATACGGTCGGCCGGCAGGCCGGCTGTCTCTGCACCTTCTGATATTAATTGCGCCAGTGTTCCAACTGTTATGAGCCGGCCGACGATTCTGCCGGCAAATTCACCAACCTGCCGGTGCAGTTCAGCCGACCTGCCTCCCAGCTCAAGCATATCACCGAGCACCGCCAGTCGAAATTCGCGGGCAGTGGAGTTTGCCAAGACTTCCAGTGCCGCCTGCATTGACTGAGGGTTAGCATTGAAACTGTCGTCAATCAGCGTTATGGTGGAGAGATTTTTGACTGTCAGCCGTTGTGTCGGTAAAACCAGTGTTCCGGCGTTCTGGGAAATTTCCTGCCAGCTCAACCCCAGTTCATTGGCAGCAGCAGCTGCTGCCAGAAAATTACTGATATTATGTTTTCCCGGAAAGGAGAGATGTACTGGATATTTCCCGAGTAATTGAAACTGCGTTCCGGAAAGTCCAAGGTCCCGGATATTGAAGGCAGAGACCTCCGCGCCGGGATTCAGCCCGAAAGTTCTTATTCGACAACCGGCACGACTCATCTTCATAACCAGTGAATCATCGTAATTCAGAATTGCCAGTCCGGTCTCCGGGAGCATCTCCACCAGCTCATTCTTTTCCTGAGCTACACCCATCCGATCCCCCATGTACTCCAGATGGGTATCGCCAACATTAGTGATAATTCCAATTTCCGGCTGACAGATCCGGGCCAGTTTTTTCGTCCCCCCCAATTCGTTCATTTCGATTTCAAATATCCCGATCTGAGTAGTGCGGTCCATTGCCAGCACCGTCAGGGGAACACCGATGTCATTATTGTAACTTCCCCTGGCCTTTACAACGGTAAACCGTGACTTTAGCAGACCGGCAAGAAGCTCTTTGGTTGTAGTTTTACCGTTGGAACCGGTTATTGCCACTACCCGCGGCTTCAGACGACTGCGATACCACCGGGCAAGGTCCAGAAGTGCCTCCCGGGTATCGGCGACCTGAACAACAGCAACCGGTGCATCTGCAGGCAACGGTACCGGCTCGGATACGAGTATTGCGACCGCACCCCTCCTGACTGCGTCTGCAACAAACTGATGGCCGTTCATTCTCTTGCCTTTAATCGCAACGAACAGTTCTCCCGGGCTGATACTCCGGCTGTCAACCCCTACCCCGGTGATTACCAGTTCCGGTTTCCCTGCTGTCAGAGAACCGGCAGTCGCCATTACCACTTCATCAATGCGTACCGGTTCCATATCCCACCTCAAATAATCATCATTGCGTCACCAAAGCTGTAAAACCGGTAACGCTGCTCAATAGCGTGCTGGTAAGTCTTCATGATTAACTCCCTGCCGGCGAATGCGCATACCAGCATCAGCAGGGTCGATTTGGGCAGATGAAAATTGGTAATCAGAACATCGGTAACCTTCCAATCAAATCCCGGGTAGATGAAAAGGTCAGTCAGGCCCGCACCCGGGTGGACGAGGATCTGATTTCCTTTTCTTTCTGCCCGTGATTCCAGAACGCGAACGGTCGTAGTTCCCACACATACAACCCGCCTTCCCTCCCGTTTTGCGGTGGTGATCGCTTCCGCCACTTCCGGATGCAATTCAAATTCCTCCGGATGCATCCGGTGCTCCTCCACTTTTTCGACTTTTACCGGCCGGAATGTGCCGAGTCCGGCATGAAGCGTAAGGTAGAACGGCTTTATGCCTTTTTGTTTCAGTCGTTCGATCAGTTCACTTGTAAAATGCAGACCGGCAGTCGGGGCGGCAACCGCTCCGGGTATCCGGGCATAAACAGTCTGGTAGCGCTCCGGGTTGTGGCCACGGGTCCGGATATAAGGTGGCAGCGCCAGTTCTCCGCAGACAGATAGCAGACGGCTGATATCCGGTGGTTCAAATTTGAGCACCCTTATGCCGGCGGGATGACGTTCGAGAACTACTCCGGTAAACCCGTCATCAAATTGCACTACTGTTCCAGGTTTTGCCTTGCGTGCCGGCCGGCTGAGCGTCTCCCATATTCCATCTTCCCTGGGACGCAGGAGCAGAAGTTCAATTTTATCCCCGGTTACCAGTCTCCCGTAAATTCGTGCCGGAATGACCCGGGTATTGTTAAGAACCAAAACGTCTCCGGAATTGAGCCACAATTCAATTTCAAAAAATCGGCAATCATAAAACCTGCCGGTCTTGCGTTCCACTACCAGCAATCGGGAATGATCACGGGGTTCGACCGGATGCTGAGCGATCAGCTCCTTGGGCAGCTGATAATCAAATTCAGCCACCAGCATTTCAGTTTTCAATGTCCACTTCAGCCAGCAGTCGCAGTGCCTCGCGGTAACGGGCAGAAGTGCCGGCAATGACCTCGGGGGGCAGGTGGGGTGCCGGTGGCTGACGGTTCCACCCGACAGCAGTCAGATAGTCCCGGACAAACTGCTTGTCAAAACTGGGGGGGGATATTCCAACCCGGTATTCGCTCGCAGCCCAGAAACGGGATGAATCCGGTGTGAAAATTTCATCAATTAAGATCAGTTTTCCGTTGAGCAGACCGAATTCAAATTTGGTGTCGGCAATAATGATGCCCCGGGTTAGAGCATATTCACTCGCCCGCCGGTAAAGTTCGATTGAAATCTGGCGAACCTTTCTCGTCAGCGCCACACCAACCAGATTTGCCATTTCCTGTTCGCTGATATTCTCATCATGTCCGGTTTTGGCTTTGGTTGCTGGGGTAAAAATCGGCTCCGGCAGTTTCTCGGCCTGTTTTAACCCCGCGGGCAGTCTGATACCGCAGACTGATCCGGTTTGCTGATAGTCCTGCCAGGCACTGCCCGCAAGATAGCCGCGAACAACACATTCGACCGGGAGTGGTTGTGCCTTCCGAACCAGCATCGAACGGTCCTTCAGAATATCCCGGTAAGCTCTCAATTCGGGTGGATACTCTTCAACATTTGCGGTCACCAGGTGATTGGGGACGATCGGTCTGAAGCGCTCAAACCAGAAAACAGATAGGAGCGTCAGAACCTTCCCCTTGCCGGGAATTCCGTCCGGAAGCACGACATCAAATGCACTCAGACGGTCGGTAGCAACAATCAGAAGTTTGTCATCTACCTGATAGATGTCCCGGACTTTCCCTGTGCCCACCAGCGGTATTCCCTTCAGCTCTGTTCGGGTAACAACCACAGTCCTCCCTTTTACTTTTTGAGTCTGCCGACCGGTATTATATAAAGCGGCGAGTAAACAGTCCCCAGGAGCCGTTGAACGCCACTGTCATTAAATGCACCAATCATTACTGTTCCCAGTCCGCGTGCTACTGCCTGCAACGCAACGTTCTGTCCGATATGACCGGCTTCCATATGCACATACCTGAATCCCCGCTCACCATATCTCCGAGTCGTCCGCTTGTAATCACAGGTCAGCACCAGGCTTGCCGGTGCCTGCTCAATACATGTCTGTCCGAATGCCGCTCCTGCCAGCTCCCGGCGGAGGTCACCGATCATTAATGGCTTTAAAGCATGCCTTTCAACCTGATACTGATAAACACCTGAATCCAAGCCTGTAACCCTGCCGGCAACAAGGAAAAGTTCCATCGGATATGTGGCACCGGCTGAAGGGGCAGTCCGACCGAAAGCCTTTCCTGTCTTTCCCTGGGCTGCCCAGAGCAGCTGACCTATGTCTTCCAGGGTCAGTGGTTCATTCGCATAACTCCGTGCCGATCGGCGGTGCAGAAGTGCCTGTTCAACAGTTACCTTTCCCATAGTGTCCGGCACTGGAAGGGAAATCAGTGAATCATCTCCCATGGGTCCCGAGCTTGAAAAAATAAGCAGTGTCAGCAAAATCATCTTCTCCCCCATTTGAAAAGAAAGTTGCCAATATGATAGTTTGAAACCGGATTCATCCCTTTATCACCTTCTTTGCCGCTCGTGACTGCCTTTTGCGGAACTGATCCAGTTTTTTCTCCAAATCCGGATTGCTCAGAGCTAAAATTGCCACCGCATAAAGTGCTGAGTTCACTGCTCCGGACCTGCCAATTGCCATGGTTGCTACTGGCACCCCTGCGGGCATCTGGACGGTTGATAACAGCGCATCCAGACCGCCCAGACTGGCATCAAGCGGGACACCGATTACTGGCAGAGTCGTATAGCTGGCAATCACCCCTGCCAGATGGGCTGCCTTACCTGCCCCGGCAATGATCACTTTGATTCCCCGCGCCCGCGCATTTCGGGCAAACTGCCGACAGCGGTCTGGTGTCCGGTGTGCCGAGAGGACCATGATCTCATTTGCCACCCCGAACTCATCCAGAACCCGCTTGGCTTCGCTCATTACCTCGTAGTCCTTTTCACTACCGATTAAAATTGCCACCTGCAATTGTGAGGTCTTGCTCATGTTTTAATATTAATACATAATTTTTCCTTGTAAAGTTAATACCCTCGATTAAAATAATTCTATGAAGCTGGAAATCAGGTATCACAATCAGACCGAATCTATTGATATCCCGGAAGAAAATCTGCTCGGAATTCTCTCCCCGATCCGGTTTGACTGCGCCTCCGGTGATATTACGGCAGAAATGAAAAACTGCCGCAGCAGTGTCGCTGAGTTTCTGGGGTCGGCAAACCGGATTTTAATTCTGGTTAATGATTATACCCGTCCCACGCCGAACAGCACGATTCTGGAGCTCTTGAACCCGGAACTGGAAAACCGGGATGTCAAATACCTGATCGGACTGGGAACTCATCGTCAGGCAACCGAATTGGAACTGATGCAGATATTGGGAACTGAAAACTATTATCACAACCGGCAGCGAATAATCCAGCACAACGGCAAGGACCCGGCGCAACTTTTCTTCTTGGGGAAAACCAGCTATGGCACAGAGGTATGGCTCAACCGCGAAATTCTCTGGGCGGAAAGGATTATTACCATCAACTCCATTGAGCCTCACTATTTCGCCGGCTACACCGGTGGCAGAAAATGCTTTGTTCCCGGCATTGCAGCGATAAAAACCATTGCCCAGAACCACGGACTTCTCCTTCACCCTGCCTCTGCCCCTTTGTCCCTCAGGGACAACCCGGTTCACCTGGATATGACCGAAGCCGCAAAAATGGTGCCCAGACCGGTGTTTTCAATTCAACTGGTTCAGAACAGAGACCACCGCCTCCTTTCCCTCCGGTATGGAGATCTTTACACATCATTTGAGAAAGCGTGTCAGGATGCGTGGCGGGTATTCGCCGTCCCCGTGAAGGAACGCGCGGATATTATCCTCAGTGTTCTGCAATCACCGTATGACATCAACTTCTACCAGTCTCAGCGGGCGGTGGAGTTTGCTCTGCCTGCGCTCAAACCTGGTGGTATCCAGATCACGGTATCTGCCTGTTATGATGGTGTCGGTAATGATGAATTTGTAAGGGTGCTTCAGTCCTGCTCTGATCCAGCTGAACTGCTGAAAATGTCGCCGCCTGAAACTTTAGGCTGGCATAAGGCAGCCCGGCTCGCCCGGATTATGCAGACACACCGGCTTTATACGGTAATACCCGGTGTTGCGCCGGAACTGCTTCGCAGCGTGTTTATGCACCCTTTTAATTCCATTCAGGCGGCGCTCGATACTGCTTTTGCTAACATGAGCAAGCGGGCTTCCCTCTATATAATTCCTGACGCAGGTGCTGTCGTACCTGTTGCGCATCTGCCCGAGTCCCTTCCCTCAACTGCCTGTTCCGGCAATTAACTGTAATTTATTCAAATAGTTACGCCATTAAAGGGGGCTAGCCCCGGGCTACCCCGGTCCAGATGGGAGGGCGGGTGTCTGACAGAGTCTCGATCAGCAATCCCCGGAAAAGGTGGGTACTCCTCCCGTTGTTATTTCTACCCCCGTGTTGATGTCGATATACTCCCCCTTCCCTGTCTTTTCCCCTGAGACCGCAATCCGGGCCGACGGGCGTCTACTGCCGCCGGTTACTTCGGTTCTGAGTCAGTTACCGGTAATAGCGGTTGTCAACGGTACTGCTGTATCTGCCCAATCAGAGCCCGTGGCTTGACTTGGTTTAATAGCGTCATACAATGAAGACTGTGGATATTACCATTGATAAGCTCGGTTATTTCAGCGGAAAAGAGGTCAAACTGCGGGGCTGGATTTACAACCGCCGTTCCTCAGGAAAGATCCGGTTCATACTGCTGCGAGATGGCACCGGAATTGTTCAGTGTGTATTTGTTGAAGGGCAGGTGCCTGAGCCGGCATTTGACCTGGCGGATAACATCCCCCAGGAATCTGCGGTTGCTGTTACCGGCACCGTGCGGGAAGACCGGCGGGCACCAGGGGGCTACGAACTTACTGCTACTGATATGCAGGTAATCTCCCTCGCCGAACCGTATCCGATAACACCCAAGGAACACGGTATCGAGTTTCTGATGCAGCACCGGCATCTCTGGCTGCGCTCCCGGCGTCAGGTGGCGATTCTGCGTATCCGGAATGAAATTATCAAGGGGTTGCGGGATTACCTGGATGAACAGGGATTTCTGTGCTGTGATACACCGATTTTGACCCCGGCATCAGTTGAAGGCACTACTACCCTATTTCCGGTAGATTATTACGGAGAACAGGTTTATCTTACTCAGTCGGGGCAGCTGTATAATGAAGCCATCTGTGCTGCGGTGCGTAAAACCTACTGTTTCGGACCTACTTTCAGGGCGGAGAAGTCCAAAACCCGGCGCCACCTGACTGAATTCTGGATGCTGGAACCGGAAATGGCATTTTACGATCTGAATATGACCATGGACCTGATGGAAGACTTGATCTGTGCGATTGTCAGCCGGGTGCTGAACCGGCGCCGGGAAGAGCTGAAAATTCTGGAAAGGAATATCGAAAAGCTGGAGGCAGTCACTAAACCATTCCCGCGCATCACCTATGCCGAGGCACTGGAGATACTGAAGAAGGCGGGTATGAATGTGCAGTTTGGTGATGACTTCGGTGGTGACGAAGAAACCGTCATCAGTCAGGCATTTGAACGTCCGGTAATGATTCACCGGTTCCCTGCCGCAATCAAGGCTTTTTACATGAAGAGGGCACCGGAGGACAACCGGCTGGCGCTCGGAGTTGATATGCTGGCACCAGAAGGATATGGAGAAATCATCGGCGGCGGTCAGCGGGAGGATGATTTGAATGAACTACAAAAGAGGCTCCAGGAGTATAAACTGCCAAGCGAACCTTATCAGTGGTATCTGGATATCCGGCGCTACGGTTCCTTTCCCCATTCCGGTTTTGGACTCGGGCTGGAGCGGACCGTTGCCTGGATCTGCGGTCTGAAGCATGTCCGGGAAACGATACCGTTTCCCCGACTGCTCGAAAAGATATATCCATAAAAAGGAGGCAGCGATGCCGGAAATAAAAGTTGGAGTTGTAACTCATTATTTCGGCCGGATCGGTGTCGCGGTCGTTAAGGCAACCGAAGGACCGATTGCGGTCGGTGATACCATTCACATAAAGGGCCATACCACTGACCATACTCAGGTGGTGGAATCATTGCAGATTGAACATCAACCGGTAAGTCAGATAGAAATCGGCCAGGAGGCAGGTATGAAGGTATCTGCCCGGGTACACGAGCATGATGAAGTTTTCAAAGTTACTTAGTAACCTCAAGGGAGGTATATGGCAAGGAGCAAAACAAAACTGAAGCGGATGCGGCACCGCTGGGAGCTGAAAAGGCGGCGCCGACTGGAGGCAAAGAAAAAGGCACGGCAGATTGAACAGAAGCCGTAAGCTTTTTTTATTTCCATTTGAGTGCCATAACAGCACCGAAATAATTCTGAAATCGGTGCTTGATTCCGGAATCAAACCGGATCAGATTCTTTATCTCACCCCCAGCCCGCGTAAACTGCGCGCCACTCAGGTCCTGCTTACCCGAATTCTGGGCAGAAGGGCATTTATTCCTCCACGGTTTCGAACCCTGGGTCAGCTGGCACGTGAGATCTGTGACTATACCAGTGCTTACCGGTTTCTCCGCGATGAATTAAAGCCGGTGCTTATCCGGCGGATTGCACAGCAGCGGGGGCGTGAGGTTACGCTGGGCTACGCTCAGGTAGTGGGCGGATTTATTGCGGACGTCAAAAGGCATGTGGCGTCCGAAGCCGAGCAGACCATCCCAGAGATACTGAATGCGCTATTAGCAGGTTATGACAAACCTCTGCGCCGGGCGCGGGAGGCATATGAACTTATGCTGGAGTACAACCGGCTGCTCAAGACCCACGGCTGGCTCGACCGGGAAGATCTGATTCGAGAAGCAGTCGGGCATCTTGACGAGTTTAGTGAATTACCACCGGTACTTATTCTGGACTGCTTCGTAGCCCCAAACCGGCTGGAGCAGCAGTTGCTCGCTCAGCTGGTGGACCGCTGTCCGGTGGTTATTGCCGGAACATACTGGTCGGATGCGGCGCCGGAAAAATATACCCTCGCCCGCCGGTTCATTGATTTCATAGACCGGCAAGCCGGTTTTGTCACCGAAAGACTGACCGCGGAACAGAAAGCGCGGGAGCCAGAGCAATTTTACCGCTTTCCCAGTCCGGATCAGGAAATAATCGGTGTCTGCCGGGAAATTTGCAAGCACAGCGCCGAACTTGACCCGGCTGATACCTATGTGGTCTTTCCCCGTCTCAGTTACTATGTACCGCTCGTCGAGAGATATTTCCCTCAGTACCGGATCCCGTATTCTGTTTTCCCCAGCTCTCCTCTGATTTCCTCTCCGGTAATTACACCCGTGCTGGAACTGCTGAAAGCACTGGATAGTGATTACGAACGGGTGGCAGCAGCGGCGGTATTTTCCTCGCCCTATTTTCCGGGACTGCTGCGACTTCCCGGAGAGGAAAGTCTGGATGCCCGCAATCGCGCTGCCGCCCTGATTAACATTGCCTCCCGGCGTGCCGGTATCATCAAGGGACGGGATAACTGGCTGAACATTGCGGAAAGAATTCTGAACGATGAAGAATACTCAGAAAACGGGTTGGAAGCCGAACTGTTGCGCGATCTGCAGAGCCGGATCCGGCAGGCAATCGGACTTACCGAGAGTATACTGGAACCTGCCGGGACGCTGGGAAATCAGGCGCGCCGGCTTAAGCAGTTTCTTGAGGTTGTTGAGTTCGGTCGCAACCTCGAAACGACGACTGAATGGTTTGAGGAGTTAAACCAGGACCAAAAGAGCCTTTACGATATTCTGGACACCTTAAGTGAACTGGAAATTGAATTCGGTGAGCAACCGGAACCCCGAAGGCAGTTTATCAGATCACTGCTGCATCTACTTGGAACCGGCATGAAATCACCCGAGCATGATCACGGCGGGGTTATGGTCGTGGCAATGGAGGAAATGCTGGGGATTAATCCCGGTAATCTTTTCTTCTGCGGTTTGACTGAAACCGGACTTCCGGGGCCCTATCATCCGGACCCGATTCTGCCCGATTCGGTCCGCCGTGAGCTGGGAATGCCGGATATTGAGTGGCACCGGGAGTGGCAGCGGTTTCATTTCTGGCAAGTTTTGAATTCCAGTTTGCGAACTCCCTTCTGCAGTTTTGCCGAATCCCGAGATGGCCGGCCGGAACTGCCGACACCGTTTATTGAACTGGAGCCGGTACGGTATCCTGATCAACAAGTTATTTTCTCTGATGTCGAAGAACTGCTCTATGAAGGGAAAAATAAACGCAGCCGGCTGGAAAAATTTCAGTCCCTGGTTGATTTTTCCAGCAATGAAGCTGTCAAAAAGGTACTTGGAGACCGTTTTGGACCCCATTATTGTTTTCACGTGACCATGCTGGAAAGTTACCGTTACTGCCCCTTTCAATTTTACCTGCGTCATGTGCTGGGACTGATTCCGCCCGAAGAGCCGACTTTCGAACTTGATGCCCGAAGCTGGGGAACGGTCGCCCATCAACTTCTTGCCCGGCTCTATGCAAAAGGTGCAGTGCCTCCGGAACTGATTCAGAAACGGGCACGGGAGATTATCGTTGAAGTCCTCTCCGGTTTAAAATTGCCGGAGTTCTGGCATCAGGTAACCGAAAGGGTGCTCAACAATTTGATTGTTGAGTTCGTAAAAACTGAAACCCGACTGCGGGAAACAGGGTTTCTTCCCGAATGCACTGAACTCCGGTTGCGGGGAACCGTCAACGGAATCAGCCTTCAGGGCAGGCTTGACCGACTTGACCGGCGCAACGGCGAGGTGCGGATAATTGACTATAAAACCGGCTCGGAAAGTATAAACGCATCAGATGTAATTCATAAAAAGAGTCATATCCAGCTGCCCATTTATGCCCATCTAGTGCTCCAAAGCGGGGTGGTTCGTGATGTGACGGTAGAGAATATGGGCATCTATAATTTGCGCTCAATGAATCTGAACCTGCTGGTAAAAGAAGGTCGGTATGATGTAAGGGAATTGATTAAGGCAGCCCAGGAGAATGCTGTCGATATCGTCCAAAACATCCGGACGGGAATTTTCCAGCCGGCAGAAGTCAACAAGGATCACTGCAGAAAGTGTAAATACAAATTTACTTGCGGGCGCAACCATGACACATATGAACAGGAATAATACCGTGAGACTGAAAAGTACGATCGTATTTGCCCCCGCAGGCTCGGGTAAAACGGAGGAATTGAGCCGGCGCTATCTGGAGCTGGTCAAGAATGGAGTTAAGCCAGAACGGATTCTGACCCTTACTTTTACTGACAAGGCGGCAGCGGAAATGAAGGAACGGATCCTGAGGAACGCCCGCACCGACTATCCCGACTTGTATCAAATCCTGAAAGACAATATTCTCAGACTGAGAATATCAACCATTCATTCCTTTTGCTATTCACTTGTTCAACGTTTTGCCGACCTTCTGGGTATAGATCCTCACCCTGGTGTTCTGAGTGATTATCAGACGCTCTGGGAGCAGGCGAAATATGATACCCTGATGAAAATTGCCGATGGACAATTTGGCGCAGAAACCCGCGAAATGATGATTTCCCTGCTTAGTGACACGCACCGAATCGGCTGGAATGAACTCGCCAAGCTGTTCGAAGCGTTGTTCAGGAAACGGAATACGGTTATCCGGACCGGAGGGGAAGACAACTCGTATGTGCAGATCGACCTCAAGCAGACTGTTGAACTTGCCTGCAGGCTCCGCGCCGATATTTGTGGACAGTCATTGATTGATAACTACGAAGAGCTTTTCAGCAATAACTACGCCGATGAAAAAGAAATTTTCAGGATTGCCCGATTGCTCAGCAGCAAAAAGAATGTTTTTCTCACCCAGGAGGGCAATCCCCGACAGAAGGGATTTAATTCGGCACAGCGGGAATGGGCGGCGTTGATGGCAGATTATTATTACCGGATTTTAATCGCCGGGGAATTGATCGACTTCCGCAGGAAGTTTCTGCTGTTCAAAAAGTGCTTTCTTGAGACCTACGAACAGCAGAAGCGCGAACAAGGTATGGTTGATTACGATGATATGGAGCTGCTTGCACTCAGGCTGTTAACAGAAAATCCAGACTGGCTCAACATCCTGTATATCTTCGATGAGCATACCGACCATATTCTGGTTGACGAGTTCCAGGATACTTCATATCTGCAGTGGGCAATTATTGACAAGCTGAGTGAAGAGTGGCGGTCCGGTGCCGGTATCAAGTCGGAACTGGGCATTACCCCAACTATCTTCATCGTCGGCGATGATAAACAGTCAATCTACATGTTCCGGGATGCCCGGGTTGAAATATTTTCACTGGCCCAGGATAAGCTTGCAAACTGGCTGGGAAATGAAGCGCTGGAAATCCGGAATCTGGAAAAAAATTACCGCTCACTGCCCGCAATTATCGATTTCAACAATACCCTTTTTTCCCGGCTGATGCAGCCCCCAGCTGATTCTCCCCCATGGTTCACACGTTATCGTCCTTTTACCTGTCAGCGCAACAATCTGACTTCGGGAAAAGTTGAACTGCTGATTGAAAAGGTAGACTCAGAGATAAATATGCCCGAAGCTTGCTGTATCGATGCTGAAAATGTTGCCCGGCGGATCCGCCAGCTGATTGATTCCCGTTACCAGATTTATGAACGCCAACCTGACGGGACAGAAATGCTTCGTTCCTGCTGTTATCGCGATATCGCTATTCTTCTCAGATCCCGAAGCAATTTCCTTGCTGCCATTGAAAACAGTTTGCGCAAATACCAAATTCCGTTTCTGGTGGTCGGCGGGACCGGTTTCTATGAAGAGCCGGAAGTACAATATCTGACTGCGTTGACAAAATTCCTGATTGACCCTGCGGACGACCTGTCGCTGTACATAACTCTGCGCGGACCTCTGTTTCTTATTTCTGAACATGAGCTTTTCTTCGCTGTCAGCAGTTCAAAAAATTCCAGTGCCTTTCTCTGGGAAAAAATCTCCCATTCTGATACTGATCTCTCCCCGTCAATCCAAGATGCGGTTCAGAAACTGACTGATGCACAGCAGCGGATAGGTTACGAACCTTTGCATCTGATTCTTGACCGGCTACTGGTACAGACCCGGGCTTGGTCAATTTTCTGGGAGCCGCAGCGGGAGGCAAATGTCCGCAAGTTTCTACAGGTCATTCATGAACTTGAGCTTAGCGGCCTCCATCTCCTCCGTATCAGGACCTTCTTGGATCAGCCAAGCAGCGATGAACCTAAGGCTGATGTACCCACCGAAGAGATGAATGCAGTTCAGGTAATGACCGTTCACGCTGCAAAAGGGCTTCAGTTCCCGATCGTTTTTCACCCCGGTTTGCATGAAAGCATTACTGGTCGTGTCAGATCCAGCGCTGATGATAGATTGCTCGTTGAAGAGACAGCATTCAATCAGGTCCGCATTTTCTATCTTAAAGAAGCAACGCTGCGCAATAATTGCGATGCCTATATCCAGCACAAACTGAAACAGATTGAGGAAGAAAAGCGCATATTTTATGTGGCATGCACCCGGGCGCGGGACGCCCTTTTCCTCACCGGCATTTGGATGGCAAAAAAGCCCAAAGACTCTAAATTGGAATGGCTGCACTCATGCCTCGGATTGGAGCCCTCAGAAAGTGGTTTCACGCTGGGAATCGAAATTCCAGGGGTAGAAATTGTCTCTCCTTCTTTTATCCCTGATACACCACCTGTCACCGCCTCGGATCAGCCGCAGAAAATCGTTAAGAAGGATATCAAATTCACAAGCAATAATCCGCCAGTACTTCCAATAGGCCGGTTTATTCCGCGAGAGCTGAAACAAGCTCCGGAAGAAGCACTGGGCATTGGTGAAATCATTCATCGCCTGCTCGAGCTTTTTTCAAAAGGGAAAATCTCCCCCGACACTCCAGCAATGGAACAGGAGATTCTGCGTCAGCTCAGAATTAAGTGTATACCGAAACAACGGCATGCCAAGCTTGCCCGGGAAATCCTTGCTCATATAAACCGGCTTATTGAATCACCTGTATGGGAAATAATCAAACCTCAGCCCGATGCTTATGCTGAGCTGCCAATCACATACAACGATGGAGAACGGATATTGAATGGAAGGATCGATCGAATCATTGTTCAGGAAGGGGAAGTTCGAGTCTATGATTACAAAACATTCCCGATAAAGAAAGGTGAAATCGCTGAGCTTACGGCTGAGTATAATAAGTTTCAGTTAAGCCATTACAGATCGGCAATCAGTGAACTATTTCCTAACAAGAAAGTAAAAACTTTTGTAATCTTCACTCACTTTGCACTGGTCGTTCCGGTTGATACCGAATGACCTACTGGGGAGTCAACTTTGCATAAGGTACGATCATCTCCTCCATTGAAATCCCGCCGTGCTGGAAGCTGTTTTTATAAGTCTTTTCATACTCCCGTGGTTTTGTGGGATAAATAAAATAATAATCTGAACGGGCGAGCGCATATTTCACCCCTCGATGTTCAGCAGGCAGCGCATAACTTTCAGGGTTTGATATTAATAAAGCGTCTCTCTCTTCAACTCTTATTGCTGCACCATGCTTGTAACGTAAATTCGCTGAAACTTCCCTTGATCCGTAAATCAGCGTGGGTCGTTTTACCCTGATAAATCCGTGGTCGCTGGTGATAATAACAATGCAGTCCCGGCGGGCAAATTCCTTAAGCAGTTCATATATAAATGATGATGCAAACCAGACACGAGTGATCCCGACCAGCGAAACATCATCAGTTATCATCTCATTTAACAACCGGGTCTGTTTTACGGAATGAATCAGCAAATCAAGGAAGTTGATGATGATCACACTGAGGCGGATATTAGTATCAAAAAGAATGGTTTTTAACTGATTCAACTCTTCACCATGTGATGTTTTTACAAATGAAAAACGTGATTTGAATCCAAGTCGACGCAGATTTTCAGCTAACAGTTCCTGTTCGTACCGGTTCTGTCCGGTTTCTTCAAATACCCACCACGCTGGATAACGCCGGTAAATCTCGAGAGGTAACAGACCGCTGAAAATGGCGTTTCTGGAATAAGGTGTAGCACTGGGCAGGATTGAGAAGTAAAAGTTAGTTTCAATTTGATAAAAATCCTTCAGCAGCGGAAGAATCGCCAGCCATTGATCATAGCGCATTGAATCCAAAACAATAAAATAGATCTGGCGGTAGCGGTCCCAGAGCGGTTTTACATTTTTCCCCAGTATCTGATGACTGAGTAAGGGGCTTTCTCCTGAAAGCCACTGTGGATAGTTTTCTTCGATAAACAGACTGAACTGGTTATTGGCTGCACGATGCCGTTCCTGAAGGATTTCCTTAAGACCGGCATCGTCGTAACGGTGAATGATATTATTCCAATAGTTCAGAAGAAAATAGTAATTAGCCCAATCTTCTGCAGTTTTCAAGTCCCTTGCTTCGTTAATGGCTTGAACAAATTCTCTGCCCATTTGAGTCACTACCAGTTTTCGCTTTTCCAGCAAACGTTTTATTACCGCAAGAAGCTGGGCAGGAGTAAAAGGCTTAATAATAAAATCATCGACCATCTTGCCAAGTGCTTCGTTGATCAATGCTTCATCGTCAGACTTGGTAACCATCGCCACAAAAACTTGAGGATCAATTTCTTTGATCCGGCGCAGCACATCAAGTCCCTGCATCCCAGTCATCATTTGATCCAGTAAAATAAGATCAAATGACTGCGACTTTAATAACGACAAACCGTCCGGTCCGTTAGTTGCAGTTGTTACCTGATAGCCTTTTTTTTCCAGTGCGTAAATAAACGGACGGAGCAGATCAATCTCATCGTCAATCCATAACAGTTTCATGGTTTTTCAACAGGTAAATAAATAGCAAAGACTGTTCTTCCCGGCTGACTTTCCTTTAAAACCAACCGTCCCCGATGATAGCTCTCCACGATACGCTTTGCAAGTGTTAAGCCGACACCCCAGCCATAACGTTTAGTTGTCACCCCGGGCTCAAATAGTTTGGTGGTCTTTACTCCTTCGCCGGTATCCATTACTTCAACTTCGACCCAGCGGCGATCGGGTGTAACCTGAAGTTTGACCCTGACTTCCCCGTTTTTTTCGCCGATCGCATCAATGGAATTTTTGAGTAGGTTTTCAAGTGTCCAGGAAAACAGTACGGAATCAACCATTACCACAGGACGGTCTTTAAGTTCAAGAACTATATTTACTCCCTGCGGAGAACGCCGTCTTACGAATTCAACAGTGCTTTCTACAATCTCATTTAATGTCCTTTTCTCAAGATCCGGAGGCAACCCGATACGACTGAAACGACTGAGTACCTCCTTTATACGTGCCAGGTCCTCTTCCATCTGGTGTACAATTTCTGTCTCGCCATTTTCTCTTAACACATCAAGCCAAGCAGCGAAAGAAGATACCGGAGTCGCAAGCTGATGGGCTGTTTCTTTTGCAAGCGCTGTCCAGATATGCTCCTGTTCTCGTCGTTTATATTCGAGTATTCCGACAACACCGATAGCTACAAATGCAAGGAAAAGAATCAGCTGGATCAATGAAAAATAGCGAAGCAGACTGACTGAATTAAAGAGACTGCTGGTAATCCGGCGGAGAATGACGGTCGCGGGTGATGTTCCATAATGAATCACATTTAGACAGCGCAGAGAATCGCCCTCGCGCACCATGACAGGAATTGGATCGTGTTCAGCGTCGAGTTTCTTGATTTGCAGGAGAAGCTGGAGGCGAGAAGTATCTGCATTATCAATGTTCCGGTAAGTCACAGGATTACCTTCGGGGTCTGTGATAATTACTGGAAAGTCAATTTTCTGAATTACTTCATCAAATATTATGTCCAGCTCAGCAGACCCTCCATCATCAGGTTCTGTTATTTGACTCATAAACCGGGCATAAATTCGAGTGCGCAGCTGAGTTTCACTTTCAAGCTGATAATACAGAGTGGCCGCATAATTGCGCCACAAGCGCGACAATTTGATGAGCAGAAACTGGGAATAAAAAAACCAGATGCCGGCGAATACAATCAGGCCGATTACAAAGTACGCCTGCAAACCTCGGGATCCAATTCCGATTTTGATTTTGTTCAATTTATTATTGAATATACAGCAGTCGTTTTCAAAAGTCAATGAGCGTGTTTGCCTGAAATACAAAACTACCAGTTTATTTTATTGACTCTGAGAATATTATCGGTATGCTATCCAAATGCCTATCACCTGGACAATCGGAATCCTGGTATCGGGTTTAATTGCACCCCCAGAATCATTACTACTGCGAGACAACCCAAATGATCAGGGAAGGGCAATTTTCATTAGCTGGGTGTGTCCTCAAACAGAATCAATAACCGGCTTCCGCATTTTTCGCGCCTGTTCGCTTCCGGGTAAATTTATCGCATTGAATCGCGAACTCATTATCGGAACTGAATATCTGGATAGTGACACGATGCTCTGTGACGGGGTCCCTTACTATTATTTCATCCGTGTTTACAGCGCCTATGATTCAGTCGATTCACCGGTGAGCGGACCGGTCGTTTCAAGTGCCCAGTGGTTTAATACAGATAGAATTAATGTTTTGGTTCTTGCGATAATTATTAACGGTCTTTTCATCTTTTACCTGCTAAGAGCACGACACAACACAAGAATGTTTATTCGAAAAATCAACGGTTTGGATGCAATTGATGAAGCTCTGGGAAGAGCAACAGAAATGGGAAAACCTGTCCTGTTCAGTTTCGGGCTCGGGTACATAACCGACATGGTAGTTATCGCTGCATTGCCCATCCTGCGACGGATTGCAAGCAAAACCGCTCAATATGCAGTTCGTCTTATTGTCCCCAATTCTGATCCACTTGTTATGACTACTGCACAAGAGACGGTTAAGGAGGCATATACCGAAGCAGGGCGACCCGATCTTTATAATCAGGATAATATCAGTTTTCTGACTTCCGATCAATTCGGCTACGCTGCCGGAGTTGATGGTATTATTTTACGTGAAAAACCGGGGGCTATTTTCTGGCTTGGGTATTTCTACGCCGAATCTCTAATCATGGCAGAAACTGGCCACAGTATCGGAGCAATTCAGCTTGCTGGTACGACTGAAACCACACAGCTTCCTTTCTTTGTGGCGGCATGTGATTATACTATGATAGGTGAAGAAATTTATGCCGCATCCTGTTATCTCAAACCCGAACCGATTATGCTGGGTACTATAAAAGGTGAAGACTTTATTAAATTTTTACTAATTATACTCATCTCATCAACTGTTTTTCTGGGCACTGCTGGTCGCCTGCTGGCTAATGAAGCACCATTTCTCAACAATCTATTTATGGCAATTGTTAACTGGTTTATACCCAAATCATAAGTTCATGTTGTACCGCACCGGTCCACTGATTTTGGTCTTTGGAACGGCCCTCTTGCTGATTATAGCCTTTTTTATACCTCATAAACCATTCGGCGATCTTGAGGCTCGATTTCTCAACTGGTATGCGATAATTTCCGGCTTCACATTTCTGCTCGGACTGGATTCACTTGCCCGCCATCATCTGATTAAAATCGTACGCCGTGAAAAGGGATGGTTTTACAGTTTGCTTTTAGTCACCAGTCTCTTTGGCACTCTTTTTTGGGGTCTGTATTCGTGGATCCGATATGCCAGTCCCTTTGCACTAAACGCACCTTTTATGTGGTTATACAAGTTTATGATTATCCCCCTGCAAGCTACGATGTTTGCAACGCTTGCCTTCTTTATCTTTTCTGCTGCTTATCGTGCTTTCAGGGTTCGCAATCTGGCTGCAACTCTTTTGCTCATAGCTGCATGTATGGTAATGCTCGGTAATGTTCCGATCGGTAGCTCGATTTGGGCAGGAATAAGCTGGTTGATCCATCAAATCTTTCCCAACACCAATCTAGAGATATTAAAACGATGGGAGCTTTTTGCTGCAGCTAAAGACTGGCTGATGGCTATCCCCCAAGCTGCCGCCGGGAGGGGAATTGGGATTGGTCTTGCCCTGGGAGGAATAGCAATGTCCCTGCGTATAATTCTGGGTATTGAGCGGACCTATTTGTCTTCATAGAAACGTATGAAACCGACCTTCCTTCCAGTATGGCGCACATTGGCATCAATCGACAGAAGAATTATTTACCTTCTCCTGACAATCGTAGTGGTACTGCCACTTATCATATCATACACCCAAAAATTAAAGTACGAGTATCCGAACCAGTTCGAGCAGCATTCGAGTCGATCGAAAAACTGCCGCAAAATTCTGTTGTAATGATCTCAATTGATTTTGACCCCTCATCGGCTCCTGAGGTCCAACCAATGCTTATTGCCATATTAAGGCATTGCTTTAAGAAAAACTTGAAAGTTATTTTAACCGGTCAACTTGCATTGGGATTACCGTTGGGAGAAATCGCGTTAAATCAGGTTTCAGGCGAATATAACAAAGTTTATGGCAGAGACTATGTAAATATTGGTTACCGGCCGGGATCTACAGCATTGATGGTAGGCATTGGACGCGAAATCAGGGATTTTTTCAAAACCGATTATCGAGGAGTTCCTCTGGATAGCTTTGAATTTATGCGTCGAGTGCATAATTATCACGACATTGCACTGCTTGTTACTCTAGCCCATGGTGCCGTTGCCGATGCCTGGATACAATATGCCGGTGCCCGTTTCAATCAAAAAATCATCGTTGGATGCACAGGGGTAAATGCGCCGAACATGTATCAATATCTCAGTGCCCAGCAGATCACCGGACTTATTGGCGGACTACAGGGAGCTTCTGAGTACGAAACTCTTGTTGAAAAGCCCGGCGCCGCTACACTTGGAATGCCCGCTCAATCAACCGCCCATGCTCTGTTAATAATACTATTGATTATCGGTAATATCGGATTTATTTTGAGCAAGAAAAAGATATAACTCATGAGCAGCGATTTAATCGGCACCTGGTTGGCAGCAACTTTAACACTTGCGATATTTTCTTTCCTTTATAGAGACAACCCGCTTTATCGTGCAGCTGAACATGTTTATGTCGGAATTTCTGCCGGTTTTGCAGTAATATATGCATGGGCATTTGATGTTTATCCTATGCTTGTGGAATCATTCAAAGTACATCTTGGGGCTAAAAATTATTTTGAAGCCTATATATTAATAATTCCTGCACTATTGGGAGTGGCAATGCTGTTAAGGTCTATTCCCAAACTGACTTGGATTTCAAGGTGGCCGATATCATTTACAATAGGCATCGGAGCGGGGCTCGGGCTAATAGCCGCTATTCAGGGGTATCTGTTACCACAGATATTTGATACGTTGAGACCGCTGATAAACATTAACAATGCTATTATCTATATCGGCGTTATTACCACCTTAACATATTTTTACTTTTCACGCGAGCATAAAGGTTTGACTGGTACCGTGGCCCGGATTGGAATCATATTCATTATGGTAGCATTTGGGGCTTCATTTGGTTATACCGTCATGGCGCGCGTCTCTCTGCTTATTGGAAGATTTTATTTTTTATTTCACGACTGGCTGCCTCTAATACGATAATATCCATCTGAATCGTAACAGTTAGAAAATTAATTTCTTGACAGCGAACAAACAATTAATATATTAAATAAGTTGAAGTTAGAAAAATTGGGGCGATTAGCTCAGCTTTGGTTAGAGCGCTTGCTTGACATGCAAGAGGTCACCTGTTCAAATCAGGTATCGCCCATTCAACCAATTGTCCCACAACAGCATGTGATAATATGAAGGAACATTTTGCCAATCTCCGATCTCTGCAGGAAATTGATAACGAAATAAAAAACCTTCGAGAGCGCCTGAATGAACTGCCGGGCAAAGTAACTGAAATCCAAAAAAAATTTGAAGCAACTAAAGCAATTCTCGAAGAAAAAAAACAATTACTCCAAGAATCAAAAAAGCAGTACAAACTGGCAGATGTAGATTTGCGAGCTGCCGAAGAGAAGATTGCCGCCTATTCGGTTCAACTCTACTCAGCTAAGGATAATGTGCAATACAAAGCATTAATCAAGGAAATTGAAACACAAAAGAAGGTAAAAAATGACATTGAAGATCGCATCATTTACCTGCTTGAAAGCATCGAGAAACTGGAAAGAGAAATCCATGAGATGGAAAAAACAGTTGCTCAAACAGAAGCTGATGCCCAAAATAAGATTTCAGTTTTAGAGGAAGAAAAAAAAGAGTTGGAGAAAGCCATTTCAGAACGCGAGTCCCAAAGAACACACCTCGCCGGGTTACTGCCTGCTGATTTGCTAAGACGGTACGAACGAATCCGCATAAGTAAAGGAGGAATAGCTGTAACTAATACGGAAAATGACAGATGTAACGGTTGTTTAAGCCCGATTCCTCCGCAGCGGATATTAGAAATTGAAAGGCAAGATAAACTTTATCTTTGTGAAGCATGCGGACGAATACTGCTGCCGGCCGAAAAGAAAACCCATCTTGGAAATTAGTGGAACAAAACTCGCCTGCAACAGACGCTCATTCTTATACGGTACAGATTGATGGCTCTTCACGCAATAATCCCGGCCCGGCGGGTATCGGTGTGGCTGTTATTGCGCCCGACGGCCAGCTTATCAAAGAAATAAGCCGATTTATTGGTATAAAAACAAACAATCAGGCTGAATATGAAGCGTTGATCACAGCTTTAACTGAAATACAAAATATGAACATCAAATCTGTTACGATTCAGACCGACTCTGAATTACTTTACTATCAGTTAACTGGAAAATATTCAGTTAAAAGCGACAAACTTAAACCCCTGTATCAGCGCGTCAAACAACTGCTTAATTCTCTATCAAATGTCAAATTCATTCTAGTTCCAAGAGAATCTAATCGATTAACTGATAGACTTGCAAAGAAGGCATCTTCTCTTGCCGCCTCTCATTAAAAAGAATGAAAAGAGCACGTAACCTTGCAATTACCTGGTTAATGCCCTTTGGCACGTTGCTTCAATTCATGCTTCCCAGATGGTTGGTAACAAAAATCGCCATATTTATCGGCGGACTGGCATGCCGACTGAACCCGCGCAAACGGGAAAAACTGATAGAAAATTACCGTCATATTTTAGGCAGGCATCGGAGTCAAACTGAGCTGACCCAAATTGCCTGTCGGGCTTTTAAGAACCTTGCTCTCTTTTATGCCGACCTGTTGCGTGTCCCTGTAATGAAAAAAAGGACCGCTCTCCTGGGTACTTTTGACCCTCGAAATATCAATCGTGTATTAAAACAGAACCGTAGTGCCATCTTAGTAACTGCTCACATCGGAAACTGGGACTTGGCAGGGGTCTTCCTGACTGCTTTAGGTTATCCTCTGTCAGCAGTTGTAGAACCAATACCCCGGGGCTGGACAAAGACATTTGATCGCTACCGCCGAGCCTGTGCCATGGAAACCATTCCAATTCCAGAACATAGCCGGATCAATCGGGCGATAGAACGAGGTAAAATTGTAGCACTGGTTGCCGATCGTGACCTAACTGGACACGGGGTCCTCTGTCCAGCATTTGATGCATACCGTTCATTTCCCAAAGGTCCCGCAGTCTACGCACTGCGCCATCGTATTCCAGTTGTAATCGGTTATTTCATTTATCAGAAAAGAAAGAACCTTCCTCCTTATATTGGCGTGATTGAACCGCCCATTGAATTTCAGCCAACAGCAAACATGGATGAAGATATTCATCGTTTGACTTCGATAATTGCTTCAAAACTCAATCAAATTATCAGCAGCTACCCTGATCAGTGGTTAGTATTCAACGCCGACTGGAAATGCGGAAAATAAAAGTAAAAATTAAAAAATTAGTTAAAAACATCCCCCTGCCATTTAAAAGTACGCCGGGCGCTGTCGGCTATGATCTTGCAGCCGCCGAAGATGCAATAATAAAATCCCACAGTTTTGGCGTTGTCCGTACGGGAATAGCTATCGAATTGCCCAGTAACATTGAAGCTCAAATTCGGCCTCGCTCCGGACTCGCTATGCATAAGGGCATCGGTGTGTTGAACAGTCCTGGTACAATTGATCCTGATTATCGCGGCGAACTTAAAATAATTCTATTTAACTGTTCTGATGCTGACTTTGAAATCAAATTCGGTGATCGCATCGCTCAAATAGTGTTTTCCAGAAGATTACAAGTCGAATTTCAAGAAACCAAACAATTGACAAAAACTTTACGTAATGAAAAAGGCTTCGGCCACACTGGGTAATAAATGCGCATCTGTTTAGTATCCAGCGCGTACCGCCCTTATATATCGGGAGTTGGCGAACATGTCCATTACCTTGGGTCTGAACTTCAAAAAAGAGGACATACTGTTCATGTGCTAACTTCGACTTGCCGGACCATTCCGGAAGATGATTTATTGCCAACATCGAGACTCGGTATTGGGTTGACGATACCCTTTGCTGGAGGAGAGTTTACATTTCCCGCCGGTATAAAACTGGCGATCGAAGTGAAGCAGTTGTTCAGGACACAGAAATTTGATATCGTCCATTGTCACGGCATTTTCCCCCCCGAACTTGCATACTGGGCGGCAATATACGCTGATTGCCCTACAGCAGTTACCTTCCATACCGTAACGCCACATCTGCCCCCTTTTTTGTGTAACATCGCTGCTTTCTTACTTAAAAAATTGAATGCCAAACTGGCGGCAAAAATCGCCGTTTCTCAGGCTACTAAACGATGGGCAGAGAAATTCTTCCCCGGGAGGTATCATGTAATTCCCAATGGCGTCGATCTCAGCAACTTTGCCCCTAATGCCACTCCAGCGCTTTCCCCCGCGTATCCGAGAATTATTTATGTAGGAAGATTGGAAAAAAGAAAGGGGTTGAAATATCTTATCCTTGCCCTGCCGGCTGTATTAAGAGAATTTCCGAAAACAAACCTGGTCGTAGTTGGTTACGGTCCTTTAAAAAGTTACTTTATGCGTCTTGCGCATAAAATTAAAGTATCTGATTCCATTCAATTTATCGGTCCGGTGTCAAACAGTAAGCTTCCGGGGTATTATACTGCTTCCACTGTCTATGTTGCTCCCACTGTAAATCCAGAGGCTATGGGAATCGTTCTCATTGAAGCAATGGCATGCGGAACTCCTGTCATTGCTTCAGATATATCTGGTTATGATGAAATTGTTACTAATGGAGTAAATGGCATACTGGTTCCCAAAAGAAATGTTGCAAAACTGGCTGAAGCAATCATTACCATCATTTCAGATTCGAATTTGAGAAACCGCATTTCCGAGAACGCACTACGCTATGTAGCACAGTACGACTGGAAAAATATCGCCACTCGGATTGAGTCAATTTATAACCAAATAATCCAATGAAAAGGCCGCTGAAGATCTTACTAGTGTCTGCAGCGTATCGTCCATACCCATCTGGAGTTAGTGAGCATGTCCATAATCTGGCTTCAGCCCTCCGGTCGCTTGGGCAAGAGGTAACAATTTTAACCACCCGCTTCCCGAAATATCAAAAATTAGTGCCCGCTGACAATACTGAGATTCCAATACTACGTTATGGAAAAGCCATTTTGCTTCCGCTTAATCGTTCCTATGCTACTTTACCTGTCGGAACAAAGTTATGTAAACAAATTGCTACACTCCTTCACACCCATCAATTTGACATCGTTCATTGCCATGGCTTTTTCTTCCCGGAAATATCTTACTGGGCTTTGATCCACAGTAATTCAGTTAATGTCGTGACTTCTCTAACCGCTGGATTCAAAATTCACAGATTCGGAAATAAGCTGTTCCGGATGATATTTGCAAAGGAAATAAAAAAGATTCATGGTAAAATCGCAATTTCAAACCGGGCCCGCACCGCCATTGAACCTTATTTGCCCGGGGAATATCGTATTATCCCCTCGGGGGTTAATTTGAAACTGTTCCACCCGGGTTATAAACCCAAAATTAAAAAAAGAACCGGCGAAAAAATTATACTATTTCTGGGAAGATTGGACAAAAGGAAAGGCTTAGAGATCCTCATCCAAGCGATGCCGTTAATTATCAGCTCGATACCGCATATCCGTCTGGTTGTGATTGGTGATGGCCCACGAAAAAAACACTGTGTTAAAATGGTTCACGACCTCGGTTTAGCGGAAAAGGTTTTTTTTCTTGGAGCAGTGCAGACAGAAGAACTGCCGGAGTATTACTGCAGTGCGGATGTTTATTGTTCTCCTGCGCTGGGGGGAGAAACTCTTGGAATTGTTTTGTTGGAAGCCATGGCTTGCGGAGTTCCTGTCGTAGCATCTAATATCCCAGGATATGATGAAACTGTATCACATTTGAATGACGGTGTTTTAGTCACACCGGGCAACAGCGCAGAACTTGCTAAAGCTATTATAAAAGTCCTTTCAGATAACAGTCTGCGCGCAAATTTAATAAATGCAGGACTACACAAAGTCAAAAAGAACTATGATTGGTCAATAATTGCCTCGAAGACACTTGATTATTATTATGAATTAATGTTAATGAGAAATAGAAGTTAATGCTGATGCCAGTTTGAAGAAATCATCCGGGCTCAAGCTATTAGCTCGAATATTGTAAGGTAGACCGATTTGTTCAAGTATTCTAACTAGCTCGGTACGACTGATTTTTAGGCTCAAAGCCAGATTATTTACTAAAAGCTTTCGAGGCTGCGGAGAGAAACCAGCGTTTACAATGGCAATGAATTTTTTAAAGTCAGGGAGCGAAAAACGCAACTCCCTGCGTTTCAATATAACCGCGGTTGAAACGACATCGGGAGTTGGCTTAAAGTAACTTCGTGGGATATTAAAAAGCCGACGGCATTCACAGAGATACTGAGCAACGACCGAAATAGGACCGTAATCCGGGCTGCCGGGGGAAGCAAGAACACGCTGGGCAAATTCGCGTTGCACGGTAATCACGGACACTTTCCAGTACCAACAGTCTTCCAGTAACTTCCACAATATTGCAGATGATATGTAATAAGGCAAATTGCCGATTATTTTCAAGCCCCTGTAGTTTGTCATGTCAAACATTAGAAAATTGCACTCCACGAGCTTTAAATTGTTATTCGGTGAAAATTTGCGGGCTAAATAATCAATTAACCTTTTATCAATCTCGATACCGATTACCTCCTTAGCAACGTTAATTAGTTTGCTGGTAACAATGCCTCTGCCAGGACCTATTTCAATTACCGTGTCGTTATCAGTGACATCCAAAGCCTTAACCAATTGTTCTGCAGTCTTATCATGCACAAGAAACACCTGACCTAATGATTTAATAGGCTTGATCTCACCCGTTTCGATTTCAATCGGCTTCGGATGAAAATGTGGAGAACAAAAACACTCAGGCAATTTGGAGACAGCGTCGGGCATTATCTCTAGTTATCGTTGCTATTTCTTTAGGGGTCAAATTCAGTATCTCTGCAAGATAATTGAGGGTAACTCTGATATATGAAGGTTCATTCCTTTTGCCCACAACAAGCTCGGTTCTGGGAATCAAATAGGGGGCATCGGTTTCAATCAATATTCGGTCGACTGGAATTGATCTTGCAATTTCCACGAGCCGTTTTTCTCCAAATGTCAGGTTTCCAGAAAAGGAAATGTAGAATCCTTTCTCTACCGCCCATTCAGCAAGCTTTCTGCCATCTGAAAAACAGTGCAGTATGCCTTTAAAGTAGTTGTGCTCTTCTAAAATTGCCATTGCCGCAAATGCGGCATCACGGATATGAATAATTAAAGGCAGGTTCATCATTTTTGCAAGTTCAATCTGAGCGCGAAATGCTGTTTCCTGATTAGCTTTGGTGGAAAATTCGCGAAAAAAATCAAGTCCCGTCTCCCCGATTGCCTTCACTTGGGGCTCAATACACAGATCTTTGAGCATCTGTATATCAATGCTTCTAAAGTTATCAGCTTCGTGCGGATGAATTCCAACTGAGCAATAAAGCCCGCTAAACTTTTGGCACAATTCTATCGTTTCCTTGCTATCGGGGATGTTCATACTCACGGTAAGTATCTCTCTGACACCAGCCTGCTGAGCACGTCTCATAACTGCATTCAAATCGGGTGCAAACTGGAAATCGGTTAGGTGACAATGCGAATCAAAAATCAACAAACTGTCAGGATTCTCCTTGCTTTTTCTGGGCATAAAAACTTATGTAACTGTAGTCCCCGGAGTTACATCCTGGTCCGGCCTTATGAGCGCAACCTGCTTCCCATCCACCGCAGCCAACAGCATTCCGAATGATTCGACACCTCGAATTGTCGCCGGTTGTAAATTAACTACAACTACTACCTGCTTCCCAACTACAGCTTCGGGGGAATATGCTTCACCGATACCGGCAACAATCTGACGCTCTTCCTTGCCGAGATCAATAATTAATTTCAGCAATTTAGAAGTTCCGGGAATGCGTTCAGCAGATTTAACTAGGGCAACTCGTAAATCTATCTTTTTGAACTCCTCAATACTAATCATAGATGGCTCCTTTTTGTTCTTTACATTGTTATCAGAACCTGATTCTAATTTCGATCTCTCTTGGATTATGATTTCCTCGGGCAACTTTTGAAACAGAATCTCTGTTTCTCCCAATTCACTTGGGACTACGGGATTCAGAGCATCGTGCCAAGATCTTTTTCCCAAATGCAACATCTTGGCAATTTTCCGACTGGTAAAAGGTAAAAATGGATATGTAATAATTTCAAGCATTGAAATGAGTCTTGCACATACTGCCATTGTGCGGTCGCACTGCGCCCGATCTGCACTGAAAGTCCGCCACGGTGCACTGTGATCAAAATAGCGATTGCCGATTGCAGCCAAGTTCATCATTTCACGTGCCGCGTCTTTAATTTGAAAACCCTCAATTAAACCTTCAATGCGAAGAACAATTTCCTGCGCCATTTTGATCACATTCTCACTGTCCGGATCAGTGCCGGTCAATTGCGGGATTTTACCGCAGTAGTATCTCTTTATGAACACCGCCACCCGGTTGATAAAGTTACCGAGTATATCTGCCAGCTCATTATTGTTACGACTGTGAAAATCTGCCCACGTAAAATCAACATCTCGGTTTTCGGGCAAATTAATTGCCAGTGCATAGCGCAGGGGATCGGGAGGATATTGAGACAGGTAATCACTCAGCCATATTGCACGATTGCGTGAAGTAGAAAGTTTTGCGCCTTCAAGGTTAAGAAATTCATTGGCAGGAATTTCACTTGGCAAGATAAATTCATCATGCGCCATGAGCATTGCAGGCCAGACAATAGCATGGAAAACTATATTGTCCTTACCAATAAAATGAACCAGCTTAGTCTGGGGATTAAACCAGTAATCCTTCCACAAATCCGGCTTGCCAAGACTTTCCGCCCAATCCTGCGTGGCTGATATGTAACCGATGGGAGCATCAAACCATACATAAAACACTTTTCCTTTAGCCTCTGGCAAGGGAACAGGAACACCCCAAGATAAATCGCGAGTAATCGGACGGTCAACCAGTCCTCTTTTTAACCATCCCTCACAGAAACGCATAACATTAGGCTTCCAATGAGTTTTCGATGCCAACCAAGTTCGCAGATTAGTTTCAAACTGCGACAGTCGAAAAAACCAGTGCACTGTTTCCCGACGTTCTGGAGTCATTCCGCATATTTTGCATCTCGGATCGATTAATTCAAAAGGTTCCAGCCATTTGCCGCATTGTTCACACTGATCACCTCTTGCTTCATTATTGCCGCAACTGGGACATGCACCTTCAACATAACGGTCTGCCAAAAACATTTTACATCGTGGACAATAAAGTTGACTGGTAGTTTTGGGTGTAATAAATCCTCGCCGGTATATCTGGAGAAAAAAATTCTGAACAGTTTGATAATGCAGGGAAAGGGAAGTTCGGGAATAGTTATCAAATTCGATGCCGAATTTTTCAAAAGATTGTTTTATCAAAGGATGATAATAATCAACCAGTTCTTTGGGGGATATTCCTGCACGTTGAGCAGCAATTGTTATCGGAACCCCGTGTTCATCAGAACCACATATGAATATAACATCTGTACCTTTTAGTCGATGGTATTTAACATAAATATCTGCTGGAAGATAAGCCCCAGCCAGATGGCCCAGATGAATTTCTCCGTTAGCATAGGGCAACGCACTGGTTACCAGTAATTTCATAGAGAAAAAATACTAAATTTGCAGACAAAGTCAATAGCCATGAATCACAAATCAGGACGATTTCGTCTCAAATTCATAATCCAATTTCGCGGGTATAAAAGATGTAAGTCCGTGAATGGTCAGGGCGGAACCCATTATGCCAGAAGACATTGATTGCAGGATTAGTACTGAATGTTGAAGCAAGTACTTTTTGAGCCCCCTGAGCTTTTACCCATCTGAGTGCATGCCTTAAAAGTATACTTCCGATACCTCTTCGACGCCAGTTTGGGATAACGCCAAAATCAACAATTTCATATGCCTTATAAGGTAAATTCTTGCAGATAAAGGTAACGAGGTAGGCTATCGGTTCCTCTTTGATCTCAGCTATCATTATTTGTTCAGGTTTAAACTCTGGCTCGTTCTTTTCAATCAGCAGAAAATCTTCATTCCAATTCATGGGCTCCCCCTGATTGGGGGGATCATCGAAGGCAGCGGCGCTGATCCTGTGTAAAAGTGGTATCTCCTCTGGTAAACGGACAGCTCGCACAGCCATATCTGGCAAATATTCTACCCGGGGCAGTACTTCAAGGGAGTGAGACATCCCCAGCATGGATACGGGATGCTTCGCAAATCCAAATTCTGTCAATATCAATGGATGAATGTGATCAGTAGCTCGAGAGAAAAAAACTATATGATTAATTTTATGTTTAAAGGCCAAATGCTTAGCCTCCCAAAGCAATCTTTCAACCAGCGGTTGGTAGTAGCTTTGCTTACGTGCCCGCGGGGAAAGAAACAGTCCGAAAGAAATTACATCCTGAAGGCGCCATGTAACTACAGCAATCCAACCGTATCCCAATACGGTAGATTTGTATTCCAAAACCAGTCCAACACCGTTTTTTAGCCAATTAGTATCAAAAAGTCTTTCATAGTCATCTAGTGAATAAAATGCATCGCAGCCAGTTTCGTTTCTGCAAGATATCGTTATCCGGCCGATCTCCAGTGCATCCCTCCGTTCCAGCGGACGGATTACCAATTCCCTTTCTGACTGAGACATCGTATTATTATATTCAGACTTTCAAATCATTGTCAATTCTTCTTCGGAGCCATTTCAACCGTTTCGGCCTCAATCCGTATTGTGAAAGTATCAGACCAGTCAGATTCGGCCCGGTCAATATCTCGTGCTTTTGCTCGAATAAAATAAACACCGGTATCACAATATACATGAGTCCGGGGAATGGTCTCACCACTTTGAAAGAACGGGGACCATCTCACTGAAGTCGTATCCCCCCATTCAATCCAGTATGTGATGACATTATCTTCGGGATCGACTGCATAAATACAAATTGATATCGTATCTGAAACAAAGCCGTGATCACGGCCGATAATTACCGGCCTACTGGGAGCGCGATTGCTGCTGCAGAACAGGAATATAGCTGTAAGCACCCCAAGGAATAAAACTGGCGCTTTAACATTAATGAATACGAAGAATCTTTCCAACAAATATCTTTTCATTATGACCTTCTTTAATATCAAGCTTACAGAAGTACGCCCCTACCGGCAAGTTTGTCAGGGAGAGATTAAGTGCGTGTAATCCTGGAGCCTGAGATTTCTGGCGAACAGTTCTAACGACTCTTCCGGATATGTCAATTAACGTAAATTCGACTTCGCTTTGACTGCCCAAGGAATAACAAATTCGAGTTGTTGTTTTGACTAAATTGGGAATTATCCCTAATAGGCGCGTGTCATATCTTCTTGTTCCGTCCTCACAGTAACCGGTGTAACCAGCGATGCCCAGAGTAAAGAACAGAACTGCGTTGCAGTTGTCGGCAGAAATTTGCAGGCGAAAAACAGCAATCGAATCGGAAGGATCATCATTTATTATACAACGGAAAGGAGCAAGTTCATTACTTACTACACTGTCAGGTAATATTGTGCCAAACTGGACAACAGAGTCGTAAACTGACGTATTCCGATCGCAGGGAATCAGTCTGGCGACAGTGTTAGCTGCAGAACCCGGGCCACGATTGTGCAGAGTGACAACAATTTCCAAGCTCTCTCCGGGCTCCCATAAACCGTTGCCATTCCCATGAGCATTATCTGAAGGAAACACACCAGCCAGAATCAACCAGGGTGATCGCACTGACAAAGGTGCATCGGTAGTATATCTGATAGCGCGGCGGGATTGAAGATACGCTGCGTTTGGGTGGTAGACGTTATTGTACAAGTATTGAATACCAGTTGTTTCAGATGAATCCTCAATTCCCACAGTGCAGGAGGAATTCAAAGCTACCTGCTGGTACTGAAAAACAATTTCTCCGTCGCCGGTTCGTGTAGGGTAAAAACCGGGATCAGACAGAATTATTTGAAACGTCTCCCGGATGTTAGGCTGGTTATAATGAGCAAAATCTTTAAATTCAATGTAATACCGGTGGTTGATTGAATCAAAATACTGGTAAGCCGTGCCATAACCATTACGATTTTCGTCAGGATTAAGATCATCCCAGAAGGGACAGATCATCAGCGGGGGACCGATGGTGTCCGGAATCGGGCGGTTATTTCCCGAACGGTAAGTAGTATATCCGAGTGCAAGAAAACCATTGGAAGAAACGGAAATGATACTGTCTATTCTGCCATAGAATTTAAATTGAAATGGCAGGCGTAAAGTACGTGTCACCGCATCTGAATCCGATATTGCCGGAATGACCGTTCCCGGTCCGGGTGGTGCAAGTTCCACCCAGCTGTAAATAGGTGCTCTGCCGGAAGCGGTGTCAGAATCGTCATAACACCAGTATCCGTAGCTGTCCGGACCGGAAGGATCAGAAACCGTTCCAATCTCTCCTGTCAGCGAAATAGAAGCCGTATCTGCATAATGGTACGTCTCACCCTGACCGTGTATTGTTATCTTAAAAATTACAGGTCTGTTCTTGGGAAGGTAGGGACTGACTGAAAGAGCAAAAGGATCCCTGTCCCCTATTTTACTTTCGCCAGCATTAACCGTGCCGAAATAGGATTGAGAATCGCCGACGATAACATTCGAATCAAGACAGCTCAGGATTACTTGAATGTTTCTTAAATTACCGCCGCCAACATTGCTGATAGCAATATAAAATGGACCGCTCTCGGAACTGCCGATCACTCCATTCCCATTACCATATGGTGCCGAATCAATAAACAACGCGGTATCGATGATGAGTTTTCCGGCACGAATTGTTAAATTTGCGGGTAAGCACCATGAATCATTATCATCATCACGCACCAGAAGGGTTGCAGAAATAACGGTTCCTTCACGGCTCAAACTGTCGACGATAAATTCAACCGCATCACCAGTACGCACTGAATCCGGTTCGATTGAATTAAAATAGGCGGTACTGTCAACAAGTGCAATGTACGGGCTGGAACTCCTGAAAACAGCAGTTACACCTGTTGCCGTTACCTCACCGTCATTTTTCAGAGCAAAATACAGCGCGATTCTCTCACCAGGGTTAATAATACGATCGTTACTTCCTGTAGAATCATCAATGGTTATACCTGAAATAGTTAAATATGGAATACCACTCGCTACGACTCGACAATTTCCTTCATAAGGTATCAGATTTCTCCCGGAAACAACCACATCCAGAATACCGACATGACCCGGGTTAATCTCAAGATATGAACAACCGGCACTGTCAGTAACACCGGTAACATAAATCGAACTGTCCATGGAACAGCAAACCAGAGCGCCAGCAACTGGCTGTCCCCCCGCAACAACCTCAATCCGGAACGTCTGAGGACCGATCGGAATAACCGAATCGTAGTGAACCTCAATATGGTGCGGAATATCAGTCCAGATACCCAACTCCGGGTCCCCAAGCAAATTCCATTCCTGATAGCGGGTCGGGTCATGATATAAGGAATCAACCCAGAACCGCCCACGCAGGGTTGCGGGACCAAGATGATTCTGATTCTCTTGAAAGATGGCGGTGAAAAACCCTCGATAACAGGCACTGCGGTAGTGCGCCCCATGACTGACTATGCCGGTTGTTCCAAAATAGGCGACTGCGCCGCCAAGAGTCCCCGGGGTACCAGCGCGCACGAATTTATCTCCATACATCGAATTTCCGCCTCCGGATTCCAGACTGATTGTTGCACAGGTTGCCCCGATCACTATGGGCATCTTTTCACGGTTTGTCCAGGAGAAAGGATCAATTGCATTAAATGGGTCCCACCATGTACCTACTCCCTGTCCGCGGTATGTAATGAAACTCCGGCCGGAATTCGCTGCTGCCGTAACATCACCACTCCCGTTACCCCGGTTTTTACTGAACGAATCAATATGGACATAGCCAGCTAAACGGCAGAACTGGTGCAGTAACCGAGAATCTCCCCAGTAAAGTGTATCATCTGGAGCATTGTCCTCCCGAACACAAGTGACTATGCTCTTGTACCACAAGCTGTCAGTCAGCGCCGGAGACCGTTCATAGGCAACCGTTTTTGCCACCAGTGTAGAACATTCTCGTGCATTTGTAACATAAAACCGCCCCACAGAAATTTCCATTTTGTAATCGCCGGTCATATCACCATAATAACAGTCAGTAGTGCCGTTGTAACTGGGAATCTGAGAAGGTGAACCGGCAAGCAGTATGTATTCCGGCTTTACCGGCCAGTTGTTATAGGCATTCCGGATATAGGACTGAATCTGTACCGGGGTCGTCCCCACCTGAGATACGGGCACAACCTTAGCGAGAACCCCTTTCTTGGTTTTCCATTGAGCCAGTGGCTGTAGAATCGGAACATAGGAATCGTAAGCAATTATCAGATACTTAGCACCCTGCTGTCCCCAAACGATTTGCCCCAGAAGAACGGCCAAAATAACGGAGGTTTTCAATCGATTCATATGTGTTATTTGATTATCACCTTCATTATGCCGGTATTATTCATCATTGGATTCGGGATGACAAAGTAAACTCCAGCCCCTAATCCATTGAGATTGTTTTCTCCTGGGGAGAGTTCGCATAGCTCTTGGCCGGCCATGTCAACGAGTACGCTTGAAGCAACACAGAATAATGTCCGGTTTAATATTACGGCAGACGGAGTTCGCTTAATATTCCACTGAATAACAGGTTCTGCAATCCCGATTAGCGTAGAACTCCAATGTCCTCCTCCATCTGTAGTGACAACTACGACCCCGTTGCCCGCAGCCATGCCTCTCAATGTATCTGCAAAATCGATATCAAAAAGGGTGGAATCAGCTCCTGAATTCTGAATAACCCAACTATTTCCTCCGTCACTGGTATGAATAATTGTACCATTTCTGCCACACGCCCAGCCATAATTACGGTTAATAAACTTAACCGCACGCAAAAAACGGGCATCAGGCGGAACTTGTTGCTGGATCCAGGAATTTCCTCCGTCGCTCGTATAAAGTACCACTGCCTGAAAATTCCGATCATTTCCGCCGACCACCCAGCCGTTACTGTAATCGGCAAAGTAAACATCGTAAAAATCATAAGTTGTATCCCGGCGCACAATCTGCCAGTTCTCTCCCCCATCAGTAGTTTTGGCAATCAATCCCTGACCTCCTTGAAAAGTATCACCGGCAGGCCAGTGTCCGGCTACAAGCCAGCCATAATTATGGTCAACAAACCAGACCCCCTGAAACTCTGCAGTATCTCCTGAAGGAAACGGGGGTACGGGCAGAAAAACCTGTTGCCATTCAGCTCCACCATTGGTCGTGCGTAATTGCACAATATCACCGCCCGCTGCCCAGCCAAATTCTCCATCAACAAATCGGATACGGGCAGCATGTTTAGGCCCACCTAAATTCTGTCTTGTCCAAGTCAATCCGCCATCAGTTGTCCCCCATATATCGCCAGCCCGTCCACAGGTCCAGCCGGAATCAGAAGAACAGAAAAATACATCAAAGAAGTCACGAATAGTCGGTACCTCTACTGTATCCCAGCTTGAGCCAAAATTACTGGAATGAAGGACAGCCGTCGTTTCAATTGTAACCACCCAGGCATGTGTTCCTCCCGGCGGGGTTGCAATACCATGATATATTAACCCGTTTGCAACCGAAACAACCATCAGGCAGACATTGAACATCAGTAACTTTGAATTACGCATACTCTCTCCCTTCTTAAGTTTATTTAATATAGATTATTCGTGTTGTTAATGGAAAGACCTTCCCCTCGGTATTGACCCAGCGAATAAAATAGATACCGGATTCAAGTTTCAAATCAGGATTCTGCCCCAGTTTCATATAGAACCGGCGGTTTCGATCAACATTGGCATTAATACGGTGAGTATATACGATATTCCCCGCAACATCAACAAATTCAATAATTGATCCCATACGGGTATTGCTTGCCTCAATCCAGATCCCATCACGCACAACTGTCGGCTGAATTTTAATCTGCGCCGGTTGAACCTCATCCTTAACCTCCCGGATCACAGTAAATGTATCTGGTGGGATTGTTGTGAATTTAATTGCACGGTGATTACTGATCTCTGCCGCTGGAGTGGGGTAATAGCCTCCATAGGTCCAGGAGAGACCGGCTCGGTGATCCGGACTTTGAATGCCAACTGTTGCAAAATTGTGATTATTACTGGGAATTGAATCGTCATTCCGAACATCGAGATATTGACAGACAATTGTTCCGTCACCGCTCGATGTGGGGTAATATAGCGGATCATAAAGTATTACCTGAAATGTCTGCTGTTCAGCTATGATCGGATTGCGGAAACCATGCACATGGTAGACATTACTCCACTCAACAATGAAACGGTGTCGCGATTCATCAAAATAGTAAAAAACCCCGCCCGCATTCAGTGTATCGGTCAGAAAATCATCCCAGAGAACCGCCACAAATCCGTCCGGTCCCTGAGCTGACGGTATCGCCCAGTTGTAAGGCTCGCCCCACCAGGTACTGCCGAATGCAATGTACCCGTTGTCGGAAATAGAAATTATATCATAATCATGACAGTAAAAACGGAATCGGAACGGTAAAGTCACCGGAATCGCCCGGTCCTTACCTAAGAGTACTCTCTCCCCCTGTCCCCCGCGATTCGGATCAATCTCATACCAGTCAAAACTCGGACGCTCGCGGCAGGCTGTATCCAGATCATCATATCCCCAGTATCCACCCCGGTCCGGCCCCAAGGGTGAGCTGACCGACGGTCTGCCTATTGCAAGGGGAAAGTTGATTCGCTGTTGAAATCCTTCGCCAATCAGGTCCAGGTAAATTGTAAAACTTCTACCCTTGACAATTTCCGGGGCGGCTCTTACCGCAAACCGATCACTTCCGTTGGCAATGGATTCCTGCGGTGCAATATCCCCAAAAACAGCAGCCGAATCAAGGATCTCAAGAGCAGAGGGATTGGAAGAACGTAAGATTCCGATTATTCCGGTGGCAGTGGTAGCCCCCTGGTTTTGAATCACAAATGAAACTTCGCTTGTTTCTCCCGGGTCGATAAAACCATTAGTGTCATGTATTACCGAACGCAAGATTTTGAATTTCGGCCCGGAAACTGCAAGATCGAAATCCGATGTCCAACTGCTGTCAGCAGTTAAAACTCTCAGCTGCAGATTGATACGCTGTCCACTCGTACAAAGAGGTGCAATATATACCGGGAACGGTTCCGTGCTCCGGACTTCACCGGGAGCCAGCGTCCCATAATTCCGTACTGTATCAATTACAGTCGCAAAAGAGTCCGGTGAGCTTAATATTGCTGTTACATTGAACGCACTCAGACTTGTTCCGTAATTTTTCAAATTTACAGTTAATTCGCTTGTTTCTCCAGGGACAACCATCGCAGGATTGTGAGACTGATAACCAACCAGCAACCCGCGGTATTCACCAGCAATTGCCGCCAGATAAGGCTTGAGGCTCCTGCCGGTAACGGTTATATAAAGTGTATCGGCTGTCGTGGTTGTAATTGTGAAGGCCGCAACACCTGAAGAATTGGTTTTCTTGACCGCTTGAACCTCCCCGGGCTTGTAAAGGCATACCTGGGCATCTTTCAGCGGCTGCCCTTCGCTATCCCGCACTTCAACACTTAACAGCGCAGTTCCTACTGAATAAACAGAAGGATGAGATACATTTATTGTCTTGGGAACATCAAGCCAGATGTTCATCGCCGGGTCACCAAGGAGATTGTATACATGAAAGTAAATCTTGAGGTCCGAGGAATCCTCAGGCAGTGGAAAATTAATGAGCTGTTCTATTTTCCCTGCATACATCGCCGGACCAAGCGTAACAATTCCCATTTCCAGTATTGCATTGTAGATACCATAATCCATACAGTTGTTCCAGCGGGTGGAAGTTCCGGTGTAAGATGAACCCCAGAATGCCACCCCGCCGCGCGGATTGGTGGGGGTTCCTGCTCTTAACCAGACTTCACCAAAACAAGGGTTTGCCTGATAGTTACCGGTTCCGCAATACAAACTGGTCACTACCGGCAGTTTCCAGCCATTATTCAGGTTGGCAACATCTTCACGCCAGAACTCGGGATAAATCCATCCTGTGGCCTGTCCCCAGCCTCTGCCGTTAATTAATGTTACCCCCCGATTAACAGCGGAATCAATTGGCCCCCGGCCATATCGAGTAGGGGGATAAAAAACAGTATCGACGCAATCAAAACCCAGATTCAGTAACCGTTCGCGGATTACCCGTTTCGTTACAAGCGCTGTCACTGCCGGTGTTCCCCCTTCCTGATAACTTGTTCCTACCATTAACGCCCGTTTAAACCACAGAGTATCTTCACAATACGGATTGGACTCATAACCGACAATTTTGGCTACAATACAATCCAGTTCTGAACTGTTGGCTGCCGGAAGTCTGCCGACAAAAAGATCCGCAAGATAATCATTCCCGTCAACACAAGCATAAGTATGATCTGTGACACAGGAAGTAGCTCCGGGCGTAGGAAATGCGGGGATTTTGTTAATTGCGCCCACTAACAACACATATGTCGGAGCAGGCTCCCAAGTCTGGTAGGCATTCTGAATATAGCTTCTTATCTGCTCGCGCTGGGCTCCAGTTTCAGATGTTCTCTTGACCCAGACCCTAAAACCCTTGCGTTCTTTCCAACGGGCGAGGGGTAATATATTTTCATAAAATTCGTCGGGCACGATTATCAGATAACCGGGCATTTGTTCATCACGACCTGCAGCAGGCAACCAGGGGAAGAGATAATCCGCCATCAGATTTCTGGGCTGAATGCGGTCTAAAGGACGGTAATACCCTACAGTAATGTCAGCTTCTTTGATACCCCCGGAAACGATCAGTTGAATTACCTCTACTCCGCCAGCTACCATTCGCCTCCCCAGCCGGACTGAAACATCTCCTTCAACTCCAATCTCCGGAAGCTGACCATCTACTACCGGCACAAGAATTGAGGCAACTGTGTCATTCTCAGCTGCTGTCAGTCGGAACTGTGCGGTAGAATTGGTTACCAGACTTGCCTCTGCTGATACTGCAAAGGCAAAATATAGCCAGTGTAGCATCATTAAAACTCCTTTTTAACAGTAACAATTCCCAGATCCCGATCAAGCACAAAGAAATAGTCTGTTCCGGGAATTGCTCCCACTTTATAAGCATATGGACTGGTAATTGTTGCTATCAGGAACGGATTTGCTCTGTCGGCGCAGTTTACTACCGCCACCCCCCCGGAACCGCAAGCGACAAATACGAGAGTATCTTCAATGGTAACCGCACTGGCATAACCATTTAACTCCAGAGCGGCGAGCTCAGTTAGATGGCCGGCTTGATCCTGTTGCAAAAAAATTACGCCGTTTCGTCCATCGGCAACGGTAATAAAACCGTCCCTGCAGTCGACACCGCGGGCATTCCCATCGGTATCAAAAGTTTCCGTCTGGCGTGGCGGAAAGGTATCCAGTTTCCAAACGGCAATTCCCAGTTGTTCACACGCAACACAGGCATATGCGTTCTCAATGGCGATACCGCGGCAATTACGGGGATAGTAATACTGAAACCGCAGATTGGGATATGCCGGCTGTGATATGTCAACTGCAATAAATTGAGCTCCGGCGGCAATATATACCCAGGAATCGCGAAGTGCCAGTGCGTAGCCATAACCGGGCTGGGGATATTCCAATACACCGGTAATCTTCAGGCTTTCCGGCCGGACGGCATTGATGATTACAAGTTCCTTATATCCGTAAGCCAGAAAAACCAGGGAATCCCTGGCCTTTACCCCCCAGGCGACATTCAGTGAATCCAGGTATTTCCCCTGAAGCCGCGGTTGCTCGGGAATACTGATATCATAGATCGCTAAACCAGCCTGTCCATCGGCAATAAAAAGCCTGTTTCCCAGAATTGCAAGATCATGGGGATAGCCCTGAGTTTTAAGTGCGCCCACAACCCTGAATCGCTGGAGAATGAAGAAGGCAGCTTCGGACCAGAAACCCCAGATATTACTTTCATTACGTGCCCGGACCCGCCACCAGTAACGACCGTCAGTTTTTAAATGCAGGTTTGCTGAAGCAGTACTTACAGTTTCCTCAACCACTATTTTGCGGAAATTTGAATCTGAAGCCACCTGAATGATGTAACCTGCTGCCGGCTGTTGTGCCTGCCAGCTGAAAGTTATATCCGCTGCCGTAATGGTCTCCCCTACCGGTGAATTCAGTATTACCGGCAGTGGTGCAGGCGCCGGTCTGATACAGGTTAATAACATAGTTGACAATGCTATTTTCAAGAAGATTCTGAGAGATCTGTTTTTCATTCCTCACCCTCCTGTTTATGAGGACTGGGCGAAACAGACTTCAATCTCACGGCAATCCCCAGACCGGCATGAAATGTGCGGTACTCCTTTATTTCCTCAATCTTATTCTGATAAGGAGCTTTGACATCCCGCCATTCCGGTCCGAACCAGAGATGAACTGTGCCAAAATTGAACCGGTAATCGACCCTTAAATTTATTGTGTGCAACTGGTCAACTCTTCCATAATGGGCAGAATCAACCGGTTCAGCAGTGTATAAACGATATCTATATTCATACTCGGGTCGGAAACCCATTTGCGGCAGATGAAGACGGGGGCGAACCGTCAGTGCCAGAAATATCCCGTGTTCCCGGTAGGATATGTCAGGAATTTTAGCTGCTGCCTGAGCAAGCTTGAAATTGTAGCCCGAGAGGAACCTCAAACTTGTGTTCTGCTGCCAATTCAGCTTCAGTTCAAAACAGTGACCTGCGGTATTGTAGTACTCAAATGGATGAATATAGTCATAATGTTCAAAACGATAACCGGGAATGATTTTTATCTTGGCCAATTGCTGTTGAAAACTGATACCCGCTAACTGTTCACTGAACCGGCACGGGTAATACCGGCTGGAATTTACCGGCCGGTAATACCGCAGCAGATAACTGGGCAACCAGCGACAGTATAGAAAAACCCGACGGAATCGGTCCAGCCGCTGCTCGAATTCAACACCAATCACGCCGTAACTTTTTTCCTGATTTACAAGATAATTGTGACCCCTCAGGTGCAGGCTTAGAGCGTTTTTGGGGGAGAAATGAACTTCCAACTCGCCGACAGCAGTAAAATCAAGGTCGTCGGCGGAACGATAGGGAAAACGCACTGTATCTTGCCGCTGAAGAAAACTGGTGAGTTCTGAAGGCGAAAGGCAGAACAGGTTTCGGTCATAGTCGACGCCCAGATAAAAACTGCTGAAAAACTGTTCTTTGCCCCAGACAGACACTGCAAATATCAGTGGCAGGAGTATCAGTATCTTCCGGAGATTACTCATACTTTTCCCCTGCCAGACGTTCAACCGCCACCGCCGCAGTTTTCGCTGGTGTACCCTTGATTACTACCGCAAGCTGATGCTCTCCCCCGGTTAATTCAATGACTAGCGCCTTCTCAGTTGATGGTATAACCCCGGTTGCTTCCTGATATCGTGCTCCCAACTCCGGTCTTACGCGAAAGCTGCGTTCTTTAAGCAGTGTATCTTTAGTTTTCACTTCTACGAGAAAATTCTGGTAACCGGTCATTGTCGGATCATAATCAATTCGAAACCGCAGTCTGATTCGACACGGACCGGAAACGGTAAAGCGGAATGGTGTGTAAGTTTTAATCGGGTAATAGAGAGAATCAATTCGATTCTCCCTGGCAGTATCCGAAAACACGAGGGTTAACGGCGACAAGAAATTCAATCTCAAACGTTCCCACGCCCGTGGTGCCTGGAAACGAAAGCGAACCGCAACCGTTTCGGCAGAGGCGCTGTCCAGTAACAGTCTGAATCCGGGCACAGCTGAGGTCAATCGCAGATAACAGGAACGCCATCTGCCGACGATCTGACCGGCCGGTCCCTGCGTGGAGCGGGAAGCGGTTGTCTGAAATCGCAATCGACGGACCGAATCCGCCGTGATAATGCTCAAATTGTACCATCCCGCAGGACCGGATTTACCTTTCCGCCCCAACCACAGCCTGGTATAAATACGGACCCAGACACCGGTATCAGGAATACCAGTCACTGTAAAATCAGCGAACTGATTTTTTGCCAGCAGATAATAATTCACAGCAACCGGACGCAGCACCTGCAGTTTTACCTGTCTGATGTCTGAATTAGATAAAATCTGAACCGCGGATGTAATGTTGGCAAAAATTAAGAAAATCCCTAACCCCTTCATACTGCCTCCTGCTCCTCTTCGGATTTAACCCCCAGATAGAATTCAATATCATAACGGACAACAAAAATCAGAAGCGCTATCAGGATTGCCGAAAATATGACCGCCAGACCGACCGAATAGCGACGTTCAAAGAAAAGCCGGCCACGACCAATCTCGGGCAACGGTTCGGGTGCTACTGGCAAACGGTAATCAAGGGCAATGCGACTGGGTTTGGCAATGTGGATTACCCGCCGACCCGATTTGATAAATTCAGCGACAATCCCGCTGCCCGCCTTTGCATGCCGGTCTGAAAATATTCTGGTCGGCAGTTTCAGAAGCGGATCGCCGGAGTTGGTAACCGGTAACCCCACCGCAATCAGCAAACGACACCGTCTGAAAACTTCCATGCGACTATTTATTGCCTGTCTTAAAGATTCGGGGCTCAGCAACGGAATGGACAATGAATCAGCGATCTGCCTCAATATGCTTCTCCCTTCGGGAGAAATCCCCCTGCCATCATCTGCCTCCCCACCGACAGTCGCCAGCCTGGTTGTGTATTCCCAGATTCCCGCATCGCGAAGCAATCGTTCCAGTTCCAGCCAGGTAAAACCGGGCCAGTTTGCACCCCACATCCCGGCACTTTGTGCTGTGACAATGACCGGGATCAGCTTCAAAGTTCTCACCGCTGCCAGCACCTGAACATTTAATGCTGGATAAGTTCCATCCCAGTTAATCGCCACTGTATCATCAGCCTTAGCCCCTGCCCGAACTAAAAGTTCGATCAAAGCCGCACTGAAATTCGGATTAGTGACGGTCAAAGCGTCACTCAGATCACTGCGACCATAGGTTACCGGCGTGTATTGAAGCCCGATCAGACCGGTTCCGTTGGGATCGTTTACGCTGTCAATCGGCAATTCCAGTCTCGTGACCCGGTAATTTTTGATTATACCGAAAGCCTGAGCAGAAAGCTGTGCCGCTTGGAGCTTCTCAGAATATAAACGGGCCTTGACGAAGCGCGCGGTCTTCAGTTCGGAGTAGAATAAAATCAGCGCCAGTAACGCCAAACTGGCGATAACCCAGCGATTTACCTTTCCCCGGCGCCGCCGCATTACACACCCCCGCCGGAAATAACCAGAATTACCAACCGCGTCAGCACTGCGGCAAGTATCATGCTGGAAAGGGTTTCAACCACCCCCTGACGGTTCATCCAGTAAGCGATAAGTCCGGGAATGACATATCCGATGACACTCAGATCCAACCGCAGGGAATCTAACGTTACCGGAGGGAAAATTTTAGTAATATACCCCAGAAGATATCCGATCAATATACCTAAAAGTAACATCCTCCTTCCAAACACCAGCATAACCTTTGACAAAACTCTGATTACGAGAAACGTTACGATGGCAACCAGTACAGTAGCAATGATCCGGACCGGTTCAGTCAGCATCAGCGCAATGTAGCCGGGAACGACAATTCCTCCGGCAGCAAGCCCGATTGTCTCGGTTAATAAAAAAGAAACGAGCATGCCCAGACCGATCGTTTCTATTATCATCGCTCCTCACTTTTGCTTACAAAACAGTTAATCAGTTTTTCTCCATAGCCTACAGTATTACCAGTGGCAAAGATTAAAGCAGCCTGTTCAACCAAGCTCCATACACGGTCATAGACAACTGCCGGATCGATCTCTCCGCCAAGATCAATTATCTTCTCTCGGGTGACTCCCACCTGAATTGCGCGATGAACAAATACACCTGTTAGCCCGCCAGTGACGACCAGATAATCATATTCCCAGTCTTTTACCAGCTCAGCGAGCTGGCGTGAGCGGTCTGCCCGGTCACGGCGACAATTCACAAGCACAATCCGGTGATTATTCCGGTTCCTGACCATTTGCCAGAGCATCCCGATTGAATCCGGATCATTGGCGGCAAGTGTGTTCACCAGCTCCAAAATTTTGCCGCGGTCGGTGATCCGGTAGATCCGCATGACACCCGAATCTGGGAGGCTGCGCTGCATCCCGGCAAGCGCTGTTTTACGTTCAACCCCCAGGCTTGCGCATACTGCCAGAGCAAGCGCCACATTTTCCTTGTGTTCAACATAGGAAAAGCCGGCAATTTCCTCATCACTTACAGTCCGAGGATCCGTTACCGTCATTTCTACCCCTGGCCGCAAATGCTGTTTGAGAATTTTCAGGGGTGTGCCCCGTTCGGCAGTAAAAAACCTGCCCTTCAGGGGAATGGTATTGCTTAACGCCCGGGCTACATCCAACACTGTCGGACCCATTACATCAAGGTGGTCTGCCCGCACATTGGTTATCACACCATGGGTGGGTCTGATCAGCATCCGGTTTTCCACCCGCTGATATTCCGGAACCAGTGCCATACACTCGATCACGAGCACCTGTGCCTGATAATGTCGTGCCAGCCGGACAATTCTCAACTCCTCAATAATATTTGCCTTGCCCAGACGCCGCACCGGATATTCTTCATCATCACCAATTATAAATCTCGGCTTCGTTCCGGTAACTTTAGCGACCACCCGATAACCACCTGCCCTAAGGCCCGCAGCAATCAAACGCGTCACTGACGATTTACCCCTTGTGCCGTTGACCTGTACCCGGATCGGAATTGTTCTGAGATTACGGAGATGAAGCTGGTACTCCACAATACCCCATCCGACAAATATCAGCACCAGAAGGAGGAGTAAAAACATTGATAAATAAAATTATATAATTTACCCCACTTAGTGTCAATCAATAAACTGACCGCCAATTCCGGCAGGGAATCGCGTATTTTATTAAAATGTCAACCCCAAATTAACTGCCCTGTTTATAACTATTGTAATTTCATCCAGTTATGTTTATGGGGGCTAGCCCCGGGCTCCCCCTACAGCTGTCCCCCGATTCATTATCAGAGAAATCGGGGCTGGCATTCTGAAAGTGAAACTCCGGTCTACATTATCCCCGACTGCTCACTGTTCCAAGTTGACTCTCCACCCGATACTTGCGTACATGCTCATGTAAGTCAACTTACCCGGCACAGTATCCTGCTGGATGGTTTCCTAATTGCGAATCAGGATGCGGATTATATTCAGAATCAGCCTGTGAGCATATTTCCATGTAACCTGAACGCGCTTGATTTCTGCGAAATTATAATTTCACTGCGGTATCAACGCGTTTTAATACCCTTTCTCCGAATGGTGGCATCGCCTGTCTGTTCAGTGAACTGAGGCCGGGATTCATCATCGCGAACTTGTTTGCAGGTAATGAATTCTTTTAATGCGGCAAATTTCTTCGGACCAATACCTGAGACATTGCAGATTTCAGCAATATCCTTAAAAGCACCATGTTTTTCCCGGTAACTTACAATTCGCTGCGCCAGTACCGGCCCGATTCCGGGTAAGGCCTCCAGTTGTTCAGCTGTTGCGGAGTTGATATCAATCACCGTATCTGCCGGCACGGAAGTTGCTCTCTTTAATTCCAGCGGCAATGAGGCAAGTCGGTGCCTTAACTGCCAGCTTTTGAAAACATTGATCACAGCACCAATCAAAAGTACAGCGCTGAGGAAAATCAGAACTGTTTTCTCCCGTTCATTCATCAGAATTTGAAAAGGACCCACATACTAAGGTCCACCCGCTCGTTACTGATGCCGGTAATGCCCTTGGTATAACTGTAGCCGGTATTGAGACCGGCTTCAATTGTGCGGGAAAAGCGGTACGAGGCACCAAGGGATGTCGAAGCGGTGTTGTCCCGCTGTTGCGGAACAGTATTGACTTCGCCAGCTTCATTCCATACCGACTGTTGACGAACTGTCTGACCGTAGCGGAACTGCCAGGTTAAGCTTACATCCTGAGAGAAACGGACATTTCTCAGAAACGGGATTTTCAATCCCTGTGGTGCTGAAAAGGCATATGAAAGAGAACCATTTATTCCTTGATTTCTGGTATCAATTTCACTTCTGCCAATGCCACTGGCAGTCAGATATGTTATGGCTAAATTCCGACTGTAACTAAATGCAATGTTCGAGGAAATCCTTTTCTTCCATGTAGTCTGCCAGGAAATCAGCGGATTAAAATCTGCAGTCCGCGTTTCCCCACGACCAAATACTGCCAGAGTTTCTCCGCCAGTTGCAACCGGCAGCAGCTCCGCCCGCATACTTGTAACTCGGCGATAATTACTGGTAAGACGGGAGTCGGTGGCTAAAGTTTTAAAGAGATTATGCACCTTGCCCAAGTTCAGTTCCACCTGAGGCCATACGATATTCTGATCAGCATGGGCACCAAGGATCGCCCGTGTCCTGCTGCGTGTTAAATCATACCCCAGTCGTGCCGAAAACTCCCGGAATCCGATCCCGCCGGAGAGACGCAGACTGTTATTCAAATCACGAGTGCGATTTACTCGACCGGCCAATGAATCAAGAGGAATGGTATCGCTGAAACCAAGCCGGTACTGCCAGGGAGCCACCTGTTGTATTCCGAGGTAATCACTGGAACGGGAAATGGAATAATTAATTTCCAGCGGCTCGAAGTACTGTGTTATTTCTCGAAAAATCTTCGAGATGTTAATTGATGAAACATTTGATTTTGTGATTGACCCCGAATCGGCAGTGGTGCCGGCAGAATCAGTAATAACCGGCAGCACAGTACTGTCTCCCGGAATGTTTATCGTCCGTCTGGTGCCGCGCGTCTGCGGTGAACGAATCTGGGACTGCATTGCTGACCGTGCCTTTAATTCTCTGGATTCAAGCCGTTCAGAAATTTCCGCAATATCGAACGCTGTTCCAATTGTGAGTTCACCGGAATTGGTCAGGTTACGATAGTCAGCGTATCTGGTTCCGGTCTTGGGACGCTCCTGATTAAATTCACCATCAAATTCTATCGATGGGGTCAGGGCGTCGCCAATTTCGATCTCATAAGCGACACCAAAGTTTTCACTCCGGCTGGCTTCAGTGCCTAATTGGAGAAACAATACAGTATCCTGAGCACTCACGAGAAGATCTCTTTCTGAATCCCAGCCATAATCAATGGACAGATCTTCCACTGGAGAAAAACTGATATCAAAGTTACTGCTGACTCCTTTTCCCCGGGCTGTATCAGCACGAACCGTATCTGAACGGATATCGGTGCGGGCGCCACTGTTAATACCCAGTCTGATCTCACGGGGAAGCGGATAAAGTTCCTTATCACCGCCGAGCGGGATCTTTAACTCCGGTCTGATACCATAACCCCACTGCCAGCCCGTGTAACTGCTTGAATCATAATATGGATAACTGTGATTTCCCGCCCAGCGCCGGCGCCAGGAAAAGTTCATCGCCTCAATAGTATAGTTTAGAATCTTGTTACCCGATTTCTGCTTGACAAAATTCCCGAGGACAATTTCCTGACTGTGGCTGGCACTGGAACGGGACTCCTGCTGTGCCCCGGTAAGGCGTAAATCCGGCCAGATCGGCGAATATTTGGGCAAACTGGTCTGACGAGTACGGTTGTAAGTTACTGGAATTGAAATTCCCCACTGGCGGGGCAGAATCCGATCAAGGTTTAACCGGATATCTGCTCCCAGATTTTGACTGTAACCTCCAGTCCGCACCCCGCGTGCTTCAGAAAATCGCCGGAAGTTGGGATCGGAATAGTTCCACCGCAATCCCAGTGCAACAAAATCACCAAGTTGAACGGCTGTTTGTGCGGTCAGACCGTACCCCGGCTCTTTCCGCGGTGCCGTCAGTCGCATATCATCAAACCAGATTCCACCACTTACCTGCTTCTGCTGCCGATTGGCAATACCCAGCGCATTCCAAATGATATTTGACAGGACCGGATTTCCCCGCACTGAAAATACATAATCCTGATATCGGACCGAATAGATTGATTCCGGGCGGATATGAAGTGATTCTCTGAGAACCTTTAGTTTGGGAAAAGAATCCAGTGGAATTACAAATTCAAACCATTTGCCATCTCGGCCTGGTATTTTTCTGCCTGAAGTAATCGGCGCCCGGAATTCGTAGTAATTTATTGAATCGGAACCGAGGCGGATAAAACATTCAAGTTCGTTCCCGTCATCGTGAACAAAGAAACGCAAGTCCTGGTAATCACGGTAGTCCTCACCACTGGTTGTTGTTTTTACCACCCACGCTTGGCGGTTGTAATGTAGATTGTGATAACCCAGCAGCAGCGATGCCTCAGTTTCGATAACTCCGGTAACGTCCCGCTTAAGTTCAAATGGCGAACTATAACTGGTGTCTGTCTTCTTGGAAACCTGGGACACCCAGACCTTTTCATTAGTATCAAGTGGTGCGGAATTGCTTGGCGTAATATCGCTGATTCTCGGATTACGCCATTTGGTCCCTAAAAATTGCAGACTGAATAATTCAATGGTATCTGTACTGCTGAACCCATCCAGCCATATTCGCACAATTCTGATATCTTCCCATTTCGGATTGCCTACTTTGGAGTAAAGTGTACTGTCCCGCAGGGGCAGTCGATACAGTCGCCATCCATTAAATAACGGTGTAGAGTATTTTGTCTCTCCTAAGGAAATTGTATATTCAAAATAATGGTTGTATCGGGAAAAACCATTGCGATCGATATCCTCGGCATCGAGCCGGCGGTTGCCCTCGGTACCACTCTGATTCCCCAGCAGATCGTAATCATCGTTACCTTCATCATTTGAACCCTGATTCCAGAGCGAATCTTCACCAAATACTGTATCTAAACCGGTATCTTCCCATTCATCAAGCACTCCATTCCCGTTGCGATCCTCAGTATCTAAGTAACCGTTATACCCCTTGATTGTTCCATCCCGGGAACGACGCGGTGCATCCTCATCAATTGCCATTCCAACAGTAATATGAACATTCCCGTTTCCCCTGCGTGACCGGAGGATCATTTCCAGATTCTCGATTTCTGTAAAGTTCATTCCCAGCTGGCCCGCTGGCGCCTGCATGATACCTGCCCATGATGCATCATTGTCAGGGGTAAACACCAGTTTTAAAATATCACGCGTCTCCCTCCCTTCATCACCGATATCAGGCCCGAAAACACTGTCCTTTCTTACTTTCTCCCGGGGCGTAAACCATTTCAACGGTGCTGTGGCAAAATTCGCCGTATCTTTAGTAACCGGGACGGAGGCAAATGACCAGAGCATTGCCGTATTGGAAACATCACGCGATATCACTGTGCCTTCGAAATCATCCAGATAGGCAACCCCGCGGGTATTGGGATTGGGCATAGAAATTGCCCCTTCGGTTTTAATCTCGAAGCGGGATGGGGTTTGCGTCCAAAGCAAAGGCAGTCGGTCCAGAAACGCTGTTACTGCATCCGAACTTGCTCCATAGGAGATATCTCCCTCAGCAATCATCCTTTGAAAAGGTTCTGAACCCAGCTGCGGTTTTTCTTCGCGGATCCCCTCATTGCGGTAAAAGAAACTGGTGCCGATTTTTCCGTTCTGAAGAAATGTTCCTTCAACTCTGGTCCCGACAAGCGATTTTTGAGTGATCGAAAACCACGGCTGGTATTCAAAATTCACCTGAATATCAGCATCGGGTGGTAGGGGCTTTAAAAAGGTAAGTATTCCCGTTTTATAATCAATGCTGTAATCTGTGCCTCTGGTTTTCACCTGCCCGTTTACCGTCACTCTTTCCGAACCTTCTAATATATCGGTCTGCCCCAAATAGTAAGTCTCAGTAAGCGTGTAGTATGAAACTACCATGAAATATTTTCTGCCTGCACCCGGAGGCAGAAAGTCTGGATCGACCCGATAAATTATTGAATCCTTAACCGATAGCGATTCATAGGCAAACGGGTGCTGCAAGGGAAATTTGATTAAACCCGACTTGCTTTCAAATACCGGGTAATCCAGTCGACCGTCGCCATCCGGATCGAGGCCTAAAATTTGCAAAAATGGTTTACCAAAGAAAGGGCTCTCTCGGCTATTTTCATAGTCATAATGCTGTCCTTCGGGATTGTACCGGTACAGTCTAATCGTATCTAACTTTACATCGCTCTGCCTTAATTGATAGCAGTTGCGCAGTTGCAGATCCCATGCCCGAGATAGAGAATCGGTAACTTCGGGTTTGATTAAACAAAGAACCAGAGAATCACGAAGCGTCTGTCCACCGATTGTATCGTTCTCCTTATAGATTACCACCCCGATAACATAATTCCGTTCTATGGATGATATAAACTCCAGGATGTTACCTGGCTGCAAGACATAATCTACGCCTGGAACTTTCAAATCAAAATCACCACCGGTACGATCGTAGCTCCACCAGCTGGGATTCGGCACCACTGAATCCGGATTGTCGGGAAAGACAGTCGCAATCGCCCTGGTTGTAGCCTGATTATTCCCCGAGTTTTTATCGTCGATATAAACTCTTAATCCGGTTAAGCGCTCAGAACTGTCAACACCGGGCAATCGGTAAAATCGCCGCTGCACGAAATCCGTATCCCAGATAGTATCAACGGTAATACGACGCCGCCCTGTAAAATTCTGGCTTTGACTCTGGGACCCCTCCTGGGAAGCAACAGCGTAAATATCCGCACCAGCAATTTTGCCTCGTGCTGATATTCCAAATAACCCCTGATGTGCAGGTAGATCACCGGTATAAATTGATCCCGGAATATAGAGGCGGGTATCCCCAAGCTCAACAGATTGAACAATATCGTCCTCGGTTCCTGTGTACTGAAGCTTTATTTTATTCTGCTGTTCCTCACGCTCAGAATTATGATCCAGGGTAATTTTAGTCCGTTCTCCAATTGTCCCGTTTACATTAACTGCAAGCTGCTGCTCCAGTTTCAGTTCCGGGAATAAATTCTGCCCGCTGAACATCTGTGTCGCGCCCTTGATTACTGTCTGACTGCCTCCCAAGGTAATCCGGTCACTTCCCGAGATATCAATTCTCGAACCCTCTCCCAAAAGTGGCAACTTGGGCAACTGGATATCAGGAATCAGGCCGGAAGGTTCGGCTGCCAGCTCCCGCTGTTGCATAGTAAGCTGTGCCTGCTTCTGCCAGGCAGTAACAACCGCGTTTTTGATGGAATATTCAAGATACTGATCAATCGGAACGATCTTATCTATACCAAGATAAATGTTGTTTTGCCATTTCTCCAGGAATACAATTCCCAAGGAGTAATCTACCCGCGGGACTATCTGAGGTTGCTCGAGTAAAGAGTAGGCAATTACCCAATTAAACAGGATAAGAAAAACCCTGAACGGTCTGCTCACTGAAAAAACTCCTTGAAGATGTGGGTTAATTTGTCCGCGCTCAGATTATTTTGCTGAAGTAAAAGCGACCTTGGGCCATGTTCAATGAAACGGTCTTCAAGACCAATGCGTCGCAATCGGCAGGGAATATTGTTTTTCTCCAAAACGAGGCTAACCGCATTTCCAAATCCACCGTAAAGAGTATTTTCTTCCACTGAAATCAATTTCCCGCAAATCGTCGCCAGTTGTTTTATCAGGGCAACATCAACCGGTTTTGCTGAACGGGCATCTGCTACCGTAATATTAATTCCCTGTGCTGACAGGTTCCGGGCAGCGTATAAGGAAGGAATTACGGTCGATCCGAGTGCCAGCACTGCTCCATCGGTTCCCTCCGTTAAGATTTCACCATTTCCTGGCACGATTGGTTTCCGGACGGCTGGGATTGGTTCCACTTCACTACCGCCACGTGGATACCTGATTGCTATCGGACCATCATCATAGTTTACTGCAAATTCAAGCATGCTTTCCAGGTCCAGTCCGTCGCGGGGTGCAAAGACAACCATTTCCGGCATCATCAGCAGGTAACTTAAATCGTAAGCACCATGGTGGGTAGGACCATCTTCGCCGACTATACCTGCCCGGTCAATGGCAAATACTACCGGCAATTTCTGCAGGCAGACATCCTGCAAGACCTGATCCACGGCGCGAAGGAGAAAAGTAGAATATATTGCGACCACCGGCTTCATTCCATTCTGAGCAAGTCCGGCAGCAAATGTTACTGCATGCTGCTCTGCAATTCCGACATCAAAAAACCGGTCAGGAAATTTTTCGCGGAACTGTCTTAAACCGGTTCCAAGACACATACCGGCAGTGATTGCCACAATGCGGGAATCCTTTTCTGCCAACTCTACCAACTTTGCACCAAAATGTTCGGTAAAAGTCCTTGCTGGATGAGACAAGGGTTCACCAGTCTTGATATCGAAGGGACCGATTCCATGAAACAACTCCGGGTTTTTAAGGGCGGGATCGTAACCAATTCCCTTCTTAGTAACCACATGGATTAGAATCGGACCAGAGAGATTTTCGACTCTTTTAAAAGTTGTCAGCAGCTCATTAAAATCATGACCATTCACCGGACCAATGTAACGAAACCCGAGTTCTTCAAAAAAAATGCTGGGCACGACAAGATTTTTTAATCCTTCTTCAAGTTTTCGTGCTGCTATTCGCGCCTTTTCGCTAAGGTGTCGCGGAAGATATCCTAGTAATGTCCAGGTATCTTCCTTAATGCGATTATACATGCGACCGGTGATCACGCGATTCAAATAAGAAGCCATCGCACCGGAGGAACGGGCAATTGACATTTCATTGTCGTTGAGGATGATAATAACATTTTCTTGAAGCGACCCGGCATGGTTTAACGATTCAAATGCCATACCGGTAACGATTGAACCGTCTCCTATTACCGCAATTGTGCGGCGCTGATTATTTTGCAGACGGTCAGCTACCGTCATCCCTAAGGCAACGGATATTGAATTCCCTGAATGTCCTGTATCAAATACATCGTATTTACTTTCGCAGCGCTTGGGAAAGCCAGCGATCCCGCCGTATTGACGAAGGGTGTTAAATTTTTCCCTCCGGCCTGTAATTAATTTATGGGTATAGCACTGATGCCCCACATCCCAGATTATTCGATCATGGGGTGTTTTAAAAATATAATGAAGCGCAAGCGTCAACTCTACCACTCCAAGATTGGGCGCAACATGCCCACCGGTCCTGGCGGTAGTAGTAATTATCACTTCCCGTATCTCCGCCGCAAGCATGCGCAATTCCTTGACCGATAATTTTCTCAAATCTTCTGGAGATTCAATCAGTTCCAGCATATTATCCTCATTTCCGCCGTTTAAGAATCAGTTCTGTCAATTGAGCGAAAAAGTCAAACTCAGGCCCCAACCGACGAAATCTCATTTCCGTACTTTTTGCTAATTTCTGTGCTTCGAGTTGTAACTGATTGAAGGTTAAATTGATATTCCGTCCAACGGACGAATCCGGACTGCGGTCCGTCTCATAGTCGAGCAAATCGTCAGTCAACTGGAATAAAGTTCCCAGATCGACACCCAGCTTAAATAACCGCTTTTCCCGTTCGGCACTGGCGCCAGCGATGATAGCACCAGTACTGATGGCAGCCGCAAAGAATTCCGCCGTTTTTAATTTGGCAATTCTGAAGTAATCCATTTCTGAAAATTGATCAATGTCGAGGATCTGACCGCCCGCCATTCCGCTAGGTCCAATAGCTGAAGATATAGCATGTATTGCCCTGATTTTCCGTTCGTCAGGCGCCCTGCTCAGTGCAAAAACCTCAAATGCCTTAGCTAGTAACGCATCGCCTGCAATGATCGCTGTCGCTTCGTCAAATTTCCTGTGAAGGCTGGGCCGACCACGTCGGTAATTATCATTATCAATGGCTGGAAGATCATCATGAATCAGCGAAAAGGAATGTATCAATTCCAATCCGCAACAGAAAGGCAATATCCAGTCACGTCGTCTCCCACCACATGCAAAATAGGTCTCCAAGGCCAGAATGGGCCTGATACGCTTACCGGGGCTGAGAACACTATAACGCATTGCAGCAGCAAGTCGCTCGGGAACTGCAACACCAAATTTCAAAACCCGATTCAAATGGAGGTTAATTAGCCGGCGGTCACTTTCAATCCTTGCTGTTATATTCATTAACGCTCCGTTTTTAATCCCGAATTTATCTCAGCAGCCAAAACTGTATTGCTCAACAGCATTGCTACGGTCATCGGTCCCACACCACCAGGAACCGGCGTAATTGCTGATGATTTCCTAACTGCAGTTTCAAAATTTACGTCCCCTACTATTCCCCCATCGGTTCTGTTGATACCAGCATCAATGATAACTACTCCTTCATTTATCATCTCCCCGGTAACAAAATTAGGTTTGCCGACTGCTACGACAAGTATTTCCGCAATTTTGCATATTGAAATCAAATCTCTGGTTTGACTGTGAGCAACGACGATTGTGGCATCCCCATACTCACCCTTACGAAGTAATAGATTTGCCAAAGGTCTGCCCACCAACAGACCTCGTCCGATTATCACCGTGCGTCTGCCGGATGTACTAATTGAGTATCTTCGAAGCAATTCTACGATCCCCGCTGGAGTTGCAGGAATAAAAACCGGGTTGCCAGCTAACAATCGTCCCAGATTGATTGGTGTCAACCCGTCAACATCCTTATTGGGTGCAATTAACCCCAACATTACTTCAGTATCAATATGTTTGGGAATCGGTAATTGAAGGATAATTCCATGAACTGCTGGATTTTCATTAAGACGATTGATTGTGTCAATCACTTCATGCTCTTGAGTTCCTTCGGGAAAGTGAATCACCTCGGATTCTATTCCCAGTTGTTTACAGGCGTTTACTTTATTGGACACATATATAAGAGAAGGGGGGTATGAGCCGATCATAACGATACTCAATTTGGGATTTATACCACGCCCTTTTAATTCTGCAACTCTAACCTTGAGCTCATCTTTAATCTGTTTAGCAATTGACTTACCGTCTAAAATCAAAGGGTGCATAAAATTCTCCTTTTACTCAACAAATAACCACACATCGACTCTCTTTTGAAAACGGACGATGTAGAATCAACTATTCTCGTATCGCTATCTGCTAAAGCCATTAAATACCAGAACTGATCTCTATATTGCTACCTCCTATAGCTCTTTATGGTTTCAGATTCAAATTTCATTGTCTATCAGTTTCGTGGTTGAACGGCAATAAACATCGGCTGCCTGTTTCTTTTAATGTATACAAGAACGGGTTCGTTTAATCCGGCAATCTCTTTAGTAATCTGTTCAAAATCATGTCGGTCCATAATTTGTCGTTCGTCTATTTTTAAAATAATATCTCCGGGTTGAAAACCGGCTTCTTCCGCAAGCGAATGAGGTTTGACCGATAGTACTTTAACGCCCTGTTCACAACCAGCATATTCTTTATCTTCAGAAGACAGGTCTGCAACTTCCAAACCGAGCCAATCATTATTTTGATCTTTGACACTCGGCAGCTGGGACTGAATTAGTTCGGGAAATTCACTTAATACCGCCCTCTTGATTAAAACACTTCCTTTACGAATAATCCGCAATGTCACCCGGGTTCCCGGTCTTAAATCGGCGATCATCTCCCGAAACTGTTTTACCCCCGTAACCGGCTCTCCATTAACATCCAGTATCACATCCCCAACCCGCAAACCGGCTTTTTCCGCAGGCGTATGAGGTATTACTTCACTAATCAAAATGCCGTGATTAACAGTTAATTTCAAAGCCTTTCGCAACTGTTCGGTAATTTCTTGGGGTACAATTCCAAGATAACCTCTGGTTACCTTTCCGTATTTTATCAACTGTTCGGCTACATTTTTTACGTAGTTGACAGGAATTGCGAACCCTATACCGATATTTACCCCCAGTGGAGAACTGATGGCTGTATTTATACCAATAAGCTCTCCGCGGATATTAACCAGCGCTCCACCAGAATTACCTGGATTAATGGCTGCATCGGTCTGGATAAAATCCTGTCTAGTGGGTCCTCCCGGCAGCTGAAACCCCGATCTTCCTATAGCAGAAATAACGCCAACGGTTACTGTTCCTTGTAAACCATAAGGATTACCGATTGCAATCGCCCAGTCCCCAACCTTGATACTTGCAGGATCGGCAAATTTTATCGGAACCAAGGAAACTGTGGGTTTTATTATCTTGATAACAGCCAAGTCAGTCTGGGGATCAACCCCTATAATCGAGATGTTTTCATTTTTAAACTCGGTCCCATCATTTAATTTCACTATGATATTATCATAGCCTGCAATCAGATGATTATTAGTAACAATATAACCGTCACTACTTATAATAACACCAGAGCCCAATGAATACACATTTCGTTCCGGGAGATAGAAATCCCACGGGAAAAATTCAAAAAATTCATCATTCCAAGGTTTAAGCGGATTTGAACTTTTAATTTTTCGCTCCGCCGAAATATTTACAACAGAAGGAAGAACTCGTTCAACGATGGAAGTAAAGGGACTGTGAGCGAGCAAAGATTCAGGTAATTGGGGTAGAGCCAATAAAGAATTGACCATAAATAATGAACCCACTAATACAGTGATTACCTTATCAATCAGGGAATTAATCACGAAACCGTCTCCCTTAAGGAGGAAATTGTTGCCTCAATATTGACAAAATTCATTCCCACAACCCCAGAAATCAATCGTACTATATCAACACCTTTTATTCTAGCTGTACGGACCTGGCGGAGTATATACTTCAGACAAGTATTCAGTTGCGATGATTCGTACTTGGCTGTATTGGTGGCTCCAAGTTTTTCGTAGTGAGATAAGATTTTCTCCAAACCAGAAACCAATAGCTGCACATTAGGATTTACAGACTTGGGCGCATAAATCAACCCCTTCTCCTTGATGCGTCGGCGTTCTATAACATTTTCTAATGCCTCAACAATTTCATCGTCATTGGGGAAAGGCGTAGATTTAGTCTTAATTATTGCCAGCCTCAAATTATGAAGCACCTCGAACCAATTTCTTTCAAATTCACTGTCTCCATATATATTCAGCAACTTCTCTAAGGCTGCTTTTCTACTTTCTAGTAGATATTCACACCCATCTGGACATTGAATAATTGTCCGTCGCAGACGGCCACAGCATCGTGAACAAATTTCCATCTTTACTGCAGAACATAACCGATTACCGCGTCTTGAACAATACAAACACTTGGACATATCATAGTATAATCAGCGGACATTTTACTGCAAGTTTTACACTACTATTTCATTGCTTCAGATTTCGTAAAGGAACGATCTAACTGAAATTCAGATAAATCTATGGTAGATTTTCCTGTAGTAATCAGTTCTGCCATTAATTTACCAATTGCCGGACCGAACATAAAACCATGACCGCTCATACCAGCAGCCACATAATATCCCTCAACAGATGTTTTACCGCATATTGGATTCCCATCCGGACTCATTTCGTAAGAACCTGCCCATTGCCTCAAAACTTTCACGCTGGATAACTTCGGCAGCAAACGTATCATCCTCCGTGGCATCTCAGTAACAAATTCATCACTCGAATCTAAACGGTAGCCGGGAACTAATGGAACCGGCGTATAACAACCTATGATATGTCCGGTACCATAATGCTGCAGGAAGTAACAGCCATCAGAACGATAATCAACCAGCATAGGATCCAAACACCTTTCAACTGCTTCGGTCACTAATGCTTCATGCCGATCTGGTGCCACTGGCACTTCAACTCCCGCCATCCTCCCTACTTCTGATGCCCAAGGACCGGCCGCATTCAGAACTACTGGAGCAAAGAATTCATCTCCCTTGTTAGTCACCACTGAAACAACACGCCCTTTGTGAATATTAATACCTACAACCTCCGTTTCCGTATATACTTTAGAACCCATATCTCTCATTCTTTTCAGATAACCAAATGTCACCTTGAATGGATTTGCCTGTCCGTCCGTAGGACACCATGCCCCCCCGATTAATCCTTCGGTGTTCAATCCCGGAACAATACGCGCACATTCATCAGCACTAACAAATGCAACATCAAGACCACATCGCCGTTGAATTTCAATTGCTTCCCCAAATGATTTTTTACGTTCTTCGTCAAAAGCCAAAAAAAGATAACCGCCGGCATACCATTCAATATCTTCTCCAACTTCTTCTTTGAAATTTTGAAATAGTTTAATACTTAGGAGCATCACCTTAATAGTTAACTCATGGGAAAACTGTGCCCTGATACCCCCGATACATCGACCAGTCGATCCGGCGCACGGAAATTTTTTTTCTAACAAAGCTACTTTAAAACCTGCCTTAGCAAGATGATATCCTACGGCGGCGCCAATTATCCCCCCACCAACAATTACTGCATCAGCTGTTTTTCGACTCATATCTGTATTGACCGAGTAATTGTAATTTTACAGGTTTTACCGGTGGCCTTGATTTGGGAAATTGCAATTTTGCTATAGGAGTACCGGTCATTTCCTCGACAATTCTAGCAACAACCCTCATACACCCTCTACCACCGCAATGTCCCATTCCGATGCGCAATATCCGTTTTAACTCTTCTAGCGAATGATAGCCATTTTTAATCGCCTGTCGAACTTCATCTTCGGAAATCTCCTCGCAGCGACAAACTACAACAGAATTTAAAGCAGATTTCTTTACTGTTCGCTTTGTTCTATTACCATGTCCCATAATACATTGCATTTTTCCTTTTTGCAATACCCCTTTGGGAGGGAAAATTAGATATCATAGCCTCAAATCAATCGTATATGCCTTACATCTTTCCAGAATCTCTTGGGGACAGCAACAGTAACTACTGCACACCGGTTAAATCTCTGACTGTCAAGAAGTTTAACAACTCTGCCGTAGCAAACTTTATTGCCATTACGATCAAGGCATAAAACCTTGGCGTCGGGTTGAGGACGTGGGATGAACTCGTATGGCATCGCAATGGAAACATGGGTTTTGGTATAATTGAAATCGATTACAAATATTGCCAAACCCGGGCATTTGGTTATACATATCCCGCATCCGTTACAAACTTCAAAATCTACCCTTGGTTTGTTAATAAGTGCACCTTCAATTTTAATTGCCCCCCTAGGACAAGCGTAGGCACAGGGGTTACAGGGGATGTTTTCAATACATTCAATCAACACAACTGGCCTTTTTTGGAGTCGAGAATATGAAGGAATAAGCCCATTCCTTTTAAGATCGTTAAATGTCAAAACGCCAGAACGTCTGTATTTTTCAACTGTCATATTGCTGTGAGTATAAATACTTTTTAATATCAGTCAAGAATCAAACAAATCTGAGAAATGTTGACACTGATTAAACTTTCCTTATCATACGTCAATATAAATATTTTTCGGAGGTTAGTATGGAAATATTAGAATCAGGTACGGGAGAACTCTTTCACCCACCAGATCCGGATGGCTTTCGGGAATGGGTTCACAAACATAAAAATACCCGATTGGTTTCCAAAATCATGTCAGAACAGGAGGCAATTGCACGCTTCGTTCAAGACGGGGATTACATCGGAACTGAATTATACGGAACTGTCCGAGCACCAATGTCGCTAATACGGGAGCTGATTCGGCAGGGCAAAAAACATCTTAAAGTAGCGGGACAGGGTGTCCATGAACTTGATCTTCTTCTTGCTGCTGATCTTGTTGACTGCTTAGATATTACTTACATAGGTTGGGAAATCTACGGAATTTCATCGATTTTACGTCGCGCTGTGGAATCAGGCCGTGTTAAGACCGCCGAATGGTCCAATGCAGCAATCTCTTGGCGGTTCAAAGCAGCAGCCATGGGTGTATCGTTTATCCCTGTCCGTTCCATGCTGGGTACCGACACGTTTAAATACTCAGCAGCGAAAGTTGTTAAGGACCCCTGGACTGGAAAACCAGTGTGCTTGCTTCCTGCTCTTTACCTTGATGTCGGTCTGATCCACGTTCATCAGGCTGATGAATATGGCAATTGCCGAATTGAGGGTATATCCGGATTTGCATTCGAACTTGCTCGCGCATCCAAAAAATTAATCATTTCTGCCGAAGAAATTATATCCAATGAAGAAATCCGGCGTTATCCAGAAAGAACAATTATTCCCTATTATCTGGTGGACGCTGTAGTTCCTGCCAAGTATGGCTCTCATCCGGGTGAGATGTGCTACCGGTACTGGCGTGATGAAGAGCATCTTCTACAATTTTACCGGGATTCAGCTGACCCTGAAAAGACCAAAGCATATCTCGACAGATGGGTCTATGGCTGCCGCAACCATGATGAGTATATCAAGCTCGTGGGAACTGAGCGGCTTAAAAAACTCGAAATGGAAATCGGGGGGAGATGATGAACTCTAAATATAATGAAGTTGAATTTTTGATCTGTCTTGCAGCCAGTCTTATGGAAGATGGGACGACTGCGTTTGTAGGAACAGGCATCCCTATGCTTGCTGCGGCTCTTGCCAAGAAAACACATGCTCCCAACCTTGTTGCTGTTTTTGAATTTGGGGGAACAGGGGCGTCTCTTGAGAACTTACCCCTTGCTGTTGGAGATTCTCGAACCTTCCACCGTGCAGTCGCTGCATCGGGAATTTGTGATATTATGGAAACAGCACAGCGGGGCTTTATCGAATATGGATTTTTGGGGGCTGCCCAGATTGACATGTACGGCAACATTAATACAACAGTAATTGGCAACTACTGGCCCCCGAAAGTACGCCTACCTGGTTCAGGGGGGGCAAATGATGTCGGATCTCACTGCTGGAAAAACATAATAATTATACGCCAGCATGATACAAAAAGATTTGTTCCCAAGGTCGATTTTCTTACCACTCCCGGATACCTCAACGGTCCCGGAGCTCGGGAAAACGCAGGGTTGCCACCTAATACCGGTCCTTATCGAGTCGTTACCAATCTTGCATTAATGGATTTTGAACCCAATTCAAAACGCATGCGTCTTATTGGACTTAACCCCGGAGTAACAGTAGAACAGGTATTAGCCAATACGGGTTTTGACCTACTGCTTGCCGATAATATCGTCATCAACTCCGAGCCAACCGCGGAACAGTTGCGAATCCTTCGTGAAGAAATAGACCCTGAACATTATTATATCTAAACAGGAGGGAAATTGATACTGTCAGCTACTCACCAGCAGTTCAGACATGAAATTCGGGAATTTGCCAATTCAGTAATTAAACCCCGGGCAGGGGACCACGACCGTTCCGGAAAATTCGTAATTGAAAATGTCAAAGAAATGGCATTGCGGGGATATTTGGGCATTCCTTGGCCCAAGGAACTGGGTGGTCTGGGGCTAGATTATCTTGCTTACGCAATTGCAGTTGAAGAAATCTCGCGTGTGTGCGCATCTACCGGTTTAACACTTGCAGCCCATACATCCTTGGGGACTTATCCCATATTCAAATTTGGTACTGAAGCCCAAAAGTTAAAATATATCCCACCACTTGCCCAGGGAAAATATTTAGGTGCCTTCGGCCTCACTGAACCCAATGCAGGTAGTGATGCAGCCAGTATCGAATCCACAGCCCAAAAAGTTGCGAATGGCTATGTCCTTAACGGCACTAAACGGTTTATTACCAATGCCGGTTTCGCCGGAACTGTAGTTGTGGCTGCCACTCTTGATCGCAAGCTCGGACGAAAAGGGATAACCTGTTTTATTGTTGAAACAAAATCTCAAGGTTTTATCGTTGCTAAGGAAGAACATAAGCTGGGATTGCGCGCCTCCAACACGGTAGAACTTGCCTTTGAGGATCTATTTGTTCCCCAAGATAATCTTCTGGGACATGAATATGACGGCTACCGCATCTTTATGGAGACACTTGACGGGGGACGTATTTCTATCGGTGCATTCTGCCTGGGAATGGCACAATCTGCACTTGACAGCCTTATCAACTGGGCACAAAAAAGAGAAATCTCTCAGCAGGCAGCAAAGGCGATTGCAGATGTGGCAACCGAAGTAGAAGCAGCCCGCCTGTTGGTTTACGATGCTGCTATCATCAAAGATCAGGGGAGGCGTGCTGATAAACAATGTGCATTCGCCAAACTGTTTGCGTCGGAAGTTGCCATGCGCTCAGTAAATGTTGCGATGAGCGTTATTGGCATCCAGTCGCTTGATTCCGAATCGGATCTAAACCGGGTCTACCGAGATGCAAAATTAGGTGAAATTGGCGAGGGCACATCAGAAATCATGCGCCTGATCATCGCCAAGGAAGTATTAAAAGAAGAAGTATAGGAGGTCAAATGAACTTCAGTCTTACCGAAGAACAGGTAATGCTGCGAAATATGGTCAAAGACTTTGCTACCAAAGAGTTGGAACCCAAAGCCGCTCAGATAGATGCCTCGGGCGAATTCCCGCATGAAACAATCAGGAAACTGGCGGACCTCGGACTTTTGAGCATGACTATACCCGAGAACTACGGGGGTGCTAATTTTGATTTTGTCTCGCTGGCGATTGCGATCGAAGAAATTTCCCGGGGGTGTGGTTCAACGGGAGTTATCACAGCAGTACACAATACCCTCTGTGCCTGGCCAATTGTCAATTGGGGAACTGAAGAACAAAAAGCAAAATACCTCCCCAGAATGGCTACCGGGGAACTGTTGGGTGCTTTCGGGCTTACTGAAGCCAATGCCGGGTCAGATCCAGCATCAATGGAAACAAAGGCAGTATTAAAAGGTGACCGCTATATCCTGAATGGTTCCAAGCGTTTTATCACCAATGCCGGTGCCGCCCGGATCTTCGTTGTTTTTGCTAAAACTGCCCCCGAGCTAGGCAGCAAGGGAGTAACCGCCTTCATCGTCGAAAGAGATTTTCCAGGCTTCTCGATCGGAAAACACGAAGATCTCCTTGGATTACGTGCTACCGCAAATGGCGAACTTATTTTTGAGGATTGCGAAGTCCCCAAGGAAAATGTACTGGGAGAAGTAAATGGCGGATTCAAAATTGCACTTGGTACAATAGATGTTTCGCGAATCGATATTGGAGCGCAGGCCGTAGGCATTGCCCAAGCAGCATTTGAGAAAGCACTGGCTTACTCCAAGGAACGAAAACAGTTCGGAAAGCCTATTTGCGAATTCGAAATGATTCAGGCAAAGCTGGCCGAGATGGCAACTAAAATTCAGGCGTCCCGACTGCTGGTATACTATGCGGCTGCTCAGAAAGATATGGGCAAATCAAGATTCAGTCAGGAAGCGGCTATGGCTAAACTTTTTGCGGCATCAACCGCGGTGGAAGTCACTCGAGAAGCAATTCAAATACTCGGAGGTTATGGATATACCAAGGAATATCCAGTTGAGCGATATTACCGGGATGCAAAATGTATGGAAATTTATGAGGGAACCTCTGAAATTCAAAGAATCGTAATTGCCCGGAACCTGCTGGTTTAATAATCCCTGACTCCTTACCCGCGCCTGGAGGGATTCGAACCCCCGGCCGTCGGATTAGAAATCCGATGCTCTGTCCAGCTGAGCTACAGGCGCATCGGGGAGACCCGATTTGAACGGGCGACCCCCACGTCCCAAGCGTGGTGCGCTAACCAAACTGCGCTACTCCCCGTATAGAAAATAATAAATTCTGGCAGATTAATGTCAACCTTCTATGTATGTTATTATGCGCGGAGACATTCTTTAAGAAATTGCACCATCTGACGAATGGCCTGTGCCCGATGACTGATGCGGTTTTTAATCTCTTGCCCCATCTCCGCAAAAGTAAGCCCATAGCCATCCGGAATAAAAATCGGATCATATCCGAATCCATAACCACCACGAATCGTATGCGCAATTCTCCCCCGGCATACCCCCTCAAAACACTTTTCATCACCGGTGGGGGTAATAAGGCATACAACGCAACGAAAGCAGGCGGTACGTTTCTCAGCGGGGAGATCAATTATCATCTCAAGTATTCGCCGATTACGTTCAAAATAGGTCATATTCGGAGGGAAAAAACGCGCCGATAGCACACCAGGTTTACCGCCTAAAGCATCAATTTCCAATCCCGAATCTTCAGCCATGGTCCATGATTTATAGATTGAAAATGCTGCCCGGGCTTTGATAGCTGCATTATCGTAGTAACTCTGCCCGGTTTCGGGGATATCAACATTGTAATTTATGTCAGATAATGAAATCAGTTGCCAGCCGGTATCATGCAAAATCCAGCGTACTTCATTAAGTTTGCCTTGGTTATTAGTGGCGAACAGTATTTTCACAGATATCTCGCTCCTTGGGGATGCTCCTGTATTTTTGACAACAATTGTTTCAAATCGCCCAAAGCTTCCTTAGTTGATACTAACAGGGCATCGCCGGACCGGGCAATAACCAGATTTTTAACTCCCAAGGTACCCACTACGCCCTCATCCGTATAGATAATACAATTACTGGTGTTGATACCGAACCATAACCCGAAAGTAGTATTACCTTTATCATCGGTAGGAAGTCGCCTTTCCAGGGCAAGCCAGGAGCCCACGTCATCCCAGTTAAAACCGGCTCTGATCACAGCGGCATTTTCTGCCTTTTCCATTATCGCATAATCAATTGAAATAGAGTGCACTTGATCATAGATTTTTCTTATAACACCTCTTGCCTTTCGACTGCCATTCTGAATCAGCGGCATTAACATCCTGTGGAAGTCCGGCATAAAGCGAGCAAATGCATTCATAATCGTATCCACTCGCCATACAAACATACCGGAATTCCAGAGAAACCTTCCGCTCCTGAGATAACGCTGAGCTGTAATCCTATCCGGCTTCTCCCGGAATGTTTTCACTCGATAAACCGTCTGACCATTTTTACTCAGAAGAAGTGGCCCCTGTTCAATATAACCATATCCTGTATCGGGTCTGGTAGGAATGATACCAAAAGTTACCAGCAACCCCATTTTTGCCACTTTAACTGCAAGCCGAACTGCTTTGTGAAATTCAGATTCAGGTTCAATTAAATGGTCAGCTGGCAGTACAACCATCACTGCCTCAGGATTATCTCGATATAAAGCCGCTGCGGCCAGTCCGATTGCGGGTGCAGTATTCCTGCCAAATGGCTCAAGAATCAGATTCTCTTTTTTTACCCCAAGTTCCTGCTTAATAAGCGCGGCAAATTCTTCAGGAGCTACAAATAGCTGTCTTTCGATGGGGCACAGTTTCCGAATTCGATCACTGGTAGCTTGGATCAACGAACGGCGTTCAAACAGTCGAATAAACTGCTTAGGACAGCGCCGGCGACTTTTAGGCCAAAATCGCTCGCCTTTTCCACCACAGAGAATCACACCAAAGATTTTATTCATCTTGGTAACTAATTTTACGGAGAAATGCGGTAACTGTCAAGCCTCCGATTTTGGAGCGGATTGCGACTGGCAGATGACGGTAATCTCTGCTGAGAAATACTGTACCCAAAGGACTTAGGGTTATCGGTGTAACTGCAAGGCAAAAAAAATCGCCCGCCCTTGTTTTAACCATTTGACTGCCACTGATACAGAATTTAAGATTCCAGTTTCGGCGGTCAATATGAGCATTAACTGTCAAACCTTTGCTTTCCTGCCAGTTAATTCCCCTCAAAAAGTACCATAGCGTAAGGAGATCCCGTGCAGAATCGGGTAATGCAAACACTCTGCCGTCAGAATACCGGGCAACGGCACTGTCATGAACAAAACTGATGTAATATTCACTTCGGTAATTCCGTTCCGAGGTCCTTTTATAGGAACGTAATGTCAACCAGTCCTTACTGCGGCACCAAGACTCGAACCGGTATTCCGCCCAGAAGAACCACGAAAAATTCTGGTCAATCTCTACCTCAGCACGTAGATGTTCGCACCATTCGCCCTCTATTAATTTAGGCTCCAGACGTTCAAGGACCATACTGCCAACCACAATTGGACCGTAGCGAATCTCGTATTCCAGTTTTTCTTGAGCAGAAACAATAGCAAGGATAAATACTAATATGCACACTCACGATAATAAAAAGTTCACAAAACAAGTCAAACCTGATAGCAAAATCCGTCACCTGTCAATAAAAACTCCGGGGGAATTATTGCCACGCCAACTTAATCTATTATTATATTTAAAACAAACTGAAAGGGGAAAAATGGATATCAAAACCGCGTGCATACATTACAGTTCGCCACAACTCAATGAAGGTCCGGTAGTCAGTCCGATTTATCAGACATCCACTTTCCGGTTCCGAGACTTTCAACACGGTGCTGATTTGTTTGCAGGCAAAACTCACGGATATATTTACTCCCGGATGCTCAACCCTACGGTAGAATTGCTTGAAGACTGCATTGCCCAATTGGAAGGAGGCACCAAGGCACTTGCGACCGCCTCCGGCATGGCAGCGATCCAGACAGTTTTTACCGGTTTATGTTCGTCAGGCGATCACATCATCTGTTCGGAATCAGTATATGCTCCGACAGCCGGTCTGCTCCATAATTATCTCAGCCATCTGGGCATAACTTCTTCATTTATTGACAGTTCAGACATAGAGCAAGTAAAATCCGCATTTCAAGCCGATATTAAACTTGTATTTATTGAAACCCCGGGAAACCCGACACTGGTAATCTCAGATATTGCCCAGATTGCTCGATTATGCCGGGACCGGGGAGCTCTCCTGGTAGTTGATAATACCTTTTCGTCACCAATCCTGCAGCGACCATTGGAACTGGGAGCCGATATCGTTATCCATTCTGTCACCAAATTCCTTAATGGTCATGCGGACGTAGTAGGAGGAATTATCGTTGTCCGGGACGAAAACCTTTACCAACGGTTGCGGAAAACTCTCAATTTTTTCGGAGGGGTAATGGCTCCGTTTGAAGCCTTTCTTGTTTTACGCGGAATCAAGACATTGGCATTGCGCATGGAACGCCACTGCGAAAATGCTCAGAAAATCGCTCAGTTTCTGGAGAACCACCCGAAGGTAAACTGGGTTCGTTATCCCGGCCTCCCCAGTCATCCGCAATATCAGCTGGCGAAAAGGCAGATGTCCCGTGCCGGCGGACTGATATCGTTTGAACTCAAAGGTGGCCTTGCTGCTGCACAGCGTCTACTGAATGCCACCCGCCTGTTTATCCTTGCAGTCAGCCTGGGAGGTGTCGAAAGCCTGATTCAGCACCCGGCTTCAATGACTCATGCTTCAATGCCGGTGGAACTGCGAATACGGACGGGAATTACTGACGGCTTGATAAGACTTTCGGTAGGAATTGAAGATGTAAACGATTTAATTGCCGACCTTGACCAGGCACTTCAGAAGGTCTAACTTAGTTGCTTGACACTTATCCCGGCATGGATAGACTACAAATATGGCATTAACTCCCCTGGAGATCAGGAAAAAGACATTTGCCCTGTCATTGCGTGGTTATGCCCCGAAGGAAGTACGGGCATTTCTGACTGTAGTAGCCACCGAATTTGAGGAACTGCGCAAGGAACGTGCCACCCTGGCAGAAAAGGTTGATGAACTATCGGCGCGCGTGGCGGCTTACGAAAAAACTGAAAGCCTCCTCAAAGAAACCCTGCTCACCGCTCAGCAGGTTGCCGAAGAACTGAAAGCCAGCGCTGAGCGCGAACGGGCGCTTATGATTGAACGGGTTAAACAGGAGGCCGAACGCCTGCAGAGCGACCTGCAAGAACTGAAATCACGCCGTGCTCTCCTGTTAGATGAGATTCGCGGTATTGCAAACACCTACCTAGCGATAGTAGAAAGATTTGAGAAGGAAAACCATGATCGGGTTGAAACAAAAAATTCAGGAAAGCGTTCAGGCGATCAGGAATAGAACCGCCTTCAAACCGGAGATTGGAATCATCCTCGGCACCGGACTCGGACGTCTTGCAGATAATATTCAGGCTGATACCACCATTCCTTATGCCACCATTCCCCATTTCCCGATTCCCACCGTTGAGAGTCATGGCGGGCGATTGATACTCGGTATGATCAACAACAGACCGGTAGTTGCGATGCAGGGTCGGGTTCATTACTATGAGGGCTATGAACCGCAGGAAATCACTCACCCCGTCCGGGTAATGAAAGAACTGGGCATTCATACCCTCATCGTATCAAATGCAGCCGGTGGACTCAACCCTGAGTTTCAGGCGGGCGATATCGCCGTAATTACTGACCACATCAACCTTACCAGCCTTAACCCCCTGCGCGGTCCCAATGATGAGACTCTCGGCCCGCGATTCCCGGACATGTTCCAGTGCTATGACCCGGCATTAATAAAGATCGCCCAGGAAACGGCCCGTGACCTTGGAATCCGGCTCGTAAAAGGTGTTTACGCCTGGTTAACTGGCCCAAATCTTGAGACCGCCGCAGAATACCGTTACTTGCGAATTATCGGCGCCGATCTCGTCGGCATGTCCACTGTTCCCGAAACGATTGTTGCCCGTCATGCCGGACTGCGGGTTTTGGGTTTTTCGGTCATTACCGACATGGGTATTCCGGAACAGCTGAAACCCGTAGATCTGGCAACAGTATTAAAAGTCGCCAGCCAAGCTGAACCCCGTCTCACTAGGCTGGTATCAGAGGTGATTGGCAGGATTTGAAAACCACAATCTATCTCCTACTGGTACTTGTTGTTTCTGCCATTACACTTTTTACCGCCTGCCCAAAACGGCAGGAAAAACCATCCCTACAGCAGTCATCAGCAGCAGCACTCGAGCAGGCGCTCAAGCTCAAACAGGAGAAAAGGTATCCACAGGCAGAGGAGGCATTCACCTTTGTTATCTTCAATTTCCCGGGCAGCACCGAGGCAGCCGATGCCCAGTTTCACCTCGCTGACTGTTATTTTCTGAGCCGGAATTATCAGCAGGCACAGAGTGAATTTGAATTTTATCTCAGTAATTACCCTCACGGCCGATATGAAGAAGAAGCCGCTTTCAAACTTGCGCTTTCCACCTTTCTTGCAGCACCGGGTCCCCATCAGGACCAGACTCAGAGTCGCCGTGCCCAGGAGCTGTTCCTGGAATTTCTTGAACGTTATCCGGAATCTACTTTCCGCTCCAAAGTACAGGAAGTACTTTCCCAGATCGATACTCGATTGGCTTACAACGATTTAGAAGCAGCCCGCCTCTACTTTAAAGCCGGAGAATACAAATCGGCTCTGGTCTACTATCAGTATATTCAACAAACATGGCCTAATCTCACCTGGCAGTATGTCGACCGTTACCGGCTTGGTGTCTGTTATCTTGAAACTGGTGACACCGGAAAGGCAAAACAGGTACTTTCTGAACTCGTTACCGACTCTGCTCCATTATCCGTTCTCCGCCCGGCACAGCGACTGCTGAACCGGATTACCTCTCACTGATGCGTCTTGGAATCTTGGGCGGTTGTTTTGATCCAATCCATTTCGGACACCTCCTCGTAGCAGAAGATGTTTTCGAACAGCTGCAGCTTGACCGGATTCTATTCGTCCCGACCTTCTGTCCACCCCGTCGTCCGGCACCGGCTGCAACCTTCCTTCACCGGGTCCAAATGGTCAGCAGAGCGATAAAAGGCGATCGACGCTTCCAGCTCTGCCGGCTTGAAGAAAAACTTCCCTGTCCTTCCTATACAGTCAACACGCTTCAGGCACTGCATCAGGTTTATCCCGGTGCAAAATTTTATCTTATCATCGGCTTTGACCAGTATCACACTATCCACACCTGGCATCAGCCGGAAAAACTCACACGACTTGCCCGCCTGATCGTCGTCAGCCGCCCTGGTGTGTCCCGACCGCCGCTCTATCCCCAGCACCAGCCTCATTTGGTAAAACTGCTTGATGTTATCCCGGTCGGAATTTCTGCTCGGATCATCCGCCAGCGGTTGGCTCAGAACAAGTCCATCCGGTATTTGGTCCCACCGGTGGTAGCGCAGTATATTTACCGTCATCATCTGTATATGAATAAAAAAACAAAGGAGGAACTGTGTTAATCATCGCTTTTGCCCAGAACCAGACTCAGCCCCAGTCAGGTGGTGGCCTGGGTTTTATCGGCAGCATACTGCCCCTGATCCTCATATTTGTCGTACTCTACTTTCTTATCATTCTTCCCCAGCAACGGCGTCAAAAAAAGCATCAGGAGATGCTCGCCAGCCTCAAACGTGGCGACCGGGTAGTTTTCGCCTCCGGCATTCTTGGTGTCATTACCAATGTGAAAGAAAACACATTTATCGTCAAAATCGCCGAAAACACGGAAGTCGAGGTAGAAAAGAGTGCGATCGCCTATAAAATCGGCTCGTCCAGCTAGGCAAGATTGATGTCCACCCGAACTGCCCCTCAGGAATATCCCGGAACAAATCGCCGGATTGTCCTCTACGGAAATCCGGCACTGCGCACAATCGCTGCCCCAATTCGGGAGATTACACCGGAAATCCTCCGTCTCGCAGCTGATCTTCAAGCCACCCTGAAAGCATCTGAGGGAATCGGACTGGCAGCAAACCAGATCGGGGTCCCGGTTTCGGTATTCGTGCTCGCACCCTGGCAGGCTGATGTTGACCTGCCGCTGACATTCATCCTCAACCCCGAAATCATCAGCACTGAAGGTCTCATTGAAGAAGAAGAGGGCTGCCTCTCCCTGCCCGGCATCTTTGAAGTCATCGCGCGCCCGGAAATGGTGGAAGTTCGGGGAATTGACCTCCGGGGAAATGAAATTCATCTTCAGGCAACAGGACTGCTCGCCCGGGCGATTGTCCATGAATTCGAACACCTTCAGGGAATTCTGTTCATCGACCACATCAGTGAACTCCGGCGTCAACTGCTGCAGGCAAGGCTCAACGCACTAAAGGAAACTGAACTTAAACTATGCGGTTAGTCTTCTTCGGCTCCGGAACATTCGCTCTGCCCGCACTCAAGGCATTGAAAAACTCAACCCATGAGCTCCTCGCAGTAATCACCGCTCCACCGGCACCTCAGGGCCGGGGTTTGAAGACCCTCCCCACTCCGGTCGCACAGCTTGCTGCTGAATTAGGTATCCCTACATTAACTCCGGAATCCCCGAATTCGGAGCAGTTTCTGGCTCGCCTGCGGGAACTGTCACCGGACTGTGGAGTAATTGTTGATTATGGATATATCCTCAAACCCGCTCTTCTCACCATTCCGGCGCACGGCTTTATCAATCTGCACCCTTCGCTCCTCCCCCGTTATCGCGGTCCGGCACCAATTCCCCGGCAGCTGATGGAAGGATGTGAACTGACCGGTGTTACCGTATTCCAGCTGGACTCGGGCATTGATACCGGCGACATCCTGAATCAGGTTGAACTGCCAATCCTGCCGGATGAAACCGCAGGCGAACTGGCACTCCGTCTGGCAGAAAAGGGTGCGGAACTCCTTTGCATAACTCTTGACCAGATTTCTACCGGCAATGTCCAAAGGATACCTCAGAACCCTGCGCTTGCCACCCGGGCACCGAAAATCACCAAACCTGAACGCTGGATTGACTGGCGCCGGCCGGCACAGGAGATTCATAACCACATCCGGGCGCTTGCACCCCAACCCGGCGCCCTCACCAGATTTCGCAACCGGGACCTGCAGATTCTCCGTTCCCGGAAAATCAGCACATCAAACCCGGAAAAACCCGGCACCATCATCACTGATAAAAACCGCCTTATTGTTGCTGCCGGAACCGACCGGATAGAAATTCTTGAACTTAAACCTGCGGGGGGTAAAATCATAACCGGGAGAGACTTCATCAACGGCTATCATCCGCAACCGGGTGAAATAATGGGAGTCTGAAATGAAAAAAAGAGGCAAAAAGGGTGTGCGCGTATTAATCTGGTTTCTGGTCATCCTCATCCTCGCCGGCCTGATTCTGTTTTTCAACAATATAATCATGCCCCTGATCATTCAGAAGGGAACGGAAATTGAGGTGCCAAACCTTATCGGAACAACCCGGGAAGAGGCGATCCAGACCCTGAACCGGATTGGCCTGCAGCCCGGAGAAATCCGGCCGGTACCCAATGACTCCATCCCTCCGAACCGGGTGGCTGCCCAATATCCCCGTGCCGGGCGCCGCGTCAAAGCCGGCAGGCAAATCGATCTCGACATCAGCACCGGTTCCGGACTTGTGCGTATTCCCAACCTTGAAGGTCTGCCAGCAGCAAGCGCCATCACCACCCTCGAGCGTCTGGGGTTTGTCATTACGCGGGTAGATTCAATCCGTTCTCCTGCAGTTCCTGCGGGACGGGTAGTTGCCACCTCTCCTCCCTTTGGTTCGCAGGTCCGACAGGGGACGGAGATTACGCTCAGCGTCTCCACAAAAACCGGTACCTTTCCCATGCCCAATCTCACCGGCTTGAATATCGAGACTGCAAGAGGCATCATTGCCGCCCACGGTCTGAAACTCACCCAGCTCAAGTACGCTGTCAGTTCCGAACCCGAAGGAACAATTCTGTTCCAGTATCCGGAGGAAGGAATGCCGGTGATCACAGGCGATACAGTTAGTCTGCTTGTCGCTCAAAGTGCAAAGGAAAACAGCCGGTGAAAGTCCGCATCTCGGCCTCGATTCTTGACTGCGACTTTACCCGCCTGGGACAGGAACTGAATGCGGTACTGGATGCGGGCGTCGATGCCATTCATCTGGACATAATGGATGGACACTTTGTCCCCAATCTCAGCTTCGGCACACCGATTGTGCAGGCGGTGCGGCGCACAGTTTCACTGCCAATCTACACCCATCTCATGGTCATTGAACCCGAGAAAATGATCCCCCGGTTTGTCTCCCACTCGGACTATCTCATCTTTCATATTGAGGCGACAAGCCAGCCGGAAAACTGCATTGCAGCCATCCGCAATTCGGGACGTCTGCCCGGTATCTCACTCAATCCAGACACACCGGTAGAAAGGATCATCCCTCTGCTCTCGCACCTTGAAGATGTTCTGCTCATGAGCGTATTTCCCGGCTTCGGCGGCCAGCAGTTCATCCCCGAATCGCTGAACCGGATTACCCATCTCGCAGAGCTGCGCCGCGAATCCGGGCTGAGTTACACCATTTCGGTTGATGGCGGTGTCACACCGGCAAACGCCCATGATATCGTCCGGGCAGGTGCCGACATCCTTGTAGCGGGCAGTGCCATCTTCCGCAGCAGCAGTTACCGGGAAACAGTAAGAGCGCTCAGATGTTTGAACTCCTGAGTCAGCGTCTGGTCGAACTCCAGCGCAAACTGCTGGGCCGGGGCAGACTCGGACCGCAGGAAATAAACCGGGCTCTGGCGGAAATCCGGACAATTCTGCTTGACGCTGATGTCAACTACAAGGTCGTAGGCCAGTTTATCCGTGCAGTCGAAACGCGCCTGAAGGAACAGAACATCACCGCCAGCATCAAACCGGGCGAACTTGTCAATTATACCGTCTATCAGGAACTGGTTCATCTTCTGGGAGATGCGACCCCGAAACTGGAACTCAACTCCGTACCGGCGATTATCAGCCTGATCGGACTGCAGGGCACTGGTAAAACAACCCTCGCCGGCAAACTGGCGGTCCGTTTCAGAAATCGCCGCCCCCTCCTCGTCGCCTGTGACCCGAAACGCCCGGCTGCCGTCAGTCAGCTGCAGGCAATTGCTCAGCGTGCCCAATGTGACTTTCAACCTGTAACTGGTGATGTCCTTGCCACCTGCCTTGCCGCCCGGGAACGGGCACAGACCCGCAACCATGGAATCATTATCCTCGATACTGCGGGCCGGCTTCACATCGATGAAGAAATGATGTCCGAACTGCTGGCAATTGAAAAACATGTCCATCCCGATGCCACACTGCTGGTCCTCGACGGCATGATCGGCCAGGATGCAGTAATTCAGGCAACTGAGTTCACGCGGCAGCTGAAAGTTACCGGGTGCTGCTTCACCAAACTTGATGGCGATGCCCGGGGGGGCGCAGTACTTTCAGTCCGTCAGGTTACCGGATTGCCGGTATACTTCATATCGGCAGGTGAGAAACTGGAAGACCTGGAGGAATTTCATCCCGACCGGATTGCTGCCCGCATCCTCGGTATGGGCGACATACGGACCCTCGCCGAGAAGGTCCAGTCGGTTACCCAGCCACAGCAGCAACAGGAACTGGCACAGAAATTTCTCAAAGGCAAATTTGACCTGGAGGACTTTCTGAACCAGCTGCGCACTGTCCGGAAAATGGGTTCGCTCTCCAAACTGCTGGCACTGGTGCCGGGTGCGGGAAACATTGAAGTTGACGAAAGGGAATTCATCCGGGTTGAGGCGATCATCCAGTCAATGACACCGGAAGAACGGCGCAACCCGGACATCATCAACGGCTCCCGACGTCAGCGTATCGCCCGGGGCTCTGGAACCTCAGTAGCCGATGTCAATAACCTCCTGAAGGAGTTCTATCAGGCACGGGAACTTGCCCGCAAACTCTCCTCAGGGAAACTCCCCAAAATGCGCCGGCGCTGAGCGATACCGGCTCCCGATTCCAAATTACCCCAGAACCCCGCCGCAACCACCGTGTTTGATCCCGGCTTGCATGCCCGTGATACCAATCATTCTCCACTACAATACCGGTCGGGACCGGCACCCAAATGCCCAGCCCGGTCTTCCTCTCCTGCTCAACCTGATCCGGCATACCCCTCCCCTGCTCAGACGCAGACAGATATCACACTCCACCAGACCGGACAACCGCTCCGGGGCATGCCCCAGGCTTACCCCCAATGGTATATATCTGCTATCTAAGTGTAATAAAATCAATTCATTAGCACGATGTTTCCCCGGTGTTTATTCGTGCATATTTATGCACATATGGGCTGCTGTTCAAAAGCCCACCCGTTGCTTATCGCAACCCGCGCGCGAAATCTCTCCCAATCTAACTTGACATTACCAGCAGATCGGTAATACTTTACATATATTCGGGGCCGTGGCGCAGTTGGGAGCGCGTTTGACTGGCAGTCAAAAGGTCACGGGTTCGAATCCCGTCGGCTCCATTGAAGGATATAGTTTAAAAGGAGCGATTAAACATATGAAACAGGAGTGGAGGCTGATCATTGGCTTTACGATAATCGTTTCTGGTGTTGCCGGAGTTTTGTTCACCGCCTGTGCTCCAACTCAGACTGTCACCCGTTACAGCGAAGAACAGCTGCAGGCTCGCCGCGATACCGCCCAGATGTTCTACAGCATTGGTGCTCAGTATTATGGTCAGGGAGACTATGATCGAGCAATGGCAAACTTCCAGAAGGCACTGGAATATGATTCCCTCGCCTATGAACCCTACATTGCTATCGGCAATGTCTACCGGAAGCAGCGGGATGCCGGCAATGCCGAATCGTATTACCGCAAGGCAATTAAAATCGACCCCAGGCGTGCCAAGGGCTATGAGGCGCTGGGAGACCTTTATCTTGAAATGGGACAGCAGGATGAGGCGCTGAAGCTCTATCAGGAAGGACTCAGTCAGGACTCAACCCTTGCCGATCTTTATAATGGAATCGCCGAAATTTATGTCCGCAAGGGTATGACCAGACAGGCCGACTCGGTCTTTCAGGTTGCCCGCACCCGGTTCCCGGATGATCCGGCGATCCAGCGGTTATGGGCGGAGTTTCTGTTCAAGGTGGGGCGTTACCGGGAAGCCGCTGATGCATTGAAACCGCTCGTTTCCCGGTTCCCAGACCTTACAGTTCTGCGGGCAAAACTGGCCGATGCGCTGATCGAACTCAAGGATTACAAAGGTGCGCTTGCCCAGCTCGACACCCTGTTCATCCGTGACCCGAACAATCTGATGGCAAAACTGCGCCAGGGTGTGATCCTGGCCCGTCAGGGGCAGTATCGGCAGGCGATCGCCCGTTTTGACGAGGTGATCAGCCGGGATTCCACCTTTGCCCTCGCTTATCTTTATAAAGGCGAGGCGCTGAGCGAACAGGGAAATTATACTGCATCAGATGCCAATCTGCGTCGGGCGCTTGCACTGGATCCGAACCTGACCCAGGCTTACATCGACCTGGGTGACAACCGGCGCAAGCAGGCAGATGCCAACCGGGGTACCAACATCACTCAGACACCGACACCGAAACTGAAAAATGCCAAAACCCTCTATGAAGAGGCAAAGAGTTATTATCAGCGGGCACTGAGCGATCCGGCAGTAGCAGGCTATGCCCGGGCGCAACTGGAGTACATTGAAAAGAATCTGCAGGCAATCAACAAGGAACTGTTTGTGCGCTGAGGACTGAACCGTATCCCATGTTGAACCGTCCGGTTCTGCTCCTGAATCAGAATTATGAACCGTTATCCCTCTGCCGGCTGAAACGGGCACTGGTACTGATGATGAGCCGTAAAGCCGAACCGCTCGAACGTTCAGAACTGACAGTCCGCACCGTAAACATGAATATCCCGGTACCCAGTGTCCTGCGACTCAACTACTATGTCCGGGTGCATCGCCGGGAAGTACCGCTGACCAAGCGCAATGTCCTGCGTCGTGACAACCATACCTGCCAGTACTGTGGCGCACGCAAACCGGTTATGACTACCGACCACGTAATTCCCAAGGCGCTGGGGGGCACTGACACCTGGGAGAATCTGGTGTGCGCCTGCCCGGAATGCAACGCCCGCAAGGGAAACCGGACCCCTGCTCAGGCTAAAATGACCCTGCGGCGGAAACCGAAGGCACCTCACTATGTAACATTTGCTGTTAACAGTCTGGGTGAAATTCCGGAGGCCTGGCGTCAGTATCTCTTTCTCAGCTGACAGACTGGCGCTGATTCTGCTTCTGCTGCGCGCCGATCTGATTTCAAGCGAATCACTATTTGTGCGAAAACTCAATTTTCAGGGCTGGCGACCCGGCAGAGATTTTCAACCCGGGTTTGCAGCCGGGGATACAGTAACCGAAGAACAGCTCGCCGATGCCCGCAGCCGGATTCTGCGCCGCCTTACCAGTGAAGGCTATCTTCGGGCAACCGTTGACCTGCTCACTGCCTTTGATTCCAGCGGAGTCAGTCTCACCTTTCAGGTCTACCCCGGTCCCAGGATGAGAATCACGGGCTGGCAGCTGGAAGGTACTGAAAGTCTGGACACAACGACACTTTACCGGCGTCTGAACCTGCCCAGAAAACAACCCTTCTTTTCCCACAGCCAGCTCTTCCACACCATCAGTCGACTCCAGCAGACATACCACAATCTCGGTTTTCCCTTCGCACGGATTGAATTCACCGGCATTGTGGAAACTGCCGGAGGCGTCAAGCCGGTTCTCCAGATCGCAGAAGGTCCGAAGGTTAAAATCAGTTTTGTTTCCTTTGCCGGCAGCCCGGAATTGAATCGGGAAATGCTGCGACGCTACTCCGGTTTCTCCGGACCGGTAGACTATCAGCCCTCTCGCATCAGAACCTGGCAGTCCAACCTTCAGAGTTCCGGGTGGCTCAAAGTTGACAGCATCGACATCGTCCGGCAGGAGAGTGTTTTCGGTATCCGGTTCTGGCTCACTCCGGCAAAAACCGGGCAACTGGATGCGGCACTTGGTTATCTGCCCGAAACTCGCCAACTCACCGGCTGGTTCACCATCTCCCTTTTCAACCTGTTCAACCGGGGCCGTGCTGCCGAGTTTCACTGGCGCTCTGCATACAAGCGAACCGACTATAAGTTAAATTATACCGAACCCTGGCCCTTTAACCTCCCTTTTACTCTCACGGGTGAAATTTCCCACAAGGTGAGCGACACTGTCTACGCCTATACCCTGCTTGGTGTTACTGCTGTTACGGGAAGAGATGAACTCCGGCTCAAATTCAATACCGGTTACAATCACCTTGCCGGTGTTATGCAGAAAAACGGATTCTGGGCAGGCACCGGATTTCAATATGACCACCGGGATGACATTGACCGGTATCGGAGAGGAATTTTCTTGGAACTTACAACCCGTGGGGGCTATCAATCGATCCCCCCCGAAACTACCGGATTTGCGGGGGAAGTCTCCGCCCGCTGGTGCGCTGCCATTCCTCTCTATGCCAATATGGCACTTACCGATGAGGTTTACCTGCACATGATCTATTCTGAACTGCCCCTTGCTGCACCGGAACTGTATGCTGTGGGCGGACCGGAAAATATCCGGGGCTACCGCGAAGGGGAATTCACTACTGATCAGCTTTTCTGGTCCAATTTTGAACCCCGACTTTACCTCACCCGCCATTCCCGGGTTCACATTTTCTTTGATGCAGGGGTATTACACACCTCCGAACGAGCCTATCAAATTATCGCTGGCTACGGCTGCGGCGGCCGCTGGGAAACAAATTTCGGCATCCTGGGCATTGACTTCGGCATCCCATTTCCCCAGTCGCCAATGCGGGCAAAAATCCATCTGAACTACCGCACCGGCTTTTAATATGAACTGGCTTGAAGGCATTGTCCTCGGACTGCTTCAGGGAATAACCGAAATCCTGCCCGTATCCAGTGACGGTCACCTTGCTCTGCTGCTTCACTTCTGGCGGATTTCTCCTTCCGTCCGGCTCAATCTCACTGCTGCACTGCACCTGGGCACCGCCCTGGCGATACTCATCTTCATGCTCCCGCGGATCTTCACCCTCATGCGTAATCTGGCTGATACGCAGTCTCCAGTGCGGAATCATGCCCGCCGGCTGATATTATTAATTATCATCGGAACCCTGCCGGCGCTGGGCGCCGGACTGCTGCTGGAACCCTGGGTTGAAAGTCTGTTTGTCCAAAAGATTGTAACCAGCATTCTCTTTCTGATCAACGGCACTTTACTGTTCACCACCCGCTTCGCCCGGAATCGCAACCGTCCGATTGAACTGCCTCTGGGCATACTGATCGGTCTGATTCAGTCCACTGCAATTCTGCCCGCCATTTCCCGTTCCGGGACCACGATCAGTCTGGCGCTGCTGCTCGGGGTAAATACTGCCACCGCCTTTGAATTTTCTTTTCTTCTGGCATTGCCAGTAACGCTGGGGGCGGCGATCTGGGAGCTTCTGAAACTTGATTTCTCACTGCTGTCACCGGGTCCGGTTATCTCCGGAATAATGGTTGCCGGCATCACCGGATATTTGATGCTCATGATTCTCCGGCGGGTTATCATCAGCCGTAACTTCTGGTGGTTTGGAATCTACTGCTGGGCGCTGGGACTGCTCAGCCTGCTCCTGCTCCGCTAACGCAAACGCTCAATTGCACTGGCCAGAATATCAACTCTGCCATCCCGCTCAATCGTCTCCAGAATCCGGCTGGAACTCTGCTGGAGCATCCGCCAGTCAGTATTGATCAGAACGATTGCCAGCTTCGCCCGCTGCCACTGCTGCTGATATTCTATCTCGCAGAGCGCGATATTGAACGACTTCCGGAGTCGCTCGGTAAGACTGGAAAGAATGCGCCGTTTATCTTTCAGGGACAGACTGTCACCGAAATAGCAGTCTACCATGAGCAGTCCAATACTCATTGAACAGTGCTAAGGGACAGCCCGTTTTACCTCTTCCATTACATAAAATTCAAGTTGGTCACCCGCCTGCAGATCGGTAATATCCCTGATACCGATACCGCATTCATAACCGGCAGCCACCTCCCGGACATCCTCCTTGAAACGGCGCAGCGAAATCACCTCACCGGAAAAAATTTCCCGGTTATCTCTGATTACCCGGACTGAAGCACCCCGGACCACCTTGCCTTCAGTGACAAATGAACCGGCAATCAGCCCCTGCTTCGGAATCGAGAACACCTGTCGAACCTCAGCCCGGCCAATTGTAACCTCCTTCTTTTCCGGTTCAAGCATACCGAGCATCGCCGCCCGGATATCATCAATTGCCGCATAAATGATTTTATAAGTCCGGATTTCCACCCCTTCCCGCTCTGCGAGCTGCCGGGCATCAGCCAGCGGCCGGACATGAAACCCGACAATGATCGCCTCGGAAGCCTGAGCGAGCAGGACATCGTTCTGGGTGATCGGGCCGACTCCGGAATGAATCACCCGCACCCGGACCTCATCCAGGGACAGTCCCTCCAGGGCGTCGCGGAGTGCCTCTGCCGAACCGGAAACATCGGTTTTAAGCACAATCTTCAACTCCTTCACCTGTCCCTTGGCAATCTGCTCCTGAATCGCCTCAAGACTGACCTTGGGACGGCTTGCTGCCAGAATCCGGTCCCGTTTTGCCAGCATCCGGCGGTGGGCAATTTCCCGGGCGGTTCGCTCATCGGCTACCACTTCAAAACGGTCCCCCGCCTCCGGCAGCCCGGAAAATCCGATAACCTGAACCGGAATTGAGGGCGTCGCCTGTTCAACTGAAACAAAATTCTCATTCAGCATATCGCGAACCCGGCCGTAATGTTCCCCGGCGACAAACGGGTCTCCGCGCCTTAATGTTCCCTCCTGAATCAGCACGGTGGCAATATTTCCCCGTCCCCGATCAATCCGGGCTTCGACCACCACACCCCGCGCCGGGCCATCATAGGGCGCTTTCAAATCCAGTTCCAGTGCCAGAACCGAAATAGCATCCAAGAGCTCTTCAATTCCCTGCCCGGTTACAACCGAAGTCTCAACGCATACTGTATGACCACCGTACTCCTCGACACGCACATTGTAATTGGCAAGCTGACTCTTCACACGGTCCGGATTGGCGGTTGGCAGATCCGATTTGGTGATACAGACAATAATCGGCACACCTGCTGCCCGCGCATGATCCAGTGCCTCCAGTGTCTGAGGCATGACCCCCTCGTCTGCTGCCACAACCAGCACTGCAATATCAGTTACCTGAGCACCGCGGGCACGCATTGCGGTAAACGCCTCGTGTCCGGGTGTATCCAGAAAAACAATCGGCCGGTCACCATAATACGCCACATAGGCACCCATATGCTGAGTAATTCTGCCAAACTCCTTTTCTGCCACTTTCGTCTTGCGGATGTAATCAAGTAATGCCGTCTTGCCATGGTCCACATGTCCCATTACCACCACTACCGGCGGGCGGGGCTTAGCCTCACCCCGCCTGATCTCAGTTTCAATTTCCTCCTCCTGCTGAACCGGGATGTTGAATTCATCCGCAATCAGGATGATGGTATCCAGATCCAGCCGGTGATTAAGTGTTGCTCTGAGCCCGAGTTGCAAGCATTTCTTGATAATTTCTGCAACCGGCAGGTTGAACGCGTGTGCCAGTTCTGCTACTGTCATATAGGGAGTAACCTTAACTGCTGAAGGACGGGGGGAAGGTATTGTCTGCCGTTCACCCTCACCGGTCCGCGGTTTCTTTCTTTTACCTGCCGGCACTTTAAGCGCAGATTTCTTCGTCTCTTCAGTCGGAGGCGCCACATTTGGTGGCGCGGCTGCCTTTTCAGTCCCTTCAATTTGAGTGCGCTTCTTAATCGTCTCCTTGAACTGCCGTTTCTCTTTTCTCAGACGCTGACGGGCTGCATCAAACTCCTCTTCGGTAATATAGGAGGTATATCCTCGGGGGGGGAAACCCAGTTCCTTCAGCAGGGCAAGCAGCGCCTCGCTGGAAAGATTCAGTTGTTTGGCAGCCTCAAATACCCTTAGCCTGCCCATACCCGCTCACGAATCTGCTGTTTCATTAACTCCACCGCTTCCGCTTCCGACCCCATAATTTTTACAAGGTCTGGGGTCGAGGCGCTCAGCAAGTCAAAGGCGGTCTTCATGCCGGCAGCCTCCAGTTTCTGGGTAACTTCCGGTTCCAGGTTCAGTTCGGAAATGGGAAACTTTGCCGCCCGGTTCATAATTACCCGGTTCCGATAATCACTTTCCTTCAACACCTCCAGTTTGGTTCCGGTGAGCAGACTCGCCAGCCAGACATTTTGACCTTTCTTGCCGATGGCAATGGAAAAATCGCTGTCCGGAACCACCACCACATAGGTATCATTCTCGCGCAGAATCTCTGATACCTTTGCCGGTCCGAGCGCCCGTGCTATGAATACCTGCAGATCACGGCTCCATTGGACAATATCAATCTTTTCCCCGGAGAGTTCCTTGATCACATTTTCAATTCTCGACTTCCGGTATCCGACACAGGCGCCGACCGGATCTACCTTTTCATCTCTTGAGGCTACAGCGATCTTCGAGCGGAACCCTGGAGCCCGGGCAATCGCCTTGATTTCCACAACCCCTTCCTTGATTTCGGGGACCTCGCGCATCAGCAGCTTCCTCAAAAATTCGGGGTGAGTCCGGGAAAGATAAACCCGCGGTCCGATCGGTGTCTTCTCCACCCGATGGACATAAGCCTTGATCGGAAGCCCCTGACGGTAATGATCCGTTTTCAGCTGTTCACGATTCGGCAGGACCGCCTCAATTAAACCAAGGTTGACAATAATCTCATCTCTTCCGATACGCTGAATTGTGCCGGTTACTATCTCCCCCTTCTTCCGGTTATACTCTTCAAAAAGCCGGTCCCGTTCCGCCTCACGGAGCTTAAGCATCAATTCATCCGACGCCTTGCGAATCGCCACCCGGCCGATTTCATCCAGCGGCAACTCGACACGGATCACATCTCCCAGTTTACTCCCGGGGATAATATTTTGTGCCTCTTCAAGTGCAATTTCCTGCCCGGGATTGTTTACCCTCTCAACCACCTTCTTTAACAAAAAAACCTTGATCTCTCCCGTATCCGGGGAAATATTTACCTCGGCTTCTGTCCCCGCCCCGAACCGCCTTTTCAATCCGGCGATAATACTCGTCCGCAGTGTTTCGCAGACATAGGTAATGTCCACATTCCGGATCCGGGCAATCTGAGCGATCAAATTGGCAACTTCCTTATTGTTCATTCCTTCTGACTCCTTTGCTAAGCTGTTAATTTTGTTCATTATAACCCGGTAATTTACTCAGTCAATATAACCGCCGTGGCAGTTACCGGCGCTGCTTTGACTTCTGCCAGAGACTTTCCATTTCATCAAGTGTTGTCTCGGAGAGCTTGCGCCCCTGCCGTTCTAACTCCCTTTCGACACTGTTAAATCTCTGACAGAACTTGCGGTTAGCATCCTTCAATGTTCCCTCGGCATCGACATTCAGATGCCGGCACAGATTAACAATTGCAAACAGCAGATCTCCCAGTTCCTCCCGGACGCGGTCTCGCCGGATTCTGCTCCTTGCCAGCTCGGACTTCAGTTCATCAATCTCCTCTTCCACTTTTGCCAGCACCGCCGGCCAGTTCTCCCAGTCAAATCCCACCCGCCGGCACCGCTCCTGAATCAGCTGCGCCTGCTGTAATGCCGGCAACGCCTTGGGAATACCGCTCAGGAGTGTCTTACGGGAATGGGTCTGCTTGATCCGTTCCCAGTTCTTCAGCACCTCCTCCTCATTCCGGACATGCACATTACCGAAAACATGAGGATGACGGGCTTTCAGCTTCTTAATTACACCCTTGATCACTTCCGGAAGCCCGATCCCCATTTCTGCTTCTGCCACCTCCGCCAGGAAAATCCCCATGAAAAGATAATCTCCCAGCTCTTCAATTATCGCCTGCCGGTTTTTTGTTCGCAGCGCCTCCTCAAGTTCAAAAGTCTCATTTAAAATCAGCGGGCGGGTGGAATTCAGCGTCTGTTTCCGATCCCACGGACAACGACGACGCAGGATTCTTACCAGTTCTATCAGCTTATCTACCATACTTGGAAGTTTAGCGAAATGATTTCGCCCGGCAAGCCGGGAATAAAACCTTGACTTCTCCGGTTGATGCCCTATTTTTAAAATAAAAGGAGAATCCTTATGAATTCCAGACTGCTTTTTGAAACTGACCCGGAAATCTTTGACGCCATTTTTAAAGAAACCAGCCGGCAGCACACCAATCTGGAACTGATTGCCTCAGAGAATTTCTGTTCCGAGGCGGTTCTGGCAGCCCTCGGTTCGGTGCTGACCAACAAATATGCCGAAGGATATCCCAAAAAAAGGTATTATGGCGGCTGCCGCTACGTTGATCTTGCCGAAGAACTGGCGATCCAGCGCGCCAAGGAAATCTTCGGCTGTGACCATGTAAATGTTCAACCCCACTCAGGGACCCAGGCAAACATCGCCGCCTATCTCACCCTGGCAAACCCGGGAGACACAATCATGGGCCTGTCCCTTACCCACGGTGGTCATCTCTCTCATGGCCATCCGATCAACTTCTCCGGACGCTACTTCAAGGTAATCCATTATACATTAAACCCGGACACCGAGATGCTCGATTATGATCTGATCCGCAAGCTGGCACTGGAACACAAACCCCGCGTGATCGTCAGCGGTGCCTCAGCATACCCCCGGATCATTCACTTTGATAAATTTCAGGAAATCTGCGATGAGGTCGGAGCCGCCCAGCTGGCGGATATCGCTCATATTGCCGGTTTAGTGGCTGCGGGATTACACCCCTCACCGGTCCCCTATGCCGACATCGTAACCACGACCACCCACAAAACACTGCGCGGGCCCAGGGGTGCGATTATCATGTGCAAGGCAAAATACGCCGAGGAACTCGATAAAACAGTATTCCCCGGAACTCAGGGAGGACCGCTGGAGCACTGCATCGCTGCCAAGGCGGTAGCGTTCAAGGAGGCACTAACGCCCCAATTCAAGGAATATCAGCAGCAGACCGTAAAAAATGCCCGGGCACTTGCTGAGGCATTAACGAAACGGGGATTCCGGCTCTGCTCCGGCGGCACTGATAACCACCTGATGCTTGTGGACCTCCGGTCAAAAAAGATCACCGGCCGGGACGCCGAAAGACTGCTGGGGAAAGTCAATATCACCGTCAACCGGAATACCATTCCCTTTGACCCAGAAAAGCCGTTTATCGCTTCCGGTATCAGGCTGGGAACTCCCGCCTTAACCACCCGGGGTATGAAGGAAACAGAAATGGAAAAAATCGCCGAACTGATTGACCGGACAATCGCCGCTGGTGAAAACGAAACCGAGCTGGAAAAAATAAAAGCCGAAGTCCGGGAAATGGTCGAAGCCTTCCCTTTGTATGCTGAGCGCCGGAATGAATACCAGTCGATAGCAAAGGAGGGATAAATGGCAAAACCATTAATTGCTCGAATCCAGGCCCGGGAAATACTTGATTCCCGGGGAAATCCGACACTGGAGGTTGACTGTTATCTTTCCAACGGAATTATGGGGCGGGCATCGGTACCCTCCGGAGCATCAGTCGGTTCGTTTGAAGCGCTGGAGTTGCGGGATCGAGACCCTGCCCGGTATTTTGGCAAAGGCGTCCTGAAAGCAATCGCCAATATCCACGAAATCATTGCACCCCGCCTGATCGGTATGGATGCGACCGATCAGTTCCGGATTGACCAGACCTTGATTGAAATCGACGGCACGAAAAACAAGTCCAAACTGGGAGCTAATGCCATCCTCGGTGTCTCGCTCGCTGTCTGCCGGGCAGCAGCCGTCTGTGCCGGACTGCCGATCTACCGGCTGCTGGGAGGTGCGGGCACAAGACTGATTCCCACACCATTTTTGAACATTATCAACGGCGGCATGCACGCACCCAACAACCTTGATATTCAGGAATACATGATCGTTCCCGCCGGACTGCCCAATTTCCGCGAGGCAATTCGTGCTGCCGCCGAGATCTACTTTGCACTCAAGAAAATTCTTGAAGAAAAGAATAAACCGACTTACGTGGGAGACGAAGGTGGTATGGCACCCGATTTTGCTGACAATGAAGAACCGCTTTCGATCATAATGCAGGCAATCGAACACGCCGGTTACCATCCCGGGGAACAGATTTATCTGGCAATCGATGTCGCTGCCAGCAGTCTTTATCAGGATAACGCCTATATCTTTATGAACCCCACTCGGCGGACAATCAGTGCTCAGGAACTGATTGAACTATATACCGCCTGGATTCAAAAATATCCTATCATCTCCATTGAAGACGGGCTGGCAGAAGAAGACTGGGATGGCTGGCATGAACTGACCGCTGCACTTGGCAACCGCGTTCAGCTGATCGGCGATGACATCTTCGTCACTAATATTGAACGTCTGAAAAAGGGAATTCAGCAGGGAGCTGCCAATGCAGTGCTTGTGAAACCCACACAGATCGGCACTGTCAGTGAAACGCTGGATTGCATGAAACTGGCAATGGAAAACGGCTACCGTGCCATTGTCTCCCACCGTTCCGGTGAAACGGATGACCATTTTATTGCCGACCTTGCGGTTGCGGCAAACTGCGGTCAGATCAAAACTGGGGCACCCTGCCGGGGCGAACGGACAGCAAAGTACAACCGTTTGATCCGGATTGAAGAAGAAGACCATCTGCCCTACGCCGGGTTGAAAACGCTCATGCGATGAACCGCCGCTATCAGCGTCGTGTCGGAAAATTATTCATTCCGCTGGCGGTTGTCCTGATAATACTCGGACTGACCTTTCTTCCCGGACCAAACGGTTTGATCAGTGTTCTGCTGAAGTTTTACCGAATCAACAGACTGCGATCCCAAATCCGGCAAATGAAGGCCTGTGCCGACAGTTTGGAATCCGAAGTGCAGAAATGGCGCAATCCGGATTTTGCCACCGAACAGGCGCGCCAGCTCCTCAAGCAACCTCAGCCCGATACCATCCAATAGAAATTCTGCTCACTGCCCTGTTGTCCTGTCTGCTCCGGGGAGGAAAAACTGCGGACGACCGGTTACTGGATGATGAGCAATGACAGGTGTAATGCCAAATGTCCTGATGATCAACCCGGAATCGACCATGCCCTCGGGATTTACGCAGCTGACCAGTGAACCGGCTTTCATGAACGCCACCCGGGAACAGTAACTGAACGCCTCATTTAGATCGTGGACGACTGAAACAACTGTTTTTTTTCTGCTGCTTAATTTGTGCAGCAGACGCAGAATCTCGGTACGATGATAAAGGTCCAGGTGCGAAGTGGCTTCATCCAGAAGCAGAATATCTGTTTCCTGTGCCAGTGCCCGGGCAATAATCACTCGCTGTCGCTCGCCCGCCGAAAGCTCGTTCATCCCCTTGTAACGGTAGGAAATAACACCGGTCAGCTCCATCGCCTCATTGACTGCTTTCCAGTCTAGCGGAGCTGGTCGGACGAACGGCCTGAGATACGGATGACGCCCCATCATCACAATATCTTCAACTTTCCATTCAAATGCAAAATGACTCTCCTGGGGAACATAGGCAATGAGCCGGGCGATCTCCCGTCTTGACAGTTCCTTCAGATTCCGATCAAAGATCATGATATTCCCGGACCACGGCTGAAGGATATTGGCAATGAGTTTCAGGAGCGTTGACTTGCCCGCCCCGTTCGGACCGACAATTCCCAGCCATTCACCGGCTGTGATACTCAGACGGAAATCGCACAACAGTGGCTTCTGGTGATAACCGAAAAATACCTCCTGCAGATCAACCGCATTCATTGTGATTTCCGGAGCAAATAGATAAAAAAGGGCACTCCTACCAGCGCAGTAACCACCGATAACGGAAGCCCAGACGGGGCTAAATTCCGCACCAAAACATCTGCATAGAGCAGGAGCCCTGCCCCCAGTACAAACGATCCCGGCAGCACGAGACTGTGTCTGGGACCGAAGAGCATTCGCACCATATGGGGCACCACGAGCCCGACAAAGCTGATCGCACCGGTCCAGGCAACCACCAGTCCGACCACCACTGATCCAACCAGAAAAGTCATACGGATCATCTTTGCCGCATCAATTCCGAGACTGAATGCGGTCTCTTCATTAAGTGAAATAATATCCAGCTCCCGGGAATGAAAAAACAGCCAGCCGCATCCGAGCACCACAACAATTCCGCAACCGACCAGCAGCCAGAATGCTTTCGCCGTATATACGACTCCCAAATTTCCCATCATCAGATAGACCGCTTCCCCCAGAGTATGTCGGCGCAGAATCAGCATCAGCATTACCACACTCGAGAAAAAGAAGTTAACAATAACCCCGGAGAGCACAAGGCGGGTAACAGTCAGGTTAATCCCGCTACCTGCAAGGAGATAAACAAATCCGATCGCCAGTGCAGCACCAGTTATTGCTGAAACCGGTAAAACCAGACTGCCTTGGGCTCCGGTGACTACTGCCAGTGATACTCCGAATGCTGCACCACTTGCCACTCCCAAAGTCCAGGGATCAACCAGCGGATTACGCATGATTCCCTGCAGTGAACAACCAACCAGTGCCAGTACACCGCCGGCAATTATCCCGATCGCCATTCGGGGTAACCGGAAATAGAGGAAAGAACCAATTTCACTCAGATGAAAACCGCCGGGACCGGTCAGAACCGAAAGTAGCGCCCCGGAAACTAATACCCCCCACAGAAACAACCAACCGATAACAGTTTTTACCCTCATCAGTTGGTGCTGTCAGGATGCAGCAACTGCGCAAGCAAGTGAATTGCCTGAACGACCCTCGGTCCGGGACGGAAAAAGATATCCTCGTCCAGGTGGTCATAGACCCGATCTTGCCGGACTGCGCTTACCTGCCCCCATCCCACGCGCTCCTTGACATCTGCCCGAAGGGCCTGAGGATGTAAAATAATAATCACCTCGGGATTTCTCCGTACCACATCTTCCGGTGCGATCACAGGATAGGGCTGGGCAACATCATCAAATATGTTTCTCCCGCCGGCAATTCGCACGATATCATTGATGAATGTCGAGTTCCCAACGCTCATCAACGGTGCTGCCGCAATTTCAATGTAAACTCGCGGCGTATCGGTAAACGCAGGAATTGCCTTCAAACTTCGACGCAGACTTTCTGCCAGCTGCACTGCTTTCAGCTTGACGCCCAATACCTCCCCCACCGATTCAATCTCAGCAAAAACATCCTCAACTGTCCGAGGGTTGGAAACGTAAACCTGGATATCAAGCTCTCTCAGCTTCTCAATCAGCCGTGCATGAACCGGCACTGTTGCAAAGACAATTGTCGGCTTCAACGCCACAATTCGTTCCAATTCTGGTAACTGGAAATCCCCAACTTTGTATATTTGATGTGCTGCTACGGGATAATCACACTGCACAGTATTCCCCTTCAATAGACTTTCGGCTCCGAGGGCATAAATAATTTCGGTAACACTGGGCACAAGTGAAACACACCTTATCGCACCAGCTTCAGAATGAACCGGGTGCCTGGCACCGCAAAATAAATTTCCCAGAATCAAGATCAAAAAGTAAAACTTACGCACTTTCAGGCTGTTTCGGCAATTCCTGCTCATTTCTGATATTGGCCTTGTGAGCAAACACCAGAAACACAGTATGAGCTACCATCCGGTCAACCGGCCTGATCCCCGTCTCCCGCAGGTAATACCCCCGTTCCAGAATCTCACGAGCACGGATCCGGATAAAACCCTCGGCTGACAGTGCCGAGGTGAACCGGCGGAGCTGTTCAAAGGTAGGAACTAATCCGGCAAGCGGATAACCGCTTTTAAGTGCCTGGCGGGCAGCCCGAACCAGCGCCCACGGCTCGGGAACATCAAGAAAAACGGCATCCACATCGGTCTGCTGAAAACCCTGCTCTACCGGATCGGCAACAAAGAATTCGCACACATCATCCAGTTTGTAGCGCCGGATGTTATCAACAGCATTGGCACTGAATTCCGGCCTGCGTTCATACGAATAGACCCGGCCGTGTGGCCGGACAAAGCTTGCCAGAACAGCGGTCAGTGCTCCGGACCCCGAGCCAACCTCAATTACCCGTGCACCCGGGAAAATCATGGTCTGAAGCAGCATATACCCGGCGTCCTTAGGATAAACGATTGTAGTGGTTCGTTTCACTTTAAGCGCCAGATCGGCCAAGGTCGGCTTCAGCAAATAAAATCTTGTCCCATATTGAGTTTCTACCCAGTCGCCATACTCCTTACCCGTAATCTGACGAAAATCGATATTCCCGCGATGAGTCGAAAAGCTACCGTTCTCCTGGACTGATACCAGAAATTTAATACGGTCCGAATGATACAGCAATACATATTCACCCGCTTTAATCACTTCTGGCAATTCTAAATCGACAGCTCAAGACAGTCAAGTTCATCAGCAGAAAACACCACGATGATTTTCTCCTGAATCCTTGACTTTTTCAGACTCCGTCCTATCATATCCTGGTGATTTCTCTGCTGTTCACTCTGATCTGTGCCGAACCGACAACCCTTGTTCCCCCGCCCTTTGCCCATACCATGGGTTTTACCCGGATCAGCAGTTTTTACCTGAATATGTATCTCGGCAGCGGTTTCCGGGTCGCCAGTCCTGAAGGTCTCTGCTGCGCCAAAATGAAGGAAGAGGAGGACACCACAACCTGGCGGGACGATGCTCTGCTCACTCTTTTTGCAGTCAATTCCGGAACCGGTCAGATTGTTTATAATATAAAGTTGATTAAACCGGCAGTCTACGGCACAACCGGCAGTGGTATAGCACAGTTCAATAACCCCCATGGTATTGTCTGTAATGAAATGGGTGATGTCTATGTGGCCGACACCGATAACCGCCGGGTCGTGCGCCTGCGTTATACCGGAGGAGCCCTCTCGTGGGTTACCGTCGTTGATTCCACACTCAATCTCCCCTATGATGTCTCCATGGACTCCAGAGGGAACATCTATGTCACCGATGCACAAGCTGACTGCATTGTTATTTATGATTCCAGCAATGCCCGGATCAGAACGCTTGCTCCAGGCCTGGATTTTCCGACTGGAATTGCGGTGCTGGATGCATCGGCACCGTTCAACGAATCCAATTTGGACCTCATGGTAGTCATTGACCGAAAGGGAACCCGCATCAGCCGAATCACACCCGGAGGAACAATAATATCTACCATTGATTGCCGGCGTATCGGCCTGGATACAGCGGGATTTTCCTACTGTGCCTTTGATCGCTATGGCAACATCTATGTAACCGACCGGGTAAATTCTCAGATTCACATCTTTGACCCCAATCTCAAATACATTACCTCCTTCGGTCGGGCAGCGAACACTCCCGGCAATCAGCCTGTATTTAACTCCCCGCGGGGAATTGCCATTGGAAGAAAATTCGGTCAGCTTTTTATCAGCGAAGCCGATGGCGGTCAGTATTATCTGATAGCACTCGACGGCTGGCTGATCGGCTGTTTCCCAGAAAGCTTTGATTTACAGCAACCCGGAACTACGATTGCAATTTATCTGACCCAGCGTGCCGAAATTATTATTGATATCACTGATAATGCCGGCAGAATCGTTCGAACGCTTGCGCCATCATACCAGCAGGGCCCAGGTGAGGTCCTTATTGTCTGGGACGGCAGAGACAATCAGGGAAACGTCGTCGCCCCGGGTGAATACCTGATCCATGCTACTCTCCGCCCCACCTACTCCCGGCCGCGCTACACCCTGAAAAAGGAACTGATTGGCAGGGTCACCCGGCTTCCGGGATAACAGGAGGTAATTTATGACACTGATTAAAAAACTGCTTATCCTGTATTTATCAATTACTGCCTCCCTTCAAGCCACCAGATACGCAGGTGATTTCGAGCTTTTAGGCACATCTGCCCGTGCAATCGGTATGGGTAGTGCTGTCGTTGCTGTAACCAGCGATCCAAGTGCCATCTACTACAACCCGGCTCTGTCTGTCTACCACCGGCGCCGGGCGGTTCTCCTGATGCATTCAGAAGATTTCTCCGGGCTGCTAAATCATAATTATCTCGCGATTTCATTCCCCGCTGACCGGCAGGCAATAGGTGCCGCACTGCTTCACAACGGCATCCCTGATATCAAACTGACCGCCCTGCCCCATCCTGACAGTCCCCCAGGCGAAAATAACCGTCCCTACGTTTACAAAACAGTTAATGCCAACCAGGTGATCACTTATTTCAGCTTTGCCCGCCGTCTTTCCACCGTCTGGGCAGTCGGTGGCAATGCCAAAATCATCTATCAGGAGCTTGGGGGCACCGGATACTGCGTGGGCGCCGGTATTGATGCAGGTATGCATTTCACCCCGATCCGCACGGTAGACATCGGACTGTGTATCCGGAACCTCAGTACCGCACCCCTTTTCTGGAGCACCGGAACCAGAGAGGCAATCTATCCTCAGCTGGCAATCGGCTTAGGTAAGAAATTCAATCTGGGACGCGACTACCTGCTTTGCGCCATTCAGGTTGAAGCGTTACTGGAAGACCGGCAGTTTCATACCAATATCGGTGCTGAATATTCGCTGCGGAATGTCCTTTTCGCCCGGCTGGGTGTTTATCGCAACAACCTGAGTTTCGGTCTGGGAGCAAGGTTCAAAAACTTTCATGTCGATTATGGCTACGCCAGTGGCACTGCTCCCGATGCCCGTGAGTTGGGAACCCCGCAACAGATATCTGGAGGTGTAGAGTTTTAGGTCCGGAACTGGGACGAAAACTGGCACACCTTGCCGCTCTGATCATTCCTGTTGCCTATTATCTGATTCCCGCCCGCACTCTCTCGCTGATCCTCATGGCTGCTGCAACTACTGTATTTCTCGTTGTGGACCTCTTAAGGTTGCGCCTCAACCCTTTTAAGGACATTTTCATTATCCTCTTCGGCTCACTCCTGCGCCGGAAGGAATTCAGCTCATTGACCGGTGGAAGCTATCTGATGGTTGCCTCACTCGTCTGCATGATTCTGTTCGGCAACAATCGCGGGGTTTTCATCGCTGCCATCTCCTTTCTTGCAATTGGTGATACGGTGGCTGCCATCGTCGGGCTTTCAATAGGAAAAATCCGCATCTTCCGCAAAACGGTTGAAGGTACGCTTGCCGGTCTTGCTGCCTGCATCGGTGTTGCCTATCTCATTTCTATCCTGCCTAATATTGACCTGCCTTTATCAGTTGGTATCATAGGTGCAGTTTCGGCAGCGGTCGTAGAAGCACTGCCCTTTGAAATAAACGATAATGTTGTAATCCCGATGTTTTCGGGAACGGTGATGATGGTAACATTGCAGCTGCTTCGTTGACCGGTATTAAAATGCATGAGAACCTGCTCTAAAAATTAACAGGAGGTAAACAATGAAGAAATTATCAATTCAGGTTGTCCTGCTGATCGGACTGATCATGGCAGCACAACCCGTCCCACCGGCGTTTGACACTCTTTACTTCTACTATGCTGAACGACAGCCGGATCGGGCTTGGGAACTACTCCAACGACTCCACTCCCGTCCCCTCAGCCGTTCTCACCAGTTACTCCTGTCGCTCGAAATCGGCGATTATTTTCTGGACAAGGTTAATGACTACTCCCGAGCGGAATCGGTTTATCAGCAACTGCTTCAGAATTATCCCCGGCACCAGCTGACCCCGGCAATTATCTATCGACTGGCACTTGCCCAGGAACTTCAGGAGAAACATCTTGATGCCGCCAAAAATTATGAACTGGTCGCTACCCGCTATATCAAATCCTCCTACGCCGAGGATGCACTCGATGCTATCGAACGCTGTTTCCGGAAAAACTACCAGGAACGCGTAGCATATGTCAATGGTTACCCGATTACGCGGATTGAGCTGGACGAACGCATCAGCCGCAACCCGTCGGCTTATGAGCGGTTTGAGGCAAAATTGAAACTCCTCGATACAATGATCGACAACCGTCTTCTGTATGAGGCCGCGCTGGAATCCGGTGTCAGCAACGATCCCCAGATTCGCAAAAACCTCCTCGACCTGCGCAACCGGCAGATGTTTCAGGTCTGGTACGATCACCATGTAACCGCCCGTGCAGAACCGAAGGAAAAGGAACTGCGCGCCTATTACCGGAAAAACATCGCCCGTTTCACTCTGCCGGAAAAGGTTCACGCCTTTCAACTGGCAGTAACATCTCGACCGCTGGCGGAATCACTGCGCACCGTGCTTGTCGCCGACACGACGAAATGGGACAGTATTGTCCGTCAGTACTCAGTGCTCCCGGATCGCGAGCGGGCTGGTGATATGGGAATGTTTGCCCGCGGCGTTCAGCCCAAACCGATTGAAGAGGCAGCCTTTCAGCTCAAACCGGGTGCAATCAGCTCCCCGGTAGCTGTCGGCGATACTTACTACCTCGTCCGGGTAACTGCCAGAGAACCTCAGAAGATCCGTCCTTTTGATGAAGTAAAAAACCAGATTGCGGTCGAGATCCGGCAGGAGCGCGCAAACCGAATTTACGAGGATGAGATCACCCGGCTGAAAAAATCCGCATCATTAATTCAGGACACACTTGCAATAGAACAGAACCGTGAAACGCTGGCAGTTGTTAATGGAGTACCGATCACCCGCGCTCAGCTTGATGAGCGCCTAAATGCCATTCCACCCTTTTTCCGTGGACAGTTTGAGACACCGGAGGGAAAACGCCGGATACTGGAACAGCTGATTATCGAAAAACTCCTGCTCAGAGAATGCGAACAGGAAAAAATCTGGTTGAAAAACCGTGTGATTGACTATGTAATCAACCGCCGTGCTGCTCTGTTGATTGACGCCTACCGTCGCCGGGAGACCGCTGAAAAAATCGCCCTGGACTCCGCAACACTGTACAATGAATACAAAAAAACAATTAATGATTTCCGGGAACCGACCCGTGTCCGTTGCCGGGAAATGGTAACTCGCAACCGTACCCGGGCAGAACAGCTCCGACGCTGGGCAATTGCAGGCAGAATACCGGCAATGATCCATGGGATTGCGATCGCTATCAGTGATGAAACAAAGGCAGCAGAACTTGCCGCACTGCTCAGGGCAACCGCCAACTCTGACTCAATCGCCGCCGCCGGTGCCCTTGCCGGCTTTAATGTGCGTCTTCCCCACACTCCAGTGCTGAGTATTGGTGGCAGAGACCTGCCGGATTTAACTCAACCATGCCCGATCGCCGGACCGTTTAACCAGTCGGAACCGGTTGCCTTTGCCTTCGGTGATTTGACAACAGAAGACCGCCTCTATCAGCCGGAGATCATCCGTGTTAAAACCGTCGACGAACTCAAAACCCTGATCAGCAACCAGCCCAAACCTGCATATACTCTTGAAATTGTTGATTCAACCCGACTGGGTACTTATGTCCGCCTGAACAGCCTCTTCCCTTCGGATCTGATGCACAAGCTGTTTCAGCTGTCTGCCGGCGAAGTATACGGACCCGTGGCAATTCCTGGTGGTTATCTTGTTTTCAAAATCACTCGCAAAGACACCACTCAGAAGGTTGAGTTCGCAGATCTGATCCGCCGGTTCTCAGTTGCTGGCAGCAAATGGGGCGGTGGCGAAATATCACTCACCCGGGATGACAAAGCCAGGGATCCGAAAGTCGTCACCGCTGCCTACAGCCTGTCCAGGGGAGCATTCTCACCGGTTATAAAACTTAACGACACAACCTATACCTTCATCCGGATGGAAGAAAAGAAACCGTCCTACATCCGCTCCTTCAGCGAAGTCAGGGGCAAGATCGAAAATCGGATGCGGCGGGAAATGGAAAAACAGCTTTATGACGAGCTGATCAGCCGCCTTCGGGCACAGGCAAAGATCGAAATTCTGATGAAAGAAGAGGACTTTCAAACCGAACCGGCAGAACCGGAGCAGAAATAATCGCAGCCCAAAAATCAAGGGGGCGGTAGAAATGCCGCCCCCTTTTACTTTATTCAGGCCGGCTCAGTGCAGCAGCACCGCCCTGGTGGTAACGGTCCGGTCCGGCGTCTCCAGCCGGCAGAGGTACAGCCCGTTTGCCACTCTCCGGCCCTGCGCATCGGTCAGGTCCCAGTATGCCTG